>Ga0256405_10000002_pt1 | contig 885493 bp, 726 predicted proteins | sample RumenRJG_02DNA_FD_189096 | JGI IMG/M metagenome (GOLD analysis project Ga0256405, IMG submission 189096) | Bovine rumen microbial communities from Lethbridge, Alberta, Canada - RJG_02 | ecosystem: Host-associated > Mammals > Digestive system > Stomach > Rumen | place: Canada: Alberta... | reverse complement strand
TCGTGGGGTAAGGGGATGGTGGCTACATATTGATGTTGTGCTGTTGCTTTTTACTGAAAGCTGCTACTAACGACTCATAAATCTACCCTTAATCGTGTATTGGATGATAGTTGCGGATTTTAGGGTGGTAATTAATGATTAATAACGGTAATTAATGTTTAATCAATCTTCTCCTTTAAGTTTATCGAGTATTCGGCGGTCTTTCTTCGTTGGACGGCCGGCGCCTCTGTCACGATATTCTGCTTTGTAGGCGTGCATGAACTCTATGCGCTCGTATTCCTCCGTCGGCGTGCGGTCGATGTAGATGTTCGGCACATCTTTAGGCGACACGCGGTTCTTCGGGATGCTCAAAACCTCAACCATTTTGTGCAATTGACCGAGCTGTACGCCGATGACTTTGCCGACTTTCACGTCATGCGAAGGCTTCATCGAGACCTCGTTGACCTTCACCTTGCCGCCTTTGCAGGCATCAGCAGCCAGCGTCCTGGTCTTGAAAAGCCTCGCGCACCAAAGCCATTTGTCGATTCTTAATTCTTCGTTATCCATATTATTTTTAGGGTCGCCTTCGGCTCAAAATCTTTCAAAATCTTTTTAAAAATCTTTCAAAATATTCTTCCCCCATAATCCCAAAATCTCTCTTTTAACTTTTATCTTTTAACTCTTAACTCTTAACTCTTAACTCTCAACTCTCAACTCTTATCTTATTCGGGTCGCCTTCGGCTCAAAATCTTTCAAAACGTTCTTCCCTTGTCATTTCGAGCGAAACGAAGTGGAGTCGAGAAATCTTTTGTATTCGTTAACAATCGAATAATTTCGTTAAACAAGGATTCCTCCATTACGTTTCATTTCATTTCACTTCAGTCGAAATGACAAATTGGCTATTTCTCTCTGAAAAACAGCTGTATCGGCACCCCGTGGAAGTCCCAGATGCTCCTGATTTTGTTCTCAAGGAATCGCACGTAGTTGTCTTTCACGTCCTTTGGCAGGTTGCAGAAGAAGATGAACTGCGGGGTAGGGCTCTTCAGCTGGGTGATGTATTTTATCTTCAGATAACGTCCACGTGAAGCGATTTGCGGCGGCTGGCTGTTGATGATTTCCAGCATGGTGTCATTAAGCTCGCGTACCGAAATCTTACGTTCACGGTTTTCGTAGACTTTCTGCGCCATCTCAAGCACCTTGAATGTACGCTGACGGTTGATTGCCGAGGTGAAGATAATCGGGTAATCGACGAAAGGTGCGGTTCTCTCACGAATCATATTCTCGAAGGCGAGGTGAGTGTTGCTGTCTTTCTCCACCAAATCCCATTTGTTCACCACCAAAACCATGCCTTTCTTGTTTCTCTCGATGAGTCTCAAGATATTCATATCCTGTGAGTCGAAGCCTTGTGTGGCATCAATGATGAGGATTGCAACGTCGCATTCCTCTATGGCTCTGATAGAACGCATCACCGAGTAAAACTCGATGTTTTCGTAGACCTTGCTTTTCTTACGCAGACCGGCAGTGTCGACCAGCATGAAGTCCATGCCGAAGGCGTTGAAACGCGTGTTGTTGCTGTCTCTCGTGGTGCCAGCGATATCTGTCACGATGTTTCTCTCCTGACCAAGGAAAGCGTTTATCATTGACGATTTTCCGACGTTAGGACGACCCACAACGGCGAATCTCGGCAGATCTGAATAGTCTTCTGTCGTGTCGTTTGGAAGATATTTCACCACCTCATCGAGAAGCTCGCCTGTGCCGGTGCCTGTCATGGCTGAGAAAGGATAAATCTCGCCCAAGCCGAGGGCATAGAACTCCGCTGCCTCGCCGAACTTGCTCGGTATGTCGGTCTTGTTCACGCCGAGAAGCACTTTCTTCTTGCACTTGCGAAGAATCAACGCCACGTCTTCGTCCAAGACATGCACTCCCGCCTGTCCGTCGACGACAAAGATGATGACATCGGCCTCATCGATAGCCAAATCGACTTGTTTTCTGATCTCTTCTTCAAAGATATCATCTGATCCGACCACATAACCGCCAGTGTCGATGACGGTGAACGACTTGCCGTTCCAGTCGCTGTGTCCATAATGGCGGTCGCGGGTAACTCCGCTGCTTTCTTCCACAATGGCTTGTCTTGACTGCACCAAACGGTTAAACAACGTCGACTTTCCGACGTTCGGTCTTCCAACTATTGCTACTATATTTGACATAATTTTGTGTTTTTTTCATTCTGTGGGTGCAAGGCATGCCTTGCACCATACGGGTTATGCTTCATAACCAAAATGTTTTAATTCTTCTTCATTATCTCTCCAATCCTTATCGACTTTCACTCTCAGATCCAGGAAAATCTTCTTTCCGGTGAACTCTTCGATATCAGCTCTCGACTGAATTCCCACTTTCTTGATGGCAGCGCCGCCTTTACCTATTAATATAGTTTTCTGCGACTCGCGTGAGGCGAAAATCGTCGCTTTGATGTTAGTCATCTTCGCGCTTTCCTCGTACGCGTCGACGACAACCTCAACGGAATAAGGGATTTCCTGCTGGTAGTTCAACAGAATCTTCTCGCGGATGATCTCCGTCACGAAGAAGCGCATCGAGCGGTCGGTGAGCTCGTCTTTCGGGAAATAAGGCGGACACACCGGCAGTTTCTCCACTATGCTCTCAAACACATACTGGACGTTGGCGTGATGCATGGCAGAGATGGGGAACACTGTGGCTGCCGGAAGTGTGTTTTTCCAGAATCCCACTGCCTTTTCCACGTCTTCCTGGTTTGAGAGGTCGATTTTGTTCAACAAAACGAACACCGGCACCTCCATTTTCTTGATGCGTTCCACTGTCTCCTCGTCGATTTTCTTGTCGGTGATGTCGACCACATACAGTATCAGGTCGGCGTCGATAAACGCCACGTTGATGTACTGATTCATGATTTCGTGCATCTTGTAGGCTGGATTTTTGATGATTCCGGGGGTGTCGGAGAACACTATCTGGAAGTCATCGCCGTTCACGATGCCCAAAATGCGGTGTCGGGTGGTCTGCGCCTTCGACGTGATGATGCTTATTTTCTCGCCCACCAAGTCGTTCATAAGCGTTGATTTTCCGACATTTGGTTTGCCAATTATGTTGACGTAACCTGCTTTATGATCCATATTTTAAAAATATTTCAAAATTTTTTCAAAAAACACTTGACACGAGCGCAAAAATGTTGTATTTTTGCAGCCCAATTCACGATGCGGGGTGGAGCAGTCCGGTAGCTCGTTGGGCTCATAACCCAAAGGTCGGTGGTTCAAATCCGCCCCCCGCTACTAAAGGAGGTCAATAGGCCTCCTTTTTTATTTTATCTTCGTCTCAGCAGCCATCAGCACCTCTTTGGTGTCGTTGTCGGTGATGAATGCCACGATATAGAACTGATCTGGGTTATAGTCATCGTTTAAGATGAACTTCATATTTGTGATGAAGTTCTGTCCTGCATTGATGATATCAGAGCTGCTCAACAGTCTGCCCCATGTCTGTCCATCGGCAGTGCCTCTGAAGACATGACGGTGCATATAAGCGGTGTCAATGCCTGTCGGCGTCACCTGTTTGCCAAGAATGTTGTCCTCCATCAGACAGGTGGTGAGTCGGATGTCGGCTCCTTCAAACTTTTGCAGGAACTTTGAGTGGATGCTGACCTTCAGCTCTCGTGTGGCATCGTCGAACTCGGTCTTGACAATAAGTCTTACTGGTGCTTGTGTGTTCATGTAGCTGCTCACTGCCGATGCCCATTGTGCCGCGCCGAGTACGCCACCGATGCGGTTTACAAGACCGTTAGGATATGCTGCGATGTTGAACGCATTGTTCCATTCGTTGCCGTCTTCGGTTCTGAAATCCGGGAAACCGCCGGCAGGATTCTGCAAAGCGCCTTTAGGATGCACGCCTAACACTACGAGATGTCCCTCGTACTGCTCCTGAAGCTGCAGTGCCAAAGCGCCGGCCTCCGGACAGTTGTTACATTTCACGCCAGTGTAGTCTTCCAAAAGCGTCACCTTCTTGCCATCGAAATTGATGGTGTCAGATGCCACCAACGGAATGGTGTCGCTTTCAGTCACTATTGATTCGACGATATACGGCTCTTTTAATTTATCACACGACATCATTGCTAAAACGACTGCCGCTGTTATTAAAATCAAAGAAAATCTTTTCATTTTTTTCTATTTTTATTTTTTATTTTTTTTTGGGGGGGGGCGCCTTACGGCTCAAAATCTTTCAAAATCTTTTTAAAAATCTTTCAAAATATTCTTCCCAAATAATCCTAAAACCTCTCTTTTATCTTTTAACTCTTAACTTTTAACTCTCAACTCTCAACTCTTACCTAAAAGGATGTTGTAACCGTTAGCGATAAACCACTTGATGCTGGCACTGTGCGGCAGACACCTCCCACGCAGACCAAGCCTTCGCTCTGACGGCCGCCACTGATGGCGATACGTGTCTGGTCTTTGATGTAGCCGAACGATCCTGTGATGTAATGGTCGCGGTTGTCGGCGATAGGGTTGCCGTAGTTGTATTTGTCAGCGACACTCACAAACCACTTCGGAGCGATGGTGTATTCCAACAGGAATGCGAACCAGTTACCTCGTTTGGTGTAGTAAGACTCATGTCCTTCCTCGATAGGGTGGTTAGGACCGATATTATCCCACATGTGCTGTAACTCCAAGCGGATGCTGTTGTTTCTGTTGATCTTATAAATCACCTCGCCGAATGCGATGTTAGCCTCGACAGCCTCTGCGCCAGGGTGGTTCTCGATGGTCTCCATGTCGTAATACAGGTTGATGTACATCAAGGTGAGATGCCATTTAGCACTGATCTTCTTCTCAATCTCGAAGTTCAAGTCACGATAGAACATGCGGTCGCCGACAGCGAAGAAATCTGATTTGTAGCCCTTTGTTCCAGGCTGGTTGAGCATGTTCACGCCGTTAACGTTGATGGAGTCGCGCTTGATATCGTTTACCTGGCTGTAGTTGAATGCCAGCTTGGTGCCGTATTTTCCGCCGAGGACGGTCTTCTTCGGGATGGTGTAGTTCACCTGGAACTGTATTCCCATCTCGCCCAACGGCTGCGTGGCGTATGAGAACATCGAAGGAAGGCTGTGCGTATGCGTATAATTCAAAGGCGGGATGAATCCGATGTCGAGGTCGTTCTGAGTGGCGAGTCGGTTCGACTTGAAACTCATGTTGTCGACGCGTTTCACCTGCAGCACCATGCCCAGTCCTTTCTGTGAATAGGCCAATGATGCCAGCAGCTCCTGACCATCCTTATAAATATAATTGTTGAACTCCGACGGGTCGTTGATTTTGCGTGCATACTCTGTCGAGAAGGTGAAACGGCCGTATCCGAGGTTAAGTCTTCCGGCGTATGATGCCACGTTTTGTGGCATGACAAGCTCCTCTCCATTGACAAACAGGGTGCTGGCGTCTTCGTATTTGCTTACGAAGCTGGCTCCCACGGTGGCGCGGAACTTGCTGTTGTTCATCGAAGCGATGCTGCTGTTGAGGTCCCATTCGCCGTCAACGCCGCGCACCAGGCCTCTGTTTTCCGATGTGGGGACATTCTCACCGTATCCTGCCCAGTAAAAACGCTGTTTTCCGTAAAGTCCTTTGAGTGTCACGCCTTCCCAAGGACGATACACGGCACGGATGCCTCTCAAGGCATTGTCGAAGCCGAGGGTCCATTCCTCATAGCTGCGGAAAACCAAGCCGTTGCCGAACTGGTCGTAGATGTCGCCCACGGTCACTCCGATGGTGCCGTCGTCGTAAGTAGCGAAATAGTTGGCGATACCCATGCCCTTGACTCTGCTGTCGAAGCCCGACATCGGGGTGGTCTGATATGCCTCAAAACGGAATCCCGCAGTGAAGTTTCCAAGCTGATACTGCAGCTTGCCGAAACCGTAGGCGCCGAACTCCTCACCGTTGATGTCGTCCTTGGTGATGCCGATGCCATTGTCTTCCCAGTAGTAGTTGCCGTCCATCTGGAAACTCCCGCTGACCTTCGATTTCTTCAGGAAATCCTGGCCATATACAGCGGTGACTCCGAGTACGAGGACTATTAATAATGATAATTTTTTCATGTTTGATTCTTTTATTCGTGAGATTTCTCCACTCCGCTTCGCTTCGGTCGAAATGACGATAGGAGAAACTTCTAACTTTAAACTTTAAACTTTAAAACTACTCTCAACTCTAAACTTTCAACTCTACACTATTTAGAAATCTTAAGGATTTCTTGGTAAAGATCCTCTTCGCCACCATCGAGATAACCTGTGTGCTGCCACACAATCTTGCCGTCACCGTCGAAAAGGAAGGTGTGAGGCGGGTTGTTGACGTTCATGGCGCGAGCCAGTTCCTTGTTCACATCGAGCAGAATCTCGAAAGGCCAGCCCTTGCCGTCGACGAAAGGCTTGATCTTTGCCGTTGAGCGGGCGTCGTCGATAGAGACTGAGAAAATCTTCACGCCTGTTTCCTCTACCCAGTCGTCGTAGACGTCGGTGAGGGCGTTGTGCTCCTTAACGCACGGACCGCACCAGGTCGCCCAAAATGTCATAACAAACGGTTTGCCGTCGTTGCTCAACTCTGCGATGTTGATGGATTGACCGTCAAGGTCTTTCAATGTGATATTCGGCAAATCTGATTTGTTTTGGGCGTTCAAGCCGAAAAACATCAAGCCGAAAAGTAAGAATGCAAGAAATTTTTTCATGATATAAATTTTTAAATGATCAAACAATATAAGTCTCTAATATTTTACAATCTTCTAACGCTTTTATCTCCACTTTATTGATAATATTCGGAATTAAAATGCATTCGCCGATGCCGACGATCTCTTCGCCTCCGTCGTATTTCAGGGTGAAGCTGCCGCCGACGCTCATCAGGATGACGAAAGAGTCGAGTTCTGAATAGTCTTTCGCCAACGCCATCCCTTTTTCAAGATTGATGAAATTGGTAGTGAAATAAGGACATTCCACCATCTTAACGGTAGCATCTTTCTTGTCGCGTTCGTATTCTGTGCGGTAGTTGTCCTCGTGCTTGTAGTTCAAGGTAAACAGCGACTGTGGGATATGCAGCTCACGGTACATTCCGTGTTGGTCAAGGCGATCCCAGTCGTAGACGCGGTAGGTGGTATCGCTGGTCTGCTGTATCTCCGCCACCATGCAGCCTGGACCTAAGGCGTGGATTCTCCTTGCCGGGATGAAAAACACGTCACCGTCGTTAACCTTCTCATAGTTAAGGACTTCCGAGATCTTCTTCTCGTAAATCAGCTTTTCGACTTCCGCTTTCGTGACCTCGCGGTTGAAGCCAGAGACGAGTTCGGCGTCCTTGTCGGCATGCATCACATACCACATCTCGGTCTTGCCGTTCTCGAGCCCTATCATCTGTGCTATCTCATCGTCTGGATGCACCTGCACCGACAGCCATGTCAGCGGGTCGATAATCTTGATTAACAACGGAAAAGTCTCGCCATATTTGTCGAAAACACTGTCGCCCACGAGGTCGCCCATGAAGGTTTCCACGAGGTCGTTGAGTTCGTCGCCCTCGAAATTGCCGTTCGCCACGATGCTGTTCTGTCCGTCGACACCCGACAGCAGCCACATCTCACCGCAGTTTATCAGCTTGCCGAAGTCCTTGTGCAGCAACGACTTGACATTCTGTCCGCCCCAGATTTTCTCCAGGTAAATAGGCTGAAATTTCAGTGGATATAATACGTTCATTTTTATCTAAATCAAACGTGCAAAGATATGAAAAAAAACTTAATTTTGCGGAATAAATTTTGAAATATGCAAAACATCATAGAACTTCGTCACATTCTTCATGAAAACGCCGAGCTTTCGGGTAAAGAGGTGAAGACTAACGCCATCTTGAACGAATTTTTGGAAAAACTCAATCCCGATGTGCATATCCGTAACATCGGAGGCAACGGGATAGCCGTGGTTTTCAAGGGGAAAGAGCCTGGGAAACGTGTTTTGATTCGTGGCGACATCGACGCGCTCAACATCCCTGAAGGCGGCCGTCACTGCTCACACCGCTGCGGTCACGACGGACATGCCTCCATCATTGCGGGATTGGCTGAGAAATTAAGCAAAAACCGTCCCGAGAAAGGTGAGATAGTGCTGCTTTTCCAGCCCGCCGAGGAGACCGGGCAAGGTGCAAAGGCCGTCATCGCCGACCCGCAGTTCGGGCAGATAAAACCCGACATGGCGTTTGCCTTGCACAACATCCCGGGCTATGCGAAAAACACGATTTTGCTGAGAAAAGGCTGTTTTGCGGCAGGCTCTCTCGGCTTGAAACTCATCTTCGACGGCGTCACCGCACACGCCTCACAGCCTGAGACAGGTCACAGCCCGCAGCATGTTTTGTCGGCGCTCCTTGACATTTTCGGCAAGAAAGCCGCCATGTTGCAAGAAGAGAAGCCGCTCACCATGATGACGATGACGCACGCCGTGTTGGGCGAGGAGACCTTCGGCGTGGCTCCTGCTCATGCCGAGATATGGCTCACCCTGAGGTCATACGACAACGAGAAACTCCAGCATCTCACCGCCGACGTGGTGCAGCTGTGTGCCATGGTCGCCGAGAAACAGGATTTCGAGTTCGAAAGCAGCATACATGAGGCGTTTTCTGCCACCATGAACAACGACGAGGCATTGCGGGCCGTTGAAAACGCTGCAAAGTCTTTAAACCTTGAGTGTCAATATCTTGAAGAGCCGTTCCGCTGGTCGGAGGACTTCGGACGCTTCGCCGATGTGTGCCCGATATGCCTGTTCGGCCTCGGCTGCGGTGAGGACCACCTGCCACTGCATAACCCGGAATATGTGTTTGAAGACGAGATTTTGAAAACGGGTGTTGACATCTTCACTGTCATTTCGAGCGAAATGTAACGAAGTGAAATGTAGTCGAGGAATCTCATTTATTTTTGTTTTTATAATACAAAATTTTATATTTTTGCAAAAAAATGACTGATGAAAAACGTTTGTGTTTTTTGCGGAAGCAGCGTCGGCTCCGACAAGCGTTACGCTGAGGCGGCGGCCCGTTTGGGCGACGTCCTCGCCGACAACGGCTGCACCCTGATCTACGGTGGCGGCAGCATCGGCCTGATGAACGTCATCGCCGACAGGATGCTCGAACGCGGCTGCGAGGTCATCGGCGTGATGCCCGCTTTTCTGCTCGGCCATGAGATAGGTCATCCGAGTATCACAAAGATGATTTCTACCAAGACCATGGCGGAGCGCAAGGAGATACTGATTCTCGAATCGGACGCCTTCATCGCCATGCCGGGCGGCTTCGGCACCCTCGACGAGTTCTCGGAAGTGGTCGTCGCCGACCAGCTCAGACTCATCGAGAAACCCGTCGCACTGTATAACACCCTCGGCTATTACGATGACCTGGTGCGGTGGATAAACCGAGGCATAAAAGACGGCTTCGTGCGCAGCGACCACAGCAAAAACATCATCGTCACCGACGACCCGAAGGAGCTGTTCCAACGGCTCGAGCAGTATCATCCGGTCACGATGGAGCAATGGATTCAGGATATCAAGGAAGAAGTTAAGAGTTGAGAGTGAAGAGTTAAGAGTTAAAAGAGAGGTTTTAGGATTATTTCGGAAGAACATTTTTTTAGATTTTTAAATTAGATTTTTTTAAGATTTTTAGCCGTAAGGCGACCGAAAAAAATAAAAACTATGAACATTATTGGAATCACAGGAACTTTAGGTGCTGGAAAGGGCACTATTGTTGAATATCTCGTTGAGAAAAAAGGCTACGTCCACTACTCGGTGCGCGCTTTCATCACTGAAGAGATAAAACGTCGTGGCATGGAGGTTAACCGTGACACTTTGACAATGGTAGCCAATGAGTTACGTGCACAGCACACGCCGAGCTACATAGCTGAGCAGCTCTACGACCGTGCCTACAACAACGGAAAGGACGCCGTCATCGAAAGCATCCGTACTCCCGGCGAGATCGCGGCATTGCGCTCAAAAGGCAACTTCCATCTGTTTGCCGTCGACGCCGACCGTAAGGTGCGTTATGAGCGTATCACAGAACGCAAATCGGAGACAGACTCAGTGAGTTACGAGACGTTCTGCGCCAACGAGGAACGCGAGATGAACAACGCCGACCCTAACAAACAAAACCTCGGCGAGTGCATCCATCAGGCGGACTATGTGTTTCAGAACAACGGCACCATCGAAGACCTCGACAAGAAAGTGGAGGAGGTGCTTCAAGATATTGAGAATCAGAAATATAAGCGTCCTTCCTGGGATGAATATTTCATGAATCTTGCCGACACCGTGGCTGAGCGTGCCACCTGTGATCGCGGTCGCAGCGGCTGTGTCATCGTGAAAGACCGCCAGATCTTGGTGACAGGCTACGTGGGCTCGCCTCGTGGACTCCCGCACTGCGACGAGGTCGGACACCTTTTCCGTAAGATGATCCATTCTGACGGCAGAATCACTGAGCACTGTGTGAGAACCGTGCATGCCGAACAGAACGCCATCACACAGGCCGCACGACGCGGCATCGCCCTCGAAGGCAGCACTTTGTATTGCCGCATGACACCATGCCGCACCTGCGCCATGCTGATAATAAACTGCGGAATCGTGCGCGTGGTGTGCCAACGCAAATATCACGACGGCGCCGAGTCAGAGGAGATGTTCAGACAGGCCGGAATCAAACTGGAATACGTGTACGACGAAGTGCAAACTTACGAAAGACAGTAATCACCCAACCCGTCATTTCGACTGAAGCGAAGCGGAATGGAGAAATCTTAATCAAATGGAGGAGATTTATTCACCAGAGGCGAATGCTTTCGCAAGCTCAGGTCTCGACTTCGCTCGAAATGACGTTAGGAACGGTTGTTTAGTATATCAATTGCTAAATATATCGCGTGCCTCAATGCTTCGGGGTCCGCGATATTTTTATTTGCTATGTCGTAGCCGGTGCCGTGGGTCGTGGATGTGCGCACCACTGGCAAACCTGCGGTGAAGCTGACGCCACCGTCGAAAGCGAGGACACGGAACGGGGTGAGACCCTGGTCATGGTACATGCTCAGGATGCCGTCGTATTTGAGCCATGCGTCGGAGCCGAAGAAACCGTCGGCAGGGAAGGGACCGAATGCCAAAACACCTTGCTCCTTAACGACTTCGATAGCCGGCTTGATAATCTCTTGCTCCTCACTTCCCATGATATTGTTGTCGCCAGCATGAGGATTCAATCCAAGGACGGCAATCTTTGGAGCCACAATGTTGAAATCATTTATCAAGCTATTGTGCATGAGTTTTAACTTCTTGATAATCAGCTCTTTATTGATAGCTTGCGGCACCTCTCTCAATGGGATGTGGTTCGTCACGAAACCGATGCGCATCTGATGGTTGACAAGAAGCGTAATGTATTCATTTTCAGGGAAAAACGACTTGATATAATCCGTTTGTCCTTTAAATTGGAATTGCTCTGAAATTATATTGCTTTTGTTAATTGGAGCTGTCACCAAAGCATCGATAAGACCCGTGCGAAGGTCGTTGGTCGCCAGTTTTAATGCTGCAAACGACGCTTTTCCTGCGACAGGAGTTGAAAATCCAGGCTCCACCTTGAGCTCCTCGTCGGTGTGATTGATGATATTGATGCGCTTCGGCTGTGCCTGTGACGCGTCACGAATCACTGTGTAAGACATCTCTTCCATGCCGAAATTTTTCTTGTAATATGAAAAAACTTTCGACTGACCGTAAACGATAGGTGTGAAAGCCTCGAAGATGCGTGAATCACATAAAACCTTGAGAATCACTTCGTAACCGATGCCGTTGATGTCACCTTGAGTAATGCCGATTCTCGGAAGAGAAGATGTCTTAAATATTGGAGTCATAGAGTAGTCCGTTTAGAAAGTCCAAAATTACAAATCAATTTTCAAAATTCCAAATATTTTTTAATAAAAATTTAAAAATCAATTATTTATGTGAAAATTTCGTAAATTTGCGATATGCTAAACGAAGGATATACGATAAAAAAGATTGCCTCTGTCGTTGGAGGTCAACTGATTGGTAATCAATCTGATACAATTATTATCAAGGATATTTTATTCGACAGCCGATTGCTGATCGATGCTGAAGACACGTTGTTTTTCGCGCTTAATAGCGGGAGGAACGACGGGCATAAATATATCACGGAATTATATGAAAAAGGGGTAAAATCCTTCGTGATTTCGCGAAAAAACATTGAAAATTACGACGTTAAGTCGCAAATTGACGCTTTAAAAAAATATTCTGACGCGGTTTTTGTGGTTGTTGACGACACTTTGACGGCTTTGCAGACCTTGGCGGCTTATCATCGCGCACAGTTCGATATTCCCGTTGTGGGAATCACCGGAAGCAACGGAAAGACCGTCGTCAAGGAATGGCTTTATCAGATATTGTCGCCTTCGATGTCGGTGTGCCGCAGCCCGAAGAGCTATAACTCGCAAATCGGGGTGCCGCTTTCAGTTTGGCAGATGAACCACAGCAACGACGTCGCGCTTATCGAGGCTGGCATCTCACGCCCGGGCGAGATGGAGAAGCTGCGCGAGATAATAAAACCTACAATCGGCGTTTTCACCAATATCGGCTCGGCACATGGAAAGAATTTCGAGAACGTGCAGCAGAAAATTGAGGAGAAGATAAAACTTTATAAGGACCTTGGCGGCGCCGCCGCCTTGGTTTATTGCTCTGACAATATAGAAATCTCTTCAGCAATTTCCAATGCAAAAATTCCAGCATTTTCATGGAGCAAAACAGATAAACAGGCAAATTTGTTCATATCAGCAATTGAGGTCTCTGAGAACTCAAAATTCTCAAAAATCTCTGCTATCTATAATGGTAGTTTAATAGAAATAAATATCCCTTTCATCGACGACGCTTCCATCGAAAACGCCATCAACTGCTGGTGCGTGGCGCTGCTGCTGGGTATCCCGAATGATGTCATCGCTCAGCGTATGGCACATCTTGAGGCAATTGAGATGCGAATGGAACTCAAAGCCGGCGTGCGTAACTGTGTGATTATTAACGACTCATACAATAACGACAGAAACGCTCTCGCCATCGCCCTCGACTTCATGAACGCGCAACATCACGACAACAAGGTGCTGATTCTTTCTGATATCCTGCAAAGCGAACTTACCGAAGAAGACCTTTACAAAAACGTCGCGCAACTCATTGAAAACAAAGGCGTTGACATATTTATCGGGATCGGGGATGCAATCTGTCGAAATATGAAAAACAAATTGAAAATCGATTCATTTTTCTATGTTTCGACCGCTGATTTTCTTACCCATCATCCTATGAAAATGTTTGAGAATCAGATAGTTCTGTTGAAGGGCGCGCGCAGCTTCGAGTTTGAACGCATCATGAAGGTGCTGCAGCAGAAATCACACGAGACGATACTCGAAATCAACCTCGACAACATGGTGAAAAACCTCAACTATTATCGCGGAAAGCTGAAAAAAGAGACCAAGATGATGGTGATGGTGAAAGCCTTCGCTTATGGCAGCGGCAACTACGAGGTGTCGAACGTTCTCGCATTCCATCATGTTGACTATCTTACAGTTGCATACGCCGACGAGGGTGTTGAACTGCGAAATAAAGGTATCAAACTGCCAATCATGGTGATGACACCGGAGACAAACACCTTCGACGAAATCATAGAAAACAATCTTGAACCCGATATTTACAGCTTCCGTTGTCTCTCACAGCTGGAAGATGCTATAAATCAATTGGATAAGCCTCTCGACAAGCCTGTCGGAATACATGTTAAAGTCGATACAGGCATGCATCGTCTCGGCTTCCTTCCGGAAGACATCGATGCCTTGATTGAGCGCGTGAAAGCCAATCCGAACATTAAAATCATGAGTGTTTTCTCGCATTTTGCGACAAGCGACATGCCGGAGGAGGACGATTTTGTGATGCATCAAATCGAGATGTTCGAGATGATGAGCTCGAAGATTGTGGCGGCGTTCCCTTACAAAATCATACGTCACATCCTGAACACCGCAGGCATAAGCCGATTCACTGAATATCAATACGATATGGTGCGTCTCGGCATCGGGGTTTACGGCGTGGCTATCTGCGACGAGGACCGAGGCAAGCTGCATAACGTGATGTCGCTGAAATCGACAATCAAGCAGATTAAAGAATACGGACCTGGCGAGACCATTGGCTACGGTCGCCACGGAAAGATAACTAAACCTTCGAGAATAGCAGTGATTCCTATCGGTTACGCCGACGGCCTGCGCCGACAATTAGGCAACGGCAAAGCTTGTTTCTGGGTCAACGGCAAGCCTGCTCCAATCATCGGAAACATCTGCATGGATCTCACCATGATAGACGTTACTGGCATCGACTGCCAAGAAGATGACACAGCCGTGTTGTTTGACGACAACCACCCGATAGAAATCATAGCTGAAGCCTGCGACACGATCCCGTATGAAATCATGACGAGGATTTCACAAAGGGTGAAGCGAATCTATGTAAAGGAATAAGGCTTACGTCATTTCGACTGGAGCGTAGCGAAATGGAGAAATCTCCGACAAAAGATTTTGATGAATCAATTGCCGGAGATTTCTCGACTCCACTTTGTTTCGCTCGAAATGACGTGGTGGATGCTATATTTTCTTCAATAAAATCAAATAAACCGGGAAGTGGTCGGAATATCCTGCCAGCCACACGCCACCTGCGAATGAACGCCATGGATAGCCGTTGTAGCGTCCGTCGTGCTGTTTCAAGAATTCCTTTGAATGCACCATAGGTTTGAACATCTGATATGTAGTAAACGGGTCGTTCTCGTCTTTGAGCAATGCCGGCGTGATGATACATTGGTCGAGGACGCCTTTCACGTCACGGTAATAGTTGGTGCCTTCGCCGTTTTTGTGCATCTTCCACATCGGGTTGAAGAAGTCGCCTTCCTCCATGTCTTCGACGCGGCCTTTTGCGCGCAAACCCTCGATGATACTCTTGTTGGTAGGGTAGTCGTTGTAGTCGCCCATCATCACGATTTTAGCATTGGGTTTCTCGGCAAGGATAGAGTCGGCGATGTGGCGGCACAGATTGGCAGCAGCCATACGTCCAGGCAGTGAGCGTTTCTCTCCACCGTAACGTGAAGGCCAGTGCATCACGATGAAACTCATCTCCTCGTCATCGAAAATGCCTGTCACAACAAGCTGGTCACGAGAGATGAAGTTAGGCTGGTCGGGAACCACCAAACGATATGATTTGTGATTGGTAACTTTAAAATATTTCGGGTTGTAGAGCAATGCCACGTCAACACCTCGGCGGTCAGGGGAGTCGTAATGCACTATTTGGTAGTTGCGGCTTGCAATCTCAGGCTGTGCCACCAGATCCTCAAGCACTGTGCGGTTCTCGATTTCCGAGACGCCAAGCACCATAATCCCGTCAGGGGAATAGAATTTGTCGTTTTTGTCGGTGCCTATCGTGGAGATGGCGTACGCCATATTATGCAGTTTCGTCAGATATTTCTCGGTATTCCAAGCGTTTTTGCCCTGAGGCAGAAATTCCTCATCGTTTTTGTGAGGGTCGTTAATCGTATCATAAAGATTCTCAAGGTTATAAAAACCCACAAGACCCATTTTATACTGTTGCTGAGCAGTAATAGAAGTGACGACAAAAAGCATCACTGCTGCAAATAAGCTTATTTTTTTAAACATAGGAGCAAAATATTTGGGTACAAAGTTAGACAAAATTTTCCAAACAGCAAGGAAAAAGATTAATAATTAATTTTCACCTTTTTCATTTTATGTAGAAAAAAATATGTACATTTGTGCCATTAAATTTTACTAGATGAAAAAGTATTTACTCTTACTTGCTGTTGTCGCTATCTGCTTGAAAATGATGGGACAAGAGCAGAAAACTGATACCATCAGTGAGAACATGACGCTGCCGACAATCATCATGATTGAGACAGACTATGACGATGCTCAGAGCTCGACGGATATATCGAGTTTCCTGCAGTCATCACGTGACGCGTTCAGCAGCATCGCGGCATACAACTTAAGTACAAGAAGGTACCGCATCCGCGCCTTCGACTCGAAGTACACCGAAGTGTTGATAAACGGCGTCGTTATGAACGACCCTGATGGCGGACGTCCGTATTACTCCAACTGGGGCGGCTTGAACGACGTGATGCGTAACTCGGTGATCCTGATCAACTCAGGTATCTCTTATGACGCTTTCGGCGGTCCCGGTGGCATTACAGCTATCTCTACAAGGGCAAGTAACTACCGCAAACAGACTTCATTAAGCTATTCATTGTCAAATCGTTCATATAACCATCGTCTGATGTTGACTTACAGCACTGGTATGATGAAAAACGGATGGGCGATCACCGGTTCTTTATCCGGTCGTTACACCCCGATGAACAGTCCTGTGAGCTGGTCGGAAGGCACATGGTACGCTGGCACGAGCTATTTCTTGTCGGTTGAGAAGAGACTGAACAAGAAGAACTCGTTGGGATTTGTGGTGTTCGGCTCTCCATCTGAACGCGCAAGCTCATCGCCGGCAGTGCAGGAGACGTTTGACCTCTTGAACGACAACTATTACAACCCGAACTGGGGCTGGCAGACTGACCAGAACGGCAAACGTTTCGAACGTAACGCCCGTGTAAGTTCCTACCATCAGCCGATGTTCCAGCTGATGCATTACTGGAATCCAAATGACAAATGGCAGGTAAACACCACATTGTATTATTGGTTCGGCAAAGGTGGCTCCACCGCTCTCGAATGGGGTGAGGCAGCCGACCCGCGTCCTGATTACTACAAAAACCTCCCGAGCTATTACAAATATATGCTCGACCTCGGAAAAGAAGGCTATACACAACAAGGCTATATCGACTATACCAACCAGTGGATCAACGATGTGAATATGCACCAGATCGACTGGGATAAACTTTATGCAGCCAACTCAAGGAACCTTAAGACCATTAATAATGCAAATAATGGTGACCTTGGAACAGTGCAGGGTTATTTCTCAAAATATATCGTTGAGGAACGCCGTCAGGATAAGAACCAATACGGTCTGTCAAGCACCTTCAAATATGAAATCAACCCGAACACTCATCTTTATGGCGGTGTAAAAGCCGGTATTTCTAAGACACATTATTACAAGAAAGTGGCAGACCTCCTCGGTGGCGACTACTACCTTGACATCGACAAGTACGCCGACGGTGAGGCATTCGACATCACAGATGACCAGCAGACCAACATCCGTAATAAAAACCACGTGGCGACAGTCGGTGACATCATCACTTACAACTATATCGCCAATGTGAATAAAGTTATCGGCTGGGGCGAGCTCACTTACGTGAAAAGCCACTGGTCGACATACGTCGGAGTTGAAGCAAACTACACTCAGATTTATCGTACAGGTAACTTTGAAAACGGTCGATTCCTTGGCAACGAGTCATACGGCGACTCCAGGAAACTCAACCTCATCAACGGCAGCTTCAAGGTGGGCGGCAGCTATGCCATCAACGGACGTAACTATGTTTTCGCCAATGTCATGCTGAAGAGCGAGGCTCCTGAGTTTAAGAGCGTGTTCGTGGCACCGCGTGTACGTAACACCATCGTCAACAATGTCGATAATGAAAAGATCTTCGGCTATGACCTCGGCTACGAATACCGTTCACCATTTATGAAGGCACGTATCTCAGTGTATCAGACACGTCTGGGTCAGCTTACATGGAACCGCTCGTTCTATTATGAGTCGACAGGAAAATATGTCAACTACATCATGAACGGCATTGAGCAGCTGTCGCAAGGTATCGAGTTAGGTGCTGAGATCAACATCACACCAACCATCAGCGCACAGCTGGCAGGAGCTACAGGTGAGCATATCTACACCAACCGCCCGAAAGTTTATGTCTATGAGGATAACGACGCTCACGCCATCTACGACGGTGAGACCGTTTATCTGAAAGGCTACTACGTCGGTGATATGCCGCAGACAGTAGGCTCTGTGGGATTGAAATACAACTCACCTAAATATTGGTGGGTAAGTCTCAACGCCAACTATTTCGGCAATTATTATCTTGCAGTAAACCCGACAAACCATACAGTTGAGACCTTCGAACATCTTTATGAGGAAGACTATCGTACCGATGAGCTTCTTTCACAGAAGAAACTTGACGACGCATTTACACTCGACTTCTACGCAGGAAAATCATGGAGCTTGAAAGGATTTACAATCCTTCTTAACTTAAGTGTCAACAACCTGCTTAACAACACCAATATCGTTCTCTACGGTTACGAACAGCTTCGTTCCGACTATGACGACCCTGAGCGTTTCCCGGAGAAATACTCTTACCTCTATGGTATCAACTATTATTTAAGTCTAACAATCAGATACTAATGTGAAAGGAGAAATATCATGAAAAAACTTGCTATATTATTAATAGGTGTTACAATGGTGCTCGTCTCTTGCAAGAAAGAGTTGGACCGACCGGATATTACTCATTTTCCAAGTGGTAATGAATGGACTGTCGGACAGATTCTGGACACCCTCGCTAACGGTACATTCCAGTTTGACAAGGATTATCATAAAAACGCGACAGTGAAAGGCTACGTCATCGCTGATGAGTCAGGCGGAAACATTTATCGTACCGTGTATCTGAGAGGAGAAGACGGCAGATGTATCGCATTATATAGAAAAGGCGCGAACGATGGCGGTAGTGAGTCTTTTAACGTCAAGACTGGTGACCATATCGGTTATTCGCTTTATGGTTCAGTGATATCTGAATACAGCAGACTTCCGCAGATTCAGGTGCAGGAATATGATGTCAACAAACTTATTGTCATCTATGAAAGAGGTTGCAATGACAAGGTTCAGCCTGTCAACACTACAATTGAGAGAATCAATGCGGGCGAGCATCTCTGCGACCTTGTCAAGATCAGCGACGTGCAGTTTGAGTCTTACGAAGGTTTGACTTACGCTGAAAATCAGTCAAATACAAACAGATCTGTGATCAGCTGCTCGGGCGAGTCAATTATCGTTCGTACAAGCGGTTACGCGTCATTCGCAGCAGAGCCGTTGCCTTCAGGAAAAGGCACATTGACAAGCATAGTGTCGGTTTACAACACCACATGGCAGCTTCTTATTCGTAACACTCCAGATGTAGTGATGAATGAGCGCAGATGCGGCGAAGGCGGTGATCTTATGGAATTGCCATACACCCAGAACTTTACATCGTCGTTTGGAACATACACGACATACAGCGTGTTGGGCGATCAGGTTTGGATTATCGATTTCTCGACAGCCAAGATGACCGGTTATGCAAATCAAACCAACTATGAGAATGAAGACTGGCTGCTTTCATCACCGGTTATTATCAATAATGTTGAACACGCTATGGCTACCGTGAATTATGTGGCACAATACACAGGCTTTGACGATGACGTGACTCTTCAGGTTTCATCAGACTACGAGTTTGGTGACGACCCGACCAACGCCACATGGACCAAGCTTGATGTCGAGTTCCCGAATACCGGCGGCTGGTATGACTTCCAGGATGTCGCTGTAAGCCTCGACGAGTACATCGGAGACACTGTGACTCTGGCTGTCAAGTTCCTCTCGTCGACAACGAAGTCGCGTACAATTGAGGTGAAGAGCATCGCCATCGAAGAAGGCGAGCCTGCTCCTGGACCGCAGATCATCTTCAGCGAGCCGTTCTCAGCAGGTCAGGGCGAGTTCACTATCAACAACGAACTTCTCCCGACAGGACTCAGCTATGTTTGGAAGTATAGCTCACAATACGGTATGGTTGCTAGCGCCTTCGCAAACAACACAAGCTATAGAGCAAAGAGCTGGCTCATCTCACCTGCAATCGACTTGAGTGAATACAGCTCAGCAGTCTTGACATTCGACCATGCAGCCAATAAGCTCAACTCTGGCACACCGTCGCAGTACTACTTCGTGAGAATCTCTACTAACTACGACCCGGCATCACCAGGCACCGGCGACTGGTATTATCTCGATGTCCCGACTTATCCTGCTGGAAACAACTGGAACTTCGTGAGCTCAGGCGAAATCGACCTGACACCATATCTCGGCAACTCCGACGTCCATATCGCATTTATCTACACCAGCGATGATGGCAACGCAGGTACTTGGGAGATTAAGAATGTTTTAATTAAAGAAAGAGATACTGAAAAATAAAATATTTGAGATATGATAAAGTCAATGAAAAAATACAGCATATTGGTTCTTTTGGCGATGGCGGTTTTGACATCGTGTATCGACAAGAACGCGAAAAAAAACAACTATCCTGTTCCGGGCGTTGATTTCAATCTGCCTATAGGCCGTGTTTACACTATCGACACTCTGCTTTACATGTGGCATGCTGAAGGAACGCATACTTTCAATGAGGATGCCTCGGTTTATGGTATAGTGATCGGTGATGAGGCATCAGGCAATATCTACAAGGCATCATTCATCCAGGACGGCGATGACGCTATCGAGCTTTATTTGAAGAGCACCAGCGGTCTGCGTAACGGCGACTCCATCAGGGTTTACCTGAAAGGCGCCACATTGTCGGAATACAGCGGCACGCCTCAGATACAGGACCTCGACCCGAATACTATCACCATTTTGGCAAACAACAAACACATCGACCCTATTGAAATCAGCACACTTGATGTGACAAATGATTATATCTGTCATCTGGTGAAATTCAACCATGTGGAATTTGCCGCAGCCGACCGTAATAACACCTTCGCTCCTGAAGACGCATACGGTCAGTATAACCTCAACCAATATGATGATAACTGCAATCTCCTTGATTCGAAAATCATCGTGAGAACAAGTAATTATGCAAGCTTTGCAAAGAACCAGCTGCCACAGGGCAATGGCTCGATAACAGGTATTCTTACATATTACAGCAGCGGAAACGCATGGCAGTTCACCATCCGTTCATATTCGGAAGTCGCGATGAATAATGAGCCTTGTGAGACTTCAATCATCCCGCCGTCAGGCTCGGGAACACAAGGCGATCCGTATAACGTCGCTGCCGGTATCGAACATCAAGGTGATACAGCACAGTGGGTTAGAGGTTATATCGTAGGTTCTGCAAACATCGCTACAGGTGCTATCATCTATGACTCAGATATTTCATGGGGTCCGGAGTTCAATTGCGACCAGAACGTGACGAATATCATCATTGCTGATAGAGAAGAAGAGACCGACATCAACAAGTGTCTCGTCATTTACCTGCCGAGCAACGCTCCTTCAGGCATCCGCGACATCAACCTGAAAGATCATCCGGAGAACTGGCATAAGATCATAAAGGTGAAGGGTAATCTGAGAGCATACTTGGGCAAGTCAGGTATGAGAAATACAAACGAATACGAATTAAACTAATAGATATTTAGGCATTATGGCTGAAAACTTAGTAATCATCCCGACGTATAACGAGAAAGAGAATATCGAAAATATTATCCGTTACGTCTTTAACCTTCCGATGGCTTTTGATATCCTGGTCGTCGAGGACAACAGTCCGGATGGCACTGCCGATATCGTGAAACGCCTCATGAAGGAGTTCCCCGACAGGCTTTTCATTGAGGAGAGAAAAGGCAAACTCGGACTCGGCACAGCTTACATCCATGGTTTTAAATGGGCTTTGGAACGTGACTATCAATATGTTACGGAGATGGATGCTGACTTTTCGCATAATCCTGACGACCTCATCCGCTTGCACGACGCTTGCGCAAACGGCGCTGATTTGGCTATCGGCTCACGTTACAAATGCGGTGTCAACGTGGTGAACTGGCCGATGGGCAGAGTTTTGATGTCATATTACGCCTCAGCATACGTTCGTTTCATGACAGGCATGAAAGTGCGCGACACCACCGCAGGTTTCGTGTGTTATACACGTAAGGTGTTGGAAACCATCGACTTCGACAGAATCAAGTTCATCGGATACGCCTTCCAAATCGAGATGAAATACACTGCCTGGAAGCTTGGATTCAAGATCGAGGAGGTGTCAATCATCTTCACCGACCGTCGTGAGGGCACATCCAAGATGTCGGGTGGCATCTTCAGAGAGGCGATTTTCGGAGTTATCAACCTGAGATGGAGAGGAATGTGGGGTAAGATTAAACCAAGACAAAAGTAATGGGATATATCATTAAAAACGCGACACTTGTCAACGAGGGAACGACCACGTTGGCAAGTGTCGTCATAAATGGCGACAGAATCGAAAAGATTCTGCCAGGTAGGGACGCGCTGCCGTGCGCCCAAACGAATTGTCAAATTATTGATGCCGAAGGATTATATCTGATCCCGGGCATCATCGATGAGCACGTGCATTTCCGTGAGCCGGGGTTGACCCAGAAGGCTGATATTTGTAGTGAGAGCAGAGCTGCTGTAGCAGGAGGTGTCACGTCGTTTATGGATATGCCGAACACCAACCCGCAGACGACGACACAGGAGCTTCTGCAACAGAAATTCGACCTCGCAGCACAGAAATCGGCAGCGAACTACTCGTTTTATCTCGGCGCCACCAACGATAATATCGACGAAATCTTAAAGACAGACCCGAAGAAGGTATGCGGCATCAAGCTGTTCATGGGCTCAAGCACCGGCAACATGCTGGTGAACGAAGATGATGCCTTGATACGTCTGTTTAACGAGGCACCGTGCCTGATCGCGGCACATTGCGAGGACGAACAGATTATTCACGAAAACACGGTGTGCTGCAAGGACTTGGAGTCGAAAGGCGAAGTCGTCGCCGATGCCGGAATACATCCTTTTGTGCGCACGACGGAGGCATGCTACAAATCGACATCAAAGGCTGTCGATATGGCGACAAAGTTCGGCGCCAGACTGCATGTGCTCCACATATCCACAAAGTCGGAGCTGACATTGTTTAGAAACGATATACCGTTGAAAGACAAGAAAATAACAGCCGAGACATGCCCGCATTATCTGATATTCTGCGACAAGGATTACGAAGAGAAAGGTTTTGCCATCAAATGCAACCCTGCGATAAAGATGGCTTCAGACCGTGAGATTCTGCGCAAAGCTATCGTTGACGGCCATATCGACACTATCGGCACCGACCACGCGCCGCATCTGTGGCATGAGAAGTTCACCGACAGCTATTTCACAGCGAAATCAGGATTTCCGTCGATACAAAACAGCCTCGATATGATGCTGAATCTGTATCGCGAAGGCATAGTGTCACTGCCGCAAATCGTGAAGCTGATGTGCCATAATCCGGCAGAGTTGTATCAGGTAAAACAGCGCGGCTTCATCCGTGAAGGATATTATGCCGACCTCGTCCTTGTCGATCTGAATCATGAGAAACGCATCGCAAATGCCGATATGCTCTACAAATGCGGATGGACACCGTACGACGGAATGTCAGCAAAATCTAAGGTAACACATACTTTCGTGAATGGAAATCTCGTTTATCATGATGGTATTGTTGAAGATAAAATTTTTGGAAAACAACTGGAATTTGAACGTTAATATTATGAAAAAGTTATTGGGAATCATTGCGTTAGTGCTCGTTTTTGTGTCATGTCAGGACAAATCAGTGCGTCATGTGCAAAAAGTGGCTCATTATTATGCCGAAACCGACCTTCCTTGGGTGATTTATTATTACGATGTGGTAGGAAAAGACTCGACCTGGGTTGAGGAGCGATGGTTCCATGATAATGGAGTGCTTCAACTTGAGGGTAAAATCGTTGATAATCAGAGAGAAGGCGAGTTTAAAGGATATTTTCCTTCAGGCGAGCTGATGAGCGTTGGCAAGTTTGTGAAAGGCAAACGCGAGGGTAGAGGCAAGATTTATTTTGAAGACGGCAAGGTCAATATAGAAAATGAATATCGCGACGGAAAGCCTTATGGAATCTGGAAGTATTACGATGAAGAGGGCAAACTGGTCGATGTAAGAGAGTTTAAATAATGCTATCCGTTTTTTCAGATGAGAATTACATGCGGCAGGCGTTGATTGAGGCGCAGGCCGCCGCCGATGCCGATGAGGTGCCGGTGGGTGCCGTCGTTGTGGTGAACGACAAAATCATAGCCCGCGCCCATAATCAGGTCGAGTTATTGACCGACGTGACGGCGCATGCAGAGATTTTGGCGATCACTGCTGCATGTAATGCCCTGGGAACCAAATATTTGGACGACTGCACCCTTTATGTGACACTCGAGCCTTGCGTGATGTGCGCGGGTGCATTGGAGCACTGCCACATAAAAAAGGTGGTGTGGGCTTGCGATGACCCGAAAAACGGATTCCAACGCTTCGGCAACCTCTTACACCCGAAAACCGAAATAAAAACAGGCATCCTCAAAGAAGAATGCCTGCAAATGTTGACCGATTTCTTTAAAAAGAAACGTTAGTCTTTCTTCACCATATCTCTGAAGAATCTCATCAACAGTCTTACGTGAATGCCAACGCCGCCGGCAGGTTTGTAGGCTTCGGCTTTCTCGAGAAATGCCGTTCCTGCGATGTCGAAATGCACCCACGGATAGTCGGTGAAATGCTCTAAGAACTTACCTGCAGTGCTGGCGCCGCCGTATGCTCCTCCGATATTCTTGATGTCGGCGAGGTCCGACTTAATCATCTCACCATATTCTTCATACAATGGGAACTTCACGAGGCGTTCGTAAACGCGTTCGCCTACTGCCTCAAGTTGTTTGTATATTTCTTCTGCGTCGTGTTCCATTGCCACTGTCGCCACAGGTCCGATGGCGCGTGACGCCGCTCCTGTTAGTGTCGCGAAGTCGAACACCATCATAGGACTGTATTTCTTTGCGTAGGCGAGGGCGTCGGCGAGGATGAGACGGCCTTCGGCGTCGGTGTTCAGAACCTCGACGGTGGTGCCGTCATACATGGTGATGATGTCGCCACACACGCGTGCATTGCCGTCGATACGGTTGTCGGTGGCTGGAACGAGAGCTATCACATGAACCGGCAGCTTGGCTTTTGCCGCTGCATAAACGGTGCAGGCCACGGTGGCAGCACCCGACATGTCGTCTTTCATGTCATTCATGAATGTCGAAGTCTTGAGGTTGTAGCCTCCGGTGTCGAAGACGATGCCTTTGCCAACGAGCACGATAGGTTTCTCGTTGACCGGCTTCTCCGGCTTCCATTCCAAGATGGTGAACGTAGGCTCGTCGATGCTTCCTGCGTTGACAGCGAGCAGTCCGCCCATCTTGAGAGCCTCGATTTTCTTTTTGTTGAAGACCTCAGCTTCACCGCCTACTGAACGCACTTTCTCGCTGATGAACTCTGCAAGTTGTTCGGCGTTGAGATGGTTGACCGGCTCATTCACGAGGTCGCGAGCCATCAACGTGGCTTCAACAGTGATGTTGAGCTTCTCGACACAGTTATCGCAGGCAGTGCCTTCAAGGAAATAGATGGTTTTCAGGGTGTTAGCCTTGGCATCGGTCTTGTATTTGTTGAACTCGTAGTTGGCGAGCATCATGCCCTCGGCGCAACCCATCTTCACACAACGTTTGCCTCCGATGTTTTGAATCAAAACATCTTCGTACTTGTTGGCATTCAACCACTTACAAATCGAAGCGCCTTTCTTGCGGCATTTCTCCATGAACTTGTTCTCACATTCTTCACTGTCGATGAAGAAAATATGGTAACACTCTGTGTATCTGTTGATTACGACAGTCTTTTTCTTGTCGTCATCGTATGATTTTCTAACGTAATCGGCTTCTTCTTTATTAAGACCGATTTTATCGATATTTTCTGCTGAATCCAGAATGAAAACTTTTGCAGAAATCTTGTCGTCGTTTCTAAATTTTAATGTTGTCATGATAAAAATTCTTTCAATTTTGACATTGTTTTTTCTGTAGCACCAATCTTTCCTGAGACATAGTCGTGGCAGATCTTAGATGCTTTTTTGTAGAATTCTTCGTCGTTGATGAACTTATAGAACATCTCTTCCAACTCCTGCTGGTTGTTGATGACGAAAGCGCCTTTGAGCTCCACAAGGTCAACAGCCTCTTCAAAAGCATGGTATTTCGGACCGAAAATCACAGGCACGTCATACACGATAGCTTCCTGGATATTGTGGATTCCATCGTAAAAACCTGCGCCGATATATGCGAATTTGGCGTATCTGTATATCTTTGACAAGATGCCTATCTTGTTGATTACCAATGTTCTTGTTCTGTTACTTGGGACGAAATTGGTATATAACTGGTAATCGTGGAGATGCGATTCGATTTGTTTGATATGTGAGTCGGAGATGTCGTGTGGCACCATGATGAAGCAGTAGTCTTCAGGCATATTCTCGATGAAATTGTATAATAGTTTTTCATCTGACGGCCAGCTGCTGCCTGCGATGATGCATTTTCTGCCTCCTATATACTCCTCAATGTCAGGGAAACGCTGGGCTTGCATTGCGATATCGTAAACGCGGTCGAAACGTGTGTCGCCTGCAACAGTCAGTTTGTTGATTCCCATCTTGCGAAGCAGGTCGGCGGTCTCTTCGTTTTGGGTGAAGAAATGTTCGACATCGTAGAAATGATTTCTGAACCATCTGCCCCAAGGTTTGAAGAAATACTGGTTTTTACGGAGTGTCGTTGAGATGTAGAACAACGGGACGTTTTTGGCTTTCAACATCTGAATATGGTTGAACCAGAATTCATATTTCACAAAAATCGCAGCCTTGAAGTTAAAATGACGTATCAGACGATGTGCGTTTCCGAGGGTGTCGAGAGGCATGTAAGCCACGATATCTGCCAACGGGAAATCCTTTTTCAACTCATATCCGGAAGGGGAGAAGAAGGTCAGAAGGATCTTGTATTGTGGCAGGTCTTTTTTTATGGCTTCGATTATCGGGAGGCCTTGTTCAAACTCGCCAAGTGACGACACATGAATCCAAATCCATTGATCTTCAGGGTTTTGCTTTGTCAGTTTGTACCATTGACCTTTGCGGCCGTCGCGCCATAATCTGGCTTTTTTATTACCGAAAAAGGCTGCTATGTGAATCAAAGCGGCATAGCAGCGGACGAAAAACGTATATAAAATTCTCATATTTTAATAATAGTAATATTCAGCAGGTTTGCGTTTGTAGGTAGGGATGTAGATGGCGCCTCTGATGCCGATATACTGATCGATATAGCTGTGGGTGTCCTTACCCGTGTTGAAGTCCCATTTACGCATCGGCTTGGTGAAAGCCTGATTAAATTCTATTGAAATAGAGAAGTTAAGCACTCTTGTGTTGCTTAAGAACAGGTATCCTATTTCGCCTGACCAGGCAAATCCGCCGCGCATCTTGTCGTAGCCGTAGAGGTAATCGCCAGCCAACGCCGGTGGTGGTGAGGCGTAGGAGCCGAATTCGGTTCTCAATCTGTTGAAAAGATATCCGATTCCGCCTTGAACGAAGAAACCGCAGTTAGGATTAGGTGACAAAACAGGGAAGATCTTGGCGACGCGAGCCTGGATATGACCGCCTCTCTCAAAAAGCGCGTAGCTTCCGTAGATGCCGTCACCAGTGATGATCTCGCCGTTGTTATCCAAAATATCTCCGAAAAGCTCCTCTCTGGTTATGTTGACCTTGTTGCCTGATATGAAACTGCCGTTTATGCTGAACATCCAGTTTGATGCGGTCTTGAAATCCACACTTGCGCCGATGCAATTGTTGTTGCAATACAACACCTTAGTGTCCATGCCCGGGAACTGATAGGCATACGACACCTCGAACATCCAAGTGGAAATCTTCTCTTTTTTGATGTCATATTGCGCGCTCATCGCCAAAGGCATGACTGCTAACAGCATGAGTATCAACCTTCTAAACCTCATAATAAAAATTTTTTATCCTTTGCAAAGATAATAAACGTTTTTGAACTTCGTTTATTATTTCGAAAAATGTTTTTTAATATTAAAAAATATAGTAATTTTGCAGTCTGATTCAGATAAAGATTAATAGTATGAAAAAAAGTTTTGTTGTTATCGCATTGACTTTAAGCGTATTAGCTTTCATGAGCGTTTCATGTAAACATGACAAGAAAGACAAGGATTATCCAGAGCCGGTCTCATGGTCTCCAGAACCAGGTGAAGGCGGTACTGTGCCATACGCAATTTTGCCATCATATCTCGATAGCACTGTATGTCAATATTTTACAGTTTATCAGGGAGAAGACCCGATTATCATTGAGCAAGGTCAGTTTGTGTCACATCCACATGTCTTGATTCATTCAACAATTGCTGATGATACGGTGCATATTTACAACGACCGTTATATCGCATTCTTCGGCAATGGCGAGTTGATCGATTTCTATGGAAAACAATGGGATGACTCAAAACAGGAGTATTATAACGAGGCTTACAGAAGACTTTATGTCATCGGTACAGGTGAGGATTTCACATGTTATTATCTTACAGAAGGTTATCCTAACGGTATGTATGCCAAGCAGTCGACTATTTTCAGTGGAAAATGGGATGAAAGCTACGGTGGACTTAAGGATTTCCAGGTGGCTGTTATCCTTCTTGAAACCAGTGGTAACCCTAACCTTGCACCTGTGAACTCATTCCGCGTGCTCGGCGATGGCGACGGACTGGCACAAGATACCGCATGGATTGGCAGCAAGAGAGCGGCTTTCGAGGATATGACAGTATCGCACGAAGACGCATTCAGTATGTTTAGAGTGAGATAAAATGTCGGACGAGAAGCTGATTTCACAAGCAATTTTATCGAATGGAATAAAGGTAATTCACCGGCACCGCGCTGGTGAATTATCACATTTAGCCTTGATGGTCAACGCGGGAATGCGCGACGAGAAAGCCGATGAGAACGGCCTCGCTCATTTCATCGAACACCTCGTTTTTAAAGGCACTAAACGACGCAAGGCATATCATATCCTGAGCTGCCTCGAGAACGTGGGCGGCGACCTCAACGCATTCACGACCAAGGAAGAGACCTGCATCCACGCCTCATTCCTCAAAGAACATATCGACAAGGCGATGGATCTCTTCGCCGACGTCATCTTCAATAGCACCTTCCCGGAAAACGAGATGGAGAAGGAGAAAGAGGTGATTCTCGACGAGATCAACTCATATCGCGACACTCCCGCCGACGAGATCTTCGATGAGTTCGAAAACCTTATTTACAGAGGCCATCAACTGGGACGTAACATATTGGGAACCATCGACTTGGTGAGCCAATACACCCGCAATGACATCGTGAAGTTCCGCAACCAGCATTATGCCCCCGACAGGATGGTGCTGGCATGTATCGGCAACATCTCCTTTGAGGCGTTTTTAAAGCTCGCCACCAAGTATTTTGCTGATTATCAAGGTAACGCGGTGCCGTTCGAAAGGATTCCTTTTGTGGCTAATGTGCCTACTGCACGTACTGAGATAAGGCAAAACCACCTCACGCACGTCATCATGGGAGGACTGGCATACAAATACAACGACGATAGAAAGCTGAAGCTGATACTCCTTAATAATATCTTGGGCGGTCCGGGCATGAACACACGCCTGAACCTGAATATCCGCGAGAAATATGGCTTTGCATACACCATTGAGTCACAATACAATGCGTATTCGGATACTGGCAATTACACCATTTATATGGGTGTTGACCCGCATTCGCAGGAGCGTTCTATCGAGTTGGTTTACAAAGAGTTGAACAAGCTGATGACCCAAAAACTTGGCACCTTGCAGCTTTCAAATGCCAAGAAACAACTCATCGGACAAGTGGCTTTGAGCAACGAGTCGGGGATGAATGATTTGTTGAGCATGGTGCGAGCCGGATTTTTCGAGGAACATATCGAGACTTTGCCTGAAACAATCGCCAAGCTGGAAAAAATCACCTCAAGCGACTTGCTCGAAATCGCTAATGACATCTACGATAAAAACAAGATTAACCTGTTGATTTTCAAAGGTCAGGAAGATTAAAACTCCTTCTTTCTTAATTCGAAGTTAGAGCCGAGATAATGGCTGCGCACGATTGGGTCGCTTGCGAGCTCTTCCGGTGTGCCTGCCTTAAGCAATTGGCCTTCAAACACCAAGTAAGCTCTGTCGGTGATTGACAGTGTCTCGTTGGCGTTGTGGTCGGTGATGAGCACTCCGATGTTTTTCGTTTTGAGTTTTGCCACCACTTTCTGGATGTCTTCCACGGCTATCGGGTCGACGCCGGCAAAAGGCTCGTCGAGGAGGATGAACTTAGGGTCGATGGCGAGTGCGCGTGCTATCTCGCAGCGACGGCGTTCACCGCCAGAGAGTTGTATTCCTTTGCTCTTGCGGATGTGCTGCAGACCGAACTCGTCGAGCAGCGACTCGAGTTTCTCAGCGCGTTGCTGCTTCGTCATGTCTTTTTTGAACTGCATCACAGAGTAGATGTTGTCTTCAACCGACATCTGACGGAACACAGAGGCTTCCTGGGCGAGGTAGCCGATGCCTAACTGTGCGCGTTTGTACATCGGATATTTCGTGATCTCTACATTATCAAGGAAAACATGACCCGAGAACGGTTTGATAAGTCCCACAATCATATAGAAGGTGGTGGTTTTGCCGGCGCCGTTAGGACCCAGAAGTCCCACGATCTCGCCTTGGTTCACCTCGATGCTCACGCCCCTCACAACGGTGCGTTGCTTGTATTTCTTGACTAAAGTATCGGTTCTAAGTAACATTATATAATTCCTTCCTTGATAATATCGTGAATATGAATCATGCCGATGTATTTGCCGTTTTCCATGACAGGAAGCACTGATATCTCCTTGCTTTGCATGACGTTGAGAGCGTCGGCAACATGTGCCGATTTCTCTATTGTCGTCGGGTTTTTCGTCATAATCTCGTTGACTTTCACCGCCTCGATGTTAGGATGTTTCATCAGCATTCGACGCAGGTCGCCGTCTGTGACGATGCCGACGAGTTTGCCGTTTTCTATAACGGCGGCGGCGCCGAGCATCTTTTCGGATATCTCAATGATAGCCTGCGTCATGATGTCGTTCGGCTTCACCTGTGGCACTCCGTTTTTGATGCAGACATCGCCTACTGTGAGATAGAGACGTTTGCCGAGAGCACCGCCCGGATGGAACTTGGCGAAGTCTTCTGCAGTAAATCCGCGCATCTTCAGCAACGCGACAGCCATAGCGTCACCCATCACAAGTTGAGCGGTGGTGGAGCTCGTCGGGGCTAAGTTATTCGGACATGCCTCGCGCGGCACCGTTGTATCCAACACATAATCAGCTTGATTTGCAAGATATGACCTGAGATTGCCTACAATAGCGACAAGTTTGTTCTTTCTTATTTTGATTAAAGGTATCAGCACTTTGATTTCCGGTGTCTCGCCGCTTTTTGAGACGATAATCACCACGTCATCGTCGCGTATGATGCCAAGGTCGCCGTGGATGGCGTCGGCAGCATGCATAAAGACGGCAGTGGTGCCGGTAGAATTCAACGTGGCGACGATTTTTTGCGCTATATTTGCACTTTTTCCGATGCCGGAAACAATAACATTTCCTTTCGAATGGTAGATCAAATCGACCACTTTTTCGAAATCATCGGTAAGAAGATCTTTTAATCCTAATATCGAATTTGCTTCATTATCAATGACTTGCAGTGCAATATCGCGTAAATTTTCCATTTGTTAAAAAATTTTAAAAATTTTCTTGCTTTATTAAAATTAAAAGTTATAACTTTGTAAAAATAACGATGCAAAGATAACGATTATTTTTAAATGCTTAAACTATGGCAAAAATTGATGAAAAAAGTTTACATGATTTACTGAAAAATGTCTTCGGATTCGACCAGTTTAAAGGTAATCAGAAGGCTATAATTAAGAGCATTCTCGCGGGAAACAACACGTTTGTGCTGATGCCGACGGGTGGCGGTAAATCATTGTGCTACCAGTTGCCTGCCTTGATGAGCGAGGGCACGACAATAGTGGTTTCACCTCTTATTGCCTTGATGAAGAATCAAGTGGATATGATTCGTAACTTCGGCGCCGACACCGGCATCGCGCATGTGATGAACTCGTCGCTGTCGAAGGCAGAGCTCATGCAGGTGCGTGAGGACCTCGTCAACAAGAAGACGAAGCTTCTTTATGTGGCTCCGGAATCGTTGACGAAAGAGGAGACGCTGGAGTTTTTGCGTGGTTTGGACATCGCTTTCTTTGCTATCGATGAGGCACACTGTATCTCAGAATGGGGCCATGACTTCCGTCCGGAATACCGCCGTCTGCGCCCAATCATCAACGCCATCAACCCGAAGCTGCCGATAATAGCTCTGACAGCTACGGCGACAGTGAAAGTGCAGCAGGACATCATGAAGAACCTCGAGATTCAAGATGCCAAGATATTCAAATCGTCGTTCGACCGTCCGAATCTTTATTATGAAGTACGTCCGAAGACAAAAGACGTAGTAAAAGATATCATAAAATATATTAAATCGAATCCTGGCAAATCAGGAATCGTTTACACTTTGAGCCGTAAAAAGGTGGAGGAACTCGCTGAGACTCTGCAGGTTAACGGCATTAAGGCGTTGCCGTACCACGCTGGTTTGGACAGCCAGACACGTAAGGAAAATCAGGATAAATTCCTGATGGAAGAGGTCGACGTCATCGTGGCTACCATCGCATTCGGTATGGGTATCGACAAGCCGGATATCCGTTTCGTGATCCACCACGACATGCCAAAGAGCCTTGAAGGCTATTATCAGGAAACAGGTCGTGCCGGTCGTGACGGCGGCGAAGGCAACTGCATCGCTTTCTACGACTACGAAGATATCCACAAACTTGAAAAATTCAATAAAGGCAAGAATGTCGCAGAACAAGAAATCGCTCGCGAACTTCTGAACGAGACCGTGACGTACGCCGAGTCGCCGGTATGCCGTCATAAGCTGCTGCTGCACTATTTCGGTGAAGAATACGAAAAGGAAAACTGCGGCGCTTGCGACAACTGCCTCAACCCGAAAGTGCGCTTCGACGGTCAGGAGGATATCAAACTCGTCATCGAAGCGGTGCTTGCGACAAAACAGCTGTTCAAGACAAAACATATCTCTGAACTCCTTGCCGGAAAAGAGACTGGCGACATCAAGACAGCAAAACACGATACCAACGAGTATTTCGGTGCAGGCGATGACCATGATGAGAAATATTGGACTTCGATAATTCGTCAAGCACTTGTAAATAAATTACTTACAAAAGATATTGACAACTACGGTATCTTGAAAGTGCCGAAAGAAGGCAAGGACTTCATCAAGAAGCCTTACACCGTGATGGTGGCTATGGACCATGATTACGACAAGGGCGACGATGACGAATTCGATGAGGAAAGAGTGGCACTTTCGAAGGATTCAGGCACCGACAAGACATTGTTCTCGATGCTGAAAGACCTTCGTAAGACCATAGCGAAGAAGAAAAACCTGCCGCCATTCGTCATCTTCCAAGACCCATCGCTCGAGGATATGGCAATCCAATATCCTATCACGATGGAAGAGCTGACGCAGATCGCAGGCGTGGGCGCAGGAAAAGCTCAGAAGTTCGGTCAGCCGTTCATCGACCTTATTAAAGAATATGTCGAAGAGAACGAGATCACTCGTCCTAACGACATGGTGGTGAAGTCGGTGGTGAACAGATCGGCATTGAAGATCAGTATCATACAGAATATCGACAAAGAGATTCCGCTTGAGGACATCGCATATTCGAAGAACCTCGAATTTGATGAGCTTCTGACTGAAATCGAGAGCATCGTGGCGAGCGGAACCCATCTCGACATCAGATATTACACTCGTGACAACATCGACCAGTATCATCAGGAAGATATCATCCAGTACTTCAGGGAGGCGGAATCTGACGACCTTGAAACGGCGATGAAGACCCTCGGTGAGAATGAATATGAAGAGGAAGAGGTGCGACTGATGCGAATCCAGTTCTTATCTGAAGTTGGAAACTAGATTCCTCATTCCGAGCACGGAGTGCGAGGAAACTCAAAATTAAGAATATGGATAGATTAAAAATAGTCCTTTTTGCTTTTAGTTTACTTCTTTTCTTCAGCTGCGACAGCGAGAGGAAGAGACCTGCTCCTTCTGTGCTTCTCACCGAGCCTCAGATGGTTGACGTGCTGATGGATGTCCAAATCATGGAGGCGACGATAAGCTACAAGAAAAACGTGAATCAGAAGACTGAATATCTGAAAACTATTGGTTACGACACTCTTTTCTCGCATTACGGCATCACCGATTCTATTTTCAAAGAAAATATGAAATATTACTATGACGTTGAGCCTCAGACACTTGAGAGAATTGTCGACTCGGTTGAGGCGAGGTTGCTAAAGATGAAGAATTAGTGGAAATGAGCGAAGACAATCTTTGCCTTTGCAGGACCGATAATCTCGCTAAGCCTATGTAAATTAGCTTCTTTAATGTTTTTAACGGATTTCAGTTCGAGAAGAAGTTTCTCGGCTGTGGTCTTTCCTATGCCTTTGATGTCGTTGAGTTCGGAATGAACGAAGCCTTTCTGGAATTTCTTGCGGTGGAAGCTTATGGCGAAACGATGTACTTCTTCCTGAATCTGTGCAAGCAGTCGAAATGCGTCAGAGTTGGGCTTCAGCTGCACTGTTTTGGGTGGGAACCCGAATAGAAGCTCGTTAGTACGATGGCTGCTGTCTTTGGCGAGACCGGCGATAGGTATTTCGATATGTAATTCATCCTGAATGACTTGGCGCACTACCTCCATCTGACCTTTGCCGCCGTCGGTGATGATGAGGTTAGGCAGCTCTTTGCCTTCTTCCACGAGGCGTGAATAGCGCCGGCGCACTACCTCTTTCATCGAGGCGTAGTCGTCGGGACCTTCCACCGTTTTGATGTTGAAATGACGGTAGCCGGCCTTGTTTGGCTTCCCGTTGACAAACTGCACCATGCCTGCCACAGCGTAGTCGCCTTGGAAGTTGGAGTTGTCGAAACACTCAATGACTGCTGGTGGTTCGGGAAGATGCAGGTCTTTCTGAAGCTCTGCCAAAATACGTTTTGAATGACGCTCGGGGTCGACCAAAGAGCGCAGTTTTTCTGTCTCGAAACGATATTGCTTGGCGTTGCGTGTAGACAGTGCTAAAATCTCGAATTTCTCGCCTTTTTTCGGGATGGTGAACTTCACGTTTTCAAGTTCCATGTCGAGCTTCAGCGGCACGATTATCTCTTTCACACTGCTTTCAAAACGTTGACGTAACTCGATGATTGCCAATGATAAAAGCTCTTCTTGTGTCTCTTCAAGACGGCGTTTCATCTCGATTGAGAACGACTGAATTATCGCTCCTTGAATGATGCGCATGTAGTTGACATAGAACGAGTTATCGGCATCGTCGAAAGAGAAGACCTCCATGTCATGAAGCGTGTTGCTGCTCACGATGCTGCGCGCGTGATAGTTTTCGAGAAGGTCGTATTTCTTTTTTATGATTTGTGCCTGCTCAAATTCAAGGCGAAAGGCGTGGTCCATCATCTGCGTTTTCAAATCCTTCAAGACACCGGAGATATTGCCTTTTATAACTTCTTTGACATTGAAAATCATGGTGTTATAGTCATCTTCGGAGATGAGATTGACGCAAGGAGCTTTGCAGTTGCCGATATGATATTCGAGGCATGGACGGTTAAGAAGGTGCTTGCAGGTGCGCAGTGGGTAAACCTGTTTCAAGATGTCGAGCAGTGTTCTCGCAGTCATCACGGAAGGGTAGGGGCCGTAGTATAGCGAGCCGTCGTTGATCTTCTTTCTTGTCAGAAAAATTCGCGGGAAGCGCTCATTTTTAATGCAGATCCAAGGATATGTCTTGTCGTCCTTGAGCATGATGTTGTAGCGCGGCTTGTACTGCTTGATGAAGTTGTTTTCAAGCAGGAAAGCCTCAGCTTCGCTACCCACCACGGTGAAGCGGATGTCGGCGATTTTGCTCACAAGGAGACGCGTCTTTCCTGATTGTTCTTTGTTGAAATAGCTTGATACTCTGCGTTTCAGGTTCTTTGCCTTGCCGACATAAATAATCTCGCCAGACTCGTCGAAGTACTGGTAAACCCCCGGAGAAGTGGGGATGGTTTTTAATATCGAGGTTATTTTATCGGAAGCCATTTAAAAGTGTTTAAATCCCTGTGCTTCAATCGGGACCTGATGATTGTCAGGCGTGATGAGGTTGGCTTGTCCTTCGTCGGCAGTCATGTAGCCGATGATGCGGACGTCGTCCAGATCCTTTACTTTTTCGTAGTCGCTTTGCGCGATGGTGAACAATAGTTCATAGTCTTCGCCACCGTTGAGTGCAGCGATGCTTGGCACGATGTTGAAATCCTTTGCTGTCTGTATCGTCTTCTGATTCATTGGAATACGGTCTTCGTAGACCATGCATCCCACCTTCGACTCTTTGCAAAGATGAAGAACTTCAGAAGCCAAACCGTCGGAGATGTCAATCATTGAAGTTGGTTTCACCTTAATCTCCTTGAGTTTTTCGACGATGTCGCGACGAGCCTCAGGTTTCAGCTGACGTTCCAAAATATAATCGTATCCTGCAAATTCAGGCTGCATGTTAGGGTCGGCCATGAAAGCGGCTTTTTCTCTTTCGAGGATAAGCAAACCAGTGTATGCTGCGCCGAGGTTTCCGCTCACGCAAAGCAAATCGTTAGGTTTTGCGCCGTTGCGATAGACGATATCTTCTTTTTTAGCCTTTCCGATGACGGTTATCGAGATGAAAAGTCCTGATTTTGAAGCTGTTGTGTCGCCTCCGACGAGGTCAACATGATAGCGGTCGCAGGCGAGGCGGATGCCACGGTATATCTCTTTTATCGCCTCGACGGAATATTTCGAGCTGATGCCGAGTCCGACCACGATCTGTGTCGGGGTGCCGTTCATCGCGTAAATATCTGAGAAGTTGACGACAGCTGCCTTGTAGCCGAGGTGTTTCAGCGGACAGTATGTCATGTCGAAATGCACGCCTTCGCAGAGAATGTCGACGGATACAAGCGTTTGCTCGTCTTTATGGTCGATGACGGCCGCATCGTCGCCGACGGCTTTCAGCGTTGAGTCGTTGTAAATCTTGACGTTTTTGACGAGCTTGTCGATAAGCGCGAACTCGCCGAGTTCCGAGAGGTTAGTGATAGTTTCCTGATCTGCCATTTTTGTAATAAATTTTTATGCAAAAATAGTGATTTTTCGGAAACTGATAAAATAATGTTTATTGAATCTTCTGAAACACCAACAGATCCTTCCTTATATGTTGCATGATAGTCGCACATTCTTCGGCGTTGTCGTAGAAGAAAATCCAAAGAGTCTGGTTTATGTGGTCGACAGCCGCGATATAACCGTCTTCACCGTACTGTGCAGCATCCGGCATAATTGCAGAAGGCTGGTCGATTGATTCGAACGTTGCCTCTGCATCGAGAACGGTATCGTTGTATGCCAAACCATTATTGTTCAACTTATCTGCGACGGTCTTAAGAATCCGTTTTACAGCAGTGGAGTCTTTGAATTCCATGCCGAAACTCATGTCACTCATAAAGTCGATGTCATCGTTTATGATGATAGAGGCGTTATGTACCTGACTGTCGGATTCGAGAAGCGAATTTATCGCAGCACTGAACTCATTGACAATAGATTGTGCGAAAACCTCTATTTCCTCATCGCTGAGGTGTTCTTTGGTGAATATATCATCACTAATGACTAACGGTGTGTCCCATTTCATTCCAACCTCGACGGAATAACTCGGGTCGAACATGGTATCACCGATGAATCCTGACATAAACTGCTTAGACACAGCAAATTCACTTAATAGCCATTCCCAAACGTCTTCATCTGCTGCCTGAATCATCACGGTGTTGATTTCGTTGCCATGCACATTGAAATCGCAGAGATAAGCTACTGTCAGATTTGTGCTGTCGGCATATTTGCAGTATAGCTCTAGGGCAGGATTGCTCTGTTTCGCAGTGCCTTTCCTCCCACAAGAGCAGTTCGCAAATATTGTGAGAATTAGTAAAATCAATATGTTTAGATAATACCTCATTTTTTTATTCTTGGTTGACTATTTTGTTAGCTGAAATGATGATATCTTGTGCCGAACACCCTGAATTACAAAGAAATTTAACCTCTTTATTCGGCAAATGCAAGCCATATAGAAGCACTCCAACAAGCAGACATGCGGCAGCCACGTATGGAATCCAAAGATGTCTGCGATGACGAACTGGCGACATTTCTTGTACAAAGGTTCTGTTTTGAGCTATTTTTGCCATATTAAGCATGACTTCATCGCTCGGAGCGCTGTTTTGGGCATCCTTCAGAGCGTTTTGCCGACGCTGCCACTGTATCTCGAAATCGTTAGTGTTCATATATCCTCCTTGCTTTCTTTTTCAAACATTTCTTTTAACTGCTGTTTTATGCGTGTAATGCGCATCGCAATGGTACCTTCTGTAAGGTTGGTCATTTCGGCTATTTCTTTATAGGAAAAGCCGTCGAGGTGGGCTCTTATTATCATGCCGTTCTCTTCCGGAAGCTCATTTATCAACTGGCGTAGCAATTGCGAGTTGTCGTCGTGTGCTTCGTACGACATGTCGTTTATTTCTGAATGAACATCAATTTGTTCTGTTGTTGGATTTTTGATATCTTTGCGACGTAGCATCAGCATGGTGTTGGTGGCGACGCGATAAATCCATGTTTGTTCCGAGCTTCGTCCCTCGAAGGTGTCGAAATAACGCCACAGACTGACGATGACTTCCTGCATGCAGTCTTCGACCTTCCACACCTTGCCGAGGTTGTAATCGGAGCAGATATGCCATATCAAAGCCTTGTTACGCAAAAGCATAGCGTTGAAAGCTTGCTCTTTATTTGGCTTATCCTTAGTGCGAGACAACAAAACGTTTTGTCTGGTTTTCATTGATTTTTATGAAATAAACGCCATCGTTATAATTTGCCGTTGAGATGCTGATCGAATTTTCAACAGTTTTAACCTCATCGACTTTTTGTCCCAAAGCATTGTAAATCACGATGTTTTCAATGTTGTTGCCTGTTATTGTCAGGATATCTTTAACCGGATTAGGGAACAATTTGAAGCTTTCTGTCTCATTCTCATCGACGCCCTCAAAGGTGATGCATTCCTCGTTGGTGGGGTCGCTTTCCATATAGCCATCGCAGTTGGCTGTGATTTTGTAGCAATATTCCTGCATGTCTTCCAAATCACTGTCGACGAATGTGGTCTCGTTTACTGTTGCAATCTTTGAGCCATCACGATAGACATTGTAAGAAATGGCTGTCGCTGACGCGTTCCAGTTCAATGTAACCACATCATTTGCCATCAACAAAGAAAGGTCTGACGGTGCGTCGCAGTCAATTGTTTCGCAGCTGTATTGCTGGATGCCGCCATATTGTGCGAGAGCGTTAATAACATCGTTGGCCGAGAACGGATAAAGCTGCTGGAATCCTTGGATAGGGATGCTTCTGTCAGGCATGATGAGAATCAGGGTAGGGCATCCGGCGATACCATAAATATCGAAAATCTCGTTTCCACCACCTTCCACTCCAATTGTCGGATACTGAACGCCATATTGATCAATCCATTGCTGGCAATTGCTGTTGCTGTCGATATATGATATTTCCATGAAAAAGACATCATGTTGGTTACAGCCTGTGGCGGTGTACGCACCATTAATATAAGGTGCTATAACCTGGCATTGTCCGCAAGTCAAAAAGAAGAAATCGATGAAGACTGCCTGACCGCGGTCTAAAATGTCAAAAAGATGAATCTCGTTGCCGTGGCAGTCGGTAGCTGTAAAATCTACGGCTTCGGTGAGATTGGTGTACTGTGCGCGAATTCCTGCTGTTGTTGCAAATAAAATTGCGATAGTGATAAAAAGTCTTTTCATATTTTATTTTTTTTGTTCAAAAACAATTAGGTGCAAATATAGCAAAAAACTAACAAATTTCAAAAATTTTCTTTCAAGTTATTTTTTCAAAGTTTTTGCACCTAAATAGATGTCAATTTTAAAATTAAAGTCTATGAAGAAAAATTTATTTTTGATCGTGTGCTTCTTCGCAATTATGAGCATGGCTAATGCACAAAATGAGATTACGATGACTGTCAACACCGAGTCGTCTGTAGAGTTTTCACTTGCTGAAAGACCAATTATCTTATCGTATGCTTCAACATCGGTTACTCCAATCGGAAATGCCGGTTTCGGTGGGCTGGCGTTCTACTGGGGTTATATGTTCCCGGCTGCAATGGTTGAGGAGTATGCCGGAAAGTATGTCACTCAAGTCGCATATCTGGAAGGCGGCGGTGAGGATTACGCAGGTGAATACTCAATTAACATCTGGCTTGGCGGTGACTATGCTCCTGAAAAGCTGGCTCTTACACAAAAGTTTACTGTGACTTCAGGCACAGGAACAGTGGTGACGATGTCGCTTGATCAGCCTGTTCTCATCGATGGAACTCAAAACATCTGGGTTACTTTGTATCAAGATGGCTCAGTGCAAGGACCTGCTTTCGTTATGGAAGACATGGGCGACGCCAATAGCCGTTGGGCAGGTTTGCCGGATTATAACATGTGGATTGATGTCAACCAGGCACAAGGAGGCAGCGGATATAGCTTTATTCTTTGGGCTTTTGTCGATGATTACGACGTTATCGGCGAGGTCGAGAGCAATGTCGCAGTTTATCCTAACCCGACACATGACATGGTGAATGTTATCGCTCCAAGCATGAATCACATCACGGTGATGAACACACTCGGTCAGGTGGTATACGACACCGATGCTGAAGGCGACCAGTTTGTTTTGGACATGTCGCAATACGAGTCTGGAATGTATATGGTACGAGTCTCGACAGAAAATGGCACTATTGTAAAACGCGTTAACGTGGTTAAATAGTTGATACATCTTTTAAGGTAATAAAAAAACCTCGCAAACTTGCGAGGTTTTTTTGTGCTCCCACTAGGACTTGAACCTAGGACCAACTGATTATGAGTCAGCTACTCTAACCGACTGAGCTATAGGAGCTGGAAAAATTTCCGAGTGCAAAAGTACAAATTTTTTTGATTGCAGCAACAAAAAATAAAAGATTTTTATGTTGTCATTTCGAGCGGAACGGAGTGGAGTCGAGAAATCTCCTGCATTTGAACAGATGAGATTTATTCATTCCGCTTCGCTCCAGTCGAAATGACATTGGTTATCTGTAGTATACCTCAATATTATCGAGAATCTCCGTCACTTCCGCTACTGTCGGCACTTCCATGAGCTTCATTTTGAATTGTTTGAAGTTCGGGAATCCTTTGAAATACAGACCCCAATGTTTCCGCATCTCGATGACGGCGTAGTGCTCGTCTTTGTAATTCAGTGAGTCGTTGAGGTGCATCTTCGCCACCCTCACGCGTTCCTCGACGGAAGGCCTCTCGTCTTCGACACCTTTTTCAAGATAATCGTGAATCTCTTTGAAAATCCAGGGGTTTCCGTATGTGGCGCGGCCGATCATGAGACCGTCGACACCGAAAGTGTCCTTGAAATATTTCGCTGACTTGCCGTCGACCACGTCGCCGTTGCCGATGATTGGAATCGTCATGTGCGGGTTGTTTTTCACCGCTCCGATGAGCGTCCAGTCGGCTGGCTCGCCCCATTTCGTGGTGCGAAGTCGTCCGTGGATGGTAAGCGCCTGAATGCCGACATACTGAAGTCGCTCGGCGATTTCCACTATGTCTTTATGTTCGCTGTCATAACCCAGTCTCGTCTTCACCGTGACAGGCGTTTTCACTGCCTTGACAACGGCTTCGGTGATGGCGACCATCTTCGGGATGTCGTTCATGATGCCTGAACCTGCGCCTTTCGACGCCACTTTCTTTACCGGGCATCCGAAGTTGATGTCGATGATGTCAGGATTGTATCGTTCGGCATATTGTGCCGCCTCGACCATTGGCTGGACAGCGTTGCCGAAAATCTGCACTCCGAACGGCTGCTCGCTCTCGGTATATCGCAACTTGTTGATACTCTTTACTGCATCGCGAATCAGTCCGTCCGACGAGATGAACTCGGAATAGACGATGTCGGCGCCGTACATCTTGCACACGTGCCTGAACGGCGGGTCGGTGACGCCCTCCATCGGTGCCAGAAGCAGCGGATAATGCTCGAAGTTGAGATTTGCGATTTTCATGCTGCAAAAATACAAAAAATAATGACATTTTAATGCCATTTGCAGAAATACGACCTACCACAGGGTACTGTGAGTATTTCGAAAAGGGCATTAAAATGTCAATTTGAATACAAAGTATAAGGAATCTCATCTAAAAAATTGATTATTATTTGTTTGTTCAAAAATTATTATTTAATTTTGTAGCCTATTTCCATTAAAAAGTTGCGCCCGACACGTATCAGGGATGAAAATTATGAAGAAAATACTGATGGCATTTGCGGTTTTAATCGTGGTGCTCGCCATGGCTTTAACAGGCTGCAAGAAGAAATCATCCGAGCCAAACACTGGCGGAGGAGGAGATAACGGTGTCCCTTGTGTCGACCTCTATATCGGGTTTACCGGTTTTAACGACAGCATTTATAACAAACCAAACAGCCTTGTCGATGATTCGTGGTTTGAGACGTTAAACACATATTATGAAAACACCAGCGTACAGGGCCATAACGACGCTTATCTGTATTATTCGGAATATATGGCGTTGGATGATTTGTTGAATTTGGAAAATAAGCCGGAAAACTTGAGAAATGTCTCTATAATTACATTTACTAAAGCTCTGGATTATATCTCTTTGGATTCGCCTGTGACAAATCCTGAAGGATATGGCTCAAACGCCGAGTATCGTGATGGTTTGCATAACAAAATCATTGGTAATCAGGTGTTTGGAAAAGAAATCAATGCTTATGCCATCGGACTTGTCAACGAAAATACGAGTTCGGATATCGAAGAATTCAGAGCCAATCTCCGTGCGTTGTCGAGCGATCCGGCCAATATCTATGAAGTAAACACTATGGATAGCGTCGATGTAGTGCTTAATGAACTGGTTGAAACAATCAAAAGTGCTACTGGTGAAGGCAACAGCAATATCCTTATGATGGTATTCGACTGCTCGTATAACGAAAGCCGTGTCAAGACGATTCCGCATATGGTTTACACGTTTGTTGATAACATGGTTTGCGGACATATCGCTTATTATAAAGCGCCTACAGTCAGAACGCATCAGGTCGGCGATGTCGGTAGAACTTGGGCGGTTTGCGGTGGCGACCTGCTCGACTGGGGCCATAATTGGGTGCTGAGCAAAGGTCTTGTGTATAGCTACAAAACCCCTAATCTTGACTACTACAATTGGGTGACTACAGGATCTGTGCACTATAGTACAGGACCAGGCGATTTCCCGAATGTCAGAATGGGCTTCCTGAAACCGGATACTGATTATTATGTAGCGGCTTATGCTATAAACTATGTCGGCATATCATATGGTGAAGTTTATACGTTCCACACACTTGCCGATGGTGTTCCTAGCGTCGTGACGCTTCCAACATCGGATGTAACTGAGACAACAGCTGATGTATGTGGCGCTGTCGTTGACGATGGCGGTCATGACATCCTGGAAAGAGGTATCTGCTATGGTCTGGCTTCGGATCCTGACATCACCGGCTCGCATGTGGTTTGTGCGGCTGGCGATTCACTTTTCTGCACAACATTGACAGGTCTTGAGCCGAATACGACATATCATTATAGAGCCTATGCCGAGAATGAAGAAGGTATCGGATATGGTGAGGATATGCAGTTTACCACGTTAGGCAATGCTGGAGATGAAGGCACGTTCAGCGTTGGAGGACGTGGCGTGATAATTGCGCCAGGTAACTTGCAATATAATCAAGGCACTCATGAATGGCGTTTTGCTGAAAATACATGGGATTACATCGGTGGTGCCAACACTGGTGCTGGCTCTCCTATCTATACGGGCTGGATAGACCTCTTCGGCTGGGGCACTGGTAACGAGCCATCATGTATTGTTGACACGAGCGGATACTACCTCAACTTTACCGACTGGGGCATCAACCCTATTTCCAACGGAGGCAACACTCCATACCAATGGCGGACCCTCTCTGATACCGAATGGGAAAGCATTCTGTATAACCGTGAAACACCGTCGGGAATACGCTTCGCGATGGGACAGGTGAATGGTGTGAATGGAGTGATTCTCGTACCAGACCAGTGGAACAGCAGTTATTATCCTTTGACACACTGCAATGAAAATGCTGTATTGGGCGACATGCCGAATGTCATCAGCGCATCCACCTGGGACAGTGATTTAAAACCTCATGGAGCGGTGTTCTTGCCATGCGCCGGCAAGCGTAAATTCGGTGATGAGTATGTGGATTCTAATTCATGGGGTGCTTATTGGACATCAACAGAGGCTGAAGATGTCTATGGCTTGGGCACAGATATAATAAGAATGGCATGGGCACTAATCCCAAGTGTTTACCAAGGATTAGGCCAAGGTGTAGACATCCTGTCATATGAACGTGACTACGGAGCATCAGTGCGTCTGGTTAAAGATGTCGGAAAATAAAAACATCTGAAATTTAAAAGCTCGGTTCAAAAAGCCGAGCTTTTTTGTATCTTTGCACCCGTGAAAGAAAATCCTATCTCATATTATAAAGACGACGCTCGAATCACGCAAATCGTTGATTATCTTGATGATAAGAAAAACGTGTTTTGCGAGGGCATCGTCGGTTCGGCTAAGGCTTTCGCTGTGGCGGCGGCGTTCGAGAAGCTCGGCGGACAGCATTTTGTGGTGTGTCCCGACAAGGAGAGCGCGGCGTATTTTTACAATGACCTTGAGAATATTTTCGGCGAACGCGAGCAGGACTACGCCAAGAAGATGATTCTTTTCTACCCGACCTCGTATAAACGCCCGTATGAGCCGGAAAAGCCGGATAACACCTATATCTTGTCGAGAACCGAGGTCTTGCAACGTGTTTCGACGTCTGAACGAAAGACAATAATAGTTTCTTACCCTGAAGCGTTGAGTGAGAAAATTGTCACTCGTAAAATATTGAGTAAGAATACATTAAAGCTTGCAGTGGGCGAGAAGGTCGACATGGATTTCGTTACCGACACCTTGCTGGAATATAATTTCGAGCATGTCGATTTCGTCGTTGAGCCGGGCCAGTTCGCCATCCGAGGCGGCATCGTCGACGTGTTTTCTTTCGCTAACGACTATCCATATCGTATCGTTTTTGATTTCGATGAGGTGGAGTCAATTCGCTCGTTTAACCCCGTCGACCAACTTTCGATTGAGAAGCTGCAACGCATCGTTTTGTTGCCGAATCTTCAGGACCATAATCTCTCGGAAGAACGTGAGACGATATTCCAATATCTTCAGAATCAGACAGTTATGTGGCTCGATGAGACCGATTTTCTGAAAGAGAGAATCGATGCCGAGTACAAAAAAGCTGTCGAAGCATTCGAGGCGTTTGAGGAAAGCGAAGGCATGAAGTCGCCCGAGACTTTGTTCGCGCAAAGCGATGAACTGCTTACTCAACTCGATGATTTTAAATCAGTTACGTTCGAGACATATTCCGATTCGATAGGGAAGGAGATTGTGGAGTTTAACACTACGACGCAGCCTGTGTTCAATAAGAATTTTGAGATGTTGCAAAGCACCATTAACTCGTTGAAAGACAGAGACTACCGTATCCTTTTCTTCTCCGAAAGCAAGCGTCAGCTCGAGCGAATCCAGAGCATTTTGAACGATTTGCAGCAAAAAGACGAGTCGAATCACGATTTCACACCTATATTATATTCGATTCAGGCCGGTTTCGTTGACAATGACCAGAAACTGTGCTGTTTCACCGACCATCAGATTTTCGAGCGTTATCACCGCTTCCATCTGCGTGAAGGTTTTGCAAGCAGTCAGGCGCTGACAATCAAAGAGTTATACGATTTGAAACCTGGCGATTACGTGACGCATATCGATCATGGCATCGGACGTTTCGACGGCTTGGAAATCATCGACCATAACGGAAAACAGCAGGAGGCACTTCGACTGATTTATCAGAATGGTGACTTGCTTTATGTGAGCATCCACTCTCTGCATAGAATTTCAAAATATTCAAGCAAAGATGGAGCTGAACCATCGTTGAGCAAACTCGGTTCGAACGCTTGGAACAAGTTGAAAGCCAAGACGAAGAGCAAGGTCAAGGACATCGCGCGCGAGCTGATAAAACTATATGCGGAACGTAAGAACTCGCAGGGATTCCAGTTCATGCCAGACACTTATCTGCAGACCGAATTGGAGGCTTCGTTTATGTACGAGGACACTCCCGACCAACTCAAGGCAACCATCGACGTGAAACGCGACATGGAGAAGGAATCCCCGATGGACCGCTTGGTGTGCGGCGACGTTGGTTTCGGAAAGACAGAAGTGGCAATCCGTGCTGCATTCAAGGCTGTCAGCGACTCCAAACAAGTGGCTGTTTTGGTGCCTACCACGGTGCTTGCTTTGCAGCATTTCCACACGTTTTCAAGTCGTTTGAAAGGATTCCCGGTTACCATCGACTACATGAACCGTTTCAAGACCGCCAAAGAACAGAAAAAGACTCTCGAAGAGGTTAAGGCAGGTCGGGTGGACATATTGATAGGAACACATCGCATCATCAGTAAAGACGTGGAGTTCAAGGACTTAGGTCTGTTGATTATCGACGAGGAACAGAAGTTCGGCGTTTCCGCAAAGGAGAAGCTGAAACAGATGAAAACCAACGTCGATACCCTCACTTTGACTGCAACACCTATTCCAAGAACGTTGCAATTTTCGATGATGGGCGCACGCGACATGAGCATCATCACCACGCCGCCACCGAACAGATATCCTGTCGAGACCGAACTACGTTCGTTCTCTCCAGACGTCATCCGTGATGCCATCCAATACGAGCTGGCACGCGACGGACAGGTGTTTTTCGTGCATAACCGCGTCCAAAACATCATGGAGGTGTACGACATGATCATCAGCTGCGTGCCAGGTGCGAAGGTAGCCGTCGGTCATGGTCAGATGGAGGGCGACAAGCTAGAACAGATCATGCTCGACTTCATCGACGGCAAATACGACGTGCTTTTGTGTACCACGATTATCGAGGCGGGCTTGGATATCCCGAATGCCAACACCATCATTATCAACGATGCGCACAAATACGGCTTGAGCGACTTACACCAGCTGCGCGGCAGGGTGGGACGTTCCAACAAAAAGGCGTTCTGTTACCTTTTGACGCCGCCATTGGCGATGCTCAGCGACGAGGCGCAAAAACGTCTGCGTGCCCTCGAGGAATTCTCCGATTTAGGCAGCGGCTTCAATATCGCAATGCGTGATTTGGACATCCGTGGAGCGGGCAACTTGCTTGGCGCCGAACAGAGCGGATTTATCAACGACATCGGATTCGAGACCTATCATAAAATCCTCGACGAGGCTATCATGGAACTCAAGGAAAACGAGTTCAAAGACCTGTTTGAGAAGCCCGAAGAAGAGAAGAAGTACGTTCGCGAATGTGCTATCGAGTCGGATTTGGAGATACTGTTGCCAAACGAATATGTCGACTCATCGGCTGAGCGTATCAGCCTTTACAACGAGCTCGATCACATTGAAAATGAAGAAGGTCTGATGCGCTTTACCGACAACCTCATCGATAGATTTGGCGAGATTCCGCCGCAGGCTAATGACCTCTTGAATACAGTTCGTTTACGTTGGATTGCCCGTGACCTCGGATTCGAGAAAATCGTCCTCAAAAAAGGCGACATGACTTGTTATTTCCTGCAGGACCAGGAGTCGGAATACTTTAACACGGCGACTTTCCAAAAAATTATCCGTTATGCTTCTGACCATCTGAAACGTTGTCAATTCAAGGAGCAAAACGGCAAAAACATATTGATTTTTAAGGTTGTAGACAGGGTTAAAGACGCTTTGGATTTATTGCGCGAAATAAATTCTTGATTTCGAAAAAATGTTTATATTTGCAAAAAATAAATTAGAAATATGACAACATTATTTTTAGGCGGTATCGGAACCGGTGAAATAATTCTTATCGTGCTGGCGATTTTGCTGCTTTTCGGCGGCAAGAAACTCCCTGAGCTGATGCGCGGAATGGGCAAGGGCGTCAAGGAATTCAAGGACGCTATGAACGAGCCAAGCGGCGAAAAAAGCGAGAAAAAAGAAGAAAAACCAGAGGAGAAATAACCCCCAATGGGATTCCGTAAGAGTGAAGATGAATCCGAAGATGTTCAGATGACCTTCGGCGAGCATCTCGATGAGCTTCGTAAAGTGTTGATGCACATCGGGATTGCTTTTGTTTTACTCTTTATCGTACTCTTCACTTTTTTCAAAGGTGACATCATCAACATCGTTTTTTACCCTTCGGAAAGCGATTTCATTACCAACAGACTTTTTGCGAGATTGGCCGAGTTGACCGGCACTGAGACATTGAAAATCAATGCGAATCCGTTAAATCTTTATAACACCAAGATTGCCGGGCAGTTCATGCTTCACATCAAAGCATCGGCAGTGGGAGCGCTCGTGATAGCGTTTCCTTACATCATTGGGCAGCTTTGGGGCTTTGTGAAGCCTGCTCTCTCGCCAACGATGAAACGTCGTACTCGCTTGATTGTCTGGAAGATAGTGTTCTGGTTTTTCCTCGGCGTGGCCTTCAGTTACTTTATTATCGCACCTCTCGGAATAAACTTTTTGGCAAATTACGAAGCCAATGGAAGCATACAAAACATCATCGATGTCAGCTCATATATCAGCACGGTTTTGGGCGTTTGTCTCGCCGCCGGACTGGTGTTTCAGCTGCCGCTTCTGATAAGATTATTAGCGTCTATAGGCATCATAACCTCAGCATGGCTCAGGAAAAACAGGAAAATCGCCATCATTGTCATCTTGGCGCTCTCGGCACTTATCACGCCGCCCGACATCATCAGTCAGCTGTTGATTTTTGTGCCGTTTTACATTTTATACGAATACGGAATTAGGATAGCAAAAAATATTGAAAAGCAAAATGCAGATAGATAAAACAAAGGAATTGGAGACGAAAGGCATTGGCACTCTGTTACTTATGTACGCCTTGCCGTCGGTGGTGAGTCAGATTATATCGTCGGTTTACAACATCTGTGACCGCATTTTCATAGGACATGGAGTGGGGGCGCTCGCTATCGCGGGATTAGCCATCACCTTGCCGATAATCAATATCATCCATGCTTTCGGCGCTTTGATAGGCGTTGGAGCAGGGGCGAGGATGTCGATAGTTTTGGGCAAGAAAGACGTCAACTGGGCGGAGAATATCCTTGGTAACAGCGTCATTTTCACCGTCGTGTTGAGCGGCTTGGTGATGCTGTTTTCGTATATCTTCCTCGATAAGATTTTGTTTATGTTTGGCGCGACGGCCGAGACCGTGGCTTATGCCCGAGAATACATGCTCATCGTGCTTCCGGGAATGTTCCTGACCACCATGGCATTTAACCTCGTCTCGCTGATGCGTTCGTCGGGATATCCTAACAAGTCGATGATAGTGCTCGTGTCGGGAGCAGTGCTCAACATCGGGCTCGATGCCTTGTTTATCTTTGCTTTCGACATGGGAATCGCAGGTGCGGCGTGGGCTACCACCATCTCGATGGCATTTGCGACTTTCCTCGCGATGCTGCATTTCCTGAAACGAGACTCTTTCATCCGCTTCCGCAGACACGGATTCCAGCCGAAAGGCTATATCTTCAAGAATATCTTCATGATTGGTATGAGTCCGTTCCTTATGAATGTAGCGGCGGCAGGCGTGGTTGCGATTCTGAACAAACAGCTCATCCGTTTCGGCGGCGACATGGCAGTGGGCGCTTACGGCATCGCCAACAGTTTCATCATGATTATGATTATGGTCATCCTCGGCGTGTGCATGGGAATGCAGCCAATCGCTGGCTACAACTACGGCGCAGGTCATCCCGACAGACTCAAACGCGTTTATATCCTGACGATGAAAGTGTGCGTGGCAATAGGTTTTGTGACAGCCATCCTGGGTTGCACCATGCCTCGAATCATCTCGATGGCGTTCACCAACGAGACAATCCTGCTCGATATCTCGCAGATGGCGTTGCCTTACATCACCGTGATGACGCCTCTCATCGCCTTCACCATCGTCAACTCCAACTTCTTCCAGAGCATCGACAAGCCTTGGATTGCCATCGTCACCAGCCTCTCGCGCCAGGTCATCTTCCTCATCCCGATGATGTTCATTATGCCAATCATTTTCCAAGATTTGGGTATCGACAGCCTCCAAGGCGTTTTCGCTTCCTGCACTGTTTCTGATGTCTTCGGAGCGCTGTTAGCTTTCGTGCTGATGCTGACGCAGAGGAAAGTGTTTAAATATACGATGTAATGAATTGGTTATCAGTAGCCTACATCAACCCGGTGAACTGGCACACCGATGCCACGCCAGCCACGCTCATCACCGAGCCGTCGCCACATATTCCAGTCGGCAAGCAACAACCAGACACATTAACCATCACCATGGACCCTGTCTCCAACCTTATTTTAGTGAACGGCTTCACTGCTACCGACTACATCCTCCCTCTCGTCGGCAAAGACGGCAACTATCACTCCAGAGAAAGCTGGCTTTACAGGGAGAAACTGAAAGCGAATATTCAAAAGAGGGTGGAGGCTTATATAAATTAAACTGAGATATGACTGCAAAAGCCCACTTCCTGCATTTAGCAACGGTCGCCCTCTTACTGGCAATAACACTTACATCATGCTTTAATAGCAAACATGTCGCCATCAACAGAATTCAGCAACGTGGCGTGCTTTTGGTAGGCACCACTGGCGACTATAGGCCTCTCTCGTTTGTTGAAAATGACAGCGTTTACTGGGGTTTTGAGATTGATATGGCAGCGGAGATTGCCCGAAATCTGGGTGTCGACGTGGAGTTCGTCTCAACGTCATGGCCCACGCTTACCAACGATGTGCTGGCTGAACCTCAGACGTTCGACTTCGCCATCAGCGGCATCACCATTACTGATGATCGCCTGCAAATCATGGCGATGAGCGAAGGCTATCTGGAAAACGGCAAGACCATATTATGCCGCGTGGAAGATACGACGGCGTTTCATTCGTTGAGCGACATCGACAAAGCCGAGGTGAGAGTGATGGTGAATCTCGGAGGAATGAACGAGAAGTTCGCTAAAGAAAATCTCACCAATTCAACGATTATTGTTTATCCGGTCAACGAAGAAATCCCATCTTTGGTGGCACAAGGCAATGCTGATGTGATGATTACCGAGATAACAGAGGCGCCGTGGTACGTCCAAAACGACCCGCGACTGGCGGCACCATTATTAAACAAACCATTTACCCATGGCGAAATCGGCATCCTGATGCGAAAAGGTCAGAATGACCTCCTGCAATACGTCAACAACCTCATTCATAAGATGAAAGAAGACGGCTCGTTACAAAAATTAAAGGAAAAATACGGGCTTAAATAAAAATAGAGATGCCTTAAAAACATCTCTACTAACGTCTAAAGACTAACGACTAAAGTCTAAAGTCTAAAGTCTTGATTCTGTGGAGGATACCGGACTCGAACCGGCCACCTTTAGATTGCGAACCTAACGCTCTACCAGATGAGCTAAACCCCCATTTTTAACGACCGCAAAATTACAAAAATTTTATTAAGCTAAAAACATTTTTTTAGAAAAATTATGTATATCTTTGCACGCAATTTTGAAAACAAATATTAAAAACTTTATACAATGGAAATTGAACTTTATATCATCAGAAGAGTAAACGCTTTGCTTCAGGCAACTGACGCCAAGATTGTAAAACGCCTCGAAGGAGGCATGAGTAATTACACCTATGTTGTTGAATGTCAAGGTGAAATGTACACCTACCGCGTGCCTGGCAAGTTCGCCGAACGTTTTGTCGACCGCGTGGAAGAAGACGCCAACATCAAGGAAGTCGAGAAACTCGATTTGAATAACGAGACCGTTTACGTAGAGATTCGCTCAGGCGAAAAACTCGCAAAATACGTCGATGGTACCATCATGTCGACAACCGATGTCGTCTCTTACAATGAGATGTCTGTGAAGGCATTGAAGAAACTTCACAACAGCGATGTCAAGTTCAGCGACTACAACGCATTCGGTCGTCTCGACACCTACGAAAAATACTGCAAAGAGATGGGTTTTGAGCATCCTCAGGAATATGTCGAGCTCCGTCACACCCTCGATGAGATGCGCAAGCTCTACAAAGAGGTGAAGAAAGTGCCGTGCCACTGCGACTACCAGCCTACTAACCTCGTCATCGCAAAGGATAAGTTCTATGTCTTGGACTGGGAATTTGCAGGAATGAACGACCCGTTCTACGATATCGCTTGCTACGGAAACGCCGGTTTCGACAAGGCTTTGTCACTGCTCGAGGCTTATGTTGGCCACAAACCGACACAGGAAGAGCTTAACCGCCTGTATTTCCACCGCGCATTCCAGTGCCTGCAGTGGTTCAACGTCGCCATCTTCAAAGATAAAGTTGGCCTTAGCAAAGATCTGAATATGGATTTCAACGCCGTCGCCTTCATGTTCTTAGGCATGGCGAAGGATCTTATCGGAAACTGCAAGTAAACACTAATACATCATATCGCTGAAGCCGAAGCCTTCGTCGAGACCGAGCTCCGCGCGCACCTCTTCGGAGAGGCTCGCAGGACTCCATGCCGGCTCGAAGGTAAGCTCCACATCACATGATTTGACGCCCATTATAGCGCTGACTTTCTCCTTAACGAAATTAGGGAGATAGTCGGCGACAGGGCAGTTCGGCGCGGTCACCGTCATCAGAATCTTCACAGCGCCTTCATCGTCGATGTCAATATCATAAATCAAGCCCAGTTTGTAGATGTCAACTGGTATCTCAGGGTCGTAAATGCCGCTCAACACAGCGATCACCCGCTCTTTCAATTCATTTTTCTCTTCTTCTTTCATAATCAATTGTTCATTACTTCTGCATACAACATCATCTGTTTCACCATACTCAGCAAGCCATTCGAACGGGTAGGAGAGAGGTGCTCCTTCAATCCAATCTCATCCAAGAAACTCATGTCGGCAGCCAAGATGTCGGCCGGAGTCTGTCCCGAAAACACCTTTATCAATAAGTTGATGATGCCTTTGGTGATTACAGCGTCGCTGTCGGCGGTGAAATAAATCTTGCCGTCACGCTTCTCGGCATGAAGCCAAACCCTTGACTGACAGCCGTTTATGAGGTAATTGTCGTTGCGATATTGTGGGTCGATGATCGGGCACTCCTTGCCCATCTCGATGAGCATGGCGTAACGATCCATCCAGTCGTCGAACATCGAGAACTCCTCGACAATGCTGTCTTGTATTTCTTTAATTGTCATATTTTTCTTTTTTTTCGGTGACCTTCGGTCAGAAATCTTTCAAAATCTTTTTTAAAATCTAACAAAATGTTTTACCTTATTTGGATGATTATTTTGAAAGATTTTTTAATTGATTTTGTGGGATTTCTCGCCGCAGGCGACCCATTTATCTCAACATCGTTGCAGCTCGATTCACTGCTTTTACAAAAATATCAATTTCTTCTTTTGTGTTGTACATCGCAAACGACGCTCTCACCGTTCCCGGAATGCCGAAGAACGTCATCACCGGCTCGGCGCAATGATGTCCTGTGCGCACTGCAACTCCCATTTTGTCAATGATGGTGCCCAAATCATAAGGATGGATGCCGTCTATCACAAACGAAATCAATCCGTTACGCTTCGGAGCCTGTCCGATGAAATGCATGCCTTCGATACTTGAAAGCTTCTGGGTAGCATATCTCAGAAGCTCGTCTTCGTAAGCCTCAACTTCTTGACGGTCAAAGCTTTGGATGAACTTAACGGCTGTCTCAAGACCAAGAGCTGCGCCCACATTGGGTGTTCCCGCCTCGAACTTAAACGGTACTTTGTTGAACGTGGTCTTCTCGAAGCTCACGGTGTCGACCATCTCGCCGCCAAACTGATACGGAGGCATCTTCTCGAGCCATTCCATCTTGCCGTACAAGCCGCCGATGCCCATAGGAGCGTACATCTTATGACCTGAAAAGACGTAAAAGTCACAGTCAAGGTCTTGAACATCAATCACTTGATGTGCCATCGACTGTGCTCCGTCTATCACCACCGGGATGTCGTATTTATGCGCCATCGCTATCATCTCCTTGATAGGATTCACGGTGCCTAAAGTGTTGGAAATGTGAGCGATGGAAACGATTTTCGGTCTCTGCTTAAGCAACTCTTCATAATGGTTCAAGTCAAGAACGCCATTTTTGTCCATTCGGATCACCAGGAGATTATCCATCCTGTTAATCCTGTTAATCCTGTCTGCTTCAATCCTGTTAATCCTGTCTAAAAACTGTTGCCAAGGCACCATATTTGAGTGATGCTCCATGGCACTCACCACCACCTTATCTCCATCATTCACAAGAAGTTGTCCCAACGAGGTCGCCAGCAGATTCAGCGATTCCGTTGTGCCTCTGGTGAACACAATCTCCTGTGGCTGTCGTGCATTGATAAACTGCGCCACGGTCTTGCGGGCGTTCTCGTAAGCCTCCGTCGCCATCTGGCTGAGGTAATGCACTCCGCGGTGGATGTTGCAGTTCTCATGCAGGTAGTAATCGCGCTCGCGCTCAATGACGCAAAGTGGTTTCTGTGTGGTCGCGGCGTTGTCGAAATACACCAGCGGCTTGCCATAGACCTGTTGGTCAAGCACCGGGAACTGCTTCCGAATATCGTTTATGTTGAAGTTGCTCAAAATCCAAAATTTTAGTCTGCAAAAATACTAAAAAAAAACAATCGCAGCATAAATTACACCGCGATTGTTCTTTTTATAATCAAAAAACTTTATTTTGCCACGTTGTATAATGGACCTTCAAAGTTAACGGCGAAATTCTGTTCCGTTGCTGGCGATCCAATAGGAATGTTTGCTTTTCCTGATGATTGAATCTTATAATTTGAACCTGAAGCTGTGATAGTTACACTACCTGCAGTGCAGTACAATAAGTCGCCATTGGAATTGCGGAAAATACCAACGCATTTGCCAGCTGGTACTGGATTTTCGATGCAGTAAGCAAATGTACCTGTAGGAAGGTTTTCAACGTTCGGGATTGTAAATCCGAACATGTTTGCTGTTTCGTTTGTTCCGTCAGCTAATGCTACTGTCACGACGTTAGCTTGAAGATCTTCATCATAATAAACTTCATATCCGCCAATTGCAATTGGATAACTCTGATTTCCTACAGTCACCGTGCCATAGTTGCCTGCTGGAGGTGTAGGTGGAGTTGGTGTGTCGCCACCGCCGCTGTTTGATGAATCGCTTTTCTTACATCCTGTAAGAATCATGGCAATAACTGCTAATGCCATGAAGAGAACTGTGCTCTGCTTGTAGATGTTTTTCATAGTTTTATTATTATAGTGTTAAATATTCCGCAAATATATGAAATTATATTTTACTTAGATCAATTTTGAAAATTTTTTCTTTGTTGCTGCACTGGAAGATGCAGGTGTCGCAGCTCGAGAGCTCGCCTTTCAGACGGCGTTTTATCATGTCGTCGATGCTGTCGTGAACGCTTTCAATCTTGATGTGGTTGCTTATTTCCGCTGCGAAAGCGTACATCAGAAGCATCCTCGCGTCCTCTTTCTTGATGCCGCGCTGGCGCATGTAGAACATGGCATCCTGGTCAAGCTGTCCTGTGCTTGTGCCGTGTGAACACTTCACGTCGTCGGCATAAATCTCGAGGAATGGCATGGTGTTGATCTTCGCCTTGTCGGTAAGGATGATGTTGCTGTTGTTCTGATATGCGTTGGTTTTCTGAGCGTGCGGCGCCACCATCACATGTCCGTTGAACACTGCCGATGCCTCGTCGTCCAAAATGCCCTTGAACTTCTCGTTGCTTGAGCAGTTCGGCACGTTGTGGTTGATTTTCATGAGGTTTTCGACATGCTGTTTCTTGTCGAGGAGATACAATCCGTAAATCTGCAGGTCGGCACCCTCGCCGTTGAGGTCGACGTGAATGTTGTTCTGCACAAAACCAGTGTTGAACGTCACCAACACGAAATGTACGCTGCTGTTTCGCGCCTGCTGTATGTTGATGTGGGTGGTCAGATGGGTGTCGTCGTTGAGGTTCTGAATCCTGTACAGCTCGAGTGTGGAGTTTTCCTCCATCACGATGTCGCACTGCTCCTCATTCGACTGCAGATGACTGCTGTCGTCCAAGAGCACGAGCTGACGACTCTGATTCTTTCCGACCGTTATGTTGTTTTCTAGATAAGCCATCGTCGTAAGTGTTAGAGTTTCAGTTCTTTAACCCATTCGTAGCCCTTCTCTTCGAGTTCGAGCGCGAGTTTCTTGTCGCCCGACTTCACGATACGGCCGTCGTACATCACATGAACGAAATCCGGCACGATATAGTCCAGAAGTCGTTGATAGTGAGTGATTACCACGAAGGCGTTATGTTCGTTGTGCAGCTGGTTGACGCCGTTAGCCACGATACGCAAGGCGTCGATGTCCAATCCTGAGTCGGTCTCGTCGAGGATGGAGAGCTCCGGTTCGAGCATAGCCATCTGGAAGATCTCGTTTTTCTTCTTCTCGCCGCCCGAGAAGCCCACGTTGACATAGCGGTTCTGCAGTTTCTCGGTGATCTCCACCATGGCCTGCTTCTGCTTCATCATCTTTGTGAAGTCAATCATCGACATCGGTGGAAGTCCCTGGTATTCGCGTTTCGCGTTGACTGCGGTGCGCATGAAGTTCTGCATCGAGACGCCCGGGATCTCCACTGGGTACTGGAAACTCAGGAAGATGCCGAGGTTTGCGCGCTCCTCCGGTGGCATGCCGACGATGTTCTGGCCTTTGTACCAGATCTCGCCTTCGGTGATCTCATAGCCCTCGCGTCCCGTGACGGCAGCAGCCCATGTACTCTTGCCTGTTCCGTTAGGACCCATGATGGCGTGAATCTCGCCCTCGTTCACTCCGAGGTTGAAGCCTTTTAATATTTCCTTGCCTCCGATTGAGACATGTAAATTCTTGATATTCAGTAACATATCTATAGTTTGTTTGTTTTTTCTTATTTGAGATTTCTCCACTCCCTGCGGTCGGTCGAAATGACGTGGGCTAACCAACACTTCCTTCCAACGTGATTGATAACAACTTTTGTGCCTCCACTGCGAATTCCATCGGCAGCTTGTTCAAGACATCCTTTGCGTAGCCGTTGACAATCAAGCCGATAGCTTTCTCTGTCGGGATGCCGCGCTGGTTGCAGTAGAACAGCTGGTCTTCTGAAATCTTCGATGTGGTTGCTTCGTGTTCGAGAATGCTGCTGTCGTTGCCGCATTCCACGTAAGGCCATGTGTGTGCACCGCATTGGTCGCCCAACAGCAATGAGTCGCATTGCGAGAAGTTGCGGCAGTTGGTGGCTTCCGGCACTACCTTCACCAGTCCGCGGTAGCCGTTCTGGCTGTGACCCGCCGAGATACCCTTCGAGATGATGGTTGAGCGGCTGTTTTTGCCTATATGAATCATCTTCGTGCCAGTGTCGGCTTGCTGCCAGTTGTTGGTGACAGCCACTGAGTAGAACTCAGCCACCGTGTTGTCGCCTTTCAAGATGCAGCTCGGGTATTTCCAAGTGATGGCAGAGCCTGTCTCAACCTGTGTCCATGAGATTTTTGCACGGTCGCCACGGCAGATGCCACGTTTTGTGACGAAGTTATAGATACCGCCTTTGCCGTCTTTATCGCCCGGATACCAGTTCTGCACTGTTGAATATTTAACTTCTGCGTCTTTCTCTGAGATGATCTCGACGATGGCCGCATGTAACTGATTCTCATCACGTTGCGGAGCGGTGCAGCCTTCCATGTAGCTCACGTAAGCGCCTTCGTCGGCAACGATCAAAGTTCTCTCGAACTGACCTGTATTTGCCGCGTTTATTCTGAAATATGTCGAGAGCTCGATAGGGCAACGCACGCCTTTCGGCACATAGCAGAACGAACCGTCGCTGAAGACAGCCGAGTTCAATGCCGCAAAGAAATTGTCGGTGTAAGGCACTACCTTTCCGAGATATTTCTTCACCAAGTCAGGGTGCTGTTTCACTGCCTCGCTGAACGACATGAAGATGATGCCGTGCTTCGACAGCGTCTCCTGGAAAGTGGTCTTCACCGAGGTGGAGTCCATCACGGCGTCGACGGCCACTCCGGAGAGTTTTTTCTGCTCGTCGAGCGAGATGCCGAGTTTGTCGAAGGTCGCCAAAAGCTCCGGGTCGACCTCATCCAAGCTCTTCGCCTTGCGCTGTTTTGGCGCTGCGTAATATATAATGTCTTGATAATCAATTGGTGGGATGGTGAGATGTGCCCAAGTAGGCATCTTCAGCGTCTGCCAATGACGGAACGCCTTAAGACGGAATTCCAACAGCCATTCCGGCTCCTCTTTCTTCTTCGAAATAAGCCGGATAATGTCTTCATTCAGACCCTTCGGTATCATATCGGTCTCGATATCGGTCACAAAACCGAACTCGTAGTCCTTGTTAGTTACCTCTTCAATAATATTCCCTTTTGGATTTGAATCCATATCACAAATATCTAAATTATTAATTTGCAAAAATACAAAAAAAATTGTTAACTTTGCATCATAATTTTAAGGTATGTCAGAAAGAAAGTTTTGGACAAAAATTAAAAACAATAGGTTTTACCTCGCCTTGACAGGAATTGTTGGGGCTATCTTGTTGTTTTTCTTAGTGTTATATCTCGCTGTTCCTTCTTATTCCTTCGCGGATATCGAACCTTTTAACGGTGATTTTATCTATAATCCATATTCTGATATAAATCGTATAAATTATATTGATTTTCGCTCGGAATCACTTGAAAACCAAGGTATTAAAACGTATGAATATGGCTATGCCTTGAGTGGGGCACGTTATCTTTGCTTGGGTTATGAGTCTAAACGAAAAATCGACTATCCATTCCTGCAAAGCATTCATTATAAACAGTTTAACATAGATCAACTGAATAAAAAATGCCGTCTCGTGGCACCGGCGCATCCTTCCAAGGGCTTTAAGAAAGGGGAGATGACACGCCTCGACCATTATCGTGTGATGGAGGCGCTTTCGCCAAACGATAACTCGTTGTATTACTGGGATATAGCACTCTCCAACGGACATCGGGTGAACATCATTGCTACAGGTAAAAATTATGCGACAGCCTGCATAGGCGAAAATGATGCCGAGTCGGTTTACAAATCACTCGAAAGCGGGAATTCGTATGCTGTGAAATATAATAGAAGCCTGCTGGATGTTCCTGAGCTTCAATATGTTAAGTTTGAAAATGACACCTTGATTGTTTCAGTTTCTGACAAGGCAAAAGAGATTCGTTTCATAGGTCAGAATGCCATTGTAAAACAATCTTTTAACAATGTTGCTGAGGCTTTATACCCGATTCAAAAAGATGACACTTATATCAGGACTGAGATTGAGTTTGAAGATGGTAACACATTGTATCTCAATCCGTTAGTTCGACATCAATATCAATATTTCTTTGATTTGAACAAGGCTAAAGTCATGAAAGGCCGCACCTATTTGATGTGGGCGGTCTATGTCATTGTTGTTTTGGCTTTCGCCAGAAAATTATTTAAGTCTCGTGTCATTTCGACTGAAGCGAAGCGAAATGAAGAAATCTCATAAAAATTGTATCATGAAAATTCAGGAAAATAAAATCGACAAATACATCACTTGGTTGCTGATTATCAGTGCCATAGTGCGTGGCTTCCTTGCCGCTTTCGTGGAATTCGGCAACGATGAGGTTTATTATTGGACTTATGCGATGTACCCCGACTGGAGTCATTTCGACCATCCAGGAATGGTGGGGTGGGTGATGCAGATATTTAGTCTTAACTTATTGTTCCACAGTGAGTTTGCTCTGAGATTATCATCCATAATTTTCATGACCATCGACACCTATATTATATATAGGCTCGGCTGTGTGATAAAAAGTAAGCTTGCCGGCTTTTATGCCGCTTTGCTGTACACCGCATCGTTGTATTGCTTTATCATTACAGGTATTTTCATCTTGCCGGATACCCCGTTGATGATGTTTACATTGCTGTCAATTTATTGTTTTCTGGATGGGACGCATCGAAGCACATCGATGTTATGGGGCGGTCTCTATGCAGGTCTCGCGCTTCTTTCGAAATATTCAGCTATCTTCATCTGGGTCGGAGTAGGATTATATGTCCTGCTTTATGACCGTAAACAATTGAAAAACAAATATTTATATCTTGCGGCATTGATATCGGCGATCTGCCTTCTCCCGGTCTTGATTTGGAATATGGAGAATGATTTTATCAGTTTCACTTTCCATGGCGACCGTGTAAGTCTCTTTGGGAAGCCGCAACCGCTGAATTTCTTGGCTGAGATTTTAGGCGAGTTCGGTTATAATAATCCAATAAATTATGTGTTGATAATCATAGCGTTACTGGTTTTGTGGAAAGGCAATAAATATATGGATACGATGCCGCGGCGCCTCTTGCTTTGTTTCGCGCTGCCGTTTATTGCGACGTTCTGGTTCTTCTCCATGACGAGACCGATACTGCCTCATTGGTCGGCGCCGGCGTTCTCGCTGCTTTTGTTGTTCCCGGCATCATATCTTGCTGATAAACAAAATGTTGCAAATCTGGAAGTGCGTGTGCCAAAGTCAATAATCGCAACCTTGTCGTTGATGATTTTTGTCTTGTTTGTAGGTGTTTTGGAGATAAAAACAGGCTTTATACCATTGCGTTTCGGCGAACGTGCCAATTCCGTGAGATATTATGGCGAAGGCGATTTCACAACCACTATTTACGGCTGGCGTTCTATCAAAGATGATTTCCAGAAAATCCGCGAATATAAAGTCTCTTCAGGCGAGATGAAAGACACGGATGGCATGGTCGGACTGCAATGGTTCCCGATGGCTAATTTCGATTATTATGTTGCTGATCCGTTGGATATCAAGATGTTCGGCGTGAATGACATTGATAAGATTCATAAATACGCCTGGATTAACGAATATCGCGGAGGGCTTCAGAAAGGCGCTGATTACTGGTTTTTGAACGAGAGCTCCGACTATTACGCTCCAGAGCGTTATTTATCTGATAAATTTGAAGAGATTTTGCCTTGCGACACCATCGTTGTGGATCGATGCGGCAAACCTGCAAAATATGTCTTCGTTTATATGTGCAAAGGTCTGAAATAAGGCTTATTTGTAAAAATTTATTAAGATTTCTTGCATATTTTTGCAAGTTATGTTAAAAGTGCGCTAAAACCGGAAAAAAGTTGCCGGTTGTTGGACGCACTTTTTTTTATATCTATACCTTTGCAGAACAAAAACGTTATTTATGAAAGAAGATTTTATTTATTATCTCTGGGAGAACAGGTTGCTATCGAAAGACCTCGCGACTGTCGATGGCGAGCCTGTCTATGTTATTTCCGTGGGCGTTCGTAATTATGACTCAGGTCCTGATTTTCTTGATGCTCACGTACGTATAGGAAAGACTTTGTGGGTTGGACATGTAGAGATTCATGTCAATGCATCTGATTGGTTCCGTCATGGACACCAAAATGATGATGCGTACAATAATGTGATTTTACATGTCGTATATTGTAATGATAATGAGCGGCTTACGATTCCGACGCTTGAGATCAAAGGAAAATTTGACGAGAATATTTATGCGAAATACAATAGTTTTTTGAAGTCGAGACGATGGATCCCGTGCGAGAAGATTATTGCTGGGATACAGCAGTTTACCTGGCTTTCGTGGCTTGAGCGTATCGTGGTTGAGCGGCTCGAGGCTGAAGTTAAGGATGTTTTTTCAAAACTCGTGGCAAATAAATACGACTGGGAAGAGACTCTGTATCAACGGATTATGCGCTATTGCGGACTGAAGGTTAATAACGACGCTTTTGAGAGACTGGCGAGTCTGCTGCCTTTGAGGATTCTGCGCAAACATTTTGACAATCCTTTGCAGGTCGAGGCTATGTTTTTCGGTTGCGCAGGCTTTCTTGAACGGGAGTTCACCGAAAGCTATCCTGTTCTGCTCCAGAGAGAGTTCAAGGTGCTGAAATCTAAGTTTAACCTGACAGTGATGCCGATGGCTTATTGGAAATTCCTGAGGTTGCGGCCGCCAAATTTCCCGACAATCCGTCTGGCACAGATGGCAGCTGTGGTGTGTTCTTGCGATAATATGCTATCTAAGCTGCAGACTGTCAAAGACTTGGACTCTGTGAGAAATCTTTTTAATGTTGAAGTCAATGAATATTGGAACACACATTTCCTGTTTGAAAAACCTTCGAAAGAGGTGAAAAAGAAATTGGGCGTGACAGCTATCGATGTGTTGATTATCAATGCGGTAGTGCCTGTGCTGTTCAGCTATGGTATCTATCATGATAATCAGGAATTGAAAAACAGAAGTATTGAACTTTTGAATGTCATGGAGCCCGAGGATAATGTCATAATACGAAAGTTTGGAGAATTGGGGGTGAGTGTTTGTAATGCCCAGCAATCACAGGCATTGCTGCATCTTTACAATTGCTATTGCAAAAAGCGTAATTGCTTGAAATGCAGGGTGTTTAGTGCATCGAGATAATTTTTTTCTAAAAAAGTTTGCGTATTACAATAATTATGCTTAATTTTGTGCGAAAATTCTAAAGCAAACTGTAATAGAAAAATGGCTGATTTAAGTGTAAGACTTTCGGAAATAGAGTTAAAGTTGAGAAAGCTCGTATCGCTTAAAAATCAACTGGTTGAAAAGAACAGTGAGCTGGTTCGAGAGAATGGAGAGCTTCGACTAAAGGTTGAGATTCTTCAGACCGAGAACGAGGATTTGAGAGATAAAATAACTAAAACAACTATTGTTAACGCACTCGGAAACGAGAAAGAAATTGAAGAAAGTAGGCAGTTGATCAAGACATTGGTGAAGGAAATAGATCAATGTGTTGCGATGTTGAACGCCGAACAGTGATAAATAATTGACGGTTATGAGCGAAAGTGAAGAAATAAAGATTAGTATTACCGTTGCTGAACGCAATTACCGTCTTACTATTGACAAGGCTGATGAGGAGAAGGTGCGGAAAGCCGCTGACATGATTAACGAACGTGTGAAAGATTTCAAGAGAGTCTATACAGATAAAGACTATCTGTCACTGGTCTCTATGGCCTGCATACAGTTCGCGACAAGCGTGGTGAAGTATGAGAGCGACACCGCCTTCAAGGATCAATATCTCGACAAGCAACTGGATGTCATCGATGATCTGTTGACTGAAAACTTATAAGATTTGTCTGTCTGTCCACCGCATGATGTAACCTTAACAACTAATACAATTTAAACCGGTTGACTCATGGGTACAAAAACAGGCCTCATCCTCGTAAGAGGAGCTTTAACGCCAGTGGACGTTTGCGTATCGTGGCAGCCATAAGCGTGATATATAAGGGTTTACGATCCCTTTGGGCAGACAGATTTTTTTCTTTTTCGCGGAAGAGTAAAATCAAGGTATTAAAAAATGGTTTTACTACAAGCAAGCACAAGCATTATCATTTACGCAGTAATCGGAGCCGCAGTGGGCGTCAGTGTTGGCGTTTTGCTGGCATCTACAGTTATGCGTAAGGCTTTGACAAGAAAAAGCAACCAACTGCTTGAAGAGGCAAAAGAAAAAGGCGAAGTGATTAAGAAAGACAAAATCCTTCAAGCAAAAGAGAAGTTCCTTCAGATGAAATCTGATTACGAGAAAGAGACAAATGAGAAGAAACGTGAGCTGCAAAAGGTGGAAAGCCGTGTGCAACAACAGCAGCAGCAGGTGAACCAACGCAACGAGGAACTTAACCGTAAGGCAAACGAACTGAAAAACCAACAGCAGGCACTTGAGACACAGCAGGAAAACATCAAGAACCGTCAGGCAGAACTCGACAAGATTCACGAAGAACAGAAAAAGATGCTTGAGTCGATCTCAGGTCTCACAGTGAGCGAAGCCAAGGAACAGCTGAAAGAAGCAGTGAAAGACGAAGCACGTGCAGAGGCGATGGTGCTCGCAAAGGAAATCGTCGAAGAAGCCAAGATGTCGGCTAACCAAGACGCTAAGAAAATCGTCCTCGAGACGATTCAGAGAACAGCATCAGAACACGCCATCGAGAACACTGTCTCAGTGTTTAACATTGAAAATGATGAGATAAAGGGACGTATCATCGGTCGTGAAGGCCGTAACATCCGCGCCCTCGAGTCACTCACAGGCGTCGAAATCATCATCGACGACAGCCCTGACGCTATCCTTCTTTCAGGATTCGACCCGATTCGTCGTGAGATAGCACGTCTCTCGTTGCAGAAACTCGTCACCGACGGTCGTATCCACCCGGCACGCATCGAAGAAGTGGTGAAGAAGGTTGAGAAACAGGTTGAACAAGAGATTATCGAGACAGGTAAACGTACCGTCATCGACCTCGGAATCCATAACCTCGCTCCTGAACTCATCAAGATGATCGGTCGTATGAAATACCGTTCATCATACGGACAGAACCTTTTGCAGCACTCTATCGAGACCGCTCGTCTGTGTGCTACAATGGCAGCTGAACTCGGTTTGAACCCTAAAGTGGCAAAACGCGCAGGTTTGTTGCACGATATCGGTAAAGTCGCTGACAACGAGGAAGAGCTTCCACACGCAATCCTCGGTATGAAGACAGCTGAGAAATTCAAAGAGAAACCGGATGTTTGCAACGCTATCGGTGCTCACCACGATGAGATCGAGATGGAATCACTCATCGCACCTATCGTACAAGTGTGCGACGCTATCTCTGGCGCACGTCCAGGCGCACGCCGTGAAGTCGTTGAGGCTTACATCCAGCGTCTGAACAAACTCGAGAAGATGGCAATGTCATATCCTGGCGTTGTTAAGACTTACGCAATCCAGGCCGGTCGTGAACTCCGCGTCATCGTGGGCGCCGACAAGGTCAGCGATCAGGAGGCAGACGGCATCGCATACGATCTCTCACGTCAGATCCAGACAGAGATGACATATCCAGGACAGATTAAGATTACTGTCATCAGAGAGACAAGAGCAGTGCAGTTCGCTAAATAACACTGTAGAGGCTAAATAAAAAATAGAGACGCCACATTGTGACGTCTCTACATTTTTTATGAAACCGAAAATATTATTTTCTGATAACCAGTTTGTTTGATTTCTCGGTCTTGCCGTTCACGATGAGGCTGTAGAAATAAACGCCGTCGGTGAGGTCGCTTACGTTGATGCTGAGCTTGCCGTTCATGCCACTGAATCTGTTTCTCATAACTTCCTGACCCATCATGTTGTAGATGGCGACTTCTGCGTCAACGCTTGAAGCGAAGTTGTAGTCGAAGTTTACGACATTGCTTGCCGGCATTGGATATGCATTGCTGAACTCATCAATGTTGCTGATGTCTTCAACACCGTCCAATGAATACTTGAAGATAACGTTGATGACGAATTTGTCATCAGGATTGTTGGCTGGATAGAGGTAGTACTGCATGATTTGCTCCAAACCTGCAACATCTTCAATTGCATCGTTATACATGTAGTGCATGCTGAAAACTTCAAATTGTCCAGCATCCAGGTTGACAGGGTCACTGACATAAACTGTTGAAAGGAAGCAGTTTCCCCAGCAGAAATAGTTTTGTGTGTTTTCGACGACCTGCATCTCGACTTTTTCGCCGATGAGACGGACGTTTTCATTTGCTGTGACATCAAATTCGATGTTAAGCTCACCCCAAGTGGCTTCGCCGTCACCGTAGACATAATAGCTGGCGCCGTTTTCAACGATATTGCCAGTTTCTTTTTCTGTCACGGTGTAGCTCTGTGCTGCCAATGCGAACACAGAAACCAATAATGCTAATGTAAAGAATAATTTTTTCATGTTTTTTATTTTTAATTGTTAATAATTCTTGTTAATCTTGTTAATCCTATCTATTTAATAATTTCAGCAATCATCTTGTCATCTGCGATATTCGGCATCGTGACTTTCAGTCTCGGCTCGACCTCCATGGCGCGTTTGATTGCGAACATGGCCGGTTCGTTGCGAGCCCAGCTACGACGGGCGATACCGTTGTTCACATCCCAGTGCAGCATGCAGTGGAGACGTCTGTTAGCCTCTGGAGTACCATCAAGAACCATGCCAAAGCCTCCGTTGATGACTTCGCCCCAACCAACGCCGCCGCCGTTATGGATGGAAACCCATGTGGCGCCGCGGAATCCGTCGCCGATGACGTTCTGGACTGCCATGTCAGCGGTGAAGCTTGAGCCGTCATAGATGTTGGATGTCTCACGGAATGGTGAGTCAGTACCTGACACATCGTGGTGGTCGCGACCTAACACGACAGGAGCTGTCAAGCGGCCGTCAGCGATGGCCTTGTTGAACTCGGCAGCGATCTTGGTACGGCCTTCGCAGTCAGCGTAGAGGATACGAGCCTGTGAGCCCACGACGAGGTGGTTGGCCTGTGCGCCTTTGATCCACTGTATGTTGTCGTGCATCTGCTGCTGGATCTCCTTAGGTGATGACTTGGCGATGTCTTCCAAGACCTTGCATGCGATGTCGTCGGTGACCTGCAGATCCTCAGGCTTGCCTGATGTGCAGACCCAACGGAATGGACCGAAGCCATAGTCGAAATACATTGGTCCCATGATGTCCTGGACGTATGATGGATAACGGAACTTGCCGTCTTCTTTCAAGATATCTGCTCCTGCGCGGCTGCTCTCGAGGAGGAATGCGTTGCCGTAGTCGAAGAAATACATGCCCTTGGCTGTCAGTTTGTTGACAGCTGCCACATGACGGCGCAATGAGGCGTACACGGCATCTTTGAACTTGGCTGGCTCTTCTGCCATCATCTTCTTTGACTCTTCCAAAGAATAACCGACAGGGTAGTAGCCGCCAGCAAATGGGTTGTGCAATGATGTCTGGTCGGAACCTAAATCCACCTGGATGCCTTTGTTTGCTGCATATTCCCAGAGGTCTACGACGTTGCCTTGGTATGCGAATGAACGTGCGATCTTCTTTGCGCGTGCCTCGTTAACTTTTTCAAATAATTCGTCGAGGTTCTCGTGAATCTCATCGACCCAGCCCTGGTTGTAGCGTTTCTGTGCCGCTGCCGGGTTGATTTCAGCTGTGATTGACACCACGCCAGCGATGTTGCCTGCCTTTGGCTGAGCGCCCGACATGCCACCGAGACCTGCTGTGATGAAAAGCTTGCCAGCCGGTGTGCCGCCTTGCTTACGCGATGCGTTCAAAACAGTGATTGTAGTGCCGTGGACGATACCTTGTGGTCCGATGTACATGTATGAACCTGCTGTCATCTGTCCGTATTGTGTCACGCCGAGTGCGTTGAAACGCTCCCAGTCATCCGGTTTAGAATAGTTCGGAATCATCATACCGTTGGTGACGATGACGCGCGGAGCCTCTTTGTGCGAAGGGAACAGTCCCATCGGGTGACCCGAATACATCACCAGAGTCTGCTCGTCGGTCATGTTGGCGAGATACTGCATCACGAGGCGATATTGTGCCCAGTTTTGGAAGATAGCGCCGTTGCCGCCGTAGATGATCAATTCATGCGGATGCTGTGCCACCGCCGGATCAAGATTGTTCTGAATCATCAGCATGATGGCTGCTGCCTGACGGCATTTTGCAGGATACTCGTCGATAGGACGGGCGTACATCTTGTATGAAGGACGATAACGGTACATGTAAATGCGGCCGTATTTCTCCAACTCCTCGTAAAACTCAGGAGCGAGCTGTGCATGAAGCCTCTCCGGGAAATAACGAAGAGCGTTCTTCAACGCCAGTCTTTTCTGCTCTTTTGTCAAGATGTCCTTGCGTTTCGGAGCATGGTTGATGTTCTTGTCGTATTCCTTTACTTCTGGCAGCTGTTCAGGGATGCCAGCAAGTATCTCTTTTTGAAAATCATTCATTTATGTAAATTTTAAATATTTTTTTCTTAAATTATAGCCTGCAAATTTAATAAATTTATATCTTTGCGCATCAAATTAACGTAAAAATGAATAAAAAATATTTTTTCAAGCTCATTCTGACGGTTGTTATAATGTCGTTTATAATGAATGATTCAATGGCTCAAAGTTTTGTGAATGAATCTTTTGCGAAAAAGATAGGCTCTAATTTTATTTCAAATAAGACAAGAAACGAGAAGTCGCAGTTGAATCTTTTCCATGTCGAAAAGGGTGACGACGGACAGCCGAATCTTTATATCTATAATGTAGAAGGCGGCGGTTTTGTGATTGTCTCCGCTTCAAGAAATATGAAACCGGTGTTGGCATATTCCTTAAAAAACAGTTATGATGGCGAAATCCCTGAACCAGCTTGGTATTTTATCAATAATTACAGTAAAAATGTCGATTATTGTGATGAGAAAGGTGTTAAGATGGCTGATGCTGATACGGAATGGAACTTGTTGGAAAACAAAGAATTGCCTGCGGAGAGAAATGCCACGACCGTTGAACCGCTGATTCAGACGTTATGGAATCAGGATTATCCGTATAACTATTACGCTCCGGAATGTAATAACTATTGGAATGGCAATCGTTGTTATGCGGGTTGTGTGGCTTGCGCGATGTCGCAGATTATGAAATATTGGAATCATCCTGTTCAGGGTAGTGGCTCGCATTCTTATGTTCATGGCACTTATGGTGAGCAGTCGGCAAATTTCGGTGCGACGACCTACAACTGGTCTATTATGCCTTTCCAGCTTGGCAGTCAGGCAAATGATGCGGCGAAAGCGGTGGCTCTGCTGATGTACCATTGCGGCGTTAGTGTTGATATGAACTTCGGTCCTGACGGTAGTGCAGCCTATTCCAAAGATGTTGAGACTGCTCTGCGTCAGTATTTCGGATATTGTGCGGCAAATTATCGAGAACGCAGCCAATACACAGAGGAGGAATGGATTGCTTTGCTGAAGAGTGATCTCGACAAATCGCAGCCGGTGTATTTCTCCGGTAACAACGACTCGGGAAGCGGACACGCTATCGTTTGCGACGGTTATGATGCTAACGATTATTTCCATTTTAACCTCGGATGGAGCGGTTCGGGCAACGACTACTACAGCATCAACGACGTGGCAGGCTTTCATCTCAAGGAGGCTGTCGTGGTGAATATCGTTCCGATGGAAATCAATGCTGACGAAAACGGCATCATCTATGTCAGCGCTGATGGAACAGGCGACGGCTCATCATGGGCTAACGCCACACCTTATATTGAATACGCCGCTGCACGTGCCAATAGTGTCTCAAATATGGTATGGGTGAAAGCAGGAACTTATTACGGCGACGTGGACAATGCCAACGGCGCATTCCTGATTTACAAAAATAACCGTGTTTACGGCGGTTTCGCTGGCAACGAAACCCCCGACTTCAACCTTGATGACCGCGATTTCGAGGCTAATCCGACCATTCTCGACGGACAGAATCAGCGCCGTGTGCTTTATCAGGTCGACCACTTCCAGAATTATGAATATTCCCTTTGGGATGGATTTACCATTCAGAACGGCAATGCAGGTGCCGGTGGAGGTGCTTATCTGTGCAGCAACAGCCGTTTCTCCAATTGCAAATTCTTGAATAATGTCGCAAACGGTTTCGGTGGCGGCGCTTACATCATCTCGGCTTATTATAATAATGCTGTCACAAAGTTCACAAACTGTACCTTTGAGGGAAATAGTGGCTCGCTTGGCGGCGCTCTTTGCGACATGACAGGTGCTCAAATTTTTAATTGCCGTTTTGTAAATAATTCTGCGATGACTAAAGGAGGCGCTTATTACATCTTTGCAAACAAGGAAAGCAAGGTCGTGAACACCATCTTTGACCATAATACGGCAAATTTGGGCGGTGCCTTATATAACAAAGGTAAGATCTCTGTAATAAATTGCAATGTTGTTGATAATCAATCTGTTGAAGATGGCGGCGGTATTTATAATGAGACAAAATACAGCACATTCTCCAACAGTATCTTCTGGGGTAACACTAAAAACGGCTCACCTGACCAGATCTGCGGAAAATCAAAGTTCAAGTACTGTGCTGTCCAAGGTGGTTGCGAAGGTACAAATATCATCAATTTAGCTAATGAAAACGACGGCTCCGACAATGGTAACTATCCTCGCTTCGCCAATCCTGATGGTGGTGACTATAGTTTGGACATACTCTCATCTTGCGTAAATGCCGGCGATAATTCAATTGCTGGCATCACTGGCCCCGATTACCTTGGCAATCAACGTATTGTGAATAATATCATCGACCTCGGCGCCATCGAGAACCAATATGGTCTCTCTGTTGGTGAAAATGAAGCTGATTCATTCAATATTTATCCCAATCCTTTTGATAATCAGCTGATTGTCAAGATGGATGGTGTGATGGAAATAGAAGTTTTCAACTCAATGGGACAAAAAATCATATCAGTTGAAGCTCAAGATGAAATCACCATCGATACCTCGGATTGGGATGGAGGTGTTTATTTCATCAAACTGAATGGTAAAACATTAAAAGTATTGAAATAGTTATCAGTTAACTACCAATCTTTACCAGTTTTTCGGCTTGGAGAATGTGTTCCATATTCCAAGCAGAGTGGTGAATATCGTGAAAAATATATCGTAAAGCGGCGTGAAGAAGAGATATAAATTCTTTTCGCCCAGCTGTTTGGCTGATTTGTTGTAAATCCAGTCCATGCTGATGCCATGCAAAAGCATAAAACCGCCGATTACGACATAATACAAAGGACATCCGGTGTTGCATACGAATGCTGGAGGCAGACAGAAAAGTGTCACCGCTGAGGCGTAATAGAACAATCTGCTTGACAAAAGTGCTCCCAAGATGATGTTTGTTGAGCGTTTGTACATGTTGGCAGTGGAGTAGTGGCGGCGTTTCTGATGAATCCAGCCGCTGAAAGTATGCTTCGGTTCTGACTCCACGCGGCATTTTGGATCGATGAAAATGCGTGTGTTTCTTTTGTTAGCCACCTGGCTGATGAAGATGTCGTCATCTCCCGAAGGGATGGTGTAATGTGATGTAAATCCCTTGTTTTTATAGAAAAGATCACGATGATACGAAAGGTTTCTGCCCACGCCCATGTACGGCATTTTTGCCAATGCCATAGAGAGATATTGTATTGCAGTGTAAAGCGTGTCGAAGCGTATCAGCTTGTTTAACAAGCCTTTGCGAGTGAAATATGGTCCGTATCCGAGCACTACCTCGGTGCCTTTTTTGTATGCACTGACCATGCCCTTGATCCACTGGTTGTTTTCAGGGATACAGTCGGCATCGGTGAGCAAAAGCAAATCGTGCTTCGCAGACTTGATTCCCATGCTGAGCGGAAATTTCTTGCCATGGAAAAAGTTCAAACTTTGCGTAAGCAAAACAACGTTGATATCTGGATGTTTGTCGGTTAGGATTTTCAGATAGTCGGTGGTCTCATCAGTGGAGCAGTCGTTGACGATGACGAGCTCAAATACAGGGTAATCCTGCGATAAAATACTTGGTACGAGGTCGACGAGATACTCGTAAGCGTCTTTGGCACAGACGATTACAGACACCGGCTCATAATTCGGGCTGCTGTTATCGTACTTTTTCTTCTTGAAAAACGCCAGACGGCTGAAAAGACCCCAGAAATAAAGCATCTGAATCAGCCAGCAGAGGCCAAAAACACATAAAATGATGAAACTCAGTGATTTATAGTTAAAAAGTATTTCCATCGCTATCAATATTTACAATTTGCAAAAATACAAAAAAAGCCATTAGCTATTAGCCATTAGCCATTAGAATTTTTTAAATTTTTAATACCCTTTGCAGAATTACGACTTACCACAGGGTACTGAGAGTAATTCGAAATGGGTGTTAGCCATTAGTTTTTTAATTTTTAATACCCTTTGCAGAAATACAACCTACCTCAGGGTACTGTTGAGTATTTCGAAAAGGGTATTAAAAATGGAAATTAATCAAAAAAAATTGTATTTTTGCACAAATTTTAAAGATGAAGTACAGTTTAGTCAAAAACGATGCAAAAAGCAATGCGCGCGCTGGTATCCTGACAACTGACCACGGTGACATCGAGACCCCGATTTTCATGCCGGTTGGCACGGTGGGAAGCGTAAAAGCCACGCATATCAGGGACTTGGAAGATGAGATAAAAGCCCAGATAATACTGGGTAACACATATCATCTCTACCTGCGTCCCGGCTTGGACGTGCTGCATGAGTGCGGCGGCCTGCATCAGTTTAACGGCTGGCATCACCCGATTCTGACCGACAGCGGTGGATTTCAGGTCTTCTCGTTGACGGACATCCGTAAGATGAAGGAAGAAGGAGTGGAGTTCCGCTCGCATATCGACGGCTCTAAGCATTTGTTTACTCCGGAACGCGTGATGGATATAGAACGTACCATCGGCGCCGACATCATTATGGCGTTCGACGAGTGCGCGCCGGGTACTTCGGACTACAAATATGCCAAGGAAGCCATGGGACGCACCCATCGCTGGCTCGACAGATGCGTGAAACGTTTCAATGAGACGGAGCCGCAATACGGTTATTATCAATCACTTTTCCCGATTGTCCAAGGCTGCACCTATCGTGATTTGCGTGAGGAGTCGGCGGAGTATATAGCATCGAAAGAATGCGACGGCCATGCCATCGGCGGACTTGCAGTGGGCGAGCCTACCGAGGTGATGTACGAGATGATAGAGGTTGTGAACGCTATCTTGCCGAAAGACAAACCGAGATATTTGATGGGTGTGGGCACTCCGGCGAATATTTTGGAGGCTATCTCGCGAGGCGTCGACATGTTCGACTGCGTGATGCCTACCCGAAACGGCAGAAATGGCATGATTTTCACGTCGGAAGGCATAATAAACATCAAAAACGAGCGTTGGAAATACGATTTCTCACCGATTGACGAGAACGGCAGCGTCTTTGTTGACAGACAGTATTCGAAGGCATATCTGCGCCACCTGATTATCTCAAAAGAGATTCTTGGCCCGATGATTGCCACCGTTCATAACCTCGGATTCTACCTCTGGCTGGTGCGCGAGGCAAGAAAACATATCATCGAGGGCGACTTCACCGAATGGCGCGACATGATGCTTCCTAAAGTGACGAATCGTATATCGTAAATATTGAATATCAACACAATGAGAAAATTAGACTGGTATATTTTCAGAAAATTCATTGGCACATTCTTCTTTGCCATCAGTCTGCTTATTGTGGTGGTGATAGTCTTCGACGTGTCGGAAAACGTCGACAGTTTCATTAAAAACCACGCCTCGCTGTATGAGGTGGTGTTCCATTTTTACATCCCGTTTATACCTTATTTTATTAACCTTTTCATATATCTGTTCACGTTTATCTCGGTGATTTTCTTCACCTCGAAGATGGCGGGGCATACTGAGATCATCGCTATTCTGAGCAGCGGCATCAGTTTTAGGAGGTTTTTATGGCCATATATGATGGCGGCATTGCTTCTTGCCGGAAGCTCGTTCTATCTCGGTAACTTCTTGATTCCGAGGATGGATACGGTGCGTCGTACGTTCAAGAACACTTATATGGAAAACCTGATGAAGAGCTCAGGACAGAACATCCACGTTCAGATTGGAAAGGGCACGTATGCCTATATGTCGAACTACGATATGAAGCGCGCAACAGGTTATAAATTCACCTTGGAAAAGTTTGATGATCATACACTTGAGTATAAATTGAGTTCAGATAAGATTGTCTACGACACGCTTCGCGACCAGTGGCATATCTATAATTTCGTTGAGTATCAATTCCTTCCGGAAGAGAATTTGAAGAGGGGTAAGGTGAAAGACACCACTTTGATGATGAAGCCTTCTGATTTTTATTTCGTTAAGGAAGATTTTGAGGAGATGAACCTCATTGAGTTGAATCGATATATCGACGAACAGCATGCCAAAGGAGCGGAGAATATCCTGCCTTACGAAATCGAGAAGCACAAACGTCTGGCATCGCCTGCCGCCATTATCATTTTGACGATTATTGGCGCGGCTTTGTCGAGTAAGAAGACCCGAGGCGGCATGGGTATCAACCTCGGAATAGGCATCACCATCACTTTTACGTATATCTTATTCCTTGAATTCTTCAGAGTCTTCGCCATTTCCGGTGTCATTTCGCCATTCTTGGCAGGATGGCTGCCGAACATCATCTTCGCGACAATAGGTATCTATTTCTTGGCAAAAGCACCGAAATAATTTTTTTCAACAAATAGTTATTTTTTCAAATTTTTTCGTATTTTAGCGAAAAATTTGGAGTACTATGCATATCGCTATAGCTGGAAATATCGGGTCGGGGAAGACCACTCTAACTCGCTTGTTATCAAAGCATTTCGGATGGAAGCCCCATTTTGAGGAAGTCGACAATAATCCGTATCTGGAGAGTTTTTACGAAGATATGAAGCGTTGGTCGTTCAATCTTCAGATTTATTTCCTGAACAGCCGTTTCCGTCAGGTGATGGACATCCGCAAGAGCGGTGAAGACATCATCCAGGACCGCACGATTTATGAGGATGCTTATATTTTCGCGGCAAATCTCTATGACATGGGACTGATGGAAACCCGTGACTATCAGAGCTATCAGCAGCTTTTCGAGCTGATGAGTACTTTCCTTCAGGCGCCGGATCTGCTGATATATCTGCGAGCCAGTGTCCCGACATTGGTACGCCAGATCCAGAAACGTAACCGCGACTACGAGCAGTCAATTCGTCTCGACTACCTCAAGGCGCTTAACAAACGTTACGAAAACTGGATTGCCAACTATAACAAGGGCAAACTGCTGATTATTGAGAGCGACAATATTGATTTGGAAAAACCAGAGGATTTGAGTGTCGTCATTGATCAAATTAACGGTTCATTAAACGGATTGTTCTGATTATGAATATTTTAGGAATCATTCCTGCGAGATATGGCTCGACCCGTTTTGAGGGTAAGCCGCTGGCGCTGATCAACGGTAAGATGATGATTCAGCGCGTGTATGAACAGACAAAGAAGGCCGACAGACTCTCTGAAGTGGTCGTCGCCACTGATGATGAGCGTATTTACAATGCGGTAGTCGGCTTCGGCGGCAAGGCTGTTATGACATCAGCAAATCACAAAAGCGGCACCGACCGTTGCTGCGAGGTGGTCGATAAAATCGGCAACGGCTTTGATGCGGTGATTAATATACAAGGCGATGAACCATACATCAATCCGCAGGAAATCAATCAGATAGCAGAACTGATTTCTGATAAGGACACACAGCTGGCATCGCTTTGCAAGCCGGTTTATGATGAAGAGGAACTGATGAGCCCGAACGCAGTGAAAGTGGTGTTCGACAAAAACGGCAAGGCATTGTATTTCAGTAGGTTCGCGATCCCATATCTGAGAAACCAGATCGAGAGGACGTTCTACAAACACATCGGGATATATGCCTACAAATGTGATGTCTTGAAAAAAGTCGCGGCACTCCCACAGTCGGGACTGGAGCTGGCAGAGTCGCTCGAGCAGCTGCGTTGGCTCGAAAACGGCTACACCGTCCGCATGGGAGTGACTGAGTTTGAAAGTTTCTCGGTCGACGTGCCGGATGATATTGTTAAAATTGAAAAAATTTTTAAAGAATGATAATCAAATACATAACCGAATTATTACTCGAGCATGAGTGTGTAATAGTGCCGGAGTTCGGAGCTTTCATCTCGAAAGAGACTCCTGCCACGCTTGATTATGTTAACCATATATTGACACCTCCGTCGAAGGAAGTGGCTTTCAACGGACAGCTGCTCACCGATGATGGCCTTCTCATTGGCTATGTCGCTGAGAAACAAGGTGTTTCGATGACTGATGCAGCAAAGATGGTGCATGACTTCTCGATGCGTAGCCTCGCGGTCATTGAAGCCAGCGGCACAATCCGTCTCGACGGCTTCGGCGTGCTGAGCCGTGTCAACAGCAGGGACTACGTCTTCCAACTTGACGATAACATGAATCTCCTTGGCGACGCTTATGGTTTGACGACATTAAAGGCGCAGCCTATCTACAGAAGAGAGACATATAAGCAAATCGCTGAACAGATTGCAACCGAACAGAAGAATAAAAACACTCTTATGACGGTTCACGAGGAGGAGAAGGTGGTGAAGCCACATCGCGTAAACCGCTATAATTACAAGTGGTTCCGCGCATCAGCCTATTCGATGCTGATAGCTATGGTGCTCGTGTTACTCGGATGGGGCGCTGACAAGAGCGACTCTAAGTTGGCATCATGGAACCCGTTGTTCTATTCGTCACCTAACGAATTCGTTGTCAAGCATTTAGGTGGAAAGATGGATGCTAACGTAGCTGCTAATTTCGAGCTGTTTTCTCCAATGGAGTTGAATCTTCCATTGTTCAAAAAAGAAGTGAATTATATTCAACCTCGTGAAATTGAAGTGGCTAAGCCGGCAACTCCTGTCGACCCGAATGGTTATTATATCATCGGCGCTTCTGTTAAGAATGACGCTGCAGCACAGAAATGTGTCAGGAATTTCCAGAAACTTGGTTTTGAAGATGCAATGGCGCTTCCGATGAACGACCAAGGCAATGTGCGAGTGGCATACGAGCTTGTGATAGGTAAGGATGCAGCTCTTAAACGTTTGGAAATCATAAAGAAAGACTATAACGAAGCCGCTTGGCTGTTACGTAAAAAATAAAACTGTGGGAAAGAAAAACAAACTGGAGCGTTTTGCCGAATGTAAGACTTTCGATAATCTTTTCGAGTATTCGTTCGAGCGTATCAAAGAGGAGGGATTCCCTTTGAAGGGCAAGTGGCATGAGTTTTTCGGCAACGATAACCCCATAGTTCTTGAACTCGGCTGTGGCAAAGGCGAATATACCATCGGGTTGGCAAAGGCGCATCCTGACATTAATTATATAGGTGTCGACATCAAAGGTGCGAGGATGTGGGTCGGACTGAAGCAAGGTATCGCTGAAGGCTTGAAAAACGTGGCATTTGTGCGCACTCGCATCGAGCTGATCGAGCATTTCTTCGGCGAGAATGAAGTCGATGAGATTTGGATTACCTTCCCGGATCCGCAGATTCTGAAAGCCCGCAAACGTCTGACAGCCCCGATATATCTTGAGAGATACAAAACGTTTTTGAAAGAAAACAGTTATATCAACCTTAAGACTGACAGCGACCTGCTTTATGATTTTACCATGGATGTGGTGAAAGAGGCTGGTTATCCTATTGTTTACAACTATAACGACCTGTATGCCAATGACGACAATCTCGAAGTCAAGACGATTCGCACCTATTACGAATCGATGTGGCTGAAGCAGGGATTAACGATTAAGTATTTGAAATTCAAAGTGAAATGATGCTTCGCTTGTCATTTCGACCGTAGCGAAGCGAAGTCGAGAAATCTCCGACATCTAGTCTTTTCCGATATCTTTTAGCATCGGCACGAAGCGGCAGTCACCGAACTCTTCACGGAGCATGGTGCCGTCGGCTTGTTTTGTGAGACGCAGCATGATTTGTTTGGTGGCATCAACTTCATCGTTGAGCGGAATCACCATGATGCCGCCTGTTTTCAATTGATCCACAAGGGCTTGCGGTATCTCGGGAGCCGCTGCAGTAATCAAGACCCTGTCGAAAGGGGCGAAGGTCGGGAGGCCTTTGTTGCCGTCGCCGAGGAATGTCTTGATGTTATATGGAAACTCCGCCAAAAACGGCTTGGTTTTCATGTAAAGGTTGCGCTGGCGCTCGATAGTGAACACCTTGGCGCCCATGTGTGCGAGGATACATGCCTGATAGCCTGAACCAGTACCAATTTCAAGCACTTTCATGCCTTTGGTCACAGTAAGCAGCTGACTCTGCATCGCCACGGTGAAAGGCTGAGATATTGTCTGTCCCGAGCCTATCGGAAATGCCTTGTCCTGGTAGGCAAACTCCAAGAACATCGATTCAAGGAAGGCATGACGAGGCACGGCGCCTATGGCGTCGAGTACGTTGGCATCTGTAATCCCTTTATTCTTAAGCACTTGCACCAGGTTTTGGCGCATCCCTTTGTGACGGTAATTGTCTTCCTGCATGTTCTCGTTTTTATTTTGCAAATATATCAAAAAAACTAAGGCCTAAAGACTAAAATCTAAAGTCTTTTTCGTATTTTTGCAAAAATTTTTTGATATGTTAAAAATAGGTGTTTTAGGTGCAGGTCATCTTGGAAAAATTCACATCAACTGCATCAAACAAATAGAAAAATATGAACTGGTCGGTTTTTACGATCAGGATGAGAATACCGCAAAGAGAGTGGCTGAAGAAGCCAATGTCAAGAACTATACTTCCATCGACGAACTTATTGATTCTGTTGATGTTGTGGATATTGTGACGCCTACCATCGCTCATTTTGAGTGTGCGTCGAAGGCTATTGCGAAAGGCAAGAACGTGTTTATAGAGAAGCCTATCGTGGCGACGGTGGAGCAGGCCAACAAACTCATCGATTTAGCTAAAAAAGCCAACGTGAAGGTGCAGGTCGGACATGTCGAGCGTTTCAATCCTGCATTCATCGCTGCTGAGCCGCACATCGACGACCCGGTGTTCATCGAGGTGCACCGTCTGGCCCTTTACAACCCTCGTGGCTGCGACGTGCCGGTGGTTTTGGATCTTACCGTGCATGATATCGACATCCTTCTCACAATAGTGAAATCACCAATAAAATCTATCAATGCCAGCGGCGTGTCTATCGTCAGCCCGACACCTGATATCATCACTGCAAGACTTGAGTTTGAGAACGGAGCAGTAGCAAATCTCACCACAAGCCGTATCTCACTGAAAAATATGCGTAAGTTCCGTATCTTCCAGAATGGCGCATATATCACCATGGATTTCATGGAGAAAAAGGCTGATATCGTGAGAGTTGAGGACGTGAACGGCAATGTCGGACCATTCGACATGACTATCGCGCTTCCTGATGGTAAGGAGAAGAAAATTTCCGTCGAAGAACTCGAGACAAATCAGATTAATGCTATCAAAACAGAGTTGGAACGCTTCCACGATGCCATCGTGACCAACACAGAACCGCCTGTCACCATTGAGGATGGCGTTGATGTTCTTAAGGTTGCGTATCAGATTCTCGACGAAATCGACAAGCATAAAAATCAGCTAAAAAAACATTTAAAATAAGACAATATTTGTAATTTAACTTCGTTAAAACAAAAAAAGCTGCCTATGAAGTTTCTTCGCTACATAGTTTTGTTTGGAATAGTAGTTTTACTTTTTTCGTGTAAAAAATTCAAAGGAAGTCAGGAGATTCCTGCCTATCTGCGCATTGAGCCGTGGACTTTGACTACCAATTATGAAATTGAAGGCGCAGCAACACAAGCCATCACCGACGCATGGGTGTACGTGAACGGTAATCTGCATGGCTGTTTTGAGTTAAAAAATCATGACGACGGGTTGTATACGATGATTCCGCTTCTCGAAAAAGGCGAGAAGACATTACAGATTTATCCTGGCGTCAAGATGAACGGAATAGCTTCGACAAGAATTCAATACCCATTTTATCAGCCGTATAAAGTCAAACATACTTTTGTGGAAGGTGAGATAGGCTCGGTGTCGCCGTCAACAAGATATTACAGCGTCGACAGCACCAACGTGCATTTCAAGTTGATGGAGGACTTCGAGGAGATTAACAATATCAAGTTTTATAGCATTGACACAACCTATGCTCCGCTTGAGCAGATCAGCCATCGCACGGATCCTAATGCGTGGATGGATCCTCTCGATACCATCAACCATTATCGTTCAGGACATATCCATGTTGGCGACAGCCTCAATCGTTTCTGCATCGCCACCGGTGAGCTGACTAACTTGCCTGCCGTAGGAAACTACGTCATGATGGAGGTTGATTATAAATGCGATAGGGAAATGCTTATCGGCATGTATATCATGTCACCACAGCATGGATTGCAGGACAAGGAATTGTATTATCTTAAGGCGACTAATACTTGGAAAAAGGCATATATCAACTTCAGCCCGACAGTTACTGATAATTACAATGCCTTGTATTTTAAGGTTTATTTCAGAGGAAATGTCTCTGTTGGTGAGACGGCGGAATTTTATTTTGACAATATTAAACTGATTTACGTTGAGTAAGAAAATTAACAAACGGAGACAGACTTTTAAATACGTCTTATGGGACTGGATCGCATCTGTCGTGACCTGGTTTATCTTCTTCTGCTATAGAAAGACGACTGAGACTGTTGATGTTTTTCACGATTTTAGAATTGTTGCGGATGACAAGAATTTCTGGATAGGTATAGCGATTATCCCTCTCGCGTGGATTTTCCTGTATCTGCTGGCCGGTTCATATCAGAAAGTGTATCTCAGATCACGTGTTCGCGAGCTGGGGCAGACCATGCTGGTGACGCTGATAGGTGCCATCGTGCTGTTCTTCGCCTTGATTCTTGACGATAAAATCGAGAACTACAAGATTTATTACACGCTGTTTTTGGTGCTGTATCTGCTGCAGTTTACGCTTACGTATATCGGAAGACTTATCATTACTTCTATTACTGCGAAAAAGATTCATAACGGTCAGCTTGGTTTCAACACGTTGATAATCGGCAGTAACGGCAACGCTTGCGCGATATACGAAGAGATTTCAGGTCAGAAATTCGCTTCGGGTAATATCATTGTCGGATTTGTGAATGTCTTCGACAAAGATGTTTATAAAGTCGAGAAATACATTCCGCATCTGGGTACGTACAAAGATTTGTCGGATGTTATCAAAAACTATGATATTGAAGAGGTTATCATCGCTATAGAGCGTTCGGAGACGGAGACAATCGACAGGATCTTGGTCTCGTTGGAGAGTTCTGATGTTACTGTGAAAATCATACCGTTGATGCAGGAGCTGGTTTTCGGCGCTGTTAAGCAGGAGGGTATCTGGCACGCATCGCTCATCCAGGTGACGCCGGAGCCTATGCCAGTGAGGCAGCAAGTGGCAAAAAGAATGTTCGACATCATCGCCTCGATACTTGTAATCGTCTTATTATCACCGGTTTACATCTTCACTGCGATTATGGTGAAATTGTCGTCACCAGGTCCTATTTTCTACAAACAGGAACGTATCGGACAGCATGGCGTGCCGTTTAACATGTTGAAATTCAGAAGCATGTATGTCAATGCTGAGGATATGGGACCGCAGCTGTCGAAAGACGACGACCCTCGAATCACGAAGTGGGGCAAGTTCATGCGCAAAGTGCGTCTCGATGAGATCCCGCAGTTCTTTACCGTCCTTAGCGGAAAGATGTCGATTGTGGGTTATCGTCCTGAGCGTCAATACTATATCGACCAGATAGTTCAGAAAGCACCTCATTATAGGATGCTTCTTCGCATCAAGCCGGGAATCACCAGCTGGGGCGAGGTGAAGTTCGGTTATGCTTCAACTGTCGATGAGATGGTGGAGCGCCTGAAATACGATATCCTTTACATCGAAAACATGAACCTCGCTGTGGACATCAAAATTTTGATTTACACAGTACTTATTGTGATTCAAGGAAGAGGCAAATAAATGTGCCGCTGCGCGGAATGTGCTGCGATGCAGAATTTGCCGCTATGCGGAATGTATGGGCTTCGCCCATCGGCCAAAGGCCGACACATTCAGCCGAAGGCTGCACATAGCGACCACAGTGAGCACACATTGCCCGAAGGGCACACATTAAATATTTAGTTCGTTAATTTTCGATTTCTCAAACTTTTCTTTTGCGTAGTTGATGTCGACTACGAGTTCTTTAGCATTGGATGATGGCATGTCGAACATGGCGTCGTTCAGAATTGCTTCAAGAATTGAGCGCAGTCCGCGGGCGCCGAGTTTGAATTCGATGCTCTTGTCGACGATGAAGTCGAGGACTTCCTCCTTGATAACCAATGAGATATCGTCCATGCCGAACAGTTTCGTGAACTGCTTGGTGATGGCGTTCTTCGGCTCGGTGAGTATTCGTTTGAGAGTCTCTCTGTCGAGAGGGTTGAGGTATGTCAAAATCGGGAAACGACCGATGATTTCCGGGATGAGACCGAATTTCTTTAAATCTGACGGCGCGATATACTGAAGCATGTTATCGCGGTCGATTTGTTGCTTGAGGTCGGAGCCGTAGCCTATGGCGTTGGTTCCCACGCGGTTGGCGATGATCTTGTCGATGCCGTCGAAGGCGCCGCCTGCGATGAAGAGGATGTCTTTGGTGTTGACCTGTATCATCTTCTGTTCCGGGTGTTTGCGGCCGCCTTGTGGTGGCACGTTGACCACGGTGCCTTCAAGGAGTTTCAGCATGGCCTGCTGCACGCCTTCGCCAGACACGTCGCGGGTGATGCTCGGGTTGTCGCCTTTGCGTGCGATTTTGTCAATCTCGTCGATGAAGACGATGCCTTTTTCAGCTGCTGCCACGTCGTAATCGGCGGCTTGGAGCAGCTTCACAAGGATGTTCTCGACGTCTTCGCCAACGTAGCCTGCCTCTGTCAAAACTGTGGCGTCGGCGATGGCGAACGGCACATGAAGCATACGTGCTATCGTCTTGGCTAACAAGGTCTTACCTGTTCCCGTCTCGCCCACGAGCACGATGTTCGACTTCTCGATTTCGACCTCGTCGGCGGTGTCTTTCTGGTTGAGACGTTTGTAATGGTTGTAGACGGCGACTGACAAGACGCGTTTCGCTGCATCTTGTCCGATGACGTACTGGTCGAGGAAGTTCTTGATTTCCAGAGGCTTCAGAAGCTTGAAGTCGGGGACCATGGCACGGCTGCGGTGCGCCATCTCCTCGTTGAGCATCTGGTGGGCGCGACCGACGCAATCGTCGCAGATAAAACCGCTAACACCTGAGATCAAAAGGTTGACCTGGCTCTCAGGACGTCCGCAGAATGAACAGTAATTCTCTTGTTTTTTTGACATAATGTTTTATTTAGACAGGATTGACAAGATTAACAGGATTTTAATTAAAACAGGATTTATAGGATGTCAAATATCTTGTTAATCCTGTAAATCCTGTTGAAAATAATGACATCCTGTTATTTGACATGTCATTTGTTCTTTATCAAAACCTCGTCAACCATGCCGTAGGCTTTGGCCTCTTCTGCTGTCATCCAGTAGTCGCGGTCGGAGTCGGCCCACACCTTGTCATAAGGCTGTTTGGTATGCTGTGCGATGATTTCGTAGAGTTCTTTCTTTATCTTCTGGATCTCACGTGCAGTGATCTCGATGTCGGAAGCTTGTCCCTGCATGCCGCCCATTGGCTGGTGAATCATGATACGTGAGTGCTTGAGGGCTGAGCGTTTTCCGTCGGCGCCGGCGCAGAGTAACACTGCTGCCATTGATGCTGCCATGCCTGTGCATATCGTAGCCACATCAGGCTGGATGAACTGCATGGTGTCATAGATGCCGAGGCCAGCGTACACTGAGCCGCCAGGAGAGTTTAGATAGATCTGGATGTCGCGCTTCGGGTCAGCTGACTCGAGGAAGAGCAGCTGTGCCTGGATGATGTTCGCGACATAGTCGTCGATCTGGTCGCCCAAGAAGATGATGCGGTCCATCATGAGGCGTGAGAACACGTCCATCTGTGCCACGTTGAGCTGACGTTCCTCGATGATAGTCGGGGAGATGTAGTCGACGATGGTGTTGGCGTATTTCTCAAGGCCTAAACCATTGATGCCGCGATGCTTGGTTGCGTACTTGTAGAATTCGTTATTTGTATTCATTACTCAGCTTTTTTGGTGGTTTTCTTTGCAGCTGTCTTCTTTGCCGGAGCTTTCTCTTCTTTTTCTACATTCTCCTTCTTATCCTCTTTATCCTTCTTATCTTCTGCTTTCTCGGCTGCTTTCTTAGTGGTCTTCTTTGCAGCAGGTTTCTTATCTTCCTGTGGAAGCACTGCCTTCACGAAGCCTTCGTAGTCTGTATCGACGACTTTCACCTTCATAGCTTTCTTCAAGAATGCTGTGACTTTATTGTCAGCGACCTGATTCTTGATGTTCTCGCGCTGGTTCTCGTCTTTCAACACTGAGTCGACAATACCGTCGAGACGTTTCTTCATATCTTCGTCCATGCCTGCGAGGTCGAGGTTGCCAAAGTACATCTTTGTGACGAATTCGCGGAGTTCTTCCTCTTTGAGGACGAGTTCTGGGTTAGCCTTGGCGATAGTCTCTTCGATGAGCTGCCATCTGAAGGTCTTTGAATAGACGTTGTCGTAGTTCTTTTCGACATCTTCTTCAGAAATCTTGCCTTCGCTGTTGGCGACAATCCAACGTTTCAGGAATGCGTCAGGCATGTCGAACTTCACCTCGCTCACGAGTTTGTCGATAGCGTTGTTGAGGAACATACGTTCAGCTTCAACAACATACTGGCGTTCCATCTCTGTTGCGATTTCCTTGCGGAATGTCTCAACGTCTTTGATATCCTTGCCAGGGAAGATCATCTTGAAGAGCTCTTCGTTGAGTTCAGGAAGCTTATCGTCTTTCTTGTTGCCTTCCTGGATACGTTTGATAGTCTCGTCGATTTCTTTGTCAGAAGCCTTGATGTTGTAGTCGTTCATGGCGATCTTGCCGAGTTCGACTTTGATCTCAGGTTTCAGACCGACTTCAAAGAAGAAACTCATTGTCTCCTGAGTCTCAGGATCTGTAGGCTGCTGTTTGTCAGGATCTGACAGCGGGTAACCCATCACGTCGAGTTTGTTTTCGATGATATGGTTGTTGAGAGCTTCTGAAACCTTCTTGTTCAACTTGTCGAAAGTGACTGCTGAGCCGTACATCTTTTCGATCATTCCGAACGGTACTTTACCCTGACGGAAGCCTGGAAGAGAGGCTTTGTGCTGATAGTTCTTCAATTCTTTTTTAACATCTTCAGCGTAATCAGCTTTGTTGATGTCGATTTGGATGCCGGCGAGAAGGTCGCCCTTTGCTGTCTGTATTGTCTTCATTATCAATAAGTTATATAATCTATTCGTGCGGATGAAGGGACTCGAACCCATACTCCTTACGGAACCAGATCCTAAGTCTGGCGCGGCTACCAATTACGCCACATCCGCAAATTTTTTTGAGGGTGCAAAATTACAAAAATTTTTTTATACCTTATATATAATAATGAAAAATATTATTTTTTGACGTTCAAGGCTTCACGGAGGGCGTTGCCCATGAGCATGAAGGCGAGCACCAATAGCATGATGGCGATGCCGGGGAGGATAGCGAGGAAGGCGTCGTCGAGGATGATGTAGGCGTAGTTCTCCTTAATCATCGAGCCCCACGAAGGCATAGGAGGCTGCACGCCGATGCCCAAGAAACTCAAGCCCGCTTCAAGAAGTATCGCTGTGGCGAAATTAGCCGCCGAGATGACGATGATAGGGTTGAGGATGTTCGGGATGATATGACGGATGATGATTCTTGCATTTTTGAACCCTAAGGCGCGTCCTGCCTCGACGAAAGTCGTCTCTCGAATCGACAGAATCTGGCCTCTGGTGACGCGCGCCACCTCGACCCACATGGTGAGGCCGACGGCGATGAACACCTGTACCACGCCCTTGCCGAGAGCAAATGTTATTGCGATGACTATCAACAATGTAGGCAGCGACCACACCACGTTGATGAGCCACATCGTGACGTCGTCGACGCGCCCGCGGAAGAAGCCGCCGAGTCCGCCGATGAACAGGCCTATTATGACTGACAGGAACACTGCAATGAAACCGACGCTGAAGCTGATGCGGGTGCCGAGGACGAGGCGGCTCAGGAAGTCACGCCCGAACTGGTCGGTGCCAAGGTAATATTTACGGTGAACGACAGGATTTTCAGGCAAAAGAGCGTTGTCAACAATTTCCTCTTGCACGGCGCCAGAGTGCTCTGGATTGAAGAGGTAAACGGTGGTGGTTTTCTCTTCAATTTTCAATGAATCGAACGGAATCTGGCGGTATGGCGAGGGCTGTCCGCTCCACAGCTTCTTGAAAAACCCGACTTTCTCCACCTTTGTAGGTTTGTTGACAAGCAGAATGTCGACTTCGAAGCCTGGCTTCTGGGTGGAAATCTCCAGAATCTGGGTGTTGGCGTCGGGAGTATTATCAGGGATGATGAAATATGCGAACAGTGCCATCACCGCACATAAGATGATGAAAACCAACGATATCATTCCAGCGACGTTGCTTTTGTAGCGACGCCAGGCTATCTGACCGGGTGAAAGAAACTCGTTGTTTTTCATACAAATTTATTTTTGCAAATATAGTAATTTTTTGGATGAGATTTCTCCACTTCGGTCGAAATGACGAAAAAAAAGATTATCTTTGCAAAAAAAATTGTGATAATGAATAATTTGAAGAGCATCATCGAAAAAGCATGGGACGACAGGGCGTTGCTGGCGAAAAACGAGACGAGAGACGCTATCCGTGATATTGTTAGACTTCTTGACAAGGGCGAGATTCGTATCGCTGAAAAGATTGACGGTCAATGGGTTGTGAACGAATGGCTGAAGAAGGCTGTCATCATGTTTTTCCCGATAAACGACATGGAGGTGTCGAAGAGCGGCATCTTCGAATATTACGACAAGATACCGTTGAAGGGCGGCTTTGAGCAGGCTGGAGTGCGTGTGGTGCCGCCGGCGACGGTGCGTTATGGCGCATTCGTCAACAAAGGTGCGGTGCTGATGCCTTCATATATTAATATAGGTGCTTACGTCGACAGTGGCACTATGGTCGACACCTGGGCGACGGTGGGTTCATGTGCGCAGATAGGCAAAAACGTGCATCTCAGCGGTGGTGTGGGCATTGGTGGAGTGCTCGAGCCCGTGCAGGCAGCGCCGGTTATCATTGAAGATAACTGTTTCATCGGCTCCCGTTGCATCGTGGTGGAAGGCGTGAGAATTGAGGAAGAGGCAGTGCTCGGCGCAAATACCGTCATCACACAGTCGACGAAGATTTTGGATGTCACCGGACCTGAGATTAAGGAATACAAAGGCGTGGTGCCGGCGCGTTCGGTTGTGGTGCCAGGCTCGTATACCAAACACTTCCCGGCAGGCGACTTCCAGGTGGCTTGTGCGTTGATAATCAAGAAGAGAAACGAGTCGACAGATAAAAAAACATCTCTTAACGAAGCGTTAAGAGATGTTCAAGTTTGAGGGTAGAAGGTCGGATTCGAACCGACGACCCACGGAACCACAATCCGGTACTCTAACCAGCTGAGCTACATCTACCATCTGGATTTGCGGTTGCAAAAGTACACATTTTTTTAATACATCAGCAAAAATTTCATTATTTTTGCAAAAATTTTTTCAGAGATGGGAAGAATAATGGCAATCGATTATGGCAGAAAGCGTTGCGGCGTCGCGGTGACCGACCCTTTGCGCATCATTGCCAATGGCTTGACGACGGTGAGAGCCTGCGACCTGGTTGCTTTTATTCAAGATTACGTGAAGAATGAGACGGTTGATGAGATAGTGGTGGGGGAGCCTAAGGACATGCATAACAACCCTTCGGAGTCGGCGCAGTACATCGAACCGTTTCTGAAACAGCTGAAAAAAGCTCTGCCTGACATGGTGGTCAAACGTTTTGACGAGCGTTTCACTTCCGTGATGGCGCATCAGACCATGCTCGACGCCGGTCTGGGCAAAAAAGCAAGGCAGAACAAGGAACTCGTCGACACAATAAGCGCGACGATCATCCTTCAATCATATATGGCATCATTGACTACTTCCGTCATTTCGACCGGAGCCGATAGGCGGAGTGGAGAAATCTTATAGAAAATTAAAATTTGAAGATAAAATGGTATTACCAGTTGTGGCGTACGGTCACCCGGTGTTGAAGCACGTGGCCGAAGATATTGAAGAAAACAGTCCTGAGATTCAGCAGCTTATTGCTGACATGTTCGAGACTATGTATCATACTGAAGGCGTGGGCTTGGCAGCTCCGCAGATCAACAAGTCGATACGGCTTTTCGTTATCGACTGCGACCCGTTTAAGGATAAATATCCTGAGGGCGCTGGCGTGAAGAAAGTGTTTATAAACGCTGAAATCATTGAGCTTGGCGGCGAGCCGTGGATATTTAGAGAAGGCTGCCTGAGCTTGCCAGACATGGGCGAGGATGTGGAACGTCCGAGCAAGGTGAAAATGTATTACATGGACGAGAATTTCGAGGAGCACGAAGAGGAATTCGACGGCATTGTGGCACGCGTGATCCAGCATGAATACGACCATCTCGAAGGCAAATGCTATGTCGACAGAATCAGCTCAATGCGTAAGATGTTGCTGAAGAATAAGTTACGTAACATCTCCGAAGGCAATGTCGATGTGGATTACAAGATGATCTTTCCAAATAAAAAACACCGCAGATGAAAAGAACTTTAGCAATTTTAATATTTTTAGGGCTTTTTGTCGGTTGCAACACCAACGATCCGGCGAAGCGTATTGAGAAGTTGGAGGAGCAGGCTTTTGCTACTGAAGGTGCGATAAATCCTGAGGTTGCGAACGATTTGGTGTCGGCATATTGCGATTTTGCTGATGCCAATCCTGATGATGCCATGGCGCCTGAATATCTGTTCAAGGCAGTGGATGTCTCGATGAATCTGAACGAGCCGCAGCGCACCATTTATATTATCGATAAGTTATTAAACAATTATCCTGATTATCCTCGCACGCAAGCGGCGTTGTTTGTGAAAGCTTTCATTTTTGAGACAAAATATGAGAACTACGACATGGCGAAGAAGATTTACGAGCAATATCTCGTGATGTATCCTGATGGCGAATTTGCCGAAAGCTGCCGTGCATCTATAGAAAACCTTGGCTTGACACCGGAAGAGCTGGTGAAGAAGTTTGAGAATCAATAAAAAAATCATTTTTTTTGTTTTTCATAAAATATTATTGTTTATTTTTGCGGCCAATAATATGAATGGGTATTAATTAAGTAATTGATATTCATCCGTGTTTAAAAATTAACTGTTTAAAATAAATCAATAATATGAAAAAGCTTTTAATAATAAAGGCTTTAATGCTTTTATTAATAACGGCTGCAATAATGCTGTCGTTCACACAATGCAGGAAAAGCTTGGAAAACGTAACTCCTGCTGGCGGTGAGAAAGTTTGCATCACCCTTAATGTTTCCAATGGCTCGAGACATAATGTCAACCCTGAAAACGGACTGGTCACATATACCGAAGGCGATGTGATTTATGTCGGGAATGAAGGCAAGTATATCGGTACTTTGACATGCCACGAAGCCGATGACCATTATGTGTTTGTCGGTGATATCACAAATCCACAGACGACAGATTATCTGCATTTTTATTTTATTGGCGGCCTTAACGTGGACCTCAGTTCGCTCGCCGTCGGGGAGACAACATCATTTGATGTAGACATTTCCGATCAGGCAACGACGCTTCCTGTGCTTTCTTATGTTCACACAGCGGAGCATTATTACGGAGAGACGGCATATAGATGCATGTTGGAAAACAAATGCGGTCTGGTGAAGTTCACTCTCGCCAATGGCAATTCTGAAGCTGTCAAGATTACCGGTATGAAGACTGGCGCGACCATCAACTTTGCCGACCCAGGCAATCCAATCGTTGCAAACGGTACACGAGACGCCATTACAATGAAATCGGAGAACGAGACCGAGAAATTGGCCATCATCCTTCCACAAGATGCCGTCACTGACGGATTGGTTCTGATTGACGGAGTCGCCTATAGTTACGATATGGCGGCAGTTACAGATAATGATTATTTAACCATTAATATTGACAACACGACACCTTCGACAGATAAAGGATTTACTGTGGGTAAGAATGGCAATGTCGTCCGCTTTAGTTTAGGCAACCTTCAGTACGACAAAAGAACAGGTGAATACAGTTTCATGGAGCATCAGTACGATGTGGTTGAAGCTTCGTGGCAAGATGTCGGTGAAAACTATTCAAAACAGGATATAGTGAGTCTTTTTGGCTGGGGAACTGGTGACAACCCGACAACGACATCGGAAAATCCAATTGATTATGTGATATTTAAAGACTGGGGCGATTATTGTGGTGATCCGACTGGCAATTCATATCATTGGTACACCCTGTCAGAAGATGAATGGTTGTGGCTTATAGGTAATAAAAATAATGCTAATCCGGGGGTCAACTGCAGAGAAGGGAATCGTTTCCTGAACGCCCAAATCTCCGTCAATAAAAAGAGTTGTTATGGACTTATCATCTTTCCTGACGGGTATGATGGCGGTATAGGTAGTTATGAATATAATAATTATGGTGATAGAACCTATGTGTCGGCAGGGGATTGGTCGTTGATGGAGTCGGCGGGTGCTGTGTTCTTGCCTACAGCAAGCAATCGCGTTGGAAGCCATGTGATGACCGATGATGGCTGCGGCCATTATTGGACCTCTACTCCTTATCTTGACCATCCTTACGCTTACAATCAGGTGTACCAGCTGAGATTCGATGACGGATGGATTGGCACGGCCGTGAGTCCTAACGCATCTACCAGCTGTTCCTATGGTCAGTCTGTGCGCCTTGTGCGATAGGTTTGTCATTGTAAAAAATCAAATAATACACGCATAATTAAATAATACACGTATAATAAATAATTATACACGCAGAGTAAATTTAAATACACGTAAAATAAAGAAATAGCTATATAAATGGCTTACTTTTGCGGTAGCATTAAGTGATTAATGCTACCGCAATTATTTTATTATTAACTTAATTATTATCATTAACAATCAAATGAAAAATTTTACAAGAATGAAAGTGTTGGTGCTTTCACTGATGATGTTGGCAGGCATGTTTATGCCGACATCGGCAGTTGCTCAGAGCGATGACTTCTTCCGCTCGGATGATGACTTCAATGGCAACCGTTTGGATGGTGTGACTTGGGTCGCTGTAACACAAAACTTCGGAGAGGCTCCTCTCGGGACAGGCTTGTTAATCATGCTCGGCGCAGGAGCAGGCTACGCGTTTTTAAAGAAAAAGGAGGAAAAGATATGAAAAAGATTGCATTTGTCTTATCATCACTCGCACTTCTTTTCGGACTGACACAGTGCAAGAAAAACCTCGAAACCGTGAACTCGGTGGCAAATGGTAAAGTTGAAATCACATACTCTACAGGAGGCTCAAGAACCAACATTACTGAAGCAGGTGTCGTCACCTGGACTGCAGGCGACATTATTCATGTTTATGCAAGCACTACCGGTTATCTCGGATCATTGACACTTTCATCAGGAGCAGGAACAGGTGAAGGCACATTCACAGGCTCGCTCTCAGCATGGACTGACGATGAAACACTTCGTTTCTATTACCTTGGAACGAATACGAAAAAATCAGACAACACATTTGTGATAGACTATTCGGCACAGGACGGAACCCTCGCAACAATAGCATCGAAATACCATGTTTCATGCTATACAGAAGAGAATGTTTCTGCTTCAAAAACAAGCTTCAATGGCCAGATGCTTAACCAGATAGCTATCGCAAAGTTCGATGTCAACGATTTCGGCAGCGGCAACGTGAAAATCTATGCCGAAGACGGTTTCAGAAATATGATAAAAATATCCGATAAAGGTGTTTTGTCTTATGGTGTGGCAGGTGTTCATCCTACAATTGACCACCAATCAGGACATATTGTAATAGGTGCGGCAGGTGCTGAGAAATATGTGGCATTGCTCCCGAGCGACGGTGAAATAACCATGCAGTTCACCAGTCAGAGCAAGACTGGCAGCGACGCAGCACGCACTATAGCAGCCAACGACTTTATAGGATATTCTTCAGCTGTGGCAATTACAGCATCGGATGTCGTGTCAAGCTATGTTGACTTTGCTGTCGCTTCTGATCATGTGTTCTCGGTGGCACCTGGAACAACAGTTAAATTCGCAAAAGGTAACTTGGTTTATGATCAGGGACGTTTCAAGATGCACAGCACACAGTATGGAAAATGCTTTACTTCAGATGGTGATATATCATCATATTTAAAAGTATCCGGAACCTTTGATTATTTCGGATGGGGCACTTCCGGCTGGAATAACGGCAATCTTCTGTATATGCCATATACTTTTTCTGAATCAAGCAATGGTGATTATAGTACAGAACATGGTAATGGATACGGTCCTACCAACGGCAAGAACTATAAAATGAATCTTAATAGTTACCAATACACTAACTCAGATTGGGGTGTTTATCAATTTGGAATGAACGCAGAGTCTGGCTGGCGTACTCTTGAATCTGATGAATGGGAGTGGTTGCTTGGAACGTATGATTACTCAACCCCAGGAGTATCCTGTCGCAATGAAAGCATACGTTTCTTGAATGCGATAATTACAGTCGGTGGAAATACGTATCGAGGACTTATTATTTTCCCTGATGGTTTTTCAGGAGTTTCTTATACGGGAAATAATTATTCGTGGAATAATTATTCTTGGGGAGCGCAGACTCCTTTAGAGACTGTATCAGAAACTGATTGGGCCGCCATGGAAGCCGCTGGCGCTGTGTTCTTGCCGGCTGTGGGGAGCCGCTCTTTGGGGTCAGGAGTTACCCATGTTGGTACTGATGCTCATTACTGGTCTTCTTCGACCGACTATTATGGTAAAAGTGAATATGCGTACAACCTCATCTTCAACCGACTTTCAGTGATGACGGATCTCAACTATAAGCGTTGCTACGGTATACCCGTGCGCCTTGTTCGCTAGTTCTTCAGGAAATATAGAATTATATTGCAGAGACGCCACATTGTGGCGTCTCTGCGTTTTTTACTGTCATTAATACATGGAGAATAAAACGTTTTACACGGAGAATAAAATTTATGTTGCGCCAATGTTATATTTTTGCCAACTCAATTAAAAGTGTAATTTTTTTAATAGTTAGGACTAGATGAAAACGACAAGAAAACTTAAAGCATTGGCGCTTTATTTATCGATGGCAATGGGAATGCTGTTGCCAACATCAACGTTTGCACAAAGCGAAGATTTTTTCCGTCCGGATATCGAAGACAACGATTTCCGTGACGCATCGTGGCTGTTTACAGTCACTAATCAGAATTTTGGTGACTCGCCGGTGGGTAGCGGACTGTTTGTCTTGACTGCCGCGGGCGCGGGCTATGTTGTAATGAAACGTAAACGTGCCAAACGTATAGGCAAAAGAGCCGCCGCTTTATTATTCGCCGGATTGATGATGCTCGGACTGACCGACTGCAGGAAGAGTATTGTTGAACCTGTGGTTGATACAAATGGAAAAGCGTTTATTACTGTAAAGGTGAACAACGGCTCGAAAACGGACGTTACTGGTGCAGGTGTTGTAATGTTTCAGAATGGCGACAAGCTTTATGTTGGTAATAACGGAGCTTGGAGGGGTACTTTGGAATACTCAAACGGTTTATTCTCTGGTGATATTACCACAACAGGTATGTCGAACGACGATTTTCTTCATTTCTATCTTCTCGGTGGTAATTTGACTCCGAATATTTCTGGCGAAGAATATAGCGTGGTGATTGCCAACCAGATAAACAGTTATCCTGTTATATCATGTGGTACTTCGACGGAAAAATATAGTGGCATGGGTACATATGAAACATTTCTTTACAACAAATGCTCATTGGTGAAGTTTAATGTTGACACCCCTTCAGAAGCGCCTATTTCCATCACAGGGATGAAAAATAAGGTTACTATTAATTTCTCGGATAACAGCATTACTTATGATCAAGACGGCGAAGGTCTTATTAAGATGAGGGCAAAAAACGCTTCTAACGAGACTTGGGCTATTGTGCTTCCGCAGGATGCTTTGTCGGCTGGTTCTGAAGGTACCGCATATTCGTTCGGATACATTGGTAATCGTCCCTCACTTCCTGCAATAGGACTGAACGAATATATTGGCAACAGCTCGGCTATTGATATGTCTGTGACAACCACCGATGAATCAAAGATATTGAACCTCGCAGAAGTTAAATCTGATAGGGAAGCGGCTGATGGCTTTATGATAATAGGCACACTCGATGTGGAAAACTATCCTGTAAAGATTTCCATTGCCGACGGAGCTACTGTGAATCTCAATGGAATAACAATCAGTGGTGTGAATAATGCTTCATGCTCATGGGCCGGTATTACCTGTCTGGGTGATGCAACCATCATACTTAGCGGAACGAATACCGTTAAGGGATTTCGTGATGTGTATTCAGGTATTTATGTGCCTGAGGGAAAAACTCTTACCATTCAAGGTGATGGCTCGCTTCATGCAAGCAGTAACGGAGTCGGTGCCGGTATTGGTGCTTGTTCTAACATTGCTTGTGGAAACATTGTCATTAGGGGAGGAAGCATTACGGCTGAAGGCGGCGTTTGTTGCGCCGGTATTGGTGGCGGTCAGGAGAGTGACTGTGGCGATATCACCATAGAAAATACAGTAAACTATGTGTATGTAAGAAGGGGGGCTAACACCAATTATAGTATCGGTGCTGGCAAAGGTGGCAGCTGCGGTACGGTGACCATAGGTGGCGATGTGACTGGGCCGATTACTATAAATCCTTATTTCTATCCTCAACAATTCACCGTTAACGGTAGCGGCAAGAAAGTTATAATTGCCCATGGTAATTTGAAAGTGGATAATGGCACTTACTCTTTCCATGATCATGACTATGATGTTTGCTTCCCAAGTAACAGTTCAACATGGAACGCTGATCTGAGAGATTTGTTCGAAATAACGGAAACTGGCACAATTGTATCGTCGCATCCAACTATAGATGGTCATAATGACTGGCGTTTGCTGACTAATGCGGAGGCTGGTTATTTGATTTACACCAGAACTAATGCAGCTTCACTTTACAAGCGTACTACGGTGGCTGGAAGATATGGTCTTATTATAATGCCCGACAACTGGCCGGGGGTTCTTGATGGCCCATACAGTGATGGAGACTGGTCTACTTTATTAAATCAAGGGGGTGTTTTCCTACCGGCATGTGGTTATTGTTGGGGAAGCAGTCTCAGTTATGTAGATCAGCGTGGGTACTATAGGACTAGTATAGGAGTAATAAGATTCGGTAACACAAGCGATGCGAATGACAATCCGCAAATTTGCACTGATGCGGAAGACTCTCAAGGCTACCGTTCGGTCCGTCTGGTTCGTGACCTGAACTAATCAAAAAGCTTTATTGTATTTTTCTATTAAATCAAGGATCTCATCTCTTCCGATTTTCTTTTCGGAAGAGGTGATGATCATTGTGGGAAGCTCTTCCCATTCTTTGAGAAGCGTTTTCTTGTAAACCTCAATGTTTGCTGACAGTTGCTTGCTGCCCAGCTTGTCGGTTTTGGTGAAAACTATTGCAAACGGCACCTGGTTTTCGCCAAGTCCGGATATGAAATCCAAGTCGATTTTTTGCGGCTCGATGCGGCTGTCGACCAAAACGAACGTCATCACCAAATTTTGACGCCCGAGGATGTATGCGTCGAGCATCTTTTTCCACATCTCACGATCTTTCTGCGAACGTTTTGCAAAGCCATAGCCCGGCAAATCCACGAGATACCATTCGTCATTGATAATGAAATGGTTGATTGTGATGGTCTTGCCCGGTGTCGCCGACACTTTCGCCAGCTTGCTGTTGCCCGTCAGCATGTTGATGAGCGACGATTTGCCCACGTTGGAACGCCCGATGAAAGCATATTCAGGCTTGTCGGCTTTGGGGAGCTTGGCGACATTGGTGTTGCTTTGCAGAAATGATGCAGTCTTGATTATCATGATGAAAATTTTTGCAAAATTAATAAAAAAACTTTAAAAAGTGTTTTTTAATGTGATTCACTGTCGTGCAATGTGGTTCACTGCGTGAAATGTGCCGCTTCGCGGAATGTGGGACTTCGATAATTGCCCGAAGGACGCACATTTCGACCGAAGGGAGAATCACATTTGCGAAGCAACACATTGGAGCGTAGCGACCACATTTCCGAACGTAGTGAGGACTGTTGTTAATAACTTTTTTCATTGTTGATAACTCTGTTGATAAATTTTTTGAAAATTTTTGTACAAAAGTGGGAATAAGTGGAAAAAAATGTATAATTTTACATGCTGAAAAATTTGTATACAAATGGATTATCCGATTGGTGAATATTATTGCAAGTTAGATGCCAAGGGAAGGCTGCTCTTGCCCAGTAGTTTCAAGGAACAACTAGGGGAGGCGCTGAACGAGGGTTTCGTGCTGCGACCGGGTCTGTTCGAGACCTGCCTCGACGTGTACGGAAAGGACGATTGGCGTAAACTGCAGGACAAACTCGGTAAGCTGAACCCGTTCAAGAAGGAAAACCTGATGATGATGCGCCGCATCAACGCGGGTGCGAGAGTGGTGATGATGGACGCAAGCGGACGTCTTCAGATACCGAAGGACCTCGTCGAGAAATGCGAGATGGTGAAGGAAGTGGTGATCACTTCATTGCCTGACAGAATGCAGATCTGGGCGAAAGAGAAGATGGACGAGAGCAACGCGCAGATGACGGACGCGGAGTTTTCGCAGATGCTTGAAGACCGTCTTGGAAACATTGATTTTGAATAAAAATTTTGGCGATGTATCATAATCCTGTGTTGTTGAACGAGTGTATTGATGGCCTGAACATCAATCCGGACGGCATCTACGTTGATGTGACGTTCGGCGGTGGCGGTCATTCGCGCGCCATCCTCGAGCATCTCAAGGGCGGCCACCTCTATGCCTTTGACCAGGATGCCGATGCAGCCAAGAACGCTTTTGATGATGAGCGTTTCACCTTTATCCCGCAGAACTTCCGTTACATGAAGAACTTCGTGCAGCTTTATGCGAATTCTAAAGTCGACGGCATTTTGGCGGATCTGGGCGTCTCGTCATACCAGTTCGACACACCGGAGAAGGGTTTCTCGACACGTTTTGAGGGTCGCCTTGACATGCGTATGAACCAGAACGACCCGGTGGACGCGGCGAACATCGTGAATACATACGAAGTTGCGGCTTTGGCAAGCATATTTTCGCGCTACGGCGAGTTGAAAAATGCTATGACATTCGCAAGAGATATTGAAATGGCAAGAGAAATCGAGCCGATAGAGACTACTACTGATTTAAAAAACGCTGTGGCGTCACATCTGCCGAAAGGTCAGGAAAACAAAGTGCTGGCACAGATATTTCAGGCTTTGAGAATAGAGGTGAACAAAGAGATGGAGGTGCTTGAGGCATTCTTATCGCAATGTGCCGACGTCTTGAAGCCGGGCGGAAGGCTGGTGGTGATGTCGTATCACTCGCTGGAAGACCGTCTCGTGAAGAACTTCATGCGCAGCGGCAAGGCCGACGGTGAGGTGGAACAGGATTTCTTTGGAAACCGTAATACACCTTATAAATTAATAACGCACAAGCCGATAGTGCCGAGCGATGAGGAAATTGCGAGAAATAGCAGGGCGAGGAGCGCGAAACTTAGAATTGCAGAGAAAGTTTAGAGTTGAGAGTTAAGAGTTGAGAGTTTGAAGTTATAAGGTTTTTAAATAGATTTTTTTAAGATTTTGAGCCGAAGGCGACCAGAAAAAAATAGAAAAAATGAAAAAAAATAAAGGTTCGTTTTTCAATGAGTATTTGGGAGGCGATGTCTTCTCAAAGAAAACGGTGATCAAGCAGATGCCGTTCATTCTGTATGTCGTGTTTTTGCTGATGCTTTACATCACGAACACTTACATCGCGGAAGATATCAACCGTGAGGTGCTGACGAAGACGAAACTTTTGGAAGACCGTCATGTGGAGTATGTCTACAACAAATCGGAGATTACAAGGATGACGAAACAGTCGGAGCTTGCTAAGATATTGAAAAACAAAGGTATAAAAGAATCGGTGGAGCCGTTGAAGAAGCTTACGATAAACAATAAATAGTGCAACATTATGAGTAAGATGAATTTTGGTGATGTCTGGCGTGTCGTTTTGATCTACGTGCTAATGCTCGTGGTAGGCATCGCTATTGTTGCCAAAATCCTTATTATTCAGACTGTTGACAGAGAGGAATTGCTCGAGAGCGCACGTAAGGCTGACATCAGAATCGTGTCGGTGCCTGCCGTCAGAGGTAATATCTTCTCGAAAAACGGAACGCTTCTCGCTACCACGATACCTGTTTTTGACATACATTTTGACCCGGTGGCAGTGCCGCAAGACAGATTCGACAGGGAGATTGGAGCGCTGTCAGACAGCTTGGCGAGGATGCTTAAGACGCATACCAAGTCACAGTTTGTGAATATGTTCACCAAGGCACGCAACAACAACAAACGTTATGTGAAAGTCGCGCGCAAACTCAAGATGGATGAATATGAGAGATTGAAAACATTCCCGATTTTCAAGGAGAGACTTGGAAATGGCCTGATCGCCGACAAACAGCTGGTAAGAGAGCGTCCTTATGGCGACATCGCTATGCGTGTGATTGGTTATGTGAATTATAACGACACCTTGAATCCTGTGAAAGTGGGTCTTGAAGGTGCTTACGATACCTGTCTCAGTGGTAGAGACGGCGTCCAGATGCGTCGCCGTATCAACGGAGGAAGGTTTATCGACGTGCCGGCATCGGGCAATGTGACGCCAAGCAACGGAAAAGATATCTACACTTCCATCGACGCTAAGATCCAGGATGTGGCTGAGGAGTCGCTGCGTCGCTGCCTCGACGAGAACAAGGCACAGCAGGGCTGCGTCATCATGATGGACGTGAAATCGGGATTCATCGAGGTGATGGCATCGCTGAGATATAACGAGAAAAAGAAAAAATACGAGGAGTCATATAACTTCGCTATCGCTGAAAACGTGGAGCCGGGCTCGACATTCAAGGCTATCACCATGACAGCGCTGCTTGAGAATGACCCTAACTTCAACATCAACCGCGTGCTGAATCTCGGCATGACAGGCAAGATGAGGTTCCACAACCGCGTCATGACCGACTCGCATGTGGTGGGTGAGGGGCATCCTACTATTAAACAGTGCTTCTGGGAGTCGTCGAACATCGCATTCGGATATCTCACCACCGAGGCGTTTGAGAGCAACCCGCAGCGTTTCATCGACTTGATTTACAAGACAAAAATCAACGAGCCGTTGAACCTCGACATCAAAGGCGAAGGCAAGCCGTACATCAAGAGCACTAGCAGCAAGCTGTGGTCGAAGGTGTCGTTGCCATGGATGTCAATAGGTTACGAAGAGACGGTGACACCTATAACATTGCTTACATATTACAACGCCATTGCAAACAACGGCAGAATGGTTAAGCCTCAGTTTGTGAAGGAGATTCGTCGCGGCAACGAGGTGGTGAAGACCTTCGACACCATAGTGATAAACGAGAAGATAGCTTCTGACAGGACTATCAAGACTTTGCAGGAACTGCTTCGGGGCGTGGTGGAGAACGGCACGGCGAAGCTGCTGAAGACCTGCGCTTTCCCGGTGGCTGGCAAGACCGGAACAGCACAGATCGCTCAGAACGGCAACTATAACAAGAAAAACTACACCGCTTCGTTTGTGGGATATTTCCCTGCCGACGATCCAAAATATACATGCATCGTGGTAATCAGCAACCCTATGGGTGGTAAATACTATGGTGCTTCGGTGTCGGCGCCGGTGTTCAAGGAGATTGCCGAAAAGGTTTATGCTACCGAGCTCGGCATCACCGATGAGACGGCTAACTATCCGGCAAATGCCGACAAATATACCAAGGCATCGATGGCATGGTATGAAGATGTTAATGAATACTGCACCATGGCGGGTGTGAGAATGGTGGATGCCGAGTTGAATTCAGAGTGGGTTAAGGTTAGCCATTCGGTGAACGGCGGCGTTGCTATGAAGAGCGTCGAACTCGACGATGAGACGGTGCCTGACCTGACGGGTATGAACGTGATGGATGCGGTGTATCTCATCGAGTCGATGGGATGGAAGGTGAGTTTCAGCGGCCGCGGGCTGGTCGAAAGCCAGAGCGTGAAGGCGGGAACGAAGCTAGAGAAAGGTAAGACTATTAGTTTAAAGTTGAAAGTTTAGAGTTTAGAGTAGTTGAAAGTTGAAAGATATTTGGAAGAAGAGTTTTTAAGATTTTTTAAATAGATTTTTTTAAGATTTTGAGCCGTAAGGCGACCATAATAGATAATAGAGATGAATATAGATGAAATTTTGAACGGTGCGAAGGACTTGCAGTTCGATTCAAGGAAGTGCACGGAAGGCAGCGTGTTTTTCGCGGTGCGCGGCACTCAGGTCGACGGTCATGATTATATCGCGAAAGCCATTGAAAACGGCGCCAAGACCATAGTGTGCGAGCAGATGCCGGAACAGGTCGACGGAGTGAGATATTTCGTGGTCGAGAACAGCGCCAAGGCGTTGGGATTGGCGGCATCGGAATACTACGGAAACCCTTCAAAGAAGCTGCATCTCGTGGGAGTGACCGGCACCAACGGCAAGACCACCATCGCGACTTTGCTGTATCGTCTCTTCACCGACGCAGGTTATATGTGCGGGCTCCTCTCTACGATAGAAAACATCATCGGGAAGAAGGTGGTGCCATCGACACATACCACCGGCGACCAGCTGGAGCTTAACTCGTTGCTGGCTCAGATGGTCGAGGCAGGCTGCGAATACGCCTTCATGGAGGTGAGCTCACATTCTATTGACCAGGATCGTATCGCCGGCTTGCATTTCGACGGCGGAATCTTCACGAATCTCACACAAGACCATCTCGATTATCATAAGACATTGGCAAACTACCGCGACGCGAAGAAAAAATTCTTCGACAACCTGCCTGCTACAGCGTTTGCTTTGACAAACCTTGACGACAAGAACGGCATGGTGATGCTGCAGAACACCAAGGCTGCGAAGAAGACATATTCTTTGAAACACGACGCCGATTTCAAAGGTCTCGTGATGGAGAGCTACTTCGACGGCATGGAGCTGAAAATCAACGGCAAGGCTGTCTCGACATACCTCGTGGGACGTTTCAATGCATATAATTTATTGGCAATATACGGCGCTGCCACCTTGCTCGGCATGCCAGAGGAAGAGGTGTTACAGGAAGTCAGCAAGCTGCACAGTGCTTCGGGACGTTTCCAGATGGTGAACTCAAAAGACGGCATCGTGGGCATCGTCGACTACGCACACACACCGGATGCGTTGGAGAACGTGCTCTCAACCATCAATGAGATCAGGACACATAACGAGACGCTCATCACTGTGGCGGGCGCTGGCGGCAACCGCGACGCTGACAAACGTCCGAAGATGGCGGCAGCGGCGGTGAAACTGTCAGACAGACTCATCATCACCAGCGACAACCCTCGTTTTGAAGAGCCGGAAGACATCATCAGCCAGATGAAGGCGGGTGTGTCGGGCGAATATTATAATAAGGTGTTGTGCATCACTGACCGTCGCGAGGCTATTCGCACGGCAGTGGCACTGGCGAAAAAAGGCGACATCATTCTTGTGGCTGGCAAAGGCCATGAGACATATCAGGATGTGAAGGGCGTGAAACATCATTTCGATGATAGGGAAGAACTTGAAAAAGCATTTAACGAAAAATAGGAGGTTTTAAAATGTTATACTATCTTGCCACTTATCTTCGCGAAAGATTCAACCTGCCGGGTTTCGGAATTCTTGAATACGTTACAGTGCGTGCCATCATCGCTATCATCGTGTCATTGGTGATCTCGGTGTGGTTCGGTAATTTCTTCATCGACTACATGAAGAGACGCAACATCTCTGAGACTCAGCGCGACCCAAAAGTTGACCCGTTTAACGTGAACAAGAAAGGTGTCCCGACAATGGGCGGCCTCATCATAATTTCTTCGATTCTGGTGCCATGTCTGCTGTTCGGAAAGATAGGTAACATCTACATGATTCTCATGCTCGTGACGACACTCATCCTTGGCGGAATAGGCTTCGCCGACGATTATATCAAGACTTTCAAGAAGAATAAAGACGGTTTGAAAGGCTGGTATAAAATCTTCGGACAGGTTCTGTTAGGACTTATCGTCGGTCTGACGCTGCGTTTTAGCCCACAAGTCGTGATGAACGAGACGGTCAGTGTAAAGATTGAAGATAATAAAGAGGTTGTCATCAAGAGTCCTGACGTGAAGTCGACGAGGACGACGATTCCATTTTTTAAGAATCATAACTTGAACTATGCCGATATTTTCAACTTCATGGGCGAGCCTTATAAATACTGGGCTGGCTGGGTGTTTTTCGTGCTGCTGACAGTCTTTGTGGTGGCTGCTGTGAGCAACGGCTCCAACCTCAACGATGGCATGGACGGCATGGCGGCGGGTAACTCCGCAATCATAGGATTGGGCATCGGCATTCTCGCGTACCTCTCGAGTAATGCGGTGTTGTCGGGGTATCTGGACATCATGTACATACCCGGCAGTGAGGAAGTGGCAGTGTTTCTTGCTGCTTTCGTGGGCTCACTGGTAGGCTTCCTGTGGTTCAACTCCTATCCGGCACAGGTGTTCATGGGCGACACCGGCAGCCTCACCATCGGCGGCATCATCGCAGTGTCGGCAATCATCATCCATAAGGAGCTGTTGCTGCCAATCATGTGCGGAATCTTCCTGGTGGAGAGTTTCTCGGTCATCATCCAGAGAGCATATTTCAGGGCAGGTAAGAAAAAAGGCGTGCATCAGCGTGTGTGGAAACGCACCCCAATCCACGACCATTACCGTACTTCCATGGATCAGGTGCTTAGCCTCGACCCGGGTTCGACAGTGATTCACAAAGGTCCGAAAAACCTGTATCATGAGGTGAAGATCACCATCAGATTCTGGATCATCACCATCATTTTGGTGGCAATTGCAATATTGACTTTGAAGATTAGATAACAGATTTTTAACATATAACACTTAATTATTATGACATTAGAACAGTTGGCAAAACAAGGTAGAAGAAAAGAAATCTTTACGGTTGCGATCAACCATAACATCTGCAATGCCCGCAAAGAATCTTTGAAAAACAGCTTCGTTGATTGCGAGCATATCAAGCACAGAAACGAGTTCGTCGCTATGCGCAACGGCGTGCGATATATCAACGACAGCGCCGCAAAGAGTGTCTCTGCGACATGGTTCTCAATCGAGAGCGTCAGCGCACCGACAGTGTGGATTGCCTTGGCAGGAAACGAGGATTATGAAGATATGATTCCTGTTGTGCGTCAACATGTTAAGTCGATAATATGCGTTGGTGACAACATCGAGCCGATGCGTTCAGCATTGGGATGTCTCGTCCGTGATGGCGTGATGGTGGCCGGCAGTATGGAGGAAGCCGTGAAGATGGCGGAAGAGAAAGCGATATCAGGTTATAACATCTTGTTCTCTCCAAGCTGTGAAGTGGAGGGCGCTGATGTCACCAAAATGGAAAAAGTTTTTGTCAAAATGGCAAAGGATTAAACTATGATAGATAAAGAAACGGTTGCGGAAAAAACGAGAAACCTGTTCCAAGGCGACAAGGTGATCTGGGTGGTGGTGGCTATCCTCACCTTCATCTCGCTGCTCACGGTGTACAGTGCCTCGGAGTCGGTGGCTAACAGAAGCTACAACGGCAACAATGCCTTTGTGTTGCTGCGTCATGCAGTGATGTTGCTCCTCGGCTTGGCATGCATGTTCGGTGCGTCGCGCATCAATTATAAGATGTATTCCAAGCTGTTGCTTCTGCTTTTCTGGATTGCCATCCCGCTGCTGATTTACACCCTGTTTTTCGGAAAGAACCTCAACCACGCCCAACGTGTCATCGGCATCGCCGGCGTGACGTTCCAGACATCGGATTTGGCAAAGATAGCTCTCATTGGGTTCCTTGCCAGAGTGTTGACGCTGCGTCGTGACGAGCTTGATGACTTCAAAGAGCTTGGCATCAGGGTGATGCTGCCGATTCTGGTCATCGTGGGACTTATCTTCCCTGAGAATTTCTCGACGGCGGCAATGCTTTTCGCGACCTGCATAGTGATGATGTTTTTGAGTAAGGTAAAGATGAAATATATCTTCGGATTCATCGGAATCATTATGTTGGCAGGCGGAATCTTCATGCTTGTGTCCTTCGCTTTCGCGAAAGATAACCGAAGCGCCACATGGGTCAACCGTATCGAGCGTTTCTTCAGCAGCAGCGAGGAAGAAGCCGACGACACCGCGAACTTCCAGGTGATGCAGTCGAAGATAGCTATCGCAGGCGGCGGATTGATCGGCAAGTCGCCGGGCAAGAGTACTCAGCGTAATGTGCTCCCGCATCCTTATTCAGATTTTATCTATGCTATCGTTTTGGAGGAATACGGGTTGATAGGAGGGATCTTCGTTTTGGCGTTATACCTGATTCTGCTGTATAGGGCGACGCGAATAATACTACGGGCGCCGCAGTCGTTCGGAGGACTGCTCGCCATGGGTCTTGCCTTCAGCCTCGTGATGCAGGCTATGGTGAACATGGGCGTCGCCGTGGGTCTGTTCCCGGTGACAGGACAGCCGCTGCCATTCATCAGCATGGGTGGAACATCGCTGCTGTTTACTGGACTTTCAATAGGAATTATCATTAGTGTTACAAGAGAAATAAATAAAGTTAATAACGATGAAAGAGACGCAGAAATCGAAGTCGCCGAGGCTGATAGTTAGCGGCGGTGGCACTGGCGGACATATCTTCCCGGCTATAGCTATTGCTGACGCTTTCAAGCGCCGTCATCCGGATGCCGAGATCTTGTTCGTGGGAGCAAAAGGCAGGATGGAGATGGAGAGGGTGCCTCAGGCAGGCTATCCTATTGAAGGACTATGGATAAGCGGCTTCAAACGCGAGCTGTCACTCGACAACCTGAGCTTCCCGTTTAAGTTGGTGAGCAGCCTCATCAAGGCTAAGAGAATCTTGAAGAGATTCAAGCCGGATGCTGTGGTGGGTGTCGGCGGTTTCGCCAGCGGACCTACGATGCGTAAGGCTACTTCTCTCGGAATCCCCGTTATCATCCAGGAACAAAACTCCTTCCCGGGCGTCACAAACAAGATTGTGGCTCCTAAAGCCGCCAAGATTTGCGTCGCATACGAGAACATGGAGAAATGGTTCCCGAAAGATAAAATCGTTTTGACTGGTAACCCATTGAGAAACAACGTGGTGTCGACTGAAGGCAAGCACGATGAAGGCGCACAGTTCTTCGGCCTCGACCCACAGAAACCGATAATCCTTCTCGTCGGCGGCAGCCAGGGCGCTCTTGGCATCAACAAAGGCATCCCGGCAAAACTCGCGATGTTTAAAGATGTCGATTGTCAGATGATTTGGCAGACAGGCAAGCATTATATCGAGCAGGCTCAGAATGAGATAAAAGAACTCGGACTTGAAGACAAGGTGAAGCCGACGGTGTTCATCGACAGGATGGACCTCGCATACGCCTGCGCCGATGTGGTGATTTCAAGAGCCGGCGCAATGTCGATATCCGAGCTTTCATTGGTGAAGAAAGCAGTTGTGTTCGTTCCGCTTCCTACTGCGGCAGAAGACCATCAGACCAAGAACGCTCAGAGTTTGGTCGATAAAAACGCTGCAATAATGGTCAAAAACGACGAAACATCGGAGAAACTCCTGCCAACAGTTTTCGAATTGTTGAAAGATGAAGAAAAAATTTGCGAAATGCAAAAAAATATTGCTAAATTTGCAAGACCAAATGCAGCGGAAGATGTTGTTAATGAAATAGATAAGGTATGTTGTATTTCTTAGGAATCGGAGGCATCGGGATGAGTGCCTTGGCGAGATATTTCAAAGCCAAGGGCTATGAAGTGGCGGGCTATGACCGTACTCCATCGCCATTGACGCATCGTCTTGAAGACGAAGGCATCAGCATTCATTATGTCGATGACCCGAGCCTTATTCCTGAGAATATAGAGTTTGTCGTGCTGACACCTGCCATCCCAGCTAACTCGTTGGAACTGAATTATCTGCGTGGCAAAGGTGTCAAGATTTTGAAACGCGCCGAGGTGCTCGGGATGCTGTCGGAACAGCATAAAGCCCTCGCAATAGCAGGCACACACGGCAAGACAACCACAACAGCCCTCGTGACACATATCCTGATGACAGCAGACAAGAGACTGTCAGCGTTTATTGGCGGAATCGCACGTAACATCGACAGCAACGTGGTGATAGGCGAGGACAAGGACGAACTCGTGGTGATGGAAGCCGACGAATTCGACCACTCTTTCCTGAAACTCTCACCATACGTCAGCATCGTGACGTCTATCGATGCCGACCATCTCGATATCTACGGCGATTATCAGCACCTCGTTGACAGCTTCAATGAGTTCGTGAACAAGACATCTGACGAAGGTCTGGTGATTTATCACGCCAATCTGCCGATAAAAACGACGAAGAAACACGTCACCTACGGCCTTGAGAACGCCGACGTGATTGCGGAAGACATCTGCGTAATCAAAGGAGAAACTTGTTTCTCTGTAAAAATCAATGACGAAAGATTTGAGGAAGATTATAAAAAAATCTGTGCAAATCTGCGTAATATGCGAAAGATAAAAATGTCGCTTTATGGCCTCCACAACGTCCAAAACGCCCTTGCCGCAATCATCATGTGCTCGTATCTTGGCGTGAGTGAAGAGGATATCAGAGAAGGTCTCGCGACATTCAAAGGCGTGCAGCGTCGTTTCGACATCAGAGTTAAAGATGAGAAACATATTTATATCGACGACTATGCGCATCATCCGGAGGAGATAAAAGCGGCTTTGCTGGCAGCACGTAAAGTGTATCCTGACAAAGAGCTGACGGTGGTCTTCCAGCCACATCTCTTTACCAGAACGCGTGACTTCATGGATGGTTTCGCCGAGAGCCTTTCACTCGCCGACAGAGTGATACTGCTCGACATCTATCCGGCCCGCGAGCTCCCGATAGAAGGGGTGACATCGGCGGCTCTTCTCGAGAAAATAACATCAAAAAGCAAGATGCTGTGCTCGAAAGAAGAGTTGTTGAATACAATAAAAGGCATTGATCCTGAGTTAGTTATGACAGTAGGTGCAGGCGATATCGACCGCTTTGTGCCACAAATTGAAAGGTTGTTAAAATGATAAATAAGTTCCTTAAAATATCAGGTTGGGTTCTGACAATCGCTGCGATTGCCTGCCTTTGGTATTTTACCCATAAGGAACATGTTGATCATCCGTTGAAAGGCGTTGAGCTGAATCTCATCAGTGCAAACGAACATGGTTTTATCGATAAAAACGTTGTGTATCATAAGATTATGAATATCTGCGATACAGTGCATAACACCGATATCACCATGATTCCGGTCGATAGCGTGAGAAATTACATCAAGTCGATACCTTGGGCGATCTATACCGACGCCAATATCACTTTCGACGAGGTGATGGTGGTGAATATCGTTGAATGTCAGCCGATTGTGCGTGTGTTCCTCAAAGACGGACATTCGGTTTATCTTGATGAAGATGGCAACGTTTATCCTGATAAAGACGGCTGTTCGATGCATCTTCTGATTGGTAGCGGTAATGTTACAAGAAAAGATTTGCCGAAGATGTTCAAAGTTATGAAAAGTGTTTTAAACAATAAATATTCGAGATGTTGCGTCAAGCAGGTTTATTACGACGGAAGAAATTACGAACTCGTGATGAACAATGTCGATTTGAAGGTGGTGCTCGGCGATGGCGAGAATACTGACGCGAAATTGCAGAATATGGAGTATTTCTTTGAACAGATGCAAGGTTCTCCTGAATTGAAGAACTACAGCAAGATAAATTTTAATTTTGAAAATCAAGTTGTTTGTACGAGAAATAAAACTAAAAAATAATGAGTAATCCTGTGTACATCGTAGGCCTTGATATCGGCACTACAAAGATCGCCTGCTTCGTCGGCGAAAAAGTTGAGAATGGTAAGATTGTCATCCGTGGTTATGGTAAAACGGAGTCGACTGGTGTTAAACGCGGTATGGTTTTCAATATTGAGGAGACCGTGAACGCTATACGCAGAGCTGTTGACATGGCTTCTGAGCAGTCGAATGTTGATATTAAGACAGTTAACGTCGGTATTGCCGGCCATCATATCAGGAGTGTACAGCACCGTGGCGTGTTGATGCGCGACAACCCGAATGTGGAGATTACAGAGGAAGAAATCGACAAACTGCGTCAGGATGTCTTCAAACTCGGCATGACACCGGGCGAGGAGATCATCGACGTCATCCCGCAGGAATATATCGTTGACGACGAGATGGGTATCCGTCATCCGAAAGGCATGCTCGGCAGCAAGCTCGAGGCAAACTTCCATGTCATCATCGGACAGGTTGCGGCTGCACGTAACATCGTCACTTGCATCAAGCAGGCGGGTCTCGAGATGGAGCACATGATTCTTGAGCCTATCGCTTCAGCAGAGGCAGTGCTTGGCGAAGACGAGAAAGAAGCTGGCGTGGCACTCGTCGATATCGGCGGCGGCACAACAGATATCGCCATCTTCTACGACAATATTATCTACCACACAGCCGTTATTCCTTTCGGAGGAAATGTCATCACCGAAGACATCCGTCAGGGCTGCTCTATCATCAAGAAGCACGCTGAAGAGATCAAGGTGAAGTTCGGCTCGGCAGTGGCAAGCGAGAACCGTGACGACGAGGTGGTGTCGATTCCAGGTATCCGTGGTCGTGAGCCAAAGGAGATTTCGTTCAAGACCTTGGCATCTATCATCCAGGCTCGTCTCAGCGAGATCTTCGACATAGTGAACAATGAGATTCAGAAGGTCAACAGCGAGCATAAGCTCATCGCGGGCATCGTTCTCACAGGTGGCGGTGCTATGATGAAGCATATCCAGCAGCTGGCGGCATTCAAGACAGGTCTCGACGTTCGTATCGGTTACCCGAATGAATATCTCGCCAACGATACGGCTGAGGAGCTCGCAAGCCCAATGTATTCGACAGGTGTCGGACTCGTCATCGAAGGTATCGCTCGTTATGAGAACGCCAAGAAACACGGTCAGTTCGTCGAGAGAAACGGCGAGAAGAGAGCATACGTGATGGATACAGAAGAGCCTAAGCATAACGAAGAAGTCGTTACTGCCAGCAGCAGTAGCAAAGAAGGCGGACTGTTCCGTCGTTGGGGTCAGTCGATCATCACGACATTCGCTGGCAAATTCCTCAAAGACGATGAGATTGATAATGAAAATCTTGATAACTAAAACAATATAAGATGACTGATTTAGTAAGATTTGACGTGCCGGAAGAAAAACCCAACATCATCAAGGTGATGGGTGTTGGCGGAGGCGGTAGCAACGCTGTCACGCACATGTTTTCTGAAGGTATTACCGGTGTTGACTTCATCCTTTGCAACACCGACGACCAGGCTTTGCAGAAGAGTCCTGTCGAGAACAAGCTGCATATCGGCGACCATGCTTTGGGAGCCGGTAACGTCCCGGCAGAGGGCCGTAAGGCAGCTGAGCAGACAGAGGAGAAGATTCGCGAAGTGTTGGAAGGTGAGACGAAGATGCTGTTTATCACAGCCGGTATGGGTGGCGGTACAGGCACAGGAGCCGCACCTGTGGTGGCAAGGATAGCACGCGAACTCGGCGTCCTCACCGTCGGCATCGTGACACTGCCGTTCAGCTTCGAAGGCAAACGCCGTCAGCAACAGGCATTGGAAGGTATAGCCGAACTGCGTAAGAATGTCGACGCTCTGCTCGTCATCAGCAACGACAAGCTGCGTGAGGAATATGGAAACATGAAACTCACCGAGGCGTTCAAGAAGGCTGACGACGTGTTGAAGATTGCAGCAAAAGGTATTGCTGAGATCATCACCGTGACAGGCTACGTCAACGTCGACTTCGAAGATGTCAACAACGTCATGCGTAACAGCGGTAAGGCCATCATGGGCTCAGGTTATGCCGTGGGCGAGGATAGAGCCTTGCGCGCTGTGGAAGAGGCAGTGCATTCGCCACTTCTCGACGACTCAGACATCACTGGAGCAAAGAATATCCTTGTGTATATCACTTCAGGTACAGAAGAGGTGAGACTCGACGAGGTGACAGAGATTAACGAATACGTCCAGGAAGCCACGGGCAAGGTGTCAGAGATTATCTGGGGTAACGGTGAAGATATGGCGCTCGAAAACGGTCTGCGCGTCACCTTGATAGCAACAGGCTTCGGCGAGGATGAAGACAAGGACGAAGAGCCTAAGATTCATACCTTTGCCGACAATAAACTCAAAGATCCTAAGAGAGAAATCGTCAGACCTCCTGTCAGATTAGATTTCGATGACGTGGAAGAGGAGAAACCTGCAGAGGAAGAGATCAAAGTGATTATCAAACACGATGATGAGAAGCCTCAGCAACCTGTTGAACCAAAACAGGAAAGCCAGGAAACACAGGAGACACCGGCACCTCAGCCAAAGAAACGTTATGAGCTCTATGACGAAGAAGAGAATAACGTGAAAGTCAAAGAGAAAAATGATGACGAGGATTACGGCGATGACAGCGGAAGCGGTATCATAGTGAAGAGAGTCAGTCCTGAGACACCAAGCGGCAACGAGCCATCGGCACCATCGGTGAAGAGATTCGACAATCCTTTCGCATCAGATGATGACGATATCGATGTCCCGGGATTTAAGAATATGTCCGACAATCAGGCTACAGCAGTGAAAGTCGAGACGAAACCGGCTCAGACAAAACAGCTCGACCAGAAAGAGATACTTCGTCGCCAGCGTTTCATGTCGTTCAACACTGACTTCAGAAGCCAGTCGAACCTCGAGAACTTCGAGAACATCCCGGCATACGCACGCATGGGCATGAACATCGACAAGAAAGACAACGAGATTTCTCATTATTCAGTTGACAAAGAATCAGGACTGCGTGAGGAGAACTCATTCCTTCACGATAATGTAGATTGATTATGAAGAGATTGGCGATATTTGTTTCGGGTGGCGGCACCAACTTGCAGAGGATTGCCGAGTATTTCGCGCCCAATCCTGATGTTGAGATAGCGTGCGTAGTGAGTAATAGCAAAGACGCATATGCTAACCAGCGTGCAAAGAATCTGGGCATCCCGCTGATAATGATTGACCGTCAGAAGTTTAACGACAAGGCATTTTCCGAGGAGTTGAAGAAAATGAACGTCGATTTGATAGTTTTGGCGGGCTTTTTGTGGCTTATCCCACGGCATCTTATCGACGCATTCCCGAATAAAATCATCAATATCCATCCGGCATTGTTGCCGAAATATGGTGGAAAAGGTTTCTACGGGCATCATGTGCATGAGGCAGTGGTGGCAGCTCATGAGAAAGAATCAGGCATCACGATACATTACGTGAATGAACGTTACGACAGCGGAGATATCATCTTCCAAGCCAAGGTCGCCATATCAAAAAACGACACTCCAGATGACGTGGCAGCCAAGATTCATGTCCTCGAACAGATGAATTTCCCTGTAGTGATTGAGAATTTGTTATTTTAATTTTTTATTTAGATGAAGAAACTATTTTTAACTGTTTTGTTTATTGTTATCGCATTGATTTCCAATGCACAAATCGATAAAATTTTAGGCGAGTGGTGCTCGGTTGACGACAAGACAGGCGAGGTGACAGGTGTTATTTTGTTCTATCAAGGCGATAACGGTTTGTATTATGGCAAGACGACACATGTCTATGAAAAAGGTAAAGAACTCTTTGATCCTCAATACATTGGCATGATTTTGGTAAAAGATTTCAGATTGGAAGACGGTCAGCTTGTGGGCGGTACGCTCTACGAGCCGCATGAGGATAAGACTTATTACGGTAAGATTTCTTACAATGCAAAAGATAACACATTGAGTGTCAGGGGATCTCTCGACAAACGTGGTTGGTTGGGACGCACCCAGACATGGATTAAAAATATGAAGAATGAATAAGTATTTACGCAAAGTTGCGGCGATAGTCAACATCAGAGAGCATGTCGATTATCAGACTGCCGACAATTCTATACGAAATAATATTGCGTTTAAGGGACCAAACGTGATAATTTTGGTGTGTGCCATCATCATCGCGTCAGTTGGTTTGAATGTCAACTCCATCCCGGTCATCATCGGCGCCATGTTGATATCGCCGGTCATGGGTCCTATCTTGGGCTTGGGTCTCGGACTCGGCACTGAAGACGGCGAATTGCTGAAGGATTCACTGAAGAACTTCGCTATCATGGTGATTATCAGTATCTTGGCATCGTCGCTGTTCTTCCTCCTCAGCCCTCTGACATTGGAAAATCCTTCTGAGTTGCTGGCACGTACAAAACCTACCATTTATGACGTGATGATTGCTTTGTTTGGTGGTTTCGCAGGTATTCTTGAGACGTCCCGCAAAGAGAAAGGCACCGTGATTTCAGGCGTCGCCATTGCTACAGCTCTCATGCCGCCACTCTGCACGGCGGGCTACGGTATTTCGAGGCTTAACCTCGTTTACACCTTCGGAGCGTTGTATCTCTTCCTCATCAATACCATTTTCATTGCGCTCGCCACTTTCATCGCTGTGAAAGCCTTTAAATTCCCTATTATTGAAGCTACAGACGGAAGACGTAAAGGTCTTTCGAAGAATTGGTATGCGGTAATCTTGACAATCATCATTCTGCCAAGTATCTGGACAGCTGTCAATGTGGTGAAAGAGAACAATTTCAGAATTAATGCGGCTCAGCTTGTGAAGAAACACAAAAACATGGGCAAGAGCTTCGTGTATGATTATCGTACCAATTATTCAAGAAAACTCTCAACTATTGAGATTTTTGTGGCAGGAGAGATGCTGACAGATGAGTCGAGGGAGAAACTGTTGACAGACGCCAACAATTTTGGCCTCATGAGAAATCAAATCATCATTCATGAAGATGCTACGATTGTACGTGATGAATTATCCGAGACAGAGATATTGAAGAGTTTTTATGAGCATACCGACAAGCAGATAAAGATGTTGAACGACAGTATCGTCAAGTTGAATGCCAATCTGGAAGCTTATAAAGAAGGCCAGCTACCTGTTAACTCAATTGCTCAGGAACTGTTTGCGCAACATCCTCATATTACGAATATAAGCATCACTCGTGGCTCGACCATCGATGTGATGACATCCGAAGAAACGGAACAGATTGTGGTGTTTATCACCAGCGACGAGCCGTTAAAGAAGGACCTTCACGACCAGATTGAACGCTGGTTGAAGGTGCGTCTGCATAACGATAATGTTTTAGTTATAGAGGCTAAATAACATAAAGGCGACGTAGCCGAGTGTCAGGAGTAAGCCTTCGAAACGTGAGATCTTGCGGCCTTTCCCGGTGAAGACGGTGCCTAACATAATGGCGTTGGCGCAGAATAAAATCATCAGCTGATGATTCATCCGGGTGTCGAATGGCAGCGGAGTTATCAGCGAGCTGATGCCGAGCACCATAAAGATGTTTAAGATATTGGACCCCAGCACGTTACCAATGGCGATGCTGGAGTTCTTTTTTAATGCCGCCACGATAGAAGTTATGAGCTCGGGTAGGGAAGTGGCTGTGGCAACCACTGTGAGACCCACGGTGCTCTCGCTCATGCCCCAGTCGATAGCCAAAAACTGGGCGTTTTTTGAAACCAGCTCACCTCCGATATACAATCCGATGATTCCGAAAACGAGTTGAAATATAGTCTTGCCCCAAGGCAAAGCTTGTAGTGTCTCCAAGTCTTCTGAAGTATCTGATAAATCCGAGGTTTCTGAACTCTTTTTAAAAGTAAGCCAAAGATAACCGAATCCCATCATCAGCAGCACTATTCCTTCCACCCAGTTGATTGTTCCTGAGGTTCCTCTGAAGAAGTCGTTAGCCATCAGCGTTATCGCGAATGTGGCGATGAAACCTGCTGGGATGTCTCTTCTTATCGAGATGCGGCTCACGTCAATTGGGAAAATCATTGCGCTCACACCCAAAATGAGCAGAATGTTCATGGTGTTGCTTCCGATGATGTTTCCGATTGCCAGTCCCGGGCTCCCTTTGATGCAGGAAAAGATATTGACGACCATCTCAGGCAACGAAGTGCCGAACGCCACAATTGTCAATCCGATGATGAGCGGCGACAACTTAGCTCTCACTCCGACGCTTGTAGCGCCATTCACGAGCCAATTCGCGCCTATTATCAAAGCTACGAAGCCAAGGAGAAGGAGGAATAAAGGTAATAATGCTGTCATAATTCTACTTTTAAAAATAAAGGAGAACCTAATGAAGATTCTCCTTTATTTCAACGTTTATTGATACTACAGAAGCTTCTTCTTCAGCGTGTCAATCATATCCACTGTCATCTTGTCGAGGTCGTACTTCGGGTTCCAGCCCCACTCAGCGCGAGCGCAGCTGTCATCCATCTTGTTCGGCCAGCTGTCGGCGATAGCCTGACGGATAGGGTCGAATTTGTACTCCATCTCGAACTTAGGATAGTACTTCTTGATGGCGTTGTAGATAATCTCCGGGTCGAAGCTCATTGCTGTGACGTTGAATGAGTTACGGTGCACGAGCTTCTTAGGATCTGCCTCCATGATGTCGACCATTGCGTCGAGAGCGTCAGGCATGTACATCATATCCATGTAGGTGCCTTTGCTGATCGGGCAGTAGAACTTCTCGCCCTTCACTGCTGCGTAGTAAATCTCGACAGCGTAGTCGGTGGTGCCGCCGCCTGGCAATGTGAGGTTAGAAATCAAGCCAGGGAAACGCACTGAACGTGTGTCGACGCCGAAACGTGTGAAGTAATAGTCGCTGAGCAACTCGCCAGTCACCTTGGTCACGCCGTAGATGGTGTTAGGACGCTGGATGGTGTCCTGTGGCGTGTTGTCGTGCGGTGTCGATGCGCCGAAAGCGCCGATTGACGACGGGGTGAACACTGCGCAGTTGAACACGCGTGCCACCTCGAGGCAGTTCACCAACGAGCCGATACCGACGTTCCAACCCAGCATTGGGTTCTTCTCTGCTGTCGCCGAGAGGATAGCTGCGAGGTTGTAGATGGTGTCGATGTTATATTTCTTAACCACTTCGACGATCTGCATCATCTGTGTCGAGTCGATGCGCTCAAACGGACCGTTCTCGACGATTTCACCTGTCAAAGGGCGAAGATCCGATGCCACAACATTCTGGTTGCCGTAAGTAGCACGGAGCTTCTTCACTAATTCTGTTCCGATCTGACCGCCGGAACCAACGATTAATATCTTTTTCATTGATAATCTTATTTAATAACGCCTAATTCTTTTCCAATCTTCACGAATGCGTTGATGCACTTGTCAAGATGCTCTTTCTCATGTGCTGCCGAGATCTGCACGCGGATACGGGCCTGGCCTTTAGGAACGACAGGGTAGTAGAAGCCTGTTACGAAGATGCCTTCTTCCTGCATCTTGGCTGCGAACTTCTGTGAGAGCGGAGCGTCGTAGAGCATCACAGCGCAGATAGCCGACTCTGACGGTTTGCAGTCGAAGCCCTTAGCAAGCATCTGCTTAATGAAGTAGTCGGTGTTTGCGTGAAGCTTGTCTTGGAGCTCGTTGGTCTCTGCCATCATCTCGAACATACGGATACCAGCTGCCACGAGGCCCGGTGCCATTGAGTTTGAGAAGAGGTAAGGACGTGAGCGCTGACGCAGCATGTCGATGATTTCCTTACGACCTGTTGTGAAGCCGCCCATAGCGCCGCCGAATGCCTTGCCGAGAGTGCCGGTGAGGATTTCGATCTTGCCACGGAGGTTGTAGCGTTCTGTGACGCCACGGCCTGTCTTGCCGACCACGCCTGCTGAGTGACTCTCGTCAACCATCACCATGGCGTTGTATTTCTGTGCGAGTTCATAGATCTTGTCGAGAGGGCAGACGTTGCCGTCCATTGAGAACACGCCGTCGGTGACGATGAGGCGGAAGCGGCATTTCTGTGCATCCTGGAGCTGTTTCTCGAGGTCAGCCATGTCGGCGTTGGCATAGCGGAAACGCTGTGCCTTGCAGAGACGCACGCCGTCGATGATGGAAGCGTGGTTCAAAGCGTCGCTGATGATAGCGTCCTGCTCGTTGAGCAATGGCTCGAACACACCGCCGTTGGCATCGAAGCAAGCGGCATATAAAATAGTATCCTCAGTGCCGAAGAACTCAGCGATTTTCTGCTCGAGTTTCTTGTGGAGGTCCTGGCAACCACAGATGAAACGGACTGATGCCATTCCGAAACCACGCTCGTCCATGCCTTTCTTTGCTGCTGCGATAAGCTCCGGATTGTTACCAAGTCCGAGGTAGTTGTTTGCGCAGAAGTTCAAGCATTTCTTGCCTTTTACCAAGATTTCAGCACCCTGAGGGCTTTCAATGATACGTTCATTCTTATAGAGGCCATCGGCTTCGATCTGAGCCAATTCCTTCTTCAGATACTCTTGAAAGTTTGTATACATATTATGTAGTTTTAAGATTTTTCTTTGGCTGCAAAAATACAAAATCCGTTGGAAAAATGTACTGTCAAATTCAAATTTATTAATAAAAATTAATAATGCCGTAATTCTAAATAAATTCGTAACTTTGCAAAAATTTTGCAATTATGGACGCTTTATATATTTACAACAGCTTGGCTCGCATGAAGCAGCCTTTTAAACCTATTCACGAAGGTCATGTGGGAATGTACGTCTGCGGCCCGACCGTCTACGGCGACGCTCACCTCGGCCACGCACGCCCGGCAATTACCTTTGACTTGGTTTACCGTTATCTGAAACATCTCGGATATAAGGTGCGTTACGTGCGCAACATCACCGACGTGGGTCACCTCGAGCATGACGCCGACGAAGGCGAGGACAAAATCGCAAAGAAAGCCCGCCTCGAAGACCTCGAACCGATGGAAGTCGCTCAGTATTATACTGTTAGATATCATCAGGCGATGGACAAGCTCAACGTGCTGCGTCCTTCTATCGAGCCTCATGCATCAGGTCATATCATCGAGCAGATTGCTATGATTCAGAAGATTCTCGACGCCGGCTTCGCTTATATCGAGAATGGCTCGGTTTATTTCGACATCAAGAAATATAATGAAAGATATCATTACGGCATCCTTTCAGGACGTAACATCGAAGAGATGATCAACAACACACGCGAGCTTGCCGGACAGAGCGAGAAGCATAACCCTATCGACTTCGCCTTATGGAAGAAGGCTGAGCCGAAGCACATCATGCGCTGGCCTTCACCATGGAGCGACGGCTTCCCGGGATGGCACATGGAATGCTCAGCTATGGGATGCAAATACCTCGGCGAGGAGTTCGACATCCACGGAGGCGGCCTCGACCTGCAGTTCCCGCACCATGAGTCGGAGATAGCACAGTCGATGGCGGCAAACGGCAAGGCACCGGTGCACTACTGGATGCACAACAACATGATTACCATCGCCAGACAGAAGATGGGCAAGTCCCTTGGAAACTTCATCACTCTTGACGAGTTCTTCAAAGGAAGCCATATCAACGCGAAAGGGGAGGAGATGCTCGCACAGCCTTACAGCCCGATGACGATTCGTTTCTTCATCCTTCAGGCTCAGTATCGCAGCACCGTCGACTTCTCTAACGAGGCACTTCAGGCTGCTGAAAAGGGCTACAAACGCTTGATGGAAGCTGCAGGTCTCATCGATGGCCTCACAGCTACTGAAGGCGCTGAAGACCTTGGCGTTCAGAAGATTATGGATGCCTGCTACGACGCCATGAACGACGACTTCAACAGCCCGATTGTGATTGCGAACTTGTTTGAGGCAGTGCGCATCATCAACTCAGTGAAAGACGGTCATTCAAAGATTAATCCTGCTGAGTTGGCACTTTTGAAGAAGCTGTTCGACGTCTTCGTTTTCGAGATCCTCGGTCTCGTCAACAATGAAATGGGTTCCGACGACAACGGCATCGTTGATGGCTTGATGGATACCATCATCGACATCCGCAAGGAGGCCCGTGCCAAGAAAGACTGGGCAACATCAGACCTCATCCGCGACAAACTTGCCGCTTTGGACATCGTGCTCAAAGATGGCAAGGAAGGCACGACTTGGTCGAAGAAATAGCCATTAGGTATTAGCCATTAGCCATTAGGATTGTTCTTCCACAAAACTAATAGCTAATGGCTAAATAATAATAACAAAAATTAAAAATTATGAAACTAAGTGATTACAAACAATTAACGGTATGGCAAAAATCGATGGATTTAACTGTCGAGATTTATTCATTGGTTAAATTTTTGCCAAAAGAGGAAACTTATGGTTTATCTGATCAGATGAGAAGGGCAGTGGTATCTATTCCGTCTAATATTGCAGAGGGGAGGGGAAGATTATATCACAAAGAGTTTCTCCAATTTTTATCAATTTCAAGAGGTTCATTATATGAAATTGAAACTCAGTTGGAAATTTGTGAAAGATTAAATTATATTGATAATACCAAAACTGAAAAAACAAAAAGTTTAATCGTTGAAATAAGCAAAATGCTTAATGCCTTAGCTGTATCTTTAGAAACAAAATAGCCATTAGTAGTTAGGTCTGACCCTAAAAACTAATGGCTAATGGCTATCAGCTAATGGCTAATTATCCCAGCTGAACTCTCTTGAATGCCACAACTGTAGCATCCTTGTCAGCCTTCTGGATGAACTGGCGCACTGTCATGCTGCCGTCGAGCAATGAAGCCTGATCGAGGAGGCAGTTCTCTTTGAAGAACTTGTTGACGCGGCCGTTAGCGATGTTCATCACCATCTGCTCCTTGAGGTTAGCAAGGGTGTCAGCTGTGACTTTCTCGCGGATCTCGCGTGCCTGCTGTGCCTGTTCTTCTGTGATCCAACCCTTTGCCATATTTGAGTTGATGTGATCTTCACTGTCAACGTGAGCTGGGTTGATACCTGCTTTCTTCAAAGCGACGTCGACTGCCTTAGCTGCCTGTTCCTGTTTTGTCTTCTCGATAGCGACTGCCATCTCACGGTCTTTTGTTTCCTGTGGGACGTCGTTTTCGTCGATAGCGATAGGTGACATGGCTGCTGCGTGCATTGCCACTTCGTGAGCTGTCTCTTCAATACCGTTGAATGACTTGTTGAAACCAACGAGTGTTGCGAGGCGGTTGCCCTGGTGGTTGTAGTTGGCTACGTAAGGAGCCTCAACCACTTCGAGGTGTTTGAGTTCGACTTTCTCGCCTGTCTTGGCTGTGAGGTCGGTGACGAGGTCAGCGACTGTGCGGCCGTTTATGGCGAAAGCTTTGAGAGCGTCGAGGTTCTGGATCTTGTTGTCGATGGCTGCCTGGAGGAATCCTTTGGCTGCTCCGACGAAGTCGGCGTTAGAACCTACGAAGTCTGTCTCGCAGTTCAGCATGATGACAGCGCCGTATGTATGGTCGGCTGTTGTAGCTGAGATGACAGCGCCTTCAGCGGCTTCACGGTCAGCGCGTTTTTCAGCGATTTTCTGGCCTTTTTTGCGGAGGTAGTCGATAGCTGCTTCTTTGTCGCCGTTGCATTCAACGAGGGCTTTCTTGCAGTCCATCATACCTGCGCCTGTCATTTGTCTGAGTTCATTGACTTGAGCTGCAGTAATATTCATTGTTTTGCCTTTCTTCTTTTAGGTTAATTACTTTTTGTTCACAGCTTTGCGAGGGCGGCGAGGGCGTTTTGTCTCTTCGTCTTTTTCTTCCTCTTCAACTGCTACTGTTTCATTCATTTCCTCTTCACCTTCGGCTTCTGCCATGTCGGCGTCCTTCATGGTGTTCTTGCGTTCGTTGAGGCCTTCTTCGATAGCTTCAACCATCTTGTTCACGATGAGGGCGATTGACTTCGAAGCGTCGTCGTTTGCCGGAATCGGGAAGTCGATGAGGTTAGGATTTGAGTTGGTGTCGACGATGGCGTAAGTAGGGATGTTAAGCTTTCTTGCTTCTGCCACTGCGATATGTTCCTTGATGACGTCAACGACGAACACTGCGCTTGGAAGGCGGTTGAGGTCGGCGATTGAACCAAGGTTCTTCTGGAGTTTCTCGCGCTCACGCTCGATCTGGAGACGCTCGCGTTTTGAAAGGTTATTGTACTGGCTGCTGGCGATGAGCTTGTCGATGCTGACCATCTTGCGGACTGCCTTGCGGATTGTCTGGAAGTTGGTGAGCATGCCACCAGGCCAACGCTCTGTCACGTATGGCATGTTGACTCTTGAAACGATTTCTGCGACGATGTCTTTCGCCTGTTTCTTTGTAGCTACGAAAAGGACTTTCTTTCCTGAACGAGCTAACTGACGAAGAGCGTTTGCTGCTTCATCGATCTTGGCCTGTGTCTTGTACAAGTCAATAATATGGATACCGTTACGCTCCATGAAGATGTACGGTGCCATGTTCGGATTCCATTTTCTTCTGAGGTGACCGAAGTGACAACCTGCATCTAATAATTCTTCGAATGTTACTTGTGTCATGATGTTTCCTTTTAATAGACTAACGTTTGCTGAATTGGAATTTCTTACGTGCACCTGGCTGACCTGGTTTCTTACGTTCGACCATACGTGGGTCGCGGCGCATCAAACCTTTAGCCTTAAGGATAGGACGATATTCAGCGTTGATTTCGCACAATGCGCGGCTGATAGCGAGACGGAGAGCTTCTGCCTGACCGTTGATACCACCGCCATCGAGGTTGACCTTGATGTCATATTTACCCAAGTTCTCTGTGAGCATCAATGGCTGTTCAACCACATAATGCAGGATGCTTGTTGGGAAATACTCCTTGTAGTCACGTTTGTTGACCGTAATTTTGCCTTCGCCAGCTTTCATGTAAATACGTGCGACGGCTGTCTTTCTTCTACCTAACGCGTTGATTACTTCCATGATACTTATTTCTTAATTGTTAATACTTGTGGTTGTTGGGCCTCATGCGGATGATTAGGTCCTTCATAAACGTAAAGATTACGGAAGATGGCACTGCCAAGGCGTGTCTTAGGTAACATGCCCTTAACCGCGTGTTCGATGACGAAGATAGGCTTCTTGTTCAGAAGATCCTTAACGGTTCTAACGCGCTGACCACCAGGGAAACCTGTGTAGTGTACGTAAACCTTCTTGTCCATTTTGTTGCCGGTGAGGATGACTTTCTCGGCATTGATTACGATGACATTATCGCCACAATCACTGTGGGGAGTATAGCATGCCTTCCTCTTTCCTCTTAAAACCTGGGCGATTTCCTGTGCCATGCGGCCAAGAACCTGACCCTCAGCGTCGACGACATACCACTTTTTGTTGGCATGTTCCTTGTTGACGCTAACTGTTTTGTAACTTAATGTATCCATTTAATTTAATTAATAATTTGTTATGTGTTTTTACACTATTTTCCCTACTAAAATTTCGGACTGCAAAAGTACAAAAAATTTTAATACAAAACACATTAATATAAATTAATTTTTCAACTTTCAAAAAAGTCTATGAATTTAAGGAAAAATCGTTATTTTTGCAAAAATTATTTCTCATGTCAATAAAGGTAAACCACGTAACGAAACGCTATGACCAGCAGCTGGCGCTGAATGATGTGAATCTGGATATCGAAAAAGGCCAGATTGTGGGACTTTTAGGCCCTAACGGCGCAGGAAAATCCACGCTGATGAAGATCATAACTTGCTTCATTCCGCAGACCGAAGGCACAGTTTCCGTTGAAGGCTTCGACACCATCGACAACCCGATGGAAGTGCGCCAACACGTGGGATATCTGCCTGAGCATAACCCGCTTTACCTCGACATGTACGTGCGCGAATATCTCGAGTTCGTCGCCGGAATCCACCATATCACTGGCAAAGAAGCCAAAAAACGCATCGACGAAATGATTGAAAAGACCGGTCTCACCGTCGAGATGCGCAAAAAAATCGGTGCCCTGTCGAAAGGCTACCGCCAGCGTGTCGGACTCGCCCAAGCCATGATGCATAACCCTTCGGTGCTGATTCTCGACGAGCCCACATCAGGCCTCGACCCGAACCAACTCGTTGAAATCCGCGGACTTATCACAGAATTAGGTAAGGAAAAAACCGTCCTGCTCTCGACTCATATCATGCAGGAAGTGGAGGCAATGTGCCCGCGTATCGTCATTATTAATAAAGGTGTAGTCGTCGCTAACGACACAATCGAAAACATCAAACTCAACGTGATGCACAGCAAAGACGCTAGCATCGAGGAGTGCTTCCAGGTACTGACGAAATAGCTGTCTTTTCCTCACGCAGAAATTGAGGAAATGACAGAAATATAAACTAATTTTATTAACAATTTAAACCAATTTTTATGGAACTTGACGAATTAACTTATGAAATCAGAGGCTGTATTTATGATGTTTATAAAACATTAGGTCCGGGACTTCTTGAATCTGTTTATGAAGAAGCCATGATGTATGAACTTGATAAAAGAGATTTGTTTTATGAAAATCAAGTTAATTTTCCCGTCGTATATAAAGGGAAAGAGCTTAAAAAGAATCTGATTTTAGATTTGGTTGTTGAAGATTCTGTTATTTTGGAATTGAAATCGGTCGAAGAATTAAAAAAGGTTCACTTCAAACAATTATACACATATTTAAAGTTAACCGATACACGTGTTGGGTTTCTTGTAAACTTTAATGTAGATGATATTCTTGCAAAAGGGAGTATTAACCGAATCGTTTATAATTATTGATTTTCTTAGGCAGTAATTCAAGGAAATAGCATAAATTCTTTGGATGATTTTGTTGTCGGATGAATAGTTTCTGCTGTTTCCGCCATATCTGCGTGAAATATAAAAAATAAATTTTCAGCGAGAGGTTGTTGTGTCGCAAAAAAATTGTATCTTTGCAGCCGAAAATCACGTGGACAGATTTGATTGATTGCAACCACAAGAAAAAATGCTAAAACAGTGTTTCTTTTTACAATCTCAAATTATCCATATTTATTAACAAAAGCTGAGCTGGAAGAAAGATTCTGTCATCTGTCTTCTGTCTTCTGGCTTCTAAATTAAAATAAAAATGGGTTATTACTTCACTTCAGAATCAGTATCAGAAGGCCATCCGGATAAAGTGGCCGATCAGATTTCAGATGCCGTCCTCGACGAAATGTTGCGTCAGGACCCGGAATCAAAGGTGGCTTGCGAGACGTTGGTGACAACAGGTCTCACCGTCGTGGCAGGCGAGGTTAAATCAAACGGATACGTTGACATTCAAGGCACTGCACGCCGTGTCATCGAAAAAATAGGCTATACCAAGGCGGAATATCAGTTCGACAGCAAGTCGTGCGGCGTGTTGTCGGCCATTCACGGACAGTCGCAGGACATCAACCGCGGCGTGGAACGTAAAAACGAGGAAGATCAGGGTGCTGGCGACCAGGGCATGATGTTCGGCTACGCATGCAAAGAGACACCGGATTATATGCCGTTGACAATAGTTTTGTCACACATGCTTCTTCTCGAACTCGCTAAGATTCGTCGCGAAGGCAAGCGTATGAAATACCTCCGTCCTGACGCCAAGTCGCAGGTCACGGTGGAATACGGCAACAATTGGAAGCCGTTGCGCATCGACACCATCGTCATCTCCACGCAGCACGACGAGTTTATGGACGACGACGCTGCCATGATTGAGAAAATCGAGCATGACGTCCGCACAATATTGCTCCCGAGGGTGAAAAAGCTTCTGCCTCAGAGAGTTAGAAACCTCTTCAAGGCCGACATGAAGCTCTTCGTCAACCCGACGGGCAAGTTTGTCATCGGCGGACCCCACGGTGACACTGGTCTCACAGGCCGTAAAATCATCGTCGACACCTACGGCGGTCGCGGCGCACACGGCGGCGGAGCTTTCTCCGGTAAAGACTCATCGAAGGTCGACCGCTCGGCAGCATACGCGGCACGTCATATAGCGAAAAATATAGTGGCAGCAGGCGTTTGCGACGAGGCTCTCGTGCAGATTGCATACGCTATCGGCGTGGCACAGCCTGTAGGCTTCTACGTCAACACCTACGGCACAGCGAATGTTAAAGACACTAACGGCAAGAAGATGAACGACGCTGAGATAGCTGAAAAGATTAAGACTTTGTTCGACCTCCGTCCATACGCCATCGTGAAGCGTTTCGGACTGAAGAACCCTATCTTCGAGCCAACAGCATCGTACGGTCACTTCGGTCGCGACCCGTTCACCGCAAAGGTCGAGGTGATGTACAAAGATAAGGACACCTTCACCGAAAACGGCAAGAACTACAAAAATGTCGAGTTCTTCGCATGGGAGAAACTTGATATGGTTGACGAAATCAAAAAGGTTTTTGGAATTTAATTGAATTGTAGAGACGTCATATTATGGCGTCTCTTATGGCGTCTCTTATGTCGCCTCTTATGGCGTCTCTACGTTTACAATTTAGGAAAAACCCTAAAAGATTTTTCCTAAAACCCTTTGGCTAATTAAAAATACTTCTTTATTTTTGCAGCATAAAAAACCTACGAAAATGAAGAAGTATTTACTTTTTATTGCTATAGCATTGTGTGCCAATGTATTAAGCGCTCAATTTATTGATCATAAGGGCAACCGTAGCCAGACGTATCCCGAAGTGTTTGTTCAGAATCCTGACATCGTTGCGATGATAGATCAGGTCGACACGGTGAATCTGTACAACGACATCTACTGGATGCAGCAGTTTATCCGTGACTGTGCTTCGCCGGCGGCTGTTACAGTGCAGAATTTCCTTATCGACAGATTCGAGGAGCTCGGACTCGAGACTTACATTCATCATCATACGGGTTATATAGGTTATGGCGACACTCTTGATGCCGGCAACGTCATCGCCATTCAGCGTGGCATCGAGTTCCCAGACGAGTATATCATCGTGGCGTCTCATTACGATCATCCTGACGGACCGGGTGCCGACGACAACGCTTCCGGTACCGCGGGAGTGCTTGAATGCGCTCGTATCTTGAGCCAGCATCAGTTTAAACGTACCATCCTTTACATTCCGTTTAACGGCGAGGAACGTTGGATGGTGGGAAGCTATCCTTTCGTTGAGAAATGCGCCCGCGAAGACATGAACATCCTCGGCGTTTTCGACATGGATATGATAGGCTTCTGGCCTGGTCCGGAATATGGCCCTGTCACAATGTATTCGGGTTATTCGTATATCTCACAACGGCTTTTCGAGTATTATCAGAATGTGGCGAATATCTACATTCCTGAGATGCCGACCTATCGTTTTACGAAAAAAGACTCCTATGGCGGCGATCACATGTGCTTTAATATTCACGAATATCCTGCGCTTTACATAGGCGATATCGAATATCATGAAGAAAATATTTATTATCATACTCCAAATGATACAATTGGCGCCGGCGTGAACTGCTTTGCTCTTTCTGAAGGCTTTGTCAAGGCTGTGATTGCAGCTACGGCTGAACTCGCCGACGGCTGGCTGGCACCGCAAAATTTCAGAGTGACAGTGGAATATGGCATGCCTTATTTGAGTTGGGATCAAGACCCTGGAAGTAGTCTTTATTTGATTTATAAAGACAATGAGTATGTTGAATATACAACGGAAAATCATTTCAGTGATATTGATTTTGTTAACGGAGAATGGCATAATTATTTTGTAAAAGGCGTCGATGCGGAGGGCATGACGAGCCCACGGTCGAATGTCGACTCGATTTTCTCATGCGAACCGTTGCAAATCCCTGTATTTTACGACTTTGAAGATGGAAATGCCGGCAATCTGCATCTTTATAATGAAAATTGGGCTGTCGAACAGTTTAAGCAAAGAATGTGTTTGAATGCTAAGACATACACCAAAGACAATATCCTGCAAATCATTGAGACTCCGTGGTTTTCAATTCCTGAGACGGCTGAGGATGTGACTTTAGGATTTAAGATGAACAGATTTACCCCGTCAATTTGGTCGCCTTTTAACGTCGGAGTTTATATTGATGTCACGACAGACAGAAAAACATGGCATAAGCTTGATAATATCTGGAATGAACAAAATCGTTGGAATGATTATGCCTTTTCGTTAAACGATTATATCGGCGAGGATTATGTGCAGGTGCGCATTCGTTTTGAGGGAAGTGGCGAGGGAATTACCACAACAAGCTACAAATACATGGCAGTCGATGATTTGTATATCAATTTCGACCATCAGGATGTGAATGAGGTTCTTGCAGAAGAGAGTTTCAACCTTTCGGTCTCACCGAATCCGTCAAAAGGTGTTTTGAACATCGCGACCGGGTTGAAACATGATTATAAAGTATGTGTGTACAATTTATTAGGAATCAAGGTGCTGTCGATGGATTCGTTCAGCGATGGCACTCTTGATTTGACTTCGTTGCCGACAGGTGTTTATTTCATCTCCGTCGATAACGGAATTGACAGGTTGACAAAGCGTGTTGTGATTAAATAATTATTTTAAAGTAACTCTTGTTATTCCAGCGCCGCCGGTTTCCAAGCTGGCGTCGCTGAAATTTTGTATGCACGACTGCTTGCTGAGGTATTCTCTGATGAGCTTCCTTAAGATGCCGTTGCCTTTACCGTGGAGGATGCTCACTTCTTTGATGCTCAATAGTGTAGCCTCGTCGATGTATTTGGCGACGTTGTCGACAGCTTCATCGCCACGCTGACCGCGGACATCGAGAGTGAGGTTGAACTTTTGAGCTTTCTCGTTGATGTCGTTCATGATGCTCTTGCGCAGATATGAAGGGTTCTGCTGAGCCTTGCGTGCCTGCGAACGGCTGATTTTTTGTAGCTTGTCGGTTGTCGTGCGAAGCCTTACATCACCAAACTGAATCGTGACGTCGGTGTCGGTGATTGCCAAAAGTTCGCCCACGACCTCTAACTCGTTGATGCACACCATGTCGCCGACTTTTAATTCCTCGCTTATGACTTCTTTTTCGTCAGTTTTCAGTTGTTTCGAGAGGTTCTTTTCTTCGTTAACGAGGTTCTGTTTCATCTCTTTCAGCTCCTCGCGAAGCTCCTTGGTGCGGTTTTTCTCGGCCTGTGCCTCTTTTATCTCACGAATCGTGCGTTCGATCTTGGCATTTGCGCCGTCGATGAGCGCCTGTGCTTCTTTGTTTGCCTCATGAAGAAGCTGTTTTTTCTTCTTCTCAATCTCCGCGAGATGATTCTTATATATTGTGACAACCTCGTCAAGGAGTTTGTCGGCTACTTTCAGCTCATATTCTTTCTTACGAACCTCTTTTTTCTCGATCTCGAGTTGCTGAAGCTGCTGGTCGAAGTCAAGGTGCTCACGTCCTGAAATTTCGGCTGCGCTGTCGAGGATCTCATTAGGGAAGCCGATCTTTTTCGCGATTTCGAAAGCGAAAGATGACCCCGGCTTGCCAATCATCATCACGTAAAGCGGCTGCAGATAGCGAGTGTCGAACAGCATGGCTCCGTTGACGATGCCTGGATGGTTGTCGGCAAGAAGCTTGAGGTTGGCATAGTGTGTTGTGACCACTCCGAACGACTTCTTCTCATTCATTTTCAACAAGATAGCTTCTGCTATTGCGCCTCCGAGCTGTGGCTCGGTACCTGTTCCGAACTCGTCGATAAGGAACAAAGTGCGTTCGTTGCCGTGCTCCAGAAGCTCTTTCATATTGATAAGATGCGAGCTATATGTCGAGAGGTCGTTTTCCAGCGACTGCTCATCACCGATGTCGATGAACATATCGTGGAATATGCCGCATTTCGAGTCAATCTTGACAGGAATAGCCAGACCGCACTGAAGCATGTATTGAATCAAACCTATTGTTTTGAGGCACACTGACTTACCGCCAGCGTTAGGACCTGAAATCACCAAAATTCTCCCCACGTCATTTCGACTGGAGCGAAGCGGAATGGAGAAATCTCCGCCACTTGAATTATCAGAATCATTTTGTCTGAGATTTCTCGACTCCACTTCGTTTCGCTCGAAATGACGGGAAACACCGAGTCTCAAATCCAGTGGAGCTATTTGTTTTCCTTGTCCTTTCAGTTTCTGTTCCAGCAGCGGGTGCCGTGCCTCGATCCAGTCGAACATCGGCTCGTCGGTGAGTTCCGGAATCACGCAGTTGAATTCGTGGCTTAGCAATGCCTTGGCACGAATGAAATCGAGCAATCCGAGGAGTCGCCATGCCATGGTGAGGTTCGGGATCTCTGGCCTCAGAATCTTCGTGAAAGCGAGCAAAATCTTGTTTATTTCGCGTCTCTCGGCGTATTCCAACTCCTTGATTTCGTTGTTGGTCTCGAAGATTTCCGCCGGCTCGATATACACCGTCTGTCCTGTTGCCGACTCATCGTGGATGAAGCCTCGCAGCTCGCGTTTGTCGGCTGCTCTCACAGGGATCACAGGCCTGCCGTCGCGGATGGTCATCTCGGCGGTGCTGTCGGTCCACCCTGAATTTTTTGCCTCGACAAGGATTTTGTGCATCCTGTGGTCGATGGAGCTCTGTTTCCGCCTGATGTCGCGGCGTATCTCAGCAAGTTCAGCAGAAGCGTTGTCTGGAATCTCGCCCTTGTCGTCGATGAGGCGGTTTATCTCTGTAAAGATGTGATTGTCAATGGAGATGCCTTCTGCCAAAGCCTTCAGATACGGCACTTTCTCCGATGATTCGGATTTGAAGAATTTGAAAACGTAAAACAGCGCGGATAGGGTGGGTTTCAGCGCGAACATGCTGTCGAGGCTGATGACGGTGCCGTCAATCGACAGGTGCTTGAACTCCTCACGCAAATCGTTGTAATCGCGCACCGGGAAAGGCACTCCGTCCTGCATCAGAGTCTGGAAATCCTCGATCAGGCGGAGGTAGGTGTGAATCTCGTCGACGTCGGTGCAAAAACGCATTTTGCCAACGAATTCCTTGCCCATCTCGCTGATGCACAACTCATTAAGACGCTCGCGAATCGTCTTGAAGCCTATCTTGTTTTCAAAATCCGAAGGATAAATCATTGAAAAATTTTTGCAAAAATACAAAAATTTTAAATGTGATGCTCCCTTTGGTCGCAATGTGAACACTTCGTTCAATATTGTGCGACAGCGCATCACATTTCGCGCAGCGAACCGCATTTTTTTTTATTTTTGCAAAAAATAATAAAAATGATTCGATTTGAACTTTGTGCAAACGGCTATCAGTCAATAGTTAACGGCGCTGAGGGTGGCGCTGACTGCGCCGAGCTTTGCGAGGCGCTCGAAGTCGGCGGCGTGACACCGTCTTACGGGACGTTGTCGAGTTGTAAAGATATTATCCCGACACGTGTGCTAATCCGTTGCCGCCCAGGGAATTATATCTATAACGATGACGAAGTTGCCATCATGTGCGAGGATATAAAAATGGTGAAAAACCTCGGTTATGAAGGCGTTGTGATAGGTGCCTTGACCGCTGATGGCGACGTCGATGTTCCTGCAGTCAAGAATATGATGGCGGCAGGCGAGGGGATGAAGTTTACGTTTCACCGTGCCATCGACGCATGCAATAACCCGCTTGATGCAATGGAAACACTGATAAGTCTCGGATTTGACAAGTTGCTTACATCTGGATGTAAACCAACGGCTTACGATGGAATCGACATGATTCGTGAGATGCTGACGTTATTCGGTGACCGCATCAACATCATGGCGGGAGGCGGCATCAATGAGAATAACGTTGAAAGGGTTGTCACCGCAACAGGTATTAAAAACGTGCACGCTTCGTTGACATCGCAGGTTGCAAGCGGAGTCGATAACACAGGCGCCGACATGCGATATAAAGTGTCAAATTTAGATAGAATAAAAGAATTTGTAAAAATTATCAAATGACGAGAAACTATTGGTATGAAAAAAATATTATTAGTATTACTTCCATTTCTTTTTGTTGCTTGCAAAAGCAATAATCATGAGGTATTTCAGTCTCTTAATCAAGGCTGGAACCTTGCCACCGACACTTTGGACATCAATTTACAAGTGAATCTTCCTTCCGAAGCTCACGCTGATTTGTATGATGCAGGTCTCATTCCGCATCCTTATGGCGAAGGCAACGTGGAGCAGGAATTGCAGTGGATTCCGCAGCACGTCTGGGATTATTCGCTGAAGTTTGATATCGAAAATGGCGTTTGGCAAAACGATAATATCGACTTGATTTTCAATGGTTTGGATACCTATGCCGACGTGTGGCTCAATGGCGAAAAGATTCTGCATTCGGATAATATGTTTATCCGTTATGAAAAAGAGGTGAAAAACCTTCTGAAAAAACGTGACAATGAGCTGAAAGTGCGTTTCTATCCTTTTGATGCTCAACGAGATAGCCTTATTGAGACTTATTGTCTTCGTTTTCCTGAGAAATATGCCGTGATGCGCAAAGCCGCCTATCAAAACGGCTGGGATTGGGCTCCTCGTTACCTGAATATCGGCATTTGGAAAGAGGTTGAACTTCGCGGATGGAGCGGTGTTAAAGTTGAGAATGTCTCGGTTCTGACAGAAAACCTTAACGGAAACGATGCTGAGATGTTGGCAAATATTTGGATTACCACTAACGATTTACATGATTTACGTTTCGTGGTTTCGAACAACGGCGTTACATTAAGTGAACAGACTCTGCCCGTTAACGGAAAATGGCGTGTGAAGATTCCGTTTGAGCTGAAAAATGCTAACATCTGGTGGCCTAACGAGATGGGCGAGCAGGCTATGACGGATTTCGAAATCAAGATTTATGAAAATGATAAACTTATTGATAATAAACAAGTTACAACGGGTATCCGAAAAATCGAACTCATCGAGGAACCTGACGAGATCGGAAGTGCCTTGTATTTCAAGGTGAACGGCAAGAAAGTCTACATCAAAGGTGCAAATTATGTTCCAGAGGAGATGATTGAGACGTGGATGTCTAAAGACAAGACAGTCAAGCTGTTAGCTGAATGCGTGCCTGCTCATTTCAATATGCTACGAGTGTGGGGCGGAGGCATCTATCCTCCTGATTATTTCTTCGACGTGTGCGACAGCCTTGGCATCATGGTGTGGCAGGATTTCATGTTCGCCGGAACGACGTACCCGTATTCTGATGAGTTTTTGAACAATGTCCGTAAAGAGGCGATTCAGCAAGTCGTTCATTATCAGAACCATCCGTCGCTGGCGATATGGTGCGGCAACAACGAGGTGAGCGAGGGCTACGTCAACTGGGGCTGGCAGAAATCGATGGGCTGGAGCGACGACGACTATGCTGAGATGAAGCACGGCATGGACACTCTGTTTGTGGATATCTTTAAGAAAGTCGTTGATACATACGATGGTACGCGCGATTATTGGCCGAGCTCACCGAAAAACGGTTGGGGTAAGCCAGAAAGTCTCACAGAAGGCGACGTGCACTATTGGGGAGTCTGGTGGGGCGAGCTGCCGTATGAAGCTTATCTCGAGAAAGTGGGTCGCTTCAACAGCGAATTCGGCTATCAGGCGTACCCGAACATCGAAACTAAGCATCAGAAACACCCAAGAGGTGAGGAGCTGATACAAAAACATATAGAGCGTTACGTCATTTCGACTGAAGCGAAGCGAAATGGAGAAATCCCCCGCAAATTGGAGGAGATTTCTCCGCTCCCTACGGTCGGTCGAAATGACAACGATGATTCTGTCATTTCGAGCTTGTCGAGAAATCCTCTTATAGCCGAAACAAATGAGAAAGTTTATTATTCCCAGTTATCCCAGGCTTACGGCATAGGCCTCGCCATCGAAGCACAACGCGCGGCAAAACCACGTTGCATGGGAACGCTCTACTGGCAACTCAACGACGCATGGCCGGTAATCTCGTGGTCATCAATAGATTACGAAGGAAATAAAAAGATTTTGCATGAGAGACTAGCCGAGCTGTACGCACCTATATTAATAGGTGTGCTCCCGACAACCGACGACAACTTCACTGTTTACGCCGTCAGCGACCTGTATCGTGAAATAAATGCCACTTTGTTACTGAAAGTTAAAGATTTCGATGATAACATACTGAAATCCTATTCCGAAAAGGTGCAAATCCCAGAAAACGGCTGCATCCATCTCAACTTAGACGTGAACAAGTTCGTTAAGGAATTTGATAAAACTAAAATTTACATCGAGATGCAACTCGTTGAGAATGATGAGGTTATTGCCCAAAGAAAACAGTATCTCATATATCCTAAATATCTGAATTAGAATTTGTCGCGCAAATCCATAATTGGTTTTTCGTAGAACTTGTAAATGATTGTGGAGGCAAGGACTACGACAATCCAATAAACTGCATACCAAAGAACAGCTTCGGGTTTGCCTTTTATATTGACGTTTGTGGTGATGACGGAAGCCACCATCGATAGGTTTATCAGATACATCGAATAAGAAATCAGGCTGATGTGGGTGACGACTTTTGTCAAGGCTTTCGGTGCGGATTTTATTGTTTCAAATCGTGGCAGAAGCAGGAAACAGCCTAAACTCTGCATTGAGATTTTGAAGATTATCGTTGAAGAATCTGTCGGGTTCCAATTCATGTAAGGCATTAGCAAACAAATTATTATCCCTAAAATGAATGTGATGTTACGGCTTTTATGCCAAAATTCAGGAGCAAAATGCTTGATGTAAGCCGCCAAAAGTCCTAAAGCGATACCGTCGAGATGATATACTATCACCTTGTGAATCTTCACGTCGTACCAAAAACCGTCGTTGATATCAAGTTTTGAACCGATGAAAAGCCTCATCAATATAGAAAAGCATAGGAAAATGATGATGTTTGCAAGGAAAATATGCTTCTTTCGTAATTTTTTTCTAAGAAAAACATTAAGTAAAAACAAAATGATAGGGAAGGAGAGATAAAACCATTCTTCTATTGTCAAACTCCATGATTCCCAGAAAAATCCGTGAAATTCGCTGAATAAATTCTGTACAAAAAACAAAAATTTCCAGTTGAATTGGCTGAAATCTTCGCTGGTTATGCCAAAATATACGAAGATTATGTTGAAAAGCAGTATCAGATAGTAATTAGGTAGCGTCCTGAACCAGCGGCGTTTCCAAAACCGAGCCATCTGTTTGACCCCAAATCTTTCTTCGTTTAAAAACGTATTCAATAGTATCGTTCCGATAAGGAAACCGCTGAGTACGAAAAACAGCTCAACACCAGGAATTATTGGTATCCACGGATAGTTGGGAAATATGTTCATCCAATTGGCATGTACTATCACAACGTTGATGATTGCAATGGCGCGCATCAGGTCGAGACCGAAGACACGTTTGCTGTAATCAACGTTTAGTGATAATAGATCAGTCGCCATGACGGGATCAGTGTTAATCAAGCTTCAGCACTGCCAAGAACGCTGACTGCGGCACCTCGACGTTTCCGATCTGGCGCATACGTTTCTTTCCTTCCTTCTGTTTTTCAAGGAGCTTGCGTTTACGCGAGATATCGCCGCCGTAACACTTTGCGGTAACATCTTTTCTAACCTGGCGCACGGTCTCACGGGCAATGATCTTCGCTCCGATAGCAGCCTGGATGGCGATGTCGAACTGCTGTCTTGGTATCAATTCCTTGAGTTTTTCGCACATACGGCGTCCGAAAGAGTAGGCGTGGTCGACGAAAATCAAGGTTGATAAGGCATCGACGGTGTCGCCGTTGAGCATGATGTCCAATTTCACCAGCTTCGATGGCTTGTAGCCGCAGATATGATAGTCGAAAGAGGCGTAACCTCTTGATATTGATTTCAGTTTATCGTAGAAGTCGAACACGATTTCGCTCAATGGCATCTCAAAGGTGAGCTCCACGCGGTCGGTGGTGAGGTAAACTTGGTTTTTCAGGATGCCGCGGCGTTCGATGCATAATGTCATGATTGAGCCGACGTATTCGTTTTGTGAGATTATCTGTGCCAAGATATAAGGCTCGTCGATGTGGTCGATTTTTGTCACTTCGGGCATTCCGCTCGGGTTGTGCACGTCGACAATGTTGCCGTCTGTCAGATATGCCTTGAAAGAGACGTTAGGCACTGTGGTGATGACGTCCATGTTGAACTCGCGGTCGAGGCGTTCTTGGATGATTTCCATGTGCAGCAGTCCCAAGAAACCGCAGCGGAATCCGAATCCCAAGGCTGCTGAAGACTCCGGCTCCCAGACCAATGATGCGTCGTTAAGCTGAAGTTTCTCCAACGAGCTTCTCAGTTCTTCGTAGTCATCGGCGTCGACAGGGTAGACGCCTGCGAACACCATAGGTTTCACGTTTTCGAATCCTGCAATAGGCTTGTCGCAAGGGTTGTCGACAGATGTGATGGTGTCGCCGACCTTCACCTCTTTGGAAGATTTGATACCGGAGATGATATATCCCACGTTGCCGGCTGAGAGCTCTTTCTGAGGCACTTGTTTCATCTGCAAGACACCGATTTCATCTGCGTCGTATTCCATTCCGGTGTTGAAAAACTTGACGTTTTCTCCTGTGCGGATGGTGCCGTTCATGATTCTGAAGTAGGCGATGATGCCGCGGAACGAGTTGAATACGGAGTCGAAAATCAGAGCTTGAAGTGGTGCGTTAGGGTCGCCTTTAGGTGCCGGGATGCGCTTGACGATGGCTTCCAGAATCTCCGGAACACCGAAGCCTGTACGCGCCGAACAGCGTAAAATATCCTCGCGGTCGCAGCCGATGAGGTCCACAATCTGGTCTTCCACCTTCTCGGGCTGTGCGCTCTCCATGTCGATTTTATTCAAGATCGGTATCACCTCAAGGTCATGGTCGATGGCCATGTAGAGGTTGCTAATTGTTTGAGCCTGAATGCCTTGCGATGCGTCGACGACAAGAAGCGCGCCTTCGCAGGCGGCTATCGAACGTGAAACCTCGTATGAAAAGTCGACGTGACCGGGAGTATCGATAAGATTCAGGGTGTAAACCTCGCCATCATGCTCGTATTTCATCTGTATGGCATGACTTTTTATGGTTATACCACGCTCGCGCTCAAGATCCATATCGTCCAAGACCTGATCGACCAACTCCTTCTTAGTCAAGGTGTTAGTAATCTCAATGAGTCTGTCCGCCAAGGTGCTTTTTCCGTGGTCAATATGAGCTATGATGCAAAAATTTCTAATCTTATCCATTGATGAATTAGTCAAAAAAACAAACTACTCCAAATTAAATAATTATTTTGCAAAAATACGAAAAATCTCATTATTTATTGAAAAAAATAAATTTTTAAATTTTTATTGTCAATTGCTTGTTTTATTGAAAAATAGTGTCTAACTTTGCAAAACGATTTACGCATAAATTTTTGTTAACAAAATACTATCATCATGGCTAAGAAAATTAGAATAGGTATCAACGGACTCGGTAGAATCGGTCGATTGGTACTGCGTGCCGCCCAGAAACGTGACGACATCGAGATTGTTTACATGAACGGTACATGCCCTGTTGACTATCAGGCTTATATGCTTAGATACGATACAATCCATGGTCAGTTCGATGGAACAATTGAGTACAATTTGGAGAAGAGCACGTTGATTATCAACGGAAAAGAAATTCCGGTGAGTGTTAGCCGTGACCCAGTTGGCCTGAAATGGGGCGAATATGGCGCGGATTACGTCATCGATTCCACAGGAAAATTCCTCACAAAGGAAGCTGTTCAACCACACCTCGACTGTGGCGCCAAGTATGTCATCTTGGCTGGTCCTTCAAAGGACGACACCCCTATGTTTGTTTGCGGTGTTAACGACAAAACATACGTAAAAGGCACACGAGTTGTTTCAAATGCATCATGTACAACCAACTGCTTGGCACCTCTCGCTAAGGTTATCAACGACAAATGGGGTATCGCAAGCGGTTTGATGACGACAGTGCACTCAACAACAGCATCACAGAAACCTATCGACGGTCACTCATTGAAAGACTGGCGTGGTGGTCGTGCTGCAGCCGGCAACATCATCCCTTCGACAACAGGTGCAGCTAAGGCAGTGGGTAAGGTCATACCTGAACTGAAAGGCAAACTCACAGGTATGTCAATGCGCGTTCCTACATTGGACGTTTCAGTTGTCGACTTGACCTGCAACCTCGTAAAGCCAGCCACTTACGATGAGATTTGCGCTGAGATCAAGAGAGCATCAGAAAATGAACTCAAAGGTATCCTCGGATACACTGAAGACGCAGTGGTTTCAAGCGATTTCATTGGCGACACACGCACATCAATCTTCGATGCAAAAGCTGGTATCCCATTGACCGACACCTTCGTGAAGCTCGTCGCATGGTATGACAATGAAATCGGCTACTCAAACAAGTTGCTGGATCTCATCCACACTATGGCAGTAATCAACGGGGAATTTTAGTTTAATGGTTTAAAAGTTTACAGTTTAAAGTAGGGGCGAATGCTAATTCGCCCTTACTTTTTTTGTTTGTTTTTTTTAATTTTTTCTTGTAATTTTCCAATTTCCTTTATAATTTTGCATTTTTGAAACGAGCATTAAAACTTAGGATTATGATGACTTTACCGGATACGTATTCGCAAGACGAGAAAGCCGAACTTGAAAGGCAGTTTGACAATCTTCTACGATGTTGGAAATCAAGGAAAAACGAGCAGGACGTGGAGTCTGTGACCGAAGGATTCCTCCTTGCCGCCAACGCACATAAAGACCAGCGCCGCCGTTCAGGCGAACCGTATATGTACCATCCTCTGGCTGTCGCCACCATCATCGCGGGCGAGATGGGCATGGGCAGGACATCCATCATCGCGGCATTGCTGCATGATGTGGTGGAGGATACCGAATACACCTTAGATTATATTAAGGAGCATTTCGGCGAAAAAGTGGCTCAGATCGTCGACGGCGTCACCAAACTTACCAACGAGGACTTCGACGCCAACGTGCGCAGCCTCCAGGCTGAGACATTCCGTAAGGTTATCATGAGCATGTCATACGACATACGTGTCATCCTCGTGAAACTCGCCGACCGTCTGCATAACATGCGTACCCTCGGGTCAATGCCACATCATAAACAGCTCAAGATAGCATCAGAGACGACACAGATATACGCCCCGGTCGCCTATAGATTGGGACTTTATAAAGTGAAACTTGAACTCGACGACCTCTGCCTGAAATATATCAACCCGCAGGTCTTTGAATCGGTGCAGAAACAGCTCGCCGAGGTGAGAGACAGAAAAATCAAGGAGTTGGAGGACTTCCTTGCTCCGGTGAAGTCGGATCTGGAAAAACAAGGCGTCAAAGTGCGCACCATGGCGATAGAACGTAACGTGAGCTCGGTGTGGGAACGTATGGTGAAGTTCGGCATGTCGCTTGAAGAGGTGTACGACGTGTATGTGGCACGAATCATCATCGACTGTCCGAATATTGAAGATGAGAAGGTGAAATGTTGGGAGACATTCGCCGCTTTCACAAAATATTATTATCCCGATAACAAAAAGATGCGCGACTGGGTGTCATTCCCGAAAACCAACGGCTACTCGTCGATACATGCCGTGTTTATGAATCAGAACGGTAACTGGGTGGAGACGCAGATTCGCACCGAGCGCATGGACGAGATAGCGGAGAACGGCTTCGCCGCCTATTGGAAATACCGCGACAAGAACTCCACAGCTGAGTCGGGTCTCGACCTCTGGATGAAGGTGGTAAAAGACCTCGTGAAACAAGCTGATGAGAACCATGCGTCGGCGATTGAGTTTATCGACAGCTTCAAACTCGACCTCTTCAACGACGAGATTTTCGTCTTCACGCCAAACGGCGACAAGATGACGCTGCCTAAAGGCTCAACGGTACTCGATTTCGCATACAACATTCATAGCGACCTCGGAAACCACTGCGTGGGAGCCAATATCAACAAGAAACTATCGCCGATTCAGACGGAATTGAAGATGGGCGACCAAGTGGAGATCATCACCTCGGAACATCAGGAACCGCAAGAGAAATGGTTCGACTACCTCGCCACATCCAGCGCAAAGAGCCGCCTCAAAAACGGCATCAAAGATTTCCGTAAGGTGTTTAAAGACAAGGGTAAAACGATGCTGAAAGAGTATTTCGACCGCGCGAAGATAGACTTCAGCAGACTAAACCGTAATATCCTTGTCGAGAAGTTTAACCTCGCCAACCGAAACGACCTTTATTATTACGTGGCGACGAATAAAATTGGGCAGCAGGATGTTGAGACGATACTCAAGAAAAAAGACGCCAGCCTGTCGGATTATCTCGTGAAATATCTGACACTCGGTTTTGTAAAACCGTCGCAGAAGAAAAACGAAGAAAAACCTGACGAAAATGGAGTCTCTGGCTATGTCATCGCGACATGCTGCAAGCCTATCCCGGGTGACGACGTGGTGGCGATTCAATTGCCAGGTGAACCGATACAGATACACCATCCGGACTGTCCTGAGGCTCAAAAGTTGATGTCGCGTTATGGCGAGAGCATAGTGAAGGCACACTTGCAGTTCGGCGATGATTTCGCATTTTTGGCGACACTTAAGGTGCTGGCTGTCAATAAGATGGGCTTCGGTGCCAAGCTGTTCGACACCATCACCAACCAGGAGAAACTCGACATGCAGGCAATGGAAATGAAAATCGAAGGAGGAATGGTGGTGGCGACGGTGTCGGTTTATGTCAACAACCTCAAAACCCTTGAAAATCTTATAGATAAGATAAAGAAGATTGAGCTCGTTAAAAAAGTTGAGAGAATAGGGAAGAGGAGCTGAAATTTTTTGTAATTTTGTAACCCGTCATTTCGACTGAAGCCGATAGGCGGAATGGAGAAATCCTTTTTCTCAAATGTTATCGGAAAAAGAGGATTTCTCGACAAGCTCGAAATGACAAAACAGTCACTCCGTCATTTCGACTGAAACGGAACGAAGTGGAGTGGAATGGAGAAATCTCCGTTAATTAAAGAATATTAAATTATATACTATATGGCAAGATTGGATTTGCTTCTTGGATTGCAGTGGGGCGACGAAGGTAAAGGAAAGGTCGTCGATGCGCTCACACCGAAATATGATATGGTATGCCGTTTTCAAGGCGGCCCTAACGCCGGTCACACTATCGAGTTCGACGATAAGAAGTTCGTGCTTCATACCATCCCGTCAGGAGCGTTTAACGATAAGTGTATCAACGTGATAGGCAACGGCGTCATCATCGATGCGAAGATTTTGAAGGACGAGATCGACAACTTGGCTTCGGCTGGCATCGACCTCAGCAAACGCCTCATGATTTCCAACAAAGCACATCTCATCCTGCCTACACATAGAGTGTTGGATGCAGCCAACGAGAAAGCTCTCGGCAAGATGAAGATTGGCTCGACCTTGAAAGGCATCGGACCAACATATACCGACAAGACTGCACGTCGCGGCTTGCGTATTGGCGACATCACGATGAGCGACTTCAAACAGCGCTACGAGAACATCAAAGCCAGACATTATCAGCAGATTAAGGATCTGGATTTCGACATCAACGAGGTGCGTCTCGATGGCATGAACTTTGCCGAATATGAAAAGGTCTGGTTTGAAGCTGTTGAGTTTTTGAAGAAGTTCCAGTTTGTTGAAAGCGAATACCTTATTAATAAATATCTCGATGAAGGCAAGAGCGTGCTCGCAGAGGGTGCTCAGGGCTCAATGCTCGACGTCGACTTCGGAAGCTATCCATTCGTGACCTCGTCATCAGTTATCGCAGCTGGCGCCTGCTCAGGATTGGGCGTCGCGCCAAGCAGAATAGGCAAGGTATACGGTATCTTCAAGGCTTACTGCACACGCGTTGGAACAGGTCCGTTCCCGACAGAACTGTTCGACGAGACAGGCGAGATGCTTCGTGCCAACGGTCATGAATTCGGCGCAACAACAGGCCGCCCGCGCAGAACAGGATGGCTCGATATTCCTGCATTGAAATATGCTTGCATGCTGAGCGGCGTCACCGACCTCATGATGATGAAGTCAGACGTGATGGACGACCTCAAAGAGATAAAAGTCTGCATCGGCTACGAATACAAAGGTCAAGTGATTGATTACCTGCCTTATGACGCATGCACCGAGACGATGAAGCCTGTTTACACCACAGTGAAAGGCTGGAACTGCAAGATCGAAGGTAAGATCCCGCAGGAACTTGAAGATTACATAAAGTTCATCGAAGAAAAAGTGGGCGTGCCGATTAAATTTGTGTCGTACAGCCCAGATAGAAACGCTAATATTTTAAGATAACCATTAGTCTCTCGCAGATATCGCAGAAAACGCAGAAATACTTCCACAGTCCAGTCTGCGAGATCTGCAGCTCGCGTCGCGAGCAATCACGCAGAGGAAGAACAGGAAAAAATCAGTGTAATCAGCGAAATCTGCGAGAGATAATTAATAATAATCATGATAATTTTAGAAAAACCATACGTTTCGGCTCCTTTGGTAGAATACCTGGAGAAGAGTCAGATTGCAGTTTTAAAAAATGAGATGTCGGAGCTTCTGGTAAAACAAGGCCATAAGCTGAATCTCGTTAACGACAAGGAGTTTGTTGAGCAATATCAGCAGAGCGGCAAGCTCTATGCTGTGTCGGAGAATGCCCTCGTGTGGCTCTATCCGCATCTCGCAGGCTCGGAGCTCATCGAGAAGGTGAAGATTGTGAAAGACAAAGCCGAATTCCGTAAAATCTGCGCTAAGATTTTCCCTGATTTCTATTATAAAGAAGTGGAAATGAACGAGTTGCGCTCGCTCAATCCTGATGAGCTGCCATTGCCTTTGGTGATTAAGCCAGCAGTCGGATTCCTCAGCGTGGGCGTGTATATCGTGCGTAGCAAGGAGGAGTGGAATGCCGCTTTGGACGACATCGACAAGAACTTCGCAAAGCAATGCGCTGTGTTCCCGGAGACGGTGGTGAAGAGTGGCAAATTCGTGCTTGAGGACTTCATCCAAGGCGAGGAATACGCTGTTGACGCATATTATGATAAAGATGGTAAACCGAACATTATCAATATCTTCCATCATATTTTCAAGTCTGAAACCGACGTCAGCGACCGCCTCTATTGCATGAGCAAGGAAATTTTTGAGAAGAACTACGGTCCATTTAACCAGTTTTTGATTGACTTGAACGGTGTTTTGAATCTCCGTAACTTCCCGATGCACGTGGAGTTCCGCGTTGACAAAAACTCTGGCAAGGCTATTCCGATCGAGGTTAATCCTTTGCGTTTCGCCGGCATGTGCTTGAACGATTTGACAAGACATACCTGCGGTTTGCTGCCAGTACAATGCTATTTCGAAGGCATTCATCCGGATTATGCCACGATGTGGAACGGCATTGAAGACGATGTTTTCAGCTTTGTGGTGCTTGACAAGCCTTACGAGACGACGAAAGCCCTTGATTTCGAGAAGATTAAGAAGCATTTCCATGGCGTGGTCGAGACTCGCGACATTATGAACCCTGCCATGAGCGTGTGGGGATTCTTGTTCGTGAAGACCGACAAAGCGCATCGTGAGGAACTGAATGAAATATTGAATTCTGATTTAACAGAGTTTATTATATAGTCTTTATTAGTAGTCATTATTGATCAATAATTGACAACTAATAACTTAAGGTCTTTAGTAATCAATTTTGAAGGCCTTCAGCTTCCGAAGGAAGGTGGCAGCCGAAAAGTGATTACTAAAGACGACTAAAAACAATATACTATGAAAAAATTACTCCTTATTATTGCCATTGCATTATTAGCAATATCATGTTCAAATAGTAATTTAAAAAAAGAACAGCAAGCATTGCGTTTTTTACAAACTTCAATGCCATCATGCGATGATATAGATTACAGCGAAGATTATTTCTTAAAAAATATTCAAACTTCTTTCAAAGCAAAGAAAGAAATGCCTTGGGGGAAGCATGTCCCAGAGCGCGAGTTCAAGCATTTTGTGTTGCCAATCAGGGTGAACAATGAGAATCTTGACGATTTCCGCATGGCTTATTATGAGGAATTACGCGACAGAGTTAAGGATTTGTCGATGTATGACGCCGTGTTGGAAGTCAACCATTGGTGCCATGAGAAGGTCAATTATAAAGGCTCTGATTCCAGAACCAGTTCTCCGATGGCGACCATCAAAACCTCGTGGGGTCGCTGCGGCGAGGAGTCGACATTGCTCGTTTCGGCTTTGCGTACTGTGTGCATTCCTGCCCGCCAGGTTTACGTCCCGCGTTGGGCGCATTGCGACGATAATCACGCCTGGGTGGAGGCTTGGGTAGACGGTCAGTGGCATTTCTTAGGTGCCTGTGAGCCTGAACCCGTGCTCGATCTCGGTTGGTTTAATGCTCCCGCATCACGCGCATTGCTAGTGCACACTCGCGTTTTAGGCGATTACGACGGTCCGGAAGAAGTGATAAGCAAAACGGCAAATTATACAGAAATAAACGTCACTGATCATTACACGGAGACAGCAAAACTGAATGTGAAAATTGTTGGTGATTATAAAAAAGGTGTCGATAATGCCCGTGTCGATTTCAAGATTTACAACTATTCTGAATATCATACTGTCGCAACAAAATATACTGATAATCAAGGAGATACGTGGTTGACGGCTGGTCTTGGAACAATGATGGTTTACGCTTCGAAAGACGAAAAAATCGGTTGGGATGTTGTAAACATCGGTGAGATTGATACTGTTACAATTAAATTATATAAGCCTACATCTTGGCCTTTATGGATGTGCAATGATCCGGATTGGCGAAAAAGATTGATTCATTATTATGATTACGATATAATTCCCCCAGCAGAAAACGCCAGAATTCCTATGGTTTCCGAAGAAATTCGTGCTGAAAACAACCGCCATTTGGCAGTAGAAGATTCAATTAGAAACGCGTATATTACCGAATGTATCATTGCTCAAAACGAAGGCGATTACGATCGTGAGATAATGGCGAAGACTTGGGGTAACTACCAGACAATCAAGGATTTTATTGATTATGCAAGAGGTTTGAATAGGGAAGAAGATGCCTACACGCTTCTTCGTAACTTGACCGACAAGGATTTGCGTGACGTCTCAATGGATGTCTTGAAGGATTGTTTTGATGGTAATATGCTTAACCCTCGTGTTTCAAACGAGATGTTGAGACCGTATGTTAAGACGTTTCAGGAAACGTCTATGCCTGATAATGTTGATGATTTAATAAAATGGGTTAGCGATAGCATTACAGTCGATGAAGCTTTCGGTGAAAGTAGAACTCCGATTTCTCCTGCCGGTGTGTTGCGCTCACGTCATGCCGACTCGCATTCACGCGATATTTTTTTCGTGGCAATGGCACGCGTTAAGGGCATCACATCACGCATGGATCCAGTGACTGGTAAGGTGCAATATTTTGATAATCAATGGATTGATGTTGAATTTGAAAAATTGGATGAAGATAATCAAAACAAATCTGGCACCTTGGTAATAAGATATCAAGGCGATGACGATCCTCGTTATTATACCCATTTCAGCATTAAGAAATTCAACGGAAACACCTTCGATCTGTTGGCTTACGATGCTATGGATCCCGGTATGGATGTTGGAATGACATATTCTCAAATGAGGGGCGGTTTGTCGCTCGATCTTGGATATTACGTCATGAGCTCGGGACCGCGTCTCGCCGACGGTAGTGTCCTAAATCGATTGTTATTCTTCTATATAGAGAGCGGCGAGATAACGAATGTGGAATTAATTATGCGCGAACCTGTCGTAGAGACGTTTTCTGAAACGTCTCAAAACATCGCATCCCAATTACGCATCGTAGCCTATCTCGACGGCGGTAGCGAGCCGACAACTCATGCCATGCAGGATATCTCCATTTTAAAGAAAGAATTCGAGAAAAAAGGTGTAAAATTGACATTCATCTTTAATAATGAAGATGATTTGAGGAATTTTAAGTTGAAGAATTTCAATGAGTTACCTAAAAATATAGAGTTTCTGGTTGATTCAGATGCTTTTTGGAAAAACACCCAAAACACCAAAGCTTTACCTTGTTTCAAAATCATAAATTCGGAAAACGAGGTGGTTTTTGAAAAGAGTGGTTACACCATAGGGCTCGGTGAGCAGTTGCTCAATGTCCTGAAATAGCCTTATCTCACTGAGTTTCCGTAGATTCCTAAGAAGATATCTCTTAAAAGCGCCTGATCGAGGTCTTTGTACACCTCGATCCACTTCATGTATTTCAAGAAATCAGCTTTCTGCTGCTCGGTATAATGACTTGCGTATTTGTTTGACTCGCTTCGTAAGTCGTTGGCGATGAAGTTGTTAGGCATTGCCATATATCCCGAGTTGATTCTCTCGTCCATCAACTTGGCGATGTTGTTGAAGTAGTCGCCAGGAGCGCTGTCCATCCTGCGTAAGTCGTCTTCATTGACAGGCTCGCAGATGTGGAAGTGCACGTGACCCTTCGGCTGCATGATACCAGTGAGTATGCTGTTGAGGTCCTCACCAGGACGTTTTTCATATCTTCCGGCGACCTTTGTTGTGTAAAGCTCCAGCGTTTTCAGCTTGTCGCACGACTCCCATTCGTAAGAGACAGCAATCGGTACGATGTTCAGCTCTGCCAAAGACTTTACTTTATCGTCTCTGCGGCTCATCCAGAACATCTTGATGATAGCGGGATCGGTGGCATCGATGCCGTCTTTGGTGCGACCGTTACGCTGTGCAATCCACACCGATTCCTTCTCCTCGGTGATGACGTGGCGCATGTATTCAGACATGTGCATCAGGTTGTTGTAAAACTCCATCTTGTTGCCGCCGCGCTCGGTGCGGAACATCTTGTTAGCCTTGCCGAAGTCGACAACCAAAGGGTGTTCCATGAGGTTGCTTCCGAATGTTATCTGGCATGTGTTGTGCCCGCCAGCGTTCAGGATATACTGCAGAAACATCGCGTCGAGCACTATGTCGCGGTGATTCGAAACAAACAAGTAAGGCTTCTTCTCGCTGATGTTTTCCATTCCTGACCAGTCAAACTTAGTAGTGGTCTTAGCCAATATAATCTCAATGGCTTGCTTTAAAAACACCAGTTGCAACTCATTGATGTTCTTTATATTGCGAATGGTATTGCGCAATAGCTCCGGGTCAGCGCCAGGTTTCAGGTAGTTTGAAATAGACGGAATGAGCTCGCTGTCGGCAATACGTTGCATTGCTGCTGGGAACTCTGCTTCGTTGTATGGTCGTATGTCGTCGAAATTAGCCATTATTTATTTCTTAAGTCGATGAATTTTATAGGTTTACGGCTCTTTGCCGGGTAGTTTATCTTCTGAATCTCATCCACGGGATGCACTTCGATTTGTGGTGCCACACGTATACGTGAACGGAAGCTGTCTTTGAGTTCCTTTACAACATCGAAGTCAGGCTGATATTTCAGACCAATTTTCACCACGACATCATCTGTTCCGGCCTCACTTTGACGTACCTCGATGACGTAGTTCTCAACGTAGTCGGTGTTGTCCAAAACGTCATTGATCGCTGGTGGATACAGCGTGGTGCCTTTGAGTTTTATCATATTGTTTTTACGTCCCACGAGAGGTGTGAGGCGGTATGAGTTGCGGCCGCATTTACACTGCTCGACGATCTTTGCTGCGATGTCGCCTGTACGGAAACGCAGCAGTGGCATGCCTTCCACGCCGAGTGTCGTCACCACGATTTCTCCTGGCTGACCGTCAGGCACCGGAAGTCCGTCTTCGCCAATGATTTCGACGATTATCAGCTCAGGATGCACGTGACCGCCGAGGCCGTACTCGCATTCCGAGAAGGTGGCGCCCATCTCTGTCGATGAATATGTGGCAAACAGCTGCACGTCCCATTTCTCCTTGATTTTGCGTCCGAGAAGGTTGAGGTCGAAGTTCTGGTCTCTCAAGCCTTCGCCGATGCCGATGATGCGGCGGATGCTGCTGTTTTTGTAGTCAATGTTATGATCCTCAGCGTATTGGATGAGTTTAAGGATGAACGACGGCACGCACATGATGGTGTCGGGCTTGATGCGACGGATGGTGTCCCATTGCAGCTCAGGGATGCCGTTGCCAACACGGATGACTCCAGCGCCCATCTCGCGAAGACCAAGGAAATAAGCCAAACCAGCCATAAAACGCTTGTCGAGAGTGGTCATCAGCTGGACGATGTCGCCAGGTTTCACGCCGGCACACTCAAACGACTTCTTCTCGTTATAAGCCAAGCGCTGAAGGTCTTTCTCGGTGCATCCGAAAGTCACGGGGTCGCCGAGAGTGCCGGAAGTGGTGATGTAGTCAACGATTTTTGCCTTTGGACAGCATAAAAACTCGTCGTTAAACAGCTGCAAATCTTTCTTCTCGGTGAACGGAATCTTCACCAAATCCTCGATGTGACGTATCTTCTCGATGTTGATGCCGTAGCTCTTGAACATACGCTGATAATAAGGCGAATTGTTTTTCAGATATACCAGTGCCTCGTGAAGCAGACCTTCCTGAAACGTCTTGATCTCTTCAACTGATTTGTATTCTATGTCGTTGTTAATCATAGCATTACTATATTTTAAAGCTTGATTTCCTCAAGCCATTCTAAAAATTCATTTTTCCATTGTCTTGACTCCTCGGTGCCTCTCGTCTCACTTGCTCCAAAACCGTGACCGCCAGTCTGATACTGAACGTATTTATGATTGATATTTTTTGCATTTAGAGCAGAGTCAAGCATCACAGAGTTTTGATAATCAACGATATCATCATCGACGCAGTTGACTATGAAAATAGGTGGGCAGTTGTCCGGAACGTGACGCTCCAGAGACATTGAGTCTTGCATTATCTGGTTTTTGCTTCTGCGGTCTCCCAGCAAAGCGCGACGTGAGCGCTCGTGAACGTAAGGCTCGTTCATCGTCACGACAGGGTAGATAGGAGCCGCGAAAGCCGGTCGGTTTTCTTCATTAGTGAAATAACATGCTGTCGACATCGAGAGATGTCCTCCTGCCGAGAACCCCATGATTCCCAATCTGTTAGGATCAATATTGTACTCTTCGGAATGCTCTTTAACGTAGACTATGGCACGTTGCGCATCGTCAAGCATGTCGGGGTGTTGGTTGCCACGGAACACGCGGCGATAGTGCCAGATGAATTCTCTGAGGCCTGCTACGCGGTAGCGTAAAACAAATGCGGTGATGCCGTTTGCGTTGAGCCAGCGAGCCACGTTGTCGCCCTCATTTTCCTCGTCGAGCCAGAAATAACTGCCGCCGGGACAAACGATTATGGCAGTGCCATCGGTATTGTTTTCAGCCAAAAACGGCGTCAAAGTCACCTGCTTGCCATTATGCACATCCTGACCCTGCCACAAATAGACTGCCTCTTGAGCGAAAAGTGTTCCGCCAAGTAAAAATAATATGCTGAAAATCAATAACTTTCTAAACATTATCTGCCCAAAATCTTCATCACTTCGTCTTTAGAGAGCTGACGATACTTATGCTGCATGTCAGCGAAGAAATCGACCTGGAAATACTCCTCGTCGTAAAACGACAACTTCGAATTGGTGTTCGGAGTGCATTCCAAATAGACTATATCTTCCAGCTTCAGGCCTTTTGCTTCACAAATCTGGTCGGCCAGTTTCTTGCCTGCATACGTCACGGATGTACCAGGGTTGTCCTGATACAACTCCGTCACGATGACGTATTTCTTGCCACATACCTCCCTGATTTTCAACCCACAAGATGATTCCATATCCCATTCTCCTTTAAATGGGAAAATCTCATCATAATAATCCGGTGATACCTTCATCTTTTTTATTTGATTTTATTAAGATTTCTGCCCTTCAGGGCATCCAATTAATTTTCAACTCTAACGTTAACATTTCTCTTGCTTCTGTCCACATCACGACCGAATGATTTGTTAATCAATCTTCTATCGCGTGGACGATATGTACCTTCTTCCATTTCGCGTAAAGCGACGTTGCAGAACAATCTGAACATCTTAGACTCTTGAGTCTCAGAGGCATAGAAGCTTTTCCAGGCGTAGTCGTAGAGGTCCTGCAGCTTCTCTGGCGACATGTTTTTCGGCTGATACACCACCTGACCGGCGTTATAATGATCCCAGTCGAAGTCGAAGATTCTGCCTTGACGCAACAAATCGTCGTGACCTTTGGTGTGCGGGAACGGCGCAAAGATGGTGAATTCTGCGAGGTCCAAGTCAATCTCACCGAGGAAGTCGATGAGGCGTTTGATATCGTCTTCTGTCTGATTATCAAGGCCAAAGAGAATGGTGCCTTCCACTCCGATGCCGTAGTCGTGATAACGTTTCACACGCTCTTTGATATAGTCGGAAGTATCATAGACAGCCTGATACACATACCAAGCGCCTGCTTTGGCTGCCAAATCGAGCACTTCAGGGTCGTCTTCGATTGTATGGCTGATCCATTTTTTCTTGAGAGGAGCGATGGCTGTGAAGAGTTCTTTCTCCCATTCCTTGTTCTGTGCCAATGAGTTATCTACGATAAACAGACGGTTGTTGTCGATGCCTGCCATGTCTTCGACCACTTTATCTACAGGACGCGGGCGGAACTTACGGCCACCAAGGTAGGAAACGGCGCACGGATAGCAGCTGAAACGGCATCCGCGGCTGGCATTGAAAAGGTCGACCATCTGGACGCCTTTGTGGTTGTATAGCTCGCGTTTGTAGAGGTCACGACGGCATGGCCCGACACTCTCGATAGGAGGCTGGTTGCCCATGTAGTTGTAGATCTTCTTCAGACAGCCGTTCTTCCAATCGAGAATAACCTGTTCCGAGCGGCCTTCCGACTCGCCCAGAAACACGCTGTCGACGTGGTTCACCATCTCTTCAGCATGAAGCATGGTGGAGATGCCGCCGGCAAGGACGGTTTTACCTCTCTTGTGATACTCCTCGGCGATGGCCCAACCGCGTTTTACCTGTGTGGTGAGCATCATCGACAATGCTACGAGGTCACATTCTTCATCAAAATCAATGGGTTCGACGTTCTCGTCAGTGAACGAGATGTCAACATATTCCGGCAAGGTGGCAGCAAAAGCCACAGGCCCGTGAGGTGGTAAATTAAAAGTTGTCTGACCCGGCAATTTGTTCCATTTCGGGTATATCAACTTCAGCTTTATAGTTTCCATTTATATAATCTATAATCCTAATGAACTACAAATATACGAAACTTTTAATTACTTTGACAAAATTTGTTGATTTTTCTTACAATTACATTATGCCCGACAATGGCTTCGGCAGTCTCTATTGCGGTGATTGACACGCCACAAAAACCGTGAATGTTGACGTTCTGTCCGGTGAGATAAAGGTTCTTAACCTTAGTAAATACTGACATTTGCGAAAGCATCATGTTGTTACTGTCTTTCTGGAAGCCGTAATTAGAGCCATTTTTGTTGCCGTAGAAATCGCGGATGGTGAGAGGGGAGGAGGCAAACGAGAACTCAAGGTTTTTGCTGAAGCCAGGATAAATCTGCTCCATCCTGTCGATGATAGCCTGCATCCTCTCAGATTTCCAGCGCTCGTAGTCGTCGCCACGATGTCCGGTTCGGGTGTCTTCCCATTGCTTGACCTGCTCAAACTCCATCGGACTGATGATAATCATGGTCTCCGCGAACTCGCCCTGATTCTCGACGGGTGGCGTCACAAACATAAAACCTTGCGGCCAAACATCCTGGTTATCAATGATATAATTGGCGTGATTAATGTATTTGAAAGTCTTTTCTTTAAACTTGATATAAACCTTGAAGCTCGACGACGACTCCGGAATTGAATGGATTCGTTTCTTAAAAGCCGTCGGAAAAGCGTCCTCGCTGATGATTCGCAGAAGCACATCCTGATGCACATCTGAGATATAGTATTGTGCGGAATATGTGTTTCCTTTTTTAGTTAAAACATTTGTAACCGAATGATTATCAACGTTTATCTTGACAACTTCCTCGTTGGCAATGACCTCGCCACCACCGTTTTCAATCACTTCTTTCAGCAAATCGGCCATCTGCTGACTGCCGCCTTCAAATTGGAAGGTGCCGTTGATGTGCAGAACGCTCAACAAAGCATCGAAGAATGCCGGTGTCATGTCTTTCACTCCACCGAAAAGCGGACTGAGATAATCAAACAACCTCTTTAACTTTTGATTGTGTATGTATTTGTCAATCAATATGTTATATGGTTTTAGGAAGTCGTCGCTGAACTTTGTGAAATTAGGTTCAATCGAGCTTTCTCGCAGATAATAAAGGTCTTCCTCTTGCGACAACTCAAAGAGTTTTTCAATGTAATTTTTGATGTTTTCAGCCTCTTCAGGGAAGATTTTTGAGAGATAATTCACGAAATTTTCCTTGCCTTTCGGAAGATAATATGTCGCATTGTCCTCGGTCACTGTCACCACATCGCAAGCATCGTCGTCTGTCGATTTTAGATGTAGCTTATCGGTAATGCCAAGATAATCAAAGATTTTTCTCAGGTTGCCGTCTTTGTTAAAGCCGCCGAAGATATGCATTCCGGTAGGAAACTCAACGTTATGCCTATAAAACGACTGCAAGCCTCCGCCGATGATGGCGTTTTTCTCCAAAATAGTGACTTTGTAGCCTTCTTTTGAGAGCAAAGCGCCGGTGACAAGTCCACCGAGACCGCCTCCGATTATGAGAATTTTTTTCTTGTTAGCCTCGACTATCTGTTTTCTAACTTCATGTTCACCAATGAGTTGTGAGCAGACCGTCATCGTGCCGACGAGCACTCCGAGCATGCCGTGCGAGTTGATATTTTGACCTACGAGGAACAGATTCGGCACTTTTGTCTTGTAAGAAACCCTGCCTGCTATGCCTTTTGTAACGTCTTTGGCAAGACCGTAGATTGAGCCGTCAGGCGTGGATGTGTAGTCGCGGTAGGTAAGAGGCGTAGCTGCATGATAATCTTCGATCTTGTCGCGTAATCCTGGAAAATCTTTCTCAACCTTATCGAGCAAACGATCCGCCATTTCTTGCTTAAAGCGTTCATAATCAATGCCTCTGTGACCGACTTTTGTGTCTTTCCATTTCGATAAAGCGTCAATCGACATGTAGGAAAGAATCACTCCACTTTTCGCAAAAACTGGCTTCTTTTCATGACAAAGATGCATGTAGAGATAACCCTGTGGCCAGTTTTCATCAACATTTCCGGTCATTTCCCATGGCGAATCGGTGTAGAAACCATAGAAATTTGAGTTCCGATAAGGTACAGCATCATTTTTGAAACGCAGATAAAGCGAGAACACGGAATTGGTGTTGTTGATGTCCCGGATCCTGGATTTATATGCCTCGTTAAAGACGGTATTATCAACAATATCAATAAGTTGTTTCGGATTTATATCTGATATTACGACATCGGCAGGATAAAAATCACCGCTTTCAGTTCTGACGCCAATAGCGACTTTGTTTTCCACGATAATTTGAGTCACTTTTTTACGTGTCAGCACTCGTCCGCCATAGTGTAACAAAGTGTCATTCAACGCCTTAGCGATGGCGTCGCTGCCTCCGACGATGCGATAAGCACCGTTATTGTAAAAATCGAAGATGAAAGCATTCACCGCAAAAGGCGTCTTATCTAACTCCGCCGAATAAAGCGAGATGTTGCCGACTAGCACATTTTTCAAAAGCGGGTCAGTGATTGTGGCATCAAGAATCTCATTTATACTCTTGAATAACAATTCGTTACTCTTGAAAAAGTTATCGTCATCGAGCAGTTTCAAGTCGCGATAAGGTGACAGATTGGCAACTTGCTCAACCAAATCATAATAGCGTTTCAGATTCTCGCGTTGATCCGGGAAACGTCTTGAAAAATAATCGATAAATGCCTCGCGACCATTAGGGAATGCAAAGCGTTCGCCATTTAGGGAAACGATGTCGTACGCGTTTTCGTCGAGCTTGTCAACAACGATTTTATCCTTGATTTCCAGGTAGTTAAGGTAGTTTGACAGTACCTTGCCATCGTCAAGGCTGCCGATGAAATGCATGCCGGTCTCAAACTTCACACCATCACGTTGGAAGCACTGCAGACAGCCTCCAATCTGGCCCGCCTGCTCAAAAATCGTGACATCATAGCCGTTTTTGGCTAAAATCACGCCAGTGGAAAGACCACCCAAACCGCTTCCTATGATGATGCATTTTTTCATTTCAGAAATGATTGATTATCAATTAAATAATCGTATGTCGTGAGAATTTTGTCGTCTTTTACAAAATGCAAATTGTTAGGTATATAGCTGCAATGCGATGCGATAAGATACTTGTCTTCGTCAGCCTCAAAAGCATAAATCTGAGTGTCGCGATGCACCAAAGCTATCGTCCAGGCAAGTTCGCCCAAGCCGCTGTTTGTGATGGCTATGCTGTTGTAATTCAGAGAGTTAATGTCATTTGCATGAGATTTTATCTTCTTCAAACAGGCGCGAACTGAACGTTCAACATCATTACCTTTATATATATATTTGTATCTCACAAACGGCAAAACATAGTTCACGTCTTCGCGTTTTTTCCTTATTTCTTCAAGATGCTTGACGTAATAGTCGTGGAATTGTGTTCTTAACTCCTTGGCATCCAATGATATAACTTTGTCTGACGGCATTCTTTGTCCGATCTCGACATGCAGTTTGCCTTCTCGCAGGACGAAATCGTTTTTCGGCATCACATCATGTGCGCCATGGATGAAAATAGGTAAAATATCAACGTTCAATGCTTGAGCCAGTTGGAAAGCGCCCTTGTGGAAGCGTATGATTTCGCCAGTCACTGAACGGGTGCCTTCTGGGAAGACAACCACGGAATAGCCACGTTTTACAAGGCTTTGCAAACGTTCAACGTTTTTGTCGTAGCCGTCAGAAACAGGATAGAACTCAGCAAACCTGATGATTACACCATAGATAGGGTTCTTCCAGACCCAGTCGGTGGTAAGCAAAACGACTTTCGGATGAAGCATCATGGTGCACAGCAAATCGAGGTGTGATTGGTGATTGGAAATGATAACAGCAGGCTTGTCGAACTGCTCGCCGTGACTGTTATTGAGGCTGAACTTAACGCCAGGCAACAGCTTCAACGCGATGCGCATGAAATACATTATCATCTGGTGATAACGATAGCGTTTGTTCTTGGTGCGAGGCCATAACACTATGTAAATCAACGTTAAAGGCGTTACTATAACGAAAGCTGACAAGAAGAAGACGAGCAGCGTCAAAGCGGTGTAAAGTATGCGTTTCAGCGTCAATGGCACCTCGCGAAGCTGACCTTTTTTCTTGGTAAGCCAGCCGAAGACGATAGGAGGGAGGTAACATGCCATGAACACAACCGTTGCCATGCCGATGATAGCCACCTCAGCCAACGACTTCATCGCCGGGTGTTTTGCGAATATCAGTGTGCCAATGCCGATAAACATCAGGATTCCCGAGAGAATCACGCTGTTACGGTAGTTTTTAAGCATTTTTTTGCCGTAAGCATACTCATAGAGCAGTCCTTCGGTAATAAAAATTGTATAATCATCGCCCTGACCGAAGATAAACGTTGCCAAAATGATGTTAACGATATTGAACTTTATCGCACTTAAGTGCATGATTCCCAATATCCAAGCCCATCCGATGGTAAGCGGCAAGAAGGCTAAAATCGATAATTCAAGTCTGCCGAACGACAAACAAAGGAAGAAGAAAACGACGATGCTGCAGACATATAAAATGTAGTCGAAGTCATCGGAGAGTGCATTTACAAGGTTGTTGCCAACGTCGCTGATGCTGAAAGCGAAGGAATCTTCAGGCAGTGCTTGCCGCAGCTGCTGTTTCAGCAATTCTGACTCACTGGCTGGGACTTTTACAAAATCCACGATTCTCGTCAAAGAATCATGTTGCAAAGTGTAAGTCTTGCACAACTCCGCCAAGGCTTCCATTTCGTCTACTGACTTTGTAACATATTGTTTATCAATATTTTGTGTAAACGTTTTGAAAGCTTCTGGAGTAAAACCGACTTTTACAGCTTCTTTTTTTACTGTTTCTGCGATATCTGCGTGCCTTTGCCAGAAATCAGTCCATTTTTCAAGCGATTGCTGCTGTTTTTCAATTGATGGGAGCAAGCCGTTTGGACCGGAAATGGATGTAGATGGGTGTAGAGACGGATGAAAATCCGTCTTCAAATTATTAATTATCACCTCATTTTTTTCCAAAGCCACCTGCAGATCCTTGCCTTCCGAAACGACATAGATCAAATCTGTCTCACCATCATTATTTAACGACTCACTCAAGATTGCCAAATCTTCTTTCTGTTGCTCTGTCATGTAATTGATGTTGTGCAAATCGGCGTCGAAGACTGTATCTTGACTGAAGTAACTGAGTATCAAGGTGATAATAACAATCGGCCAGAAAGCGTAGAGCTTGACTTTTCTCCATTTCTCTGATGGCTCCTTGCCGCTGTCGACGAAGAGTTTGTGCGTTTTCTTTGGCGATACCGCAAACAAAGGCAGAAAAATCATCACGAACAGTATCGTGCCCACCAACATTAAAGCTCCGAAAAGTCCCAAGTCGTGCATCGCCTCCGCTTTCACGAAGATCAGACAGGCAAAAGCCGCCACAGTGGTGATATTGCCAATAACCAAAGGCTGAATCACGTCTTTTAGCGCCTCGCGTTTGTTTGGCTCTTGCTTGATATGGTCAAGATAATGAAGCGGGTAATTCACGGCAATGCCAACAATCACTGAGCCTATGCCCACCACGATGATGGAGATGCTGGCTTTGAAAAGCGCAATTATAGCCAAAGCGAAAACCCAGCCGAAGAGGATGGAAATGCCAAGCCATAAAAGGTTGCGTTTTCTTGCCATCGTAAACATTAAGATGCTGAAAATCAATACAATAGCGAGTGCGATGGACAGGAAACTGTCGTTTTTGACCTGTTGTGCATTGGTAACTGCAATAGTTGGCGCTCCAACAGCAGAAATCTTCACATTTTGATGTTGTTCTTCAGTCAAACTGATGACATTATCAATCAAATTTACAAGGATGGCATTGTTTTTGGTGTCGCTGCCCGAGAAAGGGGAGGTTAGGAACGCAAATGCCTTGTCGCCAGCCTCATTGAAAAGATATTCATCTTCAACACGATAGCCTTCGGTGGCGTTGAGGGCATTAAGTCGTTGTAGCGTAGGCGAATAAAGATTCAGCGGGTCGGCCTGCACACCTTCTATGACGAAACTCGCCGTCGGAAACGCCAGCATCCGCTTGATGTTCTGCATGCAAGTCGATACATAATCAGGCTCAGCAAGCAGCGAATCCATACGTCTATAGTCGTCGTCAGTCAAAAACAACGGCTGATTTTGACGGATGAAATCGATGGCATCGAAGACCAATCCGTCATCGACTTTGCATCGTAAGTCGCTGACTAATAAAGCAGTATCTGATTCTTCCCAATTCGATTCGAAATCATCCAAGGCACTCATCAGCTCATCCATGTCGTTGCCTGAGAAGATGACCGTAATCTGTCCTTGGTTGCTCAAATCGTCGTAAACAGAGGTGTATTTCTCCTTTTCTGGGTCTGTTGGCAGGAAGTCGGCTATGTTTTCCTTGTAATCAAGTTTTAATGCTGAAAATACGCATAATGCGATGATTATCAATAATAAAACTATTGAAAAGGCCTTCTTTTTCGACAAGAAGTCGTATATTTTAAGGAAGAACTTAGTCATGCGACCTCCTTCTTCTAATATAACGTGAAGGCAGACCGTAAATCACCGCCAGAATGCATAAAAATGTGTTTAACACGCTGATTCTGAAGAAGTCCCAGAACGGACGGAAGTGTGTGACGCGTTCCTCGGCTTTCGGATAGAACACGTTAATTTTAATAGGTATCAGGTCGGTTCCACGCCATGCAGCTCCAACCAACAGCTCTAATTCTGCTTCATATCGTGAAGTCAAAAACCGCAGACTCGGCAGGTTTTTCAATGGATACAGACGATAGCCTGTTTGGGTGTCTGGCAGATTGACGCCTGTTTGAACCTTGAACCAGAAATTGGAAAACTTGTTCGCGAAGGTGTTTTTTCCAGGCATATTCTCCTCGTTGAGGTTGCGACTTCCTACTATCAAGGCGTTTGGATGTGTCTCTAAGGTCTTGATAAACAATGGAATATCTTCCGGGAAATGCTGACCGTCGCTGTCAATGCTTATGGCGTAATCGAAGCCGAGGTCCTGCGCTTTTTTGAACCCTTGTTTAAGAGCATAGCCTTTGCCTCTGTTTTTACCATAATCGACAATGGTGATTTTATCTCCAAACGAAGCTAAAATTTCAGCGGAAGTGTCTGAGCATCCGTCGTTTACAACTATGACATCGGGGCAGAACTGCAAAGTGCGTTCCACCACGTCACGCAGAGTGCCGCCGTTATTGTAAGTCGGCATCACCACGCAAATTTTCGATGTATTAGAGTCGTACATTACTGAAAATCAATGACATTTTAGCGTAAACCATGGCATCGTCGCTCACAACGACTTGAGCCTTGACGCCGTTTTCGTCCTCGACGATATTTGAAAAACTATATCTTATTTTTTTACCTTCTTCAGGTATTATCACCATCAAAAATTTGACGTTTTTAATGCTTTGCAGATAGAGCTTGTGACCGAGCTTGTTTTCGAGTAATTCACCGGCGGCTTGAATGACGAAAACGCCAGGCGTTATTGGACTTCCAGGAAAATGAGCCTTGTAAATGGGATGCTCTGGATTGGTTCGCAAAACAGCCTCGAAACCATTGTCGCTATCGTTTGTCGATTCTATTATGAAAAAGCCTTCTGTCAGTCGCATAACTCGTTGATTTTCATGTCATAAAACTGTATTGTTGTCACATCGCCGCTCGCCTCGGTCATCTCCACTTTATTGATGATATTAGTTGACTTAGCGAAGTAAAAAGTGAGCATTGAGAACATGCGTTTCATGTTGTGCTTTTTAGGCTTCATCTCGGCTTTCCAAAACTCGCCGTCATCAGTAATTGCTACGTCAAACATCGATTTGTCGAAAAGCTTCTGGCCTGTCGCGCTACTCATGATGATGCTCACAATTCCTTGATACATCCTGCCTGATTTGGCATCGAGCACTTCTTCATTCCCATCGGTAATCTTGGTTATTTTTTCACCGTCGACTAAAAGCGCAAATGAATAGGGTGATGTGTATTCCCAACGCATCTTATCAGGTGAATTATAATTCATAAGTCCTTCAGACACAGTCGGTTCTGTGAGCATTGCCATCGTTTTTTGTTGTGTAAAACGACAGTTCATGCATTGCATTGAGGCTGCTTGTCGGGTAAGCATTTCCATAATTTCATCGTTCGATTGAGCGAAGCTGAAAATGCTTGTAAGCATCAGAAAACCAATGAGATATAACTTCTTCATATCATTTCATGATTAAGAAACAACCTGCTACGACGAGTATCAGACCAATCCAACGAGAGAACGGCACTGCTTCGCCGAAAACGAGCCATGCTGCTATCATTCCGAACACGAAAGAGAGGCTGGTAAGGGGATAGGCTTGACTGAACGGGAATTTTTTCAAAATGTAAAGCCACATCACCGTCGCAATGCCGAAACTGACACCGCAGGCGAGTAGCCACCAGTCGACCAAAACGGCTTTGAAATATGTCCAAGTCCATTCAAATTTTGGAAGTTTCTCCATCGCGAGCTTCAGGAAAACCTGACCTCCAGCAAGGAAAAACGTCTGCAACGATACAAGTCCTATCAGTCTCCACATAATTATGCCTCCAATAATGTTAATGAATAATTATTGCCATCTGAATGGTTGAAAATCAATATTTTAGATGGTTTTTTGCCACAAATCTCTGTTTGATTTACAAACAGATGTGCAGGGATCTTGCCTGACTTCAAGCACTGCGCCGCCACATAAATCCCTATGCCTGAAGAGGTGAAGCTTTCGCCAAAGATGTGCTTGTATTTCAGCAACTTAGCATTGCTGAACAACTCTTTTGTCTCTGCAAAATAAGCCTCATCACTTTTATGGTTTCCGCTTATTCCTGTTATAATATAATCTGCTTGGAAATCTTTTGCGACAGCTTTCAATTTCTCCAAAGTCGGTTTGTGTAACATCTTGAAATTAACCAACTTACAGAGATAATCATCGTTCTTTGTGCCCAAAACCACTGAAACGGCGGCTTCTCCGCACATCTCATCATCCTGACCCATCATGCCGCCCTTTTTCAAAATGCGATAAAACGTCTCGGTGAGTTCGTCGTGACCGCCAATCAAGGCTGAGTTTATCTTGCCAAGTCGCATCTGCAAAACCGCGTCCTGCAAGGCACTGTCGAACGATATGCCTTTGTGTGCGTAGGTCACATTATAACCGTGATTCTTTGTTTGAATCGCGACCAAAGAGCTAATCGTGTTGTGCGTCGACTGCATGAAATATGTCGGACTGAGCATCTGCTCGCCGTCTTTTGAAAGAGCATCCAAGAAAAACTCAGTGTTTTCAATGCAACCGTAGCCTGTTCCGGTGATGATGGCGTCAACGCTTTCCAATCCTGACGCTTTGATAGCTTCTTTTGAAGTGGCAATCGCACGTTTCAAAATCTTACCCATCCTTCGAGCTTCGATAGGCGAGATGTAATCCTTGAAACTCGGGTCGATGGAACGGTTGAAAGGTGTCTGATACTCAACAGGTTTAGTCATCCAGTCCTCGCACAAGGGCTGTTGCACCGAGATCTGTTTCGCCGATAACACGTATATATCTTTCTTCATCATAGCTCAGGTTTTGAGATTAACAATGATGAGTCGTTGCCGCCGAAGCCGAAAGCGTTGCACAAGACATGCTTCAGCTCTTTCTTAACTGATTGATGCACAGGTACAATGCCGTCTTCCATTGGCTGTGACCAGTTTAAGTTGACTGGCACAAATCCGTTTTGTAACGCCAAGATACAGAACACTGCTTCAATCGAGCCGGATGCGCTTGTTGTGTGTCCCGTGAACTGTTTCGTCGACGACATTGGAGGCACGTTTTCACCGAAAAGTCGTTTCACTGCAGTACTCTCGCTCGCGTCGTTGTTTGGCGTTCCGGTGCCGTGTGTGTTGATATAGTCAATCTTATCTGGTTGAATGTCAGCGAGTTGCAGCGCTTCTTTCATAGCTTTGAAAGCTCCTTCGCCGTCGGGCGACGATGCTGTCTGATGGAAGGCGTCGCAGGCGTTGCCATAGCCGGAGAGTATGGCTTGTGCTTTCACGCCACGTTTTTTCGCACTCTCTTCCGATTCCAAAACGAGGTATGCCGCGCCTTCGCCGAGGTTCAGGCCAGCCCTGGTGGCATCAAACGGACGGCACCACTGGGTGTCTAAAATCATCAGCGAGTTGAATCCGTTGAGATGGAACTTGGTGATGCATTCGCTTCCGCCCACGACAACGATATCCGCCTCGCCGCAACGTATCATGTTGGCACCCAATATGATAGCATTTGCTGCCGATGAGCATGCCGTCGATAAGGTGGTGATGAACGCGAACTTTCCGAAGTGCTCAGCGGTCATCTCGGAGCAGCTGCCGCAGTCGTGAACCGCGATGTATTCCTTGTGGTTCTCGTTGTTGACGTAGTCAAGGTAAAACTGCTCGCTCATGTCCATGCCGCCGACGGTCGTGCCCGAGATAAAACCAATGTTCGGTATCATCTCCGGGGTGATCTTAGCCTCTTTCAGAGCCTCGTCGAGGGCTATCATTCCCATCAAAGCGGTGCGGGTTGTGATGTTGTTATCGCTGATATTCAGTCGTTTACGCATCTCGTCATCGCTCATCTTGACCTCGCCGACAGGAAACTCCTTGTGCTCCGTCTTGAGGTAGACAAGAGGTCCCACGCCACTGCGGTTGTTCAGCAAGGCATCCAAAGTCTCCACCTTGTTGTTTCCAATCGCCGAGACGACGCCGCAACCCGTTATCAGAATGGGATTCGTCATTTATTTTGTTCTGTTTTTTGCAATAAAGTCAGCCATCACAGCCACCGACTTGAAGATTTCTTTGCCCTTCGCCGGATCCTGCAACTTGATACCGTAATTTTTCTCCATCATCACGATAAGTTCAAGAGCGTCAATGCTGTCGAGGCCAAGACCTTCGCCAAACAATGATGCGTTCTCGTCGATGTCTTCCGGTTTCATGTCTTCGAGGTTCAAAGCCTCAATAATCTGCTGTTTCAGAGTGTAAATTAATTCGTCCATAACTTTTATTTAAAATTTAACTATTTTTCCATTAAAAAAATCCGTGCTTCAAAATGTTCCTCGTCGCTGCAGTCAACCCAGCCGCCGATGATGCTCGTAGTAACTGGGTCTTGGAATGCGATATCGAGGTTTTTCATGATAATTTGCTCATTGTAATCGTCAATCACGATGAATGATGTCTCGCCGAAATACTTGTTGCGTATGGCGATTTCGCCGGTCACGATGTTTGGCAGGGTGTAGACAAACGCTGCCGGGCTGGGGAAGAAGTGCTCCGGGTCTTGAATCGTCGACTGATAATGTGTGTCGGCTTGCAGAGACGCGTTTCTGTTGAACAGAATGACAGCGCGGTCCTCACGTGGCTCGAAACTTCTGTTACCCTCAATATTTAAAAGGAGTTCCGAAGCTATGAATCCTAATTTGCTCAAGGTGTCCATTTTGAAAAACTTCGGATAATCTCCTATATTATTGCGATAAAGCTCAGTAAGCAATGCCGAGCCTTTCTCGTTGTGTGCCAATGCTTTACCATCGACTTTAACCTCGTTTGGCGATATGTAAACCTGATGCTTAATCATTGCAGACCTCCTTTCGCCATGAGCAATGCCGCGTTGCAGCCTCCGAATCCCGATAAAAGCTTGATGAAAGCGCGTTTTTCGGTTGCTCTGTTTTGATTTGAGACATCAATTTGATGAGTCACGCCTAAGGTCTCAAACCCTCTTGTTCCCAATATATTGTGGTCATCGACAGCCTGCATCGAGATGATAGTCTCAAGCACGCCTGCAGCGCCCATCGTGTGACCGTAATATCCTTTCAATGAATTTACGGGAACGCCAGCCAATCCTGCTCTTTCGATAGCTATCGACTCCATTTCGTCGTTGTATAATGTAGCTGTTCCATGTGCATTGATGAACGCGATTTTTTCTGGTTCGAGGTCGCCTAAAGCGATTCTCAACGCCCTGAAACTGCCTTCACCCGTTCGTGACGGCCCTGATATGTGGTTCGCATCGTTGCGTATCGCTCCACGACATGCAACCCATTCATTATCATTGATTTTGTCTTTCTTAGTATAAATAATTGTCGCGGCTGCATCGCCTAAATTCAAACCTTGCCTGTTGGCATCAAAAGGCCTGCATTCGTCGGGTGACAATGCCTTAAACGATTGAAAACCAGACACTATGAATGCCGACTGTACGTCTACTCCGCAAACGATGACGTAATCATATTCGCCGCTTTCCAAATATCTCATAGCCTCAATCTGTGCGCAAACGCCCGAAATACAGGCATTTGAAACAACGATAGGCTCGTTGGGGTTTCCAAAATGTTTTGTGACTTGTCTTGCCATCATTCCGAGTCTCACACGTTCTTGAGGGAAGCCGGTCTCACGCTTGTCGAGCAAGAACACATTGCCTTTCGTTGTAGAAATGATGAAAAGCACCTTTGACGATGTCACATCAATATTTGTTTGCTCTAAAGCCTTTGATATTGAGGTAATTACGACTTGCTCGTCGAGGGTGTATTCTTCGTTTGTGAACTTATTTCTGTCTAGCAATGATGCCATGAAAGGTTCTGTCAGGCCCCATAGTCCGTCGTATTTTTTTAGTGCCGACATGCCTGCTTTCACTGCGGCGTAATTTTCCGCAGAAGTGCTGCCTAATGGCGAGATGATGTTATGTGCAACACAAACTATCATTGCTAATCTTTTGATTCTTTGTCTGTTAACGCTATCTTCATGCTGGCGCGGACTATCTCTTCGTCGCCGATTCTCACCACTGCCTCAACCAGTGTCATCTGCATGACTTCGCTAATCAATTCTATCGTGGTCACCAGTTTTTCGCCTACCTTAGGTGTCCTCGTGATGTTGAGGTTGCTAATTGCCCCTATGACGCCGATTTTTACCGTTCCGCCTTTGTTCAAATTGATATAACCGATTCTTGCCGCGCATGACTGAGCTATGTTTTCAACCAATCCTGATGATGTAAGCCGTTCATCTTCAACGAATAAGTTGTCTTCCCTGACCAGAAGTTCGGTCACGGCGAACACCTCATCGCATGACACCAGCCTGTCGATCATCACGAAGGGTGGTCTCTGTGGCAGCAGTTCGTTAAGCGTTATATCCTCGATTTTTCTCATTGTTTCCAAAAATCAAAATAGTTGAACCATTGTGTCGGGTATCTCTTCACGATTTCCTCGAGATTTGAGGCGAAATTTTGTGCCAGCTGACCCATCTGCTCACGTATCTTAGCATCTCTATCGCATTGAATTACACGGACATAGGCATGATATGTCTTATAACTCTCCTTCATTACGAAGACTGCCAACATGGCAACGTTTTTTTGTGCTGCCAAGGCGAACGCTCCCAATGGGAATCGTGCTTTCTCACCGAAAAACATACATTCGGCGGCTTTTTGCGAGCCATAGATGCGGTCGGCGGGCATGCTCACAATCTCACCATTGTCGATGGCGGTATTCAACGTGAACAAATGCGACATGTCTTCTTTCACCGGGATCATGCTCATGTTGTTTTGCGAAAGCATCCTTTGACGGTTTTCCATCACTGTGGCAGTCTCGCCGGCATACACTAAGGCGTTGAATCTCTTTGACTTAGGTTTTAAAGAATAACCTGCAATCTCATAGTTTCCAACGTGACTGCTCAGGTTGACAAAACCCTCAGGATGTGTCTCTAATTCATCCATAAGTTCCTGACCCTCAGTGATGAAGCGATATTTTTTGCCTGCATACACACAGAAACGGTCCAAAATGACTTGACCGAAACGGAAATGGTTGGCGTAGACCTTCCAGAACGACTTCCAAGGACCGTAGCCGAGGCGTTTTCTGAAAAACTGATACATCGACTTGTAGCCTTTCCTATTTAAAATCATGTAGAAAGGCACCACCAGAGCCATTACGCCGTAGGGCAGCCACAATGGCAGCACACGGAACATGACGATGAGCGAACGCTGCATCCAAGGCTGTCCGTCAGTCTTGCCCGACCATTCGTTATGTTGCAGAGCGTTAGCCATCACTTAGGCCGTCTTCCTCTCAATATAGTCGCAGAAATCCTTGAATGTCTTGACGTTAGCCATCTCTTCGGTCTTGATCTTGAAACCGAATTTACGCTCGACGATAACCACGATGTCAACGAAATCGAGGCTGTCGATGCCGATGTCTTCCTTCAGACGTGCCTCTGGCTTGATTTTTTCCTCGTCAAGTTCAAGATCTTCAATCATGAACTCCTTAACCTTTGCTTCAATTTCTTCCCTATTCATATAATTTTAAACTTTTAACTTTCAACTCTTAACTTTTAACTCTTAACTCTCCTGCATACCATAATGCTGTGCCCGTGTCCCAAACCGTCGTGTATCGTCTCGACTTCCAAACCGGCTTTCTTCACCAGTCGTTCCATGTCATCTGAATGGTACATCTTGCTGTTTCCATTTGCTAAAGCTGTGAAATACAACGATGTCATTGTCAATGCGAAGGCAGCGGCAGGGTAGTTCTGGCGGTTCCAGAACGTCTCCATGATGCACAGACGGCTGTCTTTGTCCATGATTTTAGCTGCTCTTGAAACGATGCTCAGGATTTCGTCTTCGCCAAAGCAATCGAGGAACTGGCTCATCCAGATGATGTCGTAATGTTTGTTTGTCGGGAACTGCTGAGCGTTGTCCAACAGGTTGATTCCGTAGCCGTCGATGCGTTCGAAGCCTTTCTTGTCTTTGGTGAAATTCTTCATCATCTCGAGCTGTTGCGGCAAATCCATGATGGTGACGTTGACATTATCGTCGAAATCGACGCAGCGAAGAGCCCAACGGCCTGTGTTTCCGCCCACATCGAGCAAGGTCTTCGGCTTATTGCTGAACACAATCTGCAAAGCTTGGTCGAACGAGTGGTCCGAGTAAAAATGGTCGAATCCGAACCAGCTCTTCTGCACTTGTTCAGGCAGTTGTGACAAGCCTTCATAAATTGTCGGCCAGTCGCCAAAATGCTCCAAACCTGCGGGTTTTCCTTCTTTCAGAGCCTCTTCAAGCTTAAACCAGCCCTCGTAGTTGACATCATGGTTGAAGTCGATGTTCACGCGGATGGCAGGGTCGGTGAGGAGGAAGAAACCGGTCTTCGACATGGTGAAACGGTCGGTGTCTTTGTCCAAAATCACTAAACCGATGCAAAGTGAGCCTTCCATCAAGACTTTCACTGCGTAGTCGGAAAGACCAGTCTTTGCTGCTATCTCAGCCATTGTCATGCCATTTTCGCTGTCGCGGAGCATGTCGAGGATGCCGAATTTTATCATCAGTCGTCCAACCTGAAAAATTATAGGTCCGAAAGCGATGAAATACGCCATCTCCTGGGCTTCACCAGCACGTTTGTGCTCTTTCGTGTATGCCTTCTCAAGGCCTGGAAATAATTTCATTTTTAATGTATTTTCTTGATTATCAATGCGCTATTCGTTCCACCAAAACCGAATGAGTTGGAAAGGATAGTCTCTAATTCTTTGTCTGTTGTCTTGTTGATGATGTTCAAACCTTCCGAATATTCATCAGGATGCTCGAAGTTGATGTTAGGGGCGATGAATTTGCCTTTCATCATGAGGATGGAGTATACTATCTCGCTTGCGCCTGCCATCCAGCACTCGTGTCCTGTCATCGATTTTGTTGATGATATCGGGGTTTGGGTGGCTCCGAAGAGTCGTTTCAGTGCCATCGCCTCAAACATGTCGCCTTGTGGTGTCGAGGTGGCGTGAGCATTGACGTAGTCGATGTCTTTTGCCTCGATGCCTGCTTCTTTCATGGCGCGTGTCATGGCGCGGAAACAGCCGTCTTCGCTGGGTTGTGAGATGTGGCTCTCACCGTTTGATGAGAATCCGTAGCCGCAGACTTCAGCTAAAATCGTTGCACCTCGAGCGACTGCGTGGTCGTAGTCTTCAAGCACCAATGCCGCTGCACCGCCGCTTGGCACGAGACCGTCGCGGTCTTTGTCGAATGGGCGAGAGGCTTTCTGAGGCTCGTCGACTCTTGTCGAGAACGCGCTGATGCCGTCGAAGCTGCCCATCGAGAGGTAATTGGTCTCCTGAGCGCCGCCGCAAAGCACCATGTCCTGTAAGCCGTTTTTAATCAATAAAGCACCTAAACCTATTGAGTGTGAGCCGCTTGCGCAGGCAGCGCTGATGGTCATGTTGATGCCTTTGAGGTGGAAGATGGTCGAGAGGTTCATCGTCACGGTGGAGTTCATCGACTGGAAGATTGCTGACGAGCCGATTAAAGTGGTGTCTTTCTTCTCCAGAGCTATCTCATGCGACTCGATGACGGCTTTTGCCGATGAGTCGTTGCCGAAAAGCACGCCGATCTCGTTGTTCAAGAGATATTCTTCGGTGATTTTTGCCTGCTCGAAAGCCTCCAATGTCGCCATGTAAGCGTATTCGCCTTCCTCGGCGAGATACATGCGGAGCTTGCGGTCGAGCTTGCCTTTCAGCTGCGGCTTCTCCACGATGCCGGTGAGAGGTGAGCGATAGCCGTATTCTATACGCTGCGGGTCGACGCCGATGCCCGACTTGCCCTCGCGCAACGACATGCTGACTTCTTCCTTATTTTTTCCCAGACATGACCAAATTCCCATGCCGGTGATGACTACTCTTCTTGCCATAACTAATTTATTCTTAATGAATTAAGTGTACAATCCTCCGTTGATGGAGATTGCCTGACCTGTGATATACGCTGCCTCGTCGGAAGCTAAAAATGACACCAGACTCGCCACTTCTTCAGGTTTTCCGAAACGTCCCATAGGGATAAGCTTCTTCAGCTCGTCCTCGTTGAGTTCCTTGGTCATATCTGTTGCGATGAAACCAGGAGCGATGGCGTTGACGGTGACTTTGCGTGCCGCCACTTCCTGTGCCAATGCTTTTGTCGCTCCGATGAGCGCTGCCTTTGCTGCCGAGTAGTTGGCCTGTCCCGGAAGACCTTTGATTCCTGACAATGACGCCATATTGATGACGCGGCCGTTGCGGTGCATCATCATGTCCTTCAACAGACGGCGTGTGATGTAGAAGAATCCGTTCAGGGTGGTGTCGAGGACTTTGTTCCATTCCTCATCCTGCATGAAAATCATGAGGTTGTCTTTACGGATTCCGGCGTTGTTGACCAAGACGGAGATATAATCATCCGGATGCGCGGCTTGCCATGCCTCGAGAGCCGCCTCAATGGCTTTAGGTTCCGACACATCAAAAGGCATGAGCTCGCCAAAGCCGCCGAGTTCCTGCACCTGCTTGAGGGTGTCTTCCGCAGCCTCTTTGTTCGACTGATAATTGATAATCACCGCAAAGCCGTCTTTGGCGAGCCGCAAGGCTACCGCCTTGCCCAAGCCGCGCGAGGCACCGGTGATGAGAGCGTATTTCATTATTTCAGATTCAATTTGTTTGTTTTCAAATAGTTTTCAACGTTTGCGATGTCTTTGTAGAATGGAGTGTCCTCGATGAAGAGCGGCACCATCTCGCGGATCTTATCGTAAACCTTACGTGAGGTAGGGGAGAGCTTGTCTGCGATCTTCAGGCAGTCTGTCGCCTGCGCCAGCGCGATGTACTGTATCGCCATCACCTGGAAGCAGTTCTCGACCACCTGTTTGCAAATCAAGGCGGTATTGGTGCCCATGCTCACGATGTCCTGGTTGTCGTTGTTGTTAGGGATGCTGTGCACGTAGTTCGGCATCGCGAGTGTCTGACACTCTGCTGTCGTCGAGGTGGCGGTGAACTGGCAAGCCTGCATTCCGTAGTTCAAGCCGAGCGTTCCGAGGTTGAGGAACGGCGGCAAGATGCCGTTGATGCGGTCGTGGAACAGGTAGTTGAGTTGCCGTTCCGCCGTCATGCAGAGGCGTACGAGCGCGATCTTGACCTTGTCTTCCTCAAGCGAGATATAGTCGCCGTGGAAGTTTCCGCCATGATAAACGTATTGTGTATCCGGGTCGACGATAGGGTTGTCGCATGCCGAATTCAGTTCGTTCTCAATGATGTTGCGTGCATTTTGCAAGGTGTCGTAGATAGGACCGAGGATCTGCGGAGTACAACGCAAGGAGTAATAAGCCTGAACTTTGTGCTCAAACACTTTCACATCTTTATGACCGTAGTCGTAAAGCTCGTGTGCGCGTTTCTTCAGGCACTGCGAGCCTTCTGAGAGTTCACGCATCCTGCGTGCCATCACCTGCTGTCCCTCGTGGCGACGGCAGCTGTTTTCGCCTTCCGACATGTAATCGTCAAACGAAGCGGCAATCTCATTCATCCAGACGGCTGCGAGTGTAGCCCAGTCGAGGAGGTTCTCAGCGTGCAGCTGATTCACCACGCTGATGCCGGTCATCACCGAAGTGCCGTTGGTGATGCTCAAGCCTTCGCGGATGTGCATCTTCAGCGGTGTGAGTCCGAGTTGTTTCATCACATCAGCTGATTTACGCCATTCGCCTTTGTAATGCACCTCGCCCTCGCCGATGAGACAGAGTGCGATATGTGCCAACTGCACCAAGTCGCCGCTCGCACCCACGCTGCCGTGCATCGGGATGAAAGGGTAGATGCCCTCGTTGATGAACGAAATCAACAGGTTGGCGACGTCGACATGGACGCCGGAACGGCATTGCAGGACGGTGCCCAGACGAGCAATCATCGCTGACTTTACATAAACGTCGTCAAGAGGCTCACCAGCACCGGTGGCGTGACTGCGGATGATATTGTATTGTAAATCATTGAGATAACGGTCGTCGACACGCCACTGTGCCATAGGACCGAAGCCTGTGTTGATGCCGTAAATCACCTTCTCCGCTGCAAATTTCTCCAAGAAATGGTAGCAAGCTTCGACACGTGCCAGCCAATCGCCGGAAACCTCAATGTTTTCGCCCGAATACAGGACTTTTTCTACTTCGTTGAGAGTTATTTTATCCTTTAAAGTTATCATAAAAAACTCGTAATTGCAATAATCTTCAAAATTGCAAAAATAAGGAAAAAATCAATTGATTTTTAAAATATATAAAAATAAAAATACGCAACCTTTGAGAAGGTTTTGTTCTGGAAAAGTATTAGTTTTTGATAACTTTATAGTATTGGAATAAACTATCTGAGAATTGTAATTTTAAAATGTATATTCCTGATATCAGATTATTGATGTCGATTGACGAGAAATTATCTGATAAAACATTATCAATCAATAAATTACCTTGTAAATCGAATAATTGGCAGCGGCAGAGCTCTTTGTTTGTTGAAATATTCAAGATTCCATTGCTCGGATTAGGGTAAATCGTGGCGTTATGTTCCGAAATCTCATCAACAGCATCAAAGCAATAACGGTATGTCCAGTTTTCTGCTAATGAGTTATCTAAATTTAAATCAATAAGTTGCAGATATGGACCGTTGCCATCTGGCTCAGTAGGCCACGGCTCTGAATCTGCATAATGCACCTCGTCGATGACGTTGCCCCAAGCGTCTGCAATAACGATGTTTTCGGATTTGTTGGAAAGCTTCCGCTGATATTCTCCGAAAGGAATATTATTATAGTATTGAATATATGTCAAGGAGTCAGAACATAATACTAACGAGTCGCGGGCTGCGAGATGTGAGCCGTTTGGGAACTGGTATGTGATACCCAACTCGCGGAGATAGATGCCGGTTAAATCAACATCCTCATCGCCGTTGTTGTTGATCTGGATAAACTCGAGCTGATTGCCGTTAATAGTAGTGTCTACATCCATCGGATGATAGTGAATCTTTGAAATCACGAGTGGTGGCAGATCAATATCATCACAGTTGTCGTACGAACCGATATGCTGGTTTAACCAATTGATTCTCTGTTGAATCCATGTCTTCATCGACTGTACTTCTGATGCATGAGAGTTCATCTGGTGCCATCTCTGGTTGTCGCGAACTACAGCTTCTGAAATCCAGGAGTCAATCTCGTCCATACGGTCGCATAACCTGTTGTAATCCAATACATTGCCATCTGAAGTTACCTCAAACCAACGTTTAGCCAAGTAGCATCTGAATTCATCGGTGTTGAACAAGTTAATCCAGAATTTAGGACCGGTATTGTCGTGATTGTCGAACTGCCACACGTCGTATCGACTTCGATCCCCAAACTCATCGTGACCATACGCGAGGTTATAGTCCCAGATAGGACCGGCACGCAACTTGCCTCTGTTGTCCTTATGGAAAAACGTACTCAAATGATACACATCGACATTTGATGAGAATTCTGCCATAATCATGAAATCCACAAAAGTGGATACATCAATGATGCTTGGGATACCATTATCTATTGAAACATTGTGACTTTCCGCTTTATCTGCAAGGTCGAAGAACACATTTTTTATATAATTGTGTTGTGCTGCCGTTATATTTCCAGGTTTGGGATATTCATGAATAAAAACTGCAGGTTGAGGCCACCAGTTACCGTTGTTGCTTTCCATTTCCCATTCATAATAATCGCCATTCGACCTGTCTGTTTGGACGATATGTCCGCCGTCTTTATCAATGTTTACACGGTTGTCGTCAGCCTTGATCTTCTCCATGAAGACATAAAGTCCCTTGTAATCGTCGTTGATGATAACCTCGCAATAAACGCGTCTGGAAGCATATTGCCCAAGTTGTTCGAAAAGTTCGTATGACAACACATCACGTAAACCTGTCTGGTCGAAAGCCAAGGAGTTGAGCACCCAGTCATTCTCTTTCGGCATGCCTAACAGACTGACATTGTTATTCGTAACATCATCATCCATCAGTGTTTCAAAGCCGTAAGGCTTTTTAGGCAGCATCTGCGACGAACTTCCACGTATTTCGATGCCGATGCGGCCGTCATAATTCAAAAACTCAGGGCTGTTAGTGTCCGAAAGGTAATTCCTTGACCCATCCTGATGCCATATTATCTTCATTGTTCCTAATACTTTAGGCTCGTCGGGGATGTTGACGTGGCCGTCGGTCTCGATAACCACAATAGGAAGGTTGCTGTCGGTGAAGTTATGTGCCACCGACAGGATTGGAATCCAAAATAATAATATAACAAATAGTTTTTTCATAATTTGTTGTCATTTCGAGCTTGTCGAGACCTGAGCTTGCGAAAGCATTCACCTTGGTGAATAAATCCTTTTGATCCGTAAACAATTGAATAAGTCTGTTAAACAAGGATTTCTCCATTTCGCTTCGCTCCAGTCGAAATGACGGAGAGCGTTATTCTTCAGGATACTCCGGAATCTCCATGATTTTCAGAGATTCTGCAAAGTATGTTGATGCGGTGAGCTGTGGGTAGTTGAGCAGTACAGATATTGCATCCTGGTGCTCGGCGCGGATTTTCACCATCTCTTCTTCAATCTCCAAAGCTATAGGGAGTTGTTCGTTGAAACGGATCTCGCTGGCTCTTTCCACTGCATCGCGGATTATCGGCGCTACTTCTTCGTAATATTTCAGCAGAACCTTGTTGCGTGCATCCTCATCCTCAGTGTCAAGCTTTGCTGCGTATTTCTTGTAAATCTCAGCACATTGCTTATCAGCTTCCTGATAAACATTATCGGCTTTGTCGCCAATGGCAGTCCATCTGTCGATGGTAGGTTGCAGCGGCTCAAGATATTCGCTGGCTTCCATGGCTTGTGCCAACATCGCGGCTTCTGCCTGACCTTCCTTATAATGTTTCTCCAGATATGCCTCCTGTTCCTCCTCGCTCATGGTGGCGAGCATGTCGATTTCTTCTTTGGTGAGACCAGTGTATAGCTCTGCGTTCTTGTATGCGGCATCCATAATCTGGGCTGAATCGGCATACTGTAGAGGTATTTGGAACACCTTGCCTGTGAGGTCTAACACCTTCATCTGAAACTTCATGACCTCGCTCGACATCATTTTCAAGCCTTGTCCGCCAAGCTCGGCTTTCTTATAGCTGACCATCTGCTGCACTGATGGAATCGGCTTAAGCTGACGCATTATGCCTTCATAGGTGAGAGGCTCGTCGCTTTCCTCCATGACTGCCGGCTCTTCTGCCTCCACGTCGGGAATCTGGCCTACGATGGCATCAGATACCTTGTCGGCTGCTTTTTCAGATGTCTTCTCAATGATCTTGTCTTCAGTCTTCTTTTGCGCTTTTTTCGCAGCTTTTTCTAGTAAACCGCCTATCTGCGCGTTGGCTGCACATGTGCCGACGACTACGGCGATTATCAACAATAAAAGTCTTTTCATAGTTATAGTTTTAAAGGTTAGATTCAATATTATTTAACTATTATTTTTTTGGATAAACCATCGCCTATCTTTACAAAATAAATCCCTTTTTCAAGCGTAATGGTTTCTTTTTCAATGATTTTTCTCTCTAAGACTTTTTGTCCGAGGGTATTGGTGATTGTCAGTGTTCCGGTGCCTTCTATTGTGATGTCTCCGTTTGACGGGTTAGGGTAGATGCTCATCGTCGAGATGTTGTGTTCGTCAACAGACTCATATCCGGCTGTTGCCCAAAGTGTGAACATTGCTGTGGCGCAGTCGCAGTCGAGAGCAAAGAAAATATCGAGATATGCCATCGCCCCGGTCTCAATGTCTGGTGACAACGTGGCAATGCCTGTGAAATCAACGGTTTCGTTAGGTTCAGCATGGAATTGGGTGTGCTCTGTCCCGTCAATATACATGTGCAAGTCAGAGAAATAAATAGTGTGTGGCGTTATTATGACATTGGCAGGTTCATAACCCAAATTGAGGAATGTGCAGTTGAATTCGACTTGAGAGCCAGGTTCTGCAGTGGTGTAAAAGCTAAACGGCTCAACGGCCACCTCGTATTTTCCGACCATATCGACTCTGATGTCGTCGAGGGTTAGTATGCAGTCGCTGCAGTATGACTGCACTGCATGTATGCCGAAATACTCATAATCTGATGACATTTCTTCAATGTAAGCCGAGAATTTCTCGTAGGTGTCGCCGCTGACGGTCTCATCGAGCAGAAGCTGTGTCATGGCGCTGGGATTAGCTTCGTTGCCTGCCCATATTTCCATATGATATCCGCCGTCGGATATTGCCCAGAGTGTGAATCTGTATTTCAGTTCCTGGCTCATAAACATAGGCATGAACATCCACGATTCGGCGCTGTTGGTATACGCGTACCAGTTGCCAGTATGTGGTGTGCGATTATGGTCTTTGTCGAGGTATCCCGCAAGCCATGAGTTGTCGTCACACACCCATCCCACAGGCACTTCCTCGTCGTGGTTACCATATTCGAACCCTTCAATGAGCATGCTGTCAGCAAACGCAATTCTCGCTGCAAACAATATAAATAAGGTGAATAAAAGTTTTTTCATAGATTAAATGATTATCGAATTGCAAAAATATAAAAAATTGATAAAAGATTAAAGAAAAATGATAAAAGATTTTAATAAAAAAAAGGTAGAGACGTCATACAATGGCGTCTCTACTATCATTTAAACGGTAAACAGTAAACGGTAAACTAAAGCTTACGGCTTACTTCTTTCTCCGTATAACCTTCAATGATATCTCCAACCTTGATGTCGTTGAAGTTCTCAATGTTCAAACCGCATTCGAAGCCTGCGGAGACCTCCTTCACGTCGTCTTTGAAACGTTTCAGAGAGCCGAGTGTGCCTTGGTGAACCACGATGCCATCGCGGATGAGACGTATCTTCGTCTGACGGTTGACCTTTCCGTCGAGCACCATACATCCTGCGATATTTCCAACCTTGCTGATGTGGAACACCTCACGGATCTCGATGTTGCAGGTGACGACCTCTTGGATCTCAGGAGCCAACATACCTTCGATAGCTGACTTGATTTCCTCGATAGCAGTGTAGATGATTGAGTACAGACGGATATCGATCTGCTCTTTCTCGGCAATCTTTCTGGCCTGCATAGTCGGGCGCACGTTGAAGCCCACAATGACAGCGTTGGATGCTGATGCCAGCATGATATCGGCCTCGCTGATAGCACCCACTGATTTGTGGATGATGTTCACCTGTACCTCTTCTGTCGAGAGTTTCAGCAATGAGTCGGACAATGCCTCCACAGAGCCGTCCACGTCAGCTTTGACGATGATGTTGAGCTCTTTGAAGTCGCCGATGGCGATACGACGTCCGATTTCATCCAAGGTGATGTGTTTCTGGGTTCTGATACCCATCTCACGCTGCAGCTGCTGACGTCTGTTGGCGATGGTCTTCACCTCGCGTTCGTCGGTCATCACGTTGAAGTTATCACCTGCCTGTGGAGCACCGTTCAAACCGAGTAACAAGAGTGGGGTGGAAGGACCAGCTTCTTTCAACGGCTGGTTGCGCTCGTTGAACATAGCCTTCACCTTGCCGTATGTTGTGCCTGCGAGAACCATGTCGCCGACGTGTAATGTTCCTTCCTGCACCAAAAGTTTTGCCACGTAGCCACGTCCCTTGTCGAGTGCCGATTCGATGACAGCACCTTTGGCTAATTTGTTTGGATTACCTTTGAGGTCGAGCATCTCGGCTTCGAGAAGCACCTTCTCGAGCAACTCGTCGACGCCGATACCTTGTTTTGCTGATATCTCCTGTGACTGCACCTTGCCGCCCCATTCCTCAACGAGGATGTTCATGTCGGCAAGCTGACGGTAGATCTTCTGTGGGTCAGCCGTTGGCTTATCGATCTTATTGATAGCGAATACGATAGGCACGTTAGCGGCGTGTGCGTGGTTGATAGCCTCGACGGTCTGCGGCATCACGTTGTCATCAGCAGCGATGACGATGATGGCGACGTCGGTGATCTTGGCACCACGGGCACGCATAGCTGTAAACGCCTCGTGACCAGGAGTATCGAGGAATGTTATCTTCTTGCCAGTGCTGGTCTTCACCTCGTAAGCACCGATGTGCTGGGTGATACCGCCAGCCTCGCCAGCCACCACGTTGGTGCTTCTGATGAAGTCCAACAACTTGGTCTTACCGTGGTCGACGTGACCCATGACGGTGACGACAGGAGCTCTTGGGACGAGGTCTTCCGGATTGTCAGGCTCGTCGGCTTCTGCGATGGCTTCCTGCACGTCCATGCTCTGGAACTCGACTTTGAAGCCGAACTCCTCTGCTACGACTTGCAGAATCTCAGCGTCCAGACGCTGGTTGATGGAGACGAACATGCCGAGGCTCATGCAGGTAGCGATGACCTTGGTCACAGGGATGTTCATCAATGTTGCCAACTCGTTGGCGGTGACGAACTCCGTGACCTTGAGGATTTTCTGTTCCTCCATTTCGTGCATTCTTTCCTCCTCAAGCTCATTCTGGATGTTGTGACGTTTCTCACGACGGTGCTTTGAAGTCTTCGACTTTCCAAGTGGCGACAGTCTTGCGAGTGTCTCCTTGATCTGTTTCTGGATTTCTTCATCCGAAAGCTCTGGTTTCTCTTCGAAGATAGGCTGTTTACCCTTCTTGAAGCGGTCTTTCGAGCGTTTCTCATCCTTGCCAGGTTTTCCACCTTGGCCTTGCTGCTTGCCACCTTGTTGTGGCTTTCCGCCTTTATCTTTTGGCTTGTCAGCGCCCGCCACCTCGTTAGGGTTGACAGGTGAGTTGCCTATACGTTTACGTTTTTTCTTCTTGTCCTTCTTGTCTTCACCAGATGTCGCCACAGGTTTGCCTTTTCCTTTATGTTCAACAGGAAGCTCGATCTTATCGACAATTCTTGGACCTTCCAATTTCGTGAATTTGGTAGGGATGAAGTTGTCTTCAGCACTTAGCTCTGGTTTGGCAGGCTGTTGCTCTGGCTCTGCCGGTTTCTGCGGTTGTGGCTGAACAGGCTTAGGTTGCGGCTTTGGTTGAGCCGGTTTTGGCGCCTCAACAGGTTTTGCAGGCTGAGCCGGCTTAGGTTGTGGCTTTTCCTCTTTCTTGCCAGTGTTTCCGGGCTGTCCGTCACCCTTCTGTTCCTTGGCCTTCTTGCCGCCGTCCAAATCAATCTTGCCAACGACATTCAACTTAATAGCCTCAACTTTTTCTTCCTGTTTCTCTTCTTTTTTAACCTCGACCTTCTCTTCTTTATTCTCCTTTATCTCAATCTTCTCCTCCTTATCCTCTTTATCCTTCTTCTCCTCTTTATCCTTCTTATCATTGACAAGGATATTCGATTTGATGGAGACGATCTCCTCTTCTTCTTCAACGACTTTCGGCTTCTCTGTCGATTCAACGGTGATGGTTTTACCTTTGAAAGCGATGTTTCCGAGCTGATCGGCGTTTTTCTTCACTTCTTTTTCGCCCTGATATTCCTTCACGACGAGTGCATACTGCTCCTCTGTGAGCTTGGTGTTTGGCGATGGGTCGATGCTCATGCCTTTTTTGGCAAGAAATTCCACAATTGTCGAGGTGCCTACGTTAAACTCCCTCGCAGCCTTTGATAATCTGATGTTTTTAACTTCTTCGGACATAAAAATTTCTAATTTTGTTAAATTTTTCTCTAATCTTTATACTTTTTAACTTTAAACTATTCAACTACTCTAAACTCTACACTCTAAACTCTACACTTTATTCAGCGAACTCGGCCTGCAAAATCTTGAACACCTCATTCACTGTCTCGATCTCGAGGTCAGCGCGTGATGCCACTTCTTCTGGAGTGTATGCGAGGACGTTCTTAGCTGTGTCGCATCCCATTCTTCTGAGTGAATCGATGATCCAGTCTTCGATTTCATCGTTGAATTCCTTCAAATCGACATCGTCTTCCATGTCGACTTCATCTGAATTTCTGTAAACGTCGATGTCGTAGCCTGTGAGCTTGCCGGCGAGTTTGATGTTGTAGCCGCCCTTACCGATGGCGAGGCTCACCTGGTCGTTCTCCATATAAACCTCAGCGAGTTTCTTGGCCTCGTTGATGTTGATTGAAGTGATCTTAGCCGGGCTCAAAGCTCTGCTGATGAACAACTCAGGTTTTGTTGTGAAGTTGATGACGTCGATGTTCTCGTTACGAAGCTCTCTCACGATGCCGTGGATACGTGAGCCCTTCATACCGACGCATGCGCCGACCGGGTCGATTCTGTCGTCGTATGACTCGACAGCGATCTTTGCTCTCTGACCTGGCTCACGCACGATCTTTCTGATGGTGATCAAGCCATCGTAAACCTCTGGAACCTCCTGCTCGAACAAGCGCTGCAGGAAGATTTCAGATGTTCTTGACAAAGTGATGACAGGTGTGCCGTTCTTGTTCTCAACGCTCTTCACGATAGCGCGGATTGTCTCGCCTTTCTTATAAACGTCAGCAGGAATCTGCTCGATTTTTGGCAGAACGAGCTCGATGCCGTCTTCGTCAACAGCGATGATTTCCTTGCGCCATGCCTGTGATACCTCGGCAGTCACAATCTCACCAACTTTATCTTTGTATTTCAGATAGATGTTTTCCTTTTCGTATTCCATGATTTTGGTCTGGAGGTTCTGGCGGATTGCCAAGATCTCTCTTCTGCCAAAGCTATGGATATCAACTACTTCCGCCACATCGTCACCGACTTCGAAGTCCGGCTCGATTTTTATTGCGTCGGAATATGCAATCTCTGCGAGCTCATCCTCGACAGCGCCGTCCTCAACCACAGTGCGGTTGTGATAAATCTCAAGGTCTCCCTTGTCGATGTTGACGATGATGTCGAAATACTCGTCGCTGCCGTATTTCTTGGCAAGCATAGCCTTGAACACGTCGCTGAGGATGTGCATCATGGCTTCACGGTCGATGTTCTTAAACTCCTTAAATTCGGAGAAGGTGTCGATTAAGTTAAGTGTGTCCATTTTAAAATTTAATATATGGTCTGACTTCTTTTAATTTATTGATTTCCAATGTTGTAGCATCGTGATAGATGACTTTTGTCAACTTGCCGTATTTCTTCGCTTCGGCTTCCTCGACTTCAAGCTGCTCGTCGTTGAACGACAGCAGTTTATACATCTTTTTTACGCCTTCTGTATCGGTGATAATCAAATCCTTGCCGATGTATTTTTTATATTGTCTCATCTTCAGAAGAGGCTCGTCGATGCCTGCCGACGACACGCTGAGTTCGTAATCCTCAACATCGCGGTCGAGTTTCTCGTTGATGTAGTTGCTCACCTCAACACAGTCGTCGATGGTCACAGAGCTGTCAGCGTCAAGGAAAAGCTCGATGACGTTGCTCTTGCTGATCGTCACGTTGACGACGTAACGGTCGGTGTCTTTCATGGCTTCTTCCGCCAAACTGATGATTTGTTCTTTTGTTATCATTGTTTTAACAATAAAAAAACCTGTTACATTCCGTAGCAGGCCTTCAACTCTTTCCTAATGTTGTCGAGCAAGGATTCGAACCTTGACAGGCAGAACCAAAATCTGCAGTGCTGCCATTACACCACTCGACATCATTCCAATTCTGAATGCGGGTGCAAAAATACAACTTTTTTGAATATCAACGGAAAAAAGTGAAAAAAATATTTTTATTGACATTGTTTCACAATTTTTGCTTATTTTTGCAATTTAAAATTGTGCGGCCTTAAGGGCTTTAAAGGCATTAATGGCATTAATGGCCTTAATGGCAGCGCAGAAAAATTATCATTAAATGAACTTTAAAAAGTTAAATAATCTTGTTGGTTGGGGCGTGTTTTTGGTAGCCACAATCGTTTATTTCCTCACCATGGAGCCTACTGTCAGCTGGTGGGACTGCGGTGAGTACATTTCAACAGCAAACAAACTGCAAGTCGGTCATCCGCCAGGAGCACCTACATTCCAGCTCATCGGCCGTTTCTTCACATTGTTCGCCTTCGGTGACGTCACCAAGGTGGCAATGATGATAAACATCATGTCGTGCCTCTGCTCGAGCTTCACGATTTTGTTCCTTTTCTGGACTATCTCCATGCTCGCACAGAAGATTTGGATGCACGACGGCGAAAAGGCTTCGGATAACAACAAACTAGCAGTACTTGCAGCATCTGCGATAGGTGCATTGGCATACACATTCACCGATTCGTTCTGGTTCAACGCAGTGGAAGGCGAGGTGTATGCGATGTCGTCACTCATGACGGCCATCACATTCTGGGCTATCCTAAAATGGGAAAAGGTTTCCGACGAACCAAACCATTATTGTTGGATAATTCTGATAGCCTATCTTATTGGCTTGTCAATAGGCGTGCACCTGCTGAATTTGCTGACGATTCCGGCCATAACACACATCGTTTATTTCAAAAAATACAAGTTCTCTTGGAAAGGCTTCATCTGGGCTGGCATCATCGCAGTAGCTCTCACAGGCTTCATCCAGGTGATACTGATTCCGGCTATCGTTTCGCTCGCAGGCAAGTTCGAGCTGTTCTTCGTTAACGCTCTCGGCTTACCGTTTAACTTCGGAACGATATTCTACTTTGTCTTCATTATCGCATTGATAGTGTGGGGATTATGGTATACAACAAAGAGAAACAAACCGATTTGGAATACTATTATCCTGTCGTTCATGTTCATCCTCATCGGCTATTCGTCATTCTTCATGTTGGTGATTCGCGCCAATGCAAACACTCCTATCAACGAGAATGAGCCGAAGGATGCTATTTCGATGCTTTCCTATCTGAAACGTGAACAATACGGCAGTTGGCCTCTGCTTTACGGACCATATTATATGGCAAAGCCGTATGACATGGAAGAGGGTACACCTATTTATTATAAAGATCACAAGAAAGGAAAATATGTCGAAGTGGCTAAAAACCCTGGCGCATATATCTATGACGACAATGTACAGACAATTTTCCCACGTATGTGGAATGGCACAAAGAAGACATATACAAAGACTTACGAGCGCTATATCGACAAGTCGAAGATGCGTGTCACAACACAGAAAAAACCTAACGGTACCACTGAACGTGTGATGATTCCTACGTTCGGACAGAACCTTCGTTTCTTCATTGATTATCAATGCGGTTGGATGTTCTGGCGTTATTTCATGTGGAACTTTGTCGGTCGTCAGAACGACATTGAAGGACAAGGCGAGTTGGAGCACGGCAACTGGGTCAGCGGAATCGGATTCATTGATAATCCGCGACTTGGCAACCAGAGCGACATCCCGAGAAACAAGCAGAACCCGGCTCATACCGAGTATTACTTCCTGCCTTTGATTCTCGGCCTCGTCGGATTGTTCTATCAGCTGAAATACGACTCGAAAAACTGCTGGGTGGTGTTCCTGCTGTTCTTCATGACCGGTGTCGCCATCATCGTATACCTTAACCAGACACCTTATCAGCCGCGTGAACGTGACTATTCGTATGCCGGCGCCTTCTATGCTTTCGCGATTTGGATGGGCTTCGGCGTGCTCGGCATCATCAACGGACTGAAGAAAGTTATCAGTAATCAGCGTGTTGCGACATATATCGCTACAGTATGCTGCCTGTTTGTACCGATTCTCATGGCGGCTCAAGGTTGGGAAGGCCATAACCGTTCAGGTAAGACCTCGGCACTCGACTGGGGCAAGAACTATCTTACGGCATTGCCTGAAAACGCAGTGATTTTCACACGTGGCGACAACGACACATTCCCTCTTTGGTACGTTCAGGAGGTTGAAGGCTATCGCACCGACGTCCGCGTATGCAATTTCATGCTTTCCGGAGGCTATTGGTATGTGCATCAGATGGGTAGAAAAATCTACAACTCCGAGAAACTTCCTCTTTCGCTCACACCAGCGCAATATGACAACGGTGTCCATGAAAATGTCAAGATTGAAAACGTTATCGATGGTCCTGTCGAACTTAAAGATGTCATCGATTTCGTGAGAAGTGACAACCCGCGCACCAAAGTGATGACCATCTCGGGCGAGAAAGTTGACTTCTTCCCGGCAAGAACACTGAAATTAACAGTGGATAAAGAAAAAGTCGTGGCAAACGGCATAGTGCCAGAAAGTATGAAAGACCAGATTGTCGATGAGATAGTTTGGACAATCCCGGATAAGATCGATTATCTTTCTAAGAATGAGCTTATGCTCCTCGATTTCATGGCAACCAACAACTGGGAGAGATGCGTTTACTTTACAAGCCTTAGCGACATCGCCGACGTCCTTGGTATTGACAAATATCTGCATCAGCAGGGACTTTCACATCGTTTCATGCCTGTTGTGGCTCCTGATTATTATAAAGGTGCGGGTGGTGTCTTTGTTGACGGCTCTTATGACCTTCTCGTGAATAATTCGCGCTGGGGCCGCCTCAACGAGCCTGATGTCACCGTTGACCCTGAGAGTTCTCGCAATATTTCCTTCATTAAAATGGCGTACATGCGTCTTGCTCAATCGTTTGTGAATCGCGAGAGATACGATGAAGCCATCGCAGTGATGGATAAATGCCAGTATTTCTTCCCGGACGAGAAGATTCCATACGGTTTCTATTATGAGGGTTATTTCCCTGAGCTTTATTACAAGGCAGGAGCGATGGAAAAAGGTGATGAAGTTTTGATGAAAATCTCAGAGAACAGCATAGATGAGCTTCGTTATTACAAAACTTTGAAGCCGAGATTCGTTGAATATTATAAGGAAGACGTCCATGCGGCATTGTCGCTGGTCAACACCATGGCTGATTGCGCCAAGCGTTACAGACGTTATGATATCCAGCAGTATCTCGACGAGAAAGTGAATGAATATCTGGACTTTTTCTTGTCGTATCTGTAAATTTTTCTTGCGAATCAAAAAAATATCCGTATATTTGCAAGTTTGAAAACGAATGGATTTTTATTGAAAAGTATTGAAAATGGAGAATATTAAGAGAGTTTTTGACCTCTTGCCGCATTATAAACAGTGCCATCCTGACCAAAAAGTGGCGTTTGCCGCGAAAGTCAATGGCAGTTGGCGAGAGTATAGTGTCGACGAGTATATTGAACAAACCAATATCATGAGCGGCGCTCTGATTGAACTCGGTATTCAGAAGCAGGATAAAATAGCTGTCATCAGCAACAACCGTCCGGAATGGAACATTCTCGATATGGCTATCACGCAAATCGGAGCCGTAATGGTGCCGATTTATCCTACTATCAGCGAGGCGGATTATAAGATAATCCTCAACAACTGCGAGGCTAAAATAGCTATCCTCGAAGGCGTCGCTGTGATGAATAAAATCGAGTCAATATGGCCAGAGACACCTTCTCTGAAGGAAATTTATACTTTTATAGATAGAGGCACATACGGTTATTTTGATACACTTCTCGAATTGGGCCGTCAGCATCCACATACCGAAGAGATTGAGAAACGTAAAGCTGAAGTCGATGAAAATGATTGCGCTACAATTATTTACACTTCAGGTACGACAGGTGTCCCGAAGGGCGTGATGCTTTCGCACCGTAACCTTATGAGTCAGTGGAAGAACGTGCAGCATTCGGTGTCACCTTGGTCGACAAAAGCATTCAGCTTCTTGCCGATATGCCATGCTTACGAACGCGCTCTCAGCTATGTGTATCAATATCGCGGAATGTCGGTTTATTATGCCGAAAGCATCGCTACATTAGGCGAAAACCTTCAGGAAATCAGACCTAATATCATGTGTGCAGTGCCACGCGTGCTTGAAAAGGTTTATGATAAGATTTATGATTCCGGAAGAAGCATGAAAGGCATCTCCAGAATTATATTTTACTGGGCGGTACGTCTGACGGAACGTTATAAGGTGTTTGACAGAAACTGGATTTATAACCTCAAGCTGAAAATCGCTGACAAGCTGGTATACAGCAAGATTCGTCCGAAAGTAGGTATCGATCAGATAGACGTCATCGTGTCGGGAGCAGCAGCAATTCCTAAGAAAGTGTGTCGTTTCTTCAATGCAATGGGAATCACCATTTTCGAAGGTTATGGTCTTACCGAGACATCACCGGTTATCGCAGTTTCAACAAGGAACAAATACGGCCGTGAGGTCGGTTACGTTGGCGAGCCATTGCCAGGCATCGAAGTGAAACTTACCGATGACAAAGAGATCATCTGCCGCGGTCACAACGTGATGATGGGCTACTACAGACAGCCGGAACTGACTGCTGAAGTCATCGACAAGGACGGCTGGTTCCATACTGGCGACCTCGGAAGCTTCAACGAGCACGGACTTCTGAAAATCACAGGTAGAAAAAAGAATATCTTCAAGACATCATTCGGAAAATATATCAACCCCGACTTCATCGAGAGCAAGTTTATCTTATCAGGATTTATTGAACAGATCGTTGTTCTCGGCGAGAACCAGAAATATGCGGCGGCACTCATCCGTCCGGATTTCGTTTTCCTGAAAGAATGGTGCAAACGTCATGAGATTCCTTACACCACCAACGAGGAAATGATTCGTAAAGAAGAGGTCCTCAAACGTTACAGTAAGGAAGTGAAAAAACTTAACCATGACCTTGGCGACGTCGAGAAAATCAAGAATTTTGCACTCATCGCCGACGAATGGTCTGTTGCGACAGGCATCCTCACCCCGACATTGAAAGTCAAGAGAAACATGGTGATGAGACGTTATGCAGATTTGATTGAGACTCTTTTTAAAAAATAGTTTATGGAAGTAAGAAGGGTATTTGATTTATTAGCGCATTACAAAGAGAAATATCCTGACCAGAAAGTCGCTTTGGCAGGCAAAGTCAACGGAAAGTGGCGCGAATATAGCATCGACGAGTATATCGAACTGACGAATATCATGAGCGGCGCTTTGATAGAACTCGGCGTGCAGCCGCAGGATAAGGTGGCGGTCATCAGCAACAACCGTCCTGAGTGGAACATCCTCGACATGGCAATCACTCAGATCGGCGCTGTCATGGTGCCTATTTACCCGACCATCAGCGAAGGCGATTACAAGATTATCCTTAACAACTGCGAGGCAGGCATCTGCATAGTGGAAGGCATCGCCGTGATGAATAAAATCGAGGCAATCTGGCCTGAAACGCCGACTCTCAAGCAGCTGTTTACATTCATCGACAGAGGAAAATACCAGTATTTTGATAATCTTATCGAACTCGGGAAGGAGCATCCGCATACCGAGGAGATTGAGAAACGCAAAGCCGAAGTCGATGAGATGTCTTGCGCTACAATCATTTACACTTCTGGAACTACAGGTGTGCCGAAGGGTGTCATGCTTTCACACCATAACCTGATGAACCAGTTCAAGAACTTCTGCCAGACGCCGTCGCCGTGGTCGAAGCGCGCATTCAGTTTCCTGCCGGTGTGCCACGCCTACGAACGCGCCCTCATCTATATGTACCATTATCTCGGAATGTCGATTTACTATGCTGAAAGCATCGCGACAATCGCCGACAATATGAAAGAGGTGCATCCTACGATGATGTGCGCAGTGCCTCGCGTTTTGGAGAAATTCTACGATAAGATTTACAGCTCAGGCAAAAACATGAAAGGCCTGTCAAAGACCATCTTTTACTGGGCAATGCGAATCACCGAAAATTATAAGATTGAAGGTCGTTCGTGGTTCTATAACCTGAAGCTTAAGATCGCCGACAAGCTTGTTTACAGCAAGATTCGTGAGAAACTTGGTGCTGAAAACTTCGACATCATTGTGTCGGGAGCCGCTTCTATCACTAAGAAAATCAGCGGATTCTTCTCAGCTATCAAGATGCCGGTTTTTGAAGGCTATGGCTTGACGGAGACATCGCCGGTCATCACTGTGAGTAACCGTGATAAATACGGTAGGGAAGTGGGCGCCGTCGGACAGCCGCTGCCAGGCGTGGAGGTGAGAATCGCCGATAATGGCGAGATCATCTGCCGCGGTCATAACGTGATGATGGGATATTACAAACAGCCAGAACTGACAGCCGAAGTCATCGACAAAGACGGCTGGTTCCATACAGGCGACCTCGGAAAGTTCAACGAACACGGACTTCTGCAGATTACAGGTCGTATGAAGAACCTGTTCAAGACTTCATTGGGCAAATACGTCAACCCAGACGTTGTCGAAGGCAAGTTCAATACCTCAGGATTTATCGAACAGATTGTAGTCCTCGGCGAGAACCAGAAATTCGCAGCAGCGCTCATACGCCCTGATTTCGCATTCCTCAAAGATTGGTGCAAAGCGCATAATATTCCATTCACCACCAATGAGGAAATGATTCTTAACGAAGAGGTAAAGAAACGTTATGATAGAGAAGTGAAGAAGCTTAACGAAGGTCTCGGCGAGGTTGAAAAAGTGAAGAAATACCAACTCGTTGCTGACGAATGGACCATCGCCAACGGCATTCTGACTCCTACTTTGAAGGTTAAGAGAAAAGTGGTGATGGAACGCTATTGCGACCTGATTGACAAGATGTTTGCCTGATCAGTAAACGAGATATCCTACAAGACCCGATGCTAAAATCAATAGTATCGGGTTTATTTTTGCCCAAAACACTCCGACAAATGTCAAGGCGCATATTATCACGCTGATGTTGCTTTGGTGCAGCCCGAAATCGGTGAAGTTGCCGGCATTCATCATCAGGAGTGCTGCAACTAAGATAAGCCCCGCGATGACAGGTTTCATTAACGAAAGCGTGGTTTTTACCATGTAATCGTCTTTATGTTTGAACAACATTTTCAGGACGAGATACAGCATCAGCAGCGAAGGCAATACCAATGCCGCCGTTGCGATGAGCGAGCCCCAGAACCCTCCGACGGTATAGCCAGTGAATGTCGCCATGTTGATGGAGATCGGGCCAGGCGTCATCTGTGAGAGAGCGACGATGTCTGCGAATTCCTCAGCACTTATCCATTGATAATGCTCCACGATTTCAAACTGAATCATCGAAAGCATGGCATAGCCGCCACCAAAACCGAAGATTCCAATCTTCAAATAAGCCCAAAATAACTGTAAATATATCATGATTTAGACTTATTTAAACGGTTTTGTGAATAAAAAGCGAACGCTACGCTGCCGATGATGGTAGCGAGGATGATGTAGACCGGCGACACCTTGAAAAAATATACCAAAACGACGGTGGCGATTGGTAAGATGGCTGTTTTCCAGTTCACTTTGGCATTGATGAGCATCTTGATGGCAGGCGACAGTATGAGCGCCACCACGCAAGGACGTATGCCTCTGAAGACACGCTCTACAACCGGATTGTCTTTGTAGTCGAGGAAAAACACGGCAATGAGCAGTATTATCACTATTGACGGGATTATTGCGCCCAGGCAAGCAGCGATGGCACCACGTAACCCTTTGATCTTATAGCCTGTATAAAGCGCAGTGTTGACAGCGAACACTCCAGGAAGCATCTGCACTATCGTGATCATGTCCCAAAACTCATCTTTCTCAATCCAGTGGCGCTTCGTGACGACGGCACGCTCCACCATATCGAGCATGGCATAGCCGCCACCGAGGGTGAACGCCCCGATGTTGAAAAACGTGATGAAAAGCTGAAATACCGTCCGCATTTTGAATTTTTTTTGCAAAAATACATTTTTTAACTTTTTGATATTAAAAAAAGTTGTATTTTTGCGGCGTCAATTATCCAAGTCCGATAAGACGGGGTCGGATTATTGACAGACATAATGAAAAAGACGTTGTTCTAACATTATCAGCGGCACACTAAATCTGGTAAATTTAAATCTTCCGCGCGATAATGCAATAAATGACGCCAAGGGACTTGTAATGTATAGGTGTCGCATGGCACCTATATACAATTCTGCGTGGGAGTCGTTATTGCTAATTCTCGGAAGATGGACATACCAGAGTCTAGTGTGCGGGATAAGCGTTGAGCAGATTCCCGCGCTTCTTTTTTATATGTGTTTACAATTGATAAGTTTACTAATAATTATTGCGTTAGGGAATCGCGCAAAGGATTAAAAATTATAACTATTCAAATGAAAAACACAACCAAATTGAGGGCCTTAGCGCTTTCTTTGGCGATGGCATTGGGAATGATGTTTCCCGTTAAAGCGTTCACCCAGAGTGATGACTTCTTCCGCTCAAACGAATTTGCTAACTATGACATAAACGGCACATCACGCGACAATTTTAACCTATGGTTGGGCATCAACTGGGGAAACACAATCACTAACCAGAATTTTGGTGAGGCGCCAGTAGGCACCGGTCTGCTGATTCTTACGGCTTTAGGTGCAGGATATGCAATCAGCAAAAGAAAAAAAATCAGTAAATTGTTTTTAGCTATGGCTTTGTTGTTAGGCCTGAGCCAGTGCAACAAGAAAGTTGACCAAGTGGCACAGGAAGTGGCAGACGGCATGGTGACATTAACTCTTGACGTGGGCGAAAGCAATGATGACGGCTCAAAATATGACGTAAGCACCATCTCTGGAGCAGTGAAATACTCAAGCGGTGATGTTCTTTACGTGGCAAGTGAAGGTGTCTATCTCGGAACTATGTCGTACACTGATGGCGGACAGTTTGAAGGAACCATCAATACACCAACAGAAGACAAGCCGATATGGTTCTTCTTTTTCGGCGACAAGACTCCGAACGAAAGTCTCGCCCAAGGTACATCCACATCATGCACAGTTACAATTAGTGGACAGACGAGCAGCCTTCCGGTTGTGTCATGTGCGGCATCAAACGAGAATTATATAGACGGCAACACATCATACAGTGCCAAACTATTAAACAAGTGCGCATTGGTAAAGTTCTCAACAAACGTCGTAAGTAGTACGGTGAATGTTGGAGGTATGATGACGGTTGCGAACGTCGATTTTTCTGGCAGCGTAACGCCCATAGAATCTGGAACTGTCAGCTTCAGAACCGATGGCAGTGGTGAGGGCTGGGCAATCCTGTTCCCTCAGGATGCTGTTGATGGCGCAGCAACGACAGCATCAGGCTATGGGAACGGTACATGTAATGTCCCGGAAATCACAAACAACATGTTCTATACCACTGGTGTGGATATTTCATTGACTAAGTTAGATATGAGGTTCTCTGTAAGTGCCGGCACTAAGGTTCTGTTCGCCCCTGGCAACCTGTGGGCTACCAATAAAACAGCCAATCAAAGTGCAGGTTGGATATGGTCGTTTGCACCAACACAGTATTCCGCAATAGGCTCCGCCGTTTCCAATACTGCTGTAAATAGTAATACCGTCACAATTGCCGGCAGCGTCGACCTGTTCGGGTGGGTAGGTAATGGATCAACAACACTTGCTGCTTATGGCATTAACAAAAGTACAAGTACAACAGCATACGGCAATGCTAATGATATCTTGAAGACTGATTGGTGTGTTGCTGCAAACGCTGCGAGGCTCGGCAATCACAACGACTGGCGCACGCTTACCAAGGACGAGTGGGGGTATCTGTTAACCACAAGAACTGGCGCAGCTCAAAAATACGGACATGGCTCTATTAATGGTGTTTATGGCTTAATAATACTGCCTGACGCCTGGGTTTTGCCTACAGGTCTCAGTTTCACACCTGGCAATAGCGCATGGGCAAACTCATACACAATTTTCCAATGGGAACAGATGGAGAATAACGGCGCGGTGTTCCTTCCTGCCGCAGGCTCCAGGGCTGGTACTAAGGTTAACAGTTTTAATCAGATGGGGTGCTATTGGTCAAGTACTTCTAACGAATCGAATAGAAGCCAATCATGCCGTATTCATTTCTATAGCAATAATATGATGGAGCAGTACAATAGCAGTAGGTCCAACGGGCATTCGGTTCGCCTGGTGCGAGTTGTTGATTAGAATCTGCCTCTTGCCCACGAGATAATATTTTATCTTTTGAAAATTAAATAGTTTTCTTTTTTAGTTAATTCGTTAGGTGGGTGCGCCGCTGCGCGGCGCACCTCTTTTTATTCCGTCTCCATTCTCGACGAAATGATTTTATCTGTAACTGTTTTTTTGTCTTCGGTTTATCAATAAATATGATTTGACTTCAGATATTTAAGCTCATTTGGATTTGCTTTCTGTCATTTCAAATTCTAATACTCCACCTTGCATCAGCTCGTTGTGGGTGATGTAACGGTTTGTTATCTCCTTGCCATTCAATGTTATCTTTGAGACATATCTGTTCTCATCGCTGATGTTTGGCGCCTTGATTTCCAATGTCTTGCCGTTGCCGAGACGAACCTTCATATATGGCAGATACGGTGCTCCGAACATGTATTTGTCGCTGCCAGGACAGACAGGGTAGAATCCCATTGCGCTGAAGATATACCATGCCGACATCTGTCCGCAGTCGTCGTTGCCGCATAAGCCGTCGATGTTGTTTTTGTACATGCGGTTCATGATCTCGCGAACCCAATACTGCGTTTTGTAAGGCTGCGATGTCCAGTTGTAAAGATATGCGATATGATGGCTCGGCTCGTTGCCGTGCACGTAGTTACCCATTAGACCTTCTTCGGTGACGTCTTCGGTGTTCTCGAAAAACTCAGCTGGGAGCTTCATCACGAAGATGGAGTCGAGGTTGGCGATGAACTGCTGCTCGCCCCCCATGGCCTCGATGAGACCTTCTACATCGTGCGGAACGTAGAATGAGTAATTCCATGAGTTGCCTTCGATGAAGCCTTCGTCGTCGGTATTGAGCAGGCTGAATGGTTGTTTCCAGGTGCCGTCGCTGTAGCGTGGACGGGCGAAGCCGATGCTGGAGTCGAAGGTGTTACGCCAGCTTTGCGAGCGTTTTTTGTAGATGTCAGCAAGCTGTGTGTCGCCGAGTTTTAATGCAGTCTGATAAATGGTCCAGTCATCGTAGGCATATTCGAGCGTGAGCGACGCGCTGCTGCCGTTGTGGTCGTAAGGCACGTAGCCGAGGCTGATGTATTCGGGAATGTCAGTATAATAAGGCAAAGTGGCACTGCTGTTCATCGCCTTTAGAATCTCTTCGGATGGCTTGACAACGCCTTTTGCGACGGCGTCGGCAAGCACCGAGACGGCGTGGTAACCTATCATGCACCAGTTTTCGTTGCCCATGTGCGACCACACAGGAAGCACGTGATGTACGCTCTGCTCATAATGTTTCAGCATCGACTGCACGAAGTCGGCATTGCGCTTAGGCTGCAGCACGTTCATCAAAGGATGGAAGGCACGGTAGGTGTCCCAAAGAGAGAACACAGTGTAGTTGGTGAAGCCGTCGGCATGGTGTATGTTGTGGTCGAGACCGCGGTAGTTGCCGTCGACGTCCATGTAGACCGACGGATTTATCATGGTGTGATACAACGAAGTGTAAAGCATAGCCTTCTGATCCTCAGTGCCTTGCGCCTCGATGACTGAAAGTTCTTTGTTCCATTTTTGTTGTGTCTCAGCTAAAAGCTTGTCGAAATCTCTGCCGTCGGTCTCGGCGTGGAGGTTCTTCAAGGCACCGTCAGTGCTGACTGCCGAAAGAGCGACCTTAAGCTCCAAAACATTTGGGTTTTCGAAGGTGAAATATGCCACGAGCTTGCGACCAGTCATCTCAGGGAAGTTATGATACTGATAAAACTTGCCCCAGCCACCACCGTAAGGAATAGGAGCCTTCTCGACATAGCCGTAATCCTTGATTTTCTGGTTAAAATAAATGGCAAAAAACGTGTAATTCGTTCTAGCCCAGCCGTTTGTGATGCGGTAACCGGTGATGAGAGTGTCGTTTTCGACGCGTATATTTGCGAGAAGCACCTTGCCGTCGTAGTTGTAGATGCCGTGAATCAGATCGAGGATGATGTTGCCGTCGGTATCATTCGGGAACGTATATCTATGAATGCCAACGCGTTCCGTTGCGGTGAGCTGAGCTTTGATGCCGTAATCAGAAAGCATCACTTCATAAAAACCAGGCATGGCAATCTCTGTGTCATGCGAAAAACGTGAGCGATAGCCACCATCAGGATCGGTTTGTGTGCCTGGATTTAGTTTCACCTTGCCTGTCGTTGGCATTATCAAAATATCGCCAAGGTCGGAATGTCCGGTTCCACTGAAATGAGTGTGGCTGAAGCCCACGATGGTGCTGTCTTTGTGCTGATAGCCGGCGCAATATTCATAAACACGAGGCTGGTAACGGCCGTCTTTCACCACAGGGATAGTGTCGGTGTCTGGACTGAGCTGCACTATTCCGTAAGGCGCGCAAGCACCGGGAAAGGTGTGCCCCATGCCGTTAGTGCCGATAATCGGATTGACGTAATCAATATAATGTACAGCGGTTTCGACAGGATTTGCATCTTGTTTGGACGAACATGATATAAGTAAAACTGCTACTATGAAATATAAGAATTGTTTCATTTCGATGAATTTTCTGCAAATTTACAAATTTATTTGACAGGATTTAATTTTTAGACAAGATTAACAATAATTACATGATATGGATGACTAAAATCCTGTTAATCTTGTAAATTCTGTCTAATAAAAAACATGTCGATCTTGTCGAAATTCTTCTTATTTTTGCACCATGAATTATCTTTCAGTCGATAACATTTCAAAGGCGTTCAGCGACAAGCTGCTGTTCGAAAACATCTCTTTCGGCATTGAGAAAGGGGAGAAGACCGCTCTGATTGCCGCCAACGGCACCGGAAAAAGCACCATGATGCGAATCCTTGTCGGAAAAGAAGAAGCCGACGGAGGAAAAGTGACGTTCAACGAGAATGTGCGCGTCGGTTACCTTGAACAGTTGCCGAAGTTTGACCCGAATCTCACCATCGAAGACGTCATCGCTACCGGTCACACCGACGTGATGCGCGTCATTAAACGTTATGAGGAAGCACTTGTAAATCAAGTGGATTTGGATAAGGCGACAGCGGCGATGGATGCGATGCAGGCTTGGTCGTATGAACTTAGACTGAAACAGCTGCTTTCGACATTCGAAATCAATGACTTATCGCAGAAGGTCGGCACATTGTCGGGCGGACAGGTGAAACGTCTGGCACTCGCTCTTGTGCTTCTCGACGACCCCGACATGCTGTTTCTCGACGAGCCGACCAACCACCTCGACATGCAGATGGTGGAGTGGCTTGAGAACTACCTAACGCAGTCGAATGTGACGCTGTTTATGGTCACTCACGACCGTTATTTCCTCGACCGCGTGTGCAATAAGATTCTCGAGATGTATCACGGGACCATTTACACCCACAACGGCAACTTCGACTATTATGTGCGGAAAAGCCGTGAACGCGAGGAAAACAAGCGCATCGCAGCGGAGAAGGCCGGACAGCTGATGAAACACGAACTCGAATGGATACGCAGCACTCCGCAGGCACGAACAGGCAAGGCGAAAGCAAGAATTGACGCTTTCTACGACCTGAAAGAGAAAGCTAAGATGATTCGTGACAACACAGAGATTCAGTTTGGACTCGACATGCAGCGTCTCGGTGGCAAGATTCTCGAGATGAAAAGCGTCACCAAGAAATGGGATGACTTGTATCTGCTCAAAGACTTCGATTATATCTTCAAAAAAGGCGAACGCATCGGCATCGTCGGCAAGAACGGCGTCGGTAAATCCACCTTCTTAAATATGATAACCGGCCACGAGGCGCCTGACAGCGGCACTATCGTCACTGGTGAGACCGTCGTTTACGGCTATTACACCCAAGGCGGAATCAAATTCGATGAGAATAAGACCGTTCTTGACACCATTCGTGACATCGCCGAGGTGGTTTATTATGGCAAGGACATGGTCTACACCGCCGACAAGCTGCTGGCGCATTTCATGTTCCCGTATTCGATGCACCGTCAGCCGGTGGCGTTGCTGAGCGGCGGCGAGAAACGCAGGCTTTATCTGCTCACGATTCTCATCAAAAACCCTAACTTCCTGATTCTCGACGAGCCTACTAACGACCTGGATATCTTGACTTTACAGAAACTAGAGGATTTCCTGCAAGGTTACAAAGGCTGTCTTATTGTGGTATCGCATGACCGCTATTTCCTCGACCATACTGTCGACCAGCTCTTCGTTTTCGAAGGCGACGGCGCGGTGAAAGGTTTCATGGGCAACTATTCGCAGTATCACGACTGGCTCGAAGAGAAAAACAAGGAGATGCATAAGGCTCAGGTGGCGGAGCGCGTCGATACACGTGAAAACCGCCCGAAGGCATCGGAGAGAAGTAAAAAGCGATCTTTTAAAGAGCAAAGAGAATACGAACAACTCGCCATCGACATTGAAAATCTTGAGAAAGAGAAGAAGGAGTTGACATCTCAACTTGAGAATCAGACTGATTATCAAGAGATTGACCGCATCGGAAAACGCTTGACTGAAATCAATGACTTGCTCGACGAGAAAGAGATGCGGTGGCTGGAACTTGATGAGATTTAAAGTTGTTCAGTTATTTGGAAGAAGATTTTGTAAGATTTTTAAAATAGATTTTTATAAGATTTTGAGCCGAAGGCGACCAAAAAAAGAATAATTAAAAGTATTAAAACATGGAAGAGTTACAAAGATTTTTACAAACTGTAAATCAAAACGGAATATTATGGCTTCTTGAGGCGAAGCCGGGTCTTTTTGCCATGCTTGAAGACGGCAGCGGAAACTCTTACATCCCAGTGTGGGCAACAAAAGAAGAAGCCGAGGCAAACATCGGCGATGACTGGGCGACATACAACGTCACAACCATGGAGATCGCCGAATTCATCACCTGGACACGTGAACTCGGCACTGACGACATCGGTATCGCCATCTCGACAGGCACCGAAGGTCAGATTCTGCCAATCCCATCAAAGATCATGCGTCAGATGCTTGGCGGCCAGGACAAATCCGACCGCGAGCTGGTAGGTGAGGAGTTCTACGACGAGGAGTGGGCCGAACCGATGCCAGAGGATTTTGAAGATGAAGAATAAAACACGTAGAGACGCCACATTGTGACGTCTCTACAATTCTAATGGCTAATGGCTAATGGCTATTAACCTAATAGCTAATTAAGCCTGTTTCACGTTGTCTTTACCAACCTTAACGGCTTCCATGTTCAATGGGATGAGCTTGTGAGCACGCTCTGGCAAGCTGTGGCGAAGACCCTCTTCCACGTTCTTGTCGTCGATGATTGGACGAAGCTTCAAGAATGCGCCGAGGATAATCATGTTGAACACTTTGCTGTTACCCATGTCTGATGCCAACTGTGCACCTTCAATGGTGTAGATGTGGATGTCCTTACGGGTAGGCTTCTTTGTGATGCCGTTCGGATCATAGAGAAGGTATCCGCCAGGTTTTACTTTCGATTCGAACTTGTCGAGTGACTGCTGGTTCAGGATCACTGCTGTGTCGAATGCGTTGATGATAGGAGAGCACACGCGTTCATCGCTGACGATGACAGTCACGTTGGCGGTACCACCACGCATCTCAGGACCGTATGATGGCATCCAGCTCACTTCTTTGCCTTCCATGATGCCGCTATATGCAAGGATCTTACCCATTGATAAGACACCCTGTCCGCCGAATCCGGCAATAATAATTTCTTCTGTCATTGCTTTAATTTTTTAAATTATTTTTCAACGAGCTTTCCGTCAACTTTGATATCGCCAAGTGGGTACTCAGGAAGCATGTTCTCAACCAACCATTTGTTAGCTGCGACAGGTTCCATCTTCCAGTTGGAGTTGCAGTTCGATACGATTTCGACGAAGTTTACGCCGCTCTTTCCATTGATCTGGTTTTCAAAAGCCTTCTTGATTGCTTTCTTGGCGTTACGTACGTGTGCTGGGTCATAAACAGCCTGACGTGTGACGTATTTTGTGCCAGGAAGACGTGCAATCAATTCGGTGATGTGCAGTGGATAACCGTTGTTCGGGATACCGTCGAAGCCAGCGCCTGCAGGTAATGTGGCCTTACGTCCGTAAGGTGTTGTTGCAGTCTTCATGCCTTCGAGTGTGGTAGGTGCCATCTGACCGCCGGTCATACCGTAGATACCGTTGTTCACGAAAATCATGGTGATGTTCTCGCCACGGTTGCATGTGTGGATTGTCTCGCAAGTACCGATAGCTGCCAAGTCACCGTCGCCCTGATAGGAGAACACGACTTTGTCAGGCCATACACGTTTGATACCTGTTGCGACCGCTGGTGCGCGGCCGTGTGCTGCCTCGGCGAAGTCAACGTCGAAGTAGTCGTATGCCATAACGGCGCAACCTACTGGAGAAACGCCGATGGTTTTGTCGCCAACGCCAAGTTCTTCCAAAACCTCAGCGATGATACGGTGGACAGTGCCGTGACCGCAGCCTGGGCAGTAGTGGAAAGGCTTGTTGGTCAATAACTTAGATTTTTCGTAAACTAAGTTTTCAGGTTTGATGATATCTTGTACTGTCATTTTCTTATTCTCCTATAATTTGTTTCTTCATAGCTTCGAGAACTTCCTCTGGTGTGTGGATGATGCCACCGACGCGGCCGAAGTGCTCAGCCTTAACACGACCGTTGCATGCTAATCTGACGTCTTCAATCATCTGACCACAGCTTAACTCTACTGATAAGAATCCCTTGACGCCTTTCTTGATGAGAGCGTCGATAGCCTTTGTTGGATAAGGCCAGAGGGTGATAGGACGGAGCAAACCGACTTTCAATCCTGCCTCGCGGCCGAGCTGCACTGACTTCTGAGCGATACGTGCGCTTGAGCCGTAAGCTACGAATACGTATTCTGCATCGTCGCAGTTGATCATCTCGTAACGGACTTCATTCTCTTCGATCTCTTTGTATTTCTTCTGGAGATGGATGTTGTGCTCTTCCATCTTTGCTGAGTCGAGGTCCAAAGAGGTGATGATGCGGTGCTGTGTGCCGTTCTTGCGGCCGTTGATAGCCCAAGGATATTTAGCTTTGATTTCCTCATCGCTCATACGTGGCTTCTGATCAGGAAGGACGACCTTCTCCATCATCTGGCCGATAGCGCCGTCAGAGAGGATACATGCTGCCATACGATATTTGAATGCCAAATCGAAGCCGAGAGCTACGAAGTCGCACATCTCCTGCACTGATGCCGGAGCGAGTACGAGGTTACGGTAGTCACCATTGCCACCGCCTTTGGTGTTCTGGAAATAGTCAGCCTGTGATGGTTGGATTGTACCAAGACCCGGGCCGCCGCGGACGACGTCAGCGAAGACGCAAGGAATCTCAGCACCGGCGATGTATGCCAGACCTTCCTGCTTCAAGCACACTCCAGGGCTTGATGATGAGGTCATGACGCGCTTGCCTGATGCGCCTGCTCCGTAAACCATGTTGATGGCTGCCAATTCACTCTCAGCTTGAAGAACGACCATACCGGTGCGTTCATAAGGGTTCTGTTCCGACAGATACTCGATCACCTCTGACTGAGGGGTGATAGGATATCCGAAATAAGCATCAGCACCGTAGCGGATGGCGGCTTCTGCCAATGCCTCGTTACCCTTCATCAGTTTTAATTCTCCCATTATGATAAATTTTTAAATGTTTGACAATGATTTGATTACAGTTTTGCTTTGTAAACGGAGATAACTCCATCAGGACACACGATGCCGCAGCTTGCGCAGCCAATGCACTTGTCAGGTTCCGCCATGTAAGCGTAGTTGTAACCTTTTCCATTAACTTCTTTTGCCAGACTGATGACACCCATTGGGCAGTTTACGACGCACACGCCGCAACCCTTACAACGTTCAGTATCAACAGAAATAGCTCCTTTGAAACTTGCCATAATTTTAATTTTTTAGTTAGTTTATGTTGAATTTTTACTATTTTCAATCTAGCCGTTAAAAAACGTACAAAAATACGAAGATTTTTTTTGAGATGCAAATAATTTTGGAAATTAATTTTTAATGCCATTTTTGAAATACTCACAGTACCCTGTGGTAGGTCGCATTTCTGCAAATGGCATTAAAAATCAAAAAGGATCCCGCTAATTGCGAAATCCTTTTATTCAATAACCAATAATCGTTATTTTATTGGATGATCCTTTGCAAACATCTGCAGTCTCTCTGCCAAGACCGGGATCTCATCTCTCTTGATGAGCGAGGTGCAGGCGCGGATGCCTTGCTTGTCGCTGCCACAGGTGTCCAAAGAAATGGCCGAGATGCCGTAGTACATCATCTCCTCGACGAGGTCGGCGCCCTTGAAGCCCGGATAGCAGTAGGTGAAATAGAAACCGTCAGCGATAGGCTCTCCGAGGTCTTCATCGTATGTGATATAGAAGCCTGCTGCGAGGAATGCGTCTTTCATCAATTTAGCCTTGCGGCCGTATTCGAGAACGTCGTCACGGTAGTTGTAGATGCCGTCGTTGACAGCCTTCAAAACACCTGTCAAAGCGTACTGTGCCGAGTGTGCGACGCCTGATGTCAGCGGGTGCAATGCTCCGAAGAGGATGCCGCGCAGGAAGATCTCCTGACCGCAGAATGCCTTCAAATCCGGATAATGGCGTGCTGCGAGCTTGTCACTGATGGCGAGGATAGCGCAACGTTCACCAGCGAAGCTGAATGCCTTCGAGCTGGAAATCATCAGCATGTAGTTGTCGGCGTATTTACCAACAGTTGGCTGATAAGGAGCGACGCCCGGATGGCTGTAGTCCTTACGGAAGTCCATGCCGAAGTAGGCGAGGTCTTCGAGAACGATGACGTCGTATTTATTAGCGAGTTCGCCGATGATCTTGAGCTCTTCGTCTGTCAAGCACACCCATGTAGGGTTGTTAGGATTCGAATACAGCATGCTGTGAATCTTGCCTGTCTTGAGGATGCTCTCGAGTTTCTCGCGAAGCTTCTCGCCACGGTAGTTGTAGATGTCGAACTGCTCCATCGGGATGCCGAGAACCTTGCACTGGAACTTATGCACCGGAAAGCCTGGGTCGATGAACAACATCGTGTTCTTTTCTTTATTGAGATGACCAGTGATCATGAAGGATGCGAAAGCGCCCTGCATAGAACCCACTGTAGGGATGCAGTTGGCTGGTGCCACGTCGAGGTCGAGGAAGTTCTTGATGAAACGTGATGCCTCTTTCTTGAGTGCCGGCACGCCGTCGATTGGCGGATATGTCGCTGCCACGCCTTTTTTCACTGCTTCAACCTGTGCGTCGATGCCTGCCTGTGCTGCTGGAAGACCCGGATTGCCGAGCTCCATGTGAATAAATTTCACGCCGCTGGCCGCCTCGAGGTCGAAAGCGAGCTTGTTAATCTCACGGATACCGGCTCTGCCGATGCAAGGAAGGTTGCTATCTGCAAACACTTTTTTCGCTACTTCTACTGGAATTACGTTATTTTTCATGATAATATCGTTGATTTTTAATGAATTAGCAAATTGAAACTGACTTTGCAAAAATACTAATAATTATTTGAAAAACAAAGGAATATCGAAATTTTTTTAGCCATTAGCAATTAGCCATTAGGAGAAGAGTCGTGGAAGAATAGCGCTAATGGCTAATACCTAATGGCTAATACCTAAAAAAGAGAGCCTAAGCTCTCTTTTCGTGGGTCGTACTGGACTCGAACCAGTGACCTCTGCCGTGTGAAGGCAGCGCTCTAAACCAACTGGGCTAACGACCCAATAAAAAAACGCCATCGGCGTTTTCGTGGGGCGAACAAGGATCGAACTTGTGACCTCATGCCTGTCAAGCATGCGCTCTAAACCAACTGAGCTACCGTCCCATTTGCGGGTGCAAAAGTACAACAAATTTTTATTCCCACAAACTTTTTTTGTAAAAAAATTTTACGTATCTTTGAATTTTCAAATCTATAACAAAATGAAAAAAGTTAAGTATCTGTTAATCATTGCGTTACTGTTTGTCATAAATATGACATCTTACGCACAAGAGAAGAAAAATTTTGAACTTTCCGACATCTACGAGCGCCCAACACTCCAAATTAAGAGCGTCAGAGGCATGAATCCGATGCGCGACGGCGAGACTTACGGCACCATCGAAAGAGGAGAATTCAATATTTATAACTATAAGACAGGGGAGATGGTCAACACCTTGTTCAACTTCAGAGAACTCATCCCTGAAGGCGACAGCCTCCCAATCCGCGCTTATAATTACATCCTCAGCGACGATGAGTCAAAGGCATTGTTCCTCACAAACGTGAATTACATCTATCGCCACTCGTTCGTTGCCGATTATTATGTTTACGACATCGCGACAAAGAAACTCGTGCCGCTTTCAACAAACGGCGGTCAGCGCCTCGCAACATTCTCACCGGATGGCACAAAAGTCGCTTTTATGCGTGATAACAACTTGTTTATCAAAGATTTAGGAAAAGATGAGGAGACTCAATTTACATTTGACGGTCTCTACAATAATATAATTAATGGTGCTCCTGACTGGGTCTACGAAGAGGAATTCAGCTTCTCGCAAGGCTTCTTTTGGTCACCGGATAGCAAGATGATAGCTTTCTATAAATTCGACGAGTCGAAGGTGAGAGAGTTCCAGATGGAGGAGTTCCAAGGCCTTTATCCGGAATGGTATAGCTTCAAATATCCTAAGGCAGGCGAGGATAACTCGGTGGTCGAGGTCTATGTTTATAATCTCGAAGACAATACTACAAAGAAGATGGACACCGGCGAGGAAACCGATATCTATCTTCCAAGAATGAAATGGACTAAAAATGCTAATGTGCTCGCTATCCAAAGACTTAACCGTCATCAGAATCATCTCGAGATTCTTGCCGCAAACGCTGAAACTGGCGAGACTACAGTGTTTTACGATGAAGAAAACCAGTATTACATCGACATTACCGACGACTGGACCTTCCTTGAAGATGGAAAATCGTTCCTTATGACAAGCGAGAAATCGGGTTATAACCATATCTATCTCTGCCAACTCGATGGCACAGAAGGCAAAGCCCTGACTTCAGGTGACTGGGATGTTACAAGAATTTATGGCTTCGACGGCAAGGAGATTTATTTCCAAGCAGCTAAGAAATCACCGGTTGAGCGTCAGATTTTTGCTGTGAATTTGAAAGGTAAGATGAGAGAAATTGTTGGTAAAGAAGGCGTTAACAACGCAAGATTCAGCAACACATTCAAATATTTCATCAATATCAACTCGACAGTGACACAACCACATCAATACACCTTATATAATAATAAGGGAAAGGTTGTGAGAGTTTTGGAAGACAATCATGAACTCGTTGAGCGTTTGAAAGAATACAATATCAGCGAAAAACAGCTCATCAAGATCAGCGATCCGGCTTTCGTGATGCCTGACGGCTCAACTGTTGACGTCGACGGATGGCAGATTTTGCCTCCAGACTTCGATCCGAATAAGAAATATCCTGTTTTGATTTACGTTTATGGCGGTCCAGGACATCAGACTGTTTTAAATCAGTGGGATCACAGCGATTGGGATTGGATGCAGTTGCTCGCACAGCACGGAATTATCTCTGTCTCTATTAATAACAGAGGTAGCGGCGCTCAGGGCGAGATGTTCAAGAAGATGACATATCTCGAGCTCGGCAAATATGAGACCGAAGACATGATTACTGTTGCGAAATATATGGCGGCACAACCTTACGTAAACCCAGAAAAGATTGCTATTTACGGCTGGAGTTACGGTGGTTTTATGGCTGCTAACGGTATCACCAAGGGCGCAGATTATATCAGCACCGCTGTTTCAGTGGCACCGGTCACAAACTGGAGATATTACGACAACATCTACACAGAGCGATACATGCGCACACCACAGGAAAATCCTGAGGGTTACGATGCCAATTCACCGGTCAGCAATACTGCGATGATTAAGGGTAACTATCTGCTTTGCCACGGCTCAGGCGATGACAACGTCCACTATCAGAATGCAATGGAGCTCATTAAGTCGATGATTGCCAACGGCGTGCAGTTCGATCTGATGATCTATCCTAACAAAAACCACGGCATCTACGGCAGTTACGAAGAATACGGTGACGGCGAATGCAGAATGCACTTGTTTACAAAGATTGATAACTTCTTGTTCGAACACCTTCTAAAATAACCGTCATTTCGACCGAAGCCGATAGGCGTAGTGGAGAAATCCTTTTTTAACGTGAGTTTGGCATTAAAGAGGATTTCTCCATTTCGCTCCTTTTCATTACGCTTCAGTCGAAATGACGAAAAAATGAAAAAATTTTGTAAAACATATTAAAAAATGTTGTATTTTTGCAGCCTCATTTTGAGATTAGTTTTTTAGTTTAACAATTAAAAGAAAGAGAGAGTATTAAAAATGATTATTATTCCTGTAAAAGACGGTGAAAGCATCGATCGCGCTTTGAAACGCTACAAGAGAAAGTATGAGAAAACTGGTGTTGTGAAAGAATTACGCAACCGCCAAAAATTCACAAAGCCATCAGTCATCAAACGTGAAGCGTTACAGAAAGCTATCTACGTTCAGAAGCTTCGTCAGGCTGAAGAGAACGCATAATCACGCGTTTTCAGCGCAAGAATAGAATCGAAAAATTGTAGAGACGTCACATTATGGCGCCTCTACTTTTTTTATTAAAAAATCGGAAAATTCCCTTGACATTTTCAAAATTCCTCCGTAACTTTGAAGCGTAATTTGGAGAAGGTTATGCTCGAGAGGTTTTTAAGGTATATCAGAACTGAAAAACGATACTCAAATCTCACAGTATCAGCGTATGAGAGAGATTTGAAACAGTTCGAGACATACCTTATTAATATATATAAGCTGGACGACATAACCAAGGCTACGACGGTAATGGTGCGTTCGTATATCGTAACCTTGAAGGAAAAAGGGGAGGAGAACCGTTCCATTAACCGTAAGATGTCAGCATTGCGCTCGTTTTACATATTCTGTCTGCGCGAGGAAGCTATCGAAGTCTCGCCAATGCAGGGCATAAAATCGTTGAAGCTGCCTAAAGAGTTGGCTAAGTTCGTTCCCGAGCACGATATGAAGAAGGTGAGGTTTGAAGGCGACGGTGATTTTAAGGTGGTGCGCGACGAGTTGATTTTTGAGATGCTTTACCAGACCGGCATGCGTCAGGCGGAGCTGAGAGGCTTGAAAGACGGCGACGTCGACAAAATGACGATGCAAATTAAGGTTCTTGGCAAAAGAAACAAAGAGAGAATCATCCCGATCAGCAAGCTTTTGCTTGACATGATTGAGAATTATAAAAATGTGCGCGACGAACAATTTCCGGAGCGCGACAACGTTATGTTATTGGTAAACGACAGGGGAGAGGTGATGAGTCCGTATTTCGTTTACCGTGTAGTTCATAAGATATTGGAGGGCGTGACGACGCTCGAGCAGAAAAGTCCTCATGTTTTGAGGCACACTTTCGCGACGCACATGCTTAATGGAGGCGCCGACATCAGGGCGATACAGAAGATTTTGGGGCACAGCAGCCTCAGTTCGACTCAGATTTACACGCACAACACTATCGAACAGTTGAAAGAAATATATCAGACCGCCCATCCACTGGGTGACGAATGATAAAAAATATAATTTTAAACCATTTTAAAATAGGAGGTTATTATGAAAGTTACGATTAACGCGGTCCATTTCAAGGCAGACAGCAAACTGGAAGAGTTCATCACGAACAAGATTGAGAAATTGTGCGCCAAGGTTGACGACGCCATCGGTTCGGAGGTGACATTGAAGTTAGACAACACGGACGCTCCTGAAAACAAGATTGCTGACATCAGAATTCTGTTAAAAGGCAACGATTTATATTCTAGCAAGCAGTGCAAAACGTTTGAGGAGGCTGTTGACAAGGCTATCGATGCACTTAAAAACCAGGTTGAAAAGTACAAAAATCGCTTTGATAAATAGGCTTTAAGCGTTGATATACAATACTTTGACGGTCTTTTTGAAAAAAAAATTAAAAATTTTATAAAAAAAGGTTGTCGGTATATAAAAAAGTTGTAATTTTGCACACCATTTCGCAATGAAGGAATGGTGTGCTTTTTTAAGCGTAGTTCATTGAAATACAAGCCGGCATAGCTCAGCGGTAGAGCACGTGATTTGTAATCTCGGGGTCGGGGGTCCAAATCCCTCTGCCGGCTCACGGAATCTTAGCACGATTGCCGGCATAGCTCAGCGGTAGAGCACGTGATTTGTAATCTCGGGGTCGGGGGTCCAAATCCCTCTGCCGGCTCATAGTAAAAGTTTTAAGTGCTAAGGTAAGAAGGGGGAGTCGCATAGCGGCAATTGCAACAGACTGTAAATCTGTCCTCGGATGAGTTCGGTGGTTCGAGTCCACCCTCCCCCACAAGTTGCGGAAGTAGCTCATTTGGCAGAGCGAAAGCCTTCCAAGCTTTAGGTAGCGGGTTCGAGCCCCGTCTTCCGCTCTCGAAAGCCGGCGTAGCTCAGTGGTAGAGCACTTCCTTGGTAAGGAAGGGGTCACGAGTTCAACTCTCGTCGCTGGCTCATTTGGTATGAATATTGATAAGGAAATTAAATAGAATATTAACCTTAAGTAAACAAAAAATAGTATGGCAAAAGAAAAATTCGAAAGATCTAAACCACACGTTAACATTGGTACAATCGGCCACGTTGACCACGGTAAGACAACTTTGACAGCTGCTATCACACTTCACCTGTCAAAGAAGGGTTTGTCGGAAATCAAGACATTTGATGCTATCGACTCAGCCCCAGAAGAAAAAGAAAGAGGTATCACCATCAACACAGCTCACGTTGAGTATCAGACAGAAAATCGTCACTATGCTCACGTCGACTGCCCTGGCCACGCTGACTATGTTAAGAACATGGTTACAGGTGCTGCTCAGATGGACGGTGCTATCATCGTTGTCGCTGCAACAGACGGTCCTATGCCACAGACCCGTGAGCACATCTTGCTCGCCCGTCAGGTTGGTGTGCCACGCCTCGTTGTGTTCTTGAACAAGTGCGACCTCGTTGACGATGAGGAACTTCTTGAATTAGTTGAAATGGAAGTCCGCGACCTCCTCAGCAAATATGAATTCGATGGTGACAACACACCTATCATCCGCGGTTCAGCTCTTGGCGCATTGAACGGTGAGCCACAGTGGGAAGCAAAGATCGACGAACTCATGGAAGCTTGCGATACATGGATTCCAGAACCAGAAAGAGCTGTTGATAAACCATTCTTGATGCCTATCGAGGACGTGTTCTCAATCACAGGTCGTGGTACAGTTGCTACAGGCCGTATCGAGACAGGTGTTATCAAAGTTGGTGATCCTGTTGATATCATCGGTATGGGTGCTGAGAAACTCAAATCAACCGTTACAGGTGTCGAAATGTTCCGTAAGATCCTCGACGAAGGTGAAGCTGGCGATAACGCAGGTTTGCTCCTCCGTGGTATCGATAAAGACGAAATCCGCCGTGGTATGGTTATCGCAAAACCAGGTTCAATCAAACCACACAAACACTTCAAAGGTGAGGTTTACGTCCTTTCAAAAGAAGAAGGCGGTCGTCACACCCCATTCAGAAACAAATATCGTCCTCAGTTCTACTTCAGAACAACTGACGTTACCGGTGAAATCACCCTTCCAGAAGGAATGGAAATGGTTATGCCAGGCGACCACGTCACAATCGAAGTGAACTTGATCTCTGAGATCGCTATGGACAAAGGTCTCCGCTTCGCTATCCGTGAAGGTGGTAGAACAGTCGGTTCAGGCCAGGTCACAGAAATCATCGACGACTAAGAATAACACCAGAGTGCTCCTAACACGAGCACTCTGACACACAGGCGTAGCTCAATTGGTAGAGTGGTGGTCTCCAAAACCATAGGTTGAGGGTTCGAGCCCTTCCGCCTGTGCTTTAAGTAAAACAGTTCAAACAAAATGAAAAAGTTTATAAACTACGTTAAAGAATGTTACAACGAGCTGGTCAATAAAGTAACTTGGCCAACTTGGAAAGAACTGCAAAGTAGTGCTGTCGTCGTATCCATTGCTTCCCTTATCATCGCGTTAGTGGTGTACTTGATGGATAAGTCTTTTGAAACCTTATTGGAGGCGTTCTATCGCATCTTCTAAGGAAATGTTTGATCTAAAAAATCATCATTCAACTACTTTATTAAATCACAGATAAGATGAGTGAGCAGAACGAAAAGAAATGGTATGTGATTCGCGCGATAAGCGGCAAAGAGAAAAAAGTTAAAGAATATCTCGATGCCGAATTATCACGTAATACTGCATTGCAAGATCTGATATCACAGGTTTTGATCCCGACAGAAAAAGTGTATTCGGTGAGAAACGGCAAGAAAGTCAGCAAGGAAAGAAATTACCTTCCTGGCTACGTGCTCATTGAGGCAACTTTGGACGCTGAGGTCATGCATCTTATCAAGGAAACACCGAATGTGCTGGGATTTCTCGGCACACGCGGTGGCGATCCTGACCCGCTCCGTCCATCAGAAGTCAAACGTATCTTAGGAAAAGTTGACGAGATGACAGAAAACGGCGAAGGTTCGGAACTCGAGTTCATTGTAGGCGAGACCGTGACAGTCAACGACGGACCGTTCTCCAGTTTCAGTGGCGTGATCGAAGAAGTCAACGATGAGAAGAAAAAACTCAAAGTTATGGTGAAGATCTTCGGTCGCAAGACACCTCTTGAGCTCAGCTACTTCCAAGTGAAGAGAGAAAGCTAAGAATGTGATTAATGTTTTCATTTAACTTTTTATAAGAAAATCAAATGAAAGAAGTAAGCGGATTAATTAAACTGCAAATCAAAGGAGGAGCCGCTAATCCTGCACCACCTGTCGGACCAGCATTAGGTTCAAAGGGTGTTAACATCATGGAGTTCTGCAAGCAATTCAATGCTCGTACACAGGACCAGGCCGGTAAAGTGTTACCAGTCATCATCACTGTTTACAAAGACAAGAGCTTTGACTTTGTCGTAAAAGCATCTCCAGTGGCTGTTTCTGTACTCGAGGCTGCCAAAGTCGCTAAGGGATCAAAAGAGCCTAACCGTTCAAAGGTTGGTTCAATCACTTGGGACGCAGTCCGTGCAATCGCTGAGAACAAGATGAAGGACATGAACTGCTTCACAATTGAATCAGCAATGAGCATGGTCGCTGGCACAGCTCGTAGCATGGGTGTTAAGATTACAGGCGAATCACCTTTAAAGTAAGACTAAGTCTTAAGCATTTGTAGAACAAACAAAAAAATTAAAAATGGCAAAAGTATCTAAAAACAGAAAAGAAGCTTTAGCTAAGTTCGACAAAAGCAAGGTCTACTCCTTGACAGAAGCCGTTGACATTGTAAAACAAATCACTTACACCAAGTTCGATGCTTCAGTTGATGTTAACGTACGTTTAGGTGTCGATCCACGTAAAGCCAATCAGATGGTTCGTGGTAGTGTGACACTGCCTCACGGTACAGGTAAAGTTACCCGCGTGTTGGTATTATGTACGCCAGACAAAGTTCAGGAAGCTACAGAAGCAGGTGCTGATTTCGTCGGATTTGAGGACTATGTCCAGAAGATCAAAGACGGTTGGACCGATGTCGATGTAATTATCACAATGCCTGCATTGATGCCGAAAGTTGGTGCTCTTGGTAGAATCCTCGGTCCTCGTGGATTGATGCCAAACCCAAAGACTGGCACAGTGACAATGGAAATTGGTAAAGCTGTTAAGGAAGTGAAAGCTGGTAAGATCGATTTCAAAGTTGACAAATACGGAATCATCGACAGCCGCATTGCAAAAGTGAGCTTCCCAGCTGAGAAGATTGTTGACAACGCAAAGGAAATCCTTTCGATGATCATCAAATTGAAACCAGCAGCAGCTAAAGGTACTTACATTAAGAGTATTTACATCTCAAGTACAATGAGTCCGGGTGTTCAAGTGGACGTCAAATCAGTAGCCATCTAAACCCTTAAATAAGTATTGACATGAGAAAAGAAGATAAAGAAGTTATCATTAACTCGATAGTGGACCAGTTGAACGCATGTCCAAATTTCTATCTGACAGACATCGAGGCATTGAATGCTGAGAAGACCAGCCAGTTGAGAAGACAGTGCTTCAACAGTCAGGTCAAGCTTGTTGTGGTGAAGAACGCATTACTGAAGAAGGCCATGCAGAGAACAGGTAAGGATTTTGGTGATCTTTACGACGTCTGCAAAGGCACGACAGCAATGATGTTGTCAGAGAATGGCAACGCCCCTGCAAAGCTGATCAAGAAGTTCCGCAAGACCAGTGACAAGCCTATTCTCAAGGGTGCATACATTGAGGAGTGCGCTTACATTGGCGACAATATGCTTGACACATTGTGCAGCATCAAGTCAAAGAACGAACTCATCGCCGACGTTATCGCATTGCTCCAGTCACCAGCCAAGAACGTTATCAGCGCTCTTCAGAGTGGCGGCAACAAGCTCAGCGGCATAGTGAAGACCTTATCCGAGAGACCGGAATAATTCAGAATGATTATCATTCATATCAGAGATTAAGAAAAATAAAAAATAATTGTATAACAAATAAAAACGTAAAAAAATGGCAGATTTAAAAGCTTTTGCTGAACAATTAGTAAACCTTACAGTGAAAGAGGTTAATGAACTCGCAGCAATTTTGAAAGAAGAATACGGTATCGAACCAGCCGCAGCAGCAGTTGCAGTAGCAGCTCCAGCAGCAGGTGGTGAAGCCGCAGCAGCAGCTGAAGAAAAGACTTCATTCGACGTTATCCTCAAATCAGCCGGCGCACAGAAACTCGCAGTCGTGAAGCTCGTTAAGGACTTAGCAAGCCTCGGACTTAAAGAAGCTAAAGACTTAGTTGACGCTGCTCCTAAAGCTGTTAAAGAAGGCGTGAGCAAAGAAGAAGCTAATGCACTCAAGACTCAACTCGAGGCAGCTGGTGCAGAAGTAGAAATAAAATAAGTTTATTTCCTGCTACAACAGGCATAAATACCTCAGCCCCTCCATATAGACGGGGGTTGAGGTTTGTGCCTATATTGTGTTGTATTCCGCCGTCTATATAATATAATAGCTTTTAGAAACAATTAAAACATAAACACTTTGGCAGACATTAAATTAGATAGAATCAGTTTCGCGTCAATCAAGAAGCCTTTCGACTATCCTGATTTTCTGGATATTCAGCTGAAGTCATTCCGTGATTTCTTCCAGCTCGAAACCAACCCGGACAATCGTAAGAACGAAGGCCTGTTTAAGGTTTTTGCGGAGAACTTCCCGATTACCGACGCCAGAAACAACTTTGTACTCGAGTTTCTCGATTACTACATTGATGCCCCACAATATACAATCGCTGAATGTATAGAACGTGGCTTGAGCTACTGCGTAAGACTCAAGGCAAAACTGAAACTCTCATGCAACGACGAGGAACATGAGGATTTCGAAACCGTCGTCCAAGATGTGTATTTGGGCTTGATACCGTATATGACACCACAGGGTACTTTCGTCATAAACGGCGCAGAACGTGTCGTGGTTTCACAGTTACACCGTTCTCCGGGCGTTTTCTTCGGATCAAGCGTACACACCAACGGAACGACGCTGTATTCAGCTCGTATCATCCCGTTCAAGGGCTCATGGATGGAATTCTCGACCGATATCAGCAACGTGATGTATGCCTATATCGACCGCAAGAAGAAGTTACCTATCACCACATTGCTCCGTGCTATCGGTTATGAGACCGATAAGGACATCCTCGACATTTTCAACCTCGCCGAGGAAGTGAAGGTGACTAAGAGCGGCTTGAAACGTGTGGTGGGTCGTCGCCTCGCAGCAAAAGTGTTGCACTCATGGTTTGAAGACTTCATCAACGAGGAAACAGGTGAATGCGTGACAATCGAACGTAACGAAATCGTTATCGAACGCGGCGTCATTCTCGAAAACGAACATATCGACAAGATCATCGAGAAAGGCGTTAAGACTATCCTCCTCGACAAAGAAGGTATCAACACCAACGATTACGCCATTATTTTCAACACATTACAGAAAGATACAACAAACTCGGAGAAAGACGCTGTCGAATACATCTACCGCCAGCTCCGCAACGCTGAACCACCAGATGAGGAAACAGCTCGCGACATCATCAAGAAGTTGTTCTTCTCCGATAAACGTTATGACCTTGGAGAAGTCGGCCGTTACCGTATCAACCGCAAGCTCGGCTTGAACATCCCGGAAGACGTCAAGGTTTTAACTAACGAAGATATAATCGCTATCATCAAATATTTGATCGAACTGGCTAACCAGAAGGCTGAAGTTGATGATATCGACCACTTGAGCAACCGTCGTATTAGAACCGTGGGCGAGCAGCTGTACGCACAGTTCGGCGTGGGTCTTGCACGTATGGCAAGAACAATCCGTGAGCGTATGAACGTCCGTGACAACGAGTCATTCACACCAACCGATTTGATCAATGCTAAGACATTGTCATCGGTGATTAACTCGTTCTTCGGCACCAACCAGCTGTCACAGTTCATGGATCAGACCAACCCGTTGTCAGAGTTGACACACAAACGTCGTATCTCTGCTTTGGGTCCTGGCGGTATCTCACGTGACCGTGCAGGTTTCGAGGTGCGTGACGTTCACTACACACACTACGGACGTCTCTGTACAATCGAGACACCTGAAGGTCCTAACATCGGTCTTATCTCATCACTCTGCGTGTTCGCTAAGATCAACAACCTCGGATTTATCGAGACACCTTACCGTGAAGTTAAAGAAGGTAAAGTCGATTTCATCAATCCTCCGGTTTATCTTACAGCAGAAGAGGAAGACAACAAGATTATTGCACAGGCTTGCACAGGAATGGATGACGAAGGCAACATCACCGACGATATGCTGAAAGCACGTCAGATTGCTGATTATCCTATCGTCACACCAGACCAGCTCGACCTCATCGACGTGGCACCTAACCAGATGTCATCTGTCGCTGCATCATTGATTCCGTTCTTGGAGCACGACGACGCTAACCGTGCTTTGATGGGATCTAACATGATGCGTCAGGCAGTGCCGTTGATGGCTCCTGAAGCTCCTATTGTCGGAACAGGTATCGAGCATTATGTGGCAAGAGATTCACGTACATTAGTCGAAGCAGAAGGCGACGGCGAAGTTGTCTATGTCGATTCAACAAAGATTACTATCAAGTATGACAGAACCGACAAAGAGCGTCTCGTGAGCTTCGATGACGATGTGAAGACATATAACCTTATTAAATATATAAGAACAAACCAGAGCACAAGCATCAACCAGAAGCCTATCGTAAGAAAAGGCCAGAAGGTTACAAAGGGTCAGATTCTTACCGAAGGTTATGCAACACAGGGCGGCGACCTCGCATTGGGTCGTAACTTGAAGGTTGCTTTCATGCCTTGGAAGGGTTACAACTATGAGGATGCTATCGTGATTTCTGAGAAGATCGTCAAGGAAGACCTCTTCACTTCAATCCACATCGAGGAATTCACCCTTGAGGTGCGTGACACTAAACGTGGTTTGGAAGAGTTGACCAACGATATCCCGAACGTCAGTGCAGACGCAACCAAGGATTTGGACGAGAACGGTTTGATCCGCGTCGGTGCCGATGTCAAGGAAGGCGATATATTAATAGGTAAGATCACGCCTAAGGGCGAGACCGATCCAACCCCAGAGGAGAAGCTGCTCCGCGCCATCTTCGGCGACAAGGCAGGCGATGTGAAGAACGCATCACTCAAGGCAGGTCCTTCAATGAAGGGTGTCGTCATCGGAAAACGCTTGTTCTCACGCGTGGTTAAAGACAGAAAAGCTAAATCAAAAGATAAGGACATCATTGCTGAACTTGAAGCCGAATGCCAGAAAGAGCTTGACGCTTTGAAAGCTCGCATGATGGAGAAGCTCATGTCGATGTTGAACGGCAGAACTTCAACAGGTGTTTACAACAACTTCAAAGAGACTATCATCCCTAAGAAGGTTAAATTCACCCAGAAGGCTTTGTCACAGATCGATTACATGACTGTCAATCCTTATAAATGGACTACAGACGCTGAGATTAACGACTGCATCGTGAAGTTGGTGAACAACTACAACATCAAGTGCAAGGAAATCAACGGTGTTTATAGCCGCAAGAAGAACGTGGCAAGCGTCGGTGATGAGTTGCCGAACGGTATCGTCCAGATGGCAAAGGTTTACGTGGCACAGAAACGTAAGCTGAACATCGGTGATAAGATGGCAGGTCGTCACGGTAACAAAGGTATCGTTTCAAGAATCGTTCGCGAAGAAGACATGCCGTTCCTTGAGGATGGTACTCCAGTCGATATCGTGTTGAACCCGTTGGGCGTGCCTTCACGTATGAACTTGGGTCAGATTTACGAGACAGTGCTCGGTTGGGCAGGTCACGAGCTTGGCTTGAAGTTTGCTACACCTATCTTTGATGGTGCCACATTGGAAGAAATCAACGAATATATGAAGAAGGCTGGTCTTCCTGAGAATGGTAGAGTTCAGCTTTATGACGGCGAGACAGGCGAGCCGTTCGATCAGCAGGCTACAGTGGGTTACATTTACATGCTGAAGCTGCACCACATGGTCGACGACAAGATGCACGCACGTTCAATCGGACCATACTCGTTGATTACACAGCAGCCTCTTGGTGGTAAGGCACAGTTCGGTGGTCAGCGTTTCGGTGAAATGGAGGTTTGGGCACTCGAAGCATTCGGTGCATCTAACGTCCTTCAGGAAATTTTGACAGTGAAGTCAGACGATGTCGTCGGCCGTGCTAAGGCTTACGAAGCTATCGTCAAGGGCGAGAACATGCCAACACCAGGTATTCCAGAGTCATTCAATGTTTTGGTTCACGAATTGCGCGGACTCGGACTTGAAATTACGTTTGAATAAAAAAGCTCTTAATATTTTGTAAATCTATGGCTTTAAATAAGAATAACACATTAAACAGCAACTTTTCAAAGATTACCATCAGCTTGGCATCACCGGAAAGCATTTCCGACCGTTCATACGGTGAGGTGTTGAAGCCGGAGACAATAAACTACCGCACCTACAAACCTGAGCGCGACGGTTTATTCTGCGAGAGAATCTTTGGACCTGTGAAAGACTGGGAGTGCCACTGCGGTAAGTACAAACGTATCCGTTACAAGAACATCGTTTGCGACCGTTGCGGCGTGGAAGTTACAGAGAAGAAAGTCAGACGTGAACGTACAGGCCACATCCAGTTGGTGGTGCCGGTAGCGCATATTTGGTATTTCCGCTCACTTCCTAACAAAATTGGAGCTTTGCTTGGTATTCCGACCAAGAAACTCGACAGCATCATTTACTATGAGAGATACGTCGTGGTTCAGCCGGGTATCATGGCCGAACAAGGCATAAACAAACTCGACCTTCTTTCAGAAGAGGAATATCTCGACATTTTGGAGAAACTTCCTATTGAGAATCAGCATCTTCCAGCAGAAGACCCTAACAAGTTCATTGCTAAGATGGGTGCTGAGGCTATCTACGATTTGTTGGTTCAGATTGACCTCGAGAAAGAAGCCGGTGAACTTCGCGATAAGGCACACAAAGAGACATCACAGCAGCGTAAAGCCGATGCTTTGAAGCGTTTGCAGGTGTTTGAGGCATTCCGCGAGGCTAACAAACACGTCGAGAACCGTCCAGAGTGGATGATTTTGAAGGTCATCCCTGTGACACCACCTGAGTTGAGACCATTGGTCCCGCTCGATGGCGGACGTTTTGCAACATCAGACTTGAACGACCTCTATCGTCGTGTCATCATCCGTAACAACCGTCTTAAGAGACTCATCGAAATCAAGGCTCCAGACGTGATTATGCGTAATGAGAAACGTATGCTTCAGGAAGCTGTTGACTCATTGCTCGACAACTCACGTAAGTCAAGTGCCGTGAAGACTGACTCTAATCGTCCGCTTAAGTCATTGAGCGACAGCTTGAAAGGTAAGCAGGGACGTTTCCGTCAGAACTTGCTCGGTAAACGTGTTGACTACTCAGGCCGTTCGGTTATCGTGGTCGGTCCGGATTTGAACATGAACGAATGCGGTCTTCCAAAGGATATGGCAGCTGAGCTTTACAAACCATTCGTCATCCGTAAGATGATTGAAAGAGGTATTGTGAAGACAGTGAAGTCAGCAAAGAAGATTGTCGACCGTAAAGACCCTGTCGTGTGGGACATCCTCGAAAATATTTTGAAAGGACACCCGATTCTGTTGAACCGTGCTCCTACATTGCACCGTCTCGGTATCCAGGCATTCCAGCCTAAGTTGGTTGAAGGTAAGGCAATCCGTTTGCACCCATTGGTATGTACAGCTTTCAACGCTGACTTCGATGGTGACCAGATGGCTGTGCACTTGCCACTCGGCAACGCGGCAATTTTGGAAGCCCAGATTTTGATGCTCGCATCACACAACATCCTTAACCCTGCTAACGGAGCTCCTATCACGGTGCCTTCGCAAGACATGGTTTTGGGTCTTTATTATATCACAAAACCACGTAAGAGCACTCCAGACCATATCGTCAAGGGTGAAGGCAAGAAATTCTATTCAGCAGAAGAGGTTATCATTGCCTACAACGAGAAGAAAGTCGATATGCACGCCATCATCTACGTGAAGGTGCCGGTCCGTAAGGAAGACGGCTCAATCGTTGAGGAAATGGTGGAGACAACAGTCGGTCGTGTCAAATTCAACCAAGTTGTTCCTGCAGGATTTGGTTACATCAACCGTCTGTTAAATAAGAAGGCCTTGCGTGACATCATCGGTGATATGGTGAAACTCCTTGGTACAGCTGTGACAACCAAGTTCTTGGACGATATCAAGAACATGGGTTACTACATGGCTTACAAAGGCGGTTTGTCGTTCAACCTCGGCAACGTGTTGATTCCATCTGTTAAGGAAGAGTTGATCCGTCAGGCTAATGAGGAAGTGAACGCCATCCGTGAGGAATACAACATGGGTTTCATCACAGGCAACGAACGTTACAACAAGATTATCGATATTTGGGGTCACGTCGTCACCAAGTTGACCGACGAAGTTATGAAGCTGTTGCCTCAGGACGACCAGGGATTCAACCCAGTTTACATGATGTTGGATTCAGGAGCTCGTGGTAGTAAGGAGCAGATTCGTCAGCTTTGCGGTATGAGAGGTTTGATGGCAAAACCGCAGAAATCGACAGCAGCCGGTGGCGCTGAGATTATCGAGAACCCAATTCTTTCGAACTTCAAGGAAGGTTTGTCAGTGTTGGAGTACTTCATTTCTACCCACGGTGCTCGTAAAGGTTTGGCAGATACCGCTTTGAAGACCGCTGACGCTGGTTACTTGACCCGTCGTCTCGTCGACGTCGCTCACGATGTCATCATCACTGAGAAGGACTGCGGCACTTTGAGAGGTTTGTCAATTGGTGCTTTGAAACGCGGTAAGGAAATCGTCGAGTCATTGTATGACCGTATCCTCGGCCGCGTGGCTTTGCATGATATTTTCCATCCGCAGACGGGCGAGTTGCTTTGCAACGGTGGCGCTGAAATCACTGAGGATATCGCAAAGAAGATCTGCGATTCACCTTTGAAAGACCAGACCATTGAGATTCGTTCCGTGTTGACTTGCGAATCGAAGAAGGGCGTTTGCGCCAACTGCTACGGACGTAACCTTTCATCAGGTAAGCTCGTACAGCGTGGTGAGGCCGTCGGCGTTATCGCAGCACAGTCAATCGGTGAGCCTGGTACTCAGTTGACTCTGCGTACATTCCACCAAGGTGGTACTGCATCGAGCACATCAGAAGACTCAATGATTAAGGCTGACTACAGCGGTAAGATGATTATCAACGACTTACGTGCTGTTGATTATAAAGATAAGGATGATAACAAGTATCAGATCGTGGTGAGCCGTGCATCTGAGATGAAGATTTTGGACCACAACACAGGCGTTGCTCTCGTCACAGAGAACATCCCTTACGGTTCGAAGTTGTACATCCCAGCAGGCAGCGACGTCAACCAGGGCGATATCATCTGCGAATGGGATAAGTATAACTCACTTATCATTTCTGAACATGACGGTAAGGCTCGTTTCGACAACATCGTTGAAAACGTCACATTCCGTAATGAATCAGATGAGCAGACAGGTTACAATGAGCGCGTTATCATTGAAGGTCGTAAGTTCTCGAAGAACCCATCTATCTCAATCGTTGACAAGAACGGCGAGGTTATCAAGTCATACGACTTGCCAGTCGGCGCACACGTCATGGTTGAAGACGGTGATAAGATCAAGGCTGGTGACATCCTGACCAAGAAACCACGTGCTACTGGAGGTTTGGGCGATATTACCGGTGGTCTTCCACGTGTTACAGAGCTCTTCGAGGCACGTAACTCTTCAGAGCCGGCTATCATCTCTGAAATCGACGGTGAGGTCTCATTCGAGAAGAAACTTGTCCGTGGTAACCGTGTGTTGGTTGTCACATCAAAGACAGGCGATGTGAGAAAGTATCTCATCCCGACAACGAAAGAGGTTTTGGCTTCAGAAAACGACTACGTGAAGGCTGGTCAGCCATTGTCAGAAGGTGCTATCACACCTGCTAACATTTTGGCTATCGAAGGCCCAATGAAGGTTCAGGAATATATTGTAAACAACGTTCAGGAGGTTTATCGTTCACAAGGTGTGACCATCAACGGTAAGCACTTTGAGGTCATCGTTCGTCAGATGATGCGTAAGGTTGAAATCGACGATCCAGGTGATACAAGATACCTCGAGGGTGAGCTTGTCAGCAAGATCGCATTCCAGGAGACCAACGACGACATCTTCGGAAAGGTCGTTGTTACAGATCCGGGCGATTCAGAGACATTGTTCGTGGGACAGATTATCTCAGCAAGAAGACTGCGTGATGAGAATTCATCATTGAAACGTCGCGACAAGAAGCTTGTTGAGGCCCGTGACGCACAGCCGGCAACGGCACACCAGGTGCTTCAGGGTATCACCCGTGCTGCTTTGCAGACCGACAGCTTCATCTCAGCTGCTTCATTCCAGGAGACAACGAAGGTTTTGACACAGGCTGCTATCAGCGCAAAGACCGACTATCTCGAGGGTATGAAGGAGAACGTCATCGTTGGTCACAAGATCCCAGCAGGTACAGGTTTGCGCGAATACGACGATTTGATTGTCGGTTCTAAGGAAGACCTTGAGCCTGAGGTGGTGACCGCTGAACCAGTAGAGGCGTAATTAGTCATTAGCCATTAGCTGTTAGCTATTAGCTATTAGCCATTAGTAGAGACGCCACATTGTGACGTCTCTACATTTTACAATCAAATAAAAATAGAATTATGGAAAACAACAACAAGAAACAATTGAATATTGACATTCCGGAGGCAGTTGCTGACGGCGTGTATTCAAATTTGGCTATCATCAGCCATTCTCCAACAGAATTCGTTATTGATTTTGCTCAGATTGCTCCGGCAATGCAGAAGGCCAAGGTGCGCTCGAGAGTTATCATGACTCCTCAGAATGCAAAGCGTTTATATCGCGCATTGGCTGAGAATCTGCAGAAATACGAGCAAAATTTCGGTCCGATTAAGGATATTAACGATAATATGGCGGCTCCGTTTACGATGGGGTCAGCAGGGGAGGCGTAATAGTTTAATAGTTTAATAGCTTATTAGATTATAAGTTTATAAAACAATAAAAAGGGATGTCGCATCGCGGCATCCCTTTTAAACTATTAAGCTACTAAGCTATTAAACTATATAAACTCGAGTTTATCCTGTGTTGTGTTCTTTTCGCAGTAGTGGCAGTGCAGTTTGATGGCACCGTCGGCGTCTTTGATGACCGTGAACTTGGTCGGGACGTCGTGTTCCTTGTTGGTGACGCAGTTAGGGTTGAAGCATTTCACTATGTGTTCGATGCTATCAGGAAGCGTAACTGTCTGTTTCTTAATCACTTCGAAGTCTTTGATTTCGATGATTGATGCTGTAGGAGCCACAAGGCCGATTTTGTTGTAGTCTTCTGGTGCGAAATACTTGTTAGAGATCTTGATGAAGCCTTTTGTACCGTATTTCTTGCTTTCGACGTTGGTGCCGAAATACACAGGGTTGCTGACTTTTTCAAGTCCAAGAATCTTAACGACTTGGAACACTTTGTCGGCAGGGATATGATCGATAACGGTGCCATTTTCAATGGCTGACACGATTAATTCTTTTCTCTTTTCCATAATTCTGATTTTTATTTAAGTCCTAAAATTGTTGCAATAAGAGCTTCGCGGGCGTACACGCCGTTCTGAGCCTGCTGGAAGTAGTATGCTTTCGGGTTGCTGTCGACGTCCACATGGATTTCGTTGACACGTGGGAGTGGGTGCAGCACGCGGCAGTTAGGTTTTGCTGCGTCGAGCATAGCGTTACGGAGAACGTATGAGTTCTTCACTTTCTCATATTCTTCAGGATCTGGGAAGCGTTCGCGCTGGATACGGGTCATATAGATGATATCGCTGTGCGGGATAGCTTCTTCGAGGTCTGTATACTGGTGATATTCAAGGTTTTTGTCTTTGATATGCTGTTTCACCACGCTTGGCAGCTTGAGTTCGACAGGGGAAACGAGGTTGAATTTGGCGTTGAAGTTGCACATAGCTTCGACGAGGCTGTGCACTGTGCGGCCGTATTTGAGGTCACCGACGAGTGTGATTTCGAGGTTCTCGAGGGTTCCTTGTGTCTTGCGGATGCTATAGAGGTCGAGCATGCACTGTGTAGGGTGCTGGTTGGCGCCGTCGCCTGCGTTGATGACCGGCACTTTAGACACTTCTGATGCGAAGCGTGCTGAGCCTTCGATAGGGTTACGCATCACGATGAGGTCGGCGTAAGAAGCCACCATGGTGATTGTATCGGCGAGTGATTCACCTTTCTGCACGCTGGTCCCTGCGGTGCTGCTGAAGCCGATGACGTTGCCGCCGAGCAGCTGGATTGCTGTTTCAAAGCTGAGACGAGTACGTGTTGATGGCTCGAAGAAGAGAGAGGCGATGATACGGCCGTTCAGCAGGTTCTGATGCGGATTTTTTTCAAAGTCCTCGGCGATGTCGAGCACATGACAGATTTCTTCAGGCGTGTAGTCGCTTATTGAAATCAGGCTGCGATTTTTTAATGAGATTGACATTGTTGATAGTTTTTATTTGTTAATTTGATTGATTTTAAGCAAAAAAAATGACGGTTTCAATTGACCGTCAGCTGATAGAAAAAGATGAAGAGTTGAGGAATTGCTTCCTTTTGTAACGTCATTTTGACGCAAATCCGATAACGTTTTTACTACTATCATCGGATTGCAAAAATACGATTAATTTTTTTATTGTCAAGAAAAATATTGTAAAATTTTTTTAACATAAATTGCAAAATTATGCAAGTTATGTTAAAAAATTTTAAGAAAAAAGTTCTTGACAAATGAAAAAAATCATTATAATTTTGCAACGATAATAAAATACTAAGAGTTATGAAACGAGTTATCATAAAAACGATTTATGGGAGCCTGTGATTTAGGCACAAGTAATCACAGGCGTTGAACATCAGGAGATTGTGCGGAATTTTTAACATTGTATTATTTATTAAAAGTCAGATTTATGAAACGCAGAAAAATTTTAGTAATTTCAGTTATTGTGATGTTAGCGGTCGGGTTTACGCTATACTTCGCAGCATGTAAAAAAAGGAGTGTTACACCTATTAATAATATGGTGGGGCAGGTTGACGATTATCCCGGATATAGTTCCGAAGCGAGACTTGTCGCCAAAAGTATTAATAGGTTTAAACGGCAACTTGATGATAGAGAGAGTGTTATGAGAAGCGGTCTTTATATGCCGATTGACAGTATCATTTGGAATGTAGAGGCGCTGTTCAATGCAGAATACACGTTTCCGGAGAGGAAATATCTTGAGACGGTGAAGCATGAATTGGAGTTTTTTGTTGATGTGAATGAGAATGATGAAGCTCCATTCAGTGTTGTCGCTGATTTGTATGACGATATTACCGATGCGGTGCGGCAGGTGTATTCAAACGACGGTATTGATATGGACAAATCGTTGAAGGCAGTGGTTGTCGATAAAGGCGATGTCGTGGGTAACAAAGTGAGTGTCAATGTTTATGTGGTTTCCGGCAAGATGGACAACGATAATTCGGTTAAGGACCCAGTTGACGGTCCTTTTGGTCCACGTGACTGCTGGTATTATGGTGAATATGGCGGTACATGTGATGATCCGTCGATTTTGTATGATGCTGCTGAGATTATTGAGGATACCATCAACTATTATTATAGCGGGACATCGGTACCTCAACCAGGATTCAGGGGATTGAATTTTGGTATGTTCAAGATTTCAATTGATGGAAGCGAGTATTTTGACGAGAATGGAGAACCTTACTTATATTATTACCCGTCGACAGGAAATCCTCCTCTTTATCTGAATTATGAGTTGCTGAATTATTATTACATCAGGGAACTTGAAGTATTGTTACATCTTTTGCCAACTGATCTGGCGAATATGAATTTGTTGCCTGTAATACCGGCGTTTATTGAGGTGGACATAGCAGGATTGTTTGGATATATTGGCAATAGCAGCTGCTATCATCATCAGAACTATGTTGTTTATGGGCACAAGGCATTTATTCCTTCGCAGGAGTTGCCTCCTTTAAGAGATTTGTTGAATTAAAATTAAAAAATGAATTATGTCATGAAAAGGATTCTATTGGTGATATTGAGCTTTTGGGCGATAGGCTTGCAAGCGCAGCAATGGGTGGTATCGCATCCCGCGGAAGAAGGCGTGGTGCTTATCGGCGGCGATTGTAACGGAAACGGTAATTTTATCGTTGGAGCCTGCAATAAAAATGGTAGTTCTTACCTGGATGCCTATGCAATGTTTGTTAATGATAATGGCAGTTTTGTTGAGAGATCTTTCAGTTTTGACGGGTATAAATCACATCTGTGCAGCGCCATCTGTTTGGATAATGGCAATGCGTTTGTGGTTGGTGTCAAAGGAGGAGCGTTGACAAGCCATGATTATGATACATTGTGGATTCTGGTAATGACTCCGGAACTGGAGATTGTTGAAGAACGTGATTATCCGCTTGTTGAACCATATCGGACATGGACGACGGATGTGTATCTCGATTTCAATAATTACGGTGAGGTTATTGTGTTAGCTGATGTCAGTCAATATAGCTATCCTTTTATGTCGAATGGTGTGTATGCTGTGTTCAAATGCGATATACATGGAAATATTCTTAAGAGTAAGTATTTTGCGGAAGGACACGGGGTGAATGGTGCAAGGCCTACTGGATTGATAAGGGTTCCGAATAGCGATTATATGATGATGATAGGGAAGGGATTTTTTGTGACGAATTCGCATAGTATATGTTATATTGACAACGAGTTGGAGAAAGTGGATGTATATCCGCTGCCGTGGCTGGAAAATATATGGAACTATACGGATTGTTGGAAAGAAAACGGACATTTTCTCATGTCGTCGATGTCGCATCCTCATGGAGTGGTTGAAAACTCGTTTTATGCAGCTGTTTTTGAGGTTGATAATAGGGGAAACTATGTCGATACGTTGGTATATGACAGGGCGGACACCTCTGATTATACGGCTCAATTCGGAAGCATGGCGTATGTTGGCGATGATATTATTTACATTGCGACGTATTGGGAAAGCGGACAGAACGAAGACCCGACAGATGCTGTTATTTGCTTGATTGACAGTGATTTAAATCTTAAGGGAACGAAAAGACTGAAAGTCTCAGACACTAAGATAAGGATTATGCATTGCCAGAAGACTTCTGATGGTGGTTGTCTGGTGTATGGACAATGTAAGAAAAGCTATGACAGTGAGATGCTGTATGTTTGGAAGCTGCTGCCCGAGGATTTTGTGATTCCATGGACATTGGACGAGAATCCAGTTGCCTTGCCCCACCATGAAGTGTATCCGAACCCGACAAGAGACTACTTGAATATAATGCTTGAACATGCTGATAATCAGCGCTATGTGGTAAGTATTGCTGATTTAAAGGGGCGTAAATATTTTGAGCGCAGATTTGAAAATGTCGGCGGTTTGCTGACAATCGATGTGTCATTATTGGATAATGGGGTTTATTTTTATGAGATCTTTAACGGACAAGGCATACAAAAAGGTAAGTTTTTAAAGTATTAACATTAAATTTAAAATTTATGAAACTACGTATTTTATATATTATGGTATTATCAATCGTTGCAAATAACGTGATAATAGGACAGGAAAAGGGTGGCTGCGATTTATGCGGACCATCTGGAGCGACCCAGAATCAACCAAAAGGAAACTATTCTGCTACTATTGGGATGAGCAACCAGACGCTTGGGGCGAATTCGTTTGCCGTTGGACAGGCTAACAGGACTGCAGGCTCGGCATCAATAGCACTCGGAAAATTTGCATGGGCTAACGCCACGAATGCGATTGTTATCGGTTCTGGCACAGATAATAATGAATCTAAAGCGTTGATAAATAACTATTCAGAAACTCTTATGATTGGGTTTAACAGTCGCCGCCCGACGCTGTTTGTCGGATCATCTAACGGCGGCGTCACCACTGGCAGAATCGGCATTGGCAATATGACCAGCCCGTTGGCGAAGCTTCATATGTTGGCTGATTCAAATGAAGATGCTGGTTTTATTTTGGAAACATCCAATAAAACATCGAAAAGTGCTTTCCTGCAGATGTACGATGACAAACATAAGATAATAGTGTCAAAAGAAGGCATGCGAATTTCAGCACCAAACGATGCGCTGTCGCTGGATGCCAATAAAATCAAGATGTCGGGGAAAGTGGGCATCAATACTGACAACAACTATACTGGCGACTACGATTATACTTTGGCAGTTAAAGGCGGGATCCTGACGAGTGAGGTTTATGTCAAAGAGGTCAGTGAGTGGCACGATGATGTGTTTTCGGATACCTATCAACTGATATCGCTGAACGACTTGGAGATGTTTATTCGTAACAACGGGCATTTGCCTGATTTGCCTTCAGAAGAGGATGTCGTTGAGAAAGGTTATAATATGGTTGAGATGGAAGGTTTGTTGTTGAAAAAGATAGAAGAACTAACTCTTTATATTATTGAGATGCAACGGCAACTTCAGAACCAAAAACTAATTATTGACAAATTGCAAGGAAAATAAGGTTGTTGCTTAAATATTGTGTTATGAAAACGAAATATTTTTTGATATTTCTTGCTCTGCTATTGTCTGTAATGTTTTATAATGCAGCCCAAGCCCAGTGCTGTCTTGTGATGGGATACGATGCGGCGGGAAACAGGATTAGCAGGCAAGTGACGACAAATTGCATAGAGAAACGTGATGCCGTTGAGGTGCAAGAGGTTGAAACTGATGATGGTGTCAAGGTTTACCCCAATCCGAATCATGGAATGTTTAAAGTCATTGTGAATAATATTAAAGAAACAGCAAGTTATGAATTATATGATGTCAATGGAGTGATGCTGCTTTCTGGGAAATTGCATAATGATGAAACGGAAATTGATATTGGAACTACTGCAGGCACTTATCTGTTGAAGATAAGCAATGGCGATGATGTGATTTCTAAGATAATTGTGATAAACTAAAACCGCAAGTTTATGAAGAAGTTATTATTTATAATGTTGCTGTTGGGCGTCTGTGTCATGCGAGCGCAGACATATCAGCAGACCGAAATAGAACTTGATTCGGAGATTCCGAAAGACAAGAGTTTTGTTTATGAAGCTTCGACATCCATTAAGATGCTGAAAGGGTTTCACTGTCAGCCTAAAGGGAATAATTCAGTTATGTTTGCGATTGACAGATTTGGTGTCTTTCCACCTGAAGAAGGCATCACTGGAGGTGCGTCGGCTCTGAGTCAGGATGGCGTGGTTGGAGCATTGCCAGGAGAGCTTAATGTCGGGAATTTGGGTGCTGCAGAGTATTCCGTTCCGATATTGTTGCCGCAAGGTATTGGCAATATGACACCAGAAATTGCAGTGATATATAATAATCAGGCAGGCAACGGATTGCTCGGATGGGCTTGGGATTTGTCGGGATTGTCGTCGATAGTAAGAGTGGGGCAGACCTTATATCATGATGGTAACCGTACGGCAGTGAATTTTACTGATGACAGGTTTATGATGGATGGCAAGCGACTGATGTTGTGTTCCGGCAATGCTCAGGGAAACGGCGCCATATTTAAAACCGAAGTTGATGAGATGAGCAAAATTACTGCATATTCGGATGGCTACATCGGCCCGGCGCGTTTTATTGTCAGGAAAAAAGACGGAACAACTTGGGAGTACGGATGCACTGACGATTCCAGAGTGGAGGCGCAAAACAAAAACAATGTGGTGCTGAAATGGCTTGTCAATAAAATCATCGATCCTGATGGGAATTATATCTCATTCAATTACATCGAGAATCATAATACCGGCGAGTCGTACATCAATAGAATTGACTATACTTTGAACGATAAAGCCGGCATTCAGACCATGTATCAAGTGGTATTTTCCTATGATGATAGGGAAGATTATGAGGAGGGCTATGTTTATGGAAGCCTCGTCCAAAAGAAAAAGCTGTTGCGAAATATAATCGTGCGAAACATGCAGACTGGCACGGTTTTGTATGACTATTCTTTCGATTATTTCGCACCTGGCAACTATTCGTCAGACATGAAGTTCCTGTATCACAGACTGAAAAACATTAGGATGAGTGCAGGCGATATGAAACTGAATCCTACTGCTATCAGTTGGAATAAAAACAGTCATTATAATGATAAATTCCTTTCTTATTCGTTGAATCAAAACGTGTTCAACAAGGTTCCTTTTGTCGGGGATTTCAATGGTGACGGCTATTCTGACGTGATGCTTGTGCCTCATAAGCAGAGTAATACATATTCGACAAGTGTTCAGGCGACAATCGTTATTAATAAAGGTGACGGCACTTTCAATGATGAGGCTTTCTACACTTTTAGTTTTGATAGGACACTGGAGTGGATATATGTTATTGATTTTGATGGAGATGGATTGGATGACGTGGTTCCATATTATGCAAACCAAGAAGAAAACAGCAACTGGAAATCGAAGTTCTGTGTTTATTTGAATAGGGGTAGTTCCTTTGCGTATTTGGGGGATTTCGTCGCTGAAAGGTATTTTACATTATACCCAGGAGATTTCTTTGGCAACAAGAAAGTCGGACTCTTATTGAATTACAACAACATAAACCAGTCTAACGATTATTTTCCTAATGTCTTCTATTATGGTAGCAACAATTCCATGATAATGCAAACGCAGCAAGAAATGAGTTTGGGCATTCCGGAACATGTCTTGATTGAGGATTTTGATGGGGACGGGAGCTCGGAAATCATGTATTTGATGGAGAGTTGTGCGTTTATCATCAAGTTGGATCTTGATAACGACAATGTTGACTTCTTGCGATTATACATTGATACTAACTTTGACAGCGGTGATTTTCTGTTTCCTGGTGATTTCAATGGTGACGGATACACGGATTTGTTGAAATATGACGACTTAAATTATTGGAATATAGCAATATTTGATGGTGACAGGTTTAAAGCGCCGGTGCCATGTCTTAACAATAATCTGCTAAGAGGCCTGACGTTGGCTCCTCAAGACCGTTATTTGTGCTCGCTTCAAAACTTGTCGATGCCCTCGGAAACTATAAGAACCGCAGATTTCGACGGAGATGGAAAAGCTGATGTCGGTGTCTTCAAAAATACAGGTGGAAATTACTACTTGGAAATTGGTTTTAAGCCATATGAAAAATCAAGTAATAATATCGATTTCACTTATATCCGGCGTTTCAACCTTATTATAAATCATTCGCATCAATATGTGCATATGGGAAATTTCTTGGGGCATGAGAATGTGAGTATTCTTAGCAATGTCAAGACAAATCCTGGGAGTTACGAGGTTCCTAAAATCGTATCGCTTAATCCTCACTCATCGAAGTTTTCCGTTGAGCGTATCACTGACGGACTGGGCAACTCTCGAGGTCTGAAATATGAATACCTGATGCCTAAAGATGGTTTTTATGATTATGAATATCAATGGGTTGATTCAAAATCAAGAACAGTCCCACTGCAAGTTAAGGCTTTGTGTATGGATACTGTTTTCTCGACGAACTCAAAAGCAGTAGTTACAAAATACTCGTATAAAAACATGGTGTATCATACCGAAGGACATGGCTTGCTCGGCTTTATGCAGATGGATTCTAAGGTGTTGGTTGATAATGCATTGTCGCAATCGAACACTTTCGTGTCGGAAATTGAATCAATGGGTGATTATTACATTATGTTGCCGCAATCGCATATGAAATACAATTGCTATAATCAAATTGTTTTGAAAGAGATGAATGCGTATAAAAAATATGTGAACGTTAATAATGACAAGGTAATCATGCCATTAATGGCCAGCAAGAAAACAATCAATTATGATGTGGATACGCCGGGTTCAATTCTCAAGTCAAATATTACAAATGTTGATTATCATAGTGATGTGTCGAATTATACTTATTCTGATGTCGTTAATGTCAGTAAAACCATTGATGGTACTGACGATAATTATATTGGAGATGACGCCACGGCCTGCTCGTTCTGGAGCGAGACTGATTATACTTATAATAATAACCCGTCAAAATGGATTGTTGAGCGATTGCAAAGTATAAAAAACTCTATGCATTATGCTGATAATGAGAGCGTTGGCTCATGTGAGATTTATGATTATTCCGGAAATTCTTCTTATCAAATTACGAGAAAAACATCATTGCCAAATGCTGAAATGAATTATGCTGACCCGTTAAAAATTGTTTCAGATTATTCATATGATGCAGTAGGTCATGTGGTTATGCAGTCGTTGATATCGCCGTCGGCAAAGAATCAACGAGTGAAGAGGATGAATTATGGCGAAGAGTATAATTATCGTTATCCGACATCAATGATTAACGAAAATGGTTGGGAAGTTGATGTAGCATACAATAATGATTACGGCGACTTGCGTTCGATGATTGATTACAATGGTTTCACGACCGAAAGTGATTCAGATCCGTTTGAAATAACAGTCGAGAAAAATATGCCCGACGGGACTAAATGTGTGGATGCCAAACGATGGGCACAAGGTAACAAATATGCCCCTCAAGATGCCATTTATTATATTTGGACGAAAACGACTGGAAATGCTGAAAGTCTCACATTTTTCAGTAAGACAGGCAAAAAACTGCGAGAAGTTACATTCGGCTTGAATGGTGAAGCGATTTATGTTGATATGACATACGATAATAATGAAAACATGTCCTCAAAATCAATGCCTTATATAGTCGGCGATGAGCCAAAGTATTGTCATTATGTTTATGATAAAAACAATAGGCTGATAGAGGAGGTATATCCCAACGGACTCGTGAAAAACTATAGCTATAACAAGCTTCAGAGAATGATTAGCACTGTATCGCCGGAAGGTGTTTCTCGTGATGTTACTGAAACCGAGAACCCCATGGGATGGCGTATCCAGACAATTGATGTCGGCGGCAACACCATTAATTATGATTATTATAGCGATGGAAAACTAAAAAGTTCAATGATTGGTGATGATGCCCAAACTAAAGTGGAATATGAATATGATGGAAGACGTAACTTGTTGAGAATGAGAGATCCCGCGTGTGGAGAGATTCTCTATAACTATAATGCGTATGGTGAATTGACTGAGCAGACGAATGCCAAGAATTGTGTCACAATGTATATCTATGATAACATGGGAAATATACTCGAACGACTTGAATCTGATGAACAAAGGCAGGATCCTGTCATCACTCAATGGATTTATGATCAGAGTAAAGGTAAGATTGGTATGCTGTCTGGGATATTATACGGTGATTCTCATTCTGTTACGTATAATTATGATGGCTTGTTGAGGCTTGTCGGTGTTGACGAGATGATCAAAGGTAAAAACTATACCACTTTATATGCTTATGATAAAGCAAATAGGGCAGAAGTCGTGGTATATCCCAGTGGTGTCGCGATCCAAAACCAATATTCAAATTCAGGTTATAATAAGTCAATTGTTAAGCAAAGCGATGATAGTGTTTTATGGGAGGCCGAGTCAGCTAATGCTATGGGTTATATCATTGATTATCAATATGGAAATGGTATAAGGACAAGGAGAAAATATGATCAAGAGACAAATCTTTTGACAGGTATTAATTCGTGTTCCGACAAAAAAATATATCAAAACCTGTCGTATTCGTATGATGGTTTTGGTAATCTTATGAATCGTTCCAGTTTAAGCGGCAATAATCTTAGTGAGAGCTTTACCTATGATAAATTCAATCGTCTTGTGAGTGTCCGGTTGAACAACAAGCTCACAGGTTGGATGGAGTATGATGAATATGGTAATATCTTGTCAAAATACTTTGATTATCAGAATGTTTTCTATGATGCGCAGTATTCTGGCGCTTGTCCGTATGCAGTTACAAAGGTTAAGACAGATTTGGATGAGAGTGATGATTTGAATCAAGAAATCGAATACACGGTTTTTGATAAGATGCGCCATGTCGATTGCGGAAAGAACTCATTGTCAATAGATTATGGCTATGATTATGATAGGAAGTATTCTTCTGAAAGTGTTGATGGCTATTTGCGAGAAAAAGTTTATGTCTCTGATTGTGAATTTGTTAATGATCAGGGTAATAATGTCGTATATACGTATTTAAAATGCCCGATGGGAGTTTTTGCGGTTAGTTGCATCAATGATAAAGGGGAGGAGGACATATTGTATGTGCACAAGGACCATCTTGACTCTTGGTGTTTGATTACTGATAAGGACGGCAAAGTTGTGCAGAAAACCAGTTATGATGCATGGGGCAATCCTCGAAATGATGATACATGGTCGGGGAAATACAAAGGTAAGCTGCTGTGTGACCGAGGTTTTACAGGACATGAGCATTTGCTGGCATTTGGCATCATCAACATGAATGGTCGAGCGTATGATCCGCTGCTTTCGATGATGATGAGTCCTGATAGTAACATTCAGAATCCTGATTTTTCGCAGAATTACAATAGGTACATTTATTGTTATAACAATCCGTTGTCATATTCTGACCCTTCGGGTGAATGGGTTGAGTGGTTGTTGTACGGTGTTTTCAGTGGAACAGTGAATGTCATATTTAATATTGAAAGTATTGACAGTTTCCAGGAAGGTTTGTTGTCTTTCGGCGCTGGCTTTGTATGTGGCTGCCTGGCTCAAGGCGTGTCGAATTGTTCATGGGCATTGCAGGTCGTTGGGAATGTCGCCGGGACTACGTTAAAATACGGTGTCAACAGCTTTGTGCAACAAAACACAGGTAGTAAACTCGACTGGAGTATTTTGGAAGATAAGGAGTTTAAATCTGATGTGATGTATGCGTTGGGTTCAAGTTTGGCAAAATCAGTGCTGACATCGTATCTTGTCCAACCTACTGATGAGGATGAGGGTAAGACAATTTCAAATATGCTATGTCACGAAAAGTACAATCAGAGGATTCTGGAGACGGCTTCAAAAAAGATTGTAGGTAACTTGTTTTCCGGTAGAAAAGTTTTTGATGGTTTTGCTATTACCAAGAAAAATCTGGAAGATGCGCTGCCATATCTGGAATGTGTTTTGGATATTGTTGCTGATAATGTTGAATTTCAAGGGCATTCGGAAACTCTCAGTAAAATCAGTGATAAGCTGCTGAATTTCGATTTCAAAGGCTTTATGAGTAAATACGGAAATGACATGAATTATTGTTATAGTCAATTTCGTTCTTTATTTGTGAAAAAAGGTGGTTAATAAGCGATTTTTTACTATTTTTGCACCCAATTAATTATAACGATTTGTACTATGCTGGAATTAGTTTTGAGACAACTCTTTATCGACGCTTTTAAGAAGCTCTACGGACAGGAACCTCTTGCGGAAAATGTGAGCTTCCAGAAGACTCGTCCTGAATTTGAAGGCGATGTTACCATCGTGGTGTTCCCGTTTGTGAGAATAGCCAAGAAAGCCCCTGAGGCCATTGCCAATGAACTCGGAGAAGAAATGATGAAGGAAAGCGACATCGTTGCGAAATACAACGTAGTGAAAGGCTTCCTGAATCTGCTTATTGCCGACAGCTTCTGGCTCGGCTTCATGCAGAAAAACCACACGAACGAACTGTTCGGACGTAAAGAGGTTTCAGGCAAACCTGTCGTAGTAGAGTATTCCTCACCGAATACCAACAAACCGTTGCACCTCGGTCATATCCGTAACAACCTGCTGGGCTGGAGCGTGAGCGAAATCCTAAAAGCCAATGGCGAAAATGTCGTGCGCGTGAATCTTGTTAACGATAGAGGTATTCACATCTGCAAGAGCATGATAGCGTGGCAGAAATGGGGTGATGGCTGCACTCCTGAATCGACCGGCAAGAAGGGGGACCATCTCATTGGCGACTTCTACGTGATGTTCGACAAACATTTCAAAGAGGAAGTGAAAAGCCTGCTGCCTGCCAACTACGATGAGCTCAGCGATGAGGGCAAAGAGAAAGCGAAAGCAGAGGCCGAGAACGCTTCTCCTTTGATGCAGGAGACTCGCGAGATGCTGCGTAAATGGGAGGCAGGCGACAAAGAGGTGCGTGAACTTTGGGAGATGATGAACAACTGGGTCTACGAAGGCTTTGATGTGACATACAAACGTCTCGGAGTGTCATTCGACAAGATCTATTACGAGTCACAGACATACTTGCTTGGTAAGAGCACCGTGATGGATGGCTTGAAGAAAGGCGTCCTGTATCAGAGAGAAGACGGCTCAGTGTGGTGCGACCTCCGCGATGAGGGACTCGACGAGAAGCTGCTGTTGCGTCGTGACGGCACATCCGTTTATATGACTCAAGACCTGGGAACCGCTCAATTGCGTTATGACGAGTACCATCCGAAGAAACTGATCTATGTCGTGGGTAATGAACAGAATTACCACTTCGACGTGCTCAAACGTGTTTTGGTGAGATTGGGCTTCGAGTGGGGTAACGACATCGAGCATCTTTCCTATGGTATGGTTGAGTTGCCAAGCGGTAAGATGAAGTCACGTGAAGGAACAGTCGTTGATGCCGATGACCTTATGGATGAGATGGAAGCAACGGCGAAAAGCGTGTCGGAAGAACTCGGTAAAGCTCACGGATTAAGTGACGAAGAGTCGGCAAAGCTCTATCACATGATAGGACTCGGCGCTCTGAAGTACTTCATCCTGAAAGTCGACCCGAAGAAGACGATGCTGTTCGACCCGAAAGAATCAATAGATTTCAATGGCAATACAGGCTCGTTCATTCAGTACACCCATGCCCGTATCTGCTCGGTGCTGCGTAAAGCTGAAGAAACCGGCGTTACCTATGGCGACAAGGTTACTGTAGATAGCATGCAGCTTGGCGAAAAATCGCTGCTTACCAATATCTATACATGGCCTTCGGTGCTCGAGCAGGCTGCAATCAACCGCAGCCCGGCCATGATAGCCAACTACATCTACGACCTCTGCAAAGGATTTAACCAGTTCTATCAGGAGTGCAGTATTCTGAAGGAAGAGGATGTGAAACGTAGAGAGTTCCGTCTGCAGTTGGCTGCGATGACAGCACGCTTGCTGCGTAACGCAGGTGAGCTGCTGGGTATGCAGATGCCAGAGAGAATGTAAATAATAGTAAGATGAACGTTTTTTATCTACCGGACGCTACAGAAGGAATGGTCTCCTTCCCTGAGGAGGAATCGAAACACTGTGTCAAGGTTTTGAGAATGCAGGTAGGAGACCGTTTCTGCGTCACCGACGGCAAGGGATCGTTGTACGACGGTGAGCTTGTGGAAGCACACCCTAAAAGAGCGACAGTATGCCTCACGAACAAACGTCCGGGTTATGATAACAAAACGTTTAAACTCGAGATAGCTATAGCGCCAACAAAACTCAACGAGCGTACGGAGTGGTTCCTTGAAAAAGCAACAGAGATAGGCATTGACAAGGTGCAGCTGTTTGCGTCGTATCACTCGGAACGCCGTGTGGCAAACGTGGAGCGTTTCCGCAAGGTGATGATAGCCGCAATGAAACAGTCGATAAAGTCAAGACTGCCAGAGATTGAGGATGTGGTGGATTTCAATAAGCTTGTGAAACAGCCTTTTGATGGACAGAAATTCATCGCCTGGATTGACGACGACGTGACAGAACTGCTTTGTGACAAATACGAAAAAGGTAAAAATGCATTGGTTCTTATCGGTCCTGAGGGCGACTTCAGTCCGGAAGAGGTGCAGCTGGCAAAAGACAACGGATTCATCCCGGTGAGCTTGGGAGATGCAAGATTAAGAACAGAGACTGCTGCTGTGGTGGCATGCCACACAGTGAATCTGATAAACCAAATGTCGAAATGATGAAACGATTGCTGACAGTCGTGATGCTGCTGCTGACGTTGGGACTTTCAGCCCAGCAGACGCAGATAGCGCTTCTGAAATACAGAGGCGGCGGCGACTGGTATGCAAACCCCACATCATTGCCTAATCTGGTTAAGTTCTGCAACCAGGAACTGCATACCGACCTGAATCCCGACATCGCTACGGTGGAGGTGGGGAGCCCGGATATTTTCAACTATCCGTTTGTGCACATGACTGGTCACGGAAACGTAACGTTTGATAAGGCGGAATGCGAGAACCTGCGGAACTACCTGCTTGGGGGCGGTTTCCTGCACATCGACGACAACTACGGATTGAAAGACTTCATCATGCCGCAGATGCAGAAGGTGTTTCCGGAGCTTGAATGGGTGGAGCTGCCATATTCGCATGAGATTTTTAAAGAACCATATCCATTTCCTAATGGACTGCCTAAAATTCATGAGCACGACCTCAAGACACCACAGGCCTTTGCTCTGATTTATGAAGGCCGGTTGATATGCCTTTTCACATACGAATGCGACCTTGGCGACGGATGGGAGGACCAAAGGGTGCATAAAGACTCCGACGAAGTGAGGCTGAAGGCACTGAAGATGGGGGCGAACATAATACAATACGTCTTCTCTCATTAAACTGAATGTAAAACTAAAAAGATCAAAATGAATGAAACAAATTTTAAAAGAAACACTAACAGATGTCCCTATTGCAACAGAATAATTGAAGGTAGGACCGACAAGATGTTCTGCGACGACAGATGCCGTAATAATTACTATTACAAGGTTAACAGCGAGCAGAAGTCGTATATCAGATATATTAACAAGATTTTGCTGAAAAATCGCGGAATCCTCAGGACTGTAAATCCTTACGGAAGGAAGCTGGTTTCAAAGCGTAGTCTTGAGGAACTCGGCTTTGATTTCAATTGTTATACAAGTGTTTATAAAACAAGAAAAGGCAAGGAGTACTATCTTGTTTACGATCAGGCGTATAGCTTCGACGATCCGGAAAACTTAACCTTATTGGTTTTCTATCGTGATGCTTAACCCGTCGTAGGCAAGCATCATATTGGTTGGTAAAGTCTTATTAACATCCGCAGCTTTCCCCATGGAATGGCTGACGTGGGTGAACCATGCTTTCTTGACGTTCAGACGCTGAGCGATATCTATCGCTTCCGGAAGACTAATGTGCGAATAATGTTTCTCTTTGCGCAACGCCTCGATGATGAGATATTCAACACCCTCGAGCTTTTTGAGGCTCTCTTCAGAGATGTAGTTGAAGTCGGTGACGTAGGCGAAGTTGCCGATACGGAACGCGTAGCACAACATGTGAAGATGTGTAAGTGGAATGGGTTCGATAGTTAACTCGTTGATAACGATAGGTTTGTTGTCTACTATGTCGATGAGGTTATATGTCGGTGCACCAGGATACAACTCGCTCTTCTCAACGAAGGCGTAGGAATATTCGCGTTTGATTTCCTCTTGCGCCACTGGCGATGCATATATCGGCATTGAGATGTTTTGCAGGAAATTAAAAGAGCGGACATCGTCCAAGCCACCGATATGGTCCTTGTGATGATGGGTGATGAGAATGGCGTCGAGATGGCGCACGTTTTCGCGAAGCATCTGCTGACGGAAATCCGGACCGGCATCAACACATATTGTGGTCTGTTCGGTTTGGATGAGAATCGAAGTGCGCAGACGCTTGTCGCGAGGATCTGTCGACCTGCAAACGTCACAATTGCAACCAATTACGGGAACACCCTGCGAAGTGCCGCAACCTAATATGGTAATCTTCATCATAGTAGAGTACAAAAACGGTGCAAAGATAGCAAAAAGACATTAGACTTTTGATATTGGACTTTAGTTTTTATTTTTAATTATATTTTGTAAAAAATTTGTATCTTTGCAAGTTTTTAATGAGGGGCATCAAAAACGATGAAAGCTATTGTTAAGTTTTGTAGGCAACGCGCTATAAAAGGATTCCTGAGACGTAAGAAATCCTGCATATTGCCGGATATTGCAAAGTATCCGTCAGTTGCCATTTTGCTTGACAAAGACCAGTTTGCACGTTATAAGGAAATCGAGAACACACTAAAAAGGCTGTTTGAATTGAAAAGATACACCTTCATTGTGTATGTCGACGAGCTTCCCAAAGACGTGATGCAGACCGACCGTTATTTCTTTATCACCAAAAACGACTTCAACTTTTGGGGTCTGATGACGATTGCTAAGAGAGAGGCGCTGATGTGTCTGGCATTCGATTTGGTGATTGATTTTACCCGTATTAAAGACGATGTGATGACCAATGAATATATTCTGACCATGATAAACAATTCATTCAGAATGACTTTCGGGACATCTTGCCCTGCTATGTATGATATGGTCATCGACTCGAAAAACGACGATGATATGTTAAACCGGATAGAGATTTTAAAAGCCTATCTGTCGATGTTATTAGGAAGAAGATGAAAAACAACCCGTTTATAGGAACAGGAGTCGCATTGATAACTCCGTTTAACGATGATTATTCTGTTGATTATCAGTCGTTAAAGAATATTGTTGACTATACTTTGCAGAACGGCGCCGATTTCTTGGTGGCTCTCGGAACTACTTCTGAGGCTCCTACGATGAACGCCGAAGAGAAGGCAAAAGTGGTGAAAACCATCGTTGAGACAACCAACGGCCGCTGCCCGATTCTCTTGGGAATTGGTGGAAACAACACCTCCGCGTTGATCGACATTATTAGAAATCAAGACTTTAAAGGCATCGACGGCATTCTGAGCGTCGTTCCTTATTACAATAAGCCGAACCAGCGCGGTATGAAAGCGCATTTCCTACATGTGGCAGACGTGTCGCCAGTGCCGGTGGTGCTTTACAACGTGCCAGGAAGGGTGGGGGTGAACCTCCAAGCGGCTACTACTGTTGAACTCGCCAAACATCCTAACATCATTGCTGTTAAGGAAGCATCAGGCAACATGCAGCAGATTATGGAGATTTTGCGCGACAAACCAAAAGACTTCAGAGTGTACTCTGGCGACGACAGCATCACCCAGCCTCTGATGGCTCTCGGAGCTGAAGGCGTGATATCTGTTGCCGCCAACGGCTATCCTAAGCCATTCTGCAAGATGGTGCATAAGATGCTCGAAGGCAAAACCGACGAGGCTCTTAAACTGCATTATAAGATGCTGAGAATGAACGGTTTGATCTTCGCTGATGGTAATCCTGCCGGCATAAAAGCCCTCATGGCTTACACAGGATTGTGCAAGAATGTACTCCGCCTGCCTTTGGTGCCTGCCTCTGATTCAGTGCGCCAAGAAATTGAAAATGAATACGATAACAATTTGAAATAAATTATTTTTATAAAATGAGAAAAAACCTTTTAGCAATCCTCTTCTTCTTTGTTTCTTTAGGATTATTTGCACAAGAAACAAACCTCAATAAGCTCATGCAAGAGCGCAATGAGTATTATTTTACTTTTGAATTGAACGGCAACGACAATCTTCAGAAGATTGCTCAGACCATTTCAGTTGACCGTGTCGACGGTAATGTCGTTACAGCTTACGCTAACGATAAGGAATTTGCTGAGTTCCAGCAGATGGGTTATGAAATCACACTTCAAACACCTCCTTCAATGATGTTTGAGGCAGAGATGTGGGACGGCAGCAACCGCGCGGCATACGACTGGGACCAATATCCTACATACGAGGCTTACGAAGCGATGGTTTATCAGTTTGCAACTGACCATCCTGACAAATGCGAGATCATCGAACTCGGCACACTTCCGAGCAACCGTAAGATATTGATTGCACATATCAACAATGGCGATGGCGCTGGTAAACCTAAGTTCTTATACACCTCAACAATCCACGGTGATGAGACAACAGGCTGGATGCTGATGCTCCGCTTTATCGACTATCTCCTTGAGAATCCTACACTTCCAGAGTGCGCCAACATCCTCAATAACGTTGACTTGTATGTTGGTCCTAACACCAACCCTGATGGAACATATCATGGTGGAAACAGCAGTGTTAACGGCGCTACACGTTACAATGCCAACGGCGTTGATATGAACCGTAACTATGCTGACCCTCATGGCAGCGCACATCCTGATGGTAATCCGTATGCTCAAGAGACTGAATGGTTTATGCAGTTTGCACAGGATAATAATTTCGTGATGGGTGCCAACTACCATGGTGGTGCAGAGGTTATGAACTATCCTTGGGACAATACTTATACACTTCACGCAGATGACGCCTGGTATCAGCTTATCAGCCATGAATATGCTGACCTTTGTCATGTACAAAGCTCAAGCTATATGACAGATTACAACAACGGTATCACCAACGGCGCTCAGTGGTATATGATCGGCGGCGGTCGTCAGGACTATATGAACGGCTACGCAGAATGCCGCGAGTTGACAATCGAGTGCTCAAACACAAAATGCCCAAGTGGAAGCCAGATGCCTAACTTCTGGAATATCAACAAAAACTCAATCTTTGCATTTGTCAACCAGTGCTTGAACGGTATCCACGGCACAGTGGTCGATGCTGAGTCAAAAGCTCCGATAGGGGGTGCGACAATCACTATCGTGGGTCACGATGACCAGTATGCAACAGTGTCAACACAGCTTCCTGGTGGCGATTTCCACCGTCCAATCAAAGGTGGAACTTACAATGTGAGAGTCTCCAAGAACGGCTATCAGACATACGAGACACAGGTTACAGTGGCTGACGGAGAGGCTGTCACAGTAAATGCTCAGCTGGTCGCACTCGAAGGCATCGTCGCTGACTTCACCGTTGACGCTACAGCAGTGGCAATTGGCGGTACAGTGCATTTCACCGACAACTCATGGGGCGCACAGCTCGTGAGCTGGAACTGGGAGTTTGAAGGCGGCACACCGGCAACTTCAACAACACAGAATCCTACAGTGACATATAACGAAGCTGGCACATTCGGCGTGCGTCTCACAGTGACCAACGCTGACGGTGAGAGCGACACCAAGTATATGCCTAACTACATCTCTGTTGTGGAGGCTTATAACATGCAGAACGGCACCGTGACAACATGTGACGCAATGTTCTATGATGACGGCGGTCCGACCAACAACTATGGCAATAACAAAGATCTCACAATGACATTCCTGCCAGCTACAGAAGGTGGTATCATTGAGGTTGAATTCCAGTCATTTGACACAGAGAGTAACTACGACTTCCTTTATATCTACGATGGTACATCAACATCGGCTGCACAGATTGGACAATACAGCGGTGGTAACAACCCTGGCACTGTCACTGCAACCAATCCGGAAGGCGCAATCACATTCAGATTCACCTCTGACAACAGCGTCAACAAAGAAGGCTGGGCAGCTCACGTACATTGCCTTGGCGTTTCATACCCATTGGAAGCTACAGCATACGCTTCTCATGAGAGCATTTTACTTAGCGAGACAAACACATTGCACGTAAGCGCGACAGGCGGTTCAGAAGAATACACCTACTCATGGTCACCAGCCGACAACCTCGACGATGCAACATCACAGAACCCGGTGTTCACCCCGACAGAAGCAGGCGAATTCACTTATACAGTGACCGTCAGCGACGGAACGGATACAGCATCAGCATCAGTGACTTTCACAGTTATTGACGACACCAATGTTGATGAACTTGGAAGCGAGAACGTGATGGTTTATCCTAATCCAGCTTCTTCAGTCATCAATATCAAAGGCTTGAACGGCTTCGCAAATCTTGAGGTTAAGGTTGTGAACCTTCAGGGACAAGTAGTGATGGTTGTCGATAACTCATTGGAAATCAACGTGAAAGATGTTGAATCGGGAATTTATTTCCTCAATATCAATTGCGATGGTAATCAAATCATTAAGAGAATTATTGTGGAATAGTACTCCACAATAATTTTCTTTGAAAAGACGTTAAGAGATAGCTAAAAAAATCGTAATTTTGCAGCATGCTAAAAAATAGGTTTTTCTTATCGGTGATAATATGTTTGCTGGGGTGCGCATCCTGCAGTAAATACAACAAATTGCTTAAGGGAACGGACAACGAGGCTAAGTATCAGGCAGCGTTGAGTTATTATGAAAAAAAGAACTACGACCGCGCCCTTCAGCTTTTTGATGTCATGCAAGCGTACTACCGCACCAAACCGGAAGGTGAGACAATAGCTTATCTGACGGCCGAATGTTACTACTATAAGAAAGAATATATCATAGCAAGCAGCTATTACAAACGTTTTGTGACGAGATACCCGATATCGCAGCACGCTGAAGAGGCATTGTACAAAAGCGCGCTTTGTTATTACAATATCTCGCCTAAAATTACGCTCGACCAAACGGATTCTTATACGGCGATAGAAGAATTCCAGAATTTTATCGACGTTTTTCCGAACAGTCCGAAAGTGGAAGACGCCAATGCCCGAATCGACACATTGCGTACGAAACTCGAGGAAAAACAATACGACGTCTGCAGACTGTATTTCAAAATGGATGAATATCAGGCTGCGATAACAAGTTATGAGACATATCTGAGAGACTATCCGACAACAAAATACCGTGAGGAGATTCTCAACAATATGGTCATTACATATTATCGCTACGCTGAAAACAGTGTCAAGTCGAAACAGAGAGAACGTTATGAGTTGGCTTTGGAGAAATACAACACATTGTGCTACGTATTCCCGGATAGCGAATATATCCCGAAGCTGGAGTCGACAGTTACTAAAATTAGAGAAAGACTAGAAAAATATAAATCAAATTAAGATGATAGACTTTAGAAAAGTTAAGACGGAAACAACCGCGATAACACGTCAGAAAGACCAGTTCTACGTTGGAACAGGCAACATCTACGAAACAGTTGCTATCCTTGCAAAGAGAGCAAATCAGATTGCAACAGAAGAGAAGCAGGAACTCAACAAGAAGATTGAGGAGTTCGCATCAAGCAACGACACTCTTGAGGAAGTTTTCGAGAACAAAGAGCAGATTGAAGTCGCAAAGTTCTACGAGAGACTGCCAAAACCGACTCTTATCGCCATCGATGAGTTCTTGAACGACAAGCTTTACTATCGTAATCCAAGCAAGAAAAACGAAGGTGACTTCTAAAAAGATTCTGATCGGAATTACGGGAAGCATTGCCGCCTATAAGATTCCGCTGTTGGTAAGGCTTCTTAAGAAGCAGGGTGCTGAGGTTCAGGTCGTGATGACCGATGCGGCAAAAGATTTCGTAACACCACTCACGTTAGCTACGTTGAGTGGTTTACCCGTTTTATCGAAGGGCTTCGACCCTGAGACCGGCAAGTGGAACAGCCACGTGGAGCTCGGTCTGTGGGCCGACCTTTTCGTGATAGCACCGGCATCGGCAAACACTATCGCCAAGATGGCAGCTGGTATTGCCGATAACTATCTGCTGACAGTGTGCCTCTCGGCAAAATGCCCTATAATGTTCGCTCCTGCAATGGATCTGGATATGTACAAACATCCCGCCACGCAGGAAAACATCCGCACCCTCATCAGTCGCGGATACCGCTTCATAGCACCGTCGTCAGGTGAACTGGCATCAGGACTGTGCGGCGAGGGTAGGATGGAGGAACCTCAAGAGATATTTAACCGTATCAAAGAATTCTTCCAGAACAAACAGCGTTTTGAAGGCAAGAAAGTGGTGGTGACAGCAGGTCCTACTTACGAGGCAATCGACCCGGTGAGATTTATCGGCAACCACAGCTCAGGTCTCATGGGCATCGAGATCGCACGCGCCTTCGCCGACCAGGGAGCCGACGTGACACTGGTGTTGGGACCTTCATCAATACGCCCTGAAAGAAGCAACATCCAAGTGATTCCGGTGACGAGCGCACAGGAGATGTACAACGCGACAACAGCCGCTTTCAAACGTGCCGATATCGCCGTGCTGAGCGCAGCAGTGGCCGACTTCCGACCGGAAATCGTCGCTGACCAGAAAATCAAGAAAGACCCGAATAAGGACGAGATGACATTAAGACTCGTCAAGACTAAGGATATACTGAAGACCCTCGGGGAAAACAAGAAAGGCAACCAGATTCTTGTGGGCTTCGCACTCGAGACAGAAAACGGAATCGAGAACGCAAAGAAAAAACTGCATACCAAAAACCTCGACATGATCGTTCTAAATACGATGAATGAGGCTGGCGTGGGTTTCAAAACGAAGACCAACAAGGTCAATATCATAACTAAAGACGACGAAGTGCGCGACTACGAGCTTAAACCGAAAAGCGAAGTGGCTCAAGATGTGCTCGACGCTGTCTATCAACTACTTGCAAAACAATCATTATGAAAAAAATCATCATTCCGATATTGTTCCTGATCTGCTTCTTGGCTCAAAATGTACGAGCCCAGGAGTTTAATCTCACGGTGACGGTCAATACAAAACAGGTGTCAGGTACCGACCAACGTCTGTATGAATCCTTGCAGGAAGCAGTGACAAACTTCATGAATACCCGCATCTGGACCAACATCAAGTTTGAGGAGCAGGAACGTATTGAAGGTTCGATGGTTATAGTGGTGAAAAACAGAGAGGGCAACGCCATTACCGGCGAGCTGAACATTGGTCTGCGTCGTCCTGTTTACAAATCAGGTTACAACACCCCAATTCTGAATTATATCGATGCTGATTTTAACTTCAGCTACATCGAGTCGCAACCACTTGATTTCAATGAGAATTCATACATGTCGAACTTGACGTCGATGTTGGCGTTCTACGCTTATTACAGCCTCGGATTGTATTTCGACACCTTCGGTCTTTATGGCGGCGATGAGATGTTTAGAGCTGCCGATCAGGTTGTGACGCAGGCACAAAGCTCACCTGAGACCGGCTGGAAGGCGTTCGACAGCTACAAAAACCGTTATTGGCTGCTTGAAAGCTTTACAAACACAGCATATCGTCCGTTGCGTCAGTTTATCTATGAATATCATAGACTCGGACTTGACGTGATGGGTAGCGGCAAGGTGGATGAAGGACGCGCCACGATGACAAAGTCGCTGGAGTATCTGAAATCTGTTTACAACAGCAAGCCGAATCTGTATTTCCTTCAGATTCTCAACGATACAAAACGCGACGAGTGGAAGAATGTTTACTCCGTCGGACCGCAGCAGGAACGCACTAAGGCAGTTAATATCCTTCGCGATATCGACCCGACTCATGCCGAACAGTATGAAGATCTGTTGAATGCCAAACCGAAATTTTAAATGAGATGTTAAAGCACCTAACCATCAGTAATTATGCTTTAATAGATTCGTTGTCAATATCTTTTGATGATGGATTTAGCGTGATTACAGGTGAGACAGGTGCAGGAAAATCAATACTTCTTGGCGCTTTAGGCTTTGTACTCGGTGAACGTACCGATACAAGCATAATGCTCGATGAGACGAAAAAATGCTTGGTCGAAGCGACGTTTGTCATTGACAACGAACGGTTTAAACCATTTTTTGATGAAAACGACCTCGACCTTGAGGAGGAGCTGATTCTGAGACGTGAGCTGTCGCCGACAAAGAAATCGAGAGCTTTTATTAACGACACTCCTGTGACAGCCCAGCAGCTGAAAGAGCTTGGAAGTCAATTGGTTGACATACATTCACAGCACGATTCACTGCTGCTTACTAATGCTGATTTCCAGCTTGAGATAATAGACAATGCCGCTGATAACAATGCACTGCTCACCGAATATCAATCTGTTTTTCACAAATTCGTTACATTACGCAATGAGCTGAAATCTCTTCGCGAGATGGCTCAGAAGAACGTCGCTGAAAACGACTTCTTGTCTTTCCAACTTGATGAATTGGTGAAAGCTGATTTGCAAGACGGCGAATATGAAGAGGTCGGTCAGCGATTGGAACTGCTCGAGAACGCTGAGGAAGTGAAAACTTTATTGGCGCAGTCGCTGAGCACTTTGAGTGAATCAGAGTACTCGATTTTGAATCAACTTAATGATTTGAAATCAAATGTTGATCATTTGAAGAAATACATCCCTCAGGCGGAGCAGTATCTTGAGAGAATAGACTCAACAAAAATCGAGCTTAAAGACATAGCGCACGACCTTGATAATCTGCAAGACAGCACTCAATTTGATGCCGATTCATTAAATGAGATTCAAGAACGATTCGACTTGATTCAGCGCTTGATGATGAAACATCATGTGAGCGATTATGCCGAATTGCTTGCAATTAGAGAAGATTTGCAGAAGAAAGTCGGTGCGTTCGCAAATATCGATGAGGAGATTGCAAAGAAAGAGCAGGAAGTCAAATCTTGTGAAAAAGAACTGACGAAACTTGCTGATAATCTTTCTGCAAAGCGCAAAAAAGTCAAAGTTTCATTTGAGAAATCAGTCACTGAGATTATTAGACAGTTGAAGATGCCGCACGGAGTTTTCGAAATAGAGATTTCTGAAAGCCCTGATTTCAGTATTAGCGGCAAAGATAAGGTCCGCTTCATGTTCTCGGCAAACAAAGGCATCGCTCCTGACGATATGAGCCGCGTGGCTTCAGGTGGTGAGCTTTCCCGCTTGATGCTCGCCATCAAGGCTGTGGCAGCAGAAAACAGCTATATCCCGACTTTGATTTTCGATGAAATCGACACCGGCGTTTCTGGTGAGGTGGCGTCGAAACTCGGCGACATCATGCAACAGATGGGGGAGAGCCTCCAGATTGTCTCGATAACACACTTGCCGCAAATCGCGTCAAAAGCCAAAAACCATTTCTTTGTCTATAAAGACGAGAACGCACAAAAAACACGCTCATGCATCAGACAACTGTCTCACAATGAGCGCGTTACGGAAATCGCCAAAATGCTTTCCAACGATAAAATAACCCCGGAAGCTATAAAAGCCGCCGAGGTTATTTTAGACGCCAGTCACTAGTCTTTAGTGGCCAACATTACAGTCTAAAGACTAAAGACTTATCTAAAGATTTCCTTGTATTTCAACTCCTTGATAGTCCCGTACTTTTCAAGTGCCTTCATGTCGAACTGTTTCTTGTTTCCTGACATCATGATGACAATCGGGCGGTCGGCGATGAATTTCTTGTAGAAATCGTAAACGTCTTTGTACTCGGTCTTCTTGATGATGTTGGTGTATCCCATACGCGGGTCGTGGTCGTAACCCTCTTCAAGCCAGGTGCTCACCTGTGCAGGAAGACTTCTGAAACCTACGTAATCGGATGCGCGTGACATGATTAAAGCGTCTTTCGAGGCGTTGAACTTCTCAAGTCGTTCAGGCATATCGGTGACGAGACCGCGCAAAACGTCGATACCCTCGTTGGTCTTGTCGGACTGTGTTCCGAGATAGGTGTATAAGAAGCCTGGCTTTCTGTTGAGATGGTCGCTCGTGAAATAACCGTATGCTGTGTATCCTAACGAACGGAATTCTCTAACCTCTTGGAAAACAATTGAGTACATGTCGGTGCCGAAATATTTGTTGAACACCATAGCGACAGCTTTTTCCTCCTTGTTTAATAACTCGCTCGGAACATGCATGTAGATGTTGCTCTGACGGAACTTCTTGTTATGTGCGATAAACACCTGGTTGTCGGTGTATGTCTTCTCTGTCTTGAAGCTCTTTTCAGATTTGACGACATCGTCCTTTACAAGGTTATGTTTCTTTAATGCATTGATAACTTTCTGATTGTCAATGTTTCCGATGAATAACACTTCTCCGTTGTAGTTGAGGGCGTTGTCGACCTCACTCAACAGTTCTGCACCGCTGCGTTTCTTCCATTGTTTGAGAGGCGTCTCGGCGAGATAATATGATTTCTCGCCATAGAGAGTGTATTGGCGCACTGCTTCTGCCCATTCTGAAGCGTCTTCTTTCACTGTCTTGTCATTCATTGCCTCATTCTCGTAGATGATGCCAATCTTCTTCTCATCGTTGGCAGGTTTGTAAATTTTTTCTTCGCAAAGAGCGAGAATCTGGTCTAAATCCTTCTCGAAACCTTCTATAACGACGTTTGTGTTGCTTTGGCTTGCGCTGATATATATCATGGCTCCAAGTTTCTGAAGCTCAAGGCTTAACTCCTCGAAACTCTTATTTTCGGTGCCCTGCATCTCAAAATAGCTGATTGCGCGGTTGAGGTCAGGATCGTCGATGGTGCCGTAATTGTGGGTGATGGTTAGATTGAAGATGTCGTTATATGGATTCTTTGTGGAAATCATTGTAAAACAATCGTTTATCTTGTTGATTGTGACGTCTTTTTTGAAATCAACAACCTGAGGTTTCACTTCTGGAACTTCTTGAGCCTCAATCATCATAGCGAAATCTGACTTGGCATCGGTGTTCTTGGCCTCGATAGCTTTCCAGTTAGGCTTGTCAACCTTGTCTTTTGGAGCTGAACCCATCTTCGAACGGATGTCGAGATAGTCGTCGCCGAAATATTTGTTAGCGATAGCGATGATTTCTTCTTTTGTGATGCTCTTAATGCGTTCAGTTTCAGCGAGATACTCGTCGTAGGTCATTCCGCGCTGCTCAAGTTCGAGGAAGAGATTTGCCAAACGTCTGAGGCTTTCAACTTCCAGTTCGCGTTCTTTCAGCATATTGACGCGGATAGCTTCGAAGAGGTCGTCGCTAAACTCGCCATTTTTGAGTTTGTCGAGGCTTGCGAAAACGAATGCCTCGGCTTTCTCGTGTGACTGTCCGATGAGTTTCGGGACGTAGAGGATGACGTTGGCGCCGTGGTCTTCGAGTGAGATCGGCATGAGCATGGCCATCATGATGTTGCCATCAAGCATGTCTTTGTCCATGATACCTGTTTCGCCGTTGCTGAAGATGCTGCAGGCGATGCTGAGCGGCAGGTAATCAGGGTCGGAAATCTTAACACCTTTCCAAGCGAGAGCACCGATTTTAATAGGTGTCATTCTCACTTCTCTCAGTGTCTGGCCTTTAAACTCAGGCAAGGTGAACTCGGGCTGGGCAGGGATTTCGCCGCTGCGCCAAGTGCCGAATTTCTCAGCCACCATAGGCTCAATCTCCTCAATGTTGAAGTCACCGACGAGGATGAGAGTCATGTTGTTGGCAACGTAATATGTGTTGAAAAATTCGCGCATCTTTGAGGTCTGCGGGTTCTTCAGGTGCTCTGTCAAACCGATGATTGGACGACCGTATGGATGCTCACCGCAGATTTCTTTGAACATGTATTCCTGAAAGGCGTTGATAGGTCCGTCACCGTACATGTTCTTCTCCTCATAAACGGTCTCAAGCTCGCTCTGGAAGAGACGGAACACAGGGTAGCGGAAACGCTCGGCGTAGACGTCCATCCACTTGCCAATCTGGTTGGCAGGGAAGAAGTTGTAATATATCGTCTGGTCGTATGATGTGCCAGCATTCAGACCCTCACCGCCCATCTTGGTGAGAATCACGTCGACCTCATTCGGGATGGCATAGTCTGTCGATGCAATCGACAACTCGTTGATTTTCTTCTGGATAGCAGCACGCTCATTGAGATCTGTCGTCTCATGCAGCTTGTCGTACATGATGTCGATGCTGTCGAGATACACCTTTTCAGCCTCCCAGTTGATGGTTCCAATCTTATCGGTGCCCTTGAACATGATATGCTCGAAATAGTGAGCCATACCTGTGGCATCAAGAGGGTCGTTCTTACTTCCGGCATGCACATAAACAGCGCCGTAAGCCTTCGGTGAGCTGTGGTCCTCGCACATCACCACCTTCAATCCGTTGTCAAGCTTCGTGGTCTTGACCTTCACCTGAGCACTCATCACATTGACACTCAGGACAATAACTAATGCTAATAATAATCTTTTCATCTTTTAACTTTTATCTTTTAACTTTTATCTTTTAACTTTATTATATCTTCTATCTTAATCCCATATAATTCCATTTTCTTCAGGAACTCGGGTACTTCGTTTTCCATAAATTCTTTTTTCTGTTCCAAAAGAATTTTCTCTTTTGCGTCCTCGCAGACGTAGAATCCTATTCCGCGTTTGGTCGCGATAATCTCTTTCATCTGCAGTCGTTCGAAGGCGCGCATCACCGTGTTGGGATTCACCCCCAACTCAACGCCGAGCTCGCGCACCGACACCACACGGTCGCCGCTGCGAATCTCACCGCTGAGGATGCGCTCGCACACATGATCGTATATCTGCAGATATATCGGTTTATGTCCGTTAAAATCCATAATCAGTATTTTTGAGTTTTAATTTTACGATAAACGCCCCAAAGCAGTAGAGCTGAAACGATTATTTCGGTATAGATAGCCACATTCATCATGATGCGAATTATGCGTATGACGAATTCTGTGACATTATCTTCATTTAGCTGCTCTAAATATTGGACGAAAGCCTCATTGTTTGCGACATAGTTGATGAAAAGTATCATAAAAATGATTGATAAAAAGATGAGAATGCCAATCATCTTGCCGGTTTTGCGTTTTTTGAAGATCATGTTTCCAAACATGAATATTGATGAAAGCATCAATATGCCAAGACAACTTAAAGCCCTCATGAATGCAGGAGACAAATTGTTGATGAATATCGGCCACGTGTCATCTAACATTATTTTCGTACTCTGCTGCTCAATGGTATATTCGATTTGTGAGTATTTGTTGAAATAAATTGATGCTGCAAAGTCTTTGTATGGTCCATTGAAAAGGGCAAGGAGGCTGTCAATTGCAAGTGAACCTGCTATATATACAATAGGTGTGACAATGACACAGTATACCACCATGCTGACAAACTTCTCGAGAGTTGAGGCAGGCAACATTGCATAGCCGATGCCCTTGCGTGAATCGTTGCAAGTTTTGTAAAGCATCGCCGGAGCAATGATAATGGCTATTTTTAAAAGAGTATCAATGATGTTTACTCTCGACATCGCATCGTAAATATGCCTGGTTTCATCAGTGGGCAAAAGGGCTGTAAAAAGATATATGACTACCGGAATAGCCCACAAGATTGCCAAAGAAAGAATGAAATTCGGGAAGAAATTCAAGCCGTCGTGTTTGAGGACCTTGCCGAAACGTTGGATATCAAATGTGTTGTTCATTTCATTAAATTTTTGATGGTTTCTTTATTCTTCATTACCGCATTGAACAGCGCCTCGATGTTGACGTTGCTCTCCAGATGTTCTGTGTTAGGCATCACGTTGATGTAGCCGCCCGGCAGCATCTCGGTGTAGTAGGCGTTCTGCAGTCTCTCCGGACCGTATTCAAAGTAAATCTTGTCGGTGATCTCAGCGAAGCTGGCGTTCATCAAAACATCGTCGCGGTCCAAAATCACGATAGGGTCGATGAGATTCTCCACATCTTTAACCTGATGGGTCGAGATGATGACGGTGGTCTCGTCGCTGCAATACTGCGAAATAACCTTGCGGAACAAAGCTTTCGAAGGGATGTCGAGGCCGTTGGTAGGCTCATCCAAGAAGAGATAGTCGGTTTGCAATGACATTGCACATGCCAACAAAGATTTCTTCTTCTGACCGTGTGAGAGCTCGTTGAATCTCTTTGAAAGGTCGACTTCAAGCTCTCCCATCAGTTTGTTGAAGAGTGCAAAGTCGTAGCGAGGGTAGAAACATCCGATTTTCTGGATGAACTTCTCGGGTGTGGTGTCCTCAGTAATCACTTCCTCAGGAAGGAAATACACGTTTTGCAGGAACTCCGGCTGTCTCATTGAAGGGGTGAGACCGTCGACTGTCACGCTACCGTGCTGTGGCTTCTGCAGACCACATATTAATTTTAATAAGGTGGTCTTACCAACTCCGTTTTCGCCCAAAAGTCCATAGATGTTTCCCTTCTGGAACTCCAGGCTGATGTTTTTGAAGACTTGCGTGTTTTTGTAAGCGAAGTCTAAGTTGCTGATTTTAATCATATTATAAAATTTTATTGCCATTTTATCTCTGTATTAGTCATCTAATACACTGCAAAAATACAACAAATTTTTTACATGTCAAGAAAAAAATGAAAAAAATTTTTGTCATTTCGACTGAAGCGTAATAAAATGGGCGAAATGGAGAAATCCTTATTTAACGGAATCATTTTATTGTTTACGTTAAACAAGGATTTATTCGCCTGTGGCGAATGCTTTCGCTTCGCTCAGGTCTCGACTTCACTTCGTTACGCTCGAAATGGCAAAAAATTACTTTTTAATGCTGAGAATCACTCCGAGTGCCACTCCGAGTGCTGCAGCAAACAGCACCTGCAGTGTTCCTGGCAGTAAGAATGTTATGGTGTGGGCCGGATACCAGAACAGCGGTATCGTCTTCTTGAAAACGAAACCATACTGTATGTTCCAGTTGATTTTCTCAGCCATCGTCTGCTGAATGTTGAGCGGACTGCTGAAAAATCCAGCCAACGAGCCGCCTGTCTCAGCGATGTGGATATCAGTGATTTTATGGAATGTCATAAAGACTGGTGCGAACAAGGTGTTCATCAGCACGCTGACGCAGAGTGCCACGAGGAACTTGCCCCAGGTGAGGGGAGCGCCGCCCAACAACGGGTTACCGTAAAACCATTTCGCTGCTTTGCCGTCAAGGTGGAATCCGTTGTCAAGCAAGGCCACTGTTCCTGTCTTGAAGATGGTCATGGCGGAGGCAATTACGACACCGAGGACGCCCCATACGAGCATTTTCGGCACCAAACCAAAGCCGTTTTTCATGTAAACGCCTTCTTTTATTCTCAAAGAAAGCATCTCGCCGAAGGTGCCGAGGATGGCAAACTTGAAGAAGCTCATCAGCAAGCCGTGATGTTTCGTCGCGCTGATAAACCAGTCCCAGGCTCCCGGGATAAAAGCGAAGCCGCAGATGACCGCGGCTATCGCTATGATTGTGATATAATCTGACTTTTTCATTATTTCTCTATTCTGATACGTGCGTCGACAGCCACCACGTTCTTCGGGTTGCCAAGCAACGGGTTGAGGTCCATCTCAGCAATCTCAGGAGCTGCCATCACCAAGGCGGCTACTCTTGCAATCTGCTCAGCATAGACATCGACGTTGACTGGCTGCTGACCGCGAACGCCTTGCAAAATCTTGTATCCACGGAGCTTGGTGAGAGCCTCTTTAGCCTCGTCTGCGCTGATTGGCACCAATGAGCTCTGGACATCTTTCAACACCTCGATGAAGATGCCGCCCAAGCCGAAGAACACCTGATGTCCGAACTTGTTGTCGCGGATTGCGCCGATGTAAACCTCAGTACCGTCAAGCATAGGGTACATCTCGACGGCGTAGGTGTCTTTGATAGCCATCAAGCGGTCGAACTCCTTGCCGACAGTCTCGATGTCGCGGACATTCAATGTCACGCCGCCAACATCTGACTTGTGGACTGGTCCGACGACCTTCATCACGAGCGGATAACCAACCTCGTTGGCGAAGTCCAATGCCTGCTGTTTCTTGTCGACGACGCGGATCTGCTTCTGGGCTATGCCGGCTGCGTCGAGCAGTTCGTAAATCTTATCTGGAGCGATATATCCGTTTTCGCAGCTGTCGATGCACTTGCGGATGCGGGCTGTGTCGACCTTTGGCATCTCCACGTTCTCCGGCTGTGGCTTCGGAGTGTTATAGACCTTGCATATCGCGTTGCCGAGCACACATTCCTCAGGGAAGTTGATGCGGCCTTTTGCAATGAAATCGTTAATTTCGTCTTTCACGTTGATGATTGAAGGCAAGACAGGGAAGATAGGCTTCTTGCAGGTCTTCATCTTCTGGTCGAGCAGGTCGTAAACCTCTTTGTTGCTGAACAATCCCGGTGAGCCGAAGATGACCACTGAGAAGTCGATGTCGGTATATTCGTTTTCAACTGTGTCGATGATATATCCGAGCTGCTCGGCTGTTCCTGTTGCGAGGAAGTCGATGGGGTTACCCACTGATGAGCCAGCGAAGAGTTTCTCCAACAATGCCAGGCTTGCCGGATGTTCTTTCAATGATGGCACTTCCATGCCGCCGTTCGACAAAACGTCGGTGAGCATGACGGCAGGACCGCCTGCGTGTGTTATCACCGCGCAGCGTTTGCCTTTGATTTCGGGGTGCATAAACACACCGCACACTGTCGTCAGCTCCTGACGGTTCTGGCAACGAACGATACCTGCCTTGCGGAACAACGCATCGACCACGGCGTCGTTTGTGGCGAGGGCGCCTGTGTGTGATGACGCTGCGCGGCTGCCTGCTGCCGAGCCACCAGACTTGATAGCTGCGATATGGCACCCTTTGTTGATGAGGCTGCGCGCGTGTTTCAGCAATCTCTGCGGGTCACCGATCTTTTCCATGTAAAGCATGATGACTCTTGAGCTCTTTTCAGGGTCGAAGGTCTCGTCCAAGTGTTCCAAAACGTCTTCGATACCGAGCTGAGCGCTGTTACCAACTGCCCAGACGCTGTTGAATTTAAGACCGTTGCTGATTCCGTATTCCTTAATAAACACAGCTGTAGCGCCTGATCCTGTGATGAAATCGACTCCGTGAGGATCGAGGGTCGGGATAGGGGTGTCGAAACAGCCAGCGTAGTTCACGTTGAGGAAGCCTGTGCAGTTAGGGCCAATCAAGCTGCCGCCGACGCTGTTGATGGTGTCGACGATATGTTTCTCGATCAAAGCACCTTCGTGATTCTCCTCTGAGAAACCGGCACTGATGATGATGAAGCCTTTACAGCCTTTCTCTTTTGCCAAAACATCGACGGTCTGGGCGCAGAACTTGGCTGCGATGCAGATGATGGCGCATTCCACATTCGGAAGCTCGTTGACGCTGGCGTAGCATTTCACGCCCTGCACCTCAGTCTCTTTCGGGTTCACCGCGTAGACAGGACCTCTGAAAGGGCTCTCAAGAAGGTTTTTCAAAGCTTTTCCACCAGGTTTGTGGATGTCACTCGACGCACCGCACACTACGATGCTTTTCGGATTTAATAATTCTTTTGCAATCATGATTCTATATTTTTAATCTTTAATTAATTTTCTTTCGGGACAACGAATCTTATCGCCTGCTGTTTATTATCAACAACAATCCGTTCACTGTTCAAAACCTCGCCATCCAACGAGACGCAGAATCCTTTGCCGCCTTCAATCACTACATGTTTTGCTCTGCGATAAACGATGATATCCTTGAACTTCGGATTGTCGAGATGAGTTCCGTTTGTATAATATTTTTTCAGCAATGCGAATTTTATTCTTGAAACCGGCTTGATAAGGCAAACCTCAAGTAAGCCGTCGTCGTTCAACGAACGGGGTGCGCATTGGTAGCTGCCGCCCACGTATTTGCCGTTGGCAATGGTGCAGAGGCATATCTTACCGTCGTTGAGCTTCTCGCCGTCGGCGTAGACGGTGCATTTCGTGCGCATTCCAGTCAAAAACGCCCGCAACACCGCGATAGGGTAGCACATCTTACCTCCAATGATAGGATAACGGCGGATTTTATGCATCACCTTGGCAACAATCGAGTCCAATCCGAAATGCGTTGCGTTGATGGCGAATCGTTCATTGACCTGCATGATGTCGATACGCTTCTCTGCGCCGTGCATGGTGTTCTCAACATTTCTAAATGTCTTTAAATCAGCGTAATACTTGATATAATCGTTACCGCTGCCGTAGGCCAAAACGGCTAAGCTGGCATTCGGGTAACCGTAGATTCCGCTCGCCACCTTGTTGAGCGTACCGTCGCCGCCACAAGCGTAAAAACGCACTTCCTCGTCGGGATGAGCCTCAAGGTATGACTTTATCTGACTGACGTTGTCTTTTGCTGAATCGGGCGTAAATAATTCATAGTCAATGACTTCGCTTTCGTTGGCAATCGCTTTTTTTACCTCGTTGAGGCACGAATGCTCGCCGGCAACAGTATTAACAATGAAAATATGCTTCATTCTCGTTCCCAATTTTTTGCAAAAATAGGGAATTTTACTAAAAGCACAAAATTAATTTTTAATATAAGCGTAGGTGACGACTTTGCCGTCTCGTTTAATCGCGAAATGCCAGGCGTCATCGACTTTTTTGCGATAGATGCGAAGCACGTTGCCTTCCAAACTCTCCGCCTCGTAATGAATCTCTAACTCTTTGATATTCATGTCTTCCAACTCCTTAACGGAAAATGAGTCGAGGACCATCATGCAGTATTTGGTGTTGTTGGTGTGACGTGATATGTCGATGTCGCAAGCGCGGATAGTCTTCTCGTAAACGAAATCGTCTTCTGTGAAGTCGTCTTTGAACCTCATGAATGTCGGCTCGCAGGCTTTCTCAGGAAGGAATTGAATGTCGGGGTAATGCACACTTTCGGTCTTGCGCAGACGACGGGTCTCCTTGTCCAAGATAACCCATTCGGCGACGCTGTTCACTGCCGGCTCCATGTCTGGTTTCAAAATCTGATACGAACGGAAGCAACGCAACGTTTCAGGTCCCGACGGCCAGGTCTTCAATATCACGTCGTCGTGGTCTTTCACAACGCTTTTGAATTCGAATTTTATGCGTCGGACGACCCAGAAGGCGTTGTCGCGTTCTCCTAATGTGGGCTGGTCGATGCCGAGTTGCATGGCGTTGGCGTCAGCGAGCTCCTCAAACAAGGTCTGCATCATAAAAGGACTCAGCCTGTTCACGCTGTCGCAATAACTCGACCACACCTTGAATTCTCTTGAAAACTGGTTATGTTCCACTCTTTTAACTTTACTCTTTTAACTTTTAACTCTTCTTTGTCTCACTGCCTCGAACGTCACAATAGCTGTTGTCACGCTCACATTGAGCGAGTCGGCGATGCCGTTCATCGGGATGATGATGTTCTGGTCGGCGGCGTCAACCCACTGCTGCGAGATGCCCGTCGCCTCCGTTCCCATCACTATGGCAGAGGCTTTTCTGAAGTCGGCGTCCAAATAATCGATTGAAGCTTTCAGATATGTGCAATATATCGTTATCTTATTGTCTTTCAGCCACTTGATGCATTCTTCCGACGAGCATGCGAACAACGGAACTGAGAATATGCATCCCACGCTGGCTCTGATGGCGTTCGGGTTGTACAAATCTGTCCTCTGGTCGGCGATGATGACGGCGTCAACGCCTGCCGCATCGGCGGTGCGCATCACAGCACCGAGGTTTCCGGGTTTCTCCACGGTCTCGAGCACGATGATGAGCGGGTTCTTTTTCTTTGGCTTAAACTGTTGTAAATCAGCGTATTTTGGTATCGCTATGGCAAGAAGTCCGTCGCTGCCTTCACGGTAGGCTATCTTTTCGAACACCTCCAACGAGACTTCCTCAACCGAGCGCGCCGTTATCGCTGCTCCGTCCCGAGCAATATCTGGACATACAAACAGCGTGTCCACCTCAAAGCCGCAGGCGACGGCGCGCTCGATCTCACGGCGGCCCTCAATGAGGATTCGGTTCTGCTCACGACGCTCCGAAGCCTTCTCTAACTTGATGATATTCTTGATTTTAGGGTTGGTCTTGCTCGTTATCATGCCTTGGCCTCCTTCTTTCTTAACTGCGAGAAAATCAAGCCGACGACGACCATCACAATACCCAAAATCTTGTTTGTCGACAGCATCTCAATACCTAAAATGAAGCTGAAAATGCCAGTAAACACAGGGATGAGATTGCTGTAGACGTTGGCTCTCGACGCACCGAGCTTGCTGAAAGCGTAAGCCCACAATGAGTATGCGACGGCGCTGCAAAGCGTTCCGAGGCATACTAACGGCACGATGTATGCGCCAACGTTGCCGAAATTCGACGGCTCAAACTGCTCCATTATTATCGTCAGCGGGATGAAATAAATCATGCCAACGATGTTTTGCATCCAAGTGATTGTCAATGGCTTATAAAGCTTTGTGAGCTTTGCCAACGAGATGGAATAACCCACCGCCACGACCACCGCGCTGAACAGGAAGAGCACTCCTTTTGGAGATGCCACAAATTCAAGGTCTTTGTTGATGAGCATCACCATCACGCCAAGGAACGACACTATGAGACCTAAAATGTTCATCGGCGAGAGTCTTTCCTTCAGGAAAACCGACGCTGCGATAGGTGTCACCAGTGGAATCATCGCGATGATGGCGGATCCGATGATAGGGGAGGTGTTTTTCAAACCATAACCCTCGAAAATGAAGTACAGAAACGGCTCAAACAACGCCGCCAAAGCGAACAACCCAAGGTGTTTCCGTTCGACTTTCTCATTTAATTTGAAAATGAAAAGTATCGCTGTGAAGAATATCGTAGCGATAACCAGACGTAGGAAAATCGTTGCTGTGGGGTTCAGGTTTCGGTACACCTGCGTCGACCATATGAACGATAACCCCCAGATAACCATGGCGATAACGCCAGCAATGTGAACTATGTAATTTCTGTTTTTCATGGCGCAAAAATAGGCAAAATAATTGATTCATTGTTCAAAATAATTTTGTAATTTTGTAGTTTAATATATAAGAATGAAGAAAATCCTGAAATATCTGTTGTATCTCGTTATCGCCTTCGTCGCCTTCCTCGTTGCGATGAATATTTTCGTGCCGGTTTATGTCTTCGACGAGCCGGTGCCTTTTCATGGCGATTATCTGAATAACCCTTATCAGGATATCGACTCAACCTATTGGAAATGCTGCAATTTCCATGGTCATACGCGTCAGTATGGCGGTGTCACCAACGGACGAAATAATGGTAATGCGGTTTACGACAGCATGTACCGTCTTTTCGGCTACGATCACGTCGGAATTTCCGATTATAACAAGGTGAACGGCTATGAAAACGGTCGCGACCCGGGCTTTATCCCTGGCTACGAGCACGGCTACAACGTCTGGAAGACGCATCAAGTGTGCCTCGGCACTAAAAAAGTGCGCCGCATCGACTATTTCTTCTATCAGACGTTGAGCCATAAACAGCACATGCTCAATAGGTTAGGTGAGCAGAACAGGGTGGTTGCGGTGGCACATCCGAGTTTCGTCGACGGCAGTTATAATGTCAGCGACATGAAATATCTCAGCAACTATAAGGTTTTGGAGGTTTTGAACGGCTTTGTCAACTCGCCTGAGCACTGGGATATGGCGCTTTCCAACGGTCATCTGGTGTATCTTATTGCCGATGACGATACTCATGATGTCTTGAAAGTCAATGATATAGCGCTGAAAATCACTTATCTCAACGCCAAAGACAATGACGCGAGCCAGCTTTACGACGCTCTTCTTTCGGGCAAGGCAGTGGGTGTCGACTTCGACCTTGACCGTGAGGAACAGATGGATCATAAGGTGGAACGCTTCAAACGCGATATACCTTATTTAAATAGTGCCAAACTTAATGGCAACGATTTTATGGTAAGCGTAACCAAACCAATAAATAAGGCTGAGTTTATCGGCCAAGGAGGCGCCGTCTTGAAATCTGAATGGCATGACGACGCAGACTCGGTCTTCCGTGCTTCATATAAAATTCTGCCTACCGACCAGTACGTCCGCACCGTCCTGACATTCTTTGACGGCACCACCATGTGGCTTAATCCAATCACCCGCCACGAGAGTTCGGACATCATAAAACAACGCCTCGACCACGTCTCTTACACCTGGACAGCCGCATTGTGGATGGTTTACCTCGGCATCATCTTGGTTATTGTCAAGCTGGTGCAAAAATACACGCAGAATAAAAAAGTACACGCAGAGTAAATTTTTTTACACGTAGAAAACAACGATTTACACGCAGAATAAAGTTCTTGTCGTGGCAATAGTCTATTTTTGCGCCTTCAAATTAACCATTTAAAAAAAATATATTAACGATTAAAAATTAAATGATGAAGACGACAGAAAAATTAAAAGCCTTCGCCATTTGCGCGGCAATAGCGCTCGCGCTATTGCCGGCGACAATGAAAGCCCAAAACGACACGTTTTTCCGTAGCAGTTTTGGTGACAATATCGACAATCGTGACATCGATATTACGTTCGGTCTGATGAACGACCCATTCGGCGAAGCACCTTCACCTTACGGCTTCGGTCCTTCACAAGGAGATCCTTTGCCACTCGGAAGCGGATTACTGATAATGTTAACAGCCGGTGCAGGTTATGCCATCGCTCGCAGCAAACGCTCCCTGAAAAAGACTTCCGCCTTGTTGATGGCTTGCCTAATGACGCTCACATTCACACAATGCGGAAAAAAGTTGCAAACAATAACCACAAATGGAGAAACCGTTAGCATTACACTTAATGTGGGTAATAGCGGCAGACATATCATCGAGCCAGGTCCGGGCTATGTGCCTATCACCTATGAGGTAGGCGATGTCATGTACGTCAGCAATGGCGGTTCCTACGCCGGTAAGTTGACATGCAGCGACGACAATGGACCTTTCGTAGGCGATATCGTCGTCAATAATCCTGCAGATGACCTGTATTTTTACTTCCTTGGAGGTTTGGAAACTAAAGATCTGGAATCAGGCACAACATCTCTGACAGTGGATATCTCAGACCAAGGCAGCAAACTCCCTGTACTCTCAATGGGACGCGCTGAGTATGTAGAAGGTCAGACAACTTTTACTTGCAATCTTACTAATAAATGTGCCTTGGTGGAGTTTGATTTTGCCGAAGGTACAAATAAAAAAGTGAAGATTAGCAATATGCTGTGCGAGGCTAAAATTGATTTTACCAACAATTCGATAACTCCAACCGAAAAACTGGATGCCATTTCACTTTATTCATTTAATAATACAGAAAAATGGGGAATTCTGTTATTAAGTGATGTTGAAAGAAAATCGATGGGAATGGTGTACAATAGAACAATGAATTATTCATATACAGGTGCTGATGTTGAAATCGATATCTATGATTATTACGATGGAGTTACAGTTCCCGCCTTGTCGGATAACAACAATTTCCTTTACGGAAACAACGCCATTACGGTGGATAATTCCGACAATAACAAGAATAACAGGGTCTTTGTCGTAAGTGCTAATGGCAATGCGGTCCGTTTTGCTCCAGGCAATTTGATGTACAGAAAATCTACTGGTGAATGGAGTTTCATGGAACACCAATATGATGTTGTTGAGACTACTTCTGTTGAGGTTGGTGAAGATTATGCATTACAGGATGTTGTTGACCATTTTGGTTGGGGATGCACAGGATTCCAGGATTCACAGTATGGAATTTCGCAAAACTATTATATGCCATATAGTACTAATCATACAAATTCCAATGCATATTATGGACCTACAGGGTCTCATGGATTGTCTGTAATGAACAAATCTGATTGGGGTGCAGTTGCCAATGATGCAAACCTTGGCGGTCACGATGACTGGCGTTTGCTTACCAAAGACGAATGTGATTATTTGTTGAAATATAGATTAAATGCATTTGGGAAAAGAGCTTCAGCACAAATATATAAACCCAATATAGACCCATATTATCAAAATGGAATGATGTTTTTCCCGGAAGATTGGATTAATGACGGTACGATTAATACATATGTGACTGCATGGAATAACAATAGATTTGATGATTTTACTGCTTTAGCAACTTTTCTTGAGAGTAATGGAGCAATATATTTGCCAGCTGCAGGTTATCATGAAGTGACTAGTGGCAAAATGAAAGTAAAATCCATTAACAGCGGTGGTTATTACTGGCTGTCTACTTATTACAGTGACGTTGCAGCATGTTGTTGGTATATCTCAGGAAGCTCAGGCATAGATGTGAAGTTTAAAGCCAGATCTTTAGGTTATTCAGTCCGTCTTGCCCGCTAGTTGATGACATTGATAATTAAAATAAAAAAAGCTCGGTTTTAAGCCGGGCTTTTTTATTTATCCTACAATAAATCTTTACAGCGAGAAATGCGGAATCGGCTCCAACTTGAACAGATTCTTCGCGTGCTTGTCGTCAATCTTCGCCTTTATTACAGGGTCTTCGCACACGCCCGTTCTTATATATTTATCTAAGGTGGCGTAGGTAAAACCTAAATTGTCTTCGTCGCTCTTGCCGCAAAGACCGTCTGATGGGGTCTTCTCAACCAAGTCGATTGGCAGCCCGAGTTCTTTGCCGATAGCCTTTACCTCTTGCACTGTGAGTCCGCCGAGAGGGGAGAAGTCACCAGCAGCGTCACCATATCTTGTCGAATATCCCACCCAGTCTTCCGAGAGGTTGCATGTGTTGGCCACGCGGCCGTTAACAGACTGTGACACCGCGTATGCCGCCGTCATCCTTAGGCGTGGAGGCATGTTGATAACAGTCTGATTAGCAATGTCTTTGCCGAGCGTTCCAAGCTGCTCTTTCACCTCTTTCATGAGGGCGTTGTAGGTCTCGCCAATGTTTACACAGACATATTTTATTCCGAGATGGTTGATGAGCTTCATGCTGTCGGAGATGTCTTTTTGTATCCCGTTTGGCATCGTCACGCCATAGACACGGTCTTTGCCGAGCGCCTCGACGCACAATCCAGCCACTATTGAGCTGTCTTTGCCACCTGAGATGGCGACGACGGCATTACAGCCTTTGCCATTCACCTCAAACCAGTCTCTAATCCATTGAACTACTTGGTTTTTAACTGTTTTTGCATCAAAATCTTTCATAATTGTATGATCTTTTTTATTTGGTCGCCTGCGGCTCAAAATCTTAAAAAAATCTGTTATCTTTTAACTCTTATCTTTTAAACTAATCGGTCGCCTACGGCTCAAAATCTTTCAAAATCTTTTTAAAAATCATTCAAAATGTTCTTCCAAGTATTTTTTTGATTTCTTTCCTTTAGGGCATCCAAATTAATTATAATGTCTCTCTCCAAAAATTTTGCTTCCGACTCTAACCATGGTTGAGCCTTCTTCAATTGCGATAGGATAATCGTGCGACATTCCCATCGAAATCTCCTTAAACCACTCGCAGCCGCTGAAATACTTGGCTTTCAAGGTGGTGAAGATCTCTTTGAGATGCTTAAACTCCTTGCGTACCTGATTCATGTCGTCGGTGTTGGTGGCCATTCCCATCACGCCGCAGATGCGCACGTTCTTCATCGATTTATACACGTCGGAATTCAAGATTTCCTCAGCTTCCTCCATGTTTAAACCGAACTTCGTCTCCTCTTCAGCAATGTGGAACTGCAATAGACAATCAACAACAACATCGTGTTTTGCAGCCTCTTTGTTGACGGCTCGCAATAAATTAAAGGTGTCGATTGAATGTATCATCTTCGCGAACTGGATGATGTATTTTATCTTGTTTGTCTGAAGATGACCGATGAAATGCCAGTCGATGTCCTTGGGCAGCACCTCGTGTTTGTCGCGCATCTCAAGTGCGTGGTTCTCGCCAAACACTCGTTGACCCGCGTCGTAAGCCTCCTGAATGTCCTCCACAGGCTTGGTCTTCGACACTGCTACCAGCAAAACTCCCGAAGGGACTGTTTTTCTTACTGTTTCCAAATTTTCCTTTACCATGATGACAAAGTTTTAATGACAATGCAAAATTAGTAAAAAGTTTTTAGTTTTTAGCCGTTATTCTTTAGTTTTTTTCTTGAAAAAAAATCTAAGGTTTAGGGTCTAAAGTCTAAAGTCTTTTTTGTATATTTGCAAAAATTTCGAATTATGAAAAAATACGTCATTTATCTTCTTAAGTTATTGATATTCTTACTGATAATGTTTGCTGCGATGCGAGTGGTCTTCATCGTGAACTATTGGCATCTCGTCAATGTCGATATGGTCCCGTTTACCGAGATCCTCAGAAGCTTCTTCAAGGCGCTGCCTCTCGACATCGCGACGGCGTGTTTCATCATGGCATTGCCTGCCCTCGTGCTGTTTGTCGGCATGTGCTTCAACCGAAATATCAACTATCGCTGGATGCGCTGGTATTTTTACCTCATAATAGCCAGCTATGTCCTCGCCGTGATGGGCGAAATAGGCATCTACGGCGAATGGGGTACCAAGCTGAGCGCCAAGGCCTTGGCATATCTCGAGAACCCTTCGGAAGTGATAAATACAGCATCAACACAGCAAACAGTGCTGCTCATCTCGCTTTGGGCATGTTTCACGGTGCTTTTCTGCTGGTGGTACGTCAGATGGATAGAGCCTTCGAAAATCATAATAAATGAAAGAAAAATCGACTGGTTTATGTATCCTGCGCTTTTCGTCCTCACTTTCGGCATGATATTCATCGGAATGCGTGGTGGTTTTGGCGAGATACCGATTTCGACGAGCTCAGGATATTTCAGTAACTATAAGATAGTCAACATTATGACAGTTAATCCTGTCTATAATCTTGCCGAAAACCTCACCAACGACCGCAAGGTGAAAGACAACGCGCACTTCAACTATATGGATTTCGAAACAGCGAAAGCTATCACAGAAGAGACTCATAAAGTTGAATGCGACTCCACGGTCAACATCTTGAAGACAGAGCGTCCTAACGTGTTGATAGTCTTGCTCGAAAGCTGGTCCGGTGACCTTATTGAGTCGCTTGGTGGCGACCCAAGCATAACGCCTAACTTCCATGAGCTGGAGAAAGACGGACTGCTGTTTACCAACTTCTACGCATCAGCAAACCGTTCGCAACAGGCCATAGCTTCAATCATCGGCGGACTGCCAGGCCTTCCTGTGACTACTATCACCAACCATCAGGAGAAATATTACGCTATCCCGTCAATCATCCAACCGCTTGATTCTCTTGGATATTACTCGAGTTTCTACTTCGGTGGCGAGCTCAACTACGGCAATATCTTGTCGTATCTGAGATATAACGAGTTCGACAGAATAGTTGAAGGTAAAGACGTTACCGAGCATTTCCATAAGGGCAAACTCGGCATTCAGGATACCGACATGCTTCCGTGGGCGGCAAAGGATATCAACAGTCAGCCGGAGCCGTTCTTCACCACTATTTTCACGCTGAGCACACACTCGCCATACGATTATCCTAAGATTTTCGAAGAGCTCGAATGGCCTCAGCTTGAGAAGGTGTTTGTCAACTCGGCAAAATACACCGACATCGCCATAAAACTCTTTATGGACAGGGCAAAACAGCAGCCGTGGTACGACAATACTTTGTTCCTCTTCATGGCTGACCACAGTCACCCGTCATATAAGAATCATCCGCTGGAATCATTTGAGTATCATAAGATTCCGTTGCTTATTTACGGTGAGCCATTGCAGGATTCACTCCGTGGGACCACATTCGACAAGATCTGCGGCAATACCGATATCCCGGCAACGCTTTTGGCACAGTTTGGAGTCAATCATGATGAGTTCATCTGGAGTAAAGATGTGTTCAATACTTGCTATAAACCATTCGCTTTCTTTGAGTTATATAGTGGTTTAGGCTGGAAAACAAACGAAGGCGAGTTCGTCATCACAACCAATAACACTGTGGTGAAAAACACCTTCCCGGAGGACAAGTCCGACAGCCTCACACGTCAGGGCAAGGCTTATATGCAATATCACTTCGATTTGTTCAACAGATATTAAAATATTTTGTAATTTTGCAGCTTAATAAAATTTTGAGATATGTTTGAAGGCTTAACCGAGAAACTGGAACGTTCGTTTAAAATCCTTAAAGGACAAGGATATATCACTGAAATCAATGTGGCTGAGACAGTTAAGGAGGTCCGTAAGGCCCTGCTTGATGCCGATGTGAGCTATAAAATCGCTAAGGATGTCACCAACGACATCAAAGAGAAAGCCATCGGTCAGAAGATTTTGACAGCTGTTTCGCCAAGCCAGTTGATGGTGAAGATTGTGCACGACGAACTGGCCGAACTGATGGGCGGCGAACATACCGAGATTAATATCAAAGGTAATCCGGCTATCGTCCTCATCGCAGGTCTGCAGGGTTCCGGTAAGACTACTTTCTCGGCTAAGCTCGCTAACTTCCTGAAAACCAAGAAGGGCAAGAGCGTGTTGCTGGTGGCAGGCGACGTCTATCGTCCGGCTGCTATCGACCAGTTGAAGGTCCTCGGTGAGCAGGTCGGCGTTGAAGTCTATTCTGAAGAAGGTAACACAAATCCGGTTCAGATTGCTCAGCGCGCCATCGAGCACGCCAAAGCTCAGAACAAGAACGTGGTCATCATTGATACCGCTGGTCGTCTGGCTGTCGATGAGGAGATGATGAACGAGATCGCAAAGATCAAAGAGACAGTGAAGCCGCAGGAGACCTTGTTTGTGGTCGACGCGATGACCGGTCAGGATGCTGTGAACACAGCGAAAGCCTTCAACGACCGCCTCGACTTCGATGGCGTGGTGCTCACCAAACTCGACGGTGACACACGTGGCGGTGCAGCTTTGACAATCCGCACAGTCGTTGAGAAACCTATCAAATTCGTGGGTCTCGGTGAGAAGATGGACGCTCTCGATATCTTCTACCCGAAACGTATGGCCGACCGTATCCTCGGCATGGGCGATATCGTCTCCCTCGTTGAAAAGGCACAGGAGCAGTTCGATGCCGAAGAGGCAGCCAAATTGAAGAAAAAACTCGCCAAAAATGAGTTCAACTATAACGATTTCCTCAAGCAGATCCAGCAAATCAAGAAGATGGGAAGTATCAAGGATCTTGCCAGTATGATTCCTGGAATGAATAAAATCAAAGATGAGGACATCGACGACGACGCTTTCAAGAGCATCGAGGCTATCATCGGCTCAATGACACCTGAGGAACGCGAAAATCCAAAGATCATGAACGGCAGCCGCAAGCGCAGAATAGCTCTCGGCTCGGGCAACAGCATCGAAGAGGTGAACCGCCTCATCAAACAGTTCGACGAGACATCAAAGATGATGCGCATGGTCTCAACAGGCGGCGCCAAGAAGATGATGCAGATGATGCAGCAAGCGAAACGCAGACGTTAGTTTAGAGTTGAGAGTGTAGAGTTTAGAGTAGTTTAAAGTTGATAGTTAAAAGTTAAAAGATGAATATAGGAGATAAAATCATCGACGGCAAAGCCATCGCCGATGCAATGAAAAAAGAAATAGCGGCTGAAGTCGCCGGAATGTTGGACAAAGGCATGGACGCCCCGCATCTTGCAGCAGTGATAGTGGGCGAGGACGGCGCCTCAAAGACCTATGTCGCCTCCAAAGAGAAAGCCTGCCAGAGTGTGGGAATGACAAGTTCAGTCTATCGTCTCCCGGAGAACACCTCTGAGGAAGAACTGCTGAAACTCATCGATTTCCTTAACAACGACGAGGAAATTGACGGTTACATCATCCAGCTGCCATTGCCAAAACATATCAACGAGACTAAGGTCATCCACAGCATCAATCCTAAGAAAGATGTCGACGGTTTCACACCTCACAACATCGGTCTGATGCAGCTTGGCGAGCCTTGCTTCCTGCCTGCAACACCAGCTGGTATCGTTGAGCTTCTGAAACGCAGCGGCATCGAGACAGCAGGCAAACACGTGGTGGTTTTAGGTCGTTCAAACATCGTGGGAACCCCAATCAGCGTTATGCTTTCACGCAAAGGTGCTGACGCCACTGTGACCATCTGCCACAGCAAGACACAGAACCTTCCGGAGATTACACGTCAGGCTGATATCCTCGTGGTCGCTATCGGCAAACCGAAGTTCCTCAAGGCTGATATGGTTAAGCCAGGCGCTGTTGTCATCGACGTGGGTATCCACCGTATCGAAGACAACACCACTGAAAAAGGTTACCGCATCGAAGGCGATGTCGATTTCGACGAGGTGGCTAAGGTGGCATCGAAAATCACCCCAGTGCCAGGCGGCGTGGGACCTATGACAATAGTAGAGTTGCTTTACAACACTCTGCAAGCTAAAAAAAGAAGATAATCATAGCTGACAAAAGTTATATCAAGAGAGTGATTATCAGCGCGTTGTTGCTGATAGTCACTTTATTTTTTATTTTAAATGCCGATGCACAGAACCTCGGTCCGACAGTGAACACCGAAGGCGACGAGTATATCAATCAAGTGTTTCCAGACAGCATCGTCTTTACCCGTCGTAGCGGGAATGAGTTCATCTTCACTTCAAAAATTATTGATGGGCAATACCAGCCTGCCGAGTTGCTTAATTTTGGCTGGCATAACGACTATTGGATCGGTGCTATGTGCTTCTCATCCGATATGAAAACTTTGTATTTCGTCGGCATAGATTATCCTGGAGGTTATGGAAGAGGCGATATTTATAAGTCTGAATACGTTGATAATCAATGGAGTGAGCCGATAAATATAGGTAAGCCTATCAACTCCGTCACTATGGAGTCGCAGCCTTGCATCAGTGCTGACGGCAAGGAAATGTATTTCGTTCGAGATACCAAATCAAACAAGAGTAATATCTATATTAGCCAGTATTTACAGGGTGAGTGGAGTGCTCCGCAATCTATTGCCACTATCAATACCCGTTTTGGCGAGATGGCGCCTTTCATCCATCCTGATGACAGTACGTTGTTTTTCGCCTCTGAGGGTCATAACGGCATGGGTGGCTACGATATTTTCGTGTGCCGCAAGCTACTTAATGGCACATGGAGTCAGCCTGTAAACCTCGGTGCACCTGTCAATTCCGACAAAAACGAAATAAGCTTCGTTGTCAGCTCAGATGGCAAGAAATGCTACGTCTCTTCCGACCGTGACGGTGGCTTCGGTGGCTACGACATCTACGTCTTTGATTTTAAGGACATCAACATGCCTGAAATCGTCGACACCACTCATTTCGTGATGCGAAACATCAACTTTGAGTTCGACAGCGCCGTTCTGCAGGAGTCGTCGTATCAAGCAATCGACTCGCTTGCCAATTTCCTAAAAGAAAACCCTTCAATAAACATAGAAATCTCAGGTTTTACTGACGATTCCGGCACTGAAGAACATAACCAAAAACTATCATTAGACCGCGCTAATTCGATTAAGGAGGCGCTAATTAATAAAGGTATCGAAGCCATTCGTATGACAGCAGTAGGGTATGGCTCCGGCAATCCTCTCAAGCCCAACGACACAGAGGAAAACAAAGCGCTGAACCGCCGCGTGGAAATCATAATTTTGTAAAATTTCTTTACAGCAGTGTAAAAATTTTTTACACTTTTTTCTTTTGTTATTTTTAAATATCGTTGATAATCAGACTATTACGAGTTTGGCATGGGAATTGTATAATTAAATATGAATTTAGTTATTAGTTGTCATTTCGAGCGGAACGAAGTGTAGTCGAGAAATCTCCTGCATTAGTTTCTAACAATTTATTTGTCGGAGATTTCTCCATTCCGCTTCGCTTCAGTCGAAATGACGGAAGGGAGTTAACAACATGAAAAGAACATTTTTGATTATTACAATTATTTTGCCGCTGTTTTTGAAGGCGCAGGATACCATCACGATGGGATTGAAAGACTGCATGCAATATGCGGTGGAGCATTCGACGAAGATAACAATTCAGGATGCTGACAACAGGGATGCGCAGGTGAACAGAAGGGATGCGATTCTGACTGCATTTACGCCGTCGGTGGATGGTGGCACTTACGCCTACTACAATTTCGGTCGTAGTATCGACCCGGAGTCGAACACCTACAGCACCGTTACTTCGTTCCACAACGGCTATAGCTTGTCGGCTGGAATCGATCTGTTCAACGGTTTTCAGGCGGTGAATAACATGAAGATTACAAAGACCGCGCAGATGATGGGTAAGACTAAGTCGCAGCAGTTGGAGGATCAGGTTTGCCTGGCTACGATGGAGGCGTTTTGCAATGTGCTTTATTTCACCAAACTTGAAGAGGCTCTCACAGCTCAGGTTGAGACGGCTGAGAAAGCACTGCAACTGGCTGAACGTCAGGAGAAACTGGGCCAGAAATCGCATGCCGACGTGGTGCAGATGCAGGCCGACCTTGCTGAGCGGCAGTATCAGCTGACAAATTGCAGAAACCGCTATAACGATGCCGTAATCACCTTGAAAGATGTGATGTTTTGGCCTATCGAACAGCCGTTGAAGGTGGTTGCCGACTTAACAGATTCTGATGTTTTTGAAGAGCAAAGTGCAGAAAATGCACAATCCATCGCTGAGAACGCAAAAGACATCATGCCGTCGGTAGTGCTTGCCGAAAGCACGATGAACAACGCTGAACTGGAACTTCGCACCTCGAGATGGAAACTGTTGCCACGTCTCTCGCTTTATGGAGGCTGGTCTACGAATTACTTTACTTATCCGGGATTGGAAGGCTATACACCGGTGCCGTTTGAGGATCAGTTTAAAAATAATAGGGGAGAGTACGTGCAGTTGTCTTTAAGCATACCAATTTACGATAGATTGTCGCGACATTCAACGATTGCAAGAAGAAAGAACGCTTACGTCAAGGCAAAAGCTGATTACGACCAGGCTGTGCAGCAGATAGAGGCGGAGGTGTATCGCGCCGTTGCCGACTGTGACGGTACCGCCGATGCCGTGCGACAAGCCGAGACGAGGGCACAATTGCAGGAAGAGGCGTTCTCTCTCAACGCGAAACGCTTCGAACAAGGACTGATATCATCAATAGAATATCAGACCGCTTCGAACAATTATTTGAACGCCCTGGCTGAAGAAATGAATGCGAAAATGCAGCATTTCATCAAGAAATCCGTTGTACTATATTATAAAGGAATACACTATTTGGAACAATAGTATTATCGCCTGACGGCGAGAAATCTTACAAAATCTAATAAAAAAATCAAACAAAATGAATCACTTATCGTCATTTCGACTGAAGCGTAATGAAATGGAGCGAAATGGAGAAATCTCCTTCAATAAGAATAAATGCTTGCTTGTAGGAGATTCCTCCGCTCCCTGCGGTCGGTCGGAATGACGGTTGTTAAAATGTTTTGAAAGATTTTAAAAAAGATTTTGAAGGATTTCTTGCCGAAGGCAACAAAAAAGAAAATTTAAAAACTAAATACTATGGATAGAGTTATTGAAAAGAAAAAAGGAATCAATTTGATTTTCACGAAGAAAGCAGTGCCGTATTGGCTTGGCGCACTGCTGGTGGCGTTTATCGTATGGCTCGTGGCGAGAGACGACTCGAAGAAGCTGCGCGTGAACCTCGACAACATCAGCGTGAATGCAGTGACTGCAGGGCAGTTTAACGACTACATCCGCATCAGCGGTCAGGTGGCGCCGATAACGACCATTCAGATTAGCCCGCTCGAGGGCGGCGTGGTGCAGGAAATCGTCACCGAGGAAGGCAGCAAGGTCAAGAAAGGCGACGTGATTCTTATCCTTAGCAACGAAAACCTCGACATGCAGATTCTAAATTCAGAGGCTGACCTCGCCGAAAAGGAAAACATCCTTCGCAACACCTTGATTCAGATGGAACAGCAGAAGCTGAGCGTGGAACAGGAGAAACTGCAGCTGCAGATGGACGTGCGCCGCAACAAACGTAACTACGAGGCACAGAAGGCACTATACGACGAAGGGCTCATCGCGAAGGAAGAGTATCTGAAGGCTGAGGAAGACTATGAACTCTCAAGCAGCCGCCTGAAACTCGTGGAGAATCGCGCCAAACAAAACAGCCTCTACCGCACAACACAGATCGACCAGATGCAGGAAAGCCTCACCAATATGCGCCAAAACATGATGATGATCCGCAAACGTAAGGATAACCTCACCATTAAGGCTCCTATCGATGGCGAACTCGGACTTCTTGATGTGGTGCTCGGACAGAGTGTGGCGGCAGGGTCGAAGATCGGACAGATTAACAACCTCGACAGCTATAAGATTGAGGCTCAGATAGATGAGCATTACATCGACAGGGTGTCGGCAGGCTTGGATGCCACCTTTGAGCGTCAGAGCGAACGTTATCAGGCGCAGATCCGCAAGGTGTATCCGGAGGTGCGCGACGGCAAGTTCAAAGCCGATTTCAAGTTCGTAGGACAGCAGCCCGAGAACATCCGCAGCGGCCAGACATATTACCTCAACCTGCAGCTCGGACAGCCTGTGGAGGCGATACTGATTCCTCGCGGAGCGTTTTATCAGAAGACCGGCGGCAAATGGATATATGTCATGAGCTCCGACGGCACAAAGGCGATACGCCGCGACATCCGCATCGGCCGCCAGAACCCTCAATATTACGAGGTCGTCGAAGGCTTGGAGTCTGGCGAACGAGTGATAACTTCATCGTATGACAATTTCGGAGAAAGCGATGTGTTGGTGTTTTGACACGGGACTGCGGGACACGGGACAGGTCCCTGAGCATGTCGAAGGGCCGTCTCGCGTCCCGAAGTCACGAGTCAAATTAAACGACAAACAACAAATCAACAAAATATTCAGTTAAGCAATTAAACAATCGCTACAATGAATAATATAACTCTTAAACCCAAGCACAAGCATTCCCTCATCAACACTTTTTGCTTGATGATAGGCATCACTTCCGCTACCTTGCTGTTCCAATGGATGCTGCACGAGTTTTCCTACGACCGTTTTGTTGAGGACGGCGACCGAATTTACCGCTTGGTGTCGGTGGATAAGGCCACGGGCACAAGATACACAGGCGGAGTCTGCCAATTGCGCTATGACTTGCCTGACGCCGTGCCGCAGGTGGAGGAATGTGTGAGCGTGGTTTCACACTATACCAACCTGAATCCCAACACGATTAGGAATATGGAACGCAACGAATCCTTTGAGGTGATGGCTTTGATGACCAGCGACAATTTCTTCAACGTGTTTACCTATCCCGTAGTGGAAGGCGAATCGCATCACATTCTTCAGCCCAACGAAGCGGCCATTTCCAAAGAGATGGCGCAAAAACTATATGACGGTTCGGCCATAGGGCAGCCTTTGGCCTGCTCTTATATGCACATAGAAACCGTCTATACTGTAGCCTTGGTCGTGGATGTGCCTTCCAACACGCATTTGCCTTTCGAGGTGGTGGTGCCAATGAAAAGCGGTGAACTCAATCTTTACCGCAACATCACTGAAAACCAGACGATCTATGTCAAATTGAGGGAAAACGCGTTGTTCAGCAAGGCGGAGATGAAACGGTTGGCCAACATCCAAACGGAGAAGTACAATAAGCAGCAATGGTTGGAGTTCCAGCCTTTGCACGACATTCATCTTCACACCGAATACAACGACTCGCAAAGTGTGGGTAACGGCAATGCCTCGTATGTCTGGATTATCATCTTTGGCATCCTGCTCATCGTGGCGGTCACTATCGTAAACTGTGCCACGCTCGATGTGTCGTATTCGGTGCAGCAGACCCAAAACAGAGTCGTCAAACGGGTACTTGGGTGCAGCGAATTCAAGATCTTTTCGGGTAACATACTGGAGACCCTTCTCATCACCCTTGTGGCGATGGGGCTTTCCTTGTTGGCGGTGTGGGGATTGCTGCCCGCGTTCCAGTCGTGGATTGGCGTGCCTGTGCAGTTGCGTTTTGACAAATGGCTGCTCTTTTTCTGTCTTGCGCTTTTGGTATTGTTGCCTTTGGCGTCAAGCCTTTTCGGGCAATATTGCCTGCGCAGTGTGGCCTTTGCCGATGTGCTGAAAGGCAAGATGCGCCATTTAAAAGGCATCCGCATCAGCAATGCGAGTTCGGTGTTTCAGGTGGGCCTCTCTTCGCTTGCTGCCGTGTTTACGGTTGTCATTCTGTTGCAACTCACTTTTATGCGACATTCCGACAAAGGCGTTGATATGTCTAACATTGTGTCACTCAACAGTCTGGTAACACCCTGCTACAAAGTGGACCCCATTCGTGACGAACTGATGAAAAACCCCGACATTTACAGCGTTGGCCTTTGTATGGGTGACTTTTCCAAGCCTAATGATTTCATCCGTGACGTGGGCTGGGAAGGGCGAGAGGAAGGAAACGATTGTGTATTTCAGGTGCTTTATACTGACGGCTATTTCCAAGAGATGGTCGGGATGGAGTTGGTGGCAGGCGACTATTTGAGCAAGGACTTGAATTTGGATGATTATTTTGAGGGCAAATACGAAGGGAATGGGCAATATGTGGTCAACGAGGCGGCGATCAAGGCAATGGGCTGGAGTGCGGAGGAAGCCATCGGCAGGGATTTGACGCTGACAGTGACGTCAGGAAGAATCGTCGGGGTGGTGAAGGACTTCCATTTCTCCGATATGCGCAATGCCGTTTCACCGCTTATTATGGAATATGCACCAGAGGCGCAGCCGAATATAGTGGTGAAAATCGCGCCCGAAAATAGACAAAAGACCTTGGCTTACATTCAAGAAGTGGTGCGACCGTTTAATTTTTCTGATGTGTTTTCCTATTCGTTTTTGGGGGAGAAGGAACTCTACCGCGAGGAACGGCAGGTTGGGCATTTGTCGCTGTTGTATTTCCTTGCGGCGATGCTGTTGGCCTTGTTCGGCTTCTTTGGTGTCGTTTCCTATCATCTGCATCAGGAGTCGCTCAATATGGCGGTGCGCAAGGTGTTTGGTGCCAGCACCAGAGAGGTGCAAGGGCATTACTTAAAAACCCGATTGCGGATGTACATTCTTCCCGTCATTGCGGCCACAGCGTTGTCAGTCTATTTCTCGTTGCATTGGCTGCAAGGCTTTGCCTATCATGTGCCCGTTTCCCTCGTGCTGACCGTAGCTCTGTTGTCATTCTTTGGGGCATTCTTGCTGCTCTCGCTGATTGTCTCGGGTGTGGTTCAATCCATCTGCAGTCAGCGAATTACTGAAGTTTTACAAAAATAAATAATGAAATCGTTAAACAATCAAACATCTAAAATCATGATCAAAGTAGAAAACCTAGTGACAGTGATGTATTGATTTTTTAATAAATGACGAATAAAAAAATTAACCATGAACTCATTCCTAAACTTCCTTAAAAGAAATAAGCTTTACGCCCTGATTAACCTGCTTGGGCTGACAGTCTCGATGGCTTTCGTGCTGCTGCTGGCGGTGTATGTGCAGCGACAACTCTCTACTGACGCATTCCAGAAGAACGCCGACCGCATCTACGTCATCACCAACGAGGAGAGCGTCAACATGGGATACTGGCTCGACAAGCATCTGCGCGGGCAGTTTCCTGAAATCGAGAAATCGACATGTGTGGCCAATGTGTCGATGGCCTCGGAGTACAAAATCGACAGTGAGACAGTCTATGGCAACACCATCGCCGTCGACTCGTGCTTCTTCGAGATGTTCAGCTACGACCTTGTGAAAGGCTCGAAAGACGACTGGCGCATTGCAGGCGACCGCTGCATGGTGAGCGAGGAGTTCGCCAACGCGCATTTTGGTGATAAAGACCCTGTCGGACGGCAGATGTCCATCGGTGACGAGGGCGAATCAATTCAGCTGACTATATGCGGCGTCTTCAAAGACTTCGGCAACAGCATCCTCAAGACTCCCGATGTGCTCATCCGTGGCGATATCATCCCGAAGTTCAACAGCTCACATGATGAGCACATGAGCAACGCCGCTGCAGGCGTCACTTTCGTGATGACCTATCCGGGTGCCGATATCATGGCACGTCACGACGACATCGTGAACTGGTGCGAGGAGAATTTCTGGATTTACAAACACAAATATGACGATATACGCATCATCCCGTTGCGCGACATGTATTTTCTTAAAAACGGCAACTACGACTGGACGGGAGCGCTGAATTTCGGCGACCGCTCGTTTGTGAACCTGCTTCTCGCCATGTGCCTGATGCTCTTGCTCTTCGCAATTTTGAACTATGTAAACCTCTCCACAGCTCTCATCGGATTCCGTGCCAAGGAGATGGCGACGAGAAGGCTCGTTGGAGCGACAAAAACAGGCATTTTCATGAAGATGATAGGGGAGAGCACCCTGCTTTGCGCCGTGGCGATGGGACTGGCGATTTTGCTCGCCGAGGCATTATCACCGACGGCAACACGTGTCTTGGATTATCAAATCTCCATTTTCGGAGCAGTAAGTTTAGTTAATATTTTAGTTGTCATTGCGTTGATGGTGATTCTCGGCTTCATCGCCGGTATAGTGCCAGCCCTATTGATACAGAAGGCGCAGCCTATCGAGATTGTGCGCGGCTCGCTGCGGTTGAAGACCAAGACGGTGTACAGCCGAATCATCATCACGCTGCAAAATGTCATCACTGTGGTGATGCTCGTCGCCGCCCTGACGATGTACTTGCAGATTCGCAACCTCATAACCGCCGATCTGGGTTACAACACTAAAGATATCTTGATGATTGGCAACGCTTACGGCCAACTGGGCGAAATTAGGCCGTTGCTTGAAGCCTATCGCGCTGAGCCGTTTGTGGAAGATGTGGGGCAAGGCGACGGCATACCGCTGCAAGGCACCAACAACTGGACCATGGAGCTTAGCGACGGCAACTGGGTCTCGTTCCAGCAGATTCAGGGCGACCAGCATTATTTCGACATCCTCGGCATCCGAGTGAAGCAGGACAACCAGCTTGCAGAACCTGCCTATTGGCTCAACGAATACGCCTTTAATGAGATTGGAATCGACGAATCGGCAACGACGTTTGAGTCCGCTCAGAATGGGACTTTCAAAATCGGAGGCATCTATTATGACTTCAAAATCAGACCGTTGGAGGCGCAGCAGTCGTCGGCTTTGATATATAACAGAGGTGAAGACTGGGATGAGAACTGGCCGTGGACCATTCTGGTGAAGGTCAGAGGCGACCACAAAGAGGCTTACGCCAGATTGGAAAAGGTGACGGATGAAGTTATGCCTGGCAAGCTTTTTGGCGCCAATTACATGGAAGATATGATAGAAGACTGTTTTGTCGACGAGAGCCGTATCCTCCGCATAGTGTTGATTTTTACCTTGCTCTCGATGCTGGTGTCGGGTCTCGGCTTGTTTGCGATGAGCTCGTATTACATGCAGCAGCAGCGTCGCAGCGTGGCGGTGAAGAAGGTGTTCGGCGCCGAATACAATGGCGTGTTGCGCGAGCTGGTGCTGTCGTTCATGAAGATGGTCGGAGTGGCATTCGTCATCGGCATCCCCGTGGCATGGTTTGTGATGCACCGCTGGCTCGAGGGCTATTCGCACCGCATCAGCCTCTCATGGTGGATATTCGTGCTCGCAGGCCTCGTCGTGCTTCTGATGGCGTTCATCGCAGTAATCTGGCAAAGCGTGCACACCGCTAAAGCCAATCCGGCAACAGTGTTGAAAAAAGAATAATTAGTCTTTAGTTTTTAGTCGTTAGTCATTAGTATTAGACGATGCTAAAAACTAGAGTCTAAAGACTAGCGACTAAAGACTTAAAAAAATACAACAATGTCTAGAATTATCAAAAAAGGGAAAACAGCCCTCGCTTCTTCAATCCTGAACATCTTGGGCCTGACGGCAGCCTTTGCCGCGCTCTACATCATCCTCGTGCAGGTACACCACGACCTCACCTACAACAAGGCGCTCAAGGACAGCGACCAGATCTATTGCATGATGGTCGGCGACCAGTTTGCCGACTACGGTGCCTCATCGTGGCTTAACCGCCCGATATCGGAGGCTGTCATCGCGGCCTCGCCCGACGTGGAAACTGGCGGCTGCGCACATTTTTATAAAGATTGCACCAACGGCAACATCTTTATCGACGACGAGCGTCAGATGAAGGTGAAAATCGCGAGCTTCAGCAGCGGTGGCAAGGATGTCTTCGGCATCGAACTCGTAGCGGGCAGCTGGGACGACTGGATCAACCCCATCACATACGCCGTCTCGGAATCGATGGCACGAAAACTCGGCCTGGAGGTGGGCGATGTCGTGAAGCTTCAGATAAGCAGCTGGCGCGGCATTGCTATGGAAGACGCCATCATCGTAGCTGTATACAAAGACATGCCTGCCAACACCGACTGCGCCACGTTCGATATGTTTTGCCCTGTGGGCAACCGCTCTCTGAATAACTGGAGCGAATGGGGCTTCCATTATTTCGTGAAACTTCGTGAAGGCGCCGACCCTAAGGCGTTTGAGGAGTCTTCGAAGCCGGCCATGAAAGACATCTGGATGCGCACGAACGGCGTCGACCCGACATCGCTAAGCGAGGAAGAACTCGCACAGTGGGAAGAGTCGATAAGCAACACAAAACTTCATCTTATGAAGCTCACCGATATGTATTTCGCCAAAAATATCAACGCGCCGGGCAAGACAGGCAACCGCACCACCACGATGACGCTACTCGCCATCGCAGTCGCAGTCATAGTCATAGCGTTAATAAACTATATCAACTTCTTCTTCGCGATGGTTCCGCTGCGTCTGCGAAACATCAACACACGCAAGATTTTGGGCAGCAGCCGCTTCCAATTGGTGATGTCGTCGGTGGGCGAGTCGGTGCTGATGGTCGTCATCGCCCTGGCATTGGCTGTGGCTGTCGTAACCTTGTTCAGACAATCGACTCTGGCATCGCTTATCGACACCAACTTGGATTTCAGCGAGAATATCGGCATCGTCGCCTTGACGATAGGCTTGGCGTTGGTGGTTTCGGTGGCTGCCAGCATATATCCCGCCTTGTTCTCCACCTCGTTCAACCCCGCTTTCGCGATAAAAGGCACTTTGGGAACAACCCAGAAAGGCAAGGCTTTCCGTATCGGCTTGATAGGACTGCAGTTTACGGTGTCTATCGTGTTGATTATCTGTTCGATATTCATCCAGGAACAACGTCGGTATATGCTTAACCGCGACATGGGCTTCGACCATGAACAGCTGCTCACGGTGCAGACTACGAAAAAAATCGGCTTCGACCGTGAGACTGCCGAGAGCCGTCTCAGAACCGATGCCGCCATCAAAGACGTGGCTTGGGGCGACGGAGCCTTCGTCGTCGACGAGCGCATGGGTTGGAACCGCAATTTCAAAGGCGGCTCAGTGCATTGGCAGTGCTATCCTGTGTCATATAACTTTCTGAATTTCATGGGAATAGAAATAGTCGAAGGCCGCGATTTCACACCCGCTGACGAGCAGTCGGAAAACGGCGTTTACATCTTGAACGAGACCGCCCAGAAGATGTTCGACATCACCTTGGACGACAGGATTTCCGGTCATACCGACGGCTTGGCGGAGGTAGCAGGCATCTGCAAGGACTTCAACTACTCGGCTTTGCGCAACGAGATTGGTCCTTTCGCATTATATGTCTTCGGCAAGCACCCGTGGCGTCCCTGCATGCAGCTCTTCATCCGCACCGAGGCAGGCGTGAATGGCTCCGAAGTGATTGCACGCATACAAAACACCTTGCATGAGCTCGACCCCAATATTGCTGCCACCGACTTCGATGTGCAACTCTTCGACCAAACACTGCAAGAACAGTACAAAAAAGAGCAAAACCTCTCTAAATTGGTCTCCTTGTTCACAATTTTAGCAATCGTAATCTCCCTCATGGGTGTGTTCGGCTTGGTGATGTTCGAGACGGAGCACCGCCGCAAGGAGATTGGCATCCGTCGTGTGCATGGCGCCACGGTGCAGCAGATTCTGGCGATGTTTAACTCACGCTTTGTGAAAATCGTGCTGGTGTGCTTCGTCATCGCCGTGCCGGTGAGCATCGTCATCATGCGGCGTTATTTAGAGGGCTTCGCCTATCAAGTGCCGCTGTATATCTGGGTGTTTGCGATATCATTGTTGGCAGTTCTGGCAATAACAATAGCCGTCGTCACGTTGAGAAGCTTGAGGGCCGCCACGGTGAATCCAATTAAATCATTAAAATGTGAATAACATGAAAAACTTTTCTGATAACCTCATCAAAATCCTATCGCTGGGTATAGGTCTCGCCATCGGCATCGTGCTGATTGCCAAAGTGTGCTTCGAATTGTCGTATGACAGTTTTTATAAGGATGTGGACCGCATCTATCTTATTGACACTCACTATGAACAACAGGGCGAAAAACAAGATTTCGCGCAGACCAGCGGCGCTGTCGCACCGGGCTTTAAAGCCGAAGTGCCGGGCGTGGAAGAAGCCACTCGCTACACCTTTCATTACAGAGGCAACCGCTATCTCGATGAAGAGAATAACGTTGTTACTGGAAGTTTGGTGCTTGCCGACTCGTGCTTCTTCAAGGTTTTCGACCGCCCGATTTTGGCTGGCAATCCTGTTAAAGTGTTGGCGAAACCTCGTTATGCGATGGTGTCGGAGTCGTTCGCAAAGAAGCTTGGTGGCGTTAGCGAATGCATCGGAAAATCTATAGCCAACGAAGACGACCCGAAAAACAAATTTATCATTGATGGCGTGTATGAGGACTTTCCTGAAAACGGCAATTTCCATTTCGATATAATCGGCTCGCTGGAACTGTTGCCTGCCTACACCACCGACAACTGGAACGGTAACGACCGCTATTTCGGCTTTGTGAAACTACAAAAAGGCGTTGATTATCAGTCGCTTGGAGAAGCTATTCGCAAGATGCAGGAGGCGCATCAGCCTTTAGATGAATATGAGAAAAACGGCGTGAAACTTTGGTATTATCTCGAGCCTTTCAACAAGCTTCACACCTCGCAGTCGTATGTCCACTCGATGGTGGTTCTGCTGACTGTCACTGCGGCGTTACTTATCATCATCAGTCTGCTGAATTATATCCTTATCGTGATATCGTCGTTGGTTCGTCGCGCGAAGGAGGTTGGCGTACGCAAATGCTATGGTGCCGACTCGTTCGATATCCACTGGCTGCTGGCAAGAGAGGCGTTTATGCATCTGATACTGTCGTTGGTGCTTGCTGCAGCAATTATCTTTGCAGCTAAAGGATTGATAATTAACCTTTTGGATGTTCCATTTGAGACCTTACTGATTTCGCGAAGCATCTGGGTTATCAGTCTGGTATTGGTGTTTGTGCTGATTGTGTCGGTGTTCGTTCCGGCTCAACTCTTCATGCGAATCCCTGTTTCGGTGGCGTTTCGCAACTACACTGAAAACTCGCGCCGTTGGAAGATCGGGTTGCTTGGCGTTCAGGTGTTTATCAACGTTTTTATCGTGGTGATGCTCATCGTAGTGGCTCTGCAATATCAGCGATTGAACAACCATAATCCGGGCTACGACTACAAAAACCTCTATTACATGAGTTTTTACAATGGCAATAAAGGTACAGAAAAAGTTGTTGCCGAAACGCTTATGCAGTTCTCTGAGGTAAAGGGCGTGGAGGCGAGCAACGCATTGCCTATCAGAGGTTTCAGTGGCGACAATGTATATTTGCCTGGCGACGACCGCGAGCTTTTCAATGTGGCTGACGGATATGAGGTAACACCAGGCTATTTCGACCTTCTTGGCATCGAGTTTATTGAAGGCCATAAGCCAGCCGACATCTCGGAAATGGTTGTGAGCGAGAGTTTTGTAAAAAGGATGAAAGAGTTTGCCGACTGGAGTGACGGTGCTGTAGGCAAAGTTGTGAATGTCACAGGTCACGAAGATGCGGAGAGGGTTATGGAGCAGAAAGGCTTCACTATCTCGGGAGTGTATCGCGACATCCAAATAGGCAATCTGGTTTACCTCGATGCCCGTCCTAGCGTGTTGTTTTACGGAGATTTTGATGATGACTCGTATATGCCGTTCCTCATCTTCAAGACAAACGGAAAACTCGACGAAGCCTCGATGCAGAAGATTACGAGCGCCGTTTCAGAAGTCCTCAACGGAAAAGAAGTGCATATAATTTCGTGGGCCGACAAGATGCGCTCAGCCTACGACGACAGCCTCAAAATGCGCAACACTGTGCTTATTGGCTCTGTCTTCGCCCTGATGATTGCCATCATTGGCTTGATTGGCTTCGTCCGTGACGAGTCGAACCGTCGCAGCAAGGAGATGGCTATCCGAAAAATCAACGGCGCGACAGCGGCTGATGTGCTTAAGATATTCGCTTGGGACGTGTTGAAACTCTCTCTTGTTTTGTCAGTCGCAGCGTGTATCTTCACCTATTTTGTGGCTCACAAATGGCTGGAGCAGTTTGCAGAGCGCATCGGCCTCTCACCGTTGTATTTCCTCGTCGGAGCGCTGTTTGTAATACTAATCGTGACCATCGTGGTCGTCTTAAGCAGCAACCGCGTGGCAAGAATGAATCCAGTTAAATCGTTGAAAAACAATTAGTTTATACTTGCGAAATGGTCAAGATACTGATTTAAAGATGTAAGCTCGGTGATATTTGAGTCAAGGAATGCTGAGCAGAAAAGTTCCCTGAAACGGCAAATTTCTTTGAGAAGAGCATTTCTGTTTGATTGGTTTTTACGACCATACTCTATAGTGAGGTCAACCAGTTCCTGCATACGCTCGAAAGCACGCTCGGCATTATCATTTCGACCTTTCGCAAGCCATTTCGTAGCACGATAGCTTTCACTTCCGATGTTAGCCATCTGCTGGGCAAGCGTCAATTCAGCCCAAGCTCCGTTACTGAGGGTTTCGTGTTGCATGGCTATTCGATAAATTTATATACAATATCACGAATTTGTTTACGCACGTTTTCATCCTCAACGTCACGGCTGCGATTTCCTTGCCAGGCACGAATGTTTATCAGAGAATCGAATTCGATGAAGTCATCGCCAGTCTCATCAGGATACAGGTTAAATCCCCAAAGATTTTCCTGCTCTGAGCCGTTTTCAAGCAACATCGATTCAAGATCAGCATGAAGCTCGGCATCAACAGCCAAAAGTTCAAGTTTGACATCTGCCACACATTTAATCATGTCGACAAAAGTATTGGCAGCCAAGGCTTTCAATTGTTCTCTTGATATTTTTTCGTTAAGAATGACCATAATTGAAATTTTTGCAAATATACAAAAAAAATACACATTAACTTCCAAATTCCGTAATCTTTTTTATGTCTGCTCAGTGCAAAAAAAAGTAGTCACTGACACCTGTTTTTACAGTAGGCCGTGGTAGCCTTAATTGTAAAATTTCTTTACACTCACTGTAAAACTTTTTTACACTTTTAATTTTGCCAAAAATGTATTTCATTGATTTAGAATGATTTGCATTTTTGGCATGATTATTGCATCATTATTAATGTTTTTACGTTAGTATAATAAAAGACACATGTCCAGTTATCTTAAATTCCTATCCCGCAACAAGCTTTATACAGCGATAGAAATGGTTGGCCTTATCATTTCCATTGCCTTCGTCATTTTGATTGGCAATTATGTGTATCAGCAGTATTCTGTCGCTTACGGAAATCCAAACGGCAAACGCATCTATGCCGTTGGAAACCAGAATTATCTCTCGCTCTCGTGGTGGGACAAAGCCGCCTTCGAGGCCGAACTACCCGAGGCGGAGGCCGTGTGCCGCATCAGCGGTACCGACGATAGCGGCTATGTCACCATTGGCGACGAGTCTATCAGTGCGTTCGTCAATGAGGCCGACCCCGAACTTTTTGAACTCTTCCCAAGCCTTTCCCTTATCGATGGCAGAATGGACGAGTACCGCCTCAAAGGGCATTGCCTTATCTCCGAATCGCTTGCCAATCGCGCTTTCAATGGCGATGCTATCGGCAAGCCGTTAAAAATCAGTTATTTCAATAATCTTCTTGAGACTGTGGTTTGTGGCGTTTTTAGGGATGATGCCAACTCAATGGTGCTACACACCGATGTGTTCCTTAATCCCGGATTTGGTGGAGTCTATAATTTCGTTGAACAAAGGCCGTTCAGTTCCATCGGGAATTACACGACCTTAATAAAGGTACACGAGGGCACTGACCGTGAGGCGTTTGCGAAGAAAGTGGAGGAGGTTGGCTTGCGCAATTACTCGAATAGTTTCGTAAAAGCGTTACCGATTTACACCCTACCGGAAGTCTTTTTCCACGAAGACCAGTGGGTGCTCAAACGGGGCGATAAATCGGTGCTGCAAATGCTGACCATAGTCGTGTTGCTGCTCTTGCTTTCGGCCATTTTCAACTACATCAACCTCAACATGGCCCTTTCGGGAAAACGCGCCAAGGAGATGGCCACCCGCCGACTTCACGGAGCCACCAAAGGCAATATCATTATGAAGTATATCCTTGAATCCGTGGCGTTTACCGCTGTATGCTTCGTTCTTGCCTATCTGCTTGCTGTGGTATTGCTCCCGATGATGAACGACCTCTTGAGAAATGTATCAGTTGACAACATTAAGCAATATGTGCCGCTTGACCTGAAATGGTCTTTAGGTACGGTGTTGGTCTATCTGTTTGCCATAGTGTTGATGGGCGTTTTGGCGGGCATCACGCCTGCTGCCATCGCCTCGCGTTTCGAGCCGATTGATGTCGTGCGTGGCACCTATCGCCTGAAGACAAAAAGGGTGTTCAGCAAGGTATTTATCGTGTTCCAAAACACCATCACGATTGTCCTTATCGCTATGGCTTTGCTGATGGAAGTGCAGATGCGCCACATGATGAACCGTCCCATCAACATGCGCTCCGAGGGATTGTATTCGCTGAAAAACAGGGCGAAAGAGTATTCCGAAATTGCGCCGCTCATCGACCGTTTGGAGCAGATTCCAAATGTGAAGGCGGTGGGCTACGGACGTGACTATGCAGGCCACATGAGCATGAGCACTACCATCACCACGCCCGACGGCGAAAATGTGTCCGTCCAACTCATCCTTTGCGACGAGACCTATTTCAACATGCTTGATTTGCAGGTGGTTGAGGACTTTGGCGCACGCACCAATTCGGTGTGGATGTCGCGGACTACGGCTGAAAAACTCGCCTTGAATGATTCGACAGAGCGGTATTTTGTGCGGAGGATGAACATCAACGGTGCCAACCCCGAGACCATTGGCGGCATCTATGAGGACATCCCGACGCGCTCGGCATCGGCTTCCGAACCCAATCAATTATCAGCGGTCCTTATTGCCAAATCTGAAGACTTGATTTATGGCTTTGGCGTAATGATTGATGTTTCAGGCGATTACAAGGAGACCGAAAAAGCCATCATGCAAGCCTACGCCGACTATTCCGAGGAAAAAAACGGCACTTATGTGGAGCCAGCGGAGAACGGCTATTTGAAAGACCTGATCAATGTGTCACTCCAGCCTGCGAAGATGGCAATGCGCCTGCTCGAATTGTTCATGTTGCTGTCGATACTGATCTCCTTGCTCGGTCTCGTTGCCATGAGCACTTATTACAGCGAGCAAAGCACAAAAGGTATCGCCATCCGCAAGGTGTTTGGCAGCAATGTCCGTCGCGAGTTGTGGCGCACGGTGAAGGACTACATGGTTTTGGTTGGCATTGCCGCACTCATCGGCATCCCGCTCGCCATCTGGTTCTGTGGCCGCTATTTGGACCGCTTCGCCTACCGCATCGGGCATTACGGTTGGATCATCGCCGTGGCGGTCGTCCTCGGTGTGTCAATGGCCTTCCTGTCCGTGCTTTGGCAGACCTTGAAGGCCGCGCGGACTAACCCTGCGGAGGCGTTGAAGAAGGAATAATCTTTTTTTGAAGATTTTGTATTGTCATTCAAAAAAAGTATTTATCTTTGCATCACGTAAAAGTTGTGACGTAATTTACGTGACGATAATTATGTGATAAAAAAAGATAATGCTATGGGTAAACAAAAAACTAAAGAGCTTGAAAATCCTTTTGTTTACAAGGGATATGATGGACCTGCATATTTTTGCGACAGGGAAAAAGAAACCGAAAATCTGATTTCTGCACTGAAAAATGGACGCAATATAACACTGCTTTCCCCTCGAAAAATCGGAAAAACAGGATTGATAAAACATGTTTTTAACCGCATTTCATCAACTGAAAAAGACGCGGTTTGTATCTATGTGGATATCTTTTCCACCCAAAACCTTCATGATTTTGTGCAAGTGTTGGGCGCTGCTATTGTGGATGAGGCTTTGCGACGCGAGAAGTCTTTAATGTCAAAGGTGTTGGACGCTTTCAAGGCATGGAGGCCAGTCGTTACTGTGGACGTGTTGACGGGAATGCCATCGCTCTCGCTAAATATCGATTCAACAAGCGATGAATACACGTTGAAGAGTATCTTTGATTATCTGAAAAGCAGTAAGAAAAAGGTGTATGTTGCCATTGACGAGTTTCAGCAGGTGGCATATTACCCTGAGAAAGGTACAGAAGCCTTGCTGCGCTCGCATGTCCAATTTTCAAATGCCGGGTTTATCTTTTCAGGCAGCAGGCAGCACCTGATGGCTGAAATGTTCAATTCTCCACAACGTCCGTTTTACCAGAGCACGGAGTTTATGAACCTTCAACCGATTCCGGAAGATGCCTATTATGAATTTGCCAGCCGTTTCTTCGAGGCAAAGAAAGGTAGTTTGAGTCAAGAGGTTTTTCATGACATATATCAGCGTTTTGACGGTTATACTTGGTATATACAATTGATGATGAACCGTTTGTATGAAGGAAACAAACGGATAACCGAATTGCATCAAGCTACCGACGCCATCATTGCTGTCCTTGCCACATTGACACCACAGTACGAGATGCTCATGACGTTTCTTACCTCAAATCAGGTTAATCTGCTGAAGACTATTGCCAAAGAAGGCAAAGTGGAACAACCACAAAGCAATGAGTTCGTCAAACGTAATGACCTTCCTGGTCCGAGTAGTGTAAAGGCAGCGCTTGATGTACTTGTTGACAAAGAACTTGTTTACACTCAACCTGACGGCTATATCATTTACGACCGACTGCTCAATCTGTGGCTGCAAAGGGGGATGACCGCCTAATTGTAAATTTTCTTTACACCCACTGTAAAATAATTTTACACTTTTTATTTTGCCAAAAATGTATTTCATTGATTTAGAATGATTTGCGTTTTTGGCATGATTATTGCATCATTATTAATGTTTTTACGTTATTAATGTATGAAAAACTTCTCCGATAACCTCATCAAAATCCTATCGCTGGGTATAGGTCTAGCTATCGGCATCGTGCTGATTGCCAAGGTGTGCTTCGAATTGTCATACGACAGTTTCTATAAGGATGTGGACCGCATCTATCTCATCAAGGCTGAAACAGTTTTGGGCGACAAACAAGACGATTTCGACCAAATCAGCGGCGCTGTTGCACCAGGCTTCAAGGCCGAGGTGCCGGGCGTTGAGGAGGCAACTCGCGTTGTGTTGGGCACCCGTGATTTAAACTATCTTGACGAAGAGAAAAACCTGGTATTCAAATGTAAGACACTCGTCGCTGACACCTGTTTCTTTAAGGTTTTTTCACGACCCATAATTGCCGGTGATATCGTCAAAGCGTTGAGCAGCAAGGATAATGTCGCCGTGTCTCGCTCTTTTGCAGAAAACATTGGAGGTGTAGACGAATGTCTCGGCAAGGTTATCATGAATGAAAACCGTCCTGAAAAATTCATTATTGAGGCGGTATTTGAGGATTTTCCGAAGAATGGAACCTTTTCATTTGGTGTAGTGAAATCGCTGGAGTTATTTCAAGCTGCATCAAGAGACAACTGGGTGTTTAACGATATGTATACCGGCTATGTAAAACTACGGGAAGGCGTTGACCCTAACTCGCTTGACGAGGCTATCTATAAAATGCAGACAACTCATCAGGATTTTGAGAAACTGAAGACGCAGATAGGCTACCAGGTGCGCTATCACCTCGCGCCATTCGACAAATTGCACACGTCTGACACCGAAGTGCATAGCAAAGTGATTGTACTCGGTATTGTGGCTTTCCTGTTGCTTTTTATTAGCATGATGAACTATATACTTGTTGTGCTTTCGGCAATGATGAAACGCTCAAAGGAAATTGGCATCCGCAAATGCTACGGTGCTGGAGGACGTGAAATTTACCTTATGCTGACAAAGGAAGCGGCAGTACATATCGCATTGGCATTGTTGCTTGCCGTAGTGCTTATCCTTGCCGGAAACAACCTGGCGCTCAATCTGTTGGGTACATCATTCACCACCACTCTCATCCAACCGAGCATCCGTATGATTGTAGCGGTTATTGTCCTGATATTTGTGATTTCGGTTGTCGTTCCGGGAATTCTTTATACGCGAGTTCCTATATGGAAGGCTATCCAAAACTTCAGCATGAACATGCGTCACTGGAAACTGTTTCTTTTGAGTCTGCAGGTGGCGGTGAATGTGTTTATCATGGCTATGTTGCTTGTGGTTACAGGGCAATACGAATATCTTGCCAACGAAGATTTGGGATATAATTACAAGGATCTTTATTACATCGATATGCAAACCGTCAAGACACGCGATTTGGTGGTTAATAAGCTTAATGCCATGCCTGAAGTTGAGGGCGTGGAGGCTTGTGCTATTTTACCTTTCCAATATGCTGAAGGCAATGTGGTGCAAAAACCTGGTGAGAGAACAACTTTGGTGCAACTTGCTGACGGTTTTTACGTATCGGATGGTTTTTACGATCTGATGGAAATTCCTTTTATTGCCGGCACTTATCCAACTGACTCGTTGCAGGTGGCGGTAAGCGAAAGCCTCATCGAGAAAATGATGGAGTTTGAGGATTGGAGCGACGGCGCAGTGGGGAAACAGATTTTAATATCAGACCATAGTTATTTCTATGTAGGAAAAAAACTGTATATCGAACCGCTGACGATTTCCGGTGTTTACCGCAACATCCGTATTGGCAGCGCCCTCGATCCGAACCTGAAACCAAGTTGCTATTTCCATGGCGACCTATACAGCGGTACCAAGTTTGATGGTGTGTTTTTCGGCAAAACCAGTATGCACCCAATGCGTTATCTGTTGGTTAAAGTGCGTCATGCCGATAAAAAGACAAAAGACCGCATCCATGATGTTGTTAATGAGGTTACAGAAGGGAATGAACTTGAGGTGAAGCTTTATTCCGACGAGGTCCGTGCCCAGTATGCCGACAACCGCAAGATGCGAAACACCATATTTGTGGGAGCTTTGTTCGCTATATTTGTGTCGCTTATCGGTTTGATAGGCTATGTCATCGATGAGTTAAATCGCAGAAGCAAAGAGATTGCGTTGAGAAAAGTGCATGGCGCAATGTCGAGCGAGATAGTGAGGATGTTCACTCTGGAGATTCTGAAGCTGTCATTAGTTGCTGCTGTGTTGGGTGCTGTCGGTGCGTTTTTCGCTTCCCGCAGCTGGCTCGAGCAGTTCGCTTTCCGCATCGGCCTTTCGCCATGGTATTTCATCGGCGGCGCAGTGATAGTCCTGACAATTGTGGCTATCGTAGTGGCCTTCAGCAGCAGTAAAATCTCAAAAATGAATCCTGTTGAATCATTGAAAAAAGAATAAAAATGAGCAGTTACCTTAAATTCCTATCCCGCAACAAGCTTTACACCGCCATCGAGTTCATCGGTTTGAGCGTCGCCTTGGCCTTTGTAATCATAGCGTTTTGCTATGTGGTGCAGCAATACTCCGTCACGCGCGAGAACCCCGACCGCGAGCGGATTTATGCAGTTGGTGCCGATCAAATGACCAACGGCTACGGTATGAAGGAGCTTATCGCCGACAAGCTGCCCGAAGTGGAAAGCGTGACACATTTCTCATTCTCAAAAGAAAATTCTATCAAAATTGGTGACGAGTTGTATGTAAGTGATTATTTGTACTGCGACCGCGAATTTTTCGATTTCTTCCCTGTAAAATTTAAGGAAGGCGATGCCGACAACTTTACCAAATCCAACATTGCCTTCATCTCAGAGAAATTAGCTTCAAAAATAGAAGACGAAATCATTGGCCGTCAGCTGATTGCAGGGGGAGACACCCTGAATGTGGCGGGCGTTTTTTCCACCTTGGGCAGCTCACTGTTGCTGGATGCCGATTTAATCGCTAATATCGCGACCTGCAAGAATGTGAAACCATTCAGAGAGTATCCGATATATAATATGACTTATATCCATACTTTCCTGAAGGTAAGTCCTAATGCCGACCGCGAGCTGCTGAATGATAAAATCACTGCAATCTGCAAGGAGACATACGGCGGACAGTTTACTGTTTTCTTCAAGGAAAAGTGTGTTTCCATGTTCCGTATGGATGAACTGTTTTTCAGCGGAACAAAAATTCACTTGCAACAAGGTGACAGGTCAATGTTTCGAACAATGATTGTGATAGGGCTTTTGCTGCTGATATCGGCTCTCATCAACTATGTGAATCTTAACGTCGCCCTTACGGGAAAACGCGCCAAGGAGATGGCTTCGAGGCGGCTTGTGGGAGCGCAGAGGTCCGATATTATCTGGAAATTTCTCTGCGAGTCGTTCGCATTTACCTTGTGCTGTTTTGTGGTCGGTTTGGCAATAGCTCATGCTATGTCGCCTGGAATTAACCGTCTGCTGGCTGCTGATATCCCTGTAAAGGTGCCATTCTCAATAAGTTATGTCGTCGCTTATCTGCTTATAACAATAACTGTTTCGCTGTTGGCTGGATTTATGCCTGCAGCTATTATCGCCAAAATCCGTCCCATCGACGTGGTGAAAGGCACTTTCCAATATCATTCGAAAAAGACCTTGTCGAAGGTTTTCATAGTTTTACAGAATGTGATTGTGATAATTCTGATTTCGTTGGTCATTACTATGGAACTTCAGATGCGTCACATGGTGGAGCGACCCATCGGACTACATACCGACAACCTTTATTTCATCAGTTCGAAATTGGACGTTTCCAGACAAAGTGAAGCCTTTGCCGACGACCTTCGAGCTTTGCCGTGTGTTAAGGAATTGGCAAAAACAAACAGTATTCCGACTTTTACATATTTTACAGTACTCATGGCCAAGAAAGGAGAGTCGGTTAATACAACAAATGTCAATTTCTTCACATGCGACACTGCGGCATTCAGGATGTTGGGCTTTCAGGTGGTGGAAAAGTTCCATGAGCCCGAGGAGGGTAGCGGCTGGATAACGGAAAGCACCGTTGTAGGTATGACAGGATTGCCTTACGGCGATTACAACTTCGATGAGATTATGTCGTGGGCAAATGTTAAGGGAGTCAAAGATATCTGTGGTGTCATCAAGGATTTCAATATGCTGGACGCACTCCATGCCACCGATGAAGATTATTCCATCGTCTTTGCAAACGGTCATTGGTTATTTCCCCAACCGTTTCATTTCCTGTTGGATATTGTTGGTAATCACGACGAGGCAAAACGTGCCATCGATGCGGTGTATGAGAAGCATTGCAAAACTGTCTTTGGTGCATACGTGGAGCCTTACAATAACGATTTTGTGAAGAATGTCATTGCCAAGAAATACGACAAGACCCGACGCCAGATGCGACTTATCGAGTTGATAATGGGTATCTCGGTGATGCTGGCATTGCTTGGCTTGGTCGCCATGAGCACCCATTTCGCCTCCGAGCGCGAGAAGGGCATCGCCATCCGCAAGGTTTTTGGCGGCACGATGGAAAGCGAAATCCGTCGCAATCTGAAGGAATACATTGTCATGATATTGATAGCCAACGTGATAGCAATACCTGTCGCCATCTGGCTTTGCGGGCGTTATCTTGAAGAGTTCGCCTACCGCATCCCAACCTATTGGTGGATTTTTGCTGTGGCTGCAGTCCTCTCGTTCATCATTGCCATCGGCTCGGTCATCTGGCAAATCATATCAGTATCAAAAGTTAATCCGGCATACGCCTTGAAAAAAGAATAATTAGCATCACGCAGAAATAGCGGAAACAGCAGAAAAATAGAAGTCCAATTTCCTAAATTTCTTTAATTTCAGCGTGGTAAAAGAAAAAAATGAAATAATGATTTGGAAGAAAAAAGGAAGAATATTTTGAAAGATTTCTTGCCGAAGGCAATAAAAAATAAAACAATTTTAAATTTTGAATGTTAAATCCTTAAATAATTAAAACTATGATTAAAGTTGAAAATTTAGTAAAGATCTTCCGTACGGAAGAAATTGAAACCCTGGCGCTGAATGGAGTGTCATTTGAGATTAACGACGGCGAATTTGTTGCCATCATGGGACCTTCGGGCTGCGGAAAATCAACGCTGCTCAACATTTTGGGCTTGCTCGACAACCCTTCGGATGGAAAATACGAGCTGCTCGGCCAGCAGGTGGGCGACCTGAAGGAGAAAGACCGCACCAAGTTCCGCAAAGGCAACATCGGCTTCGTGTTCCAGAGCTTCAACCTCATCGACGAGCTTAACGTGTATGAGAATATCGAGCTGCCGCTGCGCTACATGAATATCGGCGCCGCCGAACGCAAGGAACGCGTCACAGCCATCATGAAACGCATGGCGATCTCGCACCGCGCACAGCATTTCCCGCAACAGCTGTCAGGCGGTCAGCAGCAGCGTGTGGCAATAGCCCGCGCCGTCGTCGCCAACCCGAAACTCATCCTCGCCGACGAGCCTACAGGTAACCTCGACTCCAAAAACGGCAAAGAGGTGATGGAACTGCTCACCGACCTACACAAAGAAGGCACAACAATCGTCATGGTGACACACTCGCAGCGTGACGCAGGCTACGCCGACCGCATCATCAACCTGTTCGACGGTCGCGTTGTCGAAGATGTTTTGCCAGAATTGTAAAAAAATGTTACGGTAATTGAAAAATTCCGTAATTTTGGCAATAATTATCATGTTAAATGCCTAAACTCAAGTCACATATCCTCGTTGTCGATGATAATGCCGGAATCCGCGCGGCACTGAAGATTCTGCTGCCGACAAGGTTTACCGATGTCGAACTCATAGCTTCACCGAAGGCTCTCGTCAGCACGATGCAGTCGTTCAAACCCGATGTGGTGCTGCTCGACATGAACTTCGAGACGGACATCAACACCGGCAACGAGGGACTGTTTTGGCTCTCCGAACTAAAAAAGCATTTCCCGGGAGTGGAGGTGGTGCTTTTCACCGCCTACGCCGACATCGCTCTCGCCGTCGAAGGCATGAAACGCGGCGCCTTCGATTTCGTGGTGAAACCTTGGGACAATACGAAATTGCTGGCAATACTGGAATCCGCCGTGGAAAAACATCGTCATGTCGATCCTGTACGGACACATCGCATGTGCCCTCCTGAAAATCAATCACCTGAACCTGCAATGATTTGGGGCAATTCCGAGGCTATGCAAAACCTTCACCACATGGTGGAAAAAATTGCTCCGACCGATGCCACCGTGCTCATCACAGGCGAAAACGGAACAGGAAAAGACGTGCTCGCCAACGAGATTCACCGGCTGTCGCAACGCTCTGGCAAACAGATGGTGAGCGTCGATATCGGCGCAATCACCGAGACGCTCTTCGAAAGCGAAATGTTCGGCCATGTGAAAGGCGCCTTCACCGATGCCCATGCCGACCATATCGGAAAATTTGAACAAGCCAACGGCACCACGCTCTTCCTCGATGAAATAGGTAACATCCCGCTGAGCGAGCAGGCCAAATTGCTCCGTGTCCTTCAAAATCGCCGCATCAATAGGGTGGGCGACACGAAAAACATCCCTGTAGACATCCGCTTGATTTGCGCCACTAATATGAATCTCGCTGAAATGGTGAAACAAGGCCGTTTCCGCGAAGACCTTTATTACCGCATCAACACCGTGCCACTGCATCTGCCGCCGTTGCGCGAACGTCAGGACGAAATCGTGCCGTTGTCAATGCTTTTCATTGAGAAATATGCCGATAAATATCATCGCAAAGCGAGGGATTTCTCAGATGAAGCAAAGACTCTGCTTGTGAACTGCCAGTGGAGCGGCAACATTCGTGAACTGCAAGGCTGCATAGAGAAAGCTGTCATCATGTCCGACAATGTGATAATCAGTAAAGATGATATGCAAATCACTGATTCACAATTAGTTGATGCAAAAAATGCCGTCCAAAACGTTACTCTTGAAGACGCTGAAGAACAGGTGATACGCAATGCGATGAAGAAATACAACGGCAACCTCTCACTGGTGGCTAAAGCGTTGAATATCAGCCGCCCGACATTATATAACCGCCTTAAAAAATACGGAATATGAACATTCCCGTCTGGTTATATATAGTGTCTGTCATTACTGGCATAGCGTTAGCGTCTGTAATATCTGTTTTTTTGGTTCGAAAGCATGATACAAAGAAAGTCTCATACATGATGGACTCGCTCGAGGACGGCGAGATGAACTTCCGTTTCCGTGAAAACTCCAGTCTTAACAGAGCTTTGAACCGTATCCGCGGCATTTTCAAGAGACGCTCCGCAGTGGATGAAGCCACCTCGTGGAGCAAGTTGTTCCGTGTGATGACGCACGAAATCATGAACACCGTGGCACCGATAGCTTCGCTGAGCGACGCCTTGTCGAAAGACGACAGCCTCGACGTGAAAGCCGGACTTGAAACCATATCCGCATCGTCAAAAGACCTGATAAAATTTGTGGAGTCGTATCGCAGCGTGATGAAAGTGTCGTCGCCGGTGCGCAAAGCCGTGATGGTTGACGAGCTGATGGAACGTGTCTTGAATTTGAACAAATCGCGCCTCAAAGAGCAAGGAGTTGCGATAACTTACACTGCAAAAACGCCTGATTTACTTATCTATATCGACGAAAGTCAGATTATGCAGGTTCTTAACAACTTGATTAAGAACGCTGTGCAGGCTGAAGCTAACTCCATCCGCATCAGCGCGGAGCTTAACTCTGAAGACCGCACAATAATAAGTGTCACAAACAACGGAAAACCAGTGCCTCTGCGCCAACAGGATGAGATTTTTGTGCCGTTCTACACGACAAAACCTAACGGCACCGGCATCGGACTGAGCCTCTCCCGACAAATAATGACCAAACATAACGGAAACATAACCCTCGTCCAAAGCGACAAAAATACCACGACTTTCGCCATGGTATTCTAACTTTTATCTTTTATCTGTTATCTTTTAACTCTAATCAATCCCCTCCCTGATACATTCTGTTAATCACATCTTTGTATCTGTCAAGAATAACAGAGCGTTTCACCTTAAGAGTAGGAGTGAGGATGCCGTTTGCCGTTGACCATTCATCAGCAATGAACTTGAATCTCTTGATCTTCTCGGTATCACCGAAGAAAGCATTGATCTTCTGAACCTCTTTTGTCAAGCGGTCTTTCACCTCTTTGAGGTTAATCATAGCATCGTTAGTCGTGAACTTGATCTCGTGCTTTGCGCACCAATCCTTAAGGAATGAGAAGTCGGGGACTATCAATGCTGCTGCGAATTTCTCGTTTTCGCCGAGTACTACCACGTTCTCAAAGAATCCAGATTCGGTGAACTTGGTTTCAATCATATCCGGATTGATATATTTTCCTAATGAGGTCTTGAAGAGGTTCTTCATGCGGCCTGTGATCTTGAAGTTACCGTATTCATTGACACTTCCAAGGTCTCCGGTGTGGAACCAGCCGTCCTTGTCGATGACTTCAGCAGTCAGCTCCGGCTGTTTGTAATAGCCCATCATCACGTTGTGACCGCGGCAGATGATTTCGCCATTTTCAGCGATTTTCACCTCCACACCAGGCAATGCCGGACCAACATATCCTGCTTCACGGCCATGAGGCACGTTTGAGCTTGTGCAGATAACCGGTGAGCATTCTGTCATGCCGTAGCCTTCGTAAACTGGCATCTTGATGGCCGAGAAGAACGCTGAGATATTAGGCTGGATGCTCGCTGCACCCGAAACGATGATGTCGAAACAGTCAGCACCGAGTTTGTTGCGGATTTTGCTGTAAACAAGCTTGTCGGCGAGTTTCAATTTGAGGTTGTAGAACCAGCTTCTGCCGTCAACTGTATATTTCTCGGCAAGGTTCATCGCCCAGTAGAATATGTTCTTTGAGAGGCCTTTCTGGCTTTGTCCCGACTGTCTTACCTTGAGGTAAATCTTCTCCAGCAAACGAGGCACACAGGTCATCATTGTAGGATGAATCTCCTTCATGTCATTGGCGATGGTGGCAACGCTCTCAGCGTAATAAACCGACATTCCAAGATATTGATACAGATATGTTAGCGTTCTCTCGTATGCGTGGCAAATTGGCAAGAAGCTTAACGCACGTGTCGATGTAGGCGACGGAGTCTGTCTCAAATTCTCAATCTGACCCAAAATATTGGCGTGCGAAAGCATCACACCTTTCGGAGTGCCTGTTGTGCCTGACGTATAAAGTATTGTGGCACAATCTGTTGACTTGATACTGGCTTTGCGACGCTCGAGTTCTTCAGCATTTTGATTTTCTCTGCCTAATTGAAGAAGGTCTGCCCAGATAGGGTAGTCACCGCGTTTTACGAAGGTGTAGATCATCTTCAAAGAAGGAATGTCGTCCTTGATGTCCTCAATCTTGTTCAAAACGCACAGACCCTCAACCATCACGAACTTAGCCTCGCTGTTGTTGATGACAACGCGGTAGTCTTCCTTGCTGATTGTAGGGTAAATAGGTACTGTTACGGCTCCAACCTGCTGGATGGCCATATCCATGATGTTCCACTCAGGACGGTTGCTGCTGATGATGGCGATTTTATCGTCCTTCTGGATGCCTAACTTTATGAGGGCATAGCTAATGATGTTGGTTGTTTCAACGTACTCCTGGATGCTGTATTTATTCCATTCGCCGTTTTCTTTCTTGGCGAGTGCAATTTTTTGATCTGGATGCTTGCGTAAGTAAGTCGTCAGAATGTCAAAAATGCGTTTTTCTTCCATTTCTTGTGCTTTAAAATCGGTGCAAAAATACATAGTATTTTAACCCATGAAAATTTAAGGGGTGAGTGGGGTGAAATTTGGGATAAAAACGCTTATATAGGGGTGAAAGTGCCGTTTTTAGGGGTGAATGAAAATTTTATACAGTATAAAATGGGGTAAAAGTGCCATTTATAGGGGTGAAATATTTACCCCAAGGGGTGAAATTTAAGCACCAAAATCGTCGAAAAGGATATTTTCCTTCGGTACACCTAAATTGTCGAGCATATTAAGAACAGCCTGCGTCATCATAGGAGGACCACAGAGATAATACTCTATTTCTTCCGGTTCGGCATGATTCTTAAGGTAGTTCTCAAACAAAACCTCATGAATATTGCCTACGTAACCGTTCCAGTTGTCTTCCGGAAGCGGCGATGACAATGCTATATTGAATTTGAAGTTAGGATTCTCAGCTTCAATCTTCTTGAAATCATCAATGTAGAAAAGCTCACGTAACGAACGTCCGCCATACCAGAACGACACCTTTCTTTGCGTGTGTTTTGTGAGGAATAAATCAAGGATATGCGAGCGCATAGGAGCCATTCCGGCACCGCCACCGATGAAGATAATCTCCTTCTGAGTGTCCTTGATGTGGAACTCGCCGTAAGGTCCGCTGATGGTGACTTTGTCGCCTGGTTTCAGCGAATATATATAGGATGAGCACACGCCAGGGTTGACCTTCATGAAACCGCCGTTTTTCCTGTCAAATGGCGGCGTGGCGATGCGCACATTGAGCATGATAATATTGTTCTCCGCGGGATGATTTGCCATAGAATAAGCCCTGAACTGAGGCTCTGGATTGTGCATCACGAGGTCGAACATGTGGAACTTCTCCCAGTCCTTGCGATATTCGTCATCCACGTCGAAATCTGCATATTTCACATGGCATTTCGGTACGTCAATCTGGATGTAACCGCCTGAAAGGAAGTCGAGATGCTCTCCTTCTGGCAGCTTCACCACGAATTCTTTGATGAAAGTGGCGACGTTTCTGTTGCTGACCACCGTGCATTCATATTTCTTGATACCGAAAATCTGCGGATTGATATGTATTTTAAGGTTCTCACGCACTTTCACCTGACAGCCGAGCCTCCAATAGTCAAGTTGCTCACGATAACTGAAAAAGCCTTTTTCCGTTGGTAAAATCGAGCCACCGCCTTCCAGGACTTGGCATTTGCACATACCGCAGTTGCCTTTTCCGCCGCATGCCGATGGCAGGTAGATCTGCTCCTCAGCAAGGGTTTGCAGCAACGAATTACCGGGTTTCACCTCAAGTTCACGTTCATCATTGATGTTAATCTTAACGTTTCCCTTAGGCGTAAGCCTTTTCTTGACGATGATGAGAATCGCCACAGGAATCAATACTGCGATGAGAAAAACGATGACGCTGGTTAATATGATGTATGTGCTGCTCATGCTAAAAACTTATTCCAAGGAATGCCATGAAAGCTATTCCCATTAAACCTGTGATAATGAATGCGATACCTGTACCTTGCAGACGTTTTGGTATCTTTGAATATCTGATTTTCTCCCTAATGGCAGCCATCCCGACGATAGCGATAAGCCAGCCTATTCCCGAGCCAAAACCATACGCAAGTGATTGAAACACAGTATCATAATGTTTCTCCTGCATAAACAGACTCGCGCCTAAAATCGCACAGTTGACGGCTATCAACGGAAGGAAGATGCCTAAAGAATTATATAAAGTCGGGCTGTATTTCTCAATCACCATCTCCAAAATCTGAACTATCGCAGCAATTATTGCGATGAAAAGAATGAAGCTGAGGAAATCGAGCGATACATCAGCAAATGCTGGGCTTAACCATGACAATGCACCTTCTGAGAGAATATATTTGTCCAATAGATAATTCACCGGTACTGTGATGATTAGCACGAAAGTCACTGCGACACCAAGTCCGAATGACGTCTTCACGTTTTTCGATACGGCAAGGAACGAGCACATCCCGAGGAAATATGCGAAAACCATGTTGTCGATGAAAATCGAACGGAAGAAAATGCCAAGTGTATCCATCATTTCTCCTCCTCCGGTTTTTGTAGCCAGATTATTATTCCTATGATTATCAATGCCATAGGTGGTAAAATCATCAAGCCGTTGTTAACATATCCGAAATCGTACAATCCTTGCGGGATGACTTGGTATCCGAGCAGCGTGCCGCTTCCGAACATTTCTCTGAAAAACGCGACGATGACAAGTATCAAGCCGTAACCGAGACCGTTTCCGATGCCGTCGAGGAAGGATTCCCATGGACCATGCGACATTGCGAAGGCTTCCAGACGTCCCATGACGATGCAGTTGGTGATGATAAGTCCAACAAACACAGAGAGTTGCTTGCTTACATCATACATGAATGCCTTCAAAAACTGGTCGACGAGGATTACCAATGTCGCCACAATGATGAGCTGTACGATGATGCGTATTTTTGAAGGTATCCCTTTGCGTAACAATGAGATAACGAGATTCGACAAGGCTGTCACTACCGTGACTGACAACGCCATCACGAAAGCTGGCTTGAGCTTCGCCGTGACTGCCAACGAGGAACAGATGCCCAGAATCAGCACCGTGATCGGGTTGGCTTTTCGCAAAGGAGCCGTTATCAGATTCAAATTCTTACTCATTGCCTTCAAAATATGGTAAATACAACTTCAATGTTTGCTCAATCATATCCTCGACGCCTTTTGAGGTGCGTGTGGCACCTGCGATAGCATCGACTTCGACTGTTACGGTATCGTCATTCTTCAGTAATTGCTTGCCTTTATACTGATTCTGATACTTTTCTGTCGTGATCTCGGCACCTAATCCCGGCGTCTCTGATTTATGGTCGAAAACAGCTCCAACCACAGTCTTCCCGTCAGAAGCAACACCTATATATCCCCAAATCGGGCCCCAAAGTCCGTTGCCTCGCATCGGAATTACAGTAGTTTGATTATCAATGATATATAAAGGCATGTCGCCCTCTCTTTTGTCAGTGCAATGCTGTTTGAAAAGCTGCTCGGCGTTTTTATTGTCAACACCAGTGATTCCTGCCGCTTTCAGAATGTTGATACGCTGCTCGTTGAGCTGGTTTCTTTTCTGATATGGCTGGAGCCACATCGCAGCTGCTGAAAGCAACACCGACACTATCGCCACAAGGATGATGATGTAACGGAAGATATATCTGTCGTTCATTTCGCTCTCCTTTCTGCTGCAGCCCAGCGTTTCTTGCGTTTTCTGATGTTTACAGCCACCACGCACCAGTCGATGAGAGGGGCGAAGACGTTCATCAATAATATCGCAAGCATCATTCCTTCAGGATAGCCAGGATTTGCTACACGAATCAGTATTGCTATAGCTCCGATGAGGAAGCCGTAGATCCATTTTCCCGGGTTGGTCTGTGCAGCAGTGACTGGGTCAGTAGCCATGAAGAATGTGCCGAACATGAAGCCTCCCATCAAAAGATGATAGTAGAACGGAATGTCGGAAATCATCAGGCTCATCACAATCGCGCCTAAGAATGTGGCAATGATTATTCTTAAACTTGCTATTCCTGTGATTATCAAGAATATACCGCCTATTAAAATTGCAATTTTCGATGTCTCACCGATGCTTCCTGGTATCGTTCCGACAAACATATCCATTAAACTTGGCAATTCGTTGACATTGCCTCCGTTGAATATGGTGCTGAGAGGTGTCGCACCGCTGTAAGCGTCAGCTTTTTCTGCTATCCACACGCTGTCGCCAGTCATCTTGGAAGGGTAGGAGAAGAAAAGGAACGCTCTTGCCAACAATGCAGGATTTACCACGTTCATGCCACTGCCACCAAACACCTCTTTGCCAATGATTACTGCAAAAGCCACCGCTATCGCAAGCATCCAGAGAGGCACGTCGACAGGCATAATTAACGGAATCAAGAAACCGGTCACGAAATAGCCCTCGTTGACGTCCTCGTGTCTTATTTCCGCAAAGGTAAACTCAATCGCCAATCCTACGATGTAACTGACAAGGTATAATGGAATGATTTTTAATAATCCATAACCGACTGTTTGCCAGAATGTTACGTCTTGACCAAGTGACAAAAAATGCTGATATCCGATGTTCCACGTTCCGAAAAGAAAGCATGGAATAAGGGCGAAGACCACAGCTATAAGGCTGCGTTTCATGTCGACGTAGTTACGGATATGCGTACCACTCGTCGTTACCCTGTTTGGGGTGTACAAAAACGTCTCAAACGCCTCAAAAGTGGAGTGAAACTTGGCGAATTTGCCGCCTTCTTCGAAGTTTGGCTTGGTTTTATCTATATAATTCCTCAGTCCCATCAGCACGTCTCCTTTCTGATAAATTCAAGTCCTTCGCGAATAATCTGCTGTATCTGTGTCTTTGAAGGGTCGATGAACTCGCAAAGAGCAAAGTCTTCTGCGTCAACTTCATAGATGCCGAGCTCCTCCATCTGCTCGATGTCTTTGATCAGACATGCTTTGATGAGTTGCATAGGGTAGATGTCGAACGGAAACACCTTCTCAAACTGTCCTGTCATGATATACGGACGAGTATCGCCGTTGGTGTTTGTGTCATTGACACGTTTGAAAACGGGTTTCAGCCAGCCAAACATCTTGTATTTATTGCCTTCAGGTATCACTGTGACCTGCGAATCATGGAAACACAGACACTTGTCGCTGGTGATGTTTGTGCCGGTCAGCACATTACCGCTGATGACACGAGCATTGTCTTCTATATTTAAAATAGGTGTGATATCCGCTCCGATTCTTGTCTGATAATAATGCGGATTTTTCACTGCCGAGCCTGTAGTCGAGATGATTCGGGTGCTGTCGTATTTTCCGGTAAGGAACAATTTTCCTATTGTGATGACATCCTGAGTATAGCAATACCACACCTTTTCGCCTTTGTTTATTGGCGCTAACGCATTTATCTGCGTGCCTATATTGCCGGCAGGATGCGGACCGTCAAATTCTGTATAAATTACATTTTTGGCATCAGCAGAGACGCATGGCCGTACGTCTTTACAAACGTTAACATATACGTTTCCATCTGTCAGTTTCGACAAAACTTTTATGCCTTCAATAAATGTGTTTTGCTGATTTCCAATGATAAAATTGTAATCCGGTGCCAGTGGCGCTGTATCGAACATCGAGATGAATATGTGCTTCGGTTTGTCGGCTGGATTCGCTATTGTCGCAAACGGACGCTGACGCAGCAATGGCCAGACACCGCTTTGCAACATTTTCTCGATAGGATTACTAACAGAGCTGAAATCTATAGCCTCATTTTTCCCGTCGTTTTCCACAACAACCGCCAAGATAGCACGTTTTTCGCCTCTCACTATTGCTTTGACCTTGCCGGAAATGGGGGAGGTGAACACTATTTTCTCGTTGTTCTTATCATGAAAAAGCACGGTGCCGATTTTCACATCATCGCCTTCTGCGACATGTAACTTCGGCAAAACACCAATAAAATCAGTGGGTTTAAGTGCACAAAACCTTGGCTCGAAAACCTCAAGCTGTTTTATGGCTTTTCCATCAAGATGTATGTCCAGACCTTTCCTTATCTTGATTTTATCCATTTTCCTGTTTCGTTGCCTAATTTCCAGAAATACAATCCGACAGCGAGATTTTCGGTGTTAATCGTTGTGATCTCGTTGTTGATGACTCTCTCAAGTATCATTCTGCCTTGGAAATCATAGATTTGCAATTTTGCAAAATCGTTTTCAGATACTATGATGTTTAACTCGTTATTTCCAGGATTTGGATAGACGAAGACGTTGCTATTATTTTCTGTAATCTCATCAACGTCAGTGATTTCCGTGTACTTTGGAGGCAGCTTCAGGAGGTCAATAGATGCTGAGCCTTCATCAGCATGGCTTTTTCTTGAGAATGTCCATCTAAGAAGGTGAGTACCAGTTTTAATAGGCATTTCGAACAACTGCCATTGTGAACCTGTCAATGTATAATGGTCAGTGTCCAAAGTGAAATTAAACTCGTCATCAGGATTGCCTGAACTTCTGTAATAGAACGAAACTTTGTCATCCATATCGGTGACCGCAGCCACTGAGAGTTTTGATGTCAATCCGGTTTCTGATGATGGTCCGGTGAAGCAATAATTGCCTTCGTAAGGGTTGTTGTCGTCTCTAAACCAACGTGATCCGCCTGAATTACTCCATGTAAAATTCGGGTTAAGATCGTCATCCTCAAAGTCTTCAATGCAATTACCCAAAGCAACCTGATTCTGGTAAACATCCTGATAACCATCCGATGTCACGGTCATATAATCGTCGAGGATGGCACCGTCCGGAGCATAATTAGAAACCAAAACGACAAAACTGACATCTGTGCTGTCGTTGACGTTGATGCCTCCAGATGTGATCGTCTGAGCTTCATAACTGATGATAGGAGCATCAACGAGAAGATGGCTTGTTATGTTATGACTGTTGCTATGTCCTTGATTATTAACGGTAAATATCATGTTTGATGTTTCACCTTTATATAATCTGTCGGTAGGATTTCCATTGACATCGGTGATTCTCAAATTCGTGATTTTTAACGACGGAGCATTCACAATAATGGCGAAATCGTCTGAGAATGAATAAGTTTCGTTGTTCATCGTCAGATGGAACCAAACCTTGGTCTGGTCTGGAATGTCATTTGACACGCTAAGCGTGAACGCATTGTTCTTTGTAACGATTTCATTAACATTAAATGCATCGTAAGTCGTTGATGCTGAATTGATTTCGATGTATGGTGATTCTGTTGTCAACTCAACATTGACATTCTGAATGCTTTCAAAACCAACATTATGGAGAGCAACATTGATAGAAGCTGTTTCGTCATAATCGAGCTGATTGTTGCTATCCTGATCGTTGATGCTATAGCTGTCGAAAATCAGGTAAGGACCTGCGTTCGGTATGACAGTGATTCTCTTTGTATATCTATAGTGATTCTGTTTTGTAACTGTCAGAAGCACTTCATTGCCGAGACTTTGCGGTGCTATGGTAATTGTCTGCTGCTGTCCTGTAGCTGTTGCCAGACCAATAATTTCATTGCCGTTTGAAAGGCAAATCGTAGCGCTTTCGGTGGCTGTGACCTGGAACTGTGTCGAGCCTTCAACGATGACAGGAATTACTGTGACATCAAGATTTTCTGGCATTTCGGTGTATAGATTCATATACACGTCGCCATGATGATGGAAGAGGTAATATGTGATTTCTTTAACGCCGTCATCGGTCCAGTTTGACTGCTCGAGGAAGAACTTGCCTGATGCGTTGGCGTAAGCCGGCAATACGAAGTCGACAGGGTGCTCTGTACCGTAAGTAGGCATGAAATCAGGCCACATATTGTCATAAGCGCCCCAAACATAAACATCATTGACGAATGAATATGACACCTGTGTTGCAGCCACAATACCCAATGCGCCATATTGATGACGGTGGAATGCTTCTGCGAAGCACTGACCGTTGACGCCGCCATAGTTGAAACGTCCGGTGAGGCAGTTGTTCGACATCACGAAGGTGAGGTCAGGGTTGACAAGGCGGTTGATGTAACCTATGTTATATGATGGCTCTCCCCAGAGTTCTTCTGAACCATGGTCGCGGTGCTGCAGGATGAAAGCACCGGCATTGATGGCGTCGTTGATTTCGTTGCCGTTGCCGTCCCAATCTGTCAGATGTGACATGTTTTGAGGGATGTAGCCAAGCCCGTTAGGACCGAAATAGTTGATGATGGTGTTAGTTCTCTGTGCTGATGACCATCTGCTGCCTGGAGTGCCTTCATAGATGGCGTTGACGCGCACAGGATGTTTGCCGAGCTCATATTCCCAGAATCCGTTGACGATCTCAGAGCAGAGCTGGAACCAACGCTCAAGCTGGAATCCCATCGCAGTGATAGGCTTATCATAGAAATGCGGGTTGGTCGAAGGATGACGCTCAAACTGTAAGTCCTTGTTAATCATGTGATACATCTCTTCGTAGTTACGGCCTGTAATACGCCCCATGACGATTTCCGGGAGATGGTCCCCGTTGACATCACCGTATTTGTTGTCAGAGATATAAGGGTTGTAGCCGCTACCAGGGTGATTGTACATGGTATATGATACTATACCTTTTGTGCCATCATCGTTATGGTCGCCAAGCAAAAGCACAGCTGAGACTGGGATGTCCCAGTTGTTGTAGGCATTTTGGAGATAGCTGCGTATAGCATTCTGGTTGTTGCCGCCACATTCTGACACCGTCACGACATCAGTGAGGATGCCTTGCTGGTTGCGGAACAGCTTGATGCTATCGGCTAATGCTATGAAATCCGGGTTGTCAGGAGTGATGATGAGATACTCGCAGCCTGTGTCACGACGTTGTGCAGCCTCTTTGATAAAGCTCTGATAATCGGCGTCTGGCAGCATATTCTCGTTGATGACCATGTCGCGGATGATATGATCCCAAGCGGTGCTGCGATAACGCGGGTCGCCACCGAAATTGCCGTCACCACCTTCAAACACTACCTCGAGGTTGAGCTCTCTGGTCACAACAAGTTCTTTTGTGACAGGGTTGTATTGGAATGGTGTCACGCTGACGATAGCCACGTCGACATCACGAATCTTCATAGGTTTTGATGCGATAATAGGCTCGGCAGGGTAGAAGGCATCGGTTGAGTAAACCTTCTCATTTCTGATATATTTCATCGGAGTCTTGTCGTCATCCAAAGGCAACTCTGGTGCTGGCATCAGGTCAACGTCGGAAATCGTTTCAGTTACCTGATGTGTGACATTCAAAACGACGTTTGAGCCTCTTGGAATCGCCACGTAGCGGGAAACTACAGGCAAATCAGGCATTCCTGCTATGTTTGGAAGGAAAATGCCGTTGAGAACGATGAATTGCCCCTCAACTCCGTCCACATTGCTGTCCTCAAGAGCGAATTTGTCAATCTTTAAACTCAATTCAAGGTTTGAACGATTGCTGTTCACAACCTCAAATGTTTGAGCGAAAGCAATAACTGATGACAGAAGTATCGCCACCGTCATCACTATTTTTGAGTAAATCTTTGTTGTTTTCATTGGATTTATTTATGGTTAATTTATTTCTTCTTTTTGAATTATCAATTTTGCTGCTTCGTTGTCACTGACAAACCACACTATGTCGTTGCAGCCAAATACTGTTGATGCAGAGGGACTTAGGATATAGTCGCTGTTTCTTTGGATAGCGATAACCATGGCATTGTATTTGTCCTTGAACATCGAGTTGAGCAGTGAAACGTGGCAGATAGGGCTTTTTTCAGATACTTTGAATGAGTGTAGGCTCATGTTATGCCCTTGGCGTTCACGAATCAATTCAGTGTCTTCTATTTCAATTATCGGCTTGACTTTGTTGATGTTGTCGTCGCTTCCCACCAAAGTTACAATGTCGTAAGGGTAGAAGAACATGTCTTTGTCAGGAAGGTCGTAAATGTCTTTGCCTCTTTCAATGCACACCACGCTGACCTTGAATTGTTTGCGGAACACAGTGTCTTTCAACTGTTTGCCAACAACTTGGCTCAGCGGACTGACCGTCACTTTTTCGAGATGGAAGTTCTCCTGGAGCACTTCCGGAATGATGAACGACGCCTGTTTTTGACGTTTGTTCAGGTTATCCATGAAATTCTTCTCCAGTTTGTCATAAAACTTCATGATGCCGTTAGAGAATGCGAGGATGAGTGAGAATGCAATCGCAAGTCCCAGCGCGGCAAAGAAGTTCAGACTGATGTAATGACGTATGATATATGTTATAATCGAGATCGCAATGATATATCTTAAGATGAAAATTATCGCGATAACATGGCGCTCGAATAGGTTTTTCGTAATCAGTCTCGAGTTTGTCAACGAGATTTTATATTTGAATGCCATCGCCCAGATAAAAGGTGATACGATGGCTAATGTTACGGCTATTGATGTAAAACCGCCCCAAAGTCCATGAATATTCTTCATGATAAATGGTCCGATGGCGGAGAAACAGATGATGGCGAGAGCGAAGATGATGCAGCCGTAGATAAGCATGTTTTTGAATTGGTTGACAACGAAAGTCTTGAATGTCAACGTTGTTGTCTCGCTCACCTTAAACCCTTCTGAATAATTGGACATCGCCTGTTTCCATTTATCTGGAATCCTCGGGTTGAGCCATTTATAGAGCGGGTTTGCCAACCTTATTATATAAGGTGTAAAGAATGTCGTGACGATTGATACCGTGACGATGATAGGGTAGAGGTATTCATCGATCACCTTGAAACTTAAGCCTAAAGCGGCGATGATGAAGGAGAACTCTCCGATTTGGCAGAAGCAGAAGCCTGCCTTGAAAGATGTTTGGATGTCTCTTCCGGATATCAACATTCCGAAGGTGGCGCTTAACGTCTTGAAAATCATCACTACAAGGGCGATGACGATGACAGGACCTGTATATTCAACCAAGATATCAGGGTTGACAAGCATACCTACTGAGACGAAGAATATTGCCGCGAAGAGGTTTTTTATCGGGGTGACAAGTTTATGAATGATGTCGGCTTCAAGCGTTTCCGCGAGGATGGAACCCATCACGAAGGCACCGAGAGCCGATGAGAATCCGGCGTAGTTCGCAAGCATGACCATCATGAAACACAGGCCTATCGCGATGATGACAAGGGTCTCTTCTGTCATGAATCTCCTGATAAGCTTGAGGAATGACGGGATCAGATAGATACCGAAGATAAACCATATTATCAGGAAGAACATGAGTTTTATCATGCTGAACACCAGCTCACCGCCGTCGAAGGTGTTTCCCACCGACAAAGTGGAAAGGATAACCATCAGGATGACGGCAACGAGGTCTTCCACCACCAATGCCCCGATGACATCGGCGGTGAATTTCTCGTTTTTAAGCTTCAAATCGTCAAAAGCCTTGACGATGATGCTGGTCGAGGAGATGGAGAGCATACATCCGAGGAAGATGCAGTTCATTCTCTGCCAGCCGAACATTTTTCCTACAAGAAAACCTATCGTGAACATGATGATGAGCTCCGTGAGCACCATGATGGCGCCCGGACCGCCCACTTTCTTCAGTTTCTTGAAGGAAAACTCAAGACCAATAGCAAACAGAAGGAATACCATACCGATTTCGCTCCATGTCGCGACGCTGCTGGGGTCTTCGACAACCGGAAAATACGTGAAATGCGGTCCGATAAGGAATCCTGCCACGATATAGCCGAGCACCAAAGGCTGCTTCAACCATTTGAAAATAACAGTTGTTACACCAGCAGTGACGAGAATCAGAGCTAAATCGAAAAATAAAGCAGGTACTCCTTCCATTTGCTTAAAAAATTATTTCTTTATAACTTTCTTTGTCCAGACATTAACATTGCTTCTAATCTGAAGGATGTAAGTGCCTGATGAGAGGTCGTTAAGGTCAAGTGTAGTGTCCAATCCGTATTCAACGTTTTCACTCTTCATGTAAACCACCTGACCGACAGAGTTGTAAATCAAAATCTGGATATCTGATGAGATATTGGCGATTGAGATATTGAGAATGTCGTTTGTCGGGTTAGGGTGGATGCTCAACTTAGCCTCTTTTGGTGTGTCAACGCCGTCTTTCGAGAAGTGGATGCGAATTGTGTTGTCATAAACTTTATATCCGCAACCAGTGTACTGGAAGTTAAGGTTGATGTCGCCAAGTTCATAGTCTTGCTCTGAAGGAGTGTAAACAGTCTGCAAAGCGAATGGATTTGAGAAGCTACCAGTTCCATCAGTTGTTGTCCAACCGTTGAAGTTGCCGAGGTTCTCAATTTCCACAGCGATGTCGATAGGATCTGTTGTGAAAGCGGTGTACATGTCTTCGTAAGTTGCAACAGGTTCATTCACGAATGTGATGACCATGTCGTCTGACATTGTTTCAGCGCCTTGGTGGCCTGTCAAAGTAAGTGTCACGCTTCCGTTTGCAATATCCTGAGTACCAGGAGTATACACTGGTTCAAGGATTGTGGCGTCGCTGAATGTGCCGTCGCCGGCTGTTGTCCACTCAATTGATGTCTGGTTAGCAGCGAAACCTAAGAGCTGTGCGTTCTCATCTTCGCAGAGGTTGATGTCGAGACCTGCGCTCACGTTGAGGCTTCTGTCGACAGGAAGGATCACGAAATCTATCCAGCAGCAGTCGCTACCGCCAGCAACACTTGTGTCTTTTCTGTATTTCCATTTGAAGATGTGATTGCCAGGTGTCACAGGATACTGTGCTCTTGACCATGCGACAGTGCCCGACCATTCGCCCTTTTCAACATTGTCAATATAGAATATAAGCTTATCGTAGGTTGCTTCTGAAGACACTTTGTAGTAAAATGCGATTGAATCAGGCTCGCCGACTTCATAATTCAAGCTCAAAACAGTTTCCTGATTATCACCGATTTGTCCTGATTTTACACAATAAACACCTTCATATGGGTCATCTGTCACGAATGTCCATGGATGCGGCAAATCGTTGGTCCAAAGTGCAGTGTTGAACTCTCCGGATTCGAAGTCTTCAACATTGAGACCAATCTTTTTCGAAAAGTCTTTTTCATCGGTGTAAACGCCTGAAATCACAGATAAATTGAATGCCGCTGATGTTCCTGCAGGAGCACCGTTGACATAAACATCGTAATTGAAGATTTGTGTTGCACCAGCTTCAACTGCACTGACAGAAACGGCACTTGATGACGTAATCTGTAAGTAAGGATTGTTCATGGTGAGTAATGCATTGACTATATTCGAGTCAGCGTTACCATTATTCTTCACTGAGAAACTGAATCTGACAGTCTCGCCTGGGTCAAGACGACCGTTGCCGTTACCGTCGATTTCGGTAATTGTCATGTCACCGATCTTGAAGTTCGGAGCATAAGCTTTCATCGTGATGTGATTCTCGTAAGTGTCAGAACCACTGTTGATTGTGACGACAAAATCGATGCCTGTCTTATTAGGAATCTCGTTCGACACAGTGAATGTGAATGCGTCGATGAGGTTGATAGTTGCATTTGAGCTGAGAGCGTTGAAACTTGCTGTGCCGTTGGTGATTGTCACATACTCTGACTCTGTTGTCAATGTCATTGTGCCGGCAGCAGCTTGTGAGTTACCCACGTTCTTGAGCTGGATGTCTAATGATGCATTGTCACCAAAGTTGAGCTGTGTAGCCTGATTACCAAGTTCATAGCTGTCGATGACGATGTATGGTCCTGCAGCTGGAATCACTTCGATGTCAGCTTCATAGCGCAGGTAATCCTGAGCTGTTACTGTGAGGTGGAGCACTGTAGGCGGTACCTGAGGCTCAATGGCAATGTTCTGGATGTTGCCGGTAGCTGTTGCCACAGCGACAATTTCAAGGTTCTCACCTTCACCTTTTGTCAAAGCTATTACTGAGCCTTCCGGGGCTGTGATTTGTACTGTGTTCAAACCGGCAAGCTGTACGTTCTGATGTTGCACTGCCATAGTTTCAGGTACCTGAGTGTAGATGCGCAAGAAAGCGTCGCAGTGTGCGGTGAACATGATGTAGGTGATGTCTTTGTCGTCAGTGTTGTAAGGCCATGATGTCTCATAGAGGAAGTATTTACCGGCCACGTTGCCGAATGCCGGACGCCAGTTGCCTCTGTATTCGTATGCAGGAGTGTTGGTGTTGTTCGGTAATGTCGGCATGAAGTTAGGGTCAAACTGGTCGTAAACACCCCAAACGAAGGCGTCGTTGACGAATGAGTAAGAGACCTCGGTAGGAGAGAGGACGCCTACAGCACCAGCGTTCTGACCGTTGAAGGTGCGACGCATCCATTTTTCAGTGAAGCAGTTACCTCCAGAACCGGTGTAGTTAAACATACCAGTCTGGCAGTTGATTGACATGACGAAAGGCATTTTACCGACGTTGTTCATCTGATCGACGTGGTTGTTACGCACTGCCGGCTCGCCCCAACCTTCATTAAGGCCGTGGTCGCGGTGCTGTACCCAGAAGGCGCCATTATTGACAGCGTTAACAACCTGTTGAGGTGTGCCACCTGTCCAGCCGCCCATCTCTTGAGGAGATGCCGGGATATAGTTTGTTCCGTTAGGTCCGAAATATGATACAACTTGTGGGGTGTTCTGTGCTGTTGACCATTGTGTGCCAGGAGTGCCTTCATAGATGCAGTTGATACGCTGTGGCGTGTAACCATGGCTGCGCATATAACCGCCGAAGACCTCAGAGCAGAGCTGGAACCAACGTACTGTCTGCCATCCTAAAGCTGTGATAGGGCTGGCGTAGAATGCAGGATCCATGTTAGGATTGGTGTATTCATATTCAATCTGCTTGTCGGCCATCATGTCAGCTTCTGTGCCGTTGGCTGCAACCAGACGGGAAAACACCATCTCCGGGAGCAGGTCACCGTCAACGTCAGCATACTGGTTGTCGGTGATACATGTTTGACTGCTTGGATATGGATGTGGAACCACGATGGCAGGGATACCCTGTGCCATGTTGACGTTATGGTCACCAAAGAGAAGCACTGCCACAGGAGCGATACTCCAAGTGTTGTATGCATTATGGAACCATTCTTTCATCTGTTGCGTTGTCGTGGCAGGCATCTCATCGAGACGTACGATTTCGGTGATAATACCTTGCTGTTTACGATATTCTTTCAGACGCTGAGCAGGTGCTAAGAAGTCGTCGTTGTTAGGGATGACGATGACGTATTCGGCACCATCTTCGATATCACGAAGCCACTGCTGCATTCTTGCCTCATAGTCGATGACTGGCAATGAGTTGTAGTTCATGATGTTTTGAGCGAGGATAGGGTCGAAATAAGGTGAACGCAAGCGGTTGTCACCAAATTGGCCGTTGCCGCCGACAAATTCAACTTCCATCTCAATGTTGTGATAGACGATGGCTTCTTTTGTGACAGGGTTGAATCTGACAGGATTAACGCTGACGGTCACGATGTCGACACCACGCATCTTAGCAGGTGCGCTAACGCTAGCAAACTCTGCAGGATAGAAAGCGTTTTCGGTATAGATCTTCGTGTCTTTAGTGTAATCTGTGTTAGGTTCTTCAGCTTCAGCTTGGACACCTAATGAAGGCTCCACGTTGACGTTAGAAATCACCTGCTGCTCATAGCTTCTCACATGAAGCACTGCCTGTGCGCCCTGTGGGATAGCGATGGTACGGCTGTAACTTGGAACGTTAGGCAAACCTTTCGCATTAGGAAGGCTGATGTCTGCGATGCCGATGGTCTGCATCTCTTCACCTTCATAATTGAAGGAGGCGAGACTCATCTCGTCGATAGAGTATGAGAGGGCTACATTGCCTCTCGTCTGCTCAGTCATCTTAAAACCTGTCTTTCCAGTGTGATTGAACTGGAAGGTGCGGACTTCCTGAGCATTTGCTGCAATGCCAAGCATCATCAGTGCCAAGCAAAGCAAGTTGCGTAAATTGATTTTTTTCATTTTTAGATTTATAACGGTTAATAATTATACAAGTCCTCCAAATCCCATGAAAGCCATAGCGAGGATACCTGCAGTAATCAATGCGATAGGTGTCCCTTTGGTGCCTTCAGGTGCCTCCATGAGGTCGATATGTTCGCGAATGCCAGAGAAGATTATCAATGCCACTGCGAAACCGATTGCGATGCCAGCTGCGTAGATGACTGCCTCTCCGACGTTGTTGCCGTAGATGAAGCCTTCGCCGACGACCTTCAAAGAGACGCCGAGAACGCAGCAGTTAGTAGTAATCAAAGGTAAAAACACGCCCAATGCAGTGTAAAGCGATGGACTGATTTTCTTCAAGATAATCTCGACCATCTGCACCAAGGCGGCGATGACCAAGATGAACGCTATCGTCTGAAGGAACTCCAATCCATGAGCCACGAGGACGTATTTGTTTAATAGGTAGGTCACCAAGGTGGCGAGCACGAGCACGAAGATAACGGCTGCACCCATACCAACAGCGGTGGATGTCTTCTTGGAAGTGCCTAAGAACGGGCAGATTCCGAGAAACTGCGCCAAAATGACGTTGTTGACAAAGATTGTCGATATAAGAATGATTATGATTTTCATGGCACTACGTTATTTAGTTTTCTTTAATCTGTTGACTATTGCGATGAGATAACCCAAGGCGATGAAAGCTCCAGGAGCGAGGACGAAGATGAGTATCGTCTGTGCGTCTTCAGGTAAAAATCTGAAGTTGAAGATGCTTCCGCTGCCGAGGATCTCACGAATCGAGCCGAGAACCGTCAAGGCGAAGGTGAAACCTAAGCCCATACCTGCACCGTCGAGGATTGATGGCCAAACAGGGTTCTTTGAAGCGAATGCCTCAGCACGTCCGAGAACGATACAGTTCACCACGATGAGCGGGATGAACAGACCTAAGGTCTCGTAGATATCCGGCACGTAAGCCTGCATAATCAGCTGAACCACGGTCACAAACGAAGCAATGACCACGATGAAGCAAGGGATACGAACCTTGTCAGGGATGAAGTTCTTTAATAATGAGATTACTAAATTCGACATTATCAAAACGAATGTTGTCGCAAGACCCATAGACATACCGTTGATGGCGCTCGTCGTTGTGGCGAGGGTAGGGCAGCATCCTAACAAAAGGACCAGAATAGGATTTTCCTTGATAAGTCCTTTGGTGAAAGTTTTCCAGTTACTCATTGTTTCCTCCTTTCATGAATTGGTCTTTGTTAGCCTCGAAACCGTCGACGGCTCTCTGAATAGCCTCCGAAACGGCTCTCGAACTGATTGTCGCAGCTGTGATAGCATCGACATCGCCGCCGTCTTTCTTCACCTTGAGGGTGAAAGTCTGCGGGTCTTTGCCGTCAAACTGACCTTTGAACTTGTCGTTCACCATGTTAGCTCCAAGACCAGGGGTCTCAGCCTGTGATAAAACCGACACCTTATTAATAATTCCGTTCTGCAGCATACCGACCATGAGTTCGATCTTGCCACCGAAACCGTTCATTGAATATGTCTTGACAGCCGCTCCGATGAAGTTGCCGTCAGCATCGTATGCGAGGTTATATGTAAGGTCTTCAATGACTTTAGCTTCTGTCGTCGCAATAGCCACATCGGTCTTCAAAACCTCGTTGATAGCTTTAATATTCTTATTTTCCTCAACTTTGTCGATGGCTGGCTTTGTCAAACCATAGATGAAGCCGAGCACTCCGCCTGACACGATGGTGATGACCATCAAGGCGATAAGCATATTTTTTAATGTTGATTCTTTCTTTGCCATAATTCCAAAATTTTAAGATTCAACAATTAAACTCCGAAACGTTTTGGTTTGAAACCCTTGTTGATGAGCGGCACAACGGCGTTCATGATAAGGATTGCAAACGAAACACCTTCCGGATATTGTCCCCACAGACGGATGATGACTGTGATAGCACCTATTCCGATACCGAAAATAATCTTGCCCGGTGTGGTCATCGGTGATGTCACCATATCTGTCGCCATGAAGAAGGCGCCGAGGATGAGACCGCCGTAAACCAGATGATACCAAGGGGCGATGTACTGTGTCGGATCGACGAGGTAGCAGATGCCTGTCATGATGAACACGGTGAGAAGGATGCTCAATGGTGTCCAGATATCGATGATTTTCTTTACGAGAAGATATGCTGCGCCAATAAGCAGTGCGATAGCGCAAATCTCACCGAAGGCACCGCCACGGTTACCGAGAATCATGTCGAGGAACTGCATATCGCCTGATTTTGCCAATGTTCCAACACCTGATTCCTTCAAAAGGCTAAGAGGTGTAGGGCCTGTCACTGCATCGGCGAAGAATCCGGCGTCGAAAATCGGCTGTGCCTTTGGCCATGTTGTCATCTCGACAGGGAAGGAGATGAGCATGAACACACGGCCTACCAATGCCGGGTTGAACGGGTTCTTGCCTAAGCCGCCGAACGACATCTTGGCGATGCCTATTGCAACCACGCTGCCCACTACGACCATCCAGACAGGAAGGTTGGCGGGCACGTTGAAAGCCAGCAAAAGACCTGTCAAGGCAGCTGAGCCGTCGTTGATGGTCAATGGGCCTTTGATGAGATATTTCTGGATGAGCCATTCCGTCAGCATGCAGGCTGCAACTGACACGATGGTCAGACGCAAAGCATACCAGCCGAAATAATAAACGGCTACAAGCAGAGCAGGTAACAGGGCGATAATCACCGAGTACATTATTTTCTTTACGCTTAAGTCTCCATGAACGTGCGGAGAACCTGATATTGTCAACTGATTCATAGCTATTTCTGATTACGTGAACGTATTAATTGTCCTGTCTTGGTCTTGCCGTAACGGATGTAGTCCGCCAGCGGTATGTTGGCAGGGCAGGTGAACTCGCATGAGCCGCATTCGATGCAGTCCATGATATTATGTTTCTCTGTCTCCTCGAAGTTGTTCTGACGTGCGAGACGGTTCAGGAGGTAAGGCTCCAGTCCCATCGGGCAGGCCTGCATGCACTTGCCACAACGGATACAGTTGCTGACCTTACGTGGCTGAGCGTCTTTCTCGCTGAGCATCAAGATGCCGGAGGTGCCTTTGATGGTCGGGAATGACGTCACACTCACCGACTTACCCATCATAGGACCGCCGTTGATGAGGTTTGCAGTGTCTTCCGGGAGTCCGCCGGCTGCTTCGATGAGCATATTGGCAGGAGTGCCGATTCTTGTAAGGAAGTTCGATGGCTTCTTGACAGATTTGCCTGTCACGGTGACAACACGGTAAACCAACGGCTTGTTCTTCTGAACAGCCTCGTAAATAGCGAATGTTGAAGCCACGTTGACGACGACGCAGCCTGTCTCGATAGGCAGCTTGCCTGACGGCACCTCGCGTCCTGTCACTGATTTGATGAGCTGTTTCTCGCCGCCTTGAGGGTATTTTGTCTTCAACGGCTGAATCTCTATACCTTCGAAATACTTGTCACCCTTGACGATCTCGTCGAGTTTAACGGCGGCTTCCATCTTGTTGACCTCGATGCCGACCACGCCTTTAGGTGCGTTGACAGCTTTCATGATGACTTTCACGCCTACGAGGAACTCGTATGGTTTCTCGAGCAGCAGTCTGTTGTCGCAGGTGAGGTAAGGCTCGCATTCCGCTGCGTTGATGATGACGTATTCGGCTTTCTTGTCCTTTGGTATCATCAGCTTGACGTATGTCGGGAATGTGGCGCCGCCGAGGCCCACGATGCCGTGCTGTTTGATGCGTTCAACAATCTCTTCGCTTGAGAGGGTGATATCTTTTACCAAGGTGTCGCTGGTGTCGATGCCTTCGAGCCATTCGTCGCCTTCCACGTCGATGAAGATAGCTGGCTTACGGTAGCCGGTGTGGTCCATCACCTCGTCAATCTTGTTGACGGTGCCGCTCACTGACGAGTGCACGTTGGCGCTGATGAAGCCTTTCGCCGTGGCGATGAGCTGTCCCACCTTCACCTTGTCGCCTTTCGCGACTATCGGCTCTGCCGGTGCGCCGAGGCACTGACCGAGCGGGATGATGGCCTGTTTAGGTATCTCAAATGTGATGATAGGCTGGTCCGACGAAAGCTTGTTCTCTTCCGGATGAACGCCACCTTTTGGAAATGTCTTAATTGGATTCATACGTTATTCTTTACTTTCGTTAGGTTGTTCAATAGTTTTTTCTTCTGCTGGGGCTTCGACTTTCGGCTTTCTTGGCGGGAAGTTGACCTCATGGATGCTTCCGCGTGGGCAAGCCTCGACGCATTTGCGGCACTGCTTGCACTTCGTGAAGTCGATGTAGGCGAGGTTGCCGCGCATCTCGATAGCCTCGAAAGGACAAGTCTTGAAGCACTTCTGGCAGCCGATGCAGCTCACCTTACAGTTCTTCATGGCGATGGCGCCTTTCTCCACGTTGTTGCACGCCACATAGACACGACGGTTGTTCTTGCCTTTGGCACGGATCTCGATGACACCACGCGGACAAGCCTTGGCACAAGCGCCGCAGCCTACGCATTTGTCTTCGTCGACCTCAGGAAGACCTGTCTCTTTGTTGATGTGGAGAGCGTTGAACTGGCATTTCTTCACGCAGTCGCCCAATCCTAAGCAGCCGTTAGGACATCCGTTCTCGCCAGCGTAGAGGGTGTTGGCGAAGCCGCAGATGTCGGCTCCTTCATAATGCACCTTCGATGGTGCGTTCTCACAAGTACCGTTGCAACGTACAACAGCGATCATAGGCTCGGCAACGGTAGCGGTAAGTCCAAGCAATCCGGCGACTTTAGACATGTCGGAGCTCGGGCAGTTCAAGCCGGAGAGACTCTGTTTCTCGGCAGCGGCTTTCACACAAGCCTCGGCAAAGTTACGGCAACCGGCGAAACCGCAGCCACCGCAGTTGGCACCCGCGAGCACCGATTCAACCTCGTCGATGAGAGGGTTCTCCTCAACCTTGAACTTCTTCGCGACGAAGAACAGAATCACCGCCGCGACTCCTCCTAAAATTCCCAGAATTACAAGGGACCATAGTAAAATGTTACTCATAAAACAAAACATATTTTTAGCGGTTGCAAAATTACTAATTTTATATTAATTAAACAAGGGAAATTTTGCAAAAAATGTAACCTCTTAATAATTAAAGAGTAACGTGCCACCAGCCGTTTCGACTGAAACGGAATGAAATGGAGCGATATGGATAATCTTAGAAAAAATTGTTTTTTTATAAAAAACTTTATAATTTTGCAAATTCAAACTGTTGAAATATGAAAAGATTATTATTATTTTTTACCCTTATTTTACTGGGAATCATAGGCTTTGCCCAAAACACGTCACCTCTTGTGGTGAAGGATTTCATGCTCCAGACCAACGGCATCATGGACATCGACCAGGTGCCTCGCGACGCCCGTACCGACTGGGACAACAATCCAGTCTGTCAGATTCAGGTGAAAGCTGTGGGATTTGATGAAAATCTTATGCAGAAATTTGTTTTTGTGGCGGATGGACTGGATATTATGTATAAAACAATCAGGGATGGGAAAGTGTTATTGTATGTGTCATCGAATAAAAATGGCAAAATTTCGATAAAATACCTTGGTGATTTTGATTTCACATTGCCTTATAAACTTGAGGGATCGAGGATTTACGAGATGGCGTTGGGTATGAAGGAAGCCACGTTAATTATAACAGCAAATCCAACAGAATCAGAGATTTATATAGATAACGAAAAAATTGGAGAAGGATCGGTAAATAAAGAGTTATCAATTGGTATAGAACATCATTACAAGGTTTTAAACAAGGATTATTATTCCGAAGAAGGTACTATTGTGTTTTTAAATGTTGAAACTAAAGAGATAAAAGTCAAGCTTGAGCCAAATTTCGGATTGATAACAGTAACCAGCGAACCTTACGGAGCGGATGTTCTTATCGATGGCAAAAATGTCGGAAAAACACCATACGTAAACCAAAAGATAAGTCGCGGTCCACATAGGGTGGAGCTAAGAAAAGAAGGATATAACGGACTTGTAAAAGTGATAAAGATACGTGCTGGTGAGACTAATGTCGAGCTTGATAGCGTCGCTCTTGTCCCCAAGGAGATGAAATATGGTGCTCTTGTTATTAATTCGACACCGCAAGATGCAGATGTCGTAGTTGATGGAAGAGAAATAGGAAAAACTCCGATTGCCGTGCCGAATTTGTTGATTGGTAACCACAGTGTCGTTTTGAACAAAAAGGGTTATTTCCAGATAACAGAAAATGTGGTTATCTTGGAAAACGACACCACGGTTCTGAGTCTTGAACTTCTGAAAGGTCAGGAAATAACTATAGTGTCAAATAAAACAGGCGATAAGATATTTTTCGATGGCAAATATTTGGGAGCAAGTCCTGTAACGACGACCCTTACGATAGGGTCTCATGATTTGGTGGCTGCAAGAGGCGGCTCTTCTGAGGTTTTGACGGATCTGTTAAAAGAGAAAGATGTTCATTACAGCCAGAAATTGCTGAATGTGAGCTTGTCCAATAATCCTATTACAGAAAATATCAGTATTCCAATTTATGACCGTACTTTTACAGTCAACGGGGTGACGTTTGACATGGTTGCCGTGGAAGGCGGCTCGGTGCCGAGTTTTAATATTGGAAGATATGAAGTTACACAGTCCTTGTGGCAAGCAGTGATGGGAAGTCTTCCAAATATGGCTTATTACGACGATAATCTGCCAGTGTCAAATGTCAGCTGGTATGATGCTGTCGAGTTTTGCAATATATTGAGTGAGAAATGCGGATTACAAAAATACTATAATATTGATAAAACCGGAGGAGAATGGCAGGTTACAATTAATACAGATGCCGATGGTTTTTGTCTGCCTACTGTAGAGGAATGGAAATATGCCGCAAAAGGAGGGAAGAAGAGCAAGGGATACAAATACAGCGGAGGTGACTATATTACCAACGTCGCCTGGTTTGACCAAAACAGCGGCGACAGATTCTTGTATGAGGAAGAAGTGGATTATGGCGATTCAAAAAATCTTAACCGATATTTTAAAAGACTGGATAAGATACACAAGCTGTTGGAAAATAACAAGTGCCGGACACGTATAGTAGGGCAACGTGATTCCAACGAACTCGGATTATATGATATGACTGGAAATGTCAATGAATGGTGTTATGATACCAATGACAAAAAGCCTCTCTGTGGTGGATGCTATAATAGTTCCAAGAGTTATTGTGAAGTTGATGATTGTGAGAAACATTACTCACCAGATTCAGACTATTCATCTAACGGATTAAGAATAATTCTCAAGTATTAATATAAAAAATGAGCTTATGAGAAAGTGTTTATTGTTATTTGTGGTGATAATGACATGCTTAGTCGCATTGTCACAGAATTCATCGCCATTAATGGTTAAAGATTTTGTACAGAATACGACGGAGAAAGTCGATAAAGAAATGGTTCCAAAAAGAAATTGGACAGATAACGACAATAATCCGGTCTGTCTTATAAAAGTGAAGTCATCTGGCTTTGAAAGTGCATTGATGCAGAAATTCCTGTTCGTTCCAAATGGATTGGAAATCACTCAAATGACATTGGAGAACAACCAATGGCACCTTTATGTCTCGTCGAGAAAAATCGGTGAGATAACCATAAAACACATGGGTGACTGTGTTTTTTCGTTGCCATATAAACTTGAACCTGGCGCTGTATATGAGATGACACTGACAATGGAAACTGCCACTTTGATTATCCGTGCCACTCCAGAAGACGCAGAGATTTATGTGGATGGTGACAAAGCTGGAATAGGCTTCGTCCGTGTTCCGGTCTCATTGGGCGTGGAACACCGTTACAAAGTGAAAAGTGCAGATTATTTCCCGAAGGAAGGTGTCATGGTATTTACAGAAATAACAGAAAAGACACTTGACATAGACTTGGATCCGAATTTCGGATGGATAACGATTAACACAAGTCCGGAAGGCGCTGATGTGTATGTCGATGGCAAAAGGGTTGGCGTAACACCTTATGTTTTTGAAAAAATAAGAAGAGGGAATCATAAGATTGAACTTAAAAAAGAGAGATTTGCGACCTATGTCGGGATGGTGTCGATACAAAACGGCGAACAGAATGTTGATTTGGAAAATATCACACTTGAAGTGGAAGATATATCCTTTGGCTTCTTGAGCCTGTATGCAAGCCCTGACGGCGCAGACATCACAGTTGACGGTGTCTTCAAAGGCAAGACTCCGCAAACATTGGAACTTACCGTCGGAACGCATGATGTCGTCCTGATGAGGACAGGCTATAATCCTGCAAAAGAAACTATTGAGATAGAGGAGGGGGAGACAAAAATCATCAATGTGGTGCTCTCGCAGTCGCGCGATATAACGATTACTACTGACAAAGATGGTGACAGGATCTTTATTGATGGGAAATTATCGGGGGTGAGCCCTATGACAATAGCTCTCCCGTACGGTAACCATGAAGTTACTGCTGTGCGTGGCGGCTCTGAGGATGAGACGAATCTTGTCTCAATCTTGAGAAAAGACGGCATCAAATCAGCAAAAAGAACAATAGATGTGATGCCGGTTGGTGGCGAAAACATATTGAAACTGAAACTGTTGGGAAATGAAGTGTATAATGTCAACGGAGTGAAATTCAAGATGATATCGGTTAGAGGCGGCACTTTCACTATGGGTGCATCTTCGGCAAATGATAAAGATGTAAAAGATGATGAAACGCCACAGCATGATATCGTGCTGAGCGACTATTACATTGGAGAAATGGAGGTTACACAGGCTCTATGGAAGGCTGTCATGGGAAGCAGAAAAGGCAAATTCAAAGGTGATGATTTACCTGTAGAGAATGTGAGTTGGGATGATTGCATTAAATTTATCGAAAGATTAAACGAGCTTACTGGCGGTAAGTTCAGGCTGCCAACGGAGGCTGAATGGGAATATGCGGCACGTGGCGGAGAAAAGAGCATAGGCTACAGATACAGCGGCAGCAATACTGCCGACGAGGTGGCATGGTACACGAAAACAACAGGTGACAAAGGAACCAGACAGGTGGGCAGCAAGAAACCCAACGAGATTGGAATCTATGACATGAGTGGCAACGTGCGTGAATGGTGCCACGACTGGTATAGTTATTATCGTCGCGTCAACGACCCTGATCCAAAAGGTCCGGAGAAAGGTGACAAACGTGTGATACGCGGCGGCAGCTGGTATATTGAAGCCAAATCATGTCGCGTAACGGCAAGATCGTTCGCAAAACCAGGAGAAAGAGACGAGTTTATAGGTGTCCGTCTGGCCTCAGATTAATTATAACGTTAAATGATGTTTCTATGAAAAAGTTATTCTTGTTTGTTTCAATGATCGTGTTTGCGATGACGTGTCTCTCCCAAAACACATCTCCTTTGGTGGTTAAAAACTTTGTCAACAAACCTAACGAGATTATTGATAAAGAGCAAATACCCAAAGATGCGAGAAAGGATACCGATGGTAATCGAATAGCCAGAATAAGGGTGAGCGCACTCGGTTTTGACGAAAATATTATGCGTGAGTTCGTATTCGTCCCTGATGGTTTTGAGATAACGCATACGGCGTTCAAAAACGGACAGTGGCTGTTACATGTGTCGTCAAAGAAAAACGGCGAGCTGAAGATAAAATACATGGGTGACTGCGTGTTCCGACTGCCATTCCAACTTGAGGCGGACAAGGTTTATGAACTGACCTTGAGTATAGAAACAGCAACGCTGATAATCCGAGCAACACCAGATGATGCCGAGATATACATTGACAACGATTTTGCCGGTACAGGCTATGCCAGCAAAGCCGTGTCGGTAGGAGTGGAGCATCATTATAAAGTGTCATGTCAGGATTATTTCACAAAAGAAGGTACAACACGGTTCTCCGAACGCGATGAAATGGAATTGGATGTGGAACTTGACCCTGATTTCGGCTGGATTACGGTGACAACAACTCCGAAAGGTGCATCGGTTTATGTTGACGGCGTTGGCGTCGGTAAAACCCCTTATGTCTTCGAGAAGATTAAAAAAGGCCAGCATGTCGTCGAAATAAAGAAGGATAGGTATTCAACGGTGGTTAGGACGATTGAAATAAAAAATGCTGAAATAAATAACGAACTTGAAAACATCGTGCTTAGCGATGACGAGACATATGCCATGGTGGTTCTCAACTCGACACCGGCAGGAGCCGACATCATGATGAATGACAAGTATAAAGGGAAAACCCCGACGACAGCAATTGTTGCCCCTGGACTTTATAAAGTATCGATGACCTTGCGGGGATATGACAATTATGAACAAAAACTTACTTTGACTGGTAACGATACAATATCAATTAATGCTCATTTTTACAAAAGTCACGAAGTGTCAATATCGACCAACGGGAAAGATGACATGATTATCATAGATGGCATATATGTGGGAAAAAGCCCGCTGACCTTAACGCTGGTTGAAGGTGAGCATAATGTAGCAGCAACGCGTGACTCGGTCTCGTTTGTGAACAAGACATTTAATTTGACAACAGATGGTGAAAAATCGATTACCATACGTGTCCCTGAAGGCGCTCTTGATGGCGTTTTCTCTATTGCTCTTGGGAAAAAAGTCAGGTTCTCAAAAGGAAATCTGCAATATCAGGCCTCGACAAAAACATTGCGTTTTGCCAAAAACCAATGGGGTTTTTTAGGTGACAAAAACTACAATATTTCACAAAACAATAACGGCTGGATAGATTTGTTCAACTGGGCTACAGGTAAAAATCCTGCGCATTATTGGAATGATGACAGCCATTATGAAGGCTTTAATGATTGGGGCAAAAACGATATCTCTAATGGATATGGCTATAAATGGCGTACTTTGTCGAAAGATGAATGGACTTATTTGCTGTATGAAAGATATACATATTCGGGAATGAGATTTGCTAAAGCCCAAGTTGATGGCGTAAACGGAATGGTTTTGGTTCCTGATAACTGGAATGCAGCAATTTATGTATTAAAAAACACAGATGTTGGTAATGCTAACTATACTGATAATATTATCTCAGCTGACGATTGGCACAATGGTTTTGAGGCTAATGGTGCTGTTTTTTTGCCTGCGGCAGGTTATCGTTACAATGGAACAGATTTGGCCAATGTCAATGAAAAGGGGCGTTATTGGTCATCAACAATGTCTAAAAAGAACTACGAAGCTTATCATTTGTATTTTAGTAATAAAAAAATGAGCGAAAATCTACGGCATACTGAATATCCTGCTGAGCAGAGCTATGGCTTTAGCGTTCGACTTGTCTGTGATGTTAAATAATTATTGGTGTCAAACGATAAAATGTTGTATTTATGAAAAAATATTTGTTTTTTATTCTTGCGATGACTGTTTCAGTTACCGCATTCTCACAGAACTTCAAGGAAAACCGCAAAAAAGCTGACAGAATAAAAGCCGACGATGCATATTATTTCGGCGAGAGCGGCGAGTGCAAGAACTCCCGTAAGGCCGACGAGGAGGCTCTTAATGAACTGCTCGAAAACATAGCCATGGACAAGTCGCTGCACCCGCTTTATTTCCAGAACTCCGACGACGAGGACGAACAGCACGAACGCATTCTCGGTACCTTCAGCGAAGTGCTCAAGAAGCAGTCCGACGACCTCGTTCTGGACGATGCCAACGGCTCTGCAAAGGCTTTCCGCTATATCAAGAAAAGCGTCTTTGCCGAACTCTGCAAAGTGAGAGAGTCGAAAATAAAGGATTATATCGCGGAAGCCATGAACGCCGAAGACCTTTACAAGATCGGTGACGCACTGCGCTATTACTATTGGGCTCTCATATTATGCCACTCGCATCCGGATGGTAACTCTTTGAAATTCAGGGAGGAAAGAGGTCCGGAAGTCAACTGCTACAGATGGCTGCTGCGCCGCACCGAAAATATTCTCGCCGACGTGACGGTCATTCCTCTGAAACAGGAAAAAGGCGACAACAACGAGTTTATCTTCAAATTCTCTTACCTCGGAAACGGTATCGACGGTCTTAATTTCTCGTACAACAACGGCAACGGCACAGCCCAAGGCACGGTCGACAACGGCTTGAGCACCGTAAAACTCGTGCATTCCGACATGCATAACGTCAACATCGTTATCGACTTGGAGAACACTGAAGCTGTCAAATTTTACGACCCTGAAGTGTATTCAATAATAAACGCCCTCGACGAACAGATAGATTTCCCTGGCTCAAAAAAATTAGTCCCAATCGACAAAGCCAAGAAAGTGAATAATGTCAATGAAGAGAAGACGTATGCAGACAAGAATATTGCCCAATCAATGGAAAAGTCGGAGGAGTTTATCAATGCCGTCGCTTCGTCGGAGCCTCAGAACGATTATCTCAAAACAATGGAAAAAATCGAGAAGGCTATCGCGAAAAAAGACCTAAACAGCATGGAGAAATATTTCACCCCAGATGGGATGCAGATGATGAGAGACCTTTTTAGCTATGGTAATGGAAAAATTATAGGAAAACCTTCATACAAACTCCTCGATTTCAACGACGAAGTGCTTTGCCGCTCCATTACCATGCAGTTCGACTTCAAAGGCAATGTGAGTTTTATCCGCGACATAGTGTTCCGTTTCGACAAGAACACCAAAAAAGTCAAGTCAATAGCGTTCCGTTTGACGGATATCACGGAGAGCCAGATATTTGCGAAAGAGAAATGGTCGGATGAAGCACGCCTCACGCTGATTAACTTCATCGAGGACTATCAGACAGCATACGCATTGAAACGCAAAGATTATCTCAACCAGATCTATTCTGAAAGCGCTTTGATTATTGTGGGTTCGGTGCTGAAAGAGACCAAGAAAACCGACGACATCAGGCTTGACGAGAAGGTGAGAATCAAATACGACACATTGTCGAAAGGCCAATACATGAAACGTCTCGAAAGAGTGTTTGACAACAATGAGTTCATCAGCATCCGTTTCACAAACACCTCGTTCAACACTGTTAACAATATCAACAATGTGATTGGCGTTCAGCTCAAACAGGAGTATTTCTCAAGCAATTATGGCGATGTGGGCTATCTCTTCCTGATGGTCGATTTGCGTCACGAGAAGCCGATTATCCATGTGAGGACATGGCAGCCTAACGAGACTCCTGTGGATGATATCATCAATGATAAGTCATTTGTGTTCATGTAGTTGCGTTACCGTATCTCGTACGTGAATTCGTTTCTCAGTTTGTCTCTGAAAAAGTAAAGAATAACATAATACACTGCCAGCACTCCGATTCCGACGAGCGCCGAAATCCATTCTTTTATCGATAAATTGCTGAGTATCACAATGATAGCAACTAACAAAAACGCCGGGATGAAATAAGCGAACAATGCCGCTTTGTTGCCCTGGCTTGTGTTCATCGTGATACTGACCGGCTGACCTATTATAAACTCTTTGTCTTCAGGCTTCGGCACGGTGATGCGTTTCTCCTGCATCTCCGACATGCCGCATGCCGACTTGATGCCGCACGAGCCACACATACTTGAGCTAAGTATCTCAATTTCAATGTCTTTATCGTTTATCCCGACAACTACGCCTTGATGTGAAACATGTTCTCCCATAAGAATTAATTTTATGCAAAAATACAAAAAAATTTATAATTTTGCATCGTAAAAATTGAATTATGGGAATTGATATTGAAAAATATAAAAGAAAAGCCAAGTATTTGGAAGTCAAGACGATACGCTGGCTGAAGTCGATAACCTTGCCCGGTTTCCGAGGCAAGCCGTTTTATGATGTTCTCGTGTATTTCATAAACGGTTTTTCGAAGGGTTATCTTACCGACCGTGCGGCAGCAGTGGCTTTCAACGTTTTTCTTGCTATTTTTCCTGCAGTAATGGTGCTGTTTACCTTTATCCCATATCTGCCGCTTGAAGGTGTCCAGGCTATGATTGTCGATATGATTTATAAAATGGTGCCGCAAAACATCGCCGGTAGGGTGGTGGACACTATCGAGGAAATCATGTCACATCAGCATAACACCCTCATGTCAATCGGTATTTTTATGGCGTTTTACTTCAGCTCTGGCGCCATCCGCGCATTCTTCCGAGGCTTCGACATGGGCGTAAACCATATCGGAAAAATGTCATTGGTGAGGATGTATGGCGGCGGATTGCTTACGACTCTGATTCTTGGCATTCTGCTCATCACTTCTATCGCGCTTATCATCATCGGAAACGACGTTTTACCCTGGTTTTTCAATAGAATACATTTCTACAACGGCATGGTCATAACTCTGATTGACATAGGACGCTGGCTGCTGACCGTGTTTGTCTTGCTCGTTGCAATTGCGGTGCTTTATTTCTTTGGAAATCCTAGTAAAGACAGAAAGTTCCGTTTGTTTACACCCGGCACCATCATGTTTACTCTGATGTTTATCATCGGAACTATTGGATTTAATTATTATATCGTCAATTTTTCCAATTATAACGCACTCTACGGCTCAATAGGCGGTCTCATCATCTTTATGATGTGGATTTATGTCAATTGTATCATAGTTTTGATTGGCTTTGAATTGGATGCGTCGATTTTCCTTGCTGAAAAACAGCTTCTACGTCAAAAAAATTCTTAATTTTGCAAAAATTTTTTAAAATGCGAAAAATTGTATTTATCGGCAGCGGAGCCATAGCAACGGCAATTGGCGACGTTCTTGCACAGAAAAATAAAGACGAGGTTTATCTGTTATCCATTGAGGATGAAGTGGTTGAGATGATCAATACCATGCACGTAAACAGTTCGTATTTCCCGAAATGCAAACTCAGTGAGAACCTGAAGGCCACGAGCGACAAAAACGTGCTTCTTGAGGCAAACGTGATTTTTCTCGCCATCCCTTCGACAGCGGTGGTCGGATATCTCCAGGAAAACAAAGATTATATCAATCCGACAGCATTGTTGGTCAACTTGGCAAAAGGCTTCGGCAGCGGTGATATGATAATTCCTGATAGCATCAAGTCATTCATTTTCAATCCTTTCATGACTTTGAAAGGACCTTCGTTTGCACGTGAAATTATCAACAGGCAAGATACAGGTCTCACCGCCGCAACAACAGATGAGGAACTTTACAAAATCATTGTCAGCGTCTTCGACGACACCATGATTCGCACTGATTTCACCACTGACGTCACCGGTGTTGAGTATGCCTCGATCTTGAAAAATATCTATGCTATCGTTATCGGAATGGTCGATGCCAACTTCGACTCGGCAAATCTACGTTCTATCGTTATCACCAAGGCTCTCAATGAGATGCGACGCCTGATAATCACTTTCGGCGGCGAAAACAGCACCATGTACCATTATTGCGGCTTCGGCGATTTCTCGCTTACAGCACTCAACGACATGAGCCGCAACCGTACGCTCGGACTGCTCATCGGAAAGGGCTTCTTCAACAACTGCATGTCAGATAATGTGGTGCTTGAAGGTCGTATCGCAGTGGATGTTTTCTATAAGAAACTTATTGATAATCAAATTGATACTAATGATTATCCGTTGATGTGCGAGCTTTATCATGTGTTGAACGACAAGAATTATCCGACACGTAATTTCATCAAAAATATCCTGAAAAACTGATGGGAATAGTAGTACGACAGAGCATTAAAGGCACGATAATGAACTATATCGGCGTTGCGGTAGGGTTCATTACCACCTTCTTTGTGATGACAAAATATCTCACGCAGGAGGAGATAGGCCTTACTCGTGTCATGGCTGATGCCGCATTGCTGCTTTCGGGTCTCGCTGCCCTTGGCACCAACACCTCGGCGATGCGCTACTATCCATATTTTAAAGACAAAGAGAGTCGCGATCATGGCTTTTTCGGGTGGACATTGATAGTCCCGGCCATTGGATTTGTCATTTTTACGATATTGTTTTTTGTTTTTAAAGGCTTCATAATCAATAAGTTCTCTGACGAATCGCCTCTGTTTGTCGATTATATGTACCTCGTCATCCCGATGGCGTTTTTCATGATGTACATGACGGTGTTTGAGACCAATGCCAACCTGCTCATGCGTATCGTCATCCCGAAATTCGTCCGTGAGGTGGGAGTAAGGCTTTTCACTTTGGTGGATTACATTTTGTACATCACAGGAGTCATCAGTTTGGACGGCATGGTGATAGGGCTTTGCTTGGTATATATTGTAGCTACATTATTGAATATCATATACTTGCTAAGTCTGTCAAAGATAAGTTTCAGGATAGAACCGGGACATGTCACTCCTCGTTTGCGTAGGGATTTCACGTATTACACTATTTTTCTTACCGTCGCAGCTGTGGTCGGAAACATCATTCCGAGTCTGAATACGTTCTTTATCTCTGCAAAAATGGGTCTCGCTGTGACTGGTATTTACACCATCGCGGCATATATGGCGAATCTTGTGGAGATGCCTTATCGCTCGCTGTCGGCTATCTCGCGCCCGATAATCTCGCAGGCGATGAAAGACGAGAATACCCAGCGGGCTTCGATGATGTGCAAAAGCGTGTCGCTGCATCAATTGATAGCTGGAGCATTGGTTTTCTTTATCGTTTGGGTAAATATCGACCTCTTTTTCGAGCTCCTTCCAAATGGCGAACAATACGTCGACGGAAAATGGGTTTTCTTCCTTCTCGGATTAGCCAAATTAGTCAATTCTTCGCTGAATATCGGAGTCACGGTGTTGAGCTATTCGCGCTGGTATTACCTGCAACTTATATTCACCGCGATCCTAACTGTCAGTGCTATCATATTGAATAACAAGCTTATACCAATATGGGGAATGACAGGCGCGGCATGGTCTTCGATAATCTCGTTCTCAATTTATTATTTGTTTTTGCTGTCGCTTGTTATGTGGAAGACCAAAATCTCTCCATTTTCATGGAAAGAGATTGTAGTGTTATTGGTGATAGGGCTTTTGTTTGTAATCAATTGGTTGTCAGTAAGATATGCCTCGATATGGCTTTTTGAGTTGTTGGGTGATGGAATCGTGGTCAAAGTGGCAGAGGCAGTGCTCAGAACCGGAATTATTATTGTTGTTGGACTGATTATAATATATTATACGAAGATTTCAAAAGAGATAAATGAGATAATAAATAAATTGATTAGAAAGGCGTAGAAACGGATGAAAATCCGTCTTAAATCTGCGTAGCGGAAAAATATGAAGAAACTATTATCATCGATTATATTGTGTTTCCTGGCGATTACTTCATATTCGCAAGTAAGAGGTGTCGTCAAGGATGACAGCGGCAATGTCTTGGTTGGCGCCAATATCGTTTGGCAAGGCACTAATCATGGCACAACGACTGATGCCAAGGGCTCTTTTACATTGGAAAGAAGACCTGATGTCAGTTCAATTGTGACCACGTTTGTTGGTTTTAAAAACGATACAATTTCGTGTAAAGATACTGATTATGTGGAGATTACGCTGGTGAGCGAGATCGCTGTCGTCGATGCCGTTGTTGTGAAAGCATCGCGTCCGGGAAGGTTTAAACCGAAAGATGTGACTAATATTGAGGTTATCACAAGCACCGAATTGTGTCGCGCCGCTTGCTGTAACCTTGGTGAGAGCTTCTCGACAAATCCTTCTGTCGACGTGAACTATTCTGATGCGGCGACAGGTGCCAAACAGATCAAACTTCTTGGATTATCTGGCAGTTACGTCCAGATGTTGACGGAAAATGTGCCTGCTTTCCGTGGTGCTGCGGCTCCATTCTCGCTCGGTTACATCCCCGGCACTTGGATGCATTCAATTCAGGTGTCGAAAGGCGCTGCCACAGTGAAAAACGGCTATGAGTCTATAACCGGACAGATTAATGTCGAATATCTGAAACCACAGCTTGACGAGGAACTTGACGTGAATCTTTTTCTCGACAGCCATCTGAAATTTGAGACGAATATTGAAGGTAATCTGCATTTTAACGATGCACTAAGTACTGGATTATTAGGACATTACGAGAATATGTGGATGGAACATGACGGCAACGGCGACGGTTTTATGGATCTGCCGAAGGTGCAGCAGTTTGATGTTTTGAACCGCTGGACGTACAAAAAAGACCATTACGTCATGCAAGCGCTTGTCAAGGCTCTTAAAGAAGACAGAAACGGAGGACAGGTTGAAAATGCACATAACCATTCAAGATCATATATGATGGAAAGTCCGTTATATAAGATAAACATTGGGAGTGAGCGTTACGAGGGCTTCGTGAAAAACGCATACATTTTCGACGAAGTTCACAACACCAATGTCGCTCTGGTTTTGTCGGGCTCAATACATAAAATGAATTCATTGTATGGTTTACGCACCTACGATGTGGACAATAATAACGCTTACGCGCAGCTGATGTTTGAGACTGAGTTTACGCCAAGTCACAGTATATCAACGGGTTTGTCGTTCAATCATGATTGTTTTGATGAACGCTGGATTTTGTTGCCCAACCTTGTCAAGGCTCCTGATGAAAATATTGGAGGTGTATACGCACAGTATACGTTCAATTATGACGACAGTTTTGTGTTTATGGCAGGCTTAAGAGGCGATTACAGCGATTTATATGGTGCGTTTGTCACGCCTCGTGCTCATATAAAATGGAGCGTCAGCGATCTTTTAAAACTGCGTTTTTCGGCAGGAAAAGGCTATCGTACACCGCGCCCGATGCTTGATAATCATACGCTTCTGGCGAGCAGCCGCGACATCATCATCGATGGCGACTTGAAACAGGAGGAGGCATGGAACTATGGCGCTACAGCTTCATTTGATATCGATATTTTTGAAAAGTGCTTGATTATCAATTTGGAATATTATTATACAAACTTCATAAATCAGGTCGTAACTGACGTTGATAGCGACATCCATCAGGTACATTTCTATAACCTTGACGGAATATCTTATTCCCATACGTTCCAAATTGATGCCACATACCCGTTTTTTGAAGGTTTTTCGCTTCTTGGAGCATTCAGATATAACGACGTGAAGACCACTATCAACGGGAGATTACGCGATAAACCGTTGTCAAGCCGTTACAAAGGCTTGGTGACAGCAACATACAAAACTCCGCTTGAAATATGGCAGTTTGACCTCACATTGCAAATCAACGGTGACGGCCGTTTGCCTGACGGATTCGGTACATTTGATGCATATCCGATACTTAACGCACAGATACTCAAGTGGTTCCGTTGGGGTAATATCTATATCGGAGGAGAGAATCTCACCAACTTCAAGCAGAAAAACCCGATTATCGGCTACGACAACCCATGGGGTGAGAACTTCGACGCTACAATGATTTGGGGTCCAGTGGACGGAATAATGGTTTACGCCGGAATTAAATGGAAATTAACAAAGTAAAATAATATGAAAAAGCTTATTTTATTAGCATTTGTGCTATTTTTAGCAGTTGTATCACAGGCTCAGAGCATTAAGGAAGTGGTCTATACAACAGAGCCTGAAATCGAATGCCAGAATTGCGTAAAACGCATAAAAGATAACCTTCGTTTTGAGAAGGGTGTCAAGGCTATCAACCCTGATTTGAAGACGAAACTCGTTACTGTTCAATACGATAGCGAGAAAACAGATCCTGACAAACTGATCAAGGCATTCGCTAAAATCAATTACAAGGCAACTGTTGTTGAACCTAAGAATGAGGATAAAGAGGATAAGAAGGATAATAAAGATAAGAGATGAAAATCGTCATCGTCGGAACATCGTATCCTTACCGTGGAGGAATAGCGGCCTTCACTGACAGACTTGCGACTGAGTTTGTCAAGGAAGGTATTGATATTGAGGTGGTTACATTCAAACTTCAGTATCCGTCATTCCTGTTTCCTGGCAAGACGCAGTATTCCGATGCTAAGGCTCCTGCAGGCTTTTATATTGAGCGTAAAATTAACAGTATCAGTCCGTTAAACTGGATTAAGGTAGGGAAGGAGATACGGAAAAAGAACCCTGATATCGTGATCTTCACCTATTGGATGTCGTTTTTCGCTCCTTGTTTCGGCAAAATCGCACGTGTAATCAAGCGCAGATGCAACGCGAGATGTATCGGATTGATTCACAATATGATACCGCACGAGAAATCTGTTCTCGATAAGATGTTTGCGCCTTATTTTGTAAAGGCAATGGATGGCTTTGTGGCGCTTTCACAATCGGTGCTTGACGATGTCGCCTCGCTTGACAAACAAGGCAAACCGAAATGCATGGTCCCGCATCCTTTGTATGACCATTACGGTGAAATTATGAAAAGAAATGAGGCGTTAAAGCATCTCGATCTTGATCCGAATTATCGTTATTGTTTGTTCTTCGGACTCGTTCGCGCATACAAAGGTCTGGACCTTTTAATCGATGCTTTCGCCGATGAAAGGCTTCGAAAAAATGATGTCAAGTTGATTGTCGCAGGAGAGTTCTACGACGACGAAAAACCCTATCTTGAACAAATAAAAAAGCATAATATAGAAGATTTTATAATAATTGAAAATCAGTATATTAGCGATGATAATGTAAAGTATTACTTTAATGTTGCTGATATCGTCGTTCAGCCATATAAATCGGCTACTCAGAGCGGCGTAACGCAGATCGCATATCATTTTGAGAAGCCGATGCTCGTGACAAATGTAGGCGGTCTCGGAGAGATTATTCCTGACGGTAAAGTCGGTTATGTCGTTGAGCCAAAACCGTCATCTATCGCCGATGCTCTTGTCGATTTCTTTGAAAATGGCCGTTTTGACGCTTTCGTTGAAGGTGTTAGAGATGAAAAACAAACATATCAGTGGTCTAACATGACTGCTGCGATAAAAAAACTGTTATGAAGAAGTTAATAGCTTTGTTTACCAAGATATTCCCACGTCAGACGCTGATACGTTTCAGCGGGCTGTTCAGTTTCTTTATCAGGCCGTTTTATATAGGCAATAAAGTGGAGTGCCCGGTGTGCGGAAAACACTTCCGGAAATTCCTTCCATACGGCTATGGAAAGGCTATGGATAACCGTCTTTGCCCTAATTGTTTGTCGCTTGAGCGTCATCGACTTATATGGCTTTACTTAAAGCAACGCTCTAACTTTTTCTCAGCCCCTTTGAAGGTGCTTCATTTCGCTCCTGAACAGCCGTTTTTGAAACGTTTTAGAGCCTTGAAAAACCTCGATTACACCACCGCCGACCTTGACTCACCGATTGCCGATTTGCATCTCGATGTGACCAATATTGACCTTCCCGACAATCAATATGACGTCGTGATTTGCAACCATGTCTTGGAGCATGTCAACGATGTGAATAAAGCCTTCTCGGAGATAAAGAGAATATTGAAACCCGGTGGCTGGGCAATTTTGATGGTTCCTATCAATCCTGACGTCGACACATGGGAAGACCCTTCAATCACTGATCCTGAAGAACGCAAACGCTGTTTTGGTCAATATGACCATGTCAGACAGTTCGGTCGCGACTATGCCCAAGTGCTTGAAAATGCGGGCTTTACCGTCGATGCTGACCGTCTCTATTACGATTTGACCGAAGAACAACGTCAGAGAATGAGGTTGGCGCGACCGGGAGAGGAGTTGATTTACCGCGTCATAAAAAGCCATTAGCCATTAGCTTCTAGCCATAATAATATAACGGCTAACGGCTAATGGCTAACGGCTAATAGCTAATGGCTATTATTTCGCGAGGAAAGGATATCCGTATTCCGTTGCCGGCACGAATGTTTCCTTAATTGCGCGTGGGTTGGTCCAGCGGATGAGGTTCCACAGACCACCGGCCTTGTCGTTGGTACCTGATGCGCGTGAGCCGCCGAATGGCTGGCATCCCACGACGGCGCCAGTAGGCTTGTCGTTGATGTAGAAGTTACCTGCTGAATATTTGAGCTTCTGGTCGGCGAGCTGACGTGCCTTGAGGTCGTTGACGAAGATGGCTCCTGTCAATGCGTAAGGTGATGTCGTGTCGCAGAGTTCCAGCGTTTCCTCATATTTCTTGTCGTCGTAGACGTAGATGGTGATGATAGGTCCGAAGATCTCCTGAGCCATTGACTCGTAGTTCGGCACCTTTGCGAGGATGACTGTAGGCTCGACGAAGTAACCGACGCTCTTGTCGCACTTGCCACCGAACACGATTTCTGCGTCCTTGCTTGCTTTTGCTCTGTCGATGTAGCCCTTGCAGTTATCAAATGAAGCCTCATCGATGACAGCGTTGACGTAGTTGGTGAAGTCTGTGACGTCGCCCATCTTGATTGTGCTGAGCATGTCGCCAACGATCTGTTTCACCTCGTTCCACATTGATGCAGGGATATATGCGCGTGATGCTGCTGAGCACTTCTGGCCTTGATATTCGAAGGCGCCGCGGACGATGGCGCATGCCACCTCGCGTGGATTTGCTGAGCTGTGAGCGAAGATGAAGTCTTTACCACCTGTCTCACCGACGAGACGCGGATATGACTTGTAATTGGCTATATTGACGCCTACGCCCTTCCAGAGGCCCTGGAATGTGGCTGTCGAACCGGTGAAGTGGATACCGGCGAGGTTCGGGTTGTTCAAAGCGACACCGCCGATCAACGAGCCCTTGCCTGGCAGGAAGTTCACGACGCCAGCCGGAAGACCTGCTTCCATTGCAATCTGCATGATATGATAGTTTGAAAGCAATGCTGTTGTTGATGGCTTCCAAATAGTTGTGTTACCCATCAAAGCAGGTGTCATGTTCAAGTTCGAAGCGATAGAGGTGAAGTTGAACGGTGTCACAGCCATGATGAAGCCTTCGAGTGGACGATATTCCACGCGGTTAAGCTGGTCTGGTGTTGACGATGGCTGCTCTGAATAGAGGTTACCTGCATAGTAGTTGTTGAAACGGTAGAAGTCGATGGTCTCGCAAGCTGAGTCGATTTCAGCCTGGAAGCAGTTCTTTGACTGACCTAACATACATGCTGCGTTGATGCGTGCACGGTATTTTGTTGCCAGCATCTGACCGATACGTGCCATGATGGAAGCTCTCTCGATCCATGGTGTGTTTTCCCAGTCTTTCTTGGCCTTCAGAGCGGCTTCGATAGCCATGTTGACTTCTTTTTCGCCGACTTTATGGTATTTTGCAATCACATGCTTATGGTTATGTGGCATGACCACTTCGCCCATGTCGCCGGTATGGATTTCCTTACCACCGATGATGATAGGAATCTCCACGACTTCCTTCGACTGTTTCTCGAGTTCTTTCTCCAAAGCGACGCGCTCAGGGCTGCCCGGTCTGTATTCTTTCACAGGCTCGTTAGCAGGATGTGCAAATTGAAATAATGCGTTATTCATGAGTTAATTATTTAAAGGTTAGTAATTTTCACTGAATTGAAGTGCAAATTTAGAAATTTTTTTGAGAAATTATACCGAAAATTAATATTTTTGCAAAAAAATATCGGATGGCAAAAAACGACATCAGCAAAACTACGATTTCCGCGGCCACGACTCGCAATTGGAAACGTCTCCGTTCCAACGGTTCAGGACGACTGATGTCGCGTGCGAATAAACAGCTGTCAACGAAAACGATTGTTCCGATTGAATATTTCTCAAACAAAGAGAATGTTGCTGATATTCAACAGTTTGTGAGCTATTGTAAGGAGCGGAATTATTCAGTTGAGGAGGTGATATATTCGGTGGGAGTGAGGCTTCTTAAAGAAGCCGAACTCCTTGAAAAAGAGCATGTGGCGGCCACCTTAAGGGCTTTAACGCCATTAATGCCCTTAACGTCATTAAGGCTGCCGCCACTCCCTTCAGATGAATTCGATCTCCTTGGCTTGCTCTATCAGTGTTTCCTCCTCGAAGGCGAGAAAAACCGCAAAGGTTCATATTACACCCCTTATGATGTGGCTCGTAATATGACGAAACACCTTGATTTTTCTAATGGTCAGACATTCTTCGACCCTTGTTGTGGCAGCGGTGCATTCATCCTGGCTCTTGAAGGTGCAAAACCATCTCAAATCTTCGCTTTCGATAACGACCCAATAGCTGTGATGATAGCAAAAATCAATCTTTTGCTGAAGTTTACAGAGGAAGAATTTGAACCTCAAATTTATTGTTGCGATTACCTTAACGCCCTTAACGCCCCTAAAGCCCTTAAGGCATCTTATATTATCAGCAATCCTCCGTGGGGTGCCGCTATTTTTGATAAAAAAGGCAATCCCATTTCCACCAGAGAAAGCTTCTCTTTCTTCTTTGAAAAAGCCTTCAATCAGCTTGTGGATGGCGGTACAATCAGATTTTTGCTACCTGAATCGGTGATGAATGTGAAGACTCATAAGAAATTCCGTCAATTCCTGCTTGAAATCACTGATATTCAATCTATTACATTGTATGATGGCACATTTTCAGGTGTTCAAACAAAATACTTTGACATACAATGTGCCCGTCATTTCGACCGACCTGATTCTTCTTGTCATTTCGACCGACCTGATTCTTCTTGTCATTTCGACCGACCGCAGGGAGTGGAGAAATCTCAAGTAAATAATGACGTAATAGTTGTTAGAGATTTCTCGACTACGCTTCGCTTCGCTCGAAATGACGGCAAAAAAAGTTCATCCGCTCAAAATGACGGTAAAATAGGTTCATCCGCTCAAAATGACGTAAAAAACAGTCTCGTTTCTAAAGATGCCTTCTATCTCACTAAAAACCTGAATTTCAATCTGTTATCCAATTCGGACCTTGAAAAAGTGAAGAAAATACTTTCTAAAGGAAAGTACACATTGAAAGAATCAATCTGGGGACTCGGCATAGTCACAGGCGACAATAAAAAACACTTGAAGCTCAAGCAGGGCAGGGGAATGGAGCCGATTTACACAGGAAAGGAAATCGAGGCTTATACTTTGAAACAGCCAAGATATTTTGTAAAATATAAACGTGCTGATTATCAACAGGTTGCAAAAGACGAGATTTATCGTACAGATGAAAAACTGGTGTATAAGTTTATCTCGAAAAACCTCGTTTTCGCTTACGATGGCAGTGGAAGCCTGTTTTTAAACAGTGCCAATATTCTCATTCCGCGCATCCCTGGAATGTCGATAAAGACCGTGCTCGCATTTCTAAACAGCGAAACCTTCAAATTCCTTTATAAATCGCTCTTCGGCGAGATAAAAATCCTCAAAGGGAACCTTATGGAACTGCCATTCCCAGAGATTTCTGAAGAAACTGATAAGCGTTTAACTCAATTGGTTGATGAGGTGCTGAAAGGGAATAAAGAGGCGATGGAAGTTATTGATAATGAAGTTGATGCGCTTTTCAACGTCATTTCGACCGAGCGTAACGAAGTGTAGTGTAGTGGAGAAATCTCCAGCAAAAAATGACGTGATAATTGTTCGAGATTTCTCGACTCCATTGCATTCCGCTCGAAATGACGATTAAAATAGTCTCTTTATTGCACTCAAAAAATGTGTGTGTTTCCCTAACTCCTTATTGAAAATGCCTGTCTGGTCAAGCGAATCAATCCTCACTTTGCCTGATGCATGAATGATTTTCTCGTCATCTAAAATAATGCCGACGTGAACTATATGATGTTCTTCGTTTTCAAAAAACGCGATGTCGCCAGGTCGCGCTTCTGTAAGGAAATACACGTCTTCGCCGCATTCCACCTGCTGAGATGCATCTCTCGGAAGCTTTATTCCGATAGTTTTTGCGCAAAGCTGAACGAAAGCTGAGCAGTCGATGCCGAAAACGGTTTTTCCGCCCCAGCGATATGGCACGTCGAGAAGCTTTAATGCATTGTTAATGAAACTGTTAGCTTCGATGCAGCACTTGTCTTTTGAATATACAGTCGTTCCGAAAGTTAAAATCTTGGAATCATAAAGCTCAATAGGATTGTTGACGACATAACAATCACTGGAAGCCAATGCTTTATATGCATCTTCTTGAATTTCAAAGTGTTGCAGACTTCTGATCCAGCCTTCGTAGCCGTCATATTCCATCTTAATATATAGCCAGTCGCCATCCTGCTTCAAAACTTCATACAAGTCGTTGAACAGTAATTCAGTCACCAGTTCGCTCTCATGACGCGGCTCTTTTCGCACGCTAATTGCTGATAAAGTGCAGATTCCAAACATAAATCAAACTTTTTTTGCAAAGTTACAAGAAATTTCCGTATTTTTACAAGTTAATTGATTTGTTTTGGAAAAATAACTTGTTTTATTTTTAAATCATTGATTATGAATAAGATAAAGGCTATTGTAGAAAAGATTCGTCATTCGTATTATGACATAATGAAGGTCTTGGCTTTCGTTATTGCCGTCGTGATAGTTGTCTTGCTGATGCCGAGAAACGTCAAATTTAAATATGAATATCAGAAAATGCGCCCTTGGCCGCACGAAAGCCTTTATGCCCCTTTCAACTTCCCGATTTACAAATCGGAGGAGACTGTGAGAAAGGAAAAAGAAGAGGCTTTGAAGAACATTGAGCCGATTTTTGTTTTTGATGCGCTTGGTACTGAAAATGGTCGTGAAAAGCTGTTGAAAGACTTTGAATATCAATGGGTTGATACAATTGGTGACAAGGAATATTATAGAAATCTTATACTAGGTATTTACGATCATATCGAAAATAATGGTATAGTGGCGAAAAACAACCGTACCAACAATTTCAAAGGTGATGAGATGGTTGTTGTGGTGAGAAACAAGGTGCAAACCAAGTGCAAATACGAGGATTTGAACACCATGGCGACAGCTTCGGCTTACATTCAAGGCAAGTTGACGCATATCTCTGATTACAAGACTATGCAGTTGATTAGCAATTTGTTACATAACTCTTTGCGTCAAAATGTGATTTATTCGGAGAGCATGACAAAACAGGCGGAAAAGATGGCTGTCGACAATATCATGCTCACTTTTGGAATGGTTCAGAAAGATGAGCTCATCATTATGGAAGGGGAGATAGTGACGGATGAGAAGTATCAGATTATCACTTCGTTACAACGCGAATACGCCGATATCACCGCTAAAAATTTCTTCAGCAGAAATTATATGTTATATGGCCAGCTGCTTTTGGTGAGCATAGTTTTCTTGGCTTTGTATCTGACTCTCAGGATGTTACGTCCTGATATCTTCGAGCAGCTGCGGTATATCAACCTGATTCTGTTGCTGATGTTGCTGATGATAGTTCCGTCGCTGCTCCTGATAAGATATGCGCCATCAATGATTTTCATAATGCCGGTGGCCATAATGTCAATACTGCTTATGACGTTCTTTGATGCCAGAATCTCCATCATCGTGCAGGTTATGACATTGATTATCATAAGTTTGGTGGTGCTGAACCCGTTCCAGTATTTCTTTGTCCAGATGCTGGTGTCGTTTGTCGCAATCTTCAGCATGACCAAACGCACGCGTCGAGCCAGTTATTTCGGCACCTCGCTGGCTGTTTTCGCCACTTATGTCATTGTTTATCTCGGCATGATGCTTATTTTTGATGGTGGTTTTGACTCTTTCGACTGGGCTGTCATCATAATATATGCTGGTAATGCCTTCTTCACAATGTTAGCGCTTCCGCTGGCATTCTTGTTCGAGCGTATTTTCGGTTTTGTCACCGATCTTTCATTGCTCGAGTTGAGCAATACCAACAGCCCGCTGTTGCGGAAATTGGCATCTGACGCACCTGGCACGTTCCAGCATGTTATGCAGGTCGCCGACCTCTGCGAGGAGGTTATGTATAATATAGGTGGAAATCCTTTGCTTGTCCGTACTGGTGCAATGTATCACGATATCGGAAAGACGCGTAATCCGTTCTATTTCATTGAAAACCAGAATGGTAAATATAATCCTCATGATGATGTGTCGTATACTGAGAGTGCCCAGATTATCATCAGCCATGTCATTGATGGTATTGAAATATGCAGAAAATACCATATTCCAGAGCAGATCATCGACTTTGTGAGGACGCACCATGGCACACGTCGCACCGAGTATTTCTATCAGATGGAATTGCGCGAAAACCCTGATGGCGTTGACGAATCAGAATTCAAATACCCTGGTCCGCTGCCATTCTCGAAGGAGACAGCTGTGCTGATGATGTGCGACGCCGTTGAAGCCGCCTCACGAAGTATGAGCGAGAAAACTGAGGAATCTCTAAACAAGCTCGTCGACAACATTATCGACGGCCAGATGAAAGCCAACCAGTTTGACAACACCAACATCACTTTCCACGACATCACCGTGACAAAGAAAGTGCTGAAAAAGAAACTGATGAGCATCTACCACGTGAGGATAGCGTATCCGGATTGATGTTAAATGTTGTTTAGATAGTTTACCGCCTCCGGCCCTTCGTTGAAAATAAGGTCAATAACAGATAAATTGGAGACAAACGGCTGGCGGTCGGCAAAAACTTGATAATAATTCGGAAAATTCGTCGATTCAGACGACCATTTTGACAAATAAACACGATAATCGTTAGCATCTGAGATAGGTAAAAAATCTTCGGTGTAAACGATTTCTTTATTGATTTTCAATACTTTAAGTATAAATTTTAGACAAAACTCGTTCAATTCGATGAGCGTATCGAATTTCGTTGAAAAAGCCTTCTCGAGATAGGGGAAATAGTATTCGAAATAAGGCGTTTTGCGGTATGCGGCTTCCAGACAGCGCTGGTGAATCTGCTGCCAAGGCTCTTTGTAGCTTATCGCGATGTCCTTGGTTAAAGTATGGTTGCCGTTGGTCTTCACAATAGGCACGGTAAGAGTCTGTAAACCATTGGCAGTCATGACGTTGCAACGTGTACGGCATGACTGCTTTTGATATGTCTCAAACAATTCAATCTTAGGTGCTTCGTTCTTTAAAAACAACGAAACATATTGAATGTCAGGAAGATACGATGTCGGGAAGATGTTATTCACCTAACAGCTTGTTGATTTGTTCACGGAAAAATGCCTCATCTTTAGCGCCGACCGATTTGTCAGGCTGAGCCCCGTTTTTTGCGAAGAAAACCGTTGGTAAGTATTGGATTTTCAGTATCGAAGCGAGTTTTTGCTCTTTGTCGGTATCAACTTTATAAAAATCGACTTTGCCGTCATATTCTTGGGCTAATTTTTCCAAAATAGGGGCGACCATCTTGCACGGACCGCACCATGTGGCGTAAAAGTCAATCACGCAAGGTCTTTCGCCTTTGAAAGTGAATTCGTTGGGGTTCGCCTCAAAATCCCATACCTTTTTTATAAAGTCGTTATACGACATCACTTTTACGTAGGTCTTTTCTTTAGCTACTGATTCTGAAGTGGTTGTATTCTGTTTTTTGGCTTCTTTGTTATTATCAGAACTGCCGCAGGATGATAAAAACGCGATTGTGATAAGTGAAATAACTAATAATTTTTTCATGATGAATAAATTTTTCGCAAAGATAATAATATTTTGTATATTTGCAGATTAAAATTTTCTGAAAATTCATCATAAAAAACTAAATAAAATGGCAAGAAAACTTGAAAAGAAAGACTTATTGAAGAATGTCGTAAAGCACATCGACATCAAGAAGTACGACTCAACAGAAATCATCGACGCAATGCGTGAAATGTCGTTCACATCACGCGACACCGCTCGCGCCGCCGACATTTTGATGATGATGGTGAAAGAGAAATCATGCACCAACATCCTCACATTGGCAGGTTCAACCTCAGCAGCAGGCTGTATGCAGGTCTACGTTGACATGGTCCGCAACAAAATGATTGACGTCGTCGTTTCGACAGGCGCTTCAGTCATCGACATGGACCTCTTCGAGGCTCTCGGTTTCAAACATTATATCGGTGAGAAAGAGAACGTGGTGCCGGATACCAAGCTCCGCGAGCTTTACATCGACCGTATCTACGATACATACATCGACGAGGAACAGCTTCAGGTGTGCGACCACGCTACATACGAGCTCGCCAACATCCTCGAGCCACGTCCATATTCATCACGTGAGTTCTTGTGGAACCTCGGTAAATGGCTGCATGAAGGTCACGGCGTGAAGAAAGACAGCCTCATCCAGACATGCTACGAGTGCGGCGTCCCGATGTTCTGCCCGGCATTCTCAGACTCATCAGCAGGTTTCGGTATCGGTCTGCACCAGTGGGAGCGCAAGCACGCTGGCAAGCCATACGTGAGCATCGACTCTGTCGCCGACTTCCTCGAGCTGACAGAAATCAAGATGGCTGCTCCACAGACAGGCTTGTTCATGGTCGGTGGCGGTACTCCTAAGAACTTCGCTCAGGACACCGTCGTCTGCGCTGAGATCCTCGGTCATGAGGTGCCAATGCACAAATACGCTATCCAAATCACCGTTGCTGACGTCCGCGATGGCGCTTGCTCATCATCAACATTGCTCGAGGCAGGTTCATGGGGCAAGGTTAGCGAGAAACTCCAGCAGATGGTCTACGCCGAAGGTACAACAGTCATCCCGATGATTGCATCATACGTGTACCACAACGGACCTTGGAAGAAACGTGAATACAAGAATTGGCAAAGCATTTACAAAAATAAATAATGTTAATTACCAACATTAAAGAACTTTGCGGCATCGTGGAGGATGGCTCATTATGGAAAGCCGGCTCCGCGATGTCGGATGTTAAGCGCATCAAAAACGCATACCTATTAATAAAAGGTAGCAAGATTGCCGACTATGGCGAGATGAACTCTCCGAAATACCGGGAATATCTGGCACAAGAGAGAAAAGTCGTCGACGCCAAAGGCGGACTTGTCTTGCCGGCGTTCTGCGACTCGCATACGCACTTGGTTTATGCCAACTCGCGCGAGATGGAGTTCTGCGACAAGATTCGTGGCTTGAGCTACGAAGAAATCGCAAAGAGAGGTGGCGGAATCCTTAATTCTGCAAAAGCCACTGCAGCCGCAAGCGAAGACGAGCTTTACGAGTCGGCGATGCAGCGTCTCGACGAGATCATGCGTATGGGAACAGGCGCTGTCGAGATCAAAAGCGGCTACGGCCTCACCACTGAGAGCGAGTTGAAGCTTCTGCGTGTGATCCGTCGCATGAAGGAGAACTCTCCGATGATGATAAAGTCGAACTTCCTTGGCGCTCACGGCATCCCGATGGAATACCGCGGACATCAGGAAGATTATGTCGACCTCGTCATCAACGAGATGATTCCGCTTGTGGCAGCTGAGGATTTGGCAGATTTCATCGACGTTTTCTGCGACAAAGGCTTCTTTACCGTTGAAGACACCGAGCGAATCCTGATGGCTGGCATCAAATACGGCATGCGTCCGAAGATCCACGCCAATGAGATGGCAGTCTCCGGAGGTGTTCAGGTAGGAGTGAAATACGGCGCTATCTCTGTAGATCATCTTGAACAGATGGGAAAAGAGGAAATCGAGGCGTTGAAAGGCTCCGACACCATGCCTACGGTGTTGCCTGGCTGTGCGTTCTTCCTGAACCTGCCGCTTTCACCGGTGCGCGATATGATTAACGCCGGTTTACCGGTAGCTATGGCGTCAGACTTCAATCCAGGTACGTCGCCGTCGGGCAACATGCAGTTTGTGCTTTCATGCGCCTGCATCAGATATCGCATGACACCGGAAGAGGCGTTGAATGCAACGACATTGAACACCGCTTACGCAATGGATGTGGCAAACGACCTCGGCTCAATCACCAAAGGCAAGATCGCCAACGTGATGATTACCAAGCCGATGACGCAGCTGGAGTTTATGCCGTATTATTATGGCGCGAACAAAGTTCAGACAATGATTTTAAAAGGAAAAGTAATAAAATAAACAGATATGAAACAATTAATCGAATGTGTTCCGAATATCAGCGAAGGTCGCGATATGAACATCATCAATCAGGTGACAGCCGAGATTGAAAAGGTTGAAGGCGTGAAATTGTTGGACGTTGACCCAGGTGCGACGACGAACCGTACCGTCATCACTTTTGTCGGAGAGCCTGAAAACGTGTGCGAAGCCGCATTCCGCGTGGTGAAGAAAGCTGCTGAGCTTATCGACATGCGCAATCATCACGGCGACCACCCACGTCAGGGTGCAACAGACGTTTGCCCTCTCATCCCGATTTCAAACATCACAATGGATGAGGTTGTGGTTTATGCACGTAACCTCGCAAAACGTTTCGGCGAAGAGCTCAATATCCCGATTTACTGCTACGAAGAGGCTGCTTTCCAGCCAAAACGTAAGAACTTGGCTTACTGCCGCACTGGCGAATATGAGTCATTGTCAAGCCGTCTCGGAACTGAAGAATGGAAGCCTGATTTCGGTCCTAACGAGTGGAACGAGCATGTGGCACAGACCGGCGCTACACAGGTCGGAGCCCGCGACTTCCTCATCGCTATCAACTATAACCTCAACACCACTTCGACACGCCGCGCCAACGCCATCGCTTTCGACGTCCGCGAGAAAGGCCGTCCGAAGAGAGTGGGACCGAAGGTCACCGACAAGCCGATGAAAGATGAAAACGGCAATACCATCATGATTCCTGGCACTCTGAAGAGCACCAAGGCTATCGGCTGGTTCATCGAGGAATACGGCATCGCTCAGGTTTCAATGAACATCACAAACATAAACGTATCTCCGGTTCACGTCTGCTTCGATGAGGTCTGCGCTAAGGCTGCAGCTCGTGGTGTGCGCGTGACAGGCTGCGAGATCGTCGGTTTGATTCCTAAGAAGGTGCTCATCGACGCTGGTAAATATTATCTTGCAAAACAACAGCGTTCATTGGGCGTCAGCGAGGATGAAATCATGAAGATCGCCATCAAGTCGATGGGTCTCGACGATTTGAAGCCATTCAACCCGAAAGAGAAAGTCATCGAGTTCCTGATTGAAGACATGACACAGAAGAAGCTCGTCGACATGACCTGCACAGGCTTTGCCAACGAGACAGCCAGCGAGAGTCCGGCTCCAGGTGGCGGCTCAATCTCAGCTTACATGGGCGCTCTCGGCGCAGCATTGGCAACGATGGTGGCTAACCTCTCATCACACAAACCAGGTTGGGATGAGCGCTGGGAAGAGTTCTCAAAGGTCGCTGAAAAGGGTCAGGTTTTGAAAGATCAGTTGCTCGATTTAGTTGACGAAGACACCAACGCATTCAACAAGATCATGGCTGCATTGCAGATGCCTAAGAAGACCGACGCCGACAAGGCCGCTCGTATGGAGGCTCTCGAACTCGCATCACAGTATGCGACAAAGGTTCCGTTCAAGACTATGAACGTGGCATTTGAGGCATTCGAAATCGTAGAGGCGATGGCAAAGACAGGCAATCCTGCATCAGTGTCAGACGCCGGAGTGGGTGCATTGTGCTGCAGAAGTGCTGTCATGGGCGCATATCTCAACGTGAAAATCAACGCCGCTGGATTGAAGGATAGAGCATTTGCCGATAAAATTGTCGCCGACGGCGCAAAGATTGAGGCCGCTGCCATCAAGAAAGAGGCTGAAATTCTCGAGGTCGTCAATAAGATTATCAACAAAGAATAATTTAACCGATTGATAATCAAATAGATAATATTGTTAAAAATTTTCTAAATTTTTGGCTTAAAAATGTTGTAAGGTATTAAAAAATTATGTATTTTTGCAGTCCGAAAATTTGAAAGGAAATAGATATGTCAAAGAAAGTTAAAGACGCACGCGTTCAAGTGATTTTGGAGTGCACAGAGCAAAAGGCAACAGGCATCCCGGGAACTTCTCGTTACGTTACAACGAAGAACAAGAAGAACACCCCAGAGAGATTGGAACTTATGAAGTACAACCCAATCCTCAAGAAAATGACTCTTCACAAAGAAATTAAATAAGATTTAGGATATGGCAAAGAAGGTAGTTGCATCATTGCACACAGCTGGTAAGGAATATACGAAGGTCATCAAAATGAAGAAATCAGAGAAGACTGGTGCTTACTATTTTGAAGAGACTATCGTCCCGATCGACCAGGCACAAGAATTCATCGCAAAGAACTAATATAGTTTTTTGAATTGATTTAGAATAGCTTTCCCGTCTCGGCGGGAGAGCTTTTTGTGCTTACAGTCATTTCGAGCGGAACGAAGTGGAGTCGAGAAATCTCCGCCAAACAATTGATTCCGAAATTTCAAATGCCGGAGATTTCTCCACTCTTGCCTATCGGCTTCGGTCGAAATGACGGGAACGAATGGCCGGTTAATGACGAAAAGATAATTAAAATTTCTGCTATTTCTTCATTTTCTGCGTGAGATTTATTATTTTTGCAAAAATTATTGAATAAATGGGATTATTTTCATTTTTTAAGAGAGACAAGGAAGCTAAAGAAGACCTGAACAAAGGTCTGGAGAAGACCCGCACCAGCGTGTTCGACCGCATCTCGAAGGCTATTATCGGAAAGTCGACGGTGGATGACGAGGTCTTGGATAACCTTGAGGAGATTTTGGTGACATCAGACGTCGGCGTCGATACCACTTTGAAGATTATTGACCGCATCCAGAAACGTGTTGCACGTGATAAGTATCTTGGAACCAGCGAGTTGAATATGATTTTGAAGGAAGAGATCGCGGCATTGTTGCAGGAGAACAACTCTGGCGACGGCAGCAACTTCGACCTTCCAGAGGGTAAGAAACCTTACGTCATCATGGTTGTTGGTGTGAACGGCGTTGGCAAGACAACCACTATTGGCAAGCTCGCATACAACTTCAAGATGGCAGGCAAGAAGGTGATGCTTGGCGCTTCAGATACATTCCGCGCAGCCGCTGTCGACCAGCTTAAGATTTGGGCTGACCGTGTCGGCGTGCCGATAGTATCTCAAGGCATGGGCGCTGACCCGGCATCAGTGGCATTCGACACAGTGAAATCAGCCGTGGCACAAGACATTGACGTCGTCTTGATCGACACCGCAGGCCGTTTGCACAACAAAGTCGGCTTGATGAACGAGCTTTCTAAGATTAAGAAAGTGTGCCAGAAGGTCATTCCAGATGCACCGCATGAGGTGTTGCTTGTTTTGGACGCTTCAACAGGACAGAATGCCATCGAACAGGCTCGCCAGTTTATCGCTGCAACAGAAGTCAACGCATTGGCACTCACCAAGTTGGACGGCACAGCCAAAGGCGGCGTGGTCATCGGCATCTCCGACCAGTTCAAGATTCCGGTGAAATACATCGGAGTGGGAGAGAAGATGGAGAACCTTCAAATCTTCGACAGAAACGAATTCGTGGATTCATTGTTTAAGTAAAGGAGCCAAGGTGTAATTTCGAGCGTAACGAAGTGAAGTCGAGAAATCCTTTTTTATCGAAAACAATTGAATGATTTCGTTTAACAAGGATTTCTACATTCCGTTCCATTTCATTCCACTTCTGTCGAAATGACAAATATATACATATGAAGAAACAAGTACTAAATATTGTAACTTTAGGTTGTTCGAAAAACAAAGTCGACTCAGAGCATCTGGCGGCTTTGCTGAACAACACATATAAAATCGTCCACGATTCCGATGAGAAATCTGACGTGGTGATTATCAACACCTGCGGCTTTATCGGCGACGCGAAAGAAGAGTCTATTGACACCATTTTGGAGTATGCCGAGTTGCGTAAAGCTAATAAAATCAAGAAGTTATATGTGATGGGCTGTCTCTCTGAGCGTTATAAGAAAGAGCTTAGTGCAGAGATTCATGAGGTTGACGCTTTCTTTGGAGTGGAGCCTGTGCAGCATGTTGCCGCAGATATCATGAAATCCGATTATCATGCTGAATATTGCTGCGAGCGAGTGCTTTCGACGCCCTCGCATTACGCCTATCTGAAGATTTCAGAAGGCTGCAACCGCCACTGCGCTTTCTGTGCGATCCCGTTGATTCGTGGCGACCATAAGTCAGTACCGATGGAAAACCTCGTCAAAGAGGCTGAAAATCTGGCAAAGAAAGGTGTTAAAGAACTTATTCTCATTGCACAAGACCTCACATATTACGGCTACGACATTGATGGAAAGTCGCATATTGTTGAGCTGGTTCAGAAGTTGACAGAAGTTGACGGCATCGAGTGGATTCGTTTGCATTACGGCTATCCGCTGGGATTTCCGGTGGAGTTGCTTGAGTTGATGCGCGACAACCCTAAGATTTGCCATTACATCGATTTGCCGTTGCAGCATATCAGCACGCCTATTTTGAAGGCTATGCGCCGTGGTGTTGACCATGAGCAGACGGTTGAATTTGTCAAGAAAGTGCGTTCATACGTGCCTGATATCGCTTTCAGAAGCACGTTTATCGTAGGTTTTCCTGGCGAGACAGAAGAACAGTTCAATGAATTGATCGATTTCATCAAGGAGATGAGGTTCGAGCGCGCTGGCGTGTTTGCATACTCGGCAGAAGAGGGGACACCGGCATACGAACTCGAAGACGATGTTCCGGAAGATGTTAAGAAGGCGCGCGTCGATAAATTCATGGATGTGCAGCAGGATATCTCGTTGGAAATCAATCAAAAACGTCTTGGAAGAACTGAAAAAGTGCTCATAGACCGCACTGAAGGCGGTTATTACGTCGGTCGTACTCAATATGACTCGCCAGAAGTTGACGACGAGGTGCTTATCTCGATGAAAGACAATAAAATAGAAATCGGCTCTTTCGTCAATGTTAAGATTACTCAAGCCGATTATTTCGATTGCTACGGAGAGGTGATTAGCCACTAGCCATTAGCCATTAGCTTGGGATAGAAAACTACTAATGGCTAATGGCTATCAGCTAATGGCTTAAATTACTACCAGCCGCTGCCTCCGGCGCTGACTGTGGTGTACATTGAGCTGAGCGTTGCTGTGGTGCTTTGACCTCCGCTGTATGTCACGTTTCCGGTGTAATATCCGTTCCATTCGGTGCCTCCGCTGATTGTCCCGTTATATTTTATCGTATATGTCTGTCCTGTCTGGAGCTGTGGGTCGGTGAATAGCATCACCATGCTGTTGCCTCCGCCAGGACCGCCGCCACCGCCGCTGGTGTATGTCGGGCATTTGTAGGTGCACACAACAGTGCCGTCTGACTTGAGAATCTGGATGGCGTATCCCTGTTGTGTGTTGATTTTCATGCTTGGCTGAGTGCAGACGCTTGTCGTAGGGCTGCTGGTGCCGCCGCCTGTGCCGATGGCTGTGCCTCCGGTGATTTTAAACTGGTTGTTGTCGCAGTCGAAGCCCTCTTCAGGTGAACGTGAGCCGTTGGAGATGAAGAATCCTCCGTTGATCTGCATCGTTCCGTTACAGTCGGTGCCGTCGTTGGCGTCGCTGTGAACGTAGTAAACTCCGCCGTTGAGGATGAGCTGGCTCGATGCGTTGACGGCGTCGTCTTTCTTCGAATAAGCCTCGATGTTACCGCCGTTGATGGTCAATATGGCTTTGCTCTCGATACATTCGCCGCCTTCGTTCTGTGTCTGTGTGCAGTTGACGGTGATGTTTCCGCTGTTGATTGTCATACTGCCATCAGCTTTGATTGCCTTAGGGTTGGCGTATTCGCCTTCGCCGCCCGGCCACCATCCGCCGCCGCCAGATTCCACGGTGATGCGCTCGCCGCTGGTGGTGACATTGAGGATGAGGTCGTCGTTGTTGGCGCTATCCAAGCCGATCTTCATCGTGCCGCCTGAGTTGATGCCCTTGCCGCCTGCTCCTGTGCTTCTCAGAAGCAAGTTACCACCCAGAATTTCCATATTGCCGTCGCATTTCAGACATGATGAGGTATAAGAGTCTTTGGTGTCGCCATAAACGGTGTAAGCTGCGCCGGCTCCTTGTGTAAGGATGTCGAAATCGCCGCCTGTGATGGTGATGTTTCCATCAGCGCTGATTGACTTTCCTCCATGGTTGCTGGTCGGCAAAGTGATGTTGAACGTGCCGCCATTGATAATAATGTCGTTATCGCATTTTATAGCGGTGCAATATGACGGAACATTCTGATTATTAACGACTTCCAACACTGTGCTGCCTGCCGCCACGAGAGTGAACTCGCCGCCGTTGATTGTCATGTTGTCATCGCATTTGATGCATTTTGAAATATCGCCGTTCATAGTGATGTTGAACGAGCCTCCATTGATGACTAAAGTGCTGTCGGCGGAGAAGCCGTTGACGTCGTCTACATCGCTGGTAATCATAAAGTTACCTGAATTTACAGTGCAGATTCCTTTCACCTTGATAGGATGTTTGACATAGCTGGTGACGTTCAAAGTGCCGTTGCCTTGTACCAATAAGTTGCTGTTGCTCATAAGAGCGGCTTTCTTGTCGCTGTCAGTGCCGTCGCTGAGCGAATTGTCAGTTCCATCAACGATTTCCAGAATGACGCCTGCATCGCATGTCAAGTCCATGGCTTTGCCAGTAGGGTTGGTGAGATTCACACCATTAAGCTGAATAGTTGGCGTTGTTGTGCTCTCAATGGCGAAACGTCCAGGATTTGCAGTGCCTGACAGACAATAAGTAATGTTCGATGAGCTCAGCGATGTGATGGAGACTTTTGCCTCGCTGACTGTCACGATGACTTGTGTGACAGGGTAGGGGTTGATGACTTCCGCGCTCGTTCCATTATAATTAATGTATACGATGTCCCCCGAGCCTGTCGGAATAAACGGGAATGTCAAACTGTCGACTTCGGTGAAGTCAAACGAGTATAAGTTGTTGGTAGTCCGCACTTTAAGCTTACCATTATCGTTGACATACATGCTGTCTATGGAGCTGACCGGCGCGTCTAAAACTATGCCTTTGTTTTCCTGGCCATGAATGCGTACATGGTATTCGCCATCTTGTGCCTTGACTGATAATCCTGTGAATATCAATGATATAACTAACAAAAGTCTCTTCATGGCATTACATTTTTATGAATTTGGAAACCAGATTGCCTGCGCTCACCACGTACATCCCCGGACGCAACTCGCTGATATTGATTTCAGCATTGCCTGATGCGATGGTCTTCATGATAACCGAGCCATTTATCGAATAAATCGTAACCTCTTGATTATCTGCAAGGTTTTTGATATTTAAAACATCTTTGGCAGGATTAGGATATATCGTCAATTGCTGATTCTCAACTTCTTCGGTGCTTTGCTGTGTTGTAAAATAAGCTTTTCTAAGTTCCGACAAGTTGTAAGAAACTGTCGTCCCATTGTTATCAAGGAAAAGCTGGGTGTCGGAATAGTAAATCTTCGTATTTGTGTTCATTACGTGACTGGTAGTTGTGCCGTCGGTTTTCACGATATTGAACTCCACATTCTGCGCCAAGCTTAAGGATGTCAGTCCTAAAACCATCAACGCTGTAATCAAAAATTTTCTCATATTTTAAAGTTAAAAAGTCAAATAACCCGCAAATTTAACGTAAAATATCTTAAAATGGTATAAAAAAAAGAAAAAGTGACGAAAAAACGTCACTTTTATGCTTTTGCCGTCATTTCGAGCGAAATGTAACGAAGTGGAGTGAAGTCGAGAAATCTCCTACAATTGTTAAGATGAATTTTTTGCGGGAGATTTCTCCATTCCGCTTCGCTTCAGTCGAAATGACGAGTTATTTTTTCGGTGCCTCGAGCAGGATGTCGCACAGCAGATCCCAGAACATCTGGACTGTCTTAATCTCGATTCTCTCATCTGGTGAGTGCACGCCGCGGAGTGTCGGGCCGAATGAAATCATGTCCATGCCAGCGATCTTGTCGCCGATGAGGCCGCATTCGAGACCTGCGTGGATGGCTTTCACTTTCGGGTCTTTGCCGAAGCGTTTCTTATAGACTTTCTCAGCGATGGCGCAGATTGCCGAGTTCGGGTTCGGTGTCCAGCCAGGGTAGCCGTCGGTGTGTTTCACCTCTGCGTTGGCGAGGTTGAAGCAAGCCTCGACCATTGCCGCTGCATATTCCTTAGCCGACTCGATGGAGCTGCGCTGTGAGGTCTGGATGAAGAAATAACCTTCTTTTTTCTTCACAGAAGCGAGGTTTGTCGAGGTCTCCACGAAGTTTGGGACGGTCTGTGACCACTCGATGACGCCGTGAGGGCAGGTGAGGAGGCCGTTCAGGAGGTCGAACTGTGTCATCTCGTCTATTACGACGTCGGCTGTAGTCTCCGATTTCTTGGCTTTCACAGCGATGCCTGGCTCGGTGACTTGATATTCGTTCTTGAAGCTCTTCTCGAACTTCTTCACCATTGCCTCGAATTTCTTTGCGCAGTCTTTCGGGATGAAGACCACTGCTGTCGCCTCGCGGGCGATGGCGTTTCTCAGGTTACCGCCCTGGATGTCGTAGATGCGGAGGTCGTAGTCGTTGGTTGCCTGCCATAAGATTCTGGTTAACAGCTTGTTGGCGTTGGCGAGGTTCTTGTTGATGTCGTCGCCTGAGTGACCGCCTTTGAGTCCGCTGACCTTTACGTCGTAAGGGATATAGCCTTCTGGGGCGTTTTCGAGTTTGTAGAAAATCTTGACGATGGTGTCCATGCCGCCTGCGCATCCGATGAAGATCTCGCCTTCGTCTTCTGAGTCGAGGTTGAGAAGGATACGGCCTGTGAAGTCTTTAGGGTCGAGTTTTTCGGCGCCGGTGAGACCTGTCTCTTCGTCAACTGTGAAGATGCACTCGAGTGGACCGTGTTTCACGTCTTTGTCAGTGATCACTGCCAATGCCGCAGCTACTCCGATGCCGTCGTCAGCGCCGAGGGTGGTGCCGTTAGCATGCAGCCATTCGCCTTTCAACACAGCCTCGATAGGGTCTTTGTCGAAGTCGTGGACCTTGTCGCCGTTCTTCTCGCACACCATGTCCATGTGAGCCTGCAGGATGATGGTCTGGCGGTTTTCCATGCCTTTTGTTGCCGGCACGCTCATGATGATGTTGCCGCAAGGTTCTTTCTTGTATTCCACTTTATGGTCTTTTGCCCATTTTTCGAGGTAAGCGACCATTTTTTCTTCTCTCTTTGAAGGACGTGGCACGCCCATGATGCCTTGGAATTCTTTCCAAACGCCTTCCGGTTTAAGTTTTAATACTACTTCGTTCATGATATAATAATTTAATTTTAACATATTCTTAGTAACGTCATTTCGAGCGAAACGAAGTGAAGTCGAGAAATCTCCTGCAATTATGTTATTTTTTTTTTGAATGAGATTTCTCCGTTCCGCTTCGCTTCAGTCGAAATGACGGTATGGGTGTTATCTTTTCATGAGTTCTATTGTCTTTATTGGATCTTCCGACTTGAAGACCGCGTTTCCTGCCACTAAAACATCAGCTCCAGCATTGAACAGCTTCGGTGCATTCTCGACATTCACTCCGCCGTCGACTTCAATCATGGTTTTAAGTCCTTGGTTTTCAATCATTTGACGCAGTTTCTCAATCTTTGTGTATGTGCGTTCGATGAATTTCTGTCCGCCGAATCCCGGATTCACTGACATTAATAATACAAGGTCTAAGTCGCCGAGGATGTCTTCCAACAGTGTCACTGAGGTATGCGGGTTGAGCACCACGCCGGCTTTCACGCCGAGTGATTTCAGCATCTGCACGCTACGATGTATGTGGGTGCTTGCCTCGTAGTGGAAGGTGATGATGTCGGCACCTGCGTCGCGGAACTTCTCGAAATAGCGGTCGGGTTCGACAATCATGAGATGCACGTCGAGAGGCTTAAGTGCTTCTTTCTTAATGGCTTGCACGAGCGGGATGCCGTAGGATATGTTCGGCACGAACACTCCGTCCATGATGTCGCAGTGGAACCAATCCGCCTGACTGCGGTTCACCATGTCGATATCCTTTGCCAGATGCAGGAAGTCAGCTGAAAGCAACGATGGAGCGATATGTTTGTTCATTTTGTCATTTTTTTTGTAACTGCAAAAATACAATCTTTTCTTTAAAGGTGCAAGTTTTTTTAATGGTGTTTTGATGGTTTTTTTAAAAACCTTTGATTGAAAGATATCCCTAAATTGAAGGAGATTCATTGCTCCGCTCGGAATAACAGGATGATTTTGTGTGAACATTGTGGCGCGGCCCAATTGTGGGAGCGGCTTGTTATGAAAAATTTTTCAAAAAATCTTTTGGGTATCAAAAATAATTCCTATCTTTGCAGCGGAATTATAAAATTAAAATTTATGCCCGAAATTTTTAGATTTTATGGATTTTCGTTCTTTTTTTATTCAAGAGAACACGAACCGATTCACGTTCACGTTGAAGGAAACGGTGGTTTTGCAAAATTTGATTGGGATGGTCAGAATTTTGTTTTGAAAGAACAACACTGCATCAAAGCGAGAGATTTGAAAAAGATAACAGAAGTCGTTGATGTCAATAAAGATTTGATAGTCAAGTTCTGGAATGAAAAATTCGGATACGAAGATGAAAATAACAAAGATATGGTTCGACGCTGAACATCTTGTCGGAGAAGATGAAAACGGTAATGTTTATAAGCAATCACTACTGTGGTATCAAAAACTGATAGATGCCTCAGATGAGGAGAGAAATGCCTATTCTTTCGGTTTCGATGGCATTCATTGGCGAAATCTCGACGTTGATGTCAGCTTCGAGAGCTTTTTATATGAAGATGCCGAACCATCTGATTTTCAACGATTTTTCCTCGTCCATAAGGAGATAAACATCACTGAATTTGCAAAAATTGCAGGAATCAACGCCACATTGTTAAGAAATTACATCAACGGGTTTAAAAAGCCTTCAAAAGAGAGGGAGAATGAGATTTTGGACGCGATTCATAAAATAGGGAAGAAGTTCGTTGAAGCAAAGTTTTGAAAATATTAATACACGGTGCAAAATTACACTCTCCCCAAAAATTAACAGGACCACTCACCGTAGCCCTGTTAAATCCATGATAATTGCAATAAATCTAAGATCAACCAAGATAACTCTTGAGAATCTTGCTTCTGCTTGTGTGCTTCAAGCGACGGATCGCCTTCTCCTTGATCTGACGCACGCGCTCGCGTGTGAGGTCAAACTTCTCACCAATCTCCTCCAAAGTCATAGGATGACCGCCGTTCAATCCGAAATAAAGACGGACAACGTCGGCCTCTCTCTGTGTCAAAGTCGAAATGGCACGGTCAATCTCCTTGCGTAATGACTCGTAAAGAAGCTGCGTCTCAGGTGTCACAACCTCGTCGCTCTTCAAGACATCGTACATGTTGTTGTCTTCGTCCTGCACGAGAGGAGCGTCCATCGACACATGACGGCCTGCGTTCTTCATCGACTCCTTGACTTCGGCTTCGGTCAAGTCGAGGACTTCAGCTATCTCTTCAGCATTAGGCTCGCGCTCAAATTCCTGCTCCAGCTTTGCGTATGTCTTGTTGATTTTGTTGATCGAGCCGATCTTGTTCAATGGAAGTCGGACGATACGTGATTGCTCTGCAAGAGCCTGGAGGATGGACTGGCGGATCCACCACACAGCGTAAGAGATGAACTTGAAACCTCTTGTCTCGTCAAAACGGCGTGCCGCCTTGATAAGTCCGAGGTTGCCCTCATTGATGAGGTCGGGGAGGCTTAATCCCTGATTTTGGTACTGCTTCGACACGGAGACGACGAATCTCAAGTTGGCTTTCGTGAGCTTCTCCAAAGCGGCCATGTCGCCCTGACGGATACGCTGCGCAAGCTCGACTTCCTCGTCAGCCGTTATCAATTCAACTTTACCAATCTCCTGGAGATACTTATCCAAAGAAGCGGTTTCCCTGTTGGTAACTTGTTTGGTAATCTTTAACTGCCTCATATTTTATTTTTTAGGATTTGCATTTCGTCATTTCGACCGACCGGAGGGAGTGGAGAAATCTCATTCAATTATTTGAGATTTCTCGATTCCGCTTCGCTTCACTCGAAATGACGGAGTGAATTATTACTTCTTCTCGCGTCTTGGACCTTTGTGGTCGCCGCCTTTGTGGTCGCCACGCGGTCTCTCTGGCTTCTCAACGTAACCTTCTGGTTTCGGTAATAAAGCCTTTCTTGAGAGACGGAGCTTGCCGGTCTTCTGGTCGATGTCGATCAACTTCACCTGAATCTTGTCGCCTTCTTTCAAGACGCCGTCCATGGTCTCGAGACGTTTGTAGTCGATCTCTGAGATGTGGAGCAGACCGTCCTTGCCAGGAAGGATCTCGACGAAAGCGCCGAACGGCATTATTGACTTCACTGTGCCGTCGTAAACCTCGCCAACCTCAGGAACTGCAACGATAGCGCGGACGCGTGCCTTAGCAGCCTCGAGGTCTTCCTTGTTGGTAGAAGCGATCTCGACCATGCCACATTTCTCGTCTTCAGTAATGACGATGACGGTGTTGGTGCTCTTCTGAATCTCTTGCACGACTTTTCCGCCAGGGCCGATGACAGCGCCGATGAAGTCCTTAGGAATGATGATCTTCTCGATACGTGGCACTGACTCTTTGTAGTCGGCACGTGGCTCGGTGATGGTCTTGGCCATCTCGCCGAGGATGTGCATTCTGCCAGCCTTAGCCTGCTCGAGAGCCTCGCTCAACACTTCGTATGACAAACCGTCGACCTTGATATCCATCTGGCATGCTGTGATGCCGTCGACAGTACCTGTCACCTTGAAGTCCATGTCGCCGAGGTGGTCCTCATCGCCAAGGATATCTGACAAGACAGCGTATTTCTCGTTGTCGGTGATAAGACCCATTGCGATACCTGCGACAGGTTTTCTCATCTTCACGCCGGCGTCCATCAATGCTAATGTTCCACCACATACTGAAGCCATTGATGATGAGCCGTTTGACTCGAGGATGTCCGACACCACGCGGATGGTGTAAGGATTCTCCTCGCCTGAAGGAATCATGTTCTTGAGAGCTCTCTCAGCGAGGTTTCCGTGGCCGATTTCACGACGGCTGACACCGCGGCTGGCCTTGCATTCACCTGTTGCGAAGCTCGGGAAGTTGTAGTGCAGCATGAAGTTGCTTGTGCCTTCAACGACAGCGCCGTCGATGGTCTGTTCGTCGAGCTTGGTGCCCAATGTCACTGTCACCAATGCCTGTGTCTCACCACGTGTGAAGATGGCTGAGCCGTGGCATGAAGGCAACACGTCGACTTCTGTCCAGATAGGACGTATCTGGTCGAGCTTGCGGCCGTCGAGACGTTTGCGCTCGATCAGGATGGCGTCGCGCACCGCCTTGCGCTCGATGTCGTGGAAGTAACGTTTTGCCATCGAGGCCTTCTCTTCGAGTTCCTCTTCGGTGTATTTTGTCAGATAATTTTCAAGGATTGCAGCGAAAGCGTCCTCGCGCTCGTGTTTGTTGGCGTTGCCTGTGAGAGCGAAGTCGTAGCATGGCTTGTAGCAGCATGCCATCATGTCAGCGCGAAGGTCTTCGTCGTTGACTTCGTGGCAATATTCGCGTTTCGGGTTAGCCTTCTCGACTCTTGAAGCGAGGTCGAGCTGTGCCTGCACCTGACCTTTGATGGCCTCGTGAGCTGCTTTCAAAGCGCCGATCATCTGTGCTTCTGAGATTTCTTTCGATTCGCCTTCCACCATGCAGATGTCTTTCATTGTGGCACCCACCATGAGTTCGAGGTCGGCGTTCTCGAGTTCGTCAGCGCGCGGGTTGATGACGTATTCGCCGTTAATCATTGCGACGCGGACTTCTGAGATAGGACCGTGGAACGGGATGTCTGACACTGCGATAGCTGCTGATGCCGCCAATGCTGCGTATGCATCCGGAAGAACGTTGGTCTCACCTGAGAGGAGTGTGATCTGCACCTGAATCTCAGCGTGGAAATCGTCTGGGAACAATGGACGGATGGCACGGTCAACGAGACGTGAGATCAGAATCTCATAGTCTGATGGCTTGCCTTCACGTTTGAAGAAACCGCCAGGAAACTTGCCTGTGGCGGCGTATTTTTCTTTATAATCGACTGAAAGAGGCAGGAAATCGACATCGTCTTTTGCTTCCTTTGCTGCAACCACTGTTGCGAGCAACACTGTCTTACCGCATGTCACTACCGCTGCACCGTCGGCCTGCTTGGCCAGACGTCCTGTCTCGATGGTAATAATATCCTTACCGGTTTGTATGGTCTGTTTGATACCTTCTGGACCCATAATAAAAACTTTTAATAATTAATTTAAATAAACCGCTTACGTTTAGGTATACAACAATACGAAAAAAGGCAATCCAACGTTGCCTTTTTTCGCAAGGGCATTGATAGTCAATGCTATTATTTTCTGATACCTAATTCTTTGATGATAGCACGATATCTTTCGATATCTTTCTTCTTCAGGTAGGCGAGGAGCTTTCTTCTCTTACCTACGAGAGAGACGAGTGAACGCATTGTTGCCAAATCTTTCTTAGCACCCTTCATGTGTTCTGTCAAATTCTTGATTCTGAATGTGAACAATGCAATTTGTCCTTCTGCTGAGCCGGTATCCTGTGCGTTTTTACCGTACTTTGTGAAAATCTCTTGTTTCTTTTCTGCAGTTAAATACATATCTATTCTTTTTCTCTAAATTTTTCGGACTGCAAAATTACAACTTTTTTAATTACCAAAAACATAAATTTTCAAAATTTTTTAAAAATTAATATTTTCATTGGAATTGAAAATTTTTTTATATTTGAATCGATTTTATGTAAAATGCGAATTGTATCTAAACGATTGTTAATCAATATCTTAAATATTATGAAGATAAAATTCAAAACAGTGGTTGCCACTACATTGCTCTTGCTGATGGTGATTTTTGCATCGTCATGTAAGAAAAATGAGATAAAAAGAGTGGCGGTTGACACTCAATTTGCGGTCGCTATCTTCAGCGATACCGTCTCTTTGAGAGAAATTATCAAGGACATGGACAGCACGACACAGAATTGGCTGCGCGTAAGAAACGACTCGATCTTCGCTTTTTACGTCGATACCATCAGAGGAGTGCTTAAAGCAAGTGACCTTCTCAGCGACATAGCTGACGTATCATTCAACTCGACAACAAACTTCGCGATGCCTCCGATCGCCTCTCCAATCAGCCTCGACACAGTGATCGATGTCGACAGATTCATGACATTGCCGTTCCACTACGATGGCTATAATATAGAAGAGGTGTTGCTTCGCGAAGGTGCATTGAGCTTCGATTTTGTGGTCAGCCCGGCAATCGAGCATCTGAAAAGACTCGAGATATACTCAAACCAGCTGATTAATCCGGAAGGTGATCCTCTGACAATAGTCATCGACTATTATAATAAAGGTCCTCAGAACGTCAATTTGGCTGGCTATAGAATAATTCCTGAAGCCGACACTGTGGCGTTCGGAGCACGCACCACTCTGCATATCGAAAGCGGTATTTATGAAGGCGGCGAGTACACCTGCACCCTTACAGGCGGCCTCACTGGCGTGAAATTTAAAACAGTCTTGGGTACCATCGACACACCTCTCGATTCAATCTTCCACGACCAGACAGCTATCGACTTCGGTATCCAAGGAATAACCGGAAGCGCAGTGCTTCCTGTGCCTACAATCAAAGTGGCATATAACAACACCTTCGGATTCGGCGCAGTCGCTGATGTCACAAAACTGGACTTCGTCAACACAAATACAGGTCTGGTGACAAACCTTCTCGCAACCGATATGGTTGAACTGACAGTACATCCTACAGAAGGCGCATGGCATAACACGAGAATTACGGGTTTGGCAGAGGAAATCGACGCTCTGGCAGGCTACAATCGCCTTGATTTCGACGGCTCAATCAGGATGAACCTCAACGACCACCAGTTCTCAATATCCGATACATCATCAGTCGATATCGCAGCTGATGTTGAGATGCCTTTCTCATTCAAACTCAGCGAATTGTGCTATACCGACACCGTGCCGCTCAACTTGGCAGGCTCAAGCAACGACTCAAATGTTGATGATTATATCGATCAGATCGATTTCTACATCGACTATAACAGCAAGATTAAAATCGATGTCGACATGCAGGCTATCTTCATGAAAAACAACACTGTCCTCGACTCGTTGTTTGTTGATGCCAATTCATTGAATTATTCACCGACAGATGAGATTTCAACTATTTCTGTCATAATTACCGACCGTAGGCTTAGAAATGTGTTGCGCTCTAACCAGCTGGTGCTTCGTTTAGGCGCGTCAACAGAGGCTATCAGCCCTGAACCGGTGATGATGATGGATTCCGATGGTATATTCCTGAGGATGCGAGTAGTGACAAAATCATCTGAGATTGACATTAATTAATAGGAGGGCTGAGATATGAAGAAATTTTATAAATTTTTGATTGTTATAGCATTAGTTTGCTCATCATTGGTTTCAAAAGCCCAGAACGACGGAATAGGATTCACCTTGCTTCCGCAGATGCCTTACGCTAACTTCTACAACCCTGGCATCAGAGTTCAATATAACGGCATGGTCGGCGTGGCGTTTTCCAATTTCAACGTCGCAATGTTTAACTCAAGCGTCAGATATAATAACCTTTACGGAAAAGATAAAAGTGTTATCGACCTGACGAAATTTGCCAACAGCCTTGATGAAAACAACATTATTAACACGAATTTCTCAATGGATGTTTTGAATGTGGGCTTTAGAGTTAATAAGTTGTTCTTTAACATCGACTGGCGTGTGAGAATGGTCGGCGAGTTCAGCTTCTCAAAAGATTTCGTCGGTTTCTTCGCCTTTGGTAACGCTCATTTCTTGGGTATAGGACAACCATGTAATTTCAACCTTGGCGCAGATATTTCACTCTTCCATGAGCTCGGCGTAAGTGCTCAATATGAGATAAATGACCACCTCACCGTGGGTATCCGTCCAAAAATTTTGAGCGGTATCGCCAATGCAGTGGTCGAGAACAACAACACAAAAATCTTTACCGATGCCAACACATTCGCAATCTCGGCAGATGTCGACCTGAAGATTAGAATGGCAAGTCTGCTGGAAGGCAATGTCGAGAAGATTGGCGATGTCACCAAGATGGTTGACTCTATGGCTGCTGCTGATTTCTTCAAATTCGGCGAGAACTTAGGCTTTGGCATTGATTTTGGTGCTGAATATGTTATCAACGAACATTTTGGCGTGGCTGCAGGCGTTTACGACCTCGGCTATGTCAAATGGACCGATGCAAAAGTTAAGACAGTCAACAAGAGCAATTATATGCTTAATGACGCTGTGTTCAACGACATTACAGACCTCAACACTCTCAGCATCGATTACAAGTCGATGGTTGACAATGTCATCAACGAGGTGTGGGGCAACAGCCTTCTTGACAAAGGTGCCGACTATAAGACATATCTTAAAACAAGGCTTATGCTTCAGGGTTATTATGAGTTGAATCCGATGGTTCGCGCCACAGCCATCGCGCAGATGTATCTCGTGAAAGGCAAGGCACATCCGGCATTGACGCTGGCTTATAGCGGATGCTTCTGGAATCACCTTAACCTTGAACTTAACTGCACCATGTCAAAATACACTGGAACAGCAATGGGTGCTGGTATAGGCGTGCATTTCGGTGCTTTCAACTTCTATGCTGTCACCGACAACATCCTCTGTGTAGCTAAGATAGGCGCTCCGGCTCTCGAGCTGGCATCAACATACCGTCAGGCTAACGCCAGAATAGGTATCGTCTTCACCATCGGACAATACGGTAGAGCAAAAGACGAGCCGGTACAGTAGCTGGAAATTTTTAAAAATAAATAATATCAAATAAAAAAGGCGACCTTAACGATCGCCTTTTTTTATTGGTTGTTTAGTGATTATCCTTTGTAGAATGGGAGTTTCACAACGACTGCGCTGATGAGTTTGTCTCTCACCTTGATAAAGATCTCGCTTCCGACCTTTGAGAAGTCTTTCTTCACATAGCCCATACCGATAGCTTTCTTCACTGATGGAGCCATTGTGCCTGAAGTCACTTCGCCGATGTGGTTGCCTTCAGCGTCGCAGATCTCATATTCGTGACGAGCGATGCCTTTGCCTGTGATTTCGAAAGCGACGAGCTTGCGTGTGACGCCTTCAGCTTTCTGTTTCTCGTTGTAAGCGCGGTCGATGAAGTCGTTGCCGTCGACAAACTTGGTGATCCAGCCGAGACCAGCCTCGATAGGTGAGGTGGTGTCGCAGATATCGTTGCCGTAGAGGCAGAATCCCATCTCGAGACGGAGAGTGTCGCGAGCGCCGAGACCGATAGGTTTGATACCGAACTCTTTACCTGCTTCGAGAACCTTCTTGTAAACGTTCACTGCTTCTGCGTTAGGGATGTAGATCTCGCATCCGCCAGCGCCGGTGTAACCTGTTGTTGAGAAGATGATGTCTTTTACGCCAGCAAATTCAATGATTTTGAAGGTGTAGTATTCCATATCTTCGACAGATGCCTTGGTGAGCTTCTGCATAGCCTTGAGTGCGAGAGGACCCTGCACTGCGAGCTGTGACCACTGGTTGCTCTCGTTGATGAAGTCGACGCCGAGTTTCATGCCCATCTCTTCAGCGACTTTTGACATCCAAGCCCAGTCTTTATCAATATTGGCTGCATTAGGAACCATGAAATATTCGTCAGCTGACACGCGGTAAACGAGCATATCGTCGACGATGCCGCCTTTGCCGTTCGGGAGGCAGGTGTACTGAACCTTGCCGTCAACCAATGCTGCCACGTCGTTTGAGGTGCAGCGCTGTACCAAAGCGAAAGCCTTAGGACCTTTTGCACGGAACTCGCCCATGTGAGAGACGTCGAAAACACCAACGCCCTTGCGGACTGTCTCGTGTTCAACGTTCACGCCTTCAAACTGAACAGGCATGTCGAAACCTGCAAATGGAACCATCTTGGCGCCCATTTCATAGTGCATTGCGTTCAATGCAGTCTTTTTCAATGTGTTTTCCATATTATTACGTATATAAATTATAGATTCAAACAATTCGCAAAAATACAAAATTAATCATTCAATAACACAAAAAATCAAAAAAACTAATGGCTAATGGCTAATGACTAATGGCTTTTTGCTATCTTTGCATTAAATTTCAATAAAGATGAAAAATATTAAAAGATATATTATCCTGTTGATTATCATGATGTTGGCGATGCCCAAAATCTTCGCCGCCTACATCCTGATTCCGATGGACGAGACGCAGACCAATCACTTGAAGGCATACGGAGTGGCATATTGGGTGCTGCAACGTGAGGTGGAGATAAGCTGGCTTCTCAATTATAAAGGCGGAAGCTACCTGATGCCGTATCACGACATGTTTGAACGCGAATGTAAGCTCCGCAACGTCTCTTATCAGGTCATCGCCGACGTTCAAGCAGAAGGCATACTCGCCGAAATCGCTGACCCTGGCGTGAATATGGACGAGATGAAGCTCCAGAAAGTGCCTCGTCTGGCTGTCTATGCGCCTAAGAACATACTTCCATGGGATGACGCCGTGACTTTGGTGCTGACATACGCAGAGATTCCTTATGATATAATTTATGATGATGAGGTCTTGGATGGCGTTCTGCCAACTTATGATTGGCTTCACATGCATCATGAAGATTTTACTGGACAATACGGCAAGTTTTGGGCAAGATACAGAAACTATCCATGGTACAAAGAAGACGTGCAAAAACAGGAAGAGACGGCACGCAGGCATGGTTTTACAAAGGTCTCGCAGCTGAAACTTGCTGTGGCGAAAAAAATCCGTGACTTCGTGGCGGGTGGGGGATACCTCTTCGCGATGTGCTCAGCGCCCGACAGCTTCGACATCGCTCTTGCAGCCGAAGGTCTCGACATCTGCGATGTGATGTTCGACGGCGACGCTATCCGTCCCGGTGACCCGCAACGTCTTAACTACGATAACTGTTTCGCTTTCACCGACTTCACCGTCTCTACGAACCCTCAGGAATACGAGGTCTCTAACATCGACGTTACCCTGACTCGTCCGAAGTCAGTGAGAGAAGGCAACGATTTCTTTTTGTTGTTTGATTTTTCTGCAAAATGGGATCCTGTCCCGACTATGCTCACGCAAGACCACGAAAAGCTCATAAAGGCGTTCATGGGGCAGACCACGGCATTCAATAAGAAATACGTAAAACCGACGGTGGTCGTTCTGGGTGACAACGCCGCATTGGAGGAAGACCGTTACATCCATGGTGACTACGGCAATGGTTTCTGGACCTTCCTCGGCGGACACGACCCGGAGGATTACCAGCATCTCGTAGGCGACCCGCCGACAGAGCTCGACATGCACCCGAACTCACCAGGATATCGGTTGATATTAAATAATGTACTGTTTCCAGCAGCGAAAAAGAAGAAACAGAAGACTTGATGCTCCCTGCGGTCGCATCTAAAAGTGTAGAGTTTAGAGTTGATAGTTTAGAGTAGTTGATAGTTTTAAGTTTAAAAGTTTTAAAGTGTATAAAAAACTTTCAACTTTCCACTCTGAACTTTAAAACTACTCTAAACTCTACACTTTAAACTCTAAACTATTTTTTCAAAAAAATAAAAACCAAACATTTTTTTTATTAATTTTGCGCCCGAAAAATAAAATTGTAATAATATGGGAAGAGCATTTGAATACCGCAAGGCGGCTAAGATGAAAAGATGGGGCCACATGTCAAGAGTGTTCCCAAAACTTGGAAAAATTATCACAATCGCAGCAAAAGAAGGCGGTCCGGATCCAGATATGAATCCTAAACTCCGTCAGGCTATCTTGAACGCCAAGGCGGAAAACATGCCAAAGGACAACATCGATGCAGCTATCAAACGTGCTACCGATAAGAACACGGCTGATATGGTTGAAATCGTCTACGAAGGCAAGGGCCCTCACGGTGTCCTCTGCGTCGTGGAATGCGCAACAGATAACACAACACGTACAGTTGCTAACGTCCGTTCATATTTCAACAAAGCCGGTGGCGAGCTCCTCAAGACAGGTCAGCTTGAATATATGTTCACACGCAAGGCTGTGTTCCAGATCGAAATCCCTGCCGGAATGAGCAAGGACGACCTCGAGCTCGAACTCATCGACGCTGGTCTCGAAGAGATCGAAGAGACAGAAGACGGCACATTCGCATACAGCGACTGGACAGCTTACGGCACAATGCACGAGGCTTTGGAAGGCATGAAGATCAACATCGTGAAAGCTAACCTCCAGCGTTTCGCCAACAACCCTGTCGCTTTCAACGACGAACAGATCGAAAGCATCATGAACTTCCTCGACAAAGTCGAAGACGACGAGGACGTACAGGCAGTGTACACTAACATGGAATAATTTTACACGCAGAAACAACGGAAATTATTATATTAAAAAAAGCCCACATTGTGGGCTTTTTTGTTATTCAATGATTTCTGCAATTTCCGTTGTTTCTGCGTGAACTTAACTAATTCCGCAAAGGTGATAAAGCACTCTCGCTCCGACATTGCCGTCCCATTCGTCATCTTCACCAGGGGAGACCTCGCACAAATCGAAGCCTATGATCTCTTTTCCTGATTCCTTGATTCTATTGAGCAAATACATCAATTCTTCGTATTCCATACCACCTGGGACTGGAGTGCCTGTGTTTGGACATAGTTTCGGATCCAATCCGTCGATATCCACAGAGATGTATACTTTTTCAGGCAATGCGTCGATTATCTCATCGCAAATCTGCTTCCAGTTGGCACCTTCATACATCCTGCGGCGGTTGTCGCGGTCGTAAAACACCTTCACGCGGCCTTTTGAATCCTGAACGAGCTGCTTCTCCTGATGGCAGTAGTCGCGGATTGCCACCTGCACCAATTTGTCGACTTTTTCAAGCTTCAAAACATTATAAAATATTGAAGCATGCGAATATTCAAAGCCTTCGAAGCGCTCGCGCAGGTCGCTGTGGGCGTCGACGTGCAGAACGCCGTAATTGACACCTATATTATTAAGGTATTGGTGATAGGGAAGGGGTGTGCTGTGGTCGCCGCCCAGAAGTCCCACCTTCTTACCTTGTTTCTTCCAATATGCGATGCGCTCGCGCAGCCATGCGAACATCTTCTCGAAACCGTCTTCAATGGCTTTGTATTTCGCCTCGAATTTCCACGGAAACTCATCGACTTCGCCGTTTTCGATGCCTTCGATTATCTCTTCGCTGACAGGAGCGAGCTTGTCATGCAGTTTCCTCAGTTCCTTTGGAAACTCATCCATCCAGATGCCGCGTTGCCACAAATCAGGGTAGTCGTGATGGCAAAGGTCTACCTGCATCGAGCCGTCGAACACCGCACTCGGACCGTCGACAGTGCCGCGATTATAACTCGTTGTCAGCTCCCATTCCACAGGGATGATGATAATCTCGGCTTCCTCAGCCGTGCACGGCAGTCCGTAAATGCCCGAACCGAGCGCCGCCGCTGCATTGGGATCAAAAGATTTCTCCGACATAATTGAAATTTTTTGCAAAAATACAAAAAATAGTTTAGAGTTGAGAGTTTAGAGTGTAGAGTAGTGAAAAGTTTAGAGTGGAAAGAAAAAAAAAGAGCCTCGAAAGGCTCTTTTTTCTAATGGCTAATAGCTAATAGCTAATGGCTAATGGCTAGTAGCTTATTCTAATGTGTGGATTACGAGTCCTGAACGGAGTTTAGGCTCGAACCATGTGGTCTTAGGTGGCATGATGTTGCCGGTGTCAGCGATGTCGATGATCTGTTTCATTGAAACAGGATACATTGCGAAAGCGACTTTCATCTCACCATTGTCAACACGACGTTTCAACTCGCCGAGACCGCGGATACCGCCGACGAAGTCGATGCGCTTGTCGGTGCGGAGATCCTTGATGCCGAGGATGTTGTCCAACACGTTGTTGCTCAAAATTGTCACATCGAGAACGCCGATTGGGTCGCTGTCGTTGTAAGTGCCAGGTTTTGCTGACATCTTGTACCAGTGACCGTCGAGGTACATCGAGTGCTCATGCAGCTTGGCTGGCTTGTAGATTTCTGTTCCCATGTCGGTGACATCGTATGTCTTGCCGAGAGCCTTGATGAACTCGTCTTTGCTCAAGCCGTTCAAGTCCTTGACAACGCGGTTGTAGTCGATGACGTTAAGCTGGTTGTCAGGGAAGATAACTGTCATGAAGAAGTTGTATTCCTCTTTGCCGGTGTGGTGTGGGTTGTGCTCTTTCTTCTCCTGTCCGACCAATGCTGCTGCAGCGCTGCGGTGGTGACCGTCGGCGATGTACATTGCAGGGACTTTCTTGTCGAAGAGTTCAACTAACTTGGCGATGGTAGCCTTGTCGTCGATGACCCAGAAACGATGACCGAAACCGTCTTCCTTAGCGATGAAGTCGTAGATTGGCTTCTCATGGCGAACGATGTTGTTGACGATAGCGTCAATCTCGTTCACTGCTGGATATGCGAAGAACACTGGTTCCACGTTGGCGTTGGTGATGCGGACGTGTTTCATACGGTCCTCTTCCTTGTCCTTACGTGTCAGCTCGTGCTTCTTGATGACTTTGTTGATATAGTCCTCGCTCCAGGCGCATGCCACGATACCATACTGCCAGTGTGCGTTGGCGTCTTTCGGGTTCATGCTCTGTGCGTAGATGTACAGCTTCTCTTCGTTGTCCTGGACGAGCCATCCGTAGTCTTTGAACATGTTGAAGTTCTCAACAACTTTGATGTAAGTCTCAAGGTCGCTGTCTTTGTGGCCTGCCGGAAGGTCGATTTCGGCTTTGGTCACGTGGAGGAGGCTGTATGGGTTGCCTGCGCATTCCTCGCGTGCTTCCTCTGTATTCAAAACGTCGTATGGTCTTGAAGCTAATTTCTCAACGATATCAACCGGTGGACGATATCCTTTAAATGGCTTTATAACTGACATTTCCTTTATCTTTTAACTTTTATCTATTATCTTTTAACTACTTGTTCACTTGGAACTTTGTGCATCCGTCTTTGAAGAAGCCCACGATCTGGCGAGCTGCTGCAAGACCTGCGTTCATGTTAGCTTCAGCTGTCTCAGCACCCTGTTTCTTAGGTGTTGCGAAGAAACGTGGAGCGAACTGTGCCAATGCCTCTGCGTTTGCCGGAGCGATGTCTGTCACATACTTGAAATCTGTTCTTTCAGCGAGCATCTTCTCCATGTCAGCCTCGTTGATGACTTCTTTACGAGCTGTGTTGACCAGGCAGCCACCCTTTGGCATCTTTGAAAGAAGAGCGTAGTTGATGCTGTTCTTTGTCTGGTCGTTTGCAGGGATGTGCAATGAGATGTAGTCGCAGTGTGCGTAGAGTTCCTCGAGTGTTGCAGGGACGTGAACGCCTTCAGCTTCCATCTTCTCTGTTGGTACGAATGGGTCGAATGCCCAGACTTCCATACCGAGAGCTTTAGCTTTTTCTGCCACGAGGCGGCCGACGTTACCGTAAGCCTGGATACCGACTCTCTTGCCTTTCAATTCGCAACCTGTGCCAGGTTTGAATGTGTTACGGGCCATGTAGATCATCATACCGATTGCCAATTCAGCAACTGCGTTTGAGTTCTGACCTGGTGTGTTCATTGCCACGATGCCTCTTGCTGTGCAAGCTGCGAGGTCGAGGTTGTCGAAACCTGCGCCGGCGCGAACCACGATCTTGAGGTTCTTGGCGTGGTCGATGACTTCCTTGGTCACCTTGTCTGAACGCACGATGAGAGCGTCAGCGTCAGCGACTGCATCGTAGAACTGCTGCACGTCAGTGTATTTCTCGAGTTTTGCGAAGCTGTAACCGGCTTCTTCAACTATTTTCTGGATTCCATTGACAGCTGCTGCTGAGAATGGCTTTTCTGTTGCAACTAATACTTTCATTTTTAATCTTTTAAATTATTTACTGCTAATGGCTAATAGCTAATCGCTAATGGCTTATTTATTCGCTTTTTCAAAGTCTTGCATGCACTGTACGAGAGCTTCAACTGACTCGATTGGGCAGGCGTTGTATAATGAAGCGCGGAAGCCGCCGACTGAACGGTGACCCTTGATACCGACCATGCCGCGTTCTTTTGCGAATGCCATGAAAGCGTCCTGGAGGTCTTCACGACCTGGAGCCATCACCCAGCAGTGGTTCATGATTGAACGTGAGTCTTTTTCTGCTGTTCCGACGAACATTGAGTTGCGGTCGATTTCTTCGTAGAGGAGGTTTGACTTCTTGACAGCGAGTTTGTTCATAGCCTCGACACCGCCGATGGTGTTCTTCAACCATGTCAATGTCTCGTGCATGACGAAGATAGGAAGTACTGGAGGTGTGTTGAACATACTGACGTTCTTAGCTTCTTCAGCAGCGTGTGTCTTATAGTCAACCATTGTTGGAAGTGGGTTCATATAAGCGCGGTCGCCGATGTTGCCGAGGAGGTCTTTACGGACGATGACGAATGTCACGCCAGCAGGACCGACGTTCTTCTGAGCACCACCGTAGATGAGACCGTATTTCTTCACGTCGACTGGACGGCTCATGATATCTGATGACATATCAGCAACGAGTGTCACAGGGCAATCCATATCGGTGCGGATCTCTGTACCGTAGATTGTGTTGTTTGTTGTGATGTGGAAGTAGTCAGCATCTGTAGGGATGGTGTAGCCTTTCGGAATGTATGTGTAGTTCTTGTCTTCTGATGAGGCAACAATCTCAACTTTACCGAACAATTTAGCTTCTTTAGCTGCTTTCTTTGCCCAAACACCTGTCTGGAGGTAAGCTGCCTTTGTCTTAAGCAAGTTAGCTGGCACTGTGAAGAACTGTGTGCTTGCGCCGCCACCGAGGAAGAGGACCTCATATTCTGCAGGAATATTGAGGATGTCGCGCCACAACTGACGTGTTTCTTCCATGATACGCTCCCAACCTGGAGTACGGTGTGAAATCTCCATCAAACCGATACCTGTGTTGTCAAAATTGCGAATTGCGTTGATAGTTGATTCAACGGCTTCTTTTGGAAGGACGCATGGTCCCGCATTGAAATTGTGTTTCATTACGTTTATATTTTAAGTTGTTATTATTTAAAATTTCCTTAATTTTTCTTGCTTTTTTAGCGTTGCAAAGTTAGTAAATAAAACTATATAAAACACAAAAGATAAAAATCTTTTTATGTTGTTATATAACGCTGATAATCAATATTTTAGAAAGGCTTTATCTGTCTGCCGGGAAATAACACGACTCGTAGTCAGTCACAATCTTGGACATAACATCCATCTCAATGGCCAAACGGCTGTCAACCGTCGGCATCCCGCAAACCAAAAGGAAAAGCTCCTCGTATCGCATAAGGGCAAATTCGTACTGATCTATAATTGCATTGCTCATGAGTTCCTCCTTCATTGTAACTTGACACTGCAAAAATAAACAATAATTTTGTAATAAGCAAGAAAAAATAAAAATTTTTGCGATTTTAATTTTTCACGACAAAAATGAATTTTTGGCATAAACCATGACAAATTTTCCTGAAAATCAACTCATATTTTAAATAATAAGATGTCAACTCATATTTATAAGGTGTTGAAAATCAACGAAAATAAATTTTTAAAAAATTTTTCAAAAAAATGATTTGCGTATTGAAAAATGTTGTATTTTTGCCGTCCGAATTGAAAGGAAAATTATACAGCAATGAAAAAAGACATACATCCAAAGAACTACAGACTGGTCGTGTTTAAAGACATGTCAAACGACCACGCTTTTATGTCACGTTCCACCATCAACACAAAGGAAACTATCGTTTGGGAAGACGGTAATGAGTATCCATTGGTGAAACTTGAGATTTCAAACACATCACACCCATTCTACACTGGTAAGATGAAACTCGTCGACACAGCAGGTCGCGTCGATAAGTTCAACAACAAGTACAAAAAATTCCAGGAAGCTAAGAAAAAATAATCCCAGAATAGGTTTGTTAAATTTTTCATAATGAAGTTTTGCCCTTGCCAGAAATGACAAGGGCTTTTTTTGGCACGATTTTTGATAGAGTGAGTCTGAAAAAACGTTTTTATGGATAATCAAATCAACCACGATATAATTCTCAGTGACATCATTGAGGCTGATACAGAATACATCCCGCTGTTTTCGCCGGAAGACGAGAAACGCATGATCGACGCGCAACTTCCAGAGGAGCTGCCTGTCATGGCTCTGCGTAACGCTGTGCTGTTCCCGGGCGTGGTCATACCGATCACGGTCGGCAGAAACAAGACCATACGCCTCGTGAAGGACGCATATAAAAAAGGTATGGATATCGGCGTCATCACGCAACGCGACGCCAAGGTGGAAGACCCGCAGCAAGCTGACCTATTTGAAATAGGTACTATAGCGCAGGTCATGAAGACACTGGAGATGCCAGATGGAAACACTACCGTCATCATTCAGGGTAAACGCCGCTTCAGACTCGAAGAGATAACTGCCACAGAACCTTATCTGCGAGGCAGAATCACTCCGTTTGGCGATAGCTCGCCAGTGCCACGCGACCGCCAGTTCAAAGCCCTGATTCAGAGTATTAAGGACATGGCAATGCAGATCGTGCAAAAGTCGGGAGCAGTGCCGTTTGAAGCGACATTCGCCATTCGTAACATCGAGAGCCCTTGGTTTATGGTCAACTTCATCGCAAGTAACCTCGTGGCGAAGATGGAAGACCGTCAGAAGTTGCTGGAAATCAATGATATAACTAAGTTTGCCAACGAGTTGCTGAAGTTCCTCAACAAGGAGATGCAGATGGTCGACCTGAAACAGCAGATTCAGAGCAAAGTGAAGACCGACCTCGATAAACAACAACGCGAATACCTTCTGAATCAACAACTTAGAACCATTCAGGAGGAGCTTGGCGGTACGCCGAACGAACAGGATATCAAGGAACTGACACAGAAGGCAGCGAAGAAGAAATGGAGCAAGGAAGTGGCTGACGTATTTAATAAGGAGCTCCAGAAACTGCAGCGCATGAACCCACAGCAGGCTGACTACGGTATCCAGCATAACTATCTGGAATATCTTGTAGAACTGCCGTGGAACGAATATACAAAGGATAATTTCGACCTCGAACACGCTCAGAAAGTGCTCGACAAAGACCATTTCGGACTTGAGAAAATCAAGGACAGAATCGTGGAGCATCTGGCTGTTTTGAAGCTGAAAAACGACATGAAAGCACCGATTTTGTGCCTAGTTGGACCTCCTGGAGTAGGTAAGACATCACTTGGTAAGTCGATAGCTAAGGCATTGGGACGCAAGTACATACGCATGTCGTTGGGCGGCGTTCGCGATGAGTCAGAGCTTCGTGGACATCGTAAGACATACATCGGCGCAATGCCTGGCAGAATCATCCAGAATTTGAAGAAGGCTAAATCGTCGAACCCGGTCTTTATCCTTGACGAAATTGACAAGGTGAGCGGCAACAACATCAACGGCGACCCGCAGGCCGCATTGCTCGAAATCCTTGACCCTGAACAGAATAACACATTCAACGATAACTTCATCGAGTTGGATTACGACCTCTCGAAAGTGATGTTTATCGCTACCGCGAATAACCTTCAGACCATACATCCGGCATTGCGCGACAGAATGGAAATCATCGATTTGAACGGTTATCTGCGTGAGGAGAAATACGAGATTGCAAAACGCCATCTTATCCCGAAGCAGTTGAAGGAACACGGTCTGAAGTCGAAAGATGTGACGTTCTCTGAGTCTATCATTTATAAGATTATTGATGACTACACTCGTGAGGCAGGCGTCCGTAACCTCGAACGCAAAATCGCCGACGTGATTCGTAAGAAGGCGAAGGCTATCGTTGTTGGCGGCGAATACGAGAAGAAAGTCACAGAGGACGATTTGAAGAAAGCCTTAGGCGTGCCTATGCATCACGATGAGGAAGAGGTGAAACACACCATGCCTGGCGTCGCCATCGGATTGGCATGGACACCAGTCGGCGGCGAGATTCTGTCCATTGAAGTCAGCTTGAGCAGGGGCAGGGGAGCGCTGAACATGACAGGTAACCTCGGCGACGTGATGAAGGAGTCGGCGACGATAGCATACGAGTTTATTAAAGCCCATGCTAACGAATTGAAAATCAATCCGATAGTGTTTGAAGAATGGAACGTTCACATTCATGTTCCGGAAGGCGCTACGCCTAAAGACGGCCCATCAGCAGGTATCACCATGCTGACAGCGCTTACGTCTGCATTGACGCAGCGTCGTGTCAAGGACAAACTTGCCATGACAGGCGAAATCACGCTTCGTGGCAGGGTGTTGCCGGTCGGAGGCATCCAGGAGAAGATGCTGGCTGCCAAACGAAACAACGTGACAGATGTCATTTTGTCACGTGACAACGAACGCGATTTCATGGACATCAAGAAGGAATACGTCGAAGGCCTGCAGTTCCATTTCGTCGACAACATGCTCGAGGTCCTGGACCTCGCCTTGGAGAAAGAGCAAGAGGTTAATTCATTGGATTACAATAAGTTCCTGGTGGATTCACATAAGAAAGTGGCTGGGTTTAAGGCATAAAATATGATGACGAACAAAAAAAGTGTTTGTCATTGTGAAAAAATATTTATCTTTGCCCAGTCTAACTAATACTATTTTAACTATGAAAAGATCTGCTAAAGTAATGGCTGTTGTAATGCTAATGACAGCGTTGGTTTTCACTGTAGGATGTAAAAAAGATAAGAATGATGTACCAGGCGGTGGAGGTGACGGTGCCGACACTCGTGAATACGTCGACCTTGGATTGCCGAGCGGTCTTTTGTGGGCTACTTGCAACATCGGTGCACAAACCCCAGAGGCCTACGGCAACTATTTTGCCTGGGGTGAGATCCGGCCTAAGACCAATTACAAATGGAGCACATACAAGTACTGCAACGGTAGCTATAACACCATCACAAAATACTGCTATGACCCTCATTGCGGCTATGAAGGCTATACCGACACTTTGACTGTTCTGCTACCTGATGATGACGCCGCAGCAGTCATATGGGGTGACGGTTGGCGTATGCCTACCTATGAGGATTGGGACGAATTGCTCCAAAATACAACTTTAACAAGGACGACCCAGAACGGCGTGAATGGTGTTTTGTTTACAGCCATAAATGATAGCACTAGTCTGTTCTTGCCTTGTGCCGGCTACTACCTTGATGGCGACCTCATGTACGCTGGCGAAGAAGGTTACTATTGGTCGAGTTCTCTAAAAACTAATACCGTGTATGAGGCAAAGGCCCTCGTCATCTATTCGGATTACTTTACCTACTCCAGCAGTCGCGATGCCGGCCAGTGTATCCGACCTGTGCGATCTGCCAGGTAGTAATATCAGGCACTATAATTCCTGTTAATCCTGTAAATCCTGTCTGAATAAAATCTTGTCGGAAGTGTAAACTTCTCCAGCTGTGGTCTGGATGACAGCTTCAAGTTGTAAGTCTGGGGTGTCTTTTGCGAGATATTCCAGACTTTCCATTATCTCGTCGAGGTGATAGCGGCGGGCGTGGGCACCACGGTATTTGCCGTTGGGCGTGAAGTCGCTCTCGATCTCCTCGTATTCGACGCGGAAGAAGTTGGTGCCGTCGTCGAGAGGGTGGGAGAGCTTGAAAAATGGCTCCTCAAACGAGATGTCGTAACTCTTTGAATACCTGAAGTTTACGTCTAAAACGAAATAGGGCCACTCTGGGAGGATTTTCTTCGCCTCCATCTTGATTTGCACCTTGTGCGATGCCACATCTGCAAGACTGTCAATCACTTCCATCGGGAAGAGCGGCACGTTGGTGGCGTTGGAGCGCATGAAACTCAGCAGCTTGTCGCGGTTGTTTATCGGGATAATAATCGTGCGGTCACCGAAATCGGTGATGACGAGGACGCCGCGGTCAACATGAATAGCTTTAATGCGCATTTTTGAAAATTTTTGCAAAAATACATATTTTTTTTAAACAAAAAGCCATTAGGTATTAGCCATTAGCCATTAGAACTGTTCTACCACAAAACTAATGGCTAATAGCTAGTGGCTAATGGCTAAAAAAAATTACTAAGCAATTAAACAAAATTGTAATTTTGCAAAAAAATAGATAATGAAAAAACTATTATACCTCATATTGTTGTTATTGGTCATCGCTTCTTGCGGAAGGAAAGCGACTGACGAAAACCTCAAGATTTTCAAGTACAACGAGGCGGCGGGAATCCTCACTTTGGACCCGATTTATGCCAAGGACCAGCCTCATATCTGGGCTTGTAACCAATTGTATAACAGTCTTGTAGCTTTCGATAACGAGATGAACGTGGTGCCGGCAGTGGCGAAGAGTTGGGACATCTCCGAAGACGGAAAAACCTATACTTTTTTGCTTCGCGACGACGTGTTTTTCCACAACGACAGCTGCTTCAACGGAAAGAGCAGGCGAGTGGTGGCCCAAGATTTTGAATATTCATTCAACCGATTGATTGACAGAAAGTTAAGCTCGCCAGGCTCATGGATTTTCGCTCAGGTAAAACAGGATGACAACGGATATGCTTTTAAGGCGTTGAACGACTCGGTTTTTCAAGTGGAGTTGAAGGAACCATTCCCTGCGTTTTTAGGAATATTATCAATGACTTACGCCTCGGTGGTGCCTCATGAAGCGGTGGAGTTTTACGGAGAGAATTTCGGCCGTCATCCGGTGGGAACAGGGCCGTTCAAATTTCAATATTGGAAGGAAGGCGTACGCCTCGTGATGCGCAAAAATCCTGATTATTTCGAGTTTGAAAACGGTGAACGTTTGCCATATCTTGATGCTGTTTCGGTGAGTTTCCTCATCGACAAGCAGGTCGCTTTCATGGAGTTTGTGAAAGGAAAAACCGATTTCATGTCGGGCGTCGATGCACGTTACAAAGACGAGCTTCTGACACGTGACGGCTTTTTGAGAAGCAAATATGAGGACAAGTTTTATCTCATCCGCGAGCCATATCTGAATACCGAATATCTTTCGTTTTACATTGATAATCAAGAAGAAAGGACTGATAAAGAACGTGCTGTGGCGTTGCGTCAGGCAGTGAATTATTCCATTGACAGGGAGAAGATGCTACGTTATCTGAGAAACGGCATTGGGACGCCCGGAAACGGCGGAATCATCCCTGCGGGACTGCCTGGATACGATTCTTTGGGACAAATAGGATATGCTTTTAATCAGCAGAAATCGTTTGAGATTATCGAGAAATATCACTTGCAAGGAAGTGAGACAAAGCTTTATACCACAAAGGAATACATCGATTTGGCGAAGTTTGTGCAGTCGTCGGTGACTGATGTCGGGTTGGTGTGCAAGGTGGAGGAGATGATGCCGGCGGCTTTGCGTGAGAAACGTGCCCAGTGCAGCCTGCCGTTCTTTCGCTCGTCGTGGGTGGCCGATTATCCGGACGCAGAGAATTATCTCTCGCTTTTTACGACGGAAAATCTTGCTCCGAAAGGCCCCAATTACACCCATTATTCTAACCCGAAATTTGACAAGCTTTACGCGAAAGCGATTGCCACTAACGACTTGAAAATCAGAGCCGAAATATATCACGAAATGGACTCATTGATGATGACCGAGGCACCCGTTGTGATACTGTTTTACGACGAGGTGTTGCGATTCGTCAACAAACGGGTGAGTGGATTCGACGGAAACCCCGTGAATTTGCTGAATTTGAAGACGGTTAAAATCGATTGAAAAATTTTTGATAATCAGTGAATTTCGTGTTAAAAAATTTTGTAATTTTGCAGCGCTTTTTTGCGAAAATAATTTTGATATGATAAATATTACATTTCCTGACGGTGGTGTCAGACAGTTTGAAGCGGGCGTAACGCCAATGGACATTGCTAAAAGCATTAGCGAAGGCTTGGCTCGCAACGTGTTGTCGGCAAAGGTGAACGACAAGATGTGGGATGCTCTTCGTCCAATCAACGAAGACGCTAATATTCAATTGTTTACATGGAACGACCCAGAAGGAAAAGCTACAGTTTGGCACTCATCGGCACACCTCATGGCAGAGGCTATCGAGCAGCTGTACAAAGGCGTGAAGTTCGGAATCGGTCCTGCCATTGAGAGCGGTTTCTATTATGACATCGATACAGGTGACATGACATTGACAGAGGAAGACCTCGTGAAGATTGAGAAAAAGATGCTCGAGCTCGCCAAGGAAAAACAGGCATTTGAGCGTGTTGACGTGTGCAAGGCTGATGCTTTGAAATATTTCACTGAGAAAGGTGATGAGTACAAAGTAGAGCTTATCAACGAGCTTGAAGACGGTACCATAACATACTATAAATCAGGAACTTTCACTGATTTGTGCCGCGGACCGCATATCCCGGATACATCATGCATCAAGGCTGTGAAGCTGACATCTATCGCTGGCGCTTATTGGCGTGGCGATGAGAACCGCAAGCAGCTGACACGTATCTACGGTATCACATTCCCGAAGCAGAAAGAGCTCGAAGAATACCTCGTTCTTCTTGAGGAAGCTAAGAAACGCGACCACCGCAAACTCGGCCGTGAGCTTGAGCTTTTCATGTTCACCGACATGGTTGGCAAAGGTCTCCCGATGTGGCTCCCAAGAGGTACAGCTCTGCGTAACCGTCTCCAGGAATATCTCACAAAGATTCAGAAACACTATGGTTATGAGCAGGTTATCACCCCTCATATCGGAAATAAGAATCTTTATGTGACATCAGGACACTGGGATCATTACGGCAAGGACAGCTTCCAGCCAATCACCACACCTGAGGAAGGCGAGGTTTATTTGCTGAAGCCTATGAACTGCCCTCATCACTGCATGATTTACAAATGGCAGCCACGTTCTTATAAGGACCTCCCACTGCGTTTGGCAGAGTTCGGTACAGTGTACCGTTATGAGCAGAGCGGTGAGTTGCACGGCTTGACACGTGTTCGTTCGTTCACACAAGACGACGCTCACATCTTCTGCCGTCCTGACCAGGTGAAAGACGAGTTCCTCCGCGTGATGAACATCATCGAAATCATCTTCAAGGCATTGAAATTCGAGAACTTTGAGGCACAGATTTCACTTCGTGACCCTAACAATACAACCAAATACGTCGGTACAGACGAAAATTGGGAGAGAGCAGAACAGGCTATCAAGGAAGCTTGCGCTGAGAAGGGTCTTCCGGCAAGAGAAGAGACAGGTGAGGCTGCATTCTACGGTCCGAAGTTGGACTTCATGGTGAAAGACGCACTCGGCCGTCGTTGGCAGCTCGGTACCATCCAGGTTGACTACAACTTGCCAGAGCGTTTCGACCTCACATATATCGGCAAAGACAACGAGAAACACCGTCCTGTGATGATTCACAGAGCTCCATTCGGTTCAATGGAACGTTTCGTGGCTGTGTTGCTCGAGCACTGCGCCGGCGACTTCCCGTTGTGGCTCGCTCCAGACCAGGCTATCATCTTGCCTATCAGCGAGAAATATCAGGAATACGCAGAGAAGGTGTATGAGACATTGAAGAATTCTGAAGTCAGAGTGTTGCTCGACGACAGAAGCGAGAAGATAGGTCGTAAGATCCGTGACGCCGAATTGAAGAAGATTCCTTACATGCTCATCGTGGGCGAGAAGGAAGAAGGCGAGGGCTTGGTGTCAGTGCGTAAGCGCGGTACAGGCGACCTCGGTTCGATGCCGGTTGCTGAATTCGCCAAGATGGTTGAAAATCAGGTGGCTGACGAACAGAAAGTTGAATATTAACATATTGTTTAATTAATATAGGAGATACATACCATAGCACTTCCAGTAAACAACGGAGGAAACCAGAACAGACCTCCGAAAAGCAAGCAGAACGATGATCCGCACAGAATAAACAACAGGATCACGGCACCAATGGTGAGAGTCGTCGGCGAGGCCGGTGACAACGAGATACACCCGATTCGCGAGGCCATCAGAATGGCTGACGAGGCAGGTCTCGATTTAGTGGAGATTTCACCAAGCGCAAATCCACCGGTCTGTAAGATCATGGATTACAAGAAGTTCCTCTTCGACCAGAAGAAGAAACAGAAAGAAATCAAAGCTAAGGCCACCAAAGTGGTTATCAAGGAGTTACGTCTTGGTGCACAGATTGGCGACAGCGACTTCGAGTTTAAGTTGAACCACGCCAAGAAGTTCCTCGAGGACGGTGCTAAGGTGAAAGTCGATGTGTTCTTCCACGGACGTTCCATCGCCTACAAGGAGCAGGGAGAGCTGGTTTTGCTCAAGTTCGCTCAGGCGTTGGAGGATGTAGGCAAGGTTGAGTCGTTGCCGAAGCTCGAAGGGAAGCGCATGTTGATGATAATAGCTCCTAAGAAATAAGAAAGACACTCATTCATAACTTTAAAAATAGTTTTAAAATGCCTAAAATGAAAACAAAATCCGCTGCCAAGAAACGTTTCAGAATCACTGGCACCGGTTTAGTCAAGAGAAAGCACGCTTATCACAGCCACATTTTGACAAAGAAGACCAACAAACGTAAACGCGCTTTAGGTCATCAGACAATTGTGGAGCAGGCCAACATGGCAGCTGTAAGAGAAATGCTTCTCATGTAATCAACAAAATTGTTTAACTCTTGTTAGAGCGGAAGAAAGTTCCCGGACAGATGCGGGGCGCTCTAGCGGATAAAAATTAGAAAATTATGCCAAGATCAGTAAATGCAGTCGCTTCAAGAGCAAGACGCAAAAAAGTATTAAAACAGACGAAGGGACAGTTCAGCGCACGTAAGAACGTCTGGACAGTGGCCAAGAACTCTTGGGAAAAGGGTTTGACCTACGCCTATCGTGACAGAAAGGCCAAGAAACGTGATTTCAGAAGCCTTTGGATTGTACGTATCAACGCTGCCGCACACGAGTACGGTATGACATACAGTACATTCATGGGTAAGATTCATGCTGCCAACATCGACCTCAACCGCAAGGTTTTAGCCGACCTGGCTTTGAACAACCCAGAAGCTTTCAAAGCTATTGTTGAAAAAATAAAATAATGTTTTCAAAGAATGAGTGGTAAAAAAAGCCCGCCGTGAGGCGGGCTTTTTTGTTTATCCTTGATGTGTCTCTCTCAATAAGTCATTAACCGTTTTTACCGGGTTGAACGTCAGAATCGGGACTTCGACGAAGATGGTGATCCAGTCGGCCATGGCACCGTTCCAGAGGCCGGGGAGCTCCATGGCTTTCAGGTCGCGGCCGTCTTTCGACTTCAGGGAGATGAAGCCGGTCTCAGGGTCAACATATTCTGGGAGATTGAACGAGCGGCCCTTGAAATCCTGGGTGGCGCAGACCAAATCGACAGGGTTGAAGTGGGTGGAGGAGCGGAACATCGCCTCCTGCTTCTCGTTCTTGTGGTCTATCTGCGACGACTCGACAATCTGAAGCGAGACCTCATCGCTGCTGTTGCGAGTAAAATATGGACCACCGCCTGGCTCGCCCTCGTTCTTCACCATACCGCACACGCGCATCGGGCGGTTGAGCTTGCCATAGAGGAAGTCAATCTTCTCGATTTCGTTGTAGGTGTTGAAGAAATCAGGTATGTCGATCATCAGCTGGTCTTTCGCGAAAGCGGTGATTTCGGCAAGTTCCTCGTTGGTGACGTCGCCGTCGTCGAGCAGCTCGAGATATTCGAACTGTTGCTGCTGCAGGCGGAAGAGGTAGCCGCCAAGCACCTTTTTATATTCGTAGGTGGTTGCCTTGAATCGGTCGGGAACCACGTTGTCGATGTTCTTGATGAATATGATTTCCTTGTGTAAGTCGTTGAGGTTCTGTATCAAAGCACCGTGACCGCCCGGACGGAATACCAGCTTGCCGTCTTTGTCGCGGAACGGCTCGTTGTTCATGTCGACGGCTATGGTATCGGTCGACGGTTTCTGCACCGAGAAACTGATATCGTATTTAATGCCGAACTGTTTCTCGTATTTTGGCACGACATAATTCACGATCTTCTTGAAGATGTCGAGATGCTCCTGCGACACTGTGAAATGCAGCTTTGCCACCTCGCCGTTGTTGCTGTATTCAGCAGCTTCCACGAGATGTTCCTCCATTGCGAGACGAGCCGAATCGCCGTATTTGTGGAACTTCAACAATGCCTTCGGGAGGTTGCCGTAGTTCATGCCGTCGGCGTTGAGAAGAGTCTCGGCAATCTCTACTAACTCGTTGTCATTCAACATCTTCTCGATGTCTTTGCCTTTGGCTTGAAGTTGGCATTTCAGGTTATGGAAGAAAGCGAAATCATGGATTCCTATGAAAAAATTCTCGACTGAATCGGGTTTGATCTTCTCTTTTTTGAGGAAATCAGCCGGAATCTCCTTATTTTTATACTCTTCGACGAATGCGTAGAGGTTCTTGAACATTCGGCTTGCCGCGCCCGAAGCAGGCACAAATTTGATGATATCGTAGTATTTTTTGTCCTCGTCAAACTGCCTGACAAGGTCTTTTATCTCATTTTCGTTGAAACGGACGATACCTTTCTCGATCGTTGCAGGCGCGATCAGGTCGCTGAAAGCAAATCCGTTTTTAAACTGAACTATCTGATTTTCAACTTGTTGTGCTGAAATTCCTAAAGCTTCGAGTTGCTGTTTGTCGGCAGAAGAGAGTGTTGTCATAATACGAAAAATTTATCCTTACAAAGTTAAATCATTTTTTCATAGAAAGAAAATATTTTTAAGAAAATTGACAAAATCAAAATTTTTTTGTATCTTTGCGATATAAAAATGATGTTTAACTTTTAATATTAATAATATGAACAAAAAAATTGAAGACGCAATCAATGCGCAGATTAATGCTGAATTATGGTCAGCATACCTTTATTTATCAATGGGAACCAACTTCCGCGCGAAAGGTTTGGACGGCATCGCCAACTGGTTTGAGGTTCAGTTCAAGGAAGAACAGGACCACGCCATGATTTTCTACAAATACATGCAGAGCCGTGGTGCCCGCGTGGTTTTGAAGCCTATCGCTAAGGTGCAGACCGATTGGAAATCGCCAGTCGAGGCATTTGAAGACACACTCGCTCACGAGAAGAAAGTGACCGAAATGATTCACAACATCAACAAACTCGCTATCGAGGCCAAGGACTATGCCACACAGAACCGTATGGTATGGTTCATTGACGAGCAGGTGGAGGAGGAGGAAGAGGCTGGTAAGAACCTCGATGCAGTGAAAATGATTGGCGACAATCCTCTCGGACTGTTTATGTTCGACAAGGAATTGGGTGCCCGTGAATATCATCAGGCATCGGCGCTGAAGTAAGCCATTAGTAGAGCCGCACAGTCGTGCGGCTCTATTTTTTTATCTGCACATTCTTTCAATCAGCTCGGAATGCTGGGGGTATTGCTTTGACAACTCTTTCTTATCAGCCAATTCGAAGTTCTCGAAAGAGAAAGCGGGGGCGACAGCGCATCCGACGAGCGTGAAGCCTTGTTTTGACGGGATTTCGGCGGAAAACCATTGCTCGGGTTGGATTATTACTTGCATTTCGCTTTCGGGTGAGAGATTGTGAACGAGGAGTTTCCCATCAGTGTCGATGACATAGATGTTGAGCGGCTCCCCGGCATGATAATACCAAATCTCTACCACATCATGCAGCCGGTGAAACGCCGATATGTCGTTGGCGGTCAGCATGTAATAGATGGTCGAGATGTCCTTTTTGCCGGATTCGTCGTTGCCGAAAAGTTGGCGGAAGTAGCCTCCTTCGGGATGCGGCTCGAGGCCGAGGCTGGTGATATAGTGTTGTGCGTTCATATATTGATGATTTACGACTGCAAAGATAATAAATTTATTTCAAGACCTTCAACTTCGACCACGTTTGAAGCGCCACTGATATGATAATCAATGCGATGCCGAGAATGAACGAGAAATTCAGATCCTGATACTCATTGAAAATCAGCATTGCAATGATGATGCTGTAAACTGACTCAAGGTTGTATGTCAAATTCACAGTAAAAGCGTCAATCTTCTGTAACACAATGATTTGCAAAAGGCATAAGCCGATAGTACAAACGACAACCATAAACGCTATATACGGATAATCCAAACCAGTAGGCATGAGTTTTCCGACAGGGATGAAATAGTTGTAAATCGGCAAAATCACACTTAAAACGACCAGACCGCCCACCATCTCCCAGAAGAGCATATTCTTGGCCTCATAACGCTTTCCGACGTGCTGGTTGGCGATGGCGAACAGGGCGTATAAAGCTGAAGATACTATTCCAAAAACAATGCCCAGGCGATATCGGGTGTCGAAGTGGAAAATCAGATAAACGCCACAAACCGTAAGGATGCTGAACAGGAACTCACTTATTGAGAATTTATGTTTGTTGATTATTGGGTCGAATAATGCCGTGAAGAACCCGACCAATGAGAAACACACCACGCCAATCGAGACGTTGGATGCCTTGATGCTGGCGTAGAAAAACACCCAATGAAGGCAGAGCAACACGCCCACACCTCCCATCTGGCATATGTCGTTGAATTTGTAACGTTTAAGATCTTTTCGGAATAGAAGAAAAAGAGCCATCAAAGCCGCGGCCCAAGCCATACGATGCCACACGAGGACGGCGGAATCCAGTTCGATGAGCCGACCCAAAACTCCTGTAAACCCAGCGATGAAAACCGACAGATGCAGGAGCAGAAAGCCTTTGTTGGTGTTGCCGTTAATCATACATTTCTCCTACGCTCAAGAAAAGAACAATCTGTTGTGAAGCGTTGGCACATCGGCTGAAAATACCCCACAAGACACCAATCAACAAGCAGCCGAGGAGGTTGACTGTGAATGTTGCCCAAGGGAAACCGCCTGTATATTTAACGAGCAGCGACACAATGTAACGCAAAGCTCCTCCAAAGAAGCTGCCAGCGCCGACTAAAAGGATGTTTTTTAGCATAATCATTCAGTGTTCTAATGTCTTTTCTTGGTATATTTCTCTTTTACAATTTCGTAAGAATTCCGTGTAAATGCAATAATCACGGTAGTCCTCGATGTTCATAATGCTTTTTTATTTCTGCAAAATTACTTGTTTTTTCCTATCTTTGCAAAAAAAATATGACAATCCGAGATGCTATATGCTATACCTTCAGATGCTACGTTTCTGGCCAAGTGCGTGATAGCCGGGATGCGCTCTTGCCGACTGTCCCATTCCCTAAAAAGGGGAAGTCTACATGAGAGGGCGTGACGCAGGTTGGTGATTTCCATGATGAATTTTTTTGCAAATATAAATAAAAGTCGTTAGTCTTTAGTTTTTGACAAAAAAAGAAAGGCTGTCTTGCGACAGCCTTTCTAAGGTCTAAAGTCTAACGACTAAAGACTAAAAACTATTCAGCCTTTCCGCCTTTTTCCTCTTTCTCGAGGTTTTCTTTCAATGTTGCGAGAACATCGAGGTCGCCGAGAGTTGTGCGCTCAACGTTGTCGTTGATCTGCTTCACAGCGCGCTTGGTGTTCTTTGCAGCTTTCTCCTTCTCAGCTGTCTCAACTTCTGCTGCAGCGTTCTGCTTGTCTTCCCAGATGCGTGAGTGTGAGAGGATGATCTTCTTGTTTTCCTTCGAGAACTCGATGACCTTGAAATCCAAAGTCTCGTCAACCTTAGCGGTTGTGCCGTCTTCTTTCTTCAGGTGGCGGTTCGGGCAGAAGCCTTCAACACCGTATGGCAATGAGACGATGACGCCCTTGTCGCTTGTGCTGATGATTGTTCCCTGCTGGATTGAACCGACTGTGAAGATGCTTTCGAAGACATCCCATGGGTTCTCTTCAAGCTGCTTGTGGCCGAGGCTCAAGCGGCGGATCTCCTGGTCAACGTCGAGGACCACGACATCGATCTTGTCACCGATCTTGGTGAACTCTGCCGGATGTTTGATCTTCTTCGACCAGCTGAGGTCTGAGATGTGGATCATACCGTCAACGCCTTCTTCAAGTTCGACGAAGATGCCGAAGTTAGTGAAGTTGCGCACTGTGGCGGTGTGTTTTGAACCCTTTGGATAACGCTCCTGGATGTTCTCCCATGGATCTGGAACGAGCTGTTTCATACCGAGGCTCATCTTGCGCTCTTCGCGGTCGAGTGTGAGGACCTTGGCTTCCACTTCGTCGCCAATCTTCAGGAAGTCCTGAGCTGTGCGGAGGTGCTGTGACCATGACATTTCTGAAACATGGATGAGACCTTCAACGCCTGGAGCGATCTCGATGAACGCGCCGTAGTCGGCGAGGACAACGACTTTACCCTTAACGACGTCACCAACTTTGAGGTTCGGGTCGAGAGCATCCCATGGATGTGGGGTGAGCTGCTTGAGACCGAGGGCGATGCGTTTCTTGCTGTCGTCGAAGTCGAGGATAACGACCTTGATCTGCTGGTCGAGTTGGACGATTTCCTTAGGATCGTTGATACGGCCCCATGAAAGGTCGGTGATGTGGATAAGACCGTCAACACCGCCGAGGTCGATGAACACGCCGTAGTTGGTGATGTTCTTGACAACGCCTTCGAGAACCTGACCTTTTTCAAGCTTGCTGATGATTTCGCTCTTCTGCTGCTCGATTTCGTCTTCGATGAGGGCTTTGTGTGAAACGACCACGTTCTTGTACTCCTGGTTGATCTTAACAACCTTGAATTCCATTGTGCTGTTGACGAATACGTCGTAATCGCGGATAGGTTTGACATCGATCTGTGAACCTGGCAAGAATGCCTCGATGCCGAACACGTCGACGATCAAGCCGCCTTTTGTACGGCTCTTGACGAAGCCGCGGACGATCTCCTGGCTGTCGAATGCCTCGTTGACGCGATCCCATGACTTGAGAAGGCGAGCCTTCTTGTGTGAAAGGATGAGCTGGCCGTTGATGCCTTCCTGGTTCTCCACGTAGACTTCGATTTTGTCACCCACCTTAAGGTCTGGGTTGTGACGGAATTCTGAAATCGGAATAACACCATCTGATTTGAATCCGATGTTGACGACGACTTCGCGTGAAGTCTTTGCGACAACTGTTCCTTCGATAACTTCGTGATCGCCGATCTGGCTCATTGTCTTCTCGTACATGGCTTCCATGCGTGCACGGTCTTCAGCTTTGTAGCTGTCGTGTTTCTTAGCGTCGCTGCTCCAGTCGAAGTCTTCTGATGGAACCGGTTTCACTTTCTGGATTTTTTCGGTGTTTTCTAATTCGCTCATTATTTTTTTGTAAAAATTGTACCCGACGGCTCTTCCGAATTAGGCAATCGAGGATTGTTAAACTTTATTTTTCCATTTCAAGTCATTGATTTTCAATTACAAAAACCAATTTCGGAATAAGGCTCGAAAATGGACTGCAAAGATACAAAACTTTTTGATTCTCAATCAAATTTTTAATAATTATTTTTTGCCTCACGCAGATACCGCAGATATAACAGATTTAATCTACCACAGTCCGGTCTGCGAGATCTGCAGCTCGCGACGCGAGCGATTCGCGCAGATTAAATGTGAGGAAGAATAAAATTTCCGCGAAATCTGCGAGATCTGCGTGAGAAAATATTGTACTTTTGCAAAAAAGAATTCGTATGAATAAAATTAAGGTGCTTTTCATTTGCCACGGCAACATCTGCCGCAGCCCGATGGCGGAATATATTTTTAAGGACATGGTCGAAAAAGCAGGCAGGGCAGAGGAGTTTGAAATTGCGTCAGCAGCCACCTCCACTGAGGAAATCGGCAACGACATCTATCCTCCGGCGCAACGAATCCTGTTCCAAAAAGGCATAAAATACGGCTGCCGCAAGGCTCGCCAGATCACGCATCACGACTACGAATACTACGATTACATCATCGCCATGGATGAGAATAATTTGAGAAATCTGAAAAAGCTTCTCGGTGACGATGTCGACCATAAAATCTCCCTCATGATGTCGCACGCCGGCTATCACCGCGATGTCGCCGACCCCTGGTACACCGGCGATTTTGAGAAGACTTATGATGACCTCATTGAGGGCTGCACTGGATTTTTTAAAGAATTGGAATAGTTAATCATTGCCGCCAACATTAAAGACTTTAATGCCCTTAACGGCCCTAACGCCATTAATGTCGGCGGCAAATAATTCCTACTTCAAATTCTCCATCAGCTTCATTGCGTTGGCGTCACGATAAACCAGAATGTCGGTCTGCGGCTTGTAGTCGAAAGGCTCGTATCTTTGGACTTGAACAGCGATGTAACGGTGGTTTTCGGCAAAGCGAAACACAATCTGGACGTTGCCCTCCTGCTGACGTTTTACGTTTTGCAAAACGGCGAAATTATCGTTATCAAAAGCCAGCAAAATTGTCGGTAAGTCATTGGGATTGTAATAGATACGGTCTTTTGAGACGACAGAGCCTGTCTCTTTGTCGATGAACTTGGTCCGCTGCCAAATCAGCATGAATAATGCCACGCTGAGCGCGATGACTCCCGCAAAGACTTCGGAGCCTTCCACCAAGTCGTTTTCGGTGAAATAAAACAGGTGGAACATCGCTAACGCAAAGATTATCAATATGATACTGATTATTATTGAAGTTTTGTTTGTTTTCTTTACCAATTCCGGTAACTGGAAATCGTTGATATTTCCTGAATATGTTGTTGTTTTCATGATTATTATAATTTTATTGTTTGTCATTCCGATTGAAGTGAATAGAAGTGAAGCGAAATGGAGAAATCCTTTCCTTATAATAACAAACAAAAAGGATTTCTCGACTACGCTCAAAATGACATAATCAAATAATCAGATGCCTCAAAATCACCTCAACTCTGTCGTTTTTTGAGACAAAACAACTTATGATTTGTAATTGGTTTTTAACGCTAAATGTCTTTAAATAACTTGATAATCGTTTGATTGTCAATGTGTTATTGGCGTTTTTCTGAATCTTTCTCGCAGATGTGAAATGTATCGGTGGAACGGTGATATGATTCACGAGATGCGGAACCATCATGTCGCCCGATTTTGCCGACAAAACCGTTTCAATACGGTCGTTTGCAGGCGTTTCTTGTGGCAAATGCGACTTCGTCATCCTGAAACCAAGATGCAGTGCAAGGGCTAATATAATGTAAAACAATATTTTACGCATATACCATCGTATCTAGTAGTAGGACAACGCATGCGTCGTTCCTACGAAATTTCCTCGTTGTTTTCTGAAATCAACAATAATTTGTCACCTTTTTGCAATAAAAGCTTGCCGTTTGGCACGATATATTTGTGGTTTCTTTTGACAATCATCACCAATGTGCCTTTCGGGAGCGGATAGTCTTTCAGAAACACCTCATTTTCAACGATTTGCTGGTCTAAAACTGTGTTAAGCTCTTCGGGTATCTCGACCCCGAAATGTTTCGGCTCGCTGTTGTCTTTTTCGCCAAGTTTGAGCCATTTTGCCATAAATGGAATGCTTGTCCCTTGGACAATTAGCGACAGTAAGGTGATGAAAAACACCACGTTAAAGATGGTTTCGCCGCCTTGAATGTCCTGCATCAACGGATATGTCGCAAATATGATAGGTGCTGCTCCACGAAGTCCGACCCATGACACGAAAACTTTGTCTTTTAGTCCCATTTTTCGGAAAGGAAGAAGGCTGATAAACACTGCCAGCGGTCGTCCTAGCAAGATGACAAAAACGCCTATAATGATTGCCGGCACTGCCATTTTCAGCATGTTGTGCGGCGTCACAAGCAATCCGAGCAAGAGGAACATAACGATTTGCACCAGCCATACCAAACCGTCGAGGAGTTTGTCGATGCTGCGTCTCTCGATGACTTTTTTGCTTCCGAATAACGAGTGAGTTTTTCCAAAAACTTTGATTTGGCTGTCGGCGCAGCCTGCATTCCCAACGATAATGCCTGCGATATAAACCGCGAGGTAACCGTTGCCGCCCAGCATATCGGTTATCGCGAAGGTCATGAAAATAAAGCCGATAATCAGAATCTGGTACAACGCCTTGTTGTCAAGATTGAGTTTGTTGTGAATCCACACGTAAATCCTGCCAATGACGTAGCCGGCCAGCAAACCGATAGCGAATTGCAGGATAAAGGTGAACACAATGTGTGCCATGCTTATGTGGGCACCACTATCGTTTCTCACAATCTGAATCATCACGATGGTGAGCATGTACGCCATCGGGTCGTTGGAGCCGCTTTCAAGCTCCAAAAGAGGCCTCAAATTGTTGCGCAATGTCATTTTTTGCGATTTCAAAATGCTGAATACCGATGCCGAATCGGTTGACGACATCGTAGCGGCAAGCAAAATCGACATCGCAAGAGGTATCGAGAGCGCTTTTTCGAAAACAAAACCGACGTAATAGATGAAAAGTCCAGTAAACACAGTGGTTAACAACACGCCCATCGTCGCAAGCACTATTCCTGGAGCAATAACGGGGCGGATTTTCTCAAAACGAGTGTCCATTCCGCCGGTAAACAGTATGATGCTGAGGGCGATCATGCCGATAATCTGCACGAAGTTGTAGTTGTCAAAATGTATTCCGAAACCGTCTTCGCCAAAAATCATGCCCACAACGAGGAACACCAACAATGTCGGCACACCCATCTTGTATCCAATCTTAGTGATTAAGATGCTGAATATCAAAATTATAGCAGATATTAACAATAATACTGACATGACTTGTTTTTCATAAAAATATGTGTGCAAAGATAATAAAAATTTTTCAATTTTGCAAAAAGAATTTAGCTATTAGAACTTGATGGTAAAAAGCCAATGCCTAATGGCTAATAGCTAACGGCTAATGGCTAAAATCTTTTAACTTTTCTCTTTCAACTTTTAACTAAAATATGTATCTTTGCCAAAAATTTTAAATCATGGCACTGAATTGCGGAATTATCGGACTTTCCAACACTGGAAAAACAACCATATTTAATTGTATATCAAACACTAAGGCGGAAATCGGATTCGCTACGAAATCGAATATCGGTATGTGCGAGGTGCGCGACGAACGCCTCAAACTCATCGACAACATCTCACATTCGAAGCGTATCGTGCCCGCCACTGTCGAAATCGTCGACCTTCCGGGTTTGAGCAAGGGTGGCCAGGGCGTCGGTAACAAACTCCTCGCCGAGGTGCAGACCGTCGACGCTCTTATCCATGTGTTGCGCTGCTTCGATGACCCGAATATCCCTCACAGCGAGGGCAGCATCGACCCGGTGCGCGATATGGAACTCGTTGACCTCGAGCTTCAGGTGCGCGACCTCGACCTCGTGACACGTAAACTGCAACGCGTTGAGAAACTGCTCAAAAACGGCGACAAAGACAACAAACGCGCTTTCGAGGTGCTCACAATATACAAAGAATGTCTCGAGAACATGCAGAACGCCCGCACCGCCAACGTGCCTGAGGAAGATAAGAAGTATATCCAAGATATTCAGCTGCTTACGGTCAAGCCGATAATGTACGTCTGCAACGTCGACGACGCTTCGGCACTTACCGGAAACAAATACACCGAGGCTGTGAAAGCCGCTCTTCATGGTGAAGACATGATTATCCTTGCTGGAAAACTCGAGTCGGAGATTGCTGAACTCGACGAGGCTGACCGCGCTCTGTTCATGGAAGACGCAGGATTGACCGAACCAGGCGTCAACAAGCTCGTGCGCCTCGCATACAGCACATTGAAGCTGCAGTCGTTCTTCACTACAGGTCCTGACGAGACTCGTGCATGGACCATCCATGTTGGCGACACTGCTCCTGAGGCTGCTGGCGTGATCCATAGCGACCTCCAGCGTGGCTTCATCCGCGCCGAGGTGATGAGCTGCGACGATTTCCTGCACTACGGCTCCGAACAGGCTGTCAAGGAAGCCGGAAAATTCGCCGTCGAAGGAAAGAATTACGTGGTGAAGGACGGTGATATCATCAATATCAGATTCAACGTGTAGCTTATGCCTGAATACGTCGTCCTCGTTGATAATCAAGACAATCAAATCGGTTTGATGGAGAAACAGTCGGCTCACGTCAACCCGACGTTGCACCGTGCCTTCTCGATTTTTATTTTCAACAGCAAAGGGGAGATGCTGCTACAACAGCGCGCCCTCACGAAGTACCACACCCCTGGATTGTGGACCAACACCTGTTGCAGCCATCCGCGTGACGGCGAGTCGCTAGAACAAGCCACGAAACGCCGCCTGATGGAGGAGATGGGGATGGAGTGCGACCTCAAGGAGGCGTTCAGCTTCATCTACAAGGCCGACGTGATGCAGGGTCTCATCGAGCATGAGTTCGACCATGTGTTCATCGGAATCACCGACGCGACACCTATTATTAATAGGGAAGAAGTGGAGTCGTATAAATACGAGACCATCGAGAATATCAAAAAGGATATCGAGAAGAATCCTCAAAATTATACCGCTTGGTTTAAGATTGCATTCCAAAAACTCGTAGAACATCGTTTTTAATGTGATGCCTTTGGGGCAATATGGTCGCTGTGCTCCAATGTGTGCTTCCTGCGGTCGCAATGTGTGGCCTTCGGCCATTGCGCGCAGCGGCACATTTTTAAATTGTAAAAATATTTTAAAAATTTCTTGCATATTAAAAAATATGTTGTATTTTTGCGATGTGAAAATGATATCAAAATGATATTAGAAAAATTAAATAATCATCTTAAAATTACAACTATGGAAAACAAGGAATTTGAATTTAAAGGATTGAGAGTCAACGGATTCTTGATGCTGTTTGTGGTCATCGCAGTTTTTGCTTTGATAATCTACGGATTTACAACATTGACAGAAGGCGAGCCGCTGTGGCTGCTTTTCGGCGGAATATTAATGATGATCGTCGATTTCGTCTTGTGCATCGGCTTTATTAAAATCGAGCCTAACGAGGCAATGGTGATGGTGTTCTTCGGAAAATATCAGGGCACACTGACAAAAGTCGGCTTCCACTGGGCAAATCCGTTCTATTCATCAAAGAAAGTCTCTCTCCGTGCTCGTAACCTCAACGTTGACCCGATTAAGGTGAACGACAAAACCGGAAACCCGATTATGATTGGTCAGATTTTGGTTTGGAAGCTGAAAGATACCTACAAGGCAATGTTTGAAATCGACTCTCAGACTCTTGCTGCTGCCGGCAGTGTGGCTGGCGCTGGCGTTCAGGTTACAAGCCGAATGCGCGCCTTCGAGAGCTTCGTGAGAGTGCAGAGCGACGCTGCTTTGCGTGAGGTCGCTGGCATGTTCGCATACGATGAGAATGGCGACATCACAAAAGGCGATCTGACACTGCGTGCCGGCGGTTCGGAAATCAACGACATACTTCTCGGCAAGCTCAACGACCGTCTCGCTATGTCTGGTCTCGAGGTCATCGAAGCTCGTATCAACTACTTGGCATATTCTCCTGAGATTGCGGCTGTTATGCTTCGTCGTCAGCAGGCTGCAGCTATCATAGCGGCACGTGAAAAGATTGTCGAAGGCGCCGTCTCGATGGTGAAAATGGCTCTCGACAAGCTTAATGACGATGAAGTGGTAGAACTCGACGACGACAAGAAAGCTGCAATGGTCAGCAACCTGATGGTTGTGCTCTGCGCCGACGATGCAGCTCAACCTGTGGTAAACACTGGCACTTTATATCAATAATATGATTTAAAGATTTAAGATTTATAATTAAACAGATGATTTCAAATATGCTGGCAGTTTCAGTTGGTATGGGTTTGGAGCTCGGGTTTAGCATGATACTGACGATAGCGACTATCATTGCGTTTACAATCCTCGTCTGCAGAAAGCCGATTATCCAAATTTTCCATGACGGAATTTACATCAAGGATTTCCTTTATCCGACAGCGATTCCTAATGATTCGATTAAGTCGATAAAACTGGTTCACAGTATGCCAAAAGTCACCATGCGAAGCAATGGCTACGGCGGAGCGTTCATGTGGAAAGGCTTTTTCAGAATCAAAGATTATCGTAAACGCGCCGTTTTGTATCTTGAAAACCATTATAAAGCTCCGTTTATCGAGATTCAGACCACGCAAGATTTATATTTCATTAACTGTAAAAGTCCGGAGCAGACGACACAGCTTTTCGATGAGATGAATGCAACAGTGAAGCTTGTAGATGAATCGAGATTAGTCGATATGAAAACCGCATCGCAAAAGAGAAGCATAGTTGTTGTGGTGGTTTTCATCGCAGTACTATTAATTCCTTCAGTAATTATACCATTATTATTATCATGAAAAAAGCAATAAATTTCTCAATAATAGTTTGCCTCGCAAGCTGGATTTTCGCCGCCTTCATGTGGTTTGGTATGGGAATCCATAACACAACTGACAATCTGAAACTGTATTCGCTCTGCGCATCGATTTACATGTTTTTCCCGCTGATTTGCGCGATAGTGATTCAGATAATTAACAAAGAGAAACTCGGCAGCACAGGCCTTCTGAAATTCAAGATCAAAGGCTCATGGTTTGTCGCATGGCTGCTGCCAGTGGTGATTGTCGCTGCAACCATCATCGTGAACTCGCTGTTCGAAGGCTGCACGCTTGGTTTCCACATGCCGGCAATTCCGGGAATGGAGAATCTTTCTCCTGAAGATCAGGCAAAGATATCTGCAATGCAGAATCCTAAAGTTATCATCATAACAACGCTGGTTTCCGGACTTTTTGCAGGTATTACCATCAATGCCATTGCGGCGTTCGGGGAGGAGTACGGCTGGCGCAATTATCTCGTCAGTTTATTGAAAGGCAGGAACTTCTGGGCGGCATGCCTCTTCATCGGCGTGGTATGGGGATTCTGGCATTTCCCGCTGATTCTCATGGGACATAACTACTTCGTTCACCGCACGGCAGGCGTCTTCATGATGGTTGCGATGTGCCTCGTGATGACTCCAATCGAGCTTTATCTCGTGCTCAAGGCGAAGTCGGTTTATCCGGCAGCCATATTCCACGGAACTGTCAATGCTTTGGCTGGTGCCACAATGATTTTCATCAGTGGCGGCAGCGACCTCATCAACGGTGTGGCGGGTCTTTCAGGAATCATCACAATGGCGGTGATGACGCTGATTTTATTCGTTTACGACAGGTTTGTTTCTGAAGACAAAATAATGTCAAAAAAAATTGAGTTATAATACAAATTATGGCTAAAGACAAAGAAAATACCAAGAATTTTGTCCTGCGTCTTGATGCCAAGACGATGGAGGCTGTCGAGAAGTGGGCGGCGGATGAGTTCCGTTCCGTCAACGGACAGCTGCAATGGATTATAACTGAAGCACTTAAGAAAAATAAAAGAGTTTAATTATGAATATCGAAAGAATCATCGAATTGACATTGATCACACTCTATGTCGCGTTTTATTTCGGCATGCCAGCCGTTGCAAAAAGGATCTATGATCCTGATCGCAGACGTTCGGTCATTAACAAGTTGAATGTAGTATACCTGTTTATATTGTTGGGATTGGTATGCTTCGTCGTCCGTGACTTCATCGTTTACGACCTTGCAGGCGACTACATAACCTCACGACTCGGACTCGTGATCATTGCTGTCGTGATGTTTGTCTACACCACGTTTGTCAAGAAGAAACAGTGGTTCGAGGAGTAGTTATTCCTCGGTGTTGAGCCATTCCCATTCGGTAGGGAGGGTGGCACGGCGCTTGGTGCAGTCGTCGGACTTGCACTTGAAACGGATCTCGTTCTTGTTGAACTTAACCTCATAAAGACCTTTGACATCTTTGCAAGGGTCTTTTTTATTTATAAATGTTATCAGATCGCCGTCAACGCTGTATGTTCCGATGATTGGCTGGTCGCTGTCGACGCCCATAAAGTCGAGGCGGTATTCCTTGCCGTCCATGGTGAGAAATGCGCCTCCGGTAGTGCTCTGCCAGGTGCCTTTGATGCTTTGTTCGACAGCCTTGGTCTCAGCGGCCTTCTTTTCGGCTTTCTCGTCTTTTTTGACCTCGGCGGCTGTTTTTTCTGGAGCTTTAGGCTTTTCGACAGGTTTCACTTCTTCTTTTTCCTGTTTTTCAACAATTTGTGTGATAGGCTTCTCTACTTTCTGAGCCTGTCTTGTTGGTCTGAATACATTGAAAATCAAGAAGAAAGCTAAAATCAAAACGAAAATCACCACAATGATCTTGGTGATGGTGCCAGATGATTTTTTCTTCTTTGAGCTGCCTTTTTTCTTAGGCTTGCTTATCGGTTTCTTTGCTTTTTTTGCCATTTTTTCTCTTTTTTAGCCATTAGCCGTTAGCCATTAGCCATTAGCTTTGGTTGTCGACGGATGTTGCTAATGGATAGTAGCTAATAGCTAATGGCTTTAACGTTGCAAAGATAACATTTTTTTATATTATAACGTAAAATATCACTATAAATTTTGTATTTTTGCACCGAAATTTTACCAATATGCAGGAAACAATTCTAATTTTAGACTTCGGCTCGCAGGTGACTCAGCTCATCGGTCGTCGTTTGCGTGAGTTAAACGTTTATTGCGAGATTCATCCATACAACAAAATCCCAGCTATTACTGAGGATATAAAAGGCGTGATATTGAGTGGAAGCCCTTCGTCGGTACGCGATGAGAAGGCTCCTTTCGCCGATTTGTCGAACATCAAAGGCAAGCTTCCGCTGCTCGGAATTTGCTATGGCGCACAGTTTATGGCGCATCATTTCGGAGGTGAGGTGAACTCTTCATTGGCAAGGGAATACGGTCGCGCGATGCTGACTGTCGTGGAGGAAGACAATATCCTTTTCCGTGGCGTCTCGAAGACCTCGCAGGTGTGGATGTCGCACGGTGACACTATCGCCAAGCTGCCGAAGAACGCTCATATTATCGCCAAGACCGACGACGTGGAGAACGCCGCATATAAGATCGACGGCGAGGACACTTGGGCGGTGCAGTTCCATCCGGAGGTGTTCCACAGCAAGGAAGGTCCTAAGATGCTCGAGAACTTCGCGATGAACATCTGCGGCTGCCATGGCAACTGGACTCCTGACTCATTCATCGACACAACTGTCGAAGCGATGCGTGCCAAACTCGGAAACGACAAGGTTATCCTCGGACTTTCTGGCGGCGTCGACAGCACTGTGGCTGCGGTGTTGCTTAACAAAGCTATTGGTAAAAACCTCACATGTATCTTCGTCGACAACGGTCTTCTCCGTAAAAACGAGTTTGAAGACGTTCTCGATTCATATAAAGACCTCGGTCTCAATGTGATAGGCGTCCATGCCGGCAATCTGTTTTTAAGCAAACTCGCAGGCGTGACGGACCCTGAGGCAAAACGTAAGGCAATAGGCTCGACATTTATCGACGTGTTCGAGGCTGAAGCCAAGAAGATTGAAGGCGCGAAATGGCTCGCACAAGGCACCATCTATCCTGATGTCATCGAGAGCGTGAGCGTCAACGGACCGAGCTGCAAGATTAAGTCACATCACAACGTGGGCGGACTCCCTGAGAAGATGAACCTCAAGATTGTGGAGCCGTTGCGCACATTGTTCAAAGACGAGGTACGTCGTGTGGGCCGTGCATTGGGCATCAAACGCGAGCTCGTTGGCCGTCATCCTTTCCCTGGACCGAGCCTCGGAATCCGTATCCTCGGCGAGGTCACAGAAGAGAAACTCCGCATCCTCCGCGATGCCGACGATATCTTCATCCGTGGCCTGAGAGAGTGGAAATGCGAGTTGCCGAGCGCCTCGTATCCTAACGAGATGGCCGACAACCTCTACGACAGCATCTGGCAAGCCGGAACGATGCTTCTTCCAGTGAAGAGCGTCGGCGTGATGGGGGATGAGCGTAGCTACGAATACACCATCGCTCTGCGTGCCGTCATCTCCACCGACGGTATGACCGCCGATTGGGTGCACCTGCCGTATGAGTTCATGGCTAAAGTTTCAAATGATATTATAAATAAAGTCAAAGGCGTGAACAGAGTATGCTACGACATCTCTTCAAAACCGCCAGCGACAATTGAATGGGAATAAATATTACTACTATGACAAAAAAAATCAACTGGAAACAGGAAATAATCTCCTACGCCTTCCTCATCTTCGGAAGCGCATTGTTCGCTGTTGGCGACGTGATGTTCGTTAACCCTTATCACCTCGCACCAGGCGGCACCTACGGTCTCTCCAACGTGCTCAACGCGTTGTATCCATGGAAAGTGTCATTGTACGCTATCTGTATGGATATCCCGTTGCTCATCATCGGAACATGGATCCTCGGTCCGAAATTCGGATTTAAGACCATCCTCTCGACACTGCTTATCTTCGGATGCACCTTCATCCTGGAGTCGACATGGGGCTACAAACCGGTGATTTTCGAATTCATGCACGAAGTCGTGGAAGGTCAGTCAGTCGACAAGTCGATGCTCGAAATCCTCGGAACAAATATGTACTTCAAGCCGGACTACTTCCTGAACACCCTCGTCTCAGGCGGTATCTACGGTCTCGCCATCGGCTTCGTGTTCAAGTCGGGAGCCACATCAGGCGGCAGCGATATCATCTCGATGATTCTGCACAAATATACTAAAATCTCCCTCGGAACGTTAGTAATGATAGTTGACTCTATTATCACTTTGACGTCACTCGCTTTGGGCGAAATCCGTCTGCCAATCTACTCAATCCTCCTGATTGTGGTGGAAAGCAAGATCATCGACCTCGTGGTTGACGGCGTGAAGAGCTACAAGACAGCGTTCATCATCACTGAACATATCGATGAAGTCAGAGATTTTATTATCAATGATTTGGATAGAGGTGGAACATGCTTCGTCGGAAAGGGCTTGTTCAAAGGTCAGGAGCGTAAGATGATTTACACCAACCTCAACCGTACCGACTTGGTGAAGCTGAAGCTGAACTTGCGCAGCATCGACCCGAACGCATTCGTCAACGTGATTGAGAGTGCTGAGGTTATGGGCAACGGCTTTGTGCCGCTCCCACATAATGATAAATGATGATAAAAAGACTTTTAAATATTGCATTGTGCCTGTGTTTCTTGGCTTCTGCGGAGGTTAAGGCACAGGACACATGCCATGTGGCTCTGATGGTTCCGCTGTATCTTGAACAGGTAGATACAGAGTTTTTTGAGTCTGAGCCGTCAAACAAGACGCTTCTGACAAAACCTTTCTCGTTTCTTCATTTCTACGAAGGTTTCTTGATTGCTGCCGACTCGGTGGTGAGCATGCGTAACATGGCACTCGACCTCAAGGTTTACGATGTTGACAACGACACGCAGAAAGCTACAGATGCCATTGCCGACCCATGGCTGGTCAATGCCGACATGATTGTCGGACCTTTTTACATTAAGCCGTTCAAGATTGTGAGCGAGTTCGCTGAGTTTCACAATATCCCGATAGTGAATCCAGTGACTCCGCGTACCGATGTTATTGAGAATCATCCGAATGTGATAAAAGTTAAGCCTTCGATTGAAGCTCAATTGATGCCATTGGACAGCCTTATTAAAAACTATTATCATTCAAATAGCATATTCATAATCAGGCAGGATAGGTACAGCGATACAGCCATTGTCAACAAAATCACTGAGATAGCTTCACGCAATATCGACAGTTGCTCGTATGTCGACAACAGGCATATTGTCAACACCATTAAAGCTCATCAGAAGAGGTGGAAATATCTTAAAGTCGAGTATGCAGAATCTGATTATTTGACAGATAATATCAGTCTCGACGTGGATTCGCTGAGACGTATTATCAACGACAGCACGGCATTCCGCAACATGGTCGTCAATATCAATTACAAGCGCGACAGTCTCAATCCTGTGACGGATTACGCTTCGTCGATGCGAAACAACCTCTTTATCGTTTATGGCAACGACAAGGTTTTTGCAAATGAGATTGTCAACAAGGTGACGAAACTCATTGAGCATTATCCGATTACGGTTATCATGCTGCCGGAATGGAGCAAGTTTACAGGTCTTTTCAACGACAACCTGATGAAGATGCACGCCATCTATTTTGATGATAAATATCTTGATTATCAGAATATTAGAGTCGAAAGTTTTATCTGTAAATTTAGAAACAGATATGAAACAGAGCCTAATGACTATGCTTATCAGGGCTTTGATATCGGATGGTATTTCCTCAACGCGTTGGATTTGTTTGGCGATGAAATGATCAATTATCTGGATGATTATGACATTCCGTTGCTTCAGACGAGGTTCCATCTCCAAAGAAAATCTGAGGAATCCGGATACGAAAACATGTTCTGGAACGTTTATCAGTTTAAAGGTTACAATAAAGTTTTGTTGAATACAGGTTATGAGAAATAAGATTATTTATATATTATTGATAATCAATATTTTATTTTCCTGTAAAGAAAAAGACGCGCCTGTTGTTTCATATTGGGACGATGGAGTTTTGAAGTCTGAATTAAGGTATAAAGACGGCAAGCTTGACGGCGTATGCAGATGGTATTATCGTAACGGGAAGCCGGAGATGGAGGTCACATATTCGATGGATAAGTTGAACGGTGAGGCTACTCGTTGGTATGAGAATGGAAATCTTGAAGAGAAATCGTATTACAAAGATAATCAATACGATGGGGTGGTGCAGGAGTACAATGTCTTTGGCACTATGGTTAAATTGTCGACCTATGAGAATGGTGTTTTGAACGGTTTGTATTATCAATGGTATGACAATGGCAAGCAGTTCATGGAGGGTGAGTATATTGACGGCATGATGCATGGCAGTTGGCTGATGTATTATCAGGACGGCACTATCGGCAGCAATGCGATTTACAATATGGGTACGGGTGTGCAGAAGGGTTATTCGGAAGGCGGAGCGTATCAAAATGTCGAAATTCATTACAAAAATAACGTGAAAGACGGGGAGGAGATACACTTCAACATGGATGGAAGTATCAGTGAAATATTGGTTTGGGATAATGGAAATTACGTTGGGACAAAGAGATAAAAATATTTTTGAAATTAATTGTTTGATATCAAAATAAGTTATAATTTTGCAGAAAATTTTAAAGGAAAATTCATAGATAATTCATAAACGTATTAACACTTTAAATACAAAAGTAATGAAAGTACAAACTATCATGGAAAACCTGGAAAAGAAACATCCAGGCGAAAAAGAGTATTTGCAGGCAGTTCGCGAAGTGCTCGAATCAATTGAAGAAGTTTACAACAAACATCCAGAATTTGAAGCAGCTAAGATCGTTGAGCGTTTAGTTGAACCAGATCGTATCTTCACATTCCGTGTGACATGGGTTGACGACAAAGGTCAGGTGCAGGTTAACTTAGGTTACCGTGTACAGTACAACGCTGCTCTCGGCGCATACAAAGGCGGTCTCCGCTTCCACCCAGCAGTTAACGTTTCAATGCTTAAGTTCTTGGGCTTCGAGCAGATCTTCAAGAACTCATTGACAAACCTCCCACTCGGTGGTGGTAAAGGTGGTGCTGATTTCGACCCAACAGGAAAATCAGACGCTGAAATCATGCGTTTCTGCCAGGCTTTCATGTATGAGCTTTGGAGAAACATCGGTGCTGACCAGGATTCACCAGCTGGTGACGTCGGTGTTGGCGGCCGTGAAATCGGTTACCTCTATGGTGCTTACAAGAAACTCGCTCGCGAGCACAGCACAGGCGCTCTTACAGGTAAGAGCTATGGCTGGGGTGGTTCATTGATCCGTCCAGAAGCTACAGGTTTCGGTGCTATGTACTATGTCGACCGCATGGTTCACCAGAAGGGTGAGACAATGCAGGGCAAGAAAGTCGCTCTCTCAGGCTTCGGTAACGTGGCATGGGGTGCAGCTATCAAAGCTACAGAACTCGGCGCTAAGGTCGTCGCTATCTCTGGCCCAGACGGCGTTTGCGAAATCGCTGACGGTATCACAAGCGAAATGATCGACTACATGCTCGATATGCGTGCTTCAAACCGTAACAAGGTTCAGGATATGGCTGACAAATTCCCAGGCAAAGCTAAATTCACCGCTGGTAAGAAAGCTTGGACAGTGAAATGCGATATCGCATGCCCATGCGCATTCCAGAATGAAATGGCAGAAGAAGATGCTAAGGAATTGCTCAAGAACGGCGTGAAATATGTCGCTGAAGTTTCTAACATGGGTTGCCAACCAGGCGCAATCGAGGCATTCCAGAAAGCTGGTATCCCATTCGCTCCAGGTAAGGCTGTCAACGCAGGTGGTGTTGCTACATCAGGTCTCGAGATCTGCCAGAACGCAGCTCACATCAACTGGACAGCTCCAGAAGTTGACCAGAAACTCCACAAGATCATGAACGACATTTATGACATGTGCGTTGAGTATGGTAAACAGGCTGACGGTACTATCAACTACGTGAAGGGCGCTAACATCGCCGGCTTCATGCGCGTTGCAAAAGCTATGTTAGCTCAGGGTATCATCTAATCGGTCATTCGATTTGAAAAATTGTAGAGACGTCACATCGTGGCGTCTCTACTTTTTTTATATATTTGCAGTCTTAATCCTGATTGCAATGAGAAGAATAGTATTATTAGCAGTATTACTGATATTATCCGTTTGCTCCTTCGCACAGCTTGAAGTGAAATCCGGCTCTTTCAAGGAGGTCCCGGGCTTTGTCAATATAAATCCCGATCAAAACTATCAGACCGACGACAACGACTTGCCTTTTGCCGTGATAAAGGTGCGAACCGAGAATATCAGCGACAAACAACGCCGTGAGCTGCGCTTTGAAGGCAACGGCGGCACTTTCATCGTATTGGAATACAAGACAGGAGAGGTGTGGGTGTATCTAACTGCAAAATATGCCGATTATCTGAAGATTTCACATCCCGATTTTAGCTCGATAGAGTTTACGCTGCCATTCGATTTGGAGCCTAAAAAAGGCTATGAACTGACTCTCGTCAACAAGCCTGCCGTAGACGAAGACCTGGTGAAGCGTTTGGAAAAGCTTGAAAACGCCAGTAATGTCGCCCCCGTTGCCTTACCTGTTGGCGCGCCCGTGAAAGAAGTTGAGAAGCCGAAAACAGATGTCGGATATCTTACCGTGAAAACCACCCCGAAAGGCGCATTTGTGCTTGTTGATAATAAAATTGTCGGTGTGACACCTTATCTTTCGGAAAGCGTTAGTGTCGGCAATCATAAGATATCAGTAAGTTTGGAAGGCTACGAACCTGCTGCTCAACGACTTGATATTAAGAAAGGAGAGGAGATAGCATTGGAATTTGCGCTTGTGAGCGAAAGTAAAACCGATGAAAATGATGAAGTTATAAATCAAAATTCGGAACCGGTAGTTGTTAAGAAAAAAGAAGGCATATTCTCAGTAAGCCCGAGAAAAGAGGTCGTTTTCTCAAAAGGTAATGTAAGGCTTAAGTCTTCTGATAAATGTAAATTTGCTGATAATCAATGGGATAGAGGTGGCTTGATTGCCTTTGAAGAGATGCAGTCGGTGGTCGACAGTGTCTGGTTTGTGCTTTCATCAGATGAGTGGAAATATCTTCTTACCAAACGTAGAACTGATTCCGGCATCCGCTATGCAAAAGCTACTGTTAACGGTGTATTTGGACTTGTTTTATTGCCTGATGACTGGAAAACCACCTGTTATGGTATAAAAGACGGTACCGTCATATCAAAATCCGATTGGACGGACAAATTGGAGGCCAATGGTGCTGTTTTTCTGCCAGCTGCCGGATATCGTTTCAACAACTGGGAAAAATCTGTCGGCACAGACGGTTATTATTGGTCTGGTGATTTGGAAGACACGCCGTATTTGCGCTTTAATGACGTGATGTTGAGCACATCGGCCAATGTTTTTGACCAAGAATATGGCTTGTCGGTGCGATTGGTGAAAAAATATTAGTATATTTGCAGGCAAATATACATTATGGAGCAAGTTATTAAAACGATAAGCGAATGGGTGTGGAGTCCGGCGCTGGTGGTCATATGCCTGATGGCAGGGCTGTATTTCTCAATAGGCACACGCTTTGTGCAGGTGCGCCGTTTTCGCGAGATGGCACGCCTGTTGTTTGCGAACGATAAGAGCCGAAACACTGGCGTCACCTCGTTTCAGGCGTTCTCCATGGCTCTTTCGGGACGTGTCGGCACCGGAAACATCGTGGGTGTGGCTACAGCTATAGGCTTTGGAGGACCTGGAGCCATCGTATGGATGTGGATAATAGCTTTTTTAGGCGCAGGCTCGGCGTTCTCCGAATCCACTTTGTCGCAGATTTATAAGGAGGAAAACGAAGGAGAGCTACGCGGCGGTCCGTCATATTATATCGAAAAAGGCTTGAAATGCAAGTGGTTGGCAGTATTGTTCGCAGTTATAGCAGTGATGGCATGCGGATGGTTCCTGCCTTCGGTACAGTCGAACAGCATCGCCGAATCGTTTGCCGAGACATTCCATATCAACCCTGCTTGGATAGGTATAGTCGTTGCAGTGCTCATCGGACTCGTGATTGTCGGCGGCGTGAAACGTGGCATCTATTCCAATGAGGCTGGGCAAGGCACTGGCGCAATCGTGGCAGGTGCCGCTGAAGTGTCACATCCGGTGAAACAGGGCCTGGTGCAGGCGTTCTCGGTGTATGTCGACACCCTGCTGGTGTGCACTGCCACCGCTGTGGTGATATGGGCCATCGGCGATACAGGCGTCGGAGCAATGGCTTGGATCAACGTCATCGCAATACTGCTGCTCTCACCAAAGGCATTCAAAGCCCTGAAATCATACGAACGCCAGAAAAAAGAGGGCAAAGAACCTGTTTTCAATCCCGAGGAAATCGGTGTCAAAGAGGCGGTTTACTGGGACAAGTATAATTCTGAAATTTTAAGTTAAGATGCCAACATTCGACGAAATTCTTAATAAACACGATTTTACAAAAGACGAGCTGAAAATTCTCCTTGCCGCAGAAGGCGAGGAGATGTCCCGCCTTTTCGACAAGGCACTGAAAACCAAACTTAAATATCTCGACAACTATGTCCATCTGCGCGGACTGATTGAATATAGCAACCGCTGCGCTAAATATTGCCTCTACTGCGGCGTGAGAAGCAAGAACACCAAGGTGGAGCGTTACACCTTGAGCGACGACGAAGTGCTCGAATGCGCCCGCCTGGCTCATGATTTGGGCTATGGCTCCGTCGCCATCCAAAGCGGCGAACGCGACGATAAGGAATTTGTCGATAAAATAGAATATCTCGTCAAGGAAATAAAGAAGATAGACAACGGTAGCCTCGGAATCACGCTGTCGTTGGGCGAACAGACAGAAGAGACATACCGCCGCTGGTTTGAAGCCGGCGCACACCGATATCTGTTGCGAATCGAATCTTCGACAGAAGAGCTTTATTATAAGATTCATCCGAAGGATAAAAAACACGATTTCCATAAACGTATGGGATGCATAGATTCGCTGTTGCGCCTCGGCTATCAGACAGGCACCGGCGTCATGGTCGGACTCCCGTTCCAAACCTTGGACAACCTGGCCGATGACCTTCTTTTCTTCAAGAAAAAAGACGTGGCAATGGTGGGAATGGGACCATTTATCCCGCATCCCGACACGCCTCTATATGAATATAAAGACCAGATTCCATCGGTGAAAGACCGCATGAGTCTCACTCTGAAGATGATAGCCGTCTTGCGCCTGATGATGCCTGAAATCAACATGGTGGCGGCAACAGCCAACCAGACTGTCGACCCGCTCGGCCGCGAAAAAGCAATCATGGTGGGAGCCAACGTCATCATGCCAAACCTCACACCTAATGAGTTCCGCGAGAATTATCTCATTTATCCTGATAAAGCTTGCGTCAAAGACAAACCCGACCAATGTCAGACATGCCTGGATTTAAGGATGGAATCGATAGGGCATAAGGTCCTCTACAACGCATGGGGAGACTCGAAGGCGTTTGCAAACAAGCGTAAATAATGGCATTTGCAAATCTCAATTAACCATTAAAAGGTATTTGTTGTTGAAAAATCACCATTAGTAGTGATGATTTGTGTGAAATGGCGGATGTACTTTTGCAAAGGTTTATTATTGTTTAATCAAGAAATTATTATTGTATGAAATTTTTAAAAATTAAATTATTATTTGTATTGTTGATTGTTGGAATTGCTGCTGTGGCGCAAAATACCGACGCAAACATTTTCGGTCACGTTATTGATAAGAATACCGGTGAGCACATGCCGTTCGTCAATGTGGTGGTGAAAGGGACCAAACTTGGCGCATCGACTGATGAAAGCGGACATTATTACATAACGAATTTGCCTGAAGGCAATCAGGTTATTGAAGCATCCTGCGTGGGTTACAAGACAGCGTCAATTGAGGTGGTGATTGTCAAAGGTCAGAGTCATGAGCTTAACATAGTGATTGAAGTCGACGCCAAGGTTATGAAGGATGTTGTGGTTTCAGCGAGCCGCGTGGAAGTGAACCGCAAGGAGGCGGCTGTGGTGGTTAATGTGCTGAACCCCAAGGCTTTAGATAGGGTTAATGCCGTCAACCTTGCTGAAGGATTGAATTTCCAGCTGGGACTGAGGGTGGAGAATACTTGTCAGAACTGTGGTGCTAACCAGGTGAGAATCAACGGTTTGGAAGGAAAATATTCGCAGATATTGATTGACAGCCGTCCGGTGTTCAGTGCATTGGCGGGTGTTTACGGCCTCGAGCAGATCCCTGTTTCAATGATTGACCGCATCGAGGTGATACGTGGCGGCGGGTCGGCTTTATTCGGCGCCAATGCCGTCGGCGGCGTGGTGAACATCATCACACGCGAACCGATAAAAAACAGTCTGGATGTGGCAAACACCACAAGGCTTATCGGGGGGAAATCGTGGGATAACACCAGCTCATTCAACGCCTCGCTGGTCTCAAACGATTTCAAGACAGGAGCTTATATCTTCGGGACATCGCACAACCGCCAGGGCTATGACCGTGATGGTGATGGATTTACGGAACTGGGCAAGCAGAAGGCAATGAATATAGGCACACGCGCGTTCTATAAATTCAATGCAAATTCAAAGATTACAGCAGAGTATCACAGCATTTACGAGTTCCGTCGTGGTGGCGACAGCATCGACCGCCCGCCACATCAGTGTCAGGTGGCGGAACAGGCCGAACATCATATCAACGGTGGCGGCTTGACTTACGATTTCCTTAGTAAAGACACGCGTTTCCATCTGTCGGCGTATGGCTCGTTGCAGGATATCCACCGCGACACATATTACGGCACCCAATACGATTTGAATGCATACGGAAACTCCACTGACTTCAGCTCGGTGTTGGGCACGCAGGCATCGTATAACTTTGCCCATGTGATCTTCATGCCATCAACGCTGATGGCCGGTGTCGAATGGACCACCAATCATCTCGTCGACGAGCAGCCAGCTTACAATCGTGAGGTCGACCAGCAGGCGAATGTGGCAAGCGCTTTTCTGCAAAATGAATGGAAAAACAAGATTTTCGGCTTCCTTCTTGGACTCCGTGTCGACAAGCACAGCATGATGAATAATCCTGTCTTCAGCCCGAGAGCCAATGTGAGATGGGCTATAGTGCCTTCGGTCACCACAAGACTGAGCTATTCCTCGGGATTCCGCGCGCCTCAAGTCTTTGACGAGGACTTGCATATCATGGCAGTGGGAGGCGAGGTGTCGCTTATCACCTTAAGTCCTGATTTGAAGCCTGAATACAGCCACAGCTTCAGTGGCTCGGTAGGATGGCAGCATTATTTCGGACCGTTCTGTTTTGACATTATGGTTGAAGGATTCTACACCATGTTGAACGACGTCTTCGTGCTTCGTCCTAACGGCTATGACGCTCAAGGCAATATGCTTCTCGAACGCTGCAACGGCTCGGGTGCTCATGTGGGCGGCGTGAATATCGAGACGCAGCTCGACTATGGTGAATTTATACTGCAGATTGGCTACACCTGGCAGCAGAGCCGCTATAACGAACCGGAGCAATGGAGCGACGACCCCGATGTGGAGCCGCAACGCCGCATGTTCCGCACACCCGACAACTATGGCTACATCACCGGAATGTTCCCAGTCACCGAACGTTTCAAGACCTCGTTGTCAGCGGTCTACACCGGACCGATGCTGGTGCAGCATTATGCAGGCTATGTTGAGAAAGACTGTGAGAAAATCACCCCATCGTTCTTCGATATGGGCGTGAAACTGACGTACGATATCCCGTTGTCATTGGGTGCCACGCTGCAACTCAATGGTGGAGTGCAGAACATCTTCGACAGCTATCAGGACGACTTTGACCAAGGTGCTATGCGTGACGCAGGATATGTTTATGGCCCGACGTTCCCTCGCACATTCTTCGCCGGCTTGAAGCTGAGTCTGTAAATAAAAAGGGTGACTGCTCATCACAGTCACCCCAACATCATTCATTATATAATCCAAATTGAAGTAAAATCACTTTATATTAGCCCCCAATGCTAATGGCTAATAGCTAATGGCTAAAAATACAGGTCCCTTTCCCCTTGTTTGATGCGCTCAATGCGTTTTTTGAGTTCATCGAGGAACTGTGGGTCGACGTTCTTGAAGTTGTTTTCTATGGTCTTCCAGCCTTTGGCAGCGACTTCAGGTGTAGCGTAGTCCACCAGGTACTCGGATAAGGTGAGGATGGCGTTTGGTGTGCAGTAACGTTTGATGAAGCCCGGCACGCTGAATTCCATGAAATGCTCGCCGGTTCTGCCCAAACGATAGCATGCGGTGCAGAAGCTCGGGATGAAGTCGTGGTCGAGGAGCTTGTCGATGATCTCGCCCAAGGAGCGGTCGTCGCCGATCTTGAACTGCTCACGGTGCAGGTTCTGGTCTTCCTGCTTGTCGCTGTTTTTCTCTTCTTCCTCGTGATGATATTTGTAGTCGCCTATCTGCAGGTTGGTGCCGCCGTCGATCTGTGAGATGCCGTATTCAATGGCTTTTGCACGGAAATCGGCGTCCTCGCGTGCTGTCAGGATCATGCCGGTGTAAGGCACTGCCAGACGGAAGATGGCGATAATCTTCTCAAAGGTGTCGTCGTCGACGAAATATTTCTTGTCGATGCTCAATCCTGATGCGTCTTTGATACGAGGGAACGAGATGGTGTGCGGTCCCACGTTGAAGCAAGCCTCGAGGTGGTTGGTGTGACGAATCATTGCCAACACCTCGTAACGCCAGTCGTACAAGCCGAAGAGGATGCCGAGGCCGTTGTCGTCGATGCCTGCCTGCTGAGCGCGGTCCATGGCGGTCAGACGGTAGTTGTAATCGCCTTTCTTGGTGTTAATCGGATGATATTCGTTGTAAATCTCAGGGCAGTATGTCTCCTGGAAGATCTGATATGTTCCGATGCCCGCCTCTTTCACTGTGCGGAAGCCTTCAACATCCAATGGAGCTGCGTTGATGTTCACGCGGCGGATTGAGCCTTTGCCTTTCTTGGTGGCGTATGTCACTTTCACGGTGTGGGCGATATACTCTGGTGAGTATTTCGGGCTCTCGCCGTAGACCAAGATGAGTCGTTTCTGTCCGTCGTCTTCCAGAGCCTCCACGTTGCGGACGAGTTCCTCGTCGGTCAAGGTGGTGCGGATCTGCTCTTTGTTCGATGAGCGGAAGCCGCAGTAGCTGCAGTTGTTCACGCAGTAGTTGCCCACGTAGAGAGGGGCGAACAGCACGATACGGTTGCCGTAGATGCGGCGTTTCAACTCGCGTGCGCCCTCTTTGATTTCTTCTACGAGCTTAGGGTCGGTGGTGTTGACCAAAACAGCTGTCTCTTCCATCGTCAGGCGGTTCTTTGCCAATGATTTCTCTATGATTTCGCGCACGCGCTCAGGTGTGCTCTTGGTGTTGTTGATGTAGTCCCAAATCTCTTCCGATGAGATAAACGGGCGGTTGGGCTCGTCTGGGATGCGACATTTTTCCGGATGAAATTGCATATTTTTAGCTTTTTATTTGTTATTTTTCCTTTCAAAACAACAAAATTCAGCTGAGAAATGACGTGTTTCAATTCCCTTGCCGTCGGATTTTTACCTCTTCCAGCTCTGACTTTTTATTCGTAAAGCCCTTAGTCTCAATAACTTATCTCGACCTTAGGTTATCTACAAACTATTGTTGGTTGGTCTTGCAAATATACTCTTTTTTCTAATTAAAAAATATTTTTAATAAAAAAGTCTAATGGCTAATGGCTAATAGCTAATGGCTAAAAACTTTCGTCACTCTTTCGAAAATGCCGTTCATGTAGGCTATTGCCATGCCGTAGTTGCTGATCGGGATGCCGTTTTCTACTGCCATGTTCGTGCGGTTGATGAGCTGTTTGCGTGTTGCCATGCAGCCGCCGCATTGTATCGCCATTGCGTATTGACTGATGTTTTCGATAGGGGTGAGGCCTGAAAGATAAGTGAATTCGATGTTCTTTCCTGTGAATTTCCTTATGAGATTCGGCAGTTTCACGCGTCCGATGTCGCCGCAGCTGATTTCGTGAGTGCACGACTCGAGCATGAGGATTTTGTCGCCGTCTTTGAGGTTCGACAGGTGAGGGGTGCCTTTCAGATAATTCTCGAAGTCGCCTCTCAGTCGCGCCAGGATGATGCTGAAGCTTGTGAGTTGCACGTCTTGAGGCACTATTTTGTTGACCAGCGCAAACACCTGAGAGTCGGTGACCACCAGTGCCGGTTTCGGGTTGTTGTCGAAATATTGTTTGAGAGCTGTTTCTTTCAGCACCACGCAGATGCAGTCGTTGTCGAGCACGTCACGGATGGCCATCACCTGAGGCAGTATCATTCGGCCTTCAGGAGCCTCGTCGTCGATAGGGGTTACCAGGACGATGGTTTGTCCGGGTTTTATTATGCCTCCGAGCAGCGATGTTTTTTTGTAGGCGCTTTCAGGAATGGCTTTTTTCAGAGCTTCTTGAAGCACTTTTGCATCGTCTTTTAAGGCGCTGAATTCCAAGACTTTAGTGGAAAACTCGCTTTCGATGGCTTGTTTGTGGCGTTCCGGGAGCTCAGAGATATCCGATTTGTTATGCACAATAATATAAGGTATCTCGTGTTTTTTGAATTCTCCGATTATGGCTTTTTCCGGTTCCCCGAATTCCTCTCCGGCGATCACCAGGATCGCGCAGTCGATTTCTTTCAGAGTCTGATAGGTCTTCTCCACGCGTTGTTTGCCGAGTTCGCTCATATCGTCGATGCCGGCGGTGTCGATCAGAATCACCGGTCCGATGCCGAAAATCTCGATTGATTTCTTCACCGGGTCGGTGGTCGTTCCTGCCTGTTCCGACACAATCGCCATCTTTTGTCCCGTTAACTTATTGATTATTGAGCTTTTGCCATTGTTCATCCGCCCGAAGATCCCGATATGAGGTTTTAAATCTTTAGCCATTTTCTGAAAAATTGTTTTGCAAAGATAGAAAAAATTTTTGGTTTTATGCCTTGACGGGCGGTTTTTAATGATACTTTTTTCTTGACAAAAAAGTATCCAAAAAGTCAAGGCCTGAATTATCGGCCCTCGCTGCCCCGCGATTCGGGCCTGGCCCTCCCGCCGCAGAGCAAAGTGGGGGCGAAGCTATAAATAGAGAAAAAACGAGTACCTTTTTTTCAGCATGTTAAATTTAAATTGTTTTTTTCTTATTTTTGCAGAAGTTAATGAGCATGTAAGAAACAAATTATGGTAATTGCAATAATAATTATTGTGTTATTAGGTATTGGCGCATTGTTTGTAGCCAATATCAAAAATGCAAATGAATTGTCTGTAAAAATATCAAAAGCTATAGCTGAATTTGATAATATATGCAACGTTAATCGTCAGTTTACGGAAACAGAATTGTTAGAGTTTAAAGCGCGATATAAAGAGCTTTTCTTGTTGTCGAAAAAAGCATCAAACTCGATTCTATTAGGTAGTAGAATAAAAACCAAGTTGGGTATTACAAAATTCGTAAAAATATATAGTTCTGTTGACGATATAAGAAATAGTAATAACAAATCGTTTTCTGAAATCCAATATGTTAATCAATGTTTGAAATCTGTAAATCAGCAGTATTCAAACCTAATTAATAAAAGTGATTATTTTACATATTCTGAAATGATAAAATTCAAAGAAGATAACAATGACTTCTTTGACAACCTGAAAAAACTTAGAAATAAAGACTTGCTTAAAAAAGTTGATGATGTCGTAGGAACAATTCGACTTTTATCATATTATGAAAATCTAGAGTACAACCGTTATACACATAATCAGTGCTTTATAGGTAAAGAATTAAAGGACAACAAAGAATTCTTTGATAGTGAAGAGGTTGGTTCATTGAGCGAACAACAAAGAGATTCTGCTGTAAGACTTGAAGACAATTGCTTGGTTATTAGTAGCGCCGGCAGTGGAAAGACAAAAACAATGGTTGGAAAGCTTCAGTATTTAGTAAAAAAACGTAATATTGACCCCGACAGGATTCTTGTTTTGACATATACGAAAGCTGCGGCAAAAGAATTGTCAGAACGACTGGCTTCAACTTTATTGGTCGGAAGAACATTCCATAGTGTCGCGATGGAAATTATTTCAGAAGTTTCTGGCAAAAAACCATCAATTGCTTCTAATGACCTGTTTCTCAATGTTTTTAACAACATGTTAAAGGACAATGAGTTTTTGAAAAATGTGTTGATATACCTCGAAAACTATCAATCTCAAGTTAAGCCCTCTGAAAAATATAAAACAGCGGCAGACTACTATTTCGATAGAAAAAAATATGGCATACAGGCTCTTTACACTGATATGGACGGCAATGCTGTTTTTACGAAAAGCGAAGAGGAAAAGAGAATTTGCAATTATTTAACTCATTGGGGAATAGATTTCAGATATGAAGAGCCGTATGAATTACAAACCACATCCCCTACATATCGTCAATACAGGCCGGATTTTTCAATTTATTATGAAGACTATTCTGGAGTTAAAAGAAGATTGTATCTTGAACATTTTGCGATAGGAGAGGACGGAAATGTGCCCCAATGGTTCGGTGATGGTGTCCAGGGCGGATGGTATAAAGCCAATAATGATTATAAAAAGGGTATAGAATGGAAAAAACAGCTGCATAGGAATAGTGGAACGACTTTGATATATACAACCAGTGCTGATTTTGGCCAAGGAAAGGTTGAGTATAAATTAAAGAAATTGTTAGAGGATGCTGGAGTCCCAATCAAACATGTGCCAGAAAATGAGTTATATAACAAGATAGTTATACGTAATAAAAGCATGGAGAAATCAATCCTTGAAATGTGTCAGGGATTTGTCAGTTTGTTAAAATCCAATAGGAAAACAATAAATGCTGTTTATTCTTTGGCGAGAAACAAGGGATCTATGCGGGATTGCTTCATTATTCAGAGTATTTTGAAACCTCTATACACAAATTACGAAACCGCTTTGGTTAATGCTGGTGTGATTGACTTTACTGATGCGATTATCCAGGCTACTGATTATTGTAACAAAGGTCTCTGGAAAGATTACGATTATATTTTGGTAGATGAGTTTCAGGATATCTCAATAGACAGATATCAATTCCTTCAATCGTTAAGAAGAAAGTCGCCTTTGACTAAATTATTCTGTGTTGGTGATGATTGGCAATCAATATACCGCTTTTCTGGCAGCGATGTTAATCTATTTACAAAATTTTCAGACTACTTTGGATATACCGAAGAATGCAAGTTGGAAACATCTTATCGATTCGGCAATCCTTTGATTGAAACATCATCTGCTTTTATTCAGAAGAATCCGGAGCAAAAGAAAAAAACAGTCAAACCTTTAGTTGACTTAGACAAAAACACATATATTGAAGCAGTCTCATATGATGATGAAAAATCACTATATCAACTTTTAGCAAAATATATCAGTAATGTACCGGAAGATAAATCGATATACATTCTTGGGAGATATACTTATGATGTAAATGTTTTAGGTGAGGATAATGTATCTGCAGATGAGAATAAAATCAATATCACGGTTGGTTTTGGCAAACGCAAAGTGCCATTCTTGACCATCCATAGTTCGAAAGGCCTTGAAGCTGATTATGTATTTCTTCTTAATTGTAACAGCGGTCTATATGGTTTCCCATCGTTGATTTCCGATGATCCTGTGATGGATTATGTTTTAAGTGAAGACGACCATTATCCGTTTGGAGAAGAAAGAAGAGTTTTTTATGTGGCAATAACGAGGGCAAAAGAGCACACGTTTTTATTGTATGATGCTAAAAAACCATCGGAATTTGTTACAGAAATGTTTGATAAACACTTTGAGATTCCGGAAAAAGAATTGTGTCCAATGTGTAAAAATGGAAAACTTGTGGTATTGAAGAGAGGCGTGACAAAAACAGGTAATACATACATAAACTGGGGCTGCAACAACTATTCTGTGAGATGTTCGTATTTTAAACGAGAGTTTATAAACAGCGACAAAAAAACTAAGGTATAAGATTAGCCAGGGGTATCGTAGTTCAAGGCGCCCCCAGGTCGCTTCGCAGCGGGTGGGAGGGGCGGATCACAGCTTTAACTCGGCTGCAGCGGGGGTCCGATAATTCGGGACTTGATTTTTTAGTTTCACTGATTTTGCTTCGTCTCAGCATAGCTCAAGCGAGCTTGGCTCTGCATTCGACTTGCGCAAAATTGGATACTTTTTGATCAAGCAAAAAGTATCATAATCCTGCCTGCCAAGGCGTAATTTGTTAAAACTTTTTAACACAAAATTCTTTTTTCCGCAATTTAAGTTAATTCTTTTTTACAATGGATTTTCTTAGAAAAATTCGTTATAGTTTTGCAATAAAAAACATTTTCTTTGCATATATAACAAAAATGTTATATCTTTGCAGCGGAATTAAAAACGAATTTTTATGAAATGGAGCGAATTAAGAAGAATTGCGGAGGCAAATGGCTGGCGATTGAAGAGGCACGAAAAGAAACATGATATTTATTGTCATCCTGATAAAAACTATTTTATTGAAATGGAACGACATGATTCTCAAGAAGTTAGAAACGGAATTTGTAATAAGATTTTAAAACAAATCGAGAAATAATTATGAAAAAAGTTATCGCATTAATCGAAAAAGGTGAGGACGGACTGTTCGGAGTGCATGCTCCGGAACTGGAAAACGTCATCATCGGAAGTGGCGAAACCGTTGACGAAGCCAAAGAAGATTTCCTTGAAGGCTATCAGGAAATGGTTGAAACTTATATCGACGACGGTAAGCCGGTTCCTGTGGAACTGAAAGACGTTGAATTTGAATACAGATACGACATTTCAGCATTTTACAATGCACATCCTTATCTGAATGTCAGCAAGTTGGCAAAACGTCTCAACATTAATTCATCGCTGATGCGTCAATACAAGCATGGACAGTATATCTCAGAGGAACAGGTGCTTCGAATTCAGGACGGAATCCGCTCTGTCGGCAGAGAACTGTCAACGATAACGTTGGTTAAGTAGTTAGCTAAGTACAATTTTTTTACTGGTTTTTATTTTTTTTGTATCTTTGCAAAAAAGAATTTGCTTTGAAAATCGCTGTAAATACTCGATTGCTGTTGAAAGACAAACTCGAAGGAATCGGTTGGGTCGCCTACGAGACGCTGAGCCGTATCGTCAAGGCACATCCCGACGACGAGTTTTACTTCCTCTTCGACCGCAAACCCGACCCGAGGTTCATTTTTGCCGAAAATGTCAAGCCCGTCGTGCTTTTCCCACAGGCAAGACACCCGTTTTTGTATATCATCTACTTCGAAATCTCAGTGTGTCGCGCTCTGCGCAGAATAAAACCGGATGTCTATCTGTCGACGGATGCATACCTTAGTTTAAGGTCTAAGACACCGCAAATCGCTGTGTTTCATGATATTAACTTCGAACATTTTCCACAGGACTTCCCCAAACTGGCACTATGGCATTATAAGAAGTTCTTCCCGAAATTTGCTCATAAAGCCAAGAAAATCATAACGGTTTCGGAGTTCTCAAAGAAGGATATCATTGACAATTATAAAGTTGAACCTGAAAAAATTGATGTCGTTTACAACGGCGCAAACGAAGGCTTTAAACCGCTTTCTGAAGAAGAAAAAATCAAGATAAGAAATAAATATACCTCTGGCTGTCAATACTTTATGTTTGTTGGCTCGCTGCATCCGCGCAAAAATCTGGCAAGGCTGTTCCCTGCATTCGATATGTTCAAGGAACGCACAGGCTCGGACGTTAAGTTGCTGATAGTGGGGGAGAAACGCTGGTGGACGGAGCCTATCCAGAAGGCTTATGAGGCTATGGGACATAAGGATGACGTGGTGTTTGTGGGCCATCTGCAGATGGAAGAGCTGCATCGTGTGACGGCGGCGGCGCTGGCATCGGTGTATGTCTCGTATTTTGAAGGCTTCGGCATCCCGATAGTGGAGGCGTACAAATGCGACGTGCCAGTCATCACGTCGAACGTCACCTCAATGCCTGAAGTGGCTGGCGATGCCGCACTTCTCGTCGACCCGTTCGACATCGAATCGATAGCCGGCGCCTTGGAATTGGTGATGGATGACAACGTCCGTAACTCTTTGATAGAGAAAGGACGCATCCGCCGTAACGATTTCTCGTGGGATAAAGCCGCAGAACAGTGGTATTCCGTCATTTCGACCGAAGTGGAGAAATCTCCCTTAAACAATGCTAACAATTAAAAACTAAAAAATATGGAAAAGATCATAATGTATCCAGGTGAAAATAGAAAAGATGCTGTGAATTTTAAGGATATTCAAGCTCAATATATCACAGCTGTTGAGCGTAATGTTTTGGTGCTTGGCTCTGGCGGCCGTGAACACGCCTTGGCATGGAAAATCGCACAAAGCGAGAGCGTGTCAAAGGTTTATATCGCCCCAGGCAACGCCGGGACGGCATCAGTAGGTGTCAATATCTCAATAAATATCGCTGACTTCCAAGCGGTTAAAGATGTCGTGCTGAAAAACAGAATCGACCTCGTTGTTGTCGGTCCCGAACAGCCGTTGGTCGACGGCATTGTCGATTTCTTCAAGAATGACAACGACTTAAAAGATGTAAAAATCATCGGACCTGATAAGAAAGGCGCGCAGCTTGAAGGCTCCAAGGCTTTCGCCAAGAATTTCATGGAGAAAAACGGCATCCCGACAGCGAAATGCTTCACCGTGACAGCCGAAAACCTCAACGAAGGCTTGAAATATCTCGAAACGCTCGAGGCACCGTACGTCCTCAAGGCTGACGGTCTCGCTGCAGGTAAAGGCGTATTGATACTCAATGACTTAGCCGAGGCGAAATCTGAGTTGAAAGAGATGCTTTCTGGCAAGTTCGGCTCCGCATCGGCAAAGGTGGTCATCGAGCAGTTCCTCAAAGGTATCGAAGTGTCGATGTTCGTTTTGACTGATGGCGAGAACTACGTCATCCTGCCGGAAGCCAAGGATTACAAGCGCATCGGCGATGGTGACACAGGTCTTAACACAGGCGGCATGGGCGCGGTATCACCAGTGCCTTTCGTTACACCTGAGTTCGTCGAGAAAGTCGAGAATCGCATCATAAAACCTACTATTTCAGGTCTGAAAAAAGAGAAAATCGACTATAAAGGCTTCATTTTCTTGGGCTTGATGAACTGCGGCGGCGATCCTTACGTCATAGAATACAACGTCCGCATGGGCGATCCTGAGACTGAAGGCGTGATGACACGCATCGACTCTGACTTTGCCGAATTGCTTGATAAATGTGCTATTGGCAGACTCAACGAGGCTCAATACCAGGCAGGTCCTGAGACATCAGTTACGGTGATGCTCGTATCTGGCGGATATCCTGAGGCTTACAAGAAAGGAATGAAGATTACCGGACTTGAGGACGTCTGCCCATGCTGCATCGTGGCTCATGCCGGCACGAAACTCGATGGTAATGATATAGTTACGTCAGGCGGCCGTGTCATCGCAGTGACTGCACATGGCAAGAACATCGAAGAGGCGAGGGAGAAAGCTTATCATAGCGCCAAAATGATAAAATTCGAAGGCAAGAACTTCCGTCACGATATCGGCGTGGATTTGATGAATTATCATGCTTAAATTCTTTAAACACAGTTACATAGCGCAAGCTGTCGTGATAGTGCTGCTGATTGCAGTGCTGTGGATACCTGCGTTCCTAACCCAGTCGAACGACCAGGCCAATGAATACCCGACGACTCCGATGTATGATTTTTTGTTGGGTATTATGGGCAACTCCAATATAGCAATGACAATCTTTGTTATGTTGTTGTTCGGCTCGTGTGTGTTCGTCTTCAATTCAATGATGACTGTCGACAACCTGGTTACAAGAAACAGCAGCTTTTTCTCCTTTGTGATGGTGCTATGCATGTGCTGTGTGCCTATAAACAACAATTATTATCCGTTTTTGATAGCGTTGCCGTTGATGGTGATGGCCCAGCAGACCGTTTTTCTTATCTATAATGTTGAAAAACCTGAGAGATACTTGATGAATACAGGTATTTTTATCGCTGTCGGCTCGATGTTTTATATTCCTGCTATCTTGATGATATTCTGGGTTTTATTTGCTTTGATAGTGCATGGCATCAGAGAAATGAGGCTGTATTTGATTCCAATTGTTGGACTGGCGACCCCTTATATTCTAATGGCCACAATCATCTATATCTCAGGTAATTCGATGGAATTCATCAATGATTATGCCAACGCGTTCACCAGTATCGGTCTTACGAAACTTGAAATCACGACGATGGAGAAAGTGGTTCTGTTGGCTATGATTTTACTTTCGGTACTTTCAATCCTTAAGATTTGGTCAGGTAATGTTAATAATCTCGTTAGTACAAGACATAGGAAAACGGTTACGATGGTGTTGTTTATTTTAAGTATCATTATGCTTTTTACAAAAAATCCAGTGATGAGCAACGGTTACTTTTTCATGATGGTGGCGATACTTGTTTCTATGGCTTTAAGCTATGTAAAAAAGACCAAACTCGTTGATATTGCTTTGGTTGTGATAATGATTGCTGTCATCGCGAACCAGTATTTGCCGTTATTTGGGATAAAGTTATGAATCTGAAGCCGTTTTTTACCGAAAATCTGATTGAGGCTGGCTGCGACGAGGCCGGTAGAGGGTGTATCGCCGGTCCGGTGGTGGCTGCAGCTGTCATTCTTCCTCGTGGCATGGATTTTCCTGAATTTGATGATTCTAAAAAACTTACTGAAAAACAACGTGAGAAGTTGAGAGTCAAGGTGTTGGAGAATGCTGCGGCGTATGGCGTGGGTATCGTCTCGGCAGAGGAAATCGATGAGATTAATATCCTTAACGCCTCGTTTTTGGCGATGCATCGCGCTATCGACCAGCTGAAAATCCGTCCAGAACTGCTGCTGATAGATGGCAATCGTTTCAACAAATATCATGACCTGAAACATCAGTGCATTGTTGGCGGTGATGCTAAATATCAGTCTATTGCAGCGGCTTCCATTTTGGCAAAGACGACTCGTGACCATATCATGGAAGGGCTTGATACTCAATATCCTGCGTATAATTGGAAACAGAATAAAGGCTATCCGACTATTGAACATAAAAACGCTGTGGCTGAGCACGGAATGTCGCCGTATCACCGCAAAACATTCAATATGTCGATTCAGTTGAAATTATTTTAAAAAATATAAAACAAACTGCGACCTTTCACGTTCTATTAAAAAACGAATATTATGGCAAATACAAGAATTCTTTGGGCTGACGATGAGATTGAACTTCTCAGGCCGCATATAATGTTTCTGGAACAGAAAGGTTACGACGTCGAGACCGCCAACAACGGCAGTGACGCTGTGGAGATGGTGCGCGACGGGCATTTTGATATTGTTTTTCTTGATGAGCAGATGCCGGGAATTTCTGGCGTTGAGGCGCTTGAGAAGATTAAAGCGGATTTTCCGAATCTTCCGGTGGTGATGATTACGAAGAGCGAGGAGGAACGCATCATGGAGGACGCTATTGGCAGCAATATCGCGGATTACCTGATAAAACCGGTCAACCCGAACCAGATTTTGCTTTCGCTGAAGCGTAATCTCGAAAATAAAAAACTCGTCGACGAGAAGTCGACATCGATGTATCAGCAGGAGTTCCGCAAGATCGGAATGGACCTGAACAACAACCTCGATTACAACGAGTGGATCGGTTTATACAAAAACTTGACACGCTGGGAAATAGAGCTTCAGAAATCAACTGACGAGGGCATTAAAGAGGTGCTTTTCATGCAGAAAAACGAGGCAAACACACAGTTTTCGCGCTATGTGGAGAAAAACTACTGCGACTGGGTGTCGGGCAAGGCTGTCAACAAGCCGACGATGTCGCATACAGTGATGAAAGACAAGGTGTTTACTCGTCTTGAAAATAACGATAAACCGTTGTTTTTCATACTGATAGACAACCTGCGCTACGACCAGTGGAAAGCGATTCAACCGCTCGTGGAGAACTATTTCCGCGTCGCTGACGATGATATTTATTACAGCATCTTGCCGACGACAACGCAATATGCTCGTAACTCCATCTTTGCAGGTCTGATGCCGCTTGAGATCCGTCGTCATTACCCGAAATACTGGGTCGACGAGGAGGATGAAGGCACGAAAAACCAGTTTGAGGGCGAGCTTTTGGGCGAGCAGCTCCGTCGTTATGGCAAGAATATCAAATATTCTTACAACAAGGTGCTGAATCTGGCGGCGGGGAAGAAGCTTTACGACCAGATGAACAACCTGATGCAGAATAAGTTAAACGTCATAGTGTATAACTTCGTCGACATGCTTTCGCACGCCCGCACTGAGATGGAGATCATCCGTGAGCTCGCCGACGACGAGGTGGCATACCGCTCGCTGATGTTGTCGTGGTTTGAGCATTCGTCGCTGTTCGACATGATGAAATTCATAGCAAACAAAGGCTGTGACGCTGTAGTGACCACCGACCATGGCTCTGTCTGGGTGAAGAATCCGGTGAAGATATTGGGTGACAAGGCTGTGAACACAAATTTGAGATATAAGTATGGTAAATCGTTGAATTACAATGCGAAAGAGGTGTTTGAGGTGAAAGACCCGGAGAAGATTTTCCTGCCACGGATCAACGTGTCGACCTCGTATGTCTTCGCGCGCTCCAATGATTTCTTTGCTTATCCGAATAATTATAATTATTACGTAAACTATTATAGGAACACCTTCCAGCATGGCGGTATCTCCATGAACGAGATGATGATTCCTGTGGCATATCTTAAGGCAAAATAGTTTCTTCCCGTCATTTCGAGCGGAACGAAGTGGAGTCGAGGAATCTCATACAATAATGAATCAACAATGTTAGAAAAAGTTTTTAATATCAACAGCGTCGACGAGCTCTCCCAGGTGTCGGAGCTTCTGATTTCCTGGCGAGACAAATCCGATATCATCGCTTTTTACGGTCCGATGGGGGCTGGGAAGACCACTCTGATCAAGAATCTGTGCCATAAGCTTGGCGTGACAGATGAGGTCAACAGCCCGACATTTGCCCTTGTAAATGAATATCCTACGCCAATCGAAGGCTCGATTTTCCACTTTGATTTCTATAGAATCAAGAAGCTTGAGGAGGTCTACGACATCGGCTACGAGGATTATTTCTACAGCGGCAGATTATGCCTGTTGGAGTGGCCGGAGCTCATCGACCCGCTGATGCCGGAACATTTCATAAAAGTTGAAATTGCATTAGGAGACAGCGATAACGCTCGAAAAATAAAATGCACAGTCATATAATCAGGGCCGTGATACTCTATAAAAAGGACATAGAACAATTAAAAAATCTCATTTCTTCTCACACCAAAACTTTTATTCTTTTGGATGAGAATACCGAAAATTATTGCCTGAATTTTATAGAAGGCATTGATTTTCAAAACGTTATAGAAATTGTCATTCCTTCGGGTGAGCAAAATAAAAATATTGACACCGTTCAGTATATTTGGTCGAAACTTCTTGAAAATCATGCCGATAGGAAGGCACTTCTGATAAATATAGGGGGCGGCATGGTGACAGATATCGGAGGTTTTGCAGCTTCGTGTTATCAGCGTGGCGTCGATTTTATAAATATCCCTACGACCCTTTTGGGAATGATAGATGCAGCCGTTGGAGGTAAGACTGGCATTGATTTTCAAGGACTTAAAAACCAAATCGGAGTATTTTCACAGCCGCTGGCGGTGGTGATATTGTTTGAGTTTCTTGCTACATTGCCGAAAAGAGAACTGCTGTCAGGCTTGGCAGAGATTATAAAATACGGCTTCATTGTCGACAAGATCTTTTTGGAAGCGAAACTCCTGAAGAATACTGTTAATCCTGTTGATTCTGTCCTCATAAAAAAAGCTATCGAAGTCAAAGATGAGATTACTTGCCATGACTCGACGGAGCAGGGTAGACGCAAGATTTTGAACTTCGGTCACACTATCGGTCATGCTCTTGAGACTTATCTCATTGATCATCATAAAGAGATACGTCATGGAGAAGGGGTGGCGCTTGGCATGTTGTCTGCTTTGTATCTTTCTGAAAAATATTGTAGTTTAAGTCATGATATAACTTTATATTATAAAGATTTATATGCTAAAAATTTCAATAGATTTGATTTAAATGATATTCCAATTGAAAATCTGGTTGAAATTATGCGTCATGACAAGAAAAATGAGGGCGGAGATGTCAGATTTGTGTTGATTGAAGACTTTGGGAAGCCTGTTTATGATGTCGTTGTGAAGCCTGAGGATATTGTTGATTCCGTTAACTATCTCGTTGATTATCTGAACGATGCGCATTACTGGATTAAATAAGACGTTTGATGTCGATGTGAATCTTGTCGGCAGCAAGAGCGAATCCAACCGCGTTCTGATGATCGGCTATTATGGCGGATTCAAACCACGCATCACCAATCTTTCATCCTCCGATGACACTACATTATTGAAGGATATTCTAGATACTATCTCTTATCCTTCTTATCTTCAAAAAATCACTTGTTCCAACGCCGGCACTGTCTTACGTTTTCTCGCCACCGCATTGTCGTTTCGCCCAGGCAGCTGGATTCTGACCGGCTCTGACCGAATGATGCAGCGTCCAGTGGGTGATCTGGTGAATGCATTACGCAACATTGGCGCCGACATCGAATACATGGGGCAGGAGGGATTCCCACCATTAAAAATCAATGGCAAAACCCCTGTAGAGACGTTTACTGAAACGTCTGTTTCAGTTGATATTTCGCGCAGTTCGCAATTTGCATCGTCGATTTTATTGGCATTGCCAATTTTTAAGACGGATTTTCATCCGGCTCTACGTTTGGATGGTGACATGTCGTCAGTTCCTTACATCGACATGACCATCGATGTGATGCAGAAATTTGGCATTGATGTGCATCGTGACGGTCGCGAAATATTTATAAAACCATCTGATTATAGAGATATTGAATATACAATAGAATCTGATTGGACCTGCGCCTCATATTGGTACGAAATCGTCGCTTTCAGTGAAAACGGACGCGCCAGATTGCGTAATCTGAGGCTGGATTCAAAACAAGGTGACGCTGTTGTCGCAAAATGGTTTGAAGATTTCGGCGTTACAACCGTTCAAGATGGTAATGATATTATTATTGAAAAAAATAATTCAATAATTAAGAAACAAGTGTCATTTGATTTCATCGACAACCCTGATTTGTACCCGACCATCGCCGCCACCTGTGCCGGGCTCGGGGTAGAAGGCAGGTTCACCGGGTTGCGCAATCTCGTTCACAAGGAATCGGATCGGGTGGCGGCGATGATGTCAGAGTTGTCCAAGATAGGGACAGACCGCGTCTGCCCGCCAGTTTTCGATTCCCACAACGACCACCGCATCGCCATGGCGTTGGCACCGCTCGCAATGAAAATCGGCGCCATTGAAATCAATAACGCCGAAGTTGTTTCTAAATCGTACCCGAATTTCTGGAAGGAGATAAACTATTCCCATCCTGATGTCAGCACATCAACAATATGAATAACCTCGATAGGCAAGCCCTGTTTCTTCGCATAGGCATTGAGGTGCAACAGGCATGATATATCGTTGGTAATCAGGTATTCAGCGCCTGAATCGATGGCATCTCTCAGCTTTTGGTCAGCCATTGATGACGAAATTGTCTCATGCTGCACAGCAAAAAGCCCTTTACCCATGCCGCAGCAGATCTCAGGATGTTTCAAGTCAACCAATTCGAGTCCGTTGACCTTCGAAAGCAGCTGTCGTGCCTCGTTTTTCAGCCCAAGTTCTCGCAAGGCGGAGCATGAGTCGAGGTATGCGCATTTGTGACGGAAGACCGCCTCAAAATAATCCTTATGCAGTTTATTTACTAGGAAATCAGTGATTTCGTAGATGTTTGCCACGAGGCGTTTATATTCCAGATGCAGGCTGGTGTTGTAGAAGAGCTCTTTGTATCTCGTCTTGATGAATCCCACGCACGACGCGCTGATGCCCACGATAGGACGGTTGTTCGGGAAGTCGCGTAAGAACTTCTCGCCGAGTGTCTTCGACTCCTCGACGTAGCCGCTGTTAAATGCAAATTTGCCGCAACAAGTCTGCTCGGGATTATATTCTATCTCGACACCGGCTGCTTTTAGAAGCTTGACGGCGTTCATGGCCGTTTCCGGATAAATCTGGTCGATTGTGCAAGATACAAAGAGGTCTACTGTCATGATTGTCAATGATTTAAATTATTTCAAACCACGTGCTTTCAAATATGGCTCAATACTCGGTTCCTGTCCGCGGAACTTCTTGTACTGTACCATTCCTTCGTCGTTGCCGCATTCCTGCAAGCAGTTGATTCTGAATGATTTGGCAAGTTCCGGATTAAACAGGTCGCCTGATTCTTTGAAGAAGTTGAAAGCGTCTTTGTCAAGCACTTCTGCCCAAGTGTAGGCGTAATAGCCAGCGCTGTAGCCGCCGCTGAACACATGAGAGAAGTTGGTGCTGCGGTAACGTGGCTGGATCTCGCGAATCAAGCCGATGGCGTTCATCTGCTGTCTCTCGAATTCATCAACGTCAAGATTATTTATGACGTTGATATCGGTGAGCTCGTGGTATTTCATATCCAAAATCGAAGCCGCGATGAGTTCGGTGGTGTTGAATCCTTGGTTGAACAAAGCGCTGTTTTCGAGTTTTTCGATGAGGCTGTCAGGCATGACTTCGCCTGTTTTGTAATGTTTTGCATACATTCTGATGACCTCAGGCTCGCCGGCCCAGTTTTCCATGATCTGAGAAGGAAGTTCGACATAGTCGTGAGGCACGTTGCCGCATGTCCTGCTGTATCTTCCTTTCGAGAAGAAGGAGTGCAGTGAGTGTCCGAACTCATGCCACATCGTCTCTGTCTCGTCCCAGTCGAGCAGGGCAGGGGCGTCGCCTGATGCCGGCGTGAAGTTCATAACCAATTGAATAAGAGCAGGATGCCACACTCCGTTGATGTCGTAGCCGCCTTCGCGGAACGAGGTGCACCATGCGCCGCTGCTCTTCGACTCGCGCGGATAGAAATCGAGGTAAAGAAGACCCAATGTCGAGCCGTCGAAGTCTTTCACTTCGTAAGTCTCAACGCCTTCAAAATAGATCGGGATGTCGTTCCTCTTTTCAAAAGTGACGCCGTATAACTTGTTGGCAGCCATGAACATACCGTTGCGGACGTTATCCAATGAGAGATAAGGACGAATCTGATTTTCATCGAAATCATATTTGGCTTTGCGGAGCTGCTCGGCATAATACCACCAGTCGCTGCGTTGAATTTTAGCAGGGGCTAATTCTTGCATCTCGCGAAGCTCTTTCTTAGCCAGTTCGTTTGCTGAATTGAAGATACCGTCGAGGAACTTGTCAACTGTCTTGTCGTCTTTTGCCATGTTGACATCAAGCACATAGTTGGCGTAGTTGTCGAAACCGAAAAGCTGTGCTTTTTGTAGTCTCAACGCCAGCATTTCCTTGATGATGGCTTTGTTATCGTATTCGTTGTTATTGTCGCAACGATTGTAATAAGCGTTGTAAATCTCATCGCGTAACATTGAGTTGTCGGAATAAGTCAGGAACGGGATGAGGCTCGGTTTGCTCAATGTGAAAGCCCATTTGCCTTCCATGCCGTCTTTCTTGGCCTGTTCGGCAGCTGCGTCGATGCTTGATTGTGGCAGTCCCGCAAGGTCTTTCTCGTTGTCGATGACGAGTTTGAAGTTGCTGTTTTCTTTCAGAAGATTGTTGCCGAACTGAAGGCTTAAAATCGATAGTCTTTCGTTGATTTCGCGCAGTTTCGCCTGGTCTTCTTCGTTCAGATTGGCTCCTCTGCGGATGAAGTCGTTGTAATATTTCTCAACCACGCGGTTTTGCTGGTCGTCTAGGTTCATCTCGGCGCGGTGGTCGTAAACATATTTAATCTTCTCGAAAAGCACAGGATTCATCGCGATATCATCACCATGTGCTGACATCATAGGCATCACCTCTTCGGCAATCTGCAAAAGCTCGTCGTCGCTCATGCATTCCATCATGTTGAAAAACACTCCGCCGACCTTGCCGAGCAGCTCGCCTGATTTGTCGTAAGCCCAGATAGTGTTCTCGAAAGTTGGCGTCTCGGAATTGTTGCAAATAGCCTCGATCTCTGCCTTATTCTGCTTCATGCCTTCAATGAAAGCCGGCATGTAATGCTCGTTTTTAATCTTGTCGAACGCGGGCGCTTCGAGGTATGTCCCATAGTCAGAGAAAAAAGGATTGTCCTTGCAACTGTCTGAATTGCAGGAAGTTAAACCTAAAATACTCATTGCAAAAATGATTAAATAATTCTTAATTTTCATGATTTTTACCTATTTAGTCCAATCTGCAAAGATATGGAAAAAAGTTGGAAAATAAAGAATTATATTTTAAAAAATATTTATTAATAATGTCTTGCACCATTCGAAAATAATCCGTAAATTTGCAGGCAAATTTTTTGTAATTAGGTAATTTGAATTAAAATTAAACAAATCAAACATAAATGGCTATGAATAAGCAGATTACATTAGAGCAGGCCGTTGAGAAGGTTCACGACGGCATGACAATTATGTTCGGCGGATTCCTCGGAGTGGGAAGCGCAGTGCAGATCATCGACGCTATCGTTGAGAAAGGCGTGAAGGATTTAACAATCATCGCTAACGATACCGCTTACGACAACATCGCCCACGGTAAGCTCGTCGCTAACCATCAGGTGAAGAAAGCTATCGTGTCACACACCGGTACAAACAAAGAGACAGCGGCACAGAAGAACGCCGGCACTCTCGAGGTTGAATACGTACCACAGGGCACATTGGCAGAGCGTATCAGAGCCTACGGCGCAGGTCTCGGCGGAGTCCTCACCCCAACAGGTCTCGGCACCATCATGCAGGACGGCAAGGATATCGTGAAAGTCGACGGTAAAGACTACATCCTCGAGAAACCTCTCAAGGCTGACATCGCTTTCTTGCGCGCCAACATCGTTGACGAGTTCGGTAACATGGTGTTCCTCGGAACAACCAACAACTTCAACCCACTCATGGCTACAGCAGCCGACTACGTGGTTGTTGAGGCCGAAAAACTCGTGAAGGTTGGAGAGATTAAGCCGGAATGCGTACACGCTTCAGGAATTTATGTTGACGGTATTTACGTTGAGAAGTAGTGTAGAGTTTAGAGTGTAGAGTTTAGAGTAGTTTTAAAGTTTAGAGTTTAAAGTTTTAAGTTAAAAATTTTGAAAATGGAAAAAGAATATAGAACAAAGATTAGACTTCGCATGAGTGCGAAGGATGCTCACTACGGTGGCAATTTGGTTGACGGCGCTCACATGGTTCACCTCTTCGGTGATGTGGCTACCGAGCTTTTGATTATGCGTGACGGCGACGAAGGTCTCTTCTGCGCATACGACATGATTGAATTCAAAGCCCCTGTCTATGCAGGCGACTTTATCGAAGCTGAAGGTTGGATCGACCGTGAAGGCAACACATCGCGCCACATGTTGTTTGAGGCCCGCAAGGTTGCTGTCGCCCGTCCAGACATCTCTCCATCAGCTGCTGACGAGCTCGATGAGCCTATCCTGGTTTGCCGCGCTTCAGGCACATGCGTTACACCAAAAGATTGCCAAAGAAAAAAGTAAAAAATTATGGATAAACTGATAATCACAGCTGCTATCTGCGGCGCAGAAGTAACAAAAGAACAGAATCCTAACGTTCCTTATACCGTTGAGGAGATTGTGCGCGAGGCTAAGTCGGCAGTCGACGCCGGTGCCGCCATCGTACACCTTCACGTCCGCTGGGACGACGGCACACCTACACAGGACCGTGGCCGTTTCCAGGAGTGCGAAGAGGCTATCCTCAAAGTTTGCCCTAACGTAATCTTGATTCCTTCGACAGGCGGTGCCGTCGGTATGACACCTGACGAGCGTCTTCAGTCGACCGACACCAACCCACGTCCTGAGATGGCAACCCTCGACTGCGGTACATGCAACTTCGGCGATGAGATCTTCGACAACACCATGCCAACGATGCGCGCTTTCGGCAAACGCATGATCGAACGCGGCATCAAGCCGGAATACGAATGCTTCGAGATGGGTCATCTCGACACCATCCTCACCATGGCACGCAAGGGCGAAGTCCCGGGCGCACCGATGCAGTTCAACTTCGTGCTCGGCGTCCCTGGCTGCACACCTGCAACAGTGGCTAACCTCTGCTGGCTCGTCAACGGCATCCCGGCAGGCTCGACATGGACAGTGACAGGCGTCGGACGTAACGCATTCCCGATGGCAGCAGCAGCTATCGCCATGGGCGGCAACGTACGCGTCGGATTCGAAGACAACCTCTATCTGTCAAAAGGCGTCCTCGCTAAGTCAAACGGCGAACTCGTCGAGAAAGTGGTGAGATTGGCAAAAGAACTCGGCCGTCCAATCGCCACATCAGACGAAGCAAGAGAGATTCTGGGATTGAAGAAGAGATAATCTCTTTTCGTCATTTCGACCGACCGAAGGGAGTGGAGAAATCTCCCTCAATTAAATGAGATTTCTCGATTCCGCTTCGCTTCACTCGAAATGACGGGAATTATTAAAAAAAAGAAAACAAATTAAAAGTAATTAAATAACATTTAAAAATTAAATAAAATGCAGAAACACGGTAACAAATACGGTACACACCGCGTGATTGAACCAAAAGGCGTTCTTCCACAACCAGCTAACAAACTCGACAACAACATGGACGAAATCTGGGACAACGAGATTTTGATTGACGTCCAGACTTTGAATATCGACTCAGCATCATTCACCGACATCCACAACTATGCAAAACAGCAGGCAGGTGCTGGCGCATCAGAGGAAAAGATCATGGAAGAGGTGAAGAAAGAAATGTTCCTCAACGTTGAGTTGCAGGGTAAACACCGCAACCGTCGTACAGGTTCAGGCGGTATGCTCCTCGGTAAAGTCGAGAAGATCGGTGACGCTTTGAAAGGCAAGATCGACCTCAAAGAAGGCGACCGCATCGCTACATTGGTTTCATTGTCACTGACACCTCTCCGCATCGATGAGATCATCGCCATCCGTCCAGACGTTGACCAGGTCGACATCAAAGGTAAGGCTATCCTCTTCGAAAGCGGTATCTACGCTAAGATCCCGAGCGACATGCCAGAGAAACTCGCATTGTCAGCATTAGACGTCGCTGGTGCTCCAGCACAGACAGCAAAACTTTGCCAGTACGGTCAGACAGTCGTCATCCTCGGCGCCGGTGGTAAGTCAGGTATGCTCTGCGCTTACGAGGCTAAGAAACGCGTCGGCGTGACAGGTAAGGTCATCGGCATCGCCAACAGCCCTAAGTCAACACAGCGTATCAAAGACCTCGGCTTCTGCGACATCGTCGAGAGCGCTGCAGGTATGACACCAGTTCAGGTTTATGAACTCGTCGAGAAACTCACAAACGGCAAGATGGCCGACGTGACAATCAACTGCGTGAACGTTCCGGATCAGGAGATGACAGCAGTCCTCTGCACAAAGGACGACGGTATCGTTTACTTCTTCTCAATGGCAACAAGCTTCACAAAGGCTTCATTGGGTGCTGAAGGTATCGGCTCAGACGTCAACATGATCATGGGTAACGGCTACACCAAAGGTCACGCTGAATTCACACTTCAGGAACTCCGCGAGAGCCCGAAACTCCGTAAGATCTTTGAAGAACTTTATGCTTAATCAGCCATTAGCCGATAGCTATTAGCCAATAGGTTTTTATCGAAAGAGTTTCTAATGGCTAATAGCTAATGGCTAATACCTAAAAACAGAAGAAATGGGAGAATCAAGAAGAAAAATAATGTTTCCGAACGTCACTGACGAACAGTGGAACGATTGGAAATGGCAGGTCAAGAACCGCATCGAGACCCTTGAGGACTTGAAGAAATATGTGAAGCTGACCGAAGCTGAGGAAGAAGGCGTGAAGAAGACCCTTTCGACTCTGCGTATGGCTATCACTCCATATTATCTGAGCCTCATCAACCCTGACGACCCGGCTGATCCGGTCCGTCGTCAGGCTATCCCTACGGCTGCCGAGACACACATCGCACGTGCCGACTTGCTCGACCCGTTGCATGAGGACGAGGATTCACCAGTCCCAGGATTGACACACCGTTATCCAGACAGAGTGTTGTTCCTCATCACCGATATGTGCTCAATGTACTGCCGTCACTGCACACGCCGTCGTTTTGCAGGTCAGAAGGATGACGAGTCACCAGCCGACAGAATAGAGAAAGCATTGGAATACATCGAGAAGACAGAATGTGTCCGCGACGTGTTGCTGTCAGGCGGCGACGCCTTGATGGTGAGCGACAAGAAGTTGGAATACATCATCGGTCGTCTCCGTCAGATCAAACATGTCGAGATCGTGCGTTTAGGAACACGTACCCCTGTGGTCTGCCCACAGCGTATCACTCCTGAGCTCTGCGACATGCTGAAGAAATATCATCCAATCTGGATCAACACACACTTCAACCACCCGAACGAGGTGACACCAGAGTCATTCGCAGCATGCGAGAGATTGGCAAACGCCGGTATCCCGTTAGGTAACCAGAGCGTGTTGCTCCGTGGCGTCAACGACTGCGTGTTCGTGATGCGTCAGCTCGTCCACGACCTCGTGAAGATGCGCGTGCGTCCATACTATATCTATCAGTGCGACCTCTCAATGGGTCTGGAGCACTTCAGAACACCGGTTTCGAAAGGTATCGAGATCATCGAAGGCTTGCGCGGCCACACCTCAGGCTTCTGCGTCCCGACATTCGTCGTCGATGCTCCAGGCGGTGGCGGCAAGACCCCGGTCATGCCACAGTACGTGATCTCACAGTCTCCAGGCAGAGTGGTGCTGCGTAACTTCGAAGGCGTCATCACCACCTACACCGAGCCGGCAGAATACCACAGCGAGTGCAACTGCCCTGAGTGCCAGGCACTTAAGAAGAGACTCGAGGCTGAGAGAGTGGAAGATGTCGACAGAAACAAACCTGTTGACGGCGTCATCACATTGCTCGAAGGCGAGAAGATGAACATCGAACCGGCTCATCTCTATCGTCATGAAAGACAAAAACATAATAAATAAAAACTAACTGTATGAGCGAGAATAATTATCATAAAGTATCAAGCTGGAAACTTATCCTGGTTCTGATGCTTATTGTTTGGATGATAAATGTACTTATGTCATTTGTCTACAAAACACAGCCGAATTTCTTTATGTTCACTTGGCTGACAAACATATTCCTGTGTTTTGTTGAAACAGTTCTTGTATCAATAATTTGCTATGTTTTTTATCTTTTGTTCTTTAAACATAGGAATAGAGATAAAGAAGAAGATAATGACGCTCAATAAGTTATGCCTTTCATTGAGGAACTTATAAAATACAGAAGCTGTTCTATCGTGGGGCTGGCGAAAAACACCGGCAAAACGGTGAGTCTGAACTATGTTTTAGGCCGCTTGCCCCTCGACAGAATGCGTATAGCACTAAGTTCCATTGGTATCGACGGCGAGACGACCGACCAGGTAACCAAAACGGCGAAGCCTGAGATAACATTACAAGAAGGCACATATTTCGGGACAAGCGAGAAACATTATCTTCAGAGAAGACTGGTTTCGGAGCTTGTCGATGTGAGCGATGAGAACACCTCATTGGGAAGGATTGTTACGGCTAGGGCGCTGACCAAAGGCAAGATTCTGCTGTCGGGACCCTCGTCGAACCTCGGATTGAGACGTTGGAAGACCTCGATGGAGAAATATAACATCGACCTGATAATCATCGACGGGGCGCTTTCGCGAATGAGTCTGGCGTCGCCGGCAACGAGCGAGTCGATGATTCTGGCAACGGGAGCGGCGTATTCGGCCAACATCACAAACCTCGTGCAGAAGACAGCATTCGTGGTGGATATGGTGAATCTGGATCTGACATCGGAAGAAAACAGATTGAGGTTCAACGATATACACACGGGCGTTTGGGCCGTCGACGACAACGACGAGCTTCATGACTTAAAAGTGACGTCATCGTTATCGACGAAAATCTGCACCGATGGCATAGAGCACTGCAAGACGCTGTTTATGAGCGGCGCGCTGACAGACGGCTTTATGGAACACATCCGCACCAAGAAGATTTTCAAGGAGACGGAGATAGTGGTGACTGATTTTACGAAGATTTTCCTTACACCTATATTATATAAGGCGTTTGTGAGAGGAGGCGGCAAGATCAGTGTGATGCAAAAAAGCAAGCTCATCGCGGTGACGGTGAACCCGACGGCACCCAACGGCATGGTGCTCGACTCGGACAGACTATGTAAAACAATGTCGGAAGCTATTAACCTTCCGGTTTATGATTTAAAGAAATGCGACTGAAACAACTCATAGAGCAACCCTGCGGTCTAAAATATATGATAGACAACCTCGACACCCATTCGGGTTTTGCGAGGAGGATGATTTTGGATACCGAGATGCCGACGGATGCCAGGATTATAAACACTAACTATCAGATACTGAAAGAGTTTTATGATGTTGTAAACAATCAGGAGAACCAAAACCAGATCAACAACCTGCAGTTTAAGCTCTGCAATCTGAAAGAGATTGGGGGCACAATCACACACTTGAGAAACAAGTATGTCTTGGATGACATCGAGCTCTTCGAGGTGAAGCATCTGGCGATGCTCGCTGGTGAGGTACAGGTGGTGATGAACAGCTTACAGCTGGGCGAGAGCATTTTTATCCCGAATTTGGAAGAGGTGGTGAACATCCTCGACCCTGACGGGATGAAGATTGCGAGTTTTTATATCTATGACTCGTATTCACCGCGCTTGATGGAGCTGAGGCGCATCATGAAGGCGAAGGACGACTTCGACGAGGCGTTGTTCAGCGAGATGACATCCATTGAAGACGAGGTCCGCGCCAAGCTGTCGATGCAGCTCTCGAAGTTTGCCGACGAGCTTGAGGCAGCGCAGAAAGCCTTGGCATTCATTGACTTAAACCTCGCTAAGGCCTATCAGATGATAAAATACGACCTCTGTTTCCCGACCGTTTCAGAAGATGGGACGACGGAATACGAGGGGCTGTTCAATCCCGAGGTGAAAGACGCGTTGGAGCAGCGTAACCGCACGTTCCAGCCGGTTGACATCACATTCTGGAACAAGCCGACATTGATAACAGGAGCCAACATGGGAGGTAAGACAGTGGTTTTGAAGACATTGACACTGTGTCAGTATCTGTTCCAGTTCGGTTTTGGCATTCCTGCGACAAAAGCCAAAGTTGATTTGAAAGATGAAATATATTTCTGCATTGGCGATGAGCAGTCTATTGAAAAAGGCTTGTCGTCGTTCGCAGCAGAGATGAAAAATATCGATGCTGTTATTAAAGCATCGCGTGGAAAACGAAAAATTTTAGCGTTGATTGATGAGCCGGCAAGAACCACTAACCCTAAAGAGGGAACGGCGTTGGTCTCATCGTTGGTGAAAGTGCTTGAGGTTGAAAACGTCAGTCTCGTCATGACAACGCATTACGATATAGAGCCGACTGATTCCAGAAGACTTCGTGTCAAAGGATTTGAAGACGGCAAAATGAACTACGAGCTCATTGAAGTCAAAGACGGAGAAGTTCCGCATGAAGCTTTAAATATTGCTGAAAGTTTAGGAATTGATGCTGTCTGGATTTCAAAAGCACGTGAAATTTTGAAAATAAAAGAATAAATTAAAAATATAAAACTATGACAAGCAAATTAGGTCTTGATTTTACAAAAGTTGAGTATGCAAGAGGTTTGGCAAAGAAGATCGCCGACCAGGTGCAGGAATTCGTTGAACAGTACACCACCGTCGCTGTGGAGCGTACTTTGAGCCGTTTGATGGGTATTGACGGCGTGGATGAGAACCAGGTGCCGCTGCCGAACGTGGTGGTCGACACACTGAAGGAGAAGGGCGTGCTGAGCGAAGGCGTGCTGTTCTTCATCGCTAACGCTATGATTCAGACTGGCTTGAAGCCACAGCAGATCGCTGAGCAGGTGGCAGCCGGCAAGCTCGACATCACCAAGGTGGTGACCCGCGACCAGAAGAAGATCGCTGAGACACTGCAGCCGGTCATTGACGAGAACGTTGGTAAGATCCGCGCTCGCCATGACAGACGTGACCATTACCTCAACACCATAGGCGAGGGACCGAAGCCATATCTTTATATTATTGTGGCTACAGGTAACATCTATGAAGACGTGGTGCAAGCTCAGGCTGGTGCTCGTCAGGGTGCTGACGTCATCGCTGTGATCCGTACTACCGGTCAGTCGTTGCTTGACTACGTGCCATACGGCGCCACAACAGAAGGTTTCGGCGGTACATTCGCTACACAGGAGAACTTCCGTATCATGCGTAAGGCATTGGACGAAGTGGGCGAGGAGCTCGGCCGTTACATCCGTCTGTGTAACTACTGCTCAGGTCTCTGTATGCCTGAAATCGCCGTCATGGGTGCTTTCGAAGGCCTCGACGTGATGTTGAACGACGCTCTCTACGGTATCTTGTTCCGCGATATCAACATGCAGCGTACTTTGATCGACCAGTACATGAGCCGTATCATCAACGGATTTGCCGGCGTCATCATCAATACCGGTGAGGATAACTACCTGACAACCGCTGACGCTGTCGAGGCAGCTCACACTGTGTTGGCATCAGACCTTATCAACGAACAGCTTGCATTCTCAGCAGGTTTGAAGGAAGAGCAGATGGGCTTGGGTCACGCTTTCGAGATGGACCCGATGCTTGAAAACGGCTTCCTCCTCGAGCTCGCACAGGCTCAGATGACACGTGAGATCTTCCCGAAGGCTACTTTGAAATACATGCCTCCGACCAAGTTCATGACAGGTAACATCTTCCGCGGTCACATTCAGGATGCATTGTTCAACATCATTGGTATCTGGACACATCAGGGAATCCAGCTGCTCGGTATGCCTACCGAGGCTATCCATACCCCGTTCATGAGCGACCGTTATCTCTCAATCGAGAACGCTAAATACATCTTCAACAACCTTCACAGCATTGGCGAGGAGATGGAGTTTAAAGAAGGCGGTATCTGCCGTGAGCGTGCTAAGTTAGTGTTAAACAACACTATAGCATTGCTCGAGGAAATCGTGAAGGAAGGCTTGTTCACCGCTCTTGAAAAAGGTATCTTCGGTGATGTGAAACGTCCGAAGAACGGTGGTAAAGGTCTCGAAGGCGTTACACAGAAAGGTGAGAACTATTACAACCCATTCGTGGAAATCATGAAGGGTAAGAGATAACGAATGCATAAAATTCGTCCGTACGTTCTGCCGATTGCCATAGTGTTGGGACTTCTGTTCCACTCCTGGTGCGGTGTTTTGAAGGTGGCGGTGCCGTATCTTATCTTCAGCATTTTGCTGTTGAACTTTGCGGCTGTCGACGTCAAGAAGATGAGCTTCTCGAAGATGTATCTCTGGCTTATGCTATATCAGATTGGCGTAAGCATCGGGATGTATTATCTGCTGAAGGCGTTCAATGCCAGCGAGATTTTGGCGCAAGGCGTGATGCTTGGCGTGCTGTGTCCGGTGGCGGCGTCGGTGGTGGTGATATCGTGCATGTTGGGCGCAAACCGCGAGACAGTGACGAGCTACACCATCATTGGAAACCTGATGGTGGCGATAGTGGCACCGATATATTTCTCGTTTATCGGGAATCATCAGGAGATTCCGTTCTGGACGTCATTCTGGATGATTCTCGGTAAGATCGGTACGATAATAGCACTGCCGTTCTTTGTAGCACTTACGACTCAGGTGGTCATGCCGAAGGTGCATGATTTACTCTGTAAGATAAAAGGAGTGTCGTTCTATTTGTGGTCTGTTGCTTTGACTATTACTCTCGGTCAGACTATAGATTTCATGTTTATGGAAGGGAAGGAGAACCTGCCTGCAATAATTTGGCTCGGCGTGTTTTCAATAGCCTTCTGCGTTGTACAGTTTGCGTTGGGCAAGTACATCGGACATAAATACGGCGACATCATCGCGGGCGGACAGCTGCTGGGACAGAGAAACTCGGCAATGGGAATATGGATGGCTAACACCTATCTCAACCCGTTGGCAGCGATATTCCCGGCGTTGTATTCGGTATGGCAGAATCTGTTTAATAGCATACAGTTATGGTATCATGATAAAAAATTAAATCTATGAAAATCTTAAAAACATCTTTACTGATCATGGGAAGCATGGTAATGTTATCCGCATGCGATACTCGTTATAAGATTAAGGAGTATCCTCAAGCTGAACGCGACGAGACTGTCGTGGACAATTATTTTGGAACAGAGGTCGCTGACCCTTATCGTTGGCTCGAAAACGACACTTCTGCCGCTACTTTGGCATGGGTGGAGGCTGAGCGTGCGTTGACAGACGATTATCTCAGTCATATAAAAGTGAGAAGTGTTCTCAAGGAACGTCTCACGCAAATCGCTGATTATGAGAAATATGGCGTTCCGTCGAAACGTTTCGGAAAATATTTCTACAGCAAGAACGACGGTCTGCAGAACCAGAGTGTTTATTACATGCAGGATGCCAACGGCGGCGAGCCTGAGGTGCTTCTCGACCCGAACACTTTGTCGGATGACGGTACCGTTTCCCTTGGCGGAATGAGCATGTCGCACGACGGCAAATATCTCGCTTACACTATCCAGCGCAGCGGTTCCGACTGGGTTGAGATTTATGTGAAAGACATAGCAACGAAAGAACTGCTTCCAGACCATATCGAATGGGCTAAGTTCACTGGCGCCAGCTGGTATAAGGACGGCTTCTTCTATGCTGCTTACGACAAACCGGTGGAAGGCAAGGAGTTCTCAAATGTCAACGAAAACCACAAGATTTACTATCATAAGCTCGGTGACCCTCAGGAGAAAGACAAGCTCTTCTATGAGAATCCTAAGCAGCCTCGTTATTTCCACGGCGTCGGCTTGACTGAAGACGAGCATTACATGTTCTTATATGAAAGCGGTCAGGGTGCAGGACACACCTTGTGGATTCGCGATATGAACGATAAGAACGGCAAGTTCGTGCAGATCGCATTCGACATGGATTATCAGTACAGCCCTATCGACATCATTGATGGAAAGATGTACATCATGACAAACTACGACGCTCCTAAAGGCATGGTTTGTGTGGCGGATGTCAAAGATGTCAACAAGGCTTCTATTGAAAACTGGGAGGTGTTGATTCCTGAAAATGAAAACGTGATGGTAGGCGCACAGATGGGTGCAGGCAAGATGATTATCACCTACGACAAAGACGCTTCAAATCATGCATACGTCTATGAACTCGACGGCACGATGAAACATGAGATTCAGTTCCCTACATTCGGCTCTGCAGGCATAGTGAGCCGTTACGATGAACCTGAGATCTTCTATGCTTTCACATCGTTTACCTTCCCGACAACTATTTACAAATATGATATCGAGGCGAACACTTCAGAGGTGTTCCGCGCTCCGAATGTCTCTTTCAATCCTGAGGATTATGTGACAGAGCAGGTGTTCTACACCAGCAAAGACGGCACACGCGTTCCTATGTTCCTGACATACAAGAAAGACTTGCAGAAAGACGGCAAGAACCCAACCTTACTTTACGGTTACGGCGGCTTCAACATCACTTTGAACCCTGGCTTCTCGACCATGCGTATCCCGTTCCTTGAGATGGGTGGCGTTTATGCTATGGCAAACCTCCGTGGCGGCAATGAATATGGTGAGGAATGGCATCTTGCAGGTACCAAGTTACAGAAACAGAACGTGTTCGACGACTTCATCGCTGCAGCAGAGTATCTCATCGACAACAAATACACTTCTCCTGATTATCTCGCCATCAACGGTGGCTCAAATGGCGGCTTGTTGGTCGGCGCCGTCGTCAACCAGCGTCCTGACTTGTTCCGAGTGGCAGTGCCTCAGGTCGGTGTGATGGACATGTTGCGTTACCATCTGTTCACCATCGGCTGGAACTGGGCTTCAGATTACGGCACCAGCGAGGACAGCAAGGAGATGTTCGAGGCGTTGTATGCTTACTCACCTTTGCATACCATCCAGAGCGGTCCTGACGTTCATTATCCTGCCATCATGGTGACGACTGCAGACCACGACGACCGTGTCGTCCCTGCACACTCATTCAAATATGCGGCAGAACTGCAACACGCTCAGACAGGCGACGAACCTAAGATCATCCGCATCGACAGCAAGGCTGGTCACGGCGGCGGAAAACCTATGGCAAAAGTCATTGAGGAACAAGCTGATATATATGCATTTATCCTTTATAATATCGGCGTATCAAAATAATTAATGTTGATATTTTGTTAATAAAAAGTCTACAGTTTTTGTAGACTTTTTTTTATTTTTGCGTGTATTAAAATACTTTTATATATGCGGTTTAAACATTTACTATTTATCATTCCTATTTCCATAGTTTTAATAGGATGTGGAGAAAAAAAACAAAAGAATCAGAACTATTCTCCTGTGATTCCTGTAGGAGTTTCAGTAGTTGGTTTTACGGATGGAAATAATTTCCGCCATTATGTAGGATCATTGAAGAGTGAGGTGAAGATGGCTCTCTCATTTCCTTTGGGTGGCACTCTTACCAATATTTATGTCAGCAATGGACAAAAGGTGAAACAAGGCGATATTATCGCTAAGGTTGACGAGACAACAGCCAAGAGTTTGCATGATGCAGCATTGGCAACGCTGAACCAGGCACAAGACGGTTACGATCGTTTGAAACAGGTTCACGAGGAAGGCGGCATCAGCGACGTGCGCTGGGTTCAGATGGAGACAGACCTGGAAAAGGCTCGCCAGACTGAGATTTCGACACGTAAACATCTCGAAGATTGCACCATTTATGCTCCTCAAGACGGTGTTATTAGCATGGGAGACCGCGTGGTGGGAGAGACTATGCGCCCATCAGAGGCTTTTTGCCATCTTATCGATATGAACAAGTTTTTCGTTGAGTTTTCTATAGCTGAAAAAGAGATAGGTCAGATAAATATCGGTGACAAGGCTTCTGTCATGATTCACGCTTTGAATGATCTTGAAAGGGATGTCGTGATTACCGACAAGGCTGTCGTGTCAAATCCTTTCGGCCATACATATAATGTGAAGGCAAGGATTGACCTTGACGGACAAGACGCGCTGCCGGGTATGGTGGTTAATATTCGTCTCAATGCAACGGGGAATTCGGGCATTGTGGTGCCGGCATCATGTGTGCAGACTGTCTCTAACGGACTGGCAGTGTGGGCATTGAAGAACGGCAGAGCATACCGTCGCATCATTGAGGTGACCGACTTCGTGAAAAACGGCGTGTTGGTTAGCAAAGGCCTTGAAGATGGCGATACTGTGGTCACAGTGGGTTATCAGAAATTGTACAACGGAGCCAAGGTTTCTTTTAAGTAATCTTTACTCAATAAATTAGGAATTATGGCTCAGAAAAGAAATCTTGTTGAAGCTGCGATGAGGAACAACAATCTGGTGTTCTTCTTCATGACGGTCATCGTCATATTTGGCTTCTTTGCGCTTCCTCGTTTGAAAAAGAACGAGTTTCCGGATGTGACTATACGCACCGGCGTGGTCGCTGTGGTATATCCTGGCGCCACTGCCGAAGAGATAGAGCAGAGGGTGTCTGGAGTAACTGAGCAGTATCTGTTCACCTTCAGCGATGTCGATAAAACCAAGACATTCTCCACTGCCAAAGACGGGATGCTGGTTATCATAGTCAACTTGGTCAACGATGTGAAAGATGCCAAGATGACATGGTCGCGCATCCGTCAGGGACTGCAGCTGTTCAGGCAGACAGACCTGCCGAAGGGTGTTCTCACCACTGTGGTCATCGATGACTTCGGCAATGCCTCATCCTTGCTGCTCGCCATCGAGAGCGACCAGCGCTCATCACGAGAATTACGTGAGTTTGCTGATAAGCTGTCAGAAAAACTCCGTACCATCAAGACGATGGGTAATATCAAGATCGTGGGTGAACAGAAGGAAGAGATCGCCGTGTTTATGGACCCGTCACGTATGACGCAATATGCAGTGTCACCCGGTATGGTGACGGCACAGCTTGCGGCGCATAGCCTCCGTACCGTTTCAGGAACGGTCAAAAACGCTGACGGTGAGGCGCTGATTCATGTCGAAGTGCCTATCGACGACCTCTATGAGCTCTCAGAGCTTGTCGTTTATTCCGACCAGATTACCGGTCAGACTGTGAAGCTCCGCGACGTGGCTCGTCTCGAACGCCGCTATAAAGAGGCATCGCAGTATATCCAGTATTCCGATAGTATCGTTGACAACAACCACTGCCTGATATTCTCTATGGAGATGCGTCCGGGATATAATGTGGTGGCCTTCGGCGAAGAGGTTAATAAGAAGATTGACGCATTTTTGGCTACAGCTCCACCAGACATCAAGGTGCACCGCATCACCGACCAGCCTGTGGTTGTCAACAAATCTGTGCTTTCGTTCTTGAAAGACCTCATCGAAGCTATCATCATCGTTATCATAGTGATGCTCATGCTGTTCCCGCTGAGAACCGCTTTGGTGTCGTCGACGTCAGTGCCGGTGTGTATCGCTGCGGCATGGGCTATCATGTACCTCCTTGGAATGGAGCTTAACACCGTGACATTGGCGGCTCTCATCGTGGTTTTGGGTATGATAGTCGACGACTCTGTCGTGGTTATCGATGGATATACCGACATGCTCGCGGAAGGGCACTCGCGCTGGTATTCGGCGGCAATGTCAACCAAACAACTCATGACGTCCATGCTTATCGCGACACTCTCGATATCGTGTATGTTCTTCCCGATGCTGACACTTATGAAGGGCACCACAATGGGCGATTTTATCAAACTGTTCCCATGGGCAATCTTCATCACCTTGGCGTGCAGCTTCTTCTATGCCATCTGGGTGATTCCATTTATGTCGGCAAGGATGATTGGCCCTTCAAATCCTAACAAACGCTCACGTTTCGAGAAGATTCAGGCTAAGTTTTTCGATATTTTACAAAACGGTTACAAGAAGCTCCTTGATATCTGTTTCCGCCATAAAGTGTCAACTATTGTGGTGGCGTTGCTTTCTGTTGTTATCGGAGTGTTTTTATTTACGAAAATCAACATCCAGATGCTGCCTAAGGCTGAGCGTGACAGCTTCGCGGTGGAGATACATCTCGCTGATGGAAGCTCGTTAGAAGAGACGGCAGCAGTCGCCGACTCCCTGACGAAGATCTTAAAAGCCGACAAACGTGTGAAATCAGTGACGGCATTCCTCGGAATGGCATCGCCTCGTTTCCACATGACTTATGCTCCGGAGGCGTTGCCGACAAATGCTTACGCACAGTTTATTGTGATAACGACATCGGAAAACGCTACAAAGGAGATGATGAACGAGTATCCGCAGAAATATGAGAATTACTTCCCGATAGCGCAGATTCGTTTCAAACAGATGGATTATCAGATTGTTAACGCGCCTGTTGAGTATTACATCATGGGCGACGATTACAATCAACTGAGCCTTATCAACGATTCCATCAAGGCCTTTATGAAGAGAGACCCGGATCTCTTCTTTGTCCATTCCAATTTTGATGAGACAGAAGAGGTTATCGACGTCCAACTTGATATCGATGAGGCTACACGTCTCGGCGTGACCCAATCGGTATTGTCATTATATCTGGCAGGATCGTTGTCGGGTAGCAGCATCGTCTCGTTATGGGAGGGAAGCTACAATCTTCACACCACAGTTTATACCGAAGGTGATCATGTTATTGATTATGAAGGTCTGGGCGATATTCTGGTACCTACTTCGCATCCGGGCTCATGGGTGCCGTTGCGTCAGGTGGCGAAGCTGGTTCCTATGTACAAACATAACATGATGTCTCACCGCAATGGTATGAGATGTATAACGGCGTCTGCCGACGTCATGCCTGGTGCCGGTCAGCTTCAGCAGTTTGCTAAAATTGACAAATATATTGAAACACTTGACATTCCGGACGGTATCATCATCGAACAGGGTGGCTCTATGACGGTGACGAGGGAGACAATGCCTTCACTTGTCATCTCCATAGTCGCAGCTATCGTGGTGATGTTCATAGTGCTGATTATCCACTACGCAAAGATTGGAATATCATTCCTGTCGCTGTCAGTATCAGTGCTTTGTATATTCGGCTCGATGCTCGGTCTCTGGTTGTTCGGTCTCGATTTGTCGGTGACGGCTATATTGGGTGTCATCTCCCTTATCGGTATCATCGTGCGCAATGCCATCATCATGTATGACTATGCGGCTGAGTTGAGGGTGAAGGAGCATATTCCGGTGCATCAGGCGGCATACGAGGCCGGTCTGCGCCGTATGAGACCTATCTTCCTCACATCAGCGACGACAGCTCTTGGCGTCATCCCGATGATTCTGGCAAAGACATTGCTCTGGGAGCCGATGGGCGTGGTTATCTGCTTCGGCACAATATTCACGTTCCCGTTGGTGGTGACAGTGCTTCCTGTTGCATACTGCCTCGCTTTTGACGCCGGTGAACGCGATAAAAAGATTTGGAATAGATTAAATTTGAGATTCTTGAAAAATCTTGATAAACGCGACAAACGCAATGAGAAGAGGAATCTGGAACTTAGTCGTTAGTCTTTAGTCTTTAGTCTTTAGTAATTAGAAATTGAAGTTATGAAAAGATATATTTTGATAGTGATATTGGCGGTTTTGACGTTCGGCTTGAACGCTCAAAGCGCCGACGTTCTGACCCTTGACTCGTGTTTCGCGCTTGCCAAGACCAACAATGCACAGTTTAAGACAAGCAAGTTGCAGATTGAGCAGGCACAGCAGGTCAAGAAGCAGGTCTTTACCAAGTATTTCCCGCAGGTTTCGGCGAATTATATCGGATATTACGCTGTTAATCCGCTTATCCAATACGGTGTCGACCAGTTTGGCAGTGACGAGTTCGGTCAGATTTTGAAGGCTATTATCGAGACGCTTAATGAGATGGGCGCGGGCATCCCGACGGAGGTCGGCTTCATGCATCAAGGCCAAAGCATCAGCGCTACGGCGATACAGCCTATTTATACCGGTGGTCGTCTTGCTAACGGCAATAGACTTGCGAAACTGGGTGTCGAGGCGGCTGAACTCAACGCCGAGGTGACTGAACGCGACGTGCTCGAGAACATTGAGTCGACGTATTATCTCGTGCTCGGACTTCAGGCGAAGGTAGAGACCCTTGAGTCCGCCCTCGCGTTGATAGACTCGCTCGACCATACCGTTGATGTGGCTCTGAAAGCCGGCGTCATCACAAAGAACGACAAACTGCGTGTGGCAATGAAACGTAATGAGTTAAAAGCAATGCAGCTGCAGCTCACCAACGGCATCTCTCTGGCATCACAGCTGCTTTGCCAACAGATAGGCATCGAATATCCTGAAAGCGGATTGGTACTTCAGGATGACCTCGCAGACAGCAAGAATTTGTTCGTTGAGAACGATGAGTTTGTGCGCCCGGAGATAAGACTGCTTCAGCTTCAGATAGATGCAGAGCTGTTTTATAAACGTATGGCAAGGGGAGAGGCCCTTCCGGAAATTGGCGTCGGCGCAGCGATAAGTTATGGCAACATGATTCAGAAATTTTATAAGGGTAACGCCATATTCTTCGCAAGAGTGGCTATCCCGATAACGCAATGGTGGGAGACATCATACAAGATCAAACAGCATAACCTGAAGATTGAACAGTATGAAATCATGCAGAAAGACCTTACTGAAAAGATGTCGCTGCAGGAGAAACAGGCTTATAATCAGATGATTGAGGCGCAGGCATTGCTCGATTCTGATAACGCGGCACTCGAGATGGCACAGGAAAACTATCGTATCGCCTCGCTCAACTATCAGGCCGGACTGAACACCATAACTGATGTCCTTGAGGCAAACGCATTGCTGCTGCAGGCAGAAAACGCCATCACCGACCGCGAGATTACGTATGTGTCGGCACGCCGCAGATATTACGATTTGACAGGAAAATAAGAAAACAAACAGCCTTAGGAAACAGCATCACTCAATTCCTCTGAGATCTTTATACAGCTGAACGGCGTAAAGGTCTGTCATGTTTGAGATGTAGTCCAAAACGACTTGTATTTTCGAGTACAGGTCGTTTTTCTCTGTCTTAAACTGGTCAGGGATGATCGACATGAGTCGTTTGTGATAGCCGCTGTCAGGGTGCAGAATCGCGTCCATAAACTCGTTCATCAGGCTACCGATGATGTTGTAACCAGTGACTTCGATTTTTACGACAGATGGATGTTTGTAGATGTTTGGCACCGAGAAACTTCTGCAGCCTTCCAATGCATCTTGCTCGAGCTTTGGCAGATGCGAGATGAGGCTGTTTTTGAACGTTCCAGCCATGATTTCGTCATAGTTCTCGATGAACACCTTCGACACGCAGTCGACGAGTTTGTTGATGACGGTGGCACGTAAAAACGCCATGCGTTCGTTGGAGTCGGTGACGGTCTTGAAGATATGCTCGCGACGCTCGAAGAACCAGGCCTCTTCGGGTTTTTCCGGGTCGAAGAATGCTGTGAAATGCTTGTCGATGTCGATGGTCTGGATAATGCCGCGTTTGTGTGCGTCTTCCATGTCCAGAATGAGGTAGCAGATGTCGTCGGCGGCCTCCATCATGTATGACAATGGATGGCGGGCATAGATAGGCTTTTGGCTGTCGATGCGTGGAATGCCACAGCCTTCCATAACCTTCTCGAACTGCTCGATTTCACTGTTGAAAACGTTATATTTCTTCCTATCACCTTTGTCGAATGAAGGGTAAGGATATTTTATCAATGTTGCTAACGATGCGTAGGTCAGGGAGAGACCTCCTTCGCGGCGGCCTGCAAACTGATGTGTGAGCTGACGGAAGGCGTTGGCGTTGCCTTCAAACGAGATGAGGTCAGACCATTGATTCTCAGGGATTTGGCTCTGCAAGGACTTGCCTTCGCCGAACTTGAAATAGCTGCTCATCGTCTCCTCGCCTGAGTGCCCGAAAGGAGGATTGCCAAGGTCGTGGGCGAGACATGCTGTTGACACTATGGTGTCGATGTCGTAAATAACATCATGGAAATCGGGACCGTACTTTTCGATGAGGAACTTCGACACTTTGCGTGCTATCGAGCGGCCTACGCTTGCCACCTCGAGGCTGTGTGTCAGTCGGTTATGCACGAGCTTGGCACCCGGCAGCGCAAAGACCTGTGTCTTGTTCTGCAAACGATGGAAAATGTTGGAGAAGATTATACGGTCGTAATCTCTCTGAAACTCGTTCCTGATGTCGGCGACGCTCTGTGCGCGAGCCTCACGCTTTGCTGAAAGTAGTTGTTCCCAATTCATAGTTAATATATTTGGTCGCCTTACGGCTCAAAATCCTTAAAAATCTTTTTCAAAATCTTTCAAAATCTTTCAAAATGTCCTTCCTAAATAATCCTAAAATCTCTCTCTTATCTTTTAACTTTTAACTTTTAACTCTTAACTCTTAACATAAGCGGTTGCCTTACCACTCAAAATCCTTCAAAATCTTCTTCCAAATCTTTTCTTAATCCATTTTGTTAGATTTTTATTAGATTTTGTTAAGATTATGAGCCGTAGGCGACCCGAAAAATCACTGCGCAGCGGTACGGGCATATGGTGTCATATCCTGCGTTCCAAATTCTCCTCTTTGATATTTAAGATATCCGGCGACGCCAATCATTGCGGCGTTATCGGTGCTGAACTTGAACTTAGGGATGAACACGTCCCAATGATATTTCTTTCCAGCGGCGATCATAGCATCCTGAAGCCCAGTGTTTGCTGACACTCCGCCAGCTATCGCCACCTGTTTTATTCCTGTGTCTTTCGCCGCCTTGATGAGCTTCTTCATCAAAGTGTCGATGATGTCTTTCTGAATCGAGGCGCACAAATCGGCTTTGTTTTCCTCGATGAAGTTCTCGTTTTCTTTGAGTTTGTCTCTCAAGAAATACAAGAAACTCGTTTTCAACCCGCTGAAGCTGTAGTCGTAGCCGGGGATGTGAGGCTTGCTGAACTGGAATGCGTCAGGGTTGCCTTCTTTGGCTAACTTGTTGATTATAGGGCCTCCAGGATAGCCGAGTCCCATGATTTTGGCCGTCTTGTCGAATGCCTCGCCAGCTGCGTCGTCGATGGTCTTGCCTAAGATTTCGAGGTCAAAATAGTCATTCACCTTCATGATTTGGGTGTGACCTCCTGATACTGTGAGGCATAGGAATGGAAACTGCGGAACCGGCGTAGGATTGTCGGGTTCTTGCGCAAAAAGTGCCAAGACATGACCGTTTGTATGATTAATTTCTATCATCGGGATGTCCATGGCGAGCGCGAAAGCCTTTGAAAATGAAGTGCCTACGAGCAATGAACCTAATAATCCAGGTCCACGTGTAAAAGCTATTGCGCGTATTTGATTTTTTTGTATATTTGCTTGCTTAATTGCGGCGTCAACGACAGGGATGATGTTCTGTTGGTGCGCGCGCGAGGCGAGTTCAGGTATGACACCACCGTACTGACGGTGAACCTCTTGATTAGCAATGACATTCGATAAGACTGTCGTGCCTCTGAGGACTGCCGCTGACGTGTCGTCACACGATGATTCGATGGCTAAAATGTATTCGTTCATAGCAATAAAAGAATGCGCAAAGGTACAAAAAAGAATATTATACACGGCATTTTAATTATCATTGTGATAATTTTTGCTTTCATGGCAAGCCTTGTGGCGGCTTTCCGTGACATCACCGTGCAGAGTATGATAGCGCGTTCCCTCGCCGGCGAGCTCTCGAGAAAACTCAACACTGACGTGAAAATACGCACGTTCTATATCACAGACAACTTAGGAGTGCGCGTTGAAGATGTGGTGTTTAACGACCTCGACGGATATCCTATGTTCAGAATCGGGCAGCTGGATGCCAAATTCAGCCCGATGGTGATGTTTAACGAAATCATTATCAAGGAGATATATTTCAAAGACGTGCTAGGCCGTATCGTGAAGTATGAAGGGGAGGATAAGCTGAATATCAAGGAAATCATGGAAAGGCTGGGCGCCGGAAAAGATGATGACGACGACGATTCGAATTTCCACATGAGGGTGGAGAAAATGAGACTCGACAACGGACATGTAGTGTTCTGGAATCAGAACAAAGACCGTCCGGAGAAGCTGAGCATGGACTATGCCCATATCGACGTCGACAGCATATACGGCGTTTTCAGCAATCTCGAGATAAAAAACGACACCATTCTCGGACTCGTGCATTCACTCAAAGGCAAAGAGAGATGCGGACTGGTGCTCAACAATGCTATGGGCGATGTGGTGTTCTGCGAGAAAAGCCTCAATGTCAACAACCTGATTCTTGAGACCGGCGAATCGCGCGCCGACCTCGACCTGCGCTTTGAATACGAAAAGTCGAGCGCCTATTTTGAATTCGTCGACTCTGTTAGAATGATCAGCAAAATCAGACCTTCTACCTTGAAACTCAGCGATTTGAGATATTTCGCATGGGTTTTGGACAAGATGCCAGACAAATTTGACTTTACTGCATATTTCGAAGGAACAGTCAGAGATTTCACAGTCAGCGATTTTGTTACCGACTTTGGCAACGAATCGCACATGGAAGCTGATGTGTCATTCTCGGGACTGCCTGATTTCTTTGCCACTTACATGGATGTCACAATCGATAAGCTTGTCTCGTCATACAACGATAGCAAGAACTTCTACATCCCGATAGCGACACAGACAGTGCCGATTCCTGAGATGTTGGAACCTGTCGGAACGTACACATTATCAGGAAGTTATCAGGGATATGCCGAGAATTTCAAGACGCAGTTCAACATCGTTACCGAGATTGGTGATATCGATGCGGCTGTTTATCTCAACACTACCGAAGAATCGGCCTATTCGTTTGATATCGATGTTAAAGGGTTGCAGCTCAATACTTTATTGGCTTCCGATGATTTCGGCGAGACCTCGTTTAGCCTCGATATGGGCGGTCAAGGTCTTGATGTGAAAAATACTGATTTTGAGGCGGATTTGTGCTTCAGTACTTTGGATCTGAAAGGCAACAGGTTTAACGATATCAATATTCACGGTGACTTTGAGAATAAACGCTTTATAGCGCTGACCGATATCAAGCATCCTTATCTCGACCTTGATTTTTCCTCGATTATTGATTTCCATGGCATCCATCCGAGTTACAATGTCATTGCAAAGATTAACGAAGCCGATCTGGTTAACCTCAATCTCCTTGATAATGACTCGATTATGATTTTGTCGTCAAATATCAACGCTGAATTTAGCGGTGACGATATCGACAATCTTACCGGCAGTCTGGATATCAGAAAAACGAGGTATTTCAATGGGGAAGAGTATAAGATGGACAGCCTGTATGCCAATGTCACCGAGCTGAGCGGCATCAAAGATGTGACGATAAACTGCGATTTCTTTGATTTTTACGGCACTGGTATTGTGCATGCCAAGACTTTTGTCAACGCCATGAAAAACACGGCAAAACACTATGTGAATATGCCTGAGTGGTTTAGCGATGTTGAGCCTGACGAGAACAAGCAGGAGTTCTCGCTGCTTATGGATTTCAAGGATACACGTACGCTGACAAAGCTGTTTGTGCCTTCGTTATATGTTCGTAGCGGCGCTACCATCAACGCTTCATACACCGACGGATATTCTTATCACGGCTCGACCATCGATGCGCCGGAGATTCAGTATAATGGCATGATTTTCAAGAACTTGGAAGTCAGAAATACAGCTAAATTCGATGAGTTTGTGTCTCGAGTGTCAGTTGAAGACCTGATTTTTAGAGATTCCACGAGCACCAATCCTGATAGGATAAGCCTTGAAAATATTGTGCTTTTGAGCAGATTCGGCGACGATAGGATTGACATTGACCTGTTTTGGGACGACGATGCCGCTGAAGATAACAACAAGGCGCATATCAGATCGGTTTTCATGCCTCATGAGCAGTCGGGCGGTATTTTTGCGTTCAATTCTAACCTGATTAGGGTGAATGACACCATGTGGCATCTGAATCCTGAATGCAGCCTTGATTTCCAGAAAAATCACACTTATCTGAATAATTTTGACCTTTATACCAAGAGTCAGAAGATTTCGGCTCATGGCGTGTATCCTAAGCACGATACCGACACTTTGTTCGCTGAATTCAAGAACGTTGACATATCGATTATTGACTTCGTCACGAGAGGAAATAATCTCGATTTCGACGGTATGCTTAACGGATATATAGGAATTTCAGGCTTAAACGATGACCTCTCATTTTCATCCGATATCGATTTGCGGCATTTTTACATTAACAAACAGGAGGTTGGTGACGTTATGGCAAGTGCAAAATGGTATGAGCCAAGCGAGTCGATTTTCATGAATATGGAGGTCTATAACAGCCATTTAGGCAACGAAAATCACGAATCTGTCGGTATTGTGGGCTTTTATTATCCGATGAAGAAGCATGATAATCTGAAATTTGACATGTTTTTTGACGATTTCAAGCTCGAGACGGTGTCGCCATTCCTCACCAGTATCGTCACGAGGATGAGCGGTTACGCGAGCGGAAATATGAATATCAGAGGCACTATCAATGACCCGGTCCTTATCGGAAAAGTCAAGTTTAGAGATGCCGCATGTAATGTTAATTATCTGAACACTTACTACACTTTCAACGATAATATCTCACTTGAAAAGAACAGGATTTTCTTTGATAATATTGTCGTTCACGATACTGTGGGAAATCAAGCGACAGTGTATGGCTGGATAAACCACGATCATCTGAAAGACATCAGTTTTGATTTGACATTGCAATGCAAAGATTTTCTTGCATTTAACATCCCGGCTGAGAAGGCACAAGGATTTTATGGCACTGCCATTACTGACGGTACCGTCAAGATTAGCGGTCCTGCCAACAATATTGTGATGGATATTGAATCGGTGACCAAGAAAGGCACCGTGATCGAAGTGCCGCTGTCGGGATCCACTTCCGTGGAGAATAATTTCGTCGTTTTCGTTCAAAAAGACAAGGTGGCTGACACGGTTGAGGAGAGGTTTGAGCGAAAATTCATGAAAAATGAGAATGAATTCACCATGAATCTCGATGCGACAGTAAATCCTGAAGCTTTGGTGAATATCTACCTGCCACAAAACATGGGAAGCATTAACGCGCGAGGCATTGGAGACATCAATATCGGTCTGGATTCCAAAGATTTTACGCTGCGTGGCGATTATTATATCACAAGCGGAGCGTTCAATTTCAGACTGGAGATGGTGAAACGTGTGTTTACCTTGCGCAGAGGCGGCACACTCCGCTGGAACGGCGACCCGACAGATGCTGACATCGACATCGTGGGCGTTTACAGGACCAAATCATCGCTGACATCTCTCGGAACAGCCCTCGTTGACTCTTCTGCCATGACAAATAACATCAATGTCGACTGTATTATCAGGCTTTCTGACAAGCTGATGAACCCGACGATAACATTTGGCATAGAGCTTCCTAATGCCTTGGAAGACACGCGAAATCTCGTTTATTCGGTCATTGATACCACAAACCAGGCGGTGATGGCACAGCAGGTGTTCTCGCTCATGGTGCTTGGCTCGTTCTCCTACACCGCCGGCAGCAACATCTCTCGATTTGGCACTACCGCAGGTTATAGCATGATTACAAATCAGCTAAGTAACTGGCTATCACAGATTTCGAAGGATTTCGATATCGGTATTAACTACACGCCTAACGACAAACTTACCAATGAGGAGCTTGAGGTGGCGCTTTCGACCCAGCTCTTCGACGACCGTCTTATCGTTGAAGGCAACTTCGGCGTGATACGAGGCAATAGGAGCGATGTCAACAATGCAAATAACATCGTGGGTGATGTCGACTTGACCTTCCGACTCACTAAACGATTGAGTCTCAAGGCTTATAACCATACAAATATCAAAAACAACTACTATTATTATTCGATAGAAAACTATTCCGACTTCACTCAGGGTGTTGGTATCTCGTATTCGCAAAGCTTTGACAGTCTGAGGGAAGTGTTCAATATCCACAAGAAGAATAAGAAGAAAAAGCAGACCGATGAGCCAACGCCAAGATAAGCCTTTCAAGATATACAAAGCCTCTGCCGGCTCTGGAAAGACCTTCACCATCGTGAGGGAATATCTGACGTTGTGCCTTGGCGACCATGCCGACGCCTACAAAGAGATACTGGCTGTGACGTTCACCAACAAGGCTGCCAACGAGATGAAGGATAAGATTTTGCGTTACCTTCAGGGCATCATCGAGGAGTCAAATAAGGCCGATATCGTTCAAATGCGCGACTATCTTGTGGCATCCACAGGACTTAAAGTGATAGATTTAATAAATAGGTCTAAACAACTGTATGTCAATATTTTGCACAACTACAGCGATATGGCTGTTTGCACCATTGACAGCTTCGTCCAGAGACTATCGAGGAGCTTCGCAAGAGAGTTGGAACTGCCTGGACAATACAGCGTCATTCTCGACAATGATGATTTGATTGATGAGATAATTCAGCGCCTATCCGACGAGATTGGCAAGGATGATTTCATAACAAAGATCTTGTCGGAATTCGTTGAGTTTAACCTTTCGGAAGAGACGTCGTGGAACGTGAAGAAGCTCATAGGCGAATATATTGAGAAACTGCTTTCCGAAGATGCTTATCGCAAAGGTAACTATAAGAACTTCAGCGGCTTAGATGAAACGAAATATAAGGAGATAAAGCAATACGTCCATTCGGAAAACGAGAAGATGGATGAGTCTTTATCGCTGATTATCAAGGATATAGAAGCAGACGAGAACCGGCTTGGCATCACTGATTTGGATTACAATGGAAAGGCGAAGACAGGATTGCCGTCGGTGAAAAGGAAGATGCTGGAAGGCAAAAGTGTCGTCACCACAGCCACAATAGAGAAGATTTTGAATGGCGAAAAACGCTGGAACGATGCTAAAAGTCATGTCTCCGACGATTCTATTGTCGAGGTTTATGCCAACGCTATTACGAAATATAAGTCGCTGTATTCCAAAAAGTTAGTGTTTGGGATAATAGAGAAAGATCTGTATCTGTATGTTCTGAGAAGCCATATTTTCGAGCTTATCAGGCAATATATCGCTGAGACCTCGCAGGTGCATATTTCTGAGTTTAACAAGCGTATTTCCGACATTTTGGGCTACTGCTCGGTGCCTTTCATTTACGAGAGGATAGGCGAGAAGTACAGGCATTATTTCATCGATGAGTTTCAAGACACTTCGGTGCTGCAATGGCAGAATTTCCTGCCTTTGATGGAAAACAGCCTCTCTTTTGGCAAAATGAACATGATTGTGGGCGATGCGAAGCAGTCGATTTACCGTTTCCGCAGTGGCGAGGTGGAGCAAATTATCCAATTACCTAAGATTTACAAACGTCCAGCCGGTGAGTTTGGCTTGCGTTGCGAGCAGCAGTTCGTCAATTCCGCGCAGAAGATGTCGCTTGGTACAAATTATCGTTCTTCGAAGAATGTAATCAAGTTTAACAACACGTTTTTCAGGTATGCCGGCACCAAAATTAGCGACGGTGTTTATAACGATGCGGAGCAGATTTATGACCCGAAAAAGCCTGACGGTTTCGTCTCTGTAGAGGTGTTTCACGGCGAGATGAAGGCGGCGGAATACAAAGAAAAGGTTAAGTCTTCAATGTTAAAGCAAATTATAGATTTACATAGACAAGGAATTGATTATAAAGATATTACAATATTAGTACGTTCGAACAATGACGGCACTGATATAGCTAATTTCCTCGTCGCAAACGGCATCGAAGTCCTCTCTGCGGAATCGGTTTTGTTGCAGACATCCGACAAGGTTCAGCTGATTGTAAACACATTAAAATTGATGCTCGATGAGAGCAATCCGGTGACGCAAAAAGCGGTGGAATTCTATTCAACGAAGATAGGTTGTGGAGACGTCCGAAAGAGCGTCTCAATAAATGAGCAATCGGGTGGCTTGTATGACATTTGCATACAGATTTGCAATAAATACGATTTCAACGTGTTGGAAGACGTGTTTTTGCAATATTTCATGAATACCGTCTACGACTGGCAGTGCCATCATAGCTCAGGAATCGGCGATTTTCTGGAGTTTTGGGATAAGAAAAAAGACAAGTTGGCAGTGCAGATCACCGGTGACCTTGATTGTGTGCAGATTATGACCATCCATAAGGCGAAAGGTCTGGAATTCAAGGTTGTTTTGTATCCTTACGCCGATACCAGTTTGATTCCGTCAAGAGGCTTTACGCAAAGCGAAATTTGGCTGCAATGCGCTGATAATCAAGATACTAAAGATATTCCGCATCTTGATGCATTCTTGTTAAAATTGTCGAAAGAAAAGCTTGCTGGCACAACGTACGAGCCTCTTGTTGAAAAAGAAAACGAGAAAACGATGCTCGACATCCTCGACATCATGTACGTCGCTATGACGCGTGCCAAAAACATGCTTTTCGTTTATACCAACGACAAACGACCAGTCGACGGATACAATCTTTTCACTGATTTCTTTGCGGATAATATTGATATTCAGCATGTTAAGACAGAAAACGACGATTCCGACTTTGACGATTATTTCGTGAAAAACGATGAGTTTGAAGTTCAGGAAGGCGAGGAGATGACATCGTATAATTATGGCGATTTCAATTCTACTATATTGAAAATCAATGAGAAAGATGAGGTAAAGAGCGATGTCAAGATTTTGGAGCTGATGGCAGGCGAGGAGGCATCGAAAACGTTGAACTGGTCTGAAAAGCTGCAAGTTGACCCTGATCCGACCATGATTTGGGCAGAGAAAGGCTCATTTATGCCTGAGGAATGGGGCTCGCTGGTGCATCAGATACTCTCGAAAATCAAGACTATCGACGATGCCGAGAGGGCGTTGCGACCATACGTCAACGATGGCACTATCGACGAGGAACAGGCGGCGAAGTTACTCGATACGTTCCGCAAAGTGACTGAAATTCCTGAGCTTAAGCCGGCTTTTGCTGAAGATGCGGTCGTGAAAAACGAGATGGATATCCACACTTACGACGGCAGAATCATCAGACCTGACAGGTATGCTGAGACACCTCAAGGCACGATTCTCATTGATTATAAGACGGGTAAGGCGCATGAGGAGTATTACAATCAGCTGCGCGATTACATGAGTGCAATAATTCAAATGAATTCAATGCAGCAAATCAAGGCATTTCTCGTTTATATAGGAGATGAGGTGAAAGCTGTTGAAGTGAAGATGGACAGACTATTTTAAAACTTAATAAAAATGAAGAAAAACTTATTGATTTTCAGCTTGTTGCTTGCATTCGGCACATTGTCGCTGCAGGCACAGAACGAGGCGAAGATGCTGCGTTTTCCGGCAATTCACGGAAACCAGGTGGTCTTCAGCCATGCCGGTGACCTTTACACCGTCGACATCAACGGCGGAGTGGCTCGCCAATTGACTAACGACCCTGAGGGGTTCGAGATCTTCGCAAGATTCTCACCTGACGGGAAAAACATTGCATTCACTGGTCAATACGACGGCAACACTGAGGTTTATGTGATGCCAGCCGAAGGCGGTGAGCCTCAACGTGTTACATACACTGCGACACTCGACCGTGACGACCTCTCAGACCGTATGGGACCAAACAACATCGTGATGACGTGGAAAGACAACGAGAATATCGTATATCGTTCACGCAGAATCACTTGGGACGATTTTATTGGACATCTTTTTGTGGCTAACATCAACGGCGGACTCGGCGAACAGCTCCCATTCGAGGAAGGCAGCTGGATAACCTATTCCCCTGACGGCACCAAGATCGCGTTCAACCGCGTGATGCGTGAGTTCCGTACCTGGAAATACTACCGCGGCGGTATGGCCGACGATGTCTGGATCTTCGATTTCAACACAAAAGAGTTGACAAACATCACCAACAACGTGGCTCAGGATATCTTCCCGATGTGGGCAGGCGATAAGATTTATTTCTGCTCAGACCGCGACAGAACGATGAATATCTTCTGCTATGACCTGAAAACAAAGGCGATTGCGAAGGTAACAAACTACACTTATTACGATGTGAAATATCCTTCGCTCGGCGACAACGACATCGTTTATGAAAACGGCGGCGAACTGTTCCGTCTGAGCCTGAAAGACAACTCGATTCATCCGATTCCGGTGCAAATCATTGGCGATGGCATCTCAACGAGAACGAAATATATCGATGCATCGAAGTTCATCACCTCGGGCGACGTCTCTCCTGATGGCAAACGTATCGTTTTAGGTGCTCGCGGTGACGTCTGGACATTGCCTGTAGAGTCAGGAATTACTCGTAATTTGACAAAGTCTGACGGCGTTCACGACCGTAACGTCGCATGGTCACCAGACGGCGAATATATCGCTTACATCTCTGATAGAACTGGCAACGACGAGCTTTACATTCAGAAACAAGACGGCAAAGAAGAGGCTATACAACTCACTGATCCTAAATCGGTTTCGGAGACTTACAAATACCAGCCTTCATGGTCGCCTGACAGCAAGAAAATCACCTGGTACGACAAGATGAACCGCCTCATGATGATTGACGTCGCCTCGAAGAAGGTGACTGAGGTCGCAAAGAGCCAGGATGGCGAGATGAGAGATTTCGCATGGTCGCCAGACAGCAAATGGATTGCATATTCTGACAATAACATGTCGGAGTTTAGTAGGATATTCATCTATAACGTTGATACTCAGAAGGCTGAGCCTGTCACCGACACTTGGTTCAACTCATCGAATCCTACATTCGACAAGAACGGGAAGTATCTGTATTTCACCTCAGAACGCGATTTCAACCCGACCTACAGCAGCGTGGAATGGAACTATGCCTATCGTGAGATGAGCCGCATCTACATGATAACCTTGCAGAAAGACACCCCTTCACCTTTCCTCACAAAGAATGACGAAGTTACTGTCGACAAAGGCGAGGCAAAAGATGAGAAACCGAGCAAATCAGACAAGGGTAAAGACAAGAAGAAAGATTCAAAGAAAGAAGACGACAAGTCGATAAAGATTGATTTTGAAGGCATCATGAGCCGTATCATTCCGTTACCGGACCTCAATACAGCTTATTATTACGACCTCAATGCAGTTGAAAACGGACTTTATTACATGTCATGGGGTAACCGTGGCGGCGGTTTGTATTTCTACGATTTGGAGGAAAAAGAAGCTACAAAAATCGGTGACTTCAGCGATTATTATATGACTCCTGACGGAAAGAAGATGGTTGTCAGAAAACGTTGGAACATAGCGGTTATCAACGCTCCAAAACGTGAGGTGAAAGGCATTGACGAGCCTATCGACCTTTCAAACATGAAGAAATGGGTCAACCTGCATGAGGAATGGGCTCAGATTTACACCGAGGCATGGCGTCAGATGCGCGACTTCTTCTATGCGCCTAACATGCACGGCAACGACTGGCCGGCAATTCATGACAAATATGCTGTTTTGATTCCGTATTGTGGCGACCGTAACGATGTCAACTACCTTATAGGCGAGATGATTGGCGAATTGAACATCGGTCATGCTTACACCGGTGGCGGCGACCGCGTCGAGACACCACGTCTCAAACTCGGTCTGCTTGGCGCGGAACTCGAGCGCGACGGCAGCGGATATTACACAATCAATAAGATTTTGAAAGGGGAGAGCTGGAACGATGCGACAATCTCACCTTTGACTGAAATAGGCGTAAATGCTAATGAAGGCGACTTCATCGTGGCTGTCGACGGCGTCTCCACAAAAGACATGAACAATATATATGAGGCTTTGGTTGACAAGGCTGGCAAGGCTGTGGTTCTGAGTCTGAACACCAAAGCATCAGAAAGCGGCGCACGCGACGTGGTGGTGACACCAATAGCAAGCGAAAATTCGCTTTATTACTATAACATGGTGCAAAACAACATCGAGAAAGTCAGCAAGGCTACCAACGGCCAGGTGGGTTACATCCACATCCCTGACATGGGACCTGAGGGCTTGAATGAGTTTGTGAAATATTTCTATCCTCAGCTCACCAAGAAGGCTTTGATTATCGACGACCGCGGCAATGGTGGCGGCAACGTGTCACCGATGATTATTGAGCGTTTGCGCCGTGAGGCATCCATGTGGACCGTGACACGTAACGGCAACGCAGCCGAAATCAAGCCTAACCAGATGATAAACGGACCAAAGGTGTTGTTGTTCAACAAATACTCAGCATCCGACGGTGACTTGTTCCCATGGCAGTTCAAACATTATAAACTCGGTACCACCATCGGCACACGTTCATGGGGCGGTGTTGTTGGTATCCGTGGCAGCTTACCGTTCATCGACGGCGGCACCTTGAACCGTCCTGAGTTCGCTCCGTTCGACCAAGACGGCAATTGGATTATCGAGGGACACGGTGTTGACCCTGACATCGTCATCGACAACAACCCATACGACGAGTTCAATGGCGTTGATGCCCAGTTAGACAAGGCCATTGAGGTGATTCTGGAACAGATGAAAGACTGGCCGGAGGCGCCGGCAGTGCCGGAGTGGCCTGATAAGACACATTAATAGTGTAAAAGTAATTAATGCGGCGCTGCTTTAAGGGCGTTAATGCCATTAATGGCGTTAACGCCCTTAAAGCAGCGCCGTAATTTTATTCTCAATTTTTAATAATCTTTACAATTTGATTATTGATATTTACAAAATACATTCCATCCGGCAAGTTTTCTATGTTAATCTGTTGATTATCAGATGGAATGACTCCATTTAAGATTGTTTTACCGAAAATATCCGATATTGTGAAATCTGTCGGCTGGTCAACACTAATCATGATATAATCATCGGCAGGATTCGGAAAAACCGAAAATTCTTTTGTTTCCGTATCATATATATAATTCATTATGATATTTGCCTCATTGATCATAATCCTATAATAGAGATTTAAATCAGTGTCGATCAATGCCCTGGATGTAAAAGTGGCTTCTATGTGGTCTCCTTCATGTATGGTGTCGTTTCCGACAATGATGTGTTCAATACCGTTTATTGTTTGTTCTATCTGATTATCAATATAATAGGATTTGTCAAGATATACAAATGCCGGCGACATACCTGGAATTGGAATATATCCTGTGTGAGGCATGGCAGCACTGCCTACGTATCCTTGAAGTGTTTTTTCCTCATCCGTTTGCATCGAAACAAAATCAACTGTCTGATACATATTGCCATATTCGTCATAACGATATGCATTCCATCCTTTGACATGAACATTTATTCCTTCTTCATAAAGGTTGTTGTCAATGTAATTTTGGAACATCTTGTTATTGTGAGTTAGGTAAATAATACCAGAGGCGTTTTGTAACGCAAGAGAATTCAAAGGATTTTCGGTAGTGAGGATTCCGTCATCATTGAAATCGCCCTGATAATATGGCACTACATCGTGCAACTCGAAAACATTGAAAGGCTCACCATAATAATCGTACCAAGTGGTTCCGTGACCGATAAACCTGCAAAAGCCATTGATTTCCACGCCGTTAAAAACAATTGGGTATTCAGTTTGCAATTCTCCGTTTATCGAAAGATAATACAACTCGTATGGTGGCTGTCTGTATTGAATCATTGCTGCATCAACTGTTTCCGGTCCGGGATAGGCGACAGGCACTCCCCAAGGTTCAATGAAAGTTGTGGTGGCATTATAATAAGAGCCTTCAAGGCATTGGATATCAACGACCTTGAATGTGTCACCATTATCATCCAGCCTTTCGTTAATCATTCCTGTTAAGTGTATGTTTGTGCCGACAGGTATAGTATCATAACATACAATGAGTGAGTCGCTATTGGGATTGGCCCAATATCCATCCACGGTGATGTAATAGGTTTCATCATCAGATACTATTGCTACTCGGCTGTCATTGGCGTTGTTTGTGAAATAAGGAGCAGTGACATGAGCCAAAACTCCGTTTATCCAAGGAATATGGTCAGCGTTTTTGATGCTTTTATAAAAAACACCGCCACCACAATAATATAGATGGTTGTCGTTGCCTTTGAAAAGGTTAGCATCATCGGAACCGGGATATGGGATGTGGGTGACGGGCATGGTCTCACCGATGTCAAAGAAACTCATGCTGTGATCAATGGAATAATTGAGTCTTACCTGGCCGTCTGGCTCATATTTCAGTTTATATATGATTCCATTATCTGAAACAGCTATTTCTCTGTTTTTGATAAGATAATAACCAGGCACATGCAAATTGTCGGTTGTTGTATTCCCATTGTAATTGGCGACGACATTGCCTTCGGGGTCGAATGTCATATAAGTTATATCCCAACTCATGAAAGCAGATAACGTCCAATTCTGCATATCTGAAAGTGTGGAATGGTAGATGCCCCTGTTGTTATAATCAGTATCATAAACACTGGCATAAATATCGCCTTCATCATTCACAATCACGCAATTTATATGAGCTGTTTCCTCGTTAATGAAACTGAGTGTCGCAAAGTCCCAAGTGGCACCACTGTCAGTAGTCCAGAAAATTTCAGTATATGTCCAACCTAATAAAATATCATTGGATGGAGAATACAAACCTAAAACCCAAATAGTATTTATAGGTATTGGCGTGGTCTGCTGCCAGATGTCGCCGTCGTCATCGGAGTATAACACTGTTTGGCTACCATTCTCGAATATAAAAACCCGATTGTCTTTGTTGATTGTAAAATTGTATGTGAAGAAATTGCCATTGTTTTGGTCGAAAACGCTTTCCCATGTGGCTCCTTCATCTTGTGACCGATATACAATACCGTATGACGAATATACATATATGCAACCGTCAGTGCCAACGCCCAGAAAATCATTGTCTTCAATACTGATGTCTTTCCAGATGTTTTGTGCTGACAGATTTATTGTGCAACATAATAAGACAAAGACAATTGTGATATATTTTTTCATAATACTATTTTTTTTACAAGATTAACAGGATTTTTGCATAAAAACCTGTTAATCTTGTTAATCCTGTCTTAAAAACAAAAACTAACCTGTCTCTACTTTATCCAATAAACATAATTGTCTTTCCTCGGTCTTGCCGTCGGATAGTCGCCTTTAACGTATCCTAAGATGCAGTTGCCGATGCCGACGTATTTCGTGTCGTCGATGCCGAGGTCGCGCAAAATGGCTTTGCCTTCTTCTGTCTCGAACACTTCTTTTGCTCTGTGGATCCAGCATGAGCCGAGTCCTTTGGCGTGGGCGGCATTCAAGAGGTTGCCCATCACCAGTGAGCCGTCTTCTTTCCAAGTGAATGCGGCTGTGGTGTCGGCCAAAACCACCAAGACCACCGGAGCTCCGTAGAACGGATCCATGTCGTTGTCCGGCCCGAACACGGCGGCGTTGAGTTTGCTCAGCTTGTCGCGCACATCTTTGTTAGTCACTGCGATGATGATAGGTGCCTGTTTGTTCATTCCTGTCGGGGCGTATGTTCCCGCCTTGCAGATTTCTTCGATGACCTCCATCGGAGGCACTTCGTCGGTGTAGCTACGCACGCTGCGGCGCGTCAGCAGGTCTTCCATTGTAGTATTCATAGTAACATCTGATTTTTCTGTCTTGTTGCAGCAGCTGCTAAATATCATAGTCGCCGCAATAATGGTTAATAATAGTTTTTTCATGATTTAAATTTTTGCAAAGATATAATTTTTCTCGCAGATACCGCTGATTTAGCAGATTTTTCTTACAATTTTTCTTCCACAAATTTTAGCAGAGAGCTGATAAATCAGCTTCGCAGATGTTGGACTCTGCGAAATCTGCAACTCGCTTTAGCGAGTCATCTATGGAATGAAAATGTGGAAGAATAATAAAAAAATCTGTGCAATCTGCGTAATCTGCGAGAGAAAAAACAGTAAATTTGCACCGTTTTTGAAATTGAAAATGGCAATCTCTTTTTATCATATTTTAGGACTTATCTTATCGATTCTTCTTATTGAAGTCGTTGGAATTATGTCGGTAAGGCGCGTGAAGAATGAAAGCGACTTCAACACAGGAGGCGGAAGAGCAGGCACATGGGTCGTTACCGGAACAATCATCGGCACTTTGGTGGGTGGGCAGTCGACTGTCGGTACCGCACAGCTGGCTTTCAGCTTCGGCATCTCGGCTTGGTGGTTCACCTTGGGAATGGCTCTCGGATGCGTGGTGTTAGCGATTGGATATGTGATTCCTCTGAGGCGTAGCGGCAGCACCACATTGCTCGAGATAGTCCGTAAGGAATATGGCAGAAAAGCTGAGATGACAGGCTCCGTACTGTGCTCGTTGGGTATGTTCATCAGCATCATTGCGCAGGTTTTGTCGGCTTCGGCACTGCTGATGACGCTGTTCAATATCCCATTCTGGGCGTGCGCAATCCTTTCCGCGATAATCATGACATTATACGTGGTCTTCGGCGGACTCTGGAGCGCGGGCATTGGTGGCGTGGTGAAGATTATACTCCTGTGCCTCTCGGCATTGACAGCAGGAGCGGTGGTGCTCGTCCTCTCAAAAGGCTATTCAGGCCTCATGGATACGATAAATCATGTCTTGCTGAATACTGATATTCAATCAGTTGACGGTATGAATACCATCCAAGACGTGAATCATAAATACCAGAATATCTTCGCGAGAGGCGTCTCAAAAGACGTTGGCTCGTGTCTTTCAGTGATTCTCGGCGTGCTTTCTACCCAGACCTATGCGCAGGCGATATGGTCGGGGAGGAGCGACAGCGTCGCGCGCAAAGGTGCCATGATTTCAGCATTGATTTCAATCCCGATAGGCTTCGCCTGCGTGATGGTGGGCATGTATATGCGCGCTCATTATATCACCGCCGACGAACTTGACGCCTTGATAGCCATCGGGAAAGACATCCCGGCAGGTCTCGGCGTGATGACAAGCTCAGCACAGGCTTTCCCGATGTTCGTCACCAACCACTTGCCGAAATTCTTAGGCGGCATAGTGCTCGGTACCTTATTGATAACTATCATCATCGGCGGCTCCGGACTCACTCTCGGCGCCTCGACAATATTGGTGAAAGACGTCTTCAAACCCAACAACAAACTCCTGATTTCACGTATCACAATCGTCGGAATTCAGCTGGTCGCCGTTGTCGTTGCAGCCTCATTCTCAGGACGTTACATTAACGATTTGGGTTTCCTTTCGATGGGTCTGCGTACCACTGCGACCTTCGTTCCGCTGACGTTGGCACTGTTTTATCCCGGTCGTTTCAAACCGAAATGGGTGTTTTTATCAATTATTTTTGGAACGGCATGCCTAATTGCCGGAGAATTTGTATCTTTGCCTGTCGATTCAATCTATTTTGGGTTAATCGGTTCATTATCATGCTGTTTAATAGGAATAAAATATGAAAAGAGGATTCGGAAGTGACAACCATTCAGGCATCTGCCCTGAGGTTTTAAAGGCTATAGCTGACGCTAATGTTGAACATGCATTGGCATACGGCGACGATGAATATTGCGCTCGCGTCGAGCAGTTGTTTAAAAAGCATTTCGGCGAACAGGCTGTCGTGTCGTTTGTTTTTAACGGCACTGGCGCCAACACCATGGCTATCGACGCTATGGTGCGTTCGCATGAAGCAGTGATTTGTGCCGAGACCGCGCACGTCAACGTTGATGAATGCGGCGCGCCTCAGCGTATCGTCGGTTGCCGCCTGCTCACCGTCGACACTCCTGACGGGAAACTCACTCCCGAACTGGTGATGACTCGCATGCATGGCTTTGGTTTTGAGCATCATTCACAGCCGAAGGCTATCACTATAACCCAATCGACAGAGCTTGGAACGCTCTATACCATCAATGAAATCAAGGCTATAGCTGAGTTGGCGCACAAGCATAACATGTATCTGCACATGGACGGCGCTCGTCTCGCAAACGCTGCCGTCGCCCTGAATTGTACCTTTAAGGCTATGACTACCGATGCCGGTGTCGATGTGGTCTCTTTCGGTGGCACAAAAAACGGCCTGATGATAGGTGAGTCGGTGGTGTTTCTGAATCCTGAACTGGCTAAAGATTACAAATATCGTCGTAAACAAGGGCTGCAGCTTTGCTCTAAGATGCGCTTCTTAGCGGTTCAGTTTGAGGCTTATTTCAAAGATGACCTCTGGCGCCGCAACGCCGAGCATTCCAACCGTATGGCACAGATGCTTTACAATGCAGTGAAAGATATCCCTCAGGTGAAAGTGATGTATCCGGTTCAGGTCAATGGAGTCTTCGTGCAGCTGCCACGTAAGGTGTGGACTGAGCTTCAGAAGCAGTATTTCTTCTACGACTGGGATCTCGACAACGACGTAGTCCGCTGGATGTGCTCGTTTGACACCACCGAAGAGGATGTCGAGAATTTTGTTAAGGCATTAAAGTCGCTAGTCGTTAGTCGTTAGAATTACTCATTCGACTTTCTTGCCGACGAATTTCACGATTATTCCAAGTATTGCAAGTGCCATCAGGAATGCTAACCATGATGGCAATCCTAATGATGTTGGCAAAACTCCTATAAACAACGCCACTGCACCCACTGTGAGCGCATAAGGCATCTGTGTCTTCACGTGTTGCAGGTGGTTGCATCCCGATGCCATTGAGCTCATGATGGTGGTGTCGGAGATAGGTGAGCAGTGGTCGCCCATCACAGAGCCCGCCATAACCGAGGCTACTACACTGTAAAACAAAGGCATGGTTGCATCAACACCCAATCCCTGATTCTGACAAAGCATCCAAGAAGCTGGTAAAATCAAAGGATAAAGTATCGCCATGGTGCCCCATGAAGTGCCTGTAGAAAAGCCTATCAAAGCCGCCAAAAGGAACGTCAACGCTGGGATGATATATGGCGACAGCGACAGCTTAAGCAAAATCGCGGAGACGAACTCCGCTGTGTGCATGTGTTTGGTGACCAGAGCGATAGACCACGCCATCGTGAGAATCAAGACAGCGTTGAACATCACCTTGAAACCGTCAACCATCTCATCCATTATTTTCCCGAACGTTAGCGTGCCTCTGTACAATGTCATGATAACGGAAATTATCAATGAGACTATCGACGACCATATTAACGCGAGATATGAGTTGGCTTCACCAATGGTCTCTGACAGTTTCGTAAAGAAGCCGTGACTTGAATCCTGCCATATGGCAGAATCGTAACCGGTAATGAAAAGCCCTATAATTGTTCCGAAAATCAATGTTAATAATGGAAGTAAGGCGTCGATGCCGTGTGCCTGCTTGTTGGAATTGTCCTGACTGTTAGAATCTGACACCACCTTCGTACGAGCTTCTCTTTCCGCTTTGAGCATTGGACCGTAGTCGCGGCCGCTGTGTATTATCATCAGCACGAAACAAAGCGTGAGAAGAGGGTAGAAGCTGTATTTCAACGAGTTGACAAACACAGAATATGCTGATGCTTCTAACCCAATCACGTCGATGCCTTCCTGAATATAGCTGAGCTCTGCACCGATCCATGTGGTGACGAAAGCTATGGCGACCACAGGCGCTGCAGTGGAGTCAACGATAAATGCGAGCTTCTCGCGCGAGACCTTGAGCTTGTCAGCGACAGGCCGCATGGTGTTGCCAACCATCAAAGTGTTTGAATAATCGTCAAAGAAGATGCAGAGGTCCATGACGAATGTCATGAGCTGTCCGGAACGCGGCCCATTGGCCCGCCTTAGAAGCCAATTCACGATTCCTTGCATGCCTCCGTTAGCTGAGATAATCTTGACCATTCCGCCAATCGTAAGTGTAAAAACGATAATCATTGCGTGGTCTATATCGAATATCGAGCCAACGACGTAGGTGTCCATAACCCTCAACAGACCGCTGCCTAATGCCGTGCCTGGCTCCTGTCCGCTATACAAAGCCATAATGAATGTGCCAGAGAGCACACCGAAAAACAAGGCCGATATCACCTCTTTTAGTAAAAGTGCCATCACGATGGCGATAAGAGGTGGCAGAATGGATAGCCATAACGGCATCGGACCTTCAACAGGAACACAAAAATAAATCACAGCCAAACTTACGACAATAACAGCTAATATTATCAATATTGACGGTTTCCTTTTCATAAGACTCTCAATTTCTCTACGATATCGTTAATTTGTGTTAACTGTTCAGGAATGTTGATGTGTTGAGGACAATGCGACACGCATTGGTTACACCCTATGCAGTGTTCCACCTGACGGTCGGCCTCCAAAGTACGGTTGTATTCGATGAGAAAACGACGACGCGCTTTCCTGAAATCTTGCGACTGCGGGTTATCAACGATGCTGCCCTCATTGACGCATTTGTTATAGAAACTGAAGTTCGTCGGGATATCAATGCCGTATGGACAAGGCATGCAGTATTGGCACGAAGTGCAAGGTATGATAGGATATTTCAAATATTGATTAGCTATATCCATCAATAAACTGAGTTCATCTTCCGAACACGGCTGAAGCGGACAATAAGTCCTCAAATTATCCTGAAGATGCTCCATATATGTCATTCCGCTCAACACTGTGAGGACGTTAGGGTAGGTGCCCACAAAACGGAATGCCCACGATGCGACGCTGCTCTGCGGAGTGCGCTGCTTCAAAGTGTTGGCAAGCACATCAGGCAAATTAGCCAATCGTCCGCCGAGAAGAGGCTCCATGATGACTGCCGGGATGTTCAGATCGGTGAGGCGTTTGTAGAGATAATCGGCGTTGACATTGTCCTCGTCGACATCATGCGCATGCTCCCAGTCGATGTAGTTCATCTCGATCTGCACGAAATCCCAGTGGTATTTATCGTGATTGTCCAATAGCCATTCGATTACCCGCTGATCGCCATGGAATGAGAATCCGAGGTTACGGATGCGTCCCGCTTTGCGTTCTTCCTGCACAAAGTCGATGATGCCGTTTTCGATGTAGCGTTTCTGGAAGGTGTCCCAGCCGCTCAGTCCTTTACTGCCGTTGCCCACGGAATGCAAAAGATAATAGTCGAAATAGTTGGTCTGCAGCTTCTCGAATGAGTCGCGGTACATCTTTATCGACGCTTCACGGCTCCAGAACTGTGGTGCGAAGTTCGACAGCTTGGTGGCGAGATAATACTTCTCGCGAGGATAACGGCTCAATGCTATTCCTGTGGAAACCTCAGAGTTTCCGCGGCAATACACAGGCGAAGTGTCATAATAATTGACACCATGGTCCATAGCGTAGTCCACCAGCTTGTTGACCATCTCCTGGTCTATGATGTTGTCTTTAAAAGGAAGTCGCATCATGCCGTATCCGAGAATCGACACTATGTCGCCGGTGTTGTGGTTGATGCGATAGGTCATCTTATCCTTCGGGATATCACCTAATGAATATTTCGTTTCTTTTTCATAATTCTCTGATTTGCAGCCGCTTAACGCAATGGCTGACACCGCTGTAGTAGCTCCTATAACCTTCAGAAAGTCTTTTCTTGATATATTGTTTTCCATGTTATACCTCCTTATGAATTAAATTGCCCTCAACATAAATCGCACTGAACGGGCGGGCTGGACACACATGTTCGCAGGCTCCGCAGCCTATACAGCGTGCCTCGTTGATGACAGGTATCTTCGGTGATGCGGCGTCTTCCGGATCGTACGGCATCATGGTTATTGCTCCTGACGGACAATGTTTGGCGCAGTTGCCACATGTCACTCCGTCTCTCAACGGCACGCAGTTCTGGCCAATCCAAACGGCATGGCCAATCTGTATAGCTGTCTTCTGCTCACGTGTCACCTTCTGGATGGCGCCAGCAGGACAAACCTCAGAGCAGGCAGTGCATTCAGGACGGCAGTAGCCGCGTTCGTACGACATCTCCGGCTGCATGAAAGTCTCAAGTTTCGATGAGGCACGAAGCACGTCGTTAGGACAGTTTTGCACGCAAAGCTGACAGCCGGTGCAACGCGATGTGAAGTTGTCTAAACTCACCGAACCTGCAGGTTTCAATGGCGTTTCACGCTTTGGAGCCTTCTTTTTCTCGATAGTGGCCAGTCCGCCGTCAACGACCTTCTCCTGTGCCTGCAATGCCGATGCTGCTGCAACTGTAGCTATTGTGGCAATAAACGTTTTGCGCGATGTCTTTCCTTCTTTCGAAACATCGGCTATCTTCTCGACTTTGCCTACATTGTCGATGTTTCCTGCCAGTCTGTATTTCATTGCATCGCGATGGCATTTATATACACAGTTGAAGCATGTCACGCATTTCGTGTAGTCGATTTTCTTGTTTTTCGCATCTATGGCCGAACAACGGCAGTTTTTCTCGCAAAGCCCGCAGCTGTTACATTTCTCGCTGTTGATAACCGGCTTGAAGATGGAGTATTTTGCGAAGAAACCGAGGATGGTCCCTACTGGGCAAATTGTGTTGCAGTACCAGCGTCCTGAAGTTAACGATAATATCGTGATTATCAAGAAGTAAGCTATTGATACAATAAATATCGGCAAGCTCTTGATATAAACATCAACATGGTAGAATGCGTAGCTGTTCCAACGTTCTGCCAGGTAGGCTAATCCGTTGTTAATCAACTGATAAACCGGCGCAAAAAGATTGGATGCGATGCGACCGTAGATGCTGTACGGAGCAATCAATATCGCTATCGAATTAAGCCCGACGAAGAGTAGCACCGCAAACACCAGCAATATGCCGTATCTCAGCCATTTGCGACTTTGTTTGAATCTATAACGGTTCTTTTTACGCTTCTCAGCTATTCGTGAAACTCCATCCTGAAATACGCCGAGAGGGCAGATGATGGAGCAGTAAACCCTGCCGAAAGTCAGCGTCACAATGATGATTGCAAGGACAATGATTGAGCTCGATGCCAGCAAAGCAGGAATAAACTGCAACTTTGCCATCCAACCGAAATACGCGTGAAGCGCTCCTGAAAAGTCCAAAAACAGCAACGTTATCAACGTGAAGCAAATAATTGCCAAAGTAACTCGTAATTTTCTTAACATAATCTATTTATTCAAAATTATCTTCAAAACATACACTTTAAACTTCAAACTCTACACTTTAACCTCTCAAATTTCAATAACCAATAACCTATTAAGCTATTAAGCTATTTAATCATATTCAAAAACTCTGTTTCATCAATAATCTTTATCCCCAACGCTTCAGCCTTCTTAAGCTTCTCCGGTCCCATCTTTTCTCCGGCGACCACGAAATCGGTTTTCGACGAGATGGAGCTAGAGTTCTTTCCTCCAAGATCCTCGATCTTCTGTTTGATGCCGTCGCGCGAGAAGTTTGCGAAAACACCGCTTACCACAATGGTCTTTCCAGCAAGCACCTGGTTTTCAGTAGCGACTTTCTTCTCCTGCGAGAACTGCAGTCCGAAGGCCTTCAAACGGTTGATAATCTCGATGTTGCGCTCGTCGTCGAAGAAGTTTCTTATGCTTTGCGCGATGGTCTCGCCAACGGTATTGATCTCTTGCAGCTCCTCCAACGACGCGTTGATGATGTTGTCGATGCTGCCCATCTTGTTTGCGATAACCTTAGCTGTTGTTTCGCCTACCTCTCTGATTCCCAATGCATAAAGCACCCTTGCAAACGGCACCTCTCGTGATTTGATGAGCGAGTTGAGTATGTTGTTGACGGTCTTTTCCTTAAACGACACTTTTCTCGTCACCGTTTCCGGGAATAGGCTCGTTTCATCGACGAAAGTCTCTGTTTTTTCAAGACCGTAAAGCTGATCGTAGGTGAGGTCGTAAAGGTCGGCGTAGTTGTTAATCAAGTGGTTGTCGAAAATCACCTCAACCTTACCTTCGCCGAGGCTCTCGATGTTCATTGCCTTTCGGCTGATGAAATGCTCGATGCGGCCTTTGATCTGCGGCGGACACCCCATGCTGTTGGGACAGTACCATGCTGATTCGCCTTCTTTTTGTGTCAAAATAGCGCCACATTCAGGGCATTTCTTTATAAATTCAACAGGTTTGCTGTCGTTTTTGCGTTTCTCAAGGTCGATTCCCACAATCTTCGGGATTATCTCGCCGCCTTTCTCAACTTTCACGACGTCGTCGTAATGCAAATCAAGCTGACGGATGAAGTCGGCATTGTTCAAGGTGGCGCGTTTTACTGTGGTTCCTGCGAGAAGCACCGGCTCAAGATTGGCTACCGGCGTTATCGTGCCGTGCCGTCCCACTTGAAAATCAATGCTCAGGAGCTTGGTGCGCACCTGCTCCGCCTTAAACTTATATGCAATAGCCCAACGTGGTGATTTTGCTGTCATTCCGAGCATTTCACGCTGTGCGAAGCTGTTGACTTTTATAACTATTCCGTCGATGTCGAACGGCAGATTCTTTCGTTTCTCGTCCCAATAGTTGATGAAATCCTCAATCTCGTCGATGTTTTTGCACACTTTCATGTGTTGCGAGATATTGAACCCCCATTCTTTTGCTGCCATAAGGCTCTGATAATGAGTCTGATACGGCAGGTTGTCCACCATCATGTAGTAACAGTAGTTGTTGAGACGACGGCTCGCGGCTTCTTTCGAATCTTGGAGTTTTATGGTGCCTGCGGTGGCGTTACGCGGGTTCGCAAACAGAGGCAGTCCCAACTCATCGCGTTCGGCGTTGATCTTATTGAAACTGTCGTGAGGCATGATGATTTCACCTCGCATCTCCAGGAAATCCGGATAATCGCCGTGCAGCTTCAACGGTACAGAATGTATCGTCTTGATGTTGGCGGTCACTTCATCGCCTTGTGTTCCGTCGCCACGTGTGACAGCGCGCACCAACACACCTTTTTCGTATGTGAGGCTAATCGAAACACCGTCAAACTTCAGCTCGCATACAAATTCCACGGGCTCTTCGATGGCTTTCTCAATACGTTTTATGAAATCGATGATCTCGTCGCGGTTATACGAATTGGCGAGCGAAAGCATTGGATATCTGTGCTTTATAAGCGGAAACTCCTTGGTGATATCGCCGCCGACACGCTGAGTGGGAGAGGTGGGAAGCGCAAATTCAGGAAACTCCTTCTCCAACGCAATGAGCTCGTTCATCAGCATGTCGAAATCGTAGTCGCTGATGCTCGGCTGCGCCAAGATATAATACTTATAGTTATGATTATCAATAACTTCGCTCAGTTCGGCGATCCGTTTTCTCGCTTCGTCTTTAGTCATAATATTATACAACGAAAGTAAAAATCATCAAGGCAATGTTCAATACTGCAAAAATCATGTAGCAGGTCAATAACAACCATTTGTTTTTAGTCCAAAATGCTGAGTTTTTGTGGAATTCTTTCCATCCCACATAACCTGCGATAACGTATGTCGGCACAGTCAGCAGTAAAACACTCCAATCATCTAAAATGAAGATAGAGTAGACCAGTGTTATCAAGGTCGGCAAAACCAGTAAAATATACTTGCGAAACACTCTGAAAAAGCCGAAAATCAGCATCACCGACATCGGTGGAACTAATGCAACTAGCAAGAATAATCCTACTATTTTTATATTGAACTCCAAGCCGAATACATAATTGAAACAATTGCCGAAATCGCCGAAAAATCTCGTCATTGCCACAAATGGCTTGTGGTATATCACTAAATCGATAATCGTTTGAGTGATGCCCACAGCCAAAACATAGCCAATCAGCGTCATCAAGGCGCCTTTCCAATTTTTCAAAATGAAAAGCGTGATCAATATACCTATATAATATATGAGGCTGTGATAATAAACTGCAAATCCTAGTCCGAGACAGAAGCCTGCAATTATGAAACTCGTGCGATGAAACTTTTCTGTCTCTAGATTGTCTAATATATATTGCTGTCTCAGAATAAGTACTGTACCGTAAAGCAGGAATGGAAGTGCGACTATTGATGCGTTTGGATGCACTGTCAAGTCAGGAACAGCCCAATACAACGCTCCGAAAGTCGCAATTTCCAACGCCGTCGTCTTGTCGGCTATGATCTTTGTGATTCTATATGCTGTCGTAATGATTAACAACGAGAAAGCTCCCAGAGCCAGTCGTGAAATATACACAATCCAAGGATTAGCCAGCCACGATGTGGGTATGCTGTAATAATTGAAATCGATGTCGTTAAGCCATCCGTCAGTGAACAATGCTGCCAGTATTTTCAAAACCACTGCCAGCGACAATATGTACAGAAGCGGATGCTTTATGCTGAAGAAAAACAGATTCTCTTTCATAATCAATTATTTATATGTACATTCGTAAAGCTCTTTCTGATACAGTTCGTTGTAATAATCCTCCATATCGCTGCAGTCTTTCCTCGAATATGCACCGCCCATTATGCCTTCAGTGCCGTCTTCCAAATTCTTGCAAATGCACTGACGCTCGCATGATGAAAACACTAAAGCAATTACCGATATCAACAAAAATATAGCCAAAAACCTTTTCATAATTATAATGATTAACTCGCAAAGATAACAATTTTATTTGAAACTTCAATCATAAAAAATTAAATTAATTTGACAAAAATATGTCGCGATTCTCAAAATTATGTTTAATTTCGCATAATCATTTTTACAAAAATTAAAAAATCATCTTATGAAAAAGTGTTTTTCTATATTATTGAGTGTCATATTGTTATCGCTTGTCGCGAAAGCTCAGGATGTTAAGATTAAAGACTGGTGGAATGACTTGTCGGTTTTTCAGGTCAACAAAATGCCTCCTCGTACCAACGTCATCCCGACTCCGACCGAAGAGTTTTCGCGCAGCTTGAACAGCGAATGGAGATTCAATTATACAAAAACGCCAGTCGATAAGATCGAGGGTTTCTACAACACCGATTTCGACTCGCGTTCCTGGGCATTGATACCTGTGCCGGGCAACTGGGAGATGAATGGTTATGGCGAGCCTGTGTATGTGAACGTCGCCAATGAGTTCAAGTCAAATCCGCCTTATGCTCCGACGGAATATAATCCTGTGGGTCGTTATATCACCGAGTTTAAAGTACCGGCCGAATGGGACGGACGCAATATCTATATCAATATTGGCGCGGTGAAATCGGCCATGTATCTGTGGGTAAACGGCAATTTTGTCGGCTATTCGGAAGATTCAAAGACTCCGGCGGAGTTCGATATCACTCCTTATGTCGTCTGCGGTGTGCCTAACATGCTGGCAATGGAGGTTTACCGTTTCTGCGACGGTTCTTACCTCGAAGCTCAGGATTATTGGCGTATGAGCGGTATCACGCGCGATGTGGTCTTGTATTCAAAACCTAAGCTCAATATCTACGATTTCTTTGTAAAAGCCGGACTCGACACAAAATATGACAATGGCACCTTCGCCTTGTCGGTCGATATCAACTTCGATCCCAAGAAAATCCCAAGCAAATTTGATGTTGAAGTGGAAATTTCAGGCTTGGATGAAAATGGCAATAGTTTAAAGAAGACATTTGTAAAAAATGTTAAAAAGAAAGACCTTAAGCCTTTTAAAGAAAAGAAGGTTTACACCCTGAACTTTGAAAAGACTGTTATCCCTAATGTTTTGCACTGGTCTGCCGAAAGCCCTAATCTTTATGCCATGAATATCAGCATTAAAGATACTAAAGGCAATGTCATCGAAACCGTCAGCTCAAACATCGGATTCAGAACGGTGGAGATCAAAGACGGGCTGCTGAAGGTGAACGGAAAACCTATCATGGTGAAAGGCGTGAACCGTCACGAACATAGCGGAACCACCGGACAATACGTCGACCGCAAGACCATGGAACAGGATGTTCAGATAATGATACAGAACAATATCAACACCGTCCGCACAAGCCATTATCCTGATGACATTTATTGGTATGAACTTTGCGACAAATATGGCATCTACGTCATCGATGAGGCTAACAACGAGTCACATCCTCAGGGTTATGAGGAACAAAGTCTCGCTAAGAAAGATGAATGGAAAGAGGCGTTTTTATATAGGTGTAAAAATATGGTCGAGCGCGACAAGAACCATCCTTCGGTTATCGTCTGGTCGGTTGGCAACGAATGCGGCAACGGCGTCTGCACAAAATATTGCTATGAATGGATGAAGAAACGCGACACCCGTCCGGTAATCTGCGAACGCGCCATCTATGACGACAACACCGACTATATCGGACTGATGTATGCCAGCGTCGATTATCTAACGAAGTTTGCTGAAGAGCATCTCGACAAGAAAAATCGTCCGTTTATCATGGTGGAATATTGCCACGCTATGGGCAACAGCTGCGGCGGATTGCAGGATTATATGGATGTCTTTGAGAAATATCCTCAGATTCAAGGCGGATGCATCTGGGACTTCGTCGATCAGACTATCATCAAATACGACGAGAAGATGAAGACCGAATGGTATGCTGCAGGTGGCGACCTCGGTAAAATCGCTGACTGCGGCGATGACGACAGCTTCTGCGTCAACGGATTGGTTACAAGCGACCGCAAACCTCATCACCACATGGATGAAGTGAAGAAATGCTACCAAAACATAGCCGTCTCTGCCATAGATGTCGATAATGGCGTGTTTAAAATTGACAACAAATTCATATTCACCGACTTAAGTGAATTCACCTGCGATTATGTGATATTCTCAAACGATAGAGTTTACACCAACGGCAAGGTCGAACTTAACTGCAAGCCGGGAGAGTCGCAGATCGTCAACGTCGGCATCCCTGATCCTTACAAAGCAGAAGATTTCATTGGAGTTAATCCTAACCAGGAGTTTTTCATCAACTTCTCGTTCAAGACAAAGAAAACCAACGATCTTATCTCTGCAGGCTATGAGGTGGCTTACGAGCAGATTCCATTGAACATAAGAAAGAAAGAGCCGATGCTGGTTACCAATGTTCCAAAACTTGAAATAAAAAATGGCAACGACGCTATTATTTTAAGCAACAAAAATTTCAGTTTCAGAATTGACAAGAAAGAAGGTGTCCTTACATCGTTTGTTTATCAAGGAATGGAGTTGCTTGAAGGTCCTATTCGTCCTAATTTCTGGCGCGCACCCACGCTTAACGACGATGTCGACTGGAACGGCAAACGCCTGTGGAAAGCCGCAGGACTGGACAGCCTCACTGTTGGCAAGAAAACGTTCGACTTCAAACGTGTCGACGCAGGCCGCGCAGTGGTTACTGTAAGTCTTGAGTTTATGAACAACAGAGGTGAATTGGTGCTGAAAACAAATCAGAAATATGAGGTCAACGGCTTCGGTGATGTCGTCGTGACCCTGAAAGTCATGCCTACCGACAAGGTGGTGACATTCCCGAAAGTCGGCACTCAGCTGGTGATGCCGTTCGATTTCAATAAAGTGAGATATTTTGGCAAAGACACAGAAAATTATCCCGACAGAAATTCATCCGGAAGGGTAGGAGTGTACGACCGTAGTGCCGGTATGTTCTTTGAGATGCACGAGGAGCCGCAGGAGAGCGGCAACCGCAATGAGGTGAGATGGGCCGCCATTACAAATGCAAATGGCGACGGACTATTCGTGAGCGGCAAAGAACACCTCAACTTCAGCATATACAACTATTCCGATGCCGACCTCACCAAGGCTGAGAGAATCAACCAGATAGTGCCGGCAATGTATTGGACGGTGAACATCGACTACAAGCAGGCCCCGTTGGGCACAGCCACATGCGGCCCGGGCGCCCTCGATAAATATCTGATCAAGAATGATGTCTACGAATACACTTTCAGACTCCGCCCGTTCAAGAAGAGCGAGACGACACCTGAGAAGCTGTATCAACAAGATGTGTTCTAAAAACAAAAAAGCTCTGAGAATTCTCAGAGCTTTTTTTGTGACCTGGCTGGGGTAAGCCTCCCTGCAACGCCACCCCCTCTGCAATCCCCAATATTTCCTCGCAATCCCAATAAACATTAAACCTTCAGATTGCACCAAATTCCAAAATTTCATTTCTTTAGGCGAACTTGTATTCTCAATTTTTGCAGTTAGCACGCCAAAAACCAATACTATCACGCCAACAACCTGAATAAAAACGCCAATTTTTTTTGAAAAAAGTGCTTGTTTTTCTTGGTAGTTTCAAGAATTTTTCGTATCTTTGCGTTGACTTTAAAATTCTTTTATTATGGCAACTTTAGTATTTAGTTTGTCCACAAAGGTGGACAAAGCTTCAGGATTATCTGAAGTTTTAACTCGGTTTTTCGTGGGAAGCCGAATCAATCAACGCGCCAAAAGCAACATCTTTGTCGATGCTACCTATTGGAATGACCAGAAACAATCAATCGTTATCCCTAATTTTAGGCTTAATAATGACAAGCAAAAGCAACTCGTCGCGGAGCTTAAAGAGAAAAGCATTAAGCTTAACGATTTGAGAACCTACATCATGGACGCCTTCAATGAGAACGGTGCCGGTATGAAGGAACTGCCCAAAGACTGGCTTAAAAACATCATTAAAGATTTCTATGGTATGCCTGCCAAACCAATGGAAGATTTAAAACCCGTTGAAATTCCTATTGAACCTATCATCATCAAGCCAGTCGAAAAAGAAGTGAAGGCAGAACCTGCTAAAAAGGTTGTTAAGGCTACTCCAAAACCTCAGCTGTCACAAGATTCAGCTCCAGCTACCGTTTTTTTTCAAGTTTTCTCCGACTTCATCGCCAAAAACGATATCTCCGAAAACCGCAAGCGTCATTATCGTGTCGTCTATCGTGCGCTGCAGCGTTACGAAGCATATAATAAAATCACGCTCAGCTTCGACAATATCACTGCCGAAACCCTCAAAGATTTCGAGCGTTATCTATCCAACGAGCACGAGCTCTTCGATGATCACAAACTTAAAGCCGTTATGCGTCTCTATCCCGAAAGCCGTCCCATCAATCAGCGTGGCAGCAACTACGTCAAGGATATGATGGGCAAGCTGCGCACCTTCTGCCGCTATGCATCCGGCAAAATCAAGGAAATGCCGATCAATGAGCCTTTCTTCCAAACCAATCCTTTTGATGCCTATTCCATCGGTACCCAAACGGCTCTTGGCACGCCTTACTTTCTCACCATCGAGGAGCGCAATCATCTCTATCATTTTGATCTCAATTCCGAGCGTCTCTCTCGCCAGCGCGATATCTTCATTTTCCAATGCCTGGTCGGCTGCCGTGTCGGTGATTTGATGCGTCTCACTTGGGATAATGTCATCGGCGACCAGCTTCACTATATCCCTGCAAAAACCTGCAAGAATAATCCTAAAACTATAATAATCCCTTTGCATGAAATAGCCTTGGAGATTATCAAAAGGTATAAAGAGCCAGGTCGTAAAATGTTGCTTCCGTTCGTCGCTCAGCAGCAATACAATGAGGATATCAAGTCCATGCTCACCCTTGCCGGCATCACTCGCAAGGTCGTCATCATCGACCCTAAAACCAACAAGGAAGTCGTCCGCCATATCAACGATATCGCATCCAGCCACATGGCTCGCCGCACCTTTGTCGGCAATCTTTATAATAAGGTAAAGGATCCTAATCTGATAGGCTCATTGTCAGGCCATGTCAACGGCTCAAAGGCTTTTGCTCGCTATCGCGCCATCGATATGAATGTAAAGAAGGAGCTTGTTTCAATGTTGGATTAAGCCAAGGAGGTCAAGATGAGTCAGTTTAAAAGCTTCCGTCCTGTCGAGTTCGATGAGAATTTTTCTTATCGGCTCGACACTCCTTCAGCAGCGGAGTCAAAAATCATCGCTTGCTTATTTCTCGGATACTGCATCGACAATCAGCCGGAAACTCCAACAGGCTGCGTCGATGTCTACACTCCGTTCTATGAAACTTATTACAACGAGCGAAAGCTCGTTTTTCATCGCCAAAACATTCAGAATATCAGTCTGATACGAAAACCGCAAAAACTTGAAGAGCGATTTGTTATCTCACATATCAACGAGGAAAAACAAGGTTTTGAAATGAGCAAAACCTTGTTTGCTTTTTTAGGGAAAGACAATTCCGATTGGTTCCGCAGCTTGTATTATGGCTATATGGAGTATCTCGATGAGCGCAAGCTTGAGCTTGGAATTACTGAAGAAATCGACAATCGGGGTCGCGACTGGCTGATGCCGGAGCGTCTTGTCGATCGTCTCAAACTGGAGGAGTTGTTCGTGCCTTCGTTCTTCGACAAGACATTCTCAACTACCGATATGCTGATGTCTAGCGAACGCTTGTCTCGCTTCGACGTCCTTTGCAACCGCATCGAAATGGTGCTTACCGATGAGACAAACCCGGTCACTAATAAATCCTTAGGCTCCATAGCATATATGTTATATTCCTGTGAGTTTGTCAAACCAATGTATCGCAAGCCTTCACGGCCAGGGGAACGAGGTCGTTTCAGCAAATTGCTTGTTAAATTTTTTGATATTGTTCATAAAGAGCACCCGAGTGACACTCATTTCAATAAATACCAACCGACACAGGAAACTATCGACATTTTCGGCAATATTTTGAACTATTTTTAAATCCCACATTCTAACAAATTTTCCCCTGTCAAATCCCCTTTAACGATGGAAAGTGCTGAAAACCAGCACTTTTCTTTTTCTGTCCAATCCCCTCAAATGGGGAAATGCAATCCCCATTGCATTTTTGCATCGTCAAACTTAATAATATCGAATTATGGATCTTAACAAAATTGTCAACGAAGTGCCGAACATCAATCTTACGATTTCTGCCGGCGATCTGAGAGACTTCGCCACCCAGCTCATCGAACAAACTCGTGAAGATCTCGAGGAGTCCATCGTCCGTGGCCGCACCGATTCTTTAATTACCACCGAGGAAGCCATGAATAAGCTTCGCGTCTGTAAAACAACCCTCTGGCGCTGGAAGAAACGCGACTATCTCCGTCCAGTCCGTGTCGGCGGTAACGAGCGTTACCGTCTTTCCGATATCAATAAAATCTTGAAAGGAGATGACTATGAATAACAACAACAATTTTCCACTCGAAGACTGGCTCGATAGTCAGGATGTCATGATGAAACTCCACATCAGCCTACGCACTTTGCACAAGCTCCGCGACAGTGGCACCTTGGCATATTCGCGCATCAACAACAAAATTTATTTCCGCCGTCAAGATCTTGAGGCCATTCTCAACAATAACTACACTCGCAAACCAATCGATTTCACAGATGGAAAAATCATCAAATAACCTCGCAATCTTCTCGATGTTTAGTTATCCTATTCAAAACACCGTGCCAATGATGGATGTCACCTTAGTCGATGTCTATGATTACATCATCGGACCTACAGCCGTCAACCGCACTCGTGAACTTCGCTCCAAGACCGACATCAAGGAAGCTCGCCAGTACAAGTCCAAGCACTTCGATTATTGCACCTTCTCTGGTAAATTCAATTCTCGAGCCGAGAAAGACCTGGTACAACATTCAGGCCTCTTGTGCCTCGATTTCGACCATCTGAAGAACCTCGAAGAGGTTCGCCAACAGCTGCTGAACGATGACTATTTAGAAACACAGCTTCTATTTATATCTCCCTCCGGCAATGGCCTCAAATGGATTGTTGAGATTGATTTGACTAAAGCTTCTCATCTTGACTATTTTCTAGGCATCCAAAATTATCTCAAGCTTGAATATGGCCTCGAAATCGACCCCTCCGGCAAAGACATCTGTCGCGCCTGCTTCCTTCCACACGACCCCACCTGCTACATCAACCCTCAATTATTAAAGGTATGAGCAAAAAAGAATTTAATCCCTTCGAATGGAAAAATAAAAAGCCCGAGAGCTCCCAGTGCTCCGAGTCTTCCGAGCGACCTATTCATCCTATTAGCCCTATCAGCCCTATTAGTCCTATTAAAACCTTAGAAGACGAAATCGAGCAGCTTGTCTGCTCTGTCGAATCCGCTTCAGCAGATATCGCCCCTGACTACACCTCCTGGCGTGATATGGCATTCGCTTTAGCGGATGCTTTAGGCGAAGGTGGCCGTAGTTATTTTCATAGGCTCAGTAGATTTTACACCGGCTACGATGAGCGTGAAGCCGACAAGCAATTCTCCGCTTGTCTCCGTTCTCACGGCTCCGGCATCACCATCAACACCTTATTCCATCTCGCCAAAGAAGCCGGTGTCCTAATAATTCGTAATACCGTTAAACCGTATCCCGTTAAAAAATCAAAATCCTACAAATCCTCCCCGGAGGATATGGAGGATTTAGGGGATTCGTCGGAAATAGAGGATATTCCTGAGTCCTCCCAGTGCTCCGAGTCCTCTGAGCCATTACCCACATTTTCTCAAGAAATCTACAGCTTCTTACCGAGCCTCCTCACAAGCGTCATCAACAAATCCAACAACTTCGAAGATGCCGATATCCTCATTCTTGGCTCCCTCACAGTCATCTCCGCTTGCCTTCCCAATATCTCCGGCAACTACGCTGAGCGTGAAGTCTTTCCTAATCTTTTCACCTTCATTTCTGCCCAGGCATCAGCCGGCAAAGGCCGCCTCACCTTATGCCGTCATCTCGTCAAACCCATTCACAACAATCTCAAAAAAATCTACTCAGCCGAAATGGAAGAATACCGCCATCTTCTCAACGATTATTCCCAAGACAAAAAGAATCGTGAGCCGCCTCAGGAACCACCAATCAAAACGCTCCTTATCCCAGCCAACAGTTCTGCAACTTCAGTCTATCAAGTCCTCAACGACAACGGCGGTGTCGGTCTCATTTTCGAAACCGAAGGCGATACTCTGGCCAACACTTTCAAATCCGATTATGGCAATTTCTCCGACGGCTTCCGCAAAGCTTTTCATCATGAAATGATATCTTACACCAGGCGCAAAGATCGTGAGTTCGTCGAGCTCACCAAGCCGCGCTTGTCAGCATTATTATCCGGCACTCCAAAACAAATCCTTGCCCTCATTCCTGATGCCGAAAACGGCTTGTTCAGCCGTTTTATCTTCTATAACATGAACTTACGCCTCGAGTGGCGCGATGTCTTTTCCGAAGGCGCCGTTCCCCTCGACGACTATTTCATCGACCTCGGCCAACGTTATTTCCAGTTCTACCAAACTCTGCAGCAGTCCCAGCCAATCCGCTTTTCTTTGTCAGTCGATCAACAAAAAGAGTTCAATCAGTTCTTTACCGAAATCCAGCAGGAATATTCAAGTCTCTTTGGTCTCGATATCGTTGCTTCCGTCCGTCGCCTTGGCCTCATCACTTTCCGTGTCGCCATGATTCTCACTTCGCTTCGCCTCATGGACGGCAAGCCTCTTGAATCAGTCATCGTCTGCGACGACACTGATTTCCGTACCTCGCTCATCATGGCTCGTGTGCTGCTTCAGCACACCGCCCACGTCTTCGGCCAACTCCCAAGCACTGACAATAATTCCACACGTGGCACAGTCACTGTTCTTTGCCAAAAATTCTTCGACAGCCTCCCTAGCGAATTCAACCGCCGCACATATCTCTCCATCGCTGAGCGTCTTCACATCGCTTCCAAAACCGCCGAAAAATACATCCGCAAATTCTGCACCACCGGCCAACTCAAACACTTGGCACACGACAGTTATTCCAAGCAATAAAATATCGAAAATAATTTTTTCTCACATTTTCCCGAAAATATTCATCACATTTTCCCGAAAAATATTTCCACATTTTCCCGAAAAATATTTCTACATATTCCCGAATTTTGTATTTTTGCATCCAAATTCAATGCGTTATGTCAAACTACAAACAACGAATAGCCGATGCACTCTTGGAACGCAAACTTGCCGGAAAAGGTGCTGTACTTATTGAAGGGCCTAAATGGTGCGGCAAAACAACAACAGCCGAGCAACACTCAAAAAGCATCCTTTATCTCGACGATCCAAAGAAAGTAAAAGAAAACCTTGTCACTGCCGATATCGCTCCGCAAGACTTGCTTGTGGGTGAAACACCAAGGCTTTTAGACGAGTGGCAAATAGCTCCACAGTTATGGGATACCATTCGCTTTGAGGTTGACCATCGCGATGGCAACGGCCATTTCATTCTTACAGGTTCATCCGTTCCAGTAAATGATGACGAAGACGATGAAGAAAAAGAAGAAAATCAGAAAAGAAGACATTCTGGAACAGGTCGTTTCGCATGGCTAAAAATGCGTCCTATGGCGTTATATGAATCTGGAGAATCAAACGGACAAATAAGCCTTAAGGATTTGTTCTCGGCACCTGAAAAGATTTATGGTCGCAGCACACTCTCACGAGAAGATCTCGCTTTTTTGGTCTGTCGTGGTGGATGGCCTGCAGCTATCGATTTAGAGCCCGAAATAGCCCTTGATCAGGCTTTCGATTATTGCGATGCCATTGCTGAAAGAGATATGTCACGAGTCGATAAAGTGAAGCGTAGCCCCGAAAGAGTCAGACGGCTGATGCGTTCTTATGCCAGAAACCAGGCATCTCAAGCAACTTTCGAGACTATTGCTGCCGATATGGCTGCCAACGAGCCTCAAGCCATGGACACCGACACCATATCATCATATGTTACTGCACTTCGAAAATTGTTTGTGGTTGAAGAATCAGAGGCTTGGAATCCAAATCTTAGGTCAAAAACTGCAGTCCGTACATCCAACACACGCTATTTCACCGACCCGTCAATCGGCACCGCTATCATGCATATAGGACCACATGACTTGCTCAATGATTTCAATACATTCGGTTTGTTCTTTGAATCTATGGCCGTCCGCGACCTTCGCACCTATGCCGATGCACTGATGGGCAAAGTGTATCATTATCGTGATGGCGACAAACTTGAATGCGATGCTGTCGTTCATCTGCGCAATGGCGAATATGGTCTTATTGAAATAAAGATAGGTGGCGAAACTCTGATAAATGATGGAGCCGAGGCACTAAAAACATTGAAAGACAAACTCGACACCACCAAAATGAAAAAGCCTTCATTCATGATGGTGCTCATAGGCATTGGCAACGTCGCCTACCGGCGTCCCGACGGCATTTATGTCGTTCCAATCGGATGCCTGAAAGACTAAACACTAATATAAAGCCTGGTTCTCTGAATCAGGCTTTTATTATTCCTATTCATCCCATTATTCCTATTCTATATTTCTAAAATTTTCACACTTCTTGCAATCTTTTGCAACTAATCTTACCCAATAAAATATTTTTTGTATTTTTGTCATTCCAAATCCTATTAGCAATGAAAATCTTAATGATTATTTTGGCTCTTTTGCTCAACAGCTCTCCTCGCGGACATGTTGACAAAGAACATTGCGCCTATGTTTTTAATGAGCGTCACGAGCCACAAGAAATAAAGCTATCAGGAAAGGTTAGAGTGGTTGATATTGGAGAAACGTTTAAAGTTAGAGTTGTGAATATTGGCGAAGACCTTACAGTTTGTGTTAAAGACTTTCCAGATGATTGTGGAGAATGGCGTTTCGTTGATATTGGCGAGGATTTTACTATAAGATTTGTTGAAATAGGTGAAGATTTTACTATAAGATTTTCTGAATAATTGTAAAGCAAAGAATAGTATCTGTATCAAAAACAAGGCACATCTTATTTATTTTTTAAAAAGGTGTTCAATTTTTCAAAATATTTCATATATTTGCAGAATTGAATTAGAGTATCGTATATTGCAACCTTATGCAATAAAAATAAAACAAGATGGCTGAGCTTAAATCTGGAGAAAAAATTTCGCTAGTTGACGGTAAAAGCGTCACCGTCAAGAAAGAACTTGGGCGTGGTGGTCAAGGCATCGTTTATCTCGTCGATATGGCTGGTAAAGATATGGCATTGAAATGGTATCTCAATGCTCCAGACCAGAATTTCTACAATAATCTTAATAACAATGTCCTCAATGGTGCGCCGAGCGATGCCTTTTTATGGCCAAAGGCATTAACCGTAAGACAAAAAGGCAGTTATGGCTATGTGATGGATTTGCGTCCGAAGAATTACTTTGAGTTTGGCAATTTTCTCATGGCCAAGCAACACTTCACAAGTTTCAACGCCATGCTTTCGGCAGCTATGAAGATTTGCAATGGTTTCATGATGCTTCATCGCTTTGGATATAGTTATCAAGATCTTAACGATGGTAATTTCTTTATCGATCCTAAGACCGGCGATGTCCTAATCTGCGACAACGACAATGTGATGCCTCAAGGCGAAAAGAGTGGCATTATGGGTAAAGCTCGCTATATGGCTCCAGAAGTCGTAGCAGGCAGCATTCCTGATAAATATAGTGACAGATATTCGCTCGCCGTTATTCTCTTCATGCTATTCTACGCCAACCATCCTTTAGAAGGTGCAAAAGTAGTGGCGTGTCCATGTATGACAGAAGCTTTTGAGAAAAAGTTTTACGGCAGCGAAGCCACATTCATATATGATTCTACCGACAAGAGCAACCTTCCAGTCCGTGGCATTCATCAAAATGTTATTCGCCGTTGGCCAGTGATGCCAGCTGTGTTGAGAGAAATATTTACACGTGAATTTAGTCGTGAAATGTTGACAAATCCGCAAAAGCGCATGATAGAACAGCAATGGGAAAAGCTTATAGCCGCTCTACGTGACAGCCTCGTTATATGCCCACATTGCAAAGAGGAGACATTTATTGATGAAGAAAAATGCAGTTGCATGAATTGTGGCAAAGCTATAGACACTTCTCTGCGTCTGAAATTAGGCACAAGAAATGTCTATCTTACAGAAGGCACACTTCTTTATATCGACCACGACAATATTGCTGATGTACAAGTATTGCGAGATACAAAGACAAATACGCTATTACTGAAGAATCTATCAACTGACTCCACATGGACTGCAGAGACACCGAGCGGTAAGTTGAAAGCAGTGGCTCCTGGCGAAATGATGCCAGCCAAACCTGGTATCAAAATATCATTTGATCAATTTACTAAAGCAGAAATAATATCAGTTAATTAGCTATGTCATTAAATCAAGAACAGCAAACTATTGCAAATGCAATTCTGTCTAGCCATACTCCAATAACAATTATACAAGGAAAGGCTGGAACAGGCAAATCATACTTGATTCGTGAAATTGCACGTTCTTTGGGAAGATATCAGATTCTTTGCCCGACGAATCTTGCAAAACAAGTTTATGGTTCTGCGCAGACAATGCATAGTTTCTTCTATGGTGAGTTTGATAATATCGATGATGGTTATAACAATCCTGCTAAATACACTTTTGTAAGGAATCCACAGTTCTTCTTGCGCAAAATTACTTCAATTGACACTTTCGTGTTTGACGAAATTTCGATGGTGCGCTCCGACACTTTTGAAATGATGAATAAAATATGCCAAGTGGCAAGAAATTCGAGCGAACCGTTTGGCGGTATTAGAGTAATACTAGTTGGTGATATGTTTCAACTTCCACCAATCGTCGAAGAGGAAGATGTTTTTAAGTATTTGATGAAAGAATATGGTGGCATTTATTTCTTTAATAGTCATATCATCCAAAAAGAATTACACAATATTAAGTTTTATGAATTAAAACAATCGGTAAGACAACAGAACGATAGAAAGTATGAGGAAATACTGGATAAATTCCGCTCGTTTGATATTGTTAACGATGACACTGTTTTGGATAAGCTAAATACTCGTATTGTTCCAATACAATCTATTTCTACAAATATTCCATATATTGCGTCATCAAACGCTGAAGTTCGAACTGTAAACAATAATAAATTAAATCAACTCTCGGGAACGGAATATAGTTGTTGCGCACAGATTATTGTTAAAGAACGTCAATCAAACAACTATGTTTCCTTTGATTATAAAGATTCCATTCCACTTGATACCAGCAAATATCATGAAATCAATATGCCATCTCAATTTGATGGAGACCTGCGCTTTAAAATTGGTGCACGTGTAATTTGTACGAGTAGTATGAAAAAAGCAGGATATATTAATGGTGATTTTGGAGAAATTGTAGGATATGATGGTAAAAGCATTAGTGTCCTTTTGGATAGAACTGGCGAGATTGTTTATATAAGCAAAACTACAGACTATAAATACGAGATGGAGTATAAGGCAAGTCAGCATGAACTTGTGAGAATAACACCATATTATCAAAAAGTTGTTCAATTCCCTGTCAAGCTAGCTTACGCATTTACTATTCATAAATCACAAGGTCAAACATATGATAACATTGTGCTTGACTTACGCAGTCACATTTTTGCTCCAGGTCAATTATATGTCGCATTAAGTCGTGTCAAATCACTCGATGGCCTTTCTTTGATTAAGCCAATAGCGTATAGTGATATCATCATTGATCAGGCTGTGGCTGATTTTCTATGCCATTTCACAGGACAGAGAATAGTTAAAGCCTGTGAATCAAATACAACCACAATGCCTCTAGTGTATCAAGATTTCAGGAATTTAGTATGTAACGTCGAGCAAAGTCCAACAAATATGGTTATTATTCACACATTGAATAGTTATACTCGATTGTATAATAATCGGCAGTTCAAATATGCATATCTTGAAATTCAAAAAATCATTGAAGCAATAATTGCTGCTTTTGATACATCGTGTTATAAAAACCAAATTGAAGGAATAAGGAATGTTGAATTCCTTGACATGGAAAAAACAGACAAAAATATTTGTGATGAAGTCCTTTCGGTTGTAGCAAACATATACAAGCATGTTTATATGCATAAAAACGCTACAGTCATAGATAGACCTCATCCTTCGTATGGAAATACTATTAATTAAAAATAAAAGAATTATGGGTCTCTTAGATGAAACTGTAGAAATCCCACGTCGTACAATGACGTTGTTTTTCATGATCGACACTTCTGGCAGTATGGCTGGCAGTAAAATTGGTGCTGTCAATGATGCCGTTGTTAACGTACTTCCAATGTTGGAAGAAATCTCAGCAGAAAACCCTGATGCCGAAATCAAGGTGGCTGCTCTCGAGTTCTCTACAACCTGCAGCTGGCTCTATAATGAACCAAAACCGGCTAACGAATTCGTGTGGCAGGATGTTCAAGCTAACGCCCTTACTTCACTTGGCGCAGCCTGCAAAGAACTGTCAAGCAAATTGTCTCGCAGCGGATTCATGAAATCAGCAAGCGGTTCTTTTGCTCCGGCAATCATTCTGCTTTCAGATGGAGCTCCAACCGATGATTTCGAATCAGGCTTGGCAACTTTGAAGCAGAATAGTTGGTTCAAAGCAGCTATAAAAGTTGCAGTGGCTATTGGTGACGACGCTGATAAGAATGTCCTTTCTCAGTTTACAGGAACTAGCGAAGCTGTGTTCACAGTTCACAATATTGAAGCTCTGAAACAGGTTATTCGTGTTGTGGCAGTTACATCATCGCAAATCGGCAGCAAGAGTAGCACAGCGAGCGATACAACGAAACAGGAGCAAGTCATTGCTGAAGTAAAATCAGCAGTTGATAATATCGGCGGTGCTGAAGTGGCATCAGCCCCAAGTACTTCAGTTTCGTATGATGACTGGGACTAATCTATATTGTTTCGACAGCCATTGCCAGGGCGAAAGCCATAAAGCCACCGACAAACCATGTCAAGACTATTCATATAGCCATATTGACGAAAACGGATTGGCAATAGCGGTAGTGTGCGACGGTCACGGTGGAAAACGTTATTTCCGCAGTGATGTAGGAGCTCGTTTTGCCACTGAAATTATAGCCAACAATGTAAAAGAGTTTGTTAACAACATAGACGAATCTCTTATTGCTGGCCAGCCATTCACGCAGCATGCAGCCGTTCAAACAGAAATAGACAATCACGATTTCCATAAAGAAAGACCAATTAACACTGCCTTCAGGCAGTTGTTTGCCTCTATCATTAGCCAGTGGCAGCAGCGCATCGAGCAACATGCCGCTAAAACTCCGTTGACTGAAAAAGAAATTACTCAAGTCGAAGAGCAATACAGAAAAGAATTCCAATCAGGCTATAAATTGGAAAAGATTTATGGATGCACATTGATGGCTTATGTCAGTACACCAAAGTATTGGTTCGCCTTCCATCTTGGTGACGGTAAGATGATCTCATTCGACAACGATGCGAAATGGCAGGAACCGGTGCTTTGGGATGAGCGTTGTTTCCTTAATAAAACCACGTCAATATGTGATTCCGATGCTTTAAACGAATTCCGATACACTTATCAGGGTGACGGAAATTTCCCTGTAGCAGTGTTTCTTGGTTCTGATGGCATGGATGACTCTTTCGGTGAAGAAACCAACCTGGTTAATTTTTATGTAAAAGTTGCAAAATCATTGGTCACCGAAGGTCAAGAAATCACCTTCGCCGATATTCAATCTACACTTCCTGTATTGAGCAAACGAGGCAGTCAGGACGATATGTCCATTGCTTGCGTTTATGATAAAGCAAAGCTGAGCGAAGCTTTGCCCAAATTCATTCAATGGCAGATAGCAGCTACTGAGTCCAATATCCAGTCTGTCAACAAAAGAATAATGGAAGCCAAAGAAAGGCGCAACCGTTTGGAATTGCTTGGTGAATCTACTGATAAAAGTAAGGTTGAACTTCGTTATGCTCAAAACGACATCGACCGAGGCTATGCCGAGAAACAGCAATTGGTTAAGAAAATAGACATCCTCCTGAAGGAGTGTTATGGAGATTCATTTGCTCCATATCATGATGAAATTGGCACAGCTGAAAAAGAGCGAGTGATGGTATGGAAAATGGATGATAATCCGTTTAGAGTTCATTTGGTCTGGAAAGAATTATAGCTAAGGTTTTGTATGAATAATTATTCACAACAAGCCTCAATACTAATTACAATTAATTAATAATGACAACATAGTAAATATGGACGTATTGGAATTACTACAGAAATCTAAAAGATTGTTTGATGACAAACAATATCTCATAGCAAAAGAGCACTTACAAGCATATCTAGAACAGGATCAAAATAACATAGAAGCATTGTTGTTATTAGCTCTATGTGATGAGGCATTGGGTAAAACAAAAGCTATGGCTTCATCATTGTTTAAGATTCTCTCTATTGACACAAGCAACGAACGTGCATTGGAAAAATTGAGAAACACGGGGTTCCTCGGAAAAACAAATAATGATGTTGATCTAGTAGAACAAATATTGGATGACGGTTCTGTTTATTTATTGCCAATGCACAATGACATAATAGATGGTTTTGGGGCAATTCTGAAAAAAGATATGTTCTATGCTGGTATGTTAAAAAACAATACAATGCAAGGTCATGGATTAATGAAAGGGTCTAATGGCACTATATGTGTTGGAAATTTTAACAAGGGTAATTTCGAAGGTGAAGGCACTTTGATAACTGAAAACTTTCAGGCAAAAACAACATTTATTGGTGCTGAGCCTGACGGGGAAAACCCAGTTGAAATAAAATGGGAAAATGGCAATAGAGTCGTTTTTAGTATTGAAGAAAAGCGATTATTAGCTGATATTAATAATTGGTCTGATATCGAATTTTTCGAAACAGATGGTTCTAGTTATGAGATAGATATAGACAATGGGGATAGTGTCAATATTATAACTGGAGAAGCATTTTTATGGAAACAAGATGGGGATTTTCGAGATTCACACTGGGGAGATAGTGTAAAGGAAGTATTATCTACAATAAAAGCTACAAATATTCAAAAAGACAAGAAATATATCTCATATGCTGTTATGATGTGTGGCTTTGTTTGTAATGTTTTTTATTTGTTTGATAATAATCACCTCACAAATGCTGGTTTTATGGTTACTGAAGAATACGATGACCCTCAAACATTTGCAGCAGACTATGATAGATTTGCTTCTTTTTTCAATAAAAAATATGGGCGTCCAACAAAGGGCACCAATGAATTGAGTTGGTATGTTAATTATGACACGGTTATGACTATGCCTAAATGGTCTTCTGGTATGCGAAAAATTAGTGCCATTTATTCACCTTCATAATTATTATAAGTTAAAGTTAATCACTTTATGATATTTATGTTATTATGCGAAATTTATCTGAAGAAGCGTTCGTGACAATGGGGGTCTGCTCCAAGACCAATCAACCATTTGGAATCACAGTTGACAGAGCTGACACGAAGCCCAAAGAATATGTGTTTGTTTGGGCATTCAAAATCAATGCTGCGCAAGCACATCGCGAAGGTTATGACACAAAAACAGTTCGCGGTTCTATTACCATTGACAATGAATATCCGGGATGTCCATATTGTGGGGAAAAGCGTTTCTATACCTGTCCAGGATGCAATAGTATTGTTTGCTGGCATGGTGAGCGCGATGTGTCCTGCCCAAAATGTGGAGCGACTGGATGGGTTGAAGAAGTTCAAGAAGTGGATTTAAAAGGCGGAGGATATTAAATTGAGTTGGTTGTCAAAATATTTCCCCTCAAAACCGCATACATCAGAGACTGATGAATTAAATATGCCAAAGCTTTCGGCTGCTGATTATTGTATTCAGGGAGAAAAAGCTTTTGATGAGGGAAAGTTTGTTGAAGCTATGGAGTATTTTCAAGCATCAATAGAATTGGATAGCCGTTTTGAGAAATCATATCTAATGTTGTCCGCAGTTTATGAAAAACAAAGGAATGTTGATAAATCGAAGGCAACTTTATATGCCCTGTTGGCTGTTGAACCTAACAATGTAGAAGCATTAAAAAGGATAAATAGATTAAATGAAGAAATCATAATTCCCAAACCTCAAGCAATAACGGCTACAAACACTTCAACTCTAACACATAGCACGAAACAAAACATATCAACGAAAATAGATAGTTATTCTAAACAGTTTAATAGTAGTCATGAAGTTAATTATCATATAGTTGAAGTTCGGTCTGGAACCGATTTTGATTTTTTTATAATGTATGATGATGGGAACAGAATTTATTTTAAAAACCAAAAAAACGGTCTGGACGTTGTACATCCTTCTAGTAACAATAAAGATTGTTGGGAAGGGTATGTTCGCCCGAAAGATAAATTGATTATCCCCAAACAGATTGTATATAAAGGCAATCCACTAAATGTTAAAAGAATTAGTAGTGGGGCTTTTACAGAATGTAAAAATTTAAGGCAGATAGTCCTGCCAGATACAGTTGAAGAGATTGGCTCTTTTGCGTTTTGTTCATGCACTTTTTTAAAGTCTATTGATCTGCCCAAATCCATTAACCACATCGGGGATTATGCATTTATGAATTGCGAGAATTTGCGAAAAGTAATTATACCCAATGGTATAAATAAAATCGAAAATGGCATGTTCAATGGTTGTCAAAAACTTGAAATGATTGAAATCCCAGATAGTGTCAAAGAGATTGGTAATAGTGTATTTTTCTCACAATACGATGAATCATTGCTTTGTTTGAAGATGAAAGGTCTTCCACCTATTTGTACTGAAAAGTTGAGATGGAACGCTAATAAAATCGTAGTTGTAGTTCCAAAGCATTTAAAGGAAAAATATAAAATCGCTCCTTATTGGCAATTGTTAAACATTCAAGAATCTGTAATATGAATCAGTCTAATAAAAAAACACGGCAACGGTTTATTGCCTTTTTAGATATAATGGGCTTAAAAAACCTAATTAAAACAGATGGTATTCGCAGTGTTTATCAATTATATTCTGAGATTGATGAGATTACGAGGATTTATCGAACAAACAATCTCATAGTTACATATTATTCGGACTCAATAATGGCAGCGACCTTGGATGATTCTATTGACGGATATCAATCATTGGTTTTATTCTGTGCCCGAATTGAGGCTCATTGCATCAAAAAAGGTTATGCTGTAAATGGAGCCATCTCTTTTGGCAGTATTACAATAGACAGAGATAAAAACATTTGGTTAGGCAAGCCTCTATCATCAGTATATGAAGCAGAAAACAATCTATTCTTTTATGGAATTGTCCTGGATAATAAAGCGTATAACAAGGCGAAAGATTATATATTGCCAGTCGCTGTCAATTTGCATATTGCCGATTTGGTCACAAATATGATAATACCGCTAAAAAATGCAGGATGGAAAGATTGTCCATGTATTAACTGGTTTGAGTTTATTGGTGATAAAGTAGGCGACCCTTATCAGAATCAAATTGCTCCATTGAGAAAGTATATAAAAACCTTGTATGAGAAGTATAAACATGTTGGAAGAGGTTTTTATTACATATCAAATACCGAGATGGTTGCCAAGCAGTGGTATGACTTTGCAGGACAAAGAAATCAATCAGAAGGATGGGGTAATCTTATTCTTGAAGAATATTTGTCTGACAATATCAGGATAGAAGAAGGTTATTAAATTGCGTAAATATAGTGGATTATTTAAAAGGCTATGATAAATTACATAGAACGAGGTAAATCTCTCCTGGTAAACAAAGAATTCTCTAAGGCTCTTGAGTTTTTCCAGGCTGCACTGGAGAACATGGAATCTCCAAAAGAAGCCTATTTAGGCCTCGCGGAAACTTATTTTGCGTTAAGTAAAGATGAACAAGGGAAAGTGGCTTTGTTTAAAGCTATGGCATTAGATCCAAATAATCCACAAGGCATTTCAATGATAAAACATCATTGTATTCCAGTATGGGAAGATAATAATTCTCCTGTATCTTCTATACCTAACAATCATCAATATCTTGATCCTGTTATTAGTATTAAGCCGCACACACTGTTAGGAAGAAACCACTATGTAGCAGAACAGCAATCTGGAAACAAGTTGTATTTTAAGGTCGGGGCAAAAGGATGTACAATAGTCTGTCCAACAGACCCTTCTGTTGATGATGGCTGGAATGGATATAACAAACCTAAAGGAGATGTTGTTATCCCAGAAAAACTAAATGTCAACAATAAAATTCTCGATGTAATAGCTATTGACGAATTTGTTTTTGATGAAAACAAAACAATTACTTCTGTTTGTTTGCCAAATACAATACAACGAATCAAAGGGTGTGCATTTTGGAATGCATCCATATCAAATATACTATTACCTTCTGCATTACAACATATAGAAGATCGTGCTTTTTCAGAGACATTATTGGAGGGGATTTCCATTCCTGATAGTTGCAAAACTATAGGAAACAATTGCTTCTCAAAATGCTATAGGCTATCAGAGGTCAAATTAAACAATGGCCTATTGAATGTTGGTGATTACGCTTTTGAAGGTTGTGATTTGCATGAGATTGATATTCCGGATAGTGTAACAGAAATTGGATATGCGGCCTTTCCTTCGGGTACTATTATTCGACTTCATGGCAATCCTCCAAAATTTGATTGGGTTGTTGATGGAGATAGATATACTATATTTGTACCACATAGTAAAAAATATTTGTATGAAGAAGATGAAGATTGGGAATATGTGAAGATAAATACTTATTAAGGGAGTACTTCATTTGAAAGAATTGAAAATAGATACTAAATAGATATACATACAACAACTATGATATTTGACAGATTATTTGGTAAAAACCAACCAGTTGAAAAACAAACTCCTTCTCAAGAAACACCTGTTGAGAGTAAGGATTATTATGCAATTGGGGTTGATAAGTTTAATCAAAGTGATTACAAAGCAGCTTTGGAATATTTCCAAGCTGCAATATCAGAACATCCTGATAGAGAGAATGCCTATTTGAAATTAGCAGAATCATATTGGGCTTTAGGCAAACAAAAGGATGCTGTCTCTGCTCTGTATAAACTATTATCACAATATCCTGATAATACCAGAGCAAAAGCTATGCTCGTACAATATCAGCCACCACAAGTTAAAGAGAAACCTGAAATAAAAATAACTATAAGCAACACTGTTGAAAACCACGTTAGCAGCTCGTCAAATCAGCCATTTGATCCACATAGTGAACCCAGCGGCTTTATAATGCCTGATATCAATCTGTTTGACGATTCTAATTCAATCCAACACCCACTCAAGACCATATTGCAATCACCTGAATATACAAGTTCTACTGCAGAACTACCTATAGTAATGGGAGTTAATGATAGTGGTCGGCCATACATTGCCAATATTGCAGAAATGCCAAACTTGTTGATTTCAGGAATGACTGGTTATGGCAAAACCACTTTCCTCAATACGATGTTATTGTCTCTGCTTTATAAAAAGCATCCGGCTGATTTAAAACTTGTCATTGTAGGAGATAGACGATTGTCATTAACACCATGGGAAGAATTGAGCCGTCATTATTTAGCAGCGATTCCAGACAATAATCAGCCTGTTATAATCGATAACACCGATTCGGCAATTAAAACCATGAATACGCTTTGTACCGAAATGGATTTGCGTTATCAGTTGTTCAAGAAAGCAAACGTCAGAAATATAAAAGATTACAATTATGAGTTCTGCCAAAGAAAACTGAATCCGTACGATGGTCACGATTATATGCCATATATCGTTGTTGTTTTCTATGAATTTGCAAGTGTAATCTGTAATGATGGCAGAGATATAGAAACGCCTATATGTAAGTTGACACAATTGGCAAAAGCCGTGGGTATTCACGTTGTGATTGCATCAAATCGTTCAGATGTTGATGTGTTTTCAACACAAATGAAAACTAATTTTCCAGCACGATTATCTTTTAAAGTGGTTAGAGGAATTGAATCGAATGCTATTTTAGGGTTAAGTGGCGCGCAAAATCTTAAGACTGCAGGCGAAATGCTATATAGTGTAGCTGGTTCTACACCATTGCATTTGAATGGTGCTTATGTTTCAGACGATAACATTGATAAAGTAATAAGATTTATCAGCAAACAACGTGGGTTTTCTGAAGAATATCAAATTGGAGAATATCTTGATTATAACAACAATCAGAATAATGGATTTGATCCCAATTTAATAGATCCGCTATTCGAAGAAGCTGCACGAATAGTGGTGCAGACGCAACAGGGAAGCACCTCAATGATACAACGGAAGCTTAAACTTGGTTATAATCGTGCAGGAAGAATAATGGAACAATTAGAAGCTGCTAAAATTGTAGGACCATTCAGTGGCTCAAAACAGCGTGAAGTTCTTTTTCAAACTGAATTTCAATTGGAAATGTATTTACGTGATTTATTTTTAAATTTGTAATTATGGCAACTTGTAAATATTGTGGAAAGAGTGCCGGTTTGCTTTCAAGGGCACACAAAGAATGTGAAGAAAAACATGTGGTTGGTATTATGACACTGCGCCGACTGCTGGAAAAATATTTTCAAGGTACAAGCTCAAATGTTCAGACAGAAGTATCAAGGTTGAGACGAGAGAATTTTATTAACTCCAATGATATAACATCGGAGTTCGGGAAAGCTTTGGATGATTATACCACACGAATCCGGCGCCCTTTCTCTCCGCAAACACCGCAAATAGTTACGAGACTTGTGGCAGCATTAGGCGAGTCATTTAATTCTCTCGATGCAAATGGCGCAATATCACGTTTCGCTCAAAAGCTTATGAAAGGAAGTATAGCAGAATACTTTACTGGACATCAAAACATAGCCTCAACCCAAACAGCAATTCATGGAATCCAAGTAGCATTACCTGTCTCTAATGATATTACAAGCGATACATGCTATTACATGCTCGAAAAAGCTGCAGATAACTTTTTAAAAGATGGGTTGCTTACTCCACAAGAGGATAATATGGTTAATGAATACACCAGAGCTTTTGGTATTCAACCAGTAAATCTTCCTGCCAAATATCAGAACGGCAACATTGTCCGACTTACTCAAGCTGGAATACTAACAGGATTACAAAACGGTCAACTTCCTATACAAATGACAAGTTATCCTATTGTTCTTGCGAAAAGCGAGGTGGTTCTGTGGAATTATGAAGGTGTGAAAATGTACGAAGAAAAAGTGCAGCGTGAATATCGCGGTACTCATCATGGATTTTCTGTTAGAATATGCAAAGGGGTGTATTATCGTCCAGGTGTCTCAAGAGCCAAACCTGTTGAGCATAACTATATGAATCTCGAAGGTACTGGAAGTTTATATATTACCAATAAGAATCTCATATTCAACAGTTCAACACGTGGTGTAAAGATTCCATACACAAAGATTATCGGTCTTACGCCTTATTCAGATGGGTTGGAATTAAATCGCGATGGCAATGCAAAGAGAATAGTTCTACAAGGCTTCGATAGCTGGTTCGTTATGAATGTTTTGTCGCTGGTTAATAATATTTAAATAACTATGAAGAAACTGTTTTATCTACTTATCGGTATCTTTATTTCATTATCATCATGCGCTCAAAACAAAATCAACCTTGATAATGTTGAGATTCCGGCACGCTTAACAGATCGTACAGAACGTGTTATCACACATAGGGGTTATACTGTTTCATACAATGCCGACTGGAAGATTCCTAACTGGGTCGCATATGAGTTGACAGATGTTGAAGTGGGAGGTGAGGAGCCTCGTGCTAAACAATTCGTTCCCGACCCAATGGTTCCTAAATATGAGTCAGCGACTACTGAAGATTACAAAAATTCTGGCTGGGATCGTGGCCACATGGCACCAGCAGCTGATATGAAATGGCATCCACAGGCAATGCGAGAGTCTTTTTATCTTTCAAATGTATGTCCTCAAAATCATAATTTAAACGGAGGTGTTTGGAAAGATCTTGAAGAACAAGTACGTGACCTTGCTTTGCAAAAAGGACACATCTACGTAGTGTGTGGTCCTATAGTTCCCGAGGATTATGTAACGATTGGACAGAACAATGTTGTTATTCCAAGTGCCTTTTTCAAAGTGCTTTTACAGGAAGACAACGGCAATATTTACACTATCGGATTTGTATATGAAAACATCGCTGGTCACCGTCCAATGTCAACATATGCAATGACTGTTGACGAAGTTGAGGAGATTACCGGCATAGATTTCTTTCCTTCGTTACCCGATGAAATAGAGAATAGCACAGAAGCTGAAGTCGATTTCACTAAGTGGATAATAAGGCATTAACAAAATCCTCTAAATCCTCTAAATCCTCCAAATCCTCCGCTAGAGGATTTCCTTATTTCCGCGGCTTGATGGTTTCTACTCAAAACAATGTTCCGTCCAGCCGCGGTTCCAATGTTTCGTCTTTTTGGTTTCCGCATCAATACAATGTCCCCGGGCAATTGTGAGTATGTGGGCGGGAAATAGGTGTTCGCTTCCGCGCTGCCTTAAAAGCCTTTTTGCCCCCTGCAAGGGCTTCGCAAGCTGGTCTAAAAAAAATCTCCACCTTTCGCTTCTCTTCAGGTAGTATTTTTTTGCCCAGCCCTTGCATGGGGAACCACGCTTCGTGTTTACGGCACAATTGAAAGTCCCTGGGGCGCAAGCTAAAGCTCTCGCCCCTAATCCGCTACCATGCAACTGCTAAATTGAACGCACTTCAAAAAGGCTTTTAGGCGGCAGCTTGGTCGCTCGCTCGGGGCTGCCTCTCGGCGGGGTTCACTGATAATTCAAACGTCTCTGCTCATTTGAATGCAACTGCACAATTCAATGTCCCTGCATCCAAATCCCGCCGCCAGCCCCTTGTGTTAAAGCGCGCCGCCCGGCGGGGTGGCAGGCTTGTCTTTTTTCCGGCGATTAAATAATGCAACTGCAAATTCAAACGCCTTCGTCTTCGTTGAGCGTCTCTGCACAATTCTATGTATCGCGCCGTTAAAAAAGCCAAGCTTTCAGCTGCGGGCTACTCAGCGGTTTTCATTCCGTCTCGCATTGTTTGCTTGTGCAAGTCTCAATTGTTGTGTCATCCGTTTCGTGTTATCGTTGAAAAAACCGCCTCCGTGCCACCTCCCAGCTGCTGCCACCCCGCACGCGCGTCGCGCGCACCCTACAGCAAAAAACTTCGTTTTTGCTTCCGGGCCCCCGTCCTATCGGCCGGGGGAGGCACGCGGTGCGACCTCACTTGAGCTGCGTCCGGTCATTTCATTTCCCTCCCTTGCCCAGACCCACATGTTTTTTTTAGCAACTGTTTCTTTTAGTGTTCCCGACCAATTCCGAGGTCTCCTAGTCCTCTGAGTGCTCCGAATTTTTTTGGTCTCTTGGCAATTCAGTGGTTTCGTCATCATTTCATGCCGCAGCATCAGTATAGCGACAGCCGTCTCCCAGCGGGAACCCTCGGCTGACGCTACACTCATGCTGCTTCAGCAAAACACAATGCGTCTCTTTTTTGGTTCTGTCTTCTATTGAAAGTTCCTGAGCAAAGGCAAAATCTTTCGTTCCGTTCATCGTCTAACTCCGCTCCGCTACGTTAGACGCTTCTCTTCACTCAAGAATTTGCCCACAATGTCGCGTCCCCACCCAACCCGCCCTTTTAGGTCTCGTTGTATTTGATTGATTCTGAATAAATTGAATGTGTATCGTCCTGATTATTGTTTACAATTTTTTAGTCAAGCTATTTCAGGACATTTCCGAGTTCAAAAAAATATTATATTTGCAGTTGATTATTTTCGATTAGCATTATGATTGACCAGATTATCAACTACAACAAGACTTTCGTAGAAAACAAAGGCTACGAAAAATATCTCACCGACAAATATCCAGACAAGAAACTGGCTGTGCTTTCTTGCATGGACACCCGATTGACAGAACTCCTACCAGCTGCTCTCGGACTGAAAAACGGCGATGCGAAAATTATCAAAAACGCCGGTGGTTTGGTGATTTCTGCTTTCGATTCTGCAATGCGAAGCCTGATTGTAGCCATCTATGAGCTTGGTGTAAAGGAGATTATGGTTGTCGCTCATTCCCATTGCGGAGCCTGTCACATGAGCTACGACCACTTCCACCACGAAATGATTGCCCGTGGAGTTACTGATGAGACGCTTGATACTATTCGCAAATGTGGAATCAACCTGGATCATTGGCTTGAGGGATTTAAAGACACACCTGAATCAGTCCGCAAGACCGTAGATACCATAAAAACACATCCTCTCGTACCCAAGGACATCGTAGTTCGTGGTTTCATAATTGATTCAGAAACAGGAGCTTTGGAAGAAATTGTATGATGACAATCGACACTATCAACATGTGCTCTCATTTGCAAAAGAAGCTGTTTGAAGAGGATGGCGTATATCATCATCTTTGGGAGGCTATTCAAGACGACCCTGAACTGACTGCTGTTGTTAGATCCCGACAGCTTCATATATATCGGAATGGAAAGAAGGTGCTGGTTTTGGCAGGTAAATCAACTCCAAAAATCATACGGGAAGATAAGATTTGTGAAATGCTGGTATAATAATTAGGAGGTAATGACTATGATTAACTATGGACTAAAAGATAGAGTCGCTTTAATAACCGGTGCTAATAATCCTCAGGGAATCGGTGCTACAACGGCATATGCTTTTGCTCGTGAAGGTGCTAAGGTGGTGTTGGTTTATAAGAAAATCGAGAGGCAGTTTGATGATAATAAAACCGACAAAAACGGAGCTGACAGATATTTCAAGGCTAATGCTGGGAATGCTAATGTTGTTGAAAACAGACTAAAGGGAATGAATTCCGATTATCTGATACTCGAAAGTGATATTACTGATGAGAATGCTGTTAAGGAAATCTATTCTAAAGTCCTTGAAAAATACGGTAGGGTTGATGTCTTGGTCAACAATGCTGCAGATGGTGACATGGACGGCTTGGATACCATTGAAAAAATTACTCAAAAAGTGATTGACGACACTTTTGCAGTCAATGTCAGAGGTAGCATTCTTATGACAAGAGAGTTCGTAAACCATCGTGGGGATTATGGTAGAATCATCAATATTTCTACAGATTCATCACAGATTTTTGCAGGTCAAATCACTTACGGAGCCAGCAAAGCAACGATTGAAGCACTTACCCGCAGCATCGCTCTTGAGGTTGCGAAGTATGGCATCACGGTAAACTGTGTTGCACCAGGTCCAACGCAAACAGGCTGGATTGATGAAGAACTGGAAAAAGCTGTTATTCCGTTAATACCAATGAGCAAGCTGATTCAACCGGAAGATATAGCCGAAACCATATTGTTTTTGGCAAGTGAGCAGGCTAAAATGATTACAGGTCAAGTAATTAAAGTATCAGGAGGACATGCTTTGTAGAACAATCATGAAAAAACTATTACTAATCGCCTTGGGAGTTTATGGAGCGTCACAACAACACTCCGAAAGACTGGTACGCTGATTTTGATGCAGGTATTCACACTGTATATATTGGTGAAGTCATAGGATCGTGGAGGAAATAAATCATGTCTGAACACTGGCAAATATACGCTGACTGGAATCCGTGGCACGGCTGCACAAAGATAAGTCCCGGCTGCAAATATTGCTATGTTTATCGCCAGGATGAAATGTATGGCAGCGAACTATCAAGCAGCGAATGCCGTAAGACTGGCAATTTTTACCTCCCGATAAAGAAAAAACGTGACAAATCATGGAAAATCGAGAGCGGTAAGATAGTTTTTACGTGTTTTACTTCAGATTTTCTTCTTAAAGATGCCGACCAGTGGCGACCTGAATGCTGGGAGATGATCAAACGGCGCAGCGATCTCTGGTTCTTCTTTTTCACTAAGCGTATCGACCGTTTCATGGAATGCATTCCCGACGATTGGGGCGACGGCTACAACAACGTAATTGTAGGTTGCACCGTTGAAAATCAAGAGATGGCTGACTATCGTTTGCCGATATTCCTTTCGCTTCCAATCAAGCATAAAACAATTATTGTTTCTCCAATTATTACGGCTGTAAATCTTACATCATATCTGAATGAAACCATTGAGGAGGTCTCGGTCGGTGGAGAGTCAGGCGTAAATGCACGTCCTTGCAACTACGACTGGATTCTCGACATCCGCAATCAATGTGTTGAAAAAGAAGTGCCATTCCGTTTTCACCAAACCGGTGCTCATTTTATAAAAGACGGAAAGATGTACCGGGTTCAACGATGCTATCAGCTTAGCCAGGCTCACAAAGCCAATATCGACTACAAAATTGGTAGTTACCTCGTCCCTGAAAAGATAAAATTCGAATGGAAAGACAGTGATTATCACGATTAGAGTAGCGTAGTATTCTTGCCCGAGTTCTCGTAGTTCTCTGAGTCCTCCGATTTTTAAGGAAAAAAGTAATTGATTGGTGTTTCCAAAAAATTCAAAAAAAGTTGCAAAGTTAGCCCTGATTGCCTAGTCCGTCAAGGTCAAGCCTTCGGGTTGCTTCGGGAAAAATCTTCCTTTTCTCCGCTACTCTCCGAAAAGAGTATTTTTCTCTCGCAAACCTTGACTGCCGTCGGCTATCATGGCTGGCAAAAAAAGCATCTTTTTTTTATTTTTTTTGTTTGTTTCCTTTTGGTGAAAAATTTTAATACAGCTTCGCATCCATCCTTATTGACATAACCATGCATTCCGCTGCATAATCCTGCATTCAACACCATCACCACTATTCGCATTATTATATTCTTTATTATTGTTCTCACAATCAATTTATTAACAACTTAAAAAAACAAGTATTATGGGAACAACTAAACGTAAAAAAGACGATTGCCCAGGTGGCACTATCGGCAAAGTCATCGACTTCATCTCCAAGACAGACCAGGAGAAAATCAAACTTGCAAAAGCTTTTCTCTATCCAATTCTTCGCTTCATCAACATCGGACTGAAATACGTATCTGATAAGCAAACGCCTTATCAGTATGCGGTCACTCAGATGGTTCGCAAAGCTCTACGCAGCACTGGCCACAAGCACGAGTTCTTTGTTGATTTTTCAAAAGTCATTCTTTCAAAAGGATGCCTGACACCACCTGAGCTTGAGGCACTCTCAATCCTGGACAACAAATGTGAAATCACCCTCAAGGACAACTCAGGGGAGGGCAACGCCCAGCCGGACGATTACTCCATGGTCTTGTTCTATGACTTCGCTAAGGATGAATTTTTCTGCTTCCTCCATGGCAATCCTCGCAACGACTCTTCCGAGCCTTACGAACTTCCTGAGCGTTGGCATGGCGACAAAGTCATCATCTATCTCTCAATGCGTTCAGCCGACGGGAAGAAGGTTTCAAACTCCGAGTACTTGGGTGAATTCATTGTAGGGTAAAATGTAGGGTAAATGTAGGGTGAAAAACACTGCATTCCGATGCATTTCACTGCATTCCACACCGAGGCGAACCAATCGCCTCGGTTTTTTCGTATTATTGTGGCGAAGCCTGGTCGGAGAGGGGGCATAGCAAGACCAAGTCCATACCAACTCCGTACCAAGGCCGTATAAAACATTATTTATTAACCCTAAAAAACAATTTAAAATTATGGGAACAATCAAACAAGGAATCCTGGGTGGTTTCTCAGGTAAAGTCGGAACCGTTATCGGTTCAAGTTGGAAAGGCATCAGCTATATGCGTGGCCAGGCCCAGCACGTCAAAAATCCTCGCACAGCAGGGCAGGTCAATCAGCGTCTCAAGTTCAATCTTGTGCTGAACTTCCTGCAGCCAAATGTGCCGTACATCCGTATCGGCTACAAATCGCAGGCTGCTAAGCAAACCGAGTTCAATGCGGCAATGTCTTATCTCGTGAAGAATGCTGTCACCGGCACTTCACCTGACTATGCTTTGGACTACACTAAAGTCGTGGTTTCTAAGGGTGGTCTTACACAGGTCACTGAAGCTGCAGCTTCATGGGTCGCTGCCCAGAATAAGCTCACATTCAGCTGGACTGACAACAGTGGAGTAGGTAACGCTCTTGCCACCGACAAAGCCATGCCGTTCATCTACAACAAGGCTAAAAACGAGACCATCTACAACACTGCAGGTGCAACTCGTACAACTCACACCATGGACGTCACCGTCCCTAACAACTGGGTTGGCGACAAAGTGGAAGTCTATCTCGGCATGGTTTCTGAAGATGGCGCATTGGTCGCTGATTCCATCTACCTCGGCGAGAAAACTCTCACTGCGGAGTAACCCTTTAAAACCGCTGTATTATGGGAACTATTAAGCAAGGCATTCTCGGAGGGTTCAACGGCAAGGTCGGCACTGTCATCGGGTCATCCTGGAAGGGAATCACCTACATGCGTGGCCGAGCCCAACACGTCAAGAACCCTCGCACAGCGGGGCAAGTTTATAGCCGGACAGCCTTCAAGGCTGTCTCGGCTGCTTTAAGCCCCATCGTTTCAACGCTCCGCCTCACCTTCGCAAAAAGTGCTGGTAAGATGTCAGCCTTCAACAAGGCTGTCTCGGAAAACTACAAAGCCGCAGTGGTCAATCAGGATGGGACTCCAGTTGTTGACTACTCAAAGCTAATCCTGTCAAAAGGAAATATCAAGCCGTTTGCCAATCTTTATATCGATGACATGAGTCAAAACGGCAATTATTATATTTACACCATGATGGATGGAACACAATATCCCGAATATGAAGGCCTCATCTTTTTCATTTACGACATCGAAGATGACAAATGGCAGGCTGGGGTTATCAAGCAGCACTACGATGTAGGTGAAAGTCTTATATTCCGTGGCGGCATGCCATTGCTTGCTACCAAACAATATCTCGGCTTCGCCTGTGTCTATGACCCCGCCACTGGCCAAGTGTCCAATCCAATCGAAAACGTGGAGGCTATGGGAGGATAACACAAAAAACAGTATAAAGATTATGAATTATGGGAACAATTAAACAAGGAATTTTGGGAGGCTTTTCTGGTAAAGTTGGCACCGTTGTCGGTGCCTCTTGGAAAGGCAAAGCTTATATGAGAGGTATGCCACAGCATTATACCACTCAAGCCACTTGGGGCACGCTCTTTTGCCAAAGAGCGCTGAGCGCCATCATCGAGGTTCTTCGCCCAATAGCTTCAACTTTACGATTGACTTTTGGTGATTACGATCACGGCATGTCCACGTTCAATAAAGCTGTCAAAATCAACTATCCCGGCGCCATCGAAAACCACGATGGAGAGCCAGTAGTTATCTACAAAAAACTTCAGCTTTCAAAAGGCTTTCTCCAGTGTTTCGATATGTTTGTTATCGATGACCCGGGAGAGGATGGAAATTGGTATGTTGGAGCAATCCAGTATAACAACGCTCAAGTCGAGTTTCCTGGCTTCATTTTTATCCTTTACGATAAAAATTCCGACACCTGGTTCACTCACGTTCACGACCAGCCTTTCACCTCAGGTCAATCCGTTGAAATGCAAGGATTTCCAATTGACGAAAACAAAGATCTCTTAGGCTGGGTGTTTGTTTACGACAAATCGCTGGGTCAGGTGTCCAACAATTGCTTGGATTTCCACAGCATGCACATCAACGAAGAAGATGATTAAAACTATTAAGTATTAACGATTAAAATTTTAAAACTATGGGAACAATAAAACAAGGCGTTCTGGGAGGTTTCTCCGGCAAGGTCGGCACCGTCATCGGTGCCTCATGGAAAGGCACTGCCTACATGCGTGGTCAAGCCACCCATGTCAAGAACCCTCGCACGCCAAAACAAATCGAACAACGTACAAAGATGGAGTTCGCTCGCAACTTCCTCAGTCAGGCACAAGAATTTCTTAATGTCGGTCTGAAGGATGTGGCGAAACATCAATCTCCGCTCAACTATGCCGCATCTCAGATGATGCGCAACGCCATCACCGGCGATTATCCCGATTACAGCCCAGTTTATTCCAAGCTGGTCTGGTCACACGGTCTGCTCACGCAGCCTATTGTAGAAACCGTTTATGCCAACTACAACGGCATCGATTTCTTGTGGCAGGACAATTCAGGGCAGGGGAATGCCAAAGCCGACGACATCTCAATGGTTGTCGTATGCAACGCAGAAAAGAAAGAAGTTAGATGCTTCATGAACGGCTTCACCCGCGCAACCCAGAGCACACATTGTGAATTCCCTGAAGAATGGGTAGGCGACCACATTCACGTTTACATCACCATGCGCTCAGCCGACGGCAAGCTCATCTCAAACTCCCACTATTGTGGTGAATTCTTACTCGAATAACCATTATTTTTGTTAAACGATTAAATTTGTAAATCAGAAAACCGCTCTCGAGCGGTTTTTTTATTAAAAGTAGTTAGAAATAAAAAATTAATATTATCTTTGCGCCTAAATTCCATGATAAGGAATTTTAAAGTCAACTTGCCGCCTTCAGACACTCTGTTTGGAGGTGGCTTTTTTAATAACACGCCAAAACCAAACATCTCCACGCCAAAAATTTCACTAATCACGCCAAAAACACGCCAAAAATGCACTAATTTTCCAACAAAAAACGCCTTAAAACATTGAAATACAATATTTTAAGGCGTTTTTAACCGTGACCCGCCTGGGGTATCTGTCATTGAAACCGAGCCCAAGCTTCAAATCATAGAATTTCTTACGAAAGAAAAAATATGTGAAATATATTTTTGCAACCAAATTTCCAAATCCATTTCATTTGCTGTCACTTATAGTCAGTTGTCCACACTAACTAACACGCAAAAAAGCTAGCACGCCAAAAATGAAAATTATCACGCCAAAAATCGCATTTTGCACGCCAAAAACAGGTCGATTTTACCCACTAAAAAAGCCTTAAACCACTGTCCCTCAGTAATTTAAGGCTTATTTTCCTGTGACCTGGCTGGGGCTCGAACCCAGGACCCCCACATTAAAAGTGTGATGCTCTACCTGCTGAGCTACCAAGTCGATCGAACTATTGCGTTCAATTGCGAGTGCAAAAATAGCACATTTTTAAATACCTGCAACAAAAATTTTCAAAAAATTTCAATCCAGAATTCCTTTGCCCTGACGGGTTATAAGTATCTCATTTTCAGTGCAATCCACAATCGTACTCTCCTGATTGTCGCCCACGCCGCCATCAATGATGATGTCAACACGGTCTTTATAACGCTCGTTTATCTCCTCCGGATCGGTCAAAAATCCTGAAATCTCGTCTTCATCAAGAATGGAAGTCGTCATGATCGGGCAGCCGAGTTCCTTCACTATATTGGTGATGATAGGCTGGTCGGGGATACGGATACCGATGGTTTTGCGCTTGCTCTGGAAAATCTTCGGGATGTTGTTGTTGGCCTCCAGAATGAAAGTGAAAGCTCCCGGAAGATTGCGTCTCATCATCTTGAAGACATCGTTGCTGATCGGCTTCGTGAACTCCGACAGCTGGCTTAAGTCATTGAAGATAAATGAGAAAACGGCTTTTTCCTTTCTGATTCCTTTGATCTGCGCTATGCGTTCGAAGGCTTTGTTGCTTTTTACGCTGCAGCCGATGCCGTAAATAGTGTCGGTAGGGAATATTATAACACCATCATCCTCGAGACATTCAAGAATCATCTTAATGTGTCGAGGATTAGGGTTTTCTGGATGTACTTGTAGAAACATATTGTGATCCGGTTGGGATTCGAACCCAAGACCCACAGCTTAGAAGGCTGTTGCTCTATCCAGCTGAGCTACCAGACCATTGCTTTTCGCGACTGCAAAATTACAAAATTTTTATAAAGTGTAACCAAAAATACAAAAATTTCTTTGTATTTTATAAATAACTGTAAATCAATGATTTATATTTATTTCTTGCCGCCTGCGGGCTGTGGTTTCGACTTTTTGACGTTAATAACGTTGCCCATAAACTCCATTTCGTTAGTCTCCACGACAGCCACATACGCCTCACTGTCAATCGGCATCTCGACGAATCCGTAGCATTTTGAGCGTTTCGTTTCGTGGTCCATGATGACCTTGCACGATGATACTGTGCCGAAACGTTCAAAAAGACGTTTTACATCGTCAACAGTTGTCTTTGGAGATAACTTTGCAATAAAAATCTTCATAAATTCAAATATTAAAAAATCTTAACTGGTTAAATATCAACTGCAAAGATATATAATATTTTTTAATATTATGAAAATTTTTATATTATTTTACATTTTCCATTATTCTACTAATGATTTCAGTATTATCCATCACGCCTGAAAATCTTTCGGCGCCGGGTCCGTAAGAGAATACCGGGACAAAAACAGCCGAGTGGCTTCCTGTGCTGAAGTGGAAGTCGGTGCGGGTGTAATTGCCTTCAGGGTCGATGATGGTGAGACCGCCAGTCTCGTGGTCAGCTGTGACAACAACCAAGGTGTTGCCGTCCTTTTCAGCGAAATCGAGCACCACGTTAAGTGTTTTATCGAAGTCACGCATCTCTTCGACGAGGGTGGCTGAGTCGTTATCGTGGCAAGCGAAGTCGATTTGCGAACCTTCAATCATGAGGAAGAAGCCGTTTTCGTTGTCAAGCATCTCGATGGCTTTAGCTGTTGCATTTGGCAAGAAATCACCGCGTTTTGGAGCTTCGGTGAGGTGTTTGCGATCTGCCAACACCATGGTTCTGGCGTTGTTATCCTCAATCTGAGGAAGCGAGTCATAGATGTTCCAACCTTTTTCCCACATTTTGCTGATAAGGTCGACGCCGTCTTTGCGTTCGGTGAAGTATTTCTTGCCGCCGCCGATAATCACGTCGGGACATTCTTTCTCAGAGATCTCAAAAGCTATCTCCTCGTTGTTCTTTCTGCTGACGTTATGTGCGATGAAAGCTGCTGGAGTGGCGTGTGTCACAGCGCAAGTCACTACTACACCTGTTTTCTTGCCTTGCCCGGCGAAAATCTCGAGCATGCTTGGCACAGGGATGCTGTCGGGATCCATTCCGATGACGCCGTTGTTGGTCTTGTTGCCGTTAGCGATAGCCGAACCGCCTGCTGCTGAGTCGGTTATCTCATTTGAAGCCGACTTCGTGACAGAGAATCCTGAATATGGGAAACGATGGAAAGCGGTCTTTTCCGGACTTGTGAGTATGAGTGAATAAACCTGGGCCGGACCCATGCCGTCACCGATGAGGACTATGACATTTTTGGCTTTTTTAGGAGCCTGTTTTTCGTTGTTTGAGCAACAAGAGCTTGAAAATAAAGCAGTTGCAATAAGCAGAACTGATAAAAATCTACTCGTTTTCATGGTAAAATTAATTTTTGCAAATGTAATAAAATTATGATTATCAATAGTAAAAAAAGGAAATAAAAATTTTTTCAAAAAATGTTTGGTGATGTATAAAAATGTTGTATCTTTGCACCCGCAAAACCACAGAACACGGAGAGGTGGGTGAGTGGCTGAAACCAACAGTTTGCTAAACTGTCGTAGCCCCTAAGGCTACCGGGGGTTCGAATCCCCCCTTCTCCGCATCATCGGGGCATAGCGCAGTCCGGCTAGCGCACCTGCTTTGGGAGCAGGGGGTCGCAGGTTCGAATCCTGCTACCCCGACAAAATGTGGAATCGGGGCATAGCGCAGTCCGGCTAGCGCACCTGCTTTGGGAGCAGGGGGTCGCAGGTTCGAATCCTGCTACCCCGACACAATAAAAAGAAAAACGACGCCATTCGGCGTCGTTTTTCTTTTATTCCAGATATGTGTATCCGTAAAGTCCGGATCGGTAATTCGAAAGGAACTCTTTCCCTTCTTCAACAGTGATCTTTCCTGCTTTCACACAGCTTGTAACCCACGACTCCACAGTTCTGACGAGTTTCTTAGGACTGTACTGTACATATTCCAAAACCTCAGCTACTGTCTCACCGTCAATGAGTTGGTCGATGTAATAGCCTTTCTCGTCGACGGAGACGTGCACTGCGTTGGTGTCGCCGAAGAGGTTGTGCATATCGCCCAAAATCTCCTGGTAAGCGCCCACGAGGAATACACCTATATAATATGGCTCGTTCTTGGTGAGGGTATGCACCGGAAGATTGTGCGAAAGACTATGTCCTGTCACGTAAGTGGTCATCTTACCGTCGGAATCGCAAGTGATGTCTTGCAATGTGGCCTCGCGGTCAGGATATTCGTTCAAACGATGGATAGGCATGGTAGGGAACACCTGGTCGATAGCCCATGCATCAGGAAGCGACTGGAACATCGAGAAGTTGCAGAAGTACTTGTCGGCCAATAACTTAGGCAGTGCGAGCAACTCATCAGGAACACGTTTCTGATGTGATGCCAACTGGTTGATTTCCAATGCGACAGACCAGAAGATACGTTCAATCTTGGCACGTGTCTTGAGGTCGAGAAGTCCCATATTGAAGAGGTCGAGGGCTTCCTCACGGATCTCCTGCGCATCGTGCCAGGTCTCAAGCATCGACGACTGCTTGCTTGTGAGGTTTTCCCAAGTCTCGTAGAGGTCGTGGATGAGCTCGTGGTCGGTGTCTTCGACTTTTTCATTTTCATCGTCCCATGTCGGAAGTGACGCTGTCTCAAGCACCTCCATGATCAAAACTGAGTGGTGTGCTGTCAGTGCGCGTCCCGATTCGTTGATGACGTTAGGATGCTGTAACCCGTTTTTGTCGCAGGCGTCGACGATGGAGAATATCGCGTCGTTGACGTATTCCTGAATGGTATAGTTGACCGAGCTGGCGCTGTTGGCTGAGTGTGTGCCGTCGTAATCGACACCGAGACCGCCGCCAACGTCAACAAACTCAACGTTGAAGCCCATCTTATGAAGCTGTACGTAGAACTGTGCCGCTTCCTTCAAGGCTATCTTTATGCTTCTGATTTTTGTGACCTGGCTGCCGATGTGATAATGCACCAGCTTGAGGCACTCCATCATGTTGTTTTTCTCAAGAAATTCAAGAGCTTCGAGCAGTTCTGACGATGAGAGCCCGAACTTCGAGGCGTCGCCACCTGAGTCTTCCCATTTGCCGGCTCCTGAACTGGCCAACTTAATGCGGATACCAATCTTTGGAGTCACTTTCAACTGCTTCGACAACTTCGCGATAAGTCTCAACTCATTCATCTTCTCTACAACGATAATGATGGTTCGTCCCATCTTCTGCGCGAGCAAAGCAAGCTCGATGAAACTCTCGTCTTTATACCCGTTGCAGATGATAAGTGATTCACTATCTGTGTTTGATGCAATAATCGCGTGAAGCTCAGGCTTCGAGCCCGCCTCCAAACCGATGTTGAACTTCTTTCCGTGGCTCACGATTTCCTCGACCACAGGACGCATCTGGTTGACTTTTATGGGGAAAACTATGAAATTCTTTCCTTTATAATCGTACTCTTTAGCAGCTTCTTTGAAGCAGGAATCGATTTTCTCGATACGAGTGTCGATGATATCAGGAAAACGAATCAGCATTGGAGCCGACACGTCACGCAACTGAAGTTCGTCGACAAGTTCACGAAGGTCAACAGAAGCACATCCTTCACGCGGAGTAACCACCACGTTACCTTTCTCATTGATAGAGAAATAGTTAATGCCCCAGTTGTTAATGTTGTAGAGCTCTGCAGAGTCCTCAACACGCCATTTTCTCATACTTCTTCCCATGGTTGCAATATTTTTTGGAGTGCAAAAATATGAATAATATTTATTAGTATCAACTTTTTTTTAATTTAATGAACTTTTAAACTACTAAACTATCAAACTTTTGTATTTTTGCAAAAAATACAACGATGACACTGATTTGTGATTGCGGTTCAACTAAGGCCGAATGGGTCGTTTTGAATGACGGAAACGTCGTTAAACGATTCATTACCAATGGTTTCAATCCGAATTTTACCGATGGCGAGACAATAAAAAGCATTATTAGCGAAGCGAAGGATGTCGTTGATAATGAAGAAGTTAGCAGGGTTTTCTTTTATGGTTCGGGATGTGGTAGCGAAGCTAATAAGATTAAGGTGTCGATGCTGTTCGCTATGGTATTCAAAATCAATGATATAGAAGTATTTCCTGATACTTTGGGCGCATGTCATGCTTTATTTGGAAACAATCCTGGAATCGCTTGTATCTTGGGAACCGGCTCGAATGCGTGTGTTTATGACGGCGAAAAAATCACGGAAACTGTTGCCTCTCTTGGGTTTATGATAGGCGACGAGGGGAGTGGCTGCCACATCGGAAAACGCATAGTGCACGATTATTTCTTAGGTCTCATGCCTGAGGATTTGAGAAAGAAATTTGATGAGAAATATCATCTGGATAGAGAAACTTTTCTGAAACGTGTTTATCAAGGCGAACAGCCATCAAGATTCCTTGCTGATTTTACAAAATTTGCAGCGGAAAATGTTGATAATCAATATATTAAAACAATAGTTGGAGATTGTTTTGAACAGTTTATAAGTTCGTCTATACCTTACGGATCCGCCCGAAATTACGTGGGCTTTGTGGGCTCCATCGCCTTCATTTTTCAAGATATATTGTTGCAACATCTTGCAAATCATAATATAAAATGCTCGAAAATCCTCAAAAACCCTATGGATGGACTGATTGAGTATTACAAATCATTATAAAGTCAAACCGATTTTGAGTTTGAACGAGAAATTGTCTCCGACGTTGTCGAACGAGTTGGCACCGTAGCGGTAAAAAATGCCGACACCCCATTTTGAAGTGCTGATTTTCAATAAGTTATCAAATACCATGCCGCTCTCGTAAAAGCCGTCTTTCATGCTTTTGAGCTCCATGCCGCCATGTTGCTGCATATTGCCGATGTCACCCCAACCGACATTGGTGACGAAGATGAATTCAGGGCTGAAGTATTTGGTTTTGAGAAACTTACCGAAGTTATGTGTGAAGAAAAGCAACGCAAACTTGTCGCATATGAATTCGTTGATATGCATCGTGGCAAAGCTTTCCGTTGAGTAGAGCGCAAAACCGTTGTTGTTGGCGTAAATATTGAAATTCTCGAATATCGGCGTGTCGCCGAAGACGTATCCAGCCTGCAATGTTATTGTTGTTTTTCCAATGTAACGTGTTACAAATGAATATGTTAACTGTGCCTGGATTTTGTCGAAGTTGAACGGACAGTCGAGCACGCCTTTCAAGCCTTTCTGGTATGAGAGCCAGATCACTGGTCTGCCGGGCGTTACGGTCGCCAAGCCCTTGTTAGTGAGCATGTAACGCTCGCCAGGTGCAATCCTAACCTTAAAATCTAATGTCGTGACGCGGAAACGGCTGTTGTAAGTGGTGTCACCAGGGTTGTAGACATACCAGTCGTACATCTCCTTGTCGCTGAGGCTGAATTTTACAAAACCTTTGCAGACATTGGCAAAACGTGATGATAGCTCAGCTGACGCCGTGGTGTTTAGGGTGGTCCATTTTATGTAGAAATACTTGAAATTGCTCTCGTTGAGCATGCTGTTTTGGTTGATGAAGCCGTAATTGCCTACGGCATCGTATTTGTGGTCGATACTTAGTCTCAGTCCGAAGTCTTGTTTAAGGTTGAATTTGAGGTCAATGTCAGCACCTGTGTTACCGTGTTTCGGACCGAACCAATAGCCGATATATCCTCCAAATCTTATATGTTTCGAAAGTTTCTCGTTTGTTTTCACGCCTAATCCGAGGTATAATTTGTTGCCGATATTGTATTTCAAGATGTCCGACAGCCCGATGTTGACTTTTCCCCATGGGATGGCACCGTCTTTCAAGATGGTGTTGGTGGTGTTCAAGATCTGGTCAAAGTCGATGCCGATTTCTTCTACCATGTCTTCGACTATGGTGTCTATTACCTTGTAAGTGTTTAATATTCTTTCGTTTATGCTGTCGTTGCGGTAATACTTCCAATAATTCTCATCCTTCATACCCGAGTCTTCGGCTAAATCGATGTCGGTGGACCCAAACTTCTTATTGTCAATGGGTTCAGTGATGTTTATGTTGGAAATATAGCTTTTTCCGATGCCATTGAGTGAGGTGTTGTTGTTTTCAGGCGTGCCGGTGCCAATCATGATGGCATGATCTTGGGCAAGCATCCTCACGAATATGATGTCGGTGTTGAGCTGCACAGGAAACCACACAGAGTCATTTATTTTAGCGTAAAGCTGCTGTATTTTCACGTCGAGGGTGTTGGTCTTGTCGGCGGCCTCGGCTTTCACGTTGACGATGGCCCAGCCATCGGATGTGACGGTCATCACGCCTTTGAGGGCATCGAAAGTGGTGCCGCGGCGTGGCTTGAACGATATTATATATAAGGAGTCGCCTTCAGCGGTCGGCATCACCGATTCGAGACCGAAGAAATACCTTGACTTGCTGCCTGGTGTTATCGGGTTGACGTAGTTTTTCTCATAAACTGTTATGAATTCGTCGTAAAAATGAAAACTCTGCATGCCGTCGAGCACATAGAAATACTGCGGGTTCTTTAATCCCGACACTTTATTCGCCTTGATTTCACGCTTGTTTTTGTGTGATTTTTTATGAAAAATCTCGGACACGGTCTCCATCACCATGAGGTCGTTTTCGCGCCAGAGCTTGCCGAAATCCATGAATATGGAGTCGGCGACCTCAGTGGTGTCGACTGTGAAAACCATGCGATCATAGATCGTATATGAGTAATAATCAAGCATTTCGGGATTGTTGCGCTTGCGGTTCTTCACCACACTGTCGATGATGCGGTGCGCAGGATTCTCTCCCGCCTTGAAAACAACCTCTTGCAGCTGATAACTGACGGGGGATAGCAATATCTTTTTGCTTAAATCTTCAGCCAAAACATGCTTTTTCTGATATCCAACATAAGAAAAAGTGAGGCTCTTGATGTCTTTTTTGCTTGAAATGCTGAAGTTCCCGTCTATATCTGTCGTTGTCCCCAACGTACCGTCGTCATTTATTATTATGTTTACAAAAGCCAATTTCTGTTTTGTAACGCTGTCCATAACGGTACCTTTAACACTGAAAATCTGAGCGTTAGCAGTGACTGCAGATATGATTATTATTAAAAGAAATATGTACTTTTTAAAAATCATTAAGATTAATTTGGATGCAAAAATACAAAAAAGCCATTAGCTATTAGCCATTAGCTACCAGTTTTTTGATATTTTTAATGCCATTCGCAGAAATGCAACTTACCACAGGGTACTGAGAGGATTTCGAGAATGGCATAAAAATATCATTATATAAAACTATTTTGTATTTTTGCACTTTAAATAATTAAACAGTAAACAAAAATGGCAGACGGATATTTAGAGAAACGTATGGAAGAGTTCGCTTCAGGCGCTAAAAAAACTATTAAGCATGTCTCTTTGGACACTTTGTTTGAGAAAAACCGCAGCTATCGCGGATATAAGAAAGACTTTGTGGTGACAAACGACATGCTGAAACGCATAGTGAACGTTAACACGAAAATCGCCTCTGGAAAGAACCAGCAGGTGCTGCGTTTTAAGCTTGTGACAAAAGGCGAGGATGCTGATTTTGTGTTGAAAAACATAAAGCTTGGAGGTATGCTCCCGGAGTTGCATCTGCCTTATGAAGGCACTGAGCCTGAGGCGTTTGTCATTGTATGCACCTCGGCGCCTGAAACAAAAATCATCGATATCGACCTCGGAATATCATTGCAAAGCATGTCGCTGAAAGCCACGGAAATGGGGCTAAATTGCGTGATGATTTGCGCTTTTAACAAAGTGAATCTGGTTGAGCATTTCGGGCTGAAACATGAGCCGCTGGCGATTTTGGCAGTGGGGAAGGGCGCCGAAAACATCAAACTGAAGACCATCTCCGTTGATGAGAGCCGCGCATATTACCGCGTTGACGGCGTGCATTACGTGCCTAAAGTCAAGATTGACGATATCCTGATTTAGAATTTTATCTTCACAGAGAAGAAAATTCCCCATTTGTCGACCTCGGGATGATCGAGGTAATTGAAACGGCGTACATAGTCTATCCTTAAGATACTGAATATGTTAGCTATGCCGATGCCACCTTCGATATAAGGCTCTTTTTCCAAAGAATATGTCTCAACTTTGCCGTCTGGAGTTGTCGGAAACTTGAAGAGATTCTCGTTGCCGTTCATAGGATTACATTCAGCGGAAATGCCTCCCCAGACTGCTTTGAGCGAAAACACTTCACGCAGCTTGAAGTTTCCGATCAAAGGAATCCTGTTGAGAATGAAACCGTTCATGTTGTATTCAAACATCCCTTGAATGTAATACTGACTGACAAACTCATAATAGTTCATGAGGTTGAAACCTCTGTCGTCGTAATACATGCCTTGGTTGGCACGATGGACGAACATGAGCGGGTAAGGTGTCTCTCCTACAACGATGCCGCCGGTGATGTTCAGATCAGCGACGCCGAGGACGCTCAAAAACCAACGTTTGCTGAACATCGACTGGATTTTATGGTATTCATAATCCGAACCGAGATATTTGCCTCCATAAGCGTAACCAATAGTGAAAACTGGCGCTACAGAGCTTGAAAGAGGCTTGCGGTATTGATTGTACTGAAATACTTTCTCATTGTACGCGAAACGCAACTCTAAGCCAATGCAGTTGGTAACGAACGGGTTATAAATCTTGCCGCCGTTGGTTTCATAAACGAGATCACCAAGCGGGCGTTGCTCTTCATATTCGGCAAACAACTTCATCCCAATCTGGTTTTCCGTCTCGAAATCGTACATCATTTTAGCCTTGTCAATGAAAATCATCTTGTAGTTGGCCTGACGGCTGATCGACCTTCCGAGACGGTCTATATCGTCGTTATAACTGTAGCCGAAAGAGCCCATGCGCGGCACATTGGTGTTATGTTCGTACGAAAGAGTCAGCAGATTCATCGGGAACTCCCACTGGTTGTTGACTTTTTTGTTGAACGAATACATCAACTGCCCACGATATTTGAATTTCTGGTCTCTCGTACCATAAGCCAGAAAGCCTTCAAGGAAAATATGCTCGTGGAATCTGGTGTTCGTTTTGGCTCCAAACCTCAGACGCCATCCTTCCAAGTCGTTATAACTCAGCATGTTAAATACAGGACCAATGTCTATTGGACCACAGTCAATGTAGTTGTAGCCAATGGCAAAGGCGGTTCCTGTTGCGATCCTGAAACCTAATACTTGCTTGAGTTTCTCGGTGTCTTCGGCTATGCGTTTTTCGTGATATGAAAGGCTGTCCGTACGTTTTGTATCCCAATAATCCTCGTTTTCACGATGGTCGTAGAAAGTCTTGCTTCGTGTTTTCGCCGGTTTGTTTGCATAAAAACTGTTTGGCAACGGCTGATTTATCTGGATGTTTGAGAAAACACCCGAACGTTTGCCGTGAAGTGCGACTCCCAGATAATAAATGTCGGCGACAAGGTTATAATGCGTTGGTATCATCACAGAACCGACCTTCTCATATTCCTGCTCAAACATCATGGCTTCGACAAAATTGGTGCCCGAATGACGTGGAAGCTGCAGCTGCACCTTCTTGACCATATACGAGGAGTCGTCTGTTATCCAGAGGCTCCCGCAAAGACCCATATCCATCTGGTTGGCAGGAGTGAATGACAAAACGATACATTGCTCATTGTCATATTGAACCGTGTCGACGATGTAAAAATGATAGAATGTGATTGCTATCGGCGACATGGGGGAGGTGTATGCGTTGTTGAAAAGGTTGATGTTGCGATCATACACATCGACAAACCCGATCCAGTTGTCAATCACCGGCTCCATTGAGGTGAAATCAAAGAATTTGCTGATTAGAACATCTTTAGAATCAGTGACTTCCGTCGTGAGACAATGCGGCTCCTTGCGGTAATATGTCTTGGATAATGTCTCAACAAAATACAATGAGAGATAATTTCTGCCTGTCAGCTCGGATTGGCGTATGTTTTCGCATACGAACTTCATGTTTCTCATGAACCATCTGTCTTCCAGGTTGTTGCTGAGATTTGACGGTCCTAGTTCCAGCTTGCTGTATTCGTCGTATTGGTAATAGTCGAATCCCGAGAGACTGTTACGTTCCGCGTTTTTCTGTACCTTTCTGATAAGATCTACCGCAGAATTGTTTTTCCGACTGTATTTCTCCTTGATTTTTCTCTGTGCCTTGATTTCCGCCTTTGGTAATGTTATCGACACCGATTCCATCTTCACGTTGATGGTTTGCGTGGTGAAACGCTTGATTTTCACCATATAAGGCTTGTAACCGGCATATTCAAAGGTCAGATAATCGAAAATCTTATCTGATTCGAGACGATAAACGCCATTGACGTCGCTGATGGTTCCAAATGTCTGGCCATCAACAGTATAGGAAATGTTTGCGTATGGTAAAGTCTCTCCTGACTCTATATCAACAATCGTGCCTTTCACAACGGTCTGTTGCGACAGAGCCACTACGGAGGCAAGTAATATTGATATTATCAGGAGACACTTTTTCATTCATTATTCAACAGTTACTGATTTTGCCAGGTTACGAGGCTGGTCGACGTTGCAGCCGCGCTTCACAGCGATGTAATAGGCGAGGAGCTGCAGCGGGATGGTAGCCAGCAATGGCGCATAAGTGCATTCTGTATCAGGGATTTCGATGACGTAATCCGACATCTCTTTCACCAAAACGTCGCCTTCTGTCACCACGCTGATAATCTTTCCATGACGAGCTTTTACTTCCTGAACGTTTGAAACGACCTTTTCGTAAGTCGATTTGTTTGTTGCGATGAAGATGACAGGCATATCTTTGTCTATCAATGCGATAGGGCCGTGCTTCATCTCAGCGGCAGGATAACCTTCAGCATGGATATATGAAATCTCTTTGAGCTTCAGAGCACCTTCGAGGGCGACAGGGAAGTTTTGCAAACGTCCGAGATAAATTGCGTTGTGGCAGTCTTTCATCTCTTCGGCTATGTCTTTCACGAGGGCGCTTCTCTCCAATGTGGTCTGAATCTTTTCAGGAATCAGATCAAGCTCATGGATGAGCTCCATGATTCTTGACTTCGGCAGATGACCGTTGAGTTCTGCAAGATGTATTGCCAGCATTGTTAAAACAGCGACTTGTGCTGTGAATGCCTTTGTCGATGCTACGCCGATTTCCGGACCTGCGTGTGTGTAGATGCCGGCGTCGGTGACACGTGAGATGGATGAGCCGATGACGTTGCAGATGCCAAGAACGGTTGCGCCTTTTTCTTTCGCAATCTCAATGGCTGCAAGGGTGTCGGCTGTCTCACCTGATTGTGAGATGGCGATGACGACATCATCCGGGAAGATGACAGGGTTACGATAACGGAACTCTGATGCGTATTCCACTTTCACGCGGATGCCGGCGTACAGCTCGATGAGGTAGCTTCCCACGATGGCAGCGTGCCATGAGGTGCCGCAAGCCACGATGATGATATTTCTGGCATGTAATATCTTCTTTTCATAATCGAAGATGCCGCCTAATGTGATCTTTCCGAGATCGGCGTGCAGACGTCCGCGCATAGTATCGCGCACCGTGGTCGGCTGCTCGTAGATTTCTTTCAGCATGAAGTGCTCGAAACCGCCTTTTTCGATAGACTCGAGGTTCAGCTGGAGCTCTTGTATATAAGGTGTCATCTCGACGTCGTCGATGGTCTTGAGTTTCAGATCTTCGCCAAGCTTCACCTTAACGACCTCTTCGTTTTCAATATAAACCACCTGTGATGTCATTCCGACGATAGGGGTGGCGTCTGAAGCGATGAAGAACTCACCGTCGCCAATACCTATAACCATAGGACTGCCTTTGCGCGCTGCAATTATGGTGTCAGGATGGCCTTTCTCTATCAAAGCGATGGCATATGCACCGTTGACGTGGTTCAAAGCGATACGAGTTGCTTCAAACAAATCGACTTTCTGAGTGAGCTGCACATCTTCAATGAGATTCACCAAAACCTCAGTATCAGTGCTCGATTTGAATTTATAGCCACGTTTACCTAATTCTTTCTTAATTGTCAGATAATTCTCAATGATACCATTGTGAATCAAAGCTAAATTGCCTGAACGCGATAAGTGTGGATGAGCATTGATGTCGTTCGGCTCGCCGTGGGTTGCCCAACGTGTATGCGCGATTCCAATATGCCCGCTTGTATCTTTACCAGATGCAAACGACACTAAATCAGATACTTTGCCTTTTGTCTTATAAACATTGAGTTCGTCTTGCGCGTTAAGCATCGCCACACCGGCGCTGTCATAACCACGATACTCGAGGCGTTTCAAACCGTTAATCAAAATCGGATAGGCGTCTCTTTTGCCTATATATGCTACAATTCCACACATGTTAATATTTTTTTTAATCCAAAATATAATTATTCAATTTGCAAAAATAATTTTTTCTGAAATATGATTGAAAAATAATTTCAAAAAAATGGTAAAAATTTTTACTATTTTTCTTTTGTATCTCAAAAATTTTTATTTTTGCAAACTGTTAGTAAAACAATATACTATCTACTAATTTACTTTTATGGAATACAGATTCAAAGGACATCTTGTAGAGGAATTATATAAGGATTACAGGATAAAAGAGGGAATGAAGGCGTGTATGAACTGCGGCGTGTGCACGGCGGTTTGTCCGGCCGCGGAGTTTTACAAATACAATCCGAAGAATATCGTGAACATCGTCGCGCGTAAAAACGAGGACGATCTGGAGGAACTCTTGAAGAGCGACACCATCTGGTATTGCGGCGAGTGCATGTCGTGTGTGACACGTTGCCCTCGTGCCAATGCTCCCGGCTTGGTAATCATGGCTTTGCGCAAACTCTCGATGCGAAGCGGACTTTATATGCAGTCGGAGAAAGGCCGTCAGCAGTATGTCGTGGTTAAAGACTTGTGCAGCAATATCTTAAACTACGGCTATTGTGTATATCCGCGTACTTTCGACTATGAGACACATAAGGAATTCGGTCCTGTCGGCAAGTGGATCAACGATAATCTCGATGACCTTCATGCACGTATGGGCTCCAACCTCGATGGCGACGGTCCTGGCGGACTGCGTAAGATCCCGAAGGAGAGTCTCGACCAGCTGAAGAATATCTTCGACGTGACAGGTGCCACAGAGCTGATGGAACAGGTGCTGAACGACGCACATCAGGAGGCTGTGAAGGAAAACCTCACCGACGAGGAATACTTCATGGAGGTTTATACCAAAAACGACTGGAAAAAACACTTAAACCACTAGTTTTATAACGTATTTAAATCGAATTTTAAATTTTAAATCTTAAATTTTAAATTTTAAATCATACAATGATAGTTGAAGGAAAACAGAAGATCTGGGCTGATTATCAGAAAGATATTCCCGATGACCATTATTTTTATGTGAGAAGCTGCATCCGTCAGGCATTCTGGCCTGGTTCGGAGGTGACTTTCTTGGATATTACGAGAAATAAGCTCGGCAAAGACTTTTACGAGAACCCATATCATACAACCTGCGGCGGCATTGCCTATCACAGCGACACCATCCCTCAGGAGACAGCAATGACTATCATCGCACGTCAGTTTGCTTTGATGAAGGAGAGCGGCTATGAAAACTATGTCTGCTCATGCATCACCTCGTTCGGATGCTACAGCGAGACACTCGAGACATGGCACGAATATCCTGAGCTTGAGGCAAAGATTCGCCAATATCTCTGGGATTCATGCAAAAAAGAGTTTGCAAAGCCGAAATATCTCGCTCATGCCAGCGATATCATCTATAAATTCCGTTTCGATATTGCCAAACAGATGAAGTTCCCGCTCGTGAACGTCAAGACCGGCAAGCCTTTGAAGGTGGTCGAGCATATCGGATGCCACTATTCGAAGATGTTCCCTTCGAAAGGATTCGGAGGCGCTGAGTATCCGCACGTCCTCGTCGGAATGATAGAGGCATGGGGCGGTGAAGTCGTCGACTATCCGGAGCGCCGTCAATGCTGCGGATTCGGTTTCCGTCAGTATTTTGTGCAGGCTAACAGAGGCTATTCGGAGTCGAATACACATAAGAAATTCGAGTCGATGGAGCCTTACGAACCGGATCTTATCATCACCAACTGTCCGGGATGCCCTTATTTCCTTGACAGATGGCAATATGTCATCGCTGAGCAGACAGGCAAGACCTACGGCAAGAACGGCTACGGTATCCCTGCGTTGACATACGAGGAGGTGGCAGGCCTTGTGATGGGTTACGACCCATGGGACCTCGGCTTGCAGATGCATCAGGTGGCAATCGAGCCGTTGCTCGAAAAGATGGGAATACCATACGATCCGAAGAAAAAATATCAGGGTGTGAACGGCAAAGACCTCGGTCAGCCTATGTGCCCATCATGTATTAAATCAGTTTGAAAATCAACGTTATGAAAGAAAATATATTGATTATTGGCGGTGGAGCCGCCGGAATGGAAGCAGCCGCACAGTTGCAAAAGATGGGGCTGACACCAATTATTGTTGAAAAAAGCGAGAATCTTGGCGGACATATCGCACAGTGGGACAGACTGTTCCCGGCATTTCATCCTGCAAAAGACGTGGTGGATCAGATGCTCGGTCAGGTGAAGGACGTCAAGACTTATCTTAACACGGAAGTTACTGATATTCAGAAAGATAACAATGGTTTTCATGCCGTTTTAAGCAATAATGATAAGATTGACGCTAAGGCTGTGATTCTTGCTACAGGTTTTGATGTTTTCAAGGCTGAGCGTAAACAGGAATACGGCTACGGCATTTACAATAATGTGATGACCAGCGTCGAACTGGAGAAATTCTTCAGGACAGGCAAAGACGAGCGCATCAACAACCCTAAAAAGATAAGTTTTGTACACTGTGTCGGCGCCCGCGACGTGAAGGTTTGCAACACTTATTGCTCAAAGGTTTGCTGCACCACGGCTTTGAAACAGGCATGCGAGATAAAAGAAGTGTTCCCGGATGCTGAGGTCTACACCTTCTACATGGATTTGCGAATGTTTGGCCCGGGTTATGAAGACCTTTATCTTAAAACACAGAAAGATTTCGACGTGAAATGCGTGCGCGGTCGTGTTTGCGAGGTCTCAGAAGACATGGACGGCAAGCTCGTCATCAAGGCTGAAGACACCTTGTTTGGCAAGCCATTGAAGATGACTCTTGACGTGCTCGTATTGATGTGCAGCATGGAGAAGAACAAGAGCATCGACGCTATACAACAGAAACTCGGCATTGCCAACAACAGCGATGGTTTCATGCAGAACAAGGATATGTATCTCGGCATGAACGGCACCGCTCAGGACGGCGTTTTCGTTGCTGGCGCCTGCACCGCCCCGAAGTCACTGCCTGACACCATAGGCGAAGCACGCTCAGTGGCAACTCAAGTGTTTAACTACATAAACAACAAGTAGTTATGGATTTCGGTTTTTGTTTATCACCAAGCTCGCATGTCAAGATGGATAGCATCGACCTGACGACGTTCAACCGTCTGAAGGAGACCAATCCTGACATCAACACTTGCATCGCATGTGGCTCATGCACAGCGACTTGCACTGCCGGGAACTTCACCGAGATGAGTTTCCGCCGTATCCTTCTGATGCTTCAGAGAGGCAAAGAAGAAGAGGCAAAGAAAATGATTCAAAGATGTATGCTCTGCGGCAAATGCACCCTCGTTTGCCCTCGCGGCATCAATATTCGTAAGATTTTGTTAGACATTACACGATGAACTCACATATATTCCATCCTTTTGTGCTCCCGTTTGTGCTCGGCATGGCTTTCGTGCTGACATACTGCGTTGTGGGGCTTTTTAGAGTTATTTTGCAGCTGCCGAAAGACGACAGGAAAAAGTTTCTGCTCTCGCTGGTGACACCTAAGACAGCCTGGGCTAACATCCGCGACCTCTTTGGCGACTGTCTATTCCATGTGAAAATATGGAAACGTAACCCTCTTTTGGGCTACATGCACTCCGCCATCGCGTTTGGCTGGTTTATGATTATCGTGATAGGACATGTCATGCTCTTTACACTGAAACCGCTCGAAGGTGTTGAGGTTGAAGGCTTTGCGCGTACTTTCACCAACTTCTATTACCCTATTTTCTTCAAATATTTCGCTGAAGAAACACCGGTCTTCGCCTTCCTGATGGATTTCTTCCTCCTGATGATTATCAGCGGTATCCTTATCGCTGTGGTGAAGAAGATCCACTCGAAGATAGTGGGAGTGAAGCGTATCACGAAATTCGGTTTCGCCGATAGTATGATTCGTTTCGCATTGTGGACTATTTTCCCGTTCCGACTGATTGCGGAAAAGACAAATATCATGGCATTCTGGTGGCTCTATTCCATTGATTTGCTGATATTTATGTTTATGCTGCCGTTTACGAGATACATGCATATCCCGACGGAGGCTCTCTTCATCCTGATGCGTCACGCTGGTTTGAATGCTCGTGAGCCTCGCAAGGGTTATGCTCTGGCACAGCTCTATTCATGCCCTTCATGCGGTCTCTGCATCGATGCATGTCCTATGAGTGTCAATGATAAGATGAGCGGCAATACCTCGGCATATTTCATGAAAAAGCTCAGAAATAAAGATTCTGAGGAGGCTAAGCGCATCGCCGAGACCTGTCTGATGTGCGGCAAATGTGTCATGATTTGCCCGGTCAGCATTGAGTCATGCGACATCAAATTCAGCCAGAGAGTAGCCGTGCCTTATGAAATCCATAGCGATCATTCATATTTAGACGTCATTTCGACCGATTCTGTCCGTCATTTCGACCGACCGCAGGGAGCGGAGAAATCTCCTAAAACCCTTTATTTCGCTGGCTGTATGACCCAGCTCACGCCTAAAATCATGCGTGCCATGAAGCAAATCATGGAGACGGCAGGTGAGGAGTACGAATTTCTCGACAAAGACGGTGGCATATGCTGCGGCCGCCCGATGCTGCTCAGCGGAAAAGTCGCTGAAGCTCAGGCTATGATTGCCAAAAACACCGAGTTGATTAAGAAATCAGGAGCTACAAAACTCGTGCTTTCATGCCCGATTTGCTACAAAGTGTTTAAAGATGAATATCATCTCGAAGGTATTGAGATCCAACATCATACGCAGTATATCAATGAACTTGTCAAAAATGGCAAACTGAAGGTTAACAAGACCGATGTCAACTATGTGTATCACGACCCATGCGAGCTCGGTCGCGCTTACGGAGTGTACGACGAGCCTCGTGAAGCCATCGAAAACGTCGGTAATCTGCTCAAAGCAAAATCCGAGAAGGAACTCAGCATCTGCTGTGGCGGTAGCTTGGGAAGCTTCAATCTTACGCAAAAAGAACGCGACGAAATTACAAGTAATTCCGTCGCTGATCTGATGTTCAATAATCCTGATGAGATTGTGACAGCTTGTCCGCTGTGTCTCAAGACTTTCGCCCGCAAATCGCCGGTTCCTGTTAAGGATATAGCCGAACTATTTGTCGTTCATCAAGCTTAACGAATATGATGAAGGTCTCTGGTAGACCTTAAGGTCGAATTGCTTAATGACCGCATAAATGTGGTCGAAGATGTCGTTTTGTATCGCTTCGTATGAAATCCAGTCGGTTTTTGCACTGAAGCAGTAAATCTGAAGCGGCACGCCGAATTCTGTAGGGTCTTTCTGACGCACAAGCATCGTGAGCTCGTGGTTCAGATTTGGATTCTGCTTGATGTATGCCTGCAGATATGCCCTGAAAACACCGAGATTGGTCTGACGACGTCCGTTGACGAGGTTGGATGTGTCGATGTTGTTCTGCTTGTTATACTCAGTGATTTCTGCCTCCTTGTCGGTAATGTATTGCGAAACCAACTGGAATTTCTTGTATTTTTCAAGCATTTCAGGTGTGCAGAATTTGATGGTGTCGATATCAATGATTATTGAGCGTGAAATCCTTCTGCCTCCTGACTCCGTCATTCCACGCCAGTTGATGAACGGGTCGGAGATGAGCGAGTAGGTTGGGATGGTGGAAATAGTGTTGTCCCAATTCTTGACTTTCACTGTAGTCAAACCGATATCAATGACATTACCGTCGGCATCACCCTTTACAATCCAGTCGCCGATGCGCACCATATCGTTGGCAGTCAATGAGATACCGCCTACAAAACCTAAGATAGGGTCTTTGAAAACGAGCATCAACACTGCCGAGAGAGTGCCCAGTCCGATAAAGATATTGCTTAAGTCCTTGTTAATCAACACTCCAATGACCAAAAGCACACAAATCATCACTGCAAAAATCTTGATGACCTGTATGAAACCTTTCATCGGCTTGTTTTTCGACACATCGAACGAGTTGTAAATATCGGACAATGAGCTCAATATAGATAATAAAATGCCCGTGAATGTCGTGATTTCACAGACTCTTACAATTACAAAGATAAATGCGTTTAAGGCATCTAAATCGGGGGCAACGCCGTAAAGCAGCGATTTAATCATGTAAATCGGTACCAGAAAGGCGAGTCGTCTCTCCAATTTCTTACCAAGAAAATAATCGTCGTATTTGAATTTTGTCTTCCTGATGAGATTTGCTACGTATCTTCTCAAAATAAATTTGACGATGAAAAACAGCATGAATGACACCACAAACAGAGAGATAATTCCGACACCCTGCGCTAAGTCGTAAGCCGTTTCCTCGCTAAAACGCAGGCCAAGAAACAGTTTTGTTAAAATTGCTAAGTATTTAGTAATCATAATTTTAATATTTAAAATCTAAAATTTACTTTAATCGTTGTTTTCGCAAGGTAATAAGATGTTTAGTGATAACGGGTTGACAATTATCTCGAGATTTTCAGGCATCATCACGGCTTCTCCGTCGATGTTTGCGATGTCTTCTTTTTCCCTGATAACATTAATCTTGCTCGCTTTGTGAATCTCTACCACATGTGTCTTGTCGATGTGTTGTGTCAGCAGACGTTCCGCTATATATGGCACCTGTATGATGTTCGGCTTTTTGAAAATACATACGTCCAGGAGGCCGTCGTTGAGCGAGGCGTGAGGGGAGACCGCAGCGTTAAAACCGAACTGATTGCTGTTGGCAAATGAGATGAAAAGCGGCTCACAGTCGATTTCTTCGTTGTCGTTGAGTATTAGATGATATTTTTCCGGTTTAAACTTAAAATACTTCTCTGTAACGAGTTTAAAATATGTTTTGAAGCCTCTGTTGGGGTCTTTTGCGAAAAACTCGGCTATGATGGCGTCAAAGCCAACTCCGGCGATGCTAACATACGGCACTCCGTTCATGGTTGCTGTGTCAATTTTGGCTTTCACGCCCTTATTGATGACCTCGGTGATGACTTTTTTAGGTTTTAAAGGCAGATGCAGATGTCGTGCCAGCCCGTTTCCTGAGCCGTAAGGCACGATGGCAAAGGTCTGTTTCGCTCCAATCATGTTGGTCGCCACCTCGTTGATGGTGCCGTCACCACCCACAGCAACAATGATATCATATTGATTTTCAATGGCTCGCTTCGTGAGCTCGGCAGCATGACCGCCATATTCCGTAAGCGTGATGGTGTAGTCGTATTTGTCCTTGTCAATCAATTCATCAACAATAGAAGGGAACTTCGACTTGTCGTGATGACCTGAAATCGGGTTGACAATAAACAAAATCTTCTCTTTCATTGTATGTATAACTTGTTGTTAATCATTCTGTTATTATACTGCTGGAGGCGCATCCTGAACTTGTTGTTGAGTTCATCCCAGTCTTCAGCTTTGCTGGCATTATAAAGGTTTTTCGTCAGACAAGGGTCTTCTTCGATGTCAAATACCGAAGTGATGTTTTGACCGTCGGACTGAAGCATGTGTTTGCCGTCGGAATACTGATAGATATTGTTGAGATAGCTTGCAAAACAAGGCTCTTGCAGGCTGTCGAACACGTTTCTGCCGAAGCTGAAAATGGTGTCGTTGTAGCCAAGTGCCGCCAATATGCTGATTCCGATATCGGTTTGTTGCGCCATGATATTGGTTTTCAATGGCTTAATGACGTTTGGCGCATAAAATGCCGTCACAATTTGGTATTGTCCGTAGCTGTTGAGATAGTTGTCGAAACGATGCTCAGGGTTTACATGGTCGCCGACGATAACGAAGATGGTGCTGTCAAACCAGCTGTATTCACTCATGGTTTCGAAAAAATGCCTCATGGAATCGTCGGTATAACGCATCGTCTTCTCAAAGTCTGTTTTATAAACGCCATCCGGGAGCTCGTAACCTTTAGGCAGCTTAAACGGATGATGCGACGAAAGCGTGAAAACACCAGCAGCGAAAGGCTTTTTCATCTCATCAACCTTATGCGCGGTAAATTGCAGGAACGGCATATCTGAGATGCCCCATGTGCCGTCGTAATCGTCGTCGTTGCCATATTCATTGCGGCCATAGTATTTGTCGAAGCCCGCTGACAGGGCAGAGGCATCGAAGTTCATCGAGCCGTTGTTTCCGCCATGGAAAAACGCTGTCGAATAGCCGTGTTTCTTTAAAATACTGCCTATTCCATCAAGTCGGTTCATGGCATAACGCGATTCTACATAGTCCTTCGACATCAAAGACGGCAATCCTGAAAGTATGGACGTGACGGCCTCAATAGACTGTCTTCCGTTTGCCATGCCATTGAAACTCAAGCTGTTGGCAAGTAGAGAGTCGAGGAATGGAGTCAGCGTTTCTTCGCGATTCTGGTTGTAAAACTTAACCATCTCCTGTCCGTGACTCTCCAAAATGATTATGAAAACATTGTAACCTTGAATGTTTTTATCGATGAATCGATTGATTGTCAAATCGTTACGAATAGGAGAGTAGAGCTGCTCGAGTTCCTCGTCGTCGTAAAAGTCGATTTTTTTCAACACATCTCCCGAGTTGCCACGTCCGATGGTGAACGGGGTGTTTAAAACCAACGGAATGTTTTGTGTTTTCGTGTAATTCGCCGCAGTGATGATGCTGATAGGCTTGTTTTGCAATCCTCCTCTAAGACCAATGATGGAAGCAGCGACAAGAACTAAAAAAGCAAGCGAACGTGTTATGTACCAATATGTTTTGTTTATAATCACAGCGGGCTTTACCCTCGTTTTTCTTGTGAGTATGATAATCGCAAATAAAAAGACTGCGAAAATAACGATCATGAACCAGAAATCCACCGCAAACTGCTTCACCAAACCACCCTGATTGTCATCGGTATGCTGCATAAAGCCGAACAGTTCGGAGGTCATTCGCTTGTCGATATAGCGATAATAAATGACGTCTATAAGATTTAAAGTGATACTTAAAGTATTCGTTATAACAAAAAGAATATCAACAATTTTACAATAGACTTTGTTATACTTAAATCTAAATGGAATTCCATAAAAAATCAAGAAAGGAAGGTTCGCGATTATGATTGTCCAGACATCGAAACGCATCCCGATAAAAAACAATCTGAACTGTTCGCCAACACTTAGATTTGGGAAATTGCCGACGTTGAAAATGAACAGCAGCCAGCGGCTTATGGCAAGAAGAAGCAACATCACGCCGAGGCGGATGACGAAAACTTTCCAAAGCGGGATTTCCCTATTTGACCACATAAAATTATTTTTTGCAAAGGTAATAAATTAATATCAAAAAACTATATCTTTGTAAAATAAATTTGTTGAAAATGAGAAGTAGATTTTTGATTTGTTTTCTATTGATTTCCAATATTTTATGTGCGCAGGAAAAAACAGATTATCCTGTATATCCTAATCCAATGCTGATCCCAATAAACCTTTCGGCTACATTTGGCGAGCTGCGCAATAACGCTTTTCATGCCGGTTTGGATATCAAGACGGGTGGTAAGATAGGCGAGAGGGTATATGCGGTGGCTGACGGCTATGTCAGTCGAATCGGCGTGTCACCTTGGGGTTACGGCAATGTTATTTATGTCACTCATGATGACGGATATACTTCAGTTTACGCTCATCTCGACAAGTTTAACTTCCTGATCGGGTTATATGTCAAGAAAAAGCAGATGGCAAGCAAGTCGTTTGCACAGAATATTTTCCTTGAAAAGGACGAGATACGTGTGTCGAAAGGCAATTATTTGGGTTTAAGCGGTAATTCCGGTGGTTCCGGCGGACCACATCTTCACTTTGAGATTCGCGACGCCAACCAATGTCCTATAAATCCGTTGTTTTTCGGAATTAAAATCAAAGACGGCGTCAAACCTGTTATAAATGGTATTGCATTGTATCCCAAAGAGTTATCTTCTGTAAATGGTTCTGATAAAGCGGCTTATTTCAACATTGACAGCAAGTCTGGAAAGTTTAATATTGATAATAAGATAAAAGTCAACGGAACGGTTTACTTTGGAATTTCAACTTACGACCAAACGGATGACCAATACAATAAAAATGGAGTGTATTCAATAGAGCTTTTTGCTGATAACAGATTGATATTCAGTATTTTATTTGACAAATATTCGTACGATGAAACACGTTATATCAACAGTCTGATTGATTATAAAAAGTTCTATAATGACAAAATCCGTTATGTCAGAACTGAAATCGATGAGTACAATATCCTTGATTTGTATGGAGAAACAAGTGGAAGCGTAACATTGCAGGAAGGCCAAGAGGTCGAAATGAAATATGTTGTTAAAGACTATTATGGCAATACTTCTACTGCGAAATTTACCTTGGTTGGCGACAAACCATTGAATGAATACTCTGATAATCAATATAGTAGAGCTTATTATCGCGTTGATGGCACGTATGAGGTGGAGGTTAATCTCGATGGCTTTACCGCCAAGATTCCGAAAAAAGCGTTTTACAAATACGAATATGTGTTGGCACGTCAACTTGATACAGTTGAAAATATAGCTTCAGATTATGCGTATGTGCTTGGTACTGAGGATATTCCGGTTCAAAAGAATATAACAATCAGGATTCGTCCGGCTGAGCAATATGCCAAATCCGACAAGTTGTACATGGTTAGTGTTTCTGAAGGTGGGAATTTTGAAGCTGTCGGAGGAAAGATGGTTGAAGGAATGATTTCTGCAAACGTTAAAAAGTTTGGTACTTATGCGCTTGCTTTAGATGAAACGGCTCCTCAAATCTGTCCAAAGAATTTTGAGAACAATACCAAAGTTATCAAATGTAAACGATTGAAAATCAATATTTATGATAAAGAGTCGGGGATAAATAAGTATGATATTTACCTTAACGACAAGTGGGTCGTAGGTGCCTTTGACCCTAAAAACGACCTCTTGTTCTATGAGGTTGATGAGTATCTGAAGCTGGGCAACAACAAAATGGAAATCGTTGTCACTGATGGAGTTGGCAACGAGACACGAAAGATTTACAATATTATTCGTGAAAATCCAAAGTAGACGCGTTTCCTGAAGCGTTATCGTTCAGGATCTGCGACGTATTGATATGCTCCTGCGTCTGGTCTTTCGCCTCTGTCAACGCCGTCCAAATCGAATCTCAGATCGCCAATCGAATAGCATGGATTGGCAATTCCTATTGCACTTGACAATGTGTCTAGGTGGAAATCGAATGCCGCTGTATTCTTGAATTTCGGGTCTTTATTGAAGACGCATGACTCGTACAACTGCGATAATTGCGGTCTATCTGTGCAGATCAGGCTGCTTTTGAACTTATACAACGTGTCGCTGACAGGGTAGAAGTCGGTGTTGAACTCGTTGCTTCTGTTGCCGTAAACGATGCTGTTGATCATGTTGCATTCAAACGGGATGGCGTAGGTGTTGCCATCGGTCGGGTCGGTGTATAAGTTATTGAAAAACAACGCTTCAGCTTTTCTTACAGAGTTTGTCCAATAGTTGGCAATGGTGTTGTGCTGGAACAGATAATCGCCGCCTCCAGTGAGTGCCACACAGTAGTTTCCGCAGTTGTTTATAAGCGAATTCGACATGTTTATTGTATAGCAGTTGGAATAAAGTCCCATTCCTGTATGATTTTCGATGATGGTGTTGGAGATGTATATTGGCTCCATGTTATTTTTGAACATTCGCTGTATTTGGAGCCCTATAAAGCCATTTCTTATGATGGCGTGACTGATTCTGTGTCCGTGACCTTCGCGTGCCTCCATGAGCCAAATTCTGTCCCATTGCCCAGGTTGGTTGTCGTAATACGACTCAAGTCTGTCGCCTTGAAACACCACGGGGTTCTCAGCGGTGCCGTCTACAATCAGCTGACCTTCGCTCCAAGCCCATAATCCTGAGCCGCCATGGAAATAAACATGTGTTCCTGGCTCTATCGTGAGGGTGCCGTCTGAATCGATAAGTGCCACATTATAAATGACATAAGGTTTTTCTGCTGTCCAATGGACATCAGTGTTTACCGAGTCGGTGATAGCGACGTAGTAATTGCTGTAATGCCCGTTCTGATCTGGGAAAATGCCTTTTCTGCCTATGATGTAATGCGCATTTTGACCGTAAGCGGTGAGGTTTACTACGCTTTCGTTGCCGTTTGTGTTGAAAATAAGACGATCCTGGACAAAATAAGGGTTGTCCTCGTCATTTGGGTTGATCGTGACCTTGATGAACACGTAGAGGCTGTCTTTTGCGTAAATTTCCTTGTCGCTGAATGTCGTGCCGGCCTGTCCGTCAACGTTGATGCTATATGGAGATGAGCTGCCTCTCTCAAGTCTTATCGAACTGATTTTAAGGCTCTCGGAATTGTCGTTGTACACCATCAGAATCTGTGTTGAGGAGCCAATCGCAGTGAAGACCGTGTCGAAGGCGATGGTGTCTGTCGAGAGTCGAATGTTCTTCGAAGGACTGTCAGAAAAGACCTGTTTTTTACGGCATGATACCGTAAAAACTATTATTGCTAACAATGTGATTGTTAAATATTTGCGCATCTTTACTTAATGTAATCGTTGAAGGTTTGATTTAAGTATGCATCGGTGCCGATATACTGCAAAACAGGGAGAAAATCTTTCGCTTCCATGTAGCCTGGAGCCACGGTCAGGAGCTGGTTTTTCTCGTTCATGAAGACGTATGACGGATACGAAAGTCTGCCTTGCAACAACGCAGCCGCAAGTTGGTGAGTGCCTTTTCTCCCGTTCGTGCCACCCTCATTGATGTAGGTGTAACCTCCGAAAACGATGGTGTCGCTCATCTCCGCGTCGAGTTTCACGGCATAATAGTTCTCATTCATGTAATCAACCACTTCTTTGTTGATGAAGGTCGTCTGATCCATGCGTTTGCACCAGCCGCACCAGTCGGTGTAGACGTCAATGAATATTTTCTTGGGTGCAGTTTTGTTTAACTCGACAGCCTCCTGAAACGTCATCCAATTGATTTTCTGAGCATTACCAAAAATCGGCAACGAAATCAAAACCATTATAACTATCAACACTCTCTTCATAATTCAATAACCAATAACCTATAACCAATAACCATTAAAACTCCCTAATTTCTTTTTTCGAATCCTTTTCTTTCAAACTGTCTCTCTTGTCGTAGAAATGCTTTCCTTTCGCCAATGCAATCTCGAGTTTCGCCAGCCCTTTCTCATTGATAAACAATTCGATGGGGATTATGGTGAAGCCTTTCTCGGAGCTTTTTGCCTTGAGTTTGCGCAGCTCCTTCATGGTGAGAAGCAGCTTGCGGTCGCGTTTTGGCACGTGGTTGTTGTACGTTCCGAAGGCGTATTCAGCGATATGCATTCCGATAGCCCATAACTCGTCGCCGATAAATGAGCAATACGACTCCACTATGCTGGCTTTGCCTTCGCGGATGCTCTTTATTTCAGTGCCTGTCAGGACAATGCCGGCGGTGTAGCGGTCGATGAGGAAATACTCAAACGACGCCCGCTTGTTTTTGATGCTTATTCTTACCTGTTTGACTTTGTTCGCCATTATTTGATGTCTCCTAAAATCAGCGGCATGCCGTCTTTGCTGTTGCCCACGATGACGATCTTCGAATTCGGTGACTCGGCAAGTTTCAGTGTCGCCTCAATGCCTTTTTCGCGCAAAATCTTATCGTTGATACTGGCGCTGACGATGTTGTTGGCTCTTGCTTTACCTTCAGCCTCAACACGTTGACGCTCAGCCTCTTGCGATGCTTTCTCGAGCTTGAATTCATATTCCAAAGCTTCCTGTTCCTGTTTCAGCTTGCTCTCGATAGCCGACTTGATGGTTGGAGGCAGGGTGACTGAACGGATGAGCACCTGGTTGAGCTGGATATGCTTGCCTTCGAGCAGGTTTTTCGTCTCGATGAAGATTTCTTCCTGGATGGCGTCACGTTTCGTAGAGTAGATCTGCTCAGGAGTGTATCTTCCGAGCACGCTTCTTGCTGCAGAACGCATGGCCGGATAGACGGCTCTTGTAAGATATTGCGTACCGATAGTGGCATGTAATTGTCCTAATTCTTCCCATTTTGGCTGATACCATGTTGAGAATTCTATCTTGATTTCCAATCCGTTAGAAGAAAGAGCACTCATTTCCTCGTCGGCCACCTGCTGACGTGTCTCATAAAGCGTCATGCTGTTCCAAGGTGCGATGAAATGGAAACCTTCCTCGTAAGTCTTTGACGTGTCAATACCGCCGCCAAACAAACGGTAAAGCACTCCGCCGTGACCAGCAGGTATTGTCACAGTGATTCGGCTCCAGAAAATGATAAGCAGCAAAATTGCCACTATAACCACGATTATTGGAGCGTATTTTTTGTTGTTTGATGGCTTATTCTGTTGATAGCCAGATTGTTGTGTGTATTCCATATCTAAAAATTTTTAATTTGTTAATTTCTGCAAAGGTAATAAAAAAAACGATAATTTTGCACCCATATTTTAGGAATTATTAATTAAAATAAAAATAATGAAGAGAATTATCATGATTTTAGGTATTGCAGGGCTTCTAACTGCTTGTACATCAAACAATAAGGAAGCTCAAAATGGTGAATTCAAGTATCTTGTTGACGAATTCGCCGACTTGAAAGTTATGCGTTATCAGATTCCGGGTTGGGACGAGCTGACGCTGCAACAGAAAGAGTACATTTATTATCTGGGTGAAGCTGCAAAATGCGGCCGCGATATCCTCGCTGACCAGAATTTCAAGTACAACCTCACCGTCCGTAAGACTCTCGAGGCTATCCTCAATTCTTACAATGGCGATAAGAAATGCGCTGATTATCAGAACTTTGTGGTCTACGCAAAACGCGTGTTCTTCAGCAACGGCATCCATCATCATTATGCGGAAGACAAGATGTTCCCGGAGATCTCTCAGGAATATTTCGCACAGCTTGTGAAGAAATCTGATGCAAAACAGCTTCCATTGGCAGAAGGCGAGACAGTCGATGAGTTCATTACTTTCATCACACCTGTTATTTTTGACAAAGATTTGTACAAAATGCGTCGCAGTGGGGAAGAGGACATCATCCAAAACTCATGCGTCAATTTCTACAAAGGCAATATTAATAAAGGTGAAGTCGAGGCATTTTACGATGCACAGCGCAAACCAAACGACGCACAGCCTATTTCTTACGGGCTGAATTCAAAACTCGTCAAGGAAAACGGACAGCTTCATGAAGATGTCTACAAAGTTGACGGTCTTTATGGAAAGGCAATCGAGCAGATTATCTATTGGCTCAAGAAAGCTAATGAAGTCGCTGAAAATGACAGCCAGCGTAACTATACCAATCTGTTAATCGATTATTACACAACAGGTTGCCTTAAGAAATGGGATGAATACAACATCGCTTGGGTTGAGGATTCAATTTCAAATATCGACTTCGTGAACGGCTTCATCGAGGACTACAACGACCCGATGGGTATGAAAGCAACATGGGAAGCTATTGTTGATTTCAAAGATATGGAAGAGACAAAACGTTCTGAAATCATCAGCTCAAATGCACAGTGGTTTGAGGACAACTCACCTGTCGACCCACGTTTCAAGAAGAAAGAATGCAAAGGCGTGAGCGCAAAAGGCATAATTGTCACCACATTGGCTGGCGACTGCTTCCCGGCACCTCCAATCGGAATCAACCTGCCGAATGCAGACTGGATCCGCAAAGAACACGGTTCTAAGTCAGTGACTATCACCAACTTGATGGATGCTTACGACAAGGCTGCCAACGAGTCACCAAAGAGTGTGTTGGCTGAGTTTGCATACTCACGGGAAGAGATCGACCTTTGCAAGAAATACAGCAGCATGGCTGACGTTCTGCATACCGACTTGCACGAATGCCTCGGTCATGGCTCAGGACAGCTGCTTCCTACAACACAGCCTGGCGCTTTGAAAGAATACAGCTCAGCTCTCGAGGAAGCCCGCGCTGATTTGTTCGGTCTTTATTACTGCGCTGATCCTAAGATGGTCGAACTCGGCATCCTTCCAAATATGGAATGCTACAAAGCACAATATGCCGACTTCATCCGTAACGGTCTCATGAGCCAGCTCGCTCGTATCGAACTCGGTAAGACTATCACCGAAGCTCACATGCAGGACCGCGCTCTCATCAGCTGGTGGTGCTATGAAAAAGGCTTGAAAGACAACGTCATCGAAAAGAAAGTACGCGATGGCAAGACATATTTCGTCATCAACGACTATGAGAAACTTCGTGGCTTGTTTGGCGACTTGCTCGCTGAGATTCAACGTGTTAAGTCAGAAGGCGACTATGAAGAAGGCAAACGTCTCGTTGAGACTTATGCTGTGAACATCGATCCTGAACTTCACAAAGAAGTGAAAGAGCGTTACAATGCACTCGGACTGAAGCCTTACGGCGGATTCATCAATCCTGAAATCGTTCCTGTGGTTAAAGGCGGTAAAGTTGTAGATTATCAAGTCAACTATCCTTGTGACTTCTTGAAACAGCATCTCGATTACGGCAAGAATTACAGCTTTGTTGAGGAAAATCATGACGCTCCAGAGCATCTCGTCGTTGACATGCTTTATGACTTCATTGATGGCACCTTGGCTTGCGGAAACGCTGAAAACGCTGTGCATGAGGTCGTTAAATACATCAACGCACATCCTGAAGAGAAAGTCATTTACATCACAGACTACCATCCGGCAAACCACAGCTCATTTGCTGATTACGGCGGCATCTGGCCTGTTCACTGCGTGCAAGGTACACGTGGTGGCGCTATCCATGAGGCTTTCTACACCGACGTCATCAACCCGGCAAACCGTCCTGACCCGGAAAGAAACATCTTCCGCAAAGGCGCTAAGGTTGACGAAGAACAGTATTCAGGCTTCGAGTCAGTTGGTCCTGACGGTAGAATGCTTTCGGAATGTGTCGGTAAGGACCTGGTCATCAGCGGTATCGCAACAGAATATTGCGTCAAAAACACTTTGATGGAGTTCTTGAATGCAGGTCATAACATCGAACTTCTGGTTCCTGGTCTCGGTTATGTTGACAAGAAAGGTCACGATGAGACGATGAAGGAACTGAGAAAAGTGGTGACGACCATTGAATAGTTAAGAGTTGAGAGTTAAGAGTTGAGAGTTAAAAGATAGTAGATAAAAGTTGGGGGTTTGAAGTGAACTTCAAACCCCCGACTTTTTTATTGTTTGTTCTTTTTTGCTTCCCGTTCCTGCTTGCGTTTCTGTTTCTTGAGCTCGCGCTCGACTTTCTTGTTGTGGAACTTAGGATTGTCGCCGGTATAATAGTATTCCTCGCGCTGCAGATTCTCTTCTTTTTCGTTGAAGACATAAGTCACACGGAAGGTGAAAAGGTTGTTATACTGCTTGAAAGTGCCCAGCGATGCACCTGTTATATCGTGGTATTCGCGGGTTCTTATCGGGTTTAACGAATAAGAATATCTGAATCCGGCTTTCCATCTCTTATAAACGCGAATCTTAACGTCAGCGAGGATGTTGAACTCGTTTTGGTCGAATTCGCCGCTTGTTGCAGTGACAGAAGTCCTTACTCCATGTTCATATTCCTTAAGTCCCATCAGACGGGCGTATGAAACACCGACACCGGCAGAGACGACATTTTTATCGGTAAAATAAACCATAAACGGCACCTCGCCGTAACTCAATGACAAATCGTATTCACCAGTGATCTCAATTCCTGTTACAGGGTCTATTTTATGGTCGAAATACTTGCGGCCTTGTTTTGCACCTTTCTGATTATAAAGGACTTCCAGCGACAGCTCAAGGCTGAATTTGTTCTTTTTCCAAACAGGGGCGATGACACCCACGCCAGCGTTGATGCCTTCCTTGAAGTATCCCATGACTTGGTCGCCGTCGACTTGGCAGATGTTGAGGCCTACGAAGGCTTCACCCAAGAATATCTGGGCTTTCGCAGTGTTTGTTAAGGCTGCGAAAATGATGAATAATCCGATTAAAAAGTACTTTTTCATGATTCTATAACGTGATAGTCATTAGAATATTTTATTTCATACTCAAACTTATGCGTTTTCTTGGGATGTCGACATCTGTCACGGTGACTTTCACCTTCTGGTTGAGCTTCACTACCTGGTTCGGGTCCGTGATGTAGCTGTTCGACATCTGGCTGATGTGCACGAGTCCATCCTGATGTACTCCGATATCCACAAAACAGCCGAAAGCGGTGATATTTGTGACGATTCCGACGAGTTGCATGCCTTGTCTCAGGTCGTTGATGGTGCGGATGTTCTTGTCGAATTCAAACACCTCGAATGTCTGTCTCGGGTCGCGTCCCGGTTTCTTGAGCTCGTCGATAATGTCGTTTATCGTCTCGATTCCGAAGTCTTTTTCGATGAATTCCTTTGGATTTATCTTGGCGATAAGCTCTTCATTGCCAATGAGCTCTTCAACTTTGACGCCGAGTTTCTTTGCCATCTTCTCAACGATATGATAGCTCTCAGGGTGCACCGCGCTGGCGTCGAGAGGCTGCTTGGCACCGTGAATCCTGAGGAATCCCGCGCACTGTTCAAAGGCTTTGTTGCCGAGACGAGGCACTTCCAGAAGCTGTTTGCGGCTGGTGAAGCCTCCGTTCTCGTTTCTGTATTTCACAATGGAGCTCGCTAACTGAGGTCCCACGCCGCTCACGTATGAAAGCAGTTGCTCGCTTGCGGAGTTCAGCTCAACGCCTACGGCATTCACACAGCTCTCCACCACGGTATTCAGCTCGTCACCGAGCATCTTCTGATTGACATCATGCTGGTATTGTCCCACGCCAATGGATTTCGGGTCGATCTTGACGAGTTCTGCCAACGGGTCCATGAGGCGTCGTCCGATGCTCACGGCACCGCGCACAGTGATGTCGTAATCAGGGAATTCGTCTCTCGCCACCTTGCTCGCCGAATATATCGAAGCGCCGCTCTCGTTGACCATCACCGCCGTGATGTCGCGGTCAAACCTGATGCTCTTGATGAAGTCCTCGGTCTCTCTTCCCGCGGTGCCATTGCCGATGGCGATGACGTCGATTTTATATGCCTGCACGAGATGAGCGATCTTCGCCGCTGCCTTGCCGTGTTCATTTTGCGGTGGGTGAGGGTAGATGGTCTCGTTGTGTATCAAAGCACCTAACTCATTCAATATGACGACTTTGCATCCGGTGCGGAAGCCCGGGTCAAGGGCTAAGACACGTTTCTTGCCCAATGGAGCCGCCAAAAGCAGCTGTCTGAGGTTCTCAGCGAATACCTTGACTGCCACCTCATCAGCTTTTTCTTTGTATAACGCCCGCATCTCGGTCTCAAGCGACGGTTCCAACAGGCGTTTCCATGCGTCGTCGATGGCGTCCTGAACCAAGTCGGTGGAGGCATTGTCGTTTCTTAAAAATATGCCGTCAAGGACGTTGAGCGCGTCATTTGCCTCGATGCTGAGTTTCACTTTCAGAAGTCCTTCCTCTTCGGCACGGAACAGTGCCAATATGCGGTGTGACGGCGCCTTGGCGATAGGCTCCTTGAAGTCGAAATACTGCTTGTATGTCTGTGCTTCAGCTTCCTTGCTTTTCACCAAAGTCGATGAAATGATGCCGTCTCTATGATAAATCTTACGAATCTTATTGCGTCCGTTGATGTTCTCGGAGATCCATTCCGCCATGATGTCGCGAGCTCCTTGCAACGCCTCGTCCTCGTTGTTGACGTCTTTCTCCTTGTTGATGAAGCGTTTAGCCATCCCGTTCACGTCGTCGCTGTTCTGCGCCATGATGAGTTTCGCAAGCGGTTCCAGTCCTTTCTGGCGTGCGATCTCAGCCTTGGTGCGGCGTTTCGGCTTGTATGGAAGATATAAATCCTCGACATCCTGCAATGTCTCGGCGTTATTGATATTTTTCTCCAGCTCGGGTGTCAGTTTTTCCTGCTCTGCGATAGATTTCAGCACGAACTCCTTGCGTTTCTCGAGCTCGTCGAGTTGTTCAAGGCGTTTCTTGATGTCAGCCACGGTCTCTTCATTCATCGTGTCGGTCATCTCTTTGCGATAACGTGCGATGAAAGGCACAGTAGCGCCCTCGCCGAGCAGCTTTATAACGTTTTCCGCCACTCTCGGCGTCACTGAAAACTCTTTTACTATATTACTAACAAAATCCACTTAACTATACACTTTCAACCTTAAACTTAAAACTATCAACTTCAATAAACTATAAACTATAAACTCCATATCCGCCATGCCGCTTCCGCTTGCAACTTAAGCATCTTCAACCCATTATACGCACTAGCTCCATATTTCTTAGCTTCTTTCATAAACATCGTCTCTTCCGGATTGTAGATCAAATCGATAAAGACATTGCTTGAATTGGCTGTCGCGTATGGCAGTTCCAGCAGGCCATCTGAATTAGGGTACATTCCTACAGGAGTCGCATTGATAATCAATTCATTATCATGAAATCCGGCGTTGTTGAGTCTTTGATACGAGTCATCTTTTCTTGATAAAATCTCAAAACTGATGCCTTTATTCTTCAGGACGAATTTCACGGCTTCCGATGCGCCGCCTGTACCGCAGATGTATGCTTTGTTTATATGTTTGCCTTCAATCGCTTCTTCTAAAAGTCCTTGAAAGCCAATATAATCGGTGTTGTAACCATGCAATTTCTTGTCCACATCGATTTTCACGACATTCACTGCACCGATTTCCTTAGCGTTGCGGTCGATGAAGCTAAGGTATTGGAAAATCGCCTTTTTATAAGGGTGTGTTGTCGTAAATCCTTGTAAATCAGGATATTGTATGATGATATCTTTGATGCTTTCAAGTCTTTCGATATCAAAATTCACAAAAAAACAGTCCAAAGCCTCATTTCTGAATTTATCTTCAAAATAAGCCTTTGAAAATGAATGACTTAAGGGATGTCCGATGAGTCCGTAATATTGCATAATGTTAGTTTATTCCAAAAATTGCTCCAAATCCCAATGTGCACACAAGTCCGACGATGACGCTTGCCAGTATGACGCCTCCGATGACGGCTATCACGCTTTTCTTAAAGCCCATGTCCAAGAAACTTGCTGCCAGAGTGCCTGTCCAAGCGCCTGTGCCAGGTAACGGTATGCCTACGAAAAGCACCAGTGCCCAGTAGAGTCCGCGTCCGGCTTTGGCTTGCAGCTTCTGACCGCCTTTTTCGCCTTTTTCGAGGCACCATGTGAAAAACCTGCCTATAAAACGTTTGTCCTTGCCCCATTCAAGCACCTTGCGTGCAAATAAATAGATGAATGGAACAGGCAAGATGTTGCCTATTGCAATGATGACGTAACTCCAAAGCAGACTGAAGTTCGGGTCGGCTGTGTGGAATGCGTAAGCTACAGGTATTGCTCCACGAAGCTCGATGAGCGGCACCATTGAGATGAGGAAAATGTAGATATAGTTTTTCATGCTTTCTTTTTTCTGTATTCTTCAATCAAATCCATAATGTTAGGGTTGCTCGTGAGGTTCTCTGCATCGAAATTCAGGAACTCGATATGTCCGTCATAGTCTTTGTCGAGTGCCATCTCCAGCGTCAGCAATCCTGATTCTGTCATGTCTTGTGCAAAATATATAAATGCCTTGCGGTAGAGCAGCGCTGCATTGTTAGGCAGTATCAGAAGCCCGCGTTCCAATGCCTCCATGGCTTTTTCAGGGTCGTCTTTCAAAACGTAACACTCCATCATCGAGATATACACATTCTCGTCGTAAGGATTCAGATCCAGAATCTCGTTGACGAACTTCAAAGCGTTGTCATATTGCTCAAGTTTATTGTATTCCTCGACGATTACGTACATATAATCGGTGTTGTAAGGCGACAAAGTATGAGCGTGTCTGAGGAATTTGATAGCTGATGCGGGGTTGTTCTCGTCGCTGAGCACAAAGCCGATGCCTGCGTAAGCTTCCGGCAACTTGTCGTCCATCTTCATCGCTTTATGATAGATTTTCAGAGCTTCCTCGTTGTTGCCTGTTTTTGCGAAAGCCTCACCATACAGACAGAGCAGTAGCGCAGTCTCAGCGTTGTATCTCTTGGCTTCTTCAACAGTTTCTATCGTTTCTTTGAATCTGTCGAGCTCATTAAATGCTGTCGCGATGTCGATATAACCTTTTTTATAATGCGGGTCGATTGCCACGGCATATTCAAACTGCTCGATGGCGTTTTCGAGCTGTCCCTTGCGCACATAACAGTTGCCGAGTGCCATCCAAGCAGGGATGCTGTAAGGATTTTTGTCGATTTCCTTACGGAAGAACTCTAATCCTTCCTCCATTTTATGAAGTATGGAATAGCAGTTTCTTATCTCAAAATATTGATTTTCAATATCTTCGGCTTTATCAATACCTAATTTGAAAAACTTGAGCGCATTCTCCATGTCGCCGAGGTTCTCGTATTCGACGGCAATGAAATTGTAAATATCCTCACAATCCTTGAAATCAAACTCTTTGGCGGCTTTCATGTATGCGTTGATGGCTTTCTGATGCTCGCCCAAATCTGAATGGCAGGCTGCCAAAGTGAGCAGATAATCAGCGTCGTCATGATCCAAGTCGGCATTTTTTAAAGTGGATAGAGCTTCTTTGGCATGAGAGTTAGCCAGGAGCTGTTTTGCCTTTATGATGCTGATAATCGGGTTGTTGGGATGGTATTTGACCGCCATGTCAGCGGCTTGGTTTGCCCTCTTGATGTTGTTTTGCTGCAGATAATGCTCCAATATGACGTTCAACTCATCGGCGTCGAAATAGCATGACTGATGCTGTTTAACCGTCTCCTCAAAGCGGTTAACCAGCTCTTTCACGTCCATGTCGTCATCCAAAAAATTGTCGTCGTCGAACATCCTCAAATTTTTTTGCAAAGATACAAAAAAATGATGAATGTTTAATATTTTTACTGCCATTCGCAGAATTACGACTTACCACCAAGGTACTGAGAGTAATTCGAGAGGGGCATTTATGATGAAACTTTTTTAATGCCATTCGCAGAATTACGACTTACCACCAAGGTACTGAGAGTAATTCGAGAGGGGCATTAAAAAAGTCATAATTATAATTTGCAAAATTCAAAATATTATCATATTTTTGCAGAAATTTTTTAGAATTATGCCTTTAATTAAATCAATTTCCGGATTTCGCGGCACTATTGGCGGCAGACCGGACGACGGATTAACTCCGATTGATATCGTTAAGCTGACTTCAGCTTTTATTTGTTTGATCAGACGTGGTGGCGTGAAACGCCCTCGTATTGTGGTAGGTCGTGACGGCCGTCTTTCAGGTACAATGGTTAACCAATTGGTTTGCGGTAATTTGCAGGCTATGGGCGCTGATGTCATCGACATCGGATTGAGCACTACGCCGACAACAGAAATCGCTGTCACAGAGCTGAAAGCCGACGGCGGCGTGATTCTTACGGCATCACACAACCCGAAAGAGTGGAATGCTCTCAAACTTCTTGATAATAAAGGTGAATTCATCGATGCAGCTGATGGAAAATGGCTGCTTGAGAAGGCTGCTAAAGACGAATATGAGTTCTCTCCAATTGATGAGATCGGCACATATACCTTAGCTGAAGGCTGGATTGAACGTCATGCCGACATGGTGTGCAAGCTGCCTCTCGTGAAGAAAGAACTCATCGAGAAAGCTAACCTGAAAGTCGTTGTCGACGGTGTCAACTCAACCGGTGGCATGGCTATCCCGATGTTACTCAGAAAGTTAGGAGTTAAAAATATCATCGAACTCAACTGCGAGGTGACAGGCAAATTTGCCCACGACCCAGAGCCGTTGGCAGTCAACCTCGTTGACACATGCGCTAAAGTCAAAGAATGCGGCGCTGACCTCGGCATCGTCGTTGACCCAGATGTCGACCGTCTCGCATTCATCAACGAAAAAGGGGAGATGTACGGAGAGGAATACACCCTCGTGACCGTGGCATCATATATCTTGGAACACAAGAAAGGCAACACAGTGTCGAACCTCTCATCTACACGTGCTTTACGTGACGTGACCAATGCGGCAGGCGGCAAATATTCAGCAGCGGCTGTTGGTGAAGTCAACGTGGTGGCGAAGATGAAAGAAGTGAATGCTGTCATCGGCGGCGAAGGCAACGGCGGCGTCATCTATCCTGAGATTCACTATGGCCGTGACGCTCTCGTCGGTGTCGGCTTGTTCCTGACTTATCTCGTGGAGAATCATTGCACCGTGTCGGAGCTGAAGAAAAAATTCCCTCTTTATTATATGTCGAAGAACAAGATTCAGCTCACGCCACAGACTGATGTCGATGGCATCCTCGCGAAGCTTGCCGACAAATTCAAGAACGAGCAGGTGACAACCATCGACGGCGTGAAGATTGACTTCGCCGACGGATGGGTGCATCTCCGCAAATCGAATACAGAGCCTATCATCCGCGTCTATTCTGAAGGTAAATCTGAAGCTGAGGCTGACAGATTAGCCCAGATGATGTTGGATGAAGCGAAAAAAATGATGTAATATGAAAAAACACCATCACAGAAGCTACAAGTATCATGCGATAACGTTCAAGTTGTCGCAGGGACAGTACAAATCGCTCAAAAACTACTGCAAGGCGCGCCGAACCACGCCGATCAAGTTGATCAAGAAAAACATTGAGCGATTCATATCACACTATGAATACGGAGTACCAGAGGAATTGTATCTCTGTGAGAATCAATTGAATCTCTTTGAAGATTCTATCGATTAAACGGCATGCGGTTCGCTATTGAGTGTCCCAATGTCACTTCATCGGCAAACTCTAAGGCATCGCCTACGGCGATGCCTTTTGCTATTGCCGTAATTTGTCCTTGAAAATGCTGTAACATCTTGAAAATGTAATAGTTGGTAGTGTCACCCTCGATAGTGGCAGGTAACGCCAGAATTATTTCCCTTAAGTTTTCGTTTATGCTTCTGTCAACCAATTCTTTGATTCTCAAATCGTTGGGAGAGATGCCGTTTATCGGGTCGATGACACCGCCAAGGACGTGATAAACACCACTGAACGAGCCTGTACGTTCGATGGCCATCACATCGCGCATGTCGGCTACAACACAAAGCAACTCATTGTCTCTCTTGGGATTAGAGCATATAGAGCAATGCTCGCTGTCGCTGATGTTATAGCATTTTTTGCATAAAACAATATTGTTTCGCATATTCAGCAACGACTGAGAAAGCGAGTCAGTGACCATTTTCTCTTCGCCAAGAAGATGCAAAGCAAGTCGCAAAGCCGTTTTCCTGCCAATGCCAGGCAGTTTTGAAAGCTCATCGACGGCTTTTTCCAACAATATCGAAGAATATTCCGCCATAGACTATTCGTAATAATCACAGAATTTCACGTAGTCTTCCATGTTCTGACGGCCATATTTTTCGGCCAGTTTGAAATAATAGCAAGCCATGGAATAGTCGTTTTGTCTTCTGTAAATCAATCCGATATTGAAATAAGGATCAGCATAATCCGGCTTCAATTCAATGGCTTTGTTCCAGTCTTTGAAAGCCTTCTCGTTGTTGAAATTGTTGCTGTAGGCACATCCGCGATAATAATATGCCTCGTAGTTGCTTTCATCGTATTTGATGGCCTTGTCAAAAAGCTCTATCGCCTCGTCAATCTCCGAAGTGTAAAGATAATCAATGCCTTTGTCAAGATACATCCTTGATTTCTCCGGATTCGGTCCGCAACTAATCATCAACAACAAAACTGCAAAACTTGCAAAAAGTAAAACTCTTCTCATTTTTTATCAATTATCAATTGTCAATTATCAATTATCAATTACCTAAAAGTAAATCCAATGCCACACCCATTGATTGCCTGTGTTATATTCCAAGGTCGGGAATGGCACTTTGAAAATGTTCAATACTTTAAACGTGTATTTTAAAACTTTATTGTTTGTCGGAATCTTCGTGAAATCAACGTCAAGCGAGAAATAGAACTGTCGCTGTCTGTCGTAATATGGAATAGGTTTTCCGTTATGTTCCAAGGCATTCTCATAGCCTCCTGTCATGCCGGTCGCGCCATATCCGAAGGCAAAGTTGAGCCAAGTTGGAAACTTGCTTTCTTTATTGAGAAACAACGACTTGAAGTTAAACGAAGCCCAATATGTCTGGCCATTGTAGTCTTTTATCGTCTGCTGCAGAAAGTTCGAACCGAGTACGTCGGGACGATAGTCGGCGAATTCGGTAGTGTGGAACGAATATTTCAAAGTGATACGTTGTTCATGCCACAGAAACTGCTGTCCGATAAACAGACCTGCTCCTAAGGTGTTGGCGGCCATGTCACCCCAAGAGAAACCCCATTCTGATGAAAAGCCGTCGAAAACCTCAACTGTCGTTAGGAAAGCGAGTCCCAGAGTACCGCCTAACCATATAGAGTGTTTTTCGTCAAGACCTGCGTCGCGAAGCATCTCATAGCCGAACGAGCCTACGAGATATGACGTCACGCCGTGTCCTATTTTGTCCATCTGCATCCATTCTCCATTGTCGTTATAGAAATGGAAATTCGATTGCGGATAGTCGGCATACCAAGCGAAATACAGACCCGTCATTGAGACGGCATACAATGCCAACTCAGTGCCAACGACGATTTTTACATTCCTTTTAACCTTCGCCGGGTCTCTCAACGTGTCTTGCGATGACGCTGATAACACACTGAAAATCAATAATATCGCTAATAATGCTTTTTTCATATTATCTACTTAATCCTGTAAGGACGATGCATGCATTGTCCCTACTGGTTCTTTCGGATTATTTCAGAAACAATGCCAACTATCTCATTCAGCTTTTTCTCATCTTTTGCTTCGCATAAGAACCTCAGATACGGCTCGGTGTTCGAAGGTCTGATGTTCAGCCACCAGTCCGGATAATCAAGACGATAGCCGTCGAAGTCGAGGAAACGCTCAGGTTTTTCGAGATTCATAAAATAATCGCGCACCGCATCCATGGCTTCTTGTTTCTTCTCGATGGTGAAGTTGATCTCGCCAGAGTTGTGATAGCCTGATATCTCTTTGATAATCATCGACATTGACTTGCCTTCCGCCTTGAATCTCGCCAGCAGACGAAGCACCAGCAATGCAGCCATGATGCCTGAATCGGAATAGTAGAAATCGCGGAAATAGTAGTGACCGGCTAGCTCACCGCCAAAACATCCGTCGAGCTCGCGGAGCTTGAGGGCGGCGTAGGCGCGTCCGACACGCCATGTCTCGACTTTGGCATTGTATAGCTTCCCAAGATATTCCTGGATGGCTCGCGACGACCTGATGTCTTGAAGCACGATGCCTTTCTGCTTTTTCTCGCCAAGGAAATAATTGCCTAAGAAAGCGATAATCAGGTCAGGGGAGATGAACTGGCCTTTCTCGTCGATGAAAGTGATACGGTCGGCATCGCCATCGAACAACAGACCGATGTCGCATTTCTGCTTCAGCACCAGCTCCTTGATTTGTTCCTGATTCTCAGCCTCAAGAGGATTTGGCTCGTGACCGGGGAAACGTCCGTCGAGGGTGTCATTAATATAATAAGGTGTGTCGCCGAGCAACTTCTTGATGAAGATGTTCGACGCTCCGTTACTGCAATCAACAGCGACCTTCAAATTACTGATGTCACCAAGGAATTGCTTTTGATAATCAATGTATTGAGCATACACATCGATTTCTTTTGTGACACCACGTTGTGCTGCGACGACAGCTTTTTTGTCTGATGCCACCAATGCCTCGAGTTTGTTCAATCCGGTGTCATATCCGACAGGTTTTGCATCTTTCGCACTGATTTTGAATCCGTTATGGTTCGATGGGTTGTGTGATGCCGTAATCATAACCGATGCGTCGTAACCGAATTTTGCTGTTGTCCAGTAAATCAATGGGGTGGTGGAGAGCCCGACGCTGTCGACGTTGACGCCGCGGTCGTTCAGACCTTTGGTAAGCTGAGCAAATGCTGTGTCAGATGACAAACGCATATCTCTTCCCACCAAGTATGTCTTGGCTGGCAATACATCCGGCAGGAAATATCCGATTCTGTAGGCGATTTCTTCGTTGAGGTCAGTGCCCCAAACGCCTCTGATGTCGTATGCTTTGAATGCTTTCATTTGTATATCTTGTTTTTGTTTAGTGCTTTTCTGTATTTCTCAGCGTTCCTGTTGTGCTCGGTGATATTCCTTGCAAACACATGGTATCCTGAAAGGTCGTCCTTAGCGCAAAAGTAGAAATAATTGTGCTTCTCAGCGTTCAGAACTGCATCAATTGCCGCTATCGACGGAATGCATATCGGTCCTGGAGGAAGCCCCGCGTATTTGTAAGTATTATAAGGAGAATCAATGTTTTTATGAACATCGAGAACCCTTCTGATGTTGTAGTCGCCCAAGGCAAAAACGAGTGTCGGGTCAGCTTGCAGTGGCCAGCGTTTGTTTATACGGTTAAGGTAAACACCGGCAATTCTTGGCATCTCTGAGGTCTTGGTCGTTTCCTTGTCCACGATGGAAGCCAAAATGCTGACTTGTCTCGGCGTGAGTCGGATGTCTTTGGCTTTCTGCATTCTGGTCTCATTCCAAAAACGCTTGTGCTCGACAATCATCTTATCCACGAAATCATCGGCGTCGGTGTTCCAATAAAACTCGTAAGTGTTTGGTATAAAGGTCGTTGCGTCGACGTCAGGATTGTTATTAATCTCATTTATGATTGAAATGGAATCAGCTTCAATCTGATCGCTGATGCGTCCGGCAAGTTGCTCAACAGTGCGCATGTTATTGAAAACCACCTTCACAGGTGTCTGATATCCCATGCGTAACATGTTGATTAACTGTTGGTTAGTCATGCCGTCAGTTAATATGTATCTGCCTGGATGTACGTTTTCATCATAATTGGATCTCTTCGCCAGCCAGTCGAAAGCGTTCTTGCTTTTTAAGACGTTCAATGATATTAATTCGTTTTTAACATATTGATAATCAGCGTTTGTGGGAATATATAGCGACACATCTTTCCCGTCGGCTGTTTTGATTATCGGTTTGGAAATGTAAAGATAGTTTCTTGCGAAGAACACAGCAACAATGCCGATTACCACAATGATAATCATTAGTAGACCATATGACTTCCTGCGCCTTCTCATTTTGTGTTAATCAATTGATATTCAACCTGATCGATGAAACCTTCCGATGATTTGTACCATTGTTTTTTCACTCCGCATCTTTCAAATCCTAAGGATTCGAACAGGAACATGCTTTCAACGTTGGTCGCCAATACCAAAGCATATATCTGATTGAGTAACAATGTGTTAAAACAATACTCCGACAATAATCCTATTGCGTTTTTGGCATAACCTTTGCCACGATATTTCTCGTCAATTAAGACTCCGAAGCCCGCTCTCAAATTGAACTCGTCGTAATCATAAATGTCGATACATCCGACTTGAGCGCCGTTTTTCGTGTCTTCAATCATCAAACGGAGCTGTTTCTCGCTCATAAGGTCGTTGTTATTCAACAGGAACTGCTCGATTTGACGCATCGAGAAGGGGACTCGTGTCTCGCTGTCGCGCCATACACGCATGTCGTTTTCCCAGCGATAAATCAATTCGGCATCGTTGGGTTCCGCGATTCTCAATGAGACAATATCGTTTTTAATAAACATCATTTTGCAAAGATATAAAATCCGTCGAAGACATGTGTCGCCGGACCTGATAATACTATGTTTTTGATTGAATTTCCAGCTTTTTCAAACTTCACATTTAGTGTCGCGAGAGTCGTTTTAATGTTGATATTATCGCCTCCGTACCACAATGCCGCGGCTATTGCCGAAGCTGTGACGCCAGTGCCGCAGGCTAATGTCTCGTCTTCAACGCCACGCTCGAAAGTCCTGATATGATACTGATTGTCAATGACTTCCATGAAGTCGACATTCACGCCGTCGTTGGAAATCTTCTTGTCATTTCTGATTTCAGCCCCATGTTTCCTGACGTCATAATTCTTTAAATTTTTGACGCGAGTCACGTAATGCGGCGAGCCGGTATTGATAAGGAGACGTTCGTCATTCAAATCATAGCTTTCGATGTCGCGCATGGTGATGGAGACCATGTATTCGTTGTCGGAATTCTTTGTGACCAAAGCTTTATGAATGCCGTCAATCGCTTCATATTCAATGTGTTGTGGCACCAAGCCTTCTTCTACGGCGAAAGCCGAGATACATCTGCCGCCATTTCCACAGAAAGTGCTCTCGTGACCGTCGCAGTTGTAGTATTTCATCTTGAAATCATACTTTTCAGAAGGTAAAACAATAATTAAACCGTCTGCGCCGACACCTGTTCTGCGGTTACAAATTTCTTTAACCTCGTCGTCCGACAAATTGACAGGTGAATTTATGGCATTTATCATGACAAAATCGTTACCCGCGCCATGATATTTACTGAACTTAATTTTATGATAATCAGAGCTTTGCATCATTGTTTAAAAATATTTCACCAAAAGAAAAAGTTTGGCAAGAAATTTGTTGTAAAAATAGTAAATATTTTTGAAGAAGGCACAAGAATATTAAAAATTTAGCGTTAATAAGCTAAGAAACTTTAAAACTTAGTAAAATGAAGAAGTTGATTTTTTTAATTGGAATGGTGTGTGTGGCTCTGGTTAGTAGGGCTGATGGTGTTAATTTTTCTGATGCAGCTGAAAAAACTGTTAATACGGTGGTTCATATTCAAGCAGAGATTGTGACGCGTGGAAACAGTTACTATGACTTTTTTGGACCACTGCTTGAGCAGATTTATGGCAGACGTATTCAGGTACCTGACAATGTGTCTATTGGCTTCGGCTCCGGTGTCGTGATTTCTCCTGACGGATATATCGTAACCAACAATCACGTTGTGGAAAATGCGAGGAAAGTTGTGGTGACATTCAACGACAAGCACAAAAGAGAGGCGACGATTATCGGCACGGATCCGACTACTGATATCGCTTTGATTAAGGTCGATGCCGAGAATCTTGAATTCCTCACTTTCGGTGATTCCGACAAAGTAAGAGTGGGCGAGTGGGTGCTTGCAGTCGGTAACCCATTTAACCTGACGTCAACAGTTACTGCCGGTATTGTGAGCGCTAAGGCAAGGAATATCAATATTTTAGGTGAAGGCACCATTGAGTCGTTCATCCAGACTGATGCTGCCGTGAATCCAGGTAACAGTGGCGGCGCTTTGGTCAATATCAACGGCGATTTGATCGGCATCAATGCTGCAATAGCATCGCGTACAGGCGGTTTCGAAGGCTATTCGTTCGCCATTCCTTCCAATATCGCTAAAAAAGTCGTTGAGGACTTCCTGATTTATGGCTCGCTTCAACGCGCTTATCTCGGCATTTCAATGATTGAAATTACTGAGGAATTTGGCGATTACAAAGGTCTTGACTACCTTTCTGGAGTTTACGTTGCCGATGTTTTCCAAGGTGGCGCAGCTCAGAAGGCAGGTATAAAGAAAGATGATATCATATTGAGTGTCAATGGCTTGACAGTCGACACCCGTGCTCAGCTGATGGGCGCACTGGGACAATACCGTCCTGGTGATGTGGTGGATGTGAAAATTAAACGTGGTGATAAAGAAAAGATAATTAAGGTGACTCTGACGAGTTATCCTCAATAAAACAATAAAGATATGAGACAATTAAAGATTTCTAAATCAATAACAAACCGTGAGCAGGGCTCGCTCGACAAATACCTCGCTGACATAGCGAAGGAGCCTATGATAAGCCCTGATGAGGAAGTTGAACTCGCACAGAAGATAAAGCTGGGCGATCAGATTGCCCTCGATAAGCTGGTGAGAGCCAACCTCAGATTCGTGGTTTCCGTTGCAAAACAATATCAAAATCAAGGACTTAGCCTCGCTGACTTGATTAACGAAGGTAATGTGGGACTCATCAAGGCGGCGCAACGTTTCGATGAGACGAAAGGCTTCAAATTCATCTCGTATGCGGTGTGGTGGATTCGCCAGGCCATTCTTCAGGCCGTCGCCGAGCAGTCACGAATGGTGCGACTGCCGTTGAATCAGGTGGGATTCTTGAGCCGTGTGAAGAAGACGGCGTCATATCTTGAGCAGCTTTACCAGCGCAAGCCGACGATAAAGGAAATTGCCGACGAGCTTGAGATGCCGGAAGAAAAGATTGAATCGATAATGAAGATCAGTGCCAAAGAGGTCTCAATGGACGCGCCAGTCACTGGAGACGACGATTTGACATTTATCGATACCGTAATCCCGGAAGACAACAACGATGCCGACAAACATATAGTCTCTGAGACTGAGTCAGCCGAGATAAAACGTTCATTATCAGTGCTTACCGAGAAAGAGCGTTTGGTCATAACTTATTATTTCGGACTGGAGTCAAGTCATGCATACACATTGGAGGAAATCGGTTATATGCTTGATATGACACGTGAACGAGTGCGTCAGGTGAAAGACAAAGCTTTGAAAAAACTGAGAGCACGTTCGAAAAAAAGTTTGCTGCATGTGTTCAATGAAGACTAAATTTTTGTAATTTTGCGCCTCATTGTTTGAAAAAATTTTTTTTATGAATAAAAATTCAATTATTGGCATTGTCCTTATTATAGGAATTTTGGTGGGATGGTCAATTTGGGTTACACCATCTAAAGAGGAAATCGCAAGACAGAGAGAGATTCAGGACTCTATATATCAAGCAAATAGAGCACGTTATATCGCGGATTCGATACGTTTCATGGAGGCGCAAAAGGCAGCGGAACAGCAGCTGTCGACACAATCTGAGACCAACGTTGCGTCAGACGCTGTGATGCGTGATAAATATGGCGTTTTCACCACAACAGCAAAGGGCGAGGAACAGCTTTATACTATTGAAAATGATGTCCTTAAGATGACTTTGACGACAAAGGGCGCATATGTCAAGACAGTTGAGCTGAAAGACTATAAAACATGGGATTCACTGCCTCTGATCGGCTTCGACGAAAACACTTCGAAGTTCAATCTTTCGTTCTTCGCATCAAATAGAAATGTCAATACTATTGACTTGTTCTTTACTCCATATTTGAATAATTATCCATACGATGGAGACGGAAAAATCGTGGTGGGCGAGAAACCGGTAGTCTTAAGCTTTAGAGCTTACTCCGATGATTTGACAGATGTGTTGAACCCTAACCAATATATTGAATTTACATATACCATCACAAAAGATGAATATATGGTTGATTTCGATGTGAAGACAGTTAATATGAAGAACATCATCGCATCGAACACCAATTTCATCACAATTGACTGGTATGTCGACCTTCTGAAGCAGGAAAAAGCTGTTGACCGTTACAATGGCTCCAATGTATATTACAAGTTCTTAAGCGATGACGTTGAATCACTTAGCGGTGACCGTGGCGGTGAGAAAGATGGCGAGAAAGACCTTCGTTCCAACCTCAAATGGCTGTCGTTCAAACAGCGTTTCTTCAGCTATTCGTTGATTGCAAAGGATTATTTCAACTCGGCAATCGTTGGCTTGAAGACCGATGTCAGAAGTACAAATCCACGTTATCTCAAGACAATGTATGCAGCTGTTGATGTGCCGTTTGACGCATTCCAGGAGAATAATACTTTGGCAATGCAGTTTTATTTTGGTCCTAACAGCTTGAAAATCATGGATAAGTATGATCTTGACCTCGACAAGCAGATTCCTCTTGGCGGTAAGCTTGTGGGCTGGATCAACAGATATATCGTTGTCAATGTGTTCGATTGGCTTGGCAGCTATGGCTGGAACTACGGTATCGTGATTTTGGTTCTGACCATCATCATCAAGCTGGCTCTGATGCCGTTTGCATATAAATCGTATCAGTCAACAGCTAAGATGCGTGTTTTGAAGCCTGAAATCGACGAAATCAACGCTAAATATCCTGATGAGAAGGACAACATGAAGAAACAGCAGGCGGTGATGGATCTCTACAAGAAAGCCGGTGCCAGCCCGACATCAGGCTGCTTGCCGATGTTACTGCAGCTGCCTATTTTGTGGGCTGTGTTCCGTTTCTTCCCGTCGAGTATCGAGCTTCGTCAGCAGCCGTTCCTTTGGGCAGATGACCTCTCGACATACGACAGCATCCTCGACCTTGGCTTCAACATCCCGTTCTACGGCGACCACGTCAGTTTGTTCACATTATTGATGACCGTTACGACAATTCTTTACACCTATATCAATAATAAGCAGATGGCGGCCACCAACCAGCAGGGCATGAAGGGAATGAAGGTAATGATGTACATCATGCCGATCATGTTCCTCGGATTGTTCAATAGCTATTCAGCTGGTTTGAGCTACTATTATATGCTGGTGAATATCATCACCTTCATCCAGATGTACTTGTTCAGAGTGTTCACTGATGAAGACAAGCTTCGTAAGAAAATTGAGCTTGCAAAACAGAGACCAGTGAAGAAGTCGAGATTCCAGAAGAGACTGGAGGAGATGCAGAAACAGCAGCAACAGGCTCAACGCAAACGTTAACAACAACGTCATTTCGAGCGACCGTGGGGAGTTGAGAAATCTCCAACAAATAATGGATGAGATTTCTCCATTCCGCTTCGCTTCAGTCGAAATGACGGCTTGAGAATATGTTACCAGACAGGATTTATATCATCGGTTATATGTGTTCCGGGAAGTCGTCGATTTCGCGGAAATTAGCGGCACGATTAGGCTATGAGCCGTACGACACCGATGATTTGTTCGAAGAGAGGTATCATATCTGCGTACAGGATTTCTTTGAGAAATACGGCGAGGATTATTTCCGGAAGTTTGAATCGGAGATTCTGAAAAAGACAGGCGAGATGCATCATGTGGTAGTTTCCACGGGTGGCGGAACGCCTTGTTTTTTTGATAATATGCAGTGGATGAACGAAAATGGGACAACGGTCTTTGTAAAAGTTAGTCCGCAGACGGCTTTCCACAGAATCATGAACGCGAAACGCAAACGTCCTTTGGTATATGGGAAATCTGAAGAGGAGTTGCGTCAATACATTGAAAACCATTACAATTCACGTCTGCCGATGTATGAACAGGCGAGTTTTATTGTAAAAGGTGAGAACTTTGATATTGAAGAGGTTATCAACTATCTATCTCAACTCTAAAAGCACCACGTTTTCTACATGCTGAGTGTGTGGGAACATATCCACAGGCTGCACGGCTTTCACAGCATACAAATCATCAAGTAATTGTAAATCACGGGCTTGCGTGGCTGGGTTGCAGCTGACGTAGACAATCTTCTTAGCCTGAATCTTCTTGAGTTGTTCGATGACTTTGTCGGCCATTCCTGCACGAGGCGGGTCGGTGACGATGAAATCAGGTTTGCCATGCTCGGCAATGAACTCGTCGGTGAGCACCTTCGCCATGTCGCCGGCGAAGAAACTGGTATTTGTGATGTTATTGAACTGCTCGTTGATCTTAGCGTCGACGATAGCTTCTTCAACGTATTCGATGCCGACTACTTGTTTCACGAAACGTGAGAAATACAAGGCGATAGTGCCTGTTCCGGTGTAGAGGTCGTACATCAGTTCGTCGCCATGAACGTTGGCGAGGTCGAATGCAGCCTTGTAAAGCCTTTCCGCCTGATACACGTTGGTCTGGAAGAACGAGACCGGACCAACACGGAACTTCAGGTCGTCGAATCCAGGACGTGGTGACTTCATCGTTTCAACCAGATAAGACTCGCCTTTGAGGCATTCGAACGGCAAATCTGAAATCGTGTCGTTGAATTTGCTGTTGATGACGAGCATCAGTGAGATTATTTGAGGGAACTGTGCCGAGAGGGCAGGGATGAGCTCGTTTCTGACGATGTCGTTCTCCTCGTTTATCACGATGATGACCATGAATTCGCCTTTGCCGTTGCAACGAATGATGACGTTGCGCATGGTGCCTTGGTGAGCTCTCACGTTATGATATGAGAGCTTGTGTTTCATGGTGAAATCCTTGATAAACAAGCGGATATCGTTCGACGGGTCGGCTTGCAGATAGCATTTCTCGATGTCGATGACGCGGTCGAACAAGCCTGGCAGATGGTAGCCGAAGCCTTTGCAGTCTTCCTCGGTATAGGTGCCTGCAGGAGCGCCGTCGGTGAGCCATTTGCGGTTCGAGAAGCTGTATTCGAGCTTGTTACGATAGTAAAACTGTTTCTTGCAGCCTAAAATCGGCATCATCTCAGGGTATTCGATCTTCCCGATGCGGTCGAAATTATCTTTAATCTGCTTCTGTTTGTAAAACAGTTGCCATTGATAGTCAAGGTGTTGCCACTTGCAGCCGCCGCAGAGTCCGAAGTGCTGGCACACAGGTTTCACGCGCTTGTCGGATTCCTTTTTGATGTTGATGATCTTGCCGTCGAAGCAATTGGATTTTTTCTTAAACACTTGGAGATCAACGATATCGCCTGGTGCTCCGAACGGGATAAACACTACTTTCTCTTCCGGCTTGGCAATGCTCATGCCTTCCGAACCGGCGTCGATGATTTCGACGTCCTCAATAAACTGTGGCTGCTTAATTTTTTTCATGCTGCAAAATTACAAAAATATTATCTTTGCAAAAAATTAAATAACATGAAAATTCCAACAATTCAAACCGCTCGTGCAGCTGACGCTTATACTATTGAGAATGAGCCGATTAGCTCTGTCGATTTGATGGAGCGTGCTGCTACCCAGATCTATTTCTGGCTGATGCGTAACTTGAAGTCGAAAGAGGTGTCGATAAAGATATTCTGCGGGATGGGCAACAACGGCGGCGACGGGCTTGTCTTGGCGCGGCTGCTGGCGACAAATGATATTTTTGCGCAGGTTTATATTGTTCATGTGAGTGATAATTTCAGCCACGACTGCGAGGTGAACTACGAGCGATTGAAAGAGATTCCGGAAGTCCCGATGTATGGCATTTTCTCGAAAGAGGATTTTCCAAAAATCGATGATAACGACATCGTTATCGATGCGCTGTTCGGCTCCGGCTTGAGTCGTCCATTGGAAGGATTGGCAGCTGATATGGTAAATCATATCAATGATAATCAAGCGATTAGGATTGCAATAGACATAGCTTCAGGATTATACGGCGACTCTATTGGCATACCAACAAATCCTATTGTTCGCGCCGATTATACCGTTTCGATGCAATTTCCGAAGATGGCGTTTCTGTATCCTGAAAACGAGCCGTTTGTCGGCAAATGGGAGGTCATGGATATAAAAATCCATCCGGATTATATTGAAAATGTGGAGACAGCGAATTTCTACACCACTTCGGATGTCGTCAAACCACTGATTCACAAACGCGGAAAACATTCTCACAAAGGCACCTACGGCCACGCCCTGCTTATTTCAGGCTCAACAGGAAAAACAGGTGCCGCTTTGTTGGCTTCTGAAGCATGTCTTCGTTCAGGCGTCGGTTTGCTGACTACACATCTGCCAAAATCCGCTATGCTGCCATTGCAGATTTATATGCCAGAGGCGATGATAAGTCCTGATAAGTCTGATAATTGCTTCTCGCAAGTGCCTGATTTACAACTATATAATGCGATAGGAGCAGGGCCGGGATTAGGCAAATCGGAAGAAACCGCCAACGCTTTGAAACGTCTAATCCAGGAAGCAAAAGTGCCGATGGTTCTTGATGCCGATGCCTTGAATATCATTTCTGAAAACAAGACATGGCTGTCATTTTTACCAGAAAGGACTATCATCACACCGCATCCGAAGGAGTTTGAGCGTTTGTTTGGCAAGACCGACAACTCGCAGCAGCGCCTTGAACTGCAACGCGAGATGTCGAAACAATACAATATCATCATTGTTTTGAAGGGCGCCAACACCTCCATTACGTTCCCGAATGGCAGCTGTTTCTTCAATTCGACAGGAAACCCTGGCATGGCGACAGCTGGCAGCGGCGATGTCCTGACAGGCATCATATTGTCGCTCTTGGCTCAGCGTTATACTCCGGAAGAGGCAGCAATCATTGGTGTTTTCATGCATGGCAGGGCAGGAGATAAGGCAGCGGCGGAAAGAGGCATGGAGACGATGATCGCAAGGGATATTACTCATAGTTTAGAGTTTAGAGTTTAGAGTAGTTTAATAGTTTAATAGTTTAAAGAGTCAGCAGATGAAAAGAATAGTTTTAATAATTGCATTGTTGCTGGTTGTGGTTTATTCTTGCAACCGGAGTTATTATTCAAATCTGCAAAAGAGCGATTACGTTGCGGAAACCGTTCCGGAAGCTGTAGCAGAAGATGTCACGGAGGCTGCTACAGAGGTCGTCACTGAGCCTCGTGAATATCATCTGAGTATCTTGATAGCTGGCGATTTCATGCAGCACGGACCGCAGATTACAGCGGCATTGCAGCCCGACAGCTCATATAACTACGACGAGTGTTTCGCGCGTGTGAAACCTGTTATTGAGGATGCCGACGTGGCGATTGGCAATCTCGAGGTGACACTCGGCGGCAAGCCGTATGCCGGGTATCCGCAGTTCAGGGCTCCTGATGAATATCTGCAAGCCATTGTGGATGCCGGAATCGACATAATCCTTACTGCTAACAACCATTGTCTTGACAGCGGAAAGCATGGTCTTGAACGTACGATAATGATGATGGACTCGGTTGGCGTTCCGCATATCGGCACATACGTTGATGAGTTTGAGCGTGAGGATAATTATCCTTATATTTTGGAACAGAACGGGATACGTGTGGCAATTCTCAATTTCACATACGGCACCAACGGCCTTGTTGTCGAGGAACCGAATATTGTGAATATGATGGATACCGCAATAATAGCAGTGGATTTGATTACAGCTAAAGAAGTGAATCCTGACGTGATTATTGCCATCCCGCATTGGGGCATCGAATATCAGTCCTTGCCTTCGAAAGAACAGCGTCGGATGGCTGACTGGCTGATTGACAATGGTGTTGACCATGTCATAGGAGGTCATCCGCACGTGGCACAGCCTATGGAGTTACTCAACGACGGAAAGAATTTTGTGGCATATTCATTGGGCAATGTCATCAGCAACCAGTCGAAGCCGAACACATACGGGGGTTATATGGTACGCCTCGATTTTGTCAAAAACGATTCATTGACGATGCTCTCCGACTGCGCTTATATACCATATTGGGTGAGCCGCCCTCACGACAACGGCTTCAAGCATAACTACCGAATGCTCCCGTTGGATGAGCCCGATTCGTTGCTGACAAAAAAAGAAAGACAGCAACGCGACACGATAAGCGAGTCAATGAGGACATTGTTCAAAGGGCACAATGTCGGTGATATCAAGGAAATAGGGTTTTAGACCTAAAAATCAGTCTAATTTATCAATATTCGAGTCATCCTCAACCCTCAGGTTGTCAATGATGAACTTCTGACGCTGGTCGGTGTTCTTGCCCATGTAATACTTCAGAAGCTCAGGAATCGTCATGTCGTGGCGCAGGATGATAGGCTCGAGACGCATATTAGGTCCGATGAAATAGCTGAACTCGTCGGGCGAGATCTCACCGAGACCTTTGAAACGTGTTATCTCGGGATGAGCGCCGAGCGACTTGATGGCGTCGACACGTTCATCGTCGGTGTAGCAATATCTCGTCTCTTTCTTGTTTCTCACACGGAACAACGGTGTCTGTAATATATACAGGTGTCCGCCGCGAACCACGTCGGGGTAGAACTGCAGGAAGAAGGTGAGCATCAGCAGGCGGATGTGCATGCCGTCGACATCGGCATCGGTGGCGATGACGATGTTGTTATATCTCAGATTTTCAATGCTTTCATCGATATTTAAAGCAGCCTGCAGGAGGTTGAACTCCTCGTTTTCGTAAACGATTTTCTTTGTCAAGCCATAGCAGTTGAGCGGTTTTCCGCGGAGGCTGAACACTGCCTGTGTCTGAGCATCGCGGCTCTTGGTTATGCTGCCTGATGCTGAATCGCCCTCGGTGATGAACAGCGTCGACTCGAGACGTTTCTCCTGGTTGGTGTTGTAATGTATGCGGCAGTCGCGGAGCTTGCGGTTGTTGAGGCTGACTTTCTTAGCGCTTTCGCGGGCAAGTTTCTTGATGTTGGCCATGCCTTTGCGCTCCTTCTCGTTCTGGATGATCTTGCGCATCAGGTTTTCAGCCACATCGCTGTTCATGTGCAGGAACTTGTCGAAATGCCTCTTGATAATATCGGTGATGTAAGCCCTGATGGTCGTCTCGCTGTCTTTATCCATGTAGTTCGACGAGAACTTGGTCTTCGTCTGGCCTTCAAACTCAGGGTTGTCGACCTTTATTGACAATGCCGCGATGAACGAGCTGCGGATGTCGGACGTCTCGTATTCTTTGTTATAGAATTCTCTGATGGTCTTGGCGATAGCCTCACGGAACACGTTGAGATGTGTGCCTCCGAGAGGGTTATACTGGCCGTTGGCGAATGAGAAATACTCCTCGTTGGAAGTCACATTGGAATGTGTGAATGCGCATTCGAAGTCACCTTCTTTGATGTGAATGATAGGGTAGGCGCAGGTATCGAGCTTGCCTATCTTACGTGTCAGCAGGTCGAGAAGTCCGTTCTTTGCCTGGTATTTCTGACCGTTGAGAATCAATGACAGTCCGCTGTTGAGGAATGCGTAGTTCCATATCATCTCGTCGACGTATTCCATAAGGAAATGGTAGTTTCCGAACAGCTCAGCATCTGGCACGAAGGTGATGTCGGTGCCGTTTTTCTGGTCGGTAGGGATGATTTCCGATTCAGACAGCAGTTCGCCTTTTGAGAACTCGACGACCTTTGTCATGCCATCGCGGAATGCCTGTGCGCGGAAGTAAGAAGATGCTGCGTTGGTGGCTTTTGCTCCGACGCCGTTGAGACCCACGGCTTTTTTAAATGCGCCGGTGTTGTACTTTCCGCCAGTGTTCATCTGGCCCATACAGTCTTTGAGAGAGGCGAGAGGGATGCCTCGTCCGTAGTCGCGCACGTGCACCTTGCCGTCGTTGATGTCTATCTCAATGACCTTTCCGGCGCCCATGTTAAACTCGTCGATGCTGTTGTCGACGATCTCCTTCAGCAGGATGTATATGCCGTCGTCATGTGCCGAGCCGTCGCCCGCTTTGCCGATGTACATGCCAAGACGTTTACGGATGTGCTCGTTCCACGAGAGATGCTGAATCGCCTCGTCGGTGTAATCGACCGGATTTACGTTCGTGGTAAAATCTAACTCGTTGTCTTCCAATACGTTATCGTCAATAATTTCTTCCGCCATGTTCTCAAAATAAGTTTTTGCAAAAATAGTAAAAAAAGTTAAAAGATAAAAGTTAAAAGATAAAAGATTTTTGAGCCATTAGCCGTTAGCTTTTATTGTATTTAAAATTTCTGCTTTTTCTGCGTTATCTGCGAGAGAAAAAGATGTATTTTTGCACGTTTTTTTGATATTAAAAATGAAGACAGATATTACTGCAAACAAAAAGTTTTTCGGCACGATCTGCGGCATCCTTGCGGCGGTGTTTTACGGCACCAATCCGCTGGGAGCGCTGAAACTTTACGAGCAGGGCATGAACACCAACTCAGTGCTTTTCAGCCGTTTCAGCATGGCGTGGATTATCATCTCTATCATATTGATTATCAAGAAGGAAAACCTGAAGGTGACGAAGAGGGAGTGTGGCACTTTGACGGCTCTCGGACTGCTTTTCACGGCTTCTTCGATGACGCTTTATTTCAGCTTCAAATACATCGCGGCGGGTGTGGCTTCGACGCTTCTGTTCACTTATCCCATCATGACTGCGGTGATAATGGGCTTGTTTTTCAAGGAGAAAGCAGGTTTTAAGACGATAATAGCGATAGTTTTGTCATTGGTTGGCGTTTTGCTGCTTTATTGGAGTGATGCAGGCGGCGCCTTGGACACTCTCGGCGTGATTTTAGTACTTGTTTCAGCCCTGACTTATGCAATTTACATTATTGTTGTAAACCGCTGCCCGCTTGAGATGTCGTCGTTTAAGATAAACTTCTACGTGGTGCTATATTGTGCCATCGGAATGGCGGTGTTTGCATGGCTTACCGGACAGCCTTTGCGACTTCCTCACAATGCCGTTAGCTGGTTTTATTCTGTTTGGCTGGCGGTTGTTCCTGCCACATTGTCGCTTGTTTTGATGGTCTACGCCTCGAAATATGTGGGAGCGACTCCTACTGCGATTCTCGGAGCCTTGGAGCCATTGACAGCGGTTTTAATCGGAATATTTGTCTTTAACGAGCCATTCGGTATTCGCCTTGCAATTGGTATCGTATTGATTCTCAGCGCAGTGGTGATTACTGCATATCAGCCGAAGAAGAAATAATAAAACCTTATTAATGCCGCCGCCACTTGTCATTCCAACCCCGAATGGGTGAGGAATCTCAAAAAATCTGTGTAAATCTGTGCAAGAAATGGGATTTAGTTTGGATTTCGCTTTGTTTGGATACTTTTGCTATTGGAATTCCCTCCAAAAAAATATTTAATAGTATTACAAAATGGCAAAAAAATTATTATCTTTGCAAAATAAATTATAATCCTATGATGTCTTCGTTCCTCTCACCGGACAACTACATGCAGGACCCGACAAGCCAGCAGGGATTCAACCGCTACGCCTACTGTATGTACAACCCGCTGAAGTATGTCGACACGAGCGGAGAAAACGGCAACGAACCTCAAGGCAACAGCAGCGGCAACCATGGAAGCCCGGGAGGAAGTCTGGATGGACCAAATAACAAACATACAAGTTATTTTTCTGAATTGAAAAAGTTTGTAGAAGAAAACACAAAGTATTTCTTTATTGATGGTGGAGAAGCACTCGATTTTATGTATGAAAACAGCTTTGATGAAAACATGAACGCATATAAAGAAATAGCAGCGTGGGTTGTTGACGAAGGAATTATTGTGCAGCCATGGTATAATAACACAGAAAGAGCAAGTGGAAACACACATACTCCTTTTGATGAGAATAATAATTGTTATTATTGGTTTCAGGGAGAAAAGTATTTGATAAGAGCCGAAATACACACACATCCAAATTACAACAATGGCGATATAGGAGTTTCACAAGAGGATTTTAACTTGAGCGATAAAAACATACCTGTTTATATATTATACAATAGTTCGTTATATAGAGTAGGGGAACCGACCATAAGAATTGATCAAACCAGGAACATTAATTATTATAATTGGAAAAATTACTTTTTTAAATATTAACAATTATGAGAAAATTTCTGCCATTAATATTCTTTGCTTCCGTGTTTTGCATGTTCTCATGTAAAAGCAAGGACAAACACACTGTAGAGGTGCCTCTCCCTTATGAATTTGCAGATGACACCCTGATAAAATACATTAAACTATACCAGCAAGAATACAAAGACAAGGTTGACGAGTTAGTAAACAAACCTTATACCAAAGAAAACAAAGAATACCCTCCTCGTCCGCATATAAAAATCATTTATAATCACAACGACGGTCATTATAGTCACGACGATGATACTGATGTATTTATGATATGGTACAGTACAGATCTTTCTTTTTTTATGGATTATGGTATAGTAATCTATGTTGATAATGTACCATGTGTAATTAGTAGGACAGCTCTTTTAGAAAGGGCAGCTCTATCGCCATTATTGACAGATGGTTATCTTCAAAATATTCAAAGCACATATAAATATGGTTTAGCAAAAGGTTCCGTATGGATTCACGGTTTTTCCAAGGCTTGGAATTTGACATACAAAAACGGGGAGTTTGTTTCACTTGAGATAGAAAAATAATTACTAAGACAATGAAAAGGATATTATTAATAGCACTATTCGCGCTTACGATGTTTTCTTGCTGTTTCGACAAAACACAACAACTTGAAGATGATTTGTCGTCGATGTATGTGATAAAAAACGACACCTTGGCAAGTATAATCAAAGAATACGATAACACATACAGCCATTTGATTTCAGAATCAGAAAAACCATACATTATGGTCGAATGCGTCAAATCACGAAACATTTCAAATTTGAAAATAAGCTATAGACAGGATTATTTCCGTGACAAAAACCATTCGCCGGTGATGATGTCCAATCTTGACGGTATAAAAGTTTTATATCAGGAAACAAACGGCTTGTCAAAATACGTCAGACTGACCGACAAATACGAAAAAGTGTTCGATCAAGCCTCTGATAATGACAAGTCATATATAGGCGATGTCCCTGTATGGGAAGCTCGTTTTACTGATGAAAGACTTGACTCGATAATAAAGGAATAGATTTTACGACAACATCTTACTACAAAATAATACCATGAAAACTCTAAAACACTTAGTAATCCTACTCCTTCTCCTTGGCTCTGGTTCCCTCCACTCCCAGGACATCTCCATCAACCTATCAATCCGGTGGAGCGAAGGGCCATATATCCTGAAAACTGATTCTATCGTAAAATATCCCGAATTGGTGGTTTCTTATACTAACAATTCAGAAGATAATTTGTATTTCAGAAAATTTTCGTGTTACAGAAATGGTTTTTCTGATTTCCAGTATTATGAAATTCCTGATTTTAATTTCTACAATCCCACAGAAGATGAAGATCATGACTATCGGGAATATTGCAAGAAACACACTAATTATCGGGAAACAATAAGGAAAGTTATTGACAATGGGCAATATAAGGATGAAAAATATTATGTGATAATACGTTTACCCTATGTTAATTATCAAGATTGGGAAGCCATTAATGATAATGTATGGGATGATGATGAGATAGAAACAGATTTTATCAATAAGAAACTGATGATTATAAATGACTATCTCAGTGATTCGATTTATGGAATTATTGATGACAGAAAACAACACAAGGACTATTTTTCGGAATCAGATATCACTGAGGATGCCATTATGGATAAAACAAATGACCAATTTATGTTTTTAAAAGCAAGTGAATCAAAAGAAGATATTTATAACATCACTTGCTTTGATATTGTTAAAGGAACATATACTTTTGTGCTTGATGGCAAAAAATTCAAAGACAGTATTTTTACAGGATGGTGTAATGGTGAGCACCTTCCTCTTCCTAAAAAAGTCGGGGAATACAAACTCTATTCAGGTGAGTTTAAGGCAAACAGTGTAACTATAACGTTTGAGTAAAAAACAAATGCAGCAGCGAGTTCTCACATATAGCATCAATATGAACGGCCGAATGTACGACCCGAGCGGGGAAAACGGCAACGAACCTCAAGGCAACAGCAGCGGCAACCATGGAAGCCCGGGAGGAGGTGGAGGTAGCGTTGAAGTAAAACCAATTGGAAATGGCAAATACGAAGTGGTTAATGGTTTGAATGATGGCGGTAATACAGAATATGTTGTTGATAACCAAGGCAATAGAACCGGAGAGATTTTAGGATATACTCTTACTCCTTATACTTTTTATAATCAATATGGTAATATCGTTACTGGTGCAACTATTGATAAAAATCCATTTGATCCCAATAATTTGATTGAATTCATCAACTGGAATCCTGCCCCTGATGTATACACGAGCTACAAATGCGAAGAAATTGGTTTAACAGATATATATGATGCAATGAAACAGGGAAATGTTGTTTCATTTATGTGTGATTTTACTGATGAAATGGCAGATATGTTCGGATTGACAAACAAAGGTCATTTTGTAAATCTAAATTATATCAAAATAGGCAATGGGCGCGTGAAAATTGGGTTTAATGATCATCCAGATAATAATTATTTTATTGAAAATTATAAATCATGTACAACCACCGACGTGTTTTGGAAAGATGATTTTAAAAGATATTTTGATAATATAGGCCAATATAAACCAATCATTGAATGTCCTAGAATTATTAAAATCCAAATAATATTTAAACCATGAAAACAAAAATCGTTTTATTTACCTTTCTCTTAACAAGCATTTTGTCAAATGCTCAAATAAAGAATGGGATGTATAAAAGTCCTTATTCTAATAGCGCTGATAATGATTTTATATGTATTAACGGCGATACAATAACCATTTGTCGTTGGAATTACAAAGCATGTTTCAAAGGGGCATATCAATTAAAAGACGACAAAATATGTTTGTCAGAGAACATCCTTTTGGGTAAAAATGCTTACATCACGAAAGAAAAATGTTCACCCGACAGTATAGAATTACGGCTTATTACAAAGCATAAGCATTATCTTCTAGGAATGCCCTCCAATGACACAAACATTTACGAATATGAGTCAAATCTATACACAATGATTATTAATAAAACTCCTTTGATATCAAGAGATACTAATGGCATTTATATTGCAAAAGGGCAGCTTACAGATGAAGTTCTCGCAAATGGGTTTTTATTTGACGATTCTGGTGCCGGTTTTCAGGATTACTTCACTCTACCTCTTGAATACGGCACACGATATATAGTTAAACATAAATACCATGAATTTAGTCCATCAATTATAAATGAAAAATACGCATCATCATTTGTGTTCTTATATGATTATGAGAACAATAGAATTGTCATTAAAAAGAATTATCGAGATAGAAATTCTGAAATTTACGATTATATAAACACTAACTGTGATTCTTGTTTTAACGAGATAAAAAACAGGTTCCCTTTATTGTTTGAGTAAATAATTTATGCCAGCACAACTTTTCACATATCATACTACTATCACCGGTCACGAACACATCTACGACCCTGTGAAATATATACACCCTCTACAAACTATCTGTTGAAAACGGTCGATTTTAGCGCTGCAATCAAAGATTTCATGTCTTCTTTAGTTACCAACAGTTCCTTTGCAGAAACCTTATTGGTTTTCTTAAAGATAATCCACTGATAGACTATTATCGCGAAGTTGGTTATCGACACCGAGACACCGGCACCGACCATGCCGAACGGAGGTATTAATAGGTATAAAGCCGGAATGGTGACCGCAAACCCCACCAAAGCCGCATAAAGATTGTATTTCGGCAGGTTTACGCCGGAGAAGAAATGGCAGAAAACAGTGTGAGCCGAAAGGAACACCATGCCCGGAGCAAGCGCTATCATCACAGCGCGCATGTCGGCGAAATCGCGAGTGAATATCCAGGAATATACGCTGGTCGGGATGATGCAGACGATTAAAATGCTTATCGCTGTAAGGACAGTGGCAGTCTTCAACAGCTGAAGCGTTATCTTGCCCGCCAAGTCGTTGTCGTTCAAGTTGCTTATCTTTGAAAACTGCACCATCGCGATGCTCTGTCCAATCACCTTAGGTGACTCGGCTACCTGAGAGGCGGCGTTGTAAACACCCACCTGCGCATCGCCCCAGAAACCTCTGATAATCAGGAAACTGAGACGTTTGTTGAGCATTGACACCATGTTGGTAAGTTGTATTATACTTCCAAATTTGAACATCTCTTTTGCTGTTTCGAAAACCGACTCTCCGGTGCTTTCCTTGAGGTAAGGCCATATTTGCGTCAAGCCGCAGACATAACCTACGATATAGCCTGTAAGAAGAGAATATACGAAAGCATCGGCGTTGCGTATGTCGAACACGAAGATATACACAAGCATCGAGAGCATCTGTGTCATGAACTGTATGATAAACAATATGTTATTTGTGGCGATGCGTTCTTTCCCGAGAAGGGTGGCAAGGTTGAAGTTGTGCAGGCTGTAGATGAACACCAGCAGCAGCACCATGCCGTGATATCCTTTAGGTATGAACTCCGCGTTTTCACCGAAAAACTTTGCGAAATGATGGCTGAAGCCTTGCGGGAGCAGGGTGCAGAGATACATGATGAGAGCATATAACGCCACCATCATAGTAGTCCAGATATATGATATTTTGAACAATGTGCGATACGATTTCCTCGGGGTGAAATAGATGAGCCCGCTGCCGGCGAGAAGCTCCACTCCGATAAGAAGCAACGACACGTCGATGAGCACAATGCCGCCGATGCCCCATGCCTCAGCTCCGAGATAATGCGTGGCGAACCACAGCGTGACGAAGTTGCAGAGGGCGTTTAGCAGACGAGTGCCGAAAGTGCCGAAGATGTTCCTTATCATAAATCTTTTAAATCAAAGCGCAAAGATAAAGAAATTATTTTAAGAAATAAAAAATCGTCGCAATAATATTTTGTGTATTTTTGCCGTTCAAATAAAGTAATGAAGCTCTCAGTCGTCATAGTAAACTACAACGTTGAGCATTTCCTCGAGCAATGCCTTTATTCGGTGCGCCGTGCCATGCAAGGCATTGATGGTGAGGTGTTTGTGGTCGACAACAACTCTGTCGACGGCTCGCTGAAGATGCTCGCGGCGAAGTTTCCCGAGGTGAAAGTCATCGCCAACAAAGACAATGTGGGCTTCGCAAAGGCCAACAATCAGGCGATTAGGATCTCGACAGGGGAGTATGTGCTGCTTCTGAACCCCGACACCGTGGTGGAAGACGACACTTTCAGCAAATGCATCGCCTTCATGGATTCGCATCCCGATGCAGGCGGTCTCGGCGTGAAGATGGTCGACGGCAAGGGGCAGTTCCTGCCGGAGTCGAAGCGCGGACTGCCGACCCCGATGACGGCTTTCTATAAGATTTTCGGGCTTTCAAAGCTGTTCCCGCACTCGAGACGCTTCTCGAAATATCATCTCGGGTATCTTCCTGAAGACGAAGTGAACTCTGTCGATATCTTGGCGGGAGCCTATATGCTCATGCGTCGCGAAACCCTTGACAAATGCGGGCTTCTCGACGAGACGTTCTTTATGTACGGCGAGGATATCGACCTCTCATACAGAATCACATTGGCGGGATACAAGAACTATTATTTCCCAGAAACACGTATCATTCATTATAAAGGCGAGAGTACCAAGAAAACCAGCGTCAACTACGTGCTGGTGTTCTATAAGGCGATGGAGATCTTCGCTAAGAAGCACTTCGGCCAGAAGCGTGCCCGCCTGTTCTCGTTAGTCATCAATTTTGCCATATATTTCAGGGCATTCCTGGCATTGATGAGTCAGTTCCTGGGTAAGATTTATATGCCGCTGATAGATGTGGTTTTAGGCTATTCTGGTCTCGCCACCATCAGCTATTTATGGGGACATTACATGATTTACGACGGTGTCGGCTCATATCCGATAACGCCGCTGTTCACCATAATCTTGCCGATCTACATGCTGATATGGCTTATGACAGTTTATTTCACGAGCGGTTACGACAAGCCATACCGTATTTATCCGGCTGTGGGCGGAATCATGGTGGGCAGCTTGCTGATATTGATTCTTTACGCTTTACTGCCTTCCGGACTGCGTTTCTCACGTGCTTTGATACTTCTCGGAACGGTTTGGATGGCACTTCAGATGACTTTAAGCAGGACTTTGGGATATATACTCAAACTCTCTGATTTCCAATATGGTAGAAACGCTAAAAAACGTTTCATTGTTATCGGAAATTCCGACGAGACGAAGCGTGTTGAACAGCTGTTGAAGAGCACTTCCATTAAGCCGGATTTCATCGGTCTGGTGACTCCTAACAACGATAAAGATGTTCCTGAGAATTATCTCGGTAACCTTGAGCAGGTGCCTGATATTATTGGCATTTACAAAATCACGGAGATTATTTTCTGCTCGAAAGACATCACCCATCAGGAAATTATCGACAAGATGGTGGAGTGGCATGCTAACGACCTCGATTACAAGATTGCACCAGTCGATACGCTTTCGATTATTGGAAGCAACTCCATAAACACTCGCGGCGACCTTTATACCGTTGATATCCGTACGATTAACACGGTGCCAAACCGCAGAAAGAAACGTCTTTTGGACTTCTCAGTCTCATTGTTTGGCATTATCTTCTGGATTTTCGCGGCTTGGTTTATCAAAAAACCGTTGAAGTTCTTGGGCGACTGCTTCAGAGTTCTTTTCGGAGGTTATTCATGGGTGGGTTATTGCCCGACGAATGACACTGATGGTCAACGACTTCCGGAGATTAAGAAAGGCATTTACAATCCGGCGTCAATTGTCACCGGCGAGCTCGACGACGAGGCTCGCAACAGGCTGAATGTGATGTACGCCCGCGACTATACAATATTGAAAGATTTTAATATCTTGTTCAGAGTACTGCTGAAACGATAATTTTTGTATTTTTGCAAACTGAAATTTTTTATTAAACAATCGTTATGTTAAACAGAAGGTTTTTGAGAATCAAGGTGTTACAAGCGCTCTACGCTTATATTGAGTCGGGCGAAACTAACGTCAACAATGGAATTAAGAATTTGCTTGAGAGCATCGACAAACTGTACGAGCTTTTCATCTGGCAGCTGTCGTTTCTCGTTGAAACCAAACGCTTTGCGGAAAACAAAATCACAGAAAACAAGCATAAATACATTCCGACTTACGAGGATCTTCATCCGAATATGAAGTATGTCAACAACCGTCTGTTAAATGTGATTGAAGACAACGTCGATTTCAAGAAACACGAGGCGGCGTTGAAGATCAACTGGGCTGACGACCATCAGGATGTGGTGAAGAAATACTACAACATGATGAAAGACACGCCGGAATACAAGAAATATATGGCCGACAAGACCGATAACTTTGCCAACGACCGCAAGTTTATCGTCACTATGGTTTCGGAATATTTCGCCGACCTCGATGTGCTTCAGGATTTCTACGAAGACAAGAGCATTTATTTCTGCGATGATTATCATCTGGTTAGCTCAATGCTCATCGAGTTTTTCAACAAGATGAAGAATTTTGATGCCAACTCTAAGTTGCCTGAGATTTACAAGACTGAAAACGTTGAAGCTAACGCCGACGAGAAATTCATCCAGGATTTGTTCCGCGAGACGTTGAAACACAACGAGGAATTCGGAAAACTTATCGCCGACAACACCAACAACTGGGAGAAAGAGCGTATCTGCCTGATGGATATGATCATTTTGAAGATGGCTCTTACAGAGTTTGTGTGCTTCCCATTCATCCCGGTGAAGGTGACAATGAACGAATATATTGAAATCTCAAAGTATTTCAGCACTCCTAAGAGTAAGATCTTTGTCAACGGAATCCTCGACAAGCTGGCGAAAAAACTTACCGACAGCGGTGCTATTGAGAAAAAAGGTCTGGGATTGCTTGAGAAATAGTTTAGAGTTTAGAGTGTAGTGTTTAGAGTAGTTTGAAAGTTTAAAGTTAAAAGTAAAAGAGTTTTTGGAAGAAAGTTTTGAAAGATTTTTTTATAAGATTTTGTTAAGATTTTGAGCCGTCAGGCGACCAAAAAAGTAAATGAGAATAAAAAAGCTGTTACCGATTATTGTGCTGATGATGTTTGTTGTTGAGATTCAAGGACAAACAACAAAAGGCGCATATAGTTTCCTCGATATGACAAGCTCAGCGAGGGTGGCAGCTCTGGGTAACACCGATTTGTCGATTTACGACTCCGATATTCAGCTTGGAATCTACAATCCGTCGTTGATTAACAGCGACATGCACAACGATATCGTGCTTTCTTATGTGAATTATTATGCCGACATCAACTATGGCATGGCGCAGTATGGCCGCACTTTTGAGAAACTCGGCTCATTTGTGGCAACGGTGCAGTTTCACAGCTATGGCAATATGAAATATGCCGATGAGCAAGGAAATGTCGACGGAAGTACGTTCACCCCGTCGGATTACAACATCATGATAGGGTGGGGACGTCAGCTCACGCCACATTGGAGCATTGGTGCTAACGTCAAGTTTGCGGGAGTGCAGTTTGAACGCTATAAAACATTTGCCTTGGCGGCCGATGTGGCAGGAAGCTACAGAACCGACAACGGTTGGATGTTCTCGGCCACTGCCCGAAACATCGGCTATGAGTTATACAGCAACTTTGCAGGCGACAGAAACAAGCTGCCGTTCCATTTGGATGCTGCTGTTTCAAAGAGATTGGAGCATGTTCCGTTCCTGTTCAGCATTGTCTATGAAAACATCCAGAAATGGGATCTGAGCTATGATGACCCGCTTGATTTGGAAGGCAATTATGATCCCATCTCAGGTACAAAAAAAAGCAAGTCGAAAGGAGCCAAATTCGCTGATAACCTGATGAGGCACATAGTGTTTGGCGGTGAGATTTACATCGGAAAGAACCTTGTGCTCAGAGCTGCCTATAACTATGGGATGAGGCAGAACCTGCAGACACCGACAAAGAAAGGGATGTGCGGCTTCTCGTATGGCGTGGGCGTCAACATTTGGAATTTCAGCATCAACTATTCAAGGTCTGAAATGCACATCTACGGCTCGCCGAATTATATAACAATATCAACCAACTTGGATAAGTTCGTAAAAAAGTCTAAATAAATGTTTCTCAAGGAGTTAAAGTTGACAAATTTCAAAAATTGTGAGTCGGTCGACTTGCAGTTTTCTGAGAAACTCAACTGCTTCGTGGGACTCAACGGGGCGGGCAAGACCAACATTCTCGATGCCATTTACTACCTCGCATTCTGCAAAAGCTATTTCACGACAACCGACAAGCAAAACATCCGTCATGGCGAGGATTTCTTTGCCATTCACGGTGATTTTGTAACCGACAACGACGAGACCGAGACTATTTCGTGTGTTCAGAAAGGTGGCTCCAAGAAATCATTTAAATGCAACAAAAAAGAATATGAGCGTCTTGCCGACCATATCGGGAAGATCCCGTTGGTGATGATTTCGCCTTACGACCGCGATTTGATTAACGACGGCAGCGAGTTGCGCAGGAAGTTCATTGATGGCGTCATCTCGCAGTTTGATTCAGTGTATCTTGGCGATTTGCTGCAGTATAACAAGGTCTTGGCGCAGCGTAACACACAGCTGAAACAGTTTTGGGAAAACCGTTATTTCGATGCGAATCTGTTGACTCTTTGGGATGAACAGCTCGTCAAGTATGCGACGCCTATTTACGAGAAAAGAAAGGCGTTTTTGAAAGATTTCATGCCGATTTTCCAAGAGTATTACGACATTGTGTCGGGCACGTCGGAGAAGGTGGATATCGTTTACGAGAGCGCGTTGCATGAGAAGTCGATGGAGCAGCTGCTTCAGGAAAGTCAGGAAAAGGACAGATATTCGTCATATACCAACGTCGGAATTCACAAGGATGATTTGGGCTTTATGATTGATAATCATCCTGTTAAGAGATTCGGTTCGCAAGGACAACAGAAGTCGTTTGTGGTGGCGGTGAAGCTGGCGCAGTTCGATTTCAATTATAAAAAGATTGGTTTCAAACCGATTTTGCTGCTTGACGACATCTTCGACAAGCTTGATGACAATCGTGTGGCGCAATTGGTGAAGCTCGTCGGCAACGACCATTTCGGACAGGTGTTTATCACTGATACTCAACGGCAAAGAGTTCAATATCTTTTGGATAACATAGAAGGAAATCACAAGATTTTTGAAGTAGAAAAAGGGAAGGTGAAGTGCGATGAGTGATCCGAATTTGACTACATTGGGCGACATGATAAAGGCGTTTTATCATGATAATCACAGGGACAGTGCCTTGGACGAGCAGCGAATCCTCGACTCGTGGAATGATGTTGTCGGTGATTTCATTGCTGCGCACACCTTGAAAAAAAGCATAAAAAACGGCGTTTTATACGTAAAATTCGATGCCGATTCTCTGAAAAACGAGATACTTTATGCAAAATCGATGTTGTTGAAGAAGCTTAATTCCAAGGCGGAAAAGGAAATTTTACATGATATTGTAATAATTTAAAAAATTTTTTGTATCTTTGCGGCGATTTTTGTTTTTTTTAGTAACTATAAAATATACGTAATATGATTAACTCACAAGACATTAAGATCGGAAGCTGCATCAGAATGGATGGTAAACTTTATTTTTGCGTTGATTTCCAGCATGTGAAACCAGGCAAAGGTAACACTATCATGCGTATCAAACTGAAGAGCGTAGTTGACGGCCGTACATTGGAGCGCCGTTTCGATATCGGTGAAAAACTTGAAGACGTTCGCGTTGAACATCGTCAGTATCAGTATCTTTACAAAGAAGGTGAAGATTACATTTTCATGAATCAGGAAGACTACGAGCAGATCCCTCTTATGAAAGATCTTATTACAGGTGTTGATTTCTTGAAAGAAAGCGATGTTTGCGATGTTGTATTCGACACATCAACAGATACAGTTTTGTTTGCTGAATTGCCAGTGAAGACTGTCCTCGAGGTTACTTACACAGAGCCAGGCGAGAAGGGCAACACAGCTACAAACGCAATGAAAGACGCTACAGTTGAGACCGGCGCAACAGTTAGAGTGCCATTGTTCATCAACACAGGCGACAAGATTAGAGTTGACACCCGTACAGGTGAATACACAGAAAGGGTAAGAGAATAATGAGAATTGAACCAGCAACGACCGCCAAGTGTTTAGCTGATTTTATTGGTGCCACCAAGATTATCGGCGATGCCAACCGCGTCATCACAGGGCTCAACGAGCTTCATGAGGTGGAAGCGGGTGACATCACATTTGTCGATCATCCGAAATACTATCAGAGAGTGCTTAACTCTGCAGCTACCACCATCATCATCAACACTGCTGATGTGGAATGCCCAGAGGGTAAGACACTCATCGTCCACGACTGCCCGTTTGACGCGTTCAACAAGATTATCTTGTCGTACCGTCGTTTCGAGCCGGCCTCATGCATGGTAAGCCCTAAAGCCGAAATCGGTGAGGGTACTATCATTGAGCCGGGAGCATTCGTGGCAGACCACGTGAAAATTGGTAAAAACTGCATCATTCACGCTAACGTGACCATCAACAACTGGACAGTTATTGGCGACAACGTCATCATCAACAGCGGTTCAGTCCTCGCAGCTGATGCTTGCTATTTCCAGCATCGCGGCAAAGACCGTCAGGTTAAGTTCGAGTCATGCGGTAGAGTGGTGATTGAGGACGACGTCGAGATCGGAGCTTTGTGCGCCATCGACATCGGAGTCACCAGCGATACAGTCATCGGCAGAGGCACCAAGATGGATAACCACGTCCAGGTTGGTCATGACGCAAAAGTCGGAAAGAACTGCTTCCTCGGAGCACACTGCGCTATCGGCGGCGTCTCAAGAGTGAAAGACAACGTCTCTATCTGGTCGATGTCGGCAGTCAATAAAGACCTTGTCATCGCTGAAGGCACAACAATTTTGGCTTACACAGCTGTCGATAAGGACACTGAGCCGGGCGTGACATACTTCGGTATGCCTGCTATGGAGGCCAAGAAGAAATGGAGAGAGATGGCATGCGTGAGAATGCTGCCGGATCTTATCAATAAGATAAAGTAAAAGAAAAGCCGCTCGATTGAGCGGCTTTTTTATTTGGTTTAGTACTTCATCATCTCGATGAGGTCGACCATTCTGTTTGAATAGCCCCATTCGTTATCGTACCACGACATGACTTTCACCATCTTGCCCATCACCATGGTGCTTTGTGCATCGAAGATTGATGAGTGCGGGTTGTGGATGATGTCAACGCTGACGATTTCGTCTTCTGTGTATTCGAGGACGCCTTTCATCGGGCCTTCAGCGGCTTCTTTCATTGCAGCGTTGATCTGTTCCTTTGTGGCTTCAGTCTTGAGAGTGCACACGAGGTCGACCAATGAGCCTGTTGGGGTAGGGACGCGCACTGCGATGCCGTCGAGTTTGCCGTTGAGTTCAGGAATAACGATACCCACTGCCTTTGCAGCACCTGTCGTTGTCGGAATCTGTGACATGGCGGCTGAACGAGCACGGCGAAGGTCGCTGTGTGGACCGTCCAAAATCACCTGGTCGTTGGTGTAGCTGTGGATGGTTGTGATATAACCTTGCTCAATGCCGAAACGGTCGTTCAACACCTTTGCCACTGGAGCGAGGCAGTTTGTGGTGCATGATGCGTTGCTGACGCATTCGATTTCATCCGTAAGCTCGTTATTATTGACGCCGACGACGATTGTAGCGTCGATTTTATCTTTTGAAGGGGCTGAAAGGATGACTTTCTTGGCGCCGTTCTTGAGGTGGTCGCCGTAGCCGCCTTTTGCGCTTTCTTTTGAACGGAAGATACCTGTTGACTCTACAACCACGTCAGGAGTCTTGCTCCATTTGATGTTGATAGGAGCGCGTTCAGCTGTGACAGGGACGCGTACGCCATTGACGATCAATGCTGTCTCATCGTAGTCCACTGTGCCAGGGAATTTGCCCTGTGTTGAGTCATATTTCAGAAGATGTGCCAAAACCTTTGTACTTGTCAAATCGTTGATGCCCACCACTTCGAGGTTCGGACGCTCGCAGCAGATGCGGAAAACGTTACGGCCGATACGACCGAAACCGTTGATACCTACTTTAATCTTTTCCATATTAACCTGTATTTAAAATTCAATAATTCAAAATTTAAAATTTATGGCACAAAGTTATAAAATTTCTCTCAAATGTAGAAGCGTTTTGAAAATATTTTTGAATGTTATCTGCACACTATTGTGAATTCGTGTACAATAGTGTAGTCGTACCTCTCGTCGTAGATAGTGGCGTAGGAGTCTTTTTCGCTTTTATATGATTTCTTCTCGCCGCGACGGATGGTGTCGACGTGGCTTTGATTGTCGTTGAAATATAGCTTGTCAATCTCGTATGTCAGGCTGTCGTCGGTGATTTCCAAGACTTTTATCAGTGTCTTATCAGGGTTGAAACGGTAGCCTTGTTTGAGGAGTATGGCGTCGCCGTTTTTGATGTCGCCGACTTTTGTCATCACAAGGAACGAGGCACCCTGGCTGTAGTCGAAGCCCTGGTCGTATGTGGTGATGACGCAGACAGGAGTTTTGGGCTCCGGCTTGCATCGGAAATTGTCGTAATCCAGATTGTCGTAGTCCCAGTTGCCTTCTATCACGAGTCCGTCGGCGTAGGTATAAATGCCGTGACCGTGTTTTCTGTTGCTGATAAACTCTCCTTCGTAGAAATCGCCGGTGGCGTATTGGCATGTGCCTTGTCCGCACAGTCCGCCGTTTTCGAACTCACCTTCAAAACGGTTTGGTGCACCGCTGAACTCGCCATCATAGCTGCTTTTGAGGAGTACTCCGTGACCGTTTGGCTTGCCGTCGCGGAACTCGCCGGTATAATTCTCGGTGATGGAGCTCAGATGTATGCCTGTCTCATCGACATTTGTCGACATTCCCTGACCGTGTTCTTTGTCGTCGAGCCATTCGCCAATGTATTCGTAAGAGTGACGTGCGCCTCCACCTTTGCTGGACTGTGAGTATTTGCCTTGTCCGCAGCGTTTGCCGTCGCGCCATTCTCCGTAATAGTCGCCCCAATAGCCGTTGAGTTTGTATTCCATGTGGCCGTTGCCGTGGGGAAGCCCGTCGGCGTTGAGAGAACCTGTATATTTGCCTTCTTTGAACTCTTTGGTTACGGCGTCTTTGGGTATCATCTCCTTCATATGCTCGCCGTAAAGTCGGGCGCATTCCTTATCACCGTGCTCCATGCCGTATTGCCAATAGTCCAAAGCCCCGTTGATGTCAGGTTGGCCGTCGGCTGAGTCGTAGCCTTGGTATGTCAGCTCGCCAAGATGTGAGAGGGCGTCGAGCTCGCCGTTGTTGAACGCAGCGGCAAAGTCGATGACTGCAAGGTAAGGCGCGCTTTTCTTGTTGATGAGACCTCTAAGATAATAAGCGGTTGCTATGTATTGGACATAATCCTCTGGCTCGCCGGCATTATCATACCAATCTATGGCTTTGTCGAGCCACTCTCTGGCTTTTTTGTCATCCTCTTTTTCCTCATAAAAATAAATAGCCAGCGCCACTGCCGAAGGGATGTCCTTGTGGTTTGCGGCCAAAGAGAAGTTCTTCACGGCAGCATCCTTGTCAGTGTCGTATAACTCGAAACCTTTATCGCGATATTCTTTTGTGTCCATAGTTAAGATAGAATTATTCCAAAACGATTTTTTCTGTCAAGCCGTTTCCTTTCACAAAGTAAATTCCATTTTCGACACCTTGTAAGTCTAAATTTGCAATGCCGGCGTCAAATTGCTTATAAAGAATTGTATTCCCTTTAATATCAATAACTTCGATGGTAGTAGGTGAGTCCAATTCAATTCTAATCTGACCATTTGTCGGGTTCGGATAAATGTTCAGACTTCCTGTTGTTGTACTGTTTATATTATCGTAGGAAAGCTTTCCGGTGAAGAAGTCATGGATATAAGTAATGTAGTCGATATCATGTTGGTTTGCATTACGATACCAGCTGTGGGTGCCTCCGATGGCTTTCAAAAAACGCAGTTCTTTTGTGCCTGAATAAACGTATTCCACGAACCTCAGTCCGTCGTTATGAGTGTCAGGCAGGGTGTCGATGACAGGCTCGTCGGTGCAGCCGTTGGCGTTTTTCCAGTAGTTGAGGATATCGTCGACGCCGAGTCCGAGATTAGAGCCGAAATACTGGGAATAGCCGTCGTATCCCACAACGACGTCGTTGGTGCCGTGGATATGCAGCAATCTCACTGGCGCCACTGGAGTCTGGTTAGCCATGGCGAAGGTTATAAGTCCGCTGACAGGTGCTGCGGCGTTGATGCGGTCGCCGTGCTCGATAGCCATGCGATGTGACATGAAGCCGCCCATCGAGAAGCCTGTGAAGAACACGCTGTCTTGATTTATTGGATATTGCACTGCCAGACTGTCGAGGAGGGCCATCAGAAAGCCGGAGTCGTCGATGGTGCTGTTCATGAGCGCTGCGTTCCACATGCTGCCACCGCCTTCGTTGATAGCCTGCGGGATGACCACCATCCAGTTGTATCTGTTGGCAACCTGTTGGAAATTATGCTCGCTGTTGACGTGCGTGATGTTGTCGCCAAGACCGTGAAGGAAAAACAACACCGGCAATGATTCGTAGTTTTCCGGAGTCTTTACCAGATATTGTCTTTGCATGCCTTGCCATTCGATGGTTTGGATTTGCGCGAAGCAGTTTCCATCGAATAATAAGGTTAAAACAGCTATTAATAAGAGATTACGAATTTTCATGATGAATTATCAATTTAATTGTTAATGCTTTATTCAATAACATCCACGAATCTCACAGTAAAATCTTCACCGACTTCGACAAATTTAACGCAGAAATCCTCATCCATTTCAACGAATTGCCATTCGCCGCATTGTTGTGGAAACTGAGTCGTTTTAACCTTAAGGTCTTCACCTATTGGAACCCTTGCCACTTTGAAAGTCTCACCAAAATCAACAATCTTGACTCTGCCGTAAAGCTTGATTTCCTGTGGGTTATTTTCTTCGTCATAGACCCAAACACAGCGGTCTTTGTCAAGATGTCCGCTTGGCGTTGTGTTTGTTGCATTTAAAAGGAAAAATAGAACAATCATTAAAATTTTCATGGTACCAAAGTTTTTAATGTTACGATTGCAAAAATACAAAGTTTTCTTTAAATTTGCAAATTATTTGAAATTGTCATGAACAAAGACAACATCTTTATAAAGGTCATGCATTATCATTTCCCTTGCGGGGAGATGATTCTCGGTTCGTTTGATGGGAAGTTGTGCCTTTGTGACTGGCCGGATGGTAGGCGCCGTGCATCAACCGATATGCGTTTGCAAAGAATTCTAAAAGCCGAATTTGTTGAGGGCTCCTCAAATGTTATCGAGACGGTGCAGCAACAGCTTAATGAATATTTTTTAAATCAACGTCAAGAGTTTGATATCCCTTTGCTTTTTGTCGGAACCGATTTTCAGAAAAAAGTGTGGAATGAATTGCGAAACATTCCTTATGGGAAAACTGTTTCCTATGGTGAGCTGGCTCGACGAATCGGTATGCCCAAGGCAGTGCGGGCTGTTGCTAACGCCAACGCTGTCAATGCAATATCAATTATAGCTCCATGTCACCGCGTCATCGGCACCGACGGAAACTTGACAGGATATGGCGGTGGTTTGAATAGAAAGAAATTTCTTTTGGAATTGGAGAAGAATTTTTAACTTTGCAAAAAATAATATTATGGAATCAAGAATTTCTAAAGCGGTTGAGAAGAAAAGCTGCGGTTATAACTGCGCGCAGGCTGTGCTTTGCACTTATTGCGATTTGGCTGGCTTAGACGAAGAGACGGCTCGTAACCTCGGGAGCGCGTTTGGTCTCGGGATGGGAAACATGGAAGGCACTTGCGGCGCTATCACTGGAGCCGGCATGGTTCTGAGTCTGGCGTCTGACGATAGGGTTAAGGCAATCCGCGGGATGAAGCAGATTATGAACAAGTTTCAGCTTCGCAACGGCGCCACGCAATGCAAGATGCTTAAGGGCGTTGAAACGGGCAAAGTGTTGCGAGACTGCTCCGACTGCGTGGCCGATGCCGCGGAATTTCTTGAAGATGAGTTGAATAAGTAATTTTTTATCATGAGCGAGACTTTTAAATCACAGGCTTTGGAGGCTAATTTAGCCCAGACTCGTTATAAGGATATCTTCATCCCGGAAGAGCATAAGGCGTTTATTGCGTTGAGCAAAGACTACTTCGGTATCAACAAAAGGGCTTCGGAATGTATTACGGAATACCATCATCCGCTGTCGAACCATACCTTCGTGACTGAGGAGTTGCGAAAGATTCTCATGGACGATTTCTGGTTCTATACCCGCGACGAGGTGCCTGCCGACACGCTGAAGATGCCTCTCGAGATGATGCGAAGCCTTCTGAAACCTGAGGTGGCACTGAAACTTCGACTGAATATTGTTGTCACCTTGATGGAGTTTGCCAATCAGGTGATTACAAAATCGCCGAAGCACTCAATGCTTATTGATTTGGTTTTCAATATATTAGAAGATAAATTTGAGACAAATAAAGACTGTTACATCCTTGCCACCAAGCATGCTGAACGCTATCTTGACTGTGTGGCGAAAGATGAGCATTTCAACGCTTCGGCATGCCATATCTTGCATTTGATGTTGCAGGAAAATTACAGTTATTGGCAATCGACTTCCGATGTCGAAAAATGGGTGTCAGACAACGCCACCATACTTTCCGAAGAAGAGAAAAGGGTGATAATAGATGAAGTTGGCGAGCCTTATTTCAATAAGCTAAATACTGATTTGAAAGCAGCTCAGACTTGGGATGCTTTGGCTGAAATGCCTCATTTTGAGCAGGTTGCAAAACATTTCACTGAGTCGGAGCAGCTGTTTCCGCGATTTGTCACAAAGTTCCATTATGTGTTTTTCCTGTTGCATCTTCCTGGCATGGAGAGTCAACGCGAGCGCCTGATTTGGAACATGGACCGCATGATGCGCGAGGCTATAGACGAGTTGCCGCAAAACGAGTTAATTCCGTTTATCGACACGATTTTCAGTCTCGCCAAGGAACTGCGAAAGAACTACAGCTCGGCTGTGCTCGATTTCCAGCTAACTTTGGGCAAGAAAATCATCGATGTCGATACCACGGAGATGAAGGAAATCGTCAACCATTTTGAGAAGAGTCTGATAGAGTTCGGCTTCATCACTCCTGGCAACGTCTTTGTCAATGAGGATTGGCAATTGTCAGTAAATAAAGACCATATCAAGAATATTCGTGTGTGGCTTGAGCTCATCGAATACTCCAAAACGCCGCTGGAGAAACTGCTTTCATCGCTTATTGTCAACCTGAAACTCGGTGGCATTTTCTTGAGCGACACCGACCTTTTCCAACGCGAAATCACGAAGATTCTGAATTCTAATATCTCACCATATTATAAAAAGGTGAAGCAACTCTCGCGCATTTTCCCTGTGTATTTCAATGAGATAGGGGCGGAGGGTGAGATTCGTAACGTCACCACCAATATGGACGAGATTGGGCTGAGACAGGATAAACTCGTGCATTTCTTGAGAAAACAGGTGCATACTGAAAGCAACAACACCTTAATTGACCTGACTTTCGATGTTTTCAAGTTCTGGAGCGACGGTAATTTGGAGGAATTGAAACCGATTTTGCCAAATAACGTGTTTGAGGCTATTGATATGAATAGCGAGTATTTCGTTCATATTCATAACCTTGTGCAAATGATGTGCGAGATTTCGAGCCTCAATCCGGAAGACGTCCTGATGCTTTCGCGTGACGACTACGAGAGCCTTATTAAAAAAGCTGCCGACAGAATTGACCTTCAAGGTGAGATTTACGACCGCGAGCATCTGCGCCTCATGGATATCCGCGATTTATATGCTTATTTGAGAGAAAAATACAGCTTCGAAAGTGTCAATATTTTTGCATATCTGCGTAACTATCCGTTTATTTCCGACAAGGAAATCGACGAGTTCGAACAGGCCGGTAAATCAAAGGATTTGAAAAAGTCGATAACGATGATTTACACCTTCATGGAGAAGCTGAAGGGCATCATTTTCAACCCGGAGCAGAGCGAAGGTTGGGAGAATATCTATCATAAACGTCATATCGCCATCGGAATCCCGTCAATGTACGGCACTTATCGTGAAAACAAATTCGAGGCAATGGGCTTGACTTTCAGGCTCGAACGTGTAGTGACCCAGCAGATGGAGAAGGTGGTGCAGAGCATCAACCTTGAATATATCTCCGAAAGGACGCTTAATCAGATTTATATCATTTTGCGATATTTCCGCGACGGTCTGGCGCTCGACGGCATCACCAACCAGAGTTTTAACTCGAAACTCGACATGCTGCGCTACAGTTTGACCTCGCGAAGCTTCTCGTTTGGCCAGTATATCAACATCTTCCAGTTTATCGCTGAGGATGTCAGACGCATCATTATCAAATACTTCCTGAAGTCTTACGAATATCCGCTGAAGGTGGTTATCCCGCAGCTTTTCGACCCTGAAGGGAAACTCAACGAGCGTGAAACGGCCGCTCTGATAAGCAAGAAATCTGAGGAATTCCATCGTGATATGCTTTCGGATGCGTTCCTGATGCAGCCGCTCGACAATTTCATCGGCCGAATCCTGACTTCTTTGAGAACAATGGAGGCGACGCTTGATCCGAAACTTATCAGCGACATCATGACGTATAACTCCGAGATGCTGATAAGTCCGTTCTGGACTCCGACGCCGAAGATGGATAACCAGGTGTTTATCGGCAACAAGGCAAACAACTTGAAAACCCTGTATCTTAAGGGTATGCCGGTGCCTCCTGGCTTTGTAATCACCACAGAGGCGTTCCGTCGTAACGATACTATCAACGCCATCCCTGAGCTGAGAAGTGAGATCCATAGTATGTTGAAGCACTTTATGGAAGAGCTGGAACATATTTCCGGAAGGAAATTCAACAATCCGGAGATGCCGTTGCTCGTCTCGGTACGCTCTGGTACCGCTATCTCAATGCCAGGTGCTATGGATACGTTTTTGAACGTAGGTCTGAATGACGAGCTCGTTGAGAAGATCGCTGAAGACCCTTCAAAAGCTTGGGCTATCTGGGATTCGTACCGTCGTTTCCTGCAGAGCTGGGGCATGGCGAAAGGCATACACCGTGACTACTTCGATGAGGAAATCAACAGCTTCAAATCGAAATATAATGTCAAGCAGAAGGTCGATTTCAAGGCTGAGCAGATGCGCGAGATGGCTTATTCTTACAAGAAGATACTCGAGAATCATGGCGTTGTGCTCGAGCAAGACCCGTTTAAGCAGATTGTCGACTGTGTGAATATGGTGTTCGACTCGTGGAATTCCGAGCGTGCCTTGGCATATCGTCGTCATCTGGGTATCTCTGAGAATTGGGGAACGGCTGTCATCGTGCAGCAGATGATCTTCGGAAACATCAGCGAGGTGTCGGGCACTGGCGTGGTGTTCACGCAGAACCCGCATCGCGAGCGTCCGGGCGTGCATCTGTATGGTGACTTCACCATGCGCAGTCAGGGTGAGGACATCGTGGGCGGACTCGTGAAGCCGCTGCCGATAGGAGAGACGCAGCGTAAGGCAGCAAACCTCGATGGACCGTCAATGCAGACAGCCCTTCCGGAGATTTATAAGAAGATATATTCCATTGCGAAGACATTGACCGAAGACCTCGGTTACGCACCTCAAGAGATGGAGTTTACCTTTGAATCTGATAAGCCGGAAGACTTCCATATCTTGCAGATACGCGACCAAGACCTGAAGCTTGAAGACACTGTCAACGCTTTCGTGCAGTCGCCTACTGAGATGAATCAGATCGGGCGAGGCATGGGCATCGGTGGCGGCGCCATGAACGGTCTCGTGGCATTTAACGAAGATGACATCAAGACGTTACGCAATGAACATCCTGGTGAGAATGTCATCCTTGTTCGTCCTGATACAGTTCCTGATGACATCGGTTTGATTTTCGATTGCGATGGCTTGCTCACGGCTCGTGGCGGTGCCACTTCGCATGCGGCTGTCACTGCAGTGCGCCTCGGAAAGGTCTGCGTGGTGAGCTGCATCGAGCTGATGGTCAACGACGAGAGACATTGCGCTGAACTGAATGGTAACAATCTCAAGATAGGTGATAAGATCGCTATCGACGGTAATCTTGGCTTGGTTTATTTAGGTCATTACCCTACGGAGAAGATGACGATGGGGAAAGGGTATAATTATTAGTTAGAAGTTGTCAGTTAGCAGTTAGAAGTTATTAAACTTCTAACTGCTAACTTCTAACTATTTAAAGTAGCGATTGTAAAGTCCTTCAAAGCCTTTGCCGTGGCGGGCTTCGTCTTTTGCCATCTCGTGGACGGTGTCGTGGATGGCGTCGAGGTTGCGTTCTTTTGCCACGCGGGCGATGCGCATCTTCTCTTCACAGGCGCCGCATTCAGCCACCATACGTTTGTAGAGGTTGGTCTTGGTGTCCCAAACCACCTCGCCGAGCAGTTCGGCGAAACGTGCGCAGTGGTCGGCCTCTTCAAAGGCATAACGTTTGAAAGCCTCTGCAATCTCAGGATATCCTTCACGGTCGGCCTGACGGCTCATAGCAAGATACATGCCGACCTCGGTTGCCTCTCCCATAAACTGGGCGTTAAGGTCTTTAATCATCTCATCACCTGTGCCTTTGGCGATACCGACGACGTGTTCGGTCACAAAGTTAAGAGCAGCGCTCTCATCAAGGACATTCCATTCAACAATCTGTTTGCACTGTGGGCATCTTTCAGGAGCTTCTTCTCCTTCATAAACGAAGCCGCAAATTGGACATACGAATTTTTTCTTCATGATAATTTATTTTTAGTTTAGAAAATTTATAATTTTATATTTATTTTGTTTCGTCATTTCGACCGACCGTAGGGAGTGGAGAAATCTCATTCAATTATTTGAGATTTCTCGATTCCGCTTCGCTTCACTCGAAATGACGGGTAGCATGTTTGTATCCATTGACCTTGTTCCAGTCACCTCTTGTGAAGTCAGGCATCTTCACCGGCATGCCGTGATTTTCGATTGATGCTGCCGAGAGCTCACCGATGCATGACCATTCAGCGGCGTCGTAAACATCTTCGTCGAGCGGAAGACCGTTTTGCAGACAGTAAATCAGACGGTAGTCCATGATGAAGTCCATGCCGCCGTGACCGCCGACTTTCTTTGCCAACGCCTCGATATCCTTAGCAATAGGATGGGTGTATTCCTTCATGATCTTTTCGCGGACGTCCTTTGGCACGAAGCCGTGCACGTTGAGATGCTGGCCTTCGGCAAGGAATCCTTCCGGAAGGTTTTTATCCATAAGAGTAAATCCCTCGATAGGATATTTGTTCGCAAAACCTTCAGTACCGGTGAGTTGGTAAAGTCTGTTGTAAGGTCTATAGGTATAAACGTTGTGTTCAATCAAGATGGTCTTACCGTTGTGAGTCTCAATCATGGTGGTGGTCATATCGCCGTTTGCGAATTCGTCGGTGCCCATCATCTCTTTGGCTATTTTCTTGCCGTTATATGAAGGTGTGCTCATCGAGACGAGATAATCCATCTTGTCGCCACGGTGGATGTCGAGGACTTGGCAGATTGGTCCGAGACCGTGTGTGGCGTACACGTCGCCGCTGTGTTTCTGATTGTAGTCGAGGCGCCAGTTGCCTTGATATTCATGCCAATAAGGCTCAAGGTTATGGATGTATGCGCCTTCGCCGTGAATCACCTCGCCGAACAAGCCCTGTTTCGCCATGTTGAGTGCTGTCATCTCGAAGAAGTCGTAGGTACAGTTTTCGAGCATCATGCAGTGACGGCGGGTCTGCTCAGAGACATCGACGAGCTTCCAGCAATCCTCTACGGATGTGGCTGCCGGCACTTCGACAGCTACGTGTTTGCCGTGTTGCATGGCATAGACTGCCATCGGGACGTGTGTCTGCCAATTGGTGCAGATGTACACAAGGTCGATGTCGTCGCGCTCGCAAAGCTGCTGATATGCTGTCTCACCAACATATTCCGCGGCAAGCGGCAACCCTTTTTGCTCTAAAATCTCTTTCTGAACCTTCTCAACATTTTCCGGAAGGAGGTCGCACAAAGCCACAATCTTAACATTATCAATGAATGTCATGCGGTAAACTGCGTCAGGACCGCGCATTCCGAGACCGATGAAGCCGATGCGAACGGTGTCGATAGGCTCAGCGGCAAACTGAAGCATACTCGTCTGACCGTTAACACGTTGTGGCTCGTCGAAGACGATGACGTTATCTTTTATCTGATAATTTTTCCCGTTTTTGCTGTCGCTTTTGCAACCAATCATTACAATGCAAAGTAGCAAAAGCATCGCATTAATAGTAGTAGTTAATTTTTTACTTTTCATAATGATGAATTTGAAGTGTAAAAATACAAAATTTTTTCATACAAATTATATTTATTTCTATTTTTACAAAAATTTTTATCATGGAAAATTTACTCGAAATAGTTGCGAAATTTGACGTGTCAGCAGAGGTGACAGATGTGAAGCCGATGGGCGAGGGGCTGATTAACGACACTTACAAAGTCTTTGTTGACGGCTCCGATAAGCCGAGATACGTCCTACAGCGCATCAACAATGCCATTTTTCAAGATGTCGATATGCTGATGGATAATATTAATAAGGTGACGGAGCATTTGAGAAAGAAAGGAAAAAAGACGTTGAAGTTTTATCCTACAGAATCAAAAAAATATTACTATTTGGATGAGATTTCTCCACTCCCTGCGGTCGGTCGAAATGACGGAAAAAAAGATGGCTCAAAATATTGGCGGTTGATGGAGTTTGTGCCGGATTCGATAACTTATCAGACTGTCAATCCACATTACTCTTACATTGCTGGCAAGTCGTTTGGTGAGTTTGAGTCGCTTTTGGCAGATATCAATGAACCTCTTGGTGAGATTATTCCCGATTTTCACAACATCGAATTCCGTTTGAAACAGCTTCGTGATGCGGTCGCTGAAGATAGGGTCGGACGTGTGGCAGAAGTGCAGTATTATCTTGATGAGATCTTCAAACGTGAAGAAAAAATGACCGTTGGTGAGCGGCTTTTCCGTGAAGGTAAACTGCGGAAACGCATCTGCCATTGCGACACTAAGGTCAATAACATGCTGTTTGATAATGATGGTAATGTGTTGTGTATCATCGATTTGGATACTGTTATGCCAAGTTTTATTTTCTCGGATTTCGGTGATTTTTTAAGGACTGCTGCCAACACTGGAGCCGAAGACGACCCGAATCTCGACAATATTGATTTCAATATGGAGATTTTCAAGGCATTCACGAAGGGTTATATCGAGGGTACTAAAGACTTCCTTCTTCCAATAGAAAAAGAGAACCTTCCGTATGCGGCGCTGCTGTTCCCATACATGCAGACCGTTAGGTTTTTGGCTGATTATATCAACGGCGACACCTATTATAAAATAAGGTATCCCGAACATAATCTCGTTCGCACCAAAGCGCAATGGCGATTGTTTGAAAAGGCTGAGGAGAAGGAGCCTGAGATGAAAAAATGCTTGACATTTTAATTTTTTTTATTATTTTTGCAGAAATTTAAATTCATAAATTATGAGAAGACTCTTTTTAACTTTATTTATGGCACTGACACTCTGCTTGAGCGCCTGTGCAGACGGAAGACCGATTACATTTGAACAACTTCCGGCAAATGCCCAAACTATTATCACTCAAAATTTTGTAAAAGAGAACATCCTGTTTATCACAGTTGATACTGAGCTTTTCGGCACAGAATATGAAGTGAAATTCAACGACGGTAAGGAACTTGGTTTTGATGGTAGCGGTAACCTTAAAAAGGTTGACTGCCAGTATGAACGTGTTCCTGATGCACTTATCCCGGCACAGGTCTTGCAGCAAGTTCAGGCATCATATCCAAACGCATTTATCGTAGAATGGAAATCAGATGACGGACGATGGAAAGCTGAGTTAAACAACACTCTCGAGCTGATTTTCAACAAAAAATATCAGCTTGTAGGAATCGATGATTAATTTGGTTTTTGTAATAAAAAAAGAGGCTCAATCGAGCCTCTTTTTTTTATTCTGTCGGGATGTCTTTGTTCACATTCTTCGAGCCCCACAAGGCGTAGAATAGCAGGTAAGCCAATCCCACGACAATCACCCAGTAGCTCTGGAGATAGCCTGTGCCGCCGTTGGCGTCGACGATGGCGTTCATGAGCAATGGCAGGATACCGCCGCCGCATACCAACGTCATGAAGATACCGGAAGCTTTCTCGGTGTATTTACCCAAACCTTCCACTGCAAGGTTGAAGATGCCGCCCCACATCACTGAGGTGCAGAGTCCGATCAACATAAGGAACGCTGCGTTGAGAGGTATTCTCTCTAAACCGAAGCCATCAGCGCCGTCGAATGCAGGCACATGAACCATTGTTGAAGGTCCGAACATTCCTAACAAGGTAAAGATGATGCCGAGACATGAAACAGTGGTAAGCATTGTTTTTGCTGACACTTTATTGCTGATGATACCGCCGATCAGACGGCCGATAAGCATCAGGAACCAATATGTCGCAGCTACTGAAGCGGCTACGTCGTCGGCCTGTACGTCGGCAGGGAAGATGTTCATGTGAGGGTTCTGCAGCCATTTGTGCAAGATGTTCGGGATACCGACTTCGACACCGACATAGATGAAGATGCCTATTGCACCTAAAACGAAATGACGGAACGCCATAGGACCTTTGCCGTCGTCGGCTTTCTGAGCAACGACTTTCTGCTCATTTTCAGGGATGTCGGTTCTCTTGATGACAATGAATGCGATGGCGAAGATTGCCAGAGCTGTGTACATCAACGGGAACACGTCACTGATCTTAGCCTCTACGATGCTCGGGATGAGCAGTCCTGTGATGACGATAACAGCTGTTCCCATCAAGGAATTGAAGCTGCCGCCAATCTGGATGAGCTGGTTACCTCTGTTGCCGCCGCCACCGAGCTTGTTAAGCATCGGGTTGACCACTGTGTTGAGCAAACACATGCTGAAACCTGCGATGAAGGCACCGATAAGATAGACGAAGAAACTCTCAAAAACGCCTGAAAGCGTCTGAATGCCGACACCAATAAAGCCGACAGTCACTGCGATGAGAGCTGTTGTTTTGTAACCTCTCTTCTGAAGCAAATTACCGGAAGGGATACCCATCACAGCGTATGCGATGAAGTTGGCGAAAACACCGAGTGTACCTTGCCAGTTCGGGATGTGGAACTGGTGTTTCAAGATATCACCCATCGGTGACGCCAGATTGGTCACGAATGAAATCATTCCGAAAAGCAAGAACATCACAATAATCGGAATGGTGTAATTCTGTTTGTTTTCAACTTTTTCTGCCATAATTTTCTTTTATTTAAATGTCAATTATATCCTGTACGGGAAAGGCGTGCCTTGTCCCTACCATAAATTCTTTGGATATACGCCTTTATCAATGAGATTCTGAATCTTCTTCACGACATCCGGCTTATCCTCTTTGTATGTCACACCGAACCAGACGGCATCGCTTGACAACACTTTGAGTTTTGCTTTCTTGGCGTTGATAAGGTTGTTGACCATCAAAGGAATGTAAAACTCGGCTTTGATGTTGGTCTGGGCCGGACCGTCCAAGAACTCTTTGAAGCCTGCTTCGAGGTATCCCAAGAAATCAGGTGTGAAACCGAAGAAGTTCATTGATACGAGGGTGTCGAGCGGGAGAGAGTGCTCGCCTGTCTCGTCGGAATATGCTGCACCTTCAGCTGTCTTTGCGATAGAGGTGCGCTCGACGATGGTCTGCAGGTAGTTGCATCTGTTTGATGTGCACACGCCGCGTGACACTGTGCCGAAGTCCGACAAGGTGTTTTTCAGTTTGTAGGCTACCATTGAATATGCGCCGGTTTTTCCTTCGCATTCCTGGAGGTATTTAGCCAAAACTTCGTATGCCTCTTTGCCATAGAAATCGTCGGCGTTGATCACTGCGAACGGCTCATGAATCACGTTGGCTGCCATAAGGACGGCGTGACCTGTTCCCCAAGGTTTCACACGGCCTTCAGGCACTGTGTAGCCTTTCGGGAGGCACTCAAGACCTTGATAGACATACTCTACCGGGATGCCGAACTTCTCGCTGCTGTTCACCTTCTCGAAAGCCTCTGCGAAGTCTTTACGAATCACAAATACGACTTTTCCGAATCCTGCGCGCTTGGCGTCGTAAATGGAATAATCCAAAATTGCTTCATTGTTTGGACCTACACCGTCCATCTGCTTCAGGGCTCCATATCGTGAACCCATTCCAGCTGCTAAAACTAATAATGTTGGTTTCATTTTTATTACTTTAAATATTATTTTCGTATCATCCGGTACGCAAAACACATGCGTTGCGCCTACGGAATTCATTGTATCCTACGGGCTCCATCCGATATGATTACATCATAAATTTTAGGATAATGCCCGAACTTTTTATTGAATTTCTCTTTTGCTGTGGCGATGAACTTGTCGTAGAGTTCCGCTTTCACAAGGTTTATTGTGCATCCGCCGAAGCCGCCGCCCATCACACGTGAGCCGGTGACGCCGCATTCCTTGGCGATGTCGTTGAGGAAGTCGAGCTCGTCGCAGCTCACCTCGTATTCCTTGCTCATGCCGTGATGTGTGCCGAACATACGGTCGCCGACGGTGGCGTAGTCGCCTCTTTCGAGGGCGTCGCAAACGTCGAGGACACGCTGTTTCTCACCGATGACGTACTTAGCGCGCATGTAATCCTCTTGCGATATCTCATTTTTAACCTCGTCGAGCATCTGCATCGTGGCATCGCTGAGATATTTCACCTCAGGATGCTTTGCAGCGATGTGAGCGCAAGCATTTTCGCACGATTCTCTGCGTTTGTTGTATGCCGACGATGCCAGCTCGTGTTTCACCACGGTGTCGAGCAAAACCACCTTATATCCTTTCGGGTCGAATGGGAAATACTCGAACTCCATAGTGGCGCAGTTGAGGCGCATCAGATGGCCATTTTTGCCGAAGATAGAGGCGAACTGGTCCATAATGCCGCATTTCACGCCGCAGTAGTTGTGCTCTGTCGATTGCCCGATGCGTGCCAGTTCAAACTTGTCGATACCTAAATTATAGATGTCGTTCAGCGCAAATGCGAAGGTGCTTTCCAGTGCCGCTGACGACGACATTCCAGCTCCAAGCGGGACGTCGCCGGCAAACACTGTGTCGAAGCCTTTCGGCTCAAAGCCTCGTTTCTGCATCTCTCGAATGACCCCGAAGATATATCTTGCCCATGCTTCTTTCGGAGCGTCGTCTTCACGCATTCCAAACTCTGCCATAGCCTGATAATCCATGGAGTAGGCTCTGATTTTGTCGAGTCCGTTTGGATTTATCGCGGCATAAATGCCTTTATCAATGGCTCCCGGGAACACGAAGCCTCCGTTATAATCGGTGTGCTCGCCAATCAGATTTACACGACCTGGTGAGGTGTATACTCGTAACTCATTGCCAAACAATGAGTTAAATTTGTCTTTTATAGCTTTAATATCCATCATTGCTTTATAAATGTCTTTATGCTCTTCTCGTTTTTGCCTAAAATCTCAATCAGATACATTCCTGATTCAAGGTTAGAAAGGTCGAGAACGGCTTCCTTGTTATTAATTGTCATCTCCATCACCTTGACGGAAAGGACGTTGTATATGTTGATATGTTGAATGTCCTCATCTGCACTGATTGTCAATACATTATTGACAGGATTAGGATACATTCTGGTTTCAAGATTTGTTGTCTCGCCAACCGAAGTGATGGTGTCTGTCGCCACAACTTTCACATTGTCGATGAACCATGAATATGTCAAGATATCGCTGCCGTTGTTATGTGCGCGGAATCTCAATCTGATATTCTGTCCTTGATATGCTGACAGGTCGAGTTGCACCGGCTCCTGGAACTGGTTGACCCATTCAGGTTGGTCGACGGCGTCCCAGAGTGTTGTCCATGATCCTGTGTTGGTGTTCAAGACATCCACTTTATAATGGTCGTGGTATGCTGCGATTCCATATTGGCAGAATGTCTCAAATGTGAGTGCTGTCGGGCGGTTGATTGCCATTAAAGGTGTTATGAGGCTCTCGTCCTGCGGGCCCCATTCTTCCGACTCGTCCCATTCCACGCCTGCCATGCGCTCGCCTTGTGGAGGCACAACATAATATTCGTCACCGAAATAGTTTGTGGCATATTCTGCACGGAATCTGTACCATGAGAACCAGCTCATGTTGAGTGACTCTATCGACCAGCCCGCTGGCGGGAACTGCTCATCCTCAAAGCCTTCGAGAAGGATAGGAGCCTGCCAGTCCCAATGCAAGTCGTATGGGTCTGAATCGGCTGTGTGACCGAGTTCGTCTGCCATGTGGAACACGATGCTTGCTGTAGTGTGATTAGGCTGTGCCGGCAATGTGGCTGTAAAGTCGTAATTTGCCTTTGCCGATTTTGTCAGTGTGATATCGTGTGATTGTCCGTCGATGGTGTATGTTGCCTGCATCTGATTCGGCACATTCGACTCGTCATAAACTCTCAATGTGATGTCCATTGGGGTGTCTGCCCATGTCTGAGTGCCTTTGAGTGACACCACAACAGGCGGGTCGTTGTCTTGTGATGTCGAGTTGATATAGATGTCGTCGATGCAGAGGTTCCATCCGTAACCGCTCACGGCTTCGAATATGACGAAACCGTAGCCTTCAGGGCTGTCGAAAGTGTAGCTGTATTCATACCAGTCGCTTACTTCGCCAACCACAGGCTCCATCATGGTGTTGCGGTGCACTGTGCCGAGCAAGGTGCCATCGGCTATATCGGTGGTCGGGGAGTAGTACACGTTGATTCTGTCAGGTCGGTTGATGTTGTTGTTGAAATTACGGAAAATCCAGTAACGTATGGTGTTATCCGTTGCGCTGAGCTGCATCTTAGGGGTGACCAATAATGCTGATTTGCCTTCCGGATTGGTGTAGCAGTAAAAACGTGCCATGGCTGTGCTTTCGTTGTGTGGGGTGCATGCCGGCCAGTCGTTGGAAGTGACGCGTTCATAGATGTAGTTGCCGTCTGTGGTGAAGTTCTGCCATCCCGCAGGTGGGAAAACACTGCCGTCGAAACCTTCCATAATTGGGAATGTGCTGACAGGCGCCAAAGCAGTGATTTTGTAGTCTGCCGACTGTGTAGGTGCTGAATGTGATGATGTCACGTCGAATGTGGCGTGTACCTCCTGGTTGTTGCTGAGGTTCATCGGCAGAGTGGCTTTTGCGACCAGCTCGACAGAGGTGTTGTAGTTCAAACTGACCTGGCTGACCAGTGTGCCGTTTTGATAGAACTCCATCGGCATTGAGCATGTGTTGGCAAACTGATATGTGTCGTTCTGCTCGCCGGTGTTGCTGAGCAAGAAACGCAGATAAACCGACTCGCCGAAATAGGCAGTGGTATCGGCTGTGAGCTGTTCCACATTGAAATAATATTGCGCTGTCTGTTCGATGATGACGTCGTCAATCGAAAGATACCAAGGTGAGTTGGTGGCTGTGCTGTGGAATCCAACATAAAAGGTTCCTGAGCTTGGAGCCTGGAACACGCCCGATGTCTGCTCAAACTGTTCGTTATCGATAATAAAATCAGGTATCACGTTGACTGTCATCGCTGATGGGGTTGCGCTCGCACCAGCCTTGATTTCAAGGTTGAAATGGTCGACATGCCATGTTGAATACCAGAACGAGACGCGGTAGTAGTTGCCTGCTGTCACGTTGATTTCCTTGTATGTCCACACGTCGGAGTTATATGATGCATACATATACCATTCGCCTGTATGAGGCTTGCGTCCGCGGGCTTCGTTGTCGTCAGGGATGATTGTGCCGGCTTTCCATCCATTGTCGCTGCAAATCCAGCCGACAGGTGTAGCGCCCACAGTGTTGCCTGTCTCAAAACCTTCATCAACAAGGACCTGCGCAGAAGCCATCATGCTGATGAACAATGCAATAAATGTCAAGTAAAATTTTCTCATATTTTGTAGATTTTAGATTTATTTCATTATTATTTAAGTTCTTTAAGTCTGTTTTTCGCATAAAAGTTGCCTTGTTCAGCCGCTTTTTGATACCATTTTATGGCCTCTTGCTTGTTTCTCTTGACTCCAATACCATGGTCGTAGCATTTGCCAACATTAGCTATACCGTAATCACTGCCCAATTCAGCTGCTCTCATATAATACTCAAAAGCCTTTTTCTTGTCTTTCTTTACAACTTTGCCTTTCTCATAAAACAATCCTAAGTTGTTGTAAGATGGTGCATGATCTTGTTTCGCTGCCTCCGTATACAATTCATAAGCTTTTTTGTAGTCGGATGTAACTCCATAGCCATTCTCGTAGCAATATCCCAACATGTGTAACCCTCTTGCATTATTTTGGTTGGCAGCTTTTTCATACCATTTAACGGCTTCTTCATAACTGTGATCTATGCCATAATTAAAGCCATAATATAGATCTCCGATATTTGCATCAGCATCAGAATAGCCCATCTCAGAGGCCTTTAAGTACCAAGTTAGTGCTTTTTTATTGTCTTTGTCTACGCCAGTCCCATATTCATAAAAATGGCCAATATTGTTACACGCAATCATATTGCCCTGATCCGCAGCCATTTTCTCCCATTTAAATGCCTCTTTTTCGTCTTTTTCCACTCCCAATCCTTTTGCATAACAATAGCCCAGATGATGTTGTGATTCGGCAAATCCTCTTTCAGCGGCATAGCGGTATAATTTTACGGCCTCTTCTTTGTCCTCTTTGACACATTGTCCATAATAATACCAAGTGCCTAATGTGTTTTTCGCTGGCAGAAATCCATTGTTGGCTGCTTTTGTTAACCAAAAGAGAGCCTCGTCGCATTTTTCCGTTCCTTTGTACGACTTGGCTAAATTATACATCGCGACATCATTGTTTTGCTCGGCGGCTCTCTGGTACCATTCCAGTTTTTCATTGCCTTTGCAGAAAAGAGCTCCGTAAAAGTTTTGAGCCCCAGCCAAGCCTTGATCCAATGCCAACTGGCACCATCTAAGACTTTCGAGGGAGTCTTTTTGCACACCTTGACCGTAATAATAGCAATATGAAAGGTTGATTTGTCCTGTGGAATTGCCTTGTTCCGCCGATGTTCTGAACCACTGGACGGCTTTCTCATAGTCTTGCTCGACGCCTTTGCCTGTATAATAACAAGCTCCGAGGTTGTTTTGAGCCGCTGCGTCGCCGTCTTTTACAGCCTCTTGAAACACCTCAACCGACTCGCCGAAATCAGTCGTGGTTTGATATTCGATAGCAGTGGCTTCGCTAAGCGGATAAAGGCCTACATATTGATTGTAATAATACAACTCTTCGTAGTTGTTGGCAACGCGGACCGTCAGTCCCAGCTTATCTTTCGCGTTGCCCTGACCGTATTTGTTTGTCAATGTCAGCTCATATCCTTTTTTGCCTTTCATGGTAATTGGGAAATAAAACTCAGTAGAACTGAAATCAGGATGCGAAATCTTCAGATATGAGGCGTAATAGCTGATATACAGCCACACTTCACCGACCATATTCTCAACTATGATATACGTCTGCGCGTCACCTTGAAAAAGCAGTCTGGCTCGCTGCTGCTCGTTGATGTTTTCCGTTTTTATCTTTAAAACAGAGAATGGCTTGTCGTTGTCATCATATTGATAATCAGGGTCCTCGTTGATGTTTACAAAACCGACGACTTCCTTGAACGAGCCTGGCTTCACCTCGAGTTGCGACAACGCAGGAATCGTTAAAAGCAATGTTATAACTAGGATTAGAGTCCTTTTCAAAATATATTTTGTGTTTTAACCACGCAAAGATATAAAAAAGTTTGTAATTTTGTATCATGAAAAATAATATTTTAATAATAATAACACTGGCCTTGTTTTCCTGTACGAAAGCGCCTGAACCGCATTATCCTGTACCTTCCGATAATCAGCTCGAATGGCAAAGCATGGAGACGTACGCCTTCGTTCATTTTGGACTCAACACCTTCAACGACCTCGAATGGGGATATGGCGACACTCCCGCATCGACTTTCAATCCGACCGACCTTGACTGCGACCAATGGGCAGCAACGCTTAAGAAAGCAGGCATGAAAGGTGTGATTCTCACCGCCAAACATCATGACGGATTTTGCCTTTGGCCAACAAAATCAACGGATTACAATATCTCTAAATCACCTTATAAAAATGGGGAAGGGGATCTGGTTAAAGAGCTTTCTGACGCTTGCCGCAAATATGGTTTGAAATTCGGAATCTACTGCTCGCCTTGGGATAGAAACAACGCTCGCTATGCTTGTCCGGAGTATGTTGAAACCTATCATCAACAGATTCAGGAACTGACAAGCAATTATGGTCCATTGTTTGAGTTCTGGTTTGACGGCGCCAACGGTGGCAACGGCTACTATGGCGGCGCTAACGAGACACGCTCCATCGACCCTGACAACTATTATGATTATCAACGTGCCAAGGATACGGTGCTGGCTCGCAATCCCAATGCGATGATATTCGGAGGTCCTTACGGAACGGTCCGCTGGGTGGGAAACGAGAAGGGTTTCGCTGGAACCACTAACTGGTGCAATGCACCCCAGATAACGAGTCAAACTGATTTGGAAATCAACACTTCCGGCGATGAAAACGGCACCGAATGGCTGCCGGCAGAAGTCGACGTTTCGATTCGTCCGGGTTGGTTCTACCATCAAAACGAGGATTCAAAAGTGAAGTCTGTCGACGAACTGTGCGACATATATTATCAAAGCGTCGGTCGCAACGCCAACCTTTTGCTGAATTTCCCTGTCGCCCTTAACGGCAAGATTCATCCCATCGATTCGACAAATGCAGTTGGTTTTTATGAAAAGATATCTAATGAATTAGGTCACAACCTTTTAGCTAACGCTAAAGTGAAAGCTGACAATGAACGCGGTCGAAGTTTCTCAGCTTCAAAGGTCAACGATAACAATCCTGACACCTATTGGGCCACCGATGATGACTATCCTTACGGAACCATTTCATTTTCAATGGATAAGCCTGTCGTAATGAGTCGCGTCATGATTCAGGAGTATGTGCAACTTGGCCAGCGTGTGAAATCGTTTTATCTTGAAGGTGAAAAAAACGGTCGTTGGTTCAGGATTAACCCTGAAGAGCCCCTAACGACCGTCGGTTATAAACGTATTGTTCGATTCGAACCTGTTGAGGTCGACAAGCTTATCATATATTTTGAAGAAAGCCGAGGACCTCTGTGTATCAGCAACATAGAAGCCTATTGACGGCTTTTGCCTTTTTTACGAGCGGTGGCAGCGTAACCGGCACCAAGTGCTGTTAGCACGAGCAACCCGCTGCCGAGAGGTACTGCCGAATTGTCTAAATAATCACCATGTACATTTGGTAAAACAATATATTCATTAATATTGCTTCTGTAAATATCATCATTAGCCAAGTTCCAGTTAAAGAATGCATCAGTCTGAGCGTTGGCAGTTGAACCAATTGTTATAATCAATGCTATCGCTAATAATATTTTTTTCATTTTTATTATCCTTTAATATGTTATTTAACAACTATTTTCTGTGTTTTCTCATTCATTTTTAAAATATAAATTCCTGCTTGTTCATGTTTGGCGATTGTTTCGACACCGTTAATGCGTTGGTTTGCAACCAGGCGTCCCATTACATCGAACATTTGAAGCTCACCTTCGCCGTCAACTATGATGTCGTCTCCGTTCTGATATGCAAAGATGCCGTTTTCTTCGGAAACGTTGTTGAATACAAGTTTGAATCTCGCAGCTCTGTCGGCAGGCGATCCTGTGAAGGTATATGAAGAATTCTCACTCAAATCGATGATGTCGTTAGTGAATAAATCGATGAGTTGAATACCATTGATATCGGTGTTTTCACTTGCAAAGCTGATTGTGTAATAGCCAAATTCTTTTGCCTTGAAATGCACATCGACATCACTGCGACGATCTGAATGTATAATGGCATACTCATCATGATTGCGCGGAATGTAAATGTTGGCGTTTTGTTCGCCGAAGTAGAACTTGCCGAGCTGGCCGCCTTCGTTGAAATTCACTATAGCCTTGTCGAGCGTTGAATTGTCGCGTGAGTCGGCCTGAGTTAACGCGATAGTGAGATGACCCTGGCCGTTAGTCGCGGTAAATGGAACGTCTTTGATGAAATTGACTGTCTCATCAGACGTCTCAGCATAAACCACAATGCCGGTGCAAGCTGGAATTTTTGTAGGCACATATTCATCGAAATTGGCAACCACTGGCTCGATGCCTGTGCCTTCAGCGTTCATCCTGTAGAAAGCCCTGTTGACGTATGCATCCGCTATAAACGGGTTGCCAACGAGATTCCAGCCTTGCTCAAGTGGCACATCTTTTAAGCTCCCACTGACAAACGGTTCCTGGAAGGCGATGGTCTTTGTTTCCTTGGTGGCGTAAAGGTAGCCTTTGCCGTTTATTAAACTGATAAAGTCGTTTTTGTGTAGCTGATAGTTTTCCCACATCATGCTGTATGGATTCAAGCGGTAGAGGTCGAAGTCGTATGTTATTGGGGAGTAACTGATTATGCCTCCTAAGAGACCTTCAACATCTACAATTGGCTGAGGGTTGGCTGAAGGCGAGGCGATGAATACCCATTTATCGTTGCCGTTTCCGTAGCCCGTCACTTCAATAGTGCGGCATATTATCGATGCCACCTCTGTGTCACCTGAAGGCATCAAGAAGGTGTTGCCATTAATATAGTTGTCGGATGATCCAGGGTAGCTGTATGCATAATGGTATTTGTAACCTGTCGCTAATGGCTCGTTGGTGAGGGTGACGATGGTGATGCCGGCGATAAAGTAATCTTCACCGCCAATTTCTATTGTTTTGTTACCGTTAGCTGTCACGTCGTTTGGTGTGGTGACAGTGTAGACGCCGCGGGCGCCGTTGCAGTCGCTGCCGTTGCAGCCTATATCGGAAGTCTGGCTTCCCACGGTGCAGCAGCGGTAGTAGTTGTCGGTGAGGTTGCCGCTGTTATTGCCGACGATAGCGCCGCTATATGTCAATTGTGGCATGGTAGCCCCCCAGACGATGCAGTCGCGTATGGTGCCGCCTGAGTAGTTGAAGCCTGCGATGCCGCCACAATAATTGACAGTCAGATTATTATCTGTCGAGAGGGTTGCCCTGCTGGTGCAGTCCTTGATGGTGCCACAGTTTTCGCCAACGATGCCCCCGTGATAGTTTGTATTTGTATGACAGTAATGGATGTCGACATTGTCAGCGACGGCGCAATTGTCGATGATGGCTCCGGCATTGGTTATGCCAGCAATGCCGCCTGTATAATCTTTGCCGGAGATACGGCTGTCGGCAAGAGTGAGGTTCTTGATGGTGCCACCGTTTCCCACGTTGCCGAAGAGGCCTCTGTAGTCGTTGGGGAAGGCTTCTCTGTAACGAATGCCGCTGATGGTGTTGCTATCGCCATCGAGGGTGCCATTGAAGGAATGGTTCTTATCGCCGACGGCTATGTAGTTGATTTCATCGCTCGAGGTGTTGTCCCAATCTGAGGTATAGGTGTAGGCTATGTCGTTGCCCAACTTGAAGAACTTGCCGCTGAAGCCGTTGTCGGCGGTGTAGCCATCGGAGCCGTTCACGCACTTGGCAAGCAGCATGAGGCCGTCGGTGCTGGTGATGGTGTAAGGATAGTCCTGCGAGCCGTCGGCGGCAGGTGATGAGGTGACACCCCAGACATCGTTGACGGTGGCGCTGATGCTGACATCGGCGTCAGGCATGGTAAGCTGCTTGTCGAAGAAGGTGCCGCCGTTTGTGGCTGTGTAAATCACCAAGTAGCCTGCCGACAAGGTGCCATAGTCGTTAGTGAAGTTTATCGTCTGTCCCACGGCACTGTACAGGGTGCCGGTGCTGGTGCGCAAGGCGGTGGGGGCACTATTCATGCCGATGGCAGTGAGACCGCTGACAGCGTAGACCGTCTCGTTGTCGGCTATGGCGACGTGTGCACCTAAGGTTACAATGCGAGCACGGCGGACACCGTCTTCATCGTTGCCGTTGATGCCTCCCTGGCTGCCACTGGTGTAGTAGTTGTTGTAAAAATGCTTATAGCCACCATCGTTGTAACCGATGATAGCGCCGATGTTGCTGCTGCCGCTGACGGTGGTGCCTGTGTATAGACAGCTATTTACAGTGGTGTTGGCACTCACATAGCCGGTGATGCCGCCAAAGCGAGTGCAGCCGGTTTTGCCGTTACTGCTGACGACGGCAGCACTGGAGCAGCCAATAATCATGGAAGAGTTGCCCGTGTTCGCGCCTACGATGCCACCATGTCCTAAGGCACCATTGTGTCCTGCGTTGATGGTGACAGAACTTGTCACGAGACAGTTGTGTACAGTGCTTTGCTTGTTGTAGCCAACAACACCGCCCACATAATAATAGCCGGTGAAAGTGCAATTGATAATGACGACGTCCTTGACAACGGCATGATAGATATAGCCGAAGAGACCAATGTAATAGTCATCTCTGTCATTGGTGCCGGTGCGGTTGACGATGATGCCGATGACACTGTGACCCTGGCCGTCGTAGGTGCCCTCGAAGTAGGCACGGTCATTACTGTCGACATGATAGCCGATGGGCGTATAGTTGTTGTCGCCTGTGATGTTCTGCGTCTGACGGAAGGTGAGGCCGCTGCAGCTGTTCTTGCCGTTGTTCACGTAGTTAGCCAGATGGCGCAAGTCGCTATAACTCTTGATTTTGTATGCATTGTCGCCGTCGGACTCGAAGATGCTGATATCTGGAGTATCTGTGTACGTGATGGTGACCGCGCCCAAAGAATAGCCAGACGTTTGGGATTGGTAGAAATTCCACTGGCTGTTGTAGTCGGTGTTGTACCATGTGCCCTCAAATCCCGTCATCTGGAGGTTGGTGACGTAATAGTAGCTCTGGCAACTGACGGTATAGGTGATTTTGCCATTTATAGCTGCAGGTCTAATGTAATTGCTTTGGAATATGACGTTATTGTTTGCGTTCCAATGCAAGCTGAGCTGGAAGCCGTCGGCCAGCATGACCGAGTAGTGGCCTGAGCCATTACCGAGGGAACTGTTGCTGACACTCATGGTGTAGGTCGTGCTTCCGCCTTCGAAAGGCGTGTCACCGCTACGGGTGATGGTGACTTGTAGGGAGGAGGACACCTGCTGGACTTCCGTGATGGTGTAGGTCACGGTCTTCGTTGTTGCAAACGTCGTTTGCCCGTAAATGACTGCCATAAATAACAGCAGTGCTGTAAGAATGTGTCTTAAAGTATTGTGTCGAATCATCTGTATTAGTTATTTTTGTTTGCTTTGAGAATTTTCCAAATGAGAATAACGACGGCAAATAACTCCGCCGCATAAAGTAAGATGAACCCTGAACTTATCAACGGGCTGTCGTTAAAAAACTCTTTTATCGTCATAACATGAAATTTCGGCTGCAAAAATATACCGAAAATCCATTGAGGATTTTATTCTGGGTGTAAAAGATTTTATTCTAAGTGTATTGTTGTTGCAAAAATCAGAATTGCAACAAATTTTTTAGGAAAGTTGCTTGTCGATGGTCTCAACTTGTGGCTCTAAAGCCTTGTTGCCGTCGTTGTAAATCACGAAATCGGCTTTTGATATTTTGGTTTCTTCGCTCATCTGCAGGCGCATTCTCGAGCGTACATTCTCTTCGGTGCAGTCGTCACGTTTCATAACTCGCTGTAAACGAATGTCTTCTGGCGCCGACACAAATATTATCTTATCGAAATATTTGCCATAATTCTTCTCAAATAAAATCGCTGACTCATAAAGCACATAAGGCGATGTCTGCTGTTCACACCACTCGTCAAAATGTTGATTCAGAGCAGGATAGAGCACCGATTCGATAAACTTCATCGCCTCTTCATTCTTAAAAAGATGATAGGAGAGGAGCTTCCGGTTTAAAGTGCCGTCTTCAAAATACACTTCTTCGCCGAATCTCTTGATAATCTGCTCTTTTACAGAAGGAATAAGGTAAAGTTTCTTGGTTTCATCATCGGAATAGAACACCGGAATGCCGAGTCTTTCGAACATCTTGCAAACGTAGCTCTTTCCGCTGCCGATGTTGCCGGTGATTCCAACCCTTTTCATTATTTTACGATTATGTATTCCACCTCTTTCGGATCGATGCCGATAATCTGGGTGTTGTTAGGAGAAAGCACCAATTCAACAGGCAACATATCGTTGAAAAATATGTCCGTCGTGTCGACAATAGCCTTAAACGACATGCTGTTGATGATAGGGTAGTCTTTCATGGCGACAATGTATCTGACGCTGACCTTGTCGGGATACAGATGCATCTTGACGTTGCCTGGAATGGTTATCGGTATCACCACCTCCGATTCGGTGTATTTCTCAACATTGACTGATACCTCCACCTCTGTGATGTCGGTTTTCAGCTTCTCGTCCAAATCGATTTTGGCTTTTGCCACGATGTTTTGGTTTACATTCTTTCGTGTGACGGTTTCGGTTTTGATGAATTTGGTTCTGTTCACATCATCCACTGTGCCGTAAATGATAATGGAATCAGGTGTTGATGTCGGCTCGCCGTAATAATTGTACTGACGTTCGAACAAGAGGCTGGTTTCAGGCACTATCTTCACCTTTTTTGAAGCCAGACGGCTCATTCTGAAATTCTGCGTGTCGTCGGTCAGTTGGATGTCGTTGCTGTTTGACGCCAGGTAATCCGCTATCTTTTCAATGATAGCTCTGCTGCTGTAAGAATAAACATATTCCTCTGTTTTCTTGTATTTTACCTCTTTCAGAGAGATGTCGATCTTACGGTGTTCTTTCTTTCTGAAATAGTAATTCAGCAACTTGAATCCCGATGTCGTCACAGTCGCGCTCACCTCCTGGTCGTTGTCGGAAACTATTTGCGAGGCGGGAATGTCGACATAATGAATGGCAAAAGGAACAGTCACGGTATAAGTGTCAGACAGCTTGATGATAAGCCATAATAAAGCGGCGACGAGCATGAAAACCAACATCCCGCTTATGCTGCTGACTCTTTGTCTATGTTCTTCTTTTGCCATTCTTATGAAAGTTTAGCTAAAAGCTATTATTTCTTTATAGCTGGTGTAGCCACGATAGCCGATTTCTCGATTTCGATTTTCACGTTGCTGTCGATAGAAACGAGCACTGTTGTCTCTTTCACTTCCATCACTTTGCCGTGGATGCCGCCGATTGTGACGATGTCATCGCCCTTCTGGAGAGCTTCACGGAACTTCTGTTCTTCTTTCTGTTTCTTGTTTTGTGGACGGATGAAGAAAAGCCAGAAAATCACGAAAATCGCTACAATCATGATGAGGCCTGAATAACCGCCGCCTTGCTGTGGCTGTGCAGCCTGAAGTAAAAACATGCTTAATGTGTTCATATTAATTATTTTAAAGATTTAACATTCAAAATTAAAAATTGTCAACTGTTTGAACCTGAGCCTTGAATTTCAATATCGTCTCCGAAGGGTTGGTGTTTGCCTTTACGATGACTCTTTTGTTTTGAAATCCTTTGTGACCTTTGCTGTCGTAGGTAAGGCTTATGCCGCCTTCTTCGCCTGGTTTTATAGGCTCTTTCGGGAATTTAATGTCGGTGCAGCCGCATGTCTTCTCGACAGCGCTGATAATCAGCGGGGCATTGCCTGTGTTCTTGAATTTATAGGTAAACGACACCTGCTCGCCCTGAATCATCTTGCCGAAATCGTGCTCCAGAACCTTGAACTCAATCTTAGGCTCCTTGTTGTTCTTGCTCTCAGTGGCCGACGCCGGATTATTCACCAAACCCGTATTGATCTTGCTGTCATTCTCACCGCAAGACCACATCAAAAGTGTTAATAATAATGATAATACTGTTCTTTTCATTTTTTATTCTTTTCATTTTGTTTTGTCATTTCGAGCTTGTCGAGAAATCCTTTTGTTCAGATAACATTTGAAACAGAAGATTTCTCCACTCCGCTTTGCTACGGTCGAAATGACGGAGGCGTTAACGCCCCGAGTTCCAAATCATCACACTTCCTTTATATTTGTAATTCTGTGTTTCACCTTTGCATTCCAAAACGTAGAAATATGTTCCGTCAGGCAGCTTGCCGCCGTCCCAGTCGTTTCTGTAATCCTTTGATTCATAAACTGTTCGCCCCCATCTGTTAAACACCACAAGCTTATGGCTGAGGAAATACTCGTTCAAATTATTGATAGGCTTGCCTTCATCGCCATATCCGATCTCGAAATAATCGTTGACGCCGTCGCCGTTAGGGGTGAAGATGTTAGGGATTCTCAGCCTTACCGGAAGAGCCTGAATGCTGCCGTGGAAGGTGGTGTCGCATCCGTAATCGTTGGTCACTGTCAGCATAGCGTTATATTGACCTTCTGTCGTCACCGTGACTTTCGGTCGCTCGCTCGGGAAGGTGATGTCATATCCGTCGAACTCCCAGAAATAATTTGAAATTTCAATGAGAGAATCTTGTCCGTGATAATCGGTGCTGTTGTTGGTAAACCACCATGTTACGAAAGGTTTGTCAAGGTAAACGGTGTCGGCCGGGTCGGAGAAAATCTCGACATTCGGATTCAGATGAGCTCTGAGGCGCACGGTGTCGGTCTGCGAGCAGCCGTACTCGTTGGTGACCGTCATCGTGTAGTTGGTGTAGGCGCTCAAACCCATAGCAATCTGAGGGTCATCCAGATATTGGATAGGCTGAATCGGGGCGTTCCAGTGATATGTGAATGATGAATATCCGCCTCCTGAAGCGGTTGCCTTTGCCTTTGCGGTCTTTCCGTTGTCGTCACTCTTATCGGAGCAGGTCAACGAGAGTTGTTCGAAAGCGATGTTAAACTTCGGGCGCATTGTTATTGTTATGCTGTTGTTGCACACGGGCGTGCCGGAAGCTGTATTCCAAACATAGACGTCATAAACCGAGTTGTTCTCAGTGATTGTTGCCAATGCCGACGGTCCGTCGCTGATAGTGTCGCCTTTGTGAATCCATGCATACGAATAGTTGATGTTCATATCAACGCTCATCAAAATATCGTCGTTCCAGCACACCGGCATAGTCACTCCGTCTTCAAGATGAATCTCGCATTGAGCCTTTATCTCGTTGAAAGAGAATAGTATAGCAATAGCTAACAAGATGATTTTATATGACTTCTCCAATCTTTTCATTTTATAATCATTAACTTGCAAAAATAATAAATTTCTTTTAATTAATGTGGAAATTGTAAAAATATTGTCTGTGATCGTCATTTCCACAATTTGTCGGAGATTCCTCCGCTGCGGTCGGAATGACAGCATTCATGTCAAAATGGCAGATTTGATTTTTTGGATTACTTTTTGATGTATTTAAAGCAAAACAATAGAAAGGAGAAAAAACAATGAATAACAACCAGTTTAACAATCAACAGAACGGACAGGAGAGGGCTTTGGACCGCTTTGCGCGAAACCTCAACGAGCTCGCCGAGAAAGGCAAACTCGACCCGGTGATAGGCCGTGATGAGGAGATACGTCGAGTGCTTCAGATCTTGTCGCGACGCACCAAAAACAACCCTATATTAATAGGTGAGCCTGGTGTGGGTAAGACGGCAATAGCTGAAGGCCTTGCTCAGCGTATCGTGAGCGGCGACGTGCCTGAGAACCTGAAGTCGAAGAAGGTGTATTCCCTTGATATGGGCGCACTCATAGCCGGCGCCATGTACAAGGGCGAGTTCGAGGAACGTCTGAAATCGGTCATCAAAGAAGTAGTCGAGAGCGATGGCGAGGTGATACTCTTCATCGATGAGATACATACCCTTGTGGGAGCCGGTGGAGGTCAGGGCGCTATGGATGCTGCAAATATTTTGAAACCGGCTCTGGCGCGTGGCGAACTGCGTGCCATCGGTGCGACCACACTCAACGAATATCAGAAATATTTTGAGCAAGATAAAGCTCTCGAACGTCGTTTCCAAATCGTGATGATTGACGAGCCTGACGAACAGTCGGCAATATCGATTTTGCGTGGTCTGAAAGAGAAATATGAGACACATCACCAGGTGCGTATCCTCGACGAGGCTATCATCGCGGCTGTGGATCTGTCAATACGTTACATCTCCGACCGTTTCTTGCCGGATAAGGCTATCGACTTGATCGATGAGGCGGCTTCACGTCTGCGTCTGCAGATAAACTCGGTGCCAGAGGAACTTGAAGACGTGCAGCGTAAGATTCGTCAGCTTGAGATCGAACGCGAGGCCATCAAACGCGAGAACGACAAGAAGAAGGTCGAGGAGTTGACCAAGAGTATCAATGAATTGGATAAGCAACGCCAGGATATCCGCATGCGTTGGGAGACTGAGCGAGGCTTTGTGGAGAAGATTCAAAAAGAAAAGAAAAACATCGAGGACTACAAATACCAAGCGACAGTGGCTGAACGTGAAGGCAACTACGGCAAGGTCGCTGAGCTGCGTTACGGTAAGATCGCCGAGTCGGAGGCTGCGATAGCTAAAGCTAAAGAGCAACTCATTAAGGTTCAAGGCGATCACCCGCTCGTCGATGAGGAGGTGAAAGCCGACGATGTGGCTGAAATCGTGTCACGTTGGACCGGCATCCCGGTGCATAAGATGATGCAGAGCGAGCGTGAGAAACTGCTGAACCTCGAGTCGGAGCTGCATAAACGTGTCGTTGGACAAGACGACGCTATCGCCGCTGTCTCCGATGCTATCAGAAGGAGCAGGGCAGGGCTGCAGGACTCGAAACGACCTATCGGCTCGTTCATCTTCTTGGGTACCACAGGTGTCGGTAAGACCGAGCTGGCAAAGGCGTTGGCGGAGTTTCTGTTCGATAACGAGAACAACATGGTGCGTATCGACATGTCGGAATATCAGGAGCGTCACACCGTGTCGCGTTTGATAGGCGCGCCTCCAGGATATGTGGGCTATGAAGAGAGCGGCCAACTCACAGAGGCAGTGCGTCGTAAGCCATATTCTGTGGTGCTTCTCGATGAGATCGAAAAGGCTCATCCTGACGTGTTCAACATCCTGTTGCAGGTGCTCGATGATGGTCGTCTGACCGACAATAAAGGCCGTCTGGTCGACTTCAAAAACACTATCATCATCATGACTTCGAACGTGCCTGAAGGCGAGTTGAGAAATCACTTCAGACCAGAGTTTTTGAATCGAATCGATGACATTATCGTGTTCAAACAACTCACTGAGGAACAAATCGTTAGCGTCGTCGCAATGCAGTTCAACAAGGTCAAGGAAATGTTACAACCAAACGGCATAGACATCACCATGACCGACGCAGCGATGAAATACATGGCAAAGATCAGCTATGACCCACAATATGGCGCCCGTCCAGTGAAACGTATGATGCAGCGTGAGATGCTGAATGAGCTTTCTCGCATGATCATCGCCGACAAGGTCAACAAAGACAAGCCAATTACGGTTGATTTTGATGGAAATGGGCTGGTATTTAGAAATTAGCCATTAGCCGTTAGCCATTAGCCGTTAGGGACGGACTGCGTCCGTCTGAATTTAAAAACATCCATGGTTTTTAACAAGCTGTGGATGTTTTTTATTATTAATTTCTGCTCACATGTCCGAAAATTGTTTCAAACAGACAGAACATCTATAGTTCGTCACATCAACAACATTTATAAAGTTGAAGAATTGGATCGTGAGGCAACCTGTGCAAAAATTACACAAGTTCAAACTGAAGGTAAAAGAAGGGTTTCGCGTAATATTCCATACTTCAATTTGGATATGATAATCTCCGTTGGATACAGAGTGAATTCGAAAAGAGGTATCAAATTCCGTCAGTGGGCCAACCGCATATTGAGAGACTATCTCATAAAAGGTTATGTCGTAAATGAAAAAATTCGTCGCAATCAGATTGGCGAGTTGCGCCAACTTGTTCAGATGGTTGGTCGCATTTCTTTGGTTCCTCAACAACAATGGTATTCTTTATCGTGAAGATGGATCCAAACGCCTTGCCGACAACACTCTTGTAGCTTTAACTCTAATGATTGCAGAGAGCAAACCAGAGGAAAAGGATGTGATGGTTAAGGTGGTGGTTAATTTGATAAATCAGAAGAACTGATATCTTATTTATAAGTGATAGAATAATTTGTTATTTTTGCACAAAAATAATGTTAAGCTTCGCCGCTATAGATTTCGAAACCGCCAACTGCGAGCCGACAAGTGTTTGCAGCGTGGGAATTGTTGTAGTTCGTGATGGCATATTTACTGACAGTTTTTATTCGTTGATTCAGCCGGAGCCGAATTACTATAATTATTGGAACACCCGAGTGCATGGTTTGACTCAGCGTGATACCGAGGATGCGCTGGTGTTTCCATACGTCTGGGAACAGATTGAGCCGCTCATTGAAGGCTTGCCGCTCGTGGCTCACAACAGTCCGTTTGATGAAAGTTGCTTAAAAGCAGTTTTTCGTTGTTATCAAATGGATTACCCTGATTATCAGTTCTTCTGCACTTGCCGTGCATCCAGGAAACATTTCGGGAAACTGCTTCCAAACCATCAGCTTCACACCGTCGCAGAAGCCTGCGGCTATCATCTTGAAAATCATCACCATGCATTAGCCGATGCAGAAGCTTGTGCTTGGATAGCAAGAGAGTTGCTATAAACTAAAAAAGCACCGGTTTCCCAGTGCTTTTTGTTGTTTTTGAATCTTTCGAAACTATTAAGCTTCGGTCTCAGCTGGTGCTTCCTCTGCTGCCGGTGCCTCTTCTGCAGGGGCTTCCTCTGCGTTTTCAGCTGCTGCTGCGGCTGCTGCCTGTGCTGCGAGCTCTGCCTTCTTCTTGGCGATCTCCTCAGCGCGAGCGGCGTTAACCTTGCTCTCAGCTTCGATTCTTGCCTTCTGGTCAGCTTTCTTCTTCTCGGCTTTTGCCTTGATTTCGCTGGCTAACTTGGCTTCTTTTTCTTTCATCCATGTCTGGAACTTGACCTCAGCCTGCTCCTCTGTCATAGCGCCCTTCTGAACACCAATCATGAGGTGCTTCTTGAGCATGACACCCTTCTTCGAAAGGATTGAACGGACTGTGTCGGTTGGCTGAGCACCCTTGTTTAACCAATCAAGAGCTTTGTCAAAATTAAGATTGATCTCAGCTGGAACTGCTACAGGATTGTAAGTTCCGATTTTTTCAATAAATCTACCATCACGAGGTGCGCGACCGTCTGCAATTACAATGTGATAGAAAGGCTGACCCTTTTTACCATGTCTCTGTAATCTGATTTTTGCTGGCATAAAATTACTTTTTTAATTGATTTATAATTAGTTAACTCAAACCTACCCGAGGTTTGCGGGTGCAAAAGTACAAAAATTTTCAACATCAACAACATTTTCATGAAAATATTTATATAAATCTTTGATTCTCAAATCATTTAAAAATTTTAAAAATTAATGACATTTTTCCAAAAATTTCCTTATCTTTGAAAGTTGATTTCATCGCAAAAATAGCATTGATTTTCAATGAAAAATTAAATAATAATCGCCGACAGCTAATGGCTAATAGCTAATAGCTAATGGCTAAAGACTAAAAATATGTTTCTGATTTTTGACACCGAAACGACAGGCTTGCCACTGCTGAAAAACGCCCCGCTGACTAACTTCGACAACTGGCCACGAATGGTCCAGATTGCATGGCAGCTGCACGACGAGCTCGGTAATTTCGTCGAAGCTCAGAATCATATAGTGCGCCCCGATGGCTTCGAGATTCCTATCAATGCCAAGATGGTGCACGGCATCTCTACGGAATACGCCCTCGAACACGGCGAGCCGCTTACCGATGTGCTGAACATGTTCCTCGAAGCAGCCAAGAAGGCGAAATACCTCGTCGGTCATAACATTAACTTCGATCTGAGCATAGTCGGATGCGAGTTCCTGCGCGACCGTGGCGAAAACCCGCTGCCGAATTGGAAAGTGGTGGATACTTGTACAGAAAAGACTGCCGAATATTGCAAATTCCCAGGCGGTAGTCACGGACGTTTTAAACTGCCAAAACTTATTGATTTTCACAAACTTCTGTTTGGCGAAGACTTCAGTTCGGCTCATAACGCCTGCGCAGATGTGGAGGCTACAGCACGCGTCTTCCTTGAGTGCGTCCGTCTCGGAGTGCTAGATAATGCTGATATTCCGGAAGGTGAGGAGTTCTTCAAAAAGTTCCGTGAGGCGAATCCTGACGTGATGAAGGCGGCAGGGATTGAGATAAAGCCGAACTATGAGGAGAAGGATAAGGAGGATAAGAAGGATAAAGAGGATAAGATTGCTGAAACGGCTGAAAAACCTGATGAAATCAAGTTTACGCATCTTCATGTGCACTCGCATTTTTCAATCCTAGACGGAATGTCGAAGATCCCGGATCTGGTTGATAAATGTCTCAAATATAAGATGTATGCCATGGCTCTTACCGATCATGGCAACATGTTCGGCATCAAAGAGTTGGCTGATTATTCCGATAAGGTTAACGGAAAAGTTAAAGATAAGATAAAGGAGCTGGAGGCTATTTTAAAGAAGGAGGACGCGACAGAAGAGGAGAAAGCCGCTGCCAATCAGGAGATTGAGAAGTTGAATGGGCAGTTTTTCAAGCCTATTTTCGGTACCGAGGCTTACTGCGCTCCAGTGAACATCGCAAAGCGTGACGGCCGTACCGATCGTGGCTGGCACCTTATCTTATTGGCGAAGAACAAAACCGGCTACAAAAACCTTTGTAAGCTGGCTTCAATAGCATATACTGACGGTTTCTACTACAACCCGCGTATCGACCACTCGCTTTTGGAGAAATATCACGAGGGAATAATCGCGAGTTCGGCTTGTCTCGGTGGCGAGGTGCCGCAAAAGATCATGAACGGCGACATCAAAGGCGCGGAAGAGACGATAATGTGGTTTAAATCGCTGTTTGGCGACGATTATTATCTTGAAATTCAACGACATAAGACCGACAAGCCCGGCGGCGATACTGAAGTCTATGCACGTCAGGTGGAGGTCAATAAGGTGATTTTGGAGTTGGCTAAGAAGACCAATACCAAGGTCATCTGCACCAACGACGCACATTTCGTGGAGGAGGAACACGGCGAGGCTCACGACCGCCTCATCTGCTTAAGCACAGGCAAAGACCTCGACGACCCGACGCGAATGCATTACACCAAGCAGGAATGGCTCAAGACGCCAGAGGAGATGTATAAGATCTTCTCCGATGTGCCTGAAGCCCTTGCAAACACTATGGAAATCGCCGACAAGGTAGAGTCGTATTCCATCAACTCCGACCCGATAATGCCGGAGTTCGACATCCCGAAAGAGTTCGGAACAGTTGAGGAATACAAGAAAAAATTCACCGAAGAAGACCTGTTCAACGAGTTTACGCGCAACGAACACGGCGAGGTGGTGATGAGTCAGGAGGCGGCAGAGAAGAAGATCAAGAAAATGGGCGGCTACGAGAAGCTGTACCGCATCAAACTTGAAGCCGACTACCTTGCGAAACTGGCTTGGGAAGGCGCTAAGATGCGCTATGGCGACAACCTCACCGACGAGCAGAAAGAACGTATCATCTTCGAGCTGCACACCATGAAATCGATGGGATTTCCTGGTTACTTCCTCATCGTTGCTGATTATATCCGTGGTGCTCGTGAGGAACTGGGCGTTTCTGTCGGCCCGGGACGTGGCTCAGCGGCAGGCTCCGTGGTGGCTTACTGCTTGAAAATCACTGATGTAGACCCTCTTAAATACGACTTGCTGTTTGAGCGTTTCCTTAACCCGGACCGTATCTCGCTGCCTGATATCGACGTCGACTTCGATGATGACGGACGTGGCAAGGTCCTCGACTGGATCACGCAGAAATATGGCAAGGAAAAGGTGGCGCATATCATCACTTACGGCACTATGGCTGCGAAATCGGCCATTCAGGATGTGAGCCGCGTGCAGAAGATTCCGCTTTCGGAGGTCGCCACAATAAAGAGTTTCATCCCTGACCGCAATTTCCCAGAAAATATCAAGGATGAGAAAGGCAAGTCACCGAAAGTAAACCTCAAGAACTGCTATAAATACGTTCCTGAGCTGAAGAATATGCTTAACGGCGAAGATGAGAACGTGTCGTCGATGCTGACGTATGCGAGCGAGCTTGAGGATACAAACCGTCAAGTTGGAATCCATGCCTGCGGCGTCATCATCGGTGCTGACGATTTGACGAAGTTTGCGCCGGTTTGTACCATCAAAGATAAAGATACAGGCGAGGATGTGCTTGTCACTCAATACGATGGACACGTCGTCGAGAATGTCGGTCTCATCAAGATGGACTTCCTTGGCTTGAAGACCTTGACGCAGATCAAAGACGCCCTCGCTAATATCAAGAAAACTCACGGCATCGACCTCGATATAGACCATATCCCGATTGACGATAAGGATACTTTTGCATTGTTCAGCTCGGGCAATACCATCGGAACGTTCCAGTTTGAATCTGCGGGCATGCAGAAATACCTGAAAGAGCTGCAACCTACAGTGTTTGAAGACCTTATCGCTATGAACGCCCTCTATCGTCCGGGCCCGATGGATTACATCCCGAAGTTCATCGCGCGTAAGCAGGGCAGGGAGCCGATAGAATACGACTTCCCGGAGATGGAGAAATATCTCAAGGATACCTACGGCGTCACCGTCTATCAGGAGCAGGTGATGCTTCTGTCACGACAGCTTGCCAACTTCACTCGTGGCGAGTCGGATACCCTGCGTAAAGCAATGGGTAAGAAGCAGATAGCCAAGATGATGGAGCTCAAGGACAAGTTCATGAAACAAGGCCAGGAGCTCGGTCATGACGCGAAGACTCTTGAAAAGATTTGGAACGACTGGGAGAAATTCGCTTCGTACGCGTTCAATAAATCGCACGCCACATGTTATTCGTGGGTGGCTTATCAGACCGCATATCTTAAGGCACATTATCCTGCGGAATTCATGGCGGCTGTTTTGAATTCGAGTATCCGCGACGCCAACGAGGTTATCTTCATGCATGACGAATGTAAGAGGATGAAAATCAATGTGTTGCCACCGAATGTCAATAAGTCGGAATACAAGTTCACTGTTGATGAAAACGGCAATATCTACTATGGCTTTGGCGGTATCAAAGGCATTGGCGAGGTGGCTGATGCAATAAAAGCTGAACGTGAGACCAATGGTCGTTATACCAGTTTCGCCGATTTCATGGCGAGGGTAGGAGCGAAGAGCCTTAATAGAAAAGTGCTCGAACAGCTTGCAAGAGCTGGTGCTTTCAGCGACTTCACCGAGTTGCACCGTGCTGCATATTTCTACATCGCTCCAGGCGAGAAGATGAACTTCATCGAGAAGTCGATAAAGCAGGTGAATGCCAGCAACGAACGCAAAAACAATGCTCAGATCGACCTCTTTGGAGAGCTCGAGGCTGCAGGCGGTGACGATTTGTTCAAACTCGACATCCCTGATTGCGAGCGCTGGTCGAACATCAAGATGCTTGACGAGGAAAAAGAAGCCATCGGATTCTACCTCAGCTCGCATCCGCTTGACGCATACGAATATACAATCAGGTATTTCGTCGACACCAAGCTCGAAAACCTGCAGAATGTGATTGAGACAAAGAAAGGCACTACGATTCATATTGCCGGAATAGTGACAAATTCAGCCGAGATGACTTCAAAAGCCGGCAAGCCTTTTGGTAAGTATGTCATTGAGGATCAGACGAGTAGCTATGACTTTGCGTTGTTTGGCGAGACATATTTGAAATATCATCATCTGTTTGTTTTGGGAACACCTTTGTATATTACTGGAAATGTCCAGGAGCCTTATTACAACAGGGATTTGCCGGATGACAAGAAACGTCCGAATGAGTTGAAAGTGTTGGATGTCAAGCTTCTTGAAGAGATTTTCGAGAAATCAAAGCGCGAAGCTAAATTCGTATTGGATATCAATAAATTAAATAGCGAAAATGTTAAAGATATCATTGATATCATCAAAGAAAACCCGGGAAATCAACCGTTCTCGATGCTTTTGGTCGACAAAGAGCACAACATGACATGCTCGACTCATCCTGAGAAAGGCAAGATCAACGCGGAGGCAGTTTTCAAAAAAATGAACAATTATAGCGATTTTGTAACTTACGATTTATTAAAATAATTATCTTTGCAAAAAATTGATTAAAAATTTAAATATTTAAAATTATGGCAGTACATATCACAGAACAGAACTTCGAGGAAGAAGTCTTGAAGTCGGAACTCCCAGTAATGGTTGACTTTGGCGCAACATGGTGCGGTCCTTGCCGCATGATTGCTCCTTATATGGATCAGATCTCTGACGAATATGCCGGAAAGGCAAAAGTGGCAAAAGTCGACGTCGACGAATGCCCAGGTATCTCAGCAAAATATGGCATCAGAAACGTGCCTACAGTGTTGTTCTTCAAGAACGGCGAAGTGGCTGAGAAACACGTCGGTGGCGCCCCAAAAGCAGTGTTTGAGGACAAACTGAAGAAGTTTATTTAAGACATTAGTCTTTAGACCTTAGACTTTAGTCGTCATTTCGAGCGTAACGAAGTGAAGTCGAGAAATCTTTTTTATTCCGATGCTTGTTGATAAAGAGGATTTCTCCATTTCGCTCAATTTCATTACGCTTCAGTCGAAATGACGAAAGATGAACATGTCATTAGAAAAATCAAATATCGCGCCTCTTGGAAGTCTCGAGTTCCATGCCCGGCAGATTGTCGAGGGCTTCATCACAGGACTTCACAAGAGTCCGTTTCATGGGTTTTCAGTCGAGTTTGCGGAACATCGCTTGTATAACACCGGCGAGCCGATCCGTAATATCGACTGGAAACTTTATGGACGAACCGAAAAACTGTTTGTGAAACGTTATGAGGAGGAGACCAACCTCCGTTGCCAGCTTGTGATTGACACAAGTTCGAGCATGTATTTCCCTGTAAAACAAAAACTTGACTATCAGAATCCTAACAAGCTGTGGTTTTCTGTTTACAGTGCCGCCTCTTTGATGGAGCTGATGCGCCGCCAGCGTGATGCTGTGGGCTTGGATTTGTTTGACGATGATATCACGATTCACACTGACGCGAAGCTGTCCCCAGTGCATATCAATATGATTTACAACGAGTTAGAGAAGCTTTTGCTGCCTTACGATAAGAGTCAAAAACAAACAACCAATGCGACAGCTTGTCTGCATAAGATAGCCGAGATGACGCACAAACGCTCGCTGGTCATCATTTTTAGCGACATGATCGACAGTCTCGAGTCGCATGACGATTTGTTTGCAGCGCTTGAGCATCTGCGTTACAACAAACATGAGGTGGTGCTTTTCCATGTCCACGACGGTCTGCTCGAGCAGAAACTCGAGTTTGAGAACCGTCCATATCGTTTTGTCGACCTCGAATCAGGTGATGTCGTGAAACTCAACCCAACAGAGGTTAAGGAGAAATACGAGCAAATCATGAAGGCGCGTAAAGACGAGCTTTTGCGTCATTGTTACCAATACCAAATCGACTACGTTGAAGCTGACATCAACAAACTGTATGACCAAGTGCTGACAGCTTATCTTATCAAAAGACAGAAGCTATATTAAACCAAGTCATTTCGACCGAAGCCGATAGGCGTAGTGGAGAAATCTCCTAACAAATCTAATTATTCTCTACAATTTCCAAACCAGCTGCAGCTTCCCATCGGTCTTCACGTTTCCTTCAATCTTTTCCAAACCGCTGCCAATCTCATTCACGTCGCTGTAAATCGTGCAGCCGATTTTAGCGTTTATCGCAAGCCTACATCGGAGCTTCACTTTCCCTAAAAGATAGATTCTCATACCTTTATGATAAAAACTGCCGATTGAAAATGAATTCAAGACATCATTTTCGTAAGCATAAACGGCGCCACTCGGACTGTCAAACAAAGCATATCTGAAAGCAAAGCTAAACGGTTGATTTTCAGGATTGTACAATACATCTTGATATATCAGATATGATTTTGTCACGCCGGTATTCTGCACATTGCTGACATTATATTCAACTCGGTTTTTCAATATGAAATCGTTGCTGACAGGGTAGGTGATGTGAAACCGCAGCGACATCTTGCGTTCATGAATCAAATAACGCATGTAGGTGTTCTCACTCGGGCCGTTTTTCTCCTTGTCTCGGTATTTCAACTCAATGAAAAACAACGAATTACTGTTGATGTCATGGCTTATTTGCAGGTTGTATTCCTGACCGCGACTTGGTGCGTATGCGGAGTTTTTAAACCATTCTGACTCTGGGAAATCAGCGGTGGCGATAAGCTTCCATTTTGGCGCGAAAGTGATTGACGTCGAGAGGTAAAGACCTTTCTCATTGCGTGTGTTGCTGCCTGATGCGTAGGCATTGCTATACAAATTCTGATATTTCTTGTCGTAATATCTGTAAAACACATCAAACTCAATGTATCCCGCGGGCTGCACCGATGTTCCGAACAAAACCGCAGGTGCTTTGTTGTCGCTCATTGCCGCCTCACCGTAAAACGCCCATTTCTTCAGTACATAATAAAAGTCAACTCCTTGATTTACAAGTGTTTTGCCTTTAAAATAAAAGGTGTTGTACAGCCTCGGCTCAGGAATCAAAGCACTGCTTAAAACAGTTTTGTGAATCGTATATCCGATTTGATAATTTGAGCCTCTATAACTGATATTTCCACCATATAGCTGCTGCGTAATCACATGGCGGTCAATAAGTTCACCGTATGTCCGATGCAATCCTGTCTGTTGCAGCGCTGTCACATGCTGCTCATCATCTGTGCTGTCGCTGACGCTTAAATTTGCATCGACTTTCTTGTTGGAATAAAACATCGTGAGCTCAAATTTCTTGTAACCCAATGTTGTTGCAGCCCCACGCAGGTAGCCGCTTTCATTTGCCGACTTCGATGCCCGAATCTTCTTGCTTTTCCTCAAAAGTGAACCTCCGCTTGCCGCAAATGCCATTCCAGAACTCATCGTAAGACCCTGCCCGATAGCAAGTTGATAGTCGCCAAGCGCCAGTATTTTAACGAACTTAATATCTCTCACAAGAAAATGAAAAGAAGCGTAATCTATTGTCTTATATGCCTTTGAACCAATCATTCTCTTGATTGAATCATTGATTTTCGGAGTGAAGAGGTATTCGCCAGGATCTTTTTCAAGCGCAAAACCGGCCTCAATCTTGTCACGATAACTGAAGTTATATCTCAAATACAGTTTTTGCGGATTTCCAAGATATTTCTTGCTCGGATTTTTATACAAAATCGAATCGCTAACATCTTGATATCCGGCCTTTTTGTTAAAACATCGCTCGGTCTGGAATTGCGCCTGATGTTTGCCGTATTTTACCACATTTTTTAATCGTAGTTTCTCTTTTTCTTTAGGCCTTTCAAAACATATCAAGGGTTTCAGAATGTTGAAAGTCATCTCGTCAATGCCTTCGACAAATTTCAGCTCATCGAAGTTGACGATGTCGCCAAAATCTTTTCTATACGAATTTATATTATCAATAATGAAAATGTTAACTAAATGTAACTCAATGAGTTGATTTAATTCATCCGGATTATTGATATTTATTTTATTCTCGCAAATGGTCCAATAATCCTCGATAAGTTCCGTATAATCGACGTCTTTATCAGAGTCGTCAACCATGCGTTCGATTTGGTCGATAATGAGGTCGTCAGTGATGGTGTTTTGTGCAAAAACCAAGCATGGCAATAATATTAAAATAGGTGTCAGAAATCGTTTCATAGCTTTGGTTCTTTAATTTTAAAAATCAGACTGCTTTGAAATGAAACACCGGTGTATTGGTTCATTGTCGCCGAAACATCAATAACCAAGCGGTTTAACGTATATCCGACACCTACACTTGCCGTCGCAGGATTGGTGTGCACGCCAACACGAATGTAAAAATCCTGCAAGGTGTTGTATTCCAACCCGAAACGATAGTCGAGGCTCTTGTCGGAGTTGTATTCCACTTCCGAAGTAGCCAGGAAATCTTTTGTCACCTGATACGACAACCCAAATCTGAAAACTATTGGAATTCGTTCATTATTTATGGTTTTTAGTTTTACATTGATGGGGTTGAAGACATATACTCCGATGCATAAATCTTTAGTAATATCAGATTGTATGCCGAATTCAAACGTCGCCGTTCGTCGTTTGACGTAGTCGTCCGAAAACTTAAACATCAGGTAATCAAGCTTTAAGCCCATTTTTAGATGTGGTCCGAAAGAGCGTGCATATGCCAGTCCGAGTTTGTTTTCATTGAAATTTTCAAACCCGAATCGACTGTATGACAGCCCCAATGTACCGATTTTCATTGGCATGACGAGAGCGGTGTTGTAGAAACTAAGCTCTTTCATGAAAAACCGGTTTTCGTAAGATAATCCGACGCTGAAAAACCGATAATCGGCCATTCCAGCTGGATTGTTCTGAATGCTCCAGAAGTCGTTTAACGACACTGAACAATTGCCCATCGCATTGCTGCGAGCACCTGCAATACCTGATAAATCCCAGGAAAAGCAATGATAACCGAATAGGAATAATCCTATTAATAAAAGGTTTCTCTTCATTTTATTTAGTTTTTGTTGACTTATTTTTTGCAAAGATATACTTTTTTTCTGAAAAAAATATTAACTTTGTGCAAAATTTTTTGATATGGATTTTGTTTTGATGATTTCAGCCATTGTGGTGATAATTATAGGTTTAATCGGTGATATTGTCCCGGGAATTCCTGGCACTCCAGTGAGTTATCTGGCATTACTGCTTATACATTGGACCGACAGAATCAGCTATTCTCCACAATTTCTCTTTATGACAGGTTTGATATGTGCGGCGATTACCGTTCTCGACTATGTTGTCCCGGTTTGGGGTACTAAGAAATTCGGGGGCACCAAGGCCGGAACACGCGGAAGCACTATTGGTCTGATAGTTGGTATTTTGGTATTGCCGATGCTCGGAATCGTCCTCGGACCTTTCGGTTTGATTGGAATTCTTGGCGGACCATTTGTTGGAGCTTATATCGGTGAAAAGATGGGCGGCACACCCGACAACAAGGCTTGGCGCTCGGCTTTCGGCTCGTTTATCGGCTTCCTCGCTGGCACATTAATGAAGATAGTTTACACTTTAGTCATTGGTTTTTACGTGATTAAAGATATTATTAATGCATTTTTTTAATTGATAATTATGAAGATATTAAAATCATTATTTATGGTTTTATTCCTGATAATGGGAATGAGATCCTTTGCATGCACAAACTTCTTGGTGACAAAAGGCGCTTCGGTTGACGGCTCGAATTTCATAACATACGCTGCTGATTCGCATATCCGTTATGGTGAGCTGTATTACACTCCGGCTGCTGACTGGGCAGAAGGTGATATGCGTACTATCTACGATCGTGGAACTAACGCTATAAGAGGTTATGTCCCTCAGCCGGCACACACATATCAGGTGGTAGGCTACATCAATGAGCATCAAGTGGCAATGGGTGAGACAACCTTCGGTGGCCGCGAGGAACTCATCGATCCTAACGGCCTCATCGATTATGGCAGCCTGATGTTTATGGCTCTTGAACGCAGCAAGTCAGCTCGCGAAGCCATCAAGGTTATCGCCGATCTAGTTGAAGAATATGGCTATGGCAGCGACGGAGAGACGTTCTCCATTTCCGATAAGGATGAGGTTTGGTACATGGAAATCATTGGAAAAGGCGAGGAGAAAGGCGCTGTCTGGGTGGCAATCCGCATCCCTGACGGATACATCTCAGGTCACGCTAATGCCGCGAGAATACAGACGTTCCCACTGAGAGACGGAAAGATATCCATCACCGATAAAGACTGGAAGAAGCTTTACAAAAGCGATGTCGAGGTGATTTACAAACACGACATCATCAAATTTGCACGCAAGAAAGGTTATTTCGACGGTAAAGACAAAGATTTCGACTTCAGCGCGGCATACGCTCCTGTCGATTTCTCGGCAGCCCGCATCTGCGACTTGCGCGTTTGGGCAATGTTCAACGAGGTTTGCGACGATATGGACCAATATTGGGATTATGTGACAGGCAAAGACCTCACACATGGCCGTATGCCTTTGTATGTCAAGCCTAATCGCAATATCTCATTGACAGATATGATGTCGTTTATGCGTAATCATTATCAGGGTACTGAATTGGACAAAACTCTTGATGCTGGTGCAGGTCCTTTTGGATCGCCATATCGTTGCAATCCATTGTATTGGGAGTATAACGGTGTGAAATATTTCAACGAACGCAGCACAGAGACGGTGCAAACAGGTTTTTCATTCATCGCTCAATCGAGAAACTGGCTTCCTGATCAAGTGGGCGGCATTATCTGGTTTGGCGTAGATGACACTGGATCAACGGTTTATACGCCATTTTACTGCTCAATTTCTGAGGTGCCGATTGAATTCCGCGTGGGCAATGGCGACATGCTGACATATTCTGACAACGCAGCTTTCTGGGTCTTCAACCGACTCGCTCATTTCAAATATCTGTTCTACAATAGAGTTATCGGCGACATCCAGAAGGTGCAGAATGAGATTGAGACAAGCTATCAAGAACAGGTTAAAGAGATTGACAGTCAAGCTGTTGATATGATAAATAACGGTGGCGAGATGGAAGCAATCGCATTTTTAACTGACTTCGCTGTCAAATCTGCCGCTAATACGGTATACAGATGGAAACAACTTGACAACTATCTGTTGGTGAAATATTTGGATAGCAACGTCAAACAAGAGGAGAACGGCGAATTTAAACGCAACGGACATGGATATCCTGCAAAACCTAAACAGCCTGGTTATCCTGATTCATGGAAGAAAAGGGTTATTGAGGAAACTGGAGATAAGTTCATAAGATGAGAAGCACCATACCTTTAGCGGAACGTCTGCGTCCTACCTCGTTGGACGGCTACATAGGGCAGGAGCACCTTATTGGTCCGAATGCCGTGTTGCGCCGTGCCATCGAGAGCGGTCACATCCCTTCGATGATTTTCTGGGGACCTCCGGGAGTGGGTAAAACGACACTCGCATTTATCATCTCGAAACAGGTGAAACGTCAGTTTTTCGTGCTTAGTGCGGTGAGCAGCGGCGTGAAAGACGTGCGCGAGGTCTATGACCGAGCGCGCATGGCTCCGGAACCGCCAATACTGTTCATCGATGAAATCCACAGGTTCTCAAAAGCACAGCAAGATTCTCTGCTCGGCGCAGTGGAAAAAGGACTTGTCACCCTGATTGGCGCAACCACCGAAAATCCAAGCTTCGAGGTCATTTCACCTTTACTTTCGAGATGCCAGGTTTATATCTTGAAAGAACTTGAGAAAGACGACCTTAAAAAACTGATTGTCAGCGCAGTAGATGTGCTGAAAGAAGATTATAAAAAGAACATAATCATTGAAGAAGACGAGGCTTTGATGCAAATCAGCGGGGGAGATGCCAGGAAGCTGCTCAACGCCATTGATCTGGTGGTCGGCATGCTCGACGATGCATCGCCTAAAGCCAAGAAACTCGTCGTGAATAACGAGGTTACGACGAAATATATCCAAAGCAACCTGCTGAAATACGACCGTCTCGGCGAGATGCATTACGACATCATCTCAGCCTTCATCAAGTCGATTAGAGGCAGTGACCCTAATGCTGCGGTATATTATCTGGCTCGTATGATTGAAGCTGGCGAAGACCCGCTTTTCATCGCACGCCGTATGCTGATTTTGGCTTCCGAAGACATCGGGAATGCCAATCCCAACGCACTGCTGCTCGCAAACGCATGCTTCGACGCAGTGAACAAGATCGGTTGGCCTGAAAGCAGAATAATTCTTTCACAAACAGCCACCTATCTCGCATCCTCGGCAAAGAGCAATGCCGCTGTTGTGGCAATAGACTCGGCACAGGCACTTGTCAAGAAAACAGGCAATCTCAGCGTGCCGTTACATCTTCGCAATGCCCCGACAAAGCTGATGAAAGACCTCGGTTATCACGATGGATACAAATATGCACACAGCTATCCGGGCAACTTTGTGGAACAGGAGTTTTTACCTGAAGAAATATCTGGCACACGTCTTTATTCGCCTCAAGATAACCCTCGCGAACTTGAGCTCCGCCGTTCGTTGAAAGCTAAATGGAAAGACAAGTATGGCTACTGATTCTAACCACATCGCTTCGATGTTCGACGATATAGCGCCGACTTACGACAAGTTGAACCATATCCTCTCGCTGAATGTCGACAAGTCATGGAGGCGTAAGGCTGTGAAACGACTGAAAAAGTCATTGGCCAATGTTGCAAATCCTAAGATTCTGGATGTGGCTTGTGGCACCGCCGATTCAACAATTCAAATTGCGAAAAGCATTGTAAATGCTGAGATTTCAGGTATAGATATTTCTGACGGGATGCTGAAAATAGGAGAGGAGAAGGTTGAACAGCAGGGACTGTCAGATAGAATCAGTTTTTTAAAATCGCCAGCCGAAAACATTGATTTCCAAGACAATACATTTGATGCTGTATTTGTCGCTTTTGGAGTGAGAAATTTCTCTGACAGGATGAAAGGCTTGGGTGAAATAATGCGTGTATTAAAGACCAATGGCACTCTGATGGTGCTGGAACTGTCTGAACCTCAGAATGTTATCGTGCGTTGGTGCTATAATCTCTATTTTAAAAATATACTGCCTTTCATCGGAAAACGTGTGTCAGGAAATGCCGGCGCATATCGATATCTTCAGCAGACTGTAGAGAAGTTTCCGATGCCTAAGGAGTTTATGGATATGTTGAAAACGATTGGTTATCAAGATGTTAAACATAAGGCATTATCTTGTGGATTATGCCGTATTTATCAAGCAAACAAGATTTAAAATGAGTGAAGTGAAGTTTAAATATTGGATTCAGGCGGCCCGACCGAAGACTTTGTTGGTGTCGATGGCGCCAGTTATTATGTCGATTGCTATTGCCTCTAAATATATTACAATCAAGTGGTTGCCGGCAGTAATCTGTCTTGTTTTCGCTGTGATGGCGCAAGTTCTCTCAAACTTTGTCAACGACTATGCCGATGGTTTGAAAGGCGCTGACAATGAGCGACTAGGACCGCAATATATGATTTCTTCCGGACTCATCTCGCAACAACAGATGCGGCGCGGAATCATCGTCTGGGCAATCTTGACGTTTATTGTTGGCTGCACCCTGTTATATTATGGCGGCTGGATACTGCTGCCGTTCGGAATCGTCATCATGTTGTGTGCAATAGCGTATTCCGGAGGACCGTTCCCGCTTTCACGTCATGCCTTGGGCGATGTGGCTGTGCTGCTGTTTTACGGCATCGCACCTGTGGTTCTCACGTTTTTTATCCAGACAGGATTTGTCAACTGGCAAATCATCATCTCAGGCCTCGCTATAGGCATTGTAGTTGATAACTTATTGATAGTTAATAACTATCGTGATGCTGAGAATGATGCCAAAAACGGCAAGAAAACCACTGTCACATTATTTGGCAAGACCTTGATGAGATATCTTTTCTATCTGAATCCGATAATTGCAATAATACTGATTTATCTTGTTTTTAAAAATAATATAATATTTTGGTATTTTATTCCATTTCTGATATATTCGGTTTTTGTAAGTTGCAAATTCGCGAAAGCTAAAGGTATGGAATTTAACAAACTGATAGGGATGGCGCCGCTCGAGGCGATAATTTTTGCTTTGTCAATAACAATATACTTAATATAAAATGTCAGAAAACTTAATAATCAAAGGCGATTCCAAGAAGGAACTTTATGAAAATCTTCTCCCGCAACTCAAAGCGTTGGTGGAAGGTGAAAACGATATTATTGCCAATATGGCTAATGTTTCAGCATGCCTGAAAGACACTTTTAACTTCTGGTGGGTGGGTTTCTATCGTGTAATAAACGTTGAGCTTGTGCTCGGTCCATTCCAAGGCCCGTTGGCATGCACACGTATCCGTAAAGGCAAAGGCGTCTGCGGCACAGCATGGCAAGAGGCTAAAACACAGATAGTTCCTGACGTTGACGCGTTTCCAGGACACATCGCATGCAGCAGTCTTACCAAGTCTGAAATTGTAGTGCCGATTTTCAAAGGAAATGACGTCGTCGCAGTTCTTGATATAGACAGCGAAAGACTTGCCAATTTCGATGAAACGGACAAGTCTTTCCTTGAGGAATTGGTAACTTATTTTACACTGTAAGTTTCTTATGTGCGTGAGCCTCAACGACATTGATTGCATAGTCGCCTAACTTCTCGCACTCACAGATGATATCCATATACTGTACGCCGGCCTGGTAGTTGTAGTGATGCTCGTTGATATCGCTGACATTGGCTTCCTTAAGCTGTGTACGGTAGTTATTTATCTCATTCTCAATGTTTAACGACTCGTTAGGGTCAACGAGACCTTTGTCGTCGTCAAGGATTCTCTGCATTTGCTCCAAAGCTCTTTCGCTAAGTTCAAACATGTGGTGGATGTGAACCTTTTGTTCGTCGGTAAAGTGCTCATTTTTGTTGTGCTTCTGGTTGATTGTACGAGCCATATTGAAGCAGCTGTCGCCGATACTCTCGAGCTCACCGACTTCACGAAGCATATAACGGATCTTGGTCTTACTGTCAGGACTAAGATGACCCTCAGTGACCTTATTCAGATAATTGGCAATTTCGATTTCCATATTGTCGGAAATGCCTTCATACTTCTCAATCCGAGCATATAATTTGCTAAAATCCTCGTCAGTTTTTGTCTCAAAAAGCAAAGTCGGGATAAAACCAAACATCCTGTTGGTGCGTGCCGCAAACAAGCTGATTTCTTTCTGAGCCTGCAAAATCGAAAGTTCTGCCGTTGACAAGAGGCCGCCAGAGATAAACTTCAATCTCGACTCTTCTTCTTCCTCCGAGATATGTGGCTTGATAATGTGGCATACGAAACGCTCAATGTATGGCACGAATCCGATAAGCAACAATGTGTTAGCAACATTAAAACCAGTGTGGAAGGTCGCCAAGGCAATTATACTGCTGTCAAAACCGACAAGTGAATTGACGAAATCTACAATAGGATGGAAGAATATCAAAGCCCAGGTAACACCAATCAAATTGATGCTTAAGTGTGCGAAAGCGGCTCGTTTTGCCTGCGTGTTAGCACCAATGGCTGCGATATTTGCAGTGATTGTCGTTCCTATGTTCTCGCCAAGCACCATCAAAATACCTTGCTGAATGTTAAGAATGTTTGTGAAGCATAATATCATGGTGAAAGCCATGGTCGCTGCACTTGACTGAAGGCAGAGGGTCAAAGCTGTTCCCAAGATTAGGAATAAAAATCCATTCCAAAATGTCGGTTCACTGAAACGTTGTATGAATTCGCTGATAGCTGCATTAGCGTTAGGATCGTTGATAAAAGCCAATCCGGTTTCCTTAAGCGTTCCCAGACCTAAAAACAGGAATGCGAAGCCGAAGAGCAAATCACCGATGATACGGCGTTTTTTCAAGTAAATAAGCAAGATACCAAGCAAAAACGCTGGATATACAAAGAACGCCATGTTCAGTACAAATCCCAGCGACATAATCCATGCCGTTATCGTGGTGCCGATGTGAGCACCCATAATCACCGAGATAGACTGCCCCAAGGTGATAAGTCCGGCATTAACAAATGAAACTGTCATCAATGTCGTCGCCGTTGATGACTGAACTACTGCAGTGACAAAAATACCAGAAAGCATTCCAGTAAAACGGTTCGTGGTCATGGTTCCAAGCACGTGACGCAGCTGTGGACCGGCCATCTTTTGCAAAGCGTCACTCGTCGCCTTCATTCCGTACATGAGCAAGGCGAGGCATCCGCAAAGCTTTAAAAATAAAAACAAAGTCATATCAAAACTTATTACTTCTTTTTCCTGTGTTGTAAACGCTCTTCGAGGCTGCTGAAACTGCAGTTTTTGCTTGGGACATCAACACAATGTTCGTAATTGTCGAAGTTCAGTTCGACAATCTTAACCGCTTCATAAAACTGTTCTTTGTCAAGCTTCATCAGCTCGTAAATCTTGTCTGCCAGCCAAAATTCTTCAATAATCTTCTCGTTGAGATCCAGGAGTTTCGCCATCTTTATCGCTTCTTGCAACTTTATCTCTGACAAACCATTCTCCTTCCTGTTGTATTTCGATTCTGACATAAGCAACGACTTGGCCATTGTTGACTGCTTAATGCCCGAATACATCCTGGTCTTTTTTATCGTTTCTCTCAGCATATTATTTCGTATGAAGATCCAGAACTTTATTTATCATCTCAATCAAATCATCAGAATATGATGAGTAGCATATCGAGTCATTCGGCGTTTCATGCGAATAAAACTTATCGGCAATGCCAGCGATATGATGACCCATTTCATGCTTAATGATATAATCCTCTGATTGTGCGCGGACTGTTGCCGTGATATAAAGGTTATACAAGCTGCCGCCATAACTTTCATCAGAATTGATTAGGATGACAGCATAATCGTAAGGCGCTTGCGTGGCATATTCACGGAAAGCCCATTCATCGCTGGCCAATGCGTATTTGTCATGACCTAAAGTGCCATTGTTGACCTTAAGAGTGTTTTTCTCTTTTATAGGTGGCACCTGCACAGCATGAATATTGAAGTCGTTTTTCCTGCTTTTAAATGGCTCTGTGTTGATGAAACTGTTGTAAAACTTCACCACGTCGGAACCGAAAAGCTTGATGTCATCAATGGTGTAACCGTCACCTAAAATGATGATATCGACTTTTTCCTTAGGATTGCCGCTGTCAAGCAGCCTTAAACTTCTGTTGTTATGGTTTTTAGCAGGCTCAATCAGTGATTTTGATTCTTTGTTTAGGATATATTCCCAAACTGGTTCCGTAACATCAAGAGAATCAATCCTGTACATTGTGATTTTTGCGTCCTTGTTCGGATAGGGAATACGTATCGACTCATTAAAAGACCTTTTGGTGTCCTTAGCTTCTTCTGTCAGACGCCATTCACCGAAAAGTGTGCTGATGCCGTCAGAATAAAGCAGCTCATCTGTCTCAACGTCCCTTACCTCATATAAATAGGTGCCCAAACGATAAGGATTTACGAGATTCTTAGTGCGTCCGTACCATAAACCGTCGTCATAAATCTGTTCAAGTTTAAACGATTCATCGCAGGCGTCACCGGAATGTACAAGATTGATTCTTAATGTCTTATCTAAGAAATGCTTTCCAAAATCATTCTTATCATTTCTTGAGCAGGAAATGAATGCGATGATTATCAACAGGAAAGCAATTCTTCTCATCTTATTTGTCTATTGTTGCCAAAAACTCTTCGTTGGAGATTGTCTTTGATATTCTGTCTTTCAAGAACTCCATCGCCTCGACAGGAGTCATGTCGGCGAAGTGGTTGCGCAATGCCCACACGCGTGCCAGTGTCCTCTCATCAACCAGAAGGTCATCACGACGAGTACCTGATGCCACGATGTCGATAGCAGGGTAGATGCGTTTGTTCGACAGACGGCGGTCGAGCTGGAGCTCCATGTTACCGGTACCTTTGAATTCCTCAAAGATGACCTCATCCATTTTAGAACCTGTATCGATAAGAGCTGTAGCCAAAATAGTTAGTGAGCCGCCACCTTCGATGTTACGAGCCGCACCGAAGAAACGTTTCGGCTTCTGTAATGCATTGGCTTCAACACCGCCCGAGAGCACCTTACCTGATGCAGGTGACACAGTGTTGTAAGCACGTGCCAGACGAGTGATAGAGTCAAGCAGAATCACCACATCGTGACCGCATTCTGTCAAGCGTTTGGCCTTTTCAAGCACGATATTTGCAATCTTCACGTGTTTGTCGGCTGGCTCGTCGAATGTTGAAGAGATGACTTCAGCTTTCACGCTGCGTGCCATATCGGTGACCTCTTCAGGACGTTCGTCAATCAATAATATAATAAGGTATACTTCAGGGTGGTTAGCCGCGATGGCGTTTGCCACTTCCTTAAGCAACACTGTCTTACCGGTCTTAGGCTGAGCCACAATCAAACCACGCTGACCTTTGCCGATAGGGGCGAAGAGGTCCATAATTCTTGTGGATACTGTGCCTCCCTGATGTCCTGTGAGTTTGAATTTTTCATCTGGGAACAAAGGTGTAAGGAAGTCGAACGGGATACGGTCGCGCACTTCTTCAGGGTTACGGCCGTTGATCTTGTCAACTTTCACCAATGGGAAGTATTTCTCGCCGTTCTTTGGCGGACGAATCATTCCGAGGATGGTGTCACCTGTCTTCAAGCCAAACAACTTGATCTGCGACTGTGAGACGTAGATGTCGTCAGGGGAGTTGAGGTAGTTGTAATCTGCCGAACGCAAGAATCCGTAGCCGTCAGGCATGATTTCGAGCACGCCTTCAGCTTGCACCACGCCGTCAAACTCTGAAATCATCTCTTCATGTCTCTGCGGCATCGGCTGCTGTTGCTGCTGTGGTTTCACCTCATAAACCTCTTGTTTTTCCTCAAACATCGGCTCAACATGCTCAACAGGTTCAACTTCAGGAATCTCTGGCTCTTCCTCGTTGTTCTCATTGAGAATCTCGTTGGCGACGTCTACCACGACAGGCTTCGGTTTAGGATACGACACGTGACGTGCTTTGTCGCTCTCTTCGCCGTTATTCTCAAATGTGGTCTTGATCACATCTGTACGTTTGCCGATTCTCGGACGTCTGCCGCGTTTCGGAGCGTCTGTTGCTGTGTTTTCTTCAGTATTTGTTGGTGTGACTGTTTCATTCTCGATAGGTTTCTCTGGTTCTGGCTCTGGTTCGGGATTCGAGGTCGCAACCTTCTTCTTTCTGCCCGGTCGGCCTTTAGGCTTCTCGGCGACAGACGCGGCATCCTGTGGAGCTGACTGCTTCTCGATGATGTTGTACACAAGGTTTTCCTTGGGTGCGTTGACATTTTCCACGCCAAGCTTCAACGCAATCTCCTTAAGCTCCGCCATGGATTTGTCGTTTAATTCAAAAATATCGTACATAAAAAATTAATTGATTTTATGAAACTTTAAGAAATTTTATCTGAATGTGAATGGTCTTTCGTCCATTTGACGTTGCAAATATACGATTTTTTTTCATACAACAATTATTTTTATTAATTTTGCAAAAAATTTAAATACAATGATTCAGAGAAGACAGACAATTTTTATGCTTTTGACAGCAATTCTTAGTGCTGTATTGTTTTTTATGCCATTGGCATCGTTCGAGGCAGGCGGTAATGTGATGAAATTCACTATTTTCGGTATTCAAAATCCAATAGATACCTTAACTTTATCAAAATCATACACTTGGCCACTCATCGTTTTGACAATATTGATGACAATAGTGCCGATTTTTACTATTTTCAAATATAAAAAACGTGAGCTTCAGGTGAAACTGTGCCATCTCAATATGCTTTTGAACATCATTTTTATTGGTATAGTATTCCTATATTATGATAATGATATTAAGGAGGTTATCGCAGCAGTCGAAGGTGATACCTATGAATTCGATGTCGCTTATTTCTTCGGAATGGCACTCCCGCTGGTAAACCTCGTTTTAGAGATTCTCGCCATCCGCGGAATTAAAAAGGATATTGCATTGCTGAAATCTATCGACAGACTTCGTTAAAATTCGTCATATCGACCGAAACCGTTAATAGTAGAGACGCCATATTATGACGTCTCTATTATTTTATCAAATCTTAATAAATATTATCTTCTTTTTTCGTAAAGTTCCATATTTTTAAGGTCACTTCCATCAATTTGGAATCTCAGCATTGTTATAATCTTGTGAAAGCCGCTGTTTCCGGCAGCTCCGGGGTTGATGTGAAGGAGATTGAGTTCCTTGTCGTTCATTACCTTCAATATATGTGAATGACCGCTGATGAAAATGTTAGGTTTCTCTTTGATTATCAGTTCTTTGATTCCTGGCTCATAATGCCCGGGATAGCCGCCGATGTGTGTCATCATCACCTTCACGTTTTCAATGGTGAAGATGTTGATCCAGTTAAACATCAGTCGTATCTTATGGTCGTCGATGTTTCCATAGACAGCCCGCAAAGGCTTGAATGCCAACAAAGAGTCGGCGACATCGGTGGAACCGATGTCGCCGACATGCCATATCTCGTCACAGTCTTTGAAAAACTCAAAGACCTTAGGATTAAGCCATCCGTGAGTGTCCGACAATAATCCTATTCTTTTCATTGATTACGGAATCTTGTAAGAAATACCGAGGCTCATGACTTCCTTGAACTGACGGAAGGTGGTGCCTGGATATGAGCTCAATGGAGCTACGTCCTCATCATAGACTAAACGTGCTGAGATGTTGCAGCTCAACCAGTCGTTGACTTTCATGACCAACTGGTTGTCCCAATCGAAGTCAACAGGGCAGGTGTATTTCTCGCCAAGAGCGTTCAAATCTGTTGATTTGTGAAGATAATCGTAGAAAGCGATGAGCTTTGAGGTGAATGTCACGTTTTCGAAAATCTCATAGTTGAATTCTGCGATGAGCTGAGCACCAAGCTCCCAACGGACGGTCTCACCGTGCTTTGTCATTCTTGTGTATGTGATAGTGTCGGTGCCGATAATCTCAGTAACATCTTCATATTCGGCTTTCTTAACACCAAAAGCGCCTTGGTCAGCAAGCTTTTGATCGTTCACAATTGTCATACGGCCTGTGAGAGGTGATACGTTCACTTTGAAGTGCTCGCTCGGAACCCACTGAACACCAAGACCTAATGTGATGTAACCAGGAGCCATGAAACCGGAAATGCGGTTGGTGCTGTCTACGCCGTAGTTGTAACCGTTTGCAAACTGTGTCTGGAATGTCATGTCGACTGTAAGGAACCATTTGTCGTTCTTGAGGTTGTAGCCGTATAACGAACTCAGGAAGATACGGTCATCAGTCTTTATAGGCTTCTTGTCGATGTTAAAATAGCTGTAACCCAACTGCAAATCAAGACTGTTGTCCCATTTGTGGTTACCTTTTTTGTAGTTGATGTCATACTTGAGCAAACCCAGGAAGTTGATGTTGTCCTGTCCGCCAGCTGACCAGTTGTCGAAATGGCTCTGAGCCATGTTAAAACCGATGTTACCACCGTGTGTCCAAGGTGATTCAATACCACCGTCCTGCGCAAATGCCACATTCACTGAAAGCAGCAACGCGATCAAAGGTAAAAATAATCTTTTCATATTTTTGAAATTTTAGTTAAACAATTTCTTTTTTCTGTCATTCCGACCGAAGTGGAGGAATCTCCTCCGATTTATTGAGATTTCTCCATTCCGCTTCGCTCCAGTCGAAATGACGGGAGTTGGTTAATAACTATTTCCGTCATGATAGTTTCTCGATCCAATCTGGAATGTGATGTCCTGTGTGGTTCTCGTTCTCACCAGACTGTCGTTCTTCACGCCAGGAGTCCACAACAAATCCTGCAGCAATCTTATGGCTTCATTGTCGCAACCGCCGCCAACACTGTTCTCAACGATGATATTCGACACTCTGCCGTCTGTTTCAACGATAAAACTGAGTTTCACTGTGCCTTGAATCTCGAACTGTTTAGCCTGATCAGGAAATCTGAGGTTGGTGCGAAGATATGCCGCCATTGTCACACCCGGATCTTCGAAATAAGGCTGCGGGGCATTGTGCAGATCCTTTAAATCATAGACATTATTGCTCTTTTGCGCAGGATATTTCTGCTCAGGCAACATCAGTCGTGGATTCTTTTCTTCGGCTTTCTTATAACTTTTGGCAGAGAATTCTACCGTGTAATAATCGTTACAAGCTACCGGTTTTCCAACGTTTAATGCCGGATTCCATTCGATCATCTTCACCAATCTGATAGCTTCCTTTGCACATTCTTCGTCAAAGGCGTTCTCAACCCTGTAATTTGTGGCGTTTCCTTCGGCATCCACGTCATAATAAACTGTGATTTTGCCGCTTTTTTTCTGGTCAAGGGCATTCTGAGGATAAATCAGATGGTTGTGGATTATTTTCTTGGTTAATGGGAAACCTGATTTTGGCTCAGGTGATTTTGTCTGTGCATTGAGGTTTAATCCTAATGACATGATAATCAATGCAATAAGTAAAGCTGTTTTATTGAAAATTTTCATAATAAATCGAGTTTGTCATTATTAAACACTGCAAATTTACAAATTTTTTAAATGATAATCAAAAATTTTATAATTTTGTCTTCGTCATTTCGACTGTAGCGAAGCGGAATGGAGAAATCTTCCACGAACGATAGCTTATGGGGATGGAGGATTTCTCGACTCCATTTCATTTCGCTCGAAATGACGATAATAATATTTAATTATGAATAATAACAATAATAGAAAAGAGGATTCCAACATGGTCTTCGGCGTTCATCCCGTCGAGGAGGTCATCAAGGCAGGGAAGGAGCTGGAGAAGGTTTTCGTGCAGTCAGGATTGCGTTCGCCACAGATTTCGGATATCGTGAAATATGCACGCGAGCATGAGGTCCCTGTCCAGTTTGTCCCGATTGAGAAGCTGAACCGCCTAACACGCAAAAACCATCAGGGAATAATAGCTTTTGTGTGCCCGATTTCATATCAGACCATAGAAAATGTAGTACCTATGGTTTATGATGAGGGACGGATGCCATTTGTTGTAATCCTTGACCGTGTCACCGATGTACGCAATTTTGGAGCCATCGCGCGCACATGCTACGCTGCCGGCGTCGATGCCATAGTAATACCGTCTCGCGGAAGCGCTTTGATCAACGGCGACGCCATGAAGACTTCAGCCGGCGCCTTATCATTAATTAATGTGTGTCGTGTTGAAAATATCAAAGACACTATCGACTTCCTGAAGGCGAGCGGTCTGAAAGTGATAGCGTTTTCCGAGAAAGGCAAACAGACCATCTGGCAGGCCGACCTTACAGGGCCTATTGTAATAATGATGGGTTCGGAGGAAGACGGCATCAGCGAGGCATACCTCAAACGTGTCGACGACCATCTCGTCATCCCGATGCCAGGCGACATCGATTCCCTCAACGTCAGCGTTGCCACTGGAATTGTGACGTTCGAGGTTGTCCGACAACGTACGGCCATGTAAAGACGTCATATTATAGCGTCTCTACGACATAAAAAAAAGAGCGATGCTGCAGCGTCGCTCTTTTTCTTTGATTTTCAAGTACCAATTAGTTTTCTTTCTTTCTAAGAACTTCTTTGATACGGGCTTTCTTACCGCGGAGACCTCTGAGGTAATAGATTCTTGCTCTGCGGACAGCGCCTTCCTTGTTGAGCTCGATGCTCTCAATCATTGGGTCAGCGATAGGGAAGATTCTTTCAACACCGATGTTGTTAGAAATCTTTCTGACTGTGAAAGTTGCACTCTTGCCCTGACCTGCGCGCTGTAAAACGACACCCTGGAATTTCTGCAAACGTTCCTTGTTTCCCTCAACAATCTTATAGGTAACGGTGATAGTGTCACCTGACTTGAACTGTGGGAACTCTTTTACTTGTACTTGATCTTCAACGAATTGAATTAACGCGTTTTTCATTTCTATTGTATTTTTTATCTTATTTTATCTTCTAAAACGGCTTGCAAAAATACAAAACTTTTGAATACCTACAACATTTATTTTAATTTTTTTATTTTTTCGTACATCTCCGGCCGGCGAATCTTCGTTCTCTCCAGTGCTTGCTGGTATTTCCAATCGTTTATAACTTGGTCGTTACCCGACAAAAGTACCTCCGGAACCGCCCATCCTTTGTATTCACGGGGTCTTGTATACACCGGCGGCGACACCATTCCGTCCTGAAACGAGTCGGAAAGTGCCGAAGTTTCATCGCTTAAAGCGCCTGGAATGAGTCGCACGAGACTGTCGGTCAACACCGCTGCGGCGAGCTCACCGCCCGACAAGACGTAATCACCAATCGAAATCTCCTTCGTGATTAAATGCTCACGGATTCGTTCGTCAATACCTTTATAATGTCCGCAAAGCATAATCAGATTCTCGTTTAACGACAATTGATTCGCAACCGGCTGTGTCAAAAGCTCACCATCAGGGCTCATGTAAATGACCTCATCGTAGTTTCTTTCCGATTTAAGATGCGTGATGCAGTTGTCAACAGGCTCGATCATCATCACCATGCCGGCACCTGCAGAGAAAGGGTAGTCGTCAACACGCTTATGCTTGTCATTGCTGTAATCACGCAAGTTGTGAAGGTGAATCTCCACCAGACCCTTGTTGATGGCTCGCTTCACTATCGACTCAGTGAACGGACCTTCGAACATTTCAGGAAATATTGTGATAATGTCTATTCTCATCATTTGTTTCGTTTACATAAGGATTTCTCGACTTCACTTCGTTTCGCTCGAAATGACGTGTTTATTGTTTCTGTCATTTCGATTAAAGCCGTCAGTTTGTTCCCGTCATTTCGACCGAAGCCGTCAGGCGTAGTGGAGAAATCTTATTATTTTGGTTGCAAAAGTATAAAAAAAACCAACACGAAACCTTATTATATTAATAAAGGTGTCCAAAAAATCTACGTCATTTCAACATAATCTATTGATTATCAATTTGCAAATTTTTTTTTAAAAATTTTGTAAAACGTATTAAAAAAACGTGTAATTTTGCAACGCTTTTCAGATGAGGAAAGCAGAAACCCTTGCCCAGGTGGTGAAATTGGTAGACACGCTACTTTGAGGGGGTAGTGACGATTGCGTCGTGCAAGTTCGACTCTTGTCCTGGGCACCAAAAGTTTCACTCTAAGCCCATGTGGTGAAATTGGTAAACACGCTACATTCAGGGTGTAGTGAGCGGACGCTCTTGGAAGTTCGAGTCTTCTCATGGGCACGATATAAAAAAAAGAACCGGTTTTAACCGGTTCTTTTTTTTTAGCCATTAGCTATGGCTAATGGCTACTTAAGATAGGTATCAAGCCAATTCTTAAATCTTCTCTGCCATAAGATTCCGTTCTGCGGCTGCAACACCCAGTGATTCTCATCCGGGAAGTAGAGGAACTCTGCAGGAATGCCGCGCAAGACCGCCGCATTGTATGCCTGCATGCCTTGGGTGTAAGAGATTCTGTAGTCCAAACCGCCATGGATGACCATGATAGGCGCAGTCCATTTGTCGACAAACAAATGCGGTGAGTTGGAATATGACCACTGCACCACTGGATTGTCTTTATCCCAGTATGGTCCGCCGAGATCCCAGTTCACAAACCACATCTCTTCGGTCTCGAGATATTGTGATTCAAGGTTAAACATGCCGTCGTGGGCGATGAGAGCCTTGAAACGTCCGTCGTGATGACCTGCAAGCCAGAACACCGAGAAGCCGCCGAAACTGGCGCCGACAGCCCCGAGTCTGTTCTCGTCGACAAACGGCTCTTTTGCAAGGGCGTCGATGGCTGAGAGGTAGTCTCTCATGCACTGTCCGCCGTAGTCACCACTGATTTCCTCGTTCCATTCCTGACCGAAGCCTGGCAAACCGCGTCTGTTTGGAGCAACGACGATGTAGCCGTTTGCAGCCATCTGCTGGAAGTTCCAACGATATGACCAGAACTGGCTCACTGTGCTTTGTGGACCGCCTTCGCAATAAAGAAGGGTAGGATATTTCTTGTTTTTATCGAAATGCGGAGGGTAGATGACCCATGTAAGCATCATCTTGCCATCGGTTGTCGGAATCCATCTTTCTTCGACTTCAGCAGTAGTTAACTGTTTGAAAATGTTATCATTAACATGTGAAATCTGTTTGAAATTACCACTTGGCAACTCGATGCTGTAAAGTTCTGTCGGATGGCTCATCGATTGCTGACCAGCGATGAGCTTGTCGCCTGCAACAGCCAACGAAACGAAGTTATGCTTGCCTGTCGTGACTTTGCGGATGCTTCCGTTGTTAAGACTCAACTCGTAAACCTGGTCTGTAGCATGAATATCGCTGATGAAATAAATCTTTGAAGCATCATTTGACCATGTCAGATTTGTCGAGTTCTGGTCAAAATTGATGCTGTAGTCGGTCTTCTCACCAGTCAGCAGGTTCATGACATAAAGACGCTGTTTGTCAGCCTCATAGCCGTCGCGTTCCATGCTTTCCCAAGCCATCATGTTGCCTGTAGGAGCGACGCTGATATTCAAATCGTATCCCATCATGCCCTCTGTGAGATTGGCCGTCTGACCTAAAGCCACATTATATCTGTAAACATCAGTGTTTGTTGATGTAGCGTAGTCTTTACCCTCTTTTTTGCGGCAGCAGTAGAGGACTGCGGTATTGTCTTCACTCCATGCAACCTGTTCCATGCCGCCCCAAGGTCTTACTGGCGACTCCCAAGGTTCACCGTTAAGGATATCAATGCCTTTGGTAACGGTCTTTCCTTCAAGTTTAGCGACAAACAGATGACTGTAGGTGTCAACCCACTGGTCCCAATGACGGTACATCAAATCGTTGTTGATTCTTCCTGACGAAAGCTGAAGGTCAGGATAGATGTCAGCGACGGTCTCTTTCATCTTAACTTCAGCCGAATAAACTATCATCGTGCCATCCGGACTGTATTTGAAACCGGTGATACCTCCCGGAATATCAGTGATTTGCTCGCGGCTCCTGCCTTTGGTATCCATCTCCCAGAGCTGCATGTCGCCCGATACCGCCGTCATAAAGGCGACACGTCCTGAAGGCGTAAACGACGGGCTGTACTCGCTGTAACCGCCATTTGTGAGGCATTTCACGTTATTTCCTTCAGCATCCATGACGTAAAGCCTTGAGAACCCGTTGTTTTTGGCAACATCATAATCGGTAACACTGTAAACAACAGTCTGACCGTCAGCAGATACAGTAAATTCACCGATTCTGCCCATGCCCCAAAGCACTTCAGGTGTCTGGATGTCTGATGTGAGTTTGATTTTCTCGCGCACCGGAGCCTGTGGCTTCGAAGCGTCATCGCATGCCTGCAACATCAACAGTATCAATGCGATAGGAAGCAATAATTTTTTCATATAATTAAAATTTAATTTCCTATTAATGTTTTGCAAATTTACAAATAAGTTTTAACTTTGCAAAAATTTTTCTTATGAAGCGCACATTATTAATATCAGTTCTCATCTTCGCCGCGATGACGGCATTGGCTCAGCAACGTCTTGTTTATCAGTCATATATGCTTGGCTCAGATAGCGGTGACACCACCTTCCGTGAAGTCCTGCGTTATAAAAATCAACTGAAAATAAATGATATTCAAGAGTTTGAAGGCGAATTGATTCAAGGATTGTCTACCGATTACACTTTCGTGGATTATGACGTTGATTCGGCTTATTTCCAAATGAATTATCGGGATGGTGAATCGTATTTTTACGCTTATCCGTTGAAAACCAATGATATAGAGTTCGAAGAAATCGGCTCGGAGAAGGTTAAAGGCTACAATTGTAAAAAATATAAGACATCGATAAACTCAAATACAATAGAGGTTTGGATGACGGAAAGCCTTGGCTACGATGCATCTCCAGTCACATCGCGCGGCTATCTGAAAGGCGTGATGGTGCGTCAGGCGATAAACGGCAACCGTATTATGGACCTTAAGTCAGTTAAGAAAGACAAGAAGCTAAAGAAAGGCTTAATCCCTGATAATCTTGGAGTTAGGAAGAGTGGGAGAGAGCTTAACAATATACAAAAGGAGAAGCTGATTATCCGCACCAGGATTTTCGATGACGACCAGATTCATTTCGTGAAAATGGATAAGTTTCATGGCGAGATCCCATTCGATACGGTGATTCATTTCTCTTGGGGGACGATAATTGTAAAACGCGTGAATTTACCAGTATTACCTGAGCATTACCAACTTTTTGCAGAGCTTCATCAGCGCTCAAATGGCGACGCTTATGACCGCTCAGGCTCTATATTTGTCATCCCTATGGATAGAAAGCTTTCGTTGTGCAATGCCTTGATTGACAGCATCGAAGTCATTCCTTATCAATATGATAAAAACGGCAAGAAATATCAAGGAATTCGGCTTGAATACGACTATATGCCGGTTGTCGAGCTGATGCGTTTCTTCACTCCGTTTGGTGTGAATCATTTCAATGACAGAGTGCAGCTTGATGGTCTTGAATGGGCTGATGAGGCTTATTACAAGATGGAAGTTTCGGAGCTTTCCGACCGCCTTCAGGGTGATGTTTTGATTGGCACTTTCATCGGAAATTATGATGGAGGAGGACATAAGGTTTCGTTGGATTTGGTAGCATATCCTCAGGATTACGACGGCGATGTGTCGAAAAACAACCGCTGGAGCTTACCACTGTTCAACACCTGCAACGTGATGGAGATGTCGGGACAAAACTACGGCCGTTTATTCCAAACCGACAGCCTTACTGTTGAATTTGACATACCAGAAGGTGTTGAAAATCTTAAACTTAGATACATCACCACAGGCCACGGTGGCTGGGGTGGAGGCGATGAGTTCAACCCTAAAGAAAACACTATCATAATTGACGGTGAAAAAGTGTTCAAATACACCCCATGGCGTTGTGACTGCGCGACTTACCGCGAATTGAACCCGGTATCAGGCAACTTCTGGAATGGCGTCTCATCATCCGATTTGTCACGCTCCGGATGGTGCCCGGGAACAGCAACAAATCCTGTCTATTTCGATTTAAGTGATTTAAAACCGGGACATCACACAATTACCGTAGCTATACCTCAAGGTGAAGATGAGGGCGGCAGTTTCAGCCATTGGATGGTGAGCGGGGTGCTAGTAGGGTCTTTTTAATATTTTTTCAAAAATATGGCTGCACGTTTGAAAAAATGTTGTATCTTTGCAGCGTGAAAGTCGGTTCCGTACGTGACCTTTAATTAGAGTTGCTTGGTACGGTCGGCTTTTTTTCTTTTACTTCGATTTTATTGACACAATACTGAACGTGTTTGTTGTTAGAACGAATACCTATTGTCAGTTTTACTTTAAAAGTCAGATAAGAAATCTCTGTATTAACAAAATCATAATACAAAACCGCAATATTTTTATAATGATTGTCTGATTGCGTTCCATTTTTGGGCGCAAAAAACACCACTGTATTATCATCACAAGCCGCACATTTCACTACATCATATAAGTGTTTAACGGCATAAGTGGACTGCCAGTTCCTTGATGCAGCATTAATAGTCTTTTTATCACTTTCATTTTGTATAATAAAAACATCAACGCCAAGATATTCATTATAAATTCTATTATTACGACCTTCTCGTTGTAGTTGTTTCCAAAGATTGGAATAATATTTTGCTATTAGACTTCTTCTTTCTTTGCTGCGATTTTTCGCTGTAGGGATGCCATTGATGTATTCTGGCAAATTGTTGTTGTTTGTTTCCATAATTTTTAATAATTAAAAGGTTCCAAAATAATGTTGAATTCCTCACTGCAAAAATATAGCAAAAAATCGTTGCTTTTGCTGCTTTTACACTTTTTAACATAAGTTTCATTTTGCTGCAAGAAATCTAAAAATTTCTTTACAAAAACGGCCGCATTCAATGCATTCCTCCTAAACTTCTAAGCTTCTAAGCTCATAAGCTAAACAAAATGTTAAAAAATTTTTACAATTCATTTCTTTTTTGTATATTTGCATCGTTCAAGTAGTGAAATAAGACGATAAAATAAGAGAGATAAAAGAGCATTAGTAAACATATAAAATAAAAAGCGTTTTTGCTTTTCTTCAGGAAGACTGAAATCGGGAAATTTCAAGACATTACCATGCAAGAAAGCAGAAATGCTCACGGTGTATCCGTGGGCTTTCTTGTTTATGGTAATAGGTTTTCCCGAACCTCAGTCTTCAACAGAAAGTTTCACGGATTTTTTTTGTGATGCTTGAGAAAGGCAAAGCGCCCTAAACGCCGAGCCATCATGAGTACCAAGTTCTTCAATAATATAGAGTCGACGTTGATGGACAAGTTCCACGGCATCGCCTCAGCAATGGCCAACTTCGACATCTTTCATGCCGTGGTTGGCTATTTTCGTTCCAGCGGCTACTTCAAACTGCGCAAGGAGCTGGAAAATGTCAGCGAGATACGAATTCTTGTAGGAATAAATATCGACTCCATCCTAAGTCACCATAATGCAAATCTGCTTTTTACTGCCGACAGCCATCCGGATGAAGTGGTGGAACAATATCGTCGGCATCTTATCGACGACATCCGCAAATCGCACTATGATGCAGATACCGAACACGGAATTATGCAGATGTTTGATGACATTGCAAGCGGCAAGTTACAACTGCGCATTCATGCAACACGAAATCTGCATGCGAAGTTCTACCTATGTTTGCCATCCAATTTCTCTGAACATAGTGATGGATGGGTCATAATGGGTAGCAGCAATCTTACTGACCAAGGTCTTGGCACTATAAACGACCATCGTTATGAGCTCAACGTAGCCATGAAAGATTATGATGATGTTCGCTATTGTGAAGATGAATTTTGGCATTTATGGGAAGAAAGCGTTCCTGTGAGTATTGAGGATATGCAAAAGGCTCGTCGCTCAACACATCTTGACAACGAGAAACTGCCTACTCCATACGAACTTTATATGAAGATGCTTATCGACACCTTTGGCAATATGGTCGAGGACAACTTCGAACTCGACCCGACACGCTATGGTTTTCGTGACCTCAGCTATCAGCGTGACGCTGTCATCCAAGGCTATCAGACCATGATTAGGCATAATGGATGTTTCATCGCCGACGTGGTTGGTCTCGGAAAGACTCCTGTAGCCACCATGATAGCTAAAAGGTTTATCATTGAAAATGGCCGCTACACCCGCATCCTCGTCATAATGCCGCCAGCCATGCGTCATGAATGGGAAAGAACGTTCAAAAAGTTTGAAATAAGCAAGTATGCTTGGTTTGTTACAAGTGGCAGTCTGGATAAAGTGGTTGATGGGCGTGACAATTACCGTTTGCCGAATGAGTACGACATGATTATCGTTGATGAGGCGCACAACTTCCGCAACGATGGCAATACCGGATACCAATATCTGCAGCGCATCTGTAAAGCCCCCCGTGCCAATCGAGGCCGCGTGGAAGGATTGAGAAAGAAAGTTTTGCTTCTTTCTGCAACACCTTACAACAATACTCCTATGGATATCCGCAATCAGTTGCTGCTGTTTCAAGATGCACGCAACTGCACCATTGAAGGTCTGGGCGACATCACCGGCTCTTTCTCCGATTGGATAAGCAGATACAAGCAATTAATGCGCGATCGTGACACGTTGCCACACGATGTCTTTGTGAAAGCTGTTGATAAGATAATGGAGGAGGTGAGACATCGTGTACTTGAACCCATTATGGTTCGCCGTACTCGTAACAACATTCTCAACTATGATCCATATCGCATTGATATTGAGGAGCAGGGAATCAAATTTCCGAAGTTTGCATCAATTCGCGACCGACAATACAAGATGGATGACTATCTTGCCCATCTTTTTGGACGCACCATGCAGATATTAACAGATACACCATCTGAAGATAATCCTAAAGGAACAGGTGTGCATTATGCACGCTATCGTGCCGTTGAGTTTTTCAGACCAGGAGTGCCATATAAAGGCAAACAAGGTAAACATGTGGCATTGCTGCTTACCGGTATTTTCCGCACCCACATGGTGAAACGTTTGGAAAGTAGTTTTGAGGCATTTAAGAAGTCCCTCCATACGTTCCTTAACATTACCACAGGCATGATTGACATGTTTACTGCTGACAAAGTGCTTATCGCCCCGGAATACAATGTGAAACAGCTTCAGGTTGAGAAAGAGATGGATTTGGACGATATTATTCAATACATCGAAAGCAAAGGTGTTGAACGCAAAGACTTTGTTTATCATTCTGCCGATTTCCAGCCAATACTTCTTGATATGCTTCGGGAGGATGCAACTCAGCTTAAATCACTATGTGACGAATGGGATGCGGTCGATTACGATCCCAAAATGGAGCTGTTTGTCAATATGTTGCAAGGCGAGTTATTCAATCCGCGGGAAAACAAGAATCATAAACTTGTCATCTTCAGCGAAAGCGTAGATACTGTAAATTGTCTCTATCGTACTATGACCGAGCGTCTTGGGCGTACAGATGTATTGCGCATTACCGCTAAAAACCGAGACCAGGAGCGTAAACGAATAGCCGCCAACTTCGACGCAAACTATAGTGAAAAACAATTGGACGCGTTTAATATTATTGTAACAAGCGATGTGCTGGCAGAAGGCGTAAACCTCCATCGTGCCAATGTCATAGTCAACTATGACTCACCGTGGAATGCCAGCCGTCTGATGCAGCGTAATGGACGTGTTAACCGAATCGGCTCAACATCTGATCTCATTTACAATTACATGTTCTACCCGTCACAAGAGGGTGATAAGCAGATTCAACTTTACAGCAACGCGCTTATCAAACTCCAGGGATTCCATTCGGCACTTGGTGAGGATTCGCAGATTTATTCTCACGAAGAGATTGTCAAAGAGTTTGAATTGTTCAATAAAAATGTGCATGATGAAAATGACGACAAACTTGCTCTTATCCATGAGGTTAGCGAATTGCACAAGGATAATCCTGAACTATATGAACGCATAAAGAATCTGCCGCCGAAAAGCCGTTGTTTAAGGTCGGTATCATATTGCGAAAACAATAACGATGGTTCCACATTGGTGTTTCTTGCATCAAAAGAAAGGATGGATTACGTGCTGGTTGGAAGTGACGACGCACCTAATCGTTTGCCATTTATGGAAGCCGTAAAGAAACTTAAAGCCGCTCCTGATGAGCCCGGATTTCCTATCAGTGATATGGAGAAGCGGCATTTCATTCAGGTAAACCGTGCCATTGAGTTGTACAACCACATGCTTCAAGAGCAGGATACAACGGTTTCTATGCGAATAAATTCACACGATAAAGTAGTGCTTGGAGCTTTGAAATTCTTGCGGACAGAGGCTGCGGCAACAATGAGCGATGAGCATGGACGTGGTTTATGCCGCAGACTGCAGTCTTTGGTGGAGCAAGGTGTGTATAATTCACTCCCCCGTCAATTGGGCGATTTGGCGAAACAACAACGTAGCGCAAATCCATTCAGCAAAGAGGATTTGGAGCAGCAGATAATTGACTTGGCGGAAATCTATTGTCCTGATGTTGAGGGGTCAACAAATAACTCAGGAGGCAATTCAGTGCCGGATATTGTTATTTCAGAAACATTCATCGCTTAAAACATTAACGGATATGAAAGAGGTTTTGAGAAATCTTTTCAGACAAAAGTTCAATTATAACGAATACCGCAAAGTGATATTACAAAACCTGTTACATGCGCAAGAATTGATGCGCGAACCCGAATTTCTTGAGGAAACCAACGATGGTGACCGAATTTATGGCTTGGGTTATCTTCGTGATGCCGACGGTAAAGAAATTGGTTTGTACTACACAAATGTGACGAAAGGTGATGTCCGTCACAAACGTGTGGGATTTCGTAAAATGATGAAGAAATACACGGACTTTGGAGTTGATGCTGCAATTACCGTTTTTGCCGACAAAGAGCACTGGCGTCTGTCGTATATGTGCGATTTGAAAGGCGGTGTGACTGCTGCAAAACGATTCTCTTATATCATGGGCGATGGGGGAATGTACGTTACACCTGTCGATCGTCTTTCGGAATTGGCAGGAAAACGCATAAAACTTGAAGATATCCACGATGCTTTCTCTGTAGAAGCCCTCAGCGACGAATTCTTTAAAGCGTATCACGACCATTACGACATCATTGTGGCAGCATTGGCACGACAGGGAAAGACTGGTGCCGTTTATCACGATTATGTCAAAAAGATGATGGGACGCATAGTGTTTCTGCACTTTCTGCAAAAGAAAGGATGGCTCAACGGCAATCCTACATTCTTGCGCGATTTGTTCTTCTTCAGCCCACATAAGGATGATTTTCTCGACCAAGTGCTGGAGCCGTTGTTCTTCGGGATTTTCAACACCGAAAAAGGGCAACGTGAGAAATTGTTTGCCAGCGAGCATTGGGACAAGAACTTGCTGAAAGAGTGGGAGAGTATGCCATATCTGAACGGCGGTTTGTTTGAGCGTGATGAGATTGACAAGATGGCTATCAAGCTGCCGGCTTCGTTGTTTGACGATCTTTTCAGTTTCTTGGCATCCTACAACTTCACCGTCGATGAGAACGACCCCGATGATGCTGAGATTGGTGTTGACCCAGAGATGTTGGGCAAGATCTTCGAGAGCCTTTTGGAGGACAACAAGGCCAAAGGCGCTTTCTACACTCCCAAGGAGATTGTGCGTTACATGTGCAAGGAGTCGCTCATAGCTCATCTTGCATCTAAGTTGCCCGATGTTGCCGATGGCGTTGTCCGTGCCTTTGTGGAAAGCCACGAGATGCAGCCCGAGTTGGAGCCTTGTCGCGATGACCTTGAAAGTGCCTTGCGTGATGTGAAGATTTGCGACCCAGCCATTGGCAGCGGAGCGTTCCCGATGGGATTATTAAATGAATTATGGCGTTGCCGTGAAGCTCTTGGAACCGGGTTATCCCGTCTTCAATTAAAAAAAGAGATTATTGAAAACAACATCTATGGTGTTGACATCGAGCGTGGCGCCATCGACATCGCTCGTCTGCGTTTCTGGCTAAGCATTGTGGTGGACAGCGATAAGGCGGAGCCGCTGCCGAACTTCGACTACAAGTTTATGCAAGGCAACAGTCTGATTGAGAGTTATGGAGGTTTCGACCTCAGCCGCATAGCGGGCAAGACCGTCGGTCGTCCATCCACAGCCACACAATTGGTTTTGGGTCTCGACAGCGACTTGAGCCGTAAGAACCTACAACGTTTGTTGCGCGACTATTTCTCCGTAACCGACCACGTGAAGAAAGCCACGATGCGCCATGCCATCAATGACGAGGTGAAACGTCTCATCCTTAACAGCGCAGGCGGCACTCCTTCATTCATTTCGAAACTTAACGATCTTGACCCTTCCGCCAACCAAGAGTTTTTCCTTTGGCACACGTGGTTTAAGGATATTTTTGATGGAGGAGGGTTTGATATTGTTATTGGGAATCCGCCGTATTTCCAAGTCAAGAAAGGAATGGTTGATAAAGACAAGTTTCCATATTCAGAAGGTAAAGATAAAGGAAAGCAGAATATATACAAATTATTCGTTGAACACTCGTATAATATACTATCCCCCAACGGAATATGTGCATTGATTACACAGAGTTCGTTGATGTGTGATTCTTCAGCACAATATACAAGAGAGTTATTATTGAAGAAAACAACACTTTTTCAGGTTATAGAGTTTCCAAAAGTTGCGCCACATCCAGAAGGGCAACTGTTCAAAGGTGCGCTTGTTGCAACTTGTATAGTATTATACAGGAAAACAATCCCTTCAAAAGAACATGTTTTCTGTTTGTCAGCACATAATGATTTGACAACTTTGGAAAACTTTGATTTTGCGCAATTGTCTCAACAGACGCCTATTGATTTCTATCCGGAAGGATATTGTTTTCCTTTAATTCGGCGAAAGGACTTTTCTATTATTGAGAAGATGAATAATGAAACAATTTTCCTTAGCGAAATGATACAATCTTCTTCGCAGGGAGACTTTAATCTGACCAATGAAAGCTTCTGTTTCTCAACAAGACCAACAGATGTGAAAATGTATCGAGGATGTCATGTGCATCGGTATTACATGGACAAGATGGTTGAAGAATTTATCCAAAACAATCATAAAGCTGAATACATCAAAAGAAATGAAAAGGGTACATTCCTTGTGTGCCAAAATATTTCGGGAATGACCGACAAACAGCGATTCAATGTTTCTATTTGTGAGAAACAACGGTGTTTGTTTGGTCATACTGTCAATAAAATAGAGTTGAAGCAAGACATTAATCCTAAATATATACTTGCTATTTTTAATTCTCAAATAATTGACTGGTATTTTCGAAAAACTAGTACGAACAATCATGTCAACATTTACGAATTAGAACAATTACCAATACCCAAAGCGTCACTTGAGCAGCAAAAGCCAATTATTGAACTAATCAGCACAATAATGGAGAGAAAACAATCCAATTCTGCAGCTGATATTTCGAGTCTTGAAAAAGAAATAGACAAAAAAGTTTATGAATTGTATGGATTGACAGACGAAGAAATCAAAATAATTGAAGGATAGCTCGTTAATAGTCGTAAATCGCTGACATTTTGGCAGTTGCAAGGGTTTGGCATGATAATTGATGCTTCGTTCATAGCTAATGCATTATAACCATTAATGATGAATAAAAATAACAGTTATGAAAAATAAAGCAGATAATGAAGGTGTGACCCAAATGATGTTGTCCTATAATCTTATGGGTGGTGAAAGTTATGCATTAGTGAACGATGTAGATGAATATTATGGTAGATTGGAAACACTGCTTGATGATATTAAACAAGGAAAAGGAGAATCCTGTAATTATCTCTATTTCGCATTTGTCACATTAGCATCTGCAACATTGGAGTATTCACTTAACCTTATGCTGGCATTACATTGTTTTAGAAAATTCCATGTCCCAATGTATGAAGAACATCTACAAGCGTTTTTGGATATTAAATTTGCACCAAAAATAGAGATTACTCCTGAAATAGTTTCAGAAGGAAAGTATTCGATAAAGAAAGATGTACCTACCTTGCAGCAACTGAAAGAATTGGTGGATAAAAGGCATAGTATTATGCACAATTCTAAAGCTGTAAAAGTACAAAAGTTCGACTCTCCAAATATGGGAGGCTGTGTGTTAGACGGAAAGATTTGTATGCCAGTTGATTCTTTGAATGATGATGGCACATTGGATTTTCATTTTGAATCAAAAGATAATGCTATTACGACATTGAAAGCCAAATGGTGTTTGCGAATGGGGGATGCAATTTTAAAATATAGAGACTATGTTGTTAATCCATATTTAACGCTGTTTGAGCTTAAAGAAAATGAGCTGTTAGAATTATGCAATTAGTAATGTCTGATTGCAAAAATACACATAATCTAATTAAAACGGATAACTAATATATAAACAATAGCATATGATTATTACAGAAAAACTAAAAAGCATTTTGGGGAGAAAAGTCAAACTGAATGACGGTAAAAGAGACTTGGACATTAACATTGCAGAATTGGCAAGAGAAATTGGATGCTCATCGAGCGATGTTAAAACTAGTCTGAAACAGCTGCAATATGCTGGAGAGATAAAAAGACTTTTACAAGTTGGATGGTCAAAAGATGAATATACGCTAACAGTATTGGAGAAAACCACAATATGAAATGATTGTCAGTAATTAGTTAATTTTGAAAAATAGTAAGTGAGATGGAGGATATTTTTGTATTAACGGTTTCAAAAAAAGAAAAAGACTTTGTCAAATCTGGTCTTGAATTAGAGACGGATGTTTTCGCTGATATTATTGAAACTTTCTATGGTATTCCTTATATTGGTTCTTTGTTAAAGCTGGGAAGGCTTGGGAATCAAATTCAAGAATTGTTTTTTGTTAAAAAAGTAGCACGGTTTTTAGAACAAGAGCAAGACATTCCATTAGAGAAAAAAGAAAAATTCTTAAATAGTTTAACTCCCAAAAGAAGAAACAAATTATATGAATATTTGGTTCATTATTTATTAACCGCAGAAGATGATGAAAAGGCAAAGATTATGGGATTGGTTTATTGTGAGAGAGTTTACGAGAGAATTGATGATGATATGTTTTTACGATTGTGTTCTGTGATATATAAAACATTCGTAAATGATTTGAAATGTTTACAGTTATATTTGCAGCCAAATTATAAAACCGACTATATTACAAATAGTTTGTACTCATGTGGACTTTTAGACACTGTTAAGCCATCTTTTCAAGAAAGTGCTTTTAATACAGGAGGTGAATTCGTTTTAAATACGGTTGGTAAACAATTGTATGATATTTTAAATAATGGAAATTGGTTTGAGGATAAAGGGTAGTGTAACACCAATGGTGTCACACTTTTTCTTCATCCCGAACCTCTTCACAACCTCACATAATCCCAAATCTTGCAAAACCGCAAATGTTTTTGTTCCCAATTGCTCGATAAACAGCCAAATTTAAGTTTTGATATTTGCAAATATCATCAAAATAATTGATGCTCAGTGGGTTAGTGTGTCTAAAAATATTCGCTAGTATTTCCGATTGTTATTCCCGTATCTTTGCACAAAAAAGTATGATATGAACAAAAATGACATGGAATTACTAAAAAACAGCCCAAGCATGCTTAAGGGCATTGCCGTTCAAGCGGACAGACTTAACGGCGGGCATAATCTGTCCCTCACATTAGATGATGTGCAAGGAATAACAGAATTCGGGCTTGCACTCGGTTGTCAAATCCACAAGGCAGTCAAAGTGAATACCGGCAAACTCTTTACACCATTCCTTGTCGCTGTCACTGATATAGGGACAAAGCGTAATCTGTTTTTGATGAAAAAATAGAGAGACACTACGGTTGAAATAATTTTTGTACCTTTGCAAAAAATATAGAAAATGTCAAAATTAAATATTTTTATCAGTTCTACATGCAAAAACCTTGTGGAGGAACGGTTTGCTTTGAAGGAATGCCTTGATAATCTTGGACATAATGCTATTTTGTCAGAGTCTCCAGCTTTCCCAATCGACCCATCTAAGAATACGATAAACAATTGTATTGACATTGTTCGGGATGAGGCTGATGTATTTGTACTTATACTCAAAGATAAGTATGGATATGTTTTTCCAAATACTGGTAAGGCAATTACAGAAATGGAATTTCAGACTGCATTCGACAAAGGGATACCCATCTACACATTTACATATGGTGAGACCTTACGTAAGAAGGAATTGCAGAATGGCAATTTCGATAACGATTCTGATTTCAAGAATTTGTGTGGGTTTATTGATGAGGTAAGACATGAAAAAAGCCTATGGAACTTCGAATATAACAATATTGAAGATTTGAAAAATATTATTAAAACACAATTGTCAAATCTCTTGAAGCACTCTTTGTATGTGCGTAACAAGGTTGATGCTATCGACAAACAGTGGGTTTTTCCTCGTATCTCATCCGAAGCTTATCGCTTACTCGTTTATAAAGAAAAGAATTATGTGGAAAAATTCTTTTTCCAGGTGATGAAAGATGAGATGGAACGCCATGTGGACTTGAAACTTGACTACAAATATTCTCACCTGCTCAATGCCGGTTATACACAGAAAAGTCCACGTGAATTTGCAAGATGGATTAAGGATGTTTTTGATGAGATTGCTTTCTATTTAAGATCTGAAATAAAGCTGGAGGAAGCATTCTTTGATTCTTATAAAGAGGATGACTCTGATTTCCGTCAATTGTACCATGTGGCAAAACGATTTGCAAATAGATATGCAGATATGTTGGAGTTGGGGATACATCTGAAATCAGAATATGTATATCCTGAATATGCCTCTATACAAGGCAGAATAATGGGAATGGTTGATAATGCCATTTCTCAACTGGAGAATATGCCACAGTCCGCTCTGGATGCCATTGACAAAAATGTCAAAGACGAAATAGCTTCGAAGTCAGAGGTACCTGTTTATATGGATTTTCCCGGCATTATAGATGTTTCAGATGAAGAAATGGAGGAAATTTCCAGAGAGATAAAACAAATTGCAGAACAAATTAAGGCAAGAACAAAAGAATAATGTTAGTTGATTTCATAGAACCCACCAAGAAGGATCGAAGAACCCACAAAGAAGAGGCAGCGAGCCAACATCGCCGAGAGATCGCCGAAGGATCACCGAAGAAACAATAAGCTTGAATGTGTTATTGCGTTAGTATCTTTTCGAAGCGCTACCGAGACTTCACAGTGGTGTGAAGGCAATCTAGCAGACAAGGGTTCCGGTAGTTATTATTGTCATAGCTCAATAGAGTCTGGATTGAGCAAAAAGTCGAATATGTTTAAAATAAGGATACCTTTATCGTTCCTATAAGTGGGCTCTTATTCGATTTTTTTTGCGTATTTACGCAAATATTTCGACTGCAAAGATACGCAAATTTTTGACACTACATTAAAATTATTGACAAAAATTTGCATCCGCTACCTTAACCGCACTAACGAGCCCTGCGGGCGGCAATACGACCAAATGACACAGGCTGCGCGTTCGGTTACGGCAAATATAGCCGAAGGCAACTGCCTCATTGTGCTTTGCAACCGTCTCATCATGATGCTGGGAAAACATCTTGAGCTTTTACTTGAAAATTTCAGTAAAGAAGGCGGTTTCACTGAAGCTTTAACGGCAGAGAGGCTGGCATTCAAAACAGAGCAAAGCATCCAAAGCGATGCGCCATCATGCCCCAAATGCGGCAAGCCGATGATAAAGCGAGTCGCGAAAAAAGGCATCAATGCCGGCAACGAATTCTGGAGCTGCAGCAGTTATCCCGAATGCAACGTAACAAGGAGATTGGGATGATTTATTTTATTTCGATATTTCGATATTTCGAAATATCGAAATAATAATGACACTAATATTATAGGCGTTATAGACAATAATAGATTGTAAACTTTAATATTTGCAAATATCTGATAAAGAATTGATACCCAACGGGTTAAGATACCAAAATATTCGCTAGTATTTTCAAATGTCATCTCCATATCTTTACACAAAAAAGTATGATATGAACAAAAATGACATGGAATTACTAAAAAACAGCCCGAGCATGCTTAAGGGCATTGCCGTTGAAGCGGACAGACTTAACGGTGGGCATAATCTGTCTCTAACATTGGACGATGTGTGCGGAATAGCAGAATTTGAACAGGACTGATATGTTTACGCTTAAACAACTGGTGCTAAACAGGCAACCTTTGCAGAATCGAAATCAGGCGACGAGTACTTCCTATAGCTCATTGTTGAGAATGATTAAGTCTGGTATCGTTGTGCTAGCACCCATTATGAGGTGGTCACTATTTTTATCAGACCATTGTGTCTTCGACCCCAAAGCTTTTCAATATAGATGTCTCGTTGTACTATCATTTTGTTCGATTTTTTTGCGTATTTACGCAAATATTTCGACTGTAAAGATACGCAAATTTTTGACACTAAATTAAAATTATTGACAAAAATTTGCATCCGCAACCTTAACCGCACATTTTATGTATTTTTTTGAATAAAACTTGCCGGTATCGGCAAAAAGTTGTATCTTTGCAGTGTGTTTTAATTGAAAATTTGCCGATAAATGGAGTATCTGTCTGTTATTCAGTATGCCGAAAAATACTGTATCAGTGAGCGTACCGCTCGAAATTACTGTGCATCAGGAAAAATAGAGGGGGCTTTCCTGACGGGAAAGACGTGGAATATCCCTGTTGACGCTCCATTGCCTGTCAAACACAAGACGAGATACTCCCCGCTACTGACAAGGCTGATGGAAGAAAAGGAGGTCCGGCTTAAAGGTGGTATCTATCATCGGACACAGATTGATCTTACCTACAACTCTAACCATATCGAAGGAAGCCGTCTGACAAAAGAGCAGACCCGTTATATCTTCGAAACCAATACTCTCGGCATCACCACCGAAAACACTCGCATCGACGATATTATGGAGACGGTCAATCATTTCCGTTGCATCGACTATATTATCGACCATGCTACAGAGAAGATTACAGAGACTCATATCAAGCAACTGCATGGATTGTTGAAGACAAACACCTCCGACAGCCAGAAGGATTGGTTTGCCATTGGCGAATACAAGCGGCTGGCCAATGAAGTGGGTGGAGAAGAGACAGCAAAGCCGGAGGAAGTACACAAGAAGATGAAAGCCTTAATCGTTCAATATAACACGTTGAAGCACGTCGAATTTGAAGATATTCTGGACTTCCATGTACAGTTCGAGCGCATTCATCCATTCCAAGACGGCAACGGCCGCATCGGTCGCCTGCTGATGTTCTGGCAATGTCTGCAAGCAGGAATTGTGCCTTTCATTATCACCGAAGAGTTGCGCCTGTATTATTACCGTGGCATACAGAACTGGGGACATGTCAATGGATACTTGCGAGACACGTGCTTGACGGCGCAAGACCACTACAAGACCCTGCTTGACTATTTCAAGATAAAATACTAACAAGGGTTACCGGGTGGGACCCCCTCAATACACCCCAACCTCATCCACGAAAATCCATGCAGGATATCCATAGCCAGAATGCCCCTCGGGACAGTCAAAAGGCTCTACTATGACCTCGACAAAGCGAGCGTTTACTGGCTCAAACGAAATATCAACAGGGTAGAAGCTGCTCCCGTAATCGGCTGGCAACAGAGCGAAATCCTGTGAGGCTACCTCAGTGAAGCCCTCACCATCGTCTGAAACCAACACCTTCACCGATTTCGCATTGAAAATCCAGTCCTTCATGTTGACGAGAAGAGTGAATCTCACCGAACTGACCTCCGTAACCTCCTGTAAATCAAAGGTAGCATCGAGGTTTATGCCGTACCAGCCAAGCCAACGGCCACTGCGGTAGTTCGAGCCTCCATGCAGGCCGTCAATAAGCATCTGCGGACCGTCGTAAGCATAGTTGCGGTGCGGCTGATCCTTCACGACAATAGGTTTCATAGAGGCTTTGCTGAAGTCGAAGTTGGTCTTGTAGACCTTGCCTTTGCTGCCGTCGGGATATTGTACATAACCCTCAAGATGACAGTTTTTGTTTATTTTCAAAGGCTCTGAATATTTTACAAAGTCTTGATGGTCAATAGAATACATTATATCGCCATCAACTTGTTTGGTCATAGTGACATCGATAACGCCATCCTGAATGTTTGGTGTAATTTTCACGTCGATATCGAAAATATGAGTCGCATATCTCCAATGATACAATTTGTAAAGCCGTGTCATTCGATATTCGCGCTTGACGAAGTCGTAATAGTTCTTTTGGTCAGGGTTGCACCACTGGACCTCGGCGAGGGCACCGAGCCGAGGTAACAGTCGGAATAACACCACGTGAAACTCGCCGGCATACTCGGTCCAGATGTTCGCCTGCGGACCCAAGATGTATTTCTCTTCATCCTTAGTCAAACCTTCTGGAATAGGCTCCAACGAATAGACTTTTTTAACGGAGTTGTATCCGCCGCCTGCTTCCGGCTCACTTTCTGTGTCAAGTGATTGATAATAATCGAAATAAACATAGTCGTTAGGTGTCATGATGACGTTATGGTGCATCTTTGCCGCTTTGTAGCCGCCGTCGCTGCCTCGCCAGCTCATCACGGTGGCGTTAGGAGCCAGCTCGCCATCAAGCATCTCGTCCCACCCGATGATGTGACGGCCATGACTTTCAACGAATTGCTCCATGCGCGACATCACATAGCTTTGCAGATAATCCTCGGCAGAATGCCTGTCATCGCTTTTAATTCCAAGCTCTTTGATCTTCGCCTGGCATTTCGGGCATTCAACCCAGCGGTCGCGCGGCACCTCGTCGCCTCCGATGTGGATGTACTCGCTCGGGAAGATGTCCATCACCTCAAGTAGCACATCCTCAAGGAACTGCAAAGCCTGCTCATTGCCCGCACATATCACATCTTCCGACACTCCCCATTGCTTCCAGACCTCGTAAGGACCGCCCGTGCAGCCTATCTCAGGATAAGATGCGAGAGCCGCCAGCATGTGTCCCGGCAAATCAATCTCCGGAATGATGGTGATATGACGGTCTTCAGCATATTTTACAAGGTCTCGCAGCTCTTCTTGTGTGTAAAAACCACCATGACGAATAGTGTCGAAAGCCATTGTCTTTCCAATAATTGTTCCTGAACGCCAAGCTCCGATTTCAGTAAGCTTCGGATATTTCTTGATCTCGACACGCCAACCTTGGTCGTCGGTAAGATGGAAATGAAATCTATTCAGATTATGCAACGCCATCACATCAAGATAAACCTTGACGGAATCAATAGGGAAGAAATGACGGCTGACATCAAGATGCATTCCTCGATATGCGAATCTCGGATAGTCGTTTATGATACCCGCAGGAAGCTCTATTTTTGTGTTTGAAGTGCCAACCGGAAGGCTTTTTCTTAACGTTTGGATGCCGTAAAAAATTTCTGAAGTATTACTTGAAGTAATCTTTATAATATTTTCATTAACAATAATTTGATAAGCATCAATATTATCAAAAAAATCCGGATTCAAATCAAGAATAATGGAGTTTTTAACTTCCTCATCGGAACATTTTATTTCAGGTTTAAAACCTAAAATATCTTCGATAAAATCGGCAAGAAAACCTGCTTCCTTTGACAAAATTTCATCAGTATTGGAATAAGTTATGACCGTGTTTTTATCAAGAATAAATGGCTTTTCATCGCTTAAATTTATCTCTTTGGGCAATGGAATGACCTGATAATCAGCTGTTGAAATCTGTTTCTCGCAGGCGGTTAAAGCTAATGCGAATAAGGCTCCGATAATAAAAATGTGCTTTTTCATGTGATAATAACTAATTGTCATTTCGAGCGAAGTCGAGAAATCCTCTTGATTCGAAATCATTGTTTGTTTCCGTAACTAATTGTCATTTCGAGCGAAGTCGAGAAATCCTCTTGATTCGAAATCATTGTTTGTTTCCGTAACTAATTGTCATTTCGAGCGAAGTCGAGAAATCCTCTTGATTCGAAATCATTGTTTGTTTCCGTTAATTAAGGATTTCTCCATTCCGCTTCGCTTCAGTCGAAATGACGAGACAAAATTAAAAAAAAACTTCTAAATTCTAACTAATAACTTCAAACTTTTTTGTAATTTTACACCCTAATTTTTCACTAATGAAGGTACTGCATACATCGGATTGGCATATCGGTCAGATTTTTCACAACTACAGCCGAGAGGAGGAGCATAAATTCTTTTTTGAGCAGCTTAAATCCATCATTATCAACGAGAAACCAGATGTGATGGTGGTGACTGGCGACGTGTTTCATACCGCTACTCCGACCATTGTATCGCAGCGTCTTTATTATAATTTCATCGTCGATTTATCGCGCTTAGACCCTGATTTACAGATAGTTATAACAAGCGGCAACCATGATTCGCCGTCTCGCCTTGAGGCTCCGCGTCCTTTGTGGGAGGCTTTTAACGTCTCAGTGATCGGAATGCTTGATTATCATATAGTTGACGATGAATCCGGCTTGAATTTCGATGCGTCGAAAATTGAGATTCCGATAACTAAAAATGGAGAAATCATCGGATGGGTGCTTGCTGTGCCGTATCTTAACGGCAATCCGAACATCTACGGCAAGCTTTTTGAACATCTGAAACAACGTCCGGAATATAACGACAGCCAAAGCATCGTGGCTACAGGTCATCTTGCTTTGAAAAGCGCAGAGATATGGGGACATAGCGCGGATATCATAGGCAGCCTCGAAACTCTTGATATTCAAGATTTTACAGATGTAAAAGGCGTAGATTATTGGGCATTTGGACATATTCATTATCCGCAAGCCATAAAAGGGATCGAGAATATGCGCTATGCAGGCTCGCCATTGCCGATTTCGTTTAACGAGAACTACCAGCATTCAGTAGTTTCTGTGAAAATCGAAGACGGAAAAACGGAGACGACACTCATCCCTTTGAAAACACTGATTCCAATCGTCGATTTCCCATCAAAACCTAAAGGTTACGACGATGCACTGCCTTTTGAGACCGTGATGATGCAACTCATTGAAATTCTTGATGATAAAGCGTATGTCAGAGTGCATGTGCAGGCCGAAAAGCCGCTAACACAGGCCGAATCAGTGGCAATGGTTCAAGCATTTGAAGGTCACCAGGCAATGTTCTGCGGAGTTCAGTCGTATTTCCCAGAAAAAGAAGTTGGTGCTGATTATCAAGAGGTTAAGACCTTACGTGAACTTAAATCCAAGAGCCCGTTTGAACTCGGATGTGCGGTTTATCAAAAGAAAAACGGCAGCGAGATGCCCGATGAACTCAAGGAAATGTTTAAAAAAGTGTGCGAGGAGGCTGAAAAAGTGCTATGAAGATTGAAAAAATAATCATCGAGAATATAAATTCCATCGAAAAAGCCGAAATTAGCTTCACTGAAGGCATTTTGGCACACGAGCCGTTGTTTCTCATTACCGGAGAGACAGGAAGCGGGAAAAGCACTATTTTGGACGCCATAACGCTTGCACTTTACGACAAATCGCCGCGTTACGAGAACACAAGGAACAAGGAAAAGACCGAAAACGGACTTTCTAACATGCAAAGCACCACAAACGCTTTGCGTAAAGGCACCAACGACGGAAAAGCAGAGGTCTGGTTTAGCGTCGGAAACGAGAGATATATCGCAACCTGGCAGATGCACAAGACACGCAACGGCAAGTATGACATGACAAACCGCCGTAAACTCGAAGTGGTGAAAGGCGAGGAGAGAATCGTGCTTGAAACCAAGATAGACACAGTAAATCAACAGATTGCAGAACTTGTCGGCCTCACTTACGACCAGTTTGTGCGCTCCGTGATGCTTGCCCAAGGTCAGTTTAACACGTTTTTGACTTCCGAAAAAGCCAAGCAGACCGAGATTCTGGAAATGCTTACAGGCACTGAAGTTTACTCCAAGATCGCTGAAATCGTTGGTAGAAAGAAAAATGATGCTAAGACTGATGTTGAAAAAGCGACAGAGCTTTACAACTCATTGAAAAACAATATTTTATCTAATGAAGACATATCTTCTTTGAATGAAGAGCTTGCAAAAAATGAACAGCTTTTGTCGAAAAACGAGCAAGATATCAAAGAAGAAGAGGCAAAAATCAGGGATTTAGAGAAACTTGAGCTTTTAAATAAAGAAATAGACGCTTCGAAAGCGCAACTCGCTGATTTACAGGCATCTTATGAGCGACTTTTTGAAGAAAAGGAGGTGCTGAAAAAGAAACGCGACGAGCTGAAGAAACAAATCGAGGAGCTTTCCGGAAAGAAGGCGGTGGCTGATAGAATGCCGTTGATTGTTAGCTTGCTGGAGAACTCCGACATTTATGATAAGAATTTCGATATAAAAGAATCAGAGTTTTCGGAGTTCTCTACCAAACTCACCGATGCTGAATCCGCTCAGAAGACAGCCGCCACGGCCTATGATGAATGTAACGCGCGACTCGAAAAAGCCGATGTCGAAGGACTTCGACTGCAGTACAACGAGCACAATAATGAGCTCGCAAAACTCGGTGACTGGAGGACCAAATGTTTGGGTGTAAAACAGATTTTGAACAACTATCTGAATACAAAACAAAATATTGATAATAAATTAGTTGAATTAGATAATCTAAACAAACACTTTAATATTTGCGAAAGCGATTTTCAGAAGTCAAAAACGACCTTTGAATCCAAAGATTCGGAGTATCAAATCCAGAAAAACATGGTCGCTGACTTCATGAAATCGCTGCGTTCGAAACTCGAAGACGGGAAACCGTGTCCGCTTTGCGGCAGCACCTCACATCAGTATCATGATGAGAAAATTGTTGACTCTTTGTTTGCTTCAATAGAAAAGGCATGGGACGAGGCAAGAAGCGTTTTTGAAAAGGCAAAGGATGCGAAGAACAAGGCTGAAGGCGAGATAAACCTGCTTAATAAAAGCATTGCAAACGAGCAAAAACAGCTGGATAATCTCGTTAAAAACCTTACAGCAGAATGCAATGGCAAGCCGGTGTATGACATGGAACGCCTGGATAAAGGTTTAAGCGACTGTGAATCAAAGATTTCCATCGAGAAATCAAAAATGAACGAGATTAACATTAAGATTCAGGAGGCAAAAGCGATTCAAGAGGAGATGAAACAACTGCTGAAGAAGAAAAACGAGGCTGACGAGGCATATAAAACTGTGCTTCGCAAATTGGCATATAAATGGAAACGGCTCAATGACGACTTCTCAAAAGTTGATTCAGATATTGTTAAAATCGATGAAATCGCCAATGGAATCAAGAAAATTGACGGTATTGAGCGTTTTACAGAGTTTGGTGATAAGATAGCGACGGGAAATATCATTGCAAAAGATGCCATTTTGATAGGTTTTACAAAGGTGCTGACAAATTTGATAGCCAAGACTGATGAGAAAAAATCGATTGAGGCGGGTTTGAAAGACATAAATAAGACAAACATCCAAGAGAACCTTGAGATGCTGGTAAATCAAAAGAAAACGCTAAATACAGCTATTTCTGAGATTCGTACCAAGCTATCGCTAAATGCGCAGAATAATGCCTCTGCGAATGCTGCTAAAGATGATTTGCAGGCGAAAACGACACTGTTATCGCTTTGGACGCAGCTCGCGAATGCCATCGGCACAACGGCCACAGACAATTTCCGCGATGTCGCGCAGGCTTACACCATGCGTATCTTGCTTGACCAGGCGAATTACTTCTTGCATAAGTTGAGTCAGAGATATGAACTGACATGTTATTCCAACTCGTTGGCTATCATGGTGATGGACAAGGAGATGGGAGGGGAGCTGCGCACAGCATCGTCGCTATCCGGTGGCGAGACATTTCTTGTTTCTTTAGCGTTGGCATTGGGTTTGGCATCGTTGAACGATGAAAACCTCAGCATTGACATGTTGTTTATTGATGAAGGATTCGGCACCTTGGACGGCGAAAGCCTTGAAATGGCTGTCCATGCTCTTGGAAATATGCAGAAATTCGGCAAAAAGGTAGGAATCATCTCGCATGTTGACAGCCTCAAAGAGCGCATTCCGGCCCAGATCAGAGTAACAAAACGAGGCAAAGCCGCAAGTAAAATTGACATCTAAGCTAACTCCAACTTCTTCCAGAGCATCGACAAGCCGTGGATTGCCATTGTCGACAGTTAAATTTTTTTTTGGTAACCAATTGATTTTTATTGTATTTTTGGTTCTCTTTAACTACTATTACAATTTAACTAGCTTACAATGAAACAAACTAGACTACTTACTATACTTTGGGCGATGACGCTGATGCTCGCAATAGTGACGCAGAGCGCATGGGCACAAAGCACCTCTGACATCGGAAAGGTGTTAGCTGCAGATGGAAAAATGTACAAGACTGTTGCTGCGGCGACCAAGGAAACGCCTGGTAAATGTATCACGGGGACAGACCCCTTGATACGTAGGCAAAAACAGTTTGAAGCTAATGTTTTTTTTATTATATTTGCACCAAAATTACTTAGTATGACATTACAAAAGTGGATTGAAGATAGAGCTATTCATGGCTTTCCTACGTTTTCTGTTGAGGATGTTAGGGCTGCTGACTTGTGCTCTTCAGAACAGATTCTTCAAAATGAACTTTCCAGACTTAGTTCAAACAGGACTCAAAGATAAAATATTTAATTTCTAATAACTTTTATGAAGATAAAAAAATTCCTATTTGTAATCACAACCATGTTCTTGATGGTGCAGGGTGCAAGTGCTTGGAACGGCTCGGGATCATCCGGAGACCCATACCTTATCGCAAGTACTGCCGATTGGAATACGTTGGCATCGAATGTCGCTAATGGTAATACCTATAGCAACACCTATTTCAAGCTGACTGCTGACATCACCGTGACCACGATGGTAACCGCCACATTCTCGGGCACATTCGATGGTGGCGGTCACACCCTCACTTTCAACTACACCGCGACAGGAAATAATGCTGCACCCTTTGCATATATCACTGGCGCAACTATCAAGAACCTTAGGGTGGCAGGTACCATAAATACCGGATATAAGTTTGCCGCCGGTATTGTAGCCATCAGCAACGGAGGTTCTATAGAAAACTGCCAAAGCAGCGTTACCATCGACTCCAGTACAAGTGGAGATGGCACTCACGGCGGATTGGTGGCAGACAGTTACACAGGTACGCTCGACATCAGCAACTGTCTTTTCGACGGCAAGTTGTTGGGAACAACTACCACAAGTTGTGGTGGTATTGTGGGTTGGCACAATAGTAACAGCACGCTGAAAATTTCCAACTCACTCTTTGCTCCGGCGGAAGTTACAGTTCAAGGAGGCGCCATCTTCGCCCGCAACGGTGTCAGCAAACTTACCAACTGCTATTATATATCCGATTGGGCGGCGGCAACGATGCAGGGTACCAATGCAGGCAGCATGACCAAACCGGAGTTGGTGGCAGCGCTGAACAACGGCACCAAGAACTGGTGTATTTATCGTGGCAATGCCATTCCTATTATGGTGAACCTGGTTATCAGCACTAAGGCCCAGTGGGATACGTTTGCCGCAAATGTGGGCAACTACGACGGCAAATATGTGCAACTAAGCGCCAATATCGGAACGGCCAATATCCCAGTCACTGCAATGAAAAGTGGTGAATTCAAAGGTGTTTTCGATGGCAACGGATATACGCTGACTGTCAACCTTACAAATAGCGGAGGAAATGTAGCGCCTTTCTATTATCTCTATGGAGGTACTATCATGAATTTGACAGTGTCAGGAGGTGTAACCACTGCAGGAAGTTTTAACGCAGGATTGGTAGCAAGAACTCATGGCGGAATAAATTATATTCAAAATTGTATTATTCATACCAATGTTGCAGTAGGTGACTATGGAGGAGGTGTTGTGGGACATGCCGACAATGCTTCATCTCTTACGATAAGTGATTGTATCTATGACGGAACAATCACACATACAGGTTCCTATGCTGGTGGATTTATTGGATGGTATAACAATAACCAAACTTTGGATCTCGTCATGACCAATTGCCTGTTCAAGGGAGACTATACTGGAAATGGCCAGTTCCATCCGATAGGTGTAAAATTATTAGATGGAAAGCTTAAATCCAGTAGCATTACCAATTGCTACTATACTACAAATCCCCATAATGCAAGCGGAAATAGAGTTATTGCAGACGGCACAAAGGTTTGCGAATTGACTATCGGCACTACGGGAGTGAGCATTGCTTCCGGCAGTTATGCTACCTTCCAAGGCACTAAATACTACTATGGTACGGTTACGCTGGGCTACAACGGCCCCATGGCAACCACGAATTTTAGTCTGGACGGCACTCATCTCAACGACAACAGTTTCACCATCAGCACTGATAATGCTGCGTTTGACGATGGTACCGCCACCATCAAATGGGATTTCCCAGGAAGAGGAACAGAGGGAGACCCCTACCAGATTTCTTCAGCCGCCGTTTGGGATTTCCTGGCAGACCAAGTCAATGGCGGCACAAATTATAGCGGCAAGTACTTTCAGCAGACGGGTGACTTTACAGTTTCTTCAAAAATAATTGGCTATCCGACGGATGACACACATTATGTAACGTTCAACGGTATTTACGACGGTAACGGATGTACTATTACCGCTTCCATCAGCAAGTCTGACGAAAGATATGTGGCGCCATTTCATTGTATCGCCGATGCCACGATTAAGAATGTCATTGTGACTGGTAGCGTAACCGTATCGGGTAGTGCGAGCATCGAGCACAGGCGCCACCCTGCCGGATTGGTAGGTGTGACAGACGGAACCTGTATTCTGCAAAACTGCAGAGTGAGTGCTAACGTCAGCGGATGCGACTATATGGGCGGATTAATCGGACATACTCAGAATGCAAATATTACCATTACCGGCTGTGTCTATTCCGGCACATTGACTGCATCTGACTCGAATAATACCGGCGGCTTAATCGGTTGGGGCGGCGACAACGGAGGAAAGACCTATACTCTTACCAATAACCTTTTCGCCGGTTCATATTCAGGGAGTGGTAAGTTTCATCCAGTTGGATTTCTTTATAATCCTACTGGCAACACGAGAACTGTTACGAATACATACTACATGACGGGACTTCAAAACGTAGGAGATGACGACGGCAATTCATTAGTAAAAGGTTTAGCAAACAAAGGCAAGTTCGCCTATTCCATTACTGCCGGAAGTGACGTGACGGTAGCTGCAGCCGGTGAGCCTACGGCGACTTATAACGTCAGTAAACTGGATTTCTTTGGTACGAACGGCTTTGCCCTCAATGGTGCGCTCTATGGTGGTCAGGGCGATGTGGTCAGCCTCAACCTCGGTTACACTCCGCAATCTGGATACAGTTTCCACAGCTTTACCGCCAGCGCAGGCACACTGACTGGCAGCAGCAATCCTTACACCCTCACCATGACGAATGACAATGCTACTATCAGTGCAAGGTATTCAGCAGCTATAAGCATCGCTGCCACTACGACAAATGCAAAAGACGGCTGGTATCTCATCGCATCGCCAATGGGAACAGTGAGCCCTTCGAGTGTTACAAATTTGCTCAGCAATAATTACGACCTCTTCCGTTTCAACCAAGGCGCTGAAATGGAGTGGCAAAACTATACGATTCACAGTAATGATCTTGAAAACCCATTCAATGCTTTAGTCAGTGGACAAGGCTATCTCTATGCGAATAGCAGCAATGTAACTCTTACCTTTATAGGAACGCCTTATAGCGGAACAGGAGAGTTCGCTTTGGAATACAGCACTTCTAATCCTGACACCAGAATGCGTGGCTGGAATCTCGTCGGCAATCCATTTGGCGTGACGGCAACCATCGCCAGAGACTGCTACAAAATGAAGGCTTCGCATGATGAAGTTATTCTTTGTGAAAGTCCTGCGACAATCGACCCAATGGAAGGCGTCTTCGTGCAAGCTACGGCAGAGAATCAGTCTGTGACATTCTCAACTGGAGCTAAACGAGAAACCGCTGGCAGCGAAGATTGCATCGTCATCAATCTCAGCGACAACAAGGGAACTATCATAGACCGCGCGATAGTGAGCTTCGACGAGGGTCACACTCTGCCGAAATTCCAAATCAGGGATAACAGCACTAGGCTTTATATTCCGAAAGACGGAAAGGATTATGCAATTGCGTTCGCATATAGAATTGGAGAATTGCCGCTTAACTTCAAAGCTCAAGAAACAGGTGTTTATACTCTCAATTTCAACGGTGATAATATGACAGCTGTCAGCCTCGTCGATATGATCGAAGGTGCGATAATCGACCTGAGCGTAAACGACACCTATACATTCATAGGTACTTCAGCCGACCGCGCCGATAGGTTCAAGCTGGTGTTCAGCTCACCGAACGACTCTAATATCGAAATCTTCGCTTACCAAAACGGCAACGATATCGTTGTGAGTGGCGAAGGTGAACTTCAGGTGTTCGATGTAATGGGACGAATGGTTCTCACCCAGCATATCAACGGCGTGCAGACCATTGAGAAACCGCTGCAAACAGGAGTTTACATATTACGGTTAAATGAGAAGTCGCAGAAAATTGTTGTCAGATAAAATAGGAGGGAAGTAAGATGAAAAATATATTATTAGCAATTGTATTTATTTTCACTTTCACTTTGGGAGCCAACGCGCAATCTTATAATGACAGTTTTGTTGATTGGGCCGATTCAGATGTCAATAGGACTATTGTTGATTGGGCAATAGTTTTCCCTACAACTCACTTCACTAACACCGACCAGAACGGATCGCCTCTTGGTAGCGGTTTGCTAATCCTCACCGCATTAGGCGCAGGATATGCGGTAATGCGTAAACGCAAAAAATAAATCAAAAAATCAAAGCGCAAGGCGACCTTCATTTTTGAGGGTCGCCTTTTTTGTTGGGGGTTGTTAAATTTATTTCAAAATCCCGGCTGCAAGAAAGGAAATTAATTGTGCCTGCTAATACGGAAATAGTGAAATGCTCTTTTGCGACGAGAAGAAAAATAAAAAAAAGCTGGCATCTCTGTCAGCTTTTTAGTGAACTAGGCGGGAGTCGAACCCACAACCGCCTGATCCGTAGTCAGGGACTCTATCCAATTGAGCTACTAGTCCATTGCGTTTTGCGCTGCAAAATTACAACATTTTTTTATTGGTTATTCAAAAAATGTGAAATTTTTTGTGGGGGAGGGTGGACTCGAACCACCGAACTCATCCGAGGACAGATTTACAGTCTGTTGCAATTGCCGCTATGCGACTCCCCCGAGGATTTTTGCGTTGCAAAATTACTACTTTTTCTGCAATCCGCAACAATTTTTATTAAAAATTTTTTAAAAGTCTTAATGATTTAAAAATCAATATATTACAGAACCTTGACGCAGTGAGGAGGCATGGAAACAGCCCACAGCCTCACCTTCAGGATAGATATTTGTACGCACATTTGACGGAGTTCCCAACATTGGATTAGTGCCTGTGCTTTCAGAAATCTCTATAATATAATGAGCATAATCTCTTGGAATCGACCATAAATCCATGGTAACGGTATCTCCTTTGTGCAAGACCTCAAGACTGTCGCGCTGGTCAAGGCCATCGATAGGGAACTCACCGGCAAGCATAACCATGAGCGGACCGTTGAAATAAATGCCTGCATAGCCATAAGTCTCAAATACTTGGCATCTTGTGAGCGTATCACCGCCAACATCCCTATTATTGATCCTGACTCGCGTCATATAATACGTCCTGGGGTCATCGGTAGTCTGGAAATATGGGTAAACACCAAGGAAATTGTCGTCATGCAACTCATTGAAAACCCATGGCTTGACGCGAATTGAGTCGACACATTCCACGTTTTCATTCATAGTTGATTCTGAAAAGAAATGATGGCTGCCTTTGTCATCATTGAAATCTATTGAAAGATGATAGGTGTGACCGATTTGTCCCGCAAAATCATTGACTGACAGGTAATAACCAGGTCTTTCAGTCTCCTCATACCACATGGTATCAGTGCCGTCGACGACATAAACTATAGCGTTGGAAATCATCTCAGGCTCGCCTCCATAAAACGGCATTGTGCGGCTAAGGATGACCTCTTGTTTCTTGTATTCATCTGTGACTGAGCCACTTACACCAACAAGCTGCTCGCCCTCCTGAGGGGTAATCGTAATACTCTCTGTGCAGGCAGTCAGCGAAAATATTGCTAATAATATGATTATTATTTTTTTCATGTCTTTAATATTTGAAATTATATGATATTGAAGGAATTACAGAGAAAAGATACATCTGTTTTGTCTCCAAAGTATTGTTTTCGCCTGGTGTGAACATCACAGCCCAAGTGTTGTGACGTCCGTACACATTGTAAATAGACACATTCCATTCGCCTTGCCAACGTTTGTGTTTCTTGCCTTTCCATGTTGCTGAGAGGTCGAGACGATGATAGTCGGGATAACGGCTCTGATTGCGGTATCCGTTATAAATCGCGTATGTCGAGCCGTGGTCGGTGAATTTTCCATAAGGGTAGGTGATAGGCTGTCCGGTGTTGTAGATCCAGTTGGCCGAAGCGTTGAATCTGTCGCTGAATTCATAGTTTACCACGATGCTTATACAATGCGGACGATCGTATGGCGAGCGGTATTCCTCGTCATGACTGATACCTGGCACCGTTCTGAATGAGCGGCTGTAGGTGTAAGCGATCCAGCCCGTGAGCTTGCCATAGTTCTTTCTTATGAGAAACTCAGCGCCATAAGAACGGCCTTTTCCGACACGCACCTCGCCGTCAATCAAGAGGTTACCGTAGAATGAGGCATCGTCAACGAAATCTATCACATCGGTAAGTTTTTTGTAGAACAATTCAACAGATGTCTCGATGTCGTTGCCACGGAAATTGCGGAAATAACCAACGGCTACCTGATCACATTTCTGCGGTTTGATGTTCGGATTGGTCGGGAACCAGACGTCAAATGGAAGTCCGCCAGTGGCATTTGTAGCAAGTTGTGCATATTGCACAGTCCTTGAATATGAAGCCTTTACCGACGATGTGGCTCCCAAACGGTACACCATGGCAAGACGTGGCTCGAGGTTGACCTCAGTGTTGAAAATCTCGCCTTTGCCATATATTGTGGAGTCGTAGAAATTATAATTCTCGTCAAAGAGATATAAAGTCTCAGGACCAATGTTTTGATACATCGACAAACGCAAGCCGTATCTCACTGACAGGAAAGGAGTTATGTTGTGATCATGACTGTAATACAACGCCGACTCAATGGCTTTACGATATACCGCTGCACTTTCACTGATACCTAAAAACTGTGATACGACACCAGTTCTGTCGTGTAACTCGCCTTGATTATATTTATGGTAAGTCATTGATACACCGAACTTTGATGTGATTTTATCGTTTATCAGCCAAGTGAAATCATATTTTCCGGTAAGGTCGATGATGCCAGCTTTAATGGTGAAGTCGTATGGACTCATCATCACGTCAATATCGTATTGATATTTTGTGTAAAGCAGTGACAGATTGGAGGTTAGCTTATCAGTGAAGATGTGATTCCAACGTATTGTAGAAGTGGTGTTTCCATAACCGATGTTCATCAGGTTGACCACGCCAATTCTGTCGTATCCTTTATACATTGAGACGAAAAGACGGTTGTTTTCGTTGAAAACGTGCGTTATCTTTCCATTTAGGTCGTAGAAATACAAACGTGTATCTTTCAGCTTTTGAAAGAGATATGGCGTTATGAGACCGCCGTAAGTGACACGTCCGGCGAGCATCACTGAGGTGCGCTGTTGGTTGAACGGCATGTCAAGCATGAGACGGCTTGTGAGTATGCCGACACCTCCAGTCATGGTGAAACGGTCCGGGACTTCGTCAATTGTCCTGACATCAAGCACGGAAGACAATCGGCTATCATAACTTGCAGGGATATCACCTTTATATAACGTAGCGTCTTTCACCACATCATTGTTGAAAATTGAGAAAAATCCCAGAAAATGCGATGCGTTATAAACCGGAGCGTCGTCGAGAGTGATAAGGTTCTGGTCGGGAGCGCCGCCACGCACGCTGAATCCTGATGAGCCTTCCGATGCTGCCTGAACACCCGGGAGCAGTTGTACTGCCTTGATGACGTCGACTTCTCCCATGAGTGCCGGAATCCTCTTTATTCTCTTGATCTCCAACTTTTGAACACTCATCGCGAGCTCACGCACATTGGCATCCGCTTTTTCGCTGGTGACGACGACGCCTTCAAGCATCTGCGACTCCATCTTCATGTTGATATTCAGACGTTTGCGAGAATTTTCAACAACAATCACCTGCTCAATTGTGGTGTAACCAAGATATGAAAAACGAATCTTATATTTTCCCGGATTTAGTTGGAAATCATAATAACCATTGTAATTCGTCACGGTTCCTTTTTGCAACGAATCGTTATAAACTGCAGCCCCCACGAGCACCTCGCCTGTATCTTCGTCCTTGATAACGCCGTAAATACCCGATTGGGCATAAGCGCTCAAAGAGGCTAAAAGTATCATAATCAATAAAATATATGTTTTTTTCATAAAGTTAAAACTGGGCTGCAAAGTTACACTTTTTTTCGTAATTTTGCCCAAAAATATTTTAATATGTTATATAATTTTGATGAAATAATAAATCGCGCTGGCACAGAAAGCATAAAATATGATTTAAGAGAAAAAATCTTCGGTAAAGCCGATGTCATCCCGATGTGGGTCGCCGACATGGATTTCCGTACTCCTGATTTCATCAGAAACGCTGTGATTGAGCGCGCAAAATATGTTGTTTACGGCTACACTTTCCGTGAAGAAGCTTATTTTCAGGCCATCGCCAATTGGATTCATCGCCGTCACGAATGGGATGTGAAAACAGAATGGATGACATATACTCCTGGCGTTGTCGCGGCATTCAATATGGCTGTCATGGGCTTGACTCAGGAAGGTGATGAGGTAATCATTCAACCGCCGGTCTATCCGCCATTTTTCCATGCCGTGGAAAGCCACAACCGCAAACTCGTCCTCAATCCGTTGATTGACACGGAAGACGGTTTCAAAATGGATTATGAGCTCTTGGAGAAACAAGCTAAGACCGCTAAATTGTTGATACTCAGCAATCCACACAACCCAGTGGGAAGATGCTGGACAAAAGACGAGCTTAAAAAATTAGGCGACATCTGTTTGAGAAATAACGTGCTGGTTTTCTCCGACGAGATTCATTGCGACCTTGTCCTGCCAGGTTTCAAACATGTGCCTTTTGCAAGCGTCTGCAAGGAATTTGAGCAACATTGCATCACAGCGCATGCAGCAAGCAAGACATTCAACCTCGCTGGAATGGCTACATCCACTATCATCATTGCAAACGAAGAACTACGTAAGAAATACGTTGATTTTGTCGACAGCACAGAGATCAATCTTGGTAATATTTTCGGCAAGATTGCGACAAAAACAGCTATGGAACAGGGCGAGGAATGGCTGCAACAGCTGCTTCAATATATCAAGGGCAATATTGACTATGTAGTGGATTTCATTCATAAAAATCTGCCGAAAGTCAGGGTGCACAAAGCCCAGGCCACATATATGCTTTGGCTTGATTTCTCAGCTTATAACCTTGACAACCAGTCGCTGAACCACAAGATGATATTTGAAGCCGGATTGGGCTTAAACAACGGCAAGGAATTCGGCAAGCAAGGTGAACAATGCTTGAGGATAAACCTCGCTTGTCCACGAAGCGTCGTGGAAGAAGCGATGAAGAGAATAAAATCTGTCTTTTAATACTGGGTTACCAATCCACTGACTGTCTCACCAACGGCATCGTCATGCATCGGGCGCCACCGCCACCGCGCGAGAGCTCGTTGCCCTCGAATGCCACGACACAACGTTTGTAGTCATCAACACTGACTTTTCCTGATGCCACATCAGCGGCTTTCAGCACCTCGAAACCGTTTTGGTTCAAGGCTTCTATTGTGTTATAGTTTCTTGCGTAGCCCAACACTTTGCCAGGAGCGAAAGCGAAGAAATTAGCGCCACTGTGCCATTGCTCACGTGGTCCGAAATAATCGTCGCCACCGCCGCAGAAGATAGGCTCGAGCGTCATTCCGAGCTTGCCTAAAGCCTCCACGAGGTTGTTTTCTTCAGAAACTCTTGTATATTCGTAACCGTTCACTTCGTAGTGGATGGTCTTGAAGTTATCGCTCATAATGACCGGCTTATATGCCATGCAGCGGTCTTTGTCGAGGAATGTGAACACCATGTCGAGATGGATAAACGACTCTGGCTCGAATGGCAGCTGTTGTGTTATGAGATGGCGTACTCCGCCGAGGCTTCTGAGGTGCTCGAGCAGCGCTTTGACGCCTTCATTGCTTGTTCTTGAACCGCAGCCGCTAAGAATGATGTCGTGACGTGCAATCTCAACGTCGCCGCCCTCAACAGAGCCGACTCCATTCATGCTGTAACGGTTGATAGGGTTGATGCCTTCAACATCAATAATTCTCGAGTGCTGGAAAATGGCTGTCCAGAGCATGGTCTCACGGTCACGCACATCTGTAGCCATCTTGCTGATCATCACGTTGTTATACATGGTGAATGCAGCGTCTCTCATGAAGAACAGATTCGGGATAGGAGGGAAGATGTAACGCTCTTTGAGGCTCTTGTTGTCGTAGCCTTCGATGAGTGTCGTCGCCAGCTTTTCAACGTCAAAGCTGCAGAGAAGCTCAGCCATATATGGCAGATTTTCTCTTTGGCAGATTCTGTCGACAAGGCTTTCTTTGATTTCTCTATCTTTTAAAATATCAATAAGCAAATCTTTGAAAGTCAACACATTAGTAACTTTACGAAGAGTTCCTTCAAAGTCTTTGTAGTTCTCTAATGCTTCACGATAGTTTAAAATGTCACTGAAAAGGAATTTGTGGGCGTTTTCCGGTGTCATATGCTCAATCTCCTTGCCCGGAGCGTGCAGAATGACATAATCTAGTTTACCAATCTCTGATTCAACACACGGTTTAACACGTCGAAAATAATCCATAAAAATTTATTTAGAATTAGACTGCAAAAATACAACTTTTTTGATAATCTCTAACAACTTTTAACTTTAAACTTTAAAACTACTCTCAACTCTACACTCTAAACTCTACACTAATAGAGTTCTATGAACTCGTAACCGTTTCCCATCGCATCCAAAAACTTTATCAAGTCAGTTGTCTTAATGACGCAAGTACCGGTATTATCATTAGGATGGAAGCTAATATATTCGCGGTCAAGCAAGTTTTTGTCGAGATACAGATACACATGATGTTCTTCGTCGTTGATGATGCCGAAAGGCGAGACGCTGCCCGGTTTCAGTCCGAGGTACTTATCCATGCGGGCCTCCGACGCAAAACTCAGCTTGCCTTGCTTCAGACGGTGCTCCAAGTCATGAATTGCGAGCTGCTGCATGCAGTCGAAAATCACCAGATAATGGCGGTTTCCTTTATGATTTCTGAAGAAAAGGTTCTTGCAGTGCGTCCACTCGAACTTGCCCCAATAAGCCAACGCGTCTTCAATGGTCGGCAACGCCGGATGAAATATCAATTTAAAAGGTATACCCAGCTCATTCAGCTTGTCGACGACTTTTTTCTGTCTATCCGACATCTCATGATCAATCTCACTCATAAACTCTAAACTTTTAAACTCCTCTAAACTCTGCACCATAAACAGTAAACAGTAAACGGTAAACTACTTAAAAATCTCCTTAATTCCCCCAATACTCCCAAGCAGATTCGTTGCCTCATACGGCAGATAAACCGTCTTGTTATCCTTGCCGCTCGTCATTTCCTTCAATGTCTCGATGTATTTCGTAGCCAACAGATACGATGCCGGGTCGGTCTTTGTCGCCTTGATGGCGTCTGCGACGAGTTGTATGGCCTTCGCCTCAGCTTCAGCCTGCATGATCTTGGCTTTTGCGACACCTTCAGCTTCGAGCAATGTCGACTGTTTCACAGCCTCAGCCTTATTGATAGCCGATGTCTTTTCACCTTCTGAATTAAGAATTGCTGATTGTTTCTCACCTTCGGCCTTCAAAATCTCGGCACGACGGTTACGTTCAGCCTGCATCTGCTTCTCCATGGCCTGACGCACTGTCTCAGGAGGTGTAATATCCTGAAGCTCAACGCGATTGACCTTGACGCCCCATTTGTTGGTGGCATCGTCAAGAACCGCACGCAGCTTAGCATTGATGGTATCACGTGATGTCAACGTCTCATCGAGTTCCAGCTCGCCGATGACGTTACGAAGCGTAGTCTGCGTCAGCTTCTCGATAGCATTCGGAAGGTTGTCGATCTCATAAACCGACTTTACCGGGTCGACGATCTGGAAATACAACAAAGCGTTGATCTCCGTAGTGACGTTATCTTTTGTAATCACATTCTGTTTCGGGAAGTCGTACACCTGTTCGCGGAGGTCGATTTTCGCAGTCTCGCTCATGCGAACGACCTGTCTGCCCTGATAGCCATCCACAACCTTTCTCGTTACTATGATTTTCGGACGGTCGATGATAGGCCAAATTATATTAAGACCTGCAGGAAGCACCTTGTGGAACTTGCCGAGGCGTTCGATTACTCTTGTTTCCGACTGCGGTACGACCTTCAGTCCGGCCAAAGCGAAGATAATAACTATCGTTGCTATTACTATTACAACGTAAATCATGATTAAAGTTTTTTAACAGTTAATATTATGCTTTCGTAAGATTCAATCTGAACTTTCTCGCCGACTTCTGCTGCTATGCCGTCTGATGTTTTCGCTTTCCAGTCGTCGCCGTCGATTTTCACACGACCATAGCCGTTTTCCTCGATGCGTTCAGTCACAACGGCGGTTTTACCGATTATGTTATCCATATTGGTTTTAACGTGGTTGTCGTTGGTCTTTTTGTCGATATATTTCATCACGAAAGGCCTGATGAACACAAATGAGAGGAAGGTACCGACTGCGAATGCCACAATCTGCCATGTGAGCGACAAATCGCATGCCGCCAAGATAGCACCGAACACGCAGCCTACCGAGAAACAAGCCACAGCAAAACCAGCGGTGAAAATCTCAATCACCACGAATACTGCTGCTATCAATAACCAAATTTGCCAAATTGTCATATCTTTTTATTTTGAATGTTTAAAGTTGCAAATTTATGAAACATATTTTAAATTTCAAAATTTTTTCGTCATTTCGCTTCGCTACAGTCGAAATGACGCGGGAAACTCAGTTTCGAACTTCAGATCCTCGTGGGTGATAGGGTGGATGAAGCACAATTTGTAAGCATGCAATCCAAGACGTCCTATTTTGTCGTCACCGTCGCCGTATTTAGGGTCACCGACAACAGGGAAGCCGATATCGGCAAGATGAACGCGGATCTGATTCTTGCGACCGGTATCCAATTTCAGTTCAACTAAAGAGTAGCCGTCCGACACCTTTATTAATTTATAATGCGTTGTGGCAAATTTACCTCCGTTGTCAGTCTTGCTCGAATAGGTCAGAAACTGAGCGTTGTCCTTGAGCCACGAGCTTATAGCGCCTTCTTTTTTGCGCATCTCGCCATGAACCAGCGCCACATAACGACGGTCGTAAACCGTCTCTTTCCAGTTTTCCTCAAATTTCAAAGCCACTTTTTTATCTTTGGCAAAGAGCAGCAAACCTGAAGTATCCCTGTCCAAACGATGAATAGTGTGCGCATGACAACGCTGATGGTTTTTCTCAAGATATTGATTTAAAATGCCCTGCACCGTCTCCTCGTCGGAATGTGGAGAGTTGCACAAAATACCGCTGCGTTTCTCGACAACAAAAAGATATTGGTCTTCGTACACAATCCTGACCCAATGACTGTTCAGCGGTTCGCCCGTTTGGTTGCGCCCGATTTTCACTTCCATGCCCGGCTTGAGTTCAAAATCATGCTGAGTGACTTTTTTACCGTCAACAGAAATGGAACCTCCTGAAAGTATATTCTTTGCCTTGTTGCGACTTATGCCGTTCATCTTCTTCATCACGAACGGCAAAAGTGTATCGTTTTCCAACACTTTGAAAATCAAATCTTTAGGCTTATTTTCCTTTTTATTCTGCATAGAAAAAATTATTTACACAAAAATAATAAAAAACTTTACTTATGAAACAGAAAATGTTTAAATTTGCAGAAGAAAACGAATTAATTAAATTACTTTGGTATTATTATGACTATCAATGAGTTAAAAGATGTTGCGTCGCAGGTCAGACGTGATATTATCCGAATGGTACATGGTTGTCAGTCGGGACATCCGGGCGGCTCGCTTGGCGCCACCGACATAGTGACGGCCTTATATTTCGACCAGATGCAAATCGACCCGAAGAATTTCAAGATGGATGGGGCAGGTGAGGATATGTTCTTCCTTTCCAACGGTCACATCAGCCCGATGCTGTACAGCATTTTGGCTCGCCGCGGTTATTTCCCGGTAGCTGAACTGGCAACGTTCCGTCGTCTTGGCACACGCCTCCAAGGTCACCCGACACCTGTTGAGGGACTTCCAGGCATCCGTGTGGCAAGCGGCTCACTCGGTCAGGGTCTCTCAGTGGCAGCTGGCGTTGCTCAGGCCAAGAAACTCAACGGCGACAACCATCTCGTGTTCTGCCTCATGGGCGACGGCGAGCAGGAAGAAGGCCAGATCTGGGAAGCTGCGATGTATGTCCCGGCAAAGAACGTCGACAACCTCGTGGCTATCATCGATTACAATAAGAAACAAATCGACGGCAGCACCGACGACGTGATGAACCTCGGCGATCTCAAGGCAAAATATGAGTCATTCGGCTGGAAAGTGTACGAATGCAACGGCAACGACATGCAACAAATCGTTGATACTCTTAATATTACCCGCAAGAACGCTCATAAAGGCCAGGCTCAGATCATCCTCGCTCATACCGAGATGGGAATGGGAGTCGACTTCATGATGGGAACACACAAATGGCATGGCACGCCTCCAAACGACGAGCAGGCCGCGAACGCTCTTTCACAACTTAAAGAAACACTTGGAGATTATTGATTAACCATCCCGTCATTTCGACTGAAGCGAAGCGGAATGGAGAAATCTCATATAAATAATTGATACGCAACATTCAAATGCCGGAGATTTCTCGACTACACTTCGTTCCGCTCGAAATGACAGGTAAAGATATATTATTATGAAGATAGAAGTTCAGAACTACAAAGATACAAGAAGCGGCTTCGGTGACGGTTTGCTCGAAGCCGGCAAGCGCAACCCGAAGGTCGTCGGCCTCACCGCTGACCTCACAGGCTCGCTGAAGATGGGCGACTTTGCAAAAGCATTCCCGGAGAGATTCTTCCAAGTCGGCATCGCTGAAGCCAACATGGTCGGCATCGCAGCAGGATTAGCCATCGGCGGCTATATCCCGTTCACCGGAACATTCGCCAACTTCTCATCAGCGAGAATCTACGACCAGATACGCATGGTGGTGGCTTATTCAAACAAAAACGTGAAGATATGCGCATCACACGCAGGCGTCACCCTCGGTGAAGACGGCGCAACACACCAGACTCTCGAAGATGTCGGCATGATGAAGATGTTACCGAACATGACAGTGCTCGTTCCTTGCGACTATAACCAGACCAAGGCTGCAACAATAGCTGCTGCTGAACTCGACGGCCCGGTATATCTGCGTTTCGGTCGTCCGAAAGTGGCTAACTTCACTCCAGTCGACGAGCCGTTCATCATCGGAAAGGCTCAGATGATTCAGGAAGGTACCGACGTGTCAATCTTCGCCTGCGGTCATCTCGTGTGGAAAGCCATCGAGGCACTCCCGATCTTGAAGGAGATGGGCATCAACGCTGAGCTTATCAACATCCATACCATCAAACCTTTGGATGTCGAGGCAGTGTTGAAGTCAGTGGCAAAGACAGGATGCGTGGTCACAGCTGAAGAGCACATGCGCAACGGCGGTCTCGGTGACAGCATCGCACAGGTTTTGGCATTGAACAATCCTAAACCAATCGAAATGGTCGCCGTCAACGACGTCTTCGGTCAGAGCGGCACCCCAGACGAATTGCTGAAGCACTATCATCTTGACACTCCAGATATCGTGGAGGCTGCGAAGAGGGCAGTTGCAAGAAAATAAAAAAAAGGAGCCAAATGGCTCCTTTTTTTGTAGCGGGGATGAGAATTGAACTCATGACCTCCGGGTTATGAATCCGACGCTCTAACCAACTGAGCTACCCCGCCGTTTTTCGGGTGCAAAAGTACACATATTTTTTATATCTCCAACAATTTTTTTCAAAATTTTAAAAAAAATATTTTTGTCGTCACATATCAGAAATATTTGTATTTTTGTAGGTTGAAAATATTAAAATTTATTCTAATGAAAAAGTTATTTGTTTTATTTAGCGTATTGTTTGTAATGTGCACTGTGGCATTTGCACAAACAGAGAAAACAGCAGAAAAACAAGACGGTGCAGAAATCTTTTTTAAGGAAACCAACCACGATTTCGGATCCATTCCTTTCAAAGGCAACGGCTCATACGAATTTGTGTTCGTCAATACCGGTAACGAACCGCTTATCCTTTCACAACCAAAGTCATCATGCGGATGCACAGTGCCGGAATGGCCAAAACAGCCGATTCTTCCAGGCGAATCAAACGTCATCAAAGTGACTTACAAAAACACCGACCGTCCGGGAAGTTTCAACAAATATGTTACAATCTTCTCTAACGCATTGATAAACAAAGAAGTAAAGCTGCATATCAAAGGTACAATAGAAGCTGAGCCAACCGACGCAGCTCCTTTGAATATGGAGCCAATCAGTTCACCAGTAAAGAATAATTAATCTAATACCTAATTAATATTATGCCGAAGATTTCTAAAAAAGGCCATTTCATGCCGGCTTCGCCAATCAGAAAGCTTGTTCCTTACGCAGACGAAGCAAAATCAAGAGGTATTCACGTTTATCACTTGAATATCGGTCAGCCAGATATCGCGACAACTCCATACGCACTTGAAGCTGTCAAGAATTATGACGAAAAAGTTATTAAATATACCCATTCAGCAGGTACTCTTTCATACAGAAAGAAACTTTGCGAATATTATGACAGACTGAACATCCACGTATCTCCGGATGACATCATCGTGACAAACGGCGCTTCTGAGGCTCTGTCAATCGCATTCCAGACAATCATGGACCCGGATGATGAAATCGTCATCCCGGAACCATTCTACGCAAACTATAATGGTTTCGCTCAGACAGCAGGAGTGCGTGTCCGTCCAATCTATTCGGAGATCAGCAACGGCTTCGCACTACCTCCAATCGAGGACTTCGAGAAAGCCATCACCGAACACACCAAGGCTATCCTCATCTGCAACCCTAACAACCCAACAGGTTACCTTTACTCAGAAGAGGAAATGGAACGTCTTCGCCAGATAATCTTGAAATATGACCTTTATCTTATCTCTGATGAGGTTTATCGTGAGTTCTGCTACGACGGTTCAAAACATTACTCAGCAATGAGCCTTAAAGGTGTTGATGATAACGTCATCTTGATCGACTCAGTGTCAAAGCGTTTCAGCGCTTGCGGTATCCGCGTCGGTCGTATGGTGACACGCAACCGCGAAGTCATCGCTACAGCAATGAAGTTCGCTCAGGCACGTCTGTCGCCTCCAACATACGGTCAGGTGGCTGGTGAAGCAGCTCTCGACACACCTCTTTCATATTTCGATGCTATCGTCGCCGAATACGTGAAACGTCGTGATGTCTGTGTTGAAGGTATCAACAAGATCCCTGGAGCATACTGCCCAACACCTAAAGGCGCTTTCTACATCGTGGCACATCTTCCAATCGACGACTCGGATAAGTTCTGCAAGTGGATGCTCACCGACTTCAACTACGAAGGAAAGACAGTGATGCTCGCTCCAGCAAGCGGTTTCTACTCAACAATCGGTCTCGGCCGTCAGGAAGTGCGTCTGAGCTACTGCCTCAACTGCGATGACCTTAAAGACGCTATGATGATTCTCGGAAAAGCTCTCGAAGTGTATCCAGGTAAGAGAATGTACTAATAAATCAAATATTTCTCTCTGATTTTCAGATAATTGTCAATTCCGGTTTGCCACGATGAACGAATTTCATCCTCCGACATTCCGGAATTGATTTTTTGTTGCAGGTCGGAAACGCCAACCAATTTTATGAAATAATTATTGAAGAATTTCTCATCGTTTTTAAGCTGATTACGAGCGTCAAGAATCCATGAAAGATTCAGCTTTTTATCGTTTTTCCTGTAACGATGTGCGTAATTGGTGAGATTCTTTCCATGACATTCCTTATCGGCATAAAGTGGTGCCCGATGACCCTCGGCAGTCCGCGGAATAAACACGAAACTATCAGTCATATCCGGATGGCCGTATACCTGAAAAGGCGTATCTGTACCACGCCCGACACTGACATCGGTGCCTTCAAAGAGACAGAGTGAAGGGTAGAGGTACACAGCTTCCCAGTTGGGCAGGTTCGGCGAAGGTCTCACCGGCAGCTTATAAATCGCATTTCTGTTGTAATTCCCAAGCGGGATGACGGTCAAATCGCATTGAAGGCCGTCGCTGAGCCATCTTTCGCCGTTCACCATCAAGGCATATTCTCCGATGGTTAATCCATAAACGATTGGAACACAATGCATTCCTACGAAGGAAGCATGCTCTTTCTCAAGCACTGGACCATCAACATAAAAACCATTCGGATTAGGGCGGTCAAGAACGATTACTGGAATATTATTCTCGGCAGCCGCCTCCATAACATAAGTCATGGTGGAGATGTATGTATAAAAACGACACCCTACATCCTGAAGGTCAAATACAAGAATATCAATGCCTTGCAACTGCTCGGCAGTCGGTTTCTTGTTCTTTCCATACAAAGATACTATGGCAATTCCGGTCTTTTCGTCAACACCTGAAGCAATGCTGGCGCCTTCGTCGGCAGTACCACGAAAACCATGCTCCGGAGTGAAGATCTTGACCACATTAACATTAAAGCTTAACAAAGTGTCGATAAGATGGGTGCCATTATCCATGATACATGTCTGATTTGCAACCACTCCAACAGCCTTGTTATCAAGCATCGGAAGATATTTTTCGGTTTGCATCGCCCCATATACAGCATCTTTTGCATCAAGAAGTTTTAATCCTTGAGCTTTGATATTCAATGCAATAGATGTTATAATGGCAAATAAAACCAAAAATTTCCTTGTCATATTTAATATTTTTTTATTTTTGCAATGATAAGAAAAAAATGAACGCGGCGACATTCATATCTAAAAGAATTTTTTCGCTATCGAAGGAAAATCTGTCTTCGACTGTTATGCGCATTGCAGTCACCAGCGTGGCTCTTGGCATCGCTATCATGCTGATTTCCATCGCTGTAGTGATAGGTTTTAAGAATCAAATCAAAGATAAGGTTGTCGGTTTTGTCGCCCCGATTCACATCCAGGCTTTAAACCAAAACGAATCGATAGAAGAGACGCCTTTCTTGTTTGACAGCGTACTGAACGCGCGTCTTAGCAAGCCTTTTATCACAGAAATGCACAAGACTGCCAATAAAGCCGGCATTATCAAAACGGACGATGAGATTCAGGCAGTCGTTTTGAAAGGTGTAGATTCAGATTACAATTGGAATTATATCGGCTCGTATCTTATTGATGGCGAGATACCGCAATACGTTGAAAATGAACGTTCTAATGATGTTTTGATTTCAAATATCATTGCCTCGAAGATGAATCTTAACGTTGGCGATCCGGTAAGAATCTGGTTCGTTGATCAAGATTTAAAGGCGAGAGGCAGGAAATTCAACGTGATTGGCGTTTATGAGACGGGTCTGCAGGAATGTGACGAACGTTATGTTTATTGCGATTTGAATCAAATCAGAAGACTTAACGGTTGGAACAATGGCGAAGTCGGGCATCTCGAGATTTGGATTGATAACGAAAAGAATATCGACGACTATAACGAGCAGATATACTACAGCATTCCTACGCATCTCGTATCGTATACGGCGATGGAGACGTACCCACAGATTTTCGACTGGCTTGAGCTGCAGGACATGAATGTAATCATCATTATCGTGCTGATGTTGCTTGTGGCTGGCATCACAATCATCAGTATGTTGTTGATAATCATATTGGAACGCACATCCACAATAGGTTTGCTGAAAGCTATGGGAGCAAGCAACGGACTCATCAGAAGCATTTTCCTGAAACGTTCCTGCCGCATATTATTAATAGGTATGGCAATCGGCAACGTTATTGGAATAGGGCTGTGCCTAATACAAAAATACACAAACCTGATAACGCTTTCACCGGAATCGTATTATCTTTCAGCCGTTCCGATAGAATTGAACATCTGGAACATCCTGGCGTTAAACATCGGCACCTTGATTCTCTGGGTATTGATGCTCCTTTTGCCTACAATGTTAATAAACAATATAAGACCTTCAAAATCAATAAGATTCGAATAATTTAAACATAAACATCATGATGGAAAATTTTAAAATTGAACCTTTAAAAGGATATGGCGAACTCCAATTTGGGATGCCTATCGACGATGTGGTCGAAATCCTTGGCCAGCCTACAAATCAGGAAGAAATCGAGTCGGCTTATGAAGACGACAGCCATGTCATTGTTTTGGACTACGATGACAACGATTTCTCAGCTTATTTCGAAGGAAACGACACAATGAAGCTCTCGAATTTCTACACCTTCAACGAAAAATCAGAGCTTTTCGGAGCTAAAATCTTTGATTTGAACAAAGAGGAACTGATTGAACTGATGAAACAGAACGGCTGCGAAGATTTTATCGAAGACAAAGAAGACGGTGACTGTATCACTTTTGAAGATTTGAATATCGACTTCTATTTCGACAACAATCAATTAGTTGAGGTGTTCTGGGAATGCCAGCGCGGATGAAATTCCATTATCACCTGACGCAGATATTCGTCTGACACATGGGTGTAGATTTCAGTCGTGGAAATGCTTGAATGTCCAAGCATTTGCTGTACTGCACGCAAGTCGGCGCCACCTTCGAGAAGATGGGTGGCAAACGAATGTCTTAGCGTGTGCGGACTTATCGTTTTCTTGATTCCTGCTTTTTCAGCAAGGTTTTTCACCAAAAGAAACACACTTTGGCGCGTCAGGCTGGTGCCACGTGCGCTGATGAATACTTTGTCAGAGAATTTCGGCTTAATTTCCTGATGCAAGCGCTCGCCTTTGACGTAAAGCATTACCTCGTGAAGCGTCTTTTTGCCAATGGGGACAAGCCTTTCCTTGTCACCCTTGCCAATAATCCTGACAAACTCATCATTTACATAAATGTCACTGATATTCAATGATACCACCTCGGATACACGAAGTCCGCAGCCGTACATTATCTCAATGATTGCCTTGTTGCGATGCCCGAATTGCTGACTTAAATCGATACAATCCATCATGCTCACAATCTCTTCATAACTCAGCACATCCGGGATATGACGGCCGATGGAAGGCGCACTGACGAGCAATGTGGGATCCGACTCACAAATCTTTTCCTGCAAAAGGTATCTGTAAAAACTTTTCAATCCCGATAATATCCTTGCCTGCGACGAGGCCGCAATGCCCAACTCATAAAGCTTTGCCAAGAAGTCCTCAATGTCGTGATGTGTGATTTCTGTTATTGAAAGCGATTTCTTTTTGTCTTCCAAAAACTCTCTAAACAATTCTATATCATGGCAATACGCATTGATTGTATTGTCAGACAACGACTGTTCAAGACGAAGATAATCGCTGAAACTTTTAATTAGACTTTTATCCAATAACATTTTAAAAATTTCTTTGCAAAAATACAAAAAAGCCATTAGCGATTAGCCATTAGCCATTAGTTTTTTAATACCCCCTTACCACAGGGTACTGAGAGTATTTCGAAAATGGCATTAAAATCTTGAATACAAGTTCAAAACTTTTTTGTAAATTTGCAGTGACAAATATTGAAAATATGAAGAAAGTCCATTTTATTGCAGTTGGCGGCAGTGCGATGCATAATCTCGCAATAGCCTTACACAGAAAGGGTTATGAAGTTACAGGTTCTGATGATGAGATTTTTGAGCCATCAAGAACACGTCTTGAAAAAGAAGGTATTTTGCCGAAGGAATTCGGTTGGCATCCTGAGATTTTAGATGACTCTTACGAGGCTGTTATTTTGGGAATGCACGCCCGTATCGACAATCCGGAACTCGTTCGCGCTCAAGAACTTGGACTTAAGATTTATTCATATCCTGAATATCTTTACGAACAAAGCAAAGACAAGATCCGCATCGTGATTGGCGGCAGTCACGGTAAGACGACGATAACCTCGATGATTCTGCATGTGATGAAGCAGGCTGGCATCGAGACCGATTTCATGGTGGGAGCTCAGCTCGAAGGTTTCGACGTGATGGTTCGCCTCAGCGAGACCGCTAAATATATGGTCATCGAGGGCGACGAATATCTTACTTCGCCTATCGACAGAGTGCCGAAATTCCATAAATATCATCCGCATATCGCAGTAATCAGCGGAATAGGATGGGATCACGTCAATGTTTTCCCGACATTTGACTGCTATCTCGAGCAGTTTAGAATATTCGTAAATACCATTGAGAAAGGCGGCTGCCTGATTTACGACGGCAACGACCCTGAAGCGGCTAAAATAGCTAAAGATGCGACTGTTCCTACTTATGGCTATGAGATTCATCCTTACAGAACCGACGGCGACGACACCATTTTGATTATGCCTAACGGCAAAGAAGAAAAGGTGCAGATCTTCGGTGAGCATAACATGAAGAATATCAACGCTGCACGTTATGTGGCGAAGCAGGTCGGCATCAGCGACGAGCAGTTTTACGAGGCTATCAAGACGTTTAAAGGCGCTGCCAGAAGACTTGAGCTGTTGTTTGAAAACAAAGGCAACCTCGTGTTCCGTGACTTCGCTCATGCTCCGTCAAAGGTCCTGGCAACAGTGAAGGCTTTACGCGAACAATATGCCAACAAGAACCTTTTGGTTGTCTTTGAGTTACACACCTACAGCAGCCTCAGCGAGGTCTTCATCGACCATTATGCACACTGCCTCGACAACTGCGACAAAGCCGTTGTCTTCTACGATCCGCATGCAGTCGCCATCAAGAAGTTGGAGATGATGACCGACGAAAGAATAGTTAAAGGTTTCCAGCGCCCTGATTTACAGGTTGTTCACTCAAAAGACGAGCTTGTCAAGCTGTTAAACGGCCTCAAACGCGAAAACATGGTCGGCGGCTTCATGAGCTCCGGCGATTTCAATGGGCTGACGACGGAAGATTTGAAGAAACTCTTTTAGCACCTGCAGAAATGCCATTTGCAGAAATGCGGCTTACCACAGGGTACTGAGAGCATTTCGAAAGTGGCATTAAAAATAACTAGAAAACAAGTTCCTCATTGATAAATATTATATGAGTATGGCAAAGACAGAAAAACAAAATAAGAAACAGGCGAAGAGCATGGAGTCGGCGCTTTGGGAGTCGTGTAACAAACTGCGTGGGGCTGTTGAGCCGGCGGAATATAAACATGTGGTGCTGAGCCTTATTTTCCTCAAATATGCGGGCGACCGTTTTGAACAACGAAAACAGGAACTTATAGATACTGGGCTTAAAGAGTATATCGACCAAGTGGAATTCTATACGGCGGAAAATGTGTTTTATCTGCCTGAAGGCTGCCGCTGGTCTTATATCATGGAAAACGCCAAGCAGTCCAATATTTTCCAGATTATCGACGACGCTTTAAACAATATCGAAAAGAAAAACAAACAGCTGGCAGGTGCTTTGCCCAACAACTACTATTCAAACCTTGGACTCGATAAGACAAAATTCGCTTCACTGCTTGATGAGATAAACAAGTTGGATACGGTGAAAGATTCTGAAAACGACCTGATGGGACGTGTTTATGAGTATTTCCTCGGCAAGTTTGCGATTGCTGAAGGTAAGGGTAAAGGTGAATACTATACGCCAAAATCGATAGTGAATCTTATCGCCGAACTCATTGAGCCTTATGATGGAAAGATTTACGACCCCTGTTGCGGTTCAGGCGGTATGTTTGTACAGTCAATGAAGTTTGTGAAGGCACACCATGGTAATCAAAAGAACGTGAGCGTTTACGGACAGGAAAATACCAACACGACTTTTAAACTGGCTCGAATGAATCTCGCAATCAGAGGGATTTCAGCAGATATAAAACAAGGCGACACTTTCCACAACGACCAGCATCAGGACCTGAAAGCTGACTATATCATGGCAAACCCGCCGTTTAACCAGAAAGACTGGCGTGACGACAACCAGCTTACAGGCGATGCCCGTTGGAGCGGCTATGACACTCCGCCTGCATCTAACGCCAACTATGGCTGGATTTTAAACATTTTGTCCAAGCTTTCCACCAATGGCGTTGCGGGTTTTCTTCTTGCAAACGGAGCTTTGAGCGCTGACGGTACGGAACTTGCCATACGTAAGAAACTCATTGAAAATGACAAGGTTGAGGCGATTATCATTTTACCGAGAAACTTGTTCTATTCCACCGACATTAGCGTTACGTTATGGATTTTGAATAACAACAAGAAAGCGCATGTGGTGACGAAAAACGGGCAGGAGATTCATTATCGCGACCGTGAAAACGAGATTCTTTTCATGGATTTGCGACAGATGGGCGTGCCTTTCGAGAAGAAATATGTTGAACTTGACCCTGACACGAGAGACAAAGTCACTCGCACATATCATAATTGGCAACAAGAAGGATTCAAAGAGACGTATCATAACGAGGCGGAATACTGCTATTCGGCGACTCGCAGCGAGGTTGAACAAAAGGGCTGGAGCCTTGTGCCAAGCAAATATATAGAGTTCCGTAACCGTGACGAGCAGATTGACTTCGACGCTAAAATGCAGGATTTGCAAAAAGACATGCGCGAATTGCTGAAACAAGAGGCTGAGAGTAAGAAAGAACTCGAAAAATTGTTCGAGAAATTGGGGTATAAATTATAAAATTCTTTCCAGTTTTTAAAATATTGGAAAGAATTGGAAAAATGTGAAAAATTGTGAAAAAATGATAATTTTTGATAATTTTTGCGAAATTATCAACTTTTTTCAAAAAAAATGTGTATCTTTGCATCCTGAAAAATATTTGATTTATGATTGAAAGACCCCCAAAGATTGATGCTAAAGCGTACGCTAACTATTTTATAGGGCGTGTGGATGACGCTGTTTATCCAATAGTTGAACGGATTAATGATGATTATGAGTATTGGGATAAAGCCAAATATAAGAAACCTTTGCCTCATGGAGTTACACCTGAAATGCTATGGTCTTATGTTAAGGCTTCACGATTATTGGGGTTGATAAAAGTATGGCCGAAATATGGTGTGAAATTGCAAGTAACCAATAAGATGCAACGTTTCTGCCATGAGTTTGACATGAATTTTGGAAGTTTTTGGGATAGCGATGCGCCTGCTGCAAAAACTGAAAAGATGCAATATCAGACATATTCATTGATGGAGGAAGCTATATATTCCAGTACCATTGAAGGAGCCTCTACCACAAGACGTATTGCGAAAGACATGTTGCTAAGGGGAATTACGCCAAAGGACAAGTCTCAGCAGATGATATTCAACAATTATCAGACTATTCAATACATTGCGCAACATAAAGACGAGCCTTTAACGGAAGCAAGTTTACTATATATTCACCGCTTGATGACAAACAAGACGATGAAAAGTGAGGCTGATGCGGGGCGTTTCAGAACTGATGCTGACAATATTGTTGTTCAAAATGACTTGACTGGCGAAATCGTGTTCATTCCGCCGTCAGCAACAGATATTCCTCAATTCATAAGCGACCTTTGCAAGTTTTTCAACAGTGCAAAAGAAGGTCCTTTCATTCATCCTATAATCAGAGGAATTATTATTCATTACATGGTTGCATACGTACATCCGTTTGTAGATGGTAATGGACGTACTGCGCGTGCATTGTTCTACTGGTATTTGATGAGAGAGGGCTATCAGCTTACAGAGTATATGTCTATCTCCAGAATGATTATGGAGTCGAAGACAAGTTACGAGAATGCATATCGCTATTGTGATTATGACGATAATGATATTGGATATTTTGTTTCGTATAATCTTCGGGTATTGGGGCTTTCTTATCGTAAACTGAAGGAATATGTCAATCATAAACGTAAGGAGAAACTTGCTGCTACGTCGCTTATGGCAAACGGCAAACTAACCGAACGCCAGTCGATGATTCTGCAGTATTTACATGATAACCCTGACGAAAGGCTGACAGTTAAAGATGTTGAGCTGAGATTAGCCGTTACAACCATGACTGCCAGAAAAGATCTGTCATATCTTGTTAAAGAAGGGTATCTTCAGGAGATACAACTGAATAGCATAAAACGCGGATATATCAGAAGTGAAAGGTTCGACGAATTGATAAAAAGAAAGTGATTTTTATGGAATATAAACGTTTAGGCGACTATATCAGACCGGTGGATGTTCGCAACCGAGAGTTGAAGGTTACGAACTTGTTGGGATTGAGTATTGAAAAGAGATTTATTACTTCTATTGCCAATACCATCGGTACGGATATGTCGGTATATAAAATTATAAAGCCAACGCAATTCGCTTACGTTCCTGTCACTTCACGAAATGGCGACAAAATAACGATTGCCTTGTATAAAGGTGTTGATGAGGCTATTATTTCACAGGCATACACAATTTTTGAAATCAAAAACAAAGAAAATTTGTTACCTGAATATCTGATGATGTGGTTTCGCCGCCCGGAATTTGACCGTTATGCACGTTTCCATTCGCACGGTAGCGCCAGAGAAGTATTCGATTGGGATGAATTGTGCAACGTGCAACTTCCCGTTCCGAGCTTTGAGCGGCAGCGGGAAATCGTGTCGGAATACGAGACGCTGACGCGCCGCATCCGCCTCAACGAGCAGATGATTGAAAAACTCGAAGCCACCGCCCAAGTCCTCTACCGCCACACCTTCGTCGACAACATCGACAAACAAAACGCAGTCATCAAAGACATCTGTAAGGTACGCTCTGGATTTGCTTTCAAAAGTGAATGGTGGCAAAAAGAAGGGATTCCTGTGATAAAAATTAATAACATTCATAACAACACAATATATAGAGACGAATGTGACTGCGTTTCGGAGGATAAGGCAAAAATTGCTCATAGAAGCATTGCTCGTAAAGGAGATATTGTGATGGCCTTAACGGGGAATATTGGTAAAACATCCATTGTGCCGGATGAAGGTTACCTTGTAAACCAGCGCGTGGGATTATTCAAGGTTAATGATGTTATGAGGGAATTTCTATACCTTGTTCTGTGCAGTACGGAAGTTCAAAATACAATTCTAAGTATTGGCGGGGGAAGCGTTCAGACTAATATTAGCCCTACAGATATTGAATCAATCCAAATAATACTGCCACATGACAAAGAAATGAGGAGCTTTCACAATCAAGCTTCTCCAGTCTTTAATACTATACATTTGAAGCAACAAGAAAACATAAAACTAACCGAATTACAGTCTTTGCTATTGGCGAGGATGGGGAAATAAAATCTGATGATATGGCATTTATATATGAAATAGATAGTAAGGGCTATTTGAAGAAAAGAGAAAGTTATAATTTAGAATATAAACAAAACTTTCAATTGGGTGATAGTCTTTTGAAATACATCAAGACTTTAGTCGGTATGGCAAATAACAAAGGCGGACAAATAATATTCGGAGTGCAAAATAGTCCTCATATTCCTTTGGGAATGTCAAATCAAAAAATGATAGAAATGGATCCTAAAGATATTGATGCCAAGATGCGTGAATACTTTTCGCCAGAAATTAGATGGAATATGGCTTTCCAAGACTTTGAGGGTAAGACTTTTGGAATGTTATCCGTGGAAGAAGCAGGTGTTAAACCTATTGTTTGTAAGAAAAACAAGTCAGATATATTACGAGAGGGCGCAATTTACTATAGATATAGGGGTGAGACCAAAGAGATTGAATATCCTGAGCTAAATCAAATATTAGAGAAGGAAAGAGAAAAAGAACGGCTGTTATGGATTAAACATATTGAGAAAATCTCTATGGTTGGTCCAAGAAATGCTCAGATTCTTGATACATATAATGGCGAAATTACATTTGGAGACAGAAAAGTCTTAATAGATAAATCGTTGATTGATAAATTGACATTTATAAAAGAAGGGCACTTTACAGAAAAAGAAGGTGAAGGCTTACCAACTCTCAAACTGGTTGGTACAATTGATGGGTTAATTGATGTAGATAATGCGGCAATAGACCCTAATGCGATGTATCCATTAACAACAAAACAATTACAGGAAGCTTTAAATGTGAATTCGTATCAGATACAGGCAATCATCTTGTATCTTGATTTAAAAAATAAGCCAAAACGCCATACAGAAATCAAACAGGGAAAAAAGTCTAATTCTATCCACAAGTATGCAAAATCTGTAATTGATGTAGTTCAAAAACTCATGGAACAAAGGGGGCGTGAAGCGTTTGTAAATGAATGTGTTGAAAAGTATAAGAATAAAATAAATGCAAAGAGAATAAAAAGTGAATTAAGTAAAATGTGATTATACTAATACAATGCTATAAATTGGATAAACATCTATAACGTATCCCCAATGATAATTTGTTAAGTAAAATAAATATATACTATTAAAAACATAATATTATGGACAAAAAAGGATTTGTATTTGCGATTAGAGTTGCAAAAAGTTTTTATGTAGAAGATATGCTTGGCGCGATTATTGATGAGATTTTGTACTCTGATAATAGTAAATTTAACACAGACATGTTTCCCGAAGTGCATGAGCAGCAAGGAATGAAAGTTTTGTTTAATAGAAAGAATCAAAATAAGTTTACTATTAATCATAGTGATTTTATATTTGAATATGATGTTGAAACTGATTTTGATAATGAATACCAAATGTATTTAAAGTCATTTGTGGATATAATTGTCAATAGAGTGTTTAAAAAGTTTAAAATCCAGAACATATCTAGATTTGGATTTGTAATTAAATCAGAATTGCAGAAAAATGATGCCTTGCTTTCACAAGTTTCTGATAGTATTAAATCATCCTATGAGAATCAGGACACAAATAGCGTTTCTTTGCGTTTTAACATTATAAAAAAGAAGCCGTTAAAACTTGGAAAGATGGTGACGGAAGATTTTGATAATAGAATTGTAACTTATGACAGGGCAAATGGGGATTCTCCTTTAATGTTTTCTGTTGACTATCAAAAATATTATAAACCCGAGTTGCAGTCAATAGAAGACTCAATGGTGACATTTGAAGATTTCTGCAATAATAGTTATAAGTCATATCAATCAGAGTATGAGAACAAATAAAGATAGAAATAAGAAAAAAGAGAGCGTAAGAAGGAAAGAATATAAAGGTCCTTTTCAGATTAATAAGAATTACGAATTCGAAACAACTCGAAAAAACATGAGACCTCATGCAGATGGTCCGACAGTGGATGAATTTTCCCATCAAGACACTACGGATAGTTTTGATGTTTCCGATTCTATACAAACCAAAAAACATAATAAACGTCCAAGAAAAAAGCAATATGTAATAAAACATTGGATCTGTAATCATGCATCTGAGATTATTGTATCTATTGTAACAATAGTAATATCTTCTTTTTTTGGAGTAGTTGTGTATAAGTATAGTAATCATTTTGTTGCACATGATAAGGATATAGAATATATAAAAGAAAAAGGAGATGATTTGCACGAAAAAATACAAAGTGTTGAAATTCAAGTGGATAATGTAAAAGAGAAGATTCATGAGATAGACAAAAAAGTTGATATTCATGAAGTTATTATCAATAAGAAGAAAGATTAGTATTTTAATAGAGTAGATTTTTATGCCATACTTCAACGAAAGCCAGTTAGAACGGTCGATAATCGCATTGCTGCAATAGGAATAATACGAATACGTTATAGAAATAAAAAAATTGAGATAACAATGAACAAAATCCAATTCATATTATACCAGTTGCCCGAGGAGGAGGGCAAGGTGCAGGTGGTTATCAAAGATGAGACCATTTGGGCTACGCAAAAAGCGATGGCGCAGCTGTTTGGCGTGGGTGTGCCAGCAATCAGCAAGCATCTGAAGAATATTTTTGAAGAAAAGGAACTGGACGAGCAAGTGGTTGTTTCCAAAATGGAAATAACCACTCAACATGGTGCTATAGAAGGAAAAATGCAACACAACGAAACTGCCTTCTATTCTCTCGATGCGGTCATTGCCGTGGGCTACCGCGTATCATCGGCGCGGGCGACCAAATTCCGCATCTGGGCCACCAAGATTCTTAACGAGTATATCCGGAAGGGCTTTGTTTTGGACGACAACCGGATGAAACAGGGCGAGCAGATTTTCGGAAAGGACTATTTCCGAGAACTGTTGGAGCGTGTGCGTTCCATCCGTGCCAGCGAGCGTCGCATCTGGCAACAGATTACTGACATCTATGCGGAATGCAGCATCGACTACGACCGGAACGCACCCACAACCCGCGATTTCTACGCTATGATCCAGAACCGTTTCCACTATGCCATCACAGGGCAGACAGCGGCGGAAATCATCTACACCAACGCCGACCACCAGAAAGCCAATATGGGACTTACAACATGGAAAAATGCGCCTGACGGCAGAATTCTGAAATCGGATGTGACCGTCGCCAAAAACTATCTGTCAGAGAATGACATTAAACGATTGGAACGTGCCGTTTCTGGTTTCTTCGACTATATCGAGGATTTAATTGAAAACGAAAACACGTTCAATATGTCGCAGTTTTCGGAGAGCGTGAACGCATTCCTGTCATTCCGCAAATTCAAGATACTTCCAAACAGAGGCAGAATTTCAAAGGAACAGGCCGATGCGAAAGCCGAAAGCGAATACGAGATTTTCAACAAGACTCAACCCATCATATCCGATTTTGACAAAGAAATTAAACGTCTGAAAGGAGAATAACCTATGCCATACTTCAACGAAAGCCAGTTAGAACAGCCAATAATCGCTCTGCGCAGGAGCGACATGAAGGAAGTATTTGACAAAACAGTAAACAAATAATAAACTATAATTAGAATTACAGTCTTTGCTTTTGGCGAGGATGGGAAAATAAAAAAAGAAAGATTATGGCGTTTTATTTAGAAAAAGCAATATTTATTAATCGTGCTCCTTTTGAGCATCTTGAACTTGATTTTAAGGAAAAAGGGATTAATGTTCTTTCTGCTATCAATGGGAAAGGAAAGACAACAATACTATCTCATATTGTTGATTCATTTCACGAGCTTGCACGCAGTAGTTTTTCTAATGAATTTGAAGGTGTTGAAAAGACTTATTACAGATATTCTAGCCCATTAAACGAGATTAACTCTGGAAAATTTTCTGTTGTTTTTTTTAGATTTAGAAAAGATTCACAAATCTGGGATTATGTAGATGCACGTAATATGTGCACTAAAGAACAATATGACAGTTATATTCCTGGGAATACAATATCATATAACGATATTAATGGAATATTGTCAAGGGAAAGAAATATAAAAAAATGGTCAAGAGAAGCCAATAAGGAGACTATAGTGTCACTATTTAATAATTATATATTGACTTATTTCCCAGCGTATAGATACGAAGATCCTGGTTATTTAACTGATCCTTATAAAGTAAAGTTGTCTTTTAATAAGGATTTGAAAATGAATGGATATTTACCGAATGATATTGAAGTTGTCTCGGATTTACGCAATCTTGCTAATTGGTTGATGGACATAGTTTTAGATTATCATATATACAATTCATCAGAATCTCTTCAATTGAGAAATAGTTTTAATAATATATTATCCAAAACACTATCAGGTAAAGTTGCTGGTGATTGTAGAATAGGAATAGGACCAAGAAATAATGCAGGTAGCCGTGTTTCAATAGTACAAGATAAGCCCAACAATGTTATTGATGATATATACCCGACCATATTTAATATTTCATCAGGTGAGGCTGCAATATTATGTTTATTTGGAGAATTATTACATCAAGCTGATAATATAGGAAAACTGTTAGATGTGACGGGTATTGTTCTTGTTGATGAGGTGGATAAACATTTACATATTAAGTTGCAAAAAGAAATCCTTCCCAAACTGTTTCAGTTATTCCCTAATATTCAATTTATTGTGAGTTCTCATTCTCCATTTTTAAATATGGGGCTTGCCGATGAAGCAATGGATAGGACACATATAATTGATTTGGATAATAATGGGTTTGTATGCGAACCTACAAACAATGATTTGTATAAGGAGGTTTATGAAATGATGATTAATGAAAACCAGCGTTTCTATGATAAGTATAAAAAACTTCAAACAGAATTAACAGAATTGAATAAACCGATAGTTATTACTGAAGGTAAAACAGATATTGTTCATATTTTAAAAGCAAAAGAAAAGTTAGGAATAACAACTGATTTTAATACAATACAGACGGATAATCAACCAGATGGTGACTCGGATTTGCAAAAGTTGGTGGAACAGATGAGTAAAGTAAAACAAAATAATAAAATAATTGCCATATTTGACAGAGATATATCTAAAACTGTTCAAAAAATGGATGATAATGGTGTGGGATATAAATCGTATGGCAACAATGTTTTTGGGTTCTGTATTTCTGCTCCACAATCAAGAATAGACAAAGGTCAAGATGAGATTTCCATTGAATACCTGTATTCAGATGATGAAATCCATACACTATTGCCTAATGGTTGTAAGTTGTTTTTTGGTGATGAGTTTTGTGAAACATCTGGACGACATAAAGATAATAAAGACTTGATATTAAAAAATCAATCTGATAGAGGCAAACAAAAGATTGTGGAAAACAATGGTGGACAAGCTGTATATGATCTCAGTGATAATAATATTTTAGCTAAGAAAGCTGATTTTGCAGATGCTGTAAAAAATGATCAAATACAAATATCTCAAGATAGTTGGAATAATTTTAAGCATATATTTGATAAAATAGATACAATAATTAATCTTTGAAATACTAACATTGCTTTAATACTATAGTTGCTTTTTCAGTGGGCTAAATATGATTGATAAGGAATGGAAATATTATGAAAAAGAAGTGCTAGCGGAATGTAAACGGATATTCCATAATTGCAATGTTTATTACAACATAGCAATTAAAGGTCTATATTCGAAAAGGAAAAGACAAATTGATGTTTATTTAAAAGACAATAATGGCTCGATTTATATTTTTGATGCAAAAAAATATAACAAAAAGATAGATGTCAAAATGGTAGAGTCGTTTATAAGTATGGTGAAAGATGTGGGGGCGGATTATGGTGTGTTGGTATCTGAAAAGGGTTTTACAAAAGCAGCCCAAAACCGTGCACATTATGGAGAGATAAATATTGAAGTCGACATATTATCTTTAAATGATTTAAAACTATTTCAATCTCGGTTGGCAATTCCATATGCAGGAAATCATGGTGTTGTTGCAATAGCACCTTTTGGTTGGATTATTGATGGGACCCGTAGAGACAATATGGTCGCTACTTTATACCCAAGAGGGCTCTCGTTGGAAGATGCGGCTCAAAATAAAGAATGGGCTTATGTGAACTTTTGGGAAAAAACTGGAAAAATTGATACTCTTAAAAAACTGATTTGTTGGCAAAATGGTTACTTGTTAGAGGTAGATCCTAAAGGTATAATTGAAGAAAAAGATGATGGGTTAATATGGATGCGATCATTTGAATCGAAAATGTATCCAACGAAAGAAATAACATTATTTAGAGATTTTAAAGATTTTATTTTAATGGTTGTATTGTTTTCACCTGATAATCTTATAAACAGAAATATAAATAAAATACGATATTTTTTATCAAAAGCTTATCCAGTAAGTATTCAAAGTCACAATAAAAATTAAAAAAGGAGAACACTTTATGCCATACTTCAACGAAAGCCAGTTAGAACAGTCGATAATCGCCCTGCTGCTTGAACAGGATTACGATTATGTGAAGGGCGATGCACTGACAGAGCGCGACCTCGACGAGGTGGTGCTGCACGACGACCTTGCACAATATCTGCGTAACCGCTATAAAAACGACGGCATCACCGAACAAGAGGTGGAGAACGCAATACGCGTGATAAAGCAGAAGACTGGCGGCTCGCTTTACGATGAAAACAAGCACACTCTGAATCTGCTGATGGATGGCTTCTCACTGAAACGTGAGGATGCCACAAAACAAAATCTCTATATCTATCCGATAGCTTTCGATGAGGCAAATCAAAAATATAACAAATTCAAGGTGATAAACCAGTTTGAGATTGTCGGCAACACGCTGCGCATCCCAGATGCAATCATATTTATCAATGGCTTGCCAGTGGTGGTGTTTGAATTCAAAAACGCTCTCAAACAGAATACGACAATAGAAGACGCATACAAACAACTGACAATCAGGTATCGTCGCGATATTCCTCAGCTTTTCAAATACACGGCGTTTATTGTCGTTTCGGATGGGGTGAACAACAAATTCGGAACACTTTATACACCTTACGAGTTTTTCTACGCCTGGCGAAAAGTCAACGCCAAAGACAAGGCTGGCGACGGCATCAACTCACTGAAAACGATGATTGCCGGACTTTTCCGCAAAGACCGCCTAATCGATGTTATTCACAACTTCGTTTATTTCCCCGATACATCAAAAGACGAGCGCAAATACATCTGCCGTTATCCCCAATATTTTGCGGCTCGCTCACTTTATCAAAATATTCTGAATCACAGCAAGCTGAATCCAGGCGGAGATGGCAAAGGCGGTACATATTTCGGCGCAACGGGCTGCGGAAAATCATTGACGATGCTGTTCTTGTGCCGTTTGCTTATGAAAAGCAAAGCATTGTGCAGTCCAACCATTATTCTCATTACCGACCGCACCGACCTTGACGACCAGCTGTCACGTTTGTTGCTTAATGCAAAACAGTTTGTAGGTGACAGCGTCATCGAACAGGTTGAAAGTCGTGAGGATTTGAAGTCTAAACTGCAGGGTAGGACAAGTGGTGGTGTATTCTTAACGACAATACAAAAATTCTCAAAGGATATAAATCTGCTTTCAAACAGAGCTAACATCATCTGTATCAGCGATGAAGCCCATCGTACACAGACAAGTTTGGAAGAGAAAGTGGAGATTACCGATAAAGGCGTCAAGCGCTCATACGGTTTTGCAAAATATCTGCGCGATTCGTTGCCAAACGCTACTTATGTCGGATTTACCGGCACCCCAATCGACCCTACACTTGATGTGTTTGGTGGCATTGTTGATGAATATTCAATGATTGAGGCTGTTGAGGATGGTATTACCAAAACAATTATGTATGAGGGGCGTGCATCACATGTATTCGCCGACAGCGAGCTTATAAAACAAATCGAGGCATATTACGACAAATGCGCCGAAGAAGGCTCGTCGGAATATCAGATCGAAGAAAGCAAACGTGCAATGACGCAAATGAGCATATTGCTCAACAGTCCGGATTTGATTCATCGTTTGGCGGTCGATTTTGTGCAGCATTACGAGCGTAGAGTGGAAGAGGGTAGCACAGTCAAAGGCAAGGCTATGATTGTGTGTGCGACACGTGAAATAGCGTTTTCAATCTATAAAGAGATTGTTGCCATGCGTCCGGAATGGGCGGAGGTGAAGATTTGCGGAGAAGGCGAGGAGCTGACAAAAGAAGAATCTGAAAAAATCAAGCCAATTGAGAAAATCAAGTTAGTTTGTATCCGACAAAAAGACGACGACCAAGAATTATACAACCTGTTGGGCACTGACGATGAGCGCAAGAAACTCGACCTTCAGTTTAAGGAAGACAAGTCGAATTTCAAAATTGCCATCGTCGTCGATATGTGGATTACCGGCTTCGATGTGCCATGCCTCGACACGATGTACTGCTACAAGCCGTTGCAGATGCATACTTTAATACAGACTGTCAGCCGTGTGAATAGAAATTATCCTGGTAAAGACAAAGGCTTAATCGTTGATTATCTCGGTATTAAGAAAAAGTTTAACCAGGCGATGCAGAAATACGCCACTGGTGGACAAAATGAAACACCTGTTGAGACTATCGATGCCGCAGTGAAGCTTTTCAAAGATGAACTCGACTTGTTGAGACGTATGTTTAATGGCTTCGATTATAGTAGATTCTTTACTGGGACACCGCTTGAACAGTTGGATACACTACAGATTGCTGCTGAGCGTGTGCAGCAAACAGCCGAGTCGGAGAAACGCTTCATGAAGCATACTTTAATCATGAAGTCGGCATATAACATGTGCAACAACGACGAGCGAATCAAAAATGATGAAGTCAATGATGTACATTTCTTCTCGGGCGTGCGTTCTATAATATATAAGACTACTACGGGCGAATCACCAGATGCTACGCAGATGAACAAACATGTGCTGAAGCTGGTTAATGAAGCACTCGTTTCTGAAGAAGTTGTCGCTATAAACACTATGCGACTCGACAATTCGGAGCAAATTGACATGCTTGCAACTCAATATATGGAAAAGTTGAAGCGACTGCCATATCAAAACACCAAAGTCAAGTTGATGGAGCAGTTGCTTAAGCGTGTTATTGATAGCGTCAGACGGGTTAACAAGGTCAAGGCTGTTAGTTTTACAGACCGTTTGAAAGAAATTATTGACAAATACAACGACCGATCGGATGATATTATTCTTGCTGACGAAATAGTTACAGAAGTCGCAAAGCAGTTGGCTGATTTGTTTGAAGATATTAAGAAAGACAACGTTTTGCCAGATGGAATCCCAAATATCGAAGTCAAGGCGTTTTATGATATCCTAAAATCTGTTGCAGAGCAATATGGTTTCTTAGATAAATATACAGAAGAGCAGTATATTGCTATGTCAAAAGATGTGAAAGATGTTGTAGATGATGGTTCTCAATTTATTGACTGGGATAAACGAGCTGACATCACTGCACAGCTTAAAGTAAAAATTATATTAACACTCGCAAATTACGATTATCCACCTCAGACAAGAAGCGAAGTGTTCAAAGCTATTTTTGAGCAAGCAGAGAATTTTAAGAAGAATAATTTGTAGGCTAATACACCATCTCCCCATTTATAAACGTATTAACCACCTTTACCTCAGGGATTTTCTCATCATCAATACTCATGATGTCATTTGAAAGTATCACAAAATCAGCTTCCTTGCCGATTTCGATGCTGCCTTTGCGCGACTCGGCGAAATAACCTTTAGCTGCCCAGATGGTCATTGATCTTAAAGCTTCTTCACGAGTTAACTTATTATCAGTCAGATGTTTACGAGCCACTGACGAATAGAACGTCTTAAGAGGGGAGACGTGCTCAATCGGGAAGTCGGTGCCGTTGATGAGCCAGCCGTTTTGTGCGAGTAAGGTCTCGTATGCGTAGGCATTTTTAACCCTTTCTGAACCGAGACGATCCTCCGCCCATGGCATGTCGGAAGTGCAGTGTGTGGCCTGAATCGAAGGAATGACGCTGTATTCTTTATATAATGCAAAGTCCTGAGGATTAACCACCTGAGAGTGCTCGATACGCCATCTGAGGTCGTTTTCACCTTTCAGAAACTTGCCATATTCGTTGAGAATCATGCGAACTCCGGCATCGCCAATGGCATGACAGCACACCTGATAGCCTGCGTTGTAAGCCTTTTCGCAGACATAATCGTAGAATTCTTCATTTTCAACATATAATCCAGTGGCTTCGGGTGCATCGGAATATGGCTCAAGCAACTTGGCGCCACGCGAACCGAGAGCACCGTCAGCGTAAATCTTAACCGAACGCACAGTAAGACGTTCTTTCTCAATGACACCGAACTTCATGAAGTAATCCATAGTCTCGTCATCAGGATTGACCATGGCGTTGACTTTCATCTTCAAAACGCCTTTCTGCTGCAAAGAATCAATCAAAGCAATGGATTTAATGTCGAGACCGGCATCAGTGACGCCTGTCAGACCATGAGCGAAACAGTCGCGTTGTGCGATCTTTAACGCATTGATTCTCTGTTGGTTATTGAGATTAGGAATAATGGCTTTCGCCATGTCAGCGGCATTGTCGAGAAGGATTCCGGTAGGTTTTCCTTTTTTAAGAATAATATCACCACCTTTGACTTTTGATTTCGCATTTAATCCAATGAGTTTCAAGATATTATCACTGACAAGCACTGCATGGCCGTCAATTCGGGTGATGAGCACTTTCTTATCTGGAAAACGCTTCTGAAGCTCGATATTATCCGGGAATTCTTTGACATCCCAAAGGTTCTGGTCCCAGCCACGTCCCAAGAGCCATTCTGAATCGTTGTTTTCGTTATGTTTTGCAAGACGTTCCAATACTTCCTCAAACGATTTGCAGCCGTTTAAATCGGTATATCGGACTTTGGTCTCACCGTATCCCACAAAGTGGCAGTGACCGTCGATAAAGCCGGGATAGATGCTTTGTCCTTGGGCATCAAGGGTTTTACTCGCATTATAATGGCTCAAAATCTTTCTGTCGGAGCCGATAGCAACGAATTTACCATCCTTAACGGCAAATGCCTGCGCCTTACTGAATTGATTGTCAACGGTATAGACATTGGCGTTGTAAACAATCAAATCGACTTTTGTTTTACTGCAAGAGGAAAACAATGAAATCATTAGCAATATAACGAAAACTCTTCTCATGATACAAATAGGGCTGACAAAAAATGCCAGCCCGTTATTTTTTAATTATTGTAATACAATGACTTGCTTGGTATTCTTACCGTCTTTTGTTGTCAAAACCATTAAATAAGTGCCTTTTTCAAGTTTCGACAAATCAACAGTTGTCTTATCGTTAATTGACTGATTATAAACCATTTGACCAGTGGTGTTGTAAACAGTCAAAACATTCATACCTTCAACGTCGACGGTAATGAAACCATTCGATGGGTTAGGGTAGATGTGAGCGTCATTACCAATGTTTTCTGCGACTCCGTCATTCTTTGTGAAATAAAATTCATTGGATTCCTTATCGGTGAAATCATTTCCTGAAATGATAGTCTGACTTCCAACTTTTATTCCATAAAGACCATTTCCGCCAGCCATACCGTTACCACCGGCGTCATAAATTGTAAACATATAGCAATCGTCATCAACAAGCTCAATATTCTCACTATAAACCTTATGTGGTTCTTCATAAGGACCGCCACTCACAACAACTTCGCCATTTGAAGTTTTAACAATATCCCATGTGATATTCTGTGGCTCATCATCGGTACGAATAGAGAGTTTTAAAGTCTTATTGACAACAACCGGAGCTTCATCGAAAGCGTATCTGTATGTGCCAGGTGCATATTCATCAGCAGCGCCGTTGATCTGGGTGATTTCAAAAATCATCTCATTGTTTTCCAATGTTTCTACATCTGCAAAATTCAGTTCTCCAAAATTAATCTTTGCAGTCTTGCCAAAATCGATATTGCCTTGCCATGTCAAGTCAGCGATACTTGTTCCATTTACAGAGACATTGACTGCCAATGAGTTAATGGTTTCAGAACCGAAATTTGTTACGTAAATATCAGGATTTACACTTGATGAGCAGATCGTTTTCTTAGTATGATCCAATTTGCTGATTTTAGCTTGTTTTGCAAAAAATGGCTGGACATCATCCGATGACTTGCAGCCTTGGATCATCTGTTTTGTTGTACCATCCTGGAGCCATGCCACTGCTGTCAACTCACTGACGTTCATAACATTAGCCAAAGCCCACGAATATTTGTATGCGAAATAGTCGCCGGCTTCCATCGCTGCGATGCTAGTTCCTGCTGCGCTTGGAAGGAGTTTTTTCATGACGTTATGGAATATTCTTTCACCGTTTGAGCCGGGAGCAGAAGCATATTCCATCGTTTTTTCAATAACCGAGATGTTAAGTTTCAAGCTGTTTGAATTGATTGCAGAAGATGCACGACCCATCACAACAACAAACATTGTGTCCTGTGCCGCGTTGAAATAATGAGTCATTCGCATGTCAATTGGTGAATCCACGGCAGCCCATTGGTTAATCATAGCTTGACTGACACTGCTTGAATTGCCGACCCATGTACCGTCGCCGACTGAATAAGGAACGGCGTTGATGCTGTAAAATGACACTTTTGACGACACATCACCAGGATTGTGAAGGTTCATCGGGTCGCCGGCAGCAGGCCAGTTGACGTGGTATTTGATTGCAATAAGCTTGTCTGCATTATTATTAATAAGGTTGTCCAACGCAGGGTTTGCCGATGCACATGGACCGCATGTTGTACTCGTAAAGCATTCAAGCACAACGGTTCTCTGATTCTGAGCATTGATAACGCCAATGCCAATAATTAGGCTTAATGTGAGTAATGATAAAAATTTTTTCATGATTAATAATTTATTGGTTTTGCAAAATTATAAAATTTCTTTTAACAGATAGTCATTATCGGCATCTTTTAATTCAAAATATTTTTGAATGGTGCCGTTTTTTAATAAATCACAACTTCGACCTGCGGCAAACGGTTTGTTCTTCGCAATAATCCAAAGGTTGTCGGTGTAGCGGAGCAGAAGTTCGAGGTCATGCGAGCTGAAAAGAATGGCTTTTTTCTGTTCCTTCGCCAACTTTTTCAGTAATGAAAACAACTCTATTTTACTCGGATAATCCAAAAACGCTGTCGGCTCGTCGAGCATGATGACAGGGGTGTTTTGAGCTATCGCCTTGGCTATCATAACCTTCTGTTTCTCTCCATCTGATAAGGTATTGAAAACTCTGTCAATCAAATGATTAACGCCGACTAATTCAAGTGATGCTTTAATCTCATTTTCATCCTTTTCGGAAAGCTTTCCGAACATGCCGGTATATGGATAACGACCTGCTGCGACCACGTCGAAGACCTTCAGAAACATATCGTCTGGGCGTTCGGTGAGGACGATGCCAAGAAGCTTGGCGCGCTCCTTTGGCGAATATGAAATCAGGTCTTTTCCAAAGAGCTCGATCTTACCGCCAACAGGCTTGATATGCGTCGAAAACGTCTTGAAAAGCGTCGATTTTCCTGCACCGTTAGGACCCACGAGAGCGATGATATCACCCTCATTGAGCGTCACATTGATGTTTGAAACGACGGTTCTGTCATCGTAACCAATTGATAATGCAGATGTTTTTAATATTTCCATTATTTTCTACTTTTCAAAATTACTGAGATAACCACAGGTGCTCCGATGAATGCTGTCACCGCATTGACAGGCAGGTTGCCGTCGAAACCCGGCATTCTTGCTATCAGATTGCAAACCAAAGCCATATCCATGCCGATAAGCATCGTGGCAGGTATCAAAAGACGATGGTCGCTGCTCTTGAACAGGAATCGCGCGATATGAGGCATGGCCAAGCCCACAAAAGCGATAGGACCGCAATAAGCCGTCACAATTGCAGTGAGATAGCCTGAAACGAGGATTATTATCACACTGTTTTTGCGGATGTTCAGACCTAAATTCTCAGCGAACATTTCGCCTAATAATAGGATATTTAAGTTCTTAGACAAGAAAAATGTCACAACCAATCCGATGATGATGCTGATAGCGAATATCGGCATTTTAGATGTCCCGACACCTGAAAAACTGCCCATTCCCCAAATAACGAAAGCGTGGATGTCTTCTTTCAAGCTGAAAAATTTCAGGATATCAGTGATTGAGCCTGCCAAATATGCGATCATCAAACCGATGATTATCAACGTGGTCATGTTTTTCATGCGCGAGCTGAACGCCAGCATCACGAAAAGCACTAACACTGCACCGATGAAAGCTGCAAGACTCACTCCGATTGTCGACCACCATCCGAATGACGAGACCGCCGTGCCGGATATCGCACCTGTCAGAAGTATCACAATTCCGACGCCGAGACTGGCGCCGCTGCTGATGCCTAACATCGAAGGATCGGCGAGAGGATTGCGGAATAGGGTTTGCATCAGAAGACCGGCAACCGCCAACGCGGCGCCCGCCAAAAGAGCCGTCAAAGCCTGCGGAAGCCTATAATTAAAAATAATGACACTCAATGTCTTATCGGGATTATCATCAAGTAATACTTTAAATATCTCATCAATCGGAACAGTGACCGATCCGACGAACAAATTGAGGATAAAAAGTATTATTCCAACGATGATTATCCCTAAAATTCCGAATGTTATCTTGCTATTTTTCATCTGTCAACTTGTAAAAATAATGTGGTTGATAATCTGCTTCAATAAGCTCCGGATGGAATGCAAAGACAAAGTCCTTCAGCAGCAAATCCGGCTCATATTCCGACTTCTCGAAGTATCCGCTTTCGCGAATGTCACACACGAGAATGTTTCTGTCTTTATATGCTTTAAAATACGTATATAATTCATTTTCAAAGGCTAAGCGATTGTATGAATACTTTGTATTTGTCGAATTCATAATACGCCAGAAATCGGCATCACGAGCCTTTGAGAGCACCGTTTCGGCATCAACAGGAAGGCTCGCGGTGGAATTGTTGTCACTCCAGATATAATCAGCGCCCGCATCATGGAAAATCTGTGCTATATAGCTTGCGCCACCAGGCAGATACCATTGTCCTTCAAAAGGTAAATCCGAGAACACTGTAGGTCGATTTTCTACATTTAGACAGATGTTTTTCAATGAGTCATAACGAGTTACGATATCATTGAACCATTTGTCGGTATCTTTTTCACGGCAGGTAAGAAAGCCTATCAGTTTCAGCCATTCAGCGCGTCCAAGTGGATGATTTTCAAGATAATCGGCGAATGGGAACATCACAGCGCAGGTCAGATCACCGATTTCGGTCTTGGGCACCGTTGAATATGGCGTGTAAAGAATCACGTCAGGGTGGAGGTTGATGGCGATTTCGGTCTTCAGACTCGTCTCAATACCCACATCCTCAATCTTTTTCTCAGCTAAAAGACGCTTGATTTCCACATTATCTGTATAATTACTCTCAAGAATTCCTTTCACGCGTCCAATCTCGCCAAGCTCAAGAAACACTGACCATTGCGTCGATGAATAGGCAATAACATTTTTAACCGGAGTGCGAATCACAGCCTTGTTTGCAAGCTCATTTGGAAGTTCCAAAGTGTCAGGATAGAGGTAAAACTCGCCAAGCGATTTTTCATTCCATGGGCAAGAAACATTGATATAATATCCTGATTTATAATGAGTTATATCTATATAACTTGTATATTCCATCAGATTGTCATTTTCGCTGCAAGAATTCTTATTTGCATTATTCGATTTCTCGCCACACGAAAATAACATGCAAGTCACTGATAGACAAATAAATAACAATTTTTTCATATCGATTATGATAAAATGAGTTTAATTCGCAAAAATACAAAAAATAATGAATCAATTTGTTAATATTTATTTGTAAAAATTGGCTGAAATCTCAAAAAATTTGTTTAATTTTGCAGTTTAAAATAATGAATTATGGGAATTTTCATGTTTCACAGGCCGGAGATGCCTAAGTTTAACTACATTCCGAGATATTACAACCCGGAAAAAGAGGAGTTGGAAAAGAGGAAGGCTGCTATGGGTTTGGACTCAAAACTCTCTGACAGTGAGAGACTTAGGGTACAGATGCGACAGAGATGGGGCAGAAGCATCGACGACGGGAAGAGTCTTAAACAAGGTTATTCTTTCAAATGGCTGCGATACGCTATAATATTTGGTATTTCAGCGTTTTTGATCTCAGTGATCTTCTTCACTCCATTTGTTGAGAATTTTGTGACGATGTTCCTGAAGATGGGAGGTAAATAGCTATGTCGCTGGATATCATTAAGTTACTTCCAGATTCTGTTGCGAATCAAATAGCCGCTGGAGAGGTCATACAACGTCCTGCTTCAGTCGTTAAGGAGTTGATAGAGAATGCGATAGATGCTGGCGCCACACAGATTGACCTGATTGTCAAAGACGCAGGGCGCACATTTATCACTGTTATCGACAACGGCTGCGGCATGTCAGAGACTGATGCGAGACTGTGTTTTGAGCGTCATGCGACATCAAAAATCACTTGCGCAGATGACCTTTTTGCCATAAAAACCATGGGTTTCCGTGGAGAGGCATTGGCTTCAATAGCTGCTGTGGCACAAGTCGAACTTACGACAAGACGCAAAGAAGACGAGGTCGGCACTAAGATTCGCATTGAAGGTTCGAAAGTGATAGAACAGCTTCCGAAACCGGCATCAGTGGGTACGAATTTCACTGTGAAAAACCTGTTTTTCAATGTACCTGCACGACGTAACTTCTTGAAATCCAATGAGGCAGAGCTTCGACATATCAACGAGGAGTTTTTCCGTATCACGATAATGAACCCGGAGATCGGGTTTACCTTTGTGAGCAACGACAAAGAGCTTTTCCATCTGTATTCAGGCACTCTGAAACAGCGTATCGTCGGGCTTTTCGGCAAGGATTACGACAGTAAGTTGCTGCCGGTCAATCAGATAACCGAATCAGTCACAATCGATGGATTCATCGTGAAACCTGAGTTTTCGAAGAAGACACGCGGTGAGCAGTATTTCTTTGTAAACCGCCGTTTCATCAAACATGCCTACCTCCATCACGCAGTGGAAAACGCCTATAAAGAGCTGATCCCGCAGGATTGTTTCCCAGGCTATTTCCTTGATATTCAGATAGATCCGAAAGAAATAGATATCAATATCCATCCGACTAAAACGGAGGTCAACTTCATCGATGTGAAGCTGATTTACGCCATCATGCATTCGGCAGTGCGTAAAGCAATAGGACAGAATAATTTAGCTCCGACTTTGGACTTTGATATCAACCCGAATATGGGCATCGATTTTGGCGAGGCGAGCCGCATGGATCGTCCTGTCATAGCGCCAAAAGTCGATTTCGACCCATCGTTTAACCCATTCAAAATCAATCCGATACGACATCAGCAACAGAATTGGCGAATAGCTTACGACAATAGCAACGACGTTGTGGCAGACACCAATTTTGAAGAAAATGCCAATGAAAACAAGCCTTTGGAAGAGGAACAGAGGAGTCTTTTCATCCAGCTGCAGCAGTCGTATATCGTGACAACGGTGAAGTCGGGAATACTTGTCGTTGACCAGCATCTGGCACATGAAAGGATACTTTACGAGAAATATCTGAAGGAGATGGAGACTGAGGTGATAGCATCGCAACAGGAGCTGTTTCCGCATCATATCTCATTGAATATCAATGACGCATCGATTCTTAAAGAGATAAAACCTGAGCTCGAGAAAATCGGGTTCCGCATCGAATCGATGAACAACACTACTTTTGTGATTAACGGCACGCCTGTCGATTGTAAAGGCAGCGACGCCGTATCGATAATCGAGAAACTTTTAGAGGATTACAAGACAAATAACTCTGGTAATCAATCAGATAGAAAATTGAATTTAGCGCGTTCGCTGGCATCTCAGATGGCGGTGAAGGCGGGTCAGACATTGAGCGCTGTGGAGATGCAGGACATCATCGACAGGCTTTTCGGCTGCGCGGTGGCAGAAGTGGCGCCAAATGGCAAGAAAATCTTCACAATCATCAATGCTGACGACATTAAAACACGTTTAAACTAATGGACAATCAATTCAGACCGCAAGGTTTTGCTATTTTACCCTTGGTGGTAAAGAACCTGCTGATAATCAACGGTATATTCTTCCTTGCAACCATCGCAATGGACATGGTTTGGCACATCGATTTGGCACAATATCTCGGCTTGCATTACATCGGAGCGTCAGATTTCAGGCCATATCAATTCGTGACTTATATGTTCATGCATGGCAGTTTCGCACATCTGTTTTTCAACATGTTTGCGTTATGGATGTTCGGCAATGCCATCGAAAACGCCTGGGGACCGAAGCGATTCCTAATATTTTACTTCGTATGCGGCATCGGCGCCGGCTTGACACAGGAATTGGTGCAATACATCCAATTCTCTGATATTCATAACTTCCAGAATGTAAACCTGGGAGGCAGAATCGTTCCTGTGGAAGATTATCTCAACATGCTTACTACTGTCGGTGCATCAGGAGCCGTTTATGGCATACTTCTCGCATTCGGTATGATGTGGCCAAACTCCATGATTTACCTGTATTTCCTGATACCTATCAAGACAAAATGGTTCGTTTTGATATACGGTCTTCTTGAATTATTTACAGGCTTCTCATCTATCGACAATGTGGCACATTTCGCGCATGTCGGAGGTATGGTTTTCGGCCTTTTGCTCATTCTATATTGGAAAAACCAAGGAAATGGCGGCAATTCCAAGTTTAAAATAAAATTCAACAAAAACAAATCTGGAAACGGCCGGCCAAAATCGGATTGGGACTACAATAAAGAACGTCATGACGAGGACCGCAAAACCGACGAAATCCTTGATAAGATTAGCAGAGGCGGCTACGACAGCCTGACAAAAGAGGAGAAGGAGTTCCTGTTTAAACAAAGCAAGAAAAGCTGATGAATTTCAAGTTGTCATCGGAGTTTAAGCCCACCGGCGACCAGCCTCAGGCCATAGAGCAGCTGAAAAACGGCATTTTGGCAGGGGAGAGGTATCAGACTTTAATGGGTGTGACAGGCTCCGGAAAGACGTTCACAATAGCCAATATGCTGGCAGAACTGAACCGTCCCGCATTGATTCTCAGCCATAATAAGACACTCGCGGCACAGCTTTACAGCGAATTCAAGCAGTTTTTCCCTGAAAATAAGGTCGAATATTTCGTTTCTTACTACGATTATTATCAGCCTGAGGCGTTTATCCCGCAGACAAACACTTATATCGAGAAGGATTTGTCGATAAATGACGAGATTGACAGACTGCGACTGAGTACAACGTCAGCACTTTTGTCAGGAAGACGCGATGTCATTGTAGTATCTTCAGTATCATGTATTTACGGCATTGGAAACCCTGAAGATTTCAGCAAAAACGTGATCAATATAGAGATTGGGCAGAAGATTCGTCGCGACGACCTGCTTTTCAACCTTTCCAATGCACTTTACAGTCGTAATGACATTGAATTTTCGCGCGGACGTTTCCGTGTGAAAGGCGACACTGTCGATGTGTTTCCTGCATATTCCGACACTCCATATCGAATAATTTTCTGGGACGATGAGATTGAAGAATTGGAGTCGTTTGACCCGATAAACGGCACCAGAATTGAGAGTTTGCAGAATATTACGCTGTTCCCGGCCAATATTTTCGTGACATCAAAAGAGAAGATTAAGCAAGCGACTGAGGAGATACTTCTCGACATGTTTAAGCAGGCTGAATATTTTCGTGAGATTGGGAAATACGAAGACGCCAAACGTTTGGAAGACCGTGTAAATCATGATGTTGAAATGATTCGTGAACTCGGATACTGCTCTGGCATCGAAAACTATTCACGGTATTTTGATGGTCGGGCTGCTGGCACACGCCCATTCTGCCTTTTGGACTTTTTCCCTGATGATTTTATAACTATCATCGACGAAAGTCATGTCACAGTGTCACAAATTCGCGGCATGTACGGAGGCGACCGTTCACGCAAGCAGACCTTGGTGGAATATGGCTTCAGGTTACCCTCGGCGCTCGACAACCGCCCGTTGAAATTCGATGAGTTTGAATCGCTTACGGGTCAGACCATATATGTCAGTGCTACGCCTGGGGACTACGAGATGCAGCAGACTCAAGGCGTTTACGTGGAACAACTCATCCGTCCGACAGGACTTCTCGACCCGAAAATTGAGGTCAGACCATGCACTAACCAGGTCGACGACCTTGTGGATGAGATAATCCGAGTGATTGCGCGCAAACAGCGCGTCTTGGTCACAACTTTGACGAAGCGCATGGCGGAAGAGTTGACTAATTACCTTAACAATCTGAATATCAACACAAGATATATACATTCTGATGTCGATACTTTGGACAGAGTCGAAATCATGATGGGCTTGAGAAGGGGAGACTTCGACGTTTTGGTCGGTGTCAACCTTCTTCGTGAAGGCTTGGATCTACCTGAGGTTCAATTGGTTGCTATCTTGGATGCCGACAAGGAAGGCTTCCTGCGTTCGGAGCGTTCGTTGACACAGACGGCAGGCCGCGCCGCCCGTAATGCCGACAGCAAAGTCATAATGTACGCTGACAAAATCACCGACTCGATGCGCAAGACCATCGACGAGACCCAAAGGCGGCGCGAGAAACAGATGGCATATAATATCGAACATAATATTGTTCCTAAAACAATTATCAAACCTCTTGACAACGCTTGGGGTGACCTGAACAAAGGTAAACTCGTTGATTACGAGATGACTGAAGAGCACGTCAGGTCGGTGGCAGAAGAGAAAACAGCCGTCTATCGTTCGCCAAGAGACATCAAAAAAGCCATTCAAGATGCCAAGAAAGAGATGGAGAAATCCGTCAAGGAGCTTGACTTTATGAATGCTGCAAAATACCGCGACATAATCGTTGCCTTAGAAGAGAAATTAAACAAAATCAATTGAGTATGAATACATTAGCAGCACCATTTTTCGCAACCGACGCAGTTTGGAATGCAATGATACAGTTTGGCATAATTGCTGTTGGACTTTTGGCAGGCAACATTGTGCGAACAAAAGTGCCATTTATGCAAAAAAGTTTGATTCCATCAGCACTGATCGGAGGTGCTTTGATATTAGTTTTCAAGGCAATATATTCTGACTTGCTTGGATGGGAGGATTTAATCGACAAACGCTCAATGGAAATCATCACATATCACGCCCTTGGCCTCGGTTTTGTCGCTTTGGCATTGAAAAACAACAAAGTTGAGTCGAAATCAAGCACTATGAAAGTCATTGAGACCGGCACTTTGACGGCAAGCACATATATCATACAAGGCATTGTCGGTCTGTTAGTTACGATACCATTGTTCTATTTTGGGAAACATATATTCTATGCTGCAGGATTGCTTCTCCCGATGGGCTACGGTCAAGGGCCCGGACAGGCACTGAATTTCGGCACGATTTATATGGACAGAGCCGCAGAACAAGGCATCGATTTCCCCGGAAAAGACTTCGGATTGTCAATAGCTGCGATGGGGTTCATTATTGGCTGCGTGGTTGGAGTGATTTATCTCAATATTTTGAAAAAGAAAGGCAAAATCAAGATTTCTGAAATCCAAGAGAAACAGATGAACAAACTCAGCGATTACGAAAGTGAGAACGAAATCCCTGATACCGAATCAGTTGACAAGCTCTCCATACAGTTTGGCCTGGTGCTTTTCACATATTTGCTGGTCTATCTTTTCAACCATTGCCTGCAGAGTTTCGACCTTGGAAATTTCGGCGAGAAGACCCTCATGCCGCTTATGTGGGGCTTCAACTTCCTGCTTGGCACGCTGTTTGGCATCATGATAAAAGGTATCATTAAAGTTTTGAGAAAGAGGCAGATAATGAAACGCGAGTATATCAATAACTACCTTTTGAACCGTATCAGCGGATTCTTCTTCGACATCATGATTGTAGCAGGCACAGCAGCCATCAACTTCAGTGAATTTAAGGGTTTTGCGATTCCTTACATCCTTGTTTGCGGACTCGGCGCCATTGCAACGTTCTGGTTTGTGTTGAAGGTGTGCAAACATCTCTATCCGAATTACGTTTATGAAGGCTTTTTCAGCATGTTCGGCATGCTCACAGGCACAGCTTCCAATGGCATGATTCTTCTTCGTGAAATCGACCCTAAGTTTGAGACACCTGCAGCTAACAACCTTGTTTTACAGTCACTTCCGGCGGTGGCATTAGGCTTCCCGGTGTTGCTTCTGGTCAGCTTCGCACCTCAAGGCTTCACCCAAGCCCTCATCACCCTTGGAATTTTGGTGGTCGTTTTCATTATCTTTAATTTGTTCTTGTTCAGGACTAAAATCTTCCGTAAAAAGCAATAGCAGAATACTAGATAATTGGTGCCATTTGCAGAAATACGACTTACCACAGGGTACTGAGAGCATTTCGAAAATTGTTTTTTAGAGATTATTGGTGTCATTTGCAGAAATACGACTTACCACAGGGTACTGAGAGTATTTCGAAAATGACACCAATAATCTCATTAAAAAATCAATGAAATTTTTGTTTTCTATTCAAAAAAATATATTATATTTGCAGACATGATAAAGGTGTAATCGCTTTTATCACATATTTTATTTTAACTTGCTGATAAAGAATAATTTATATTATATATGAGCGAAGGATTGTATTCAATGGAAGCTAAGGATTTTGATAAAACCTTAGACTTGACGAAAATTAAGCCGTATGGCGACACTATGAACGACGGCAAGACCCAGCTGAGTTTTACATTACCTGTTCCATGCGGCGCAGAAGCTGTCGAGGCAGCAAAACAACTTCTCAAAACTATGGGTTTCGAGAATCCTATTGTGGTGTATTACAAAGAGTTGACACCTGGATTCACATTCTTTAACTGCTATGGAAGCTGCACTCACACTGTGAACTACAGCACAATCTACGTTCCGAAGGTCGAATCTAACACCATGGACATGTACGAGACCGACCAGTACATCAAGGAAAACATCGGCCGTAAGATTGTCATCGTTGGCGCAAGTACCGGTACCGACGCTCACACTGTGGGTATCGACGCCATCATGAACATGAAGGGCTACGCCGGCCACTACGGACTCGAGCGTTACGAGATGATTGAGGCTTACAACCTCGGTTCACAGGTGCCGAATGAGGAGTTCATCGCAAAAGGCATTGAGCTGCACGCCGACGCATTGCTCGTCTCGCAGACAGTTACACAGAAAGACGTTCACATCAAGAATATGACCAACTTCATCGAGTTGATGGAAGCTGAAGGCTTACGCGACAAGATGATCTGCTGCTGCGGTGGTGCCCGTATCTCACATGAGCTCGCTAAGGAACTCGGTTTCGACGCAGGCTTCGGAATGAACACCTACGCCGACGACGTGGCATCATTCGTGGTCCAGGAAATGGTCAAAAGAGGCATGAAATAGCCATTAGCTATTAGCCGTTAGCCATTAGTCGTCATTTCGACCGACCGCAGGGAGCGGAGAAATCTCAAACAGAGAAAAGTACAAATTAACAATTAAATATTTCAGAATATGGATAAAAATGAAATGAGAGAAGTTATCGCCAAGAGAGCAGCAAAAGAGCTGCATGACGGCGATGTAGTGAACCTTGGTATCGGTATCCCTACATTGATTCCTAACTACCTTCCAAAAGGCGTGTCAGTGACACTGCAGACTGAGAACGGCGCTATGGGCATGGGACCAACACCTGAAGAAGGCAAGGAAGACAAGAACCTCATCAACGCTGGCGGCGGTTTCATCACCTTGACACCAGGCGCTTGCACATTCGACTCTGCAACATCATTTGCAATCATCCGCGGCGGTCACGTCAACGTGTCGTTCCTCGGCGCATTGCAGGTCGATGAGAAGGGCAACCTCGCCAACTGGATCATCCCGGGCAAGATGGCTCCTGGCATGGGCGGCGCAATGGACCTCGTGGTCGGTGCAAAACGCGTTATCCTCACCATGGAACACACACAGAAGGGCGCTCCTAAGATCTTGAAGGAATGCACACTGCCTCTCACAGCAGCAGGCCAGGTCAACATGATCATCACCGAGATGGGTGTGATGGAGATCACAAAAGAAGGCATCGTCCTCACAGAGATCCATCCAGAATTCACCGTCGAGCAGGTGCAGGAAGCAACAGAGGCTAAGCTCATCATCAGCCCTAACCTCAAATCAATGATCGACTAACACTCACTCGTCATTTCGAGTGGAGCGTAGCGGAATCGAGACCTGAGCTTGCGAAAGCATTCACCTTGGTGAATAAATCTCCTGCAATTTTAATGAGATTTCTCCACTCCCTTCGGTCGGTCGAAATGACGGAAAGAATAGAATTATGGAATACAAATTCTTAAAAAGCGAAGTCAGAGAAGACGGCATCACCATCATGACGGTATCGGCTCCTAAGTCGTTGAATGCACTTAATTCGACGGTCTTAAGAGAAATCGACGACTTCGTCAGCAACCTAGACACCAAGAAGACCCGCGTCCTCATCATCACCGGTGACGGCGAGAAGTCGTTTGTGGCAGGTGCGGACATCTCGGAGATGGTGCATCTCTACGAGAAAGAAGGCTATGAGTTCAGTAAACTCGGCGCCATCGCTTTCCGTAAGATAGAGCTGCTCCCGATTCCGGTCATCGCTGCCGTCAACGGTTTCTGCCTCGGTGGCGGATGCGAGCTGGCAATGGCATGCGACTTCCGTTATGCCTCAAGCAACGCCAAGTTCGGTCAGCCAGAGGTAGGACTTGGCATCACACCTGGTTTCAGCGGCACATACCGTCTGGCAAAACTCATCGGACAAGGCTACGCCAAGGAGATGATATACACCGGCAAGGCTATCCGTGCCGACGAAGCACTGCGCATCGGCTTGGTGAACGCTGTTTATGAACCGACAGATTTGATGGACAAGGTTATTGAGACAGCCCAGAAGATCGTCGCCAACGCACCTTTAGCAATAAAATATGCTAAGGAATGCATCAACGAGAGCTACGACATGGTTGCTGCCGACGCCATCGAACTGGAGAACCGCAACTTCGGAAAATGCTTCGCAACAGAAGACCAGAAGTCAGGAATGACAGCGTTTTTAAATAAGGAAAAACCGCAATTCAAGGGTTGCTGACGGCGCACTACGCGCGCCTAGTTTAAGCCCCCTTCGGGCGGAAATCTTACAAAATCTTTTAAGAAAGGATTAGAAAACAGATTTTGAAAGATTTTTAATTAGATTTTGAAAGATTTTGAGCCGCAGGCGACCGAAAAAAGAAAAAAACAAACAAATTATAAATTTAAGTAACATGAAAGTATACGTTATCGGAACAGGAACCATGGCAAAAGGCATTGTGAAAGCTTTCGCAGCTAAGATGCCAGTCGTCATGAAGAGCAGAACTCAGGCCAGCATTGACAAGGCTATGGGTTCAATCGCTAAAGGTTACGCCAAACTCGTTGAGAAAGGCAAGATGACTCAAGAAGACGTTGACGCTCTGTTGAAGAACATCACCACAACCACCGACTACGCCACATTCAAAGACGCCGACCTCGTCATTGAGGCTGCATCAGAAGATATGGCTCTTAAGAAAGAGGTGTTTGCCGAACTCGACAAGATCTGCAAACCTGAAGCAATCTTCGCAACCAACTCATCATCACTTTCAATCACAGAGATCGCTGCCTGCACAACACGTCCTGCACAGTTCATCGGCATGCACTTCTTCAACCCGGCCGACAGAATGGCATTGGTGGAAGTCATCAAGGGACAGCTCACAAGCGACGAAGTGACAAAATGCATCGTTGACCTCTCGACATCAATCGGCAAACAGCCAGTCGAGGTGAAAGAAGCCCCAGGTTTCGTCGTCAACCGCATCCTCATCCCTATGATCAACGAGGCAGTCGGTATCTTGGCCGACGGTATCGCATCAGCAGAGGACATCGACAAGTGCATGATGCTTGGCGCTAACCACCCAATGGGACCTCTCGCATTGGCCGACCTCATCGGAAACGATGTCAACCTCGCCATCATGGAGGTGCTTTACAACGAGTTCGGTGATCCGAAATACCGCCCACATCCACTTTTGAGAAAGATGGTGCGCGCTGGTTTGCTCGGTCGTAAGACAGGTGAAGGATTCTACAAATATTAATAGTTTCGAATATTAATTGAAAACATAAAACATGGATTTTAGCTATTCAAAGACAGAAGAATTGTTCTTGCAGATGATCAGATCGTTTGCAGAGAACGAGGTCAAGCCTTTGGCAGCCGAAGTTGACGAGACAGAACGTTTCCCTATGGAGACCGTCAAGAAGATGGCGAAATTAGGTTTGATGGGCATCCCGGTACCAAGACAGTACGGCGGAGCCGGCGGATCAGTGCAGATGTACATCATGGCTGTTGAGGAGCTCTCAAGAGTGTGCGCCACAACAGGCGTTATCCTTTCAGCCCACACATCATTGTGCATGGCACCTATCCTTGAAAACGGAACAGAGGAACAGAAGATGAAATATTTGCCGAAGCTCGCTTCAGGCGAATGGATCGGCGCTTTCGGTCTTACCGAGCCTAACGCCGGTACTGACGCCGCTATGCAGCAGACAATGGCTGTCGACGCTGGCGACAAATATATCCTCAACGGAACAAAGATCTTCATCACCAACGCAGCTTACGCCGACGTGTTCATCGTCATGGCAATGACCGACAAGAGCAAAGGCACCAAGGGCATCTCAGCATTCATCGTTGAGAAAGGCTTCAAGGGCTTCAGCATCGGTAAGAAAGAGTTGAAGATGGGTATCCGCGGCTCAGCGACATGCGAGCTTATCTTCGAAAACTGCGAAGTGCCGAAGGAAAACCTCCTCGGACCTCTCGGAAAGGGCTTCAACATCGCTATGAAGACCCTCGACGGTGGCCGTATCGGTATCGCTTCACAGGCTCTCGGCATCGCTCAAGGTGCAATGGATGAGACAGTGAAATACACCAAGGAACGTAAACAGTTCGGTAAGTCAATCGCACAGTTCCAGAACACACAGTTCCAGATGGCCGACCTCAAGACAAAGGTCGAGGCAGCTCGTTTGCTCGTCAGAAGCGCAGCATGGAAGAAAGACAAAGGCCTTCCATACTCAGCAGATGCAGCAATGGCAAAACTCTTCGCAGCTGAGACAGCAATGGAAGTGACTACAAAGGCAGTCCAGTTCCACGGCGGCTACGGCTACACACGTGAATATCCGGTCGAACGTATGATGCGCGACGCCAAGATTACCGAGATCTACGAAGGTACATCAGAGGTTCAGAGAATGGTTATCGCTGGTCATTTATTTAAATAGGAGGGAAGATTATGAATATTATAGTTTGTATTAAGCAAGTACCTGATACTACCGAAATCAAAATCGATCCGGTAAAGAACACTCTTATCCGTGAAGGCGTTCCGAGCATCATGAACCCAGACGACAAGGGCGGTCTCGAACTCGCACTCCAGATGAAAGACAAATACGGCGCTAACGTCACAGTTATCACAATGGGACCTCCACAAGCCGACCTCATCCTGAGAGAAGCTTTCGCTATGGGCGTTGACAGAGCTATCTTGTTGAGCGACAGAAAGTTCGCTGGTGCTGATACTCTTGCAACATCATACGCATTGGCAGGCGCCATCAAGACTTTGGACTATGACCTCATCATCGCTGGCCGTCAGGCTATCGACGGTGATACGGCTCAGGTCGGTCCTGAGATGGCTGAACACCTCGGCCTTCCACAGGTTTCATACGTCATCGACGCTGAACGCGAAAAGAACGGCAACTTCATCGTGAAGAAAGAAAACGAAGACAGCGTGCAGACTCTCGAAGTCGAAGGTAAGTGCGTCCTCACAGTGTTGGCATCAGCATTCGAGGCACGTTACATGACAGTCGCAGGCATCGTTGACGCTTACAATAAAGAAGTTGAAGTTTGGGGCGCCGACAAACTCGATGTCGACGAGAACAAACTCGGTCTGAAAGGCTCACCAACAAAGGTGTGGCAGTCATTCCCGAAGCAGCTTAAGGCACCGGGTGAGGTGTTCGAAGTGAGCGAGGAAGAAGCAGTCGAAATCATTGTTAATAAACTGAAAGAGAAACATTTAATCTAAAAGTAGCCATGGATATCAAAGATTACAAAAACGTTTATGTGTTCGCAGAACAGCGCGGAGGTATGATTCAATCCGTAGCATACGAACTTTTAGGTAAAGCTCGCGACTTGGCCGACGCTCTCGGCGAGAAAGTCGTGGCAATGTTATTGGGTCACAATGTGAAAGACCAGGCACAAAGCCTCATCGAGATGGGTGCTGACGAAGTGCTCGTCGCTGACTGCCCGGAACTCAAGGATTATTTGACAGAACAGTACTCACAGGTTGTATATCAGATGATCACAGCCGGTTGCCCAAGCATCGTCCTTTACGGTGCAACAACCATCGGCCGTGACCTCGCACCACGTATCGCTTCACGTTTGAAGACCGGTCTGACAGCAGACTGCACCAAACTTGAAATCGGTATCGTTGAGGAGACAGGTGAGAAGCAGTTCCGTTCAACACGTCCTGCATTCGGTGGCAACCTTATGGCAACCATTCTTTGCCCTAACACACGTCCACAGATGTCGACAGTGCGTCCAGGCGTGATGCAGAAACGCGTCCGCGAGGCTGGCAGAAAAGGCACCATCACAATGTTTGCCCCTAAATTCGATACAAGCAAGTTCAAAGTCAAAGTCATTGAGACCAAGATGAACTGCAAGTGCGCTGACGACATCGCCGACGCCAAGATCTTGGTGTCAGGTGGCCGTGGCGTTCACGACAAGGAAGGTTTCAACAAGCTTCAGGCTTTGGCAGACGTCCTCGGCGGCATGGTGGCATCATCACGTGCCATGGTCGACGCCGGCGTGATGGATCACTGCTTCCAGGTCGGTCAGACAGGTAAGACAGTGCGTCCTAACCTTTATATGGCATGCGGTATCTCTGGCGCTATCCAGCACCTCGCAGGTATGGAAGAGTCAGACTTCATCATCGCCATCAACAAGGATAAATACGCACCTATCTTCTCAGCCGCTGACCTCGGCATCGTCGGTGACCTCCACAAGATCGTCCCGATGCTGACAGAGAGACTGAAGAAAGAAATTGAGAAATAATCTCGTAGAGACGTTTCCTGAAACATCTCATCATAACAAAAATTCCCGATGGAAGCAATTCTGTCGGGAATTTTTCTATTTAAATAATTTTTTCTTAAATCATTTGTACAATCAAAAAAATTCGTATTTTTGCAGCGGGTAAGTCTTATACGACCAGCTCCTGTCGAACTCCCCCAGGGCCGGAAGGCAGCAAGGGTAGATGGTTGAGCGGTGCGATATAAGTAGCTTACCCTTTTTTGTCTGAAATGATAATTGAACCTACATATACAGGCAAACAGTATTGGCTCACAACAGTCATCTCAGGATTGTTGTTAAGTGTCTTATTATCTTTCGCTTACATCATATTCTACGAGCGTCTGTACGTCGAATCATCATACCTTTTTTCAATAATATATCTCATTCCATTCGTTTGGCTCAGCATCACAATAGCTTTGTTTAAAAGCAAATTTGTGTGGAAAGAATTCACATTCGGAAAGGCGTTTTTGATGAGTTTTATATGCGGAGTTATCGCTTCAATACTGTTTTCCAGCGTAATTTTTGTATTCTACGCCTATCTTGGAATGGAGAGTAGGATTGGACTTTACGAAAACGGCCGCCAGATGCGCGAGCTATTCTCACCATTGGCAACAGCCATATCGATGTTGATAATAAATGTCATTTTATCACTCATATATTCACTGATAATTGCTATCTTTGCACGTAAAAAAAATTAAAATGGATATATCTGTCGTCATACCTTTGCTGAATGAAGAAGAATCATTGCCGGAACTCGAGGCTTGGATTCGTCGCGTCATGACTGAAAACAACTATTCATACGAGATCGTGTTTGTCGACGACGGCAGCACCGATGGCTCATGGCACTGCATTCAGAAACTGAGGGAAGAGAACCCTAATATTAAAGGTATACGTTTCCGTCGTAACTACGGCAAGTCAGCGGCACTCAACGAAGGCTTCAAAATCGTGCAAGGCGACGTGGTGATCACTATGGATGCCGACCTTCAGGACAGCCCGGATGAGATCCCTGAGCTCTACAATATGATTGAGAAAGACGGTTATGACCTCGTAAGCGGTTGGAAGAAAAAACGTTATGACTCAAAAATGTCGAAAAACATCCCTTCGAAGTTTTATAACTGGTCGACACGCCGCATGACAGGTATCAAACTCCATGACTTCAACTGCGGACTTAAGGCTTACCGCAATGAAGTGGTGAAAAGCATTGAAATTTATGGCGAGATGCACCGTTATATCCCGGTCATAGCAAAGGCTGCGGGTTTCACACACATAGGGGAGAAGGTGGTTCATCATCAGAAACGCAAATATGGAGAGTCGAAGTTCGGAATGAGCCGTTTTGTGCGCGGTTATCTCGATTTGCTCACCATCTCGTTTATCTCCAAGTTCGGCAAACGCCCGATGCACCTCTTCGGTGGACTCGGCTCACTGACGTTCCTCATCGGTTTCATCATTGCTATCATATTGGTAGTCAAGAAGTTCGCATTCCACGCATACGGAATGACAAGCCGTCCGCTGTTCTATCTGGCGTTGGTATGCATAATCGTCGGCGTACAGCTGTTTATGACTGGATTCCTTGCGGAACTTGTGCAGTCGTCATCATCTAAACAGAAGGTATACGGAATCGCAGAGAGATTTTAAGGATAAGAAAGATAAGAAAGGATAAGAAGGATAAGAGCTTAACGGCAAATCTTATCCTTCTTATCCTTTTTATCAGCGAAGCGCTTATCCTTCTTAGTATCTGTCGTAAGGATCGTCATAAGGCTCGTCAAAGCCTTCATCCTCATAATATTCTTCTTCTTCCTCGCCGAAGATGTCTTCTTCGTCTTCAGCAAACATGTTTTCGCCTTCTTCCCAGTCGAAATCTTCCTCAAGTTTGCTTTCGTCGAACTCATCAATGTCGTTCATCTCGTTCATGAAGTCGCGTAATTCCTCGTCACTCATTTCATCGAGATTGGCTGTCAGCAACTTATTGTCGCGTGACGATGCACGCAACTCCTTCAAAACATCAGGTGAGATGTAAAAATCGTCAATATTATCTTCGCAATATTTTATGTATTTAGGGTCTTTTTCAAAGACTTCGGCTAAAGTCTCACCCTCATATTTACCAAAAGTGAAAATCGAATCAACGTCGTAAAATTTCATATCTTAACAAATTTTTGACTTACAAAAATACATCGTTTTCTTTAAAAATGCAAGTTTTTTCGTTATTTTTTGAAAATAAAATAAACTGCTAACACCAGGAATCCAAAGCCAACAAGATGATTCCAGTGGAATTCACCCATTTTGAAAACTTTGATGCTGATAAACATGAAAACTATGAGGCTGACTACCTCCTGAATCACCTTGAGCTCCACCAGATTGAAAGGTCCACCGTTGACCACCGAGCCGATCCTGTTGGCCGGAACCATTGCCGAATACTCAAACAACGCCACGCCCCAGCTGGCTAATATTATGAGAATCAAGGGCCAATCTTTAATAACACCCATGTCTTGCAACTTCAAATTACCATACCATGCAAAAGTCATGAAGATGTTTGAAACAATCAAAAGCAATACTGTGTAAACGCCTCTCATATTTTAAAAATTTGCTGCAAAAATCGGGAATTTTTATTATTTTTGCAAAAAATATTTAGATATGATTTCAATTGAAAATATCATCAAGGATTCAATCGATGTTAAGCAATTGATTCTCAACGATAAAGAACTCGTCAAAAGAATCAATGAAGCTGCGATGATGTGTGTCGAATCGCTGAAAAACGGCGGTAAGATTCATTTCTGCGGCAATGGTGGCAGTGCAGCCGACGCTCAACATCTCGCTGCCGAGCTGAGCGGACGATTCTATTATGACCGTCCTCCGTTGAATGCCGAAGCTTTGCACGTCAACACAAGCTACCTGACAGCTGTGGCTAACGATTATTCCTATGACATGATTTACGCCCGCATGCTTCAGGCTTCAGCTAAAAGAGGTGATGTCCTCATCGGGATAAGCACCTCGGGAAATTCGGCCAACATATTGAAATCCTTTGAAGTAGCCAAAGAAATCGGAGTTAAGACAATAGCGATGACAGGGGAGACCGGCGGTAAAATGGCTGACTGCTGCGATATATTAATTAATGTACCGAGCAAATGCACGCCTCGCATCCAAGAGTCGCATATCATGATTGGACATATCATCTGCGAAATCATCGAAGCCACAATGTTTCCGAGATAATATGGATTGGAACCGCATAATCGACAAATCCTGGACCTTGTTCCTCGACCGCGACGGTGTAATCAATACCCGTCTCGTTGACGATTATGTCAAGAATATCGATGAGTTTGAGTTCATGCCTGGCGTCCTGGAGGCCTTCAGAATCTTCGCTGAGAAATTCGGCAGGATTATTATTGTGACAAACCAGCAAGGCGTCGGCAAAGGCCTGATGACATTGAAAGACGTTGAAACCGTTCATGAATTCATGCTTAAAGAGATTGAGGGACAAAAGGGTAGGGTTGACAAGATTTATGTCTGCCCGCAACTGAAATCCGACCCGGACAATTTCCGCAAACCAAGTCCTAAGATGGCTTACATGGCTCAACACGATTTTCCGGAAATCGACCTCGACAAATCCATCATGATTGGCGATATGAACTCAGATCTGGAATTCGGAAAAAACAGCGGCATGTACACCGTTTTTATCGGGAATGAGCCTATAAAAATCAAACCTGACGGCAAATATGAAACGCTATTAGAGTTTGCAAAAATATTAAAGTAACGCTTCAATTAAAATAGTTTAATATATTTATATCCAATATTATATGTCAGCATTGATTCTAACGGTTTTTATTGTTTACACAGCACTTATTCTGGTCATTGCGCATATAACATCAAGGAAATCAAACAACGAGACATTCTTTACCGGAAACCGCAAATCACCTTGGTTTGTGGTGGCTTACGGCATGATTGGAGCGTCGTTGTCGGGCGTCACTTTCATGTCGGTGCCGGGCAATGTCTACACAGGCCAGTTCACGTATTTCGGCATCGTCTTGGGCTATATCATCGGTTATGCGGTGATTGCACTCTTATTGTTGCCATTGTATTACAAACTCAACCTGACCTCGATATATTCATACCTCGAGATGCGTTTCGGAAAACATTCCGAGAAGACTGGCGCCGCGTTCTTCATATTGTCGCGTCTTCTTGGCTCCGCACTCCGTATGTATCTGGTAGTCTTCGTGTTATACGAATTTGTATTCAAAGCTTGGGGTATACCTTTCTGGGTCCCGGCAGTCATTTTCATAGCATTAATTCTTGTTTACACCTTCAAAGGCGGGATAAAAACTGTTGTATGGACCGACACTTTGCAGACCACATTTCTTATATTGGCCGCAGTCATAACCGTTGTCTGCATACTGAAAGAGCTCAATATCTCAATTCCAGAACTTCTGAAAGCATCATCAGAACAAGGTTATACCAAGATCTTCGAAACCGACCTGAATCACAGCAGATTCTGGCTGAAACAGATTCTCAGCGGCGCTTTCATCACCATCGTCATGACTGGCCTCGATCAGGATATGATGCAGAAAAACATGACTTGCAAAAGTCTGCGCGATGCCCAGAAAAACGTGATGACATCGAGTATTTTGTTCATCTTTGTGAACATAGTATTCCTTTGTCTCGGCGCCTCGTTGATTTATTACGCACAGCAAACCGGTTTCCAATTGCCGACAAACGACAGTGGAGTAGTGGTCAACGACAAGATTTTCCCGGCTATCGCATTCAGTTTCAGCAAGTTCACAAGCATTGTGTTTGTTATAGGCCTGGTCGCAGCCGGATATTCATCCGCTGATGGCACTTTGACGGCGCTAACAACCACATTCTGCTATAATTTCCTCGATTTCGGAAACAAAAACGATATGTCCGAAGCCGAGAAACTCAAAACACGTAAAAAGATTCATATTGCTTTTGCAGTCCTTTACCTCTTGGTAATCATAGCGTTCCGTCCGTTCCACACACAATCTCTCATCGACAAGGTCTTTGAAATCGCCGGATACACTTATGGACCGCTGCTCGGACTGTTCTCATTCGGACTTTTCGTTAAAAACCGCAAGCCGAACGATAAAATTGTGCCATATATCGCAATAGCGTCGCCAATTTTGAGTTATATATTAAATATGTATTCGGTACAGCTGTTCAACGGATACCGATTTGGCTTTGAAATATTGATTATCAATGGGTTAATAACGTTCATCGCGTTATTGGCATCATCTAAAAAAATAAAATAGTATGAAAAAACTGCTTCTAATCCTATCATTATTTGCTTCGTTAAGCCTTGAGGCTCAATTCGTTACAACATTTGCAAAAAACACTTCCGAAACACAGGAAGACGGCGTTTTCTATTATCTGCCACGAAATGTTATCAGATTGGAGTTCACTATTGAGGAAACCGATTACTACATCGGACCTTATGCCGAATTTGCAACAAAATTATTAGAAACGACAGATTATATCAAAGAAAATAAGTCGGTTTTCAATATTCAAGCTGTTGATATTCAAGCTGTTAATGATATCGATCCGAATGCGGTTTATTGTATTTCACCGGATGAAAAAAGCAAGGAACCGCTTCCAAATATCATCTTGAATAACGATGGAATCATTCTCGCTCTTGGTTACGACAATGTCAATCCAATCGATGTTGTAACTCGTAACTCATTTAATGACAATTATTTAGATGCAGAAAAGAACGAGATTTCATTTGTCGAGATTCTTGATAATGAAGTGGAGTTGGACGATGACGATGATGAGGAAGAGGGTAGTACCCACAAAAAAATCACCAAGGAAGACAAGGCTAAAGCTGCTTTGGAGAAGATTTCCAAGATCAGAGAAGCATATAGTGACCTTGTCTCCGGAGTCCAGGAAGTCGCCTATGGAAATACTTTGCCATACATGATTGACAATGTCAAAAGCCTTGAAAATGAATATGTTAGCTTGTTTAAAGGCAAGACCGTTAAGAGCACATATAAAAAGGTGATTTATTATGTGCCGGAAGAAAATCAGGTAAATGCTTCAGTATCAATAGCTAAGCTTTCAAGCACTGATGGCATCGTCGAAGTTGGCGGTAAAGGCGAAGCCATTAAGATCCAGTTCGACAGCAAAAATTCTTTGGCTAACATCAATCCGATGAGTGATGATGCCAATAAAACCGGTCAGATTAACAAGATTTTCTACAGAATTCCAGCTGTCACTGACGTAAAAATACTTGTCGGAAACAAAGTCTTTGCCGAGAAATCGTTGACAATAAGCCAGTTTGGCATCATCAAGACTATGGCGGCAAAGAACAATAAGATTTTATTCAACCCGAATACAGGTCAAATCATATCAGTTTCACACTAGAACGGCAGGTCGTCACCGTTATCTGAGGCGAAATAATCCTCATTCATTGGTGGCAATGGCTGTTGAGGCATTTGAGGTGGCGTCTGATTCATCGGTTGTGCTGCAGGCTGTGCTGTAGGCTGGTCAATGTCCAAACGGAACGCTGTGACGTCAGTGTACCATTTGCCGTTAAATTCACGTGATTCAATGCGAATTTGAGCTTTGATAGTTTGTCCGACAAAGAAGCTGTTGGCGTCGTTCACGCGATCGCCCCAGCACATCAGACAAATCTTTTTAGGAAATTGCTCCAATGTCTCAATAATCAATTCCTGCTTTTTCCATGGACCGCGAGGAGAGTTTCCTTCGGTCAAAGTACCCAATTGTACAACTTTTCCAACTATTTCCATTATGTTATTTTTTAATTATTTTCTCACTGCAAATTTATTAAAAAAATTTCAACGATTTTCATTTTTAACAATTTTTAACTTAACTTGCATAAATATGGTTTTTGTGTTAAAATTTGTTAAGATTTCTTTCATATATTTGCAACCCCTTTTGCAAAATAATATACATTATGTTAAATAGTGTATTTAAAAAAAGGTGGAGCACATACACTCCACCATTATATTATTAATCAAGTTCTTTTGCTTTATCCATCTGTTTCAGACGTGTATAAAGGGTCTTCAAAGCATGTTTCACAGCCTCGTCATTTGGAAGCAATTCATAAGCTTTCTCCATGTAAGGCAATGCTCTTTCGTTGTATGCTTTTGCATCAGCGGCTAACTTGTCTGTTGCATCAAGATATGCATTGAAGTTTGCATATTGTGATGGATCTTTATCGTCAGCTTCTTTTGCAATTTCAGCAGCTTTGTTCATCAAAAGAACACCGGCTCCGTAATATGCATCTGCGTAATTTGGATCTTCAGCGATAACCTTGCCATAATATTCAAGAGCTTTCTCGATATCGAAGATCTCTGAATCCATGTTGCTGTAGATGTTACCAAGGATGTAATAATACACTGGCTGTTCGGTGTATTTCACTGCCATAGCTTCGATCTGGTCAACGATTTCGCTTTCTCTGTGAAGTGTCAGATAAGTGTTGATCATATCGTTGATAATCTGTGGATTATCAGCATATTTCTCTCTTGCGATGTTAATCACTTCAATTGACTTCTCGCCTTCGCCGAGTTCTCTGTAAGCGTTGATAAGACCTGAATAATTTGTCACATCCTCATAACCTTTGTCGATGAGTGATCTGAATGTTTCAGCTGCAACGTCGAATTTTCCGAGTTTAATTGCACATGTTGCGCAAGCCATCATAGCTGCATCGTCAACAGCACCGATTTTGCTTGATGCCTCTGTTGCCTTCTGGAAATTGGCCATAGCGTCCTCATAGTTGCCGTTGTTGAAGCTGTCAACACCAAGCTGATAGTAAGTGTTGTCAATGCCTCTCACGTATGATGAGAGCTCTTCGCCCATCTGACGATAATAGTTCTCGTCGATCTGCTGGATCTTCTCAATAGCTGACAAAACCTTATCGTATGAGTCAGGATCGATGTCTACAAACTCAGGATATGCACCGATTTTATAGTAAATAACTGCATAATAGTGCCAGGTCTTTGCCTGATTCATTGTTGATTCGTGCACTGATGCTGCGTCGATAGCCTCTTTTGCCTTTGTGATGGTAATCTTAGCATTCTGCATCTGCTTTGCAGCTTTCTCAGTCTTGTGCTGAGTCTTCAAAGCTTCTGCCTGGTCAATAAACTGCTGTGCTTCCTTCTGCTTTGCAAAAGCGTTCTGCACCTGCATGTTTTGAGCGATAGCGAACTGTCCTAAAATTGCTAAAGCTAAAGTTAACAATACTTTCTTCATTTTATTCTAAATTTAAAAGTTAAACTTCTTGTTGATTTTCTGTATTAACGTTGTCTGCACCTTCATTATTGTCCGAAGTCTCAGCATTTTCAACGTTTTCCGCATTTTCGTCAAATTCTTCCTCTTCTTCGATGTCCTCAGCTTTGACCTTTGTCACGGCTGCGATTTCGTCGTTGTCGCGGAGGTTGATGAGGCGCACACCCTGTGTTGCACGACCCATAACTCTCAGAGTATCAACGGCTATACGGATGAGGATACCTGACTTGTTGATAATCATGAGGTCATCGCCATCGACCACGTCTTTGATAGCCACCAGCTGACCGGTCTTTTCGGTGATGTTCATGGTCTTGACACCCTTACCACCTCTATTGGTGATGCGGTATTCCTCAAGGTCTGAACGTTTTCCGTAGCCCTTCTCAGAAACCACGAGCACGTTGGTCTGCGGATCGTCGATGCAGATCATGCCGACAACTTCATCGTTTTCGTCGTCAACGGTGATAGCGCGCACACCTGATGCCGTTCTACCCATCGGACGCACCGTCTTCTCTGGGAATCTGATAGCCCTACCCGACTTCAATGCGATCAAGATCTCGCTGTTGCCGCTGGTCATCTTAGCTTCAAGCAGCTCGTCGCCTTCGCGGATACCGAGAGCGATGATACCTGTTGCACGTGGACGTGAGTAAGCCTCCATCGTAGTCTTCTTGATGATACCCTTCTTCGTGATGAGTGTCAGATAATGACTCTCACAGAATTCAGGTGTCATATTAGTCAAGTTGATGTAAGCTTTGACATTGTCGTCCGGCTCCAGATGGATGAGGTTCTGGATAGCTCTACCCTTGCTTGCCTTAGTACCTTCTGGGATTTCGAACACGCGGAGCCAGTAGCATCTGCCCTTCTCTGTGAAGAACAGCATGTAGTTGTGGTTCGTCGCCACGAAGATCTGTTCGATGAAGTCTTCGTCGCGTGCGTCAGAGCCTTTCGAGCCCTTGCCTCCCCTACTCTGGCGGCGGTATTCCGTCAGGTTGGTACGTTTAATATAATTAAGGTGTGAGATTGTCACAACCACTGCGTCGTCAGCGATGATGTCCTCCATCTTGAAGTCTTCAGCTGTGCGCTCGATGGTGCTCTTTCTCTCGTCACCGTATTTCTCTTTGACGTAAAGCAGTTCTTTCTTGATGATGTCGAACTGCATTGCAGGACTTGCGAGCACTTCTTTGAGATGAGCGATGAGTTTGTGAAGCTCATCGAGTTCATCCATAATCTTCTTGATTTCGAGACCTGCCAACTGACCTAAGCGGTATGCCACGATTGCGGCTGCCTGTGGGTCATCGAATCCGTATTGATCCATCAAAGCCTGTTTTGCTTCCTGGGCGCCGCCCTTGCAGGCACGGATTGTAGCGATAATCTGGTCGACGATGTCGATAGCGCGTGCGAGACCTTCCAAGATATGAGCGCGTTTCTCGGCTTCACGAAGGTCGTGCTGTGTACGGCGTACGACGCACTGATGACGGTGCTCGACATAATACTGAATCAACTGTTTGAGATTCAGTGTGTGAGGACGACCGTTCACCAAGCACACGTTGTTCACGCTGAATGAGCTCTGCAAGCCTGTCATCTGGAACAATTTGTTCAACACAACGCTTGACACGGCATCACGTTTCAGGTCGTAAACTATGCGGAGACCGTTACGGTCGGATTCGTCGCGAATATCAGCGATGCCGTCGATTTTCTTTTCAGAGATAAGGTCGGCGGTACGCTTGATCATATCGGCCTTGTTTGTGAGATAAGGCACTGATGTGGCGATGATTCTCTCGTGGCCGTTATGTTCCTCAATAGTAGTATTTGCACGCAAAACGATACGTCCGCGGCCAGTCTCGAAAGCGTCTTTCACGCCCTCGTAGCCGTAGATGATGCCGCCTGTCGGGAAATCAGGAGCCTTGATGTACTCCATCAACTCGCTGACGGTGATGTCGTTATTGTCGATATAAGCTATGATTCCGTCGACTACCTCGCTGAGGTTGTGAGGTGGCATGTTGGTTGCCATACCGACGGCGATACCGCTTGCTCCGTTGACCAAAAGGTTCGGTATGAGTGACGGCAGCACGGTAGGTTCCCTCTCGGAATCATCGTAGTTGTTCATGAAATCGACAGTATCCTTGTCGAGGTCGGCAAGCATTTCTTCCGCTATCTTTCTCAGACGAGCCTCGGTGTAACGCATTGCCGCCGGTGGGTCAGCGTCCATTGAGCCGAAGTTACCCTGACCATCAACGAGAGGATAACGCATGCTCCAATCCTGCGCCATACGCACCATAGCGTCGTAAACCGACGAGTCGCCATGCGGGTGATACTTACCCAAAACTTCGCCCACCACCTTAGCTGACTTCTTATACGGGCGGTTCGAGAGAACGCCCATATCCATCATTCCGTAAAGGATACGGCGGTGAACAGGTTTCAAACCGTCTCTAACATCAGGCAATGCACGCGCCACGATGACTGACATCGAATAATCGATGTAACTCGATTTCATGTGGTCCTCAATGCCAATAGGGACTATTCTTTCGCCTTCAAATTGTTCTTCCATTTATCTTTCTTTTAATTTTAAAAATCCTTAAAAATAGTTTACAAAAATACGGAATTTTTTTGAACGCAAAACAAAATTTATTTAATATTTTTTAACATTAAATTAACAAAATTCATGCCAAAAATGACGCATATAAGGAATTTTATTTGTATTTTTGCAGTTTGAAATTTTTATAAGATGGATCAGAAATTTTCACCCAGGGTTCAAGATATTATGCAGCACAGTCGCGAGGAAGCTGTGAAGATGGGCAATGCGTACATCGGATTGGAGCATATTTTCCTTGGAATTGCGGACGACACAGACAGTAATGCGGTGCAGATTTTGAAGAACTTAGAGCTTGATATTGAAGCGTTTAGGCAGAAACTGGAGGCATCGATAAAGACTAATAACACCGTTTTAGGCAACACCGACAACCTGCCTCTCACCAAACAGGCCGAACGCGCGCTGAAGTTCACATATATCGTGGCGAAAGACTTCAACAGCGAACAAGTGGCATCGGAACATCTCATGCTCGCAATACTTCACGACGACAATAATATCGTGTCGCAACGTCTTGAATACGAAGGGATTACGTTTAACAAATACAAGAAGGAAGTGGAGAAATTGACACCTAACTACCCGATAAAGAACAACGAAGACATAGTTGAGCAGCCTCAAAACGTGTTTCAGGATGAGGACGAAGAAGATGAGGCTCCTACTCAAACCACTGATAAACAGCAGAATAAGAAAAGCAAGTCAGGGACACCGGTGCTCGACAGCTTCGGCCGTGATTTGACGAAAGCCGCTGAAGAAGGCCGCCTCGACCCTATCGTCGGACGTGAGAAAGAGCTGGAGAGAATAGCTCAGATCCTCAGCCGTCGCAAGAAAAACAATCCTATTCTCATCGGCGAGCCTGGCGTGGGTAAATCGGCAATAGCGGAAGGTCTTGCACAACGTATTGTGGAACATAAGGTTTCACGCACGTTGTACAACAAACGAATCATAGTGTTAGACCTCGGCTCAGTAGTCGCAGGAACGAAGTACAGAGGCCAGTTTGAGGAACGTATGAAGAGCATTCTCAATGAGTTGGTGAAGAATCCCGACATCATCATCTTCATCGATGAGATTCACAATATCGTGGGTGCAGGCAACGCCAACGGCTCTCTCGACGCCTCGAATATGTTCAAACCTGCATTGGCACGCGGCGAGCTGCAGTGCATAGGCGCAACGACATTGGACGAATACCGCCAATATATCGAAAAAGACGGAGCTTTGGAACGCCGTTTCCAGAAAATACTGGTAGAACCGACGACTCCGGAAGAGACCGTACAGATTTTGAACAACATCAAGAGCAGATATGAAGACCATCATCTCGTGAGCTATTCACAAGATGCTATCGAGGCCTGCGTGAAGCTCACAAACCGCTATATCTCCGACCGTCATCTGCCGGATAAGGCTATCGACGCATTGGACGAAGCCGGCGCAAGAGTGCATATCGGCAACATCCATGTCCCGAATGAGATCGTCGAGATGGAGAAACAAGTTGAAGAGATCCGTCAGCAGAAGAAACTCGCTATAAAAGAGCAGCGTTTTGAAGACGCCGGCAAATACCGTGACGAGGAAAAATCGCTGGTCGAGAAGCTCGAAAACGCCAAGAAAGCCTGGGATAACGAGACAAACAGCCATCGTGAGACCGTCACCGAACAGAACGTCGCTGAAGTAGTGGCAATGATGACAGGCGTCCCGGTGCAGCGTATCGCACAGAACGAAGGCGACCGCCTGATGAGCATGGAATCAGAGCTCGCAGGCACCGTCATCGGTCAGGATGAGGCGATTAAGAACGTGGTGAAAGCCATCAGACGTAACAGAGCAGGTTTGAAAGACCCTAACAGACCTATCGGAAGCTTCATCTTCCTCGGTCCTACAGGCGTCGGAAAGACATATCTGGCAAAGGTTTTGGCGAAGTATCTCTTTGACTCTGAAGATGCTTTGATTCGTATTGACATGAGCGAATACATGGAGAAATTCGCTGTTTCGCGTCTCGTCGGAGCGCCTCCAGGATACGTCGGATACGAAGAAGGCGGCCAGCTGACAGAGAAAGTCCGCAGAAAGCCCTACTCTATCGTGCTTTTGGACGAGATCGAGAAGGCTCATCCGGATGTGTTCCATCTGCTTCTGCAGGTGTTGGACGACGGTCAGCTCACCGATTCTCTTGGCAGAAAAGTCGATTTCAAGAATACCATCATCATCATGACGTCGAATATCGGTTCACGTCAGCTGAAGGACTTCGGACAAGGCGTAGGATTTGGCACACAGGCAAAGAAAGATTCGAAAGATAAATATTCACGTGCCGTGATAGAAAACGCCTTAAAACGCTCATTTGCCCCCGAATTCCTTAACAGAATTGACGAGGTGGTGATATTCGAGTCGCTGAACAAGGAAAACATCAACCAGATCATCGACATCGAGCTGAAGAAGGTGTTCGCACGCATCAAAGAGATGGGTTACGAGCCTGAACTCACTGAAAAAGCTCGCAATTACATCGTCGAGAAAGGCTGGGACGAGCAATACGGCGCACGTCCGCTGAAACGAGCAATCCAGAAATATGTGGAAGACGTTTTGGCAGAGGAAATCATCAAATCGAACCCAGAAAAAGGATCGAAAATCGTGATTGATTACGATGCCGAAAAAGATGATATGACCGTAGAGACGATGTGCACATCGTCTCCTCAATCAATTGATTGATAATCAATGAATCTGAAGGATAAGATAGATAACAAGTTTTTCAAGGTGATCACAGCCGCGTCGCGTGAGTTGGGATTCGATTCCTACATCGTGGGCGGCTATGTCCGCGATTTGTTGTTGCATCGCCAATCAAATGACATTGACGTGGTTACGGTCGGCAGCGGCATCGAGTTGGCCAAGAAAACAGCCGAGTTGTTGCCAGGCAAGAAACACGTGAAATATTACGGTCGATTCGGCACCGCGATGATCAACGTGGCAGGCCATGAGATTGAGTTTGTGGGCGCCAGAAAAGAATCGTACACCGCCGACAGCCGCAAACCCACATGCGAAAACGGCACCTTGGAAGACGACCAGAACCGCCGCGACTTCACCATCAACGCAATGGCAATCTCATTGAACGAGAAGGACTTCGGTGAACTTGTAGACCCATTCAACGGAGTTAAAGACCTCGAAGATAAGATAATCCGCACGCCTTTAGACCCGGATATCACCTATTCCGACGACCCTTTGCGTATGATGCGAGCCATAAGATTTGCCACACAGCTGCATTTCATGATTGAGGCGGAGTCGTTCGAGGCGATAAGACGTAACGCTCAGAGAATCAAGATAATATCGATGGAACGCGTCACCGAGGAGATGAACAAAATCATCATGTCGAGTGTGCCGAGCATCGGTTTCAAACTGTTAGACAAAAGCGGTCTGTTACCTTTGATTTTCCCGCAGATGGCGGCGTTGAAAGGCGTTGAGATTCAGGAAGGCAAAGGACATAAAGACAACTTCTATCATACCTTGGAAGTGCTTGATAATGTGGCGAATAGCGGTGGCGACTTGTGGCTCCGCTGGGCTGCTATCCTGCACGACATCGCCAAACCGCTGACCAAGAAATTCGAGAAGGAATTAGGCTGGACGTTCCACGGACACGAGGTGAAAGGCTCGAAGATGGTGCATAAGATTTTCGCCAACTTCAAGCTGCCGCTGAACGAGAAGATGAAATATGTGGAGAAGCTTGTTTACCTCCACCTCCGCCCTATCGTGCTGGCTCAAGACATCGTAACTGATTCAGCAGTAAGGCGTTTGCTCTTCGACGCAGGCGACGACATCGACGATCTGATGACGCTTTGCGATGCCGATATCACATCGAAAAACGAGGAAAAGAAAGCACGTTTCCACAATAATTTCCAGATTGTAAGAAGGAAGCTGAAGGAAATCGAGGCGAAAGACCATCTGCGCAACTGGCAGCCGCCTGTCGACGGCACCGTCATCATGAAGACCTTCGGAATTCCTGAGTGTCGCGACGTTGGCGTGATTAAAACAGCCATCCGCGAGGCCATCTTGGACGGCGTTATCGGCAACAACTTCGATGAAGCCTATCAGTTTATGAAAGCCGAAGGCGAAAAACTCGGTTTGAAGGTCGTCTGCGAGGTCACAGAACCTGTGGAAGTAAAGTCAAACGGACCGGTTCCGGTAAAATAATTCACATTTTGGAAGGCAAGCGTCTCATAGTATTGGCGGGGCCCACCGCATCGGGAAAAACGGCGACCGCGATAAAGCTCGCGAAGGCTTTTGATGCTGAAATTATATCCGCCGACAGCCGTCAGTTTTACAAAGAACTGTCGATTGGAACAGCCGCTCCGACGGCTGAGGAATTGGCCCAAGTGAAGCACCATTTCGTTCATAATCTAAGTATTGAAGATAAATATGATGTCGCTGATTATGAAAGAGATGTATTAGATTTTCTAAAGCAATACTTTAAGACTAAAAATGTCGCCATCATGACGGGCGGATCGGGGCTTTTTATCGATGCTGTGTGCAACGGATTAGACGAGATGCCGGATATTTCCAAAGAGGTGCGAAATAGAGTTTCCAAGATGCTCGAGACAGATGGATTAGAGGGATTGCAGAAGGAAGTCGAGAGGGTTGACAACGAATATTTTCAGGTCGTCGACAAGCAGAATCCGCGTCGTTTGCAGCGCGCTTTGGAGGTTTATTATCAAACTGGCAGACCCTACTCCGCTTTCAGGCAGAGAAATGTCGCAAAACGCGATTTTGAGATTACAAAGTTAGCCATACTTTGGGACAGAGACAAGCTCATCGAGAGGATTAACCAGCGAGTCGACATGATGATGCAGCAAGGTTTGCTTGATGAGGTGAAGTCGGTGTATCAGAAACGTTACCTAAACTCTTTAAACACAGTAGGTTACAAAGAATTGTTCGATTATCTCGACGGGAAATGCACCTTGGAGCAGGCTGTTGAGCAGATTAAGATTAACACGCGCCAATATGCCAAGCGGCAGATGACATGGCTGCGGAAGAACGGTGATTATCAATGGTTTACCATTGATGAAGTGGAAATTATTATTGAAAATTTGATGTAGGGACAAGGCATGCCTTGTCCGTACAGGACGATATGATCTTAACACATTATGATAAAGAATATTATTTTTGATTTTGGAGGAGTGTTGGTGGATTGGAATCCGCACTATCTGTTTGACAAATATTTCAATGATATTGAGGAATCGAACTATTTCATTGAGAATGTGTGCAATACCGAATGGAATGCCGAGATGGACGGCGGAAAGCCGTTTGAGCAGGCGGTGAAGGAACGCACTGCGATGTTTCCGAAGTATGCGGAACCGCTGAAGCTGTATCAAACCAACTGGATGGACACCATGGGCGATGAGATTCCTGGCATGTATGAGCTTATCAAGTCATTGAAAGACAACGGTTTCCCAACGATATACGGTCTCACGAACTGGTCGGCAGAGACATTCCCGGCAGTGCAGAAAAAGTATCATATCTTCAGGCTCATCGACAAGATTATTGTTTCAGGAGAAGTCAAGCAATTAAAGCCAAATCCGGAGATTTTCCACACTTTGCTTAACACTTTCGGCCTCAAAGCTGAGGAAAGCTTGTTCATTGACGATAATGTGAAAAACGTGGAAGGCGCTAAACGTGTGGGAATCAATGCAATACGCTTCGAAAATGTCAATAAACTGAAAGAAGATTTACAGACATTAAACGTCATTTCGAGCGAAACGAAGTGAAGTCGAGAAATCTCCGACAAATAGAAGAGTCATTCAAATGCAGGAGATTTCTCCGCTACGCCTATGGGCTCCGGTCGAAATGACAATCTCAAAGGAACCTTAACTCCTTCTTCCACTGCTTCCAATTCGGCATCATCTCTTCCATCAAAGCGTAAAATCCTGCTTGGTGGTTGAAGTAAATGAGGTGGCACATTTCGTGCACCATCACTTGTCGGATGCAGTTTTCATTGAGTTTTATCAGTTGTAGGTTAAGGCTGATATTGCCTTTTCGCGAGCAGCTCCCCCACCTCGACCGCATGTCGTGGATGGAAATTTTCGCAGGTGCCACGTTGTATTTGCGGAATTTCTCGATTATTGGCGGAAGAAGCTCGCTGAAGACGATTTTAGCTTGGTTTCTATACCATTTGTTTAATTGAACCTCTAAATATTTCGGGTTTTCCGGATATTGAGAATTGATTATCAATGAATTACCTTCGATAAAAACTGAGTTTTTCCCGCTTTCAACCACCTGAAGCGTGTATTGTTTGCCAAGATAGTAATGAATCTCTCCAGAAATATACTTTTTCTGTTGATTATCAGCGTTTTGCAGTCTGTCGAAATGATTGAAAATCCATCGTTTGTGCTGGTTCAGGAATACGAGCATGTTGCTTTCGCGGTACAGCAGCGGGGCTCTCACCTCTATCACGCCGTCGCGACGTATGTGAGCCGACACGCTCCGCCGAGGCGAGCGTTTGAACTCGTAACGTATCTCTGAGCCGTCGATGATGGTGGTTTTTATCATTTGAGTTTCGCCATAAAGCGTTCGATGTCAACGATATAGCGGATATGGGTGCCTTCGCCTATGATGCCTTCGTCGTCGCATGCCGACACTTTGAAAGTGAGTTTACGGCCGTCGATTTCTTCTAAAACGGCTGTCGCTTTTATCGTCGCGCCCATTTTTGACGGCTTGATGTGCGATGTGCTGATATGCGCGCCCACGGTAGACGAGCCTTCGGGCAGGTCGTTCTCGACAGCAGTCATTGCTGCGTTTTCCATGAGACCAATCATCGCTGGTGTTGCGAACACGTCGAGGCCGCCGGAGCCATAGGTGCGGGCGGTGTTGCTGTTGTCAACAACAGTTGTTGAAATGTGAGATAATCCTAGTTTTAACATATTTGAAATACTTTTTTATCGCCATTTGTCATCTTGGCTTTTATCATATCATAAATTTTTAACTCAAACTCTTTCATCGATTTTGTTGAGATTTGAGATAATACTTCCTCGCATTTTTTCATCTCGCCGGCTTCACGATAAAGTTCGGCTTTAAACAGCATATTCTGGCTATTCCACTTGTTTGAAGCGATATAATCATTGATGATTTCGACAAAAAACGCCTCCTCCTGCGATGTTACCAAATTAGATCCGTTTCGATAAAATTCATCGTTGAAAGCCATGATGATATGATGCCTTATCACCTGCATGTCGTCGCACTTAATGCTTTTGTCGGCTTTAAACTGCTCGTAAGCTTCTTTCCACTCCTGATACGACAACTCGCCGCGCTCCGATGACCAATCATCACCTTCTTTGTAAGGTTGTTTATATTCCAGATAATACTTCCCACATTTAGGGCATTTCTGAACAGGAGAAATCCGAGGCAACATTGGAGCAATCATTTTCTGGTCAGACCAATGCTTAGCACCGAAGGTATTGCCTGATGCCAGATTCAGCAGTTCTTTGCGCTCGCCGCAAAAAGGACATTTAACAATTTTAGCATTTGCAGGTAACATAATCTCACTCTTTAAACTATTAAACTATTAAACTTTAAACTTTAAACTATTAAACTTTAAACTACTCTAAACTCTACACTCTCAACTCTAAACTACCGTCTCTTCAGTTCCTTCAGTGCTTGGCACAGCTGATCAGGGCAAGAAGTAATTTTGTTACCGCAGCGTATTCCTTCGAGTTTGTTTATCACGTCGTCGATTTTCTGACCTGTCACGAGGCGGCAGATGCCTTGGAGGTTGCCGTTGCAGCCTCCGAGGAAGGCCACGTTTTGGATGACGTCGTCATCATCGGCAGTCACGTCGATAAGAATCGAGCAGGTGCCTTGGGTGGTGTATTGGAGGTGTTTCATTTTATCTTGTAATTTCTTTGTAAAGCGACAATCCTTTCACTGTGAGTAGGTATTTCTGTCGAGGATGGCGTGGTTTATCTGGATATAACATTCGAATATAACCCTCCGCAATGGCTGGATTCAGATAAAGATTCATAAAGTTCACACGATCTTTTAACCCAATCCTCACCATCATATTTTTAACTGAGATTTCCTCATCCCCTACAATTTTTATCAGATCTATTATATTCTGATTCTTTGTATGAAACTTGTTCACAACTTGATGGGTGCTTGATGGGTGCTTGATGGGTGCCTGTTCCTTACTTGTGGGGATACTTGTGGGGGCTGCCAAATTAGGTTGCACACTCCATTCTACTGTAGGATGAATATGCAGATAGCGGTTCCGCAGATCCCATTGCTCGTCAAGAAGCAGATTGCGGAAAAATCTTTCCAAATAAATTGGAGAATAATCAATGCCTTTCACCGCGCTTTTGTAATTGGCGCGGACGAGTGCGTTACGAAAATACCAAGAATGCTTGGCAAACATATCGTTAGTCACTTCAAAACCCAATGACCGCAGATACTGAATAATGAAAACCGCAGTTGTTCGGGTATTTCCCTCGCCAAAAGCGTGGATTTGCCATAAATCAGAAGTAAATCTGGCGATATGTTTTATCAAATCATCCTGAGAGATGCCTTTGTAGCTGAACTCGCGTTCTTTGGCGATATCGTATTCCAAAGCGCGGTGCAGATCTTGCCAGAAAAGATAATCGACCGTGTCCCATTCCAGCACCCATTCCTTTTTGGAGATGTCACATTTGCGCAGTTGGCCAGCATGTTTGAAAACACCGTCAAAAATTTTTCGATGTAAGGCCATATAGCCTCTGACTGAAAAATCGAGAGTGTTTGTCGCCAGTATTTCCTGGATGTTGCTCGACACGCTATCCGCTTCCTGGCGCTCATCGTCGTCCGGTTCGCGTTTGGTTTTGGTTTGATAATACTCTCTGATACGCCGTTTTACATCATCTGACGATATCTCCCCTTCGATGTGCTTTTGTGCGGTCTCTCGCAGATAATCCGACACACGAAGTCCGTCTACGGCCTGCAAGCCGATAGCCGTCTCCCAATTAAGAGCCTTCTCCTTTTGCGACGGCTCCCCTTGCCGGATGTACTCATCGAAGTTAAGATATGGATGATTGTCAGACATTATAAATGCTAATTGTTGTCTTTGCAAAGGTACGAAAAATTTTTGAAAGTTCAGAGGTTTATTTTATATTATCTTGTTACTTTTTTCTTGACAAAAAAGTAACCAATTTTGCGAATGTCGAATGCAGAGCCAAGTTTACTTGAGCTATGCTGAGACAAAGCAAAATCAGTAAAACTAAAAAGTCAAGCGCCATACAATGCTCAGCCGCCGCCGTATGGCGCTGGCCGGTGCTGTAAACCACGTGGGGGCGAAGCCGCATCGTAATTTCTTAAAATTTGGTAAGTTTTTGTTCTACGATAAAGTTGCGCAGTTTTTCTCTCCATGGCTGGTTTTGTAACAGGAGCCATAGGTCTTCATCAAAATAGGCGTAGTTAACATTCTCTTTGAGCCATTTTTTTGATGGTGTGGTTTTCATTTCAAGCACATTTTTGCCGTGAAGATGCCAGAAGCCGTCGGTGGCGAGATGCCAGAAAGGATTGGCTATATCGGCAGGCTTGTCGAATTGCGAATGACGGGTGTTTTCCACCATCAGCTTCAGGTAGCGGTCCTCAAGCCACTCGTTAAGCACAAAACGGTTTTCTTTGAATATCCCCTGCCCTATGCCATCAATAAGGGCAAGTAACAGAACTGGTTTCGCAACTATCACCTCGCCATTTATTATCGCTTGGCGAAGATTCATAATGCAATCTGTATAGTAATAATAGCTTTGTTCCATGGGATTATATTTAGACAAAGGTTCGCAGAATGTTTTGTTAACAACTCTATCTCGCATCAATTTCATATCTTTAAAGTTTCTAGATATGTTTTGAACAAGTTCAATATAATTATCGGTGCCATCACTTTTCTCATGATAAAATGGTTTAATAGACACACAGTTTTTATGCTCAAACAAAGTGTTTAATAAAGTTCTATCAGAATTGCCGCATGAATGGCCCATAATGTATATCTGATACACATCCGATTCTATAAATTCTAATAATTGCCTGTAGTTTGAAGCTTCAAGATATTTAATTGATTTTATATTACGAAGATATTCATTGTCATTTTTATTCAATATGGTTTTATAATTCTCGTCCAATTCGTCCCCATAACCAAAGATCACACTATCAGGATTTGATAATGACCCATGGATATGATTAACTGCGAACCCTGTATTTTCAAAATACTTATCAGCTATATTTGTATAATTGAAATTAAGCATCATTAATCTATCTGGGAAATAATTATCCTTAACTACATTTACCTGTATAGCAATTTCTTCATTATTTAGACCTTCAAGTGATATGTCTGCTTTTTTAAATGGAGCCATTATTTTGTTGAGGACATCTGTTTTAACAATATTATCCATAACACTCTCTTGAATATAGGACAAATATGTTATTAAGTACCCTCTAATAATATCTAATTCATCATTTGTTTCTTTGGCGTCAATAAAATATGTTGATTTATGACTTAAATAGTTATAAAATATGTTTTCAATATCAACCCAGCCTTTTGACTCTATAGAATTACATATATCGGCAAAAAACTGATTTTTATATTCAAATTTGAATATCTCATCATCTTGTTTGGCTGTTTCAACTATATCTCGTTCATCCCATGGTTCAAAGGGATTAACTCTTCGATAACGATATCCCCAAACATATCCTATACTTGGAACGTCGGCACTTTCTTTAATTCCAAATGAACAAAGGCCATCATCCTCCATTTTACTATGACTACTCAACAATTGTCGTCCACGCTGAGACCAATACCAATTGATAAAATCAGCATAGCTGGTCTTTAAACCATGCGCCAAATCGAAGCCGTTGCCAATGAGGATAATCCTGTTCATATCATTATTCCAACTGTTTCCTATACACCGAATCCAACGTTTGACCTTCTTTATCTTTCCAATCGCACCATCCATTAGAAGGACGTCCTAAAACAAACATCGACGCCGTACTTGGACTTGCAAAAGTTATATCAGATTCAAGAATTAGCTTGCCGCCGTTGTTTTCTGTATATTGAGACAATAATTGTTCACGTTTCTCCTTCCATTTAAACGAAGGAACGGAGGTCTTTGCAACCGAACTTCCTTTCAAAACAGTAAAACCATTTGTATGGTAAAAACCTTTCGCATCGCAATTATGGCTTTTTGCAAAAAACAAATGCTCTTCTTTAGGTTTAGAAATATCAAAAATGTTGCAACCGATGAATGATGTAAGGAACTTTACATCCTCAAAAAAGCCATTCATATCATCTTTCCTATATTCAGGAAGATTCGGAGCCTTCGGAGTTTGCTTGTTTTCATCCAACACGTAAGCGTTTGACAATTTCGCGTCTGCAATAGCCAAATGTTCAAGATATTGTACATCGGCTTTTGTCATTGCAGCATCTTTTGAGATAAACAACAATGCTTTTTGCCAAAATGACTTCTTGCTGTCGTGGTCTTTAACCCGTTCTCGGAAGTTTTCCGTCTCACCAATATATGCTTTCGGCTTTGTTGCCTCGTCTTCTCCCAACAGGATATAAAAAGCTGGCGTTCTCAACTCAGACCTCTCATTTAAAATGGCAAGATTTGACCTCGGAATTACATACATTTGGCAAATCTTATTGCTAATGAATACATATTGTGTGCCTTTAGGGTCACCGTCGATTAGATATGTTGTTACTGTTTTTCCCATGATCCTTATATTTCTTCCAATCCCAACTCCTTTAAAAACACATTGAGTTTGTTACATGCTTCCTCAATCTTGGCATCTGTTTCATGCAACTGCTTGGTAACAGCCTTAAGATCAATCGGCTCTTCATCTTTCGTCAGGTTGACGTAGCGAGTGATATTGAGGTTGTAGTCGTTTTCCTTGATTTCTGCCAATGAAACCAAGCGTGAGAAACGCGGTTCTTCTTTACGGAATTGATAGGTCTCCACAATTTTTTCCACATCCTTGTCACGAAGGTAATTTTGCCGTTTGCCCTTCTCGTAATGCTCCTCACCACTGGCGTTGATGAACAAAATCTTGTCGTTCTTGCGACATTTCTTCAACACGAGAATGCAAACCGGAATGCCTGTGGAATAGAACAAGTTGGCCGGCAGACCAATAACAGCGTCAATATTATCGTCTTCAAGTAGTTTTTTGCGAATGTCAAGTTCTTTACCGCCACGGAAAAGTACTCCATGAGGCAAAATAATTGCCATCGTTCCATTGTCGCTCAAGAAATGAAAACCGTGTAACAAGAAAGCGAAATCCGCAGCCGACTTTGGAGCAATACCATAACGATTAAAACGAAAATCTTTTGCAGTTTCCTCCGTCGGATCCCAACGTAAGCTAAATGGCGGATTTGCGACCACTGCATCAAACTGCATCTTTTTGGCGGGGTTCTGCTCGTTGAGGATGTCCCAATCGTTGGCAAGCGAATCGCCATGATGGATTTCAAACTCGGTATCTTTTACACCATGCAGAAGCATGTTCATGCGAGCAAGGTTGTATGTGGTAATATTTTTCTCCTGTCCGTAAATCTTGCCGATGGCGTTATCTTTCATCTCATGACGGACATTCAACAACAAAGAGCCTGAACCACAAGCAAAATCCAATACTTTATCAATTCTTTTCTTTTTGCCTGTCTTCGGGTCTTGACAATCCAATGTGACAATACGCGAAAGAACTGTAGAGATCATCTGCGGGGTGTAAAACTCACCTGCTTTTTGTCCTGAACCGGCAGCAAACTGACCTATAAGATACTCATACGCATCTCCTAGTGAATCGCCATCAACTCCACTATCCGCTAAGCCTTTTGCAATAGTTTGTATAACTTTTGCCAAAAGAGCATTTCTCTCAGTATAGTTTTTACCCAGTTTTTCAGAACTCAAATTAATTTCTGAGAACAAACCTCTAAAAGAACTACCAAATGATTCATTCTCAATATATTTGAATCCTTTTTGCAAAGTATTCAGAAGTTCGTCATTCTGAGTACGTGCTAACTCCACTATATTATCCCAAAGAAATTGAGGTTCAAGAACATAATGGATTTTGCGTCTCATTTGCTGTTCAAACAGAGCAACATCGTTGGGATTCTCAAGATACCAGATATGTAATGGTGTGGTAACTCCAAATCTATCCAATACATCTTCAGATACATTAGGATAATCTGAATCGAGTTCCTTCTTCGCTGCTTTCAGATAGTTGTCTGACAAATACTTCCAAAAGAGGAATGAAAGCATATAATCGCGGAAATCATCCGCCATCATTGCGCCTCGAAGATTGTTGGCGATGTTCCAAAGGGTTTTACCTAATTCTTGTTGGTTATTCTGTGTCATATTTATTGCATTCTTTTATAATCAAAATGATATTTTTCGATAATTCTATTAAACACATCTTTTAAGAGATTCTTATTATCAGGAACCATGATATCGGATTGAGGGAAATACACATTTCTATGAGTTAAAGCATTGTCTTCAAGAGCAATTCTATCGGACTCTTCTTTACTATATCCAATTTGTTCCAACACAAAACTAATTCTTCCAACACCTAAAAATGAAGAAATATTTTCCAAAATCTGTCTCAAAATTGCCATATGATAGACTTCAATTCCATTCTCAGAGTTTTCGTCTGCATCATCTTGAATAGCTTTGTCCAATACCTGTAACATTCTCAAATGATAAAGCCAAACCGCCTTATCAGCAAAACTAACAAACGAATAGTCTCCTTTGTCTAACGACAATCCCCTGAGTTGATATTTATTATTCCCGTTATTCCCTCTGAAATGATTACTTGGATCCGTTAGCCAATTGCCAAGAATTGTTGCAAATCCAATATGGTGAGTCGTTATAATAATTTTTCGAGTTTCGTAATGCTTCTTGATTAGTTCAAACAAAGTGAATGCCGTCACAAATATATTATGGTCGTCAAGGCTTGAAACAGGATCGTCAATAAAAATATACTGGTTTTGTTTGTCAGCCCATCCTTCCGAATCAATCAGAGCTAAGAAAAAACACCAAACAAAGATTCTTTCCTCTCCCCTAGATATTTTTATGCTTTTTTCATCTTTGTCGTCCAAATGAAATGAAATAAACTCAATACCTTTTGACGGGTCATCCTCATACGAATGGAAAACAAAATCATATTTTGGGTTATATGGTTTTAATTTCTGTCTTACATTATCTTCATTGATTAACGAATGCAAATCATTGAGATTACTCGGCACTATTAACAAGCGAATACTATCTTCTGCATCTTCGATACCATTATCCCAAACAAACAAATCTTCACTATATGCATTATAATAAACTCCTGTTTGTTTACCTTTTCTACCCTCATTGCTCTGTTCTCTGGCAAACTCTTTATATTCAACTGACAAACGTGTTTTTCCCGTACCATTGAATGCATAAATAAGAAATATATTCTCTTTTGCATCCCTAATTTGTTTGGCTATATCTTTCAACTCCATAATTCAATTGTTATTAGTTGGAAACATTTGTTGCATCAATCCTTTTTTATACAGTTCCAACAATGTAACCTTATTGGTGTATTGGTTTATCATTTCGTCAATTGAAGTAAGACTATCAGCAATTTTGCGCTGTTCGAGAATAGTAGGATATTGAAAAGGCAATTGCATTGCTTTATTTTTCGAAATGTTATATCTTGATATTCCTTGTGCCAAAACTATCATTTTTTTTCGAAAATAGTCAGACCGAAAATAGTACGACATATATATATGATCAAATTTTTCTTTTAATCTATATCCAAAACAAAAACTATTCAGATAAACATTTTCTTTGTCTTCCAGCCAAATTGATGACATTCCAACTTCTTCTGGCGTTTCCGACGATGTTGTAAAAAACACATCACCATACCTAACAGAATGTTGCTTGCCATCAATTTCGATTGGTTGATTCATTTCTTTCTTTGCTATCGGATTAGAAAAAACATTCATATATGTAATATATTCAGCGTCTCCATGACCAAAATCATTTTTGTCTTTGCCAGAAAGACCTGTATATGTTTCTCCTATTTCTCCCAACATCTTTTCTTCCCATTCCCCATCTTTCTCAAATTTTTTGAAGCGCAATTCGGGCAGTTTTTTACCTTTTGCAGGAAAAAGTTTCTGCATCATGCCTTTCTTGTAGGCTTTCAGTTGTTCGAGTTTCCCGTTGGTGGCGGCAAGCATTTCATCTAACGCAGACAGGCTGGCCGCTATGCGACGCTGCTCGGCAAGAGTGGGAAGAGGAATTCTTAATTGTCTGAATGCCGACATATTTACAGACAAGAAACCTCCTGTATTTGTATTTTTCTTACACCATTCATCTATTACAAACATATAATAGTGAAAATACAACATATCAACTTTGTTTTCAAAAGGCTTCTTTTTTGACAAATATGTAAATCTTTGATTGGCAAGAGACTCAACTGTTATTAGAGCGTGTTCCCCTATTGTGGCCGACGTGGCGACAATAATAGAATAAGCAGGAAACAAACCAAAGCCTTTGATGGCTTCCGGTGTTATATGTTGAATCGAATCAGATAGAATATTACCATTTGCCCGAATATCTTCCATACGAAACCACGGAATGGTACCATTTTCCCAATATTCGGTTTTTGATTTTGAAGGAGTGTATCCATTTCGTATATCAAAAACTTCTTCAATAGAATAATCTTTCCATTCCCCGTTGTTGAAGAAATCGGGGAAGCGGAGCTGAGGAATTTGCTTCTGTTGTATTTCCATACTACTTGCCCTCCCGATTAAATCCATCTTTTAGAATGTTTAAAAACACTTCGTTATTGGCTTTTGCGTCCTTAATAAATGCATCAATGGAAAGCACATACGTTCCGATTGGATATTTTGTCTGGTCATCAAGAGATAGTTGAAGCTTATTCTCTTTATAGTACAGACTATCCTTGGAAAACAATGGCGTATATTCATCATTGATTAGCGACAACTTGAACTCATCATTGAATTCAACGATGGCATAAAACCACATCCGTTGTATCTTGTTCGGATAATACTTCAACAACTTAATAGCGCGTTGCTTCAGTTGGCTGATGGCTTCTTCCGTTTTTGCAAGTTTAATACCTCTTTTCTTGAGTTCAATAACAACAACATCAACCGACTTGTCTTGAGAGTTCTGAGGATCATTTGAAAACATCACTACTATATCGGGCCGATCATTGTCAGTTTCCGCTGAAGTTTGCGTAATCTCTTCAATGACCTGCTTCATTGTCTTATCTGACATCGCGGTAGTGTATGTCATATACTTATTATCAAGCAGCCAAAGATTATTGTTATAAATACAATCTAAATCACCTTCTTTGAACACATTCTTTTGTGGAAGAATAATGTTATGAATGTCTGCTTCGGGATTGTCTTTTGTTATAGCCTCAACTTTTTGGATTATCTTTTCCCTATATAAAATGTATTGGGCTAAAGTTCTTGAAGACACATCCAATGCTTTATCATACCTGTCACCTTCTAATGATTGCGCTTCCAAAATATCCTTCTGGTCTCGCATAAAGCGCTTTTGTGCCTCTTCGATAGATTTTGACCGCTCAATTATTCCTACCTCATTTTTGTCGAAATAACCCAACAAATGGGGGTATGTTTTGTTCAAAGATTCTCTTGTTTTTTGGTTTTGCTCTTTTATGGTCGGTATTTCCTTTTCGACAATCTCTGCAACTTTTTCTCTAAACAAGCCCTTGATTGTTTTTAAATCCGCATCTTTTATCGTAAGGGTTTGCCTTGCCGCATCAACTTTGCCATTAAAGAAGGTCGAACGCAAAATAAAAACAATCGTATAACCAGTTTTTGGCAGATTTTCCAGTGAGATTATATCATCCAAAACCTGCGTCCTGTTATCCACACATAATGCAGTCATCAAGAATGTTTCAGATGGCACATCATTTTTACGAACAGCATAATCAAGGTTCGTTTTTTCAAACATTTCAACAACATCAGTGTTGAGTTCTGTTGTCGTCATATCAGGAATATCTGTTTTTGAGATTTCTCGTTCATAGGCTCCTACAAAGTGTTTTTTATTCTTATGAGGAATCTCAATCTTGAATGAAATCTTGAAGTCTTTCCCTTCTTTTTTAAGCAAATAAAGCCTTGGATAAAACTCCAACAATATTTGTCGATGCAAATAATCAGGAGTAATAACTGAATTGCTACTTAATCTTTGTAGTGAGCAATCCTTGAAAGTCAGTTTGGTCTCTTGCTTGCCTTCACCATTTTTCAGCAACTGCATGTCAGTCTTTTCCTTGTCAAATTCATCGTTAAAAGTAAAAGTACGATGCTTCCCTTCAAAATAGCTAGAGACTTCGATTTTGTCGAAATAACTTAGATAAACCAATCGGCCAACACCTTTGTGAGTATCTTCTTCAACTTTCAACAACTCACAAAACTTATCGTAACGCGTATCCGTAAAACCTTCTCCATTGTCAACAATTTCAATTTGCAAGGTTTCTTGTTTCTCAAATGAATCAATGTAAACCTTAACTTTGATTTCAGTGGCATTTGCATCCAAAGAATTGGCAATAGCCTCCTTAAACACCTGTTCTAAAGAAGGATTTTGGAAGAACAATTTAACCGCTTGTTTTGTGTTTACTCTCATTCTATAATGTTTTTATCTTTTTTTATTCTTCATACGCCTTCAATCCCGAAATCTCTTGTCCTGGAACCAGACGCTTCAATAGTGGGACGAGGTCGTTCATCAGTTCTGTTTCTTTCTGAGTGCGAGAACGCCAGTTCAAATTCAATGGCTCAAGCAAGTCGTTCAGCTTCTCGCCATCGAAAATCTTACGCTCAACGATATCGTTTACAAATGCTTGCACATCTTTCACACTTAGACCGTGTTTTTCAGCAATGGCGGTCATTTCCTTGGCATATTTCTCAGTTTTAAATACTTCGTAGCCATCCTTAATCTCTTGTTCCGTCTTGCCATTTACACCATCCAAACTGTCTATGTAGGCAATAATATCGTCACGATCGTCAAGCATATTGGCACTTGAGCGAATCAAATTTATAAGCTCTTCTTTGGTCATCTTCCACTTCGACGGCTTGCCCATATTACGTGCAATTAATTCCATAATATAGTCATAATCGATAACTGAAGAAGCAAATAACACGAACTCAAAATCCAACTCATTTACTTGTTCTGATACCGTATAATCTTTCTTATCGCGAGCGTATCTCAATTGTTGGGCGATGTCAAGATAAACGCCACGGAACGAGCGCAAATCCTCTTCCGTGAATCCATAAGGAGCTTGTGCCTCATGAAACATATATTTATCAACATCCTCACTGGTTCGAATAAAGTCAGTATATTGGTCGAGTTGTGTCTTTAAACGCTGGACATCCTTAAAACACTTAACAAAACCAGCTTTTGCGTCATCGCCTTTAAGATTAAACACTTCTTCCGGCTTAAAGTCCAAATTGTGAATAGCCATATAACTGCGCAAATTGTTTATGGCATCATAATATTTCTTTTGGATAACATCAGCCGGCTCAACAAGCCAAATTTGACGTGCATTGTCTTTTTTCTCACCAGAGAATAACGCTATTGCCGTATCCACAGCATCCTGTTGACCTCGGAAATCAAGAATATTACCATATGGTTTAGTGTCGTTCAAGATTCTATTTGTACGAGAAAATGCCTGCACCAAACTATGATATTTAAGGTTCTTATCAACATACAGCGTGTTAAGATATTTCGAGTCAAAGCCCGTAAGCAACATATCAACAACAATAGTTATGTCAATTTTGTTTTTATGTGCATAATCTTTATTACTATATTGTTGGTTTTTAATACGTTGCTGAATATCTTGGTAATATGCATCAAAATCGTTTATTGAATGGTTCGTGTCGAATTGCTTGTTATATTCGGCTATTATACTTGATAACGCAGCTTTCTTAGCGTCAGGTTCTTGCTCGTTGTCGAGCTGTTCTTGCGGCAAATCTTCTTGAATTTGTTTAATATCACTGTTTCCCTCAGCTGGTGGGGAAAATACACAAGCAATGTTGATAGGTTCGTAATTATCATCTTCCTCTGCTAATAGAGCTTGCATATCTTTAAAAATGCTATAATATTCAATAGCATCGTTTATGGAACCAGTTGCGAACAAAGCATTAAAACGGCCTTCATTTGTCGCTGCACGATGCTTTTTCAATATAGCCTTTACTATTGCCGTTTTCTTTATTGTTCCACCTACAATGTCAGATTTTTCAGGTTTGAAGTAATCGACATGGAAACGTAAAACATTACCATCATTAATTGCATCTGTAATTGTATAAGCATGCAACTCTTTCTCAAAAACATCTTTCGTAGTCTTATACTGAGCTTTTTCGCCAGTTATTTGAGTATATGTCGCATTTGTTTCAAATATCGGCGTTCCTGTAAATCCAAACAGCTGTGCTTGGGGGAAAAACTCCTTTATTGCTTTATGATTGTCTCCAAATTGTGAACGATGGCATTCATCAAATATGAATACAACTCGCTCATCCTTTATTGGTTTAAGTCTTTCTTGATAATTCTTGCGATTTAGCGGATCTAATGCTATACCTAATTTTTGAATTGTTGTCACTATAATCTTATCAGCATAGTCCTCAGAAAGCAATCTCCTGACCAGTGCGTCTGTATTAGTATTTTCTTCAACACAACCTGGCTGGAACTTGTTAAACTCTTCACGTGTCTGTTTATCTAGGTCTTTGCGGTCAACTACAAACAAGCATTTTTCAATTTCAGGATTATCTTTCAATAATGTTGAAGCCTTAAATGAAGTTAGGGTTTTACCACTGCCTGTGGTGTGCCAAATATAGCCATTCCCACGATTTTCATTAATACAACTTACAATCGCTTTTACTGCATAAATCTGATATGGACGCATCATCAACACTTTGCGTTCACAAGCCACCAGAACCATATAACGGCTAATCATCTCACCCAAACGACACTTTTGGAGGAATACATCAGAAAATGCGTTCAATTCTGTTATCTTCTTGTTTTTCTCATCAGCCCATTGATAAACAGGAAGATATTTTTCATCAGCATTAAAGTTAAAATGCTCATTGTTATTATTAGCAAAATAATACGTATTATGCTGATTACTGACAATAAACATTTGAATGAAACACAACAGAGAATTAGTGTAACCGTTTCCGACATCATTTTTATAGTCAATAATCTGCTGCATCGCACGACGTGGACTAACATCCAATGTTTTCAATTCAATCTGAACAATTGGCAAACCATTAATCAGAAGTATAACGTCATAGCGCTGAAAACTATTTCGAGTATTGATGCGCAATTGATGAATGACCTCATAATCATTTTTGCACCAATCCTTAATATTTACAAGCATGTATTGCAATGGTGTGCCATCCTCACGCATGAAAGTATTGCGTTCGCGCAACATTTTAGAAGCATTGAAAACGTCAGAATCAGTAATCTCTTCCAACAAACGCTCAAATTCATTATCAGTGAGATGCACCCTGTTCAATGAGTTGAATTTTTGCCTGAAATTTTCTTCAAGAGCTTTCCTGTCGTGAATGTCATCACGAAACACATACTTCAACTCATCACTTAATTTCTTAATGAAATTGTCCTCAATCTGTTTTTCAAGCGCCATAATGCTACCTTTTTAATCTGGAATAAACGACAGTACTTATCTCCAATTTTTAAACTTACAAAAATACAAACTAATTCTAAAAACACAAAAAAATTTAATGGAAAATTCTGATTTTTATTTTGATTTCATAGATGCGACCTCATTTCTGAGTTTTTCATTCTCTTTTTAAAGCGCTTGAAGTTCTTTTCTCAACTTATCCAAATCGTTTTTCTGTTCGTTGCGATAGCCTATTCGGGCTGTAGTCGTGCGCTCGCGAATGAACGCTGTGCGTCCCTCCATCGGGGCTTCGCCCCCACTTCGCTTCGCGGCGCGGGGGCCCGGCCCGATTGCGGGGCAGCGAGGGCCTAAAAGCCGGACTAAGCGGATGATACTCAAGGCGGGGCGCCCAGTCGTTTGCTTTCAGCAGAAAGCACTCCCCGCCATGAGGATCACCGCCTTAGGACGGCTGCAGCGGGGGCCGATTAATCGGGCCTTGATCTTTTCGGTTCATTTTCCATCAAGGGAAAAGGAACAAACCGCATGACAAGGCACTTTTTGTAAAATTTTTTTAACATTTCCGTTTTTTAGCTTATAAGCTTAATAGCTTAGTAGTTTAATAGACTGTAGAACACACTAAAATCGGTCTGTTTTGTAAAGAAATTTTTAGATTTCTTGCAGAAAAATGAACTTTTTGTTAAAATTTTTTAACACTTTTCCGCTTGACTGACAAGGATTTTCAGTATATTTTTGCAGCAAGGTTTCTAAAAATTAAAAAATATGGTACCAGTAAATAAAAATAATAGCGAAATTGTGCTTTATCAGCCAGATAGCTCAATCAATATGGAAGTCGTATTAGAAAATGAGACTTTGTGGCTTACATTAGATAATTTGTCAACGCTTTATCAACGCGATAAGTCAACAATATCAAGGCATATAAAAAATATATTCAAAGAAGGAGAATTAAAGCCTTACGCAGTTGTTGCAAATTTTGCAACAACTGCTTCCGACGGAAAAACCTATCAAGTAGATTATTATAATTTGGATGTTATTATTTCTGTCGGATATCGCGTTAAATCGCAGAAAGGAGTCGAGTTTCGCAAATGGGCTAATGTCATTATAAAAAACCATATTATTAAAGCTAACGCACTAAATGTCAGAGTTGATAAAGTCGAGGAAGAGGTGTTTTATCTGAAAAAGAAAACTGAAGAACTCGACACCATAGTCAAAGGCCAGCTTCCGCCTCATGAAGGTGTCTTCTATGATGGCCAGATATTTGACGCTTACGTGTTTGCATCAGATTACACAGCAAATCTTTCAAAAGATCTGAAACTCGATTTGCAAAAACATAATACGCAGTATCAGCCAATAGATATTAAGGTTTTCAAGAATTCCCACGACAGATTTCTGATTATCGACGACGAAGTATATCATATCGGAGCATCATTGAAAGACCTGGGAAAGAAGATGTTCGCGTTCTCAAAACTTAATTTCGAGAAAGAGAAGATTTTGGAAATTTTGTGATTATTTAAAAATAGTTTTTATCTTTGCATCAAATTATGACATTATGGGCTTGACATTATTACTTTTCGGTCTTATTTCCGACACTTTTGTCGCCGCTTTAGTAGGACTGGTCGGCGCCCGTCGCCGCATTGGCTTCGGCTGGACGTTCTTCCTGTCGGTGCTGTTCACACCTTTCATAGGCCTGATTTTCTGCCTTTTATCAGATAAACTGCCTGATGGCGACCGAAACTGGGGCTGCCTCGGAAGCATACTGGCGATTGTTACAATAGCATTGTTTGTTTTACTGTTTATGACACTGCTGGCAGCTTAAAACCTCTTCAAACATCTTCCGATACGCCTCCGCTTTCTTTTCAAACGCCAGCGGATAAGCTCGCGATGATGACGGCAAACGGTATAAAACAAGGTCTTTTTCCATTGTTATTTTAGCATTCGGCGCTGGAATTTCACTAATATTGAAATATCCACAGACTTCAACGGTAGCCTTCTCCCCTGTCGTGGCAATGGCTTTGCATTGTGGCATCTTCGCCAACAAAGCCCTGATATCGGTTCTCTCAACTATTTCAAGAAAAGCATCAGAAGCATTGTCTTTCAATCGGTTGACAGCCATTGCAGTGTCGAAAAACGCTATCCCTTTTTCATTTAAAAAGGCGATGATCTCATCTTTTTTGAAGCTTTTACGCTCCAAATCGACAAAATGGTTCTTGTCGTGAAACCAAATCTCGCCCTCCAGACGCCAATGGTCGTTCAGGAAATTCGGGTAAAAGAAGTCCATACACCAGCGCTTCTTCGGCGGCGGAAAACTGCCTAAAAACAACACTTTCGCATTAGCTGGCAGAAATGGCTGTAATGGATGGCGCTCGGTCATAATCTAAGGTTTTAAACAAAAAACAAACAAACTCCAGCCACGCTGATGACCGCGCCGATGACTTCGCGGACCGTCACTTTCTGATGGAAAAGTATCGCTGCCGGAGCGATGATGAGGATTGGCGTGAGGGCGAATAGCGTCTGCGCGATGCCCGCCGAGGTGTATTGAGTGGCAAGCAACGACGCGCTGACACCGATGAAAGGTCCGAAGACGGTCGACGCCAGCACACACCACATCGCCTTGCGGTCGTTGACAGCATGATGCAGCTGCTTCAGTCCGTCTTTGTTGAAGATTATCAAAGCCAGGAAAAAGCCAGTCAAACCGATGTAAGCGCGAATCGTGGTGGCGGCAATGGGCACGCTTACGCTCACCGGCAAAGGCAAGATAGCTCCTTCAAAGACAGAGTCTTGCGCGATATTCAAAGCCGCGAGAGCCGCATCGTAATGCGTCAGGCCGACCTTGCTTAGCACCAGACCGAAACCCTGGCAGATTCCAGCCATCGCCGCATAAAAGATACCTCTCGCAGGCAGCTTGAAATGCAATTTCTGTTTCTCAGAACCGTCACTTTTCGACAATATCGACAAAGCAATACCGCTTAACGTTATTATCATTCCAATAATGGCAACAGGCCGCATGTGCTCGCCAAGCAATATCCTTCCGGTGATAGCCGCCGTAGGTGCCGAAAGTGTCATGAAAAGCTGGCCGAAACGCGAGCCGATATGGATATAACCCTGCATCAGACAGTAGTCGCCGATGACATACCCCACCAAGCCCGAGAGAAGCAGCCACAGCCACGTGCCGCCATCGGCATGACGAGGATACGGCACACCCATCACCAGCCACAAAGTAATCATCAGAAGCACAAGCGACATCGTCATCCTGATGGTATTGAACGGCAACGAGCCCATACGCTTAGAGCCGACCTCCGCAAACAAAGCGGTGGCAGTCCACGAAACAGCAACGAATAAGGCTATCAGCTCTCCTAAAAACATGGTTATTTCAAAATTAAGGCGCAAAAATACTAATTTTTTGATAATGTTAACATTAATAATGACGAGAACAAAATCGTCATTTCGAGCTTGTCGGGAAATCCTTGTTTTACGAAATCATTCAATTTTTACGTTATTTGAGGATTTCTCCACTCCCTTTGGTCGGTCGAAATGACATAGGTAGAACAGAAAAATCCGTGAAAATCCGTGTAATCCGTGGTTTATATAAAAAAATGTCATACCTTTGCAAAAAATTAGGATTTTATGATGGAATTGAACACTTCTTATTGCTCCGACAAGTATCAGTATACGATGGGCAAGTCGTTCTACGACAATGGGATGAAGGACAAACGCGCTGTTTTCAACCTCTTCTACCGCAAGGCTCCGGATACCAACAACTGGGCGGTCGTCAGTGGTGTGCGCGAGGTGCTGAAGATGGTGGAAGGCCTCGGAAAAGCCGACGAGAGTTTCTTCGAGCAGTTCCTGCCAGGCGATGAATATGAAGAAGTACGCAAATATTTCGCCACGATGAAGTTCACCGGCAATATCTACGCCATGCGGGAGGGCGAGATAGCATTCCCTAAAGAACCTATCATCACCATAGAAGGACCTATCATCGAGGCTCAGGTCCTTGAGACTCCTATGCTTTGCATCATGAACCATCAGATGGCGGTGGCTACAAAGGCGTCGCGTGTCACACGTAGCACCACCAAGCCTATCAGCGAATTTGGAAGCCGTCGCGCTCACGGCCCGTGGGCTGCCATCTACGGCGGAAAAGCAGCATACATCGGCGGCTGCCAGAACACATCCAACATCGTGACAGGCGTGGAGTTCGGTTTCCCGGCATCAGGAACGATGGCGCACAGCTACGTCACCTCGTTCGGCCCGACGGTGAAAGGCGAATACGAAGCGTTCGACAAATATATCAAGACTCACAAAAACGAGGTGCTGATACTCCTCGTCGACACATACGACACGCTGAAATGCGGTCTCAAAAACGCTATCAAGGCGTTCAAAGCCAATGGAATCGACGACTCCTACCCTTACGGCTACGGCATCCGTCTCGACAGCGGCGACCTCACCTACCTCTCAATAAAAGCACGCGACATGCTTGATGAGGCAGGTCTCAAAAACTGTAAGATATTCGCTACCAACGCATTAGACGAGTATCTCATCACCGAACTTGAGCGTCAGGGATGTAAGGTCGACAGCTACGGCGTGGGCGACGCCATCGCGACAAGCAAGCATAACCCTTGTTTCGGTAATGTCTACAAGCTCGTGCAGGTTGACGACATGCCGGTTTTGAAACGCTCGGAAGAAAGCAGCAAGCTCATCAATCCTGGCTTCCAGATCACATACCGTATCATTAGAAACAACAAGTTTAAGGTCGATGTCACCTGTCTGCGTGGCGACAAGCTTGCACAAGCCATCGAGAATCGTGAGGAGATAACTCTTCGTGACGAGAACGACCGCCTGAAATCGACAACATTCCCTGCCGGAAAATATGAATATCGTATTTTGCAGCCGCAGGTGATGAAAGACGGCAAAGTGATTCTCGAAGACATCCCGATTCAAGAGAAACGTGCGTATTACCTTGATAATCTTGAGCATCTCGACGAGACTGAGAAACGTCTCATCAACCCGCACTACTACAAATGCGACATCTCCGACGACCTCTACGATTTAAAGGAAAGATTGATTGAAAATATCGTGAAGGAAATCGAGGAATTCGATAAATAAGCCATTAGTAGCCTTTAGGTATTAGCCATTAGCCATTAGTAGCCATTAGGTATTAGCCATTAGCCATTAGGTTTATCTAGTGGCTAATGGCTAGTGGCTAAACCCTATATCTGTTTCAGCAGATTTACCATTTCGATTGCGGTTGTCACTGCATCGTAGCCTTTGTTTCCGGCTTTTGAACCGGCACGTTCGACGGCCTGTTCGATGCTGTCTGTGGTGAGAACGCCAAAGATCACTGGCACTTCGGTCTGGAGACCAACTGTTGCGATGCCTTTGGTAGCCTCGTTAGCGACCATGTCGAAATGTGGTGTAGCGCCACGGATGACAGCGCCAAGGCATACGACGGCGTCGTATTTCTTGCTTGCAGCCATCTTCTTTGCTACGAGCGGGATCTCGAAAGCGCCCGGAACCCAAGCCACATCGATGTTTTTCTCATCACCGCCGTGACGTTTGAAAGCGTCGATGGCACCACCCAACAGCTTGTTGGTGATAATCTCGTTGAAACGGCCAGCCACGATGGCGATCTTCTGGCCTTCTGCTAATAATTTTCCTTCTAAAATGTTCATGTTTTAATATTTTAAGTTGTTAATAATTCACATTAATTCGTCATTTCGAGCTTGTCGAGAAATCCTTTTTAGAATATGCTTATGCGAAAAGAGGATTTCTCCACTTCGCTCCATTTCATTCCGCTTCGGTCGAAATGACGGGAGAAACGTCTTTCACATGAAGTATATGTCCCATTTTCTTATATTTCGTATAAAGATAGAATGCATCCTTTTCGTTGCAGGTCATCTCGATAGGCTCACGGCCGACGATTTCGATGCCGTAGCCTTCCAAGCCGCTGATTTTCATCGGGTTATTGGTCATCACGATAATTTTCTTTGCGCCCAGATCTGCCAAAATCTCAGCGCCGGTGCCGTAATCGCGCAAATCGGCGGCGAAACCGAGTGCGAGGTTAGCCTCGACGGTGTCCATGCCTTTGTCCTGCAAGGTATAGGCTTTCAGCTTGTTGATCAAGCCGATGCCGCGGCCTTCCTGACGGAGATAGAGCAGCACGCCTCTGCCCTTAGCCTCGATACGGCGCATGGCCTCCTGCAGCTGCTCGCCACAGTCGCAACGCATCGAACCGAAAGCGTCGCCAGTCAAGCATTCAGAGTGCACACGGCACAAAACAGGCTCGTTTGTCGTCAAATCGCCTTTCACCAGCGCCACATGATGCTCGCCAGTGATTTTATCGACATAACCAATAGCCTTGAAAGTGCCATATTTTGTTGGAAGTTCGGCTTCTGTAACACGTTCAACCAGCACCTCAGTCTTGCGACGATACTTTATCAATTCAGCTATCGATGTGATTTTCAAGTTGTTAGACTTCGCAAACTGAATCAGCTCGGTGGTGCGCATCATGGTGCCGTCTTCGCGCATGATCTCGCAGCAGAGACCGCATTCCTTCAACCCTGCGAGACGCATCAAATCGACAGTAGCCTCAGTGTGACCGCCACGTTTCAGCACTCCACCCTGACGGGCTTCAAGCGGAAACATGTGCCCAGGACGACGGAAATCCTCAGGACGCACGCCGTCTTCAACGACTTTCATGGCAGTAATGGAGCGCTCCACAGCCGAGATGCCTGTCGTAGTGTCTATATAATCGATTGAAACCGTAAATGCAGTGCAGTGATTGTCAGTGTTTTCAGTCACCATCTGGTTGAGTTTCAAACGTTTGCATATCTCTGAGCTCATCGGCATGCAAATCAAGCCTTTGCCGTATGACGCCATAAAATTCACGTTTTCGACGGTCGCAAACTCAGCCGCACAAATCAAATCGCCTTCGTTTTCGCGGTCAGGGTCGTCGACGACGATGATCATCTTACCAGCGCGAAGGTCTTCTAAAGCTTCCTCAATAGTGTTAAAATCTTTGTTCATTTATATTAATAATTATTGTCTTTCAATAGGTTAAGCAATCTCTCATCATTTCTTGCGGTGATGTTTCCCACAAATTTTTCGATATATTTTCCGACGATATCGTTCTCCAAATTCACGGTGTCGCCGATTTTTTTCTTCGTCAATGTCGTCTCGTCCTGAGTGTGCTGGATGATTGAAACTCCGAAGTCATAGCTGCTTACATCTGTGACTGTCAATGAGATACCGTCGATTGTGATAGAGCCTTTTTCAACGATATATCTCAAAATCTCAGGTCGTGTCTCTATTTTCACCCGTATCGCCTTGTCGTCGCGGGTCATCTTTGAGATTATGCCAGTGCCGTCGATGTGGCCTGAAACTATATGTCCGCCAAAACGACCATTTGCAGGCATTGCTCTCTCGCAATTCACTAAATCGTTGATTCTCAAATCTTTGAAATTAGTTCGGTTCATCGTTTCCGGCATCACGTCGGCGGTGTAAGAGTCGTTGTCGAATGTCGTAACCGTCAGGCAGACGCCGTTTGTGCAGATGCTGTCGCCGATATGGATGTCGTCCAAAATCTTCTTCACAGCGATTGTCAGCCTGATGCTGTTGGCACCACGCGTAATCGCCTTCACCTTCCCGATTTCTTCAATTATACCCGTGAACATATCTTTCCTTTTATTAAAATATCTCCGTTAATATTTTGAATATCAATGTCTTGTAAATTTATCGCCTCGCTCATTTTATCAATTCCCTTACCAGAAACAGGAGTCTTGGCGCCTTCTCCGCCTATGATTTTCGGAGCTATAAACGCCCATACCTCATCGACAAAACCCGCCTCAAGAAACGCGGCATTTAACGTTCCGCCGCCTTCTAATAACAATGAGTCTATACCCATGGCACCGAGTTTTGTCATCAAATCGTTGATGTCGACATGATTGTTATTTGATTGACACTCAAGGAGTTCAACCCCAGTCATTTCGAGCGACCGTAGGGAGTCGAGAAATCCTTTTTGTTTGTTAACGTTTAAAGAGGATTTCTCCACTTCGCTCCGCTCTGCTTCGCTTCGGTCGAAATGACGGCAAGCAACGATTGTTCTGTATTCCTTTGCCGTCTTAACCAACTGAGAATCAACCGGAATCCTCAGATTCGAATCGACAACGATTCTCACCGGCTGATGATGTTTCCCTTCCAATCTGCATGTCAGCATCGGGTCGTCTGCCAAAACAGTGCCAATACCAACGATAACGCCAGCTAATTCACTTCTCAATTCATGCACCATCTTGCGTGATTCCTCATTTGTCACCCACTTCGAATCGCCAGTATACGCTGCTATTTTGCCGTCGAGGGTCATAGCGGTCTTCATTATGACGTACGGTCGCTTGGTGGTGATGTATTTAAGAAACACTTTGTTCATCTCGCGGATCTCATCTTCACAAAGTCCCACCTCCACCTCAATGCCAGCGTCTTGCAACATCTTCACGCCTTTTCCTGCTACAAGTGGGTTTGGGTCGAGGATGCCGACAAACACTTTTTTGATGCCTTTTTCGATGATTATTTCGGTGCATGGTGGCGTTTTGCCGTAGTGGCAGCAAGGTTCAAGTGTCACATAAAGTGAAGCGCCTTTAGTTTCTGTTTTACAGCGTGTTAAAGCATTGCGTTCGGCATGAAATTCGCCGTATTTTTCATGGTATCCCTCGGCAATTATTTCATCGTCTTTCACGATCACGCAGCCCACCAAAGGATTCGGATGGACGTATCCTCCGCCCTTCTTGGCGAGCTCGATGGCACGCCGCATAAACTCGATGTCTTTTTCGCAATATGACATAAAAAAAGCCCTAAATAAACATCAGGGCAGCATATTTTGAAAAATTAAAACAAACAAACTTCTCTCATCCGGACTGTCACCGTCGGTTTCGGAATTTCACCGAATCAGTTCCCCTTGGGGAAGTCGCGGACTGTCACCGCCGGAAAGGAATTTCACCTTGCCCTGAAGTTTTCGACTGCAAAAATACACAAAATTTTAATATTGTGCTATATTTTGTTGCATTTTTTTAACAAAATGAAGTCGAGAGTGACCATCGCGGCCATCGCCTCAACCATCGGGACCACTCGTGGGACTACGCAGACATCGTGTCGTCCTTGAATCTCTATTGTCGTCGCATTTCCTTGGATATCAACGGTTTGCTGCGGATACATCACTGACGGGATCGGCTTAAAAGCGACTTTGAAAACTATATCCTCGCCGTTTGTGATGCCGCCTTGCACGCCTCCAGAGTGATTTGTCTTGGTGCGGATTTGCTTGCCATCTAACGTGAATTCATCGTTGCATTCGCTTCCTCGCATGCCTGCCGCATTGAATCCTTCGCCTATCTCAAAGCCCTTCGCCGCGTTGATTGTCATCATCGCCTGTGCCAACACCGCATGAAACTTTTGAAAAGCGGGCTCTCCGAGGCCTACAGGAGTGTTTTTGACGATTCCTTGGACAACTGCGCCCACGGTATCCTTTTCTTCTCTATAACGGCTTAAAATGCGTTCAATCTCGTCTTTCGAGAAGCTTTTACTTCTCTCCTCGCCTATCTGAATCACATCTGATTGAATCTCAATGCCTTGCGATGCGAGAATCTGTTTGGCGATTGCACCCGCAACAACACATGGCAACAATGTCCTTGCCGAGCCTCTGCCTCCGCCTGCATAATCTCTGATTCCATACTTCATCTGATAAGTATAATCGGCATGCGACGGACGAAAAACATCCTTAATATTCTCATAATCAGAGGATTTCGCGTCTTTGTTACGAATCAGGAACGCTATCGGGGTGCCAGTGGTCTTACCCTCAAACAAACCCGACAGGAACTCGACCACGTCTGGCTCTTTCCGCATCGACATGGCATTATTCTGTCCCGACTTTCTACGTGATAACTCATTTTCAATCAATGATTTATCAAGCAAAATACCAGCAGGACAGCCGTCAATAACACCACCAATGGCCGGACCATGGGATTCACCGAAGGTGGTCAGACAAAATGCCGTTCCAAAAGAATTTGAATTCATATAAACATATAGGGACAAGGCAAGCCTTGTCCCTACGGGAATATCAGATTTTATTATTGTTCGTTTAAAATCTTAACCTTTGCCTCGAGAACCTTAACGTCGTTCTTGATCTTGGCAATCTTCTTCTCGTATTCAAGCTTCAGAAGCTCTGACTGCTTGCTTCTCGCGAAGAATCCGATGTTGTTCTCCAAAGTGGTGATTTCGTCACGCAGTCTCTGGATCTTGGTCTGGAGGTTCATGCGTTCTCTTCTGACTTTGTCGCGTGAATCCGGATCTTCCTTCAAACCTGAGACCATGTTACGATACTCGTTGGTTGTCGCCTCGTTATCGTTGGCGCGCATCTTGTCGAACAAGCCATCGATGAGGCTGCGGTATTCGTTTTGGATGCTGTCTTTGTATTTCATCGGGACGTGACCGATAGCCATCCATTCTCTCTGGAATCCGCGGATTGCCTCCATATTCTCGTTGCGGTCTTTCTTCAACTCGTAAGCCTTGATGCGCTCGATGATTTCCTGTTTTGCCTTGAGGTTAGCTTCCTCTTCGCCTTTAATTCCTGAGAAATGCTCGGCTTTTCTTGCAAAGAACGCGTCGCAGGCGCTGCGGAAACGCTTCCAGATCTTGTCTGAATGACGTTTCGGCACCGGACCGATGGTCTTCCATTCTTCCTGGAGCTGTTTGATGCGGTCGGTGGTCTTCTTCCACTCTGTCGAATCGACGAGATTCTCAGCTTCCACGCAGATTTGAACCTTCTTGTTGTAGTTTTCCATCTGCTGTACTTTGAGCTTGCTGAAGAACTCTTTCTTTGCCTCGAAGAATGTGTTCATCGAGCCTTTGAAGCGGTTCCAGATCTCATCGCTCTGTTTCTTCGAAACCGGACCGATTTCCTTCCAAGTCTTGAACAAATCGTTAACCTCATTCGACTTCTTCTGATATCCGTTGATGCTGTTAACAGGTTCATTCACAATCTCTTCCATCTTCACGCAGATAGCTTCTTTAGCCTCGTAGTTGGCTTTCTGCTCTTCCTCGATCTTTGCGTAATGCTCGCGGCGAATCTGGTTTACCTTATCGGTTGTGTTCTTGAAACGCTCCCAAATCTCGTCTTTCTTATCTTGCGGAACAGGACCGATTTCCTTCCACTCGTCGTGATATTTCTGTAATGCCTTGAACGCTTTTGTCTGTGATTTCTCAAGAAGCAGGAGTTCAGCCTTTTCGCAAAGCTCAATCTTAGCCTCGAGATTCTTCTTCAGGTCAAGGTCACGCAACTCTCTGTTAATCTTAACTTTATCGTAGAATTTCTCGATAAGGAAATGATATGTGTTCCAGATGTTTGAAACCTCGTTTGCAGGCACCTGACCGATTTCTTTCCATCTGTCCTGAAGGGCACGGAAGTCATCGTAAGTCTTCTTCAGAGTCTCTTCAGAATAAATCAAAGCCTTCAATTCCTCAATGATTTCAAGCTTTTTCTGAAGGTTCTCAGCTTTCTGCTTCTCCTGTTCTTCCTTGTATCTCTCTTTGTTTACCTTGTAAATGTCGAAAGCGGCTTTGAAACGCACCTCAAGCGGATCGTCTTTGTGCTCATAGCTTTCTTTGTCGCCACCGTCGAGGATGAATTGCTCCATCTCTTTGTCACGATCAACCTTATTGAGTCTCAAGAAGTTAGTCTTGATAGCGGCAACTTTATCCTTGATCTTAGCAACGTCCGGATCCTGGACTGTTTCTTCAAGAAGTTCAACGAGTTGGAGTTTGTTAAGGTTCGAGAAATCGAATTCCAACTCTTCCTCCTCTTCGTTTTCGTTGTCGTTAGATAAATCAAGCTCGGCATCCTGTGGAATTTCCTCATTTTGAGGCATAATTTCCTCTTCAGGAAGCTTCGTTTCTTCTTCATTAACATCAATTTTCACATTGATTTTTACAGAGCCAGGCAAAATTGTCGGCTTGTTGAGTTTCTCAATTGTCTTGAGTTCGGTAGCGTTCATTTTTTGATAAATGTTTGATAATCAATAATTTAATTAAGTCGTTATCAGAATTTTGTTTTCACAAAACTCGATATTGGAGCAAAAATAGGCTGCAAAGATAATAATTTTCTCACGAAAATGCATTATTTTGAAAAAATTTTGTAAGTTTGTAACCTAAATTTTTGCGTATGTTGACTTTGGAAGAGATTAAGAAAACGATAGCGGAACTCATCGAAAATTTGGGTGAAAAAGTATTGGGAATCAATGCGATGCCGAGTTCAGGCTCGTCGCGACGCTATTTTCGGGTTAAAACCGACAAACGTTATTTGATTGGAGCACATAATCTCAACATTGAAGAAAATGATGCTTTTTTCAGTTTTTCCAAGCATTTCCACGAATGCGGACTGCCCGTTCCAGAGATTTTGGCAATCTCTCCTTCCAAAGAGATTTACATTCAGACAGACTTGGGTGATGTCGCACTGTTCCATCATGTTGAAAACTGTTTAAAAAACGGTAAATATGATGAAAACACTATAGAATTATACAAAAAATCCCTTGATAAACTTGTTGATTTTCAGACAGTTGGACACAAAGGACTTGATTATTCCAAGGCATTCCCCACTCCAGCTTTCGACGAGATGTCGATAATGGAGGATTTGAATTATTTCAAGTATTGTTTTTTGAAAGAACAGGAAGAGATTTCGTTCAATGAGACACGTTTAGACACTGATTTTCAACGACTTGCAAAATACATTTTGGAGGCTCCATCAGATTTCTTCATGTATCGTGATTTCCAGTCGCGTAATATCATGATAGTTGATAACGAGCCTTATTTCATTGATTATCAAGGGGGTAGAAAAGGACCGCTGCAATATGACGTGGTTTCGCTGTTGTATCAGGTGAAAGCGAAGATTCCGGAGGAGTTGAGAGCGCAACTGATTGATTATTATAAAAATAGATTGGCTGAGATTTCTCCGCTACGCTTCGCTCCGGTCGAAATGACGAACGAAAAAAATCGTCATTCCGAGCGACTGAAAGGAGTCGAGGAATCTCCTGCACATGATTTGATTGAATCTTTTGACAAATATTTCCCTGCTTTCGTGTTATTGCGACTGCTTCAAGTTCTTGGCGCCTATGGCTTCAGAGGCTTGATACAGAAGAAGTTACACTTCATGCAGAGCATTCCGTATGCCATTCGTGAGATCATGAAGGCTTGTGACAATTGGTCGTTACCTTTCGAGTTGCCGGAACTGCAAGCTGTCATCAAGCAGTTCGGTGTTTTGCTTTTAAAATACGAAAGCATTGAGCCTGAAAGACTTACAATCACAGTAAACAGCTTCTCGTTCAAAAACGGCGGCGTTCCTTACGACAAGAGCGGCAATGGTGGCGGTTATGTTTTCGATTGCAGAGCTTTGCCGAATCCAGGACGTTTCATGGAATTCAAGAAAAGCACAGGCGAAGATGCTGACGTAAAAGAGTTTTTAGACGATAAACCTGATGTGCATTACTTCTTGCAGAACGTACAAATGCTTGTATATCAATCAATTGACAACTATCTTGAGCGCGGTTTCAAGAATCTGCAAATCAACTTCGGATGCACGGGCGGACAGCATCGTTCGGTGTTTTTCGCGCAAAGAATCGGCGAGCTTATACATGAAAACTATCCGATGGTGAACGTCGAAATCAACCACTTGGCACAACATATCTCTCATGTCTATGAAGCGAAATAGAAGAACGGCATTTATCCTCGCAGCAGGTCTCGGGACCCGCTTAAAAGAGTTGACAGCTGACACTCCTAAGGCTTTAGTATCAATAAATAACAAGCCTTTACTTGAAGTGTTGCTTGAAGAGTTGATAAAACAGGATTTCAATCATATTGTCATAAATGTTCATCATTTTGGAGAGCAGATAATTGAGTTTTTAGGAGATTTCTCCACTACGCTTCGCTCCGGTCGAAATGACGGGGATGGTGTCGTCATTTCGAGCGAAATCGAGAAATCTCATGCTGACGTGATTATCGAGATTTCTGACGAGCGACCGCTTCTTATGGACACCGGAGGTGCCATCCTGCAGGCTCTGCCCTATTTCGAGCAAAGCGAAGCAGTGCTGGTTCACAACGTGGATGTGCTCACAAATGTTGATTTAAAAGTCTTTTACGACGATTTCTGCAAAAGCGATGATGCCGCATGGCTTCTTACACAAGAACGAATCAGCAAACGTAAGCTGGTGTTCGACAATAACAACAATTTCCTTGGAAGGTTTAACACTGAAACCAATGATTATGACGGAAACGGCGCATTGCCAAACGAATGTAAATTATTGTCATTCAGCGGAATACATCTTTTCAAACCTCAATATTTCAAGGAGTTTGAAGTAAAGCCTTGTTACGTTTTTGGATTATATCAGAAAATCGCTGAGAATCATAAAGTTACATCAAAACTGATACATCCCGAGTATTGGTTCGATTTGGGCACGCAGGAACAACTGAAAAACGCGGAATCATGGCTTTCATCCAGAAGATAAGTGATTATATTACAAGTCATTACGATTTGACGAAGGAGAACATCACCATTGTTTTCCCGAACAAACGTGCTGCTTTGCAGTTGAGAACCGAGCTCGCGAAGACCATAAAAACCAACTTCTGGGTGCCGCAAATCCTCTCTATCCAACAGGCGATGGAGGAATGGAGTGGCTTACAACTCATTGATAATATTGAAGTTATCTTTGAAATAATCAAGATGAATCAGGAGTTTTTCCCGTATGCTGCCCAGATGGCTAAGGATTTCGATGAGATCGACCAATACGGTGTGAATGCGGAAAAGCTTTTTTCACATCTGAAAGACGCGAAAGAGATTGAGGAATGGAATCTTGGCCTTGAAAACGGTGTAGAATCGAATTATCTGAAGTTTTTCGGGTCGCTTCTTACCTACTATAACAATCTACGTGAAACTTTGTTGAAGAATTATCAGGGCTATTATGGCTTGATAACCAAGAAGATAGCGTCATTTGACGACTCCACTTTACAGAAATGCACCAAGGGCAGAAAAATCATTTTTGCCGGCTTCAATGCGCTTACTACTACCGAAGAAAACATTATCGTGCGCATGGTTGAAAGCGGTAACGCAGTGATGCTCTGGGACTTAGATAAGTATTATTTTGAAGATGAGCAGCAAGAAGCAGGACATTTTGCCAGAAAATTTTTCAAAAAACACCCAAATATTGAGAAAAACTTCATTGACGACAACTTCCTGACCCAAGAGAAAAAGATAAATGTAATCAGTGTTTCAGGTAATGCAGTGCAGACGAATGCCTTGCAGCTCCAGCTAAAGAAGGATAAGAGAGAAGTGATTGTATTGGCGGATGAGTCGCTGTTGATACCGGTTTTGAATGCGATTCCGGAGGCAGTGGGCAATATTCAAGTGACGATGGGTTATCCTTTTGATAAGACTATAGTCTATCACTTTGTGGATCAATGGTTTAGATATCAAAACACATTAAGTGATAACGAGAACAAGATTTATCTCTGGACATTCTTGCGCTTCTGCAATTCCGATTTCATTAAGCTGATTTTCAAAGGGTTAGAATACGATAAGCTGAATTCCTGGCTGATGAAAATGGCTCAAGAATCAACTTATTATTTCAAAAAATCGGATCTGAAACAGTTTGAAGACAACACGCAACTCTTTGATTTTCTTAATCTTGCGATTAAAAAATGGAAGAATGCCAAGGAATGCGTATCATCTTTAAAGGAATTATTGATTCTTTCAATAGCAAAACTTGAGAAAAACAACAATTTCATTAAAAATCAGATCAGCGTTGCCGGTAGGATTACCAATAGACTCGAATTACTTCTTAATAAATACTCGGATTATATCCAAATCATTGATTTACAAATGCTTTATGCGCAGGTTGCAAGTCAAATGGCAATCAATTTGCAGGGCGATAAAGATGGTTTGCAAATCATGGGATTGCTTGAAACTCGAAACCTTGACTTCGATGTCATTCATTTTTTGAGTGTTAATGAAGGTATCCTGCCTCAAAACAAAAACAATAACAGTTTGATTCCGTTCGACTTACGCAAAGCATACGGTCTGCCGACGTACGACCAGCAACAGGCTGTTTACGCATATCACTTCTATCGTTTGCTGCAAAATGCCAAGCAAATCAACCTGTATTACAATAACATTGCAGATTTGTCGGGCATGGGCGAGCCGAGTCGTTTCATCAGGCAGTTGGAGTATGAATACGCAAAAAACAACCCTAAAGTAAAGCTTGAATATTTACAATATAAATCACCATCTATCAATGATAAAGAAAATGGTATAGAGGTGGTTAAAACCGACGAAATCTTAAATAAAATACAGAAACTCTCACCTACTTCTATTGGTGTTTATGTGAGATGTCCGCTGCAGTTTTATTGGAAAAACATCGAGAAAATCGAGGACAAATCGCCTGATGAGGAGATCCAGGTAAACGTTGTCGGAAGCATCATCCACGCAACTCTGGACTATTTTTACAAGCTTTTCAACAAAAACGAGATTATTTCGTTGGCGCTTTTCGATGAGATGTACAAGAAACATTTCAAAGAATGCTATCATAAATCATTGATTGACAATGGATTCACAAATGGTCTGCCGGATACAGGATTTAATTATCTGAACAAGACTGTCATTGACAATATGCTCGAAAACTTCATCCGTTATGAGAAGAAGTTCCTTGAAGAAGGCATACAAATGTCGATAATCGACACAGAGATCGAGCTAACCAAAGAAGTTGAATATCAAGGACACAAGGTATTGCTTCACGGTTTCGCAGACAGAATCGACAAGGTCAATGAAGAAATCAGAGTTATTGATTACAAAACCGGCAAAGTGAACCCTTACGACGTGAAAATCGGCATAAAGAACGACAAAATCACGTCAATGGCTGAAAAATCGATACAGTTGTTGATGTACAAATACCTGTATTTGCACAATCATCCTGAGGTTAAACCAGAACTGATTCAACCGGGAATCGTCGGCTTCCAAAAGTTAAGTCATGGTCTTTACAATCTGGAAATCAACGAGTTACATGATTTAAGCGCCTCGTTTGAAGCGACTTGCGACAAGTACTTCAACGAGTTCTTGGAAGAGATTTTCAACAAAGACATTCCGTTCACACAGACCGAAGAAGTTAAAAACTGCAGTTTCTGCGATTTCAAGAGCATCTGCAAACGTGGTTAAATATAGCATAATCACTTGAATATCAAGTCGATATACACTGGCAAATGGTCACTGTAGCCACCAAAGTACTTTGGTCCCACGTATGTTCTGAACAGTTTCACGCCACCAAACGATTCGTCTTTTTCAAAGAGAAAATCGCCATGGTATATTTGTGCGCTGTTTTTCTTGTACGATAAACCTTTGTCATTGTCAATCAATGATTTAGAGACAATGATTTGGTCAAAGATCTGCCAGTTGTACTGATGTTTCAATGTTCCTTCAAAGCCAAGATGCTTTCCATCGGTAAACAGATTCACTAAAACATCATTTTCAGCAGTCTCATCAAGCGGTTTGGCACATAACACATCTTTGATACTCGGATCTTCCGGAGTGTCGTTAAAGTCACCCATTATTATTATTTTAGGTATGGTCTGATGCAGAAACACCAACGAATCTACCTTGTGTTTCAATGTGTTAGCTGCAAGAGCTCGCAGTTTTATGGTCTCACGCTCGCCACCGTAACGCGACGGCCAGTGGTTGACGAAAACATGCAAAGTATCCCCTCGCCTGTCGTAAAATTTAGCATATAAAATATCTCGTGTCTTATATTTCGGATTCTTTGGATTTCTCACCTTAATCGGTTCAGTATAAATGAGTTGCAGCTTGTCGATGCAATAAACCATAGCCACATCGATGCCTCGTTTGTCGTCGCCTTCATAATGAACTATGCGATAATTATGTGTTTTCAAAGGCGTTTGATTAAACAGCATTTTCAGCACATATTCATTCTCAATCTCAGCAATTCCAAGCACTGCCAGCGGTTCGTTATCCGAAATTCCCAAAATTGCCTTGTACATGTTGTTTCGTTTCTTGTAAAACCGGGATTTTGTCCAATGTTGACCGCCATTTTCAGTAAATTCGTTATAAACTCTCGTGGAATCGACAAACGGATCGAAAAAGTTTTCGAAGTTCCAAAATGCCACACGCATCCCCTCTCCCTCCTGTCCAAATGCGACAAAAGAGCTAACTACCTGTATTTCAATGATTAAACAGAATAGCAATGGGACTTTAAAATAAGATAAAGGTCTCATGTTTTTAAGTTTTTAGACAAGCAAAGATACAAAATATTTTGGGTTACGACACGTATTTTTCATTATTTTTGCAAAAATTTTCAGACATGATTAAAAAATTGTTATTTGTTGTTTGTCTACTGCTTCCAACAATCGGATTTTCACAGACTAATATTCAGTTTAAGATTGATAATCAACAAGATGACGAATATTATTTTTGCAAATATGTTGGTGCAAAGTCTTTCGTTTTGGACACTTTAAAGTCTAAAAACGGTACGATGTGTTACAAAAGCAAGACGAAATTAACCGAAGGCATTTATCTTTTAAAAAACAGTAACAACTTCCCTTTGACTGAGGTTTTGGTAAGTAACAAGCAACGTTTTAAAGTGATTATCAATGATTTAGATAATTGGAGCACTTATAAGGTAAAAGGTAGCGCTAAAGAGACAAAGCTTTACTACGAACTGATGGCTAAAGTACGCAAAACCGAGGCGGATATTGCGGCTTTGGAGAGTGAAGAAGGTTATCATCCTGAAAATTGGAAGAAAGCCGACTCGCTGAAAAAGGATTTGGATAATTTTGAAGAGTCATTGAGACTCAAGAAGAAAGACGCGTTTATCAATACGGTGATAAGTTCGTTAAAACGCCACACTATGGATGACTATTGGGATGATTTTCCGTTAAATGATCCAAGAGTAATCACCTATCCGCTGATTGAGAATAAGTTAAATACATATTTCGACAATCTTTACAACGATGCAAATCTTATCAATGAAGAAATCGACAAACTTATAGCAAAAGCTGGCGATTGCGTTGCGGTGCGCGACTATCTGCTATGGTTTTTCTACATCAAATATTTCAATCCGAAATACATGAATCTTGACGACGTTTACATCCATCTCGTCGACGACTATTTCATGAAGCTGGATTTGCCTAATGTGACAAGCAGCATGCTGAGCATAATGGCAGACCGAGCCAGTTATCTTGAAAACCTTAAAATAGGCGCAAAACTGCCTGAAATTGGAGATTTGTATTCCATTGAAGCCTCTTATATTGTTGTGGTTTTCTACGATAAGACATGCCAGAAATGCGCTAAGGAAGGCCTTATCTTGGAAGAGACTCGTGAACGTCATCCTGAGATGGTGATTTTCCCGGTGGAAATCAACTCGACAGACATAAACAATCTGCTTTCAAAATACGATATCCAGAACACGCCGATGATATATGTCCTTGATAAAGATAAACATATCATTGCTAAACGTATCAAAGCGGAACAGGTTGAACTGGTTTTAAACATGGATTAATATGAGCAAGTACGACACAATTTGCGCTGTTTCGACAGCATCCGGAACGGGAGCCATAGCGGTAATCAGACTTTCAGGCACAGACAGCCATGATATTGCACGCTATATCTTCAGAAAGAATGGCAATACATTGAACGTCAATGAGATTGAGCCTTACAAAGTGTATTATGGCGAGATCTTTGACCCTGTGCCGGATGACAAACCCATGGTTGACGACGCATTGGTGACGTTTTTCAAGGCGCCTCACTCCTACACCGGCGAAGATTCCGTTGAAATCAGCTGCCACGGCTCGGAATTCGTGCAGCAGAAGATTTTAGAGCTGCTTTGTGTCAGAGGCTGCCGTCTTGCTGAACCAGGCGAATTCTCAAAACGTGCCTACATCAACGGGAAACTCGATTTGGCACAAGCCGAGGCAGTCGCTGACCTGATAGCGGCTCAAAACGAGGCAGAACACAGGATAGCAGTGAATCAGCTCAAAGGCGGTTTCTCAAATGAATTACGTGACTTGCGCTCAAAGTTGGTCGATTTGACCTCACTTTTGGAGCTTGAGCTCGACTTCTCGGAGGAAGACGTGGAGTTTGCTGACCGTACCAAGCTTAACGACCTGCTTGACACAGCATTGAAACATATCGGAAAGCTCACCGATTCATTCAGAATGGGTAACGCGATAAAACACGGCATCCCTGTGGCTATCGTCGGCGAGACAAACACTGGCAAAAGCACACTTCTGAACGCCATTCTCGGCGAAGATCGCGCCATCGTTAGCGATATCGAAGGAACAACACGCGATACCATTGAAGAGACTTTCACCATTGAAGGCATGATGTATCGTTTCATCGACACAGCCGGTATCCGCGAGACATCGGAAACCATAGAAAAAATTGGCATCGAGCGCACGTTCAAGAAGATCTCTGAAGCCGATATCGTAATCGGTTTACTTGACGGCACCAAGTCTGTGAAAGGCATCATCAAAGCATGGAAAGACATTGTAAACCGTGTTAATTTGTTGAAACAGAATCTCATCATCATGGTGAACAAGAGCGACATCATGGATGCAACGAAAATGTTCACCCTGAACGACGATTATCTCGATTATATGAAGTCGACATACGAAAAAAACATCGAAAATCATGGCGGCTACATGACTGACGAGTATTGCTACAGCATTACAGGAATGGATTTGTACGACATCCACGGTCTGCTCACATTCTCGTATATGTCGGCAAAGAATCCGGAAGATATTGAGAACTTGAAAAGCAGCATACGCCATCGTTATACCGATATGCCAGATATTGATGGAAACACCACTTTGGTCAGCAATATCAGGCATTTTGAGGCACTTACCCATGCTAAAGAAAGCCTTGAGCAAGTGAAAAAAGGTTTGGAAAACAAACTCTCCGCTGATTTGCTTGCCGAGGACTTGCGACAGGCGCTATATCACATCGGAAGTATCACCGGAGAGGTCACAAACGGCGAGGTTTTAAACAACATCTTCAGCCGTTTCTGCATCGGAAAATAGATTCTCAACTATTCCTCAGCTGTAGCTTTGTCTAAGCGTTTCATCATTGAGAACATGAAGATTGCGGAAATCACGCAAAGCACTATCAAGACACCCCAAATCATCACCAGAGAAAGTCCGGTGTTCCAGATATTACTGATGACTGAGGTCAGATAGTTACCTATTGCTGTCGCGCCGAACCAAAGACCCATCATCAAGCCTTTGAGTTTTGGAGGAGCCACTTTCGACACGAAAGAGATACCCATTGGGCTGAGCAGCAGCTCTCCAAAAGTAAGCACTAAATAAGTGGATATCAGCCAGTTAGGTGATACAAGAATATTGCTTACGCCACCAGTCTCGGCGAGCTCCTTCGGTGACGGAAGTCCGATTGACGCTGCTGCCATCACGCAGTAACCCAATGCCGCCACCAACATTCCCAATGCAATCTTACGAGGTGCTGAAGGCTCCTTGCCTCTCTTTGCCAATGCGCCGAACAACGCTATCGAAACAGGTGTCAGTGCCACCACAAAGAACGGGTTGAAATGCTGGAAGATCTGAGGAAGCAGCTCCACCCTGTCGTCGACGGTGATGGCTTTATACCACACACCTGCCACACATGCCGCCAACAACAAGGCAGAAAGAAGCTTTCCTTTTTTTGTATCACTTTGGAATATTCCAAACAAAGCATAAACGCCAACGGCTATCATCGCCAGCGTGAACACGTCGAATCCGATGCGGGTCCAGCCTGTAGCCACCGATGCTGTGTAGTCGCGGGCAAAATATGTCAATGTCAGACCAGCCTGCTGGAACGCCATCCAGAAGAAGATAACCACAGCAAACACGAGGAACAACGCCAAAACGCGGTCCTTTGTCTGCTTCGGTGTCAGTTCCACCACTGTTTCTTCAGCCACAGACTTCTCGCCCTTGCGAACATCGACATGTTTGAACAGTCTTCTAAAGCCGAAATAGATGGCTATTGAGAGTATCAAAGAGAGGCAAGCTATTCCGAAACCATAGCTGTAAGCCACTGATAATGAATCGATATAGCTTGTACAGAAGGCGGTCATGTCGCCATTGAAACTGCTCTGATATCCTGCTAAAGTCTCGAGACGTGTCATACCGTCGGCAGTTATCGTTCCGTCAAGGAATTGATGTGCTAATGATGGAATATTGGCATCATATGTATAGCCGCTCTTACCCAAGAAAAGGTTGGTGACAGCTGTTGCTGTAGTCGGAGCAAACATCGAGCCGATGTTGATTGCCATATAGAAAAGGCTGAATCCGCCGTCACGTTTTGCAGCATATTTTGCATCGTCATAAAGATTACCGACCATCACCTGCAGATTGCCTTTGAACAAGCCTGTTCCCACTGCGATGCAGAACAAAGCTATTATCATCATGGTGAATGCCATGCTGCCAGCAGCGTCTTTTTGTGTAAACAGCAGCAGATAACCTGTAAACATCACCAAGATTCCGGTGACGACGGTCTTGCCATAGCCCCAGAATTTATCAGCAATGAAGCCTCCTAAAATCGGCATGAAATAAACCGTGGCAAGAAAAACTCCATAAAATTGTCCTGCCGCCTTAGCCGACAAACCGAATTTTGCCTGCAAAAATAATACGAATATTGCAAGCATTGTGTAATAGCCGAAACGCTCGCCAGTATTAGCCAAAGCGAGAGCGTACAAACCTTTTGGATGACCTTTAAACATAATACCTATAATTAAATAATAGCGCAAAAATAAAAAAAATTCTTTAATCTTTCAGCATTTTTACCTATTTTTGCAAACTGAAAAGCAAGATTAGCTAACTACTTTTATTTCATTGAAAATCAATATATTACAATGAGTCAAAATATTTCAAAATTAAGAAACATCGGTATTGCTGCGCATATCGATGCAGGAAAGACAACTGTTTCCGAACGCATTTTGTTCTTCACTGGCGTGAACCGCAAACTCGGTGAGACACACGACGGTCAGGCTACTATGGACTTCATGAAACAGGAGCAGGAGCGCGGCATCACCATTGCTTCAGCTGCTATCACAACGCATTGGAACGACTATCAGATTAACTTAATCGATACTCCCGGCCACGTCGATTTTACTGTGGAAGTGGAGCGTTCGTTGAGAGTCATCGACGGCATGGTGGCAGTGTTCTGCGCTGTCGGAGGCGTGCAGCCACAGAGTGAGACAGTGTGGAACCAGGCTGACAAATACCGCGTGCCACGTATCGCTTTCGTGAATAAGATGGACCGCACCGGTGCCGATTTCAATGAAGTCGTCAACCAGATGAACAAATATCTCGGAGCCAACGCAGTGCCGCTGCATCTGCCTATCGGCGTGGAAAACGACTTCGAAGGCATGGTCGACCTCGTGAACATGAATTCGGTGATTTTTAAAGAAAAAGAACGCATCGTCGGTCCTATCCCGGAGAATCTGATGGGACAGGCTCAGGCGGCACGTCAGAACCTCATAGAGCATGTCGCCGACTTTGATGATGACATCGCCGAGCTTTATCTCGCTGAGGAAGAGATCCCGGTAGATATGCTTAAAGCAGCCATCCGCAAAGCGACTATCAAACTCATGATGGTGCCTGTTTTGTGTGGCTCTGCATATAAAAATAAAGGTATCCAGCTGTTGCTCGACGCTATCGTCGACTACCTGCCATCACCTAAGGACCTCGGCGCCATCATCGCGCACGACCCTTATGATGAGGAGAAGACATGCCAGCGCAACCCTGTCGAGAGCGAGCCATTGGCAGCCCTCGCATTCAAGCTCATCAACGACCCTTACGTAGGTCAGCAGACGTTCATCCGCGTGTTCAGCGGCAAGCTCACCAACGGCATGAGCGTGTACAACACCAACAAAGGCAAGACTGAGCGTATCGGACGTATCTTCCGCATCAAGGCTAAGGAACGCGAGGAGATTCAAGAGGCAAGCGCAGGTGAAATCGTGGCTCTCGTGGGTATGAAGATCACACGCACAGGCGACACCTTATGCGACGAGAACTCACCGTTGCTGCTTGAAAACATCCATATCCCGCCAGCGGTCATCGAGATGAAGGTGAACCTCGAAGATAAGAAAAACCGTAACAAACTCGGTGAGGCATTGGCTAAGCTTTGCAACGAAGACCCTTCGTTCCGCGCTCATTTCGACGAAGAGACCGAAGAGACCATCATCGCAGGCATGGGCGAGCTGCACCTCGAGATTATCGTCGACCGTCTGAAAGACGAGTTCAAGGTGCCGGTAAGCGTTGGCGCGCCATCGGTATCATTCAGAGAGACAATCACTTCACAGTTCGAATGCAACTATAGATTTGTGAAACAGACTGGCGGCAAGGGTCAGTTCGCACATACCGTCATCCGCTTCGAGCCTAACCCGGGCAAAGGCTTCGAGTTCGTCGATATCACCAAAGGCGGCGTGATTCCTAAGGAGTTCATCCCATCAGTGGAGAAAGGTCTGCAGGCTGCCATGAACAAAGGCCCATTCGCAGGCTATCCTGTCGTTGACGTGAAATGCGTGCTCGTGGACGGTAGCTCCCACCCTGTCGACTCTTCCGACATGGCGTTCCAGCTATGCGCCCAGATGTGTTTCAAACAGGCTTTCATGAAGGCAAATCCAGTATTGCTTGAGCCTACGATGAAGGTCGAAGTCAACACTCCTGACGACTACATCGGCAACGTCACCGGCGACCTCAACAAACGTCGCGGACGTATCGAGGCTATGCGCCGTTTCCGTAAAGGCTCGCAGAAACTTGACGCCTTCGTGCCTTTGATGGAGATGTTCGGCTACGCTACAGCATTGCGAAACATCACTTCCGGACGAGCGAACTACTCGATGGAGTTCCATCAATACGTTCCGATGCCTCGCGACAAGCAGGAAGAAATAGTCAAGGAAAGAAATCAAGAAAAATAAGGCTTGCAAAAGCCTTATTTTTTGTTCCAGAATGTAGGTGTGAACAGCAGCAACACGGTGTAGATCTCAAGACGTCCGATAAGCATCAGGAACGACATCACCCATTTTGCTGTGACTGTCAAATCTGAGAATGTCGTAGCCGGACCGGTTGATTTGTAGCCAGGTCCCATATTACTTAATGCAGTGACAGTGTTAAACACACTCTCCTCAAAATCGCATCCGGTGATAGCAAGCACGATGACGCTCACAATACATATTATGACGTAGAAGAACAGGAAATTCAGTGTCCTGAGAAGAATCTCGTTAGACACCACCTCTCTCGACACTTTCACTGTAAACACTGCGCTTGGATGCAGGAACTGTTTAATGGTTATGCGGATTGACTTCAGGCACACCATCCAACGTATAATTTTAATACCTCCTGATGTTGATCCCGCACATGAACCGCTGAGCATCAGCAGCAATGTCGGGAAAAGGAACAATCCACCCCATAGTGTGTAATCATAATAAGAACCCTGATATCCTGTCGAAGAGACGATTGTCACGACATGGAACAAGGCGGCGCGGAACCTCGACTCAAATGTCGGCTCTGGATATGCTGAAGTGTCAGTGACGATTGTATCAACGTTTGGAGCATAATAGAACAAAGCCGTCATGACAGCCACCATAATGACTATAACACCAAAGAACCAACGCAATTCCTCATTTTTTAAGAAATATTTCACATCGCCTCGCGAAAGGAAATAATACAAAGAGAAGTTAATTCCCGATAATATCATGAACAGGACGCAGAAATACTCTACATAACTCGAGTTGAAATATCCTATGCTCGCCTGATGTGTGCTGAATCCACCGCTCGACATGGTTGTAAATGCATGACATACAGCATCATACAGATTCATCGGACCTGCCCAATAAACCAAAGCGCAGCAGACTGTCAAGAACATATAAATAATCCACAGATGGCGTGCTGTGACAGCCATTTTAGGATGTAACTTCTTGACGCTCAGACCAGACATCTCAGCCGCATAAAGTGTCGTTTTATTTGATTTCTTATTCAAAGCAGGAATGATGGCAAGGAACAACACGATGATACCCAAACCGCCTAACCATTGTATAACGCTGCGCCAGAACAAGATGCCATGTGGCTGAGAATCAATGTTATTCATAATCGTCGCACCTGTCGTGGTAAAGCCCGACATCGACTCGAAGAACGCGTCGGTGACGTTGTCGATGGCGCCAGTGAAAATGAATGGCAGCATTCCGAACACTGCGAAGAGCACCCACGCTACGGTGACAAGCACAAATGAGTCTTTCATCGTGAGGTTGTCGATTTTCTTTACTCTTTCATCGCCTCTCCTTGCTCTTTCACGGCCGGCCGACAGCAGTATAAAGCCGAAGATTCCCGTGATCATGGTGGATGCAAGCAGCGCCACCACGTCTTTCTCGCCGCAGTGCACGTTGTAATACAACGCCACCATCGAGGCGACCAGCATGAAGAACGCCTCAACGAGAATAAAGACACCGTAAATCTTCGCTTTCATATCTTAAATGTTGTACCGTTGCAAAAATATATATTTTTTGAATACAAACAAAAAAAGTTTTGTTGGAGATTATGCACTTGGGGTGAAATGACGGAGTGCGCCTCTGAACTGACAAAAATCGATGTTGAAAAGTTCCAAATCATTTAAAATCATTTGCATAAAATTTCTATCTTTGCGACCTATTATTAATAGGTATGAAAAATAAAAAAAATTAAGATAAAATGACAAGATTGAAAAGTGTATTTACGACGATTTTATGCCTTTCTATGGTTATGGGAAGCAGTCTTGCAAAAGCCCAGCAGGCACAGGACTCGCTGATCATCAGCCTCGACCAGGCAATAGAAATCGCTCTTGATGAAAGCAGAACCATCAAGATTGCTGACATTAGCATTGAAAAATCAGGATACGCTAAAAAAGGCACATATGCCGCCCTGTATCCTAATATCAACGCCAACGGAAGCTACCAGAGAACAATTAAAAAGCAGGTGATGGCTATGGATTTCGGCGGTCAATCCATGGAAATCGCAGTCGGTAAATGGAACAACGTAAACGCTGGAGTTAGTGCGGCAATGCCTCTCATCAACGCACAGCTGTGGCAGACCCTGAAGCTGTCGGCATTGGATGTGGAACTCGCCGTCGAGCAGGCCCGCTCTTCGAAGATTTCGATGGTGGCACAGGTGAAGAAAGCCTATTATGCAGTGTTGCTGGCACAGCAGGTTCATGAGGTTTACAAAGAGGTTTACGACAACGCTGTCAAGAACTTTGAGAGCACCGAGCAACTTTACAACGCTGGCAAGACATCAGAATACGAATATCTTAGAGCGTCAGTTAACGTCAAAAACGCTGAGCCTAACGTCTATAGCTCCTTGACTGCAATCGAGCTCGCCATCTGGCAACTCAAAGCTGTGATGGGCATCGACCTCGAGACAAGAATCGGCGTGCAAGGCAACATCGACCAATATAAAGACGAGATGATGTCGTACACCATCACAAGCGATGACGTGAATCTTGAAAACAACAGCACTTTAGCACAGATGGCAATTCAGAATCAACAGTTGGAGCGCACAATCAAGATGACCAAAGCTCAATACATTCCTACCCTATCAGCTTCATTCTCATATAATTACATAGCGATGGGCGATGATTTCAAGTTTAAATGGAATCCTTATTCAGTGGCTGGTTTAAGCCTCAATATCCCAATTTTCGAAGGCTTCTATAAACGTAATACGATCAAGCAGTATAAGGCTTCGCAGAATATGCTGGAACTTAGCATCGAAGACACTGAAAGAAACCTGAGAGTGGCATTCAAGAATTACGAGAATGAAATCACCACATACATGAAAAACTACGCTGCAGCCGAATCGACAGTGGAGATGGCTCAGAGAAGCTACGACATCGCTGAGAAGATGTATGAACTTGGAACGACAACACTCACAGAGCTCAACGACGCCCAACTCGCATTGGTGCAGGCGCAACTCACAATGAGCCGTACCGTTTACAACTTCATGGTTACAAAGGCTTCAATCGAAGAACTTATAGGTGACGAATTTAAATAAGATAATAAAAATAGACGAAATATGAAAAAGCTAAGCACATTATTAATCGCATCAGCCGCAGTCGTTTTGATGTCATGCGGACAGCAGAATCAGAACACTCAGCAGGTTATGGAAAACCCCAAAGTGACAGTCACAACAGTAAACGCCGAATACGTCTCGCAACTTTCGGTCTATCCTACCACTATTGAGGCTGACATCGTCAACAACATCGCGCCGCAGTCAGCAGCACGTATCAGCAAGATTTTTGTCGAGGTCGGCGACAAAGTCGAGGCAGGTCAGACACTTGCCGTCATGGACAAGGTGAATCTCGACAAGGCAAGACTTCAGCTCATCAACGACTCCATCGAATTCGGTAGAATCAAACAGCTTCATGAAATCGGAGCCACCTCACAGTCAGATTACGAGGCGATGACGTTGAAATACGATGTGACGAAACAAACATACAAAAACCTCTTGGAAAACACCGTTTTGAGAAGCCCTATCGCTGGTATAGTGACAGCCCGCAACTATGATGTCGGTGACATGTATGCTATGACGCAACCGCTTTTTGTCATACAGAAGATCAATCCGGTGAAGATGCTCATCAACATCTCGGAAAGCCAGTATTCACAGATTAAGAAAGGCATGGAAGTGGAAATCACCACTGAGGCATACGGCGATCAGGTGTTCAAAGGCATCGTCGACCTCATCCATCCTACCATCAACGCGATGACACATACTTTCGCCGTCGAGGTGAAGTTCGCAAACAAAGATCTCACATTGCGCCCAGGTATGTTCGCCCGCGTCACAGTCAACTACGGCGACAACTTCCGCGTTGTTATTCCTGACAGAGCTGTCATGAAACAGGTCGGCTCAGGCGAGCAGTATGTCTATGTCTTGAACGCCGACGGCACAGTGACTTACACCGTCGTCGAACTCGGCCGCAGAATGGGCAACAGATACGAGGTCATCAGTGGCTTGGACGACAACGCCACCATCGTAATGACAGGACAGACGAAATTGAAGAACGGTATTACCGTCGATGTAGTGAAATAATTTTGTAAATAGAAGAGAATCATGAGTTTATATAGATCATCAGTAAACCATCCGGTAACGGTATCACTGGTTTTCATTACGGTGGCGATTCTGGGTGTGTTCGCGCTGACCAAGCTGTCGATCAACCTCTTCCCAGACATGGGAACCAACGCCATCATGGTGATGACGTCATATTCAGGCGCCAGCGCGGAGGATATCGAGACGAATATCACCAAGACTTTGGAAAACACCCTCAACGGCGTGAGCGACTTGAAACACCTCTCGTCGTCATCAAAAGAAAACGTGTCAGTCATCACACTGCAGTTTGAATACGGCATTGATATTGAGGATGCGACAAACAACGTGCGAGACAAATTAGACATGGTGCGGCAATACCTGCCCGACGGAGCAGGCAACCCTACCATCTTCAAGTTCAGCATGGAAGACATCCCTGTGATGTTCCTTTCCGTGACAGCCGAAGAGAGCCTTTCGGGTCTCGACAAAATCCTTGACGACAAGCTCACAACACCTTTGGCACGTGTTCCAGGTGTGGGTACCGTCTCAGTGTCAGGTGCTCCAAAACGTGAGATTCAGGTGTATGTCGACCCTAACAAACTTGAAGCATACAACCTCACTGTTGAACAGATTTCGCAGGCTTTGGCATACGAGAACCGCAACACTCCTGCAGGAAATATCGACATCGGCTCAAACACTTACGCTGTGCGTGTCGAGAAAGAGTTCAAGTCAGCAAAGGAGATGCTCGACGTGGTTGTCGGCACCTTCCAAGGCACACCTATATATTTAAGAGACGTCGCGAGAGTGAACGACGGCGAGCAGGAACGTCTGCAGAAAGTGTTCTCGAACAAGATTCAGGGCGCTATGGTGACTATCCAGAAACAGACCGACGCTAACTCAGTGAAGGTATGCCAAGGTATCAACAAAGAGCTTGTGAAGATTAAGAAGACTCTCCCTTCAGATATTAAAATCAACCTGATTAACGATACGAGCGAGAGCATCATCAACACCATCGACTCATTGAAAGAGACTATCTTCATCACGTTTATCGTGGTTATGCTGGTGGTGTTTGTCTTCCTTGGCAGATGGAGAGCTACCATCATCATCGTGTTGTCAATCCCGATCTCATTGGTGGCCTCAGTGGTGTACCTCTTTGCAACAGGCAACACGTTGAACATCATCTCAATGAGTGCTTTGACCATTGCTATCGGTATGGTGGTGGACGACGCTATCGTGGTCTTGGAGAATATCACATCGCATATCGACCGAGGCGCTAAGCCGAAAGAAGCTGCTGTACACGCCACTCAGGAGGTGTCAATCTCCGTTATCGCCTCTACCCTCACCATGTTGGCGGTGTTCTTGCCTCTCACCATGGTCAACGGCGCTGTCGGAGTGTTCTTCCATCAGCTCGGCTGGATCGTCAGTATCATCATGATAGTGTCAACATCAGCTGCATTGACGTTAGTGCCAATGATGTGCTCAAAGCTTCTGAAACGCAACCCGAGAAGCCACGCCTGGCATAAGATTCTGTTCACACCTATTAATAAAGGTCTCGACGCGCTGAGCCGCGGCTACGGACGCCTCATCAACTGGTCTGTGACACACCGCGCAATGACGATTACTATCGCCATCGTGATATTCGCTGTGACACTCATCGTCACCTTGCCGGGAATGAAGACAGAATATCTGCCAAGCATGGACCAAGGTCGTCTGACAATCAATATTGAGATGCCTGTCGGTACTCAGGAAGACATCACCGGTCAGCTTGGCGCTGAATTGGCAGAAAAATACATGGCTGAGATTCCTGAAATCAAGGTGATGAACTATCGTTATGGTGTCGCTGACGAGGAAAACGCCTTCGCATCAATGCAGAGCAACGGTACTCACATCCTCGCGATGAACCTCAACCTTGGAAGTAAGGACACACGTAAGAGAAGCACTCAGGAAATTGCAGAATATATCCGTAAAGACCTGAAAAACAACGCTGTGATTAAGAAATACAACGTCTCTGAAGGTATGGGCATGGGTTCGACAGCCAGCGTGAAGATCGAGGTTTACGGCTACGACTTCAATGTATCCGACCGAATCGCCAACGATTTGGCATTAGAGCTCCGTGAACGTCCGGAGATTTCGCAGGTGCTCATCAGCCGTGACGAATACACACCTGAGATGCACGTCGACTTCGACCGTGAGAAACTGATGCTCAACGGCATCAACATCACAACAGCTTCGCAATATGTGAGAAACCGCATCAACGGTTCAGTGATGTCATATTTCCGCGAAGACGGTGACGAATACAACATCCGTGTGCGTTACGCTCCAGAATTCAGAACAGGCGTTGAGAACATCGAAAACATCGTGCTTTACGGTGCATCGGGTAACGCTGTGAGATTGAGCGAGGTGGCAAAGATCGTTGAAGGTCGCACCCCTCCTACTATCGAGCGTAAAGACCGTGAGCGTATCGTAACTATCACAGGCATTGTGTCGAAAGGTTATGCCTTGAGCGATGGCGTGGCAGCTTCTGAAGCATGCATCGACAAAATTGAGATACCAGCTGAATTCCTCGTGAAGATCGCCGGTGACTACGAAGACCAGCAGGATGCATTCAAAGACATGTTCACTCTCATCATCCTCATCGTCATCTTGGTTTACGTCGTGATGGCATCACAGTTTGAGTCATTGCTCGACCCGTTCGTCATCATGTTCTCGGTGCCTTTTGCTATCACCGGTGTTTTGATTGGACTTAGGGTCAACGGCATGGCGCTCGGTGTTATGGCGCTCATCGGTGTCATGATTTTGATGGGTATCGTGGTGAAGAACGGTATCGTGCTCATCGACTACACCAGGTTATGTCTCGAACGTGGCATGGGTGTCAACGAGTCCGTTGTGACAGCCTCTCGCCAGCGTCTGCGTCCTATCCTCATGACCACACTCACCACCGTGCTCGGTATGGTGCCTATGGCTCTCGGAACAGGTGAAGGCGCTGAGATGTGGAACGGCCTCGGCGTGGTAGTGTCATGGGGTCTCTCGATATCGACACTCATCACCCTCGTCCTCATCCCGACATTGTACGCTATCTTCATTTCAAGAAGAATCAGACGTCAGGAAAAAAGACATGCAAGACTTGCAATGGCTAACGAACTTTAAAACGAAACAACATGACAGCAATATTCATCGCCTATAATCAGGCATATTATGAAGAAATCTCCGAACTCCTTGAAAAACAAGGAGTTCGCGGATTCACCAAGTGGAACGAGATCACAGGCAGAGGCTCAGCAACGGGCGAGGCACATTACGGCACCCACACCTGGCCAACGTTCAACGACGCCATGCTCACCTTCGTCGACGACGACAAGGTGGACAGCATCATGAACGCATTGCACGAGCATGACCTTCAGACTCCTGAACTGGGTCTGAGAGCCTTCTCTTGGAAAATCGATAAAACTATTTAATAGAAAAACGATAGACGCAGGTGTGACTATATTTCTCACCCGGACGTAACACCACGCTCGGGAAATTCGGCTGATTTATAGCATCAGGGAACTTCTGCGTCTCAAGGGCTAATGACGCACGGTTGCATAACGGCTTGCCATATTTTCCTGTCGTCTTGCCATCAAAGAAATTACCGCTATAGAACTGGATGCCAGGCTGGTCGGTCAGGACTTCCATCGACCTACCCGACTCCGGCTCGTAAACAGAGGCTGCCAAACCCATCTGACCAAGCGCCTTGTTCAACACCCAGTTGAAATCATAACCGCCACCGTACTCCATCTGTGGATGATAAATCACGATATCACGTCCTATTGGCTTCGCTTCCGTGAAATCCATCGGTGTGCCTGTGACAGGGATGAATTCACCTATCGGAACAAGACCTTCGTCAATCTCAGTGATAAGCTTTCCGTTAATCTTCATCTCATGGTCAAGGATTGTACCATTGCCCTCACCTTTCAGATTGAAAAACGAATGATGCGAGAGGTTGCATACCGTCGGAGCGTCGGTAGTTGCAAGATAATCGACAAGGAACTCGTTATTAGGTGTCAATGTATAAGTCATGGTGATGTCAAGATTTCCCGGGAATCCATCCAATCCGTCAGGTAACACGACATGCAAAACTATTGAGGTATCGTTCACCGACTGAACATCCCAGACCACACGGTCAACGCCGTACTCGCCGCCATGAAGCGTGCAGTCGCCATTATTCTTTGGGAGCTCATATTTCTTGCCGTCGAGAGTAAATTCACCATGACCGATGCGGTTTGCGCAACGTCCCACGACAGCGCCGAGATATCTCTCGCCAGTACAATTAATATATCTGTCAATTTTGTCGTAGCCAAGCACGATATCCTCGAAACTTCCTCTCTTATCAGGCATCCACAGCGACACTACACGACCACCGTAGTTTGTGACCTGCATGGTTAAAAATCCGTTCTTCAAAGTGTAAAGCGACACTTTCTTGCCATCGACTTCAGTATTGAAATCATTGACATTTAATAACTTAACTTCGTTTTTCTTAGTACAACCTATCATAATCAATGTGCTTAATGCTAAAACTAAAAACTTTTTCATTATCTAAATTTTATATTGCAAAATTATAAAATATTTCAAACATAAACCATTTTTTAGTAATTTTGTCACGATGAGAGAAGTTAAAACTATACGAAAGCATTACGAAAGTCGCGTCCGCTGGGAAGCCGTGATTATATATATCATAGCGATTCTCATCTGCTCTTCTATGATTTATTACGTCTCGAATCTTAAAAAATCCATTCTGGATCAGAGAGTTGCGATTGACCGAAATGAAATGGTGCTTCATTATACCAATGAACTCATCCAGAATGTCAATCAGGCGCAGTCACATGCCCAGCTTTACTCAATATCAGGAAATCCTGAGCATCTGATAAGTTTTAACAACAATCTGCAGCAAACGACGGCTATCAAAGACTCAATAATTTTTTATTCTGAAGATGACATAAACAACAAAAATATTCTTAATGATATTGTTGATTTGTTGCATCGTAAGGAAAGCATTATCAAAGAGTTAACTCATCATTATGATCTTTTTAACCCGTATGATGAGATTTATAAGCTTTTGTCGGATTACAAGCCTAAAGAGAAAACCACGCGCATTGTGGCCATCACCAAGGTTGACACCATCGTGAAAAAAGCTGACAAACAAAGCTTTTTCCATCGTGTCTTCTCATCGGAAATACCTCGCGATAGCGTCATATTCGTCACCACAACGACTTACGACACCATCACCGAGGAAACTCCAGCGAGCCGAATCGACCTCATGGAAGGTATTAAAATCTATACTGACAAGGGCAAGCAAGAATATCTCCAGCGACTGCAAACCATTGAGAATCAATATCAAAGCTTTATAAAATCCGACCAAGAGATTTCAGAAGAGATTTCAGGACTGCTCATTATCCTTCACAAGCAGACCCTTACTTCTGTGATGATTGCGATTCAAAAGAGCGAGACGATGATTCAGCGCAGCTTGAATTACACTATTTACGGCGGTACCGTGGCGCTCTTCTTTATCCTGTTGTTTATCTTCTTGATTTCCAGAGACATACAACGTGTCTCGCGTGCACGACGAGCTATGGAGGAAGCCCAAAGGCGCACCGAGGAAATCATGGAAAGCCGTCACAAACTGCTTCTCTCAGTTTCGCACGACATCAAAGCTCCGCTGTCGTCAGTAATCGGATACATCGAGTTAATGCAGATGGAGCAACATAACGACAACGACAGGCAACGTCTCATCTCAATGAAGTACTCGTCGCAGCATATCCTCTCGCTTCTATCGAATTTGCTGGAGTTCTCAAGCCTCGAGCAAGGTAAGCAGTTTATCCGTCGTGCCGATTTCAATATCTCAGAACTGTGCGACCAGCTCGTTACCATGTTCCAACCTATCGCCGAAAACAAACAGTTGAAATTCTTCTATCACAAGCATATCACCGACAACCTGTTTATCAATTCAGATGCGTTGAAAATCAAGCAAGTGGTCAGTAATATCATCTCAAATGCGATAAAATACACAATCGAAGGTGAGGTGCATTTCGGCGTTTATCTTGTCAGGAATAAATTGGTTTTCAACGTGATAGACCAAGGTATCGGCATGCCGACAGAGAAAATTGAAGAGCTGTTCAAGCCGTTCAGCAAAGCCGATAACAACACCGGTCTCGCTGAGGGCAACGGTTTCGGCCTCTTCGTCGTGAAAGGACTTCTCGAAATCCTTGGCGGTAATATAAAAGTGATGTCGGAACTCGAAAACGGCAGCCACATCGAAATCTCAATACCGGTCAAGATTGTTGAGAAAAAAGAGGAAGAAAAGACCGAAACACCTGATACACAAATAGTTGCATCGAACAAAAAACTTCATATCCTTCTTGTTGACGACGACAACAGTCTTCTCGCCGTTATCGGAGCGATGCTTAACAAATTAGGTCACAGTTCTGACATCTGCCGCTCATACATCGAATTCAACAAGTATATCAATGAACTCGACAAATACGATATGGTCCTCACCGACCGCGAGATGGGCACTTTCTCCGGCAACGATGTCATGAAGACGATAAAAGCCATCAACAAAGAGAAAAAAGTCATCCTCATGACCGCCAGCGACGAGTATTCAGAGAAGTTCGCACTCAATGAGGGTTTTGACGGATATATCAAGAAACCATTCAGTATCAAAGACTTGGCATCATTGTTAAATACCAGCGCGCCTGATGAGGACTGCCAACAATGCGAGTTTACAGACGATTTCCCACAGCTTTGCACTATGTTTGACAACGACAGCAACGCCATACGTGAGATTCTGCAGACGTTTGTCAACTCCACATCGGATAACCTCGTCATCCTCAACGACGCCATCACCGAGCATGATTTCGCGAAAGCGCAGGTTGTCTGCCACAAGATGCGTCCAATGTTCATCCAGCTTGAGCAGAAATCGGCCGAATATCTCACCGATATGGATAGCCGCCGCGGTCAGGACGCTTCCACCCTTCCCGACTGGGAAGAAAAAGGCATCGAATTCATGAATCAATCCGATGCCCTCTTGGCTATGTTAGCCGAAAAATATGATATTTCTGATTAGTCGCTGACTTCTTCGCTGCGTCTGCCGCTGCGCTTACGCTCAATCTCATCAAGGATGATCTTTCTCAAACGCAAGCTCTTTGGAGTGACCTCGAGATATTCGTCATCGCGAATGTATTCCATATATTCTTCAAGCGACATTCTTACTGGCGGGATAAGCACGATTTTATCGTCAGAGCCAGATGCACGCACGTTGGTCAAATGCTTGGTCTTGTTGATGTTCAAAACGATGTCGTTTGCACGTGTGTTCTCGCCGATGACCTCGCCCATGTAAACGTCTTCGTTAGGCTGCACGAAGAACTTGCCACGGTCCTGGAGTTTCCACAATGCGTAAGGTACAGCAGTACCCGTCTCCATTGCTATCAAAGCACCAACCTCGTGAGTGTCCATATCACCTTTCCAAGGCTCGTAATCTTTGAAACGATGCGACATCACTGCCTCGCCTTCTGTTGCAGTCAACATAGCGCTACGCAAACCAATGAGACCTCTTGCAGGAATGTCGAAGTCGAGGTTCATACGGTCACCCTTTGGTGACATGTTTGTCATCTCGCCTTTGTGCTGTGATGCCAACTCGATGACACGACCTGCAAAGTTTTCAGGCACTTGCACGTTCATCACCTCGATAGGCTCGCATTTCTTACCGTCGATTTCTTTCAACAACACCTTCGGCTGACCGATCTGGAACTCATAACCTTCACGACGCATGGTCTCAACCAAGATACTGAGGTGAAGAATACCACGACCGTAAACCATAAGAGAATCTGGTGATTCGGTATCTTCGACCTTCAAAGCGAGGTTCTTCTCTGTTTCTCTGTAAAGACGCTCGCGCAGATGGCGTGATGTCACGAATTTGCCTTCTTTTCCGAAGAATGGTGAGTTGTTGATGGTAAACAGCATACTCATTGTAGGCTCATCAACATGGATTGGAGGCAATGCTTCCGGGTTCTCGAAGTCAGCGACGGTGTCACCGATTTCAAAGTTCTCAAGACCCATCACAGCGACGATATCGCCAGCCATCACAGGCTTCTTTGTTCTTTCCTTGCCGAGACCTTCAAATGTATAAAGCTCTTTAATCTGATTCTTTTCGATCGAGCCGTCACGTTTCACCAACGAGACATTCATACCGGCCTGAAGGATACCGCGTTTCAGACGACCCACTGCGATACGACCTACATACGAGCTGTAGTCAAGTGAAGTGATGAGCATCTGTGGTGTTCCTTCCTCATATTTAGCCTCAGGAATGGTGTCGATGATGACATCCAAAAGGTACGAAACGTCATTGGTGACATGTGTCCAGTGGTCTGACATCCAGCCTTGCTTTGACGAACCGAACACTGTCGGGAAGTCAAGCTGGTCATCGCTTGCGCCGAGGTTGTACATCAAATCGAAGACAGCTTCCTGTGTCTCTTCTGGAGTGCAGTTAGGCTTATCGACTTTATTGACAACCACGATAGGCTTCAGTCCGAGCTGGATAGCTTTCTCCAGCACGAAACGAGTCTGCGGCATTGGACCCTCGAAGGCGTCAACAAGAAGAAGCACGCCGTCGGCCATGTTCAAAACACGTTCCACCTCACCGCCGAAATCACTGTGGCCAGGAGTATCTATAATGTTGATCTTCACATCTTTATAACGAACTGAAACGTTCTTCGACAAGATGGTGATACCTCGTTCACGCTCAAGGTCGTTGTTATCCAGAATCAAATCTCCTCCATTATCCTTATCTTCCCTGAACAGTTTTGACTGATACAGGATTCTGTCCACCAAAGTTGTCTTTCCGTGGTCAACGTGAGCGATAATCGCAACATTACGAATACTTGTCATTTGTTTAAATTTTTGAAAAAATCGGGCGCAAAAATACGAAAATTTTGCAAATAATCGTTATCTTTGCAAAAAAATAGTTGAATGAGTGACCTGACGCGCGCTGTTTTGGTAAAATACTGGGGTTACCCGTCGTTCCGCCCAATGCAGGAAGACATTGTCGATTCTGTCATCGCGGGTCACGACACCCTTGCGTTGTTACCGACAGGTGGCGGAAAATCCATCTGTTTCCAAGTCCCCGCCCTTGCGATGGAAGGCGTCTGCATTGTCGTCACGCCCCTCATCTCACTCATGAAAGACCAGGTGCAGCACCTGAAAAACATCAACATCCCTGCCTCCGCCATCTATTCCGGCATGCATCCAAGCGAGGTGGAGATAGCATACAACAAAGCCGTTTTCGGCAACCTGAAGTTTCTCTACGTCTCACCAGAACGTCTGATGACTGACGCTTTCGTAGAAGCTATCAAGAAAATGAAAGTGTGCCTGCTCGCCATCGACGAATCGCACTGCATCTCACAATGGGGCTACGACTTCCGTCCACCTTACTTAAAAATCGCTGAGATACGTCCATATATTCCGAGCACTCCCGTCCTAGCCCTCACAGCTACGGCGACACCGAAAGTAGTAGAAGACATACAGTTCCGTCTCGGTTTCAAGGAGCAGAACGTGTTCCAGACAAGTTACGAGCGTAAAAACGTCACATATAACGTCATGAAAGCCGCCGACAAATACGGAATCATGTACCGGCTCTTCATGAAGATGCAGTCTGGCAGCGGCATTGTTTATGTGCGCAGCCGCAAACGCACCAAGGTCATCGCCGACTGGTTGCAGTCTGCCGGCATCAGCTCTACCTTCTATCATGCAGGCATTGACGCCAAGACTCGTGACGAGCGCCAGAAACTGTGGATGGACGGCAGAATCAAAGTCATCGTGGCGACCAACGCCTTCGGTATGGGCATCGACAAACCCGATGTGCGCCTCGTCGTTCACATGGACCTCCCCGACAGCCTCGAGGCTTATTTCCAAGAAGCAGGACGCGCCGGACGAGACCTCAAGCCATCAGAGGCGTTCCTCCTCGTGGCTGACAGCGACATCAAACAACTCAAAGACAACCTGCAGCAATCATATCCTGAGCTCGACAAGATAAAAACCATCTACGAAGCCCTCGGTAATTACCTTCAGATTCCTGTCGGTGCAGGCAACGGCCAAAGTTACCCGTTCGACATGACAGAATTCGCGACAAGCTATGGATTCTCACTCCTCGAAGTGTTCAACTCTTTGAAACTCATGGAAAGAGAAGGCTTTTTCGCCCTCTCCGAGGCTATGGACTCGCCTTCACAGCTGTTTATCAAAGCCAGCCGCGAAGACCTCTACCGCTTCCAAGTCGAATATCCTGACTTCGACGTCATGATAAAATACCTGCTCAGAAACTATCCCGGCATCTTATCCGATTTCGTCAAGATAAGAGAGGAACAAATCAGCCACAAACTCGGCATCGATGTTGTAAAAGTCGAGCAAACACTGAAGCAGTTGGAGAAATTCAACTTCCTGACATATATCCAACGCAGCGACAAACCGCAGATTCTGTTTCTCACCGAACGTCAGGATACAAGACATTTCATCCTGTCTGATGAGGTTTATAAAAATCGCAAAGACGATGCGACAAAACGTGTTCAAGCAGTTATTGATTTCGTTAATAACGACACAGAATGCCGCAGCGTCCAGCTTCTGAGGTATTTTGGCGAGAAAATCAACACACGATGCGGCAAATGCGATGTCTGTAACATACGCAACCAGATGAATATCAACGATGAAGAGTATAAAAACATTAGCAAACTAATACTTCAAGAGCTTAAAAAACGCGTCGTCCCATTGTATGAGACGCCTTCGTTGGCCAAGAATTATTTCGAGGAAAAAGTGCTTGAAACCGTGCGTTGGATGCTCGACAGCGGCATCATTGAGCAGGATGAAAACGGCAATCTAAAGGAAAAAGGCAAACAACAGACGCTGTTTTAAACAAAAAAAGGTCGCTCTCACGAGCGACCTTTATTGTCAAATAGTAAAAACTTTATTTTACTAAATCAGCACTAGCTTTGAACTTAACAACTGTCTTAGGAGCAATTGTAATTTCTTTGCCTGTCTGTGGGTTACGACCTTTACGAGCAGGACGTTTTGTTGTTGAGAATGTACCGAATCCGACTAATGAGATACGATCACCTTTACGGATTGCACCTGTTGCTGCGCAAATAAAAGCGTCCAATGCTTTTTTGGCGTCCACCTTTGTGAGGCCAGCTTTTTCAGCCATCACATTTACTAATTCTGCTTTATTCATTTTGAAAGTTTTAAAGTTTATAATTGTTTTGACATTGCAAATATAACATAAAATCAGTCACTTACAACTTTTTTTTCATTTTTTTTTAATTTTTTTGAAAAAAATTAAAATGACGACTTACAAAATCAATGTCCAATCTTCGGAAACCCTTGTCCCTCTTAGGAATTCCGCAATTGGCATCGCTTTCTTCCCAGGTTGTTGAATTTCCAAAAATTTTATGTAAGAATCCTTTAAAACTACTTCTAAATATGATTTTCCGTCGGTTTTCAGACTGTTAACCCTGTCATTTTCACATGATTTTGACGCCAAATCCACTTCATAGACCTTTAAATCTAAAATTTCGCCTTGTGGATTTCTTATTTTAGCGTGTGCTGCAGGATATGGAGAAAGTCCCCTTACAAAGTTGTATATTTCCCTTCCTGATTTGTTCCAGTCGATGTAACAGTCCTCCTTGAAGATTTTTGGGGCCGGCTTCAATACCATGTTCTCCTTTTCAATCACAGAGGTCTGACTCTGAGCCTGCACCTTCCCTTCTTCAATCATTTTTATCGTTTTGACAATCACGTCGTTTCCGAGGTGCATTAACGCATCGTGAAGCTCGCCCGCGTTCATCTTATCATTGATAGCGATCTTTTCCTGCATTATCATCGCTCCGGTGTCGATTTCCTTGTCGAGAATAAATGTCGTCAACCCGGTCTCTTTCTCACCATTAATAATTGCATGGTTGATAGGCGCAGCGCCTCTATACTGCGGCAGCAGTGACGCATGCAGGTTGATAGTTCCTTTTGGAGGCATGCTCCAGATCACTTCCGGGAGCATCCTGAATGCGACAACGACAAACAAATCGGCATTGTACGAACGCAGCTGCTCTACAAAAGCCTCATCTTTAAGCTTCTCTGGCTGCAAAACCGGCAATCCATGCTTCAAGGCACATTCCTTGACTTCTGAAGCATGCATCTGCTTGCCGCGTCCTGCCGGTCGGTCAGGAGTGGTAATAACAGTTGCGACATCATAACCTGCCGCCAATATAGCCTCAAGTTGTGATGCCGCAAATTCTGGTGTACCGAAATATACTATTCTCATTCAGCCATCTTTGCTTCTACGTAAGCAATATTCTTCAATACATAGAATCCTTCTGTGCTGGTAGGATAATCGTTCTTGATGATATTGTAAACTTCCAAAGCTTTCTTATAGTTTTCGACCATCTCGTAAGCATAGCCGGCTTTCATAAGGAACATTGGGCTTGTGAGTACGTTATTGGTCTCTTTTCCAGCTTTCTCATAGCATTTTGCTGCCTCAGCCGGATTGTCAAGTTCCATATATGCATCACCCATAGCACCCATTGCCAAAGGCTTTACGAACAAATCTTTACCTTTGTATTCGCTGAGATACTTGATAGCGTTATTATAGTCACCTAAGTTAAGATAGCAAACACCTGCATAATATCTTGCAAGATTTCCTGACTTTGTTCCACCATATTCACTGATAACACCAAGGAAACCATCAATATTGCCATCACCGCTGAGTGCTGTTGCATAGTCATCTTTTTCGAAGAGCTGCTCTGCATGGAACATAGCATTGGCTGCTGCTGTCTCACGAGGTTCCATGACAAACTTCTTCACACCAAAAATAGCCAAAATGGCCACGACGAGTATCGCCACAATAATCGTTATAGATTTGCGATGATTCTCAATAAACATTTCAGTTCTACCTAATGTAGTTTCAATCTGTTCAAGACGTTCTTCGTCTTTCTGTACGTTTTCTTTTGCCATATAAATACATTTTTTCGGACTGCAAATTTACGGTTTTTTTATTTATGTTTGAACAAATTTTTTAATATATTTGTAAAAATTTTAAAACACAGGTTTAACAATCGTAAATCATTCATTTTGAACGCAAAAGAAAAAAAATTATACGAATTTCTTTCGGAATATATCACCGATGAGAGAAAGCAGCGATTCGAACAGGTGCTGAATTATCGCACGCGCCACATCACAATTGTGCTCGAAGACATTTATCAGTCGCATAATGCAAGCGCCGTACTACGAAGCTGCGACCTCACTGGCGTTCAGGATATCCACATCATAGAAAACAAGTGGGTCTATGACATAAACCCTGATATTGTTGTGGGTTCCAGCAAATGGCTCGACCTCCATAAATACAATGTGAATGAGTTCAACACCCCCGAGGCTTTCGACTATCTTCACAGCAAAGGATATAAGATAGTCGCCACATGTCCTCATCAAAACGATTACAGCCTTGACACCCTCCCACTCGACCAGCCTATCGCTGTGGTCTTCGGCACAGAGAAAACAGGCCTCACCGACTATGCACTGGAACACGCCGATATGTATGTACAAATCCCTATGCACGGATTCACCGAGAGTTTCAACATCAGTGTTTCCGCAGCATTGCTGATGTACACTCTCACTCAAAGGCTACATAAAAGCGACATCGACTGGCATCTCTCCGAAGAGGAAAAACAAGAGATACGCCTCGATTGGACACGCAAATCCATCAATCGCGTCCGCACTTTTGAAAACAAATTTTACGAATTATACCCGGAATTTAAGTAAGGTCAATTCCGTACAGATGCATCTTGTTATACAGTGTCTTGCGGTCAATCTGCAACAACTTTGCGGCAACGGTCTTGTTTCCGCGAGCCTTTTTTAACGCTGCAAGAATCTGTTCTTTCTCGTCACCAGGCTGCAATGCCATGTCTTCCACCTCCGGTGCCTTTTGCGTTTTATTCTTCAAAAGAGGCAGATTATCAGCGCTAATCTCATTGTTTTCAGCGAACAAGGTTGCTCTGCGAATCACATTTCTCAACTCACGAAGGTTGCCATCCCATTGATATTGTTTCATTATATCCAGTGCCTCATTGCTGATGCACTTCACATCCTTGCCCAATTCTGCGTTTGCCTGCTTCAAGAAATGATAAGCAAACTCTTCGAGATCTTCGACTCTGTCACGCAGTGGCGGCACTTCTATCGAGAATTCATTTATTCTATGATATAAATCCTGACGGAAACGGCCCTCCTCAATGGCTTTTTCCAAATCTTCGTTAGTGGCAGCGACAATTCTTACATCCACGTCAATGTCCTGCGCCGAGCCCACAGGTCTCACCTTCTGTTCTTGTAAGGCTCTTAAAAGCTGTTTCTGCACCTCATACGGCAGGTTACCGACCTCGTCGAGAAACACTGTTCCGCCCTTTGCCTCTTCAAAAACACCGCGTTTGTCAGCGATTGCCGAGGTAAACGAGCCTTTTTTATGTCCAAAGAGTTCTGAAGGAGCCAGCTCCATCGAGAGACTGCCGCAGTCAACGGCGATAAACGGCTTATCCTTGCGTCCACTCTGATCATGGATCATTCGGGCGATATATTCCTTTCCGGTGCCGCTCTCTCCAAGCACCAGCACCGACATCTTGGTAGGCGCCACAAGCGAGACATGGGTGTAAACCCTTTGTATCACCGGACTATTACCCTTCACCATCGTCGCCACTCCCTTATCCTTCTTATCCTTCTTATCTACTTTGTCCTGAGTTAAAGCTAATTCTATCTTCTGTTGCAGAACCTCAGGAATGATAGGTTTCTTAAGGTAGTCGAAGGCTCCAAGTTTTATGGCGTTCACAGCTGTCTGGACATCAGCATATCCAGTCATAATAATAAAAGGTGTCATGATCTTCTTTTCACGCAAATACGTGAGGAACATGATACCGTCGCCGTCCGGAAGACGCAAGTCACTCAATATCAAATCGAATTGCGACGATGCCGAGACCTGAAGTGCCTGCTCCAAACTCGAAATCAGCACCGTTTCCCAACTGTTCTTCTGGAACCATGTCTTCAGCATGACTCCAAATGCCACATCATCATCAACTATAAGAATCCTTCTTGACATATTAATTTTTTCTGCTCGTTGCAAAAATAAATATTTTATTCTTACTGGCGACAAAAAACAGATAAAAAAATAGAAATCCGACACCAGGCGGCATCGGATTTCCGTAAATATTGAAAACGAGCAGAAAAATTACTTGGTTAGAACAACCAAATATCTTGTTACTTTCCAGAACATCTCTGGATTTGTAATTTCAAGTGTCATGATCTTCTTACCGTCAGCGTCAGTACCTTTGACAAGTGTGTAAGAATCAACTGGGTGTGTTGAAAGAACGACAGCCTTCTTTGAGTTGAATGTGATTGTGGTGAGGTTGCGCATGTCAGCCTTTGTGAATTCCTGTGTAGGAACGTCACTCTTCAAAACTTTCTTTGTGCTGAGGATGACACCTTTCTCTTTCAATTCTTTCACTGTACCGTTGATGTAATAAACAGCGTTCAACTCATTTGTCTGATTTTCAATGTTCTCATTCAGATTAGCAATCTGGTTGTTTGCATTGTTCAGGTTTGTGTTGAGGTTCTCAACCTGAGTGTTCAAGTTAGCAATCTGACCATCTTTCTCTGCAATCTGTGCCTGGAGATTTGAAATCATAGCTTCTTTCTCTTCGAGCTGAGCCTGTAATTTCTTAATCTGAGCGCGCAGGTTACCATTGTTTCTGTTTGATTTAGCAAGAGCATCATTCAATGAATCCAAACGAGCGTGGTTAGCTGCCATAACTTCTTTGATTTGGAGGAGTTCAGCAACGACTTGATCTCTCTCGCTACCCTCTTGTTTAACTAAAAGGATACCTTCTGCATCACGAATTGCCTGGAGGTTGTTCTCAACTTCGTTGAGGATACCCATTGTGGCATTGAATTCGTTTTCCATTTTCTGATTTTCAATAACAAGAGATTCTTTTTCAGCAACTAATGCTTTGTACTTCTTTGAACTCTCAACGCATGAGCTTAATAAAAGAGCTACTAATGCGACAGATAAAATTGTTAATGTCTTTTTCATTGTGTTATAATTTTAGATTAGTCTTTGCTAACGTTATTAGTTTGTGCCAAAATCGTGCCAAACTGTTAATTTTTTAAAAATTTTTACTTTATTATTGATTTTCAATGATTTACAAATTTCTCCACTCTCATATTCCACAGCCCTTATTGTGGAAAACTGTGGAATTGCTTCACACTTTTCCACACTATCTCGTTTCAACACTGCAAATATACGAAATTATTTGATACATAATGCATTATTTTTTATTTTTGCATAAAATTTTTTTCGTGAATCGTTCAATTTTAAAATTAGCCATACCAAACATTATCAGCAACATAACTATTCCGTTGCTCGGTTTGGTGGATATGATTCTGATGGGACACCTCAGTTCACCTATTTATATAGGTGCAATAGCCCTCGGAGGAACCATATTCAGCGTGCTATACTCTTTTTTCAGCTTCCTGCGTGCCGGAACCACAGGTTTTACTGCACAATCATACGGCGCTAAAGACTATTCTGAAATAAGCTACTCGCTTTACAGATCGATAACTATAGCGATTTTCGCATTCCTATTAATATTATGTATACAGAAACCTATCGCCAGACTCAGCCTGGCTCTACTGGAAGGCAGCGACGACGTTAAAAATCTGGCGATAACATATTTCTTTGTAAGAATCTGGGCTGCACCTGCCAATATGCTGCTTTATTGCCTCAACGGCTGGTTCATCGGGATGCAGAATACAAAGATTCCGATGGCTATAGCCATAATAATCAATGTGTTAAACATTGCCTTCAGCATTCTTTTTGTCGTGGTGATGAAACAAGATGTGGTCGGCGTGGCATTAGGAACCGTCATTGCTCAATATTGCGGACTCGCAACAGCACTAATTTTCATTTTGATAAAATACAACAAATATCTTATCAAGATTGACATTCATAAGTTATTGGATATTAACAAGTTAAAGAGATTTTTCAAGGTCAACACCGACCTGATGATCAGAAGCATACTCTTGGTTTTCACTATAGCGTTTTTCACCAACCAATCGGCGAAACTCGGAGATAATATATTGAGTATCAATATGATACTTCTACAATTTTTCTATATTTTCTCATATTTCACCGATGGCTTTGCATATGCCGGCGAGGCTCTGGTCGGGAAATTCATTGGCGCCCGCGACGAATCCAACCTACGGAGCGTAGTCATGCACCTTTTCAAGTGGGGCGGCTTAATAAGCGTACCGTTTGCCATTCTTTATGCGCTCTTTCCTACCCCATTTGTGAAAATGATTTCCGACAGCCCTCTGATTCTCGAACAGATTCCACCTTATTACATATATATGGTGCTCATCCCGGTAATAACGTTCACCGCATTCCTGTGGGACGGCATTTATATCGGCGCAACAGCCTCAAAAGCCATCCGCAACACCATGATTATCTCGTCTATCCTGATTTTCCTGCCACTTTGGTATATCTTAGTCCCGATTTACGGCAACCACGGACTTTGGATAGCTTTCCTCGGCTTCATGCTCGCACGAGGCATCTCTATGACCTTCTTTGCGAAGAAAAACATATTACAACTTCCTAATAATCAATAAGATGCATATACTATCAAAATCGACATATATCAAAGGCGAGCAATGCGAAAAAGCACTGTTTCTCTTTAAAAACAGACCGTTTTTGCGAGATAAACTAAGCATGGAGCAACGTGCTAAGTTCAAACGTGGCACCGACGTCGGAATCCTTGCACAACAGCTTTTTCCCGGTGGCATCAACATGACTCCAGGCTCACCCACGCAGTTCAGCAAAAAAGCAGCAGAGACACTGAAAAACCTTACAAATCCTGCTATCAACGTGATGTACGAAGCGGTTTTTCAGTACGACGACACTCTGATCATGCTCGATATTATTGTCCGCGACGGCGACAAATGGCGTGCAATCGAGGTGAAAAGCTCACTCAGCATAAGCCAAACATATATGAAAGACGCAGCTTTGCAATATTATGTCCTAAAAGGATGCGAAGTGCCTCTCTCCGATATCCAGCTGATGTATATCAATGCCGATTATGTCAAAAATGGCGACTTGGATTTATCACAACTATTTGTGTTTCAATCCGTTAAGGACTATGCCGAGCAATATCAGGATGTGATTGCAAAGAATATCGCTCATTTCAAAGACATTATCAAACAGCCTCATTCGCCGAAGATTCCTATTGGCGATCAATGCGATACACCATATCGTTGCGAGTTCCACGGCCATTGCTGGAAAGATGTCCCGAATGAAGCTAACAAACCGTATACCATTGATTATAAGCCACTTTATGAATTATTAGGCGACAGAAACCAATCAACGGCTTATCTAAATCTGCTGTTTTATCGTCCAGCTGTGCCCCTTTTCGATGGCGACAAGCCTTACACAGAGTTCATCATCGGATTTTCCATACTTTCAAACAATGGTAACTTCGATAAAATCTACAACTGGGACTGTCTCGAAGACCTTTCAAAATGGCAAGAATGTCTCCCGATTTTATCTGAACAACTATCTGGTTTCGAACGCGTAGTATGCTTTGCCCCGCAAAACATCACTGCATCATTGCAAAAATATAACTTATTGGAATCCAAAGATTTAAATTATAAAATATTTAATTTACGTGAAGTTTTGCAACAATCAGATTTTCATCACGAAAAGGTAAAAACAGATTTTTCTTTGAAAAATGTCTACGAGAGCATCTTTCCTGACAAGAATTTGTTTGAGCACAGTCGCATAATTTTAAACGCTCTCAGCGACAACATTATGGAAAGAAGTATGATTACCAGTGACTTGGAATTGGAGAACAAAGCACTGCGTGAGATATACCTTCATTTCGCGCACTAAATCTCAAAAAAGTTATCAACATCTTATAAACAAATAATCATTATTCATAATTTTGTGGTATGAATAATGAAAGCATAAAAAAATCGGGTTTTGTTAGGTCACAAGCCGCTGCAGCGAATGCGGATGTGCTTAATATTCAAGGGAGAATACCACCTCAAGCAGTCGATTTGGAGGAGGTCGTTTTGGGTGCGCTCATGCTCGAAAAAGAGGCAGTGAACGCGGTGATTGACATTTTGTCGCCTGAGGTGTTTTATAAGGAGGCGCATCAGATAATTTTCGCAGCTATCAAGGATTTGTTCACCAAATCTGAGCCTGTCGATATCCTCACTGTTACCAACCATTTGAAATCGACTGGTGACCTTGAGGCTGTTGGCGGTCCATATTATATCTCACAGCTCACCAACCGCGTCGTTTCATCAGCAAATATTGAGTATCACTCAAGAATCATCTTGCAGAAATACATCCAGCGTCAGCTGATTCAGATCTCTTCCGAGACAATCAAAGATGCCTATGAAGACTCCGCCGATGTGTTTGATTTGCTTGACACCGCTGAGAATAAGCTGTTCCAGATCAGTGAAAACAACCTGCGTCGTAACTACGACCAGATGCCAGACTTGGTGAAACTCGCCATCGACGACATCGAGAAGGCGAAAAACGCCGGTTCCGCCCTTCGTGGCGTGCCTTCGGGCTATACCGAGCTCGACCGCATCACTCAGGGATGGCAGAAATCCGACCTCATCATCCTCGCCGCACGTCCGAGTATGGGTAAGACAGCTTTCGCACTCAACATGGCACGCAACGCCGCCGTCGACTTCAACAAACCCATTGCTTTCTTCTCACTCGAGATGTCGTCAGTGCAGCTCGTCACACGTCTGATTTCTTCGGAAACATCATTAACTGCTGATAAACTGCGTTCAGGACAGCTTGCTGAATACGAGTGGCAACAGCTTAATACAAAAGTGTCGCCTCTCATCAATGCGAAACTTTTCATCGACGACACGCCTCAGCTTTCTGTCTTCGACCTTCGCGCAAAATGCCGCCGACTGAAGCAGCAGCATGATATTCAGATGATTTTCATTGATTATCTGCAACTTATGACTGCAAAAACTGAGAAAAACGGCAACCGTGAACAGGAAATCAGTAATATCTCACGTTCGTTGAAGAGTCTGGCGAAGGAGTTGAACGTCCCTGTCCTCGCGCTTTCTCAGCTTTCACGTAGCGTTGAATCGCGTCCGGGTTCTAAAAAGCCTATCCTTTCCGACCTTCGTGAGTCTGGAGCTATCGAGCAGGATGCTGATATGGTTATCTTCATCTATCGTCCTGAATATTATGGACTTAGCGAAGACGAAGACCATTCATCAACAAAAGGAAAAGCTGTCATCAACATAGCAAAACACCGTAACGGTAAGCTCGGTGACGTGGAGTTGCGTTTTGTGGGACAATATGCTCGTTTCGAAGACCTCGAGCAAGACTACACAAAGAGTTTTGGCAATGATAATAATAATGCCGGTGGCAATGACCAACCGGCACAATTTGCTCCAAACGCCAACTTCAACGCCCCGAATGAACGAAGAGTGGGATCAAGAATGAACGACGACGTCCCGTTTTAATAAGGACCTTTATTTTGTGATTCGAGTTCCCGCGTTAGGATTTCCAAGGCTTGAAGCATCAGTGATGACTGCTTCGTGGCCTGTTTCCTCAACGAACTTGATGGCTGCGCGCATCTTAGGCGCCATCGAACCTTCGGTGAACTGACCTTCTTCAAGATATTTCTTGGCTTCTGCCACGGTAATCTTACCGAGAGCCTTCTCATTTTCCTTACGGAAATTGATATAAGCCTGAGGAACATCTGTCAAGATGTAGAATTCATCAGCTTTGACCTGCACTGCTGCCAGTGATGAAGCGAGGTCTTTGTCGATAACTGCCTCGACACCAACATAATAGCCGTCTTTCTCAACGACAGGGATGCCGCCGCCACCCACTGTGACAACGATATTACCTTGTCTTGCGAGCAACTCAACGAGCTCGATATTATTGATTTCCAATGGCTTAGGTGATGCCACAACTTTACGCCAGCCTCTACCCTTAGGATCTTCTTTGAAAATAGCGCCGGTGGCGGCGGCATATTCCTCAGCCTCTTCCTTATCATAATAAGGACCGACAGGCTTGGTAGGATTCTTGAACATCGGGTCATTGCCGTCAACCAAAACACGTGTCACCAAAGTGACGATATTATGCTTATAACCGTGCTTTGACAACACCTTACGGAATCCTGTCTCAATCATATAACCTATTGAGCCCTGTGTCTCTGAAACGCAGAAATCCATCGGCATAGCCTGCACGTCAAATGTCTTGGCGCCAGCCTCATGCTGAAGCATCACATTACCCACCTGAGGACCGTTACCATGACCGATAATCAGATTATCACCGTTTTTAATGAAGCTCATCAAAGCTTCGCAAGTGTCAGCAACATTGTCAATTTGTTCTTTGTAAGTTCCTTTTTGATTGCTTCTCAACAAAGCGTTACCGCCGAGAGCCACAACAACTAATTTACTCATGTCTGTATCTATTATTAATTTTTCTTCTTATATTTAACTGAATATCCTGATTGTGAAAGGATCAGCTCATTATCTGTCACATTTTCAATAATAAGCGTATCGGTAAACTGTCCTTTCACCGAGCCTGTATTCTCACCTTTTAAAATCAGCATATCGCCTTTCTTTTCCCATGATTTGAAAGTCACGAAGTCAATGTTGACATCAGATGCTGTGCCGTCTTTATACAAAACGAAGCCCTGCTCCTGAGTATAACTCGTACTCGGCTGCACCCATGTGCCAACGAGCGGATTGGTGCATGAAATCATCATAAAAGAAAGTGCCAAAGCACTGAATAACAATACTTTTTTCATATCAAATAAACTATCTTGCTATCATTCCAACACCGAGCATCACGAAAAGGACGCCCATCCATCTGATAACGGGAACTGTTTCTCCAAGAAGAAACATCGCCAGAAGGATTGTAAAGATGTAACTTATACTTGTAAGTGGGTAAACTAGAGATAATGAATAACTTTTAAGCATAAACATGTAAATCACCATCGCGATGATATACAAAAGCAATGACAAGCCGAGCTGCCAGTTCAGGAAACTCCTGAAAAACGCCCACGACATGCTGTAATCAACCACCTTGTCCATGCCCACCTTCATGAAAAATTGGGCGACGGCAAGGAAAGCCGATTGTATTATCGCTGTGATTATCAGTTTAAACATAAAATATTTTTTGCAAAATTACGACTTTTTTCAATGCAAATAGTAATCTTTTAAAAAGTCTTTGTATTCTTTTGTGAAAGAATGATCCGGATGCCTTAAGACAAATGTCTCGGTTTTGGTATTATCAACTTGATTTACAACGAGTTGCATATTGATTCGGTTTGGTTCTTTACCTTCAATTGGGACGATTAATAATTCTTTTTCAAGAAAAAACCCTTGATTTTCAGCATCTTTCAGAAATGTCTTCGATTCGATGGCTGGCAAGACCAAAGAGAACCTACCTCCTGGCTTCATTATTTTTTTAACCGCAGAAAGTAAATCATTGTAACTCAATGTATTAGTATGACGTGCCAAGCCTTTTTTCGCCTTTTCAGGAATGTTATCTCCGAAATAAAATGGAGGATTTGACACCACCAGATCGTACTTTTTCTCACATATCTCAGCGTAATGCTTTATGTCGTCATGAATGGCGAAAAGTCGCGAATTCCACGCCGAATTGCTGAAATTTTGCACCGCTTCCTCGTAAGAATCGTTATCGATTTCCACTGCATCGGCACTTTTTATGCCTTTCTGTGCAAGCATCAAAGGAATCAGACCGCAGCCTGTGCCGATGTCGAGTACTTCATCGTTTTCCGACACTTCAGTCCAACGGCCAAGCAAAATGGCGTCCGTCCCGATCTTCATGGTCGAGCGATGATGAAAAAGACCGAATTTTTTGAAGAAAAACGGACGGCAATCCATAAATCACATATTGAGATACATATCAATCAGGCCTTCTGGAGCCTTGACAGTCAATATTTTAGCTTTCTTATCAACCTTCTGAATAATGTCATCGTGGATAGGAATCAGAATTTCCTTCCCATCTTTCATCACTTGGATTACAGCCTGCGTAGGGTACTCCAAAACATCCGAAATCTCCCCTATTTCGCCCTTAAGCGCATCTATCATCTTAAAACCGACAATTTCTTTGAAATAAAAATCATCTTCATCGAGTTCAGGCATAAGTTCATTAGGCAAAAAAACAGCCTTTCCCATAAAAGCGACAGCCTGTTCCACCTTTTTCACATCCTGAAGCTGCACAATCATCTTATCGCCGTTAATCTTCTGATTTTCAATAAAATACGGAATAAGATTACCTCTGTCTTCAATCAAAACGTATCTCAAATCTTTGAAGTCTCCAGGATTTGCCACATCGAGTTTAACGGTTATCTCACCTTTCAAACCATGTGTTTTCGTAATTTTTCCAAAGAAAAAGCAATCGTTTTTTGTCATATTAGAATCCTATTAAAAGTCCAACAACTCCAACAGCGATGCCCAACACTATTTTTATTCCTTTTGAAAGCAGAAACGCCTTTCTTGACTCGGCAAGCAACGGCAAAGCACCGTGACCGTCCTGAACTATCGAATTTGCAAGCAAAATGCTGAATGGCAATGTGCCGTTCGCAAACAAAAGCACGAAAACAAGATGCGGTCCCGACTGAGGGATGATGCCAATCAAAATCGCGACAAGCAGCACAATGTATGGATTTTCATTTACAAGTCCTTGAATATCAATATAATTGTCAAGGATTGTAATAACCAAAATCACTCCGAAGCTCCACAGGAAAATCTTCGGCAGATGCACTTTGATGACGTGTTCCCAAAGGTGTTCCTGCAAAAAATGTTCTTTCGCGACCACAACGATAGCGAGAATCACAGTAAACATTGCGATTAACGAATAACGAATCCATTCTTCATCGCCACCATGTTCGTGACCGTGTTCATGACCTTCATCGATGACACCGCCGAGTATCAAGCCTAAAACCAAAATGCACATCGCGATAAGCAAAGCTCTCACAAAGGTTATGTTTTTGAAATTGTTCTTCACCGTATGCTCATGATGATGGTGATGGCATTCCGGCTCATCGTGAAGCGGGAAAGCCCTCTCCGACAGCCCGATGAATTTGTTTTTCATTGTGAGCTGAAGCACTGCGCCCACCACGATAGCAGCGACAAACATTATCAAAGTGATTTTCAGTGCATCTCCAGGGAACATTGAGAACATGAAAAACGCCTCATCACCAGCAGTAGCTATCAAAGCCGCCATCAGAGCCGGGAAGTTCACGACTCTGTGAATATACAGCGAGACAATGGTATAAGTCCCGAGACAGCCTGGGATAACTCCCATCAGCGCTCCTATTAATATCTGCATCCATGGCGAAGCCTGCAGCTTCTTAGACCAAATACCGTCGGTCTTGACATTGATAAATTCAATAATCATCATCATTCCGATGACGAAAGCCGTTATCGTAAGTGTTTGTTGCAGAATAACATACAATTGTTCTAACATCGTTTTCAAATTTTCTGCAAAAATACTATTTTTTTAGTTAGAAGTTAGTAGTGATCAGTTAAAAAAAAGTTGAGAATGGAAAAACCACTCTCAACTTCTAACTCCTAACTTCTAATTCCTAACTATTAAAGAACATCAATGTTCTTTGATACCTTCATCTCTTTCTTTGATTTCTTCGGCAGGACGACGGTCAGGATACCGTGTTCGACTTTTGCGGAGATCTTATCAGTTTCCACGTCATCAGGCAAAGTGTAGTTCTGTTCGTAGTTGGTGTACGAGAACTCACGACGCAGATAGTGGTGTTTGTGATCTTCGTCTTTATGTTCTGTCTTATTCTCGATGGCGATGTTCAGATTACCGTCCTCGTTGATGTTCACGCGGCAGAACTCTTTTCTGATGCCTGGTGCTGCGAGCTCCATTGTGTAGGCCTTATCGTCCTCTTTCACGTTGACTGCCGGTGCTGTTGTGTTGGCACGAGGCATTAAATCACTGTCGAAGAATTCGTCAAATACTGTTGGGAACCAACTGTTTTTAAATACTGGTAACATAATTTATACCTCCATAATTTTGTTAAACATTTCTTTTTTGTTTCTCATTGTCTTTATATCGTTTTTCATGCCTTTGCTTTCGCATCGGCTTTCGACAGGAATATATTCAAATTATGTGCCAGAGGAATTTTTCGGACAAAATGACATGTTTAGCGACATTTTGACATGATATGCTTATTTTAGACAGGATTTACAAGATTAACAGGATAAAAGACTACTATAATATAATTTAATTATGTAAATCTTGTAAATCCTATCAAAAAAAAAGCCTTAGACTAGTACGTCTAAGGTCTAATTTTGCGGAGAGAAAGGGATTCGAACCCTTGGAACGCATAGCGTTCAACGGTTTTCGAGACCGCCCCATTCGACCACTCTGGCATCTCTCCTAACCTTTTTTACATAATAAAAGCAACCCTTCAGAGTTGCTTTCTCAGCGGAGACAGAGGGATTCGAACCCCCGATACATTTCTGTATAACGGTTTTCAAGACCGCCGCGATCGACCGCTCTGCCATATCTCCGCTGCAAAAATACAAAAGTTTTTAATGCAACAACATTTTTTTGAAAAATTTTTTAATTTTCCCGAAAAAATCCCTATCTTTGTTCCCGCTTATGAAGTTGTTTTATCGACATATTGTTTTTATTTCATTGTTACTCATAGCATTATGCTTCAACTCCTGTAACAAGAAAACCATATCGATAGAGATTATGGACTTTAAAAACAGTTATGAAAACACCGACGAGCATATCGACAAATTGGCAAAAATTGCCGACAGCTGTTCCGATTTTTACGCCAACGACCCCATTTTTCTTGAAAAAAAGTCACAAATTTTCTTCCAAAAAGGCAGAAAAGAACATAAAAAATTCGATTATCTGAATGCCGCAAAAGCTTTTATTGAGTCATACGATTCACAGAAAGCCCTGATTTCTTTGAAAAAAGAGACCGACAACGACGATTTTCATTACCTCGGACAGATTCTCGACAATATCGGCGACGTGTATTCCGATGTCAACAGTTTGAAACCAGCCTCATATTTTTATGATCAGGCCCTTCTGCAGTTTGAAAACGCCAGCCGCCAACATGAAGTCATCGACATGCTATTAAAAATAGGTGACCTCTATCTGCACAACCATATTTCAAACATTGCGCTCCTCAACTACGAGACAGCTGAAGAAAAGAAAAACCTTACTGAAGAGCAATACAATCTCATCCAGATTAAAAAAGGAATAGCATTATACGACATTTCGGATATAAATTCTGCCGATTCCATATATGGAAGAATGTGGACAAAATCGCCGCATCTAATTGAGTTTCAGTATTTTACAGCATGCCATTTTTATTACAACAACAAATTTGACACTGCCCTGCCCTATTTGCTGAAATGTTTTGACGATGGCGACAAAAAACTCAAGGTAGAAGCCGCGGAAATGCTCGCCAGCATCTACTTTTCACTCAATCAACACGACAAAGAGCTATACTACGCACAGTATCAAGCGAAAGCTCAATCGGCAGAGGCACGCCTCACACCTGTAAAGATGGAACTCGACAATGTTTATGAGAAATTTGTCACCGACAACAACCCGAACAAATCAGATAAGTCACACAGTTTCAATGGTTTAATTTGGATTCTCTTTGTTGTCATCATTATATTAATAATAGGTGTTATTGCATTTTATCAATACACAAAAAGAAATGCAGCAAACAAAGAAACAACAGCCGAGACCGTCAAAGAAACGCCAAAACGTACTTATGAAGAGGATTATCAGCTATTTGTAAACTCCAAGATTTACAAGGAAATCAAAGAATCGCTTGAAGGCAAAGAGATTTTGATAAAAACAGTTGGCGACTATCCTCGACTTGCATTGACGAAAGTCAAATTGGTGACACTCACCACCACTTTCAACGAGTCGTTTCCTAATTTAACACATTCATTATCAAATGCTTACCCAGCATTAACTCCTGCTGATTTCAGGTTTATCATCTTAAGTTTCATGGGCTTCTCAAATCTTGAGATTGCGGTCTTGCTCAAGCAGACATACAGCTCAGCCAACAAACGAGGCAACCGTATTGAGAGTATTTTAGGCACTCAACAAGAACTAAATCACTTTATTCCGGGCTTTTTTAGCACTTTCAAGTACTAAAATCACCATATCGTAATTATTTGTAAATCAGATAATTACAGAGATTTCTTCCACATTTTTCCACAAAAAACACCTCCAAAATCCTTGACAAATTTTTCTCATGGTAGTAATTTTGCACTCGAAACAAAATTATGTGCATCATGAAAAAGTTATTTCTAATCAGCTTAATGGTAATGCTTGGTGTTACGGTTTGCGCCCAGCAAAAAAAATCATTGAACGCATATATATCGTATGCGGTTTTTGATACTCCTGGCGAAAACTCGACACCTTACGTTGAGACATATATAACATTTGATAAAAGCAGCCTCGTATATGTTAAAAATGAGGATGGTCAGTACACTGCCACAATCAATGTTACCGTAATGTTCAAGCAATGGGAATCGGTTCAGAACTTCGGAAAATACTCACTGACAAGCCCAATGGTAGCTGATACAACAGGAATTACTGGATTTTTCATGGATATGCAGCGCTATTCTCTTGATAACGGCACATATAATTTTGAGGTGATTCTTGAAGATGCCAACAACAAGAGCGACAAACCATACAAAGCTATCGACCAGATAATTATAGATTTTCCTGAAACATTCTGTATTTCAAGTATCCTGAGCCTTGAAAGCTTCACAAAAGCAGAAAAAGAGAACAATACGACGAGAAACGGATACGATATCATCCCTATGGTTTTACCATACTATCCGGAGACACTCAACAAACTGACATTCTACGCTGAGATCTACAACGCAAAGAAACAACTCGGTGAAGGTGAGAAATACCTGCTCAACACATATATCTGCGCTTTTGAGAACAACACAGTATTAAACAACTTCTATTTCACTAAACGAATGACAGCCAAGGATATAGATGTCATCATAAACAATATGGACATCAGCAATCTTCCTTCAGGCAACTATTATCTTGTGCTCGAAGCGCGCGACAGAAACAACGAAATCATCGGTTTGAACCGTTATTTCTTCCAGAGAAGCAATCCTTATTATCAGATTGATAACACACTGCTCGCTGCCATCAATCCTAACGATGTCTTTAGCGGCAGCATCAATAATCTCGACACAATTCGCGAATATATCAAGATGCTCTCACCTATCTCGACATTGGTTGAGAAAGACTATGCCTACGAGCTTATAAAAAGCGATGACATCAGAACGATGCAGCAATACTTCTACACATTCTGGTCAAGCAGAAACAAGTTAGAACCTAAACGGGCTTGGCTTGACTATTATGCTCAGGTTCAGAGAGTTAACGCTTCTTTCAAAACCGTCAACGGCAAAGGATATGACTCCGATCGAGGCCAGGTATTCTTGAAATATGGCGTTCCTGACAGAATTGTGGAGAGCTACTTCGAACCTGGCGCCTATCCATATGAGATCTGGCATTATTACGTCCTCGGCAATAGCCAGCGTAACAAGAAATTCGTGTTCATGACTCAAGATCTCGTGACAAATGATTTCAAACTGATCCACTCCGATGCTACAGGTGAGATCAGCAACTACAGATGGCCTAATATAGTCTATTCTGGAACATACGGCTCATATTTCGATTACGGTGTAGATGGTGCAGCCAATCCAAACTCATACGGCGACAAAGCTGTTGATTACTACGAAAACCCACGATAACATACCACACATACTTTGTTTCGATAATGGGGCTTGATGAGAATCGAGCTCCTTATCTTTTTAGAGTGGAGAGTTGAGAGTGTAGAGTTTAGAGTAGTTTGAAAGTTTATAGTTTAAAGTTTATAAGTTTACAAAAAATTTTGTATTTTTGCAGGAATGAAAAAAGTTGCGGTAGTCATATTGAACTATAACGGAAAGAAGTTCCTTGAGAAGTTCCTTCCGACAGTCATCGAGCACAGCTCCGATGTGGCTGACATTATCGTCGCTGACAATGCCTCCACCGATGACTCCGTAGCTTTCATGAAGTCAGTTTTCCCAGATATCAGATTGATAATCAACGACAATAACGACGGCTTTTCAACCGGTTACAATCTCGCATTGCGTCAAGTTGAAGCTAAATATTATTGCTTGTTAAATTCTGATATCGAGGTAACTCCACATTGGATCGAGCCTGTTATCGAGCTGATGGAGAGCGATGACACTATAGCAGCTTGCCAGCCAAAGATTCTCTCGTATTACGACAAAGAAAAGTTCGAATATGCCGGTGCCGGTGGCGGTTTCATCGACAAATATGGCTATCCTTTCTGCCGTGGCCGCGTTTTTCAGCATCTTGAAACCGACAACGGACAATATGACGATATTAAAGAAGTCTTCTGGGCGACTGGAGCCTGCATGTTTGTAAGATCTGACGTTTATCACAAATTTGGCGGTTTGGACGACAGTTTCTTTGCACACATGGAAGAAATCGATTTCTGCTGGCGCGTGAAAAACATGGATTACAAAGTGATGTATTGCCCACAATCCAAGGTTTTTCATATCGGCGGAGGCACCTTACCCAAGAGCTCGGCAAGAAAGACATATCTCAACTTCAGGAACAACCTGTCATTGCTGATGAAAAACCTTCCCAAAGGTGCTGTTTTTCCAACCATTTCTTACAGAATCCTGTTGGACTGGGTTGCTGGATTAAAGTTCCTTTTCGATGGCAGTTTCGCTGATTTTTGGGCAGTAACGAGAGCACATTTTAGTTTTTACAGACATATTCCGGCACTAAGAAAAAAGAGAAACGCACTACCACAAAAGCACGTTTCACAAGTGTATCAGAAAAATATCGTTTTCAAGCACTTCCTTGAGAAAAAGAAGCTGTACACCGAACTGGATGAGAGAGACTTCTCTTGAAATTAAAGGATTATAGTCATCATTTTTCGGCTTCCACCTTCCTTCGGAAGCTAAAGGCCTTCAAAATTGATGACTATAATCTTATTTTTTATTAAGGTATAATATTGCTTCAGAATATCCTTCCAAACCTTTACCAACTATAGATTTTACAGCTGCTTCAGCAGTGTATGAATGATGTCTATACTCTTCCCTTTCGTAAATATTCGAAATATGAACCTCAACAACAGGAATTCCGATCGCTCTAACAGTGTCGGCCAAAGCTATTGATGTGTGCGCATACCCTCCGGGATTAAACACCACACTATCGAATTTACCCATCGTCTCCTGCAATTTATCAATCAAAACGCCCTCATGATTCGACTGGAACGTTTCAATATCACAATCCGGAAAACGTTTTTTAATAACCTCAAAATATTCGTCAAGTGATTGATTACCATATATTTCTGGCTCTCGCTTGCCGATAAGGTTAAGATTCGGTCCGTTTAAAATCAAAATCTTCATAATCAAAAACTATCTTTTTCAAAAAACGTATAAGTTCACCAATAATGATAACCGGGCTGGTCCCAATGAAACAAATCAGCCAGTCTTGCCATTTCAGAGGCTCAACGCTGAACATCTCGCCACCTAAAGTGATTATGGCGAACTGTCCGACGAGAATTATCAGCAATGCGAGCTCAAAACCTCCAAAGGTCTTTGGAAGATTGCGGAAAGCCGATGTCCCTGTATGATAAGCCTTGGCGTTGAAAAGATTCCAGAACTGCATAAACACAAATATCGTGAACGTCAACGAATGCTCGTAGGTTGTATAGCTTTTTGCGCCGACGATATTTATATTGAAGAAATTTGACAGATAATCTTTTATAGAGAACTCTGTCAGACAGTTAATCTCAACATGCTTGAAATACTGAACAAATCCTAGTAAAACCAGCACAAATATCATTCCCACGATGATTATTGATTTTATCATCGGCTTTGTCAGTATGTGCGCGTCTTTTGAGCGTGGTTTCTCATCCATCACTGTCTCTGACGGTGGCAATGATGCCAATGCGAGCGCCGCGAAGGTATCCATTATCAAGTTAACCCAGAGCATCTGAGTCACAGTGAGAACCGCATCGGTGCCAAGCAATGCGCCAAGCATCACCACGAGACATGCCGCCACGTTGATTGTCATCTGGAACAGCACAAAACGTTGGATATTCAGATAAAGCGAGCGTCCCCACATCACTGCGCGGACTATGCTTCTGAATGAATTGTCGAGGATAGTGATGTCGGAGGCTTCTTTCGCCACCGTTGTGCCATCGCCCATTGAGAGTCCCACTTGAGCCGCTTTCAATGCAGGAGCGTCGTTGGTGCCGTCGCCGGTGACTGCCACCACCTCGCCGTAAGACTGCTGCAGACGCACCAAGCGTTCCTTGTCCATCGGTCTGGCACGCGACATGATCTTTATTAACGGGATGCGGCGTTTTGCCTCCTCATCGGTAAGCGCCTCAAAATCCTTGCCGGAGATGTGGTTGAAATCTTTTTGATCGGTCTCTTTCCATAATCCCAGCTGACGGCCAATCTCAATGGCGGTTCCTGGAGTGTCGCCGGTCACTATTTTGACGTCTATACCTGCTCTTAAGCATTTTGCCACAGCATCTGCCACATCTGGACGAATCGGGTCAGCGATGGCTGCAGCCGCAACAAATATGAGATTATCAGCAATGAGATTATCAGTTTTCGGGTCAAACGACTGCTCGTTAGGGTCAGCTTCTTTGTATGCCAAGGCAAGCGTTCTCATCGCCTTATCATTATATGCACTTAATTGATTTACAATGGTTTCACGATATGGTTCAATATCAACGACACCATCTTTTGTGGCTATTCTGTTACAATGCGCAAGAATAATCTCAGGAGCACCTTTCACATAAAACATCGGCTTGTTGAATGTCTTCGATTCAACAATCGTAGCCATAAACTTATATTTAGTGGAGAATGGCACCTGATAAAGCAACTTCGTGTCTTCCCTATAATCAATATAGTTAACTCCTTGATTATAAAGCCATAACAGAAGTGCACCTTCAGTAGGATTGCCTATCGCCTTAACTTTTTCTTTATCAGTAAAATCGAGAAAAGCGGTTGTATTGACGGAGATACATTCTTTTAAAACATCATTACATCCGCTATATGACAGTATGTCGTTGACACTCATCTGATTCTGTGTCAACGTGCCAGTTTTGTCGGTACAAATCACCGTAGCAGCGCCCATAGTCTCACAAGCGTGCAATTTTCTGACTAAGTTGTTGGTTACCAACATCCTACGCATACTCAGAGCAAGACTTAAGGTGACGCTCATTGGTAGTCCTTCCGGAACAGCCACCACAATAATGGCGACCGCAATCATCAATGTATTCAATGCATATTGTGCGAATCTAAGCCAGTCGATGCCGTCGCCAATGCCATCAACATGAATGAAATACATTATCAAACGTATCACGAAGATCGAAGCGGCGATGATATAGCTCGCATAGCAAATCACCTGTCCGAGTTTGTCGAGTTGGATATTCAAAGGTGTTTTGACATTGTTGTCAATCTGCGAACCTTTGTAAACCTTGCCCCATTCTGTGGCGTCTCCTACCCTTTCGATTTGCACGATGCCGTGACCATCAATGACTTTGCTGCCTCGCATAACCCAATTTGAGGGATATGTAGCCTCGTTGTTGAATTCTTTCTCGTCGATAGTTTTTCGTGCCATCGGCTCGCCTGTAAGATCCGATTCGTTGACTTGCAATGAAAAAGCGTCAAGAAGGATACCGTCAGCCGGCACCTCATCGCCTGTTTCAATAATCACGATGTCACCGACGACGATCTCGCGCCGTTGGATGAGTGTGACATTGCCTTCACGAATGACTTTCACGGTTTCCTCATCATTAACCTGATTGAGGATGTCGAATTTTTTATTGGCGTTGACTTCGAAGATGAATCCGACGCATGTCGCCAACATTATAGCCACAAAAATTCCAAGCGGCTCAAACAAAACACTATAGCCTTCATCGGTAGTAAAATATTGATAGACAGATACTCCGATGGAAAGCGCGAGGGCAATCAGCAGGATTTGAATAATCGAATCCTTGAATTTGCCCAGAAACTGATGGAATATCGACTCCTTTTGTGGAGGCGTAAGAATATTAAAGCCGTGCAAAGCACGGCTTTGTTCTACTTGTTTCTTATCAAGTCCTTGATACTTCATTATTAGTTATTTCCGTATTCTTCCAAGGCTTTATAGAAATCGTTCTTGTACTGCTCCTGTTTGAAGTCAATCTTCAACTCTGTGTCAGCGCTCATAGTCTCAACGACTGTATTCAGAACATCTTCGCCTGAATATTCGATGCAGACATAAACAGCAATCTTACCAGGGGTGAGCTTGCTTGGCTGAGCGTCCCAGCATGTCACAGGGGTGTTTTTAAGTTTACCTTTGACAACACCAATTGACTGAATTGTACCTTTAGCGATGTTTTTCACGTTATCGCCATCACGGTGCTGCTGTGTGAACTGGTCAACTGATCTTTGAACGACAGACTCGATCATAGCCTGGATACCGTCACGTGCATTCTGCTCTGCAAAAATACGTGCTGACTGAATGTCATATTCGCTTTCAGCGATAGTCTGTGCCAGATACTTGAAATTACCTTTTGATGCTGTGCAGTCTGGGCATGGCAGTTCTGAAGGCTGATTCTGTGGTTTCTGAGCAACTTCCTTGCTTGAGCCGCATGATACTACGAGTAATGAAATCAATGCGATTCCCAAAAGTAAATTGATTTTTTTCATGATAATTAATTTTTAGTTAATAATTAAACATTTATTTCACATTAAAAAAAGCTTTCTCTTTGACAAATTTTGAGCCGAATCTGAAACGCACTTCCACATAATTGTCATCCTGACTGTAGCAATAGTCGGAATTGTAGTTGATAACTATGTTGTCACCAACGTTTTTAACAGTAAATTGTGTGGCGCAATTCGATGATGTACGCGGTTTCTGCGATGTTGTAATAGTTTTTCCGTTGTACACCAGCTTGATAGTGAGTTTTCCGGTCGTATTGTCAACAACATCGATGATTATATTGTCATAAACACCAATATATCTGTTGATAAGACCTTCAACGGTGAAATATCTCGAATCATCAGTTCCGAGTTCTTTTGAGAGTGCGCCAAGAGCTGTTATGGCATCATCAACCTGCTCAACGGTTTCGATGTTATCCAATCCGTCTTCATAACCGGCAATCCTGTCATTAAGTTCTTTCTCATGTTTCTCGTAAGCTGTAACAAGCTCAACCAAGTCGAAACGTGAAAATGGATATTTCACATACAGATTATAATATTGCTCTCCTGTTTTTTTATTTTTGTAGAGCTCTTGATAAGTCTCGGCCTTTGTGATGCTCACACCTTGAATTGCAGGCATCTTAGCAATTTTTGACGTCGACTCTATCGACATTGTGGCGTTTGTGCTTGCATTGGTGCCTTCAACAGTCTTTTGAGTATAAGAATTAACTGTACGTGACACGTTTGTAGCCACTGACGATGCTATATCAGCGCGGACTTTCTGCATGGCGTCAGACTTAGCCTCTTCAAGTGTCGGTTTATCCGACTGCACGATGATATAGTCTTGTACGCTGCCCTTTCCTACCCATTCAGGTTTTGGACCGCTTTTTTCAACGAGTTTGAATCCTTTCTTCTGAGCGCATGCACAGAGAGGAAGCACCATCGCTAAAGCTATTATCAATAATTTTCTCATTTTTACTAATTTTTATTATTCAAAAATCCATGATACGTTAGGCTCGGCGTTCTCTTCTGAAGACTCCACTTCGTCATTTGCCTTGTAATATTCAACAGCTCTCTTTTTACCAACGTTGATGAGTTTCTTCAACTTAGGATCACGTGCCTTGATTGATTTGATGGCTTTGGAGACAGCCTTGTTGTCGTTGTCATCCATAGCTTTTTTGGTAATCATCTCCTGAGCGAGAATAACCTTATTGACATTGTCAACGAAATAGAAAGACACTTCAACTTCTGCCATATATTGAGGCGGTATTGATGTTGTCACATTTTTCGAAAGAATTGTGACTGATGTCACGATAAGGAAGCGGCTATCATTTGTTGTTGAACCGAGTCCATTAAGTGTAACTGCCTGATTTACATTGTTATACAACACTGTAAGAGCATCACCTTTAACTTCATTGTTTTTTGGCATAAGCACGCGAACAGGGATCATCTGCTCAAAAGTCATCTCATTTTGGGCGCAGAGCAATCCTGAAATTGCGCAAAGCACTGCCAACATTAAGAATTTAATCTTTTTCATATCAGTCAATTTTAATTACAGAACCAACCAAACCTCACTTGGACCGCGCATATAAATCGTGCCATCGATATTATAGTTGTTTCTTAAATATGTTTGCAAACCTTGTAAATAATCTTGAGTATCGACACGTTGGATCGCTCCACGACGACCTGTTTTTGTCAAAGGAATCATCACCTGATTGAATGTCAAGACGTTAGGTGTGATAACTCTTGTTGGATTGTTATCGACAGTATTGTCCTGCAGCCAATAGTAGATGATATCGCCGAGAGTTGTCTGTTCGCCTTCGAAAGCGAAAGTGGTTCTCAGGAAGTCATAGTCAGAATTATCTGTTCTCTTGATTTTAACTGTGATTTGGCGACCGTTGTTCGACATATCGACGAACTCATCCTGGAGTTTCTTGCAGAAGGCGTCCATGTGGTTAAGCACTGCCTCTTCAAGCAAAGTGTTGATTGTAGCTGAGTTAGATGGTTTTCCATCGCCATGAGCGTGTGCGATTTCTCTTGCGTTTGCGCTCACATCCACAGCTCTCATATTGAATGAAACGTAGCGTCCCATGCCCTTTTCCATCACTTCGAAGTCAAGGTCAACGATGAAATCGACGTTAGCGGTACGTTTGATGCGGTCGATTGGTGATTCAGCGATAGCGCCGTCAAGGCCGTAGTCATCACTTATCAAAGCATTCTCCTGATCTTCCTGTTTCAAGCTCTTCAAAAGGAACTCAAGACTCTGAACCTCAAAGCCTTTGTTCTTGAAAATCTCGTTGAGTGAAGCTATCACGAGACGGAGGTCACGGCTGTCTTCTCTGCCAAAGATATCATAGTCAACGATAGTTTGTTCACGGCCATTCTCATCTTTCCATTTCTGGACATAGCCCATTTCGTTGCAATACACGTCAGAAGGCACCACCATCAGCATCGGCTTTGCATATTTGCCAGCGTCGGTGTTTTTGATTTTCTCAGCATAACCTTTGTCCTGCATGTATTTCACGAGTTCATCGTAAAGCACTTGAACATCAACGGAAACGGTATATTCCTTACCATTTTTCACTGATTGAGGGTTGCCTGTCTTGTTGATGAAACGATGATACTGTCCACCTGGAGCCTTCTTGGTTGGAAGTGCCAAGAAACTCTCGAAGAATTCAATATTTTCCTCTGCTTTTGCGTATGTCACGATAGCTGGAGTGGCTTTTGTGTTGCCTGATGCGGTGATTCCGCGGAAGAGACAGGCTGCCACAGCGTCGCGTTTTGCCATCTCAACGCCCTCAGCAGGGTCTTTGGCTGTCGTTGTCACAGTGAACACTTTGGTTCCGTCCTGACCGACTCCAATGTATTGAACCTCATACTTTTGGTCAAGGACCGAGCGTTTTTCGTTGTTTTTCTGCGCAAACATGGTGCTTGCCATCATAAGCAAAGCGACCATTGGCATCATTTTTAGTCTTAAACTTTTCATATTGAAAATATTAACATGCAAAAATACAATTTTTTTATTCCCCAATACATTATTTCCAATTAATTGGGACATTTCTCATCTCTATCTTGCAATCGCCGATGTCGAATTTCATCACAGGCATGATTTGCGTTTTCGCCGGATTGATTTTTTCAGGCACATCGATAGTTGCCTTAATAGGGATATCTGTCAAAGCGTTGTAATCTGTTGACGACCAGCTTCTTGCGTGTTCGTTACCCTCGCAGTCGTATGCAAGGAAATGTCCGCCCACATACATGTGCTTGTTGACATCATGGTTGGTGAATTTTATGGTCAGTTTCACCAGTTGGCTTGATTTACTGCCGATGAGGGAAACGAATTCAACATCAAGCCATTCGTCGCATGGGTTTGAAATTGTCAACTCGCTTGCCGGTGCCTGTGCTGATTTCTGTTTAGGTTCGGCTTTAGGAGTTGCAGGTTCTTCCTTCACTTCCTGTTCGGCATTTTTCTTGCGGTTGATTTTCTTCTCTCTCTTTGTAGTATTGTCTCTTGCCTTAAGAGTTTGCTGCTCAAACGGGTCGTTTGATTGAGCCACAGCTATTTCCGGAATCACCGAAATAAACATAAAAGCGATTAAAAAGTAGATTAATTTCTTCATATTCATTGATTTTTAAATGATCACTTATCTTCTTTCTTTATTTTTTTCCAAATAATCGGGACATTTCTCATCTCAATATGGCAGTCGTCAATATCGAAAGCTATAACAGCCATCTTCTTCACCTTTTTCGGCACGACTTTACCTGGAACATCAATCGAAAAATTGACTTTTTTATCAGTCAGAGCTTTATATTCATTACTTCTTGAAGTATTATGTGCAACTCCTTCTGTATCATAAGCCATGAAGTTTCTGACGCGAATATCTTTGTTTACATTTCTGTTGATGAACCTGCAATTAAGCACCATTGTCTGCTCGTCTTTGTCGCCAATCAACGAGATGAGCTTGAAATCAATTTCCTCACCTTCACAAGGGTTGCTTATCTCAATATCTTTGTTGGAATATTTGATTTTCTGATAAATTGTGCCACATGAAGAAAGCAGCATCACAATCATCGTAAGACTTAATAGTAAAGATATTTTTCTCATATAACTCGTTTAATATCAATCAATTAAATTATCAACCAAGCTTCACCTGGACCTCTCATATAAATAGTACTTTCAATATTATAATTATCGAGGAGGAACTCCTGAAGCTGTGTCACATATTCATTTGAATCGAGGCGGCGAACCGCACCTTTTTTGTTCACCGTTATCATCGGAATCATCACCTGGTTGAATGTCAACACGTTAGGTGTAATATTTCTTGTAGGGTTATTGTCGATGGTGTTGTCCTGAAGCCAATAGTAGATGATATCGCAAAGTTTCTCCATCTTGCCTTCATACAAGAATTTCGAACGCTGGAAATCGTAGTCTGAATTATCGGTCTTCTTGATTTTCACGGTTACACGATGACCGTCTGTTTCCATTTTCTTATATTGGCGCTGAATCGCGTCGCAGAAATCGTCGACATAGTTGATGACCGCCTCTTCGAGCAATGTGTTGACTGTTAAAACCCTTGATGGGCGTCCGTCGCCATAGGCATGAGCTATTTCCACTGCGTTTGAGCAAGGATCAACGGCACGCATATTGAAAGCGACATATCTATAGTCATCGATTTCATAAAGTGCGAAGTCGAGGTCAACGATAAAATCGACGTTTGATGCACGTTTTATGCGGTCGAGCGGCGATTCCTTGACAGTGCCCGCCAAGCCGTAATCCTCGCCAATAAAGGCGTTTTCGTCATTTTCGCTATTCAAACTCTTGAGGAGGAATTCAATGCTTATCGTCTCAAATCCTCGTGAAGCAAAAATATCGTTTAGCGATGATATCACCAAACGCAGGTCGCGGCTGTCCTCTCTTCCAAAGATGTTGTAATCAGATATTGTCTGCACCTTGCCATTCTCGTCTTTCCACTTCTGAACGAAGTCCATCTCGGTGCAGTAAACATCAGCCGGGACAACCATTATGACCGGTTTCAGATATTTGCTCGTTACCGTTTCTTGAGGTTTTTCGGCAAATCCTTTATCCTGCATATACTGGAGAAGGTTGTCGTAAAGAACCTGCACATCGATTATCACATCAACGCCATAATCGAGTTCTTTTATGTCGGCTTCCCAAGATTTTTGGACATATCTGGCATATTTCCCGACAACTTTCTTTGATTTCGGAACACTAAGAAAATCAATAAAATACGCTTCGTTTGCCTCGATAATGCTTTCTTTCACGATAGGAGGTGTCGGGCGTGTCTTCGTCGATGCCGGCAGTCCGCGCAGCAGACACACAGCCACAGCATCGCGCTGGGCGTATTCATGAGCTTCTTCAAGAGTGTTGGCTATGATGCGCATCTCGATAATCTTGGTACCTTTCGGTCCAACGCCGCCGATACGCACGTCAAATTGGGCATTGAGAATGTTGTTAGCATCCCTGTTCTGAGCATTAGCGCCAGTCAGAAACGCAGTGATTATCAATAATATGAACGACAATCTTTTCAACATACCAATTAAATAACCAACATTTTAACTTGCAAATATAAAAAATAATTTTAATAGTGCAACAAAATACTCAATTTTCTACAGAACGAACTTCGTGATTTCCTGATTAGGCTCGAGTTCCACCGGTTCTTTGCCGTATTGGAAAATCATCATTTTCTTGCCGCCTCTGAGGAAATACTTGTCGCTGATGACCCAGATCGCTGTCGCTTCACGCAGACCGACAACTTTCATCTCCTGACGCACAGCGAGATACTCGTTGATACGGTCCTGACGGGTCTCGCCGCCGTGTTTTATCATCTTGTCGATTTCCGGATGCGGGTCAAGGTAGTGAGGATTGATCTGGAACGGTATGAGATTCAATGTGTTAAAGCTTGCCGGCTGAACGATAGGCATATCGTTTGTGGTACACAATGTCGGGCAGGCGATGTTAGAGCCGGCGCTCCATCCGATGTAAGGCGTGCCGTTATTTGCGCATTCAGCGATAGCCTGCATCAGACCGAATTTATGAAGCTCAGCAACAAGATGGAAGGTGTTTCCGCCACCAACCACGATGCAGTCGGCAGTCTTCACAAGACCGACTTTATCTTCAACTTCATGAACTGAGACGAACTTTTTCACGCCAAGTTTCTCGTTGAAAACTTTCTTAACCTTCTCAGTATAAGCGTCATAGCTCTTCGGATAAGGGTTTCCGCCGATGAAAACGCCAGCGAAAGGCACGAACGCCACCTTGCTGTCAGCGCCGAGTTTATTTTTATCAAAAAACTGCTCGAGTTGGGTCATTGCCCAAGCCAAATATGTCTCACCAAAATTCGTTGAATTGCTGATTAAAAGTAAATTTCTCATATTGTTAAAGATTAAAATTTTCACAAAATTAAAGAATTTTTCGATATGATTGAAGATTTTTTTAATTTTGCCACATAAAATTAAGTAACTATGAAGAAATTAGCTTTTTTGTTTGCGATTTTAATCGGAATTAGCGGTATTGGCAATGCTTTTAGCGGTGTTAATGGAATTAAGCAATACAAAGAATATGAGTTGAAATCACCCAATGGGATGATTAAGATGAGTATCAGTGTCGGAAATGAAGTAAAATACTCGGTAAGACATGGTAACACAACAATTATCAAGGGATCTCCTATTTCAATGGAGCTGGAAGACGGAACGATATTAGGATTGGGAGGAGCGGTGAAAAACGTAAAAAACAATTCAGTCGAAGAGGTCGTTGAAGCCAATTTTTATAAAAAAGCAGAAGTCGAAAACAATTATAACGAATTGATTATCAATTTTAAAGGAAATTACAAGCTGACTTTTAGAGCTTTTGACGATGGGGTGGCATACAGGTTTTCGACGAGTTTCAAGAAGCCTATTATCGTGAAAAAAGAGAACGTGAATTATCGTTTTGACGACGATTATGTGGCTTACATTCCATACGTGAACGCCAGAAAAGGCGACGGCGACTTCCTGACACAGCAGTTTTTCACTTCTTTTGAGAGTCAATATACAATTGATTCGATATCAAAAATGGATGTCGAGCGTATCGCTTTCACACCTTTATTAATATGCCCGAAAGACGGCAAAAAAGCTGTTATTGTGGAGTCGGATCTGGAAGATTATCCGGGAACGTTTTTCCGCAAAGGCGAAGGAAACAGTTTGGTTTCGGTGCAGTCGACATATCCGAAAGTTGAGGAACAAGGTGGGCACAACATGCTGCAGTTGGTCGTGAAAGAGCGCGAGGATTTCGTTGCAAAGGTCAATGGGACAAGGGATTTCCCTTGGAGGGCAATGGTCATCTCCGAAAACGATGCCGAGCTGATGAACAGCGATATGGTTTACAAACTCGCATCACCTTCGAGAGTTAAAGACGTGAGCTGGCTTAAGCCTGGGAAAGTGGCTTGGGACTGGTGGAACAACTGGAACATCTGGGGTGTGGATTTCAAGGCAGGCATCAACAACGACACATATAAATATTACATCGATTTCGCATCGAAAAACGGTATAGAATACGTGATTTTGGACGAAGGCTGGGCTGTGAACAAGCAAGCTGATTTATTCCAAGTCGTACCTGAGATTGACCTCGAAGAGCTCGTCGCTTACGCAAATGAACATAACGTAGGATTGGTGCTTTGGGCAGGATATTATGCCATCGACAGAGACATGGAACATGTGTGCAAGCACTATAGCGAGATGGGTATCAAGGGATTCAAGGTCGACTTCATGGACCGCGATGACCAGAAGGTCGTGGATTTCTATTACAGGATGGCTGCGATGGCGGCAAAATATCACTTATTCGTTGATTTTCATGGAGCTTACAAGCCTACGGGACTGAGCCGCACCTACCCTAACGTGTTGAATTTCGAGGGTGTTTACGGATTGGAGCAGTCGAAATGGGACGACGACCTCAACCAAGTCAATTACGAGTGCATGATTCCGTACATCAGGATGGTGGCAGGAAACCTGGATTATACTCAGGGTGCTATGGACAACGCCACAAAATATCACTTCAGAGCCATCTACACCAACCCGATGAGCCAAGGCACAAGATGTCGCCAACTCGCTGAGTATGTGATATTTGAGTCACCGTTTAACATGCTTTGTGACAGCCCGACAAAATACATGCAAAACCCTGAATGCGTCGAATTTATCGCCAATGTGCCTACAGTTTGGGATGAGACCGTGGCATTGGATGGCAAACTCGGCGAATACGCAGTGATTGCAAGGAGAAAGGGAGACACATGGTATATCGGAGCGATTACAAATTGGGAAGCAAGAACCGTGGAGATTGATTTAAATAAAATCGGTGTAAACTCCAGCAATTGCAAGGCATATATTGATGGTATCAACGCTAATCGAAATGCTGAAGATTTCAGAATAACAGATCAAAAGATTGATGATAATAAAATTGTCATCGAGATGAAAAGCGGTGGCGGCGCTGTTATCATTATTAGAAGTTATGGTGACAACTACTAACTTCTAACTAATAAGTGACTTCTTCTAAAAACAGAGCGTGAGCGGGCATTGACGTGCCGGCTGAGCAGCGGTCTTTTTGTTCTATAATTCTACGGAAGCCTTCCAAAGAGAGCTTCCCCTTCCCCACTTCGAGCAGCGTGCCGACGATGGCGCGAACCATATTACGCAAAAACCTGTCGGCTTTGATGTGGAAAACAAGCAGACCGTTTTGTTCAAACCAATAAGCCTCCATAATACGGCAGTTATTAGTCTTCACCTGTGTATGCAGCTTTGAAAAGCTCGTAAAGTCTTGATATTCAAACAAAATCTTAGCGGCTTCATTCATTTTTTCGACATCGAGAGGTCCATATATATATAAGGTATCGTCGGTGTGGAAAGGATTCTTGGTGCGAGTGACATAATAATGATAGGTACGCGACTTGGCATCGAAGCGAGCATGAAAATAAGGGTCTACCTGCCAGCAGCGATAAACCACGATGTCATCCGGAAGAAACATATTCAATTGATTCACAAAGTATTCCAGATTCTCTATCGGTTCGCTTTCAAAATGCGCATAGAAATTTCGAGCATTGACGCCAGTGTCGGTGCGACCACATCCGGTAACGGAAACCGTCTGTTTCAGTTTGAGACTGATACATCTTTCGAGCACCTCCTGCACAGAGATATCGCCAGGTTGGATTTGCCAGCCGTGATAAGCTTTCCCGTTATACGCCAGATGTAAGAAATACCTGTTCATGAAAATGTTTTGCACCGCAAAATTAAAAAAAATGCATCAAAGGCTTGCATAATTGAAAAATTATTTTTATCTTTGTGGTGAATTTAAACTTCAAAATCCCAAAGCCATGCCAGTATACATGCTAAAAGACGAGGTATATGATTTTCCGCCGGTATATCAATCGACGAATGACGGATTACTTGCGATTGGCGGAGATTTGTCTCCTGAAAGGCTGCTCGTCGCCTACTCATCAGGGATATTTCCATATTATTCGGAAGGAGAGCCAATATTATGGTGGTCTTTGGATCCAAGAATGGTGCTTAAGCCGTCGGATTTGAAAGTCACGAAATCGTTATGGAAGACGCTGGAATCGAACAAATATTCGTGTTCATTTGACGCTGATTTTGAAGGAGTTATAAATGCCTGTGCCTCTGTACCGCGCACCGACGACCAAGCCGAGGAGGAAGAGGACAAGGACGAGCCGAGTTCGTGGATGAACGGGGACATGATTGCGGCATACTGTGAGTTGCACAGGTTAGGTTTTGCGCATTCGGTGGAGGTTTATCAAGATAATGAGCTTGTTGGAGGACTTTATGGCGTCGCCATCGGCAAGGTTTTCTGCGCCGAGTCGATGTTCCATACCAAGACTGACGCCTCGAAGGTGGCGTTGTACAATTTATGCCAGTTTTTGATTAGAAATAACTTTGAACTCATTGACGCTCAGCAGGAAACGGCACACATGAAAAGAATGGGTGCCACCCCTATCTCGAGGAAAGAGTTTATGAAAACGCTCAAGAAACTAGTGAATAACGAGACGTTGGTCGGAAACTGGGGCGACGGATCTGCCGAACTGATGCGGTTGACAGTTGACAGTTAATAGTTTACTGTTTACCGTTTATAGAGCTTCCTTGATTTTTACAAGTTTTTCAAGCAGGCCTTCGACGAGGTCGAGGCGGAGCATGTTGGCGCCGTCTGATTTGGCGATTGCCGGGTTGGGATGTGTCTCCATGAAGAGACCGTCGGCTCCTACTGCGATGGCAGCCTTTGATATCAGTTCGATAAGCTCTGGCTTGCCACCTGTGACACCGCCAGTCTGGTTAGGCTGCTGCAGAGAATGCGTGACATCCATGATGACAGGCACATTGTTTTTCTGCATATCGTAGATGTTGCGATAATCGACGACAAGATCCTGATAACCGAAGAAATTACCTCTATCAGTAAGCATAATGCGCTCATTTCCGGACTGTTGCACTTTTTCTACAGCAAAACGCATCGAGTCTCCAGAGAGGAACTGACCTTTTTTGATATTCACGACTTTACCAGTCTTAGCTGCAGCTATGAGCAGATCCGTCTGACGGCATAGGAATGCCGGTATTTGCAGGACATCGACATACTCAGCAGCCATTGCGGCTTCCTCGCAAGAATGAATATCGGTGACAACCGGAACATTATACTGTTTCGAGATGTTTTTCAAGACATTGAGAGCCTTCTCATCCCCTATCCCCTGAAACGAATCGAGGCGCGAACGGTTTGCCTTGCGATAAGAGCCTTTGAAAACAAACGGGATGTCGAGTTTTTTCGTAATTTTCACCAATGTCTCTGCGATTTTAAAAGGAGATTCCTCATCCTCAATTACACATGGACCTGCAAGGAGAAAGAAGCGATTAGGCTTGAGATTCTTCAGAAACGGATAATTGTTTAAAGTTATCATCGAATTGAAATTTTTTGCAAATATAGGGAAAAAGTTGAGAGTTGGGATGTTTCGGAAGAGATTTTTTAGGATTAGTTTTTTTAATTGGATTGGCCTTATTAATATTAATAAGGTATGAAGAAATTTTTAATTTTTTTTATTTTTTTGTTGATATTTTAAAAAAAATATGTATTTTTGCGTTGTACTATGTACAGAAAACAACTATTAATTAATAACTAAATTCTATTCTTATGAAGAAAGTTTTTACATTAGCACTCGTGATGGCAATGGCCGTTACAAGCTTTGCTCAGGTAAAGGGCATCTCACGTAAGTCTGTTAAAGCAGAACCTAGACAGGCTGTTACAGTGACAGGCTTGGAAGTAAACAACAACAACTTCCCTGCATCAACAAGAAGCATTATGACAGCTCCAGAGGAGACAGAATTAAGCTTCTCAGCTTATGACTGGCAGTCAAACGCATCAGCCAGAAACTTCACAGCAGTATGGCCTGACGGTTTCGCAGTCATGTGCTACACACAGGCAACAAATCAAAGCTATTCAGACCGTGGTACAGGTCTCGCAATTTGGGATCCAGCAGTCGGTGAATGGGAGTTCACAGAGACTCATGCTGAAGATTTTTCATCATTGCCGACTAGCGAACAAAAGACAGGTTTCGGTTCAATCTCACGTTGGGGAGAGAACGGTCTTGTTATCGCATCACACAGTGCAAACCAATGCCACCTGTTCTTCTGCGAGAATTTCCGCAATGGCGACCGTGATTTCAGCACAGTTGTTACAATGCCAAACGAGTTAGAGCCAACATGGCCAGCAGTACAGTGCTCAGGTGAGAACCTTGACATTGTTCACGTTATTGCAACACAGTACTCATCAACAGATCCATTTGATGATGCACTTCGTTACTATCGTTATGAGAACGGCGAATGGACAGCTAATGCAGAACTTCTCACAGCTTTCAACGCTGACAATATGGGCGGCGGCGGTTCAAACATCGCTCATTTCATCAATTATGACCCAGCCAAGCCAAACCGTGTATCATTCGTTTTAACAGACGCTTGGACAGACGGTAAAGTTGTTGTTTCAGAAGACAATGGCGCAACATGGACAGACAGAGTGTTCTATCAGCACCCAGGTATCCACACCACATTTGGTGAAGGTGAGTCATTCCACTACCCACGTTGGGCTGATGCTCACTTCGATGCAAACGACAACGTTAACATAGTTTATGAATGGAACGGTTCATCAGGTGAGCCAGGTTCAGGTTCATACTACCCAACAGTTGGTGGTGTTGGTTTCTGGAGCGAGACTCTTCCAAAGAGTGAATTGTGCGTTGGTGGTATCGGTAACGTTGGCGAGCCATTCATCATGGACTCATGCTACATGAACACCGACCTTTACTATTCAGAGTGGTACTGGTCAGATGCTATTCATGACCCACTTCCTGAATACTTCGGAGAACTCATGATTCTTGACGAGAACATGAACGTTGTTGATTACAATGGTGAAATGCCAGAGACATACTACTGGATCGACCTCAGCAACAAAGAGCACGGCAAATACAACAGCGGTATTGCTGCATTCCCATCAATGGTTATTGATGGCGAAAAGATCTTCGCTGTATGGTCAATGATTGCAGGTGACTGCACAACAGTTTACTACGATGGAACTAACAGCCAGTACAGATTGTTCGGTGCTATGTCAAGCGACGGTGGCCGTACTTGGAATTTACCAGTACACCTCCTCACAGACATCATGGACATCTATGACGAGATGGTTTATCCACAGGTAATCCCATTCGTTTACAGCGACGCAGGTGGTGACTTCATCTGGATTTGCTACCAGAACGACCAGGAGACCGGTACATACGTACAGAGCGACGAAACTGTATGGGATAACAACTTCTACAGAGCTGTTAAGGTTTATGTCTACGACATCCTCGGTGAAGAAGAAAACTACATGACAGTTGCTCCTTCAATCAACGTCTATCCTAACCCAGCACAGGGTTCATTCAACGTAAGACTTGACAACGCAAGCAACGTGAAGATCTTCAACACAGTTGGTCAGTTAGTTAAATCTTATGACAACGTTTCAGAACTTAACGTCAACCTCGAAGCTGGTGTTTACTTTGTGAACGCTAACGGTCAGACAGTTAAGGTCGTTGTGAAGTAGTTTACGGTTTACAGTTTACCGTTTACAGTTTACCGTTTAAGGTTTAAAGTAGAGACGCCACAGTGTGACGTCTCTACATTTTTAAGATTAATGGAACAAGAGGATGAATAATATCAAAGATTATCTGGAGGAGTTGGTGGCGAAGAACAATACCGAGGCGTTTATTAAAGACGACCCGGTGCAGTTCCCGCATAGATACAGTGACAAGAAAGACATTGAGATTGTGTCGTTTCTGGTTGCTACAATAGCATGGGGCAACAGAAAAATGATTTTGAACAACGCCAATAAGATGTTGGAAATCATGGGAAAGTCACCGTATGACTATGTGATGTCGGAAGGATGGAAAAAGCTGGATGATGCGAAGTGTGTGCATAGGACTTTTTTCAATAGAGATTTGAAGTATTATTGCAGGGGGCTGAAGGCAATTTATGAGGTTCCTCGCCTCGCTCGGAATGACAATGACAATAGTTTAGAGGATATATTCTATAATGAAGCGCATGATGTGTGGAGAGGCATACAGAATTTCAGGGATTTGATGGCGAAGGCGAACGATGCGACAAGCAAACACATTTCGAATCCTTGTTGCGATGAGCCGAAAAAAGGCTCGGCATGCAAGAGACTGCACATGGCGTTGAGATGGCTGGTAAGAAATGACGGTATTGTAGACTTGGGTATTTGGAAACGTTTTACTCCCAAGGACTTGATGATACCGCTGGATGTGCATGTGGCAAGGGTTTCGAGAGATTTAGGATTGATCGAAAGGAAGAGCAATGACAGGCAGACAGTTGAGCTGCTAACCAATAAATTAAGGGAGTTTGACAAAGAAGATCCGGTAAAATATGATTTTGCTTTGTTTGGAGCGGAGATGATGGAGTTATGAGATAAAAGTTAAAAGTTAAAAGATAAAAGTTAAAAGAATGTTGATAACTTGGAGATTTTTGCGAGTTATCAACATTTTTTATTAATTTCGTTTGGATTTTAATAGTATTTTGTATAATTTTGTCGATTGAAAGAATAAGTGTTTTTTATTACGAAAAGATTTTTTTAACAATAAAAATTTAGCAGTATGAAACGTAGATTTACATTGATTATTACGGCTTTAATGCTGATGATGACAAGTCTCGCCTGGGGACAGACGAGAGATGAAGTGGTTGCATACACTTTGGATGGCACCATCACCGGTGGCACAAACGGTTATGCAAGTGAGAGTGAAATTACCCAGAATAATCTCACATGGATGGTGACTGGCAACACAGATATAAGTCCATGGCGTATTGGAGGTAAAAGTCTATCTGGCGTTGACCGTCCTGTTTATTCAACGGGTACAATGTCGGACAACATCACAAAGATTGTTGTCACTCATGGTACAGCGAATAACATTACAGTAAACTCGATGACACTTATCGTTTCATCGAACGCGGATTTCAGCAATCCTACAAGCACATTGACTGGAGATTTCGGGGCAAATACGACAACCACATTCAACAGACCAGCAGCAACTGACTGGACTAACAAATATTACAAGATCATATACAATGTTTCGGTGTCAGGTAATACCAACAGATTCATACAGTTCAATTCAGCTGTGTTTTATAAAGAGAGTGGCGGTCAGGAGACGGTGGCAACTCCAACGTTCTCACCAGCAGAGGGAACATATAATGAGGCACAGAACGTGACCATCAGCTGCACAACCGACGGTGCCACAATCCACTACACAACAAATGGTGACGTTCCGACGACATCGAGTGCGGTCTACTCCACTCCTATCGCCATCAGCGAGACTACGACAGTGAAGGCTATGGGTGTAAAGACAGGTATGAGCAACAGCAATGTGGCAAGTGCAACATATACAATTGAATCAGTCATCACCATTGCTGAGGCAAGAGCGTTAGCTAACAACGAGTATGGTTGTGTGCAAGGCATCGTGACATTCATCGATGGAAGAAACGTTTACGTTCAGGATGAAACAGCAGGTATCGACCTTTATCTCAACAGTGGCACAGTGCCTTCAGGTTTGGCATTGGGCGATAAAGTTCAGGCATACGGCAAGAAGACAGTTTACAACGGTCTCATAGAACTCACCTCTATCAACGGTAGTGAAGCCAGCCAGTTCAGCATCATCTCGACGGGCAACACTCTTCCTTTGGCAGAGAAGACCATTGCTGAGATCATGGAAGATCATGCTGGCACCCAGTTGTTGCAGTCGACACGCGTTCAGATTGTGAATGCGATTATCGGAACTATCAACACTAGCGGCAACACAACTCTCACACAAGGTGAAAACACCTTGAATATATACAAAGTTCCGGCATTGGACAGCATTTCAGAAGGTGACGCTGTCGACGTCATCGGTGTTGTCGGTTGCTACAACAACCCGCAACTTCGTGTTGCTTATGCAGCAGATGTTACAAAACACGAGACACCGATGCAGCAGGTTGCCACACCTACATTCACACCTGCAGCTGGCGAATACACAGAGGCACAGAATGTTGAGATCGCATGCACAACAGAAGGTGCGACAATTTACTACACATTAGACGGCACCGACCCGACAGTCAACAGCACAGCTTACACTACAGCCATCGCCGTCAGTGATTCAACCACAGTGAAGGCATTTGCCGTTAAGGAAGGCATGACTGACAGCGAGATCGCCACAGCGGTTTACGTTATCAACATTCCTACTCCACCAGTACAAGAGACCGACTACACACTGATCACCAATGAAAACGCACTTATCTCAGGTGACAAATACATCATTGTGGGTATCAAGGGAGAGTCATACAAGGCATTAGGAAAACAAAACACGAACAACAGAACTGCTGTTGATGTGACACCTGTAAATAACGTCATCACATTGACACCTGCCACAACAACCGATGACGGTGTCTTCGAGTTGACATTAGGTCAAGATAACAACAATTGGACCTTGTATGATGCAGTAAACGGAGGTTATCTCTACGCAGCAAGTTCATCATCAAATCAGCTGAAGGTTCAGGCAGAAAACAACGCCAACGGCCAGTGGACCATTGAGATTGCATCAACAGGTGTTGCCACCATCAAGGCACAGGGCACTAACACACGCAACTGGTTGAGACTCAACACCAGCGGCTCACCATTCTCATGCTATGGAAGCGGTCAGCTGGACGTTTACCTTTATAAAGCAGGTGACATACCGACCCCACCGGCACCGACATATTACAATGTTGCTGTTGCCGACAGCATTGCTAACGGCACTGTGACAGTCAGCCCAACATCAGCAAAGGAAAACGACACCATCACAGTGACAGCCACACCAGCATTAGGTTATGAGTTGACAACATTGACATACACTTACGGTCAGACCACAAGCAACGTCAACCTTGAGACAATGCAGTTCCTTATGCCTGGGTCTGACGTCACAGTGAACGCAACATTCACAGAGATTGCACATGTAGCCAATCCTACATTCAGCCCATCAGCAGGATCATACATTTCAGTGCAACAGGTCACTTTAGCATGCACCACTGAAGGTGCCACTATTTACTACACATTGGATGGCACCGACCCAACAACTGAAAGCACAGTTTACGCTCAGGCATTCACAGTAAGTACTACGACAACAGTGAAAGCATTGGCAGTCAAGGAAGGCTTGAACAACAGCGACGTGGTTTCAGCAGAATACGTTATCATCGAGCCTATGACCATTGCTGAAGCCAGAGCATTGGCAGACAACGAATATGCGTTGGTACAAGGTGTTGTAACATTCTTGGAAGGCAGAAACGTCTTCATCCAGGATGCTACAGGCGGTATCGACCTTTATCTCAACAGCAACACCGTTCCTACCACAATAGCTTTAGGCGATATGGTGAAAGGATACGGCAAGAAGACTGTTTACGGCGGTCTTGTTGAGCTTACAGGAATCAACGGAAACGATGAGAATCAATTCCTGATCTTATCAAGCGGCAACCCATTACCAGTGATGGTCAAGACAATCGCTGAACTCATTGAAGACTTCAATAACAACAATGCATTACAGGGCACACGCGTCATGGTTGAAAACGCCATCATTGGTGCTATTAACACAAGCGGCCATACAACCATCTCGCAAGACGACAATTCCATTATCATCTATAAGATTCCTTATGTTGAAGGTCTTGAGGAAGGTGACAACGTCACAGTCACAGGTGTTGTCGGAGCATTCAACAACGAGTTACAGCTTCGTGTAGCAACTGCTGCCGACATTCAATACACACATCCCGCAAGCATCACACTCAATCCAACATCTTTGTCAGGATTCAACTATGCGTATGAAGAGGGTCCATCAACGGTGAAGACTTTTGTGATTAGCGGAATGAGTCTATCAGCTCCGACATACATCCATGCCTCAGAAAATTATGAGATTTCGTCATTCCCTGGTGACAGTTTCCATCCTGAGAACACTATCACAATTAACACATACACAGGCGTTTACAACTACACCATCAAAGTGAGACTGAAAGCCGGTCTTGAGATTGGTGAATACGAGGAAAGTCTGATGATTTGCGAAGAAGAGCTCGACACCATGTATCTCGCTTTGAGCGGTAGCGTCACTTCAGCACCTATTGTGACAAGCTATTCACGTGTGAGCGACATTTCACAGTTGACAAGCGGTTCGAAGGTCATCTTTGCGGCACGTTACAACGAAAATGCCAACGAATACTTTGCCATGACAGCACAGGCATCGGGCAAACCGGAAGGCGTGTTGTTCAACAGCGTCGTCAGCAACGATGAGACTTTGCCAAGTGAAATCACCGACAATGAGGAAACGTATTATTGGACAGTGGATGTGAACGGTGACAATTACACCTTCACAAATGCCAACGGTGACGTGCTCGGCTACACCAGCGGTACCAACTTCGCTAACGGCGGTGACAACACTGCTTGGGGTATCACATTCCAGACTTCAGAAGAAGGCGCCATGGTTCCAAACTATTCAGGTTTTGTCGTAAACAACGTCAACACCCCGGTGAGAGCCATCGCATTGAACAGTAACCACAACTTCGGTCCATACCACACTCAGAACATAGGCGGTGAAAATTATAACTTCTTCCTCGACATGTTTGCTACAGTGGGCGGCGGCACTCTGACTTGCGCAACTCCTACATTCACACCAGAAGCCGGCACATACTTTGAGGAACAGACAGTGGCTATCGCTTGCACCACAGCAGATGCTACGATTTACTACACATTGGACGGCAGTGAGCCTGATGAGAACAGCGAGGTTTACGAAACACCTATCACAGTAGCGGAAAGCTTGACTATCAAGGCAATTGCAATGAAAGAAGGTTATGAAAACAGCAATGTCGCATCTGCAGAATACACTATCATCTTAGGTGCAGTCACCATCTTTAGCCAAGACTGGGAAGGTGATATGAACGGTTGGACATTTGTCACAGTGGAAGGCAGCAAGCCTTGGACTATTGGACAAAACAGCGGCAACCACTATGCCAATGCCAACGGCTACAATGGTGGAGTGAACGAACAGTGGTGCATCTCCCCTGCTTTCAGCCTCAATGTATATAGCAATGCAAGCTTGTTATTCAGAAATGCAAAGAACTACACGGGGCCTGATATGCAGGTGTTCTTTTCGAATAATTACGACGGTGAGAATCCAGTGACAGCCACATGGGTTGAACTCGAATACATCATGTCAACAGGTTCATACACATGGGTTGAGTCAGGTTCAATAGATCTTGCAAACTTCACAGGTGACGAGTGCTACATCGGATTCAAATACACCTCAACAGAGACAGAAGCGGCAGCATGGGAAATTGATGACATCACATTGATGGGATTCACAACAGATCCATATCTGACAGTGACACCGACATCATTGAACGGTTTCACACATGTTGTAGGCGAAGGCCCATCAGCATCGCAGACATTTGTTCTGACAGCTGGCAATATCTCTCCAGCACCAGGCGGAACAACGGGTAGCATAAACGTGTCTGTTTATAGTCCATTTGAGATTTCTCTCGACAACGAAGATTATGACGATGCAATCTTCTTTGAGGATATCACCAACCTTGAGCCGACTACAATCTATGTAAGAATGAATGGCACAGAAGTCGGTCAGTACACCGAGAGTGTTAACATTTATGCATCTTCTGGCAACGAAGCAACAGTAACATTGAGCGGTACAGTTACCGAGCCTCCGGTTCCTGGTGGCGACTGGAACAGAATCTATGCTCTCAGTGATTTGCACGACGGCGACCAGGTCATCATCGCTTCACGTTACGACGCAACAGTGAGCGACGGCTACTATGCAATGACAGCTGGTGTTTCAGGCAAACCTGACGGAGTGTTGTTCACATCAGTTAACAACGGCGGTAATGAGATACTTCCTGCAGAGATCGCTGACGACGCTGACACATATCTGTGGAACGTGACTGTTGACGGCAACATCATCACATTGACAAACGCAAACGGCGACGCATTGGGATACAGCAGCAGCACCAACTTCGCAGCCAACACCAACATTGAATGGAACATCGCCCTTGAGACATCAGAGGAAGGCGCTTTGATTCCTAACTACACAGGATTCGTAATCACCAACGCTGAAACCACAAACCGTGGCATCGCAAAGAACTCTAACAACAAGTTCGGAGCTTACGCAACAAGCAACATCAGCAACCCTGATTACAACTTCTACCTCGACCTGTTCGTATATGGCGGCTCTGTCACTCCAGTTGTAGCTATGCCTGTGTTTAACTACGCATCAGGCACTTACTACGAAGAGATTGATATTGAAATATCATGTGCAACAGAAGATGCGATGATTTTCTACACCACCGACGGCAGCGACCCAACCTCGATGGCAATGCTTTACATGGATCCTATCCATGTGGATTCAGACATGACACTCAAAGCCATCGCAATCAAGGAAGGCTATGAGAACAGTGGCATAGCAACAGCCAACTACGTCATCATGAGTGATGTTGTGATTATCACGAGCCAAGACTGGGAAGGCGACATGAACGACTGGACATTTGTGAACATCGCTGGTAACAAGCCATGGATCATAGGCGAGCACAACGGCAACCACTACGCCAACGCCAACGGCTACGGCGATGACGTCGACAACGAGCAATGGTGCATCTCCCCTGCTTTAGACCTCAGCGCACGCGCTTATCAGAACGTAACGCTGACCTTCATGAATGCTATGAAGTTCAACGGTCCGGCTCTTGAGCTCTACATCAGCGACGACTATGACGGCCAGGATCCTACAGCTGCTACATGGGAACCATTGGAATACACTCAATCAGAAGGCAACTACGAATGGACAGAGTCTGGTGAGATCGCATTGGACGAATATATCGGCAGGACATGCCATATCGGCTTCAGATACATCAGCACCGTTGAAGATGGCGCTGCATCATGGGAGATCGACGACATCATTGTTATTGCAGAAGAAGTTCAGATGACAATCACTCCTGACGCCGCATTGAATGTTGATGTCTGGAACAGCTACAATGAGCTCATGATTGTGAACAACGGCGACGAGGCATTGAACGTTGTGGTTTACAACCTCATTGGTCAGCCAGTGTTGAGCGAGAAAGTCGCTACAGGCAGCAACGTGATCCGTCACGACCTTATCGACGGCGTCTACATCGTAAGAATCGCCAACGGCAAGGAGATGACAGGAGTCAAGGTAGTTGTCAGACGTTAGTCTTTAGACATTAGAATTGTAGAGACGTCACAATGTGGCGTCTCTATTTTTTTATTAGACAGGATTTACAAGATTAACAAGATAATTTTGTTTTTTTGTCAAAATAGTGTTATTTTTGCAAAAATAAATTCAATATGAAAAAATCATTCCTCCTTATCATCCTGATTATCAGCAGCTTCCTGTGCCAAGCTCAGCTTCAGGTAAAAGACGGTTCATTCAAGAAAGTTGATGGGTTTGTCAATATCAACATTGAGAAAATGTTTGATGACAACGACAAGCCGTATGCCGTTTTGAAGATTAAAACAGAAAACATCAACGACAAGCAACGTCGTGAACTTTGTTTCGGTGGCGATGCACAAACGTTTTTCGAGACAGAGTATAAAGACGGCGAAGTGTGGCTTTACATCAGCTATTACGCCACTTTCCTAAAGATTTCGCATCCCGATTTGAGCTCGACAGAGTTCTGGTTTCCATTCGACATGGAGCCGAAACGAGGCTATGAGCTGACGTTGGTGAATAAGCCAGCACTTGATGAAGAAATCATAAGCCGAATTGAGAAACTTGAAAATTCAAAAACGGAATCTGTCACAAATCCTGATGATTACGGCTACATCGTGATAAAAACCGGCTCGCTTGATGGTGCAACGGTGTATATCGACGGCAACGAAATGGATATGAAAACGCCATTCGTGAGCGACCCGATAAAACAAGGCCCACATAAAATAAAGGTCGTAAAAGATGGTTACGAGGCATATTCAGATATCGTTGCAGTTGAAGGGAATGGAATGAAGACAGTTAATGTGGATTTGAAAAAAGAGAAAACGACAAATCTTGTAAGAGATAAGAAATTTGTATTGATTCCGGAAATGAATCTATCATATGAATCTGATGTATCGAGAGGATTTGTAGTATTTTCTCCTCAACTAAGCATAGAATATATGATACATCATAATATTGGGTTGGGTATTGGATCGGGTTTTTTATTGGCTGATCCTGGCATTGGTGCAATACCTGTATTCGGACAAATTTCTTATTACCTCAACAACAGAAAAGTCAGTCCTTTTTTAAATGTTAAAATTGGTTATTCATTTGAACAATACAACCACTCCTATCATGATATGACAGAGTTTTACGGATTTGGAACTTTAGGAGCCAACATAAACAACTCAAGAATTGGTATTTGTTTGAGTGTATGCAATTACATGTTTTTGGGTGTTTCTTACAGTTATTTGATTCCTTTCGGAAAAAAGAAATAAAAAAATAGAGACGTACGATCGTACGTCTCTATTAATCATTCTGTAGGGGACAAGGCATGCCTTGTCCCCTACAGGTATTATTCCATCACTCTGCAAACCAGGTTACGATCGCCGAAGGCGTCGTCGATTCTGGTGACGTGTGGGAAGTACTTATCCTGAACATCGCTCTTAAGTGGGAAGCCAGCTTCTTCACGGCTGAATGGAAAATTCCATTCGTTAGCCATCAGCATCTCGGCTGTGTAAGGAGCGTGTGATATGATGTTGTCGCCTTGAGGTGCCTTGCCATCTTCGATGTCCTTGATTTCCTGACGGATCTTAATCATCGCATCAACGAATCTGTCGAGTTCTGCCAATGGCTCGCTCTCGGTAGGTTCGACCATCAATGTTTCATGAACCGGGAATGCCACTGTCGGTGCGTGGAAGCCGTAGTCCATCAAACGTTTTGCGATATCAATAGCGGCGACACCTGTTGTCTTGTTGATCTGGTTAATATCAAGAATCATCTCGTGCGCAACGTGACCGTGGTTGCCGGTATAGAGAATCGGATAGTAATCTTTGAGTCTGTCTTTCAGGTAGTTAGCGTTGAGGATAGCACCCATTGTAGCTTTCTTCAGACCTTCGCCGCCCAACATCTTGAGATAACAATAGGTGATTGTGAGGATCTGTGCGCTTCCGAATGGAGCTGCTGACACTGCGCCCATCTGTTTATCGCCGCCGGTCTTGAAGCAGACGTGGCTTGGCAAAAATGGAACGAGATGTTCTGCCACGCCGATAGGACCAACACCAGGACCGCCACCGCCGTGAGGGATAGCGAATGTTTTGTGCAGGTTGAGGTGGCATACGTCAGCACCGATGAAGCCTGGGCATGTCAAGCCGACCTGTGCGTTCATGTTAGCACCGTCCATGTAGACCTGACCACCATTGTCGTGAACGAGTTTCACGAGGGTGCGGATGCCGTCTTCATAGATACCGTGTGTTGAAGGATATGTCACCATGAATGCGGCGAGATTGTCCTTGTATTGCTCAGCTTTCTCCTTAGCGTCGGCGAGGTCGATGTTACCATGATCATCGCATTTCACGACGACGACCTGCAGACCTGCCATGGCTGCTGATGCCGGGTTGGTTCCGTGTGCTGATGCAGGGATCAAGCAGATGTTACGATGACCTTCGCCTTTTGCCTCCTGGTAACGGCGGATTGTCATCAAGCCTGCGTATTCACCGCTAGCACCTGAGTTAGGCATGAACGAGATACCTTTGAAGCCTGTGATTTCGCAGAGGTCTTTCTCCATCTCGTTAATCATCTCGAGATAACCTTCAGCCTGTTCTGCCGGCACGAATGGGTGGATATTGCCGAATTCAGGCCAGCTGAGTGCAAACATTGATGTTGCTGGGTTCAGCTTCATTGTGCATGAGCCAAGAGGAATCATGCAGCGGTTCAAGCTGAGGTCGCGGTTTTCGAGCTGTTTCATGTAACGCATCATGTCGGTCTCGCTGCGATACTTAGAGAACACAGGAGCAGTCAAGAATGCTGAGGTTCTTCTCATGCCTTCCTGGATACCACAGAAACTCTGGCAGTTAGGGTCGCAAACGAGAGGCTGATGTGCCTTGCCAAGAGCTTCAGCGAGGACCATTCCGATTTCGTCGAGGTCTTCCTTGCATGTCGTCTCATCAATACTGATGCCAAAGTGCTGCTTGTCGATGATACGGAAGTTCATGCAGTGTTTCTCAGCTGCTTCTTTCACTTTGCATGTGCAAGCGCCTTCCGGCAACTCGAACAGCAATGTGTCGAAGAAGTATTTGTTAAGCTGTTTCACGCCGTATTTCTCCAACTCTTTTGCGAGTTTGCCAGCGAGGCAGTTGATATGATGTGCGATTTCTTTAATGCCTTCCTGTCCGTGATAGATTGCGTAAAATCCTGACATGATGGCGAGCAAAGCCTGAGCTGTGCAGATATTTGATGTAGCTTTCTCACGTTTGATGTGCTGCTCACGTGTCTGCAATGCGAGACGATATGCCGGGTTGCCAAGAGCATCCTTTGAGATACCGATGATACGACCTGGCATTGAGCGTTTGTAAGCTTCTGTTGTTGCGAAGTAACCTGCGTGAGGACCGCCGAAGCCCATCGGAAGACCGAAACGCTGGTTGCTGCCGAACACCACGTCAGCACCCCATTCACCTGGAGGTGTGATGAGAGCCAAGCTCATCAAGTCGGCTGCGACACCAACCTGCATGCCTTTCTCTTTCCAAACCTTAACACTCTCGCGGTAGTCGATGACTTCACCAAACTGGTTAGGATTCTGGACGATAACGCCGAAGTATTCCTCACCTGCGCTGAAGTTCTTGATATCGTCAACGACGACTTCGATTCCGAGGAAGTGAGCTCTTGTCTTGATGACCTCGATTGTCTGTGGGAACATGTCGTTTGCCACGAAAATCTTCTTGACATCGGCTTTCACCTGAGCGCGTGTACGCTCGTGGTAGAACATGAGCATTGTCTCAGCTGCTGCTGTGGCTTCGTCGAGCAATGAAGCGTTTGCCAAAGGCATTGCAGTCATGTCGCTGATAACAGTCTGGAAGTTGAGCAAAGCCTCAAGACGGCCCTGTGAAACCTCAGCCTGATAAGGAGTATATGATGTGTACCAACCCGGGTTCTCAAGGATGTTACGTGTGATGACACCTGGAGTGATTACATTGTAGTAACCCATTCCGATGTAGCTGCGGAACTGTTTGTTCTTTGCGCCGAGAGCCTTGAGGTGGCTGATGCATTCGTATTCGTTCATTCCGCGACCGATATTGAGGTCTTTTTTCAGACGAATATCCGGAGAAATAATCTCATCGACGAGTTGTTCGGTCGATTTCACGCCAATGACCTTAAGCATTTTTTCAACATCTGCTTCTGTCGGACCATTGTGACGTTTAATGAAGTTATTGTTAATCATAGATTTATATTTTGATTTGTTATTTATTTCCAAACGTGCAAATTTAATTTTTTTTCTTCAAACTTTAGATTTTTTTTATAATTTTGCATCATAAATTTAAAAAATATGAGAAAGACATTGTTTTTTATGATGATTTTAGCCGTTTTGGCTATAGGTTGTAAGAATAACAAAAAGTCCAAGTCATTGAATTACAGCGACTCCAACCCCATCTCAATGGTACTTCAAGGCAATCATCAAATTGCAGCATCATCTGATTATGACATTTCATATTCAGCCATAAACAGCGACCCGCATATAGAAGTCATAACAGTGTCTGGCAGCGGAAATATTTATGGTAAAAACGTTGGCAATGCCAAGGTGTCTTTATCAAACGGCTACGAAGAAATGACAGTTGATGTGAATGTCGCACTTTTCACACAGCCGACTTTCGAATTCGGATGCAACTCTGAAAGAATCAGAGCACTATATGGAAGACCTTATAATTCAGGTTATAACCCAGAAGGCAAGCTCGTTTACCAATATACAGGAAGTCAGGGTTATTCTTACGCTTGTGGCGAAATGGACTTCTTCTTTAATAATGGAGCTTATGAGGAATCAGATGTATATATCAGACCGTCAGTGAGTTATCTCTTAAACAATTATCTTACAGAGAATTTCAACCATTACGCTGACATCAACGATACTATCCCGATTTCTGAAACTCAGGACACCATCATCACTTTATCGGTGTACAAGTATAAACAAGATGAAAATATCATTTGCGGCAAGCGACTCGCATTAAACCAGTGGAATGAGATTCTGTTGTTCTATTTCAGAAATGATCCGGAAAAAGCTCTTGACAATTCTTTGAAAATGCGTCCGCGTTCCTCAAAATTCTTGTATTGATCATAGCTGGCGGCGGCTGGCGAAAGCAGGCAAACATCGCCGTTTTTCGATAAACGCTTAATAATTTCAAAGGCTTCATTGAGGTCTTTGAAATTTTTTATATCCCCCTGATAACCAGCCGACTGCAGCATATCGCACATTCGTTTACCAGCCTTGCCGGTATAAAGGATATGCGGGACAGGATTCTTTTGCAGATATACGATTAAAGGTGTGTAGTCAATCTCGCGGTCGAAGCCACCGAGAAGCAGGAACGTCACATTTTTGACGGTCTGCATTGCAGCAATGGCGGCCTGCGGAATGGTGGAAATACTGTCATTATAGAATGTCACGCCGCCGAAAGTGCCCACCAGCTCCTGACGATGCTCCAACGGATGGAAAGTATATAAATAAGGTATCACCTCGTCAGCAGGGATGCCGAATGCGTAAATCGCACACAGTGCAGCCTTGACATTCAAGCGGTTATGGTCGCCTTTAAGAGGCACATCATCCCAATTAACACCAAAATCATAATACTGGTAATTGAGCGATTTTATCATAATTTTATCTGCCTCATAGCAGAACTCATCATTGGTGACTGCCCAGTCATTATCTCCCATCTTCTTAATAATGTTCAACTTAGCGTCACGATAAGCTTCGAAAGTCCCGAAATGGTCGAGATGTTCCTCAAAAACATTAAGTAAGATTCCTATATGCGGGCTTTGATGGATAAACTGCAGCTGATGCGCGGAGAGTTCAAACACGACTATGGTCCTATTGCTGATTTTTTCGATGACATCGAATATCGGAATGCCTATGTTTCCAGCCAAAATCGCGTCTCTCCCCGACTCTTTCAGCAGATGATAAATCAATGTGGAAGTGGTGCTTTTGCCTTTTGTCCCGGTGATTCCTATTATCTGGCTATGAAACTCCTCTAAAAACAAATCTGTCTGCGAAGTGATTTTTGAAAGGTCAATGTTTTTGCCAAGTAAAGAAATACCAGGGGTTTTAAGGACGATGTCATAGTCATTTACGGCATCCAAATAATTCTCACCAGAATATACCGCGACACTGCTGTCCAAGTCCTTCGTCGCTTCAGCGTTCTTATCTGCGACACCAACGACAGCGTGAGGAAGAAACTTTTTAATAAATGCCAGCGACGACTTGCCTTCGCGTCCGAAACCGAGGATCAGGATGCGTTTTCCGCGAAGCCGTTTGAATATGACGCTGTTGCTAAGCATTTAAACCCTCCTTCAAGATGTTTTTAAATATCGTCGGCAGGTTGTTGCCTTCATCGAACTGCGCAATGTAATCGGCAACCGTCAAATCGTCGGTTTTGGCAACGCCGTCGAGAATCGTATCTTTCAGATTATCATCGTGTTGCAATATATCATTGACGCAAGCGCGCACCTCGCCCACTGTCCCCACACATTCAAAAGGCTTTACTTCCACTGAGCCGTCGAGCTGGTCTAAGATTGGACGTAAGTCATTGTCACTCAACAAGTCCTTACCGAAAATACCAGTCAGTTCTTTCCTTGAGATAAACGGCGACAATGCGAGCCATGTAAACAGACATTTCGGGCATTTCCCACACCATGAGTCGGTCTTCGAGCCGGCGTTGCAGCTCCTGAAAACCTTGTGATAATCCTTAGCGCGACTAAACAGTTTTGCAATTTGCAGCTCATTCAACGGTCGTAGGAAGCTAAAGTATTGAATATCAGCGTCGATATATTTTGCAACATAATATCTGAAGTCGTTTTCAAACGCCACCGACTTGCTATACTGATGGTTGATTTCGGTGTCAGGCACGGTAGGCTCGTTTGCCGACGACTCGTTTGATAGCGCTATGTATCTGGATTGTGTAGCGAAACCGAGCAAAATTGTATAGAATGCCAGCAATGCCGAGAACGGAGTATGTCCGTTGAGATAGCCTTCGGCATTCATCTTAAGCATCGTCGGGTCGAGAGTACGCTTAACGATGGCTGTCTGCTCTTCGGTGAAACCAGCCGCCGCGACACATTCGTTTGTAGCGCCTCGAGGATTGATAATCAACGGGATAGCAGGCACACGGTTCTTCAGCAGCTCAAGGGTAACGACCGAGTCCTTGCCGCCGCCGACAGGAATCAAAGTGCGTTCGTGCAACAAATTGTATGCCGGAGATGTCTCCACTCCGCTACGCTCCGGTCGACATGACGTTAAAGTCATAAATTCTTTGATATCCGTCTTAATCCCATTGACATAGAAAAACTCCCCTAACCCATTGAAATACAGCTTCTTCCACCATCTCACCTGCTCTTCGTCAAGCGCAAAAGGCATGATAATCACCTTCTTAGGGCATGCTATTTTCCAATAGCTTATCAGCTCAATCATTCCGATGTGGAAAATCAGGTTGTCGAGAATAGATTTAGGAATGGAGTCCCAATGATAAAACGGACGGAATGGAATTTTAAAACAAGGATGAAACTCTATTGTTTGTAGGAGATTTCTCCGCTTCGCTTCGCTTCGGTCGAAATGACGATATGGTGATAAAACAAAGTCAAATTCAGCAAAAAATTCACCGTTTTCCAAAGAATAATGGAAATCCTGATAGCAGAAAGACTCGAACGTCTCCCTCAAAGAGTCATATTTTGCTTGGTTTGACATAGTTTTATCTTAATGACTTACAAAATTATATATAAAAATAATACCTTTAACAAAAAATCTCATCAATTTGCCGGAGATTTCTCGACTCCACTTCGATTCGCTCGAAATGACGGGTGCTACTTCACTGCCTCATAAAACAATTCATGAATCTTCGTCCTGATGTCGTTTTTTGACAGTTTATTGTTAGATGCATCGGGATAGACTCTGTTTGACAAGAACACCACAATCAGGTTGTTGGCTGGGTCAGCCCACACGAAAGTGCCGGTAAAACCTGTATGTCCGAAGCTTCTCATCGACGACTGTTTTGCCGGGGTGTAGAACTTCACCGTCGGGTCGACTTCAGGTTTGTCGAATCCAATGCCACGGCGGTTCATGTTATCAACGAAAGGAGCCGTAGTAAACTTCCTGACCGTGAACTCTGAAAGGAACTGTCTGTTGTTGGCATATCCTTCATTAAGAAGCAGTTGCAGCATCACGGCGAGGTCGCGGGCATTGGCAAAGAGTCCGGCATGACCTGCGACACCTCCCAACAATGCCGCAGCTTGGTCGTGAACGTCGCCTTGAAGCTGCTGCATCCTGAAATAATTGTCGTTTTCTGTCGGTGCAATCTTATCTATCTCAATATGTTTCAATGGTTTATAATAGATATGATTCAGATTCAACGGCTTGTAGAAATTCTCTTCAAGATATTTCTCAAACGGCATATTGGTCACCATCTCCACTATCTTCGGCAGGTAATAAAAGCCTAAATCGCTGTATTTATACCTCTTTTCGATGGTTTCCGATTCTTTCACCGTCTCATAAAACTCAAATCTGAAATCCTCAGAAATATACATCTCTTTCGCCACTCTGACAGTATGATCCTCGTCGATGGCTTTTCTGAAAATTTCAGGATCCGGCTTGCCATTTTTCATCATATCCTGATACATCGGAAGCCAAGCTGTCAATCCAGCCTGATGTGTCATAATTTCTATCAGCTTGATGTTGGCTTTGTCAGTATTTTTAAGGTATGGGAAATAATCGCCGAGCTTGCTATCCAGACTGATTTTGCCATCATCGTAAAGCTTCATTATAGCAAACGTCGTCGCAAAAACCTTGGTCAGCGAGGCGATATCATAAACATCATCGCTCTGAACCTCATGTCCTTTAGCATCATAAGTGAAATGGCCGAAATTCTTCTCATAAATAATCTTTCCGTCCTTCATCGCAAGAATCTGACAGCCTGGATATGCACCGATGTCAATGCCGTTTTGAGCTATTGAGTCTATTTCTGCAATATATTCATTATCAATCAGTTCTACAGGCAAAGTCTCCGGAGTAAGCATATTTTCAAAACTCAATCCGCTTCCAACTCTGAATTGCTTATTGATTGTGACAGGCAGTTTTCCTATAGGATTGATCTTTCCGACCATCACGCCAACGACAGCATTTACAGCATAAGGAGTGTCTTCATAGGCAATAATCACAGCCGCCGGATTTTTCTTGAATTTGAACAATTTCATGGCGTAAGGGCAAGCGAACAGGTTGAAAACCATCCTGTTGTTTTTGCCGCTCAAAGCCTTGACGATATCGACCATATTATCGGTGATGCCGAAGTCTCTTGTCGCATAAATCGAGGTGTTTTGGATATTCACAACGATCTGTCTGTAATTCTTCAACTCGTTGACAAACCTTTGTTTCTCTCCGTTTTTCAAATCTTTGTCGACAATATATGAATACACGTCATAGCCTTCGTTTTTGAGTTTATTGGAGACGACGTCTTTCTTACCGAAAGTCACGACGGCGACGCTCTGCGATTTGTCGAGAGGCAGCATGTTTTTGTCGTTTCGGAGCATCGTAACCGCCTCATTATAAAGCCTTTGTTTAAGATTGTCGTATCTCAGCTGATGCAAATCGTTTTCCACACCGACTTCCGGTTGCGGCACATAGTTATTCAATCCGAGACGATATTTATATCTCAAAACTTTTTTGCAGCTCTCCTCCACCCTTTGTGCAACATCTTCATTATCTAATTGATTTACAATGATTTGAATAGTATTCTCTGGGTCTATCGGCATCAACACCACATCGATGCCAGCCATTATCGCTTTAAGTCCCACGCTGTCGGGATGAACTCCTTTATAGGCGCCTTTCATCTCCATCGCATCGCTGAAAATGATGCCTTCGAAGCCCATCTCATTTTTCAAAAGACCTGTCACGACGTTTTTTGACACCGACGATGAGAGGTTTTTCACAGGCTCCAAAGCCGGCATGTAAAGATGTCCTACCATCACGCCGTCGACGCCTTTATCTATCAGATATTCAAAAGGATACAACTCTGTTTTCTTTATCTCGCTAAGTTTTTTGTCAACTTTAGGCAACGTCTCATGAGAGTCGGTTTTTGTGTCGCCATGACCCGGGAAATGTTTGATTGTTGGCAGCACTCCGTTGTTTTGCAATGCCAGCGCATACTTAGCGCCGTATTCTGCCACAGCCTTCGGGTTCTCGCCAAAGCTTCGCATTCCAATCACCGGGTTTGTAGGCTCGTTGTTCACGTCAATATCTGGCGCAAAGTTGACATTTATACCGATACGGCGGCATTGTTCGGCAATCTGAACGCCCATTTCAGAGATGAGTTCCTTGTTTCGGATTGCTCCAAGCGTCATCTGATAAGGATATGATTTGCCGTCATTGATGCGCATACCAAGTCCCCATTCACCGTCAATAGCCACCATCAAAGGGGTCTGCGCCATCGCCTGCCATTGGTTGGCCTGCTTAAGCAAAGGCTCAGCATCAGTACGGAAGAACGTCACTCCACCGATGTTATACCTCTCTATAAGTTGCTGTATCTCAGTGAAATAAGCCTTATTTGGCAGATTTGCCCTGACATTGATAAGCTGACCGACACGCTGCTCTTCCGTCAAAGAATTATAAACCGAATCCACCCAACGGTCCTCGTCAGACTGGGCGGCAGCAGCGAAACTAACAGCCCAAAACGCTATAAAAATCCATATCTTTCTCATCAATCAAAAAACTCTATTATTTCATCAATATCAAATGGTTTTGCAATTATCACCTTGTCTTCATCCAGCAAAAACAGCGACGGGGTCATGTCAACAGCATAATTCTCAACGATTTTAGAATTCCAACCTTCGTTTGCAAAAATGTTATGATATTTTATTGCCCCTGTCTTTTTCAGCAAACGTCTCACTTTCTTCAAATCACCTGAAACATTCACCGTCACGACTGTAATATGTTCGTTTTTATCAGCAAATTCAGCAAGTTCCTTAATCAAGTCACGGCAATGCGGGCAGGAATACGACCAAAACAAAATTATTGTGAACCTATCCTCGGCAGCGTACAGATTAAAAAGCTTATCATCAATCGTAACACATTCAATATCAGGGGCTTTATATCCTATTTTAACTCTATTATACGATTCTGCAATACTGATAATCTCATTCAGCTGTTCATCATTGGCATCAAGATATTCCAAATGAGGCAGTCTGACCATATAGTCAACCACAAGATTCGCGCCCAACTCGGAAAATCCGCTTATAAGATATTGATACACATACTTATACATCGGATAGGTCGTGCAGTTTTTCAAAATATTGTCGGCTGCCAAGATGTAATTATACATCTGACTTTCCGCCGACAGCTCTTGATTTTGGGCGGAATCGATATAGTCAGCCAACGTGGAATTTAAAAAATCCGTGTTTATCAAAGTAGTGTCGTTAAAGTCGATTTTCTCGAGCAAAGCGTCGTTCATCTGCGCTCTCGTCATTGAGAAAGCAGACAGCAACACTATTATAATCAACGTCTTAACTCTCATAAACACTTTTTTCTAATTATTTCAAAATGTTGTCAATCATTTCTTTAAACTTATCGTTTTCAACGAGGAGAAGTGCTTCCTTCGCCTCAAATTGATAAGCACCGTTTTGATAGGCATCTATTAGTTTGTTGACGCACAGCTCTGTGCCGAAATATGCGAAAACATTATAGTAGCGGGGCATCAGATCCGATCTGACATGCTTAAGCGTCGAGGCAAATTCATCTTTGGTCTTGTCAGGCATCTTTTGTGTGACATTTTTTATGGCAAGCTGCACATCCTCGACATATTTGTCATCGCAATATTCAAGAAGCGTCATCAGATACTGTGCCTCTGCCGGTGTCATCACCAGTCTGAGCAGTTTAAATGCCTCGGCTTTTACGTCAGGATTTGTAGAATTGGTTAGTTCTCTCACTGGGGTGGCAAAATTCGCCACAGGACGGCATTCCACGATCTGCAGTGCCGCATATTTTTGCTCATTATCACCCAGTCTCATCATATCGCTCAAGAATATGACATAATTGCCTTCGTAAGCAATCAACGACTCTTTTATAACCTCTTGATGTTCTCCGCCGAACAATGGTTTCACCGCTTTTATACCTTCTGCATAGTCGAGTTTGAATACGGTACGGATGGCAGCGTCAACGGCTTTCGGGTCCTTTGATGAGAACTGCTTCATCACGAAATCCATCTGTGAGCCGTTTTTAACATCTCCGAGCCAGTCGACGGCGTCAACAGCGGCATCGCCTTTTTTGCATTTTTTCACAACAACTTGTGCAACATCATCATTTGCATAAGGTTTCAACAGTTCAAGTGCCGCCTTACGCACCTTCCCGTCTTTGTTTTTCAATGCCTTATAAAGTATCGGAATCTCTTTTTCGCCATTTAAAGCCACCAGCAGACGCATACCGGCGATCTTGCTGTCAGCGGCCTTACTTTTATTAAGCTTTTTAGCTCCTTTTTCAATAATGGCTGTCGTTTCATCGCTGCTTTTTATTATCATCAAAGCGTTATAAATCTCAATCTTTGTCGGATCGTCGGCATCATCAAGCCATGAAACAAGCACGTCTTCCATGCTCGTGATTTGGAGTTTGCCGACGGCATACGCCAACGCATCCTTATGTTGCAGATTATCCTGATGTGCGTCGATATATTTCATTATAGCTTTCTGCGAACCCGGAATATCGCCGATACACCTTATTGCCGCGCCAGCTATCGGCTCAACGAAGGCAAGCCGCAGAATATCATCGGCATCATATTTGTTGCAAAACCAAGAAAGCTTTGCAAACAGATATTCATCGCAATCATAATATTTATATTTCTCAAAGACAATGAAAATCGCGTTCTTCAGAACATCTTTCATCTCCGGATCCCCCGTATACCTTACATGATTCGCCCAGATGTCAACCTGCGCCTTCGCCTCAGACACCGTTGTTTGATCAGGTGACTTTAATTTCTCAAGGATTTCTAACACACATTCTTCTTTCTTGCAATCAATTTTTTCTGTTTTTTGCGCAAAAACCATCATTGGAAGCATCGCCAAAACAGCGAAAACCAAAACAATATTTTTTAAGTTCTTCATAAAAATTTTATTAACTCTTTATTATTCAATATTTTACAAAAGCAAAACTCTTTTTCAAGAGATAACTTTTCAATTTACAAATATAACAATATTAACGCAAATTGCATCATAAAATTTCGTATTTTTGCAACGATTATGAATACAAGTATCTCAACTAAGGAAATTTGGCGTATTGCGGTTCCGATAATGATTGGAAACCTGGCGCAGACGCTCATCACCTTCACCGACACGGCGTTTCTTGGGCATCTCGGCGTGGTTGCTCTCGGGGCTTCGATGATGGCGGGCATGTATTATTTCGTGTTCACCACCATGGCGATGGGCTTGGCCATTGGCATTCAGATAATTATAGCCCGACGTTTCGGTGCAAAGGAATACAATCAAATCGGCAGCATCTTCCAGCATGGAGCGGCTTCGATACTCATTTTCGGACTGCTTTTATTCACGATAATGAGGATTTTCTCAAGCTCGCTGCTCGATTTCATCATCGAATCGGACAACATCTACGCCGGTGCTATGGAATACATCAACGTGCGGCAGTTCGGCATCGTCTTCGTGTGCTTCAACTACCTGTTTCGGGCTTTGTACACAGGGCTTTCCGACACGAAAGTCATCACTTATTCCACGATAATCATGGCCACCGTCAACATCATCCTTGACTACTGCCTGATTTTCGGTCACTGGGGTCTGCCTGAGATGGGCATCGCCGGAGCTGCATTGGCATCGTTGATAGCCGAGGTCACCGCAACGACATTCTTCTTCTTTTACACCTATATTAAATTGGGTAAGAGAGAATACGAGCTTTTCAAGCATCATGGCTTTAATAAGGAATTGACGCTCAACATAGTACGTATCGCCACCCCGACCATGTTCCAGAAGCTGTTCTCATTTAGCGCATGGTTTATCTTCTTCATCTTGGTTGAGAAGATGGGCGAACAGGCTATAGGAATCTCTTCGATAGCACGAAGCGTGTATATGATTCTGTTCATCCCTGTCTTCGGTTTCCTCGCCACGTCAAACACGCTTACGAGCCGTATCATCGGGGCGGGACAAGCCGACGAAGTGCTTAAGACGGTATTCAGAATAATTTTCAACTGTGTTTTATGCTGCATACCGTTGATTTTGGTGTGCGTCTTCTTCCCCACCGCTGTGATGAGCATATACACCGACGACATGACGCTCGCCAGCTCGGCTATCCCGTCAGTTTACGTGATTTGCGGCGCCATCATCTTTCAAGCCATCGGCGCAATCGCGTTCGAGTCGGTGTCAGGGACAGGCAACACCCAAGCTGCATTGTGGCTGGAGTTTGGCATACTCTTGCTTTACATCGTCTACATCTGGGTTTTGACCAATGTCACCACCCATGTGGAATGGGTCTGGACTTGCGAATATATCTACGGCGGTTTAATCGCCTTAGTTTCAATACTTTACATCAGATTTGCAAATTGGAAGAAATTGAAAATATAATGAGGTCCCTCGCTGTGCTCGGAATGACATTTTGAAAGATTTTTAAATAGATTTTTGTAATATTTTGAGCCGCAGGCGACAAAAAAAATAAACACCAAATGAAGAAAGTAGAGATTAAAGATTTCGAGCTTTACACCACGGGAATCATCAGCATTGCGTGGAAAGAAGGAAAGAAAGACATGTTTTTGAATGTCGACCTCGACCTTGCGGCGATGATGAAGCTCTGCAAGATTGAAGGCATTTCATACGAGACGGTGCAGAAACTGTCGGCCGACCAGAAGCCTATCACATTCCACAAGGCATCGGTTTATCTTTATCAGGAGGACGACCGTCCGGGTCAGTATTGTCTGAGCGAAGCAATGTTTGAAGATGATGGAATCGACATCTACTACTGCGAAATCAAAGGCTGACGACGTCTTACCTGACCTCCCCGACTTCGTCGCCATCGACTTCGAGGCGGCGAATGCTGCCACCACCAGCGTATGCAGCGTGGGAATCGTCATTGTGCGCGACCGCGAGATCGTTGAGAAGTTTTACAGCCTCGTGAAGCCGGTGCCGAATTACTACGACTTCTACACGAGCAAGATTCACGGCATCAAGAAAAAAGACACCGACGACGCGCCCATCTTCCCGCAGGTATGGAATCAGGTTGAGAAGAAACTCAAGGGCTTACCATTCGTGGCGCATGGCTACGAATTCGAGAAACGTTGTCTGAACTCATTGTTTGAATATTACAAGATGGGACGCAAGCGCTTCAAGATCTACGACACTAAACGCGCCTCAGAGATAGTGTTTCCTGACTTGGAGAACCACAAGCTGCAAACAGCGGCATCGGCCTGCGGCTACGAGTTTGACAAGAAAAACAAGCATCACAACGCGCTGGCTGATGCGGAGGCGTGCGCCGCGATAGCAATGGAGGTGTTTAACCAATAATTATTATTTATTATCGTATGGTTGCTGGTCCTCAGCCTCTCTGCGGGGACAAAGCTACGACACATGTCTACAAAAAAACAGCTTAATCTTCTTTGATTTTTTAAAAACATTTTCTTGATAGATCAAGATATTTATTATATCTTTGCAGAAGGAAAATAAACAAGATTTAGTAACCTTTTATTCTTAACAAAATGGATAATAATCTCGAAAAATCAGTAATTATTTACAGAAGCGAAGACGGAACTATTCAGCTTGAAGTGCAACTTTATAATGGAACCCAACTGTCGCAAAATTTGCGACACTTCAAAAAGAAGGTAACAGAATCGTAAATAGGGATATAGATTATTATAGTTTAGATATGGTTCTATCCGTTGGTTATCGTGTAAAATCACAAAGAGGTATTGATTATCGTCATTGGGCAAATGAAAAATTAAAAAATTATTTGTTAAAAAGCCATGCTGTCAACAATCGACTCGACAGATTGGAGGTTAAAGTATACAAACTTGAAGAGAAAACAAAAGAGATGGAAACCGAAATCAATGGTCAACTGCTACCACACGAAGGTGTTTTCTATGACGGCCAGATTTTCGATGCATATACTTTTATTTCGGATCTGGTCCGAAAAGCTCACAAAGAAATCATCCTTATTGACAACTATGTTGACGATTCGGTCTTGAAGATGTTGAACAAACGAGCAGACGGTGTTTCGACCACGATTTATACTGCTCATATTTCAGAGAATTTGAAACTGGATTTATCAAAACACAACTCTCAATATCAGCCAATAACTATTGAGCATTTCAGTAAGTCGCATGACAGATTCTTAATTATCGACGATGATGTTTATCTCATTGGAGGTTCAATAAAAGATCTCGGAAAGAAAGTGTCGACTTTTGTGAAATTGAGCGTTCCAAAAGGAGATTTTCTCTTTAAACTATTAAACTAATAAGCCATTAAATATCAATTGCCATCCGAAGCTCTAACCGCCGTATGGCGCGGGCCCGTGCTGTAAACCACGTGGGGGCAAAGCCATCATACACTTATATGAATGGCACTTCCAAAATTACAAATTCGAAGTACTAGTATAAAATGCTGAAACTGGTGTTATAGTTGGGATATATAATAACTATTTATATAAATCAGATTATTTCCAAGCATCATAAGAATCATAATCATTGATGCTTGTGTATGAATGCTTTTTACGACTATTTTCTTGGCTATCCAAACCACTAATTTGTCTTTTACGATCTCTATCTACTTCACGAAGATAATCAAACATGTTTTTAAAAGACTTTTGTGTGATGTTGTCATTTTTGACACTAATAGCCAGTCCATAGGCTGTTGAAAGAATTGGAATAAGACCAAGATTAATTATTTCACCAGCATCTTCAACATATTTAATATCCCAATCGCTGTGTGTAATAAGTCTTCTATCAGTGAAAATAAAGTAATTTTTCCGAAGCGTTTTAAAAGTACTACCACCACCACAATAAATTATTGGACGATTTGATAACGCCTCATCGATATCTTTTTTAGTAAAAGAAGAAAACTTTTTTAACTCGGCTCGAATACGATTATCAATATTAGAAACATATTTCCTAATTTCTTGCGTAAATTGCTCTTTCCGACTAATGTCGAATTCTTCGTCTGATTCAACGTTTGAAGTTATCTTTTCGTTGGATAGTTGTGCTGTTTTATTGTTATGATTAGAGAATATTTCACCTAAAGTATGAAGTATTCCTTTATGTCGAACCTCAGTGTTATCTATTGATGACTGGATGCTATTTTCCTTTTCTTTTTGCAGAGCATTAGTTAAAAAGTTAAGACCCATATCTATGGAATGAAAATCATAAACCACAGGTACCCTTTCTTTTTTTCTATCTTTACCATTTGAAACCATATTCACATCCTCAACATTAGGAGCAATGGTAAACAATGATATGTCGGTTGTACCTCCACCGATATCTACCATAAGGCCAATGCTGTCTGCTATTTTACCTTTGCTTGTTAAAGGCTTCAGGCAGGCATAAGCTTCAGGAAATACAAGAATGCCGTAATTGTCTTTAAGACTAATCGAATACTGTTCAATGACAGTAAGTTTTTTCAGATTTGCTATAGGAGTATTGAGAAATGCTCTCTTGTCATTTTTAAAAACATCCTCTACGAGTCTATATGCACTTGCAAGGATTCTAACTGATATTTGTTTTGCAGTTTCATAATGACCACCATCTGTCGGAGCTCCCATCTGAATGGCAAAATTCTGACCAAATTTTTCTTCTAAATCAAACAAAATATACGCCAAATACCAACATGAATAATATAGAGCATCCTCTTGGGTCATTTTCATGTAAGGTATAGTGCGAAATGCTCCTTGCTTGAAATAACGAATTATTTCGCCTTTAGGTTTGTGAGAAATATATCCATATTGTAATTTGCCATCAGGACAAATGTTTATTATAGAAGGAAGAGTGTACTGAAACTTTCCATTTGCATCCATGTGTTTCATAAAAGTATATTTACATTCTACACCATCTTTATCTTCGATGCATATTTTTGTCTGGTGAGTACCAAAATCTAATCCTACGGTAATCATAATCAGATAATATTAATCAGGTTAATGGATATTATGTCTTTTTCGATTCCAATTTCGGGATCACGATTAATCATTTCTAGATAAGATTCTCTATCATTTTCCAACTGAGTAATATTAGCATTAAACAATCGAATAGCACCTTCTAAACCCCTGCGTTTCTTCTCACGAGTTTCTGGTTTATCGAATGTGTAGTATTGCAAATCATTCAGTTCTTTTTCACGTGCTTCAATACTTTTGCGATAATTGGCAATACGAGTTTTATAATACTCTAAAGTTTGTTGTTCGGTGCGGAATCTATCACTTTCAGCCTGTTTTTGTAATTCGCTAACTTTTTCTTTGATTTCTTTACTAATAGCCTCGGCAAAATCAGATTTCATGTTGGCTACTATATCCCGTTTAATATCATCATTTGATGCGTTATGTTCTATGCCTAAATTTTGTGATTTACTAAAAATACTGTCTATAATTGTTTTATCCTCAACAATACAATCTTTCCTTACATCAAATAATAAAGGTAAAAGTGTTTCTGTCTTTTTTTCTACACCTTGAACAATTCGACGAGTGCTTAACTGATAGATGGCAAGATAATAGACTTTACTATCAAATTGATTGTCCGTATCTTGAATAGCATAGCAGAAAGATTTTTTGTTCTCATCATCCTTTTTAATAAAGTAATTTAAACACGCTTGAATTATTGGATGGTACATATTAAGGTAAATCAAGCTTCTGTCATCGTAAGCTTTCTGCTGATTAAATGTAATGCGTAAAGTATCTTTATCTTTGATGCTTGTAACAAATCGACGGCAGGCAGCTTCAGCTTCATCACCGACTGGAGGATAGGCATCAAGGAAATTCTTCAATACTTTTGTGTTACTCAGAGGCATAGTAAAATCATAAATGCCATCTTCAACTTCCACAAGGTTGCAGGTTGTTAATTCTTGACGTATTACAGATTCCACGTAATTTTTCAATTCGCTATCAGTAACATAAGCATTGTTGTTTACAATACGGTTTATTTCATCTCTAAAGTAAGCATCATTTGTTAATGTGTTTGTTAAACCCTCTTCAAGATGCTTAATAACCTCACGTTCATTTTCAATAGCCCTTGCGACTTCATCTATTTTTGCTTGCTTTTCCTCATCAGTAAGCTTACATGTATATAACTCTTTTTCGAGTTTGTTGTATAAATCTTGTATAGTCACATTACTACCTTCTGTCAAAGGGGCATCAAGTATAGCTTCCAAATCACCGATAGTATCACGGAAAATGCCAATTCTTTTAAGAAGTCTGATATAAATATCTTCCTGAATTGAATCAGCCACAACAAGATTGTAAATATTAACAACAGGTGATTGCTGACCAAAGCGGTCGATACGTCCGATACGTTGTTCGACAACCATTGGATTCCATGGTAAATCATAATTCACCATTGAATTACAAAACTGCATATCCAAACCTTCACTACCAACTTCTGATGACAAAAGAATATGGGCATTGGGGTCATTTTTGAATTGTTCAAGGATTTCATGTCTGTTTTCAATCAGGCCATGTATCATTAAACATCCATACCCTTTCTGTTTTAACCTTATTTGAATATACTTAAGCGTTTTTCTGAATAAAGCAAATACAACTATTTTCTGAGTCCCATGCTTAAAAACTTCTTTGATAATTCTAACAAGTTGCTCTATTTTAGCATCAGGCATAGCTTCATATTCATCAATTCCATCATCAAGTTTTTTATCAGAATTAAGATAACCATACACACTACTTGCAACTTGTCTTTTCTTTTGAATCAAACCAAGGATAGCTCCTTTGGCCATGACATAATCACCTTCATCATTGTAGTAAGAGTTTTCATTGATATACTCATCAATTACAGTATCAAATTCCTTACGTTCATCTTCAGTCAGTTCAATTCTTTCAAAATGTGGTTTTCTTTCAGCCTGTGAATAATCTGTTGTTATTTCTCTCTTTCTTGTGCGAGAGAACACACTGTTCATAATGCTCATTTTAGAGAGCAAATACTGTAAACGTGCCCTAATAGACAATGTATCCTCCCCTTTTAAAAGTTCAAATATTTCTTTATATAATGGGTCTTTTTCAAATTTTTCTCCTACTGTTGTTTGGTCGGAATACACTTCTGTTTCATCTACATAGTAGCGTGTAGTAATAATGGCACTATCCAGATTTGATGCTATTTCAGGTAACGCTTTATTATGATTCAGTTCAGTGATGGCTTTAACAAAAGGTTTGTTCTGTTCAAGCAAATTGTCAAAAATCTGATAATTGAAGTATCGCGTATTATCTAGCAGGTGAAGAAGATTGTATAAGTTTTCTGTACTTATCATAATAGGTGTTGCTGTAAGAAACACAGCCGCATCCGCCTGATCCATAATTACCTCTGCACCTTTGTATGTTTGTGTTGAACTATTGCGCATTTTATGTGCTTCATCACATAACACAAGACTAAAGCTACAGCCTTTTACAGTTAAGAAATCTATAAAGTTAGTTTTAGGATCTTTTTCTCTCTTTTTCTTTTGATCTTTTTTTTGTTTTTTCCCCTTGATACCGTCTTCATCGTCGTCCTCATCATCCCTTTTCATTCGAATCTTCTCATAATTCACTATCGCATGGACATTACCACGTTGCGCTTCAAGGTCTCTGATAAGATCTTTACTATTATCATATACTTGGAACTGTAAACCAAATTTTTCCAGCAACTCGTCTTCCCATTTTTGTTGTAATGACTTTGGACAAACAATAAGCACGTTTTTTAATTCACGTCGTGCTTTGAGTTCAAGCATAATATGGCCAGCTTCAATAGTTTTACCAAGACCAACTTCATCTGCAACGAGAAGTCTTCTATTGGGCGAATTCAAGAATTTTAATAATGGTTTAAACTGATATGCTCTGAACAAAGTTTTTGAGGCTTTAAGAGAGGATATCGTACTGTTGTTGGAATTCTTGATTTTAAATGTTGTGTTTTTCTTAGCATATTCAGAATATGAGCCAAAGATACCACTTGCGCATCTTTCAAATGGGTCTGAAATATCGCAGTCTAAAGCAAGATCTACTTCCAATTCATCGCTTATATAACCTTGCCAACTAACCTTATAAAGTTGTCTTCCACGACGAGGAGGATAAACCTCAACAATTGTTCCATGTTGACCAGAAGCCAAATGAAGTACTTGTGTTCCTATCTGAAATTTTGACATATTCATATGGTAGTATTGAAAATTAGGTTGAATCACGATTATGAATCTACAGTATTCCAGTCTATTGGTTCTGGCAACTGCTTTTTATTACTTGTTTTAGCACCAAGTTTTTCCATTTCTTTGGCGGCTTTTATAATGCTTTGCTGTCCAGTATAGAGCTTATTTTTTGCACCGTTGAAAGTATCGTTTGCTTTTGATATCTGCTCACCTACTTTGTCGAAACGTTCAATAAAATCAGCAACTCTATCAAGCAATTTACGAGCTTGGTCGAACACTTCTTGCTGGTTTTGTGCTTGTTGAACTTGTGTCCAGGCCATCTTTATCATTTTTAGTAATACCAGAAGATTCTGTTCGGATGTAATACAAATACCTTTATCAAATGCATCACGCCACAACGTATTCTCACCTTGTAATGCCAGCTGTAAAGCAGAATCGTTCGGAACAAACATGATAACGTAGTTCATAGCTGTGCGTGGTGCCTTAATATATGACGAATAGTCTTTTGAAACAAGCTCTTTTATATGTTTTTTGACACTATTGATGTGTTTCGCTAAAGCTTTCTCCTTGTCTTCAGGTCTATCAGCATTGCAATAGTCTACAAAGTCGTTTAGCGAGACCTTTGAGTCAATGATACAATCTTTGCCATCAGGATAATGGACTATGACATCAGGGATAAGGCGTTTTCCAGTTTCATCGTGCGTTATAATCTTGCCATTAGCATCGCGGAGAGTTGATTGCAATTGGTAATGAACGTCTTTTACAAGACCACTGTTTTCAAGCAGCTGTTCCAAAATCATCTCACCCCAAGTGCCCTGAGTTTTAGACTCGTTACGAAGAGCTTTTGTTAAGTTGTTTGCATCATCGCTGATGGTTTTCGTTTGCTTCATCAAATCTTCGATGGCACGCTCAAGTGAAGCCTTGTTGTCAGTTGTGGTTTTGATACTTTCGGTCACCTGCTTTTGAATGGCTTCAAGCTGCTCTTTAAGAGGTGTTACTACGTTTCCAATCTGCTCAACATTAGTTTTGCCCAACGATTCCTCTCGCTGTTTCAAGATTTCTTGAGTAGCATTTTGCAGCTGCTCTTTGGCCATTGCCAATTGCTGTTGCAGAGTTTTAGCCTGTTCCTCTTTATTATGTTGCATTTGATCTTTAAGAATACCAACTTCCTTTTGAGCAGTATCACGCTGAGATTGCATATCGGCGTTTTCTTTAACCTTTACTTCGAGGTCTTTTTGCAGCTTAATTATGGTGCTTTTTAACTCATTTTGAGCTTCAATGTTTTTCTGTTCCTGTTTAGAGAGATTGTCGGCCATTTCTGAAACCTGCCGTTTAGTTAGTTCCAATTCCTTTTCCGTCGCGCTTTTTTCTGACATAAGATTTAGGTTGTTGCTTTTAGCAGTGGATAACTCTGATTCTTTATCTGATAACACTTTGCGAAGCGAGCCTACTTCTTCGTCATGTTTTTTGCTTTCAGCTAATAATGATGCATTCTTTGCCTTCATTGCAAAATAGGTTATGAGGCATCCTATGCCTAATGCGATAATTGCAATTACGATAGTTTGTATATCCATTGTTATTATTTTAGTTAAATTTGGATTATATTTGTTATAAAAAAACCGTGAAACTTTTTGTTCCAAACCGAGGTTCTGGTAAAACCTAATCAGCAAACAAGAAAGTCCACGGTATTGCGTGAACGTTTCTCTATTCTTTTGCTGATTATTTAGAAATTTACCAGATTTCGGTTTAGCTAAGAAAAGCGAAAACGCCTTTTTATATGTCTTTAAATTCTTTTAACTATTTCTGTTTCTTTTAATTTTTTTATGATTTAACACTGCAAAAATACAAGCTTTTTCCTAAAAAGTCAAGAAATTGTGAAATTTTGTTTGAGATTAATGCCGCCGCTTTTAAGGGCCTTAATGCCATTAATGGCTTTAACGGCTTTAATGGCAGCGGCACCAGTATCGGCAAAAATCTTGTTAATCTTGTTAATCCTGTCTAATAAAACTCAATCCTGTCTTATGTTTGACAGCCACTCCCCGACCTCGTGCTTCACATAGCTCTCGCTGATGATATGCGACGGCAACGTCTTCTTCGGACACATCTTGCGGTTCTTGAAGATTTTCTCGTAATCCCTCTTGATGTCGTCGCCAAGAAGCTCGTCGTGCTCTGTATGATGACACGTAACATTCTCATTTACAACGAATTTGAATTTCTTAAACTCAAACAAATCCTGCATCGTGAACTTAAACGAGGTGGCGCCGTCGCTGCGTCGGGCATGATACTGCACAGTGCCAACGCTCTTCTTCAACGACTTCATGGGCTCGATGACAGGGTTTATCACCAACTTAGGACCAGTGAAATCGCTGCAAAGCACATAAAAACCGCCCAACGACGTGCCCATCATCGCAACGACCTCGTTATCCTTCGCGAAATCGTTGATTTTCTTTATCGAAGCTCCTGCATGATGGTCCACCTCAAGCGCACACCATTCATAATCAGGATAATAAAGGTTCAGGAAGCCCACCGTCTGAGTGAACGGCGAGCCTCCGAAACCGTGGATATACACTATTTTTTTCTTGTTCATTTTTAATTTTCAAATGATTCCGTAAAATAAGGATTTCTCCACTCCGCTTCGCTCCGGTCGAAATGACGAGGGGAAGGAATGTTATATCCACTTCACCAATGGCAGATCCTGTCTGTGAGGCAGCATCTCGTTCGTCGGGAAGATTCTGAACGTGTAGTTAAACACCCCTGCCCTGTTGATAGGCACGCCGATGTAATAACGGGCCCAGCCATCGCCGGCGTCGACAAGCTGCAACGGGTCGACACGCACGAGCTTGTCAATCACGTCGTTGGTCTTCGTCGCTACAACAAGCTCAATGCCCACATCGCCTTTCTGCAGTCCCGGCGTCTTCAGCGTGATTTCAGCTATCATGACATCGCCATAGTTCAGCGGACGCACGTCAGGATCAGGCACCTTGATGGATTCCACCTCAATCTTGTCCCAGTTAGCCTGGATGTTGCGTTTCCATTCGACGATTTCGAATGCCTTGGCATATCTGTTAGCCTTCATCCAGTTGGTGCGTTCAATAAGCTTGTTGTAATACTGGCTGAAATAGTCGTCGAGCATGCGTTTCATGGTGTAGAACGGTGCAATCTGCATCATGTCGTTCTTCATATACTGAATCCATTCGCATGGCACGCCGTCTTTGTCTCTGTTGAAATACAGCTGAACTATTTCATTTTCGATAATGTCGTAAATTATCTCGGCATCGAGCTCATCCTGATAACGCTGGTCGTCGTAGGAGCGCTCCTCTTTTATTGCCCAGCCTGCCTTCGGACGATAGCCTTCCGCCCACCATCCGTCGAGCACCGACAAATTGAGTGTCCCGTTCATCGCAGCCTTCTCTCCCGATGTTCCGGAAGCCTCCAACGGACGTGTCGGCGTGTTCATCCAGACATCGACACTTGAAGTCAGGAGCTTGCCGATCTCCATGTCGTAGTTGTTGATAAACACCACCTTACCGATAAATTCCTTTCTTCTGCTGACTTCGATGATATTTTTAATCAAATCCTGACCGGCTTTGTCGTTAGGGTGTGCCTTACCTGCAAACAGGAAAATCACCGGACGCTTAGGGTCGTTGACGATCTCAGCCAATCTCTCAATGTTGCTGAACAGCAGATGCGCGCGTTTGTATGTAGCGAAACGCCTTGCAAAACCTATAATCACAGCGTTTTCATTGAGTTTCTCCATCGTCTCCATGATGAGTTTCGGGCTCTCTGAGCGACGGCGCATATCATCGGCGAGTCTCACCTTGATAAACTCTATCAGGTTGTGTTTCAGCTCTTTACGTATTGCCCAGAAGTCTTTGGCAGGGACATCCTGTATCTTCTTCCAAACTGTCGGATCCGACTGGTTGTCAAGATAATCCTTGCCGAGCACGTCATTATACAGGCATTGCCAATGTTTGTCGGCCCATGTCGGGAGATGCACGCCGTTGGTGACGTATCCGATGTGGTTCTCTTCGGCGAAATAGCCCGGCCACATCTTCTGGAACATCTCGCGGCTCACGCGGCCATGAATCTTACTCACTCCGTTGACTTCCTGGCTGAGGTTCACCGCCAGGACGCTCATTGAGAACTTCTCGTTCGGGTCGTCGCGGCGTATGCGTCCCATGTTCATGAACTCTTCCCACGAGATATTGACTCTGCCCGGGAAATGCGACAGATATGTCCTCATCAGGTTCTCCTCAAAGGCGTCGTGACCTGCAGGAACTGGAGTATGTGTCGTGAACAAGGTCGAAGTTCTGACAAGCTCTTTTGCCACATCGAAGTCGAGGTTATGTTTTGTGACGTAGTTGCTCAGTCTCTCGAGTCCGCAGAAGGCGGCATGTCCTTCGTTGCAGTGGTATATCGTAGGCTTGATATTCAATGCGTTAAGCATCCTGATGCCGCCGATGCCGAGGAACACCTCCTGTTTGATACGCATCTCGCTGTCGCCGCCGTAGAGCTGTCCTGTGATTGCTCTGTCTTCAGGCGAGTTCTGCTCGATATCGGTGTCAAGAAGGTAGAGACTTATCCTACCCACGCTCACTTTCCAAGCTTTTGCGTAAACGCTTCTGCCCGGGAATGCGATGCTGATGGTCACCCAGTTACCGTCTTGGTCGCGCACAGGCTCAATCGGGAGCTCCGAGAACTTCTGTGGCAGGTACTGCGAGAGCTGCTCGCCCGACACCGAAAGGTCCTGATTGAAGTAGCCGTAACGATATAACAGTCCGATAGCCAATAAGTTAGCATTCGAGTCGGATGCCTGCTTGAGGTAGTCGCCTGCCAGGATGCCGAGGCCACCAGAGTATATCTTCAACGACTTCTGCAGACCGTATTCCATTGAGAAATAAGCGATTTTGTTGTTGTCGGCAGGCTTCACCGACATGTATTTCTTAAACCTGTCATAGACACTATTCAGTCTGTTGACGAATTTCTCGTCTTGTTCCAGGTCCTCAATCTGCGATTTTGACAGGCTCTTCATGAGTGCTATCGGGTTCTGTTCGAGGCGCTCAAACGCAACAGGGTCAATGCTTTCGAACAGTTCGATGGCGTCCATGTTCCAGCACCACCACAGGTTGTTGGAGAGCTCCTGCAGTTTCTTCATCTGCTCCGAATACACAGGATCAATCAAAATCTTCTTCCAGGTCGGTGAGTCCTGTTTCTTATAGTCGAAAACCCTCAACACTTCCGAATATTTCCGGCTCTGTTTCATATAATCCTTAACTCCCGCTTTCCTTACGGCGAGGTCGTAAGCATTCAAATAGTTGACAATCAATTCCTTCCAGATGAATTTAGATGCAATCGCTACTGCCTGATCTGAAATCTTATTGTTTTCTTTTTCAGAATGGGCATTCATCTTTTCCACTACCGCGACCATCTGATTGACTACTGTATCGCCGTTATCTTCCTCACGATGAATCACTGTAACAGCTTCACTGTCAATATTTTGGCTCAGTATATATCGTCCGAAGCCGCAAATATCCATGGTGATTGTCGGGATACCGTGGGCGATGCTTTCGAGCGGGGTGTAGCCCCATGGCTCATAATATGACGGGAAGGCCGAGAGGTCGAAAGCATACAGAAATTCGTTGTATTTCATGTTGAAAATGCCGTCGTTGCCGTTGAGGTAAGCTGGCACAAACATCACCTTCACGCGGTCGCCCTCGTTGTTTTGCAAGCCGTTGTCGCGCAAAGCGTTAAGAATCATATCCCATTGATAATCATGGATATAATGTGTACAAGGATATTCAGTATGACCATTGATTTCAACTTCTTTATTGAGACGATGCTGCAGATCTTTCGATGGTCCTGCTATATTGCCAGGCACAGCTATCACCGCCACGATGTCACGTTTCAGATTCTCGTCGTGGTTCAGCTTTGCTAACATCTTGATATACAGGTCGGTACCTTTGTTATGGAACTCATATCGTCCGCTGTTGATAATCAGCATCGAGTCGCGCGGGACTTCTTTTCCGCAAAGGGCATTGATGATTTCAAAAATCTTCGCTCTACTCTTTTCCCTGCATTTGCTGCTGTTTTCAACTTTCGTCACGAAGTCCGAATTAATACCGTTTATCGTGATAAAATCAGGTTTTCTTTGCAAAAACTGCTCACATTCCTGTGCGGTGATGTCGCTCACTGTGGTGAAAACATCAGCGTTTTGGGCAGATTTCATCTCCATCGACTGTTGTGACACAATGTTGAATCGGCTTGCCATGTTTTGCCAGTCGTAAGAGTCGAGTTGGCTGTATAGCGGCAGTCCGTTGCCACTGATCGCGCGACCGAGATATGTTGCGTGGGTGGTGAAAACCGTTGAGATATATGGGCAATGCTCTCTTATGTAAAGCACTCCTGCGCCTGTCATCCACTCATGGAACTGTGCCACGACATTATCGTCCGGACCCACATTCCACTCCACGAAGCTCTCTATGACCTTACCGGCAGCATAGCCGAACACCACAGGCTCGATGTAGTCCCACTGACCCTGGATAGAGTCAAGCTGATACTTCTCCCAAAGATGGGCAAGTATCTCATTCTTAATGGAATACATCGAGGTATAGTCGATGAGTATAGCTATCGGTTTGGCTGAGATTTTCCATCTTCCGATACGCACCTTCACGCCAAGCTGCTCCGACACCTTCTCACGCCATTCTGGAAACAGCGAAGGGTCTTCAACAAAATACATGGTCTCGTGGGCTTCCTTCACCACGTCAGGACCTATTGTAATATAATGATCTTTAAGAAGTTGCTTTATCTCTTCCGCTTTAGTTGATATGACGGTGTATATACCGCCCACCATGTTACAAACTTCCCAACTCGTCTCAAACAAATAATCAGTTTTCTTTTTCATAAAGCTATAAGTTGTACTTTTCAGTAAACTCTTTTATTTCATTCTGTTAATAAAATCAGTTAAGATATTCATATAATTAATGTAGTAATCATACGGCGTCCCGCCCGCATGTTTGCTGCACATCGCAGCAAAGTTTTCTGCCGCCTGAAGCGTGCGCCAATCGCGCTTAAGCTCCTCATCCTTAGATGCTTTCACCTTCTTGAAGCATCCGTATAATGTCGCCAGCGCATCGTCCTGCATGTCGTTGCCCATCCATGTTGAAAGGTCACGTTCCTCATCGCGGCATGATAGCGGAATCGGTGCGTCGAACACCCCTGTCGGCTGCAGCTTGTCAATAACTTGATGCGGCGTAACCAACTGGAAATCAGTGTTTTTCAAGACCGCGTCAGGCAGATAATTCATAAACTCGAATATGCCTGTCGAAGCGTCCAAAGCCTCTCCGAAAGTCTCGTAATCAATGAAAACACTGACAATCTCCTCCTCTTCCGGTATCGAGTTGAGCCAATTGACAAAATCCTCTACCTTGAAATTCTCATGCGAAAACTTAAAAGCAATCTCGTCGCTCATCTTCCAATTACGAAGCATCACTTTAAGTTTTGGATTTATTGCATTGACATACAGATAGTTAGGACTCTTCCAGCCCAACACGTGCTTTGCACCTTCTGTCAGCATGAGGTCAAAGCCCATTTCTGCAACGTCAGCACCTATTTCGTTTGAATATATGAGCTCGGTGTTATGGAAAGTCTTCGGACGGACATTGAAAATCTCTTTCATAAGTCGTTTATGCTCAGCGACTTCCATCTTGAAAGCATCCTTATTCATCAGCGACGCCACCGAATGCGAATATGTCTCTGCCAGCACCTCCACATTGCCTGTCGCCACAAGCTTTTTGAAGCTTTCCAAGGCATAAGGCGCGTACACCTCCATCTGTTCGATGCCGACTCCTGAGAACGAAATCGCAAACTTCATCTTGTTTCCAAGTTCCGCTATCTTCTTGAGCATCAAGTTGTTCATCGGAATATAGCATCTCTCTGCCACACGCTGCATCGTGATGCGGTTTTTGTAGTCGTCATAATAGAAATGACGTTTCCCGATATCGAAGAAACGATACGTGCGGAGCCTGTACGGCTGATGCACCTGGAAGTAAAAACAAAGATTTCTCATATCTATAAGTGTTTATTATTCTATTTAACGAATTTTCTATTACTAAATCCAGTCCAACCCACTGATATAACATGTAATGTAGATATCTCACTCTGTCCCATATTTGTAATCCCACAATTATATCTTATTCTTATATATTGGTCATCAAAAAGAGTGTCTCTTAATTTAATATCAAAGCTCAGTCCTACTTGATACAATACATATCTATTATTTTCTCTTTTCTTTTTTGACACAGAATAACTTTCCCAATTATATCCAACACCGACAACCGGTGATAATCTGATTGATTTATTATCAACAATATTATAACTTAAATTTGCATACACTAAAGCAAAATCTATTTCAGAACCTTTTGAATAAATACTGTCACCCGAATACGTAATATTATAACGTGTATTTGCAGCAATAATATCTCCTCCTAAATCCAGTTCTAACTTTTTATATGAAACATTAAAACTCAATCCAAAACCACCTACTGGTTTATGCATTTGACCTGTCGAAAAGCCTGAACACAGTTCAAAACTCACTCCAAAGCCCCAATTCGATTTGTCATAATAAGATTTGTGTATGATGTTATTTGCAACCCACTTATAACGGCTGTCTGGATATTTAGCCAAGAATTGATCAAGCCGTTCATTATATTCCTTCTGCGATATATCACCATAATAATAGCCATAATTATATCTGGGATCGTTATAGCATTTATTATCTAACACCCAATCCAAATAAATTGTAAGGAATTCTCTGTCTTCAGCTGAAAGCTCGGCTTCCTGTAGATTTGAATGTAACAGATGTTCGTCCTCAATGCTATGTCTATACAATTGTGCATATAACTGGTCATACGCAGGTAAGATTTTTGTCTTGTAAACTTCATAGTCAGTCGAATCAAATCTGAGCATTGTAGTCAACAAATCAAAATCCTGTGTCCAATACGGCAAAAGCCATAATTCACTCATTGACAAAGCACAATAATTGTCATCCTCCAAATCAAGCAAATAGTCTGTTATTTCCTTAACCTTTTCATAGTCGCGATCGAGGAATTTTTCAAGGAGATACGCCCTGCCGTTCTCGATTTTCACCTTCTTGGTTTGCTGTATCTCATCCTCGATCTGCGCAAACGCCGGAATCATTGTAATAATAAAGATGATTGATATGACTAATTTTTTCATTATTGTTGTTATTTTATAAATAAATTTTACGCATTCGATGTGTTTTTACAGACCGATGGCTCGTTCGTAGACCGTCTTGATTTTCTTGGCGGCATATTCCCACTTCAGGTTATCGACTTCCTCTTTTCCTTCCTTACGGAAAATATCGTTCACAGCCTTGTATTTGCAGATGCCGTATATGGCGTCGGCGAGTCCGTTGATGTCCCAGAAGTCGACTTTCAGTGCATGTTCGACCACTTCCGACACTCCCGACTGCTTCGAGATGACAACCGGCACCTTCAGTCGCATAGCCTCAAGAGGCACGATGCCGAAAGGCTCTGATATTGAAGGCATTACGAAGACATCTGTCATGGCGAACATCTGGTCGACGTCGTTGCCTTTGAGGAAACCCGTGAAATGGAAGTTAGCTCCTATCTTGAGCTGCGCCACACGTTTTATCATCTTCTGCAGGAGGTCGCCTGTGCCTGCCATCACGAAATGTATGGTCGGGTCAACCTGCAGGATTTTGTATGCCGCTTCCACGAAATACTCTGGGCCTTTCTGGTAGGTGATACGTCCGAGGAACGTCACCACCTTGTTTTTCAGGCCGCTGCTCTCGTATTCGTCGAGTGACTTGTCGCTTGGCTCCACAGCGTTATGCACAGTGATGACCTTGTCGGGGTTGATTCCGTACTTTTCGATGACTATATTTCGTGTCCAGTCGCTCACCGTTATAACGAGGTCTGCTGCCTCCATGCCTCTCTTTTCGATGGCATACACGTCGGTGTTGATGTTCTCGCCTGAGCGGTCAAATTCTGTTGCGTGCATGTGCACCACGAGAGGCTTGCCTGTCGTTTCTTTCGCGGCTATTCCTGCCGAATACGTCAGCCAGTCGTGGGCATGAATCACGTCGAAGTCATATTTCGTTGCGAGTGACGAGCCGATGAGGGCGTAACGTGCCACCTCTTCCATGAGATTGGCTCCGTATTTGCCCGAGAACTCGTATCTTGGCGCGAACACCGAGCTATGAAAGCCTTGCGTGGCATGACGCTGTTCCTCAAACATCGTGGCATATTGCTCAGGTCCCACGTAAGGGATGATATTCGAGCCAATCTCCATATATTGCACTCTATCCCAATAGCTTCGCTCCGTCTCGTGGTCGATATCGACAGTCACGTCGCTGGCATTGAGGATTCGCACGTTGGTCTGGTCCTCGTCGCCGAAAGCCTTAGGCACCACGAAAAGCACATCCACGCCGTTCTTGGCGAGACCTTTAGTCATGCCAAAACAAGCCGTGCCGAGACCGCCTGTGATATGAGGCGGAAACTCCCAACCAAACATCAAGACTCTCATAACTAAATAATATTAGAGTTATCAATATCAAAGCGCGACAAATTGGCATCAGTGGCGTATTTCAGCCAGTTTATCACATATTTCATATACAGCAACGCCGCCACGCTCGTTGACTGCGAGATGCAGCCTCGCGCCTCATGAGGCGGATTGCCATCATAAATCTCAGAGATGCTGCCGATGCCATTCTCAAAAATCGACTGCTCGAAGCCTTGGTATAAATCTTCAAGATAAGGCAGTGCCGTTCTTCTGTATAGACGAACGCACAAATCAGTGTAAGGCATTATTAACCAGGGGAATACGCTTCCATTATGATATGCCTGCTCGCGTTCACGGTGATTGCCGATGGTCACACCTTTATAATTGACATCTCTCGGTGACAGCGAGCGCAACCCTCTGATTGTCAGCAATTCAGAGCGTGTTATATCAAGAACACGTTTCTTCAAATGGTCGTTAAGCGGAGAATAACGCAACGAGGCGGCAATCAGCATGTTTGGTCGCACCATATCGTTTTTCTCGTTCTCGTTGACATAATCATAAAACCTGTCGTTTTTGTCATCATAGAACGTCTCCACAAACGAATTTTCAATCTTATCGGTATATTTTTCCCATTCTTTACAGCGAGAATTATTCTTATCCGCTGCTTTAAGCAATTCCACGCCATATCGCAACGCATTGTACCACAATGCATTGATCTCAATAGCATATCCGGTTCTAGGCGTCCATGGCTTGCCATCGCAGAACACGTTCATCCAAGTGAGAGCAAGATTTTCATTTCCGGCATAAAGCAGTCCGTTATCCTGCGCCTTCACATTGAAATCGGTTCCTTTGATGAAACTGTCTAAAATATTTGTTATGACATCACCGTATTCACGCCAGATAGCTTTCCTGTCTTTGCCCAGCATCGACTCATATTTCTGAAGGTTCACGATAAACCATAACGGTGAGTCAACAGCTGTGTAATACAAACTCTTTTGATAATATCTGTGCGGGAAAAACGGTCCCTGCATCCTTCTGATGAAATACTTAAGCATCTCTTTGAACGTCTTCTCGTCATCGTTGGCGAGACAGATGCCCGGCAGCGACAGGAAGGTGTCGCGGCTGCATGAGCCAAACCAAGGAAATCCCGCATACATACGAGTACCCTCCTCGCCTCTTATGATAAACTGCAAAGCCGAGTTCTGCAAGCAATGTTCAAAATTATCGCAAGGGATGCGGTGATCTATCTGGTCTTCAAAATGCTTCTTCAAAATGGCTGGGTTTCTCTCGTCAAGTCCCGCCGAAACCACAACATTCTCGCCCGGTTTCAGTGTCACCTCAAAGAATCCCGGCACGTAAAGATCCTCAACGGCATCATAGCCACGCTCAAACTCTCTGATATAGAATACATTACGATACCAATCCGGGCAATGAGTGTATTCCGTCGTTTTCGAAAGTTGGAAGCACAGATGGTCATAATTCTCGTACATCTGCCAAGCAGCTCCATTTTTCAATGGGATATATTTACGGTTTGCCGCGTAGTTCTCATGCGTCAACATGTGGACGTTACGGAACGCGAGGAATGGCGTGAGACGCAAAACTATTGGCTGTGTTGCCTCTTCAAGAGTGTAACGTATAAGCACACGCGACTCTTTCTCACCGAAAATAAGCTCTTTTGTCAAAATAGAGCTTCCGATGCGATATCTTAGCTTTGGAATTGGCACTGCCGTGAACTCTCTCAGATATTTGTGTCCGCGTGGCGCAATCGTACCATCCTGATACTCATGAACTCCGAGATGAAATTCCTCCTTGTTAGCAATTATCGTCTCATCTATCGAAGACAACAATACGTGGTTGTTATTGTCAAGCTGAGGCTGAGGGACGACCAACAAGCCATGGTATTTTCTTGTGTTACAGCAAATTATTGTGGTGTTATAGAAAGCGCCAAGACGGTTCGAGCGCAGAATCTCTCTGTTCATCGCGAACTCGAGGTTCACCAATTGCCGTTTTTCAAAAGAGATATAAGCCATAATACAAACTATTTGCCCATATTAACAAAGCGCAAATATATGGCTTATTTTTTAAATTTGCAAGAAAAAAGTTGTGTTTTTTAGCAAGAAACTATCTCTTCAGCCCGCTTCAGCGCGATGTTGATATGCGAACAAACGTTCTCCTCTCCCAGTTTCTTTATGAATCCAGCCTTTTCCAACGTTGCGCGAACATGAACGTTAACACCCGAAAGCACCACAATCATGCCACGCTGCTTACACGTGTCACAAAGCAACTCCAGATTGTGAATACCAGTACTGTCGATGAATGAAACTTTCCTCATCCTGATGATTCGCACCTTGTATTCCTTGCCGATTACAGATTTGTCAATCTCATCGAATTTATTGGCAATACCGAAGAAATATGGTCCGTCAATCTCATAAACTTCAACACCTTCAGGAATCTGCAGCTTTTCTTCACTGCTCATGGCAATGTCGGTGTTATCGCCTGGATCAATCTCATCATGGAAGGAACGGATAACTGTAGCCTCATTGGTACGTTTCAGGAACAATGCGATTGATGCGACAAGTCCCAATTCTATTGCTATTGTCAGGTCGAAAATCACTGTCAGGAGGAACGTCATGATAAGGACGGCGAAATCTGATTTAGGGTTTTTTGCCAGCATCTTGAAGGTACGCCAGCCGCTCATGTTATACGACACCATTATAAGCACCGCCGCGAGGCATGGCATCGGAATCAAGCCGACCAATCTGCCCAACAGAAGCAGCACCAGAAGCAGCACCACCGCGTGAATCAAGCCGGCGACAGGTGTTTTGCCTCCATTGTTGATGTTCGTCATGGTACGTGCAATGGCACCCGTTGCCGGAATGCCGCCAAACAACGGACTCGCGATGTTTGCTATACCTTGCGCAATAAGCTCAGTGTTTGAATCATGTTTGTCACCTATCACACCATCAGCAACCATTGCAGAAAGCAGCGATTCGATAGCGCCAAGCATTGCTATTGTGAATGCCGACGGCGCAAGGTCTGTCATAAGCTGAATCAACGTCTTGCCGTCACCCAAGCCCAGACTCGGCATTTTCGGCGCCGGTATCGAAGTCGGCAGCTCATACAAATCACCGATCTTGGTGATGCCCGTCACGCCGCAGAAACGCTCTAACACCCACACTATCAACGTCACAAGCACAATCGCCACAAGCGACCCCGGTATCTTTCTCGAAATCTTCGGACTGTAAATGATAATCAGCAGACTCACGATACCGATACCGAAAGCCCACCAATTGATATTTGTTATATTCTGGAAATAACAAATCCATTTTTCTATAAAGTTAGCCGGCACATTTTTAATTCCGAGACCGAACATATCGTTCATCTGAGTGGAGAAAATGGTCAGCGCGATACCGCCTGTAAAGCCAACAACCACTGGGTATGGCACGAATTTAATCACGTTTCCGAGCTTGAAAACTCCAATTAAAATCAAAATAATACCAGCCATGATGGTGGCAATCATAAGTCCACCCAACCCGTGTTGCTGGATGATGCCGTAAATGATTACGATAAATGCGCCAGTCGGGCCGCCAATCTGCACCTTGCTGCCGCCCAAAAACGAGATGAGAAATCCTGCAATGATAGCCGTCACAAGACCTTCCGTCGGGCCGACACCAGAGGCAATACCAAATGCGATTGCCAAAGGCAATGCCACGATTCCAACAATAAGTCCAGCCATTGCATCTGCCGAAAACTGCGTTTTGTCATAGTTTTTCAGGCATTTAAAAAGTTTCGGAGAAAAAAACATTTTCAATATTTTTACGAATCCTAATCTTTTGCAAAAATATCAAAATATTCTTTCACTTCGGGAGTTTTCAGCAAATTTTCTTCAGAATTTAAAACAAAGACGTAAACCAGCTCTTTTTCAGTCTTGGTTTCTCGGATATATTGTCTCTTCAATTTCGGCTTAACGCCAGATATTCTTAATGTTTCCGTAATTTTGCGTTTAAGGGTCTTTTCCGGAGCATCGCCAAATGCCACATGCCACCAATATCTCCTGACAGTCTCACCTTTATTATTTATAACGTGCAGATGCACTGCAGGATGCAGTATTTTATTGCCTTTATGAAGTTCCATCTGCAAAGCTCGCCCGACAATAATGCCGCGTTCATTGACAACCGGCAGGAACTCCATGATGTTTTCCTCCGGTGTGAAAACATCAATTTTGTTTGAGATTTCTCCACTTCGCTCCGCTTCGGTCGAAATGACATTAACACTGCTGTCATTCCGAGCGACCGTAGGGAGTCGAGGAATCTCATTTGAATTAAACGTTTTCACGCCATCACCCTTGTCATTCCGAGCGCAGCGAGAAATCCCATCTGGATGTAACGTTTCTTGCGATGTCAGCTCTTGCCGTTCATACCAAATCCCTTGAATCTCAATACTTTCCGTACCTTTAGGAATCTTTATCTCGAACTTTTCACCAACCTTTCTTCCTACTAAAGCCTTAGCTACAGGAGAGATAAACGACAGCAGACCTTTCGAGAAATCAGCCTCGTCGACACCAACGATTCTCACGGTGCGTCCATTATATTTCACATAAGCACCGAAACTCACGGTTTCTTTGTTGGCTTTGGTCATATCCACCTCTACGGCGGTATTAATACGATCAATGAGCAACTTCATCTTTGCATCGATGAAATTGCTCATTATGTAGTTTCCACTTGCCGCAACACGTTCATTCTCAAGGTCTTCACGTTCTTTGTTCAACGCTTCCAGACCTTCACGCGTCACGTAATTGGGCATGCCTTTCGGCAGATGAGCCCTTGGCGGCACCATTGGAATCTCTTCCTGGTCGCCTTCTTTGATAAAACCCCTGCTCATCAGTTAAGCATCAGGTCAACCGCACCGAATTTTGTACTTACACAATCGTAAGTGGCGGCAAATTGAAGGATGTTGTTTAAAGCGCTGCGGCTCGGTTTCATGTCGGCGCACATATCACTCAACGCCTCTTTTACTTCATCTTCAAATAACAGTGTAGAATTTAAACCCATAGGCACTAGATTTCGTTTATATTTTGAAATCTTAACGCCTATTAACTTCCTTTTATTTTACAACTGTGAAAAAAAATGTTAAAAAATTTTAACAATTATCTGATCGTCAGCTGTAAGTTCTTTGTTTTCGCCATCTTACGAAGATTTATCAACGCATAACGCATACGTCCGAGAGCAGTATTGATGCTCACATTTGTAGCGTCGGCAATCTCTTTGAACGACATGTCGGCATACATTCTCATATTGAGAACCTCACGCTGCTCTTCCGGAAGATATTCAATCATCTTACGGATGTCGTCGTGGATCTGCTCAGTTATGATCTGCTCTTCTATCGAAGGGTCAGTAAACCTCGCATTGTCAAGCATGTCATAGTCTTCCTTCGCAGGATCGACCATCGGCAGACGTTTCGCCTTGCGGAAATAATCTATAATAAGATTGTGCGCGATACGCATCGCGAACTGTATGAACTTGCCTTCCTCTTTGTAAGCTCCCGCCTTGATTGTTCTGATAATCTTCAAAAAAGTGTCCTGAAAAATATCATCAGCGAGCTGCTTATCCTTGACAAGCATCGCAATGTATGAAAAAACTTTATTCTGGTAACGATCAACCAATATTTCGAAACTCGCCACATCACCATTCTGATAACGTAGCACCAGTTCCTTATCGTTTAATATTTCAGACATAAGTCCCCCTTTTTTAAGGTTATACAATCAAAAAGGGTAAAAATTCTCTATAGCGTCTCTCCTATAATTTTATTGGTTGAACAATGTATTATGTCTAAATTTTTTGCAAATATACAACATTTTTTAATACAATGCCAAAATTTTTTGTAATTTCGTGCAATTTTTTTGAGGTATCTTAGTTGCAGATGAACAAATTAGAGAACATAGAAATCCACGGTGCGAGAGTTAACAACTTGAAAAACATTGACTTAAGTATCCCGAAGAATAAACTCATTGTGATAACGGGTTTGTCCGGCTCCGGAAAGTCGTCCTTGGCATTCGACACGATATATGCTGAAGGTCAAAGACGGTATGTTGAGAGTTTAAGCGCGTATGCCCGCCAGTTTATGGGACGTCTCAGCAAACCTGACGTGGATTTGATCACCGGCCTCTCGCCTGCCATCGCCATCCAGCAGCGCACCATGACGAGCAACCCGCGTTCAACCGTCGGAACTACCACCGAAATCTATGAATATCTCAAGCTTCTGTATGCCAGAATTGGCAAGACTTATTCGCCAGTATCAGGCAAAGAAGTGAAACGCAATCAGGTGAGCGATGTCGTTGATTTCATTCTCGAACAAAAAGGCAAAGCCGTTTATATCCTTGCTCCTATCGTTATTCCGGAAGAAAGAACTCTACAAGAGCATTTAAACATACTGCTCCAGCAAGGTTTTAACAGATTGATTGTCAAAGGTAAAGCTATAAGAATTGAGGACTATCTCAAAGAAAAAGGCAAAGACAAACCGAAAGACGTCCGCATCATGGTTGACCGCTTGAAAGTCAGCAAAGACTCTTCAGAGCTTATCGGTCAGCTTTCAGATTCGGTCCAGACAGCTTTGTATGAAGGCAAAGACACTTGCATTATCTTGGTAGACGACCAGGAATTCTCTTTTTCATCGCGTTTTGAAGCCGATGGCATAACCTTTGAGCCACCGACAACACATCTTTTCTCTTTTAACAACCCTTACGGCGCCTGCAAAACATGCGAAGGCTTCGGCACAGTCATCGGAATCGACGAGGATTTGGTTGTTCCCGACAAGTCACTGTCGATTTACGATAACGCCATTGCCTGCTGGAGAGGAGACAAAATGAGCTGGTTCCGCGACGAACTTGTTAGCAAAGCACATTATTTTGATTTTCCAGTCCATAAACCATATTTTGAACTTTCCGAAGAGCAAAAAGAGACACTTTGGAAAGGCAATAAATATTTCATGGGCATCGACGATTTTTTCAAAGACGTTGAAAATCAATCATATAAGATCCAGTATCGTGTGATGTTGTCTCGTTATCGTGGCAAAACAATCTGCCCCGATTGTCACGGGAAAAGACTGCGTCCTGAAGCTAACTATGTGAAAATAAACGGGAAAAGCATCACCGACTTGGCGACGATGTCCATTGGTGAGCTTCAAAAGTTCTTTAACAATATAAAACTCACAGAATCAGAGAGTTCCATTGTCGAAAGACTTCTCGTCGAAATCAAAAACCGCATCGGATTCTTAATAGAAGTCGGTCTCGGCTACTTGACTTTGAACCGCGCTTCCAACACTCTATCCGGCGGTGAAGCACAAAGAATCAATTTGGCGACATCTCTCGGCAGCAGCCTCGTCGGCTCGACCTATATTCTTGACGAACCAAGTATTGGACTTCATTCCCGTGATACTCAACAACTTATAAAAGTTTTGAGACGCCTGCGCGATATCGGAAACACTGTTATCGTTGTTGAACATGACGAAGAAATAATCCGTGCAGCCGACCAGATTATCGACATCGGGCCTTATGCTGGTCGTTTCGGAGGCGAGCTCGTATTTCAAGGCGATATCAAAGCCATGGAAAAAAGCGGTAAATCGCTTACTGCTCAATATATTACAGGCAAAATGGAGATTCCTGTGCCCAAATACCGTCGCAAATGGAACAATTCCATCGAATTTTGCGGATGTCTTGAGCATAACCTCAAGAATATCAATGTCAAAATACCTTTGAATGTGCTCACTGTCGTGACAGGTGTCAGCGGCTCAGGCAAGTCATCACTTGTAAACAACATCATTTACACTTCGCTAAAGAAGCATTTTGGCGGCACAGCTGATAAAACAGGATCGTTCGGCACGATGCGCGGAAGCATTCAAGCCATCCAGTCGGTAGAGATGATAGACCAGAACCCTATCGGCAAGTCAACTCGTTCAAACCCAGTAACTTACGTCAAAGCATTTGATGATATTAGAGCACTGTTTGCTGAGCAGAAACTGGCTAAGATGCGTGGTAACAAAGCCGGTTATTTCTCATTTAACGTACCTGGAGGTCGTTGCGACAACTGCGAAGGCGAAGGAATCCTCAAAGTCGAGATGCAATTCATGGCCGATGTATACCTCGAATGCGATGTATGCCACGGAAAACGCTACAAAGAAGAAGCTCTTGAGATTAAATTCCTCGATAAAAACATCTTCGACATCCTCGAAATGAGCATCGACGAGGCAATAGAATTCTTCGGTCAGCCAAATGAGTTTAAAAACTTCACCGACCGTATTATATTGAAACTCAAGCCATTACAAGATGTAGGATTAGGCTATCTCAAAATGGGTCAGCCTTCTTCCACCCTTTCCGGTGGCGAGGCTCAACGTATCAAACTGGCATCGTTCTTAGTCAATGAAACTAATGAAAAACCAACTCTTTTCATCTTCGACGAGCCTACAACAGGCCTGCATTTCCACGATGTCAACAAACTCTTGAAAGCTTTTGAGGCATTGATAAACAACGGACATTCGCTCATCGTCATCGAGCACGACCCTGATGTGATTAAGACTGCGGATTGGATCATCGACCTTGGTCCGGAAGGCGGCGATAAAGGCGGATACTTAGTGTTTGCTGGCACTCCAGAAGATTTGGCAAAATGTAAGGAAAGCTACACTGCGGAAGTTTTAACTAAGAAACTGAGCTAAGCCCAAGCATCATAACCACCGTCAGGATGACGGTAATCCAGCAGCCATTCGTACGCATCCTGGCTTCCTTCACCGTCAGCATAAGCCTCATCCATGATATCCGCAACAACAGCAAGCGAAATTTCGGTTTCTGTCTCCAAAATGATTCCTACCTCGTACAAGGCATCAGGATCATTTTCCACATATGCCTTTTTGTATATTTCGTCAGGAATTTCGACCTCAAAATCCTGCTCTTCATACTCGTCGTGAAACGTCTTTTTCATATCTTTTTATGTTGAACAAATACATGAAGTAACCTTGGTGAAATCTTTGTCCCTCAATTCATTACGATTTATTAAAATATGCAGCATTCCCCAGTCGATAAAGTTCAAAATGCTGTCATCATAATCATCAGAATCGACTTGCAGAAGTTCAATCCAACCATTATACGGCTCATCCCAATCTTCCCATTCCCGATTATACGGCTCACCTAGCATTTTATTCCCATCACAAAGCGCATCAGCCTTTTCAAAAGTGATTTTCAACTCTTTCAAAGCGATCGGTTTATCATCGTCATTAACAAAAACCACTTGTTCAAATGTCTGATTATCAGTATCTTCTATATAAAAAACTTTTACATCTTCTTTATCCCAATAAAAATCAACAGGATAATATGAATCTATATGCCCGAAATAATAGTCGATTGCAGCGAAAAAGTACAACATTCCCTTATGCGGAAGCAAGTTTTCCTCATCAAACTTTGCAATCTCATCACATCTAATCTGGCAAATAAACGTCAAATCATCAGGAACATCAAAGTTTTGCGGTAAATCAGGATTCCCCAACCACTTACTTTTCATGAAAAGGTCGTCGTCAGTTTTTTCAAGACAAAATTTTATAGAATCCATACAATAAATTTTTGCAAATATAATTAATATATTGTAATTTTGCACTTGAAAAACGAGTGTAAATCTTTATTTTTGTTAAAATGCCAGTATTCAAAGCTAATTTGAAGATAATCAATGTATTAGCAGCAGGCATTCTATTTGTGTTTTTATTTATAAATCCAAATAGAGGTCTGTCACAGGATACTATTGCCAGCGAAAATAAAGTCAATTGGCATAAGTTTGAAGGAGCCCTGGGATTTACCGTTAACCAGTTAGCCATTACCTATTGGGCGGCCGGTGGTGAAAGCAATATGAGTGGAAAAGCATCGGCGAATTTCAAATACACGTACAACAGAAGCTTGTTCAATTACGTAACGACCGGTCTTTTCATGTATGGCGCGCAGAGTTTTCCGAAAAGCAAAAGATTCGAAAAAACCGAGGACCGTTTGGAACTTGCAATGACAATGACCCACAACAACAAGAAAAACCTCACATTTACTGCGTTAACAATGTTAAAAACACAGTTTACAAATGGTTATTCTTATCCTAACGATTCCATTCCAATCTCAAAGTTTTTCGCGCCTGCATATCTAACAATATCAATAGGTTACACATACAACATTCATGATATTGTAAGTATTTTCATGAGTCCCGCTGCAGGAAAGCTCACATTTGTCAACGACCAAACCCTTGCCGACAAAGGCTCTTTCGGCGTCGAAGCCGGTTATTGGAACATCGTTGAGGGCGACAGTACCTGGATTCCAGGAAAGAGATTTCTTGCCGAGCTCGGCTTCAATATTTTGATAAAATACAAGCAGGAGTTCAAAAACAATGTCAGTATTTTCTCAAGTCTGAACCTTTACAACAACTATATGGACGTCAATCGCGCCAATCGATGGAACATCGACGTTGACTGGGAAACAGGCATAAAATTCACCGTAAGTAAAAGTATATCAACGATTATCAACGTTCATATGATTTATGATGATAACGTGAAATTTACAATCGACGACCAACAAAAACCAATTCTTCAGTTTAAAGAGTCGCTTGGTATTACTTTTTTATATAAATTTGCAGTTGATAATAAAGACAAAAAAATTAGTAACTAAAATATTGCATTATGGACAACATTTCTCCGGAAGTACTCGCAAAGGCAAAGTCTTGGTTATCAGACCAATACGATGAAGAAACCAGAAAACAAGTTCAGTATCTCATTGACAATGACCCTAATGAACTGACCGAAAGTTTCTATCGCATTCTTGAATTTGGAACAGGTGGTTTAAGAGGAATTATGGGCGTTGGAACAAACAGAATGAACATTTACACAGTGGCAATGGCTACTCAAGGTTTGGCAAATTACATCAAAATGAAGTTTGCCGACATGAAAACACCACAGATTGCCATAGCTTACGACTGCCGTAACAACAGCAAAGAATTTGCCCAAATCACTGCAGACGTAATGACCGCCAATGGCATTAAAGTGTTCTTATTCAGCGCTTTACGTCCAACACCAGAGCTTTCTTTTGCAATCCGTGAACTGAAATGCCAGTCGGGAATTGTTGTGACAGCATCACACAATCCGAAAGAATACAACGGATATAAGGTTTATTGGGAAGACGGCGGACAGATTGTGGCTCCACATGATAAGAATATCATTGCTGAAGTGCAGAAAATCACCGACATTTCAATGGTTAAACGTAATAGAAACGCAAAACTCATTGAGATGCTCGACGACAGTTTCGATGAGATCTATCTCGAGAAAGTGATGAGCCTTTCGCTGTCTCCAAAACTTATCAAAAAGCACAAAAACCTTTCTTTCGTCTATACTCCAATCCACGGAACAGGCGGCCAGGTAATGCCAAAATTATTTGCCAAGGCTGGATTCAAAAACTTCTATCCTGTTGAAGAGCAAATGATTACAGATGGCAATTTCCCGACTGTAGTCTCTCCAAACCCGGAAGAGAAGGCTGCTATGAACATGGCAATTGAGAAAGCGAAAGCCATGAAAGCCGACATCGTCCTCGCTACAGACCCTGACGCAGACCGCGTAGGACTTGCTGTAAGAGACGACAGCGGCAACTTCATCCTACTCAACGGCAACCAGACCGCAAGTATCCTCACATATTACATCCTCACACGTTGGGAAGAGCTGGGCAAACTCACTGGCAATGAATTTATCGTTAAAACCATAGTAACCAGCGACTTATTGTTAAAGATTGCCAACAGCTTCAAGGTCAAGACATACGACGTGCTCACCGGCTTCAAGTATATAGCAGACAAGATTTTGAACAAACCTGATGAAAAATTCATCTGCGGCGGTGAGGAAAGCTACGGCTTCCTCGTTGGTGACTTCGTTCGCGACAAAGACGCCATCATCACATGCTTCATGCTCGCTGAAGCCACTTCATGGGCAGCTGAACAAGGCAAGACATTGTACCAGATCCTCAAAGACATTTACAGAGAATACGGCGTTTATCGTGAAAAACTCGTCTCATTGACCAAGAAAGGCATTAGCGGCATCGAGGAGATCAAACAAATCATGCTTGATTTCAGAAAAGACCCGCCTAAAACTCTGCTTGGCTCAAGAATCACTGAGATTCGCGACTATAAACTTGGCATCAGCAAAGACATGAACTTCGGTATTGAAACAATTATCAACCTGCCGAAGTCTGATGTGCTTCAGTTCTTTACAGAAGATGGCATTAAAGTCAGCGTAAGACCTTCAGGTACAGAGCCTAAGATTAAGTTCTACTTCAGCATGAACGAGCCTCTTGAAAACATCAACGAGCTCAGCGGTGTTGAGCAGGAGCTTGATGAAAACCTCGAACAACTCGCTAAACTGTTTACCGAGCCTAAAGAAGAGCCAAAGGAAGAATAGGTGAATCACTCACCTATTCTGTATAAAGCATCTATCGCCAGCTGATAATTTGGATTATCTTTCAAAATCTGGAGATAGATGCTTTTCGCATGCTTATAATCACCTTTTTGTTCGTATGCAACACCCTTGTTCAGCAGTGCATCCACTGATTTCGGATTGATTTCCAGGGCCTTGTCAAACTCAACAATAGCCTGGTCATAATCAAGAAGATAAACCAGATTCACATAGCCTTTGTTGAACAAAATCTGATAGCTGCCCGGCATTCTGGCATCCAAAGTATCATAGATTTCCAGAGCTTTTTCAGGCTCGCCATTGTCTTGCATATACATCGCCAAATCATAGAATATGGCATTATTATCAGGCTCCATTTGTAGTGCCTGGCCATAGAAGTCTTTGGCCATAGGATTACGCTGTGCCGAATAAATGCTGGCTATCTGCAGAACCGGATCAATAAACGTATCATCTTGGCTTCTTGCCTTCATGAACTGTTTTAACGCCTGAACAGTATCATTTTTCGACATGCAGATAATTCCTCGCATATAATAAGCCTGAGGATTTATGTTATTGAGCTGCAATGCTTTATCAAGATATGCATTAGCCATGGTTGAATTTCCTTGAAGGAAACTAAGCTCCGCCAATTTAACCAACGGTCTCGAATCCAGAGGATCTATCTCCGTTGCTTTGTTCAAAGTCAGCAAAATGTTATCCTGATCGCCCAAAGCATAATAAATATCAGCCAAAACGAGCAATGCGTCAACATTTTTGCCATCGATGGATAAAGCGCTGTTGATGTCACGAATGGCATAGCCGACCTGCTCATTGGCAAGATACCAACGTGCTCTGTTGATATAACCGTTTACATCAAGCGTGTCAACTGGTTCATCGATATTTGACTCAACTTGTTGATTCCCTTTTGATTTATTATTAGTCTCACTTTCAGTGCAGCTTGCGAGCAGCAGCATGCAAGCCAATGCCAGAAAAACTTTTTTTATTAGCATCTGATATTCAATATGTTAAAGGTCTTGATCTGTTTCTTTAAGAGCTTCAGTGATTTTCTGTGTCAGTTCATCGCACAGCTCCGGATTCTCTTCGAGCAGTTTTTTCAGCGCGTCCCTACCCTGTCCGAGCTTTGTCTCATTATAGCTGAACCATGAGCCGCTCTTCTTGATTATGTTAAGCTCAACGCCGATATCGATAATCTCACCGATCTTAGAGATTCCCTCGCCGTACAGGATATCGAACTCAGCCTTCTTAAACGGAGGAGCCACTTTGTTTTTCACCACTTTGACTTTCACGCGGTTACCCATGATATTCTCGCCGTCTTTAATCTGACTCACCTTGCGGATGTCAAGACGCACGGAGCTATAGAATTTCAAGGCGTTTCCACCTGTCGTAGTCTCAGGATTGCCAAACATCACGCCGATTTTCTCACGCAACTGGTTAATGAAGATGCACACTGTCGAGGTCTTACTGATTGTAGCAGTAAGCTTACGCATCGCCTGCGACATCAAACGAGCCTGAAGACCCATTTTGCTGTCACCCATCTCACCTTCTATTTCACTCTTTGGTGTCAACGCAGCCACAGAGTCAATCACGATGACGTCGATAGCGCCTGAACGAATAAGGTTTTCGGCTATTTCGAGTGCCTGCTCACCGTTATCAGGCTGCGACACCAGCAAGTTATCGATATCAACGCCCAGTTTCTTCGCATAGAAACGGTCAAAAGCATGCTCAGCATCAATAAATGCTCCTATTCCGCCCTGTTTTTGAGCCTCTGCTATCACGTGAAGCGCCAATGTTGTTTTACCCGAACTCTCTGGTCCATAAACCTCGATGATTCTTCCGCGAGGCATTCCACCAATGCCCAAAGCATAGTCCAAACCTATTGAACCCGTTGATATTGAATCAATTTTCTCTTGTTTATTGTCGCCAAGGCGCATGATGCTGCCTTTTCCGAACGATTTCTCAATGTTTCCCAATGTGGCTTCCAAAGCCTTCATTTTCTCCTGTCTCACTTTTTCGACATCTTCCTCAATAGTCTTTGCCATTTTCTAAATAATTTTAAATCAATAAGTTAATACCATAATTCCCAAAATTACAGCTTGATTTTGACGAGTTTTTAATCAAACTGTAACGCTACAAATATAAACATTTTTTTCTAATCAGCAAACTTTTTTGGTGTTTTTTTGATAAAAATCGCAAATTTCTTTTATGCCACATTCCATGCATTTCGGCTTGCGAGCCAGACAGACATATCTGCCGTGCAAAATCAGCCAATGATGAGCTTTCGAAAGGATGTTTTGAGGTATATGTTCAACGAGCTGTTTCTCAGTATCGAAAGGTGTTTTAGCGTTTTTACTCAACCCGATTCTTGCCGAGACTCTGAAAACATGAGTATCTACAGGCATTGCAGGCTTGTTGAATGCTACAGCGACCACCACATTTGCCGTTTTACGTCCTACTCCAGGCAATTTTTGCAAATCCTCAATGTTATCTGGCACTACACCATTAAAATCAGACACCAAACCCTTTGCCATCCCTATCAAATTCTTGGCTTTGTTATTTGGATAAGAAATAGACTTAATCAAATGATACACTTCATCTTGAGTAGCTTCCGACAACGTCTTCGCATCCGGAAAACGCTCAAAAAACGCAGGTGTTGTCATGTTTACACGTTTGTCGGTACACTGAGCAGAAAGAATCACTGCGACCAGCAACTGATAAGGATTCATAAACTTCAACTCCGACTCTGCAACAGGCATCGCCACCTCAAAATATTCGATAAATTTATCGTATTTCCCCTGAATATCAATCTTTTTCATTTTTTTAAAATTTCACAACAAAATTACAAAATTTTCCTTATTTTTGCAAAAAAAATATAATTATGGAAAAAGGACTTGAAAAGATTTTTATTGGAACAGATATCGAGGCGAACTACATCGCGGCAATGCTAAACGAAGAGAGCATTCAATGCTTTGTGCGCAACAATTTCGAATCGAGCTTGGGCGCAGGCTGGGCCGACGGAAGCCCGGAACAGAGCACAGAATTGTTAGTGTATACTGAAGATGCAGAGAAAGCCAAAGCCGTCGTTGACTCATATCTTAATAACGAATAGGGAATTGTTTTAATGCCAAATTACACACTTCACGAAGTATTAAGCAAACGGGAAACCAAGCAATGGCTGGCATTTCCGTCAAAATTATACAAGAACGACAACCATTACGTCAGACCACTTGATCACGAGGTGGAAAAGGTGTTCGACAGAAATCAGAACAAGCTTTTCCGCCATGGCGACGCCACAAGGTATTACCTGACTGACAAAAACGGCACAATTGTCGGAAGAATAGCCGTCTTCTATGATGAAAAGACCTCAAAAGTGTATGAACACGAGGAAAACGGCCAAAAAACAGGCGGATGCGGCTTTTTTGACTGCATCAACGACCAGGAAGCAGCAAACATACTCTTTGATGCAGCCAAAAAATGGCTGGAAGAACGTGGCTTTGAGGCAATGGATGGACCAGTAAACTTTGGCGATCGCGATTATTTCTGGGGTTGCCTCGTGGATGGATTCACCGACCCTATTTATAACATGCCGTATAACTACCCTTATTACCAGCAACTCTTTGAGAATTATGGCTTTAAGGATTATTTCAAACAACTGACATTCCGTCGTAATCTCATCCCTGGCGGTTTCGACCCTATTCTTCACCAAAAAGCGGCTCGAATCTATGAAAACCCGGATTATACTTTCGAGATTCTCGACAAACGCAAAATCGACCGCTATGCCGATGATTTCCTGACGATTTACAACAAATCGTGGGGCTCAATACCAGGCACAGCCAAGCTCACACGTCAGCATGCTTTGGCATTATTAAACAGCTTGAAACCTATCATCGACCCACGTTTGATGCATTTTGCGTATTACAAAGGCGAACCAGTCGGTTTCTTCCTCATGATGATAGACTTGAACCAGATTTACAAAGGATTGAATGGTAACGACAAAGGATTCAATAAGTTACGCATTTTCTGGAGGATTAAAATATCAAGAATCTGCGACAGAGCTATCTCCTTAGTGTTCGGCATCGTACCGGAACATCGCAAAAAAGGCCTCGAATCCGGACTTGTTTGCTCTCTGGAAGCACAGGCGATCAAAAAGAAATTCAAATATAAAGAATTGCAGCTCAATTGGATAGGTGACTTCAACCCTCCGATGCTCAAAATCGCAGAAAGAGCAGGCGCAACACATTATAAGACTCATATCACATTCAGATATCTTTTCGACAGAAACAAGCCTTTCACAAGAGCTAAACTGCAAACAAACGGCAAAAAAGAAGAAGAATGATAGAAGCTAATAACATATATAAGTCATTTGGCAATGTTGATGTTATCAAAGGCATTGATATTCATATAGATAAGGGCGAAATAGTCACTATCGTAGGAGCATCGGGAGCCGGTAAGTCGACATTGCTACAAATCATTGGAACACTTGAAAAAGCTGACAAAGGCGACGTTTTCATAAACGGTCAGAATGTCAACAAATTGGGACAGAAAGCACTTGCCGCTTTTCGCAATAAAAACATTGGTTTCGTGTTCCAATTCCATCATCTTTTGCCGGAATTTACAGCTCTTGAGAATATCTGCATCCCAGCTTTTATCGCAGGAGAATCTAAAAGTAATACTTTAAGTAAAGCAACAAAATTACTTGATTATCTTAATCTTACTGAAAGAGCAAACCATAAACCATCAATGCTTTCAGGAGGCGAACAGCAACGCGTTGCTGTGGCAAGAGCACTCATCAACAACCCGTCAGTGATCCTAGCAGATGAGCCATCAGGAAACCTCGACTCTCAAAACGCGAAAGAACTTCATGAACTTTTTTTCAAATTAAGAGAACAAACAGGACAAACTTTCGTTATAGTAACACATAATCCTGAACTCGCACAGATGGCCGACAGGACTTTAACAATAAAAGACGGTAAAATCAATTAAAATGAAAAGTTTGATCAAATATATCTTCGCAATATCGTTTGGAATACTTTGTTTTTCAACGACTTGCGCGTATTCGCAAGAGAACGCCCCTTCTTTTCAATCGCTGATTGCTTCGGGTGACAAAGAATACGCAAATAAGGAATATATAAAGGCAAAAACATATTATCAGGAGGCATTACGCATAAAACCTAATGACGCCTCTGCAAAAAACAAACTGGATAACACCCTGCAAAAAATCCGCGAGGAAAATAAAAAAGAAGAGCAGTTTTTCGAATATATCGACAACGGCGACAACTTCTACTCTAACAATGAGCTAGAAAAAGCATTGGCAGAATACAATAAGGCTCTGAAGATTTTCCCAAAGGACGAATATGCATTAGGCAAGAAACAAGAGATCACAACAATTCTCAAAGACGAGAAGGACAAACTGGACTCATTCAATGAGATGGTTGCCCTGGGTGATAATCTTTTAAAACAAGAAAAATATGCCGAAGCAGTCATGCAATATGAATCGGCATTGAAGTTATATCCAAACAATTCAGCTGCCAAATCAAAGTACCAGGACGCCAAAAACAAGAAAGAAGTTTATGATTTGAAAGTATCTGAATTTGAAAGACTTTGCTCACAAGGTCAAGAATTTACTTTAAGAAAAAAATACGCCGAAGCAATTGATGCATACGAACAGGCTTTGCAGATTTTTCCTGCAAAAGAGATTTCTGATAAGGTGACAGAGCTACAAGCCAAGAAACAAGTCGCAGATAATTACGATGCCAAAATCACAGAGGCGGATGCACTTTATGAAGACCGTTCATATAATGAGGCAAAAGCGGCTTATCAAGAGGCATTATCAGTAATTCCTAATGATTCCTACGCTTTAGGAATGATTTCGCGCGTCGATGAGATAGTAAACAGCCCTGAATATCGTAAGATTCAGAGCGATAAGGCAAAGATTGACAGTGATTTCGCTAACTTCATCAGCAAAGGTGAAAGTGCAGAGAGCGCCAAAAACTACGAATTGGCTCTCTCCTATTACGTTAATGCATTGGAACTCAAGCCAAATAACGCTGATGCACTTGCAAAGAAAAAGAATGCCGAGGACATGATTCTGTACACCGAGCAACAACGCAAAGAGCAGGAACGCCTGGCTGCAGCTGAAGCCGAAAGACAGCGCAAAGAACAGATTCAGAGCCTCATAAACACTGGTAATCAACAAATTACATCAAAACAATACGCCGAAGCTGAGCATACATTCAATCAGGTTCTTGCTTTAGATCCAAACAACGTCGTAGCAACAGAAAAACTTGGCGTGATTGCCGGTTTCTATGAAGAAATACAGCGCCAAAAGCAGGAAAATTACAACAGGGCAATGTCGGAAGGACAATATGCTATGGACAGCAGGAATTTTGCTGAAGCCATCAGACAATACAACATCGCTTTGACTAACAAACCTGGCGATGAGGCTGCTACTCAACAACTTACATTTGCACAACAAAACGAAAACATGCGTGTTGCAGGTCTTCAGAATGAATACAACGGCTATATCACAAAGGCTGACGCTCAATTCCAGACTAAAAACTACGACAAAGCTATAGAATTATATACAAAAGCCATGAACGTTGGCACAGATAACCCCTATCCTGCCAATAAAATCAGGGAAATCGGTGAGATTTTGGCTGCCAACAAGCTCGTAGAACTGGTCAACACTTCCATCACAATCAACTCTAGCGAGACCAAACGTTTCGATTTCGAACCAGTCGACGTCACAACACGTCGTGGCAACTATATTTTATTGAAAGCCAAGAACTTAGGCGACAGACCGTTCATCATGTACATATCTTACGGAAGTAAGAGCGGCAGAAATGGCGGTTTTACTGTCAATGTGCCTAAGAATCAAGATGTTAACGACTTCATCGTGAGAATCGGCTCACAATATAAATGGTTCAGCGAGGATAATAATTGGATTGAAATACTACCGGAAAACGGCAATATAGAAATTATATCAATGGAAATAACAAAAGGAAACTAATATGAATAAGTCAGATTCACGTTATCAATTGTATATCAATATCTTAAAAGAAGAATTGGTGCCAGCTATGGGCTGTACCGAGCCAATCTGTCTCGCCTATGCCGCTGCCAAAGCACATCAGGTTTTAGGCGTAATACCCGACAGAGTTGAAGTGCTTGCCAGCGGCAACATCATTAAGAATGTGAAGAGCGTTATCGTGCCTAACACCAACGGAATGAAGGGAATAAAAGCTGCCGTGGCTGTTGGAATCGTGGCAGGAAACCCTGATAAAGCTCTTGAAGTTATAGCCAACGTGACACCTGACCAAAAAGCAGAAACCGAGAAATACCTCAACTCCACCCCTATCATCGTAAAACACGTAAACTGCCAGGAACAATTGGACGTTACGATAATTGAATATAGCGGAGAACATCATGCTGACGTTAGAATCTGCGGTTTCCACACCAACATAGTTCATATTCAGAAAGACAACGACGTTATCTTCCATAGCGAAACCATCAGCAAACCTGCTAAAGAGCTCACCGACCGCAGCTGCTTGAGCATCGCAGGCATTGTGGATTTTGCCGATAGCCTTGATATTCAAGATATTAAAGAGATAATAGGACGCCAGATAGAATACAACAAAGCCATCTCTGATGAAGGCTTGAAAAACAACTGGGGCGCCAATATCGGTAGCACTTTGTTAAAGTATTATGGCGATGACATCAAAGTCAAGGCTAAAGCTCGTGCTGCTGCAGGTTCTGACGCTCGAATGAACGGCTGCGAACTACCTGTCATCATCAACTCAGGCAGTGGTAATCAAGGACTTACGGTGTCGATGCCTGTTATTGCTTACGCTGAGGAGTATAAAATCAGCGACGACAGACTGTATCGCGCTCTGGTCGTCTCAAACCTCACTGCAATACACCAGAAAACACGAATCGGAAGACTTTCAGCATATTGTGGAGCTGTCAGCGCAGGCTGCGCAGCAGCCTGCGGTATCGCCTACCTTCTCGGCGAAAGCCTTGATGTTATTGAACATACACTGTGTAACGCCGTCGTCACCGTTTCAGGAATCATCTGCGACGGCGCCAAAGCATCATGTGCGGCAAAGATCGCAGCATCAGTGGAATCAGGCATTTTAGGCTATTACATGTATAAAAACGGTCAGCAGTTCGAAGCCGGCGACGGCATCGTAGGATGCGACATCGAAGACACTATTAATAATGTGGGATTAGTCGGCTCAATCGGCATGAAAGAAACCGATACCGAGATTATCGACATTATGACTAAATAACTGATTATCAATCAATTCGCTGAACTTCAGTGACATTATTCAACGAACGGAGTTTGCGAATGAGTTGCTCCAGATAATTCACGCTCGTCACATGCACCACGAAACGGCCTTCATACATGCCGTTTCGCGTGCCCATTGACGCATCTATGATATTGATTTCCATTTGTTTCATCACCTCCGTGATATCGCTGAGGATTCCGAAACTATCCTTTGCAACCACCTTGATCGTAGCACGCGAAGGCACATCACCCTGCCATTTCACCTCGACCAAACGGTAAGGATAGCGTTTCTTCATCGCGATGGCGTTCTTACAGTTGACACGATGGATTGTTATACCCCCGCCCACATTGACAAAACCGCAAACGCTATCACCAGGAATCGGGTTACAGCATTTAGCCATCTTAAATGCGAAACCATTGATATTCTCGCCAATGCTCATCGCATCGTTCTCATTCTCAGCAGGTTTATCCCTCCTTTGCTCCTCTTCTACCTTATGCACCTCTTTTTCCTCGGTCTGCGATAAGATAAACGCTTTCAACTCGGCAAGATCAATCTGATTTGTGGCGATTTTATGATAAAACTCTATCCCTGATTCACAGTCGTACTCTTTCAGTAACTCAGTGAACATCTTATCGTTAAAGGCAATCTTCCAGTTTTTGAGCTTCCTATGGAAAATAGAACTGCCGAGTTCTGCCTCCTTCATCTCCTCGTCCTTCAAAAACCTGCGAATCTTGGATTTTGCCTTCTCCGTATTGACATAATTGAGCCAGTCGGCTTTCGGCGTCTGACGCTTACTTATTTGAATCTCAACGCGGTCGCCGTTGTTAAGGACATAACGTATCGGCTGCATTTTGCCGTTCACGCGTGCTCCAATGCAGTGGCTTCCCACCTGGGTATGCACTTCAAAAGCAAAATCAAGGATAGTAGAGCCCACAGGCAGCTGTTTTACCTCACCTTGAGGCGTTATGATATACATCTTATCGGCTTTGCCTCTCTTAGCGGCACGTTTGTCGTCCAAAGGATTGAAATCCGATTGGTCTGTAGCTTCAAGAATACCTCTGATCTGGTTAAGCCACTCGTCAGCCGTCTGATGCTTGTCGTTATGGCTTTTATATGACCAATGCGAGGCGTTGCCTTTTTCAGCAATCTCGTCCATTCGGGACGTACGTATCTGCACTTCCACCCAATCAACGCCGTTCTTCACCGTGGTGTGCAGCGACTCATATCCAGATGCCTTAGGCTTAGTTATCCAATCTCTAAGTCGTTGAGGATTAGGCTGATACAGATTTGTAACAATGGAATAAACTTTCCAACAGTCAGCTTTCTCCTCTTTGATTTTCGAGTTATTAATTATGATTCTGACGGCAAAAAGGTCGTATACCTGTTCAAATGGCACTCCCTGAGCCTTCATTTTTGCAAAAATCGACGGAATTGACTTTGTACGCCATTTAATCGTATAGTCAAAGCCTTCCTTGCCCAATTCCTGACGTATCGGCAAAAGGAAATTGGCCATTTTCTCTTCCTGCATCACGTGCGACATGGAGATTTTTTCCTTGATTTCCTCGAATTCCTTGGGGTTTTCGTGAATCATCAAAGCCTCCTCCATGTCCTTCTTGATGTTGTACAAGCCAAGTCGATGGACTATCGGAATCACCAGATAATTTGTAATCTCAAAGAATTTGTCGACAGAAACATCTATATCGCCCTGATGACGGCAATTTGACAGGCAATGAGCGATAATCAGCATCACCACTCTGATGTCGTCAATCATTGACAGGAAAAGCTTTCTAAAGGTGTCTGATTGGGTCGAGATCTGCGACATATTCAAAGACATCACCTTGATTAAGCCCTTGAGTATCAGCATAACTCTCTCACCGAATTGCTCTTTTATATCATCAAAAGTGACATCAGAAACCTTCGTAATATTGTGAAGCAAGGCACAGACGATGGTTTTACTGTGCATTCCCATCTCGGAATAAGAGATCTTAGCCACCTCAAGCACATGAAGCACCATAGGCCTGCCTGAGCGCATCCTCATCCCGTCATATTTCGAACAGCACAACTCGTAAGCTTTTTTTACGAAACCGACCTCTTCCAAAGTCATCGTCTCACCCACCGACTGAATCAGTTCGTTATACGATTTTTCAATCTCTAATATTTCCTTTTCCGAATATTTTTTCAATTTTAAAAAAATTACTTTGCAAATGTACGAAAATAATTCAAAATGTACTATTTTTGTAACGTATTTTTTTGATTAAAATTATAATAATTTCAGTTTTAATGTCGTTAGCTGTTTGATTAGTGGTGATGAACAAAAAGTTCTTAAAAAATATTATATTTTTACTTTTTATCAACCTTTTGATAAAACCGTTCTGGATTCTTGGCGTTGACGTTGCCGTTCAGAATCTCGTCGGCGATACCTCATACGGTCTTTATCTCGCCATTTCTCAATTCTCATACCTATTTTATATATTGCTTGACCTTGGTCTGACGAATTTCAACAACCGGAATATCGCTCAGAACAACCAACTGCTATCGAAACATTTCGTAGGCATTTCACAAGCCAAGATTTTACTTACAATCCTATATTTTATTGTTATTTTCGCAATTGGATGGCTGATAGGATATCGTGGCGAACAGTTGAAATTACTTGCAATTTTCGGTTTCAACCAAGTGCTGCTGTCGTTTATTCTATACGTGCGTTCCAATATATCAGCTCTGCTGCTTTTCAAGACTGACAGCATGCTTTCGGTGCTCGACCGAGTGCTTATGATATTGATTTGCAGCTTCTTACTATGGTCTGGATTCTTCCCGAAATCGAGTTTCAACATTTACAGTTATATCTACGCCCAGACAATATCGTACGTCATCACGCTAATCATTGCTGTTGCCATCGTGCTGAGACACACCGGAAAACTCACGATAAGAATCAATATCCCGTTTGTGATAATGATTATCAAAAAGAGTCTTCCTTATGCATTGTTAGTGCTTTTGATGAGTTTTTACAACCGTCTCGAGCCGGTTCTCATTGAGCGTTTGCTGCCCGAAGACATTGCAGCAGCTCAGGCAGGAGTTTATGCCCGCGCCTGGCGACTTTTCGATGCCGGAAACAACATCTCCTATCTGTTTTCAGTCATACTTCTTCCACTTTTTGCAGCAATAATAAAAGAAAAAGAAGACTTGCAAGGCCTTGTGAAACAATCATTTAGCATCATGCTATCGATGACATGTATCATAGCGGTATTATGCATTTTCTACAGCAGCAATTTCATGAAGCTGATGTATCCCGACCAACTCAACGAAGAATCATCTACCATTTTAAAAATCTTGATGGGCAGTTTTGTCTCAATATCAACGACTTATATCTTTGGAACACTTTTAACTGCCAACGGAAACCTTAAACAATTGAACATAGTTGCCGCATGCGGTGTAGTGCTAAATATCACGCTTAATCTAATCTTTATCCCTCATTTTAAAGCTGTTGGAGCTGCATTCACCAGCCTTTGCGTGCAATTCGTAACCTGCGTAATTCAATTCTTCATCGCGAAAAAAATCTTCAACCTCAGACTCGGCATTTCATACTGGCTCCGTCTTTCGGCATTCTTGGTTTTGATCAGCCTAACCACTTATATGTCAACGACATTGGAATTGAAGTGGATTACCTCATTCTTCATCGCAGCTGCCATGTGCGTCATAATCGCATTCATAACTAAGATGTTGAATTACAATGAGATAAAAGAGTTGGTCGTCTCCTCCATGAAAAACATCAAGAAATAATTTGCAAAAATTGGAAATTGTTTAAGAATTTTCCCTATTTTTGTAGATTATATTTTGCATTCAAATAAAAACGTAATGGATAATTATTTTAACAACACTTCAATGGTTCAAACCATCTTCAAATGGAAATGGCACATAGTCATAATTACTTTGGTGGCGGCGATTTTGGGCGCAATCTTCTCAGGTTCAAGATTCATCACCCCGATGTACAAGTCTGAAGCAATCCTCTACCCGAGCAATGTCTCGGCTTATTCAGATGAGACTTTCACCGAGCAAATGCTTCAAATCATGCAGTCAAACGAGATAATGGATTCAGTCGTCATCAAATTCGACCTGATGAAACATTACAAGATTGACAAAGGATACAAATATTGGAAAACAGCTCTTATTGACGAATATCGCACCAATGTAAGCATTTCAAGAACACCTTATGACGCTGTCTTGGTGAAAGTCATGGACAAAGACCCTGAAATAGCCTGCGCAATGGTGAACGAAATCATCAGATTGTACAATTGGAAAGTTGGATTCATGCACAAAGTCAAGAGAGCTGAAACTGTTGAAATGTACAAACGCCAATTGGACGAAAAACAAATTTTTATCGACTCACTAAAACGCAGGATGGCTGATATTTCATCTAATTACGGAGTTCTCGAATATCAAAGCCAAACACGAGAAGTTACAAGAGGATATCTCAGAACTGATGGTGGCTCAAAAGTAAACAGCGATGGAGTCGACACCATGAAAACCAACATCGAGAAATACGGTCCTGAGATAATTGCCCTTGAGCAATTAATTAAAAGCGAAAACATGGCATATAGCCAAGTAAAACTTGATTATGAGCAAGAACTTCGCTTCTATAATGCAAACATGACCTTCTCGAACGTCGTATCAGCTCCTTTTGTAGCCGACAAAAAAGCCTATCCTGTTAGATGGGTCGTCGTGGCTTTATGCGGACTTGCAGCCTGTTTCATTACAATTCTTGTTATTTACATAATGGAAGGCAAGAAGAATCTGCTTAAATAATGTCTAAACTCGTCAAAACAGCCGCATTATACGTTATCGCAGCACTGGTTGTCGCGATAGGGCTCTTTTTTACCATTAAAAAAGACACCTATCTCGCTTTTGCACTTCCAGCAGTCGTTGGCATTTTGATGTTATATGTTTTTTCATTAGACAAAGTCCTTCTTTTAATAGCGTTTTTAACTCCCCTATCGATAAATTTGGATAAAATCACCGGCGGACTTGCTGTTTCATTACCTGTTGAGCCCTTACTTGCCGGTGTTTTGGTGGTATTTATCGCAAAACTTATTTACGAAAAGAGTTTCGATTATAAAATTTCAAGACATCCTATCTCAATAGTGATTTATCTTATGTTTACATGGATGATTATCACCACTATAACGAGTGAGATGCCAATCGTATCATTGAAATTCTTCGTATCGAGGCTTTGGTTTATCATCCCAGCCTATTTCCTTGGCGCTGAGCTCTTCAAAAACCCTAAAAACATCAGCAGATTCATCTGGTTTTACATAGCAGGCCTTATTATCGTTGTGTTTTACACCATTTCCGTCCATGCTTCACACGGATTTGACGGTGATACCGCACACTGGGTGATGTCACCATTCTACAATGACCATACCGCTTATGGCGCTGCTTTGGCAATATACATCGTATTATGCGTTGCATATCTGTTTATGCCTAACATAAAGAGCAGCAGGCGTATAGGTGTAATAATAGCGCTTTGTATACTCATTGTAGCAATAATCTTATCATTCTGCCGCGCCTCATGGATTAGCCTCATCGCAGCCCTTGGCGTATTGATTTGCGTGCTTCTCAAGATAAAATTCAAATATATCGCAGTGATTTCTGTGGTTTTGATAGGATTGTTCTTCACATTCCAGCAGCAAATCTTCGATTCATTGTCAAAAAATGACCAGGATGCATCCGGAAATATTGCCGAGAACATCCAGTCAATGACAAATATCACTACCGACGCATCCAACCTTGAGCGTATCAACCGCTGGAATTCAGCTATAAGGATGTTTAAGGAAAGACCTTTATTCGGATGGGGCCCAGGCACTTACCAATTCGTGTATGCGCCTTTCCAGGAATCCAGAAACAAGACCATCATCAGCACCAACTCAGGCGATATGGGCAACGCACATAGCGAATACATCGGAACGCTATCAGAACAAGGCATTCCCGGCGCTTTACTCGTTGTAACGATAGTGGTGGTTTTCATGTATTGTGGACTCATGACATACCGAAGAGCAAAAAACAGAGAGTCAAAGATTCTGGTTCTTGCTGCAACACTGGCTTTGTTCGGTTATTATGTGCATGGAACCTTAAACAACTTCCTCGACACCGACAAATTAGCGATTCCTGTCTGGAGTTGCATGGCAATAATCACTGCCATCGACTGTTTCCATGCCGACAAGGAAAGTTTCTACGATACTAACGAGCCTTCTGAACGTCAATAAGTTCAAGGTCAAAAATCACTGTTGAATAAGCTGGCAGTTCTTTATCGATAGCAATATCGCCAAAACCCATCATAGCAGGCACGATTATTGTCGCCTTCCCTCCCACTCTCATGTTTCCGACAGCTTCTTCAATTCCTGGCACCATTTCATTGTTACCATAAACAAACTGCAGAGGTTCATCTCCGAAGCTTGTCTCGATGAGCTTATCATCTATATTATAAAGGTTGTAATGAATTGACACAATATCACCATTGTCAACCACAGGGCCTGTTCCTTTAACAATCTCAAGATAATAAACGCCACTTGGACTTGGAGCCACTTTTATGTTGTGCTCCTTAACAAATTTCTCAATTCTGGCTGGTTCTTCCTCCAAACGCTTCAGGTTTTTTGCTTCTTCGAGCTCATGAAGCCTTAATTGCTCCGCTTCATACTCTTCTTGAGTAAGAATACTTGTGTTTTTCACATTTAAAATCATCGATGTATATGGCAACACTGAGTTTTCAAGACCAACGCTGTCAAAAGCCAATGATGAAGGTATTACAAAATGTCCTTCACCCCCGGCCGGGACATATCCCATCGCTTCCGCAAAGCCTTGTCCGAGTTCCAAATCGCCATATCTAACCGCAACTGGCTCTCTATCAAAGAGATCCAACAAAGTGTCACCGTCAAGAGATATCAGGTTGAAATTGATGTTTAAAATCTCACCTTCTTTTGGCCCACGACCTTTCCCTTTGACACCCAATATGATAAGTCCGCTTTTTGTGAATTTATAATTCTCATCGGAATAATACATTGCCAAACGGTCCTCATCATCTTGTTTTCTTTGCTGCAACTCAATTTTGTTTTGTGCAGCCACTTCTTCAGCAGGAATAATCGCTTTTAGCCTCATGTCTATATAAACAGGCATTCCTGCAGTAAGATAATCCGGCACTTCGCTCATTCCTAACGACTTGATACACAATGAGTCAACAAGAAAAACGACAGTAGCCGAATCATTAAGATGCATATTCAGAAGTCCCGCCATCATATCTCCCATGAAAGAAGGCTCGGTCAATTCCATCTCAAGGCCGTTTTCATCTTCAGATTCAGAAGAATAGAAGAGAGTCTCGCCCATTGTATGTTTGACATCTACGATCACATGATCCCCGATTTTAGGCATCTCGCCATGCTTGTTGACCTCATGGAACTGCATATAAGCGCCGTTATCCATCTTGTCAAAGCCGCGAAATGCCGATTTTTCGCATGAAACGAGAATCAGGCAGCCTATCAGACACAGAAAATATGATGGCAGTCTTCTCATAAACTATTAGAAATCAATAAGTTCAACTTCAAAAATCAAGTTTGCAAATGGCGGAATGTCAGCGCCTGCTCCCCTATCACCATAGCCGAGATAATAAGGAATATAAAGCACACCCTTCTCGCCTTTCGACATCAACAAGATTCCTTCATCCCATCCTGGAATAACATAACCCATTCCAATCGGAACCTCAATAGGTTCTCCGCGTTCAACTGATGAATCGAACACTGTGCCATCCAACAACATTCCTGTGTAATGAACCTTCACATTGTCACCCTTTTCTGGCATTTCACCGTTACCTTCTTCAATCATCACGTAGTAAAGTCCTGATGCTGTTGGATTTGCGACGATATTATTCAAAGCGAAATACTGCTGCATTTCTGCGTAAGCGCGCTCTGTTTCTTCAGGATACTGATTCTTTATAGCCTCAACCATCTTGTTAACATATTCACTTTCCGGATAGAAATCGTTGAGTTTAACATCAAATCTCATAACATCAGTGCTGTTGAACTCTGCTGGAAGTTCAGGAACTCTGAAAAGATAGTAGAAAGTTGAGTCGATATTCACGATAAACGAAGCAGAATCGCCTTTGTGCATCATTGCAAGGCCTTCCATGAAATCTGTAGCAAATGAAGGCTCACTCAGCTGAAGGATGTTGTTCGAAGCCGGGATGATTGTTGTTGTGTCGTTCACATAGCAAGCAAGTGTAACTTCCAATAAATCATCCATGTTCGGCAATTCTCCGCCATTATTTGAATAAAATTGATAATAAAGGCCGTTATTTGTCGCCTTATAACCCTTTGGTGCGTTACCATTACCGCAACCTGTTAACATTGAGAGCATTACACAGAATGCAGTCACCATTAAAAATAATTTTTTCATTTTTTGTAATTTTAATAAATCTATTTATTTGATTGATTTTCAATAACTTTCAATTTATAAACAATAGTCGATCTAATTGGGATCTTGTCGCCGTCACCAGCCAAGCCATAAGCCAAATGTGAAGGAATGATGATTTCAGCCTCATCTCCTTTATGCAGATGCAACACAGCCTCTTCCAGACCGCTTTCAACACCGCCTCGCCCAACAATAAACACTTTTAAGCCGTTTTCCTTAGAAGAATACACCAATTCACCATCCAGAAGTCTCAATTCGTAATCCAAAGCGACAATATCACCTGTTTGAATCAATTTACTATCCCCTTGATTTATAATACGATAGCATAATCCAGTGCCAGTCTTCTCAAAATCCACTCCAGAGTTTAAAATATACTCATTTATGGCTTCTTTTTCCTGAGAAACAAGATATCTGTTAAGGTTTTCCAGACTGTCTTTTTGCTGCTTATTATCAGCAAAACCAGTCTTTGAGACGCGTTCAGCACCATCAGAGCATGCTCCCATCATAAAAAAGATGCTCGTAACAGCAAAAACAGTCAATATTTTTAATAAAAATCTTAACATTATTGATTTAATAAGGATTTATATTGTGGCAGGACATCTAAAAACTTCTCAATTGCCTGTTCAATACCACATTCTAACGTGCCTCCGGCTGCATTAGTATGACCGCCGCCATTGAAATGTGCTTTAGCCAGTTCATGCACTGAAAAATCGCCTTTAGATCTAAACGAGAATCTTATAACTCCTTGACGCTCAGTGATTAACACAGCCATTTTAATACTATCAATCATAAGCGGGAAATTCACCACACCTTCCGTATCACCCACTTGATAATTATATGTTTCCAAATCTGACTTGGTCAGGTAGATGTATGCCGTATGATATTCATTAAGCGTTGTCATTCTATTGCTTATGCAATATCCGAGAAGACGCAGCCTATTTTCAGAAAATGTGTTATATATCTTACTGTGTATCAATTGATAATCAACAGTAGGCGAGATCATTTTCCCACAAATTTCAAATGTTTCAGGATGATAAATTGAATGTGCAAACGATCCTGTATCTGTCATGATACCAACCAAAAGACATGTGGCAATTTTATCGTCCAAATATTTCTCAAATCCATGATACTGAATGAGTTCTGCGACCAATTCAGATGTGCTTGAGGTTTCAGCCTCCGACAAATACATCGCGAATTGTGAATAATCAGTATCACGATGATGGTCAATAAGCAATCTTGGAGTCTTTTTGCAATGACATAAATCATTGTGTACCAATCCAGTACGTGACGGATGATTAAAGTCAAGATAACAAATCAATTCAGCGTTATTGAGATATTCCAGACCTTTTTCAGGGTTTTTATCATAAGTCAGTATATTCTCAACGCCTGGCATCCAAGCCAAAAAAGAAGGGAAGTCGTTAGGAATGATCACTTTTGCATCAATTCCGAACTTCAAAAGAAAATAATAAAATGCCAATGACGATCCAATTGCATCGCCATCCGGATTAACGTGCGAAACAATCACCACACGTTTATATTGTGATATAAAATTTCGGAAGTTATTGAAAAACAATTTTTTAGACATTGCTATATCATATTTATTCAGAGAACAAAGATACAAATTTTTGTTTATATATCAATATCCAAACACATTTTTAGTTTTATTTTTATTAATGAATTCCTAATTATTATAACGAGGCGTCAAAATTTCAAATGTGTTATCTGAATAAACAACAAGCACTTTCTTAATATCAGAGGATTCTATTCTTTTAGGTTGATTATCAACGACTTTTTGTTCTATTTCTTCAGTTTCCTGATAATTTTCATCAATATCATCGAATTCGATAACCCTCTCATCCTCGTTTTCTTCAAATTTTAACTCTTGATTTTCAGAATTAACAGGATTTGGCTCATTTATTGTGATAGGTTTTTTACCCATAATGATCCAATCGAAGTTGTATTCAGGAAAAACTTCTTTAATTTTTATCAAAAAATCAAGACTCGGTTTGTTTCTTCCATTCAATAAATGTGACACATTTGAAGGTTGAATTTCCATCAATTCGGCGAACTGAGAAGCAGTCAAATTTTTTGCTCTGAGAATATGAGCCAGTCTGTCTTTGATATCTTCCATGGTATGTCCCTCCTGAAAATTTTGTTTTTAATATTGATTGAGATTACAAAAGTAAAAAGAAAAATGATACAAAAGTTAATTTTTTGAATTTTATTTTTGTAAATCATCAACAAAGTAAAATCACTTTCAACAATTTCATTTGATATTTTCTATTAAATTCCTTTATAACAATCATTTACGTCTATATTTGACCCCAATATTAAATTTTGAAAAAATGTCACTATTTTTAAAGTGTTAATTTTATTTTTACCCCTCTTTTAATTGATTATCTTTGTATTATGTGAATTTTTATTAACATTTGGATTTGTTTATTTTTGTAATTTTTAACATTTGTTTTTACAATTGTAACTTGATGTTTTACAAATCTTTATTATATTGAATATCAATCTATTATATAGTTTGTTTTATTTTTGTAAATTTTTGCTCATTTTGCTAAGGTTGTCGTTTTACGTTTGTGAATTTTTAATATAAGACACTTTTTTACGCCAAAAACAGATTCTTACACCCCGATTTTTTGATGCGCTTAAAACGCCTAAAAACGACTTTTTCGGCCTCCACCCTCTCCTATCAAAAATTGCAGATAAAATTTCAGCGAGAGAAATTTTTTAATATTTTTGCAAAAAATCAAGCGTATGGCTGGGCATATTCAAAAGTTGATATCGGAGGGTGAACATCAAATGTTGGATTTCAAATTTGAAGTTTCTGACAGCAAGAAGATCGCACGCTCATTGGTAGCCTTCGCCAACACCGACGGTGGCCGTTTATTAATAGGTGTTAAGGACAACGGGGCAATTTCTGGAATAAGATCCGAAGAAGAGAAGCACATGATACAGACTGCGGCGCAGATGTACTGCCGCCCAGAGGTTGAATTTACCGCTAAAGAGTGGAATATTAACGGCAAAACCGTTCTCGAAGTGATAATTCCTAAAAGTAGGCATCATAAACACAAAGCTCCCGACCATAATAATATATATAAGGTGTATGTGCGCGTAAAAGACGAAAACATTGTCGCCAATAGTATATTAATTAAGGTATGGAAGCACGAAAAAGACAAAAACAACATACAAATCACCTTTACGGACGAGGAAATGCTGCTTTTACGCTATTTAAACGAGCATAAAAAGATCAGTTTTGAAGAATTCATGGAAATTTCTCATCTAAACAAGAAAGCAGCAGAGCGAATTCTGGTCAATTTTATCCTCATCGGAATGGTCAAAATGGAGATGACCGACAAGAAGATTTTTTTCATTTCCGGCGATTTGGCGTAAAATTTTGAATGAAAAGGCGGGAAAGATGACCTTAAAAACGCAGTTTTGCAGTCCAAATTCCGCCTTATCCTTTAAAAATAACACTCCAACTCATTGACATTCAATGCACAAAAAATATTTTAAAAAATTTTCATTTTTTTCTTGACAGAAATAAAAATCGCCGTATCTTTGCAGTCCCAATCAACAAAAAAGATTGTGGAAGTTCTTTGAAAGCAATGAGCCAATAAAAAGTAGTCTGAAAGGTAAGGAACCTAAAATTCCAAGAGACTAGAAAACAGGTGAATCCGCCAGGTAAAAACAGAATAATATAAAAGTACAACAATATA